>BNJT01002625.1_pt1 | contig 1245189 bp, 1489 predicted proteins | sample 8540491 | NCBI WGS metagenome assembly BNJT01 (sample SAMD00202455, study PRJDB9452) | human saliva metagenome | host: Homo sapiens | reverse complement strand
CATTTGACCGCACTCGTGATCGTGATGTTGTGGTTAAATTGTTTGATGAATTGGGTCCTCGCTTTGCTACCCGAAATGGTGGCTATGTTCGTGTGCTGAAGTATGGTTTCCGAAAAAGGCGATAATGCCCCATTAGCACTCGTTGAATTAGTTGATAAAGCTGCTAATACAGTTAGCGAATAATTGCTTTTAGAAATTAAGTGTCATCCGCATTGCGGATGACATTTTTTATTGGTAAATCAATATTTTGAATTGCACACTATAAACTATATTTTTAGATTAGGCAGTTAGGTAATTATCTATTTGTCGTTATTTGTTTGTATTTAATGTTTCCATTTTGTGTTTTGGAACAAATTCCTTTAATAGTGCGTTTCATTTTGGATTAAGTGCCAAGATTGATTTGGAAAAAAATTATCCCTTTTTAAAGTATTTTTGTCTCATGAAAATTTGTATTTTTCAGACAATCTTTTGCCAAAAATAAATAAATCTGTATAAACTTCATATTTTCTTGTCGGAGTGCTGCTTGTTCCTGCAAACAGCTGAGACCGCGCCAGCGGAATCCGTAGAACCTGTCGGGGTAATGCCTGCGTAGGAAACAAGCTGTCAAACGCCTTTTCAGGCTTCCGTTCCCTTTCTCGCATTTCCCGCCATTCGGTGGATTCCGCTTCCGTCTTGTCTTTCGTCTTCCCGACTGCCCAAACACTGCAAAGGAATCCACCATGCCCCGTATCGCCATTCTCGGCGGCGGCCTCTGCGGCCGTCTGACTGCTTTACAACTTGCAGAACAAGGTTTATCCATTGCCCTCTTTGACAAGGGTGGGCGCAAAGGCGAACACGCCGCCGCTTATGTTGCCGCCGCCATGCTCGCGCCTGCTGCGGAAGCGGTCGAGGCTACGCCCGAAGTCATCAAACTGGGCAGGCAGAGCATTCCGCTGTGGCGCGACATACGAGGTCGTCTGAAAATGCCGACCATGATGCAGGAAAACGGCAGCCTGATTGTGTGGCACGGGCAGGACAAGCCATTATCCAGCGAGTTCGTCCGCCATCTCAAACGCGGCGGCGTAGCGGATGACGAAATCATCCGTTGGCGCGCCGACGACATCGCCAAACGCGAACCGCAACTCGGCGGACGTTTTTTTCAGACGGCATCTACCTGCCGACCGAAGGCCAGCTCGACGGACGACAGATGTTGTCTGCACTTGCCGACGCTTTGGACGGGCTGAACGTCCCTTGCCATTGGGGAACACGAATGCGTCCCCGAAGACCTGCAAGCCCAATACGACTGGCTGATCGACTGCCGCGGCTACGGCGCAAAAACCGCGTGGAACCAATCCCCCGCACACACCAGCACCTTGCGCGGCATACGCGGCGAAGTGGCGCGGGTTTACACACCCGAAATCACGCTCAACCGCCCCGTGCGTCTGCTCCATCCGCGTTATCCGCTCTACATCGCCCCGAAAGAAAAACCACGTCTTCATTATCGGCGCGACCCAAATCGAAAGCGAAAGCCAAGCTCCCTCCAGCGTACGTTCCGGACTGGAACTCTTGTCCGCACTCTATGCTGTCCACCCCGCCTTCGGCGAAGCCGACATCCTCGAAATTGCCACCGGCCTGCGCCCCACGCTCTACCACCACAACCCCGAAATCCGTTACAGCCGCGCCCGACGCCTGATTGAAATCAACGGCCTTTTCCGTCACGGCTTCATGATTTCCCCCGCCGTAACCGCCGCCGCCGTCAGATTGGCAGTGGCACTGTTTGACGGAAAAGACGTGCCCGAACGCGATGAAGAAAGCGGTTTGGCGTATATTGAAAAAAATAAGTTTGAGGTCGTCTGAAAACGTCGCGCTATCAGTTTTATAAAGGTAACAATATGAATTTAGAAACCAAAATTCCGCCGCCGGCGATATGTTTTATTTGTGCGTTGTTGATGTACATTTCTGCCCAAGTTTCTGCGCTGGATGACATAATGCCGCGCTTTCCTATATTGCTGTCGGTTGTTTTGATGGTATTTGGGACGGCGTTGGGCGTATTAGGTGTGTGGGCGTTTCGCCGTGTGCGCACGACCGTCAGCCCGTTCAACCCCGAACAAACCGAACACTTCGTTTCAGACGGCGTGTACCGTTTCAGCCGCAACCCGATGTATGCAGGCATGGGCTGCTGGCTGGTCGCATGGGCAGGCTATTTGGCGCACCCGCTGCCGTGGTTGTTTTTGGCTGCATTTGTTGCCTATATGACACGCTTTCAAATCATGCCCGAAGAACGCGTTTTGGCGCAGAAATTCGGCGCAGAATACGAGTCTTACTGTCGGCGCGTTCGCCGTTGGTTATAAGAAGGGGGAGCTTCCCATCAAGTGTCATCCGTCTTCTACTCTACGGTATGAATGTGAATACTCGATGTTTTCAGACGACCTCATCAGATGGCTATACCAGGCTCACTTTCATTAAACAATAAAACAAAAAGGAAAACGTCATGATTGAACAAGCAATAGGAAACCTGTCAGGTATCTTTTGGATTTTCCTGCTCGTCATTCCCCTGCTTCTTTTGAAAGCGCTGCTCCAAAACCCCAAAGTGAAAGGACGCATAGGCGAACGGGCAGTCCGTTCAGTAATCGGAAAAGATTTGGATGAAGAAACCTATATCGAATTTCACGATTTGATTATTCCGTCCCGCAGCGGCACGACGCAAATCGACCATATTTATGTTTCGGTTTTCGGGATATTTGTCATAGAAACCAAGAATTACACAGGTTGGATTTTCGGCAGCGAGAAGCAATCGAAATGGACACAAGTCGTCTATAAGCAGAAACACTACTTTCAAAAATCCGTTGCGCCAGAATTACGCACACATCAAGGCATTATCCGAACTGCTGCAACTGCCGGAAGAAAAAAATTTCATTCGATGGTGGTTTTCCTCGGCGATTGTGAACTGAAAACGCAAATGCCGCCGAATATCTGCCGTATCAGACAGGCAGCATCCTATATCAGACGTTTTCAGACGACCTTATTGCTGCCACAGGAAATAGAAGCGGCAACTGCCGTGCTGTCTTCAAACGAATACCAAGCCGACGGCGAAAAACTGCGGGCGCATACCGAACGCCTGCAGGAACGCCATCAGCGATAACTTAAAAGGACACCCCATGACCTTCCCACCCCTAAAAATCCCCGCTTAAATTCTACGCCGTCGTTCCCACCGCCGATTGGGTGGAGCGCATGGTCAAAGCAGGTGCCGACACGGTGCAACTGCGCTGCAAAACCTTGTACGGCGATGAATTAAAACGTGAAATCGCCCGCTGCGTCGCCGCCTGTCAAGACAGCCGTACCCAGCTTTTCATCAACGACCACTGGCGCGAGGCGATAGAAGCAGGCGCATACGGCGTGCATCTCGGACAGGAAGACATGGACACCGCCGACCTTGCCGCCATCGCCGCCGCCGATTTGCGTTTGGGTTTGAGTACGCACTCCGTCGCCGAACTCGACCGCGCCCTGTCCGTACACCCCAGCTACGTCGCCAGCGGAGCGATTTTCCCGACCACAACCAAGCAAATGCCCACCGCCCCGCAAGGCTTGGACAAACTGCGCGAATATGTGAAACAGGCAGGCGGCACGCCCGTCGTCGCCATCGGCGGCATCGATTTAAACAACGCCGAAGATGTATTGGCAACCGGCGTTTCTTCACTCGCCGTCGTCCGTGCCGTTACCGAAGCGGAAAATCCCGAAGCGGTGGTTAAAGCGTTTCAGGCTTTGTGGGATGAATAAGGTCTTATTACAGACGAACTTTACACTCAAAAAATATAGTGGATTAACTTTAAACCAGTACGGCGTTGCCTCGCCTTGCCGTACTATCTGTATTGTCTGCGGCTTCGTCGCCTTGTCCTGATTTAAATTTAATCCACTATAAAGAGGATGACCATGAAAAAATTGCTCAACGGATTATTGATCGGCGTTTTATCTTTCAGTTTCATATCGACAACTTCAGCCGCAAGTAACAAGGAAGAACCGCAGAAAAAAGAACTGTATCTGCTTTGCGGCGTACTGACTGGCGCGCTTGAACATATGAATAAAGATGGAGGAGCCCCCGACCGATTTATAGAACAAAAAAATGAAAAAAACCTTCCGGCAGACAGAGTTAAGGCGGTAGAAAAAAAATTCAAGGAAATGTACAGCCCTGACGGTATGGCAATAGCACTTTTTGTTATTCACTGGTATTTGAATAATGAAATCAGTGACGCTCTACAAAAGATGCCACCATTGAGCAATCGTGAGGCGGAAGATATTCGCCGCAACTGGATAGCCACATTGAAACAGGGTGATGACTTATTCAGCAAAGAGAATGATGACAATGTTGCATACATCAATACATTCGAATTTATTCGACAAGAAGGTCTGATGTTGCAACAAAAAAAGGCGTAGATTTGGAGCAGTGTGGTAATTTTTTTGATTTGTATCATTAGGACAAAAAATAATTTGCCCCTGCAAGTGTTGTAGGTTGAATTGAAACCCAACCTTTGCCAAAGGTCGTCTGAAAACCTCTATAAACACCGAAATATCGAGAAACCATGAACATCATCTTAAACGGCGAACCCGCCGAACTTCACGGCAAAACCGTTGCCGACCTTATCGCCCAAACCGCGCCGAAAAAGCCTTTTGCCGTCGCGGTAAATACCGGATTCGTCGCCAAAGGCGCGTATGCGGAAACGGTTTTGAACGAAAACGATAAAGTCGATATCGTGCGGCCGGTGGTCGGCGGTTAGGCGGTTTTGCCTTTTCAGACGACCCCTGTCCCCAAAACAACCTTACAAAGGAACCCATCATGCTCACCCTATACGGAGAAACTTTCCCTTCACGGCTGCTGCTCGGCACGGCGGCCTACCCGACCCCTGAAATCCTCAAAAAATCCGTCCAAACCGCCCGGCCCGCGATGATTACCGTCTCGCTGCGCCGCGCGGGAAGCGGCGGCGAGGCGCACGGTCAGGGGTTTTGGTCGCTTTTGGAAGAAATCGGTATCCCGGTGCTGCCGAACACCGCAGGCTGCCAAAGCGTGCAGGAAGCGGTAACGACGGCGCAGATGGCGCGGGAAGTATTTGAAACCGATTGGATCAAACTCGAGCTCATCGGCGACGACGACACCTTGCAGCCCGACGTCTTCCAGCTTGTCGAAGCGGCGGAAATCCTGATTAAAGACGGCTTCAAAGTGCTGCCTTATTGCACCGAAGACCTGATTGCCTGCCGCCGCCTGCTCGACGCGGGCTGTCAGGCGCTGATGCCGTGGGCGGCGCCGATCGGCACGGGTTTGGGCGCGGTTCACGCCTACGCGCTGAACGTCCTGCGCGAACGCCTGCCCGACACGCCGCTGATTATCGACGCAGGCTTGGGTTTTGCCTTCGCAGGCGGCGCAAGTGATGGAATGGGGTTTTGACGGCGTATTGCTGAACACCGCCGTTTCCCGCAGCGGCGACCCCGTCAACATGGCGCGCGCCTTCGCACTCGCCGTCGAATCCGGACGGCTGGCATTTGAGGCCGAACCGGTCGAAGCGCGCACCAAAGCGCAAGCCAGTACGCCGACCGTGGGGCAGCCGTTTTGGCATTCGGCGGAGTATTGATAAATAACATATTGAGGGTATGTAAAAAGGTCGTCTGAAATTTCAGACGACCTTTTTTACGGCAATGTCTAACGGTATGGATGTAGAAAGGGGAGGGCGTTTTGAGTGGAACGTGTTATGCCATGAAAACTTGCTTTCAGACGACCTCTTGTCTTTTCCTTTATAATCCGTCCATCTATTTTTCACTCATTTCAAGCAGGTTCACCATGTCCAAACCCACTCTCCTCCTCGTTGACGGCTCTTCTTATCTCTACCGCGCTTATCACGCGATGGCGCAGTTGACTGCGCCTGACGGTGCGCCGACGGGTGCGCTTTATGGCGTGTTGAACATGTTGCGTCGGCTGCGGGCGGATTATGTGCACGATTATTGCGCGGTGGTGTTTGATGCGAAGGGCAAGAATTTCCGCCACGAGATGTTCCCCGACTATAAGACGACGCGCCCGCCGATGCCGGACGATTTGCGTCCGCAGGCGGAAGCCTTGCCGGATTTGGTGCGGCTGATGGGCTGGCCGGTGCTGGTCATTCCGCAAGTCGAAGCGGACGACGTGATTGGCACGCTGGCGGCAATGGCAGGCGAAGCGGGGTGGAATGTGGTGGTGTCCACCGGCGATAAGGACATGGCGCAGTTGGTGAACGAGCGCGTAACGCTGGTGAACACGATGAGCGGCGAAACGCTGGATATTGAAGGCGTGAAGGGAAAATTCGGTGTGCGCCCCGACCAAATCCGCGATTATCTCGCGCTGATGGGTGACAAGGTGGACAATGTGCCGGGCGTGGAGAAGTGCGGCCCGAAAACAGCGGTGAAGTGGCTGGAAGCCTACGGCTCGCTGGCTGGTGTGATGGAGCACGCTGCGGAAATCAAGGGCAAGGTCGGCGAAAACCTGCAAGCCGCGCTGCCCCAACTGCCGCTGTCGTATGATTTGGTAACGATTAAAACCGATGTGGATTTACACACCGAGCTTTCAGACGGCCTCGAAAGCCTGCGCCGCACTTCGCCGAAATGGTCGCAGCTTGCGGTCGATTTCAAACGCTGGGGCTTCCGCACTTGGCTGAAGGAAGCAGAAAGCCGTATGCACGAAGCGGCGGACGGCGATTTGTTCGGCAGCGATACGATAGGCGAGCAGGCGGCGTTGGACATGGAAACGTCGTCTGAAAAAAATCATAGAACATGCCCCAGCCCCCGAAAAGCTGGATTATCAAGCCGTTACCACCGAAGCGCAGTTTGCCGCTTTGTTGGACAAATTGTCGCAGGCGGACAAAATCGGCATCGACACGGAAACCACGTCCCTAGACGCGATGAACGCCGCGCTGGTCGGCATCAGCATTGCGTTCCAAGCAGGCAAAGCGGTTTACATCCCCGTAGGCCACAGCCTGACTGCTGCGCCCGAACAGCTTGATTTGCAATATGTATTGGGCTACCTGAAACCGCATTTGGAAAACCCCGCCCTGAAAAAAATCGGGCAAAACCTCAAATACGACCAACACGTTTTCGCCAACTACGGCATCGCCCTGAACGGCATTGCCGGCGACGCCATGCTCGCTTCCTACATCATCGAGAGCCACCTTGGACACGGCTTGGACGAGTTGTCCGAACGCTGGCTCGGCTTGGAAACCATTACCTACGAATCGTTGTGTGGCAAAGGCGCGAAGCAAATCGGTTTTGCCGACGTCGCCATCGAGCAGGCAACCGAATACGCCACCCAAGACGCCGATTTCGCCCTGCGCCTCGAAGCGCACCTGCGCGCGCAGATGGACGCCAAACAGCTTGAAATGTATGAAAAAAATGGAGCTTCCCGTCGCGCAGGTATTGTTTTGAAATGGAACGCAACGGCGTGCAAATCGACCGCGCCGAACTCGCCCGTCAAAGCGCAGAACTCGGCGCCGAGCTGATGAAGCTCGAACAAGAAGCCTACACCGCCGCAGGCCAGCCGTTCAACCTCAACTCGCCCAAACAGCTTCAAGAAATCCTGTTCGACAAAATGGGCATCCCCACCAAAGGCCTGAAAAACCGCTAAAGGCGGCATTTCCACCAACGAAGCCGTGCTCGAACAGCTCGCGCCCGACTACCCCCTGCCCAAAATCATCCTGCAAAACCGCAGCCTGGCGAAACTCAAATCCACCTACACCGACAAACTGCCCGAAATGATTTCCCCAAAAGACGGCCGTGTGCATACCACCCTACGCCCAAGCCGTCGCCATTACCGGCCGCCTCGCCAGCAACAACCCCAACCTGCAAAACATCCCCATCCGCACCGCCGAAGGCTGCCGCGTGCGCCGCGCCTTCACCGCACCGCAAGGCAGCGTCATCGTTTCCGCCGACTATTCCCAAATCGAGCTGCGCATCATGGCGCACCTCTCCGGCGACAAAAACCCTCATCGCCGCGTTCCAAAAACGGCGAAGACGTACATCGCCGTACCGCCGCCGAAGTATTCGGCATCGTCCCCGAAAAACGTCTCGCCCGAACAACGCCGCTACGCCAAAAACCATCAACTTCGGCCTCATTTACGGCATGGGCCAATACGGCCTCGCCAAATCGCTGGGCATAGACAACCTGTCCGCCAAAACCTTTATCGACCGCTACTTCGCCCGCTACCCCGGCGTCGCCGAATACATGCAGCGCACCAAAGAACAAGCCGCCGCCCAAGGCTTCGTCGAAACCCTGTTCGGCCGCCGCCTCTACCTGCCCGACATCCGCAACAAAAACGCCAACGCCCGCGCCGGAGCCGAACGCGCCGCCATCAACGCCCCCATGCAAGGCACCGCATCCGACCTCATCAAACGCGCCATGATAGACGTGTCCCGCTGGCTTTCAGACGACCTCTTACAAAAGCAAACTGATTATGCAGGGTGCATGACGAACTGGTGCTGGAAGTCCCCGAAGCCGAACTGGATTTGGTGAAAGAAAAACTGCCGCAGATTATGGCGAAAGTGGATGAAGGGATGTTGAAAGTGCCGCTGGTGGCAGAAGTGGGCGTGGGTATGAATTGGGAAGAGGCACATTGAGGAAGTGGTATGTATTTTTAATCGCTATATTTTTTTGATTGTTATCTGCAAACTGATTCAGCAAGAGAAACTAAAAACTTCTTTGAAAAATTTATCTGTATGGATAAAAAGAAGAAAAAAATGGAAGGAAATATACGCTTACTTATTTAAGCAAGGATATACACAGGAAAGCGAAGATTATTGGATAGAAACTTTCGTCTTTATACAAAACCTATTAGAAAATTTTTCAGATTGGGAACGTGCTGAGGATATTGAGCAGGCACTTGAAAAGTTTGAAGGATTTGTTGATTCTTTTCTTGCTGAAAGTGATAAAAAGGAATGTAGGAACAAATTGGCATGGTTAGATGGAATTTCATTGTTTTTGTATCTAAAAGACCCTGAACATTATATTCCGTACTTTTTTACTAACCGGTTTTTCTTATTGGAAAGAGTTTTCCAGTCATTTGATATACCTTTGCCAATACTGCCAAGTAAACAGAAATACCGTGATCGTTTCCTTTACTATGGAAATTTATGCCGAGATATATACGAATTTCGGGAAAAAAATATTCATTAGACTATATAGAATTAAATTGTTTTCTATATGATTTTTTTCGTTAAAAAAACCCTACCTGACTTTATCAATACCGATGAATTGCCTGATGCGATCAATATTTATATCAGTGGAGGAACCAAAGAGGATACGGATCTATTAAGGAAGAATGGGGAAAAATATCAAACTTTTTGGCAGGGAAATCCGCAAACGAAAATAGGGGATATTATTTTATTGTATAGTTTGTCCCCGTATAGTGAATTAACAGCTATCTTCCGTGCGGTATCTCCTACCTACTATGATCCATTTAGTTACTATCCTGAACGAGTTTGGGTAGGCTTTCCCATAGTCATTCCGACGATTCATTTATCTGAATTGAAAAATAATCCAGTTTGGAAAGAAAAAGGTTTGGTTAAAGCCAATATGCAAGGAGTGAATGGAAGGGAATGTACATCAGATGAATACAATGCAATCATAGAGATTTTAAAATCTAAAAACTTTGATGTTTCTATACTGCCAAAATTACCATTTTTAGACGAGCCTGATTTTGGTAATTTAAGTAATGAGCGGGATGTAGAAATTACTTTACTTGAACCGTTGTTGAAACGATTAGGGTTTGATGAAGATGATTGGCTAAGGCAGATGACTTTAAGAATGGGGCGTAATGATCGTGTTTTTCCTGATTATGCTCTATTTGCAAATGATCGACGTGGAGAAGAGAATGCTCGATTTATTTGGGAAGCCAAATATCGTATTGCTAATGAAAGACAGTTAAAAGATGCCTTCCTGCAGGCAAAGTCTTATGCTTTGCGTTTGGGGTGTGATGGCTTTGGCTTGGTTGCGCTTGAAGGAGTCTGGATTTCAACTCGGCAAGATGACTTTCGATGGGAGCGGTTGCATCAGTTTTCTTGGGGTGAATTGAAACAAAAAGAAAATTTTTCAAGATTGACAGGATTGGCAGATAAACGCGTATTGGCTAAGTAACTATAGGCAGGGTTCTTGAACCCACCCTACGGTTACCGTATGCGTATCCCTAGATGCACATCTGGCAGGTTAATCTACAATCCATCCGATGCCGTCTGAAATATAGACAGCCAGCCGTAGGTCGGATACTTGTATCCGACAAAAGCCGCTGCCACCTCAAAAGCCGTCAGATTCGAGAATCTGACCTACTGAAACTGGGCATTGGTTGTAGGATGTGTGCGGTACACACGCACGCGGTGCTTGCAACCCAAAACCCATCAAGGTCGTCTGAAAAACTTGTTTCACTTGTTTTCAGACGACCTTTATTTTAGGCAGCGGGGTAGGGCGGGTCGGTTGAAAGGCGGCTTGCCCTAGCCCGTTAAATCATGTTAGGTTATGATGTTTCTTTTAATATATGAATAGATGACGACAGGTCGTCTGAAACGGAGAACAAGGCATGAATGCCGTAGTGGTTGCAGTAATCGTTATGCTCGTGTTGTCGCTATCGCGGGTACACGTCGTATTGAGCCTGACTGTCGGTGCGTTCGTCGGCGGACTGGTGGCGGGAATGCCGCTGGAAAACGTCGTGGATACGGCGGGCAATGTAACACAGTCGGGGATTATTCCCGTGTTTAACGAAGGCTTGAAGGGCGGCGCGCGGATTTCTTTGTCTTATGCGATGCTCGGTGCGTTCGCGATGGCGATTACCTATTCGGGGCTGCCGCAGCAGCTTGCGGGCGGCATTATCCGCAAACTCAACAACAGTCAGGATGCCGCGAAAGGCGAAAGTTCGGTGAAATGGACGCTGTTGCTGATTATTCTGGCGATGGGCATCATGAGTCAAAACGTCGTGCCTATCCATATCGCGTTTATTCCGATGATTATTCCGCCGCTTTTGCTGGTGTTTAACCGTTTGAACGTCGACCGCCGCCTGGTGGCGTGTGTGATTACGTTCGGTTTGGTGACGACTTATATGTTCCTGCCTTACGGCTTCGGCGCGATTTTCTTGAACGACATCCTCTTGGGCAACATCAAATCTGCGGGCATGGACGTAAAAGGCATCAGCGTCATGCATGCGATGGCGATTCCTGCGCTGGGTATGGTGGCGGGGCTGCTGGCAGCGTTTGTCCACTACCGCAAATCACGCATTTATCAAACCAATACCGTCGATACGGAAGACAACCGCGAAGCATCCGAACAGCCCCAACCTTCGGCTTACCGCAGTCTGGTGGCGGCGGTGGCAATCGGCGTGTGCTTTGCGATTCAGTTGATGTATGAAGATTCGCTGGTTTTGGGCGCGATGCTGGGTTTTGCTGTCTTTATGATGCTCGGCGTGATGAACCGCGACGCTGCCAGCGATGTATTCGGCGAAGGCATCAAAATGATGGCGATGGTCGGTTTCATCATGATTGCGGCGCAAGGCTTTGCGGCAGTCATGACCGCGACAGGCGAAATCAAACCGCTGGTCGAACACAGTATGCAGCTTTTCGGCGGCAATAAAGGCATGGCGGCATTTGCCATGTTGTTTGTCGGATTGTTGGTCACCATGGGCATCGGCTCTTCTTTCTCTACTTTGCCGATCATTACCGCAATTTATGTGCCGCTGTGTATCAGCCTCGGCTTCTCGCCGCTGGCAACCGTCGCCATCGTCGGTACGGCGGGCGCATTGGGCGACGCCGGTTCGCCCGCGTCCGACTCGACGCTCGGCCCGACCATGGGTTTGAACGCCGACGGACAACACGACCACATCCGCGACTCCGTCATCCCAACCTTTATCCACTACAATATCCCGCTGATGATTGCCGGCTGGATTGCCGCGATGGTGCTGTAAATGAGCGAAATGGACGAATTGGAACACCGCATCACCGAGCTGGAAATCCAAACCGCGCTTCAGGAAGACTTAATCGGCAGCCTGAACGATACGGTGGCGAAAAATGCAGCAGACGCTGGATTTACAGCAGGCGCAGTTAAGGCTGCTTTATCAGAAAAATGCAGGGACAAAGGCGCAAACGGAGAGCGCGAACCTTACAGCCTGCGTGATGAAATTCCGCCGCATTATTGAAGCGGAAATATGAAGAAGGTCGTCTGAAAAAAATGGTTTTCAGACGACCTTCAAATTTCTAAAACCCAAATTAAAATGACGAACCTTCCTGTTTCAAAAAACTCCGCCTCTTCCTCCGTGCTTTCACGCCCCAATACGGCATTGCGGTGCGGATAGCGTCCGAAGCGGTCGATGATGACTTTGTGTTTGATTTCAAAAATCCAATGCGTGTCCGTCGGTATAGCGTTCAAACAGCGGAACGGCTTGTTCGTGGACAACTTGGCTTTCGCTGTGCATCAACGGCATGAGCATGAAATGGCGTTCGTGCGGCAGGAGGTCGGCGAAACCGGGCTGACGGACGGCTTCTTGGGCAAGGATGAGAGCGGCCAAATCTTGGGCAAATGCTTGGGGGGGCTGTTGCGAAACAGGTTGCGCGAGAATTGGTCGAGCAGGATGATTTCGGCGAGCCTGCCTTGCAGGGTGTCGCGCCAGTGTGCAAGCTCGCCACGGGCCGCCTGTTGCCAGACATCAAAAAATCGCGCGCGAATCTCGGCATCGAATTCATCGTTTTGGGCAAACAGAAAAGGACGGTTTTCTTCGGCAAACCAGAAGTCTAAGACGGTTTGGGGTATCATGAACATTCCCTGCAATAGAGGATTATTAAGTATAAGGTCGTCTGAAAAACCGGATCAAGGTTTGAACTGCACCCCAAAAAGTTGGACATCCCTCCAACTCACAAGGTGCAGTTTTTTTATGAGCAAATATATAGTGGATTAAATTTAAATCAGGACAAGGCGACGAAGCCGCAGACAGTACAGATAGTACGGCAAGGCGAGGCAACGCCGTACTGGTTTAAAGTTAATCCACTATATCAATATCTCGCCATCGTCCCATCCACCTGCAAAGCCCAAGCATCAATCCCGCCTTGCAGGTTAAACAGATTTTCAAAACCCGCGTCCGCCAGATACATCGCCGTATGCAGGCTGCGGATGCCGTGGTGGCAGTAAACGACAATCGGCAAATCGTCGTCGGGCAGCTCGTTTTGGCGCAGCGGAATCAGGTTCATCGGGATATGGATGGCGTCAGGCAGGACGCAGACGGCGGTTTCCTCGTCGGTGCGCACGTCCAGCAGATGGAACGCGCGGCCTTCTTCCCTGCCATTGTTGCAGTTGCAGCGGGGTGAGTTGCGGGATCGTCATGATGTTGTGTGTGTGAAATGATGGAAACGATGAAAGGTCGTCTGAAAAACGTTTTGCCATGTCCGGCTGGTTTTCAGACGACCTTTGATTTCAAAAAAGATTAAAAATCGAAATCGCCGAAAGGACGGTTTTCTTTGTCGTCCAAATGCGCGACCAGCGTGTCGAACAAGACTTTTTCTTCAAATTCGCCGCCCTTGCGCGTAATCAGCAGCGCGCGCTGTACCGGCCGGCGGCCGACGATGACCGCCATGCGGCCGCCGTCTTTCAACTGTTCTTTCAATACGTCAGGCACGCGGTCCACCGCGCCGCCGACGTAAACCGCATCAAACGGCGCGCCCGCGGAAGGCTCGGTCAGCCCGTTGTTTTGCACATAATCGATATTGTCCAAAGCCAAGCCGTCCAACACTGCTTTGGCGCGGTTTTGCTGCTCGGCATCGAGGTCGTCTGAAACCACTTTACCCGCCAGTTTCGCCAAAAGCGCGGTCGCATAGCCCGAACCCGTGCCGATTTCCAAAACCGTATCGGTTTTAGTCAGCTTCAAGCTCTGCGCCAACCGCGCTACGATTTTCGGCTCGAGCATCTTATGACCGTTGGCAAGCGGCAGCTCCATATCGGCATACGCCAAGCCCTGCAAAGACTCGTTCACGAAACGCTCGCGTGGAATCTCCTCCAAAGCGTCCAAAACGTCAAAATCCAATACATCCCACGGACGGATTTGCTGTTCGACCATGTTGAACCGCGCTTTTTCAAAATCCATTTTGTGCTCCGTTAAATAATTGTTTTAGCAATGGCAGACATTATAAAACCACACTCCCGCCGCGCCAACTTCAGCGCGCTCCGCCCGCCCGTTTTTTTTCGGTCTCAAGCCGCCTGACGCGAAGCCTTAAACCGTTTCGCCAAAATCTTCGCCAGTTCGCCCAAATACAAAGCATCCGTTTCATCAAACTGAGCCAGATGTTCGCTGTCCACATCCAACACGCCGATACAGCGGTCGTCTGAAAACAGCGGAACCACAATTTCCGAACGCGACAAAGACGAACAGGCAATATGGTCGGGATGCGCGTTCACATCCTCGACGACCATCGTCTCGCCCTTCGCCCAAGCCTGACCGCACACCCCGCGCCCGAACGGAATCCGCGTACACGCCAAAGGCCCCTGAAACGGCGCCAAAACCAATTCGTCCGTACGCGTATCGACCAAATAAAAACCCACCCAAAACCAGCCGAACGCTTCCTTCAAAACCGCCGCCGTGTTCGCCAAATTCGCCACCCAATCCGTCTCGTCCGCCACCACAGACTCAATCTGCGGCAACACCTCCCGATAAAGCGCGGCCTTGTCCGAAGCCGAAAAATGAAGCGCGTGCATAGCCATGTCCTATATATGTGTATATCAAGCAGTTATTATAAAACAGGTCGTCTGAAACAGCATTTCAGACGACCCCGGGCATCCCGTTTCAAGTTGCGAACCCGTCGCATATCCACTAAACTTCACGTTACATCGCGCTACACGCAGCGTACAGCCAAAGAAACACAACACGGAGCAAAAAAAGATGTATCACCAAATCGGAATGTGGGATCAAAAATGGGTCATCGGCAACTGGAAAATGAACGGCCGACTCCAAAACAACAACGCACTCATGCACCGCTTCCGCATCATGCCCACCGCCGAACGCGTCCTCATCGGCCTTGCCGCCCCGACCGTTTACCTGTTGCAACTGCACAACGCCATGCAGATTGTCCTCAACAACCGCATCCTCACCTGCGCCCAAGACGTCAGCCGCTTCCCCAACAACGGCGCCTACACAGGGCGAAGTTTCCGCAGAAATGCTCGCCGACATCGGCACAGACATCGTCCTCATCGGACACTCCGAACGAAGCCTCTATTTCGGCGAGAAAAAAACGAAATCCAACGCCGCAAAATGGAAAACGTCCTCAACGTAGGCCTCATTCCCCTATTGTGCGTCGGCGAAAGCCTCGAAGAGCGCGAAGCCGGCAAAGAACACGAAGTCATCGCCCACCAACTCTCCGTATTGCATGGACTGAACACCAAAAACATCGCCGTCGCCTACGAGCCGGTATGGGCAATCGGCACCGGCAAAGTCGCCACCGTAGAACAAATTGCCGACATGCACGCATTCATCTACAAAGAAATCTTGTCTTTGTGCGGAAGCGATGTTAAAATCCGCGTTCTTTACGGCGGAAGTGTGAAAGCAGACAATGCAGCCGACATCTTCGCAGTACCTCATGTAGACGGCGCATTGGTTGGCGGCGCGTCATTATCGTATGACTCATTTACCGCCATCATCAACGCAGCGCAAGCCTCGTAGAAAACATATGGAAGCCTTTAAAACCCTTATCTGGATTATTAATATTATTTCCGCTTTGTCAGTGGTTGTGTTAGTATTGCTGCAACACGGCAAAGGCGCGGACGCAGGCGCGACCTTCGGGTCAGGCAGCGGCAGCGCGCAGGGCGTATTTGGTTCTGCAGGCAACGCAAACTTCCTGAGCCGCGCAACCGCCATCGCTGCGACTTTCTTCTTCGCAACCTGCATGGCAATGGTTTATATCCATACCCATACAAACAAACACGGTTTGGACTTCAGCAATGTGAAACAAACCCAGCAGGCTCCTAAACCTGCCGCTCCCGCTGAAAACCAACCCGCACCTGCTGCACCCGCTCCTCAGCAGCAGAAATAAAAGTTTTCAAAATGCCGACATGGTGAAATTGGTAGACACGCTATCTTGAGGGGGTAGTGGCCGTAGGCTGTGCGAGTTCAAATCTCGCTGTCGGCACCAACACACAAAAACGCTTAGAAATTCTAGGCGTTTTTTTTTCGTTTAATCCTGTCTAATGCCATCAACCAAACCTAATAAATACAAGGCTTTCAGACTGATTGCCATCCTATTGTCTTCTTCCTGATTGTATAATTCCGTCTAATTCAGCCTAATTGAAGTAACCTAAAAATTTACGGTATCTTTTGCGGTATCTGAAAAAAATACCTCGAAAAAAATACCGTAAAAAAATGAAAGCTGAACGACCGACAAATCAAAAACGCCAAGCCTGCCGAAAAACCGTTTAAGCTGAATGACGGCAAGGGCTTGTATCTGTATATCAATACGAGCGGCGGGAAGTTATGGCGGTTTGACTTTTCGCATAACGGCAAAAGAGAAAACATTTACTATCGGCAAATATCCGACCATATCACTGGTAGAAGCCCGCCAAGCCGCTGAAAACGCCCGCCGTTTGCTTGTATCGGGGCAAGACCCCAGCGAAGCCAAGCAACAGGAAAAACGCGAACGGCAAGCCGCCGCTTTAAATACCTTTGAATCAATCGCCCGCCGCTGGCATACCGACAATCTACACCGTTGAAAAGAAAACCACGCCGCCGGTATTATTTTCGACTTTGAAAGGTGTTGCCCTAACTACCCGCTTTCTTAGCGGTTTTTTATTTTCGATTATCTGATGCGATACACGAAACCTTGTCAGATATTTTGGATTTATTCATAAATGAGATCCAATGGCGGCCATTCCTCACTCAAGGGCGCGACGATTTCAAACGTCTGATCCTGATAATCAAATTTTATTTTCCACGCATGAAGGAACATCCTCGATGCAGGCTTCCCGCCGTAGAGCGTATCGCCCAAAATCGGACTACCCAAACTTTTCATGGCGACACGAAGCTGGTGGGTTTTGCCCGTATGTGGATGCAGGACGAACAGGCGCAGGCCGGGTTCTAAACTGTGGCTGCCAAATTCGGTCACAGCGGGATTTTTCCATACTGCGCATCAGTTTCCATGTGCCGCGCCGCGATTTTTTTCCATATCACCTTTGATCCAACCCTGTTTCTTAGACGGCTTGTCCGTTCCCAGCGCCAAATAAGTTTTACGCATGGTTTTGGCGGCAAATTGCTGCGCCAGCGCCGACGCGCTTTGCGGGTTCAGGGCAAACAGCAGCACGCCGCTGGTCAGTTTGTCCAAGCGGTGCAGCAGCCAAACCTGCTCAAGACCGAGCTGCGCCGCCAGCGTCTGCGTCAGGCTGACTTCTCCCTCTTCCTGATGTACGGATACGCCGCAAGGTTTGTTGATGGCGACAAAATCCGGATGCCTAAATAAGATTTCCCACATTTCAGACGACCTATTTCAACATAATGCCGCCACCGGACAAAGTGATGGCGCCCAATACGCAAAACAGTACGCAGGCGGAAATCCGCACGGCTTTGGCGGGGATTTTTTTCATCAGCATATCGCCCAAATAAACCACAGGGACGGTTGCCAACATCAATCCGGCAACGCTGCCGAGTACGACCATGGATAAGGATTGGTATTTTGCCGCCAACAAGACCGTGGCGATTTGGGTTTTATCGCCGATTTCCGCCATGAAAAACAGGAAAACCGTCGCTCCGAACGCGCCGTATTTGAGCCAACGGCTGTCCGGGTTTTCATCTTTATCGGGCAGGAGCAGCCACAAGCCGACCGCGATGAAGCTGATGCCGACGACCCATTTGACGGTCTCAGGAGAAATGGCTTCCGCCAGCCATACGCCGACAAATGCGGAGACCAAGATGGTTCAGTAAAGTGGCAATGAAGATGCCGGAGACTACCGCATTTTTCTGGGCGAAAACGTGCGGCAAGGAAAAAGGGCGAGCAGTTGCGTTTTTATCGCCGATTTCGGCAATGGCAACGCCCAGCGTCGAAGAGAAAAAAATGCTTCCATGATTTAAGATACTCAACCGAAGCGGGCAAAAACAAAAAGCGTTGCACATACCGCCCGCAAGGGTATGGACAACGCTTACGTCTTGCCTGTCTCCCTGTTGTCAGGAAGATGCTGCCACCATGACCGATCTTTGTCGAACTCGGTCAATTATGTTGATAACGGCTCTGATTGTCAGTGAAAATCAGATGGCTACTCCCGTAAGAGTGTGCGCATTATAAAGATGGAAGGGGAGGGATGCAATAAGTAATTGGCGGCTAAGGGGTCGTCTGAAACCTTGGAAGATGGTGAAAGAGATTATGCTATGATGCCCAAAGGTCAAAAACCCACCGGAGTATTAATGCAAAAGTATTGGATATTGTGCATCGTTTGTCTTTTGGTATGGTGTGCTGTTTTGAGCTGGCTGCATCTATGCGCAGTCAATGTGGAAAAAAGGTCGTCTGAAACCCTGTCTTCTGCCGATATTGCTGTTGTCTTGGGTAATGCTGTTAACCGCAGAGGAAAACCGAATCCTTGTTTGCGCTCGCGGGTTGAAGCTGGTGTCAGGCTGTATCGGCAAGGTAAGGTGGGTGAATTGCTGATGAGTGGAGGAACGGACAACGACGGCAGCAATGAAGCTCAAATTATGCGTGATATGGCAGTAGAAATGGGCGTACCGTCGGAAAAAATACGGTTAGAAGAACATTCGGAAAGCACATATGAAAATATCGTGCTGAGTGTACCGAAGCTATGGGATGCGAACGAAATCATCATTGTCAGCGATGCTTTCCATCTCGCGCGTACCTCTTGGCTTGCCAAGCGTTATTGGCAGGGTAAAACTGTTGGATTGTATGCTTCAGGGGCGTGCGGTGATTCGACGGTAAATTACTTGCGCAAACTGTCTCGGGAGGTGCTTGCATGGGTAAAGGCGGTTGCACTTTACAGTTAGAGGATGACTATTATTCTTTTGTAATAATAGATTGCCATGCTTTTGACTGACTAGAATCTCAATACCAAGAGGTCGTCTGAAAACCCAATTTGACTTCTCTTATAATCACATCGGATGCCGGTAGCAATCAGTTTACAGTCTGCCCGACGAAGGTGAGCAAGTTGTCTATTTGCTGGACGATCGCGGCGAAAACGGCTGTGTGATTGGAGCGATTTACAGTATAGGCGATAAACCTCCTGTCAGCAGTAAAGACAAATGGATACGCCGATTTAAAAATGGGACTATAATTGAACATAACCTCCAGACAGCTGGTGTTTTGGTGAAAACGAAAGGTGTAGTCACGATTGATGTCGATATGGTGGTAAAAAAGACCTTGACTGTTGAAGGTTTATTTACCTACACCGCAGGTGTGTTGGGTAAAGGTGGCAACGGTGCATCAGCGGTAATTTATGGAAGCCTTGTCACAACAGAAGATGTGACTGCGGGTGGTATTTCGGTAAAAGGCCATATCCATGATGGCGATAGTGGTGGAAAAACCAGCCTTCCTACTTGAAAGTATTTTAAATGGCTGCATTATTGAGATCCCACTATCTCTGTCTATAAAGGATTACCTTATGAATATTGAGCAACAACGTAGCAAAATTAGTCAGATTATTTTTCCCCATGAATCTGAATATATTAATCCTGATGCTGAGTTTAGTATTTGTAAAAAAAGGATAATTTGATTGAATTGGCACGGTTATTTTATGAAAAAAATACAAATACATTCCAGATAATAATTGGATGCTATTGATTCACTTGATGTTTTTCGACAAATAGTTTGGAAATAATAACCCGTGAAGATTTGAGGCTCTTCTATCAAACAATAGAAGAACACGGTTGTGTCAATGCCTTAAAAACATTAGATAATTATCCCCCTTATAAGAGTTACATGATTGCCGCTTCTTATGAAAAAGCTATTGGTGTATTGGATGAGAGATACGAATATTATTGTAGGCTAGATTTCTTTGCAACTATTCCGCGTTAATTTGTAAATAATCCCTGTATCGCTCAAAAGTAGTTTTAAACCGCATTAAAAGGCATTTCAGACGACCTTCTCTAAAATCCCTGTATCTATAAGAGATACAAGGATTTTTTGATGTTTTACGCCGCATCCCTCTCAAAATACTGCCAGCTCGTGCCCGAAGACGTGTTTATCCCCTATTTCCTGCCAATTACATTCCGGGGAACATGCCTTTCATGCCCTTCATGCCTTTAGCCATACGCATCAGTTTGCCCAGTCCTTTTCCGCTAAACATTTTCATAACTTGTTGTGATTGTTCGAACTGTTTGAGCATTTTGTTAACTTCCTCTACGCTGGTACCGGCGCCTGCGGCAATGCGGCGTTTGCGGCTGGCTTTGAGCAGGGTTGGGTTGGCGCGTTCTTTGGGTGTCATGGAGTTGATGATGGCTTCGACTTTACCCATGGCTTTTTTTCTGCCGTGCCTTCGGGAATTTGTTTGGAAATCTGACCCAGTTCGCCCGGCATTTTTTTGACATCAGGCTTTCCAGTCCGCCCATATTGCGCATTTGCTGGATTTGTTCTTTAAAGTCATTGAGGTCGAAGCCTTTGCCTTTTTGCAGCTTTTTTTCGCCATTTTAGCGGCGGCTTCTTCGTCTATGCCTTTTTGGACATCTTCAATCAGGCTCAACACGTCGCCCATACCGAGGATGCGACTGGCGATGCGGTCTGGGTAGAAGGGTTCGAGTCCTGTGATTTTTTCACCGATACCGATAAATTTGATGGGTTTTCCGGTAACGTGGCGCACAGACAATGCCGCGCCACCGCGTGAATCGCCGTCCATTTTGGTCAGGATGACGCCGGTCAGCGGCAAGGCTTCGTTAAATGCTTGTGCGGTGTTTACAGCGTCTTGACCCAACATGGCATCGACGACGAATAAGGTTTCTACGGGATTGACGGCTGCGTGCAGCGCTTTGATTTCATTCATCATCTCTTCGTCAATTGCCAAGCGTCCGGCGGTATCGACCATCAAGACATCGTAAAAGTGTTTTTTTGCATAATCAATCGCAGCAGTGGCAATTTCGACAGGTTTCTGATTGGAGTCGGAAGGGAAGAAGTCAATGCCGACTTGCTCAGCCAAAAGGCGCAACTGTTCGATAGCGGCAGGGCGGTACACGTCGGCTGAAACGACCAAGACTTTTTTCTTCTGTTCGTTTTTCAGCAGGCGGGCGAGTTTGCCGACGGTGGTGGTTTTACCGGCACCTTGCAGACCTGCCATTAAGACGATAGCAGGCGGTACAGCTGCCAAGTCCAAAGAGGAATTTTCCTTGCCCATCAATTCGATCAGGGGCTTGGTTGACGACGCCGATAAAGGCTTGGTCGGGAGTCAGGCTGCCGGTAACTTCTTGTCCGAGCGCTTTTTCTTTGACGTTGTTGACAAATTCTTTTACAACGGGCAGGGCTACGTCCGCTTCGAGCAGGGCAAGGCGGACTTCCCGCAGAGCCTCTTTGATGTTGTCTTCTGTCAGTTTTGCTTGACCGCGGATATTTTTGAAAACTTTACTAAAGCGGTTGGTTAAGTTGTCTAACATGCTTGTCCTTGGTAATGATAATAGCTGCCCTGTTCGGGGCATTCTTTGCTAAAATAAAATTGAGATTATTTTACACTATCGCGTGCTGTTATGTATGCGCGCCAAGAAAGTTTGTTATGCCGACTATTCTGATTTGCCTGATACTGGTGTATGCCGGATTGGGTATATTCGTTTGGTTCAACCATAAGACCCGAGATATTAAAGATTATCCCCTCAAAGCCGAACTGGCAGTTTTAGGTACCGCACTAACCATGAACGGTGCCGTATTGCTCATGCCTGTCATTCAAGACAAGGTTTTGATTATGGGCTTTGGGTATTCCGTCAGTTTGATTGTATGGTTGATGCTACTGGTGTATTTTGTTGGTAGTTTTTTCTATCGTCTACGCGGATTGCAGCTGCTTTTATATCCGTGCGCAGCGTTTACTTTGTTATTGGGTGCGCTGTTTCCGGGTAAATATGTCGGCTACCAAATCAATGATCTGCCGTTTATGTCACACATTGGTACATCGCTGCTGGCATACGGTTTATTCGGTATTGTGACCTTGTTTGCTGTTTTGATTTTGCTGCTCAACCGCAACTTGCATAGACGACGTGTTTCCAGTTTGTCCGGTTTCCTACCATCTTTACTGAGTTTGGAAAAAACTCATGTTCCAGGGGATGTGGGTAGGTTTTATTTTATTAACCTATTCGGTTGTCAGCGGGACATTTTTTTGCGGAGGCTGTATTCGGTAAACCCGTTACATTTACCCATAAAACCGTATTCGGCATTCTCTCATGGATAATTTACGGTGCGTTGCTGCTTAAGCACAGTATGACGGCATGGCGAGGTAAAAAAGCAGCCGTTTGGACAATCATCGGGTTTGTCAGCCTAATGTTCGCTTATGTAGGAAGCAAGTTTGTATTGGAAATCTTGCTGCAGCGTTAAGGTGAGAGTTATTCAGGTAATGGCTTATTTAGATTAACAAAGGTCGTCTGAAAGGGATTTCAGACGACCTGAGACCTTTGCAAAACAGCCTTTCCCCCAACAACCGAAACCCAAACACAGGTTTTCGTCTATTTCCGCCCCGGATACCCCATAATCAGGCATCCGGGCCGCCTTTTAGGCGGCAACAGGCACACTTAGCCTGTTAGCCGCTTTCAACAGGTTCAAACACATCGCCTTCAGATGGCTTTGCGCACTCACTTTAATCAGTCCGAAATAGGCTGCCCGGGCGTAGCGGAATTTACGGTGCAGCGTACCAAAGCTTTGTTCGACCACATAACGGGTCTTCGACAAATATCGGTTGCGTTTGGTTTGCGCTTCCGTCAGCGGATGGTTGCGGCAGGCTTTGCGCATAATGCCGTCTAACAACTGATGCTCTTTCAGATGTTGCCGGTTTTCCTTACTGTCGTAGCCTTTGTCGGCATAGACGGTCGTACCTTCGGCAATGCCTTCCAACAAAGGGGACAGATGGTTGCACTCATGGGTATTGGCAGGGGTGATGTGCAGTTTCTCGATATAGCCTTCCTCATCGGTACGGGTATGTTGTTTGTAACCGAGTTTGTAGAGGCCGTTTTTCTTTGTCCAGCGGGCATCGCTGTCTTTACTCGGTGTGGTTTGTCCGCTGACTTGTCCTTCTTCATCGACTTCTATGGCCTGACGCTGTTTGCTGCCGGCGGTCTGAATAATGGTGGCGTCAACGACGGCGGCGGATGCCTTCTCTACTTTTAGGTTTTTTTCGGTCAGTTGGCGGTTAATCAGTTTGAGTAGTTCGGACAGGGTGTCGTCTTGCGCCAGCCAGTTGCGGTAGCGGCATAAGGTGCTGTAATCGGGGATGCTCAGTTCGTCAAAACGGCAAAACAGGTTGAAGTCGATGCGGGTGATGAGGCTGTGTTCGAGTTCGGGATCGGAGAGGCTGTGCCATTGTCCGAGCAGGACGGCTTTGAACATGGACAACAGGGGATAGACCGGACGGCCGCGGTGGTCTCGGAGGTAACGGGTTCTTTGACGATTCAGGTATTGTTCGATCGGTTGCCAATCAATCACCTGATCCAACTTTAATAGTGGGAAGCGGTCGATGTGTTTGGCGATCATGGCTTGTGCGGTTTGCTGGAAGAAGGTGCTCATGAGAAATCCCCTAAATGTCTTGATAGGAATTTAGGGGATTTTGGGGAATTTTGCAAAGGTCTCGACCTTTGCTGTTTTTGATTTGAAATAAAAGTCTTTGTATTTCAGGTTGTTGTTAGGTTTTGTGGAATTTTTTGCGGTTTTGGGGTTGACGGTTTTTGAGGAGGGGGTATAGTTCGGTTCTTCGCTGCTTCGGCGGTGATTGAACGAACAGGTAAGTATATCACAGTTGGTCTGATTTTTCGAGGTTTTAAGAAAAGTTTTGATTGACAACGAGATGAAATGCTTTATAATTCGTTTTTGCTCTTTAACAAAACAGATTACCGATAAGTGTGAGTGCGACAGCCTCACACTGTTTGAAAGACAGACAAGATGATGTTTTAGACATTGTCCTGTTGGTTTCTTTGAAGCAGACCAGAAGTTAAAAAGTTAGAGATTGAACATAAGAGTTTGATCCTGGCTCAGATTGAACGCTGGCGGCATGCTTTACACATGCAAGTCGGACGGCAGCACAGAGAAGCTTGCTTCTTGGGTGGCGAGTGGCGAACGGGTGAGTAACATATCGGAACGTACCGAGCAGTGGGGGATAACTAATCGAAAGATTAGCTAATACCGCATATTTTTCTGAGGAAGAAAGCAGGGGACCATTTGGCCTTGCGCTGTTTGAGCGGCCGATATCTGATTAGCTAGTTGGTGGGGTAAAGGCCTACCAAGGCGACGATCAGTAGCGGGTCTGAGAGGATGATCCGCCACACTGGGACTGAGACACGGCCCAGACTCCTACGGGAGGCAGCAGTGGGGAATTTTGGACAATGGGCGCAAGCCTGATCCAGCCATGCCGCGTGTCTGAAGAAGGCCTTCGGGTTGTAAAGGACTTTTGTCAGGGAAGAAAAAGGGCGGGGTTAATACCCCTGTCTGATGACGGTACCTGAAGAATAAGCACCGGCTAACTACGTGCCAGCAGCCGCGGTAATACGTAGGGTGCGAGCGTTAATCGGAATTACTGGGCGTAAAGCGGGCGCAGACGGTTACTTAAGCAGGATGTGAAATCCCCGGGCTCAACCTGGGAACTGCGTTCTGAACTGGGTGACTAGAGTGTGTCAGAGGGAGGTAGAATTCCACGTGTAGCAGTGAAATGCGTAGAGATGTGGAGGAATACCGATGGCGAAGGCAGCCTCCTGGGATAACACTGACGTTCATGCCCGAAAGCGTGGGTAGCAAACAGGATTAGATACCCTGGTAGTCCACGCCCTAAACGATGTCGATTAGCTGTTGGGCAGCATGACTGCTTAGTAGCGAAGCTAACGCGTGAAATCGACCGCCTGGGGAGTACGGTCGCAAGATTAAAACTCAAAGGAATTGACGGGGACCCGCACAAGCGGTGGATGATGTGGATTAATTCGATGCAACGCGAAGAACCTTACCTGGTCTTGACATGTACGGAATCCTCCAGAGACGGAGGAGTGCCTTCGGGAGCCGTAACACAGGTGCTGCATGGCTGTCGTCAGCTCGTGTCGTGAGATGTTGGGTTAAGTCCCGCAACGAGCGCAACCCTTGTCATTAGTTGCCATCATTAAGTTGGGCACTCTAATGAGACTGCCGGTGACAAGCCGGAGGAAGGTGGGGATGACGTCAAGTCCTCATGGCCCTTATGACCAGGGCTTCACACGTCATACAATGGTCGGTACAGAGGGTAGCCAAGCCGCGAGGCGGAGCCAATCTCACAAAACCGATCGTAGTCCGGATTGCACTCTGCAACTCGAGTGCATGAAGTCGGAATCGCTAGTAATCGCAGGTCAGCATACTGCGGTGAATACGTTCCCGGGTCTTGTACACACCGCCCGTCACACCATGGGAGTGGGGGATACCAGAAGTAGGTAGGGTAACCGCAAGGAGCCCGCTTACCACGGTATGCTTCATGACTGGGGTGAAGTCGTAACAAAGGTAGCCGTAGGGGAACCTGCGGCTGGATCACCTCCTTTCTAGAGAAAGAAGAGGTTGTCGCATTCACACTTATCGGTAAACTGTAGAAGATGCGGAAGAATGCTTGAGTGAAGACAAGGTTCGCTTAAGAAGAGAATCCGGGTTTGTAGCTCAGCTGGTTAGAGCACACGCTTGATAAGCGTGGGGTCGGAGGTTCAAGTCCTCCCAGACCCACCAAGAACGGGGGCATAGCTCAGTTGGTAGAGCACCTGCTTTGCAAGCAGGGGGTCATCGGTTCGATCCCGTTTGCCTCCACCAATACTTTCCAAATCAAAGCGAGTTAAAAAGGCAGTGTGACTGCTTTCTTTTTTTCTAAAGAGAAGTCTGCTGACGAATCAGTTTGACGGAAAAAAAGAAAGGCTGCTATAATAATCAGCTCATTTTGATTTGCGAAGTAAATAGCAATATTGAACGCATCGATCTTTAACAAATTGGAAAGCCGAAATCAACAAACAAAAGACAATGTGTCTGTTTTTTGATGATTGACCGATTGCAAACGGTCAGTTGTCTCCTGAACAGGAAAAGAAAAACAGGTACAGTATTTGGGTGATGATTGTATCGACTTAATCCCGAAAGACAAAAGGCGGGATTAAGACACAACAAGCAGTAAGCTTTATCAGAGTAGGAAATTCAAGTTTGATGTTCTAGTCAACGGAATGTCAGGCAAAAGTCAGAGAAGTTCTTGAAATGATAGAGTCAAGTGAATAAGTGCATCAGGTGGATGCCTTGGCGATGATAGGCGACGAAGGACGTGTAAGCCTGCGAAAAAGCGTGGGGGAGCTGGCAATAAAGCTATGATCCCGCGATGTCCGAATGGGGAAACCCACTGCATTCTGTGCAGTATCCTAAGTTGAATACATAGACTTAGAGAAGCGAACCCGGAGAACTGAACCATCTAAGTACCCGGAGGAAAAGAAATCAACCGAGATTCCGCAAGTAGTGGCGAGCGAACGCGGAGGAGCCTGTACGTAATAACTGTCGAGATAGAAGAACAAGCTGGGAAGCTTGACCATAGTGGGTGATAGTCCCGTATTCGAAATCTCAACGGTGGTACTAAGCGTACGAAAAAGTAGGGCGGGACACGTGAAATCCTGTCTGAATATGGGGGACCATCCTCCAAGGCTAAATACTCATCATCGACCGATAGTGAACCAGTACCGTGAGGGAAAGGCGAAAAAGAACCCCGGGAGGGAGTGAAATAGAACCTGAAACCTGATGCATACAAACAGTGGGAGCACCCATGTGGTGTGACTGCGTACCTTTTGTATAATGGGTCAACGACTTACATTCAGTAGCGAGCTTAACCGAATAGGGGAGGCGTAGGGAAACCGAGTCTTAATAGGGCGAACAGTTGCTGGGTGTAGACCCGAAACCGAGTGATCTATCCATGGCCAGGTTGAAGGTGCCGTAACAGGTACTGGAGGACCGAACCCACGCATGTTGCAAAATGCGGGGATGAGCTGTGGATAGGGGTGAAAGGCTAAACAAACTCGGAGATAGCTGGTTCTCCCCGAAAAACTATTTAGGTAGTGCCTCGAGCAAGACACTGATGGGGGTAAAAGCACTGTTATGGCTAGGGGGTTATTGCAACTTACCAACCCATGGCAAACTAAGAATACCATCAAGTGGTTCCTCGGGAGACAGACAGCGGGTGCTAACGTCCGTTGTCAAGAGGGAAACAACCCAGACCGCCAGCTAAGGTCCCAAATGATAGATTAAGTGGTAAACGAAGTGGGAAGGCCCAGACAGCCAGGATGTTGGCTTAGAAGCAGCCATCATTTAAAGAAAGCGTAATAGCTCACTGGTCGAGTCGTCCTGCGCGGAAGATGTAACGGGGCTCAAATCTATAACCGAAGCTGCGGATGCCAGTTTACTGGCATGGTAGGGGAGCGTTCTGTAGGCCGATGAAGGTGCATTGTAAAGTGTGCTGGAGGTATCAGAAGTGCGAATGTTGACATGAGTAGCGATAAAGCGGGTGAAAAAGCCCGCTCGCCGAAAGCCAAGGTTTCCTACGCAACGTTCATCGGCGTAGGGTGAGTCGGCCCCTAAGGCGAGGCAGAAATGCGTAGTCGATGGGAAACAGGTTAATATTCCTGTACTTGATTCAAATGCGATGTGGGGACGGAGAAGGTTAGGTTAGCAAGCTGTTGGAATAGCTTGTTTAAGCCGGTAGGGTGGAAGACTTAGGCAAATCCGGGTCTTCTTAACACCGAGAAGTGACGACGAGTGTCTACGGACATGAAGTAACCGATACCACGCTTCCAGGAAAAAGCCACTAAGCTTCAGTTTGAATCGAACCGTACCGCAAACCGACACAGGTGGGCAGGGATGAGAATTCTAAGGCGCTTGAGAGAACTCGGGAGAAGGAACTCGGCAAATTGATACCGTAACTTCGGGAGAAGGTATGCCCTCTAAGGTTAAGGACTTGCTCCGTAAGCCTCGGAGGGTCGCAGAGAATAGGTGGCTGCGACTGTTTATTAAAAAAACACAGCACTCTGCTAACACGAAAGTGGACGTATAGGGTGTGACGCCTGCCCGGTGCTGGAAGGTTAATTGAAGATGTGAGAGCATCGGATCGAAGCCCCAGTAAACGGCGGCCGTAACTATAACGGTCCTAAGGTAGCGAAATTCCTTGTCGGGTAAGTTCCGACCCGCACGAATGGCGTAACGATGGCCACACTGTCTCCTCCCGAGACTCAGCGAAGTTGAAGTGGTTGTGAAGATGCAATCTACCCGCTGCTAGACGGAAAGACCCCGTGAACCTTTACTGTAGCTTTGCATTGGACTTTGAAGTCACTTGTGTAGGATAGGGTGGGAGGCTTAGAAGCAGAGACGCCAGTCTCTGTGGAGCCGTCCTTGAAATACCACCCTGGTGTCTTTGAGGTTCTAACCCAGACCCGTAATCCGGGTCGGGGACCGTGCATGGTAGGCAGTTTGACTGGGGCGGTCTCCTCCCAAAAGAGTAACGGAGGAGTTCGAAGGTTACCTAGGGTCCGGTCGGAAATCGGACTGATAGTGCAATGGCAAAAGGTAGCTTAACTGCGAGACCGACAAGTCGAGCAGGTGCGAAAGCAGGACATAGTGATCCGGTGGTTCTGTATGGAAGGGCCATCGCTCAACGGATAAAAGGTACTCCGGGGATAACAGGCTGATTCCGCCCAAGAGTTCATATCGACGGCGGAGTTTGGCACCTCGATGTCGGCTCATCACATCCTGGGGCTGTAGTCGGTCCCAAGGGTATGGCTGTTCGCCATTTAAAGTGGTACGTGAGCTGGGTTTAAAACGTCGTGAGACAGTTTGGTCCCTATCTGCAGTGGGCGTTGGAAGTTTGACGGGGGCTGCTCCTAGTACGAGAGGACCGGAGTGGACGAACCTCTGGTGTACCGGTTGTAACGCCAGTTGCATAGCCGGGTAGCTAAGTTCGGAAGAGATAAGCGCTGAAAGCATCTAAGCGCGAAACTCGCCTGAAGATGAGACTTCCCTTGCGGTTTAACCGCACTAAAGAGTCGTTCGAGACCAGGACGTTGATAGGTGGGGTGTGGAAGCGCGGTAACGCGTGAAGCTAACCCATACTAATTGCTCGTGAGGCTTGACTCTATCATTTGAAGAACTTCAAATAATAAGCTTACTGACTGATCCAGTCATCACCAAATATATTGATTAAGGCTTTGCCGATTTGTACAGTTTAAGTTTGGCGGCCATAGCGAGTTGGTCCCACGCCTTCCCATCCCGAACAGGACCGTGAAACGACTCAGCGCCGATGATAGTGTGGTTCTTCCATGCGAAAGTAGGTCACTGCCAAACACCTATCCTAAGCCCCCGACAGATGTCGGGGGCTTTTTACTTTGTATTGTTTCGGTTTGGCGAATATCATTACCCTGTATGGCGGCGGTGGAGTGGGGTAATATTCCGGATGATCCGGTTGCAGAAGGATGGGCTTTATTGATGTGGGAGGAGGCCGCTCCGGAATTGAAGTAAGTTGGAGAATGTTGCAGAATAAATACATTTGGGGATAGTGAAGTTGGAAATATTTAAAAATTGTTTGAATTAAAAATGATGAAAAGCATATGATAATAAAAATATTTAGTGGTAACGCCTCCACGGCGGTGCCGTCCATATTAACGAAATGATAGGAAAAACGCCCTTATGAAAAAAATTCCTCTTTGCCGCACTCTCCGTTCTGACCGCCTCGCTGTCGCTGGCCGCCGTCAACATCAATACCGCTTCCCCGTCCGAATTGGAAGCCCTGCCCGGCATCGGTCCGGCCAAAGCGAAAGCCATTGCGGACTACCGCCAGCAGCACGGTGCCTTCAAATCGGTCGAAGAGCTCAAAAACGTTAAAGGCATCGGCGAGGGTATCTTCTCTAAACTGAAGGCCGAAGCAACCGTCGCTCCCGCACCTGCAAACCCAAAAGCTAAAAACACTATTCAAAAGTAAATTAACCGGAAGCATTAGGACAAGGAGTTTGAGATGTAGGCTTCTATTCTGCTCGGAAGAAAATATGGGCGGCTTTAGTTGGTCTGAAAGTAAGTGTTGTAAAACCCAAAAAGATCTTATTATGAAAGGATATATATTGAAATTGGGTGATGAAATTATTAATAGGTAATAAATGATGAATAAAGAAAAATTGTAAAAGGGTATTCTCTTACTCAATTAATCTTTGTAATTGCAATAATTGGGATTTTAACTTCAATAGCTTATCCAAGTTATCAAAAAAATATATTAGAGACTCTGAAATACGTCAGGCTCTGGCAGCGCTTGTTGAGAGTGCTCAGTTTATGGAACGATTTTATCAGCAGAATGGTAGTTTCAAGAAAACTTCTACAGCGTGGCCTGATTTGCCTAACTCTCGGAGTTTAGAAAACTTTTTGTATTTATCCTCATGGGCTTGCTAGAGGCGCGTTAGATGGGAAATTTACTTTAAAAAGCAGTTGCATTAGATAAGAATAAAGAACCTAGGGTAATAAAGATTAATGAATCTCTAACGACTTTTTATTTGTGAGAGTAGTGCTAGTTCTTGTGATGATGTTACGAAAAAAACTATTTTTTTCTGGTGCAGATAAAAAAACTGTTCCGTATATCGGCTTTAAGAGAGTTTGTGCGGCTATTACTGAATGGTTTGTATACCCATTTAACTGATATTAATTAAGTAGAGTATGAGCTACTAGTTATATATAAAAGGTCGTCTGAAAACTTTTTTCAGACGACCTGAGACCTTTGCAAAATTCCCCAAAATCCCCTAAATTCCCACCAAGACACTTAGGGGATTTTTCATGAGCACCTTCTTCCGGCAAACCGCACAAGCCATGATTGCCAAACACATCGACCGCTTCCCACTATTGAAGTTGGATAAGGTGATTGATTGGCAACCGATCGAACAGTACCTGAATCGTCAAAGAACCCGTTACCTTAGAGACCACCGCGGCCGTCCCTCCTATCCCCTGTTGTCCATGTTCAAAGCCGTCCTGCTCGGACAATGGCACAGCCTCTCCGATCCCGAACTCGAACACAGCCTCATCACCCGCATCGATTTCAACCTGTTTTGCCGTTTTGACGAACTGAGCATCCCCGATTACAGCACCTTATGCCGCTACCGCAACTGGCTGGCGCAAGACGACACCCTGTCCGAATTGCTGGAACTGATTAACTGCCAACTGGCCGAAAAAAACCTAAAAGTAGAGAAGGCATCCGCCGCCGTCATTGATGCCACCATTATTCAGACTGCCGGCAGCAAACAGCGTCAGGCCATAGAAGTCGACGAGGAAGGACAAGTCAGCGGCCAAACCACACCGAGTAAGGACAAAGATGCCCGCTGGACAAAGAAAAACGGCCTCTACAAACTCGGTTACAAACAACATACCCGTACCGATGAGGAAGGCTATATCGAGAAACTGCACATCACTCCTGCCAATACCCATGAGTGCAACCATCTGTCCCCTTTGTTGGAAGGCATTGCCGAAGGCACGACCATCTATGCCGACAAAGGCTACGACAGTAAGGAAAACCGGCAACATCTGAAAGAGCATCAGTTGTTAGACGGCATTATGCGCAAAGCCCACCGCAACCGTCCGCTGACGGAAGCGCAAACCAAACGTAACCGATATTTGTCGAAGACCCGTTATGTGGTCGAACAAAGCTTCGGTACGCTGCACCGTAAATTCCGCTACGCCCGGGCAGCCTATTTTGGTCTGTGTAAAGTGAGTGCGCAAAGCCATCTGAAGGCGATGTGTTTGAACCTGTTGAAAGCGGCTAACAGGCTAAATGTGCCTGTTGCCGCCTAAAAGGCGGCCCGGATGCCTGATTATGGGGTATTCGGGGAGGATTAAGGGGGCATTGGGGTAGAATTATAGTCAATTAAAAATCAAAAATAGGACAGTAACGTATCGTCAAATCGGGCGTAATCAGACAATACGGTTCGCAGATACCGCTTAATATTTGCCCACACCTTCTCAATCGGGTTGAGCTCAGGTGAATAAGGTGCAAGAGGCAATACCTTATGTCCCCATTTTTCCGCCATTTCCCGTAAAACACCCATACGGTGAAATCGTGCATTATCTAAAATAATCACCGATTTTTGAGTCAATGCGGGCAGTAGGCATTGCTGAAACCACGCTTCAAAAAAGACTCCGGTCATCGTATTTTGATAAACCATCGGAGCAATCAGCCGGTTGCCGACTTGTGCGGACACCAGAGATAAGCGTCGGTATCTTTTTCCACTTATCTGCGCTTTCACTATTTGCCCTTTCGGGCTGCGGGCATAGGGACGGAACAGGTAGCGGTCAAATCCTGTTTCATCCAAATAAACACGTTGGTAGTCGGAAAATTCGGCCAGCTGTGTCAAATAATGCGTTACTTTGGCCGGGTCTTGTTCTTTGTAAGTGGTGGTCTTTTTTTGCGCGTCATCCCCATCTGTTTGAGTGCATAGCAAACGGCGGCTGCCGTACAATCAAAAATGTTTGGCGATTTCATGCAGATAGGCATCCGGGTGTTGCCCAACATATTGAGCCAGTTTTTTTGCCTATCCAATTTGACGGCATTTAGACCGGTAACTTGATGTTTTAGGCTGCCTGTTTGTTTTTTAAGGCGAATCCACAGGTAAAGCGTGTTTCTCGACAGGTTAAAGTTAAACGTTGCTGCGGTTTGGCTGATGTTTTTTTGCATTGTTCGTAAAAGTTTAAAGCTTTGTTCCTTAAGTCCGCAGAGTATGCCATGGTTAGACCTTCAAAGTTGAGTATTGTGCTATTTTGTTTTTTTAATTGACTATAAGGAGTGATTGGGGGCGGAAACAGTCGAAAAACAGCCGAAAAACCTGTGTTTGGGGTTTCGGCTGTCGGGGAAAAAAAGAATTTTTGCAAAGGTCTTGACTTTTTCTACAAATGGAGCATTATCCTCCCAAATACCAGAATTTCAATGCCCACAATACGGCGACTATCCACACCATAGGCGGCACGTCTTTGATGCGGTTGCATAAAAGTTTAATCACGGCGTAGCTGATGAAGCCGAAGGCGATGCCGTCGGCAATCGAATAGGTGAACGGCATGAATACGATGGTCAGGAAAGCGGGAGCGGCTTCGGTCATATCGTCCCAGTCAATTTCACGCGCGCTGCGCAGCATTTGCGCACCGACGTAGAGCAGCGCAGGCGCTGTGGCAAAACCGGGAATGCTCTGCACCAGCGGTGAGAAAAATCAGACACGCCAGCATCAATACGCCGACGGTTACGGCAGTCAGACCGGTGCGGCCGCCTGCGGCAACACCCGCCGCACTTTCGACATACGGCGTGGTTGAAGACGTACCCAGCGCGGCGCCAGCGACGATGGCGGTTGAGTCGGCGAACAGGGCGCGTTTCAGACGAGGCAGTTTGCCGTCTTCCAGCAGGCCTGCTCGGTGGGAAACGCCGACCAACGTGCCGGTGGAGTCAAACAAATCAACCAGGAAAAAGACGAAAATCACGCTGACCATGCTGAGGGTAAACAAGCCGTTGAAATCCATCTGCATGAAAGTCGGCGCGATGCTCGGAATTTCGCCGACCACGCCTTTAAACTCGCTCAAACCCAGCAGGGTGGAAATGGCGGTAATCGTCAGAATGGTCAGGATAATCGCCCCTTTGACGCGGAAATGCCCCAAAGCCACCACCATAGCGAAGCCTGCCAATACCAAAAGTGCAGCAGGTTGGTGGATGTCGCCCAGCTTCACCAAAGTCGCGTCGCTGGCGACGATGATGCCGGAACCTTTGAGCGCAATCAGCGACAGAAACAGCCCGATACCGGCGGCAATCGACATTTTCAAACCCATAGGCAGCGCGTTCACCAGCATTTCGCGCACTTTGAAAAAAAGCTGAATAAAATGAAAATGATGCCGGAAACGAACACCGCGCCCAAAGCCACCTGCCAGGGCACGCCCATGCCTTTGACGACGGCGAAAGTAAAGTACGCGTTCAAACCCATGCCCGGTGCGAGCGCAATCGGATAGTTACCGACGAAGCCCATCACGAAGCAGCCGATAGCGGAAGCGATACAGGTGGCGACGAATACCGCGCCCATGTCCATGCCCGTTTCGCCGAGAATCAGCGGATTGACAATGATGATGTAACACATGGCGAGGAAGGTGGTCAGTCCAGCCGTCAGCTCCGTGCGTACATTCGTGCCGTTTGCGCTTAAATTGAATATACGCTCCAGCACATTTTGATTTGAAGTAGTCATGATTTATGCTTTTCAAAAAAAGGAAATTTGCGGGCGGTATTATACTGAAAAACGCTTTGTTATCGGGTGAAAAAAATTGTCAATATTTCGGTTGAAATGGTTTGAGAAAAGGTCGTCTGAAAAATCAGAGTTGGGTTTTCAGACGACCTTTGGGCATTTTTTTCTTTCAAAGATTAAATGCATAAAAAAACCCGCAGCCGAAGCTGCGGGTCAATTTAGGTCAGTTCTACGAAGAATATTACCATTCGTAGTTCAAACCTACGTTGTAAGATGCAGAGCCGCCTGAAGAGGTACCCACTGCAAGACCGGCTTTAGCTGCAAAGTTTTCATTGAAGCGATAACCTGCACCCACAGCAACTGCGGTATCAGATTTGAAACCACCCAAAGCAGCAGTAACATTGAATTTACCGACGCTGTAAGGTTGGAACAGGCCGCTGAGGGCTGCTTGTGCTGCCAGACCTTGGCGGGTCTCTTTACGCAGGTTCGCTACGTTTTTATCCAGGCTATCGATGCGTGCTGAGTTTTTAGCAATACCTGCAGCGTGTTGACCATTTGCAGTTTGCAATGCAGCAATATCGGTTTTGTTAGTATCGATTTGCTTAGTATTGGCTGCAATTTGTACCGCATTGGTATCGGCACTTTCTTGAGCTTTGGCAGCAGCGGTTTGTGCAGCTTTGGCATGGCTGTCAGCAGTTTCGGCAGATTTTTGGGCAACTTCAACAGCACCTTTTGCCGCTTGAGCTGATTTTTGAGCTTCAACAGCTATTGTTCTTACGCTTTCTACAGCAGTCTTATCAGCTTTGGTCTCAATTGCTGCTTTGTTGGCATCGATATCTGTGCGGTGAGCCTTCAAAGCATCAGCTGCAGCCAAATCTGCTTTTTTCAAAGTAATGATGTCTTCATCCAAGCTGGCGATCGCATTGTTGAAGCCTTCGTTAGCTTCTTTTTGCTCTTCAAGTTTGGCAGTATTTTCAGCGATCGCCGCTTTATTGGCGTCGATGTCTTGACGGTTAGCTTCTAAAGCGTCAGCTGCTGCTTTACCGGCTAATGCGAGATCACCGATGTATTTTTTATTGGCATCAATATCTTTGCGGTTGGCTTCTAAAGCCTCAGTTGCTTTCAGACCTGCTTGTGCCAAGTCAACGATGTCTTTATCGTGACGAGTGATAGCTGCGTTAGTTGCATCGCTCAGGGCAGTTACTTCATCACCGATGTCGTTAACTTTTTTTGCCCATGTCGGCAGTGTATTTTTGCCAATTCTTCGAAGTCAGCTTTATCGGCTTTAGTTTCAATTGCCGCTTTATTGGCATCAATTTCTTTACGATTGTCTTCTACAGCCTCTGCAGCAAGCTGCAAGCCCTTCGCCAAGTCAACGATGCCTTGTTTATTGGCATCAATATCTTTACGGTTGGCTTCCAAAGCCTCAGTTGCTTTCAGACCTGCTTGTGCCAAGTCAACGATGTCTTTATCGTGACGAGTGATAGCTGCGTTAGTTGCATCGCTCAGGGCAGTTACTTCATCACCGATGTCGTTAACTTTTTTGCCCATGTCGGCAGTGTATTTTGCCAATTCTTCGAAGTCAGCTTTATCGGCTTTAGTTTCGATTGCTGCTTTGTTGGCATCAATATCTTGGCGGTTAATTTCTAAAGCTTCCATCGCAGCTTTACCTGCCGAGGCAAGATCACCGATGTCTTTATCCAAGCTGGCGATCGCATTGTTGAAGCCTTCGTTAGCTTCTTTTTGCTCTTCAAGTTTGGCAGTATTTTCAGCGATTGCTGCTTTATTGGCGTCGATGTCTTGACGGTTAGCTTCTAAAGCGTCAGCTGCTGCTTTACCGGCTAATGCGAGATCACCGATGTATTTTTTTATTGGCATCAATGTCTTGTCGGTTAACTTCTAAAGCTTCCATCGCAGCTTTACCTGCCGAGGCAAGATCACCGATGTCTTTGTCCAAGCTGGCGATCGCATTGTTGAAGCCTTCGTTAGCTTCTTTTTTTGCTCTTCAAGTTTGGCAGTATTTTCAGCGATTGCTGCTTTGTTGGCATCAATGTCTTGGCGGTTAACTTCTAAAGCTTCCATCGCAGCTTTACCTGCCGAGGCAAGATCACCGATGTCTTTATCCAAGCTGGCGATCGCATTGTTGAAGCCTTCGTTAGCTTCTTTTTGCTCTTCAAGTTTGGCAGTATTTTTCAGCGATTGCTGCTTTATTGGCGTCGATGTCTTGACGGTTAGCTTCTAAAGCGTCAGCTGCTGCTTTACCGGCTAATGCGAGATCACCGATGTATTTTTTTATTGGCATCAATGTCTTGGCGGTTAACTTCTAAAGCTTCCATCGCAGCTTTACCTGCCGAGGCAAGATCACCGATGTCTTTGTCCAAGCTGGCGATCGCATTGTTGAAGCCTTCGTTAGCTTCTTTTTGCTCTTCAAGTTTGGCAGTATTTTCAGCGATTGCTGCTTTGTTGGCATCAATGTCTTGGCGGTTAACTTCTAAAGCTTCCATCGCAGCTTTACCTGCCGAGGCAAGATCACCGATGTCTTTATCCAAGCTGGCAATCGCATTGTTGAAGCCTTCGTTAGCTTCTTTTTGCTCTTCCAATGCTGCTTTGTTGGCATTTACATCTGCGCTAATGGCATTAACGACTTCTGCATTTTTTACCAGTGCTTCGTTGTTCTCGGTAACAGCTTTAGTCAAGTCATCCAGAGTTTCATCATGCGCTGTGACAACTTCTTTTAAACCCATACCTTCAAAAATCAGCGTTTTTCAACGTCTTCTTGCGTTGCCGTTTTGATAGATTTAATACCATTCTTATCAGTAACAACGATTTCGTCCCCTTCTACGAAGCCGTTGAGCGCTTGAGCATTCTCAGCTGATGCAAGTGCAGCTTGTTCGGCAGCCGCTTCTAGGGCTTTGGTCAGGCCTACTACGCCTTTACTTGCTTTGTCAGCTTTATCAGCAACTGCGTCAATTTTAGAAGCTGCATCTACGGCTTTATCGGCGGCATCTTTGGCTTCTTTTACTTTGCTGTCAACATTGGCAGAAAGCGCGGTTACTTTGTCTTCGGCGGCTTTGGCAGCGGCTTTTGGCATCTGCCGTGTCTTGCGCCAGGCTGTCCACACGGGTGTTTACTGCGGTTACGTCTTCGCCGATTTCGTCAAATTGGTCGGAAATGTCTTTACCCATTTCTGCAACTGATTCATTCAGCTTGTTCACACCTGTGGCAACTTCGACAATACGAGTACCATTGGTGGTAATGGCAGTTTTCAGTTGTTCGATGGTTTCGTCTTGATCATCTAAAGCATCGTCTATGTCTTTTGCTAAATTATTCACTCGTGTGTTAACCGCGGTAAGGCCGCCTGCCAAGCCTACACCTTTCAGACTGTCGGCTTCGATATCTTCATTAGTGGCTTCGCGGACGGTTTTGTTGCCATTAGCATCAGTTGTGATGAAATTTGAACCAGACGCAAAACCATTAATGGTTTGCTCTAACTCTAAGGTTTTCAAAAGCAGGGCATCGCTATCTTTTTTGAAAGTCAGCTTACCGGTACTTTTTATCATATGTTGTGCCTTCGCCGAAGACAGTAAAAAACGCTGCTTGACCTTGATCGTCTTTGCCGCCAACCGCTGCTGCAAAGTTTTGTTCAGCCGCTCCCGCTGCGCCGCTTGCTACGGCTGCTGTAACAGCCATGCTCAATACTTTTACATTGAATTTTTTCATGTTTTTTACCTTTGTATGGTGGGTGTAAGGACGTTGATGCTTTTCCGGCGGCTCCCCGTAAACTGTAAAAAGGATTATGCCGTTTCGGGCTGGAACTTAATAATCGCCAAGAAAAAGTTTCAATGCATATTGTAAAAAGTACGAAATTAAAAATCAAGGCTTGTGTCATTTTTTATAGTGGGAATAGGGGCGCATAGGCCGGTATTCTTCGATTTTTTTGAAATGCATTTTGATGCAATAAATGGCAATAGAATAATAAGCATATGAAATATATGATATTTTAATTTGATTTTTTTGGGTTTTTTTGATGGGTATTACCTTGTTTCGTAGAAAATATTTTAAATTTCTATTTTTTTATCAATTTGTGGGGAAAAAAAGCGACGAACGGTATTTTTAATTTGATTATTCGGATGCATTTGGCATTTTGCTACTACAAGTAAATGTTTTTAATTTTTTTGTAAAGAATTCTCTTGCGTATGAGGATGATGTACTTGTTGTCGGCAAGGCTCTGGTATTCTGGCATAAGGCTTAAATAGGTTTCAGACGACCCTTTTTGCTTTTTATTTATAGGAGTCTGCATAGTGATGGCGATATAGCTTGGAAAACCGGGGCTTTATGGATAACGAAAGCTGCGATTTGCTATAAAATTCCTTTTCTATATTCAGATACGGATAAGCTATGGAAACCGCCCTGCTCCTTGCCGGCAAAATCACCGAGCTGACGCTGATTGTCCTGATGGGCATGGCGTTGGTGAAGTTTAAGCTCCTGAATTCCGAACACAGCCGCACGCTCTCCGTCATCGCGCTCTACCTCATCAGCCCGTCGGTGATGATTCACGCCTTCCAAATCGAGAACACGCCCGACATCATTGACGGGTTGAAACTCTCGGTCGCCTTGGCGGTCGTGTTCCATATCCTGCTGATTGTGCTGGGCAGGCTTTTTCAAAAACCCTGTTCAAACTCGATACGCTCGAACACGCCGCCACGGTTTACACCAATTCCGGCAACCTCATCATCCCGCTGGTGATGTCCATTTTCGGACCGCAATGGGTGATTTACACCAGCGGCTTCATCATCGTCCAAATGTTCCTTTTCTGGACGCACTTGCGCCTGCTGCTTTGCGGGCGCGGCAATCTTGCGTGGAAAACCGTACTGACCAACATCAACATCCTTTCCATCTTTATCGGCGTGTTCATGTTTGCCTTCCAAATCAAACTGCCGCACATCATTGACAACACGCTCGCCACCGTCGGCGGCATGATAGGTCCGGTCGCCATGCTCGTTGCCGGAATGCTGATTGCCTCGCTGCCGCTTAAAGAAATCGTCCTCTCTAAACGGATTTACCTCGTCGCCTTCCTGCGCCTGATACTCATCCCGCTGATTCTGCTGGTGTTTGTCAAAGTTTCAGGCATTGCCCACTTAGGCGGACACAGCGATACGGTCGTTCTCATCAGCTTCCTCGCCACCGTCAGCCCCGCTGCGTCCACCGTTACCCAAATGGCGATGGTTTATGGTCAGAACGCCCGTAAAGCCAGCGCGATTTACGGCATCACGACGCTGCTGTGCGCCATCACCATGCCGATGATGATTGCGTTGTATCAAGCGATGGTTTGAAAGGGTTGGGTAAAGGGAAAGGTCGTCTGAAAGCCTGAATTTGGGCTTTCAGACGACCTTTCCTTTAAAGCAGATACGATTGTTGTTTTCCGTATGCTGCAGAATATTGACCTTTGATGCGGCTGCTTCCTGATTACGGCGTTGTTGAATACCGACATCAGACTTGCGGGAGGCGATAAGGTATTTTTTTCGGGTATCGCTTCAAATTTAAAAGGTCGTCTGAAAACCTAAATCTAGGTTTTCAGACGACCTTTGCTATGTATAGTGGATTAACTTTTAAACCGGTACGGCGTTGCCTCGCCTTAGCTCAAAGAGAACGATTCTCTAAGGTGCTGAAGCACCAAGTGAATCGGTTCCGTACTGTCTGTACTGTCTGCGGCTTCGTCGCCTTGTCCTGATTTAAATTTAATCCACTATAAATCACACCTGCCTGCTTCTGTGGATGCGCTTCGCCTTACTTCGCCATTTCCGCGAACACTTGATGCGCGGTGGCGATGGTTTCGTCAATCAGCTCGGGCGTGTGCGCGGCGGAGACGAAGCCTGCTTCGTAGGCGGACGGGCCGAAGGCGGTGTTGCGGTCGAGCATGCCGTGGAAGAAGCGTTTGAAGGCGTCGATATTGGAACGAGCCATGTCGCCGTAGTTTTGCGGGGCATGGGCGGCGAAATACAGGCCGAACATACCGCCCACGCTGTCGGCGGTGAACTCGATGCCGTGTGCTTTGGCGGCGGCGGCAAGCCCGTCGGCGAGGCGGCGGGTCAGGGCGGTCAGGTTTTCGTAGAAGCCTTCGCGCTGGATGATTTCAAGCGTTTTCAAGCCGGCGGCGACGGCAATCGGGTTGCCTGATAATGTGCCTGCCTGATACACGCCGCCCAGCGGGGAAATGCATTCCATGATGTCTTTGCGTCCGCCGAACGCGGCAAGCGGCATACCGCCGCCGATGACTTTGCCCATCGTGGTCAGGTCGGGCGTGATGCCGTGCAGCGACTGCGCGCCGCCGAGCGCGACGCGGAAGCCGGTCATCACTTCGTCGTAAATCAACACGGCGCCGTGTTTTTCGGTCAATTCGCGCAGGGCTTTGACGAAGGCTTCGGTCGGGCGGACAAGGTTCATATTGCCGACGAAGGGTTCGAGGATGACGCAGGCGATTTCGTCGCCGTTGCGGGCGAACGCTTCTTCGAGCTGGGCGGTGTTGTTGTATTCGAGGACTAAGGTGTGTTTGGTAAAGTCGGCGGGAACGCCTGCGGAAGACGGGTTGCCGAAGGTGAGCAGGCCGCTGCCGGCTTTGACCAGCAGGCTGTCGGAATGGCCGTGGTAGCAGCCTTCGAACTTGATGATTTTGTCGCGTCCGGTGAGGCCACGGGCGAGGCGGATGGCGGTCATGGTCGCTTCGGTGCCGGAGCTGACGAGGCGCAGCCTTTCGACGGACGGCATGATTTTGGCGATTTCTTCGGCGATGACGATTTCGCCTTCGGTGGGCGCGCCAAACGACAAACCGCCCAACGCGGCTTCGCGCACGGCCTCGATGACTTCGGGGTGCGCGTGTCCGACAATCGCAGGCCCCCACGAACCGACGTAATCGGTGTAGCGCGTGCCGTTTTCGTCCCAAACATACGCGCCTTCGGCTTTTTTTGATGAAGCGAGGCACGCCGCCGACGCTGCCGAATGCGCGGACGGGGGAATTCACGCCGCCGGGGATGATGGCTTTGGCGCGGTCAAACAGGATTTCGTTACGGTTCATAGCGGGTTCTTTCTGAGGTCGTCTGAAAAAAATAAGCGGTATTTTTATCATCAGATTGCCGGTGCCAGCCGTTTCAGACGACCCCGAAAGCCCAAACCGCCACGGCGCAACGCCGTATCTGAAAATGAAAATTGTTCTGTAAAAACAATCACTCTGTTCATATTTGAAGCGTTTGTGCTATAATCCGCACCCATTTATACCATAAAGAAAACATCATGTTACGCGGATTCATTTTAATGCTTACCCTTTTTGGTTTCCACCGTCTCCTACGCCGCCCAGCGCAAGCTGCCGAGCGATATGGACGCGGCGGTTTTGAAACAGGTCGAACTGCCTTATCTGAAAGTGAGCCGTGGCGGCTTCTCATGGACGCGCCTCTTGACGCTGGGCCTTGCCGACGGCAATTCCGCCAAGCTGCAGATTACCCGTTTCACCAAAATCCACGACGAAAACGACCGCTTCATCCCGATGGGGCGGCTGGCGGGAAAAACAGGCAAAACCATCGCCTTCAAACACAACGACACCAACGCCCTCGTGCGCGAAGTGTGGGTTTTGACCGACGACGAAGCCTCCCGTTTTACCGCGCAAAAAGAAGTCCGCGACGAGATTAAGCAAGACGCGCAATAAGCCGCCGTCTGCCCGTTTCAGACGACCCAAACACACACCGCGTGGTTGGCTGTTGCAGCCGCAGCAGCGCAACCGCGCATTTTTGCGCCCTGACGAATCAGTGTTTCAGACGACCTGCCAAGCCTTCCCCAAGGTCGTCTGAAATTAAGATTTCATAACAATCAGCCCCGCAATTACGGGCTACCTGAGAAAGACACAAACCATGAAAAAAAGTATTTATCCGCACCTTCGGCTGCCAAATGAACGAATACGACAGCGAAAAAATGCTCGCCGTACTCGCCGAAGAAAACGGCGGCATCGAACAAGTAACCGAAGCCGACGAAGCCGACATCATCCTCTTCAACACCTGCTCCGTGCGTGAAAAAGCGCAGGAAAAAGTGTTCTCCGACTTAGGCCGCGTGCGCCCGCTCAAAGAAAAAAATCCCGACCTCATCATCGGTGTTGCCGGCTGCGTCGCCTCCCAAGAAGGCGAAAACATCATCAAACGCGCACCTTATGTGGACGTCGTTTTCGGCCCGCAAACGCTGCACCGTCTGCCCAAAATGATTGTGGATAAAGAAACCAGCGGCCTGTCGCAAGTCGATATTTCCTTCCCCGAAATCGAAAAATTCGACCATCTGCCGCCCGCCCGCGTAGAAGGCGGCGCAGCATTCGTATCCATCATGGAAGGCTGTTCCAAATACTGCTCGTTCTGCGTCGTCCCCTACACCCGCGGCGAAGAGTTCTCCCGCCCGTTGAACGACGTTTTGACCGAAATCGCGAACCTTGCCCAGCAAGGCGTGAAAGAAATCAACCTCTTGGGACAAAACGTCAACGCCTATCGCGGCGAAATGGAAGACGGCGAAATTTGCGACTTCGCCACCCTGCTGCGCATCGTCCACGAAATCCCCGGCATCGAGCGTATGCGCTTCACCACCAGCCACCCGCGCGAGTTTACCGACTCGATTATCGAGTGCTACCGCGACCTGCCCAAGCTGGTGTCTCACCTGCACCTGCCGATTCAAAGTGGTTCCGACCGCGTATTGAGCGCGATGAAACGCGGTTACACCGCCTTGGAATACAAATCCATCATCCGCAAACTGCGCGCCATCCGCCCCGACTTGTGCCTGAGCAGCGACTTCATCGTCGGCTTCCCCGGCGAAACCGAGCGTGAGTTCGAGCAAACCCTGAAGCTGGTGAAAGACATCGCCTTCGATCTGAGCTTCGTCTTCATTTACAGCCCGCGCCCCGGCACACCCGCCGCCAACCTGCCGGACGACACCCCGCACGCCGAAAAAAAGTGCGCCGCCTCGAAGCCCTGAACGAAGTCATCGAAGCCGAAACCGCCCGCATCAACCAAACCATGATAGGCACCGTACAACGCTGTCTGGTCGAAGGCATCTCCAAAAAAGACCCCGACCAGCTCCAAGCCCGTACCGCCAACAACCGCGTGGTCAACTTCACCGGCACGCCCGACATGATCAACCAAATGATCGATTTGGAAATCACCGAAGCCTACACCTTCTCCCTGCGCGGCAAACCGGTCGAAGCATAAAGCCGTTCCGCCATAGCAAAGGTCGTCTGAAAACCTGTATCTTAGTTTTCAGACGACCTTTTTTCAGACGACCTGAGAGTCTGTCGATATTCAATAATTTCTGTATCTTTTTGTTCTTAAAGCGGCATCTTCCGCGTTGGAAATTCTCGCAAGGTATCCAATCTTGCTGCGGTTTACAGCTTGATTTTTGCCGCTTTTCAAACAAAAATCCACTTCAAAAAAATCAAATGTCGGCAGCACTTAAGCGTAATGCCGCTCTTCGCCTTTGCCATCGACATTCTCGGCGCAGCGTTTGCAGATGGTTTCATGACCTGCGACTGTGCCGATGTCGTGGGTGTAGTGCCAGCAGCGTTCGCATTTTTCGCCGTCGCTGGCTTTGGCGGTAACGGCAAGTTCGCTGCCGGTTTTGACTTCGACTTTGGACACCAAGAGGGCAAAGCGCAATTCTTCGCCCAAGGCGGTCAGGTAGTCGGCGGTGGCTTCCGGCGCGGTGATTTCGGCTTCTGCCTGCAAGGACGAACCGACGGTTTTGTCGGTGCGCAAAGGCTCGATGGCGGCGGTTACGGCTTCGCGGGCTTCGCGGACTGCCGTCCATTTTTTCACCAGTTCGGCTTCGGCTTTTTCGTTGATGGGCGGGAACTCGTGCCAGGTGTGGAAGAGGACGCTGTCTTCTTCGCCGCCGCCGATGATGTCCCACGCTTCTTCGCCGGTGAAGCACAAAATCGGTGCAATCAAGAGAACCAGGCTGCGCGTGATGTGGTACAGGGCGGTTTGCGCGCTGCGGCGGGCGTGGCTGTCGGCTTGGGTGGTGTAGAGGCGGTCTTTCAGGATGTCGAGGTAGAACGCGCCCAAGTCTTCCGAACAGAAGGCGACGATGTCTTTCACGGCGAAGTGGAAGGCGTAGCGTGGATAGTAGTCACCCGCCAAACGCTCTTGCAGTTGGCGCGCCAACACTAAGGCGTAGCGGTCGATTTCGACCATGTCCGCTTGCGGTACGGCGTGTTCAAACGGGTCGAAATCACTGAGGTTGGCAAACAGGAAGCTCAAGGTGTTGCGGATGCGGCGGTAGCTTTCGGTGACGCGTTTGAGGATTTCTTTGGAAATCGCCAATTCGCCGCTGTAATCGGTGGATGCCGCCCACAGGCGCAGGATGTCGGCGCCGAATTCGTTATAGACTTCTTGCGGCGCGACGACGTTGCCGATGGATTTCGACATTTTGCGGCCGTTTTGGTCAACCACGAAACCGTGGGTCAGAAGCTGTTTGTACGGGGCGCGTCCCATGGATGAGGCGCAGCCGGTCAGCATGGAGGATTGGAACCAGCCGCGGTGTTGGTCGCTGCCTTCGAGGTAGAGGTCGGCAGGCCAGTCCAATTCTTCGCGCTGTTTCAAGACGGAGTAATGGGTCGAACCGGAGTCGAACCATACGTCCATCGTGTCGGAAAGTTTGTCGTAGTTTTCGCAGTCTTCTGCGCTTAACAATTCGCTTTTATCGAGTGAGAACCATGCTTCGATGCCTTTTTCTTCGATACGTTGTGCTACTTTCTCCAAAAGTTCGGCGGAGTTCGGATGCAGCTCGCCCGTTTCTTTGTGGACGAAGAAGGTCATCGGCGTGCCCCAATAGCGTTGGCGCGAAACGACCCAGTCGGGGCGGCCTTCGATCATGGCTTCGAGGCGCGCGCGACCCCAAGACGGGAAGAATTCGGTGTCGTCCACGGCTTTGATGGCTTTGTCGCGCAGGGTTTTGCCGTCGCTTCCGGCTTTGTCCATGCCGATAAACCATTGGCCTGTCGCGCGGTAAATCAGCGGGGTTTTGTGGCGCCAGCAGTGGGCGTAGCTGTGTTCGATTTTGCTGCTTGCCAAGAGGTTGCCGGTTTCTTCCAGCCATTGCAGGATGACGGGATTCGCTTCCCAAACGCTCATGCCTGCGACGCGCGGCGTTTCGCTGATGTATTTGCCTTCGGCGTTGACGGGGTTGTAAAGCTCGATACCGTATTTGTTGCAGACGGCGTAGTCTTCCAAACCGTGCGCGGGAGCGGTATGCACCAAGCCGGTACCGGCGTCGGTGGTAACGTGTTCGCCGTTGAGCATGGGAATATCGCGTTCGAGGAACGGATGATTCATGTGCAGGTTTTCCAGCTTGTCGCCGGTGGTTTCCGCGAGGACGTTGAGGTCGTCTGAAGCAAAACCGTAGCGTTTGAGCGCGTCTTCTGCCAAATCTTTCGCCAGCACCAATTTGCCTTTGGGCGTATCAATCAGTTGATACACCACGTCCGCACCCGCAGATACGGCTTGGCTCGCAGGCAGCGTCCAAGGCGTGGTCGTCCAGATAACGGCAAACGCTTTACCTTCGATGCCTGCCAAACCGAATGCGGCGGCAAGCGCGGCGGTGTCTTTAAACGGATAGGCAACGTCAATCGCAGGAGATACTTTGTCTTTGTATTCCACTTCTGCTTCCGCCAGCGAAGAGCCGCAGTCCAAAGCAGAACTGAACCGGTTTCGCACCGCGGTAGAGATAGCCCGATTTGTAGATTTCGCCGAGCATACGCACGGTATCTGCCTCGGTTTTGAAATCCATGGTCAGGTAGGGGTTGTCCCAGTCGCCCAACACGCCCAGACGGATGAAGTCTTTTTTCTGGCGGGTAACCTGTTCGGCGGCATATTCTCGGCACAATTCGCGGAAACGCGCTTTGGGCATGTCTTTGCCGTGCAGCTTTTCCACCATCACTTCGATGGGCAGGCCGTGGCAGTCCCAGCCCGGCACATAAGGCGCGTCGAAACCGGCTTGGGTTTTGCTGCGGATAATGATGTCTTTGAGGATTTTGTTGACGGCATGACCGATGTGGATGTCGCCGTTGGCATACGGCGGGCCGTCGTGCAGGATGAATTTCGGACGGCCTTTGGCGATTTCGCGCAGTTTTTGATAGCGTTTGTGCTCGTACCAGCTTTTCAGCCACGCAGGCTCGCGCTTGGCGAGGTTGCCGCGCATCGGAAACGGGCTTTCGAGCAGGTTTACGGTTTTGCTGTAATCGGTCATGTTGTGATTCTCTATGGTTTCGGTATTTCGGTTTCAGACGACGTTTTGCAAACAAGGTCCTCTGAAAAAATGCAAAGGGCTATTGTAGCGGAATTGTATTGTTTTTATAAGGGGTTTGGACGAAAGCTTGGAGCTTGGTCCAGGGGTGGAGGAGTCAGTTTTTGCCGTAAATTTTGCGGTTGGACGGGTTCACATTAAACCGAGGCGGCATTGCCTCGATTTGCTTTTGATTTTTTTCGTTACTTTTTTTAATGAAGGTTGACCATAAATTGAAATAAAATGATAATCCGTATCATTAACTTTCTAAATTTCTTCTTCGATGACGCCAAGCTCGCCGAACTTTGGTTTGTCCGCCGTCCGGGCAGCAACGGCATTGTCCACAGCATCGAAGCCTATGACGACCGCCGCAATTTGGTGCTGCAACTGTTTGGCAGACCCGCCGATGCGGAGGCGGAATCCGAAGCGTGGCGCGCGTTGATTGCCGAAGTGCGCCAAAAAAATACGGGCTGTAATCTTTTTGAACCCACACCTCGTCTGAAACCTTGTTTTGGGTTTTCAGACGACCTCCAAACCCCGCAAACCATACGGAAACATTATGAAAAAACACATCTTCGCCGCCGTCCTGACCCTGCTTGCCGCCCATGCCGCCGCGCAGCGTGTCGTTATCCTGACGCCCGACGTTGCCGACATCGCCGCCAAACTCGGTGCAGACAAAGAAGTCGTCGGCATCCACGAGTTCAACCGCAACCCCGCCTATAAAAAAACACGCCGTCCATCGGCTTTTTACCGCAATTTCTCCGCCGAACCCATCATCGCCAAAAAGCCTGATTTGGTCATCGGAAGCTGGATGGCGAAACCTGACGGTATTTACGCCCAACTCAGCCGCGCCGGTGTCAAAGCGGAAAACGTCAATTCAAACGAAACGCTGGAGCAATACCAGCAAAGTTTCGCCCGCATCGGCAAATTGTTGGGCAAGGAAAAAGCAGGCGCAGGCTTTGGCGCAGCAGTTTAAAAAGCAGCATCAAGGCGCAGCCTGCCAACGGCAAACGCTATATCCTCAGCTACGACGGCCGTTATGTTGCGGGTAAAAACACCGTCGGCGACGTGCTTATCCGCTTGGCAGGCGGGACGAACGCGGCGGCTTCGGTGGACGGACTCAAACCGTTCTCGCGCGAAGGCTGGCTCAACGCGAAACCTGACGTCATTATCATCGCCAAACACAATGAAAAAAAGCCCTCGGCGGCCTCGACAAAAATCATGACGCGCCCCGAAATCGCCTCCAGCCCGGCAGGGAAAAACAAACGCATCCTGTTCTGGCAGGCGGACGACTATATGCGCTACGGCCTCTACACGCCCGACATCATCCGCAAGCTGCATGATTTAGGGAAATAAGGCGCGGTCGTCTGAAAGTTGCGTGATGACGCGAAGTCTGATGGGCAATCCGGCTTTTTGTCGGTTTCAGACGACCTTCTTTTGCCGTCGTTGTTTCGGAACAGAAGCACATGAAGGCAGTCGCGTTCTGCGTTCGTTTATTGCGAACAGGTCGTCTGAAAACGGGCAACGGCGAATCCGTCGACGTTTCGCAGCCGCTGCCGAAATACTCTTCAAAGAATCACAACATGAAAAAATGGCTTCCGGCGGTGCCGGTTTTATCTTTGTTTCTGATCTGGTTTTGCGCCGGAGTGGGTGAGGGCGGGTGGAGCAATCCGCTTGCCGCCGATCCCGTGTTGATGGAAATCCGGCTGCCGCGTATTTTTGTCGCTTTGCTGGTCGGTGCGGCACTTTCCGCCAGCGGCGCGGCGTTGCAGGCTTTGTTTGAAAACCCGCTTGCCGACCCGAGCTTGATCGGAACGTCGGGTGGGGCGGCAATGGGCGTAGTGCTGGCGATTGCGATGGGCTGGAACATCGCCGTACCGCTGGCGGCATTTGCGGGCGCGTTTGCCGTCTGCGTCCTGATTCTGCTCGGACACCGTCTGGTCGGCGGCGGCAAGCTGGGGCTGTTGGTCATGGGTTTTGTGGTCAGCGCTTTGTGCGGCGCGTTGGTCAGCCTGATTCTCTTCCTTTCAGACGACATGGCATTGCGCAGCGCCATGACTTGGCTCTCGGGCAGCTTTTTCCGAAGCGGGTTTTGTTTCGCCGGCTTACGCAGGCGGCGTGATGCTGGCGGGTTTGGTCGTGTTGGCCGCCGTTGGCCGCCGTCTCGACTATCTGCTCTTGGGCGACGAAACCGCACACACCATGGGCATCAGCGTCGCCGCCACCCGCGTGGCAACCATTATCGGCGCTGCTTTGATGACCGGCGCCGCCGTCTCGCTCGGCGGTATCATCGGTTTCGTCGGCATGATGATACCCAACGTATTGGCGCAGGTGGTTGGCGGATCGCGCACCCGCCTGATTATCCTGTCCGCCGCCGTCGGCTCGATTTTCATGTTGCTCGCCGATACGTTTGCCCGCTGGGTGGTGTACCCCATCGACCTGCCTGTCGGCATCGTCATCGCCATTTTGGGCGGACCGTTTTTTTCCTGTGGCTGATTGTCAAAGACCAAAGGAGCTGACATGGCATTGCTGATCGAAAACTGTACCGTCAAAGCCGGAAAACGCACCATCCTGTCTTTGGAACGCGCCGAATTTCCCCAATGCGCCGTCAGCGCGGTCATCGGCCCCAACGGCGCGGGTAAGTCCACCCTGCTCAAACAGTTCCTCTACCATCCGCAAGCCAGCTGGTGTGGAACGCCCATGAAGGATATGCTCAGGCAACATAAAATCGCCTGGGTCGGGCAACACGAACATTTCAACCTTCCCATGACCCTGTCCGAATACGTCCTCATCGGGCGATACCCCAAACTCGCCTGGTATCGGCGACCCAAACAGGCAGACACCCGACGCGCCCAAGCCCTGCTCGAGCATTTCGACCTCGCCGACCTGCAACACAAACGCATCCAAACCCTCTCCGGCGGCGAACAGCAACGCGCCGCCGTCATCCGCGCGCTGTTGCAGGATGCCGAAGTCCTCTTCCTCGACGAACCGACCAACCATCTCGACGTCCGCTATCAACACAGCCTGATGCAGCACCTCACCACCTTGCCCGAACAAGGCATGACCGTCGTCATGGTGCTGCACGACCTCAACCTCGCCGCCCACTACGCCGGCCACATCACGCTGATGAAAAACGGCAGCATCACCGCCGCAGGTGCAACCGCCGACATCATGGACGCCGAACGCCTCAGCCAAACCTACGACTGGCGCATCCTCGAATGCACCGCCAACGGCAAAACGTGGTTTCAGGCGGAGACTTTGTGAGGGGTCGTCTGAAAAGCGGGTGTATCGTGAGTTATAGTGGATTAACTTTAAACTAGGACGGCGTTACCTCGCCTTGCTGTACTATCTGTACTGTCTGCGGCTTCGTCGCCTTGTCCTGATTTAAATTTAATCCACTATATTAGTCAGTATTGATTCATGCTAAAAGGTCGTCTGAAATCTGTTTCAGACGACCTTTTGACTTGCCGGGGTAAATTCTGATTATTGGGCAGATTCAGCGTTTTCGGGAACTTCTTCAGAAACTTCTGAGGCAGCTTCGTTTTCTTGTTCCGACATGTCGTCGGCAGATGTTTCTTGCTCAGGGAGGTTGTTGGCATCAAATTTTTTTCAGAAGGCATGTTGTTCATTGGTGCTTCATATGCAGGCTGTCCCAAATTGTATTGCTGCATGGCTTCGGCAGGAAGATTTTTCATTATAAAAAATACTAGTGGGATCATGATAATGAGGCAAACCAGAGCAATCCACAAATAAGCTTGCATGAGGTGTTTGCGGTTTTTATTGCCGTCCCCAAATGCCCAGACAAATATCATGATAGGGTTTACTATAGGAATAGCGAGTATCAGGAGTGTGATGAGCCAATCCTTGACGGTCATGACTGCAGTGTCGTTGGGTACATTAGGGTGTGGAGTGTTATTTTGATCCATGAATAAACTACCTGAATGAAAGTAAATGAATAGGTCGGCAGCGGGCGGTTTTAATTTCTAATGTTTTAAAATGTGCTGAATGTTAAAGCGGTGACGCTGTATAGAATCATTTTGCACTTTTACCCGACTGCCCGGCGATTGCAACATATATTTTATCCCAGCTGCAAGGAGGGGAGTGTTATCTTTCATTCCGTTTTCATGCAAGTGGGCGGGTGGCGGGATAAGGTATCGAGGTAGGATGTGTTGGATTTTGGGTCATATGTGGATGGGTTTTAATGGAATGGGGCGGCTTTGCCGTGTTCTATTAAATTCAATCCACTATGGGTAAGAAATTCAGAAGCGAGTTGATGAGATTGGGGAATATGCGGGTTGATGCCGCAAAAGGAAATTTAATGTAAAGGTCGTCTGAAAATAGGTTTTCAGACGACCTTTAGGATTGTGAACTATTCTGCGGCAGGTTTTACCGTGTTGCGGACATCGCCGCTTTTTTCTTTATGTTTCAGCACCGCGCGGTCGAGCTTGTCCATCAGAACATCAATGGCGGCGTACATATCTTGTTCAACGGCCTCGACGTGGAGGTCTTTACCCGCCAGATGGATGTCTGCTTCAGCCTGTTGATTGAGTTTTTCCACGGAAAGGGTAATGGTAACGGAAATGGCGTTGGCTGCGTGGCGGTTGATGCGTTCCAATTTTTCGGAAACGTAGTTTTTGATGGCCTCGGTAACGTCGAAATTCAGACCGGTGATTTTCAGATTCATAATACAGCTCCTTCGGTGGGGTTCAGTCCGTCAGAAACGGAACGGGAAAACTGCGGTTTAAAACTGTCATTCGGTAAGTTTGCGTTTGTGTGCCGGCGGGATGTCGAGCGATTCCCTGTATTTGGCGACGGTGCGGCGGGCGATGTCTATGCCCTGTTGTTTGAGGAGGCGGACAAGGGTTTCGTCGGAATGGGGCTTGCTGCTGTCTTCGTTTTCGATAATCTGCCCCAAAAACGGCTTTAATCGCGCCTTGGCTCAGGCCTTCTTTGTCGCCTTCGGAATTGACTGCCTGTGTGAAGAAATAGCGTAACGCAAATAGTCCGCGCGGGCAAGACAAATATTTTTTTGGTTGGCGGCGCGCGAAATGGTGCTTTCGGCAAGCCCCAATTCGGCGGCGGCGTCTTTCATAAGCATGGGTGCGAGTCCGATTTCGCCGAAGATGAAGAAGTCTTCCTGATTTTTTTGACGATGTATTCGGCAAGGCGGATGACGGTGCTTTTGCGCAGTTCGAGAGAGTCGATGCGCTGCTTGGCTTCGTTGATTTTTTTCTTTCCATTCGGGCGCGCCGTCTTCTGCGGATTTCATGAGTTCGCAGTATTCGCGGTTGAGTTGCAGTTTGGGCCAGGCGGCTTCGTTGCCGATGACTTTCCAGCCGTCTTTGCCTTCTTTGACCCAAACGTCGGGCTGGATGTAAGCGGTCGGTTCGGAGGAGGCGAAACCGTAGGCGGGGTAGGGGTTGAGCGTGGCGATGATGTCGAGTGCGGCTTCTATGGTTTCGCTGTCGATTTCGGGAAAGAGTTTGCGGAAGCGGATGATGTTTTGTTTGCGGTTTTTGCCTAAGTCGTGCAGCGAGCTTTGGATAAGGTGGGCGGCGGCTTGACGCGCGGGGCCGGCGGGAAGGCGCATGAGTTGGAGCATCAGGGATTCAGTCAGGTTGGCGGCGGCAACGCCGGGCGGGTCGAAGGTCTGCAAAAGGTCGAGGGCGTTTTGCAGCTCGTCTTCGTCCAGCATCCATTCCAAGGGCGTGTTGTCGATAACGTCTTGAATGCTGTCGGTGAAATAGCCTTGGTCGTCCAGGAAGTCGATAAGGATGTGGACGTAGGCGGCTTCTTTGTCGGAAAGGGGGTGTTCGCACACTTGGGCGTGCAGGTATTGGTTGAAATCTTCTTCTTTGGCGATGTTGAGCCACGCGTCTTCGGCATCGTCGCCGCCGAGGTTGTTGCTGTGCGGCATGGCGGTGCCGTGGTTGAAGTCGGCGTCGGCAAATTCGTCGGCTTCGGGACGTTCGAGCAGGGGATTGTCCTGCAACCAGTCTTCGACCTCGCGTTCGAGTTCGATACCGGACATTTGCAGGATGCGCAGGGATTGTTGCAGACGTTGGTTGAGTTGTTGGGTCTGCCTGAGTTTGAGGCCGAGTAAGGTCATGGTGCAATGTATGTTGATTGTTTTTTATATTTCGGACGGCATTTGTCCTCGAGTTTGGTTCGATGGCAAAGAGGTCGTCTGAAAAGGTTTTATGGTGTGTTTGGCGTTTTGGGGAACGCCGTTTTGTTTTTTATTCGATATGTGTATTTCAACACTTTACACTGCATGCGTCAACTCACTTTGGGTGGTTTCGTCATTTAAAAAAACCGCACAATTGATTGTGCGGTTTGCCATTGTCAGTATTTGAAGTTTTCGCCGAGATAGACGGAGCGGACTTGTTCGTTGTTGACCAAGTCGTCCGGCTTGCCGGAGGCGAGGACGGTGCCGTCGCTGATGATGTAGGCTCTGTCGCAGATACTGAGGGTTTCGCGTACGTTGTGGTCGGTAATGAGTACGCCGATGCCGCGCGATTTGAGGAAGTCGATGATTTTTTGGATGTCGATGACGGCAATGGGGTCTACGCCGGCGAAGGGTTCGTCCAAGAGGATGAAGCGCGGCTGCATGGCGAGTACGCGGGCGATTTTCGACGCGTCGGCGTTCGCCGCCGGACAGGGAGGGGCAGGATTGTGGCGCAGGTGGCCGATGTTGAGGTCGGCAAGCAGTTTTTCGACTTCGCCGTCGATGCGGCTTTTGTCTTTGGTGCTGATTTCTAAAATGGCGCGGATGTTTTGTTCGACGGTCATTTTGCGGAAAATCGAGGCTTCTTGGGGCAGGTAGCCAACGCCGAGGCGGGCGCGTTCGTGTATGGGCAGGTGGCGCAGTTCTTGTCCGTCGAGGGTAACGCTGCCTGCGTCGGCGGCGATGAGTCCGACGATCATGTAAAAGCTGGTGGTTTTGCCTGCGCCGTTGGGGCCGAGCAGGCCGATGACTTCGCCGCTTTCGATTTCGAGGGAGAAGCTTTTGACGACTTGGCGTTTTTTGAAACTTTTTTGCAGGTTTTGAACGACGAGGCGGCTGGTGTTTTCGCTCATAAATGACTCTTGGTTCGGAGGTCGTCTGAAAATGTTGTTTGGTTTTTTTGCTGCTTTGGTTTTCAGACGACCTTTTGTGTTGTCAGATATTGGTTATTTGGTTTTTTTGGGTGCTGGACGGTTGGATGACGACGCTGACCCTGCCGGATTTGGCGGCGGATTTGGCGCCTGATTTCGAGCTGCCGTTGATGGTATAGACTTCGGTTTTTGGTGTTGTAGGTGATGACTGCGCCTTCGGCAACGTCGCCGCCGCGTTGGACTTTGGCGTTGCCGGTCAGGGTAACGAGGTTGATGGCGGAGGAGTAAGTTACGTTGTTGGCTTGTCCGTTAACCGTACCTTTGTTGTCGTCGAGCGTCTGGCTGAAGCGGACGGGTGAGCCGCTGGCTTTCATGAACTGTTCGCCTTTGTCGTTGCGGGAGACGTTGACGCTGCCGGCGCGGATGTTGAGCGTGCCTTGTTTGATGATGACGTTGCCGGTGAAGGTGGTGCTTTGGTTGTTTTGGTCGAGCGAGCCTTGGTCGGCTTCAATCTGTATCGGCTGCTTGCTGTCGCTTTGCAGGGCGTAGGCTGGGGCGGTGGCGAAAAAAATGCGGTTAAAACACATGCCTTACATATTTTTTTGTATCATAAATCGTGGCTTTCACTCTGGATGGGAAGTTCAACAAACCTTTTTTTGTGGTCATACGTCAGACCTTCGGCGTTGCCGCTCGATTCGCCGTATTGGAAGGTAACGGGCGTGTCGGTTTGGGCGTATTGCGATTCGGTGTCGACGTGCAGAAGATCGGTTTTGACGACGCCCGCCTGCCGCTTGGCATCGGCGGCTTTGGTCAGGACGACGTTGTGTTTGAACAGGAGTTGTTTGGTTTTGGGTGTTGTACACGGCTTCGTCGCTGCCGACGTCGTAAAAGCCGGCTGCCTTCTTGGAAGAAGACGAGGTGCGGCAGCTCGAAATGGACGTCATTGCTTTCGGGAAACTGTTTCGCCCCTTTTTGCGCTCAGATGCTCTTTTCAGACGACCTTGTTCGTCAAACCGCCGCCCGTCTATGCCGTCCATCGTGTATTGCGGCTGGTTGGGGTTGAGTTTGACTTCTTCAATGTCGATTTCGCTGATTCGCCCCAGCCATGCCGACAATCCGCCGAGCGCGACCGCCAGCACCAAAGGGAATGTAATTCCGTACCGCCATCTTACTTTCATTTGATGTACTCGTTCAAAGCCGCGCCCAGCGTACCTTTCGCGCGCATAATCAGGTCGCACACTTCGCGCACCGCGCCCGCGCCGCCCGCGTGTTTCGTAATATAAGCGGCGTGTTGCAGCGCAAACCAATGCGCGTCGGGGACGGCAACCGGCAATCCGCAGCGCACCATCACCGGCAAATCGACTACGTCGTCGCCGACAAAGGCGCACTCGCCTTCTTCTATGCCCGCTTTCGCACGCAATTCTTCATAGGCGGCGCGTTTGTCCGAAATGCCTTTGAAGTAGTAATTTATGCCTAACTGTTTGACGCGGATGCCGACGGAGGGCGCGTCCCGACCTGTGATAACCGCAGTCTGCACGCCGCTTGCCTGAAGCATCTTCAAGCCGTGTCCGTCCAGGGTGTGGAACGATTTGATTTCTTCGCCGTTGTCGCGGATGAAGATGCGGCCGTCGGTCAAAACGCCGTCCACATCCAATATCAGCAGCTTGATATGCGCCGCGCGTTGTTGCAGCTCGGGGTCTAAGGTTTGCATAGTGTTTCCTTGCGGATTGCTAGGGTTTCAGACGACCTATTCTAACATAAAGGTCGTCTGAAAACGGTTAGCCTGTGTTTGTGGGGATTAATGCGGTTTAACGGTCATGGGGCTGCTTTATATAGTGGATTAAATTTAAATCAGGACAAGGCGACGAAGCCGCAGACAGTACAAATAGTACGGCAAGGCGAGGCAACGCCGTACTGGTTTAAATTTAATCCACTATAACTTTATAATATGTGTCTGTCGGGCAGGGGTCGTCTGAAAACCTGAGATTTGGGTTTTCAGACGACCTTTTGATATTGAAATCGAAGTGTGTGAATGCCTTGACACCCTGTTTCAAGAAAAACATCAATCCTGTCCGGGCATTGTCAGTTCGCTTAAGCCGGGGAGGTCGGCGAAGCTGCGTTCGCGGACAATTTGGCAGAAGTTGTCGAGATAGCTTTTGTCTGCGTCTTCGGTGCGCGTGGCGGCGTAGAGTTCGCTTTGCAGACCGTTGGCAGTGATTTGGCGGTGGACGACGTAGCCTTTTTCGAGATAGGGCATGACGGTCCAGTAGGGCAGGGCGGCGATGCCGCGTTTGCTGGCGACGAGTTGGATGATGGCGATGGTCAGTTCGCTGCGGCGGCGCGGTGGGTTAATGCCTTTGGGTAACAATATTTTTTTGGGCAGGTCGAGCATTTCGTCGGGAACGGGATAGGTGATGAGGGTTTCGCCGATGAAGTCTTCTGCTTCCCAAACGGTTTTGGCGGCAAGCGGGTGGTCTTGGGCGCAGATGCCGACCATTTCGTAGGCAAACAGGGGGCGGAAGCTGATGCCGTTTTGTTTTTCGGCTTCGGATACGATGGCGAGATCGGCGCGGTGTTGCAGCAGGAGTCCGACCGGATCTGCCTGAAAGCCGGAAACGATGTCCAATTCGACTTGCGGCCACATGGGGCGGAATTCGCCCATTGCGGGCATGAGCCAGTCGAAACAGGTGTGGCATTCGACAGCCAGCCGCAACTCGCCTGCTTCGCCTTCGATGATGCGGGCGAGGTCGCGCTCGGCGGCGGAAACTTGCGGGAGGAGTTCGCGTGCGAGCCGCAACAGGCGTTCGCCGGCGGGCGTGAAGCGCAAGGGTGTGGATTTGCGCTCGAACAGGGGCGTATCGTAATAGTTTTCAAGCGCGCGGATTTGGTGCGAAAGGGCGGATTGGGTCAGGAAGACGCGCTTGGCGGCAAGGGATACGCTGCCGGTTTCTTCGAGTGCCAGCAGGGGTTTTTAAGATGGCGCAGTTCGATGATGGAATCCATTGGTTTTTACGCTTTCAGACGACCTCTTGAAACGGGCAATATTAAAATATTTCATGCCGGGGTGTAAATGCGGGCGCGTGTTGAACGGTGTGGGGATTGGGACGCGTCAGGGTTTGCGGTTAGAATGTGGGTCCGATTTTTGTATGAATATGGTGAATTGACTTGAAACGGAGATGGCGTTGTTTCGTCTTGTCCTGTGAAATTCAATCCGCTATGTGTTGAAAGGAATAATATGGCGAAACGCAACGATATTTTTGGCGTGGTGCGACGAGGTGTTGCAGGTCGGAATGTTCAAAGACTATGCGCCCAACGGTTTTGCAGGTCGAGGGCAGGGGCGGAAGTCGGCAAAAATAGCGACATCGGTAACGGCAAGCAAGGCGGCAGTCGATTTTGCTGCGGAGCAGGGCGCGGATATGCTTTTGGTGCACCACGGGATGTTTTGGAAAAAGCGAGCCGGTAACGATTACGGGCTGGAAAAAAAGTGCGCATCGAAACATTATTGCAACACCAAATCAATATGGCAGGCTACCACCTGCCGCTGGATGCGCACCCTGTGTTGGGCAACAACGCGCAGCTTGCCGATAAGTTGGGTTGGGAAGTCGAAAGGCGGTTCGGCGAACAGAACCTGTTGAATATAGGTCGTCTGAAAACACCGCAGACTTTGGCTGAATGGTTGCAACACATTGCTGCAGCGTTGGGGCGGCAGCCCGTAGCCGTCGGCGATATGTCTCGCGAAATCAAACGCATCGCATGGTGTACCGGCGGTGCGCAGGGATTTTTTCAGACGACCATAGACGAAGGCGTCGATGCTTATCTGACCGGAGAAATCTCGGAATCGCAGTTTCACCTTGCCAATGAAACAGGCGTTGCGTTTGTCAGCGCGGGACACCATGCGACGGAGCGTTACGGCATCCGCGCCCTGGGCGAAGCCGTGGCACGGCATTTTGAGTTGGAAGTCTGTCATTTCGACGAAGATAATCCCGCTTAAGCCTTGATAATCGTCATGAAAATTTACCTTAATTTAAATAATGCTTTGAGTATCACGGCAAACTAGGTAGAATTACATCGTTTAATGGCTCGGTATTCCCAAAATTTTAGGACGACTGAATAATGGATAATCAAGAAATCAATAGCGGCCGCCGCCGCTTTCTGACGCTGGCTACGTGCGGCGCGGGCGGTGTGGCGGCTTTGGGCGTAGCTACGCCTTTCGTGGCAAGCTTTTTCCCGTCGGAAAAAGCCAAGGCCGCAGGTGCTGCCGTCGAAATCGATGTCAGCAAAAATCGAATCCGGACAAATGTTGACTGCCGAATGGCAAGGTAAAACCGATTTGGGTGGTTAACCGTACCGATCAGCAGCTCAAAGACCTGAAAAAGTTTGAACGGCGCGGTTGCCGACCCTAATTCTGATGTGGATCATCAGCCCGAAAACTGTAAAAACGAGACCCGTTCGATTAAGCCGAACATCCTTGTAGCCATCGGTATCTGTACCCACTTGGGCTGTTCGCCGACCTACCGTCCCGACGTTGCCCCTGCGGATTTGGGTGCAGACTGGAAAGGCGGTTTCTTCTGCCCTTGCCACGGTTCGAAATTCGACATGGCAGGCCGCGTATATAAAGGTGTTCCTGCACCGACCAACCTGGTTGTTCCGCCCTATAAATATCTGAGCGATACGACAGTCTTGGTAGGCGAAGACTAAAAATAAGGAACGATAATTATGGCAAACCAAACCAATAGCAAAGCAAAAGCATTGTTAGACTGGACGGACGCTCGTTTCCCTCTGTCTAAAAATGTGGAATGAGCATTTGGCTCAATACTACGCGCCGAAGAACTTCAACTTCTGGTACTACTTCGGCTCTTTGGCTCTACTCGTCCTCGTGATTCAAATTGTCAGCGGTATCTTCCTGACCATGAACTACAAACCGGACGGCAACCTGAATGCCTATCACCTGCCTGCTGCCTTTACCGCAGTAGAGTACATCATGCGCGACGTGTCCGGCGGCTGGATTATCCGCTATATGCACTCCACCGGCGCATCTTTCTTCTTCATCGTCGTATACCTGCACATGTTCCGCGGCCTGATTTACGGTTCGTACAAAAAACCGCGCGAATTGGTGTGGATTTTCGGTTCCCTGATTTTCTTGGCATTGATGGCCGAAGCCTTTATGGGCTACCTGTTGCCTTGGGGACAAATGTCCTTCTGGGGGGCGCAGGTGATTATTAACCTGTTCTCCGCCATCCCTGTTATCGGTCCTGATTTATCCACTTGGATTCGCGGCGACTTCAACGTTTCCGACGTTACCCTGAACCGCTTCTTCGCACTGCACGTTATTGCCGTACCGCTGGTGTTGCTCGGTTTGGTCGTGGCACACATCATCGCCTTGCACGAAGTGGGTTCGAACAACCCTGACGGCGTGGAAATCAAGAAACTCAAAGATGAAAACGGCGTTCCGCTCGACGGCATTCCTTTCCATCCGTACTACACCGTCAAAGACATCTTGGGAGTTGTCGTATTCCTGATTGTTTTCTGCTCCGTATTGTTCTTCGCCCCTGAAGGCGGCGGCTACTTCCTTGAAGCACCGAACTTTGACGCGGCAAACGCGCTGAAAACACCTCCGCACATTGCGCCGGTATGGTACTTCACTCCGTTCTACGCAATTCTGCGTGCGATTCCTTCCTTTGCCGGTACTCAGGTATGGGGCGTAATCGGTATGGGTGCAGCAGTTGTCCTGATTGCCCTGTTGCCTTGGTTGGATAAAGGTGAAGTGAAATCCGTCCGCTATCGCGGCCCAATCTTCAAAACTGCGTTGGTTCTGTTCATCATTGCCTTTATCGGTTTGGGTATTTTGGGTGCGATGGTAGCAACCGATACCCGTACTTTGGTTGCGCGTATCCTGTCCGTCGTCTATTTTGCATTCTTCCTGGGTATGCCGTTCTATACCAAACTGGATACAAACAAACCGGTTCCGGAACGCGTAACCATGAGCACCACTAAACAAAAAATCATGTTCTTTGTTTATGTCGGTATTACCGCAGTGGGTGCTTACCTGTTTGCAACCAATATCTGATGAGGGCAGCGAAAATGAAACATACCCTGAAAAACTGGTTTGCTGCCTTGTTATTGGCAGTGCCTATGAGTGCCGCCGTCGCCAGCGGTGGCGGACACTATGAAAAAGTTGAGATTGACCTGCGCGACCAAGTCAGCTTGCAGCGCGGTGCTCAAATTTTCACCAACTACTGCTTATCCTGCCACTCGGCAAGCGGTATGCGCTTCAACCGTCTGAAAGACATCGGTTTGACTGACGAAGAAATCAAGAAAAACCTGATGTTTACGACAGACAACGTCGGTGATGTCATGTTGGCGGCGATGAATCCTAAAGATGCTGCCAAATGGTTTGGTGCGGCTCCTCCGGATCTGACGCTGATTGCCCGTTCTAAAGGCGCGGATTATCTGTATGCCTATATGCGCGGCTTCTATAAAGACCCGACCCGTCCGAACGGTTGGAACAACGTCGTATTCGACAAAGTCGGCATGCCCCACCCCTTGTGGGAGCAACAAGGCGTTCAAGCGGTTGAGCTGGATGCCAAAGGTCAGCCGGTCATGGTGAAAGACGAACATGGCGAATTGAAACCCAAGCTCTATTGGGAATCTACCGGCGCACACAGCCGTCGTTTGCCAAACGGCAAAGTCGTCCAAACAGAGTACGATGCTTATGTACGCGATTTGGTGAACTATTTGGTTTACATGGGTGAACCGGCGCAACTCCAGCGCAAACGTACAGGCTATATCGTATTGATGTTCTTGCTTGCAGTAATGCTGCCTCTGGCATACTTCCTGAAAAAAAGAATATTGGAAAGACGTTCATTAAGTCTTGTAATGAAAAAGGGCAAACCCAATCGGGTTTGCCCTTTTTTTATGATTAAAGAATTAATAGTTTGGACTTTGCACATTTAGGATAATTTCAGACGACCTTTCAACCTTTACCGTGTGGCAGTGATGATGAGTCGGCAGGAAATGGTGGCTGATAATGTTTTTTTAATGTTTGTTTAAACTGACCATAGAACCTAAGTTAAGTATTCAAGCAATCATCTGCACGGCTCGTCTGATTCAGGTTTTGCACATACATTGCAGTCACGATTGTGAGTGAAGAGGAATTCTTGCCATTTGCCGGTCAGCGCGTTGTAAGTTTTCAGTTTGCCGTGTGCCGGTTCTCCTGCGCCGGTGAGTATTTTAAGGGCTTCTGAGGCTTGGGTCGCGCCGATGATGCCGACCAGCGGGGAAAAATACGCCGAACAGGGCGCAAGCGCCGTCATCGGCGGTATCTCCGTCAAACAGGCAGGCGTAGCAAGGGCTGTCAGGCAAATCGGGACGGTACACGGCAATTTGTCCTTCAAAAACGCACGGCAGCGCCGGAAACCAGCGGGGTACGGGTGGCGACGGCGGCGCGGTTGATGGCTTGGCGGGTGGGGTAGTTGTCAGTGCAGTCGAGGACGATGTCGGCGGTATGCATGAGCTCGGTCAGGCGGGTTTCGTCCAGTTTTTCGGTCAGTGCGGTAATGTCGCACGCGCTGTTGACGGCTTTCAGACGACCTGCCATCACTTGCGCTTTGGCTTGTCCGATGTCGGCTTCGGTGAAGGTGGTTTGGCGTTGGAGGTTGGTATCGTCTATGGCGTCGTGGTCGGCGATGATGAGTTTGCCAACGCCTGATGCGGCAAGGTACGGCAGTGCTGCCGCGCCCAGCCCGCCGCAGCCGACGACGAGGACGCGGGCGGCAAGAATTTTTTCCTGTCCTTCGATACCGATTTCGTCGAGAAGGATGTGGCGGCTGTAACGGAGCAGTTGGTGGTCGTTCATGATGAGGTCGTCTGAAAGAGGTTGTATCGGGGAATTTTTATAGCAAATGGGATTTGGAAAGATACAGTAGATTTGTGCGGAAACGGAGATTCCTATTAATGGGATTCTATGCCGGCAAACTTTGTTTTCATCAAGAATGGTTATTATTCGAATAAATATTGTCTCTTTTTGTAGTAAATGTTATCGTTAGCACGATTTTTGGTTTTGTATCAGAATTTTATTAAGGTGTTGCCTGATTTATTTTCAGACGACCTTGATTGCCATAACAGCAATTTTGTCCTTTGCCATATCCTGAAGCGATGAGGTATTTATGATGAGATTGTTTTAAAAGACGCCGAAATTCAAAGTGTCCTCTCATGCTGTAAGAGGGCGAAGATGCATTACATTGCCGAACATGGTTGTTGCCGTGTTTTAAATATTTCACATTTTTTTCCTTATGTCCGTCAAACCTTTATCTTTAAATTTAATCAACTGCTTTGTGCTGGCGGTGCTGTTTCTCGTCAGCCTGTCGGTGGGCGTCGGCGATTTCCGCTGGGCGGATGTGTTTCGCTGGACTTTGTCTGACAGCACGGAATTGATGCTGGTCAGCCGCCTGCCGCGCACGTTTGCGATTGTGCTGACGGGGGCATCGATGGCGGTGGCGGGGATGATTATGCAGATTTTTGATGCGCAACCGTTTTGTCGAGCCGTCTATGGTGGGCGCAAGTCAGAGCGCGGCGTTGGGTGTGTTGGTGATGACGCTGATGTTTCCGGCTGCCGGGCTGACGGCGAAAATGTCGGTGGCGGCTGCGGCGGCGTTGGCGGGGATGCTGGTGTTTATGATGCTGATACGCCGTTTGCCACCGACGGCGCAGTTGATGGTGCCGCTGGTAGGGATTATTTTCGGCGGCGTTATCGAGGCGGTGGCGACGTTTATCGCGTATGAGTTTGAGATGATGCAGATGTTAAGCGTGTGGCAGCAGGGCGATTTTTCGGGCGTGCTGTTGGGGCGTTACGAATTGTTGTGGCTGACGGGCGGCTTGGCGTTGGCGGCGTATTTGATTGCCGATCAGCTGACGATTTTGGGCTTGGGCGAGACGGTGAGCGTGAATTTAGGGTCTGAACCGGACGGCGGTGTTGTGGGTAGGTTTGGTGATTGTCGCGCTGATTACGTCGCTGGTGTTGGTCACGGTCGGCAATATTCCGTTTATCGGGCTGGTCGTGCCGAACATCATCAGCCGCCTGATGGGCGACAAGCTGCGCCAAAAGCCTGCCTGCGGTGGCTTTGCTCGGTGCGTCGCTGGTGCTTTTGTGCGATATTTTTGGGACGCGTGATTGTGTTCCCGTTTGAGATTCCGGTCTCAACCGTGTTCGGTGTGTTGGGTACGGTGTTGTTCTTGTGGATTTTGTTGAGGAAGCCTGCCCATGTCGTCTGAAAACAAGCGTAGCGCGCTTCGCTCGAACAAGGTTGCGTTTATGCAGGGTTCTTCCCGTCCGCTGTGGGCGGCGTTTGTCTTGCTGCTGGCGTGTTGCACTTTGTTCCTGACTTTGAACATCCAAGGCGATTGGGATTTTTGTGTTGCAGCTGCGGCTGACCAAGCTGGCGGCTTTGCTGCTGGTGGCGTATGCGGTCGGGGTTTCGACCCAGCTTTTTCCAAACGTTGACGAACAACCCGATCCTTACACCTTCGATTTTGGGCTTCGATTCGCTGTATGTGTTTTTGCAAACGCTTTTGCTGTTTGCCTTGGGCGGGGTGGGCTATACGTCGCTGCCGCTGACGGGCAAGTTCGGCTTTGAGTTGGTGATGATGATGGGCGGTTCGCTGCTTTTTGTTTTACACGCTCATCCGGCAGGGGCGGACGCGATTTGTCGCGCATGATTTTTGATCGGCGTGATTTTCGGGATTTTTGTTCCGCAGCCTCTCTTCGCTGTTGACGCGCATGATTGATCCGGAGGAATTTACGGCGGCGCAGGCGAATATGTTTGCGAACTTCAATACCGTCCACAGCGAGCTTTTGGGCGTGGGCGCGCTGATTCTGCTGGCGAGCGCGGTGGTGGTTTGGCGCGAGCGGCACCGTCTGGACGTCCATCTTTTTGGGGACGCGACCAAACGATTAATTTGGGCATAAACTACACGCGCAATACTTTGTGGCTGTTGCTTTTGGATTGCCGCGCTCGTGGCGACGGCGACGGCGGTGGTCGGGCCGGTCAGCTTCTTCGGACTGCTGGCTGCCGCGCTTGCCAACCATTTTGCCCCGAGCGTGCGCCATAGCGTGCGGCTGCCGATGACGGTGTGCGTCGGCGGCATCCTGCTGGTCGGCGGGCAAACCGTGTTCGAACACCTGCTCGGCATGAAGGCGGTGTTGAGCGTAGTGGTTGAATTTGCGGGCGGGCTGGTGTTTTTATATTTGGTGCTGAAACGCAAGCGATAGGTCGTCTGAAAACTTTCCCAGCCTGAATTCAGGCGGTAATTCATCATTTCCAGACTGTATTTTTGATTTTGTACACCCTTTAAATTTAATAGGGGGCGTGAAACTAAATATTGAGTTTATACTCATAGTAAACATCACTGAGATTACTATCAGGTATGAGTTATGAGTAAAGTGTTGAAATATCGTCCTGATTTGGACGGGATACGGGCATTGGCCGTTTTATCCGTCATCGTATTTCATATCGATCCCCAATGGCTGCCGGGTGGTTTTTTGGGCGTGGATATGTTTTTCGTGTTGTCGGGATATTTGATTACGACCATTATCAGCCGCGAGATTCGCGACGGCAGTTTTTCGTTTCTCGAGTTTTTACAAACGCCGCGCCAAACGCATCTTGCCTGTCTTTGCCTGTGTATTGCTTTGCACGACGGTCGTTGCCGCCATTTTCTTTTTGTCTTTCGATTTGCGCCAATACGTCAAATCCGCCGTCTATGCCTTGCTGTTTGCCGCCAACCTGTTCTTTGCCCGCCGCGGCGGCTATTTTGATGCGGATGCGACGGAAAAGCCGTTGCAGCACATTTGGTCGCTGTCGTTGGAAGAACAGTTTTACTTTATTTTCCCCGCGTTGCTGATTTTGTTTTTTTCCGTCTCAGCAAACGGCGCAATGTGCGGACGTTTATCCTTTTGCTGATTGTCATCAGCCTGTTTTTCCGCGCTGTTGCCGACTTTGGGCATGGAGGCGTATTTCCTGCCGCATGTGCGTGCTTATGAGCTGCTTGTCGGTTCGCTTTTTGCCTTCATTCCGCCTGCCGAACAAAAACGATAAAGCCAGTACGCCGCTATTCGGATGGCTGATGATGGCGGTCATCGCCGCCACGCTGGTGCTGCCCTACGGCATCCTGCCCGGCGCGGGAAACATCGAACGGCTGCTTTGCTGTCTAGCGGTCGGCGGTTTGATTTATTCGGGCAAATCATTGCAGATGCAGGAAGGTTTCAATACGTCCAAACTGTTGAGCCTCAAGCCGGTGGTGTTTATCGGGTTGATTTCGTATTCGCTGTATTTGTGGCACTGGGTGGTGTTGGCGCTCATGCGCTACATTTATATGGACGCGCAGCTTCCGCTTGCCGCATCGGCGCTGGCTGTCATCATCATGCTGTTGTTGTCGGTGTTGTCTTATTATTTTGTGGAAACACCGGCGCGGAAGGCGAAGAATTTTACGACGGCGAAATTCAAATGGAGCATGGTGGCTTATTTCGCGCTGCTGATTCCTGCGGCAACCTACCTGATGACCGCCAAACCCGCCGCGTTTGAAAGCAGTTTGTACAAAGCCGATGAAAGCAAAATTTGCGCGGACACGCTGACTAAAACCGATTGCGCCGTCGGCGCGGCAAACCAAAAAAACCTGAAGTTTTGGTCATCGGCGACTCACATGCTGCCCATTTAAGCCCGTTCCTCGACATTGTCGGCAAAAAAGAAGGCTGGTCGGCAGACGTCATTACGTCCAACAGCTGCGCCACCGCGTTTGGATTTACCCTGCCCGACAGCGACCGCCGCGCTGACCGCTGCAATCCGTATAACAGGTTTATCGAACAAAAAACCAAAGACTATCCTGTCATCATCATTTCGCAACGCTGGTTCCTCCATACCGCCAAACCGGAATTTTGGGAACGGTTCAACACAATGCTGGAGGATTTGGTGAAGGCGGGCAAAAAAGTGTACGTTTTGGCCGATACGCCCATGGACGGGCAGCTGCCGTTGCGGCGTTATTACCTGAGACAAAAGCTTGGCATCGACATCAATTATGTTTCAGAGGATAAAAAAGAAGAAGTCCGCGATTCCGCCAAGTCGGAAGACGAAGTCGAAAAAATCGTGAAGCAGCACCGCGGCGTGCAGTGGGTTGACTTTATGCAGTACATCCCCGCGGACAAACTTATAGACGGGCTGCCGGTGTATTTCGATACCAACCACCTCAACCCGTTCGGTTCAAGTAAAATTGCCGAAATGTTTATCAACGATAAACGCACCCTGTTGAAATAAGCACAAAGGTCGTCTGAAAACAGATTCAGACGACCTCTTTAAAGCAAAAGGATACCGTATGACTCAAGAACACTTTCCCGAATTTTTCGAGCAAGCCCCGACGCTGACCGTCCAAGACGCGCTCGCCGAATTTCTCGGCGCGGCAGAGGAGGGCATCATGCAGTATCGCTACGCCGATGCCGTCCGCCTGTGCGGACACTCCTGCCCCACCGTTGCAGGCGCGTACCTCATGACGCTTAAAGGCCTGAAAGCACTTTACGGCAGCGACCTGCCCCAGCGCGGCGGAATCGAAGCCGCCATGCAGGGCGCGCGCGACGAAGGCACGGTCGGCGTTACCGCATCCGTCGTCCAACTCTTAACCGGCGCCGCTCCCGAAACCGGCTTCGGGGGCGTCGGCCCGCAAGGACGCTTCGCCCGCCGCAACCTGTTGAGTTTCGATGCCGACATCGAAGGCACGCTGACCCTGCGCCGCAAAGACAACGGCAAAACTGTCGCCGTCAGCCTCAACGCCGCCATGCAGCCCTTCGCCCCCGAAATGCGCGACATCATGCCCAAAGTCGTCAGCGGCACCGCCACCGCAGAAGAACTCAAACGCTTCGGCGAACTCTGGCAGGCGCGTGTCAAGGCCTTCTTGATTGATTTGGCAGACAATCCCCAATTCGTCATCGTTCGCGAAATCTGAAGCCCATCCTTTTCAGACGACCTCTCATGTTCGGAGGTCGTCTGAAAACAAATCCACACATCACACCCATCATGATTACCATCCGCAACGTCAGCTTCCACATCGGCGGCAACCCCATCCTCAACAACGTCAGCCTCGACATCCCCGAAGGCGGCATCACCGCGCTCATCGGTCCAAACGGCGCAGGCAAATCCACGCTCCTCTCCTTCATGGCGCGTCTCCGCCCGCTGGAACAGGGTAGCATCAGTTACGCCGGCAAAGATGTTTCGACCACGCCCACCGCCGAGCTGGCAAAAACGCTCTCCATCCTGACCCAAGAAAAACAGCGTCATGAGCCGCATTACCGTGCGCGACCTGCTCATGTTCGGGCGTTATCCCTACCACCAAGGCAGGCCGACCCCCGAAGACCTCGCCATCGTCGAAAACGCACTTTCTGAGTTCAGACTGGACAGCTTCGCCAACCGCTACCTGACTGAACTCTCCGGCGGACAACGCCAACGCGCCATGATTGCCATGGTCTTCTGCCAAAGCACCGATTACGTCCTCTTGGACGAACCGCTCAACAACCTCGATATGTACCACGCCCGCGCCCTCATGCAGCTGCTCCAGCGGCTGACACGCGAACACAAGCGCACCACCGTCGTCGTCCTGCACGACATCAACCAAAGCCGCCGCCTACGCCGACCACGTCGTCGCCATGAAAAAAACGGGCAAGTCGCCATGACCGGCGCGCCGAACGACATCTTTACCGCTGAAAAATATTAAAGATTTGTTTGATATGGATGTGGACGTATTGGACTATCAGGGCAAGAAGCTGGTTATCCATCACGTTTGAGATGCGGATGTGGAAAAGGTCGTCTGAAAAGTTTTCAGACGACCTTCCATCATCAACCTCAACGTAACCCCGTTTTCAGACGACATCAAGCTGCGGCTGAATGTAAAGGGTATTTGATGGGGAATAAGTACGGATGAGTCTGAAAAAAAGCTTTTAGAACGCATCGGCAAGAATGAATATTTGTTATTAAAAAAACCTACCGGCGGGCTTCAATCAGGAAAAAAACATGAAGAAGCAAGGGTATGGATGTATCGTTGGCAGCGTTGGACCTTTTGGAAATGGTGTGAGGGATTATATGAACAACTGGAAGCAGTTTATATTTTTTTGTAATATTGGCCATAGCTTGTTATCAATTTCTATATTTTTTTATCCGATATGTTCCTTCTCGGCTATATCAATAAATACAGTTGGAATTTGAATTTTTATTCAGGGGACTTTGAATTTTCTTTCAATATTTCTTCCCTATGTTTTTGTTAGACGAATTTTCAGGAAAAACCAATCAAGAAAAGGAAGATGCAAATAATTGAAGTTCGACTTCATGAATTAAAGCCGGTTTCATATTGAACCGGGGAGACTGATGGCGAACCGAAATAATAAGGTTCCTGCCGTCATTCCCGCGCGGGCGGGAGTCCATAGGAAATTTTACGAAATAAGCGTTTAAAAACCGTTGCCGGATTCAAAAGCAAATTTCCAGGGCGGGAAGGGCGGCAGGAGGGGCAGTATCTTTCAATCCGCGATGTCCGTTTCGCTCCGCCCCAAAAACCATCGCGTCCCCATAGCTGAAAAAAACGGTATTCATGTTCGACCGCATGGCGGTACACCGCGCGGATGTGTTCCATGCCCGAAAAACGCGCTGACGAGCATCAGAAGCGTGGATTTGGGCAGGTGGAAATTGGTAATCAGGCGGTCGATGACGCGGAAGCGGTAGCCCGGCGTGATGAAAAATATCGGTGTCGCCCTGTCCCGCTTTCAGACGGCCTGTCTCGCGCGCGGCGGATTCGAGGGCGCGCATGGAAGTGGTGCCGACTGCCCAAACTTTGTTTCCGCGCGCATGGGCGGCTTCGATGGCGGCGACGGTTTCGGGCGGTACGTCAAACCATTCGCTGTGCATTTTGTGTTCTTCGATTTTGTCCACGCGCACGGGTTGGAACGTTCCTGCGCCGACGTGCAGGGGTGACTTCCGCCGTTTCCACGCCTTTTGGCTTTCAGACGACCTAAAAGCTCGTCTGTAAAGTGTAAACCCGCCGTCGGCGCCGCGACCGCGCCCTGATGTTTGGCATAGACGGTTTGATAGCGCGTGTCGTCATCCGCGCCGGCAGCGCGTTCGATATAAGGCGGCAGCGGCAAATGGCCGTTTTGTTCCAAAAAGTTCATAAACGGTTTGCCCGCCTTCAAAAACGCAGGCAGAACAGTTCGTCCGCCCGCTCCACCATGACGGCACAAATATCGCCTTCGAAAATCAGCTTCGTGCCGGGTTTGGGCGATTTGGACGAGCGGATGTGCGCCAGCGCGGTGTGGTTGTCCAAAACGCGCTCTATCAAGGCCTCGATTTTGCCACCGCTCTCTTTTTGTCCGAACAGCCGCGCTTTCATGACTTTGGTGTTGTTGAACACCAAAACGTCGCCCGCCTCAATATAATCAGGCAAATCGCCGAACACGCGGTCTTGCAGCGGCATATCGGGCAGCGCGACCAAAAGACGGCTGCTGCCGCGCACTTCGGGCGGATGCTGGGCAATTAATCGGCCGGGCAGGGTGAAATCGAAATCGGAAATGTCCATAATCTTAATTTTGATGCTTACAAATTTTGTCAGGCGGTCATTATACGCATTTCCCCGCGGGCTTGGCGTTTCATGCGAAAGGTCGTCTGAAACGCCAAGCCCGCAATATTTTGCGTCCGAACAAGGCAATACGGTATCATTCATTCTGTTTCAAACGCCACCGCATCAGAGAGAACAACATGAATATCCCCGCCATTTCCGCTGCAATCGAAGCAGTAAAAAAATCCCCGGCACCGAACGCACGCTCGGCAGTGAAAAAAAGCCGTCAAACTGTTGGAAGAACGTTCCGACGGCCTCCATATCGGACTGAAATTCGGATTCCCCGTCGGGCATATCGCCGCCGACATCGCCAACAGCCTGCAAGAAGCCGTCATCGGCATCACGGGCGATGCGCATATCCACCCTCAGCATTGACACTGAAATCACAACACACAAAGTACAGCCCGGCGTCGCCACCATCAAAGGCGTCAAAAACATCATTGCCGTTGCATCCGGCAAAGGCGGTGTCGGCAAATCCACCACCACCGCCAATCTTGCCACCGCTATGGCACGTATGGGCGCGCGAGTGGGCGTGCTGGATGCCGACCTCTACGGCCCCAGCCAACCGACCATGTTGGGCGTGCAAGACCGCAAACCCGACCAACAAAAACAAAAAAACTGATTCCCGTCGAAGCCGACAGCGGCATCCAAGTGATGTCCATCGGCTTTCTGGTCGATACCGATCAAGCCGTCGTTTGGCGCGGCCCGATGGTCAGCCAAGCCTTGCAGCAGTTGATGTTCCAAAGCGAGTGGGACGAAGTGGACTACCTCTTCATCGACCTGCCGCCGGGTACAGGCGACATCCAACTCACCCTTTCGCAGAAAATCCCCGTAACCGGTTCAGTCGTCGTTACCACGCCGCAAGACATTGCCCTGATTGACGCGCGCAAAGCAGTCGATATGTTCCACAAAGTCAATATTCCGATTTTCGGCGTACTGGAAAACATGTCGGTACATATCTGCTCCAACTGCGGCCACGCCGAAGCCATTTTCGGTTCGGAAGGCGGCAAAAAAACTTGGCAGGTCGTCTGAATGTCCCGCTGCTCGGACAGCTTCCGTTAAAGCCTGCCCGTACGCGAAGCAATGGACGGCGGCGCGGCGAAACAGTTGTTTGACGAACATCCCGCCATTGCCAAAATCTACACCGACGCAGCCTTCCAAATCGCCCTGACCATTGCAGACAAAGGCAAAGATTTCAGCAGCCGCTTCCCAAAAATCGTAGTGGAATAACGGGCAGAGGTCGTCTGAAAGCCTTTCAAACAGTTTCAGACGACCTTGTGGTGCTGAAGATTATGCTAAAGCGAATAATCGGAAAAATCAAATATTTAAAGATTTAATCTTGTTGTTTTGAGAAAAATTGCTTGACACGAAAAAGTCTCGCCTTCTATAATTCACAGCTTATCGGGTCGTTAGCTCAGTCGGTAGAGCAGCGGACTTTTTAATCCGTTGGTCGAGCGTTCGAATCGCTCACGACCCACCACTTTTTCCTAAGCCTAAACAGTCGTTTAGGCTTTTTTTCTTTACCACCGCCTATGTTGGGGTGTGCCTGTTTTGTGTCGCAACCGAGACCGACACTGTCCAATAAAGCCGCGTGTCCATGCAAATGTTCAGGAGCCAGATGGGCATACTTCTGAACCATCCCGACATTCTCCCAACCGCCCATTTCCTGTAATGCGGCCAGCGGAACGCCTGCCTGTATCAGCCAGCTTGCCCATGTGTGCCTCAAGTCGTGCCAGCGGAAATCGGCAATGCCTGCTTTTGACAATGCGTTTTTCCAAATGCGGGAGCTGATGCTTTTCACGGGTTTGCCGTTCGGCTGGGTAAAAACAAAAGACGGGTTTCTGCCCATCTGTTTTACCAATATACCGAGTGCTGTCTGATTCAGCGCAACGCCGATAGGCCTTCCGGCTTTGGCTTCGTCAGCTTCAATCCATGCCGTTTTGCGTTCTAGATTGATTTGCGTCCATTTCAGCCCCAGTACATTGCTTTGCCGCAAACCTGTCGCCAAACTGAAGACCGCCATATCTGCCATATATTCCGGCAGGGCATCAATCAGCCTTTGGGCTTCTTCATGCGTCAGCCAGCGGATACGGCGTTTGGCTTCGCGGTACAACGTCAGCTTCGGTACTCCGTCCAACCAGCCCCATTCTTTCGCCACCTTGTTCAAAATCGCGCGGATTAAGGCAAGATAGCGGTTTTTGGTACTATCCGAACACGTCATGCTGCCGACGGTCTGCATGATGAAATCACGGCTCATGTGATGCAGGAAGACGCCTCTAAATCCGGTCAAGCAGCGTAGGCGGCTGATGTCGTCCCGAATGCTTTTTTTGTCTTTCATCTCTTCAATCCACCGAACAGCCGCTTCATCCCACAGCCGTTTCGGTTTCTCATCGAGATATTGCTGCTGCCACAGTTCATGCTTCAGTTTGTCATGCAGCATTTGGGCTTCTTGCTTGTCTTTGGTGCGAGCAGATTGTCTAATTCTCTGACCGCCCTGCGTTGTGATGTCAATATAATAGACACCGTTTTCGCGTTTATAGATCGGCATTTTTGTTCACTCCTACTTTCAAGTGAAGCCAGCACCCGCGCATTTTCTTGTTCTGTCAGAAATGCGTCAAGTGCGGGCTGTGTGATACAGTATTTCCGACCGGGCATGGAGGCTGCCAAACGGCCGGAGCGGATGTATTCCCGTATGGTTTCGGGGTGGCATTTGCAGACAGCCGCCGCTTCATATACGTCATAGGTTTTCATGGGCTACCTCGCTGTTTCATACACTGCATAGGGGGCGTTCTCCAGTAGTAGGGACAGTCTTCTGATTGCCTCATACCGCCTGATGCGCGGTTCAAGTATCAAAAAACGGCATGGCGCGATATAAAACAGCAGGCAGAGACAACCCTGCCTGTCTGTTTCGATTGGAACAAGGCGGTAGTGCGGATACTGTTCGTCCGTCGGCGCGAACAGCCTACCCACTTTTTACGGTAACGACCTTTATTCTTGATTCCGATAACATATGAATCCTATACAAATTTTTGGAATAAAGAGCCCCAATAGAAGAATTGCAAAAAATACAAATGAAGCGACTAACCAAGAACGATTCATTTTAGCTACCACTTCATCAATATGTGCTTGAGTTTGCTTTGCAATTTTTTGTTGAATGGAACTGGATATTCGTCCTTCGCTTTCAAACAATTCTTTGCCGTACCCTGCCAGCAGATCAGCCATAATCTGCTCCCGATAGGTTTTCAAATCTTCCGCAATCTGAACCGCTGCTTTCAGCGGTTCTTCGATTTCGGCAGTGATTTCGTCAAAATCCTGACGGGTATGGACGCGCTGCTCGGCAAACAGAGCTTTCAGACGGCCTTCCATTATCAGCAGGATGGGAATGATGGGATCGTCCGCCGTCAGCTTTACGCCCGACAGGCGGAATGTTTCTGCAATAATGGCATCTACATCGGCTTGATTCATCATCACTCGCTTCCGTCTGCTTGCTGCGTTGCCAAGAACGGGACTTTATCCAGTTGTTGCCACAAATCGCGCTGTACGGTTTTCAGACGCTGGCGCGGCATCAAGCCAAATGTGTCAGATGTGATTGCTTCGGACAGTGATAAATTTTTACTTGTCATCTCCTCCAGGTCTTTACCGAAAGTGTCGGGATTGCGGTTCGGAATATGTACGATACCTATAATTTGGTCTTTAAATTCTTTATAAACTTTAAATTGGTCAAACGGTTTCTCCTGCTCCACGTTTCCCCGAAAATCGTTCAACCACACAACGACCTCGGCTTTCAGGCTTTTCAATATTTGAACCAAACCTGTAATACAGTCGTTCAATGCCTGTCCGCCCGTCAACGGTACATGGATTACCATTCTCACATTATTCTCGGCCAACAACTCCGGAATTGAGTTCTCCGCCATATAGGACATCAACGGCACAAACGTTGCCGCGCCGTTGTCAACAATGGCTATACCTTCTTCGAATACTAATTTTTCCACCAAACTGTCAAAATTTCGCGAATTGATGGTATTGTGTTCCGTCATGATTTTAACCAGCTCGGGTTTGAAAGCCTGATGACGCAGAAAGGTTTGGTTTACAGGGTCTGTATCGAAGCAGAACATAGGGACAGGCATGGCTGCGGCTGCGGCGTTTTTCAAGTAGTCGGCGGTAAATGCAGCAATCGTAGATTTACCGACCCCGCCCTTACCCTGGGCAATAAAATGGACTTCCTTCATGGCATAACCTTTCGTTTGTAATGATTTTTTTCACAAAAAGAAACCTGCTCGCCCTTGAACAGGCTTTCGTTTGTAAAAAAGCAGCTCTCACCTTTCGGAAGAGCTGCATAAACTGCTAAACATTATGCCGATGTAGAGCAGGAGTGAAATTTTCAGTGAACATCAACCCAACGACCACCGGTTTTCTCTTCGCCTACATAACGGACCTTGTCGCCAGTGGTTGTCCAACCATGTTCAAAAATATGCTTTGCAGTATTGCGGTTTATCGGGACGGACACGGAATTTTTTTAACCATCTGACAGTTTTCCTGTTTGGTGTAGTTTCGGCCAAGACGGTTATAGGTTTTCTGTTCGCAAACCTGTTCCCATGCCGAGTAACGCATCATTCGATTCAACTCTTTAGCGTCGCAGCGACCCGCGCCCTCCGCAATCGCATCTGTCAAACCCGCCATTTCAGCGTTTTTCCGAACTTGCCGGACACATTTTCAAAAAAAGTTCCGACGTGCTTTGAGGGTATCCCCCAGCTTTTTATGCCGAATCGAAAAAAATACCGCTTAATCGAAGCGGTACACTCGCTTGGACGGTCGCCTGATGACAGACACAAAATCGCCTCACACGCCAATCGCGTATCTCCTGTCAGTACATCATCCGCATAAACGGCGGGCGCGGCACCCAGCAACGCCGCTGTCAACAAAACCAAGTATTTTTTCATACACATACCTTTTCCATATTGAAATAAAAGACGAAAAAAAGGATAATCTGCGTACCCCTACGAGATTATCCAGTTCTCCCAAAGCCGCTTTTGAAAGAAAGCGGCTTTTTTTATTGCCAAGCAACTGTCCGAACCTGAAACTTACGACCGTCCTGAACGATATTTACACATAAATCACTATTACCACGCATCAACAGGTCAACCTGCTTGGATGCAGCCTTCATGCTTTCATAAGTGCCAATCACAATTTGTTTGACGGGCTTGCGGAGTTTTTTCATGTTGCTTCCTTTCATTCGTTTGAATTAAATTTGTCATTTGCATACTTGCCTATATAATAAAAATGATGGAATCATTTTCATTAATTTGCTTACTAATGATTTGCAGTTCTAATTTTCTATTATATGAAAGTGCAGTTCCATATAGCTTCAATTGCACTTCATCTAACTCTGATAACCGTTTTCCATTCAGCTCTCGAATTCGATCTCTCAATTCTTCCATTTTTTTCCTTCATCTAAACGCATATCAATAACTTCTTCTATTTGTTAATCATCTAATACCCACATACAAACAAGTGCAATATAACTCAAGATAATAAATGGACTTGCTGTAAGAAAAAGTTATCAGGTTGACCGTATATATTAATTTGATTGTCATTGCTGAAAGCAATATACCAATTATTATTACAAGAACCTTCTTATACATATGAATCTTCTTTTAAATTGATTTGGAATGCAGGGCTTCCACCTGCTCCCCGACGTATTGCCGGTAGTCAGCCTTATCAGGGCATCGCTCAAAACGGCAAAGCGCGATAACTGCCATGCCGCCGATTTTTACCCTCCCGCTACTGCTGGTTGTTCACGGGCAAAGTGCTTGTTCACACAACATCACACACGGACGGTATCGGAACCGCTCAGTCTTCCTTTCTCTCGAGCCGCTGAGTTGCCCGCCGCCTTTTGTGTAGCTAGGCGGTAGAAATGGTCGTCTGAAACTTCTAACGACCTGAAACTAACCTTACTTATTTTGTTATGGACTTAAGTTCCATTTCCAAATCATGTTTTTTACAATCAAACATAATATCCTCGATGTTTTCGAGTGTAATGGTTTTCCCAACTGTGCATCTTTTCAAATTAGTCTTTTGAATATCCGTACCATAAATGGGAATGTTTTCATATGGACTCATAAAAGACATTGAGATAAACAAGTACAACAATGAGAATAAAGGGATACCTATTAGAAATTTAGGCAGCAATCTTTTAGAGGTGTAAATGTAAATGTTGAAAAGAGCTAAAAAAGCCATATACACAATAAAAGTACATATCAACAGAAAAAAACCTTTGCAAGTCCATAATCATCAATAAATGTACTCAGAATAAATTTCATCATCGGTTCAGGTCTCAAAAATATGCAGCAAACCGCTCCTTAAATTGCTTCGCTATCTCAGCAATATCAAAACCTGCTTCTAATCCAAATTGACCTTTCGTTAAATACAATCTAAATTGTTCTTGATATTTTTTTGCAATACCTGCTTCAACGTAACAGATTTCAGGATCATTATGACGCGGAAAAATAAAAACTCTGGATGAGTGATAATGTATGAACCAGCTCGCAATTCTAAGAACTCACAAATATCCTCAGCCAAGTTCATTAAGATACATATTTCAATATCTTTCATATTTCCTCTCCGCACTATTTTCCTAAGGATTCGATTCCTGCCTTTAATTTCATCTCCTGATCACGGTTTTGGCACTCAGTCATAATATCCTCGATGTTTTCGAGTGTAATGGTTTTCCCAACTGTACATCTTTTCAAATTGGTCTTTTGAATATCCGTACCACTGATAGGTATATGCTCATATTGGTTTATTGCAGCAATAGAAAAAAATGAAACTAAATACAAGGCAAAACCACAGCCTGAAATAAGACACGAGGGTAAGCTATACGCATCTTCATCAAAAACCATTGAAAAAATAGCGATTATGCAAATTATAATCGCGAAAAATATCCAAGCCTTACCGCTAGGAAGGCCATAATCATTAAAGAACAAACTAAGTAATAGCGCCATCGTTCTCAACCTTACCGGAAAAATTCCGCAAACCTACCCTCAAACTCCGCGGCAACCTCATCAATATCGTCAAAATCGCTATCTTTCCAAAGATCACTATCATTCAGAAACCACTCGAATTTCCACCAATATTCATTTGCGATACGCGATGCAATGAATGCGTCATCATGATTCTCACGGTTCGCATCAAAAATTTCCTGTCCTGATCGCACATAAACCGACGATTTGTTTTCAAAATGATCACTGATTTCTGCTGCTTTTGATTTGCAGGGCTTTAATTTCATCCTTTGTCATAACTTCGCCTTTGAACTATAATAATAAACTATCTGAAATAATAAACTTTATTATTATTTCATATGAACCCAAACGGAAACCCACTTGTGCAAGAAGTGGGCTTAGATTTGGATACATGTTTAAAGACGGGTAGAGCCGTCTGAACATTTGGGCATACGCCCCTATCGGATTTATCCGATAAATACCCGCTCACGGCGGGGAAAAAGAAAAACCAAATGTATTTTGCAGCTTGTCCGCAGATTATCGCTGCTGCATCGGGATTACGTCCCGATTAAAAAATACGTCCAACTTGCCGCCTGTTACCGGACCCTCTCATCAGGCTACCCGGATGCGCGGCATTTTTTTTTGGCAGGTTGAAAGCTGCCAGCAACCGTTTATTCGATTTACCCAAAAGGCTCAAACGCCTTTTTCTACGCATGTTATTCCAGTACCGAAATAACTACGAAGGCCGGTTGCTTACGTTCCAAACTGTTAAAGAGCTTTCTGCGTTATTTGCAGAATATATTTGCATTATAAGCAGATTATTTTCTGCGTCAAGTGCAAATTTGACTTTTTTGAAAATAAAAAGGTCGTCTGAATTTTCAGACGACCTTTTTATTGGGACGGTTGGAAATTATCCGTGGATGCCAGCTAATAATGCTTTCTTGATTGAGTTGAAGGTATTGTAAGAAGTTATTTTATAGATGACGCAGACCGAAATTAGGAGAATAACGACAAGCGGTGTGAAGATTTTTTGTAGAAAGAGTTCTACAAAAGGAAGCAATCCTATGGTTGGCATGACGATATACTTCATCACTATTGGCAGCCCGAAAAGTATAAACAGAATGGATAGTGCCAATGGAAGCATGAATTTGTTTCTTAGAACCGATTTAATATGCGAATATTTTGGAGTGGCTTCTCCCAAATTGCTGTTATGAAGCATGACGTATTCGCCACTATTTTTTCGCTTATCAAATAAACCGTACACTTGTACCCGATGTCCGGTTCTTGCGGAAAAAAATCCCAGTCATGGAATTTAAAGCTGCCTTCTCCTCCTTCATCATCAACTAGAAAAAATTCAAGTGTTTCGTGTGTTTGGCTCTGGATAGAAACATAATCGAAACCACCACCTGAAACACTTGTGCTGCTTCTACAATTTATATCTACCACTATTCCTGAATAGCAGAGTAGTTTGAAAAACCTATTTTCAAAAACAACTTCGGATTTCACATAAACTCCTTGAAAGTCATAATTCAGGTTAGAGATGAGAGTAATTACTTTCTTCTATACTTTCGATGCTCGACCATAACCCCCAGCGTTTTCAAGTCAGAGTGTGCTGAATGGAAAATTTCAAAATCTTCATTTAATGGATATAGCTCAAAAATCTTTTTCCCATCAATAATGCCACGCGCGCGATATTTCCTGAAAAAAATATCCTGACCATTACTTGTTGCCAAAACAAAATCGCCTGCTTCAGCTTGTAGAGTAGGGTCTAAGATAATTTTATCTCCCACTTGAAAAATCGGGACTCATACTTAAATCGGTTATTTCAAATGAAAAAGATTGTGCAGAAATGGTTTCTTCTGTAATTAACCATTCTTCGATTTCTAAAAATTCAACATGACTTTGAATTTTATCCCAGTCTAATATTTGCCGATTATTTAGCAGGGGTATCCTATGATAGCCTGGTGGTAGAGAAATATCCTTCGCAATATGAGATGACATTAAGTCAACTGGGGAGCAGTTTAAGGCTTTGGCAATTACACTTATCTTTTCAGTTGTCAAAGATTGTTGTCCTCTTTCTATCCGTGAGAGGTTTCCTGTATCTGATCCGATTTCAAGAGCCAATTGCTCTAGAGTCATCTTTAATTCTTTTCGCCTAGCGCGAATGTTTTGTCCAATATCCATTCCTGCATTCTCTAATTCTGCGTGAAATACATCAAAGCTGTATAAGCAGAATATTCTTGTTATTCTTCTGCGTTTAACGCATAATTAAATAAGTTTTTAGTAGGAATCAGATTATGACCTCACCTTTAAAAGTAGCTCGCCTGGGGCGAAAATTGACGTTAGAACAAGTTGCGGAATTGGTTGGCAGCGACAGTGGGAATATTTCCAGAATTGAAAGAGCGAAACAAATCCCGAATAGAGATTTAGCAGCGAAGCTGGTTGAGTTATTCAGAGAGGATGGACTTACAGAGGTTCATCTTTTTTATCCGGAGCGATTTGAAACCAAATAACCATGCTCACCGCCGACCTCCGTCATCACATCACAACGGACTTCGTGGTTTACCGCGAGTTCGGGCTTCTGTGCGGCTCCAATATTCAGGCGGCGACGTTATTGTCGGGGCTGTTTTGGTGGAGCGATGTGGCTGACAAAGAGCCGAAACGTCAGGGCTGGATATATAAGACGGCTACCCAGTTGTTCAACGAGTTTGGGCTAACGCGACGTGGCTACGAGAAGGCGCGGAAGTTTTTATCGGGCAAAGGCGTGATCCAATGCCGACGTGCAGGCGTACACGGCAGAATGCACTGGCAGCTCAATAAAGAGCGTTTATTGGAGCTTTGCTATCTAGTTAAAAGGCGAGGCAGTGCCGCAATTCGACAGCCGCTATCATATCGATACAGACAATTTCCGCCTCGAGAAATGGATTAATCTCGGTCTTTGGAATGACTTTTTGAAGATGCGCGCCGAAAAAAAGGCAAGCCCCTCAATATCAAGCAGAAAAAAATCCTGCTCAATCAACTTAAAGACCTCAAAAAACAAAAAAACTACGACCTCAATGCCGTGATGCAGAAATCGATTCTGAACGGCTGGGCAGGCTTCTATCCATCCGACCGTTCCCCCAACATCCCTGCGCCGCCGACGTCTGAAGCGGCCACGCGCAAAAGCTAAAGCGGAATACGAGGCGCAAATCAAACAATCCACCGACCCGCCGCCCGATACAGGCGGACAGCGGAATCCTGACAATCCTAATCGTCAGAATCTCATAAATTACTACAAGAAAAAACAGTAATCATCAGGCTGTTGGCACCGCCACGCCCAAACGCTGCTCCGGCAGCTTTTTTTGCGCCCTTTGAAGCCGGAAAGGTCGTCTGAAAGGTGGTTCTGCCTGTTTTTCGGCGCAGATTGGGAGATGCCCACCTGTTTTCCGTACCGTATTCCTATTTTTTTACCCAAATCAGATGATAAAAAAATCCGCTTTTTTTGCTGAAATAAGTAATTGAAAATACTGTGTTTGTACATATTGAACAAAGAACATTGGCTTTTTGAGGACAGAGAACTTTGTCCGTATAGGACGGCCTTTATACAAAGACCACGATCACAGATCACTATCAAAAAAATATTACAGGCGGCCGCCTGATTGTTTTTTTGTGCAATTTATGGCTGATACAGATGGATATTGACGTTTGGGAGGATATAGAGCGTTTTTGAGGAGGGGATATGTACAGGTTTTGTGGATAAATAGCTAGAAATATGTACAGGTTTACTGTACAATTAATTGTGTTGCTTAATGGAGATACAAAAAAATGGACTATGTAATCAGCTACACCGCAGCCCGTGAAGATTTGGCGAAGGTTATGACCAAAGTGTGCGAAGACCAAGTAGTAACACATATTACGCGCCGGAACGGAGGGAACTGTGTCTTGATGTCTGAAGAAGAGTACGGCTCTATTATGGAGACGCTTTACCTGTTCGGAAATCCTGCCAATGCTGCACATTTGGAACACTCGCTGGCTCAGGCAGAACAGGGAGAATTTGTTGAGGTTGATCTGTGATGAAGCACCGTTTTACCGCCAATGCCGCCGAAGATTTGGCTTATTGGAAAAAGCACGATGCCAGGAAGGTTGAACGGATCAAGTTGCTTTTGGAAGATATTAAAGCCAACCATCCGAAGGGAATCGGTAAACCTGAACCGCTACGTCATCAAAAATCGGGATTGTGGTCGCGCAGGATAGATCGGGAACACCGTTTGGTTTATTCGGTAGAAGAAGATACGGTAACAGTTTATGCCTGCCGATACCATTACGAACGCTGAATGCGGTATTTTTACCTCGAAAGCCGTCTGAAAAATTCAGACGGCTTTTTTTCATTTGTATTCCTCTGGGTCAATCCCACTCTGCCAGTCAAACCTGCCTTCGCCTGCTGTTTCAGATGAGCCATTCGCCGGTATTTTTGAATTTTGGGATTCATTTTTTTGCAAATGATTTTGCAGTCGCGGAGCTTTTTGAACTTCCACTTTGCTGTTTTCAGGTTTATGGACTGTTTCCGATTTTTGAACGTGTTTTGATAAACCAGTTAATTGTCGTCAATCCAACTTCGAGACCATTTGCCTTCAAAAAGTGTTGGATCTGTTTTTGAGAAAAGCCTTTTTGTTTAAGCAACAGGATGTCTGTTTTGAACGGCTCTAATTTAGAACGTCGTCCTTTTTCTTCCTGCTCAGTTATGAATTCTTCTACCGAAATACCCATATCCAATTCCAATCTAAAAATCAAACCATCCAAATCTAATAATTTCTATTGATAAACTAATATAATCTAATATTAAACTAATAAATCCATTTAATCAATCTAAAAAAACTAAGCTATTTTTAAATCTATATAAATCTATTAATAGCCTATATCAATCTAAATATAATCTAATTTAAATCTATTTGAATCCAATAAATATCTAATAATTGAGCTAATACTTTCCAATCGGCGCGTATCTACCCTTCAAAAAGGGAAATTTCATAAGTACAACACTAAATTTAACTACAACGCAGGATAGGCAACAAGTGCCAAAAAAACGCCCTAAAGCGTTTTTCAATTCCGCCCCAAAGGGCGGAAACGCCGCAGAGCGGCTGAAGGTTTGAAACAACCATCGGGGGCAGCGGCCGCCGTGTTGTTGGTTGATGTCTAAATTTCAAAGCGCAAAAAGTCCAGACCAAGACAAGTGTCTTTGCACGGCTTCTACCTTTTTCCACCACGCCACAGAGGGCGCACCGGACAAAGATAAAAGCCGCACAAAGCCAGTCTGGACTTTTTGCGCTTTGAAATTTTTACGACATCACAACACGGCGGCCGCTGCCCCCGATGGTTGATTATTTATGAATGAACATTTATGAAAGGATTATCAAATGGGACTTGATATGTACGGCTACACCATGAATGCCGAGTTTGTCGGCGACCGTCAAACCGATGTGAATGTGAGTGAAGATGAACGTGATGAAGCAGAACTGAATCAATTTGCGTACTGGCGGAAGTTTAACCATCTACATGGCTGGATGGAAAAAAACTATATCGGCAAAAAAAGGCGGCAAAAGCTGATGTATTTAATTGTTGCACTGTACGCCTAGAACTTGAAGATTTGGAACGGCTGGAAGCTGATTTAAATGATGAAAAAAACTAGAACACACGCCGGGCTTTTTTTCTTTGGAGATTCGCAAATTTATCCCGAAGACATTACAGAAACCAAAACCTTTATAGCGAATGCGCGGTTAGCGATAGCTGAGGGGCGAGCAGTTTTCTATGACAGTTGGTGGTAATGGCTAAACGGTTTCGGGCGGCAAAGGTCGTCTGAAACCTTCGGGAGCAAAAAATGGATAACACGGTTAAAGAGCTGAAAAAAACTCATTTTATTCATTCGGTGCGACGTATAAACCGTCTGATGTTTTTCGTGATTTCGTAGAGCTGGCAGCCCTTGCGATTTTTAATAGTTATATGCGGGATGATGATTGGGAAATACGCGAGGAGCGATACCACGCTATCCGCCGAGAATATAAAGAAGAGGCTTTTAAAATCTTTCCTGACCTTTTGGGCGTTTTGGCTTCGGGCTGCATTAGAGCGGTAAACGTCGGGAGCTACGAAGATTTTTTGGGTGAGCTTTATATGGACTTGGGCGCGTCAAACGAGCGTAACGGGCAGTATTTTTACGCCGATGTCAGTGTCAAGAGTGATGGCGAAACTGGTAGGAATCGACACGGCGGAGAAACTGGAAAAACAAAGATTTGTTTCCTTGCTTGAGCCGTGTTGCGGGAGCGGTGCGAATTTGCTTGCCTTTGCTGAACATATCGCCGATAGCGGAAAAGTTCCGACTTTACATATGGCAGCGGTTGCGGTTGATATAGATGTTTTGTGTGTGTGGATGTGTTTTGTGCAATGCCATTTTTACGGTATCCCCGCAAAAAAATCATACATGGAGACAGTTTAAAAAAACGAATTTCATACGGCATGGCGGACGGTGCATTGGTTGCGTGGCAGTTTTGAAGACTATATGAAAGCCGAAATTGAAGCCGACAAAATAGCCACTTTCGACGAAAAACAGCACAGTCAAGACGAAACGAAGATAACCGCCCCTTGTTGACATTGGAAGAACAGTTGGTTTTGTTTTAAAGAAAGGTTGGATACCGAAGCCCTAATTAAGTTTTTTTGATGTTGGATAATGTTTCTGAAATTGAAGTGAGCATTAGAAAAAGGTTGCATAAAGGGCAACACATTTTATAGGTTCTGACAAAAAAATTTATCTATGATACAGGGGTTGACGATGAAAAATATTCAATGGGAAATTGAAGATTTTAAGGCTAATTACCCGCATACATGGTGGACGGTAGAGCAGGTTATTTACAATGACTAAGATATAAAGGTCGTCTGAAACGGCGATTTCAGACGACCTTTATATGCTGAAGGAAACTTAACGGAAAAAAACGCCCGCCGCAGCCCCGTTACCGCCTCTCAAGGTTCGGCAGAAACGTCCCCACGCCCCTCAAGAGAAAAAAACAGACTTAGGCAACTTTTTCCGGCACCTTCGGCAGACTGCAAAAATTGCCACGCCTATTTTTTTCTCTTGCCCCCTACGGCGGGCTTTTTCTTGTCAGATTTTGTAATTGTGAGAATATTCTTGCTCTTCTCTAATCTATGAGAGCATTTTCTATGACAGAAAGCCACCCATTTCTGGGTGGCTTAGAGTTATCTTTTTAATGCTTCCGCTTTTTAACAGGGAAACACCAATATTCATAACCATAAGCATGAGCGTCTAGTATGCGGTCACTGTTTCGCACTCTGCGATAACGGACTTTAACCCAGCCATTTTCATAAATTATGTTTGAATTTAAGGTCATTTTTTGTTCCTTATCTTCGTGGAACCAACTTTTTTTACTATACTTTGTCCGTCCGCCTTGCATTACCAAACTGTTGACAATGTAAAACTTGTTGACATTTCCAGCCCCGACCATGTACTATTCACCTGTTGTCTACACAAGCAAATAGTTTTTTTACAAGGTCTGATTCCTTAACCTTGACACATAGTACCTTTGATGAAAAGTAATTGCCGTTACTTATTTAATCAAGGGCATTTTCTATTATGCATTATTGTTGAAAATTTGTCAATAGCCTAAATCTATATTTAGGCTATTTTTTTTATTTATATTGCTGATTTAAAAAAAGAAAAATAGTTTTTTTAAAAAAACATCTTTTTCTTCTTTTGCGAAATTATGGTATTAAAAGTAAATCATTCATCCTAGTCGTATAACAAGGACTTAAATTTTGACGGCTCATGTGCCATTGCCTACCCAATTTCTCAGCAGCAAGAGAAATGGTATCCCTACCAAATTTAGTATTAATTTGATCAATACTTTGCATCAATACCTCATGTGTCACAGGACTACCAAACAAATCATTTTGCGCGATTTGTTCAATTCCCCCAAGTCCAATCCCACATTTTTTGTAAATAAAACCTGACCTATAAATATCCTCTAATAAATTTTGTGCGAATCTATTCAATACAATAGAATCAGATGTTGGAAAAATTGAGGTAATTCGATGTCCATAGTATTGTGGTAGTTCTTCCCTAAAACGGTTGGTTTGTATAAACACACTGAGAGTACAGGCTTGTGTTTTCTCTTGTCTTAACTTCGCAGCCCCTGATGATATATGGTGGCTAATAGCTGCCTGTAAATCCTCAATCTGAGTTACTGATCTTCCAAAACTTCGACTGCGTAAAATATGTTGTTTTTTATCGGAAATAATTTCAAGTTCATGACAAGAAATGCCTTGCAATTCGCGTTGCACACGTTCAATAACTACCCCATAACGACAGCGTAAAGTATAACTATCAGCATTAACAAAATCCCATGCAGTGAAGATTCCTTGTTTATTAAGTTTTGCGGCTGTTTGGATGCCAACTCCCCAAACTTCAGATACCGACTGACTCTCCAAAGCCCTTCTTTGTATGTCTGCCGACCAATCTGCCCAAACCACTACACCGCCGAAATGTTTCGGATATTTTTTTGCTAAATGATTACAGAATTTAGCCAGCGTTTTTGTTGGTGCAACACCTACGCAGGTTGGTATTCCTATCCATCTCAATACTCGCCCTCTGATTTCACGACCAATCTCGGCAAGATTGCCCATGCCTGTTAAGTCTGCAAAGCATTCGTCGATAGAATAGACTTCAATAGCTGGGACTAGACCTGCTATCGTATCCATCATCCGCCGTGACAAATCGGCGTACAATTCATAATTGCTACTGAAAACTTTCAGACGACCTTGTTTTTCCAAATGCCGCACCTGATAGTACGGCACACCCATTTTGATGCCCAATGCCTTAGCTTCCGCCGAACGTGCTACGACGCAACCGTCGTTATTAGACAAAACGACAATCGCAGTATCTTTCAACTCGGGACGAAATATCCGCTCGCACGACGCATAAAAAAACTGTTCCCGTCAATTAGTGCGAACATACTATCTACCTATAATCTTTGATGATAAAGCGTAAAACACCGACAATTGCCCAAGTATCTCCTTCTTTAGGGGAAAAAAATTAGGATAGTCGCCAGAACTGTTTTTCCGAATGAAGCTCTATGCGGCCGTCAGGAAATTTATACAGTCGTTTAATAGTGAATTCATTTCCCAAATCAGCCATGACAATATCTCGGTGCTTGGGAGTAACTGATCGGTCGATAACCAATATGTCGTCTTTATCGATACCAGCATCAAGCATTGATTGACCGCCACTTCGAGCAAAAAAAGTGGCCGCAGGGTTAGAAATCAAATATTTGTTGAAGTCTATGTATTCGGCGATATAAGGTTCTGCTGGACTTGGAAAGCCTGCCGGTATTTTCTCAAGAGCCAACGGGATTAGTAACTCAATTGGATTTTTTTAGCAGGAAACATCGCATCTATCGGTACTCTCGTTTCGGTACGAGCTTGGTCAATTAAATTATTTACATCTCCAACAAGCGAAGCCGGAATCCTTTTTCACAACGGTTTTTTTCACCTGATTTGGACTTTCTGCCAGCACCTTTTCGGCTGCCACCATGATTTGTCATTTTTAATGGTACTCATAATGTAAAACTTGATTTTTGTAACATAATCAAGTTTACGCATTAATTCCAAATCTGTAATTAGCAAAAGTTTAAAAATTTAACATCTTTCTGTTTTTACCGAATAAAAAAATTGACCATCAAATTGATGGCCAATTAAATTTAACGTTCAAAAACCAATATCTACATTTAAAAATCTGCCGCTCAATCTGTATACCGGGGCAAGATGGGTAATTTGAGTATGCTCTAATTACCTATCAAATAAATGCCTTAAAATTTGGCTAATTTAAAAATAATCAGGACTTAAATTGTCCATAATCAAATTGTCCATTCTATTTGCCCAACGAGCAATATCATTTTGCACAGTTTGATTCATCAAAAAAACAAAAAAAGCCCTGCGGCCATACAGACATCTGTATGGCCGCAGGGCTTTTACTTTATCGTTTAACGAGAGAGGTCGTTGTCTTGTTCAACATTTGACTGCTTGAAAGAGCGGGTTTCGTGTTGCATTTGAGGTCTGACTTTTTGGTCGTATTCCTGTTGAGCTTTGGTGCTTAGAGGCTGTCCAACCATATCCTTAGCCAGTTTACTGATAAGCCGGGCTTCATTTTTGTGTCCCATCTTATACAGTTCTTTGGCGATTAGACCGTATTCGGCCAATATGTAACCGCGTGTCTGCATGACCTTCTGAATGTGGGGATGTGTCGGTCGTTCCAAGTTTTTTTGATGGCTTGGTTCAATTCCTCCAGCCGCTGCTTTTTCAATCCGGGGGTTGCTCCGCGTTCCTTCATTGCTTTCACTATGCCGTTTTCGGCTTTGTGTATCTTTCCCCGGTGCTGTCGTCGAGTGGCAGCGCATTCTACCCCTTCCTCCCGAAGTTTTTCAGCAAACCGCACTCGCCATTCAAAAAGATCGTTTTTGCGTGGGTTAAGTCGCTGCCCGTAAGTATCTCTCATCAATACACACAAATGGACATGGGGATGCTCGGGTTCACCTTCTTTGTCAGATTCGTGATGCAAAGCAAAGAGGTATTGATGGTCGGCAAATTGTTCAGAAGCGAAATTGCGGGCGGCATTCAATACAGCCTGCGGAGGTGTTCCGGCGGGCATGGACAAGACGATATTGAGGGCTTCCCGATGTTTACCTCTTTCAGGGATATTGAGTTTCTGCCAGTCATCAAGTTGCGATTTGACCGCCTTTTTGCCGTTTAACTTTTCGCCGGAATGATTTTCGACGGTAGTTTTACCATTGCGGGAAATATAGTCCAAATGGTTTCGTATGCCCTGCATACCGTTAGAGTTACTGCTGAGTCGCTTGGGTATTTTTAACCATGACTTCAGGGTGTTTTTTTGCGGCGGCTGTCAGGTTGGCCAAACCGCTGCCCGGTTTGAGCGGAACGCGAGAATTTGTCCGGTGTTTGGATTTTGGGATGGGGATGCCGGAATCTTTTGCGCGGACGGAACGGGTTTTGTAACCCAAGAACCAGTCATCTATTTTACGGTACAGGGACATAGGGTTTGTTCCTATTCAGACAAGCGTTTACGGTTGGTTCGCAGTACATCACCTACCCTTTGGGTATGTTGTCTGATGAATTGGGAAAGGGCATTGATTTGGTCAGATGTAAGTGAAACGCCTTCGCCCATGTTGAGGCTTCGGGCGATTTGGTTCAGGTTGCGGCCAATGGCGACAAGCTGGTAATTGGACTGGTGCAGGACTTCGACTTCGGCGGCCGACAACATGGGATGGTTGCGGACGTGGGACTGGACTATATCGCGCACGATGTCGTTCACACTGCTTTTATGTTGTTTAGCGGCGGCCTCGAGGTAGGCGCGGTCTTTTTCCGGGAGGCGGGCTGTAATCCGCTTGTTGCCTTTGGGCGGTGGAAGTCTGACCAGTTCAGGTTCCTCCGGTGTATCCAACCGGGCTTTCAGCATATTTTTTGCAAGCAGCGATACACTGGGTTTCCCGTATTCTTTACAGGCAATTTCGCGTAAAGCTGCCAATTCGCCTCCGGTTAAACCGAATACGCGCAGAGCAAGACGTTTGTCGTCGGTTTCAATTGTGTCCTTACTCATCTGTCTGTCCTAATAGGAAAAGGTCGTCTGAAACATGGTTTCAGACGACCTTTCTTGTCGTTATCTTCCGTAAAAACAGTTCCTGTTGCTCAGGAGGCTGCTCCGGTTCGTTTTTTTACGTCCATACGCTCGTATTGGGCTTGGTAGAAATTCAGACGCGCCTGCATCTGCGTCTGTTCGGGCAGACCTTGAATCAGGTTCTCCATGCCCGCCTCCAAAAATTCGGTGCTTTTTTTCTGCCCGTCGGCATTCATATCAGACAACCGCCGGCCATACTGTTCTTTTCGCTACCAGCAAACGTTCTTCCAAGGTTTGCACCGGTTGCCGTGCCTCCTTTTCAGGCGGTCTCTCTGTTTTTACAGATGGTGAGGCAGACTTGGGGGTGGGACTGTTTTCCCTTGCCGCCTGTTCCTGTTGTCCGACAACATCCACAACCGTGTCGGATTCCCGTACGGGGATTTTGAAGGATTCGGAATTGCCGCTCTGCCGTTCGGTTTTGGGTAACGTGGGCTTCATTTTTCGATAAACGAGACTTTGATGTCGTAGCGGCCTACGCTTTTATCCCAATAACCAGGTGTTGCGGAAACATAGGCATAGCCGCTTTCCTCCAGCCTGTCTGCAATCCAATTTTCGGACTTGGCGTTCTCCAGCATTTCCGTTACGTCATTTGCCGTAAAAGGAATTTTGGATACCACGCGTTCCGCAAACAGATTGAATACGGCAGCAGCCGTTTCGGGACGGGTATCGCGTGCGTCCATATCAAATGCCGTATCCCAACCGTTCTCCAAGGCGAGATAACGCCCGCTCCGATCGAGGCGGGCGTACATGGTCATATTGCCTTCGGGATTCAGCGAACCGCCTTCCTGTGCGCCCATATAGGTTTTTTCTGCCGTCATGCCGTCCTGTTTCGTCCAGCCGTGATCGGTCAGACGGTCGATGATGTTTTCGGAATAGTGCTTTTCAGACGGTCTTTCTTCTGCCTGCTGTGCCGGTTTTTCAGATTCGCGATTCTCAGGTGCAGGCTTTTTCGGTTTCGGGCGTGCTCTTGCGCTCCTGTTCCTGGCGGTGCAGGGCGAGGATGTGGTTATAGGTGTCGCGGAATTTGGCGAACTGTTCGCCTTTCACGCCTTGCAGGTAGGCATAGCCGAACTGCTGCTTGTCCTATCCCATATGATGCGCGCTTTCTCCACGCCGCTGACGAAAAAGCGGTTCGGGAATTTGCGCCATTGGGTAATTTCGCCGGACTCGATCATCGGTTTCAAAAATTCGGGGATGTCGGCATTGTTCACGCGGTCGATCGCTGCCTGTTCACGTTCTATGGCGCGTTGGGTCTTCTCAATTTCCTTGTCCGCCGTCCGCAAACCGTCGTTTTGGCGTTCCCAGCGGTTCAATGTTGCCTGACCGTTGCGCTTGTCGTTGAGCGGTTGTCCGTTTGCACCAAGAACGTCGTCAAGATGGTTTTGCAGCCGTTTGTCGAACGCCGCCTGTTTCTTTGCTAGCGACTGTTGCAGGATTTCCATTCGTCTGCTGCTCGCAGGTTGCCCGTTTTCGTTATCTGCCATATATCTATCCTCCAAAAAGAAAACAGCCTGAAACCGAAGGGTTTCAGGCTGTAAGGTAAGCCGTCAGAAAAATCAGCGGTCGATTTCCACTTCAGGCTCTTGGGAGCGTCCGTGCTGATGTTGCCGATCGTTTTGCCGTGCCTGCTCCGGAGACGGAATCTGAATCGGATCGGGTAGTTTCAGCTTCGTGCCACTCATCTGTTTGGCAGTATGCTCGTAGTAGTTCCGCAGGGCTTGGGTGCGAACATTTCCTTCAAGACCGCGTAACGTATCCATTACTCCACGTTCGTAAAATGCCAGTTTCTTCTGATTCGGCTTACTCAACTTTTGCGCCTTCTGCATATAGTTGTCTTTTGCCGAAATTAAACCGGTATCCAGTGCGGCCGCTTTCATATTATCGGTTTGGTGTATCACTTGGGCTGGGATTTCTTCCTGACCGATGGAGTGAACCGGAACGTCTATGTCGGTATCGGCTCGTGGCGAAACATTGATGGCACTGTCGGACGGCAAGGTATTTTGTGTCTTCAGGCGGTCGGCGGCAGACAACATGGCAGCATCAGGTTGTGTATGGACGCGCTCCTCTCGTTCAACATCCGGTTTTGACTGTTCCTGCCCTTGAACAGACTTGCCGGTTTCGTGTTGCGGGTTCGACTGTTGAGTTCGTTCGGTATCAGGCTGCTTTGGCGGTTTTGGCGGTTTCTGCGCCGCGTCTGCTTGCCTTCTTTCCTGTTCCTGCGTTATCTCTGGCGCAATACCGTTTTGTGCGTAACGTTCCCGCAATTCTTCCACACGTTGCAAATCGGCGGCGGTCGGTTTGTAGCCACTGGTACGGATACCTTGGGCGGCGGCTTCGATAAACATTGCCTGGCGAAATTCTTTACTACCTGACAACTTGATGCTGTCCCAACCTTTAGCCTTTACGACTTCCAGCATATCCCTGACCGTTTGCGGATCGGAAAGTGCGGTTTTAAGCTGCTTACCTTTATCTTCAAACAGCACTGTTTTGTAGTCTGAAACGGAATAGAATTTACCGCCTACGGTGTGGTAACGTGTTTTGATGTTGTCGGGGATACGGTATTGCAGGTCTAAAACGACCTTACGGGCGTTTGGTTCAGTTTCAGACGACTTATCGAACTTTGGGGCAGTAAATTCCGGTTCGGAGCGGGTAGAAGACTGTTCTTTTTTTGCTCGTTTCTTGAGTAGGCTGGTCTTTTAGGGGTGCTTCCCATCCTTGTTCCGTTTTGTAAAACGTTACGCGTTGTCCATCATGTGTAATACCTTCATAGAATTTAAGCGTACCTTCTTTATCCAAGTCTTGTTGAATTTCTTCAGGGGTTTTGCGTAGATACTTAATGTCGGTTGTAACATCATGCAACTCGAAATGTTTAAAGTCAGACTCACGGTAAACCGGTTCATTAACTGTTTGGGTTCGACCATCGTATTCAATACTGTTGGTTGTATTAGAAGAGGTCGTCTGAATGTTGTCTTTGTTTTCAGGATTCATGGGGTTCTCCAAGTTTTTCAGGTTCAGTACGGCTATTGTTGGCTTTCTCAGCCCTTTCGCTCCATGCTTCCAATTCGTCGGCGATTGCCTGTTCTTGGCTGTTGTCGGGGTTTAAGACGAGATTGACACCTTCTGCAAAGGACTGGCGAACGGCTTCGAGTCCAGCCAGTTTGTGTAGGTCATTAAAGTCGCTCGGTAAAGGGGGACGCCCTTTTTCATCAACGCCTTTGCCTTTCTGATACTGTTGTATCTGCGTCATAGAAAATTCGGGTTGGATTGCTGTGGCGCGATCGCCCAACAATGCGGCAGCCTGTCGGGCTTTTTTGATACCGGTTTGCGAAGCATCGTTATCGACAGCAATCACGACGGGGACGTTTTGAGGCAGTTTTTGTGCCAAGCGTTCGGCAACGGCAACCATGTTGCCTGCATCAAAAGCAATGATGACGGGCTTGCCCGTGGCTTCGTATATGCTCGCCGCCGTGGCGTAACCTTCCGCCATGACGACACCTTTATCCACATCATCGGCCTTGCCGATGAAGGCATACGCCCCTTGAACCTGACCGCCTGCCAAGAAGCGTTTGCCGCCGTCTTGGTTGATGGATTGAAGATTGACGATTTCATTTTCATACAGGACGGGGATAATCAGATTGTCGTTGTCCTTATATTCGTTTTGACGCAGACCGGCGATGGCATCCGGGTTGGTAATACCTTTGGCGACAAGATAGGGATGGCTCAACGAAGCGGCGCGGCTACTATGCCAAATCTTTTGTGCCGTGCCTTTCACCCTCTGTTGCGTCTGCTGCCGCTCCTGTTCCGCCGCCTGCCGCCTTGCCTCCGATTCCGCCTTGCGCCGCGCCTGCTCTTCCACGCTTGGCGGCGTGTAGGGCTTGGCAGGCTGCCAGCCGTTCTGACGCGCCAGCTTCCACACCGTTCCGATAGTGAAGCTGCCCGGTTTAAGGCTTTTCCACGTTGATTTGGCGGCACGGTTGTCATAGTTGTCAGCGCGTTGTGACCATTCGTCCCAAAGGTCATAACCGTTTTCGCCCAGCTCATCTTTAACGGCCGCGCCAACCTGCCACCAAGTATCGCGATCTTGCGAATCGATATAACTCAAGGCACTACGGATGTCGTCGATGTCGCTCATATCCATTCCTTTCCTTATCAAAAATATAAAAAATAAAGCGGCCTGCACTTGGCAGACCGCTGCTTTTACGCCTACGCCGCCGTTTGGACGGTATCTCCGATGAACTGTTTGATAAACAGCAGCGAATCTCCGCCCCAGTTTTCCAAAAAGGGCGGGTATCAGTTCGTTGATGTAGTCCGGCGGGCTGTCCGGCGGAATAATCGAAGAGAGGATGGTACGAGCGAGTTCTTCGGCGTTGGCCGCATCCGACCAGTGGAAGCTGTCCATCTCTTCCGGCGATACGAAAACCGCTTTCGGCGCGGCGGCGGGGGCAGTCCTTTCAAGATGAATGTCCAAAACGGGAATGTCCGGCAATGCCCAATTTGCCCGTTTGGCGAATACAGGATCGGTGTAGTACACGATTTTCTTGGCGTAGATCGGACGGCTGTTGCCCAAACTGATGATACAGTCACTTTTCGGCATCATTTTCATCTCGTCAGGATTCATCACGGCGCGGCGTTGATCGCTGGTACTGGTACTGTGGCTATTCCCTTTACCGGAGGAGTGGGAAATAGATTTTGCCTTGAATGTTTCGTAGCCCACCAGCTTGCTGTATTCCTCCGCGTCGGTCTGCTCGCGCGGCGGATAGACAATCTGACAGCCGAAGTTTGTGAAGAACGTCCGAGTTGCGTCGCGGCCGTACAGGTCAGTTACTTGGGATGGGGTTTGTATAATCAACAAAAGCCTTAACCCGTAACCGGCAATGTATGAAACGCCGTGCTGGATGGCGGGAATTACGCCCAAAGCCGTAAATTCGTCCATCAGCAGGCAGCATTGGTATTTCAACGCATCGGGATTGTTGGACGGCAAGCCCTGCTCGACGTTTACCGTAATCAGTTGGCTGAAAAATAGGTTCGTCAGTCGAGAAAATACGGCGGTTTCGGTTGGCACGATGCCGATATAGACCGTCATCCGTTTTTTGCGTACTTCATCCAAGTAAAAATCATCGCCACTGGTCGCCGCTTCAACCACCGGGTCAATGAAAATACCCAAAGGCGCAATAAGTGTCGCCAAAATGTCCGCGCCTGTTTTGGCGTTACCATTGGCAAAGCCCATCAACAAACTACGGCAGTTTTGGCTTAACTGCGTATGTGTCTGTTGTTCACGCAAGATCATTTCATCTTTAATCCATTCGGCCAGAGTGCGGTCTCCGGATGGCGTCGTCAAACGGAACAGGTTGGCCAACGTAGTTTTGTTTTCAGGCAGGGACAGATCGCGCTCATGTTCCGTTTCGACCATGTAGAGCAGCAAACCGGCGAACAGGTTTTGCGCCGATTCTTGGAAGAAGGTTGCGCTGCCGTTGTCCTTGGCAGGCTTCGGATACATGATGGAAGCGATGTTTTTCACATCTTTGTAGGTATAGACGGGATTGCGTCGAATGTAGGGTACAGGGATTCCAACGATGTGAAACCAAGGGTGCATTTGGATTTCGTTCGTGTTCCGGCATACGTCCGCCCGGGTTAAACAAAAACACTTCCTGCCCATGTGCTGCACGGTAGCCGCCGGTAATCAGGAAGTTTTCCAATTTGGGATCAAAAAACCACCATGCTGTCGCGGTAATGCAGGCAGTTCGGAATAACGATGCCGACACCTTTACCGGAACGGGTCGGCGCGGCCAAATACAAAAAAATTCGTTGCCTGACCAACGCAGGTAGTTGTTGCCGTATTTGCCGATTAACAAGTCAGGTGCTTCGTCAGGGTTGAACGCTTTTTTTAAGCAGGCCATGTTTGGCGATTTCCGCACGGTTGGCAAAACGCGCCGAACCGTGCAGCTCGCGTTTAGGTTTCATCAACATACCGAAACACACGATTAAGAAAACCACCGTCGGTATCAATAGGGCAAGACCGGCAGACACCTGAAACGCTGTCAGATAATCGGGAGGGAGGCGGTCATAATATTTCCAATAACGGTAAAGCATTCCGACCGACGGTTCTGTCTTCAGATTCATCCAACCTGAAAATACGACACTGCCCAAATATAGACCGCCTGCCAATGCAGCAGGGACGGTTACGGCAAGAACGGCAATCAGGTTCAGCAGTTTCTTTTTCATATTCGAACCTCAAACAAATAGCCCGCTCATGGCGGGCAAGGTTTTCAGACGACCTTACAAATAGTCGGGCAGTCCGTTCGGGGCGGCGGCCGACGGCTGGCGGGTATGGATGATTTGCATCTCGGTAACGATGATTTCATGCGCCGTCCGTTCGATTTGCTGCCTGTCTTTATAAAAACGGGACTGCATTTTGCCGATAACGAAAATACAGTCCCCTTTTTTTCATGTACTTGCAAACCGTTTCCGCCTGTTTGTCGTACAGCACGGCGTTAAACCATTCGATACGCTCACGCTGTTCGTCCGTTTCCCTGTCGCGCCATTTTTTTCGGAATAGGCGATGGACACGGTCGTCGTCGGTTTGCCGTTGGGCAGATAGCGCAATTCGGGGTCTTTGCCCAAATTGCCCATGACTTCGATTTTGTTGAGGTATGGCATTACGAAAACCTTTCATTTTTAAAATTAAAAAATGTGGGGAAAAAATGTATCAGCATCTGATGAATATGCGGTTCAAAAAAATTATCGTTTCGTCCCGATATTCCCGTCCGCCCAACGTCTTAATCCAAAAGGCCTTCCTGCTCCGAATACACAAGAAAAAGCAAGGTCTTCCTTCCGGTACAGATTTGTGCTGCCGTCTTTAACCATGAATCCCTTTCTGCCAAACGTAACCGTCGGCAGGGTAAATAAAAAGTAAATCAGCATGATCAACCATAAGACAACATACAGCACGGATTGCATCACTACATCCAAATGAAGCAGGGAAAAATCTTCATTTTTGAAAGTGAAGTAAAGAACCGATAACATGAAGGTAGCCGAGAACATCGAATACATCAAAAAAGGGCGCAGGATAGGGGCTTTGATATGTTCTTCATCGAATCCTTCTTCATCTATATAAACAAACATTTCCAATGTCCTTTCATAAAAATGAAAAGGTCGTCTGAAAACCGTTGTCAGACGACCTTTGACGTTACTCTTCTTTCTTTGCTTTTTTTCCTCTTCCAAAAAAACCTTTCAACTCTTTTTTTCCGCCCATTCCGACAGTTCTTTGGATATGGGTTCGTCCAAATATTCCGCTGCTTGCATACAGCCGAGTACGCGGTTCATATATTCGATTCTTGCCATTTGATATTTGAGGTTAAGGTAGGATTTTATACATCCCTTTAAATCTATATAGAAAGAGAGAAAAACGATAGTGAAAACATATATTGATATTGCTGTCATCATGAATCCTTCAGTCAATCAGCTACGTCCCTGCATGGCGTAGTATTTCTCGACCGGATCAAAATAGAGTTCGGTCATGTAGGTTTTCTCGAAATAGGCGACGACATCGATACTGGATTTGACGGAATTGAGGATATAGTCGTAATCCATCGTCCTGCCGGTTGCCGACTCTTTCGCCAGTTGCGCGATACGGTAGTGGACGCTTCGTGCGTCGTTGGCATGGACTGACATCAGGCCGCCCGGGTGTCCGGTGTTTAGGAGCGAGATGTAATCCCAAGCCTCGTCGCCTCGCAGCTCGGTCAAGAATACACGGTCGGGTTTTAAACGCATACAGGCGGCAATCAGCATTTTTGCCGTGATGTGTCCCTTGTAGAACAGATGGGCATGGTTGGGATGCTTGGGCAAATCCAGTTCGTGTGTATCTTCCAGTGTGATGATGCGGGTTTCCGGCGGAACAAGGTCGGATAGGGCTTTGGTAAACGTCGTCTTGCCGGAGCCGGTGCCGCCTACCATACATATGTTGAGTTTGTGTTTGATGGCTAAAGCGAAAAAGGCATTCATATTACGGTTTGCCTTGTGTTCCAGCATCTCATATTGCCAGGGCTGGAGCTGCACATCGTTCGGCAGCTTCATCTTGTCAGAAATATCCCGATAATATTTGCTGTCCATCTCCATTTCGCCAAGATTGAGGTCGTCTGAAACCCCATAGGCAGATACGTCGTGGAAGCGATTAACGCGTTCCGTATTGATATAGTCGTCCAACGAAAAGCGTGTCTGCGACGGTTTGCGGAAGGCATAGACGATGGTTTTGTCTTCGCAAGAAGGCGGTATCATGATATGCCCGCGTTCGCCGTCAGGCAGGGTAACGGAATGGATGGGCTGCTCCATGCTGATATGTTTACTGTTATAGGTACATAACGCCGTAGCAAGTTGAGTCAGGATCGGCAATGTTAAACGGTCGTCTTCTATCCGTTCAAAACCGGCTGATGTTTCCAAAAAGACTTCGCGTTCGCGGTTAATCAGTACTTCGGTTACGCCTTCGCGGTTGAGATAGTCGTCCAAGCCCGTTTTGGCCATCAAGTTACGGACAACCGCATCAGAATGGATTGATGCCTGTCCGTTAAAAGGTTTCGGATTTTGTGTCATTTGGGATTAGGCTTTCATAAAAAACCTGCTCCCGAAGGAGCAGGTTGTTTGAATCAGTATCCGTAGGGATTGACCAATTCATACACGTTACTGAAATCGACATCCCGAGCGACCATGATGTTAATCAACGTTCCCTGATTAATCGTGCCGGTTGGCGGAATGTTAATACTGTTTTTCAGTGCTTCAGTTGCCAACTGTTGTGCGGCTTCCTGCGTATTTTCATACGAGATATGATTGTTGTTGCCGTTGGTACGGTTTTGGCGGTTACTGAAGGCATCGCCGGCGTCGCCGATCATGCTGATCATGAGAGCACCGCCGAAGCGCCGCCAAAAATGATATTTCACATAAGCAGCATGGCCGCTCTCGCCTAATGCTCCAGCCCCGGGACTGGCCAACGGTACTTTCACGCCCGACGGCGTTTCCAACTCGTTCCACAGCACGAAGACCTGCGCCTGACCTTGCAAAAGGGCGGATGTCTGTTCGCCGATGACTTTGCTGCCACGTTCAACCAATAGGGTTTTCCCGTTAGCGGAATATACATCTTTTTGCCACGATACAGCGGGCAAAGCCCGGCTGGGTCGTTACGATTTTGGTATCCAGTCCGCAGCGGATGTTTGTGCCTTTGATCAGCAGGTAGGGTTAAATCGACGCGCTGTTGCGCTTTAACTGATGCCGTCGTTGTGGCATTCAGGCGTGAGCCGAAACCATTGCCACTGTTACCTGATAACGTGCTATTACCTTCCGCATCACTAAATAAGCCCGAGCCGCTTGCATTCATCAGTTGACCGCCTTCTGAAGAAGGACTGCCCAAAGAGACGGGACGAGTATTTTCTGACATATCGCCTTCTAGGTTGGCCATCACATTGCCACTCATTTTCCGGTCTTGAGGCGTTTGTTTGGGTTGGCCGTCAGCAGGCAATGTTCCGAGCTCGGGTTGTTCACCTGGTAGTTCGGCAGGTTGACCGCCTGCCGGTTGAGCTTGAGAGGCTGCTTCAGTCTTCGCTTCTGAGGCCACACCTTCGGGAGCGGCTTCGGAAGCTGCCTGTTGTTCCAACAGGGCAAGTTCAGCTTTATCTCGATCGAAGTTTTTACCTTTTGTTGTTTCAGGAGCAGATGCCGCCTGTGGTTGCGACGCTTCGGCCTCTTCGCTGCCGCCGGTCATGCCAATTAAGCCCGATACGACTACACCGGCTGCAAGAATACCTACACCTGCGAATAACACTTTACGCATATTGTTGGGCGCCGTGGAATTGAGGTTCAGCGGCATACCGGGTTCGATTTTTTTCGTTCTTGACGGATTGGGACAGGGCTTCGGGTTTTGTGTAGTCGCCGTTTTTCTACCGTATTCGGTTGACCCTGTTCCTGATTTTTTTACGTTTGAATTTGTCTAAGATTTTCATCTGCCATCCTTCTCTATGCGTACTGAGTCTCGGCTGCCTGCCCCAGTACGGTTGAAAGAGCCTCTTTCGTTAAAACTGCGGTTTTCCAAACCCAAAACCGATTTACCCAAGCGCAATACAAAAATGTTTGGCCGTTTCATGGATAACCACGGTATCGCCGTCCACATGGCTGTTGAGCAGCATTTCCGAACCGTCGTCCATCACCTTGTAAATCAGCGGCAGCTCACGGCCGTTATCGAAGCTGAAATAAGTAAAGCGGCCGTTGTCGTAGGCCGCTGTCGGTGCAAGTGCTTTATCGCCTTTACCCCAATAGTTGTAATTGTGCCGCGCGTTGGGGCGGTGTCCTGCCGCTTTGAGTTTTTCTAAAGCCTTTGCCTGTTTCTGCGCTTCGGCTCGGGCTTTGTAGGCCGCCGTGTCGGGATAGACGAACCGCAATATATAGGTTGGTTTTTTTGCACATATTTGCCGTTTTTTTCTTGCCGGTCAGCGACAGGTCGAAGGCATACGTCCGTTTTTTGTTGGTCGTAATCAACATATTCGTGGCAGGTGCGGAAGCAACCGGTTTCATGTAGAGGTTGTTGCCCCGTGCTGCCAAGTTCCACGCTGCGGCATCACCCATACCTAAGCCGCTGGTCGGATCGCCGGTCAACAGCTCTCCATCTTCAAGTTGGATTAAAACTGCCTCACCAATGCGTGCATGGATATGGATAACGTCATCGGGATTGTACATAACGGTTTGGATGCGGCCGTCTTTAGCAGACCCTTTTGGGATGGATACCGCGCCGGATACCGCAGGCAAGAACCCCATTAGCAACAATGCTGTCAGTTTCATATTTAAATTCATCGTTAACCCTTTCTGTTATGGCGCGGTTTCCGGATCGACGCGATAACTTTTGACAATAAAGCCCAGCGGATTGATACGTCGGGCTTCTTCACTCATAGGCTGGTTCGCGTATTCATAGCCGATAGTGGCAATCATGTTCTGCACGGGAATTTCCTGATTTAAATCCCCCGATACCGGCACCATACGTTTTTCAAAACGGACTTGTGCGGTGTTACCGATAAAGGTCACGGCTTTCACTTTTGCGACAACTTTATATTGGTTTTTTTCAGAACCTTATGTGGAGCCTGCGGATTGTCATTGTAGATTTTGGCATAAGCAGCCTGTGTTTCCGGAGAACTCATCAACATGACTGCATCGTAGCTATCTTGTATCGTTACCCAGTCATAGCTTTCACGGAGTTGGACGTAACGTGTCAACCAGTGTTTGTCCATTACTTCGCCATAGGACTGCTCCTGATTTTTCATCATAGTGATGATTTCTGTTACACCGGTATTGTTATCCACTTTGACTACATATGGTCGTGTCTCTTTCAATGGTGTAAGACCGGCCACCGCACCGACCGCCAGCCCGGTAATCAAGAGACACACGCCGCTTATGCGCCATGCGATTTTGGCGTTTTTGTGAACACGCACGATTTCCGCGCTTTCAAAACCCTTGGCGGCATTGATAAATTCAGTAGCCATCTTGTTATTGACAGCTTGTTGTGATTTTTCAGACATCGTTTACCCTCTTGTTTGCAAAGTTGAGTTGATTGGAAACGGGGAGCCATGCGGTTGAGGCGGATTCTTTCCTGAACAAGCGCAAAGCATGACGGCAGAAAGTGATAGTAGAAGGATGGTTTTCATAGAAATTTCCTTTAATTTAAATTTATCAGCTATAAAAAAACACCCCGTTTGGGGTGTTCTTTTATTATGCTGATTTTAAAAAAACATCTACACGATAAGTTGCTTTTTGTAGTATTCAGCTTCTCGCCTTTTTGATAGATTAATAGAGTAAGGGTCTGAAGTGTCAATCCCTATTCTCTCATTTGGCGGAATGGTAAATTCAGAACGTACATAACCTCCGTGATTTCCCTTTTGATCGTAAATAGGGACTTTGATAGATATACGAAGATTTTTCTTCGTTTTGTTGTAGGCCTGACCTTTAAAGTGTACCGAAGTGAGATCACTCACAGTTTCCTGTGTCAACCTCAAATTTCTTACCTCATATTGGGAAGTAACCTTATCAGGCATGGCGATTGTAGTTGTAGCCGTTCCGGAAGAAGAATTTGTTCCTGAATTAATTCCTGCCAAAGTAGTGTTAACTGCCTGAAGACCGTTCGTCAGTTCAGCGCAGGCGGCCAAACTAAGGCTAAAAGCTACTAGAGTGGCAAGTTTGCCGATTTGGAGATACTGCATGTTCAAACCCTTAATCAAAACGAACCGGAATAGGTCGGTCGAATAGTTTAAAAATTAGTCCTAGTATCGATAATCCGATACACAATCCGGCAATTCTAGCCAAATAGCTATCCTGTAAATTGCCGAACATGCCAATAAACACTAATGTTCCCAAAGAGCAGCAACATCCACAAAAGCATTTTAGTAACAACAGTCATGGTATTTTCCTTTTAGGATATTTTTCATTTTGGTTTGACACTATTTCCTCCCGGTAGTTTCACACCTTTTGCCCATCTAGCCACAGACATAACAGTTCGGCTGAACCCATTTACTGATGCCCCACCGGTTAGAGCTGATGCGATAGAAGGTATGCTCCACGCAACTAAAATGAAAATCGTGGTCGATAGGAAAAAGAGCGGGATCAATCCTACAACCTGAGCAACAGAAGCGATCTCTCCAACGACCGCATTTTTGCAAATGTTTCTGGAAGAAATCGTTCTGTAATGAACCCAAAATGACAAAAAAATACCACTGTTACAGAATAATTAAGAATTTGCCCGATCCAGTTCATACCCCACTGGCGTGTTGCCGGAAACAACATGGAACCAATAAACAAAGGACCAATAAGGATTACCATCGCCAACGACAATTTGGCAATCAGGTAATAAGCAAAAGTAATGATAAAGAACAAATAAGCCAATAGTACTGCAACCGAACCTCCTATATATAGCATCAGTTTGTCTGATACTTGGAGGACATCAAGTTCAGCGGCATAAGCAAAAATATTCTCCATCATCGTTAAGATGTTGTTACTTTGAGTATCCAACGCGCTGGCAGTATAGGTGGAAGTCCCCAGTAATCCGCTTAAATTTTCGGGTAACATCCACAGAATGTTTGCGATTTTTTGATACTGACTGGAATTGAAAGCAAAAGCAATAATAAGCAACCAGCCGAACATGCGCTTGCCCAAATCCATAACGTTTTCGTTAAAACCGCGATTGTAGGCATCTAAAGCCACCAAGAAGATATAGATACCGAAACCTATCTGAAAAATTGGGGTAATACCGCTAATTAAGTTGCCGGACTTGGAAAACAGATCGGTTCCCATACCGTTTAACAGATTATTCGCAATATCAGAAAAAGCAGATGTTGTTTGAGCCATAATATAATCTTTATCAGATTGCACCCGAGGACATCGGGTGCTAGTTAATCACGAAGATATTAATTGCAAGCCGAATAGTTACCATCACGGATATGTTTCGCCATGCAAGACTCTCGCGCAGCATATCGGCGTTGTTCGATTACCTGTTGTTGTTTAAACAGTCGGTCAAACATATCCAACTTCGTCTGATTGTTGGCAATTTTTGCCTGTTCAGCCGCGATGCGGTTTTGCAAATCGGCGGCCGCTTTAATGTCTTGAGTGGTATTAATCTGATTCATCAGATTTTCGATATTTCCCAGTTGTTTTTTGGTTTCTGCAAATACTTTGGAAAGCATTTCCTGATTTTGCACCAACAACTTATCAGCACCATCCGCTTTGTAGGCCTTGCTATTTATCATCGACTTATAGTCGATGTTTTTCGCACCATCATAAACAGCACTCCACTCTGACGGGATTTGGTCTTTAACCGTATCCTTCAAAAGGTTACCTATATTTCGTGAGCCGGTCATCGCTTTAAATTGTTTGACCTGTTGTTCGTATTGTTGCTTCAACTGCGTAAGTTGTTTTTGCCATTTCTGCCATTTGCTGGACGAAGTTTTGAGTACGTTGAGCAGCAGCTCCACCATCAAACACCGGAATTCCGGAAGCATTTACCATAAATGGCACCGAAGCCAAACTTGTGGCCAGCAATACCGAGCAGACTGTTTTTCAAATGGATTTTCATTTTGAACTCCTATTAAAAAAACCGCCTAAAGGCGGAAACAAAAAGGTCGTCTGAAATTTCAGACGACCTTCGTAATAAAGATGAACATCATGCGACATGGGCTCTCTTCCGTTCGCGGCGTTCCTGTACTGCCTCAACAAACGAACGATACCAAACATCCGGATTTTCACTACCAACATCCTTCATCACCCGATACAACAACTCCACGTTGTCAGATGATCCGGATAGAAATGCCATTTCATCCTGAAAAACCGTACAAATCCAACATGGCGAATGCCGACTGTTTCGACTGCTTAACCAAGAATGTGCGGCTTTCCAACGAAAGTTTGGACAACTCCTCAAACTCTTTTTACAGTCAGGCCGCAGCGTTCGTAGCTGTTTTTCATACTCGGCATCAGGATTGGGCAAGAAGATTTTAGTCGGCGTCTGTTGAACAATGGCGGGGAATATCGGACAGGATATAGCATCTTCCGGCGATTGCGACACCAAAATCAGCCAGCCGCCGCGTTTACGGTCGGTTTTCAGGATTTTTAAGCATGATGTCCTGCAATGCCTCAAAAACGTGCCGCATACCAAAAATTCTTCAATGATGGAGGCAAGGATGCCGTCTTCTTTGGCAACTTTGTCCATCATGATATTTCGCAGGTGGAACATATACGCTAAAAACCGGAGCGGTCGGCGGATAGTCGTCCTTCAGAATATCAGTCAAGTCAAAGCCGACACGGTAGAACTGTTCGGCATCAAACAGGTTCGTCGGGTTGTCCAAGCACCATGCGAACCGTCCGCCTTCGCTTTCGCACCATTTGGACAGGCGCATACGCAGTGAGTTGGGATCAGGAACGACGGGAATACTTTGTAACAGATGGCTGAAACGACGGTGTTCGTAATCCATGCTGAACATCGTATCGACGGCCGCCTGAATCTCTTTTTCTTCCGTCGCCGTCAGTTTGCCGTTTTCATCTGCGCCGCACATGCCGACCAAGCTGTACAGGAATTCACGGTTTGCCGGTGTATCGGGCAGTTGGAAGGGATTTAACCCGGTCGAAACCCCCGCTTCTAACGCAAAATACGAGCCGCCAATGGCACGGATGAATATCTCCATGCCCCGGTCTAAGTCCATCACGAACATATAAGGGTTGAAGCGTTCGGTAAACGCCATCATGGCTGTTTGCAACGTAGTTTTGCCGGTACCGGTTGCACCCAGTATCAGCGTGTGTCCGGCGATTTTTTTCGCCGAGGCTGTCCTCCTTCAAGTTTGAAAAATGGAAGTTGAAGTCGTAAATCGTTTTGGACGTGGTTTGCAGCGGCATAATTGCCGAACCGTCGCCAATCGGATTACCCTGTTTTTTACCGTGCGAGTAGTTGTGTATGCCGAAGGTTGTCGCAAAGTTTGTTGTCGTTTTCGGGAAAGAGCGGGGCTTTTTCCTTGCTGCCCGGCACTTGGCTGAAAAAAACGTCGCAGGAGCCGAAAGTCCCGCCTTGGTAAAGCGGTAGCCGCCCGCATTCAGGAATGTGGAATAGGCGCGTGCACCGTTTGCCGCCGCCTCTTCCGCCGTCTTACCGTACACGACCAACGCCGCATGATAGTCGCCGAACATCAGTTCGCCCGATACAAGCAAGCCCCTGACCCTCTTCCAGCTCCTTCTGTTGCGCGGTCGCTTTGTCGTTGACCGATGTCAGGTTGTTGAGCTGCTTCTTGATTTCACCCTGCATGTCGTATGGATTAATAAATACGAGGCTTTGTGTGAAAGTAAACTCACACGGTAGGCGCAGAATGGATGTCAGGATTTTGGGCTTGCTGACACCGAAGTCCTTCAGATCGAACATCTGCGCGAACTTGCGGGTTCCGTTTTGGGAACGGATTTTCGCACAAATCCGAGCCAAAATGCAGATTAGCCCCGGGAATGGTCTGATAGGCATCAACAACCGAAAGCGGAATCTCTTCCCTTGTTCCGTTAATCAGGCTACCGAAAAACGAGTACACCTCCGAGAAGGCAACACCGTTTTCATTCTGATAGGCAGTCAGAAGATACGGATCATAGGGTTCGAGTGAACGCATCAGAATCTGAATTTGCTCTTCCGCCTCTTTAATCCCTGCTTCCAAATAGTCGAACTTAATCAAAACTGTCAGATGGAACACGTTTTTCAAAAATAATCCGCTTCCTGAAAGCGTTTCAGATACTTGTCTGCAAACTGCTGACAGAAGGTCGTTTGAAACTTGTATTCACGGTCAAAGACAATCTTTTGGCGTTGCAGCGTTCCCCACACCGCCAAACGGTTGCCCAAGGTTTTGCCCATACCGGCGAGCAGGTTGCGTAACGATACAAACTGCGTGAACAGGTGCTTGTCGTCCACACCATCAAACGGCAGGCCTTCCATGCGGATAACGAAGGCGAGATGTCCCGTTTTGTAATTAACGATGTTGTTTGTGACGTGTTGGCAGATTTTCGGTAGAAAATCCGACTGTGCCGGTTGCGCTTTTAGAGCGTTGCTCAAAAAATCGCTGATAATCACTTTGTTGTCTCCCGAATTTAGTGGCGAGAATGGTATTGGTGCCGTTGAACAGCTTGGTATTGCGACGGCGTAGGAAGTATTTCGTTTCGTAGAAATAAACCCTTAACGCTTGGTCATCGTTAACACAGATAGTGCGTATGAACGCTAAAATCGGTATAGGAAGCAGCAGAAAAAATAATGCCTTTCCGTGAAGGAAAGGCAGTGATATTGTCATTAGCATCATTGAAACGAAACCACATGCTGCTATGGCCAAAACGGGCATACCTAAAACCATTGCCTGACGACTCAAACCATTAAATGTTGGTTGTTCGGTATCAATATTTTCTTTTTGCATAAAGTATTCTGCCTAAAAAGACATTTTGCCACCAGTAGCAAAACAAGAATGCGACGAAACCGATAGAAGCACCGCCACCAACAATATATAAACACTCGACTAAAATGTTATACCAAGTCTTCTGTCCATTTTTTGCAGCAAAAAATGCCCATAGCAATGTAATACTAAATAAAATTCCGACAAATGTATAAAGACCGGCACGAATCTTGGTTGCAGTAGAATTTAGGTCGTTAAATCCATCCGCCAAACTTAGTTGAGCCATTGTCAACAAAGCAATTGTCGCAATAGTTTTGGTATTGTTTACTGCTTTTTTTGATGTTGTTAGTCATCATTTTTCCTTTTTACAAAGACAAAAAAACCGCATATAGCGGCAATGAATAGCCCGGAGGCAGTTAAAACTCTTTGAATACATCCCATTCTGCGTATCGCTTGGCGGGTGCTTGGGCAGCTACTTTAACTATGTTTTCAGACGAGCTGTCAGATCGGGCAACAGCAGGTATAGGTTTCAACTTGAAAGGCTGAACAGGGCTTGATGCCAAAACTGCACGGTTGCCGCTCAAACGTGCATAACGCGCTTTGACGTTTCTGACATAGTGCTGCGTTTCCCGATAAGGCGGAATGCCTCCATATTTACGCACTGCCCCTTCCCCTGCGTTGTATCCAGCAAGCACCAAGTCAAGATTGCAGCCGTGGCTACTGGATTTGTCAGGGAAGTGGTTACATAAAAAACGCAGGTAACGTGTACCTGCGATGATGTTTTGTTCCGGATCGTAAAGGTTTTTGGGGTTTACCCCCATCCGTGCTGCCGTCCCAGGAATAACCTGCAAAAGGCCTCGCGCATCTTTGTTAGACAGGGCATAACGGTTACCACTACTTTCCCTGCCCATAACAGCCCATACAATGTTTTTATCCAAACGTTGCAATGCGGCATGTTTTTCGACCAATGCCTCATATTGAGGGTATGGGGCGGCGGCAAACGCCGATGAATGGCAGATAACAAAGAGTGAGGCAGTCAGTTTCAACATTTTTTTCATGTTTATCTATCCCAGTGAATGCTGTGTATTAATTCGTAAAACATGACTATGAAATAAATCATAATTAAGATATAGATTATGCCTACTACTAAAATCATAAAAATTGCTTTCGTTGTCTTCATTATCATATTTATTTTTTTCATGATTTACAATATTCCATTTGAAAAGAAAAAACGAAAATCTAAGCAAACTGAAAGTTAGAATGCTTGGATTTTCGTTCTTTGGGGTGTGTCTGGTTTGTGCCGGGAGAAGGCAAAATCAGACTGTATCAGAACTGAAGGTGCTGGCTTCAACTCTGTTTAGAAACAATTAGTTATATTTTATTTTTTGGACTTTTAATCCGTTGGTCGAGCGTTCGAATCGCTCACGACCCACCAAATTTAAAAAGCCTGGACAAATGTCCGGGCTTTTTTATTTGCCGGTATGTTTTGAGATTGTTACAGCCTGCCCGTTAGGGTTTTGATACAGGGTTTGTTTGTTATAGTGTATTAACTTTAAACCAGTACGGCGTTGCCTCGCCTAGCTCAAAGAGAACGATTCTCTAAGGTACTGAAGCACCAAGTGAATCGGTTCTGTACTATCTGTACTGTCTGCGGCTTCGTCGCCTTGTCCTGATTTAAAGTTAATCCACTATATGAATAAAGGTCGTCTGAAAACAAGATTTCAGACGACCTTTTTGCTTTAAGCAATGTGATGCAACCGTTCGGACGGGTTTTGGCGTTGATGCCTGCTTATTCGTACTCGGGGTAGAGCGGCATGGTGCCGGCTTCTTCGAAGGTTGAGTGTGCTTTGACTTCTTGAAGGCGGCGGCCGATGCGGCGGGTGACGGCTTCGGCTTCGTTTTGGTGGTCTATGGTCAGTCCGGGGATGGTTTTGCCGAAAAGTTCGGCATCGAGCAGGCGCTCGGCGTGGATGCCGGGGCGGTAGTTGTGTCTGACGGCGGGGTCGCGCTCTTCAAAAAGGTAGCCGACGACGCTGTCGCGGGTCAGTGCGATGCCGAGTGCGGCATCTTCGCCGCCGAAGATTCGGAAGAGTTCGTCTTGTGGAAAGCCGCCGCAGGCGAGAAAGATGCTGCGGCGGAATACGGTGTTGCCGCCGCCGGTCATTTGCAGCCTTTCCCATGCGGTGGGGAATTGCGGGTGGTTGAGGTAGTGTTCGGGAAAGCCGACGGGACGCAATTTGAGGCGGACCAGGCTGAGGTAGGAGTAGGCTTCCAAGCCGAGGTAGGTGGCGTTGAGGACGTTGTTTTCATAGACGTCGTCGGCGTCGAGGAAGGCGATGAAGTCGGCTTGGCTTTTGCATGGCGCCCCAGTTGCGGGCTTTGGCGGCGCCGCCGTTTTCGAGCATGTATTCGCAACGGACTTTCGGATGGATGGCGGCGAGGTCGCTCATGATAAGGCGTGTGTCGTCGATGGAGGCGTCGTCAATCAGCCAGACGTTTTCGACGGCGGGTTGGGAAACGGCGCTTTCGACAGCCGCTTGAAGGGTGGCGGCGGAGTTGTAGCAGGGGATGATGACGTCTAGTGTGGGTCTCATAATGTGATGCTTTAAGGGGTTGTTGTGTCAAAAGGTGGGGAAAGGTCGTCTGAAAACGGTATTTAGGTTTTCAGACGACCTTTTGGTATTGCCTGATGCGGACTACAACACTTTCACGATGCTTTCGCACAGGTAGTCGATGTTGTCATCGGTAATACCGGCGACGTTAATGCGGCCGGAGCGCACGGCGTAGATGGCGAACTCGTTTTTTTCAGGCGGTCGACTTGTTCGGGCGTGAGGCCGCTGAAGGAGAACATGCCGTTTTGTTCGATGATGAAATCGAAGTCTTGATTTGCGCCTTTGACTTTGAGCAGTTCGACGAATTTTTGACGCATGGCTTTGATGCGGCCGCGCATTTCGTCGAGTTCGCCAATCCATTGTGCTTTCAAATCCGCGTCTTTCAACACGAGGGCGATGGTGTTCGCGCCGTGGGAGGCGGGGTTGGAGTAGAGGGTGCGGATGATGGTTTTGACTTGGCTGTGGGCGCGGGCGGCGGTTGCTTCGTCTTCTGCGACTAAGGTAAACGCGCCGACGCGTTCGTTATACATGCCGAAGTTTTTGGAATAGGAGCTGGCGATGAGCAATTCTTTGTTGTATTTCAGGAAGGTGCGCAGGCCGTATGCGTCTTCTTCGAGGCCGTTGCCGAAGCCTTGGTAGGCGAAGTCAAACAGGGGCAGCCAGCCTTTTTTTCGGCGGAGAGTTTGGCGAGGGTTTCCCATTGTTCGGGCGTGGGGTCGATACCGGTGGGGTTGTGGCAGCAGCCGTGCAAGAGGACGACGTCGCCTTTTTGCGCTTGGCCGAGGTCTTCAATCATGCCGTCCCAGTCTAGGCCGTGTTTGGCGGCGTCGTAGTAGCGGTATGGCTTGTCTTGGATGCCGACGGCTTTGAAGATGGCGTTGTGGTTGGGCCATGTGGGGTTGGAAATCCAGACGGTTTGTGCGTTCAACTGGCGTTTGGCGAACTCGGCGGCAATACGCAATGCGCCTGTGCCGCCGAGGCTTTGGGCGGTTTTGGCGCGGCGGCTGGCGACGATTTCGTGGTCTGCGCCGAAAAGAAGGATTTGGGTTTGCTCGTTGTAGTCGGCAACGCCGTCGATGGTGAGGTAGTTTTTTTGGTGGTCTCGCTCTCGAGCAGGCGTTTTTCGGCTTCTTTGACGGCTTTGACGATGGGGGTCGCGCCGGATGCGTCTTTATAAACGCCGATGCCGAGGTTGACTTTTTCGGGACGGGTTTCGGCTTTGAATGCTTCGCCCAAGCCTAAGATGGGGTCGGCGGGGGCGGCTTCGATGTGCTTGAAGAACATGGTTTCTCGCTTTGCAAAAAATGAAGGGACGGGATATTTCCTTTGGGATTTTACGCTGTTTCAGGTCGTCTGAAAATGAATGCGGCAGGTTTTGCGCAAATGGTTTACATCATGCCTTTGATACCGGCGAGGATGATGCCGTAGCGCAGGATTTTTCCGGTCAGGAGCATGAGTGCGGAGGTATAAGGATTGAGCCTGAGCCAACCTGCGGCAATGGGCAGCGCGTCGCCGATGACGGGCAGCCAGGCAAACAAAAGGGGCAGGGTGCCCCAGCGTCGGAGCAGGCGCAGGGTCTTTTTCAGACGACCTTTTCTTGGACGGAATCAGCCGCCCCATCCAATAGGAAACCATGCTGCCCAAGCCGTTTGCCAGTCCGGCGCACAACCACGCGCCGTATGCCTGTTCGGGATAGGTGTAGATAAACGCGGCGAAGGCGGCTTCGGACGTGCCGGGCAGGATGGTGGCGGAGGTAAAGGCGGAGGCGGCAAGTCCGAGATAGGCGTAAATGAGGGGCATGGCGGATAAGTTTGCGTCAGGTCAAAGGTCGTCTGAAATAAGATTTTAAGTCGTTTGCGGGTAGGTTAATTGTAGAATTCAGACGGATTCTGTCTATAAAAATGCGTTATCGGACAGAATCTTGCTGAAACTCTATGTAGTCGGCGCATTTCCAGTGTTTGCAAGAATGGCAAAAGCCAGTATGATTCGGCCCGTTATTAACGGATATTAACTGTTTGTACGGTCAATTCCAATAAATCGAAAGGCAAATCATGTCTACGCCATCACAACAAAACCATAATTCCGCGCTGGTCGTCCTGACTACGCTCTTCTTCATGATGGGTTTCATCACCTGCATGAACGACATCCTGATTCCGCATCTGAAAGAAATTTTCGAGCTGACTTATGTTCAGGCGATGCTGATTCAATTCTGTTTTTTTACCGCCTATGCCATCATGTCGATTCCGATGGGGCATCTCGTCGGTAAAATCGGCTATAAAAACGGCGTCATCGGCGGCTTCTTGCTGACCGCCGTCGGATGCTTGCTGTTTTATCCCGCTGCGGGCAGCCACTCTTACCCGACTTTCTTGGGCGCGCTCTTCATTCTTGCTTCAGGCGTAACCCTATTGCAGGTTGCAGGCAACCCGTATGTAACCTTGTTGGCGAAACCGGGCAAAGAATCCGCTACGCTGACTTTGGTGCAGGCGTTCAACTCACTGGGTACGACCATTGCCCCGCAAATCGGCGCATTCCTGATTCTGGCAGATGCAACGCAGACCGCCAGCAAAGCCGAACAGATTTCCTCCGTTCAAATCCCTTACTTGGGTTTGGCAGGCCTGTTGATTATCCTCGCCGTTTTCGTAAAAATGATCCGCCTGCCTGACGCGCGCAAAATCGCTGAAGAAGAAAGCGAACACAACCACGACGGCAAAAGCAGCGTGTGGCAATACAAACACCTCGTCCTTGGTGCGGCAGGTATTTTCTGCTACGTCGGTGCCGAAGTATCCATCGGCTCATTGATGGTCAATGTCTTGGGCTTCCTGAAAGGGATGGATCATGCTTCCGCCGCCCAATACCTGTCGTTCTACTGGGGCGGCGCCATGGTCGGACGCTTCCTCGGCTCGGCAGTTATGGCGAAAATCGCGCCCAACCGCTACCTTGCCTTCAATGCCACTATCGCTGTTGTCCTGCTCATCATCGCCATGATGACCGGTAAAGGCAATGCCGACGTCGCCATGTGGTCGCTGCTTGCCATCGGTTTCTTCAACTCCATCATGTTCCCGACCATCTTCTCGCTGGCGACCAAAAATCTCGGTAAATTCACCAATGCTGCTTCAGGCGTACTTTGTACTGCCATTGTCGGCGGTGCGATTGTTCCGGTCGTACAAGGTTGGGCGGTCGATACTTACAGCCTGATGTCGTCTTTTGTCGTATCAGCCGTGTGCTACCTCTACATCGTCTTCTTTGCCCTCAAAGGTTATAAAGCCGACGAGTAAGCGTTGACTGAACAAAAGGTCGTCTGAAAACTTGGAAATCAGGTTTTCAGACGACCTTTTGCTTTGCGGCGGACTTGTAAACCTGATCCGCCCAAACCGAGGTCGGCGGATTCGCATTTGAAGTGCAACTTTCCATAACAGAAAAAAAGGCCAGTATGCGGTAGCATACGGCCTTTCCTGCAAGAAAGATTGCCATGAGCTACACACAACTGACCCAAGACGAACGATACCATATCCAATACCTGTCCCGCCACTGCACCATCGCCGAAATCGCCAAACAACTTAACCGCCACAAAAAGCACCATCAGCCGAGAAATCAAGCGGCACTGCATCCAAGGACAGCAATACAGCGCCGATAAAGCACAGAAGCAAAGCCGGCTGACCAAAAAAAGCACCGGCGAAAAACCCTATAAGCTCGATTCGCAGCTGATTCAACACATCGACACCCTTATCCGCCGCAAACTCAGTCCCGAACAAGTATGCGCCTACCTGCATAAACACCACGAGATCACACTCCATCACAGCACCGTTTACCGCTACCTCCGCCAAGACAAAAAGCAACGGCGGCACTTTGTGGCAACATCTCAGAATATGCAGCAAACCCTACCGCAAACGCTACGGCAGCACATGGACCAGAGGCAAAGTGCCCGACCGCGTCGGCATAGAAAACCGACCTGCTATCGTCGACCAGAAAAACCCGCATCGGCGATTGGGAGGCCGACACCATCGTCGGCAAAAAAATCAGAAAAAGCGCGTTATTGACCTTGGTCGAACGCACTACCCGCTACACCATCATCTGCAAATTAAAGAACTTAAAAAGCCGAAGACACTGCCCGGGCGGCCATTAGGGTATTAAGGGCATATAAAGCCAGAGTCCACACCATCACCATGGATAACGGCAAAGAGTTCTACCAACACACCAAAAATAGCCAAAGCATTGAAGGCGAAAACCTATTTTTTTGCCGCCCTTACCATTCTTGGGAGAAAGGGCTGAATGAGAACACCAACGGACTCATCCGACAATATTTCCCCAAACAGACCGATTTCCGAAACATCAGCGATCGGGAGATACGCAGGGTTCAAGATGAGTTGAACCACCGGCCGAGAAAAAAACACTTGGCTACGAAACGCCAAGTGTTTTATTCTTAAATCTGTTCCAACCACTGGTACCCTAGTGTTGCACTTGAAATCCGAATCCAAGGTCGTCTGAAAATACGGCAACAGATTTTAACCGGAGCTTAAACCCGTTTTCAAAAGACAAAACGCGTCCGCAATATGGTCTGACTGACTTATGGCATAATGCTGGCGGCAAAAAAATACAGGAGGCCCTCATGTCGAAAAATCATCTTATTGCACGGACTGCACATGCACTCTTGGGTGATGAAACCTTTAGCGGATATGCTGGAAAAGCAGGGCTTTGACGTTGCCCTGTTCGGTTATTACAGCGTCTGGCACACCATGCAGCAGCACACGCAGGCATTGGCGGAATTTGTTGAAAAACACGATACGGGCGAGCCTCTGCATTTTGCCGGACACAGTCTGGGCGGGCTGGTGTTGCGCCACTTTGCCGCCGCCCACCCCGAAAAAAATTACCGGACGCATCGTTACCTTCGGCACGCCCCACCAAGGCAGCCGGGCTGCGCAAAGGGTGTTCCGGCTCGGATTGAAAACCCACGTACTCGGCGGCGCTTATCGCGATGCGCTCGACGGCGGCACACCCGATTTGCCCGAACATATCGAACTGGGCAGCATCGCTGGTAACAAACCGCTCGGGCTGGGGCGCGTATTGGGTTTGCACGGCGAACACGACGGTACGGTTTTGGTCAGCGAAACCCGCTGTCCGAATATGCGCGACCACGTTATCTTGCCCGTCAGCCACAGCGGTATGCTGTTTAAGCACATTACTGCTGAGCAGACCGCAACATTTTTGCGCGAGGGGCGGTTTAATCATGGCTAAAAAACTGGGATGACGGGATTTGAGAATAATAAAAAGGTCGTCTGAAAACTGGGAAATCAGGTTTCAGACGACCTTTTGGCAGAAGAAACTGTTTGAATCGGTTAACTGATTTGCGGTTTGTTTTTTTACAAAAAAATAAATAGTGTTGACAATTTTTTTGTAGTGGTCATTAATGTACCGACACTTTATTTGAGGTTTTCAACAGCCCTGCGTACTGTACTACCTACAAAAATTTAAATTTAATCAAGAGGAAACAATCTATGGAGCAACTATTTATTCCTGGCAGTATCATTGCCGATTATTTTTATCTCGGTCTTTTTCCTGCTGGTTGCCGCGTCTTTGATTGCGGGCTATGTCGATGCTATTGCGGGCGGAGCCGGGCTGATTTTTGATTCCTGCGTTTTTTTGATGGTCGGCCTGCCGCCGCAGGTCGCGTTGGCACAGGAGAAATTGGTGAGTACCATCGGTACGGTGGCTGCGATTAAAAACTTTATGAAAAGCAGTTCGATTGTATGGCGCATTGTGCCGGTCGGCATTGTTGCGGCTTTAATCGGGGCGTTCGTCGGTGCGAAAGTCATCCTGATTCTGCCTGTGGAAACCATCAATTACATCATTCTTGCGTTTTTACCCATAGGCTTGCTGGCAACTTTGTTCAAAGGCGTTTTGCTGAAAAAAGACGATGAACGCGGCGAGATAAAAAAATCTGCCGTCGCTGTCTTTTTAACTTGTCTGATTGTTGGTTTTTATGACGGTTTTTTTCGGACCGGGCACGGGCAGCATTTTCATCATCGCTTTGTTTGTCATCAACAAATTGTCGTTGTTGCAGGCTTCGGCTACTTCTAAGATTTTTTTAATTTTGCTTCCAATATCGGGGCATTCGTCGCTTTCTTGATAGCGGGGAAAATGGCGTTCTAATCGGAATCCCTGATGATTTTGGCGAATTTGTTGGGCAACCATTTCGGCAGCCTCCATGCTATCAATTCAGACGGGGAAATCATCCGTAAGGTTTTGGTCGTAACGGTTTTGCTGATTATTGCTTCGATGGCATATAAGGCTTTTTTTCGGCTTGACGGGCAGATGTTAGGTAAAGGTCGTCTGAAAACTTGGAAATCAGGTTTTCAGACGACCTTTTTAGCTTTTGGCAGATTGGATTTCTAAACTGCCCGCCTTAAGACAACTTGACGGCGAGTTCTGCCAGCCGTTTGCCTTGTGCGAAGGCGATGTCGTTTTTCTTCGGCGGTCAGGACGGGTTTGCCGTCGTGTCCGGCGACGTGGGACGCGCCGTAGGGGGTGCCGCCGCTTTGGGTGTTGCTGAGGGCGGATTCGGTGTAGGGGATGCCGCTGATGATCATGCCGTGGTGCAGGAGGGGGAGCATCATGGTGAGGAGGGTGGTTTCTTGTCCGCCGTGCTGGGAGGAGGTGCTGGTGAAGACGGTGGCGGGTTTGCCGGCGAGTTCTGCGCCAAGCCACAGGGGGATAGTGCCGTCGATGAAGTATTTCATGGTGGCTGCCATGTTGCCGAAGCGGGTGGGGCTGCCTAGGGCGAGGGCGGCGCAGGTTTTGAGGTCTTCGGCGGTGGCGTAGGGTGCGCCGCTGTCGGGGATGTCTTTTTCGACGGCTTCGCAGACGGTGGAGACTTTGGGGACGGTGCGCAATACGGCTTCGCAGCCTGCGACGCTTTCGATGCCGCGTGCGATTTGGCGGGCGAGGTTGAGGGTGCTGCCGTTTTGGGAGTAGTAGAGGACGAGGATTTTGAGGGGATTTGGGTTCATTTGGGTATTCCGTTACAATAGGGTTGGTGGGAAATAGGTGTTAATTTCGCTGAGGCTGTGTTTTCAGACGACGTGGTCGTTTCTGTTTTTTATTTTCAATTCGTTATTTTTTCGGGAAAGATTATGCCGTTTTTGAAATGGTGGCAAGGTTTGTCGGACAGTAAGGCGTTTGCGTTTGCGTGGTTTGTGGTCCGGCGTTTCGATGAGGAGCGTGTGCCGCAGGCTGCGGCGAGTATGACGTTTACGACGCTTCTGGCTTTGGTGCCGGTATTGACGGTGATGGTGGCGGTTGCTTCGATTTTTCCTGTGTTCGACCGTTGGTCGGATTCTTTTGTTTCGTTTGTCAATCAGACTATTGTGCCGCAGGGTGCGGACATGGTGTTTGATTATATCAATGCGTTTCGCAATCAGGCGGGGAAGTTGACGGCGATCGGCAGTGTGATGCTGGTGGTGACGTCGCTGATGCTGATTCGGACGATTGACAATACGTTTAACCGGATTTGGCGGGTCAATTCGCAGCGGCCTTGGATGATGCAGTTTTTTTGGTGTATTGGGCGTTGCTGACGTTTGGGCCGCTGTCTTTGGGCGTGGGGATTTCTTTTTATGGTCGGGTCAGTGCAGGAATCTGCGCTGGCTTCGTCCCAATGGGTGGGGGTGTTGCGGACGGCGGGGACGCTATTTTTTGCAACGCTTTTGTTATGGGGCCTGTATCGTTTCGTACCCAACCGCTTTGTGCCTGCGCGACATGCGTTTATCGGGGCTTTGGTCACGGCGTTTTGCTTGGAGACGGCGCGTTTCCTGTTTGCTTGGTATATGGGCAATTTCGACGGCTACCGCTCGATTTACGGTGCGTTTGCCGCTGTGCCGTTTTTTTGGCGTGGCTGAATTTGTTGTGGACGCTGGTGTTGGGCGGCGCGGTGCTGACTTCGTCGCTGTCTTATTGGCAGGGTGAGGCGTTCCGCAGGGGCTTCGATTCGCGCGGGCGGTTTGACGATGTGTTGAAAATCCTGCTGCTTTTGGATGCGGCGCAAAAAGAGGGCAAAGCCTTGCCTGTTCAGGAGTTCAGACGGCATATCAATATGGGTTACGATGAGTTGGGCGAGCTTTTGGAAAAGCTGGCGCGGCACGGCTATATCTACAACGGCCGTCAGGGCTGGGTGTTGAAAACGGGGGCGGATTCGATTGAGTTGAGCGAACTCTTCAAGCTCTTTGTTTACCGCCCGTCGCCTGTGGAAAGGGATCATGTGAACCAAGCCGTCGATGCGGTGATGACGCCTTGTTTGCAGACTTTGAACATGACGCTGGCGGAGTTTGACGCTCAGGCGAAAAACCGAAAGCAGCCTTCTTGATTATGTTTTGAAACGGATAAAAGGTCGTCTGAAAGCAGTTTTCAGACGACCTTTTGCTATAATCGGGCTTCATCGTCCCGTTCGGTTTGGAACCCTATGAAAACCCTCGTCCTCCTCCTGTTTTCCTTCTCCACTGCCACCGCTTTTTGCCGCATACGGTTTAGGTTTGGGGCAGGAGCCGAAATATCCCGCCGACTTTCGCGCCTACGAATACGTCAATCCCGACGCGCCAAAAGGCGGTGTGTTTTCCCTGCCGATGCAGGGCGGCTTTGATACGTTCAACCCGTTTACCCTCAAAGGCGACAAAGAAGTCGGCGTCCTCAATCTGACCGTGGACATGCTCACGGACAACAGTTGGGACGAACCTTTCTCTATGTACGGACTATTGGCGGAAGACTTTTTCACTTGCCGAAGACGGGCTGTCGGCAACATTCAGGCTTAACCCGAAAGCCAAATTCCACAACGGCGATCCCGTCCTTGCCAAAGACGTAGCCGCCTCCTTCCGCCTGCTTACCCAAGACAAAGCCGCCAACCCTTCTATCGCATATACTGGAGCGACGTTGCCAAAGTCGAAACGCCCGACGACAGGACAGTCGTTTTCCGCTTCAAACAGCGCAATGCCGAATTACACATGGCATTAGGGCAACTGCCTGTGTTTTCTCATAAAAGCTATCCCGAAGGGCTGGAAAAAGGCGCAAACAAAATGCCCATCGGCTCCGGCCCCTACCGTTTCGTCAAAGCAGACATCGGGCGCATGAGCGAATACGCGCGCGACAAAAAAACTACTGGGCGCAAAACCTTCCGACCCGCAAAGGCAGATATAACTTCGACACCGTCCGCTTCAAATATTTCAAAGACAACAGCGTCCGCCTCGAAGGCCTCAAAGCCGGACAATACGACTTCGTTTACGAAAATGTCGCCCGAAACTGGGCGCGGGGCTATTCCGACGAAATGCTCGCCAAACGCGGCATGGGCAAACACGAATGGATACAGAAAAAGCGATGCCGGCATGCAGGGGCTTCGTCATGAACCTGCGCCGCGCCCCGTTTGACAACATCCTCGTGCGGCAGGCGATGGTCGAGAGTTTCGACTTTGAAAGCATCAACGCGCGCATTTTCTACGGCGCATACCGCCGCAGCAACAGCTTCTTCACCAACAGCGAGATGGCGGCGACAGGCAAACCGCAAGGCGCGGAACTGAAACTGCTCCAGTCCCTCGGCAACACCCTCGATCCCGCCGTCCTGAACCGACCCGTCCCCGAGCCGCCCCAAACCGACCCGAAAACAGGCATACGCCCCAACCTGCTCAAAGCCCGCGCACTCTTGGAAAAAAAGCAGGCTACCGCTATAAAAAAACGGCAAACTGACCGACAGCCAAGGCAAACCCCTGACCTTCGAGTTCCTGACCGCCTCCAAAACCTACGAACGCATTACCGCCAAATGGCAACGCGACCTCGCCAAAATCGGCGTAACCATGAACATCCGCGTTACCGACCCCGCCTTATACCAAAGGCGGCTCAACGATTTCGACTTCGACATGACCATTACCGTCTATGCCAACAGCGAAAGCCCCGGCAACGAACAATACGATTATTTCGGCTGCGAAGCCGCCAAAATCCCCGGCAGCCGAAACCTCGCCGGCGTGTGCCGCCCCGAAGTCGAAAAGCTGCTCAAACATTTCGGCAGCTTTACCAACCGCGAAGAGCTGAAAACCACCTCCCGGGCACTAGACCGCACCATCCGCCACCAATACATCATCGTCCCCGCCTGGTACGCCGACCGCTACCGCGTCGTTTACCGCAACAACCTCGGCATCCCGCAACAACTGCCGAAATATTACGACCCGGTATTTTTTTCGCTGAGTAGCGGGTGGTGGAAATAGGAGGGGCAATCCGTAGCGTGGACTTTGCCCGCGAGATGAAAGCAGGTTCGACTGTTGTCTTGGATTATTGAATGATAGATTTCGTGGGCGAAGCCCACGCTACTTGAGTCCCAAGCCTGTATTGATTGAATAAACGAGGTCGTCTGAAAACGGGAGTGAACGAGTTTCTCCAAAACTCAAATCTCAAAGTTTTCAGACGACCTTATTTTTACCTGTAACCTGCCCCCTCTCCCGTCCGGCGGGAGAGGGCTGAGAGAGGGTGGCTCTATGGGTTGTACGAATTTGATTTGACCTAAAGTTGCAAAGCCACCCCCTATCCTAACCTTCCCCCGCCGGACGGGGGAAGGGACAAGTTGTCGTTGCTGCAATGAGTAATAATCCGTAGCGTGTGCTTTGCCCACGAGATAAATGCCGAAATGGATGCCCATTCGGCTGTTGTCTGATTTGGATTTTTTTAGATAGCAGATTTCGTGGGCAAAGCCCACGCTACTTGGGTTATCCCAAGCCTGTATTGATTGAATAAACGAGGTCGTCTGAAAAAAATCGGGAGCGAGTTTCTCTAAAACTCAAATCCCAAAGTTTTCAGACGACCTCGTTTCGACTGGTATCCCGCTCCCTCTCCCGTCCGGCGGGAGAGGGCTGAGGGAGAGGGTGGCTCTACGGTTTGCACGAATTTGCTTTTACCTAAACTTCAAAAAGCCACCCCCATCCTAATCTTCCCCGCTAGACGGGGGAAGGGACAGGTTGCCGTTGCGGCAACGAGTAGAGACCTTTGCAAAAAAGCCTTTCCCCCCAACAGCCGAAACCCAAACACAGGTTTTCGTCTATTTCCGCCCCTAATTGCTCCTGATTTTACCCAAATACCCCCTTAATCCTCCCCGGATACCCCATAATCAGGCATCCGGGCCGCCTTTTAGGCGGCAACAGGCACACTTAGCCTGTTAGCCGCTTTCAACAGGTTCAAACACATCGCCTTCAGATGGCTTTGCGCACTCACTTTAATCAGTCCGAAATAGGCTGCCCGGGCGTAGCGGAATTTACGGTGCAGCGTACCAAAGCTTTGTTCGACCACATAACGGGTCTTCGACAAATATCGGTTACGTTTGGTTTGCGCTTCCGTCAGCGGACGGTTGCGGTGGGCTTTGCGCATAATGCCGTCTAACAACTGATGCTCTTTCAGATGTTGCCGGTTTTCCTTACTGTCGTAGCCTTTGTCGGCATAGACGGTCGTACCTTCGGCAATGCCTTCCAACAAAGGGGACAGATGGTTACACTCATGGACATTGGCGGGGGTGATGTGCAGTTTCTCGATATAGCCTTCCTCATCGGTACGGGTATGTTGTTTGTAACCGAGTTTGTAGAGGCCGTTTTTCTTTGTCCAACGGGCATCTTTGTCCTTACTCGGTGTGGTTTGGCCGCTGACTTGTCCTTCCTCGTCGACTTCTATGGCCTGACGCTGTTTGCTGCCGGCAGTCTGAATAATGGTGGCATCAATGACGGCGGCGGATGCCTTCTCTAATTTTAGGTTTTTTTCGGCCAGTTGTCGGTTAATCAGTTCCAGCAATTCGGACAGGGTGTCGTCTTGCGCCAGCCAGTTGCGGTAGCGGCATAAGGTGCTGTAATCGGGGATGCTCAGTTCGTCAAAACGGCAAAACAGGTTGAAATCGATGCGGGTGATGAGGCTGTGTTCGAGTTCGGGATCGGAGAGGCTGTGCCATTGTCCGAGCAGGACGGCTTTGAACATGGACAACATGGGATAGGCGGGACGGCCGCGGTGGTCTCTAAGGTAACGGGTTCTTTGACGGTTCAGGTACTGTTCGATCGGTTGCCAATCAATCACCTGATCCAACTTCAATAGTGGGAAGCGGTCGATGTGTTTGGCGATCATGGCTTGTGCGGTTTGTTGGAAGAAGGTGCTCATGAGAAATCCCCTAAATGTCTTGATGGGAATTTAGGGGATTTTGGGGAATTTTGCAAAGGTCTCGAGTAGCGTGGGCTTTTCCCACGAGATGAAAGCCAAAAATGGATGCCCATTTGGCTGTTGTCTGATTTGGATTTTTTTAGATAGCGGATTTCGTGGGCGCAGCCCACGCTACGGGTTGGATTTCCAATTTAATTGAATAAAACCTGCGTTGATTGCATAAAAAATTGAATCCAAGGTCGTCTGAAAATCCCCAACCGCCACCACTCAAGCCGTATTCCTGTTTGCTGGGCATACGGCTTGTCGTTTCTGCCGGTTTATTTCTTCTGCCACGCTTGGCGGAGGTATTCGATGTGGTCGGGGAGGGCGTAGAAGGGGTGTTGCCGTGGTTGGCGTTGGGGTAGAGGGTGAATTTTGCGTCTGCGCCGAGGTGTTGGAGGGTGCCGGCAAGCAGTTTGGCTTGGGCGACCATTTCCCTGCCGATTTGTTCGGGGCGGTTGCTGCGGCCTTCGTGTTCGCCGACGCTGATGCGGACGGCGGTGTCGGCGGGAAGGGCGGACGGTAGGAAGTCGAGGACGCGGCGGTTGTGCCACCAGACGGAGGGGAGGCGAGCAGGTTGTGTTTGAAGCGGTCGGGGGCGGTGAAGAGGGAATAGAGTCCGAACAATGCGCCGAAGGAGTGTCCGAACAGGGCTTGTTCTTTGGGGTTGACGGGGTATTTGGCGGCAAGGGCCGGGGCGAGTTCGTGGTCGAGGAAGGCGGCGAAGCGGTTGGCTTGTCCGTATTGGCGGCGTTCTGCTTCGGTGGCGGTTTCGGGTAGGGGGGTGTAGTCGAGGGCGCGTTGGGTCAGGTCGCGGACTTCGCCGTTGGGGTAGCCGATGCTGACGATGAGGCAGGCGGCGCGGCTTCGGGTCATTGGGTTGATGAGCAGGGATTGCGCCATGCTGAGGGCGGCGGGAAAGAAGGCGTCGCCGTCGAGGATATGGAGGACGGGATAGCCTTGCGGGGGCGGGTCGCCGACGGCGGCGGTTTGGATGCGGTAGCTGCGGCCGGTGTGCTCGGATCGGATGTGGGTTTCTTCGGCTTGCAGCAGGCGGGCGGCTTGCCAGTGTGCGGTGCGTGAGGTCATGGCGGGGTTGTCGGTTGTGTTGGTGGGGTGTGTGTGTGTGTTATCGGGTTGGCGGATGTTTCAGACGACCTTTGGGCTATATCTGCTGTTTCTCTATGTCAAACATGAACATATAGTGGATTAAATTTAAATCAGGACAAGGCGACGAAGCCGCAGACAGTACAGATAGTACGGCAAGGCGAGGCAACGCCGTACTGGTTTAAAGTTAATCCACTATAATGATAAAACCGGACAGGGTGGTGTGCCCTGCCTGCCCGGTCTGTTTCCGTAATGTGTTGGTCTTCTGGTTTTTGGCGGTGATTTGTTTTCCTTTTGCTTTTCCCGTTTTTAGAAGTCGTAGCGGAGGTTCGCCATCAGGCTGCGCTCCGAGCCGGGAATGTTGAAGGTGTTCGCGCTGCCGACGCGGGCGTAGTAGTGGCGGTTGAAGATGTTGTCGGCGTTGATTTGCAGCTTCAGTTTGGGCGTGAAGCGGTATGCCGCCATGGCGTCGAAGGTGGCGTAGCCGCCTGCGCGCAGCCCTGCCGCTGAGGAGATGCTGCTCATCGCGTTCACGCCGCCGCCGAGGGTCAGCTTGGGCGTAACTTCATAAGTTGTCCACAGGTTTGCGCTGTGTTTGGGCATCAGCAGGAAGATGCCGTCGTCGCGCGAGTTGGCGGCGGTTTTGATTTGGCTGTGCAGATAGCTGTAACCTGCGTGGATTTGCCATTTCGGTGTAATCGCGCCGCTGATTTCGGTCTCAACGCCTTCCATCACGCGTTTGCCCGAGGCGGCGTAACGGGTGTTGCGGTTGTTCGGGTTCAGCGGTGCGGCGGCGTTTTTGTCTTTCAGGCGGTAGAGGGAGACGCGGGTGTTGAGGCGGTCGTCCATGTAGCTGCCTTTGTAGCCGACTTCAAACTGGTTGCCTTCGCGCGGTTTGAGCAGGTTGCCGCCGGTGCCGAGGCTGGTTTGCGGCGTGTAGAGTTGGGAGAAGCTGGCGTAGAGGCTGTTGTTGTCGTTCAAGTCGTAAACTGCGCCTGCGTAGCCGGTGAACTTGGTTTTGCTGGCTTTGTGCAACTCGTCGCCTTCGCCCGCTTCGATTTTGTAGTGTCCCAAACGCCAGCCGCCGATGAGTGACAGCCTGTCGACCGGATGGAAGACGGATTTGCCGTAAACACCGAATTCGTCAAGGTTTTCGGTAGCGACGGTATGGCTGTAACCGCGCGCGCCGGCACGGGCGTTCTGCATCAGGTTGACATAGGGAACGGAGTGGAAATCGCCCAAGGCAACATTACGCGCAACGGCTGCACGGCCTTGCTCGTTGGTGCTGCGCAGGCGGTTGTAGTCCGCGCCGACGACGAGTTCGTTTGCGGTGTTGCCCAAGGCAAACGGACGGCTGTAGCTTGCGTCAACCGCGAAGGCTTTTTGTTTGATTTCCGTGCCTAAGCCGACGACGTTTGCCTTATTGTCGGCAGAAAGTTTGTTGGCGGCGAAGGTGTAGTTGGAGTCGGCATCGCGGTCGGAATAGCGCATACCGATTTTGCCGTAGCCGCCGTCGTCAAAATAATGTTTCAAATCGGCGAACACGTCATGGCTGTTCATTTTAAATTTGTTCCAATCCGCGCCAACGAAAGTGTGGTTGGGTAGGGACAGCAAATTGCCGCTGCTGCCGACGGGCAGACCGTTGTACGGCGCGAGGTGGCGTTGTTGGTAGAGATAGCCTACGCCCAAAGTCGTGTCGGGGTTGATGTCCCAATCCGCCGCCGCATAGAAGGTTTCGTGGTGGTTGTTTTTCTCGGCAGGACGGGGAGACGCGCCCGAAGTCTGCGCCATCACACGGCCGCGAACGCTGCCGTCGGCGTTCAGAGGACCTGAAACGTCGGCTTCGGCTTTATATTGTTTGTGCGTACCGAACCCTGCTGCCGCATGGCCCTGGAACTCTTTGGTCGGGCGTTTGCGCACCAAATTCACAATGCCGCCCATCTCGCCGCTGCTGTCGAACAATCCGCTCGGGTCGCGCATCACTTCGACGCGGTCGAAGGCGAACAGGTTGGGCAGCGTGCCGTTGATACTCTGCATTTGCGCAGGCAGGCCGTCGATATTGTATTCGCTGTATTCGTAGCCGCGCGCATAAACCGAAGAGCGTCCGTCGTCATTGCTCAACACGCGCAGGCCCGGCGTTTTGCGTGCCAATTGGTCAAAGGTATCGACGTTGCGGTCTTTTACCTGCTGGTTGGTAATGATGCTGACGGATTGCGGAATCTCGCGTAAAGATGCGGGGATTTTTGTGCCGACGGTGGCGGCAAACGAGCTGTAATCGCCGTTTTTCTCGGTGGCAATCGCGTTATACGAACGCTGCCCCTGAACATGGACAGTATCCAGCTCGGCCGTTTCGGCGGCAAATACAGTGGAAGATAAAGCGGCCACAACGGCGGCAGCGGTCAAGTTGGGACGGAACATCAATTTCTCCGGTCTTTTACAAATGAGAATTGTTGTATTTTATATTTTTTTGATGGCTGACATTGTGGAAAAAAACTATCGTTTTTCCCTGACAATCTTTTGTGAATATGCGACAAGGTCGTCTGAAAACCTCAATTTGGGTTTCAGACGACCTTGTCGCAACTGCTTGAATCAGCTTGCCGATTCTAGGCCATAAGGTTTGTTTGACGTTTTGATGGTCAGGGTCAGTACGGCGGCGATGGCGAGGAAGACGCCGGCGAAGGTCATGGCGTTGGACGGGTTTGCACCGAGGAAGGTGTCATAGATCCAACCGAAGGTAACGGTTTCAATCAGCATCGGAATCACAATCATCATGTTGACGATGCCCATATACACGCCGTAGCGTTCTTTCGGGATGGAGTGTACGACAATCATAAACGGCACGCCCATCATACTTGCCCAGCCGATACCGAAGCCGATCATCGGGGCGAACATCAGGTATTTATTGGTGATGTGCGGGATGGTTAAGAGGGCGAGCGATGCCAGGATAACGGCAAAGGCGTGGACATATTTCGCGGCATATTTACGCGCCATCCACATCAGTCCGAAGGCGGAAACGAAGGTTACGACATTGTAAAAACCGTTGACCAAACCGGTCCATGCCACTGCCTGTTCATAGGCAGCCTGGTCGGCAGATGTCGAACCCCAGACGGATTTGACGATACTGTGGGAGATGTATTGCCAGTAGATGAAGAGGGCGTACCATTGGAAGAGGTAAACGGAGGCAAGCTGCCACAGTGGGGTAGGCATTTCCTTAATGGCTGTGCCGATGTCTTTGACGGCGTGGACGGGGCCTCTAGGTTGGGCTTTGATTGCCGCCATTTCTTCGGGAGAAGGTTCGTGTTCGGGCGTGGACAATACGGTTACTAAAACAGAGCCGATGGAGCAGACGGCGCCGATATAGAACGAGCCGAATACCCAGTAGGGGATACCTGCTTCAGAGGTTTGTTGCAGCCAACCGATTTGTTGGAAGATGTAGAGCGATACGTTGGCAAGGGTAATGCCCAAGCCGGTGAACACGGACTGCATCAGGAAGCCGGTGGATTGTTGGTGTTCGGGGACGGTATCGGCGATGAAGGCGCGGAAGGGTTCCATGGCGGTGTTGTTGCTGATGTCCAAGAGCCACAGCAGCAATACGGCAACCCACAATGCGGTAACGTGCGGATAGATGAAGAGGCAGAGGCTGCAACCGATGGCTCCGATTAAGAAATACGGGCGGCGGCGTCCCAAGCCGGGAATCCAAGTGCGGTCGCTCATGGCACCGATAAGGGGTTGAACGAGCAAGCCGGTAATCGGACCCTGCCATATTCAGAATAGGCAGTTGGCCGGGGTCGGCATGTAAGAAACTGAAAATCGGGTTGATGGCGGTTTGCTGCAAACCGAAGCTGTATTGGATGCCGAAGAAGCCGAAGTTCATCAGCATAATCTGGCGAAGCGTCATCGATACTTGTGGGGAAATCTTCATTTTGAAGCTACTCCTGGACTTTGTAAGAAGAAAACATGGAACAACAAACTGCAGGAAACACTCAGCATAATCGAAGCGGTTGGACCGCTTTCTTTATTCTTTGGCGTATCGTATTGATACGTTGCAAATAGGTAGAGTGATGCGTTGTTTGTGTTTTCAGACGACCTTTTATTGTCGTATTGTGTCTGCCTCATGAAGCAGACGTCGTCTGAAAGAATGTTTTACTTCAATGCCGTGACCGACTGCCGCCAAATCGTTTCTCCGACAACCCGAACGGGCGGACGGGCGGTTTCTTTGGTCTCGATAATGTCGAACAGGATTTCCGCCGCCAGCGCGCCCATGCGCATATAGGGCAGCTCGGTGCTGGTCAGCGGCGGGAACAGGGTTTCGGCAATCGCGCTGTGGTTGTCGTAACCCTGCCACCGATACCTGCTCCGGAACGCGTACGCCGCGCGTCCTCAAAATGCCGTAAACGCGGACCGCCATTTCGTCGTTGCCGCAGCAAATGACCGTCGGCGGGTCGGCAAGCGACAATAATTTCAATACTGCCGCAATCAAAGGCTCGCTGTCGTTGGCAAAGTCGGTGATGCCGGTTTGCACCAAGTCAGGATCGAACACCATGTCCGATTCGTCCAAAGCGCGGCGGTAGCCCGCCAAACGCAGCCGCGTCGCTTCTGCGCCTGCCTGCAAGGTGATGTAGGCGATACGGCGGTGTCCGTGACGGATGATGTTGCGTACCAAATCGTATTGCCCGCGCTCGTCGTCCGGCAAAACCGACGGCGTACCCGCCGCGTCGAAACAGTTGACCAAAACCATCGGGCAGCGGTTGGGCATTTCGGGCAGGACGATTTCGCGGTGCGATTCGGTTACATACAAAAATGCCTTCCGCGCGGTGTTCCATAAACGTCCTGACCAAAGGGTCGATTTGCTCGTAGCGGTTGTCCGTATCCGCAATCATCAGCGTTTTGCCCGCTTCGCGGATTTTCTGCTGGATACCTTTGATTAAAAACATATCCGGCAGACCGTGTACTCCGCCGTATTCGCCCGTACGCGAGATGGCGCCGGTAATCAGTCCGACCAAGTCCGAACGGTTCGACCGCATCACCCGCGCCGCCGAAGACGGGATATAACCCAAAGCCGCAATCGCTGTTTCGACTTTTGCACGGGTTTTATCGCTGACCGGCGCATCGCCGTTGATGACGCGGCTGACCGTTTTGGGTGAGACGCCCGCATAAGCAGCAACATCATAAATTGTAGCCATCTTACGACTCCCGCCTCATCCCTGTTTCATTTGATTACGAAGCATATCACACCTGACATCGGTGTCATACTGAAAATTTTTAAAAAAACTTTGATGAAAAATCAAGCACATCATTTGCATATTGCATACAATTCTTAACTGAATCACCTGCCCATGTCCGTCAAACCCGTGCCATTTTGTTAAACTACATTAAACTACAAAAAATTCATTAAGTAGCGAACCAATCAGCCGCGGTACAATCTATAACTGAATCACATCCCCCGAATGAGCGGGGCGAACCCAATTCCGAAGGAAACCCGATGACCGCATTTACCGAAGCATGGCAAGCCCTTGAACAACACCGGCTCGACACACAACACCTCCACCTGCGCGACCGCTTCGCCGCCGAACCCGACCGCTTCGGCAATATGCACGAAACCCTCGACGGCCTCCTCTTCGATTACAGCAAAAACCGCCTCGGCGAAGACACTTTGCAACTTTTGTGCCGCCTTGCCGAAGCCTCGCCCCTTGCCGGACAAATGCACGCCATGCAAAACGGCGAAAAAAATCAACCTCAGCGAACACCGCGCCGTCCTCCATACCGCCTTGCGCCTGCCGCCCGACGCCGCGCCCGTTTACGTTGACGGCGAAAACATCCTCCCCAAAATTCACCGCGAACTCGACCGCGCCTTCGCCTTCGCCGAATCACTCAACAACGGCAGCCACAGGGGCATCACCGACAAACCCATCACCGACTTCGTCCACATCGGCATAGGCGGCTCCGACCTCGGTCCCAGAATGTGCGTAGAAGCCCTCAAAGCCTACCGCCAAAACATCCGCGTCCACTTCGTCAGCAATTCAGACGACGCCGATATCAGCCGCACACTCGCTCACCTCAAACCCGAAACCACCGTATTCAGCATCGCCAGCAAATCCTTCCGCACGCCCGAAACCCTGCTCAACGCCTACGCCGCCCGCGCCTGGTATCGGGACGCAGGTTTGCCCGAATCCGGCATCTACCGCCACTTCTGCGCCATCTCCTCCGACGTTGCCGCCGCCCGAAACTTCGGCATCGCCCCCGACAACGTCTTCGCCATGTTCGACTGGGTCGGCGGACGCTATTCCGTCTGGTCAACCATCGGCCTGCCCGTCATGGTCGCCGTCGGCACAGACCGCTTCCGCGAACTCCTCGCCGGCGCGCACGCCATGGACACCCACTTCTTCCAAACCCCCTACCGCCGCAACATCCCCGTCCTCATGGCGCTCATCAGCATCTGGTACAACAACTTCCAGCACGCCGACGGACAAACCGCCGTCCCATACAGCCACAACCTGCGCCACCTCCCTCGTGGCTCAACCAGCTCGACATGGAAAGCCTCGGTAAAAAAACCGCACCGCCGACGGTCGTCCCGTCCCCCACACCACAGGCGGCATCGTCTTCGGCGAAGAAGGTGTCAACTGCCAGCACGCCTATTTCCAACTCCTCCACCAAGGCACACGGCTCATCCCCTGCGACTTCATCGTCCCCATGACCACCGCCTACGGCATCAACCGCCAACACCGCTTTACCGTCGCCAACGCCTTCGCCCAAGCAGAAGCCCTGATGAAAGGCAAAACCCTCGAAGAAGCCCGCGCCGAACTTGCCGACCTGCCCGAAGCCGAACGCGAACACCTCGCCCCGCAAAAAGAATTCCCCGGCAACCGCCCGAGCAACAGCCTCCTCCTCAGCGCCACCGACCCCCGCCGCCTCGGCATGCTCATGGCGGCATACGAACACCGCACCTTCGTCCAAGGCGCGATTTGGGGCATCAACCCCTTTGACCAATGGGGCGTCGAATACGGCAAAGAACTCGCCAAAACCATCGAACCCGAACTCGAACGCGGCAACCCGCAGCACGACAGCTCCACCAACGGCCTCATCGCCTTCTACCGCGCCAGCCAAAACGGATAGGCAGTTCAAACATAAAGGTCGTCTGAAAACCTACATCGGGTTTTCAGACGACCTTTTGCTCTGTTATGGGCAGAGTAACTCGGATGATGCTCATACTACGGCTGATTGTCGCGAGTGGAACGATTAATCTATACGTTTTAGCTGGCTTTTGTGGATATATCCTTGAATTGATACATTGTTACCGTCTTCGTTTTTTTCTGTGTAAGCCCCCTGATTGCTGTACCACAACCAGTCGCCTTTTTCTGAAAGTTGGGGCAATCTGTACACGCGTTCCGTTTGGGAGTGTTTTGATGATTTCGCCTTGGCTGATCGGTTCTTCGGGGTGGCTGTTGTTACGGACGTTTGCCGAACCATCGCATTCGATATCAGGTAAAAAATAATCAGCGGCTTGGGCTACTACGGTGGCTGATAATAGGGCGGTTAAGAATAGTGCCCATTTTTGTATGCTCTGTCTTTCCTTTGGGGTTGGGGTAAGTTGTGTTGTCACCGTAAGGTGTGGCTATGGGCAGGCATAGTGCGTTAAAAATGCGATGTCTGGTTTATCCGAGTTTCGCCTCCTCCCCGAACACTTCCCGCCACAATTTCCTGACATTGCCGTAATGTGCCAGCAATTCGTCGGTTACTTCGGTTTTTTCCGCGTCGCGCAGTTTGGTGTTGTGTTGCTGCTGGCGGTAGAAGCGGTAGGCGGTGCGGCTTTGTTCGGCGAGGGTTTTGCCGATGAGGCCGCAGTCGGCAGCGATGTTCAAGAGGGCGATGTTGCCGTAGTTGTCGAGGAGTTGCGGATATTGGCGGGCATGGGCAAGGATGAGGTATTGGACGATAAATTCGACGTCGACCACGCCGCCGCGCGCGTATTTGACGTTGCTGTCAACCGGCGGGTGGGTGGGGAAACATTTTTTTCGCGCATTTCGATGATTTCGCCTGACAAGGCGGTTTGGTCGCGTTCGGCGGTCAGCATTTCGGTGCGGATGCGGTCGAAGGCCGTCTGAATTTCGGGTGTGCCGCAGATGAAGCGGGCGCGGGTGAGGGATTGGTGTTCCCACGTCCAGGCGTTTTCGCGCTGATATTTTTCGAAGGCGGCGATGCTGTGGGAGAGGAAGCCGGCGTCGCCGTTGGGGCGCAGGCGCAGGTCGGTTTCGTAGAGGCTGCCTGCGCCGGTGGCGGCGGAAAGCCAGTTGGTCAGGCGGCGGGCGAGGCGGCTGTATACGTCGCCTGCGTCGGGATGGGGATCGTCGTAGAGGTAGACGAGGTCGAGGTCGGAGGCGTAGCCGAGTTCTTTGCCGCCGAGTTTGCCGTAGCCGACGACGGCGAATTGCGGGGTGTCGCGGTGTTTTTTGGGCATGTCCGCCCACGCGCACGGCAGGGCGATGGCGAGGATGGTGTCGGCGAGGGCGGAGAGTTGGTCGGAGAGGGATTCTACCGTCCACAATCCGGCGAGGTCTTGGACGGCGAGGCGGAAGACTTGGGCGTGCTGGAAGCGGCGCAGTGTGTCCATTTGCGCTTCGGTGTCGCCGCCGCAGGCTTTGAGGTCGTCTGAAAGGGCGGCGGCGAGGGCTTGCCAGTCGAACGCAGTATCCAAAAGCTGCGCGCTGATGAGTTCGTCCAGCAGAATCGGATATTTGCTCAGATACGCCGCCACCCATGAGCTTTGGCTCATAATCTGCGCCAGTTGCGCCAAGGTTTGCGGATGTTCGTTAAGGAAGGCGAGATAGGCGGAGCGGCGGCTGATGTTTTCGAGGAAGTCAAACAGCCGCATCAGCGTATCGGTCGGATTGGGTTGCTCGGCCGCCGCCTGTACCAACAGCGGCACAATGGCGTCGAAACGCGGCTGGGCGTGTGCGGAGAGATGGCGGTATTTATGGCCGTGCCGGATTTGGTCGAGCCTTGCGGCGATGGTTTCGGCATCGAACCCGTGTTCTTTCAGACGGCCTTGCCGCTCTTCTTCATCGGGTTTGTCCTGCCATGCCCACTGCCATGCGCTGTTGGCTTGCGTTTGTTCTTCGGGTTCGCTCAAAATTTCGTTGAACAACTGATTGACCTTGTTCCGATGAACGTTGAGGTCGTCTGAAAAGGCGGTGTAGCTGTCGAAACCCATGCTTTCGGCGAGTAGTTGTTGCTGTTCGGGCGAGGCGGGCAGGGTTTGGGTTTGCTGGTCGTCCCAGTATTGCAGGCGGTGTTCGACGTCGCGCAGGAAGCGGTAGGCGGCGAGCAGGGTTTCGACGTTTTCAGACGGCATGATGCCCAGCTCGGCAAGTTTCTTCAGCGTTTCCTGCGTGCCTTTCAGTTGCAGCGCGCGCATTTGTCCGCCGCGTATCATCTGGAAAATCTGGGCGATAAATTCGACTTCGCGGATGCCGCCCGCGCCGAGTTTGATGTTGTCCGCCATGCCTTTTTTGCTGACTTCGCTGCGAATTTGGCGGTGCAGGTTCCGCATCGCCTCATACGCGCTGTAATCCAGATATTTACGGAACACGAAGGGGCGCACCAGCGCTTTGATGTCGTTCGGATACGGTGTAACCACGCGACCTTTGCACCATGCATAGCGTTCCCATTCGCGCCCCTGCGTAATCAGGTATTGCTCCAGCGCGGTTTCGCTCAATACCAGCGCGCCCGAATCGCCGTCCGGCCGCAGCCGCATATCGACGCGGAACACTTGCCCGTCGGCGGTAATGTCGTTCAGCAGCGCAATCAGTTTCTGCCCGACTTTGGTGAAAAACTCTTGATTGCCGCGTTCGCGCCTGCCGTCGGTGTCGCCCGATTCGGGATAGATGAAAAATCAAATCGATGTCGGAAGACACGTTCAACTCATAGCCGCCCGCCTTGCCCATCGCCACCACGCTCAAATGTTGCGGCGATTTGGTATAACGCCCGATCGGCGTGCCGTACATGTCCTGATAATAGGCGTAGGCGAAATCCAGCGCGGTATTGACGGCAAAATCGGCAAACAGCGTAATCGTGCGGGTTACTTCGTTCAAATCGCTGATGCGGTTTATATCGCGCACGATAATCTGCGACACCACATAACGGCGCAACTCGCGCAACTGCCGCGCCAATTCTTCCTCGTTTTCTTCCGCGCGGATTTGGTCCCAATCGGCAAAGGCTTGGAAATCCGCTTCGGTTAAAACCTTGTCCAACATGGGCAGGAAAATTTCGGGCTTGAGTTTGCCGTTGTCGAGCTGGCGGGCGAGGAACAGGGAATGGCGGCGGGCGGTGTCGAGGCGGTTGTCGGACATTTTGGATTCCGTTTGGAAGGATGACGGGAGTGGGATAGTGGATTCACTTTAAATCAGGACAAAGCGAGGCAATGCCGTACTGGTTTAAAGTCAAGCCACTATATCATAGCAATCTTGGAGGTCGTCTGAAACAGTAAAACACCTTTCAGACGACCTTTGCAAAAGCTGACGGCAAAGCGTTTACATGGCAAAATACCGCCTGTTTGCAGGTCATCCGAATTTTTCAGACGACCTTTTACCCTCTTCAAAAGGAATCCCCATGTCTTTGCAAAACATCATTGAAACCGCCTTTGAAAAACCGTGTGGACATCACCCCGACCACCGTTACCCCCGAAGTCAAAGAAGCCGTGTTGGAAACCATCCGCCAACTCGATTCAGGCAAATTGCGCGTCGCCGAACGTTTGGGCGTGGGCGAATGGAAAGTCAACGAATGGGCGAAAAAAAGCCGTCCTGTTGTCCTTCCGCATCCAAGACAACGAAGTCCTCAACGACGGCGTGAACAAATACTTCGACAAAGTGCCGACCAAGTTTGCCGACTGGTCTGAAGACGAATTCCGCGCCGCCGGTTTCCGCGCCGTACCCGGTGCCGTTGCGCGCCGCGGCAGCTTTGTTGCTAAAAAAACGTCGTATTGATGCCGTCTTATGTCAACATCGGTGCATACGTTGACGAAGGCGCGATGGTCGATACTTGGGCGACCGTCGGCTCTTGCGCCCAAATCGGTAAAAACGTTCACTTGAGCGGCGGCGTCGGCATCGGCGGCGTACTCGAACCCCTGCAAGCCAGCCCGACCATTATTGAAGACAACTGCTTCATCGGTGCGCGTTCCGAAATCGTTGAGGGCGTGATTGTCGAAGAAGGCAGCGTGATTTCCATGGGCGTGTTCATCGGGCAATCCACCAAAATCTTCGACCGCACTACCGGCGAAATCTACCAAGGCCGCGTACCGGCAGGCTCGGTTGTCGTGTCCGGCAGCATGCCTTCTAAAGACGGCAGCCACAGCCTCTACTGCGCCGTTATCGTCAAACGTGTGGACGCGCAAACACGCGCCAAAACCAGCGTCAACGAATTGCTGCGCGGTATTTAACCGGCAAACAGAAAAGGGGAGGTCGTCTGAAACAGCCCGAAACATAAACGGGCTTCAGGCAAACGGGTTCCCCTGCTTGAATGGAAAGAGGTCGTCTGAAAACCGGATTTCGGGTTTTCAGACGACCTCTTTATTTACGGTATGCAGCGATATTGCGTTAGTATAGTGGATTAAATTTAAACCAGTACGGCGTTGCCTCGCCTTGCCGTACTATTTGTACTGTCTGCGGCTTCGTCGTCTTGTCCTGATTTAAATTTAATCCACTATATGACTTAAGATGGGGAAGTCAAAAAAATATAATTTAAAACAATATATTATCCTGTTTTTTTCTAGAATTGTTGTATGCAATCGCGTATAATTCTGCGATTAATTTGTTTAACGGTCGTATCAGACGCATGCCGTCTGAAACCGGATACAGGAGCCCAATTACCATGATGACCTTATATTCAGGCATTACCTGCCCGTTCAGCCAACGCTGCCGTTTCGTGTTGTACGAAAAAGGCATGGATTTTGAAATCAAAGATGTCGATATTTTCAACAAGCCCGAAGACCTTGCCGTCATGAATCCGTACAATCAAGTACCTGTTTTGGTTGAACGCGACCTCATCTTGCACGAGTCCAACATCATCAACGAATATATCGACGAACGTTTCCCGCATCCGCAACTGATGCCCGGCGATCCCGTGATGCGCGGACGCGGGCGTTTGGTGTTGTTCCGCATGGAAAAAGAATTGTTCAACTTCGTCCATGTTTTGGAAAATCCCAACGCGACCAACAAAGAACAGGCTAAAGCGCGCGAAGCCATCGGTAACGGGCTGACAATGCTGGCTCCTGCTTTTGCGAAGAGCAAATACATCCTCGGCGAAGATTTTTCTATGATTGACGTAGCGCTGTCTCCTTTGTTGTGGCGGCTTGATCATTACGACATCAAACTCGGCAAATCCGCCGCACCTTTGTTGAAATACGCCGAGCGCATTTTCCAACGCGAGGCTTTCATCGAAGCACTGACGCCCGCCGAAAAAGCCATGCGCCGATAAGCTTCCGAAAGGAGATACCATGACGACTTCGACCAAGCCCTATCTGCTTCGTGCCTTATATGAATGGTGTATCGATAATAGCCAAACGCCGCATCTGGTCGTTTGGGTTAACGAACATACCCGCGTACCCATGCAATATGTCCGCGACAATGAAATTGTACTGAATATCGGCCCGGCCGCCAGCCATAATCTGAATATCGATAACGATTGGATCAGCTTTTTCCGCCCGTTTCGGCGGCGTGGCGCACGATATTTGGATTCCCGTTGGTCATGTCATAAGCATCTTTTCACGCGAAAGCGGGGAGGGATGGGGTTCGAAGTCGAGCCTTACGAGGCGGATGCTTCCGGTAAGGAGGCGCAGCAGGAGCCGGCGGCAGATAAGCCAACTGACGGAGAGCCCGCCAAGTCAGGCAAGGTATTGAAGTTCGTCAAATAAAATGAAAGGTCGTCTGAAAGTAGATTTCAGACGACCTTTTTACTCATATGCATGATCTTTCAGGTTGGGTTCTTTAGAGGAAATTACGTTATCCGTTTGCCCAAGATAACCACATCCGCTTCAAATGTTTCCAAATCGCACACTGCGGGCAATCTGCCCCATTCTTGAAAAACCGAACGAGTGGAAAAAGATGCAGGCTGGGGTGGTTGTGTCCGAAAATCACGGCCAAAACATTTTTAATACCCAAGGAGGGCGCGCGCTCCAACATATTGCGCAGCAGGATTTTACCCACGCCGACCCCGCGCATATTGTGTCGGACATAAATACTGATTTCCGCACTGATGTGATACGCGTGGCGCGGATAATAATCGCTGAAGCTGCCCCATGCCAGCAATTCGCCGCTATGGTTTTTCAAGACATAAAGCGGACGTTTGCCGGAATGTGCTTCAAACCAAGGCTTGCGGGTTTCGATGCTGACGGGCGATAAATCGGCGGTAGATTGGCGCGCTTCAATCGTACTGTTGTAGATTTCGACAATGTCGGGCAAGTCTTCTGTTTTCGCTAGAGTAATCGTATATTCCATTTTCAGGCGACCTGACGGCTATTGGATGAGTTTGGAAATGGTTTTTAAAGGCAGGATGTTTCGCATCACCCATCAGGTTGAATAATAGGCTCTCAACGTTGGATACGGCGGCTCCGGCAGTAAGCATCTGCTGCAAGGCATTGTCTTTGTTAAGCGCGTTTCTGGAGGTGGTGCATTCGTAAGGAATGTGGACGCGGATATTGTGCTTGAGCAAGTCCAAGGTCGTCTGAAGCATACAGATGTGCGCTTCCGCACCGATTAAGATGATGTTTTCGATTTGTTTCTCTTTCAGAATCGCCATGACTTCGGGTGATGCGGCGGAAAAACGGGTCTTTTCAAATATCGGCGTATTGTGCAGAAGCAGGGATATGGCGGGAGTCGTTTTACCCAAACCCTTCGGATATTGTTCCGTTGCTGTAAACGGTATGTTTAGAGCCGACAAGCCTTGCAGCAGGATGCGGCAATGTTCGACCATTTGTTCACTGCCGTGCAATGCGGGCAGCAGGCGTTCCTGAATATCGACAATCAGGCAAAGCGTATTTTCCGTGTTCATTTGGATTTCCTTTCAGACGACCTAGGAAAGAGGTTATTTGTGTATATGCTGCATCAAAACGGTAAAAAGTACTTAAAGTCTGTTTATTTTAAGAAAAAAACAAGTGGGAAAAGGTAAGACGGTCGGTCAAACTGTTCTGTATTATACAAAGGCTTTTCTAAGAAGAGCCAATTAAAACAACTTACATATCACACGGAGGTAATACTATGGGATGGATCGTTACGATTATTATCGGTTTCATCGTTGGTGCTTTGGCAAAATTCCTGCATCCGGGTAAGGAAAATTTCGGATTCATTATGACGACTCTGTTGGGTATTGGTGGGTCGGCGTTGGCAGGATTTGTGGGGCAAAAATTAGGTTGGTATCACGTGGGTGAACCTGCCGGATGGATTGCCTCAACCATTTTCGCCGTAATCATTTTGGCGGTTTATACACGGTTTTTGAAAAACCGCTAATCTGATATAGATGATTAAAGCAGGCCGGAATATCGGTCTGCATTTAGGATTGAAATGGAAAAGCCCATGTTGTTATTTCCCGTACAAGCGGGAACGGCAGCTTGGGCTTTTTGGTTTGAACTTTATATATTTGAAAGAAAAATGGGGGTATAGATAATGGAACAATATAAAAAGTAAAAAGACCTGCATATTTTATGCAGGTCTTTTATTTTGGGGTGGCTGATGGGGCTCGAACCCACGACAACTGGAATCACAATCCAGGGCTCTACCAACTGAGCTACAGCCACCGTAAAACTAAAAATTTTGGCACGCCCGACAGGAATCGAACCTGTAACCCCCGACTTAGAAGGTCGGTGCTCTATCCGGTTGAGCTACGGGCGCTCATGCCGATTCGTGCTAAAGCATTATTGGTCGGGGCGGTGGGATTCGAACTCACGACCCTCTGCTCCCAAAGCAGATGCGCTAACCGGGCTGCGCTACGCCCCTGACTTGAAGAGTGAAACTATACAGATAGGTTTGTAAAAGGTCAACTGTATTTTTAAGTTTGTTTTTATTTCTTGTCCTATCTTTTTATTTTTTATTAAGATTTATTTTTATGAGTATGCCAGGGAATAGAATGAGAATATGAGTTTGAATGTGCAGGAATGTGGTTTTACGGGATGTGTCAAACCGGTTTAAAAAAATGCGATAATCGCCGATATTGTTCATTTTGATTGGGAAGGAAGGTTTATGGCTGCACAATTAATCAACGGTAAAGAGGTGTCGGTCAAAAGACTGACAAAAGTTACCGAAGCGGTGGTAAAGCGTCAGGAAGATGGTTTGCGCGAACCTTGTTTGGCGGTCATTTTGGTGGGTAATGATCCTGCCAGTGCGGTATATGTCCGCAATAAAAAGCTGGCTTGCGAAAAATGCGGTATCCGTTCTTTGTCTTATGAGCTGCCCGAATCGACTTCCCAAGAAGAGTTGTTGGATTTGGTCGGGCGATTAAATGAAGATGATGCTGTGGACGGTATTTTGGTGCAGCTTCCGTTGCCGGTACATATCGACAGTCAGGCCGTTCTAGAAAATATTGTTCCACATAAGGATGTGGACGGCTTCCATCCTTACAATATAGGACGGCTGGTGGTGAAAATGCCGCTGATGCGGCCATGTACGCCCAAAGGCGTAATGACGCTTTTGGAAGAATACGGGGTCGATCCAAAAGGGAAAAAAGCGGTTGTTGTCGGCGCTTCAAATATTGTAGGCAGACCCCAGGCTTTGGAACTATTGTTGGCACGTGCGACGGTAACGGTATGCCACAGTGCGACGCAAAAATCTTGCTGATGAAGTGGCTGCGGCGGATATTTTGGTCGTCGGTGTGGGTATCCCGAATTTTGTTAAAGGCAGTTGGATTAAGCCCGGTGCGGTTGTGATTGATGTCGGTATCAACCGTTTGGAAGATGGCAGTTTGTGCGGTGATGTGGAGTTTGATGTGGCAAAAGAACGGGCTGGCATGATTACCCCTGTTCCCGGCGGCGTCGGCCCGATGACGATTGCGACGCTTTTGGAAAATACCTTGCACGCGGCTGCACTGCATGACTGAATGATATAAATTGTTATGGAAAAGCCGAGCCGGAATACACGGGAGGGATACGGTATCCCGCGTGTTCCGGCTTGGCTTTTTGATGTCGTGGTAAAGGTTGTCTGAAATCAGTCGGTACATGATTGTCCCTTACGATTTCAGACGACCTTTTTATTTTTTTCAACAGGTGCAGCAGATATTGACCGTATTGGTTTTTTGCCATCGGGCGGGCGAGTTCTTCCAAGCGCTCGTCTGAAAGCCAGCCGTTGCGCCAAGCGATTTCTTCGAGGCAGGCGACTTGTAGGTCTTGGATGTTTTGCACGGTTTGGACGAATGAAGCGGCTTCGTGCAGGCTTTCGTGCGTACCGGTGTCCAACCATGCAAAGCCGCGCCCCAAAAGCTGGACGGACAATGAACCGTCGTCAATATACATTTGGTTGAGTGTGCTGATTTCGAGTTCGCCGCGTGCGGAGGGTTTGACTTGTTTGGCAAACTCGACGACGCGGTTGTCGTAGAAATATAAGCCCGTTACCGCCCAGTCGGATTTGGGTTGTTTCGGTTTTTTTCTTCGATGGATAAGGCGTTGAAGTTTTCGTCAAATTCAACGACGCCGAAACGTTTGGGGTCTTTGACTTGGTAGCCGAACACGGTGGCGCCGTGTTTTTTTGGAGGCGGCTTGTTTCAGGGTTTGGGTAAACGATTGGCCGTAGAAAATATTGTCGCCTAAGACCAAGCAGACGTTGTCGTTGCCGATAAACTCTTCGCCGATGATGAATGCTTGCGCCAAGCCGTCGGGGCTGGGTTGTTCGGCGTAGCTGATGGAGATGCCGAAATCGCTGCCGTCGCCGAGCAGTCGTCTGAAAGAGGGATTGTCTTCAGGGGTGGTGATGACCAAGATTTCGCGTATTCCCGCCAGCATCAATACGGACAGGGGATAGTAAATCATGGGTTTGTCGTACACGGGCAGGAGCTGTTTGGATACGCCGCGCGTGATGGGGTAGAGGCGCGTGCCGCTGCCGCCGGCAAGGATGATGCCTTTCATAAGTTTCTCCTGAAGTGGTGTGATTTTTGATTTTCAGACGACTTCCCTGACTGAGAAGGTCGTCTGAAAACTTATTTTCCTGTTCCTAAACGTTCCAGGCGGTAGCTGCCGTTCAATACATTTTGCCACCAGGTTTTATTGTTCAAATACCATTGCACTGTTTTGCGGATGCCGGATTCGAACGTTTCCTGCGGTTTCCAGCCCAGTTCCCCTGCCGATTTTGGCGGCATCGATGGCGTAGCGTACGTCATGGCCGGGGCGGTCTTGCACGAAGGTAATCAAGTCTTCGTACCGTGCTACGCCGGCAGGTTTTTCTTGTACAAGTTCTTCCAGCAGGGCGCAGATGGTTTTAACCACCTCAATATTGGCCTTTTCATTGTGTCCGCCGATATTGTAGGTTTCGCCGACGACGCCTTCGGTAACAACCTGATACAGTGCGCGGGCGTGGTCTTCGACAAACAGCCAGTCGCGGATTTGCATTCCGTCGCCGTACACGGGCAATGGTTTGCCGTCGAGCGCGTTCAGAATCATCAATGGAATGAGTTTTTCAGGGAAGTGGTACGGACCGTAGTTGTTCGAACAGTTGGTTACGATGGTCGGCAGACCGTAGGTGCGCAGCCATGCACGCACAAGGTGGTCGCTGGATGCCTTGGAGGCAGAGTAGGGGCTGGACGGGGCGTAGGGCGTGGTTTCGGTAAACAAATCGTCCGTGCCGTGCAAATCACCATAGACTTCGTCGGTGGAAATATGGTGGAAACGGAAGGCTTCGCGTTTTTCAGACGACATCTGTTGCCAATAGGCGCGCGCAGCTTCAAGCAGGTTGAACGTGCCGACGATGTTGGTTTGGATGAATTCGCCTGCTGAATCGATAGAGCGGTCAACATGACTTTCCGCTGCCAAGTGCATCACGGCATCGGGCTGGTGTTGTGCAAACACGCGGTCAAGTTCGGCACGATCACAAATGTCCACTTTCTCAAAAGCGTAACGGGGACTGTCGGCTACATCGGTCAGAGATTCGAGATTGCCCGCGTAAGTTAATTTGTCGAGGTTGATGACGGAATCTTGGGTATTTTGGATGATGTGGCGGACAACTGCCGAGCCGATAAAGCCCGCACCGCCGGTAACGAGGATTTTTTTCATGGGATGGGTCTGAGATACAGTACAGCTTTGAATTATAACTGTATATATTTTTTTTGTATCTTGGGTGTCAATTAATATCACGGCATTATTTTTGATATTTCGGTATATCATTTCATTTAACTCTAAGAATATCATGAAGATATTTTCTATGATTATTTTGGTGTACCTTAAACGCTTTACTATAATTTAATTTCAGCAGCATGAATCCCAACAGTCCAGCCATCTTAAATCCGTAATTAGGTCTTCCCCTTAAAAGACAATCGAATTTTGCATCGTCTCTGAATGAAAGTTTGTATAAAAATGCTATTGGCAATATTGAAAAAAAGAAATTATTAAAAATAAATTTTGTCTGTCAAAACCCTTTTTATTAATCTACTACAATAAAATCATTATGAAACACACACCTATACCTTATGAACGTCAGGAAATCATTCGGCGTGAACGTGAGTTAGCTAAATATGCCAATACTATGGATAGTTTGTTTTGCATTCCTTTTACCAAACAAGGAATCGGCGTTGATGCCATATTGTCGCTGATTCCTTTTGTCGGGGATATTGCCGGGCTTTTGTTGACGATGAAGGCTTTTCGAATGGGGAGGGAGTTGGGCGTGCCAGAACATAAAATGCGTCCTGCCGTATATCTTGCTTTTGCCGATATGGTGCTTGGCATGATTCCTGTTGTCGGTACGCTTATCGATATTTTCTTGCAACCAAGCCGCCGTACTTTGAAAGTCATCAATGAACATGTGCGCAGTGAGTATGGCATCGACTACGACATACATTTGGAGCGTCCGTTTATGCACGCGGCTTTGGAGAAGAAACAACAAAAATCAGACTTTTGGCGCAAACCTGTTGCGGCTTGGTTTTATCTGCATATGCCTGATTTTTTTGGTTTGATTGTGTTGGTTTTGATGGGTTGGATAACGGTTGCAGTAAGTAAATGGGCATGGAGCGGTATGGCTTATCTGTTTCACGCTGTTGCCGGTTGGTTTTGAATGTTTGTGATTTGAATGGAGATATATAGCAGGTTAAGTTTAAATCAATATTGCGTTGCAATGTCTCAGTATAGAGAGAATGGCTCTCTAAGTATGAGCGTACCAAGTTGACTGGTTTCGTACTGTCTATACTATCCGCGATTTTGTCCTAATTTAAATTTAACCCGCTATATCTAAAACCTACGTTTAGGTTTTACTTCCTAAATGTGCAGACAATACAAAGTGCAAACTTAATTGATGTCCAAACGTTCCATACGGTAGCGCATGGAGCGGAAGCTGATGCCTAAAAGCTTGGCTGCCTGAGTGCGGTTGTAACGGGTTTGCTGCAACGCTTGTTCGATAATGCCGCGCTCGATTTGGTCAAGGTAATCTTGAATCTGCATGGTGCGCGGGTCAAACGGCGGAAGCGGCTGGTGATCCAAAGTTTCGCCTTTTCGTGTTTCTGAATCGGCGATGTCGTCAAGGCTGAGGTTTGGATGGTCGTTTTTGGGCGTCGTCGTGTTTTGGATTTGCAAATCATCCAGCTGGATAACTTGTCCGACAGTCAGGGCGACGGCGCGTTCGAGGATGTTTTCGAGTTCGCGGAAGTTACCGGGATAGCTGTAATGCAGCAGGGCTTCTTGCGCTTTGGGACTGAGTTTGTAGGTTTGCGTACCGTGGCGGTGTTTGTAGAGCAGGTACAGAATCAGCGCGCCCAAGTCTTCACGCATTTCGCGCAGGGGCGGCATGTGCAGGGTAACGACGTTGAGGCGGTAATATAAGTCTTGACGGAATGCGCCGCTATCAACAAGGGCTTCAAGGTTTTTATGGGTGGCGCAGATGATGCGGACATCGACGAAAGTTTCGCGGGCATCACCGATGCGGCGCACGGCTTTTTTTCTTGGATGGCGCGCAGGAGTTTGACTTGCATGGCTAGCGGCAAGTCGGCAACTTCGTCAAGGAATAGCGTGCCGCCGTCGGCGTGTTGGAAGAAGCCGAGACGGTCTTGGTCGGCGCCGGTAAAGCTGCCTTTTTTGTAGCCGAAGAATTCGCTTTCCATCAGATTTTCAGGAATCGCGCCACAGTTGACTGCGATAAAAGGCTTGTCGGCGCGATCGGACAATTCGTGGATGGTACGCGCAGCCTGTTCTTTACCGGTACCCGATTCGCCGGAAATATAAACGGGCACGCCGCTGCGGGCGAGGCGGCGGATCAGGTGGCGGACTTCGACCATTTGGGGCGAACTGCCGAGCAGCCGCGGCATATCTTCTTCGCCGCCCAATTCTGGAACGTCTTCGTTTGCACGCATGGCGATTTCGCCGGTGGCAAAGCGTTCTTTCATGGAACGCAGGCTTTCGGGCACGGAGACAGAACCGCTCAAGTCGCGTTTGGGCGGTTTGGGCGGGGTTTTAGGCTTGTTGAATGCGGCTGCGACAGGCGCGGACGGTTTTTCGGTTGGCGGCTGGGCAATTTCGTCCGTGCTGTTGGAAACAGAAACGGCAGATTTAACCAACGAGCGAAGTTGGGAAAGGGTAATCGGCTTTTTGCAGGTAGTCGAACGCGCCCGCATTAAGCGCTTCAACCGCTTGGTCGGCATTACCGAAAGCGGTAATGACGGCGACAGGGGTGTCGAGCATGAGTTCGTCTATGTATTGGACGACTTCGAGACCTGAGCCGTCGGGCATCCGCATATCGGTCAAGACGAGGGAATAGTCGTTGTTGTCGAGCTTGTCTTTGGCATCTTCTACGCCGACGGCGGTCTGCACGCGCAGTCCCATCTTCATCAGCGTCATTTCCATCAAGTCACGGATGTCGGCCTCGTCGTCGACGACCAATACTGGGTCTTGCAGCTTACTCATTGTGTTCTCTCGGTAAAATCAGTTCGAATCCGTTCATTTCGGGGTGGTAATGGAGTTGGCCCATATTGGCGTGCGCCAATTCGCGGGCAACGTACAACCCCAATCCTGTACCTTGTTTTTTTCAGTGGTGTAGAACGGCTCGAAGAGATGGTTGCGGACTTCGGGCGAAATGCCTTTGCCGTTATCGGCAACGACGATGGAAATATGCATCCTGCCGCTGGGGCGGATCAGGACGGTAATCGCATTCTCGTCCTGACGGCTGTGCCGCCATGCGTTATTGCAGAGGTTCCACATGATTTGTTGGATGTGCATCACATCAGCGAGGACGGTAAGGTTGTTGCCGTCCATGTTCATGCGCAGGCAGCCGATAGCGTCGGAATTGTTGAGCGTGAACTCTTGTTTGAAGTCGAGCCAGAATTTCATCAGGTTGATCGGCTCGCGGCTGATGTTGTCGCGCTTGTTGAGCAGGGAGATGTCTTCCAACATTTTGTCGATGCGCTGGATGTTGCTGTCGATAATGCCGCAAAGCTTGGCTTTAACGGGATCGGGTTCGGTATCGTCATCACTTTCTTGCAGCAAATCGCTGGCATGACGGATGGCGGACATCGGATTGCGGATTTCGTGGGCGAGGTTCGCGGTAAGCTGTCCGAGCGAGGTGAGCTTGGTGGACATGGCCTCTGCCGCGACTTCGCGCAGCGAACGGACATACAGCATGAGCAGTTCCGTCTGTTCCTGAATCAGCGGGACGGCGCGGACGTGCATGGCGTGTTGGAAGATGTGGATATCGGTTTCAAACGGTTTGTCGGGATGATATTGCCAGCGTGTAACCAATTCGCCGAACACGACTTCCTGCTGGTCAACCACCAAACCGGGGAAATAGGTTTTTGCCTGTTTGTTGAAAAGCCAGACGCGCTGGGTGCTGTCGATAACGATAACGGCTTCCTGCACGCGGTTGAGAACGAGGCGGTTCAACCCGCTGATGCGGCGGTAGGCAAGCTGATGGCGGCTGGCGGATTCGGTCGCCTGCTCCAGATAGCGGGCGGCGAACGAAGTCAGCATGGCAACAAGGTAACACGCGCCGCAGAGCAGGACCGTAGTAATCAGGGGTTGTGTATCCCAATCAAACGGATGCAGGCGGATGCTGCCGTCAAGCAGCAGATTGAAGAAGAACAGCATAGACGCGTAGCCTGCGTACAGCATGGGGTAATGCCCGTAGCTGAGGAGGCAGGACGTCGCGACGAAAGGAAGGACAAGGATGCCGAAGCCCGAATCGACTCCGCCGGCGATATACACCAGTATCATCATCATCGAAATATCGACGACTGCACTGGCATTGGGCAAATCCAAAGTCTGCCATTGCCAGTCCGGACGGGCGACGGATAACAAGATGAGGAAAGAATACAGCGCTGCCCAGCTGTAAAAATTCGACGGGGGAATGACATGCCGATATGGGTGCCATTGCTGTAAACGCCGAAAGCATGCATAACCAACAGCGGCAGCACGATGGCAATGCGGGCAATATTGATTAAACCGGGTATCCGCTCGCTCAGGTTTCCCAGTTCCTGAAAGCCGGACTTACTCATATCCGCAACCCTTTTTGTTTATTTTTTTATCATTATTAGTACCTGTTTTTTTGAAATCGTTCTGCAATATTTCCGCAGACGGTCGTAAATATTTTTTTAATTTTGTCAGCATAACATAAAACGACCGTGTTTTCTAGGGTTTTCAATGTGTTATCGTTTCCTCTGTTGCTTATTCGGAAGCTGCGGACAAGGTTTTCAGACGACCTGAGATGTCCAAAACCTTCCCTTTTTTGCCGCGTTTGCCCTCGATGTCGCAAATGCGCAATTTTTCCTGATGCGCCGCACCGCGCTTGCCGACGGTTTCAACGATGAATTCCGCAGCCGTGGTTACCATAACGTGTTCCAAAAATGCGCCGTCGGTCAGCGACATCAACTGCAAACCGCGCCCTTTGGGCATGACTTTGAGTTCGCCGATGGAAAACGCCAAGAGGCGGTGGTCGCTGCTTGCCAGTACGATTTTGCAGTCGGGGTTGATGAGCGAAGAGGCATAAACCGCAATCGGCGGCAGGACGGTTTCGCCGCTGTCCACGGTCATCACCACTTTGCCCGCTTTCACGCGTCCGACCATGTCGCCCAGCTTGGCGATGAAGCCGTAGCCGCCGCTACCTGAGAGCAGGTAATGCTGTTCGGGCTGGCCGGTGAGCATGGCGACGGGTTTGGCGCCGTTTTGCAGCTCGATTAACGATGAAACCGGCACGCCGTCGCCGCGTCCGCCGGGGATTTCGGCGGCATCGAGCGTGTAGGTTCTGCCCAATGAATCCAGAATGACGACGGGTAAAACGGTGCGGCCTTCAAGGGTTTGTTTGAGGCGGTCGCCTTCTTTGAAGGCGGTTTGGCTCAAATCAAGGTTAGTGCCCAGCACGGCTGCGTATCCACCCTTTTTCCGACAGAATCAGCGTGATGGGTTCGTCGGCGGTGGTCTGTGTCAGCACGGCGCGTCCGGCTTCTTCCACCAGCGTGCGGCGCGCGTCGCCGAACTGCTTCATGTCCGCCTGCATCTCTTTGATAATCAGCTTGCGTTTTTCGTTTTCGTCGCCCAAAAGGATATTCAGACGACCTTGTTCCTCGCGCAATTCATTCAATTCTTTTTCGAGTTTGAAACCTTCCAAACGCGCCAGCTGACGCAGGCGGATTTCCAAAATGTCTTCCGCTTGAATTTCGGTCAATCCCGAACGCCGCCATCAGGTCGGCTTTCGGGTCGTCTGATTCGCGGATGACTTTAATCACTTCATCAATGTGCAGAAAGACTTTCAGACGGCCTTCAAGGATGTGCAGCCGTTTTTCCACTTGGTTCAAACGGAATTTCAGACGACGTGTTACGGTAACGATGCGGAAATCCAACCATTCCTGCAAAATCGTTTTCAGGTTTTTCTGCGCGGGACGGTTGTCCAGCCCCATCATCACCAAGTTCATGGACACATTGCCTTCCAGCGAAGTCTGCGCCATCAGCGTGTTGATGAAGGTATCGGTATCGATGCGGCTGGATTTCGGCTCGAACACCAGACGCACGGGATGTTCGCCGTCGGACTCGTCGCGCACGCGGTCGATTAAATCCAGCATCAGCTTTTTGGTGTTGAGCTGGTCTTGGTTCAGCTGCTTTTTACCCGCTTTCGGTTTCGGGTTGGTCTGTTCTTCGATTTCGGCAAGGATTTTGGCGGAATTGGCGTTCGGCGGCAGCTCGGTCACAATCACGCGCCATTGTCCGCGCGCCAGTTTCTCGATTTCGTAACGCGCACGCACGCGCACGCTGCCCTTTCCGGTTTCGTAAATCCGGCGCAATTCGTCCGCCGGCGTGATGATTTGACCGCCGCCGGCAAAATCGGGAGCAGGGATGTACTGCATCAGGTCGGCAGTTTCCAGCGTCGGTTTCTTCAACAGCGCAATCGCCGCCTGCGTGACTTCGTTCAAATTGTGCGACGGAATCTCGGTCGCCATACCCACTGCAATGCCTGATGCGCCGTTGAGCAAGACCATAGGCAGACGTGCTGGCAGGTGTACAGGCTCGTCAAACGCACCGTCGTAGTTCGGCACAAAATCCACCGTCCCCTGATTGATTTCGGACAACAGCAATTCCGCAATCGGCGTCAGCCGCGCTTCGGTGTAACGCATCGCCGCTGCCCCGTCGCCGTCGCGCGAACCGAAGTTGCCGATGCCGTCGATTAAGGGATAGCGCAAGGTAAAATCCTGCGCCATCCGCACCATCGCTTCATAGGCGGAACTGTCGCCGTGCGGGTGGTATTTACCCAAAATCTCACCGACCACGCGCGCCGATTTCACCGGCTTCGCCCCCGCCGTCAAACCCATATCGCGCATGGCAAACAAAATACGCCGCTGTACGGGCTTTGGCCGTCTGAAACTTCAGGCAGCGCGCGGCCTTTGACCACGCTCATAGCGTATTCGAGATAGGCGCGTTCGGCGTACTGACCTAAGAGCAGGTAGTCTTCGCCGACGGGGAATGGGACGGAAACGTGTTCGTTCATAAGGAAGCTGGAAATAAAGGTAAAGGGCGATATTGTAAAGTATAGTGGATTAACTTTAAACCAGTACGGTGTTGCCTCGTCTTGCCGTACTAGCTGTACTGTCTGCGGCTTCGTCGCCTTGTCCTGATTTAAATTTAATCCACTATAAAAATGGGGTTTCTGTTAGAGAAGGGCAGTTTGTACTGAGTTTTGATTGGGCATTGGCGGGAAGTTTATAGAATTTTTAGACATTAAGGGTCGCCTGAAAATTTTCAGACGACGGCGGATTCGCATTTGAAGTGCAACTTTCCATAACAGAAAAAGGCCAGTATGCGGTAGCATACGGCCTTTCCTGCAAGAAAGATTGCCATGAGCTACACACAACTGACCCAAGACGAACGGTACCATATCCAATACCTGTCCCGCCACTGCACCATCGCCGAAATCGCCAAACAACTTAACCGCCACAAAAGCACCATCAGCCGAGAAATCAAGCGGCACTGCATCCAAGGACAGCAATACAGCGCCGAAAAAAAGCACAGAAGCAAAGCCGGCTGACCAAAAAAGCACCGGCGAAAACCCTATAAGCTCGATTCGCAGCTGGTTCAACACATCGACACCCTTATCCGCCGCAAACTCAGTCCCGAACAGGTATGCGCCTACCTGCGCAAACACCACGGTATCACACTCCATCACAGCACCGTTTACCGCTACCTCCGCCAAGACAAAAAGCAACGGCGGCACTTTGTGGCAACATCTCAGAATATGCAGCAAACCCTACCGCAAACGCTACGGCAGCACATGGACCAGAGGCAAAGTGCCCGACCGCGTCGGCATAGAAAACCGACCTGCTATCGTCGACCAGAAAACCCGCATCGGCGATTGGGAGGCCGACACCATCGTCGGCAAAAAAATCAGAAAAAGCGCGTTATTGACCTTGGTCGAACGCACTACCCGCTACACCATCATCTGCAAATTAAAGAACTTAAAAAGCCGAAGACACTGCCCGGGCGGCCATTAGGGTATTAAGGGCATATAAAGCCAGAGTCCACACCATCACCATGGATAACGGCAAAGAGTTCTACCAACACACCAAAATAGCCAAAGCATTGAAGGCGAAAACCTATTTTTGCCGCCCTTACCATTCTTGGGAGAAAGGGCTGAATGAGAACACCAACGGACTCATCCGACAATATTTCCCCAAACAGACCGATTTCCGAAACATCAGCGATCGGGAGATACGCAGGGTTCAAGATGAGTTGAACCACCGGCCGAGAAAAACACTTGGCTACGAAACGCCAAGTGTTTTATTCTTAAATCTGTTCCAACCACTGGTACCCTAGTGTTGCACTTGAAATCCGAATCCAAGGACCCTTAAATATACAGTAGTGGTCAATATTTCAGTACGGATCCAACCGGTTTGTTAGCCTCATGCCTGTACGTTGGATATAAATGCCTAGTTGGGTCGGAGAAAGTATTTTCAGACGACATAGAAGGTCGTCTGAAAAGCTTTGGTTTGAAAAAGTAGGTATCGGCATTCTATAAAACTGCACAGTTCCGGAAATGCAGCAGTTATTCGTACACAATTCCTGCAATTATCTCATGTTCGTTCAACCCGCCGTATTGTTGTTCCCAATCGTGTGATGCTTCGAGTGTATCGCATTCTTGGGCGACGGATAATTGGATACCGTCCATTTTGTCGGAGGCCATTCCGCTAAGGCGGTCGCACATCTCGGCAGAGAGATGTTGTTCGGAAGATTGATGGGCTTCTGAATAACTGAAAGGAAATGCCAAAAATCCTAAAAACGAAGGCAGCAACGGCGAGCCATGCATTTTTACGGTAACGGGTCATTATATCCTCCAATCAAATAAAACTAAGATTTTTCTTACTTGCTTGTGTCAAACAGCCTTTGCTTCATGAAAATCTGATTACAATCATCGTAATATATGCCATGTTTTTACCTAATTATGGCTGAGGAAGGCCTGGTTTGTTTGAAGCGTTAGAAGAATCATACTAAGCAAAAACAAAAAATGCAATACTTTTTCTTAATTCAACTAATATTTTTTTCTTACATTTTTAATAAAAACTAAGGTAAAATAAACCCACAAGTGCTTCATTGTAGGAGGCGCATTTCAGCCTGAGGATCGATATGGATACATTTAAAGACAGATTGGTGTTTTTGTGGAAAGACGAAGCGCGCCAAGCCAAAATTGCCGCAGACATTGATATGACCATTGCGGGATTTAGTAGGATTTGGAACGAAGGCGGTTTGCCGAAATCGGAAACTCTAAAAAAAATCAAACAACTGAAAGGTTGCAGTATTGACTGGCTGTTGACTGGGGAGGGGAGTCCGTTCCCTAATGTGCAAGTTCCGTCTTCTACTGCAGTTGCTTATGATACATTGGGTAATCCGGTTGATATCGACGAGTTTGTCTTTGTTCCGCGTTATGATATTCAGGCTGCCGCCGGACATGGGCGGTTAGTAGGTGATGAAAAACCTGTTTTTACCATGGCATTCCGTCGGTATTGGGTAGAAAATTATGTTACCCGTGATACTAAAAACCTTTCCGTTATTTCGGTCAAGGGGGATTCTATGGAAGGGGTTTTGAATGATGGGGATACTATTTTAATCAATCATGCTGAGACTGCGCCGAAGGATGGGCTGTACGTTTTGAGGCTTAATGAGAATTTGTTGGTAAAACGATTACAGCTGATGCCAGGCGGGGTGGTGAATGTGATTTCCGCCAATGAGGCTTATCCGACTTTTTGAAATTGATTTGAATAATTTGACTGACGATGTTGCCATTATCGGGCGTGTCGAGTGGTTCGGGCGAAATATTTGAATGGTGTAGTCCTTGTATTTTCAGACGACTTGTTAAGTAGTGGTTTATGGTTTTTATCTCTATTGATAAATATAGAGGCGGACTCCATCTTGCATGGAGAAGTCCGTGAAGCTGCAACTCTTGATGCCGGTCAATCTGAGGGCAGACTTGCTTTAGGTTAAGGTTTGCAGGACAATATCGAAAATATTCATATAAAAAGGAAACACATCATGTCAGACGAAAGTCCAATTATTTTCACTGATAGCTGCTGTACCAAGGTTGCCGATTTGATTGCAGAAGAAAACAATCCCGATTTGAAATTACGCGTGTTTGTTAATGGCGGAGGTTGTTCGGGATTCCAGTATGGTTTTACTTTTGATGAAATCAAAAATGATGACGATTTTGAAATTCAGAAAAACGGCCTGACTTTCTTGGTGGACCCGATGAGCTACCAATATTTGGTTGGTGCGGAAATTGATTACACTGAAAGTTTGCAAGGATCGCAATTTGTTATTCGTAATCCGAATGCAGAAACGACTTGCGGTTGCGGGTCATCCTTCTCAGTTTGAGCCATATGTAGATAAAAAAAGGCCGTTTGTTTATACAAACGGCCTTTCGTTTGTAATTGCTTTCCAATAAAAAAATCATCTGTCTTATAATCTATAATTCCCTTTGGGAATATTTACTCATGTACTATCTGTTATTTGATTTACATTCGGCTTGGTGCCGATAGGTTGCATACCCAAAGCTAATTATCAGATAGTTGGGTAGTTTAGGAAGTTTCGGGAGTAGTGTCTAAGTCAGATGATAGGTTGACGGATCGCTGCCGTGTATCATGGTATAAGCAAAATCAAGCCGGTTTCCGTGAATGGGATTAAAAAGTTCGGTTTGTTCTAGGATAACAATGAAAAAAACTCTGACAAACTTTACGATGTTTATGTTTCTTATCCGCCAGATGTCGATCATGAGCGTATCAATGCATGCCTATATGATAACTTGCCGGAAAAAAAGAAGCAGAAGATTTGGTTCAGGCACTTTCTGAACGTCCGCAAGCGATTATTGCCGAGAATTGTACGCAGGATGAGCGCGAGAATGCGCAGCAGTATTTCAACTACTTGGGGCTTGATGTTATTGTGCGTCAGTCCATGGAGTTGCAGGTAAGTGAGGACGAAGGTGAAAACGAGGAAGCGTCTTTAAAGCAATGTCCCGTTTGTATGACGATTACGGAGGATGTGGCAGCAGAGGAATGTGCCGTCTGCCATTTCCATTTTGCCAGTGCAACCGAGCAAATCATCCAGCGTAAACGTATTGAGTGGCAGGAAAAGGTGGCGTTTGAGCATAAAAAACAAGCTGAAATCGCTCACAAATTGCAACTTGAAAAAGAGCGGGAAGAAAAGTTGATGCGGAAAGAAATCCGTGCCGAACTTGAAAGCAAATTGCGGCAGGAGTTGGGGCAGGATCCTAGACTGGAAGCCCTTACTTCCAAACGCAATATGATTGTTCTGGTTTCTGTTTTGGGTGTGTTGGCTATGTTCGGCTTGGTGGCGGCAGGATATTTGGCAGCCAAATACCTTTGATGAATGCTTTTAAATTTGAATATATCGTAGACCGGATTTCATTTTGAAATCCGGTTTTTATTATTGTGATGTCCTGCTATGAAGAGTTGTATTGATTTTGTGGGGATACTGTATCGTGTCTATTGAAACGGATTGTCCAATGTACCATAATCCGACTGTTCTATTCCTATTAAAAACAATAAAGGTCAAAAATTATGTGCCAACTGCTCGGCATGAACTGTAATACCCCAACGGACATTATGTTTTTCCTTCGAGGGTTTCCGCCGCCGCGGCGGCATTACCGACCATCACGCCGATGGATTCGGTATCGGTTTCTTTGAAGGGAAAGGTGTACGATTGTTTCACGATGATAAGCCCAGCGCAAATTCCCCGGTTGCCGACTTGGTTCGCGCCTATCAAATTAAATCTGAAAACGTCATCGCCCACATCCGTAAAAGCCTCGCAAGGGCAGACTTCTTTGGCCAATACCCATCCTTTTTATGCGCGAAATGTGGGGCGAATATTGGCTCTTTGCGCATAACGGGCATTTGATTGATTTTTATCCGGAACAAGGCGAGTATTACCATGCTGTCGGTACGACCGACTCTGAACGTGCATTTTGTTATATCCTCAACCGGCTTCGCAGCCGCTTTTTCTGAGAAACCTGATTCCGATACTTTGTTTGATGCCGTTGCTGCGCTAACTCACGAAATTCGCCGCTTCGGATTGTTCAATTTTGTGATGTCCAACGGCGACTGCCTGTTTGCACATGCCAGTACGCTGCTGCACTATATCGTGCGCAAAGCTCCTTTCGGCAAGGCACGGCTTTTTGGATGATGACGTGATGGTCGATTTTTTTCCGCAGTTACCACCCCGAATGACAAAGTCTCCGTTATTGCCACACTGCCCTTGACCCGAGACGAAACTTGGTCGCAATTAGCTGTTGATGAATTAGTCATGTTCCGAGACGGCGATATTGTCCGCAGCGACCGCCCTGAAAGCCCTGTTTACATGAGCGCGGAAGAGGGGTTGGCAATTGCCCGCGCAGTCGGCGTGTCCGTATAAATATGAAAGGTCGTCTGAAAAATGTTCAGACGACCTTTTTCATGCTGGTCGTATCAATAATTGGTCGAGCAGAACTGCTCACGCTTGTCCGCATCGGCGGCATAACACGTCAAGCCCATGCCTGCCGCGTTGCTGTTGTTCGCCTTCGCTCCCGGTTTTTTTGTTCACCAAAAACTTTGCCGTTTTTTTCCCGATTTCCACGGTTACGCCTTTACCGTTTTTTTCAGCTTCCACTTCAACACCTGCGCATCGGCATTCTGACACTTGTTGACCGAACAGCCGCCTTCAGTCGCCACATTGCCGTTTTTTTATAAATCACACACTGCTGCTGGCTGTCGGCGCAAGCCGCATAGGCAGCAACGGAAAAACAGGAAATCAGTGCGGCAAACAAAACAGGTTTCATAGTTTGGACTCCTTGGGTGGTGATGATGGGTTTGCAATATCTCAAACTATACGCCTGTTTGTATGTGCCTACTACAAAATGTGTTTGCGCCATTTGAATGGTGGTAGGTAATGCCGTGCTTCACGTCGGACGGAAGTGCGGAAATCCTGTAAGTTTAATTCTATTTACTATCGGGAATTAAGTTTCAGACGACCTTGGATTCGGATTTCAAGTGCAACACTAGGGTACCAGTGGTTGGAACAGATTTAAGAATAAAACACTTGGCGTTTCGTAGCCAAGTGTTTTTCTCGGCCGGTGGTTCAACTCATCTTGAACCCTGCGTATCTCCCGATCGCTGATGTTTCGGAAATCGGTCTGTTTGGGGAAATATTGTCGGATGAGTCCGTTGGTGTTCTCATTCAGCCCTTTTTCCCACGAATGGTAAGGGCGGCAAAAATAGGTTTTCGCCTTCAATGCTTTGGCTATTTTGGTGTGTTGGTAGAACTCTTTGCCGTTATCCATGGTGATGGTGTGGACTCTGGCTTTATATGCCTTTAATACCCTAATGGCCGCCCGGGCAGTGTCTTCGGCTTTTAAGTTCTTTAATTTGCAGATGATGGTGTAGCGGGTAGTGCGTTCGACCAAGGTCAATAACGCGCTTTTCTGATTTTTGCCGACGATGGTGTCGGCCTCCCAATCGCCGATGCGGGTTTTCCGGTCGACGATAGCAGGTCGGTTTTCTATGCCGACGCGGTCGGGCACTTTGCCTCTGGTCCATGTGCTGCCGTAGCGTTTGCGGTAGGGTTTGCTGCATATTCTGAGATGTTGCCACAAAGTGCCGCCGTTGCTTTTGTCTTGGCGGAGGTAGCGGTAAACGGTGCTGTGATGGAGTGTGATCCCGTGGTGTTTATGCAGGTAGGCGCATACTTGTTCGGGACTGAGTTTGCGGCGGATAAGGGTGTCGATGTGTTGAACCAGCTGCGAATCGAGCTTATAGGGTTTTCGCCGGTGCTTTTTGGTCAGCCGGCTTTGCTTCTGTGCTTTATCGGCGCTGTATTGCTGTCCTTGGATGCAGTGCCGCTTGATTTCTCGGCTGATGGTGCTTTTGTGGCGGTTAAGTTGTTTGGCGATTTCGGCGATGGTGCAGTGGCGGGACAGGTATTGGATATGGTATCGTTCGTCTTGGGTCAGTTGTGTGTAGCTCATGGCAATCTTTCTTGCAGGAAAGGCCGTATGCTACCGCATACTGGCCTTTTTCTGTTATGGAAAGTTGCACTTCAAATGCGAATCCGCCGACCTTATATATTGCGCTCCATCAGGGGCGCATATTTTTAATTCTTGTAAAGCCCCTTAACTCTAGCCAGTGAAGGGGCTTAATCATGTTTATTTTCTATACCGTCAATCCCGAACCATTATCTTTCCCGAAAGCATACATCTTGAAAGTGTTCAGGGATAAAGACAACGAATCCCAATGCATCAAAACACTTTGTTTACCTATCCGCAATCCGACTTTGAAACAAAAAACCGAAAACGAAGCGTATGAATACGGCAGATTGTTTGTAAAAGAACTGATGGACAAGGAATGCAACCGTGAAAGCCTTGGAAGATAAATCCGTGGCGGTGTCCGCGGACATGGCGGACGCGTCAGCGGACGGCGGGGCTGCGGCAACCGCCGAAGGCTGCCCCCCTAGGCTAATAGGGGGGGAGCAAAACAAAACCCCAAATCCGAAGGGTGCGGAAAAAACAGAAAGCCAAGAATTCCAATTCGAATATTTCAGCCATTTTGTATCGGACGGCAAGGGCAGATTCATAGAAATACCGTTAAGGCGTGGCAGGGATGACGGAGCGTTCATAGACCAAATCACTTTCACGATTCACGAAGATTCTTTGCCGAAAGTAACAGGAAAAGGATTGGTTTCAGATACGGAATTCGTTGTTCAGTATAGCGAGCTGCTTGAAGAAATTTTTGGGATTCGGCATTACCCAAAAAATTACCGTTCAAAGGAAAGTTTTTTTCTATAAAAGCTGTTACCAACTCGGACCCGATAACGTCGAATACGGAAAGGTTCACTATGGCGGTCAGCGAGAAACGATGTTGGTCGAATTGAACGGAACAGGCTGTATGGCGGCATTACCCGGTTGGGAAAACCGCCTACATGAATTCTTAAGTAAATGCGTCCGCCCGAAAATAACCCGTGTCGATGTAGCCCATGATTTTTTAAACGGCGAGTACACACCCGATCAGGCAATGCTAGACCACGATAACGGACATTACGACGTACACAATATGCGGCCAAAAAGCGAATGTCGAGGCACGGCATGGCGAAATGAAGACGGCAGCGGAAAAACCTTTTATATCGGCAAGCGCGGAAACTCAAAATTTACCCGTGTTTACGAGAAAGGCAGACAGTTCGGAGATGTTGACAGTCCTTGGGTTAGGTTTGAAACCGAATTCAGGGCGGGGGATATAGAAATCCCATTGGATATGCTGCTTTATCCCGGTTCATATCTCGGCGGTGCATATCCGATTTGCAAGGCGATTTTTAAAACCGAAGCCAAGCGGATGGAAGCAAAAGTAGAAACCGTTAATTTGACATTCGACCATAAGCTTTTCCATGCAAGGAATCAGGTCGGCAAGATGGTCAACTTCCTCCGCGATATAGGGTGGGACGATAGCAGGATAGTTGATGAGCTGGTGAAAGGCGTTGAAGGTTATCCAAAAGGTTTACAGCCTGAGCAATATGATTGCAGACACCAAACGCAGAAATTCCAGTATATCCACGAAGAACAGAAAGCTATTAACGCATTGAACATTGAAACACTGTTTGATGATTTGAATGAAGAGAAAGAAACCGCATTCCCACAAGACAGGGAAAGGCAACACATCAAGGATATTGAGTACGAGGAACGTCAAATATCCGATTTTTTAAACAATTGAAGGAAATTGAAAAATGTTTGAAACAAGCCAAGTAACCACATATCCAGCCACTTTGTTGGGCGCAAAACAATTCAAAGGCGAAATCGACGGTAACAAAATCGATTCATGCACCGTTTTGGTAGCCAGCCCCATGCCGTCAAACGGCAATGCCGTGGGCTTTACCGCGGCAAGCATGAAGTTTGGTGACAGCCATAATTTTGAAAAATTGAAAAACCTTAAATTCCCCTGTGCGGTTGATGTAACCGTTGCCATGGAATCAACAGGCAAAGGCTTAGTGCCGAAATTGTTGGATTTCCAAGTAAAGGGCGCAGCACCTAAAGCCTAAGAAAGGCTGAATCATGAGCAGATACCAACAGAAATTCATCGTACAGGAATTGGAAAATCACGAATTCATCTATCCCGATCCTTTTGGCGATATTGGCTTTACGCCGAACATCAAATCAGCCGGCAAGTATGACAGCTATGAAGACGCTTTTAGCTCGGCATTGGAAGAGATAGGCGGGGAATTTGTAATTTTCGGATTCTACGAAAAAAAGAAGATTAAGTTTAAGAGGCTCGGCGGGCGGTCTCTAAAACCTTCACAAAGCCCGCAAAACTATTTTTTTATCAACATTTCGTAAAGGAAAACATCATGAAATTGATGAACATTTGCCGTAAATACGGCGCAAAACTGGCTGTCGTTGCCGCCGCTCCTCTGGCTCTCGCTGGTCAAGCATGGGCTGAAGTACCTGAAAGCGTCAAAACCGACTTGGCTACTGCTAAAACCGATGCTCTGTCAGTTGCGGCAATCGTACTGGGTATTATCGCTTCCATCTTCGCAATTACTTTGATTCGTCGCGTATTGCGCTAATCCAAAAGTTTCAGACGACCCGCCAAAGGTCGTCTGAATTTTAAAGGGGCATAGAAATGTCGATTTTAGACACATTATCGAAAGAGTTTGGATACAGCCTTGCCGATATAAAAGAAATCGGCGGCTATGTTTTGTCGGCATATGGCGGGCTTTTAGGCATTGCCCTGATACGTTCGGTTATAGACGGCAGAAAGGCTAAAGCAGCCGCCGAACGAAAAGAACGTCGTGAAGAAATTCGGGAAAGGCTAGATGAAATCAGATTAAGACTTGCCGAAATCCGACTGGAAAAAGCCGAAGCTGAAATTAAAGCACATGAAGCCGAAGAGTCGTCCGATGAACACGAAGAGTGTGAAGACAGACGCCGAACGCAGGAAGAAGCCTTAGCCGTTTATGAAGAACTCGTAGCAGAAGAGCAGGAACTTGCAGCACAGGAACAAGAGTTTGAAACGATTGCAAACGGTATAGGCGAAGATGAAGACGACGACGGCGTTTATATCTATAAGGATTGCTGATGGGCTATCAAGTCGGAAACAACTGTTACGCAACCCGCCAGGACGCCGAAAACGTCTATTTCAGCCTAGTACCTCCAAGGATTGGCGAAGACGGCAAGTTGATACAGCTTCAGGCGTCTAAGCTCGGTTGGATACTTAACGGTCAGATCGTCAAAGCCGAATTGCCCGAATGCAATCCGATAGACAGCATGAGGGACGGTTCATACATCGGCTGGTCTATGGTCGCCATAATGGCTGCCGTGTGGGGATGAAGCTTTTATGGCAGAAATTGAGGTAGTCGCATGATGGACTTTTATTTCTATCTTGGCGTATTTGTTCCGGTCGTGGTGGGCTGGATGATTTTTAAATAGGTAATGATATGGAAGATGATTTTGAGTATGAACAAGGGGCTAGTTATGGCGGGTCAGATTATGGTTTCGGTGACTTTATGGAATCAGACCCCGATTATGAAACGCATGAAGAGTATATGGAAAGAGTTTGGCCGGATGGTTATGACAAACATCAGGATTATTTAAATTTCCTTATTGATGCCGGTCTTATGCCTGAAGACAGTACGGTCGAAGACATGATAGATAGTGGTTATAGTTTGCCTTGATGACGAAGTGATATAATCCCGACTTTCTGCAACCGTTACGAAAGTTAGGATTATGTTTTATATTTCAGAAGAAGAATTGAGATTCAAAAAAAGACACGAATCCCGATTATTTAAAATGAAAAAAATTGTGTCATGTGTTTATAGCTGAAATGTTCAGACTTAAAGAAATTTATCCAATTTCTGATTTTAAGAACATGGTAAAAAGCGCAGCCCAATATTTTTTTAAATAGAACATATCTTGATGATATGTTAGTTTTTGAAGATGGCTCGTATTTGAAATTTCAGTTTTTTTAGAACATGGCTTTGAATGCAAAGAGTTCTATGATGGTCAAATTTCAACGGCTTATTATTATGGCCGTTATTCTATTAGGGATGTAATTTTAAAGCTAACGCTGAATTAGTAGTTGAGCCAAATGGAAGAGTTCGTGTTCCTACGGGTGGATTTAATGAAAATGGCGTTAGAACTTGGCGTTATTTAGATAACGGTCGTGGCGGCATGGGTGGGAATATGTTTTATCATGAAATTGGTAGTAAATCCTTATCTGTCCGCGAAGCCTCTACAGGTCTCCGCTCCGCCTCAACAGTCCCCGTAACCATCGAACGCCGTGTAGCCCGCTCTACCGTCCTAAAAAACCTGCTCTCTAAAGCCCGTATCGGCGGTAAATTCATAAAAATAGGCGGGGGTCCGGTCGGTTTCGCCGTTTCGACCGCTGCTTTTTTTATTTAGTTGATGCTGCATTACAGGATGAAGGCTACGAATACAATGCAGATCACGAAAACTTCGGCAAGACAGAACCCGACTACGGCTATTGCGTGTCGGAATTAAATACAGGCTCGGCATGCAGTGAAGAACGAATTAAACTCAAACAAGATTACTGGCAGGAAGGCGCGGCCGACAACGAAGCTCTTAAGCAGGCAATGTGCAAGCTCGCCTATTCCAAAGGCTATTTTTTTCAATCCCGTCAAATTTACACCGACAAATTTTTTTCAACGTCAGGCCGTTGGTGCAGTGCACAAATTGTAAACGCCAAGGGCGAAATAACGCACGATGTATTGATGACGACATTAAGATACGTCAAATACAAAGGCAAATTCACGCCCATTTCTCAATCAGACTTTTGACCGCATTGTCGGTCCGAAAGCCGATTCCGCCCCGTCTCAATACGTCAACGCAACCGCCAACGAAGACGGCAGCATCCCAGGTGAATCTCAAAGCACGCCGACCGTTCCTAACGGAACAGTCATCACACTTGGTCCCGCAACAGGGCAAGACGGCAGACCCTTTCAAATAACCATCAGTTTCACAACAGGCGCGGACGGCAATACGACGGCCAAAGTAACCACAACCCCGCGCCCTGACCTCACACCGGGCAGCCCTGCCGCGCCAAAAACCAACCCAACACCCACACCGGGCGAAAATGGCAAGCCGGGCGGACAACCCGACCCAAATCCTGACGGAAAGCCAGGTTCGCAACCCGACCCAACGCCCGACGGCAGCCCGTCCGATAAAACAAAGCCCGACCCTGACGGCAGTCCTGGCGGCAAAGACAAGCCCGATCCAAATAACACGCCTGAAGGAAAAGACGACCCCAAACCCGACGACAAGCCGAAAGAGGATGACAAGCCCAAAGAAAGCGGCGGGTTATTGTGTGAAGTGTTTCCGAACATCTTAGCCTGTGCTGAAAAAGGCAACATAGAAGAACAGGAAGAGCCATTCAAAATACCGCATACCCAAAACGAAACGACATTTAGCCCGGATTTCTTCCTACCTGATAACGGCGTTTGTCCTGCTCCTAGAACAGCAACCTATTTAGGCGTAACGATGGAATTCAAATATGACCTGATTTGCCGTTTTGCCGAAATGATACGTTTCCTTGTTATCGGTATAGCTGCCGTTGTAGCCGCATTTATCATGTTCTCAAGCAGAAAGGACTAAAGCATGCAAGCCGCGTTTTTCGCCATATTACAAAGGCTGCTGACCTATATCGTCGTAAAAGTATTTATAGCACTGGGTATCAGTTTCGTGACCTTTACAGGCTTTACAGTGGGTCTAGGATTCGTCAAAGACTACATCAGCAATAAATTCAATTCCATGCCGTTCGATATTTTCCAAATCATCATGATGGCAGGTTTCGGACACGCGTTAGGTCTGATATTCGGTGCATTCGCCTTTAATGTCGCTATGCAAAGCATAAGCAAATTGTCGTTCATTCCAGGGGGTAAAGATAAATGATTATTCTGCAAACAGGCGTTCCGGGCAGCGGAAAGACCAGTTCTATCGTCAATATGTTGATGACCGACGAAAGCTACACCCACTTTACCGACAAAGACGGTGTTAAGAAAAAACGCCCGCTCTTTGTTAATGGCATTCCCGAACTCAAAATAGAACATGAAGAACTTTCAGACGAGCAAATCAAATCCCAGCCGTTTCAAGACTTCCTCCCTTATGGCTCGCTCGTCATCATAGACGAAGCACAAAGGCTGATGGGTACACGTTCCGCCGCTTCAAAAGTACCGCCGTTCATCGAAGCATTGGCAACGCACCGCCATCACGGTTTAGACATCGTTTTGATTACGCAGCATCCCAGCTTCCTTGACAGTTTCGTCCGCCGGCTTGTCCAACGGCATATGCACGTTTCTATCAAGCCTGTTGGGCGCAAACTCTACGAATGGAACGAATGCGTCGACCAGCCCGATAGCAGCGTCAATATTGCCAAAGCAATTGAGCGCACGTTTGTTGTTCCTAAAAAGTCCTTTGGCATGTACAAATCCGCCGAAGTACACACCAAGCCCAAACGCCGCATTCCCAAAAGCCTGATATTCGTCGTTTTGTTTATACCGCTTTTGATAGGCTTCACCCTTTACACGATAAACAACATGAGCAAACGATTTAGCGCGGACGAACAACAAACGACGGCCACAAATGCCGCGTCTGACGTAGATGGTGCGTCTGAACAAAAAAATACCGCTGCTCCTGCTGATATAGGGCAAAAACCTCAAACCTGAAGACTTCGTCCCTGTACTCGCCGAAAAGCCCGAAAGCAAACCGATTTACAACGGTGTCCGCCAAGTCAAAAACATTTGAGTACCCTGTCGGCTGCGTCGATGGCGGCAAAAAGCGGCTGTACCTGTTATTCAAGCCAAGGCACACCGCTGAAAGAAATCACAAAAAGCCATGTGTAAAGACTACGCAAAAAAACGGCTTGCCGTTCAATCCCTACAAAGATGAGCAGCAAACCGCGCAACAGCAACAGACCGCACCGCAGGCCGCCTATACGCCTGAAAGCGGCCAAGTTCTCACGATGGGTGGACAACCCCCACAAAAATCTAATGTATGACGGTTATACAGAAGCAGGGACAACAATTTGCACAACGCGGCGGGGTCGTAGGTTCGCCATAAATAAAGATGCTTATTTATCTGTTAATGCAGCCAAAGGCGGAATTAATAGGTAAATAAGCATCCACGGGGTGCGGGAACTCCCGCTTTTTTGAATCTCAGCAATTTTATGTCTTCCGGCGACGTCTATAATTTCAAAAAAATAGGCAAAAAAATCAGCTCAACCGGACGCAATAAAATGCTAAAGCCAAAAACCCGCAAAACGTTTTAAAAAAAGACGGTTTGCGGGTTTTTTTGTTTATGCGCAAAACAGAAGCCCGGGCGGTTTAGGCAGTAAATCGACCAAAGTTAAAAAAACTGGGAAAAAAAGAAATGCCGAACCGTCCGATCGTCCTAAAGATTGAATATCATCATAGCCGCATAGCAGGCTGAATAAATAAGGAAAATGCAATGAATGTAATAGGATTGGATATTTCCAAAGACACCATAGACGTAACATTGATTACGGCCAAAGGTGAAATGGACTATATAAAAAAATCGGAAACAGTCATGAAGGTTTTGAAAAACTGATTGCCTGGATAAAAAAACAAAACGAGTTAGAAAAATCGCTATAAGCATGGAGGCAACAGGCGTTTATTACGAACAGGCGGCGGAATATTTGAGCGCAGTCTATACCGTTTACGTCATTAATCCATTGAAAATAAAAGATTACGCAAAAAAAGCCAGTTCAGACATACCAAAACAGACAAAGCAGATTCAAAGCTGATAGCCGATTACGCAAAACGGCATTTAGATAAATTGACACCGTTTAGGCCGTCTGAAAAATCCAACGTTGTATAAACTGATAAACCTTCTCCAACAACTCAAGCAACAGAAGCACGAAAAGCCAAAACAGGTTGCATACCGCAAAAGACCCGTTTATACGATCAACCCATGAAACAATCATCCTGTTGCTCTCAAATAAAAATAGACGAAACCTCCAAACGTATAGACAGCACGATTAAACAACAAAAAAAGCCTGAATGCCGAATATCAAAAATCTCCAAACCATACCCGCCATAGGAAAAGATACCGCTGCAATCCTGCTTAGACACCTGACGGATAAAACGTTTGAAACCGCAAACCAGTTTGTATCATTTGCAGGTTTGAGTCCGAAAAATCGAACAATCGGGAATCAGCGTGAACAAAAAAAGGAAGATTGAGCAGATACGGACATCGACAACTAAAACGCGCACTGTTCATGCCCGCTTTGGTTGCCTATCGGATAAACGCATTTCCGCAACTGGTCAAAAAAACTTAGAAGCGGCCAAAAAAACCGAAGATGGTCGTCATAGTCGCCATAATGCGAAAAACTCGCAAAAAATAGCCTACTACATCCATAAGACACAAAAAGCCGTTTGACAAAGCGCGTCATCAGACGGTTTAACATAAATATATAAAACAAAACGGCTGCAAAAAAAGCAGCCGTGCATTGTTGTATCTGACATAAAAAGCAATAACTAAATAATTAACAAAAAAACAGCAAGATATAATAATATCCTAATTTAATATTTGACATTGCAATATATCATCTTTTTATTGAAACGGCAACCTTGTTTTCTGTTCTGTTAGAAAGAGAAGGAACCATTTTCTAAATGTCGGATATTTTTGTTTTGGTGATTTCAGTGGTAAAAAAGGTCGTCTGAAAATCCTTTTTTCAGACGACCTTTAATTGAGTCTCAAAAAAAGCCAACCTTACCTTTTCAACTTCGCCAACGCATCCGCCATCGCCGAATTGGTCGGGGCACGGTCGTTGCGTTGGGGTTTACGGTCGCGGCGTTCGGAATGTTTGCTTTCAGACGACCTGTTGCCTTTGGTTGCGCCGGCTTCGTCATCCAGCCGCATGGTCAGCGCGATGCGTTTTCTGGCGGCATCGACTTCCAGCACTTTCACTTTCACCACGTCGCCGGCTTTTACCACTTCGCGCGGGTCTTGGACGAATTTATTGGACAGGGCGGAGATGTGTACCAAGCCGTCCTGATGGACGCCGATGTCCACGAACGCGCCGAAGTTGGCGACGTTGGAAACCACGCCTTCGAGTATCATGCCGACTTGCAAGTCGCTGATTTCGTGGATGCCTTCGGCGAATGATGCCGTCTGAAACTCGCCGCGCGGGTCTCGTCCGGGTTTTTTTCCAACTCGGACAGGGATGTCCAGAATGGTCGGCAGGCCGAAGCGTTCGTCGGTGAAGTCGGATGCTTTGATTTGCTTCACGCGCTCGCGGTTGCCGATGAGCTCGGCGGCGGTAATGCCTTGTTGCGCCAGCATTTTGGCGACGACGGGATAGGCTTCGGGGTGGACGGCGCTCGCGTCCAGCGGCTCTTTGCCGCCGTTAATCCGCAAAAAGCCCGCCGCCTGCTCGAAGGTTTTTTCGCCCAAACGCGGTACTTTCAGCAATTTCTTGCGGCTGTCGAATGCGCCGTTTTCATCGCGGTAGGCGACGATGTTTTGGGCAAGGGTCTGATTCAAACCGGAAATCCGTGCCAAGAGTGGGGCGGAGGCGGTGTTCACGTCCACGCCGACGGCGTTCACGCAGTCTTCGACCACCGCGTCCAGCGATTTGGCGAGCTGGCTTTGGTTCACGTCGTGCTGATACTGGCCCACGCCGATGGATTTGGGGTCGATTTTGACCAGCTCGGCGAGCGGGTCTTGCAGCCTGCGGGCGATGGACACTGCGCCGCGCAAGGAAACGTCCAAGTCGGGGAACTCGCGCGCCGCCAGTTCGGACGCGGAATAAATCGACGCGCCGGCTTCGGAGACGACGATTTTGTGCAGCCCCATTTCCGGCATTCCGCGCACCAGTTCGCCCGCGATTTTGTCGGTTTCGCGGCTGGCAGTGCCATTGCCGATGGCGATGAGCTTCACGCTGTGTTGTTTAATCAGGCGCGACAGTGTTGCCAACATATTGTTTTCTTGGTGCAAATAGACGATGACCGTATCCAGCAGCTTGCCTGTGTCGTCCACCACGGCGCATTTCACGCCGTTGCGGTAGCCGGGGTCGAGACCCAAAGTGGTCAGCCGTCCGGCGGGCGCGGCGAGCAGCAAGTCTTTGAGATTGCGGGCGAACACGGTAATCGCATCGGTGTCGGCGGCTTCTTTCAGACGACCTAAGGCTTCAAGTTCCAGCGACAAAAAGATTTTCGCGCGCCAAGTCAGGCGCACGGTGTCGCGCAGCCATTTGTGGCCGTCTGAAACCTTGAAGCGGCGGGCGATGATTTGCTCGTATTCGCTTTGCTGCGTAATCGGCGTGTCGTCGGGCTGGTATTTGAGCGCGATGTTCAACACGCCTTCGTTGCGGCCGCGCAAAACCGCCAGCGCGCGGTGGCTGGGCATGGTGCGAATAGGTTCGCGGTGGTCGAAATAATCGCTGAATTTTTCGCCTTCGGTTTCTTTGCCTTCAACGACTTGCGCATGGATTTCGGCTTCATTCCACAGCTTGTCGCGCAGCGTGCCGATGAGTTCCGCGTCTTCGGCAAACTGCTCCATCAGAATCGCGCGCGCGCCGTCCAATGCGGCTTTGGCGTCGGGGACGTTTTCGTTCAGGTAGCCTTGCGCGGCGGCTTCCACGTTCTGTGGCTGCTCGGCAAGCAACACGTCTGCCAGCGGCTGCAACCCGTGTTCGCGCGCGATTTGCGCCTTGGTGCGGCGTTTGGGCTTGTAGGGCAGATACAGGTCTTCCAGCGCGGTTTTGTTGTCGGCGGCTTCGATTTGCGCCCTGAGGTCGTCTGAAAGTTTGCCTTGCTCTTCAATGCTTTTTAAAACAACGGCTTTGCGCTCTTCCAGCTCGCGCAGGTATTGCAGCCGCTCGGCAAGCTGGCGCAGCTGCGTATCATCCAGCCCGCCCGTGGCTTCTTTTGCGGTAACGGGCGATAAACGGCACGGTCGCACCGTCGTCCAAAAAGGTCGACGGCGGCGGTGATTTGGGCGGCGGTGGCGGAGAGTTCTTGAGAGAGGATTTGGGTGATGTTCATGAGGAAAGGTCGTCTGAAAAAGTGATCATTATATCAATGGAAGAGGAGGGAGGAGGCGAAGATTGTGTTTTGAATATGAAGCTTAGTCCTGAACCTTCTGAAAACAAAACGTCGTCTGAAAACCCCAAATACAGTTTTCAGACGACGTTTTATTTTTACTTGCCTGACTTAAATCTCGCTACCGCCGACGGTCAGTCCGGCATCAATCCGCAAGGTCGGTTGTCCGACGCCGACAGGAACACTTTGCCCGTCTTTGCCGCACACGCCGACACCACTATCCAGCGCGGTATCGTTGCCTATCATGGAAACATGTTTCAACACTTCAGGACCGTTGCCGATGATGGTTGCGCCTTTGACGGGATATTGCAGTTTGCCGCCCTCGACCCACCACGCTTCGGATGCGCTGAAGACAAATTTGCCGCTGGTGATGTCCACCTGTCCACCGCCGAAGTTGACGGCGTAAATGCCTTTGTCGATGGACGCGATGATTTCGTCGGGTTCGTAGCCGCCGTTTTCCATGAAGGTATTGGTCATGCGCGGCATAGGGGCGGAGGCGTAGCTTTCGCGGCGGCCGTTGCCGGTGGATTGCGTACCCATCAGGCGGGCGTTGGTTTCATCCTGCATATAGCCGACCAAGATGCCGTCTTCAATCAATACGGTGCGGCGTGTTTCGTTGCCTTCATCGTCGATATTGAGCGAACCGCGCCTGTCGGCAATGTCGCCCTGATCAACGACGGTAACGCCTTTGGCGGCAACGCGCTCGCCGATTCTACCTGAAAAGACACTGGTTTCTTTGCGGTTGAAATCGCCTTCCAAACCGTGTCCGACGGCTTCATGTAGCAACACGCCCGGCCAGCCGTTGCCCAAGACAACGGTCATTTCGCCTGCGGGTGCGGGGCGGGATTCGAGATTAATCAAGGCTTGTTTGACGGCGGCATCGACAAACTGCCGCACCAAAGTTTCATCAAAATAAGCTAAGTCGTAGCGACCACCGCCGCCCGCGCTGCCCTGCTCTCTCCGGTCGCCCTGTTTGGCGATGACGGTAACGTTCAGGCGCACCATCGGACGGATGTCGGCGGCGTGCCTGCCGTCGAGGCGGGCAATGTAAATCATGTCGTATTCGCAAGTCAGCCCCGCCATCACTTGCACAATGCGCGGATCGGCGGCTTTGGCAAGCGTTTCCACTTTGTTCAATAAGGCAACTTTGGCAGCGGAATCGAGACCGATAATGGGATTCAGCACCGCATGGACGGATTTGCCGTATGCGGCGGACGGGACTTTGACAGAAGCTTCGCCGCCTGCCACGCCGATGACGCGGACAGCTTGGGCGGAACGGTTGATCGAATCGATACACAAACTGTCCGCATAGGCAAAAGCGGTTTTTTCGCCCGAAACAGCGCGCACGCCCACCCCCTGATCGATTTGGAAACTGCCTGATTTGACGATGCCCTCTTCCAAATGCCAGCTTTCAAAAGCAGTGCGCTGGCAGTAGATGTCGGCGTAATCGACGTGATGCGCGCCGATGATGCTCAGGCTTTTGGCGAGCAGCTCAGGGGAAAGGTGATTGGCTTCGAGCAAATCGCGCTGTACGGTAGCGTAAGTTGAGTGCATGGTTTTCAGACGACCTTCAAGGCTGGGGAAACTTGGGGCTTGATTATACGGCATTTGTTATGACTTTGGATATGTCGATTGTTTGTATTTATAAGGGGTTAGGGTCGTCTGAAAACAAGGGGCGGATAGGGATGATTGCTCAGATGGCCGGTATTTACATAATTAAACTGTTTTGAACATTGCATATTGTCATTTCATGTTGTACATTTGTATTCAAGTGAATACAAAACAAATCAAACGAATATGAATGCGACAAACCGTATCCCAGTCAGTGTGCGAATTACTCAGGAAGACGCTGATTTTATTGCCGAATTAAAAATCGAAGGCGCGAATACGCCGTCTGAAAAAATCCGCGAGCTGCTCAAGCAGGCGCGTTTGGCGCATACGCAGACGCGCGATTACGGTTCCGCACTGACGGCGCAGGAGCAGTTTTTCCAAGCGGCGAAACATGACGTGCTGCACGCGGAAAAAGCAGGCGGGGTGCATTCGCATATCGTGGCGCGTTTGTTTGAGCAGCTGCCCGACTTGGGCGCGACGCTCGCCGCCGACCTGCCCGAAGAAGCCGACCTCGACAGTTTGAAAAAAATACGAACGCGAACTGATGTGGCGCATCGTCCGCCTCACCGACAGCATCTTGCAGCTCGCCGTAACCGGCAAAGGCGCGGCATACGACGATACTGTGCTGCAACAGCTTGAAAAACACTTTGAAACTGGCGAGGATTGTGCAGCAGGCAGGCGAGGTTTGATGTCGTCTGAAAAAAATGGGGCGCATGAAATAGAAGTATTTGTTTGCCGCTATTCCTGTACGGGCTGCCATGCCCGAATATTCCGAAAAACGCTAGGGTCTGGATTCCCGCCTGCGCGGGAATGACGGATGGTTGATTATCCCCGTGCCAACTTAAATCAAACACATTTTATTGAAAGGAAAATCCAAATGAGCGAAACCCTATCCCGCAGAGTGGGCCGTCTGGTGAGCGGCGGTTTTCATGCCCTGATTGATGCGGCGGAAAACCTTGCGCCTGAGGCGGCAATGAACGAGAGCATCCGCGAAATCGAGCGGGCGGTGGACGAAGTGCGTGCCGAGTTGGGCAAGGTGTTGGCGCAGAAACACCTTGCCGCCAAGAAGATGGCGGACGAGAGCAACCGCCACGAAGCCATCGATGCCAACCTGCAAGCTGCCGTAGCGGCGGGGCGCGACGACCTTGCCGAAGCGGGCATCGCCGAACAAATGGACATCGAAGCACGTCTGCCTGTTTTGGAAAACACCATTGCCGACTGTGCCGCGCAGGAAAAAGAACTTGAAGGCTTTATCGTCGCCTTGCAGGCAAAAAACGCGAGATGCAGCAGCAGTTGCAAGACTGGCGCGCCGCACAGCAGAACGCGGGCGCAGGCAAAGCGGCAGGCGGCAGCGACCTCAACCGCATCGCCCGTGATGCCGAAAAAAGCGGCAACGCCTTCGACCGCGTGATGGGTCGTCAAAACGCGGTACACAGCAGTACCGATGCGGCGCAGTTGGCAAAATTGAAGGAATTGGAAGACTTGAGCCGCAACAACCGTATTGCCGAACGGTTAGCGGCACTGAAGGCGAGGAAATAGGCTTTCAGACGGCCTTTAATCAGGAAAGGCCGTCTGAAACGAAAAACGCCGCGCGGAGCTTGCCCTTGCGGCGTGTGGCGGAACGGATTAATCGGATTAATAGTCGATGCGTTCGCTGATAATCCGCAAATCCGGCCATGAGAAGACGATGTTGTATTCGCGTCCGTTTCTGAAGGCTTCGGCTTTCAGTACGGGGCGGCCGCGGCGGTCGTCGGCTTCGATTTCATGGACACGGTAGCCGCGTCGTTCGAGTATCCGCATGACTTGCGCGCGTTTTTGCTCGAAAGACGGATCGCTGTAAATTTGGTGTTCGATGTAGTCGTCATCGTAATACTTGCCGTCGCGGTAACGGTAGTCGTCATAACGATCGTAATTGCGCTCATAGCGGTCATAATAGTAGTCGTCGTAATAATCATCGGGGTAAGGGGCGGCGCAGGCAGCCAGTGCGATACTACTCAGGAGTAATGCCGGTAATAGTTTTTTTCATGTCGTATCCTTTCGGGACGTGGGGTAAGTAAAGAATGTTCGGGCGCGGTTATAAATCCACGCGTTCTTCGATAATGTTCAAATCGGGATAAGTCATCACGATTTTGTATTCCAAGCTGCCTTTGTAGGCCTCAAACTCCAAAACGGGTCTCGCCCAATGCAGGTCGGTGTCGGAGTCGTGGACTTCGTAGCCTCTGCCTTGCAGAATGGACACGGCGCGGTTGTGGTGTTGCGCGAACGCGGGGTCGGTTTCCATGCGGTATTGGGCGTAGTCTTCGTAAAGGTCGAAACCTTCCGCTGCAAGAAAAATGGCGCAAATGACGGCGGCAGGAAGCAGCAGTTTTTTCAAAAGCGGTTTGAACGGTTCTATATATTGCGACTGCGGATATTTCATTTCGTTCCCTTTGCGTCTGTTGTCGGTATAGACATTTAAACACGCAGGACTTAGGGAAAAGTTAGGAGCGTTTTCAGACGACCTTTCTTTACGGTACGCACAGGCCGTCTGAAAACGGATAGGGATAATCCCATGATTTTTGCTGTTTTGATTGCCTTGATAACCGCCGCAGTGCTTTATGTCCTGCTGTTTGAGGATTGGGATGAATTCCTTGAATGCGTAAAATTCTGTTTCACCCCCGAAATCATCAGCGCGCTGCGGGGAAATATTGGGATGACGTATGGGCGGAAACCAAAATCCTGCTGTGGCTGGGCATCAGTTTGGCGGCGGGCGCATCGGCTTATGCCTGGCTCAACTAGAGTCAGCGTTTCAAGGCGGATACCGTCTTTATTGCCGCGAACAGTAAATAATTGAAAGGAATGTCAAAATGAGCAAAAAACACACCTACCGCACCGCGACAACATGGACGGGCAATCTCGGCGAAGGCACATCATCCCTACACCGCTTATTTGCGCAACTTTACCGTTTCCGCCGAGGGCAAGCCCGACTTGCACGGTTCCGCTGACCCGGCCTTCCGCGGCGATGCGGGCCGCTGGAACCCCGAAGAAATGCTGTTGGCCGCCGTTTCTGCCTGTCACCAACTATGGTACCTGCACCTGTGTGCCGACGCAGGCATCTGTGTTACCGCCTACACCGACCACGCCGAAGCGGTGATGGACGAAGGCGGAAATGGGAGCGCAGGGGCGTTTCGTCTCCGCCGTGTTGAAGCCACGCGTTACCATCGCCGCAGGAAACGACCGCGCCAAGGCTTTGGAACTGCATCACGAAGCGCACCGCCTGTGTTTCATCGCCAACTCGGTCAACTTTCCGATTGAATGCCGCGCCGAAATTGAGAGCGGAGAGGTCGTCTGAAAACCCGATACCTGTTTGAAATGCAAGAATAAAAAGGAACACGATAATGTGGAATTTAATCAACGCCCCCGAAACGGAAATCTTCGGCATCGCCATCACGCTGATGGTTTTACTCGGCGTGTTGGAAGTCATCTCCATGCTGGCGGGCGGCATCAGCGACTGGCTGGACAACCTGCTGCCCGACAGCCTGACCGAAACCGCGCACGCCGAAGTCGGGCTGGATGCGGCGGACGCGGGCGTGTTCGTCAGGGTTTCTGAGCTGGCTGTATGTCGGTCGCGTGCCGGTGTTGATGCTGATGGTGGTGTTCCTTGCCGTGTACGGACTGACGGGCTACCTGTTTCAGACGACCTTTGCCGCCGTGTTCGGCAGCTATCTGAACGGATGGCTGGCGGCAGTCGCCGTGTGGTTCCTTTCGCTGCCGCTGGTGCGCCTGACGGCGGGCGGACTGTACAAAATCATGCCCAAAGACGAAACCACCGCCGTTTCGCAGGAAAGCCTGATCGGACGCATCGGCACGGTGGTGCTGGGCGAAGCACGGGCAGGCAGCGCGGCGCAGGTGCGGGTGAAGGATGTGTATGGTCAACAGCATTATGTGATGGCGGAACCGGATTCCGACGAAGTGTTGAAACAAGGCGACGCGGTGTTGCTGGTGTCGCTGGAGGGAAATACGTTTAAAGCGATTTTGAATCCGAGTGGGAGCTTGGTGGATTGAGGTCGTCTGAAAATGAAGTTCCTGTACATACCTTAATTAGTTACATACTTGAACAGTCCGTTTTTTTCAAATGACCACTATCAGCATAATTTAAAAAAATTTATCGTTTAACTCACAAAAAGGAAAAATGAAATGCCAAGAAGATTAGACGCAATTTCTGACGGACTTAAGCAGGCTTTGTTGAATACATCTTTTGAGAATCAGGTGGTTGTTTGGTTAATGCAAGATGGGTGGCAGGTTTTTTTACCCCCTGTTTTGGATCATGGGCATAAAACGGATATTTTAATTTCGGACGGAAAAACGTTATTTCCGTATCCAAATCAAAAACAGTAGATGCCAATAAGGGTAAGAAGCAAGAAGTATCGAATCAATGGGGAGAAATTAAGATTGATTTTGTTATTTATTTTGCACGAAATGGTGAATGGGGTTGCATTGCTCCAGCATTCTCCGAAAATAAAAAGCCTTTGAATGCCCCTGAACATAAGATGTTCTTATTAAAAAAGAAATGAGTTTTTGACTGCTTTTCATACGGTTGATAATTAGCTCGGCAGGTCGGATTCTTGAATCCGACAAATTGCCCCGTTTCATCAGTATTGCACATAACCGAAATTGTCGGATTGCAAGAATCCGACCTATCTTTAAAACCCCAGATTTTTTTAACCTTTCAGACGACCCCAAACCCTAAAAAAACCGTCTGAACCGACGCCCCTCAAGTGGTCCGTAGCGTGGGCTTCGCCCACGAAGCAAACATCTCGGATGATCGTTTGATTCAAACGGCAGTAGGTCGCGGGCAAAGCCCACGCTACGGTTTGCAAAAAAACAGAAATGGTAGGTCGGATTCTTGAATCCGACGAACCGCTCCGCTTCAGCCGTATTGCACATAACCGAAATTGTCGGATTCAAGAATCCTGCCTACCTTTAAAAACCCCAGATTTTTTTAACCTTTCAGACGACCCTAAACCCTAAAAAAACCGTCTGAACCCACGCCCCTCAAGGGTATATCGACAACAAGAAAGGAAAAACCATGAACTTGGTCTCCATCGGCATCATCGCCGGCGTCATACTCGTCGCGCTGTTCGTACTCGGCCTCATCCTCACCCGCCTGTACCGCCGCGCCAGCAAAGAAGTCTCCTTCGTCCGTACCGGTTTCGGCGGAGAAAAAGTCATCATGAACGGCGGTGCGATGGTACTGCCCGTACTGCACGAAATCATCCCCGTCAACATGAACACATTGCGTCTTGAAGTGCGCCGCGCGCGCAGCAGGCGTTGATTACCCGCGACCGGATGCGCGTTGACGTCATGGCGGAATTTTACGTCCGCGTCAAACCCAGCGCGGAGAGCATCGCCACCGCCGCGCAAACGCTGGGTATGAAAACCATGTCGCCCGACGAATTGAAAGACCTCGTCGAAGGTAAATTCGTCGATGCCCTGCGCGCCGTTGCCGCCGAAATGGCGATGGAAGAGTTGCACGAAAAACGTGTTGATTTCGTTCAGAAAGTGCAACAAGTCGTGAGCGAAGACTTGTTTAAAAACGGCCTCGAACTCGAAACCGTTTCCCTGACCGGCCTCGATCAAACCAGCTTTGAGTTTTTCAACCCGCAAAACGCCTTTGACGCGGAAGGTCTGACCAAACTGACCGAAACCATCGAAGGCCGCCGCAAAAAAACGCAACGAAATCGAACAAGACACCGATTTGGCGATTAAAAACCAAAAAAACCTCGAAGCCGAGCAGCAACGCCTGAAAATCTCGCGCGAAGAAGAATACGCCAAACTCGAACAAGAACGCGAAATCGCCGTGCGCCGCGCCGAACAGGAAGCCAGCATCGCCGAGCAGGAAGCGCAGAAAAAAACGCGAGGCGGAAGAAGCCAAAATTGCCGCCGAACGCGAAGTGGATTTGAAACGCATTGCCGCCGAACGCGACATTAAAAACGAAGACATCCGCAAAGCCCAAGCCGTCGAGCAGGCAGAGGTTGAACGCCGCAAAGCCATCGAATTGGCCGAGCAAGACCGCGCCATCGCCGTTGCCGAGAAATCGCGTGCTGAATCCGAAGCCAAAGCCGAAGCCGACAAAGCCCGCGCCGCTGCCGTGCGTGAAGAAGAGAGCGTGATTACCGTGCGCGAAACCGAACGCGCCGAGCGTGCCAAAGCGGTCGAACTGATTGCCGCCGAAGAAGCCGCGCAAAAAGACGCGATTTCGCTCACCGTCGCCGCGGAAGCCGAGAAGCAGGCCGCGCAAGACCGCGCTGAAGCCGTGCGCATCGCCGCCGAAGCCGAAGCCGAGAAACAACGCCTGCAAGCCAAAGGTGAAGCCGATGCCAAAGTCCTGCTGGCACAAGCACAAGAGCAGCAATACAAAGTCGATGCCGAAGGTACCCGTGCCGTGAACGAAGCCGCCAACGTCCTGAGCGTCGAGCAAGTCGAAATGCAAGTGCGCCTCGCCCTGTTGAAACACCTGCCCGACATCATCCGCGAATCCGTGCGTCCGATGGAAAACATCGACGACATCAAGATTCTGCAAGTCAACGGCTTGGGCGGATTCAGCGGCACTGCCAACGGCTCCGAAAGCGTGTCGGACGGTCAAACCACACAAGCCAGCCTCGCCGACCAAATGGTCAACAGCGCACTGCGCTACCGCAGCCAAGCCCCGCTGGTTGACGGACTCTTGAAAGAATTGGGCCTGAACGGCGGCGACATCAACGGGCTGACGCAGGGGGCTGGATAAAGGCATCGGCAAGGAATAAGCCGCGCCGTTAAGAAGGTTCTGAAAGCAAAGGTCGTCTGAAACCTCGAAACAGGGTTTCAGACGACCTTTGTCAGATGTTTTTAGTATAAAATCCCACTTTATTTTTTTCTCCCCGTCCTTATCCCATGCGCCTGACCCACATCAAACTCTCCGGCTTCAAATCTTTTACCGACCCGACTACGATTCATGTGCCGGGGCAGCTTGTTGCGGTTATCGGGCCGAACGGCTGCGGCAAGTCGAATGTGATTGACGCGGTGCGTTGGGTGTTGGGCGAGGCTTCGGCGAAGCAGCTTCGCGGCGAAAGTATGCAGGACGTGATTTTTAACGGTGCGGCGACGCGCCGTCCTGCGCCGAGGGCTTCGGTGGAGCTGGTGTTTGACAACAGCGACCACAGTTTGCAGGGGGCGTGGGGACAGTATGCCGAGGTGAGCATCAAGCGGCAGTTGACGCGTCAGGGCGAATCGACTTATTTCATCAACAATCAGACCGTGCGCCGCCGCGACATTACTGATTTGTTTCTGGGTACGGGCGTGGGCGCGCGCGGTTATGCCGTTATTGAGCAGGGGATGATTTCGCGCATCATCGAAGCGCGGCCGGAGGAGTTGCGCGCCTATATCGAGGAGGCGGCGGGCGTGTCCAAATATAAGGAACGCCGCAAGGAGACGGAAGGCCGTCTGAAAGACACGCGCGAGCATTTGCAGCGTTTGGGCGATTTGCAGAACGAATTGGCGCGTCAGGTGGAAAAGCTGGAGAAACAGGCGGAAACCGCCGAACGCTACAAATCCCTGACCGCTCAGTTGAACCAACAACAGGATTTGCTCGATTACGCCCAATGGCAGCAATCGCTTGCCGCCGCCGACAAGGCGACCGCGCAGCATCAGTCTTTGCAGGCGCAGCAGGACGAAACCGCCGCGCAGGTTCAGGCGTTAAACGACGAAGTACACGCCTTGCAGACTGCCGAACAGTCGCAGCAGCAGGCGGTACATGAATTGAGCAACAAACGCGGTGTGTTGCGCGAGCAGATTGCCCGTTTGGAAGAGCAAATCCGCCATCAGCAAAACCTGCACCAACGCATCGAACGCGACAAGCAGGCGGCGCAGGCGCAGTTGCAACGCATCCATCAGGAGCAGCAGCAAATCCGCGTACAGCTTGAAGAAAACGAGTTGCAGGCGGAAGAAAAACAAACCGAATTGGCGGAATGGGCGATGCAGGTTGCCGAACACGAAGAGCGTCTGCCCGAATTGGAAGAAGCCCAAGCCACGCTTAACGCCGCCTTCCAAACCCAGCAGGACGAGGCAAACCGCATCCGCCGCGAACTGGCGTTGAAGCAGCAGCAGCTTGCCCATGCCGAACAAACCGTTGCCAAGCACGAAGAGCGCAAAGGTCGTCTGAAACAGGAAAACCAAGCCCTGAACCTGCCTGACGAAGCCGAAACCGCTGCCGCGCAGGAAGCCGCCGCCTTGTTGCAAAGCCAGCAAGAGCATTACGAAGAACAAATCATTGCCGCCGAAGAAGCTTTGCACGCCGCCCGCCAGGCGTTTCAGACGACCTCAGACCGCTTCCAAAGCCTGAAGCAGCAACACATCACCTTGCAGGCGCAGCAGCAGGCGTTGTCGCAAATCCTGTCGCAGCAGCAGGAAGCCGCCGACTTCTGGCAGGCAACCGACCACGCCGCCGCGCCGCAACTGTGGCAACACATCACCGCGCCCGCCGAGTGGCAGCACGCCTTGTCCGTCCTCCTTGCCGAACGCCTGCACGCCCGCGCCGTGCCGTCTGGTTTCGTTCCCCCCGCGCCTTTGCCGCAAGGGCAAGCGGCATGGCTTTCAGACGACCTCTCCGGCGGCATCAAAAAATCCCTGCCCGTACAGGCATTGTTGAACCAAATCCAAGCGCAGCCGCCGTTTCAGACGGCATTGCACCACTGGCTCGACGGCGTATTGTGCGCGCCCGATTTGACTTACGCCCTCGCGCATCAAAGCGATTTGGGCGCACACCAAATCTGGCTCACACCCGAAGGCCATCAGGTCGATAAAGTCAGCGTCCTGCTCTATGCCAAACCCGCGCAGGAAAGCCTGATTGCCCAAAAAGCACGCCTTGACGGCATCGCGTCCGAACTGGAAAACCTCGCCCCCGAACTTTCCGCCGCCGAAGCCGCGTTCAAACAGGCGGATGCCACCGTGCGCTCGTCCGAAGTGCAGCACAAAAATCTGATGCAGCAGCAACAGCAGCACACGCGCCAATACAGTCAAGCTCAGCAACGCGCCGCCGAACTTCTGGCACGCACCAACCAAGGGCAAATCCGCCGCGAACACATCGAGCGCGAACTGGCGCAGTTGGCGGAAGAACAGACCGTGTTGCAACACACGTCCGACGGGCTTTCAGACGACATCGCTACTTTGCAGGAAGCCGCTGCCGAACTCGAACACCAACAGCAAACCACCGCACACAGCCGCCAAGAGCAGCAAGGCCGTCTGAAACAGGCGCAGCTTGCCCTGTTGGAAGCCAACCGCCAATACGGGCTTGCCGAAGTCGCCGTCCACAAGCTCAACCAGCAAAAACAAAACTACCAACAGCAAATCGCCCGACTCGAACAGCAAACCCTGGACTGGCAGGAACGCCAGCAAGAGCTTGCCCTCGCCTATGAAACCGAGTTCCAAAACGACGAGCAGCACATCAAGCTCGACGAGCTGACCGAAGCCGTGCACACGCTGGACGAAGAATACATCGCCGCGCAGGAAAAACTCGCGCAGATTCAGGAGCAGGGCAGGGAGCAATACGCCCGCGTACAAACCCTGCAAACCAAGCTGCCGCAGCTTCAGGCCGCCACCCAAACCGCCCTGTTGCAACAACAGGAAGCCCTGATTAACGCCAAACGCTACCATCAAAACCTGACCGAACGCGCCGCCGATTTGGACGCGCTCGAAGCGTTGGCGAAAGAATCGCCGAAAGTATTGAACAGCAGCATCGGCAGCCTCACCCAGCAAATCGAAGCCCTCGGCGCCGTCAACCTCGCCGCCCTGCAAGAACTCGAAGAAGCGCGCGAACGCGACGGCTACTACCGCAGCCAAAGCGAAGACGTGCAGGCCGCCATCACCCTTTTAGGAAGAAGCCATTGCCCAAATCGACGACAAAACCAAAGCGCGTTTCAAAGAAACCTTCGACGCCGTCAACGGCAAAGTCCAAACCTTCTTCCCCACCCTGTTCGGCGGCGGCGAAGCTACCCTCAAAAATGATAGGCGACGACCTCCTGACCGCCGGCGTGTCCATCATGGCGCGCCCGCCCGGCAAGAAAAAAACAGCACCATCCACCTCCTCTCCGGCGGCGAAAAAAAGCCCTCACCGCCATGAGCCTCGTGTTCGCCCTGTTCAGCCTCAACCCCGCCCCCTTCTGTCTTCTGGACGAAGTCGACGCCCCGCTGGACGACGCCAACACCTCGCGTTTCTGTAACCTAGTCAAAGAAATGTCGGCGCAAACCCAGTTCCTCTACATCTCCCACAACCGCCTGACCATGGAAATGGCGGAACAGCTCGTAGGCGTAACCATGCAGGAAAAAGGAGTATCGCGCGTCGTTGCCGTGGACATCAAACAGGCGTTGGAAATGGCGGAACCGTGATGAGGTGGGGGAATTTTGATTGAGTTTGATACGGAAAGGTCGTCTGAAAGTGTATTTCAGACGACCTTTTATTTCTTTCTAGAGATGCTATAAAAAAACTTTACATTTACCTCAAACAGGTTTAAAACTCTTCCTTTTTCCCTATTCAGAAATTTGTTAACAATTTCCCCCTAAGGAGCTCAACATGAAAGTAGGTTTCGTCGGCTGGCGCGGCATGGTCGGTTCGGTTTTGATGCAGCGTATGAAAGAAGAAAACGACTTCGCCCATATTCCCGAAGCGTTCTTCTTCACCACTTCCAACGTCGGCGGCACGGCACCTGATTTCGGTCAGGCGGCTAAAACATTATTGGACGCGAACGACGTTGCCGAGCTGGCAAAAATGGACATTATCGTAACCTGCCAAGGCGGCGATTACACCAAATCCGTATTCCAACCCCTGCGCGACAGCGGCTGGAACGGCTACTGGATTGACGCGGCGTCCTCCCTGCGTATGAAAGACGACGCGATTATCGTCCTCGATCCTGTCAACCGCAACGTCATCGACAACGGCCTCAAAAACGGCGTGAAAAACTACATCGGCGGCAACTGCACCGTTTCCCTGATGCTGATGGCGCTGGGCGGCCTTTTTCAAAACGATTTGGTCGAATGGGCGACCAGCATGACCTACCAAGCCGCATCCGGCGCGGGCGCGAAAAACATGCGCGAACTCATCAGCGGAATGGGCGCGATTCACGCCCAAGTGGCGGACGAGCTTGCCGATCCTTCCAGCGCAATTCTCGACATCGACCGCAAAGTATCCGATTTCCTGCGCAGCGAAGACTATCCGAAAGCCAACTTCGGCGTACCGCTCGCCGGCAGCCTGATTCCGTGGATTGACGTAGATTTGGGCAACGGTCAGTCCAAAGAAGAATGGAAAGGCGGCGCGGAAACCAACAAAATCCTCGGCCGCAGCGACAATCCGACCGTAATCGACGGCTTGTGCGTCCGCATCGGCTCTATGCGCTGCCACAGCCAAGCCATCACCCTGAAGCTGAAAAAAGACCTGCCCGTTTCCGAAATCGAAGCGATTTTGGCAGGCGCAAACGATTGGGTGAAAGTCATCCCCAACGAAAAAAAGAAGCCAGCATCCACGAGCTGACCCCTGCCAAAGTCACCGGCACGCTGTCCGTCCCCGTCGGACGCATCCGCAAACTGGGCATGGGCGGCGAATACATCAGCGCGTTCACCGTCGGCGACCAGCTCTTGTGGGGCGCAGCCGAACCCCTGCGCCGCGTGTTGCGCATCGTGTTGGGCAGTTTGTAAGATTTGCAGGTCAAACAAAAAAAGCAACGGTTTATCCGTTGCTTTTTTTATCAAGGTCATCTGAAAGTAGCAGGGGTGGACGGATTCTTAAATTTAACGGTTTATAGTGATTTACATAGAAACCTTATGCCGTTATTCCCGCGCAGGCGGGAATCTAGAAATTTGAAATCATGGCAACTTTGTAAATTTTTCTGAAACCCCGAAATCGAGATTCCCTCCCGCGTGGGAATGACGGCATGGGCAAATTTTCAAACTCTACCTGTGCAATGCCTCCAAGGTCGTCTGAACGTCCTTTCAGACGACCCCTTCCTACATTTTCAGCTAAAATACGCGCCATTAAAGGACAAAGCCATGATGACGCCCGAAACCCAGAAACAGCTCAAAATCACCGATGTTTCCGCCAAGAAGCTCGACAAACTCAACCTCCATACCGCGTGGGATTTGGTGTTGCACCTGCCGTTGCGTTATGAGGACGAGACGCACATCATGCCGATTAAGGATGCGCCGATCGGCGTGCCGTGTCAGGTCGAGGGCGAGGTCATCCATCAGGAAGTAACTTTTAAGCCACGCAAACAGCTGATTGTCCAAATTGCCGACGGTTCCGGCAGCGTCCTTTTTTTGCGTTTCATCCACTTTTACGCCAGCAACCAGAAACAGATGGCGGTCGGCAAACGCATCCGCGCCGTGGGCGAAATCAAACACGGGTTTTACGGCGACGAGATGATTCATCCCAAAATCCGCGATGCCGAGAGCAGCGGTTTGGCGGAAAGCCTCACGCCCGTCTATCCGACCGTAAACGGCTTGAACCAGCCCACTTTGCGCCGCATCATTCAGACGGCCTTGGACGTTACGCCGTTGCACGACACCTTGCCGGATGCTTTATTAGGTCGTCTGAAACTGCCGCACCTCGCCGAAAGCCTGCGCCTTTTGCACTCTCCGCCGCCGAGTTTTACCATCCACCAGCTTTCCGACGGCGCGTTGCCTGCATGGCAGCGGCTCAAATTCGACGAACTTTTGGCGCAACAGCTTTCCATGCGCTTGGCGCGGCAGAAGCGTGTCAGCGGCACGGCGGCAGCATTGGGCGGCGACGGCACGCTGACCCAAGCCCTGCGCCACGCCTTACCGTTTGCCCTGACCGATGCCCAAGAAAGGGTCGTGTCCGAAATCCGCCGCGACATGGCGCAAACCCACCCCATGCACCGCCTGCTGCAAGGCGATGTCGGCAGCGGCAAAACCATCGTCGCCGCCTTGTCCGCGCTGACCGCCATCGAATCCGGCGCGCAGGCGGCCGTGATGGCGCCGACCGAAATCCTTGCCGAACAGCATTTCATCAAGTTCAAACAATGGCTCGAACCTTTAGGACTCGAAGTCGTCTGGCTTTCCGGCAGCCAGCGCAAAAAAGCCAAAGACGAAGCCAAAGCCAAACTCGCCGACGGCACCGTCAAAATCGCCGTCGGCACGCACGCCCTGTTTTCAGACGACGTCGAGTTCCAAAATTCTGGGCTTGGTGATTGTGGACGAACAACACCGCTTCGGCGTCGCCCAACGCCTCGCCCTCAAAAACAAAGGGCGCGACGTCCACCAGCTGATGATGTCCGCCACGCCCATCCCGCGCACGCTCGCCATGAGTTTTTTCGCCGACTTGGACGTGTCCGTCATCGACGAATTGCCGCCCGGGCGCACCCCGATTAAAACCCGCCTCGTCAACAACGTCCGCCGCGCCGAAGTCGAAGGCTTCGTCCTCAACATCTGCCGCAAAGGGCAGCAGGCATACTGGGTCTGCCCGCTGATTGAAGAAAGCGAAACCCTGCAACTGCAAACCGCCACCGAAACCCTAGCCCAGCTTCAGGCAGCCTTGCCCGAACTCAACATCGGCTTGGTACACGGGCGCATGAAACCCGCCGAAAAAGCCGAAGTCATGGCGGAGTTTGCCGCAGGCCGTCTGAATGTCTTGGTCGCCACCACCGTCATCGAAGTCGGCGTAGATGTGCCCAATGCCGCCCTGATGGTAATCGAACACGCCGAGCGCATGGGCTTGGCGCAGCTGCACCAATTACGCGGGCGGGTAGGGCGCGGCGCGGCAGAAAGCGTGTGCGTCCTCCTGTTTGCCGAACCCTTGAGCGAACTCGCCAAAGCGCGGCTGAAAGTCATCTACGAACACACCGACGGCTTTGAAATCGCCCGCCAAGACCTCAACATCCGCGGCCCCGGCGAATTTCTCGGCGCGCGCCAAAGCGGCGTCCCCATGCTGCGTTTCGCCAACCTCGAAGAAGACCTGCACCTCTTGGAACAGGCACGCGAAATCGCCCCGATGCTGATTGAACAAAACCCCGAAATCGTCGAAGCGCATCTGGCAAGGTGGCTTGCCAGCAGGGAAGGGTATTTGGGCGTGTGAGGTCGTCTGAAAAATCCAATCCCGCCATTTTTACCTAATGCGCCGTCATTCCCGCGAAGGCGGGAATCCAGACCTCTGATTTTCAGAAATATTCAACGATGACCGCAGTGGGTACTTTGCCCACAGATATGGTTTGCAGAAATATCAGTTGCGGCGGGTCTCTATATATTCTCGCGGGCAAAGCCCACGCTACGGCAGTCGATTGCAGATACCCGCAAGTCGTCTGAAAAAACACACTCCACCCCCCTGCCTGCTACACCGTCATTCCCGCGCAGGCGGGAATCCAGACCTTTGGCTTTCAGAAATATTCAATGATTACTGTAGCGTAGGCTGTGTCCACGGATATGGTTTACGACAATATCGGTGCTGCCGGTCTCTATATATTCTCGCGGGCAAAGCCCACGCTACGTCAGCCGCTTTCAGACACCCGCGAGTCGTCTGAAAAAACAGTTCCCACATCCCTGCCAACCGTGCCGTCATTCCCGCGAAGGCGGGAATCCAGACCTTCGGCTTTCAGAAATATTCAACGATGGACGTAGCGTGGGCTTTGCCCACGAATATGGTTTGCAGAAATATCAGTTGCGGCGGGTCTTTATATATTCTCGCGGGCAAAGCCCACGCTACGGATGCCGATTGCAGACACCCGCGAGTCGTCTGAAAAAACAGTTCCCACATCCCTGCCAACCGTGCCGTCATTCCCGAGAAGGCGGGAATCCAGACCTTCGGCTTTCAGAAATATTCAACTATCACCGTAGCGTGGACTTTGCCTACGGATATGGTTTACGACAATATCAGTTGCGGCGGGTCTCTTATATATCTCGCGGGCGAAGCCCACGCTACGTCAGCCGATTGCAGATCCCCGCAAGTCGTCTGAAAAAACACACTCCACATCCCTGCCTGCTTCGCCGTCATTCCCGCGCAGGCGGGAATCCAGACCTCTGATTTTCAGAAATATTCAACGATTACCGCAGTATGGGCTTTGCCCACGGATGCGGTTTGCAGAAAATATTGGTCTTGGCAGGGGCGTTTATGTTTTACCGGCGAAGCCAGCCATATTTTTCAGACGACGGGTTTAGTCAAATCAAACGTTCAAAAAAATAAACTAAATATCTATAATTACCTTTTTGAATATGACCGCTTATCCGAATTAAAAATCCGCTTATCAAATTCGTATAAAAAAATCAACATAAAATCATCGTATTAAAAAAATATAAAACCTCAAAAATACCGCTTGTCTAAAAAAACGATACCGTTTATCAAATCCATTTCAATATTATTAAAAATAGGTATGAAAGTGACGAAATACGTCATATGACATAAAAACGTTTCCCTTTTTCTTCTCAAAAAAATGACAAAACACGTCATATCCCCCAAAAAAATCCTACGTCATAAAAAAAGCCCAAATCTGCCCAAAAAAATCCTTCAAAAACAAATTTAAACCTATTAAAAAAACATAAAAATTACAAAAATATTTTTCACAAAAAAATCCAGACTTGGCACATCCCCTGCTTGATACATTACGTCCGGCAAGGGAAACGAAGCAACGAAGCCCGCCCCGGGAAGCTGTATATTCCTTCTACTTGATGGTTTTACTCATAAACAAGCAGAGCCAAACGCATTACGGATTTTTTAACAACAAACATTTTTTATTCACAACACTTTTTAAACTGGAGTTTATTAAATGAAAGCAATCCAAAAAGGTTTCACCCTGATCGAATTGATGATCGTCGTAGCAATTATCGGTATCCTGGCCGCTATCGCCCTGCCGGCTTACCAAGACTACACCGCACGTGCTCAAATCTCTGAAGCGATTACTTTGTCTGATGGTCAAAAAGCTGCCGTTACTGAATACTATGCCGATAAAGGTGCCTTTCCTAAAGATAATGCAGAAGCTGGTGTTGCTAGTGCATCTACCATTAAAGGTAAATATGTAAAATCTGTTACTATTGGTGCGAATGGTGTGATCACAGCTCTGATGAATTCAACTGGCGTAGCTGATGGCGTTAAAGGTGCATCTATTGTTTTGACACCAACTGCTGAAAGTGGTGCGGTAACTTGGGTATGTAAGGCTACAAAAGGTAGTACTGCTAGTTCTAGTGGTACTGGTGGCGCTGGTGGTACTGGTGGCGCTGCTACTGCATTGGAAGCCAAATATATTCCAGCGGCTTGCCGTTAATAATCTAAATCTTTGATTAGGGTGTGTCCCCTTGTATATGGGATACACCCTTCTTTGGTATATACATCTAAAAAATCATTGTCAAACAATCTGATAGAGAGAATGTATATGATACAAAAAGGTTTTACCTTGATTGAATTATTGGTTGTCATGGCGATCATCGGTATTTTGGCGGCAATTTCTTTCCCAATTTATAATAATTATGTTGCCCGTTCGCAGGTAGTTGAAGCATTGCTGTTTGCCAGTACGGCGAAAACCGATGTCAGTACGGCTTATTTCGGTCAGGGCTGGATTCCGGTTGGTAACTATAGCGGCGAAAATAATGTAAACGGACGGTATGTGAAATCGCTGCATGTCGCCGCTACCGGAAAAATTACTGTAACAATGAATGATGAAGCCAATATTGCCATTAGAGGGAAAACAATTACTTTAGTCCCCAAAGTTGGTGCATCAGGTAATGCAGAGAGTGTTATTGAATGGAGCTGTGATTCCTCTGATGCCAATGCGATTTCTAAGAATTTTTTACCTACGCCATGCCGATAAATTGTGTGTGATGTAGGCTTTGTTTCATGTTGGTAGCAATGGTAGCGTGGGCTTTGCCCACGAGGATGATGTGCAAGGCTGTCTGAAATTTTTCGGCATGATTTGTGGGCAAAGCCCACACTACAGTTGAGGCATGCCCAACAAAAATTTGAATATCCGCAATGTGGGGTTTGAAAAGCTAATCTGCTAAAAGGTCGTCTGAAAGTGTTTTCAGACGACCTTTTACATGGTTGAGGATGCTTCTTATTCCCTGTTTTATTGTTTGGCATGGCGTTTGCTTAGTTTTTTCATCATTATTTATTTTTCTAGGGATTTGCTGATGGAGCCTTCTTCTCTTTTATCGAAGCAAATTAGATTGCCGTCGTTGCGGCTGAAGTATTTTGCTTATGCGCTATTGCTCGTTGTATTGCCGAATCTGCTTTTTTTTGGATTTTTGGCAGGGCTTACAGGAACGGCGCGTCCGATTATCAATTTGGATTATATTGCGGCGGCGGCTTTGTTTGCGCTCGGGTGGAAACCCGCCAAATGGGCGGGGTGCTGCTTTTTGGGGCTGCGCTGCTGTTTGATGTGTTGATGCTGGTGATGCAGCAGTTCCCGTTTATGGATTTGCTGGGGGCTATATACCTTGCGCCCTTTATTATGAAGGCGCCTTTGCTTTATCAGTTATTGACGGGCAGTTTGCTGCTGTATCTTTTACTGATGCCTTTGATATTGTCCAAAAACGGCCGATAAAAACCGATTTTTTTTCCATGTTTCGGTATTGGTTGCTCCGCTTTTGATTGCGGCTTATTTTACCGGGCATTTGCAGTATTACGAGCGTTCGGCGCAGTTTAATCTTTTCGGGGCGAATAATTTTTATTATGCGAAAAGTCAGTATCTGCTTTATTCGAGCAGTCAGAATGCTGACTTTATCAAGCAGGGGTTTCAGAGTCCTGTATTTATGCCTCTGAAGAATCAGCAAAGGGCGGCATCGCATTTGCTGAAGCCCCAATCGGACAAGATTCTCATGATAGTTGCAGAATCTTGGGGACAGCCCGACAAGCAGGCTTTGCAGGATGCGGTACTTGCTAAGTTATCGGAGCAAAAAAAGATCGTTTTTCGGTTTGGGAAGGCGGCAGTTTTAATTTTATCGGAGCGACTGTGGAGGGTGAGATGCGGGAGCTTTGTTCTTACAGCAGGGTACATGGTTTTGGGTTGCGCCGCGCTCCGGATGAGAAGTTTGCCCAATGCCTGCCCAATCTTATGAAGAAAGAAGGCTATCGGACCTTTGCCCTGCATGAGGGCGAGCAGCGCGCTTTATGACCGCTTCAGTTGGTATCCGAAAGCAGGCTTTGAGGAAGTAAAAACAGCCGAGAATATGATCGGTAAGAAGACTTGCTCGGCATTTGGCGGGGTATGCGACAGTGTGTTGTTTGATGAGGTTTCATCATTCTTTGGAAAAATATAACAAAGGGTTATTCTATTGGATGACGCTGACCAGCCATGCGGATTATCCTGAATCGGATTTGTTTGACCATCGTTTGCAATGTGATCAATATGGCCTGCCTACCGATACGGATTTATGCCGTAATTTCAGTTTGCATACTCAATTTTTCGACGGCTTGGCAGAATTGGTCAAACGCCCGGAGATGAAGGGTGTAGAAGTCATTGTTGTCGGCGACCATCCGCCTCCTGTCAAGAATATTGGTGAAACAATCAAATATTTGGAACAGGGGCGGGTTGCCTGGTTACATTTTAAAGTGAAGGATTGAGTTGTTTAATGAGATATGAGAAAGGTCGTCTGAAAAAGCGTTTTCAGACGACCTTTGTCATTTATTAAGGCTTATTTCCAAACCAAGAGCGCGTGGTTGCGTTTGCCGCGTCGTACGATGGTGTATTTGCCGAAGCGTTTGTGTGCGTCGGTCAGCAGGTAGGCATCGTCGGGTCGTTCGGCGGAGTGGTTCGGGTTGTTCGATTCGGCGGCTTGGCCGTTGAGCAATACCGCTTTGCTGTTTACAAAACCGCGCGCTTCTTTGTTGGACGAGGCCAAGCCGGTTTTGACCAAGGCTTCGACGACGTTGAGGTCGTCTGAAACTTCAAATGCGGGCAGGCCGTCGAGGGCGAGCTGCTCGAAGTCGCTTTCGGTGAGATGGCTTTGGTCTTCGGCAAACAGGCTTTCGGAAATGCGCTGCGCGGCTTGCAGGGCAGCTTCGCCGTGAATCAGGCGGGTCATTTCTTCGGCGAGGATGCGTTGCGCTTCGGGCTTGGTGCCGCTGGCTTTGTCTTTTGCTTCGATGGCGTCGATTTCCTCGATAGACAGGAAGGTGAAGTATTTCAAGAATTTATACACATCGGCATCGGCAACTTTCAGCCAGAACTGGTAGAACTGATACGGCGAGGTTTTTTTCGCGTTCAGCCATACCGCACCGCCTTCGGTTTTGCCGAATTTGGTGCCGTCGGATTTGGTGACCAGCGGCAGGGTCAGGCCGAATACTTGTTTTTGGTTCAGACGGCGGGTCAGGTCGATACCGGCGGTGATGTTGCCCCATTGGTCGGAGCCGCCGATTTCCAAAACCGCTCCATGGCGTTTGTTCAGTTCGGCAAAGTCGTAGCCTTGCAGCAGGGAGTAGGCGAACTCGGTAAAGGAAATCCCCACATCGTCGCGCTCGATACGCTGTTTGACGGATTCCTTGTTCAGCATGGCGTTGACGGAAAAATGCTTGCCGATGTCGCGCAGGAAGTCGAGGCAGTTCATACTGCCGAACCAGTCGGCATTGTTCGCCATAATGGCGGCGTTTTCGCCTTCAAAGCTCAAAAACGGTTTCAGTTGGTTGCGGATGCTTTCTACCCAGCCTGCAACGGTTTCGGCGGAATTCAAGCTGCGCTCCACCGCTTTGAAGCTGGGGTCGCCGATCATACCGGTCGCGCCGCCCACCAAAGCAATCGGCGTATGTCCTGCCTGTTGGAAACGGCGCAATGCCAATACGGGCAGCAAATGGCCGATATGCAGGCTGTCGGCGGTCGGGTCGAAACCGCAGTAGAGGGAGATTTTTTTGTTCGTTCAACAAAGCGTCTAAGGCTTCGATGTCGGTAGTTTGCGCGATAAGGCCGCGCGATTGTAGGTCTTGGATGACGCTCATCGGTATCTTTTCAAAAAAATTAGCGGTTTTGCAAACCGCTAATTGTAACTAAATTTAATCGGATCAATGGCTATGGTGCGTATCGAGGAGTTTATTCTCTTTGGAAAAAAACGCTTCGCCAATTCTATTCCTCCGTAAGGGTTGATATGGTCTTTATCCGAGTAAACTGGCAATCCGTCGATTTTAAAATCTTTCGGGATAAGGGCTGCGGTATCAATGATATAGACATTAGGATATTTGGCTGCCAGTTCCCTAATACGGATATTGCCTTTCGTGGTCGCTTCATCGTTTGAATACAGGTTTTGGCGATAACCCGGTATACGGGAGGACAGCATATAGGCGCGCAGGGCGTTGTAAGACAAGGTTTGGTTGTCCGTCATGAGGGTAAACAATTTGTTTCTCAGAAGATAGTGTTTGCAGCATGGTGTCGAATTTTTGAAAGAAATCAGCATCATAAGAAATAGAATTGCTGTTTTCCGGCATTTGGTTGCCCCAGCGCATGGCCAAAAGCACTTTTTGAATATCGAGGCAGATGCTCTTGTGCATACTGATAAAAGGCGCGACAGGAGGCATTTTGTTTGAACACTCGGGCTGAGTAGCCTTCTACATAGGCGCAACTGTCGGCAGAAACCATGGTTGCAGACCATTTTTTTCCTTTTTGCCCACGGCATCAAAGAATGTTTTGTATTGGTCGGCGTGAGAGTCGCCCAAAAATCAGCAATTCCGGCTGTTTTTCCGTATCTCCCCAAAGGCATTGTTTGTCGGTATTGTTATGACAGGAAGTGTAGGAGCGTGCCAATCCCATACGGTCATATTGCGCCATAAACGGCAGCTTCATCGTGAAAAAAAGAGCCTACGGCCAAAAATCAGCATGGGGAGGGCATAAATCCACGAGGCAGATTGTACAAACGAGCCTTTCCAATTTTTTTAAACGGTGGCGGATTCGCATTTGAAGTGCAACTTTCCATAACAGAAAAAAAGGCCAGTATGCGGTAGCATACGGCCTTTCCTGCAAGAAAGATTGCCATGAGCTACACACAACTGACCCAAGACGAACGATACCATATCCAATACCTGTCCCGCCACTGCACCATCGCCGAAATCGCCAAACAACTTAACCGCCACAAAAGCACCATCAGCCGAGAAATCAAGCGGCACTGCATCCAAGGACAGCAATACAGCGCCGATAAAGCACAGAAGCAAAAGCCGGCTGACCAAAAAAAGCACCGGCGAAAAACCCTATAAGCTCGATTCGCAGCTGGTTCAACACATCGACACCCTTATCCGCCGCAAACTCAGTCCCGAACAAGTATGCGCCTACCTGCATAAACACCACGGGATCACACTCCATCACAGCACCGTTTACCGCTACCTCCGCCAAGACAAAAAGCAACGGCGGCACTTTGTGGCAACATCTCAGAATATGCAGCAAACCCTACCGCAAACGCTACGGCAGCACATGGACCAGAGGCAAAGTGCCCGACCGCGTCGGCATAGAAAAACCGACCTGCTATCGTCGACCAGAAAACCCGCATCGGCGATTGGGAGGCCGACACCATCGTCGGCAAAAAAATCAGAAAAAGCGCGTTATTGACCTTGGTCGAACGCACTACCCGCTACACCATCATCTGCAAATTAAAGAACTTAAAAGCCGAAGACACTGCCCGGGCGGCCATTAGGGTATTAAAGGCATATAAAGCCAGAGTCCACACCATTACCATGGATAACGGCAAAGAGTTCTACCAACACACCAAAATAGCCAAAGCATTGAAGGCGAAAACCTATTTTTGCCGCCCTTACCATTCTTGGGAGAAAGGGCTGAATGAGAACACCAATGGACTCATCCGGCAATATTTCCCCAAACAGACCGATTTCCGAAACATCAGCGATCGGGAGATACGCAGGGTTCAAGATGAGTTGAACCACCGGCCGAGAAAAAAACACTTGGCTACGAAACGCCAAGTGTTTTATTCTTAAATCTGTTCCAACCACTGGTACCCTAGTGTTGCACTTGAAATCCGAATCCAAGGGTTTTTCTATGCAGAAATAAGAAATCAAGGAAAGTACCACCATCAGGACGATCGCTGCCGCTGTTGAATAAGGAGGCAGGTTGTCCGGACCGATATAGCGCATAAAGGCCAATATAGGCCAATGCCACAGATAAAGTGAATAGGAAATCAAGCCGATGGCAACGGTGATTTTCCATTGGAAAAAAATTTTTTTAAGCGGGTGGTCGAAATGATTAAAATAAATCAGTGCTGCCGAAGCCAGGCAAGAAATCAAAGCGGCAGGGGCCTGGAAAAATAAGCGGTTTGTTCCGTGTAGGCAAACAGACAGACAAACAGTATGCAGACGGAAAAATAAAGTACCTGCGGCAGCATATTGTTTGCCGATAGAAAGTTTCTGCTGTTGTTGATATTGCATCCATACGGCGGTTAACGACCCGACCAGCATTTCGCAGGCACGCAGATGGGGGAGGTAATATTTATCCAGTGAAGAAGGCATAAAGGAAGCGGCAAGGCTTAACACACATAACGCGATGAGAAAGCCAAACTGAACGCGCCAGCTTTTGCGGACGACGAGCAGCAGCAATATCGGAAAGACAAAGTAGTATTGTTCTTCGACCGATAAAGACCAGATATGGAGCAGAGGCTTTTTCTTCCTGTGCCGGATCGAAATAGCCTTGTCCTTTTGCGAAATACAGATTGGATGCGAAACCCAAAGCAGCCAGTGAGGATTTCCACAAAAGAAAGAAATCATCTTTGGTGAATAAAAAGAAAGCCGCCTATCAGCGTTGCGATTAATACGGCAAAAAAATGCAGGCAGAATCCGTTTGATGCGGCGGATATAAAAACGTTTTAAAAGAGAAAATTCCTGACTCATTTCACGATGGATAATCATCGTAATCAAAAAAAGCCTGAAATCACGAAGAAAAATATCGACACCGAGAAAACCGCCCGGCAACCAGTTCTTTTCGATATGGAAAGCTACGACGGATAAGACGGCCATGGCGCGCAATGTATCAATGTCAGGACGGTAAGATAAGACTTTACTCATAATATTTTTTTACTTTAAATAGAGCCGGCAATGCAGAGGTCGTCTGAAAGATAATTTTTATAAGGGTTACTGGTTGTTCAAATCGGGTATAGGGTGTATGGGTGGGCTGCTTTAGAATAATTGTTGATAGTGTCGGTTTGATTGGGTAGTTAGATTGAAAAACTCAGGTGATAGTTTTAAGATGTGGGATTAATATTTTATTTTTTTATAATTAATGAGATAGGGCTTAATCGGGTTTGAGTTTTTATACGCTTCCATTTCCATGGCAAGGTGAACCCGAATAATTGTTCAGAACAGGTTTCAGACGACCTTGCCCGACTCAAAAAGTATCGGGAGGTCGTCTGAAAACCTGTTGCATTGGGTTTATACGTTAAACAGGAAGTGCATCACATCCCCGTCCTGCACGACATATTCCTTGCCTTCCACGCGCATTTTGCCGGCTTCTTTGGCTTTGGCTTCGCCGCCGAGCGAGACAAAGTCGTCGTAGGAAATGACTTGGGCGCGGATGAAGCCGCGTTCGAAGTCGGTGTGGATGACGCCGGCGGCTTGCGGGGCGGTGTCGCCTTTGTGGATGGTCCAGGCGCGGACTTCTTTGACGCCGGCGGTGAAGTAGGTTTGCAGGCCCAAGAGATCGTAGCCGGCACGGATCAGGCGGTTGAGGCCGGGTTCTTCCAAGCCCATTTCGGCGAGGAATTCGGCTTTTTTTCGTCTTCTTCCAATTCGGCGATTTCGCTCTCCATCGCGGCGCAAACGGCAACGACGGGGGCGTTTTCTTTTTCAGCCAATTCTTTCAGGCGGTCGAGGTGCGGATTGTTTTCAAAACCGTCTTCGGCAACGTTGCCCACATACATGGCGGGTTTGGCAGTCAGCAGGAACAGCGGTTTGAGCATGGCGAGTTCTTCCGCGTCCAAACCGAAGGAGCGGACGGGTTTTCCTTCGTCCAGATGCGGCAGCAGTTTTTTTGCACAGTTCGACCAGTTTTTTTGCGCGTCTTTGTCGCCTGAGCGGGCGCGTTTCTCTTCGCGGACGATGGCTTTTTTTCGACGCTGGCGAGGTCGGCAAGTGCCAGTTCGGTACCGATGGTTTCGATGTCGGCAATCGGATCGACTTTGCCGGAAACGTGGACGATGTTGTCGTCGTCAAAGCAGCGCACGACGTTGACGATGGCGTCGGTTTCGCGGATGTTGGCGAGGAACTGGTTGCCCAAACCTTCGCCTTTGCTCGCGCCTGCGACCAAACCGGCGATGTCGACGAACTCGACGATGGCGGGCTGCATTTTTTGCGGATTGACGATTTTCGCCAGTTCCGCCATGCGCGGGTCGGGCACTTCGACGATGCCGACGTTGGGTTCGATGGTGCAGAAGGGATAGTTCGCCGCTTCGATGCCCGATTGGGTCAGCGCGTTAAAGAGGGTGGATTTGCCGACGTTGGGCAGGCCGACGATGCCGCATTTCAAGCTCATGGTTTTTCCTGAAAAGATAAAAAGTTTAACGGCGGATTATAGCATATCGGGGAATGACTCAAAAAAACTGTAAAGGTCGTCTGAAAAGCGCGTTTTCCATGCGATGGGAGCGGTTGGCGTTTTCAGACGACCTCGACGAAGATGGGACAAGGTAGCGTGGGCTTTGCCCGCGAGAAATATATCGGTCTATTTTGTTTGGGGCGAGTGGCAAAATATCCTGATTTTCGTGGGCGGAGCCCACGCTACGGCTGCGGCGGGTATTGTATTCAAACTCGCAATAGAAGGTCGTCTAAAAAAATGGTCATATCAGGTTTGCCTGGCTGCAATCCGTGTTTTCAGACGACCTTGGTAACGAGTGGAAAAAGTAGCGTGGGCTTTGCCCGCGAGAAATATATCGGTCTATTTTGCTTGGGGCGATGGGCAAAATATCTTGATTTTTGCGGGCGAAGCCCATGTTACGGCTGCGGCAGGTGTTTTATTCAAACCCATAATAAAGGTCGTCTGAAAACAAGGATAGCGAGTTTTTCTAAAACTACTACTTCGTTTTCAGGCGACCTTTTGTGTTTATAGATTTTTAATCAAACAGTAAAATCAGCAGCAACACAATCGCAATCACGCCCAGCCACATGCTTTGCCGCTGCTGTACTTTAACCAAATGGATATAGGCATCGCGCATTTCCTGCTGGCGGTTTTCATCAACCAGCGCATTGATTTTGCGCGGCAGGGAAGGGATGATTTGCGCCCAGTCGGGGGCTTCGTTTTTGAGGTTGCGCAAAAAGGCTTTAGGTCCGACCTGTTCGTTCATCCACTTCACTAAAAACGGTTTGGCGGTTTTCCACAAGTCCAAATCGGGATCAAGCTGCCGTCCCAAGCCTTCGATGTTGAGCAGCGTTTTTTGCAGCAGTACAAGCTGCGGCTGGATTTCAACATTGAAGCGGCGGCTGACTTCAAACAGGCGCATCAGTACTAAGCCGAAGGAAATTTGCGAAATCGGTTTGTTGAACACCGGCTCGCACACGGCGCGGACGGCGGCTTCCAATTCTTCCGCGCGCGTATCAGCAGGCACCCAGCCCGATTCGATGTGGGCGGTGGCGACGCGGTGGTAATCGCGGTTGAAGAAGGCGAGGAAGTTGATGGCGAGATAGCGTTTGTCGTAATCGGTCAGCGTGCCGACGATGCCGAAATCGAGGGCAATGTAGCAGTTGTCGGTGGCGACCAGAATATTGCCGGGGTGCATATCCGCATGGAAAAAGCCGTCGCGGAAAACTTGTGTGAAGAAGATTTCCACGCCGTAATCGGCAAGTTTGTGCAAATCAATGCCGTCTGCTTTGAGTTTGGCGATATCGGATACCGGCGTGCCGTCCATCCATTCGATGGTCAGTACGTCGCTGGTGCAGTAGTCGTAAAACACCTTCGGCACAATCAGCATATTGCTGTTTTGGAAATTGCGTCCGAGTTGGCTGGCATTGGCGGCTTCGCGCATCAAGTCCAACTCGTCATGCAGGTATTTGTCAAACTCCGCCACTACTTCACGCGGTTTCAAACGCTTGCCGTCGGCAAACAGTCGCTCGACCCAAAGCCGCGCCGAAGCGCATCAGCGACAAATCCTGTTCGATAACGGGTAAAAGGTTGGGACGCAAGACTTTGACCGCCACTTGTTCGCCCGAATGCAGGCGGGCTTTGTGTACTTGGGCGATGGATGCGCTGGCGACGGGTTCGGTTTCAAATTCCGCATACAGCGTTTCGATGGATTGCCCCAGTGATTTTTCGATTTGCGAGCGTGAAAGCTGCGCATCAAACGGCGGGACTTGGTCTTGCAGCTTTGCCAGTTCGACCGCGTAATCATGCGGAATCAAATCGGGGCGTGTGGACAGAACCTGCCCGAATTTGATGAAAATCGGCCCCAGGCTTTCTAGGGCAAGGCGCAGGCGGACGGCAGGCGGTTCGTTTTCCAATTCAGACGACTGCGGCAGCATTTTCAACATCGTCCGCGCCCAGCCCGGACGGACAAGCGCGGCAAACAGCTCGGCGAGGCGGTAGAGATAAAGCGTGCGGAGGATGGTTTTGATGCGTTTGAGCCGTTTCATGACGATATATTGATATTGCGCGACAGTCGATAATGCGGGAATTATATAGGAAACGGCAGGCGTTGGCGGGCTGGTTTTTGAAAATGTCGTCTGAAAATGAAGCAAGGTAGTTTTAAGGCGGAATTTGGGTTGATCCGTTTTAGCTGTTGTTTAACTACTGAAAAATTGTGCGGATTGTTTTGGTATTAGGAAAGATAGTTTCAAGGTTTGAAAACAAGATTTTTTTAATAGATTTTCATAATATTTTGTTTTACATGGTATTTTTGATTGGCGTGTCCGCATTGTGCGGTGAACCTGTTTGCGCTGCCTTTGCAAGTGGGAATTTTTTTACGGTATGCTGGATTGGATTATTTACAAATCAATAGGATTTTTTTACTTATCTTGTTGTAATTGAAAATGATTTGTTCCGCGTATCCGTAAAAACGCGAGAATTTCCGCTGTATTTTAATTAGAAAAATGTTTGGGCGTGGATTGCCTGCAATTTCATCAGCCCGTGATTTTGAAGTTTTAGATGAGGAATAGTACATGAATCCCATGTATATCACTTTTGCAATCTATCTGATTGCCGTTCTCTTGATTGGTCTGGCCGCGTATTTCTCCACGCGCAATTTCGATGATTATATTTTTGGGCGGGCGCAGCTTGGGTCCGTTTGTTACGGCGATGTCGGCGGGTGCGTCCGATATGTCGGGCTGGCTTTTGATGGGTCTGCCCGGCGCGATTTATTTGAGCGGTTTGAATGAGGCTTGGATTGCCATCGGTTTGGTGATCGGCGCGTATTTCAACTGGCTTTTGGTGGCGGGCCGTCTGCGCGTACATACCGAATATGCCAACAATGCGCTGACGCTGCCGGATTATTTCTTCCACCGCTTCGGCGCGGGCGGACATTTGATGAAAGTGGTTTCCGCGTTGATTATCTTGTTTTTTTCTTCACGATTTATTGTGCTTCGGGCATTGTGGCGGGTGCAACTTTGTTCCAAAGCCTGTTTGAAGGCATGACTTACAATCAGGCGATGTGGCTGGGTGCGGGTGCGACCATTGCCTATACCTTCTTGGGCGGCTTTTTGGCGGTAAGCTGGACGGATACGCTGCAAGCTTCTTTGATGATTTTTGCGCTGATTTTGACGCCGGTAATGGTGTATCTGGGTCTGGGTGGTGCAGATCAAATGTCTGCCGCAATTCAAAAATGTTGCCGCAAGTACAGGCAAGGAATACGGCAGTCTGTTTGCCGGTACGACCGTCATCGGCATTATTTCCACCGCCGCATGGGGCTTGGGCTATTTCGGTCAGCCGCACATTTTGGCGCGCTTTATGGCGGCTGAAAGCGCGAAATCGCTGGTGTCCGCACGCCGCATCGGTATGACTTGGATGGTGTTGTGTCTGGCAGGCGCAGTGGCGGTCGGCTATTTCGGCATTGCGTATTTTGGTGCCAATCCCGACCAAACCGCTTCCATGAAGGGCAACCACGAACGTATCTTCATCGCGCTTTCTACTTTATTGTTCAACCCTTGGATTGCCGGCATTATTTTGAGCGCGATTTTGGCGGCGGTCATGTCCACTTTGTCTTGCCAGCTTTTGGTTTGCTCCAGCGCGATTACCGAAGACTTCTACAAAGGCTTTTTGCGTAAAAATGCGCCGCAAAAAGAGCTGGTGTGGGTGGGTCGTCTGATGGTGTTGGCGATTGCTGTGATCTCCATCCTGATTGCGTCCGACCCCGAAAGCAAAGTTTTAGGCTTGGTGTCTTATGCGTGGGCAGGCTTCGGCGCGGCGTTCGGTCCGATTGTGATTCTGTCGGTATTGTGGAAACGCATCACTGCATACGGCGCTTTGTCGGGCATGATTGCCGGCGCGCTGACTGTGGTGGCATGGGCGGAGTGGGTTAAAAAACCGGCTTTGGCTGCACATGAAACCGGTATTTGGACTATGTACGAAATCGTCCCCGGCTTTATCGCCTGCTTGATTATCGCTATTCTGGTTTCACTGACCGACAAAGAGCCGTCTCGTGAAATCCAAGAACGTTTTGAAAAAGCGGATACAGAATACCGCGAGGCGAAATAAGTGTTTTCAGACGACCTGCCGTTGACCGCAGGTCGTCTGAATTTCTTTATACGGGAAGGCAGGTTTTTATTTTTTTATATTGATGCTCATGCGGATAATGCACTCTTTTGGACTTTATCTGCTTTTTATCAAAAGCAAAAAAATCCTGTTTTTGAGATAAATTGCTTGTCCGACCCTTATAAATTTATTAAGATATTATCTATATGCTTTTAAATCTTTTCAGACGACCTCGAAAAGGGATGGGGTCGTCTGAAAATCATCATAAAAACTTTGGAGAACCTTAAAATGTTTGACTTTGCTTTTCCGACACAAACGCCACTGCGCCAAGCGATTACCGATGCTTACCGCCGCGACGAAATCGAAGCCGTTCAGGATATGCTGCAACGCGCCCAGATGAGCGACGAGGAGCGTCGGGCGGCGTCCGAACTCGCGCGCCGTCTGGTTACGCAGGTTCGTGCCAGCCGCACCAAAGCCAGCGGGGTGGATGCGCTGATGCACGAGTTCTCGCTCTCCAGCGAAGAAGGCATTGCGCTGATGTGTCTGGCGGAAGCTTTGCTGCGCATTCCCGACAATGCGACGCGCGACCGCCTGATTGCCGACAAAATTTCCGAAGGCAACTGGAAAAGCCATTTGAACAACAGCCCGTCCCTGTTCGTCAACGCCGCCGCATGGGGCTTGCTGATTACCGGCAAACTGACCGCGCCGAGCGACAAGCAGATGGGTTCGGCTCTGAACCGTCTCGTCAGCAAAGGCGGCGCCCCCCTGATCCGCCAAGGCGTGAACTACGCCATGCGCCTGTTGGGCAAACAGTTTGTTACCGGACAAACCATTGAAGAAGCGCTGCAAAACGGCAAAGAGCGCGAAAAAATGGGCTACCGCTTCTCCTTCGATATGTTGGGCGAAGCCGCCTACACCCAAGAAGATGCCGACCGCTATTACAACGACTACGTCCAAGCCATTCACGCCATCGGCAAAGATGCCGCCGGACAAGGCGTTTACGAAGGTAACGGCATTTCCGTCAAACTCTCCGCCATCCATCCGCGCTATTCCCGCGCCCAACACGAACGCGTGATGAGCGAACTCCTACCTCGTCTGAAAGAGCTGTTCCTTTTGGGTAAAAAAATACGATATCGGTATCAACATCGACGCCGAAGAAGCCAACCGTTTGGAGCTGTCTTTGGATTTGATGGAAGCACTCGTTTCCGACCCCGATTTGGCGGGTTACAAAGGCATCGGCTTTGTCGTTCAGGCATATCAAAAACGCTGCCCCTTCGTCATCGACTATCTGATTGACCTTGCCCGCCGCAACAACCAAAAACTGATGATCCGCCTCGTTAAAGGCGCGTACTGGGACAGCGAAATCAAATGGGCGCAAGTGGACGGCTTGGACGGCTATCCGACCTACACCCGCAAAGTCCATACCGACATCTCCTACCTCGCCTGCGCGCGCAAACTGCTGGACGCGCAAGACGCCGTGTTCCCGCAATTCGCCACCCACAACGCCTACACCTTGGGCGCGATTTACCAAATGGGCAAAGGCAAAGACTTTGAACACCAATGCCTGCACGGCATGGGCGAAACCTTGTACGACCAAGTGGTCGGCCCGCAAAACTTAGGCCGCCGCGTGCGCGTGTACGCCCCGGTTGGTACACACGAAACCCTGCTCGCCTACTTGGTGCGCCGCCTGTTGGAAAAACGGCGCGAACTCGTCGTTCGTCAACCAAATCGTCGATGAAAACATCAGCATCGACACGCTGATCCGCAGCCCGTTCGACACCATCGCCGAACAAGGCATCCATCTGCACAACGCCTTGCCGCTGCCGCGCGATTTGTACGGCAGGGGTCGTCTGAATTCTCAAGGCGTCGATTTCAGCAACGAAACCGTGTTGCAACAGCTTCAAGAAAAACTCAACCGCGCCGCCGCGCAAGACTTCCACGCCGCGTCCATTGTCAACGGCAAAGCCCGCGATGTCGGCGAAGCGCAACCGATTAAAAACCCCGCCGACCACGACGACATCGTCGGCACAGTCAGCTTTGCCGATGCCGCGCTTGCCCAAGAAGCCGTCGGTGCAGCCGTTGCCGCGTTTCCTGAATGGAGCGCGACGCCAGCCGCCGAGCGTGCTAATTGCTTGCGCCGTTTCGCCGATTTGCTGGAACAGCACGCCCCCGCGCTGATGATGCTTGCCGTACGCGAAGCAGGTAAAACGCTGAACAACGCCGTCGCCGAAGTGCGCGAAGCCGTTGATTTCTGCCGCTACTACGCAGGCGAAGCCGAAAACACCCTGCCCCAAGACGCCAAGGCCGTCGGCGCCATCGTCGCCATCAGCCCGTGGAACTTCCCGCTCGCCATCTTTACCGGCGAAGTCGTTTCCGCATTGGCAGCCGGTAACACCGTTATCGCCAAACCTGCCGAACAAACCAGCCTGATTGCCAGCTACGCCGTTTCCCTGATGCACGAAGCAGGCATCCCGACTTCCGCCTTACAACTTGTCCTCGGCGCAGGCGATGTCGGCTCAGCGCTGACAGGCGACCCGCGTATCGGCGGCGTGATTTTCACCGGTTCGACCGAAGTGGCGCAACTGATTAACAAAGCCCTTGCCAAACGCGACGACAGCCCCGTATTGATTGCCGAAACCGGCGGTCAAAACGCCATGATTGTTGACTCCACCGCGCTGCCCGAGCAAGTTTGCTTGGACGTGCTCAACTCCGCCTTCGACAGCGCGGGACAACGCTGCTCAGCCCTGCGCATCCTCTGCGTTCAAGAAGATGTCGCCGACAAGATGCTAAATATCATCAAAGGCGCGATGGACGAATTGGTCGTCGGCAAACCCATTCAGCTCACCACCGACGTAGGCCCCGTTATCGATGCCGAAGCGCAGCAAAACCTGCAATCGCACATCAATAAAATGAAAGGCGTTGCCAAGTCTTACCACGAAGTCAAAGCCGCCTCCGACGTTGATCCTGCGAAATCCACTTTCGTGCTGCCGATTTTGTTCGAACTCAACAATTTGAACGAACTCACCCGCGAAGTCTTCGGTCCCGTCCTGCACGTCGTCCGCTACCGCGCCGACGAACTTGACCAAATTATCGACCAAATCAACAGCAAAGGCTACGCGCTCACCAGCGGCGTACACAGCCGCATCGAAGGCACGGTCAAACGCATCCGCGAACGCATCGAAGCGGGTAACGTTTACGTCAACCGAAACATCGTCGGCGCTGTCGTCGGCGTACAACCGTTCGGCGGACACGGCATGTCAGGTACAGGTCCGAAAGCAGGCGGTTCGTTCTACCTGCAAAAACTGACCCGCATCCCCGAATGGGTTGCCCCGCCGTTGAGCCGCATCGGACAAGCGGACGAAGCCGCGCTCAAACGCCTTGAAGCCCTGATTCACAAGCTGCCGTTTAATGCGGAAGAGAAAAAATCAGCGGCATCGGCATTGGGACACGCCCGCATCCGCACCCTGCGCCAAGCAGAATCTGTCTTGGTCGGCCCGACCGGCGAACGCAACGCCCTGAGCTGGCGTGCGCCCAAACGCGTCTGGGTACACGGCGGCAGCCTCCTGCAAGCCTTCTGCGCCCTGACCGAACTTGCCGCCGCAGGCATCGTAACCGTCGTCGAACCCGACAGCCCGCTTGCCTCCTACACCGCCGACCTCGAAGGCCTGCTGCAAGTCAACAGCAAACCTGAAAGCACGGGTGTGCACCACGTCGCCGCCCTAAGCCCGCTGGACAGCAGCCGCAAGCAAGAGCTGGCAAAACGCGACGGCGCACTCATCCGCATCCTCCCGTCCGAACAAGGCTTAGACATCCTGCAAGTGTTTGAAGAAATTTCTTGCAGCGTCAATACCACAGCCGCCGGCGGCAACGCCAGCCTGATGGCCGTTTCTGACTAAAAGGACTGAATAAACGCCAGAGCGTTTGAACAAAGGTCGTCTGAAAACGTTAGCAAAACCCGCTAAGTCCGTTTTCAGACGACCTTTTTCTGTAAATTAAAATAAGCAGGGCAGATATTGTTTTTCCGTCAGGTATTGATGGTTAACCTACCGTCGTTATTTCCGTACGGCTGGGAATTCGGAAATTTGAAGTTGCAGCAGCTTTGAGATATTTCCGCAATGCAGAGACCCGGATTCCCGCCTGCGCGGGAATGACGGCAACGGCGGTTTCAGACGACTTTTATGGGCTGATGATAAAGTTTATCCGGAAGTATGAAAACAGGTCGTCTGAAACCCCAACCCCGTTTTCAGACGACCCCGATATTTATTCTGCCCAATCCTGCGTTTCTTCCGAATCGCTCTGACCGCCTTCCATGACGGATTTGATTTCTTGGAAGAGGGCGCGGAAGTTTTTCGGCGGTTTGTTTTTGTTCCTGCTCTTTTTTTCGTGTTGCGGATTAAGGTGCGCAATTTGCCTGCGTCGGCATGGGGGAAGTCCGCCATGAATTGGGTGATTGCGTTGTCGTCCGCCAAGAGGCGCGTGCGGGCTTGTTCGACGCGTTGCAAGAAGGCGTTGTGGGCGGTATTTTCGCCGCGCAGTTTGGCGAGGAAGGCTTCGATGGGCGCGGGGTCGGTGTCGCGCATGAGCCTGCCGATGAATTGGCTTTGGCGTTTGAGCGCGCCGTTGGACGTGATTTTTTTGTAGGTAACGACGGCTTCGTACAAGTCTTCGTCCAAGCCGATTTTTTTCAGCGTATCGGTCGAGAGTTTGGTCAACTCCATGCCCAAAGCCTGCAAATCGTTCATCTGCTTTTTTTCATTTGGGTTTTTGCTGACCCATTCGTCTTCGTTTTCAAACATTTTGATAAACCTTTAATTTTGTTTCGGGTATTTTAGCACGTTCGGGCAGGGTTTCACGTCAACGCCCTGTTGAAACGGCGTTTTCAGACGATCTTTTATAGTGGATTAAATTTAAACCAGTACGGCGTTGCCTCGCCTTGCCGTACTATTTGTAATGTCTGCGGCTTCGTCGCCTTGTCCTGATTTAAATTAATCCACTATATCTTCTGCGGCGGTATTTTTGCCGAGGTCGTCTGAAAACGGTTAAAATGCCGCAAACCTCTGTCAGGAAACCTTTTATGCTGTTCAACCACACCGCCTCCGAGCTGACCGGCTTATGCGGACACGCCTTGGATTTGGCAAAAAACATGGGCGCGGCGGCTGCCGAAGCCGACTTTAGCGAATCCATCGGGCAAAGCGTCAGCGTACGGCTGGGCGAAATCGAACAAATCGAGTTCCAGCAAGACAAATCGCTGGATATTACCGTGTACGTCGGCAAACGCAAAGGTCGCGCCAGCACCGCCGACTTCTCCGAAAAAGCCCTGCAAGACACCGTCAAAGCCGCTATCGACATCGCCCGCTACACCGCCGAAGACGATTGCGCAGGTCTGGCAGATGCTTCACTGATGGCGCAACACGTCGGCGACCTCGACCGTTATCACGAATGGGATTTAAGTACGGAAGCCGCTATCGAGTTGGCAAAACAATGTGAACAAGCCGCCCTGAGCGCGGATGAACGCATCGAAAACTCCGAAGGCGCAGGTGTTCAGACTGGACATTACCAATACGTTTACGGCAACACCCACGGCTTCACCGCCCACCAACAAGGCACGCGCCACAGCATTTCGTGCAGCATCGTCGCCGCCGACGAAAACGGCATGCAGCGCGACTACTGGTACGATGCCGCCTGCCGCCATCAAGACATGGACAGTCCCGAGCAAATCGGCAAAACCGCCGCCGAGCGTACCTTACGTCGTCTGAACAGCCGCAGCATCCCGACAGGCAGCTATCCCGTTCTCTTTGATACCACCGTCGCAGGCGGCCTTATCGGACACCTCGTCGGCGCACTCAGCGGCGGCGCGCTCTACCGCCAAAGTAGTTTCCTGATCGACAGCATAGGCAGAAAAGTCCTGCCCGATTTCCTCAGCCTGCGCGAAGAGCCGCACATCCCCCGCGCCTTCGGCAGCACCTATTTCGACTCCGAGGGCGTCGCCACGCAGCCGCGTTTCGTCATCCGCGACGGCATTGTCGAAGGCTATTTCCTCAGCAGTTACAGCGCGAGAAAGCTCGGTATGCAGACCACGGGCAACGCTGGCGGCGCGCACAACCTTTATTTGAACCATACGCACGAAACGCAGTCCGACCTGCTGAAAGAAATGGGCACGGGATTGTTGGTTACCGAACTGATGGGGCAGGGTGTGAACACCATCACGGGCGACTCATTCGCGCGGCGCGGCGGGTTTTTTTGGGTGGAAAAACGGCATCATCAGCCATCCCGTCCAAGAAATCACCATCGCCGGCCGCTTGCAGGATATGTACCTCGGCATCGTCGGCACTGCCAACGACGCGCTGCGCCGCTCTTCCAACAAAATCGGTTCGGTGCTGATTGAAAGTATGACCGTGGCGGGGGAGTAGGTTTTACCCGGTTATTAAAAAGGTCGTCTGAAAAACGGCGAATGTTTTTTTCAGACGACCTCAGATTGATTATTACGAAAGTTTTTTTCATGCACGTTGCCGTTATTCCTTCTTGGTATCCCAAAACTGAAACCGATGTGGACGGAATCTTTTTCCGTCTTCAAGCACAAGCCTTGCAGCGAAAAGGTTTGAAAGTCGGGGTGATTGCGCCGATGTTCCGCTATTTGCGCGTCCATACCAAATCTATTTTTACCGGTCCGTACGGCATCCGGAAACACAATCAGGGCGGGTTGAATACCTACGCTTACGACAGTATGTATTTTTTCCCCCGTTTTCCTGTTATTGATTTGGACCGCATCCGCTGGGTGCGCGCGGGGATGAAGGCATTTGCGCGGTATGTGCGTGAAAACGGCCGCCCCGATATTGTTCATGCACACTCCATGAACTACGCGGGCATCCTCGCTTACGAAATTTATAAGACTTACGGTATTCCCTACGTCATTACCGAACACAGTAGCACCATTACCCGCAACCTCATACGGCCTCACCAATGGCCGATCATGCGCCTCGCTGCCGAACATAGTGCCGCGCGTTTTGCCGTCAGCCGCGATTTCAGCCGCCTGCTGAAGGAAAAATACGGTTTGGAATGGGAATACCTGCCCAACGTACTGGGCGATAATTTCGCACGGGATTTCACGTTTCCCGATAAAGGAAACCAAGACTACACCTTCTGTACCGTTTCGCATCTGCGCCATCTGAAAGGGCATGACCTCCTGCTGCCGGCCTTTGCGAAAGCGTTGGAAAAATATCCTTTCCTCAAATTGAAAATCGGCGGGGACGGCGTGGAAGCCGCCAATTTGCGCCGTTTGGCACAAGAGTTGGGCATTACGCATGCCGTCAGCTTCCTCGGCGCGCTCACTACGGACGAAGTATTAGATTTGATGCGCCAAAGCGACGCTTTCGTCCTTGCCAGCCGCACGGAAACCTTCGGGGTCGTGTTTATTGAAGCGTTGTCTCAGGGCTTGCCCGTCATCGCCACCATGTGCGGCGGTCCGCAATCCATCGTTACGCCCGAGAACGGTATTTTGGTGCCGACCGAAAATATCCCCGCGCTTACCGATGCATTGATTGAAATGTATGAAAATCGCGAACGCTTCGATCATGAAAAAAACTGCGTCGAGATTGTTTTGGCGGAGTTTAGCGAAGAGGTTATCGCTTCAAGCTTAATCCGAACATTTGAACAAATCGTCGGAGAAAAGCAAAAGCAACCTTAAGTTTTGCTATAAAGCCAATCTGACGCATCGGTTTTCCGCCGTCTTGGCATCCGTTTAATCCGTTTCCTTTTCAGACGACCTTCAAGAACAAAGGTCGTCTGAAACACTGTTTACACACTACATAATGTCTCAAACCAACCTCCCGTCCCGCCGCCTTTCCGTCGCCCCCCCATGCTCGACTGGACGGATCGCCACTACCGATACCTCGCCCGCCAGATTACCCGCAACACATGGCTTTACAGCGAAATGGTCAATTCCGGCGCCATCGTCTATGGCGACAAAGACCGCTTTTTGATGTTCAACGAAGGCGAGCAGCCCGTCGCCCCTGCAACTGGGCGGCAACGACCCGTCCGATTTGGCGAAAGCGGCCAAAGCCGCAGAAGAATACGGCTACAACGAGGTCAACCTCAACTGCGGCTGCCCCAGCCCGCGCGTGCAAAAAAAGGCTCGTTCGGCGCGTGTCTGATGAACGAAGTCATGCTGGTTGCCGACTGCCTCAACGCCATGCAGGACGCGGTCGGCATCCCCGTTACCGTCAAACACCGCATCGGCGTCGACAGGCAGACCGAATACCAAACCGTCGCCGATTTCGTCGGCACGCTGCGCGACAAAAACCGCCTGCAAAACCTTCATCGTCCATGCCCGCAACGCATGGCTGGACGGACTCTCCCCAAAGAAAAACCGCGACGTTCCGCCGTTGAAATACGATTACGTTTACCGCTTGAAAAAAAGAGTTTCCCGATCTGGAAATCATCATCAACGGCGGCATCACCACCAACGAAGCAATCGCCGGACACCTGCAACACGTTGACGGCGTAATGGTCGGACGCGAGGCGTATCACAACCCGATGGTCATGCACGAATGGGACAGGCTGTTTTACGGCGATACCCGCAGCCCGATTGAATACGCCGATTTGGTGCAGCGCCTCTACACATACAGCCAAGCCCAAATCCAAGCCGGACGCGGCACAATCTTGCGCCACATCGTCCGCCACAGCCTCGGGCTGATGCACGGCCTGAAAAACGCCCGCACCTGGCGGCGTATGCTTTCCGACGCGACGCTGTTGAAAGACAACGACGGCAGCCTGATTCTCGAAGCATGGAAAGAAGTCGAGCGGGCGAACGTATGGGAATAAAAGCGCGGTTTTCTTAAACATCAAACACGTCGTCTGAAAACAGATTCCTTTTCAGACAACCTTTTTACCTTTTTAATCTATCCCTATGATGAAACGAACCATACCGATTATCTTCTCAGCCTTCCTGCTTGCCGCCTGCCAAGCCTCGTCCACTCAAGAAACACGAACCATGAATACCCGACTTTGGGCAGTATCTGTCAAGCAAGATGCCAACCTTTACCGTATCGATGACAAACTCTACCGCAGCGAACAGCCTGTTCCCGAGGACGGCGAAACTATTTCGCAGCAGGGGTATCAAAAGCGTCGTCAATCTGCGCTTTTTCGACCGCAATGACGACGACTATCTCAAGCAATACGGCATCAACATCATCAACCGCCCACTGTTGTCGTGGAATGTCAAACCTAAAGACATCGCCGAAATCCTGTACCTGATTGAAAAACAACAACAAAACGGCGCAGTCCTCATCCATTGCTACCACGGTGCCGACAGGACGGGGCTGATTGCCGGAATGTACCGCATCCTTTACCAAGGCTGGCAGATTGAAGAGGCAAAAAGCCGAAATGCAGCACGGCCCCTACGGTTATCACAGCATTTGGAAAAAAATATCGCCAACCTGTTTACCGAAGCAAAAGTACAGGAAGTCAAAAACCATTTGGAACGCCTGCGCAGCAACGAACGGAATGCATTATCCGGGCAATAACGCTGACTTATACATCCAATACTGACTCTGACTGCCAGGCTGATTTTTAGAGACAACATATTTATTGGTGCATCATTCCCGCTCAGGCGGGAATCCATTGGAAATCTTCAATTCAAAATTAGATTCAATCCTATGGGAAATAACGGTTAATAGCGGGTGTCGTATCAAAAAATAAACGTGTCGGCCGTATATAAAAGGTCGTCTGAAAACCTTATCCATCAGGTTTTCAGACGACCTTTTTATATAGTGGATTAACTAAATCAGGACAAGGCGACGAAGCCGCAGACAGTACAGATAGTACGGAACCGATTCACTTGGTGCTTCAGCATCTTAGAGAATCGTTCTCTTTGAGCTAAGGCGAGGCAACGCCGTACTGGTTTAAAGTTAATCCACTATATCTGCGGTCTTAATCGGGCGATTCAGTTCAAATCACAAAATCCATTGCCACGCCCTGTAAGCTCTGGTCCATATCTGCCGCCGGGGTTTTTGACCGAACGCCCCACCGGTTTGGCAGGCACGCCGACGACGGTGATTGACGACGGTACATCCGCAACGACCACGCTGCCTGCGCCGATTTTGGAATTGTCGCCGATGCGGATGTTGCCCAATATCGAAGCGTTCGCGCCGATCATCACACCGTCGCCGATTTTCGGATGGCGGTCGCCGCCTTCCTTGCCCGAACCGCCGAGCGTTACGCCGTGCAGGATGGAAATATTGTTGCCCAACACGGCGGTCTCGCCCGCCACGAAACCGGTGGCGTGGTCGAGCATCAGCCCATGACCGAAACGGGCGGCGGGGTGGATATCGACGCCGAACACTTCCGACATGCGGTTTTGCAGGAAATACGCCAGCGTTTTGCGGCCGTTTTGGTAGAGCCAGTGATTGATGCGGTGCGCCTGAATGGCGTGGAAACCTTTGAAATACAAGAGCGGCAGCGAATATTCGTCGCAGGCGGGATCGCGTTCGTAAATGGCTTTCAAATCGGCTTCGACGCAGTTGCTGATGCGCGCGTCGCTGCCCAATGCCTGCTGGTAGATTTCAAACAGGGCGCGCACGTCCATAATCGGGCTGCCAAGTTTGCTGGAAAGGTGGTAGGCAAGGACGGAATCGAGCGAGTCGTGGCGCAACACGGTTTGGTGCAAAAAAAGCTCGCCAGCATCGGTTCGGCTGCGGCTGCGGCTGCGGTTTCTTCGCGGATGGTGTGCCAGAGGTTGAAATCGGTTGTGTTCAGGTGGTCTTTTTTCATGTCTGGGGTCGTCTGAAAAATAGGAAGGTATCGGTGTATCTTACCTTTTATCAACGATTTGCGATAGCGCATTGCGGAATATGCTTATGATGGTTTCCGTGTGCTTGAAGTTTTTTCAGACGACCTTATATAAAGTAGCATTCGATTCAAACCATTCCAAAGGATGCATGAAATGAGCGAACATCACGAACAATATCAACACGAAACCGAAGAGGCGGCAAACGCAGAAGCCGCCCAAGCCCCCAAAACCGAACAACCCGAAGCTACCGAACCGCCGACTTACGAAGAATTGCAGGCGCGTATCGCCGAGTTGGAAGGACAGTTGAAAGACAGCGAACTGCGCGGCCTGGCGAACGAGCAAAACCTGCGCCGCCGCCATCAACAGGAAATCGCCGATACGCACAAATTCGCCGGACAAAAATTCGCCGCCGAAATGCTGCCGGTCAAAGACTATCTCGAAATGGCGCTGCTCGACCAAAGCGGCAATTTCGACGCGCTGAAAAATGGGCGTGCAAATGACGCTGAACGAATTGCAAAAAGCGTTTGACGCCACGCACATCAAAGAAATCAACCCGCAGCCCGGCGACAAACTCGACCCGCACCAACATCAGGCAATGCAGGCGGTCGTCAGCGAGCAAGAGCCGAACACCATCGTCAGCGTCATGAAAAAAAGGCTACACCCTGTCCGACCGCGTATTACGTCCCGCAATGGTTGTCGTGGCGAAACAAGAATCCTGAAGGCACCGCTTGATAAAGTTTATCAAGCATAAAAATTTTCAGACGACCCTTCCCCGTCCCTCAAGCCTCAATCCCGCTTTTTGGAAAAATCATTCCGATGATGCTCAATCGGAAAAACAAAGACAAGGTCGTCTGAAAAAAACAAAAATACCGTCCTGTGGATAAATAGTCTAGTTTGTTGAATTTTATATAAAAAAATTTCAACAAAACCCTTGAAAAAATATCGGGCAACCTTATTTACAGGTCAAAGGAACAAAATGTTCCACACAATTATTAATTTAGAAAAATCTTTTTAGGAGCAACATCAATATGGCAAAAAGTAATCGGTATCGACTTAGGTACAACCAACTCTTGTGTATCCATCTCTGAAAAACGGTCAAACCAAAGTTATTGAAAAACGCAGAAGGCGCACGCACTACGCCGTCTGTCGTCGCTTATCTGGACGGCGGCGAAGTCCTCGTCGGCGCACCGGCCAAACGCCAAGCCGTAACCAACGCTAAAAACACCATCTACGCTGTCAAACGTTTGATCGGTCATAAATTTGAAGACAAAGAAGTCCAACGCGACATCGAATCCATGCCTTTCGAAATCATCAAAGCCAACAACGGCGACGCATGGGTGAAAGCGCAAGGCAAAGAGCTGTCTCCGCCGCAAGTTTCCGCAGAAGTCCTGCGTAAAATGAAAGAAGCCGCCGAATCTTATTTGGGCGAAAAAGTAACCGAAGCCGTGATTACCGTTCCGGCCTACTTCAACGACAGCCAACGTCAAGCCACCAAAGACGCAGGCCGCATCGCCGGTTTGGATGTAAAACGCATCATCAACGAGCCGACCGCAGCCGCTTTGGCATTCGGTATGGACAAAGGCGACAACAAAGACCGCAAAGTAGCCGTATATGACTTGGGCGGCGGTACCTTCGATATTTCCATCATCGAAATCGCCAACCTCGACGGCGACAAACAATTCGAAGTATTGGCAACCAACGGCGACACCTTCTTGGGTGGTGAAGACTTCGACCAACGCCTCATCGACTACATCATCGCCGAGTTCAAAAAAAGAACAAGGCATTGATTTAAAAACAAGACGTGATGGCATTGCAACGTCTGAAAGAAGCTGCCGAAAAAGCTAAAATCGAATTGTCCAGCGGCCAGCAAACCGAAATCAACCTGCCGTACATCACCATGGACGCAACCGGCCCGAAACACTTGGCGATGAAAATCACCCGTGCCAAATTCGAAAGCCTGGTTGAAGACCTGATTGCCCGCTCTATCGAGCCTTGCCGCACCGCATTGAAAGATGCCGGTTTGAGCACCAGCGACATCGACGACGTGATCTTGGTCGGCGGTCAGTCCCGTATGCCGAAAGTACAAGAAGCCGTTAAAGACTTCTTCGGCAAAGAGCCGCGCAAAGACGTCAACCCTGACGAAGCCGTTGCCGTAGGCGCAGCGATTCAAGGCGAAGTATTGAGCGGCGGCCGCAGCGACGTATTGCTGCTGGACGTAACCCCTCTGTCCTTGGGTATCGAAACCATGGGCGGCGTGATGACCAAGCTGATTCAGAAGAACACCACCATCCCGACCAAAGCGTCGCAAGTGTTCTCTACCGCCGAAGACAACCAAAGCGCAGTAACCATCCATGTACTGCAAGGCGAACGCGAACGCGCTTCCGCCAACAAATCTTTGGGTCAGTTCAACTTGGGCGACATCGCACCCGCACCGCGCGGTATGCCGCAAATCGAAGTCACCTTCGACATTGACGCCAACGGTATCCTGCACGTTTCCGCCAAAGACAAAGGCACAGGCAAAGCCGCCAACATTACCATCCAAGGTTCTTCAGGCTTGAGCGAAGAAGAAATCGAACGCATGGTGAAAGATGCCGAAGCCAATGCAGAGGAAGACAAAAAACTGACTGAATTGGTCGCTTCCCGCAACCAGGCCGAAGCCCTGATTCACTCCGTGAAAAAAATCTTTGGCGGACTACGGCGATAAACTCGACGCAGCCGAGAAAGAAAAAATCGAAGCCGCGCTGAAAGAAGCCGAAGAAGCCGTGAAAGGCGACGACAAAGCCGCCATCGATGCCAAAGCCGAAGCACTGGGTGCAGCCAGCCAAAAACTGGGCGAAATGGTTTACGCACAAGCACAAGCCGAAGCCCAAGCAGGCGAAAGCGCACAAGCCGAGCCGTCCTCAGCCAAGAAAGACGACGACGTAGTAGATGCCGACTTTGAAGAAGTAAAAGACGACAAGAAATAATTAAGGTCGTCTGAAAAAGCGCGAATCGCAAGGTTCGCGCTTTTTGTTTGAATTATTTATAGTAAAAAGTCGTCTGAAAACTTTTCAGACGACCTTCTGCCTATCTGTTGCCCTGTGGGGAAACATAAGAAAAATAGACTTATTTTTTTCAAACCATCCAATCAAAGGAAACCTTCATGACGACATTCCCCATCGCGCGCGCGGGCGATAAGACACTTGAAATCCAAGGAAAAAAATGGCGAACCGCCACGGCTTGATCGCCGGTGCGACAGGTACAGGTAAAACCGTAACTCTGCGCCGTATGGCGGAAGCCTTCAGCAGCGAGGGTGTTCCCGTATTTTTTTGGTTGACGTCAAAGGCGATTTGTCGGGCATCGCGCAAGCGGGTGCCGCCAGTGGCAAGGTCGGCGAACGCATTGCCGAGTTTGGCTTGGGCGAGCAATGGCTGCAAAGCTTCCCCGTGCGCTTTTGGGATGTTTACGGCGAAACCGGCATTCCGGTGCGCGTAACCGTTTCGGAGATGGGGCCGCTGCTGCTGGCGCGTTTGATGAATTTGAACGATACGCAGGAAGGCTTGTTGAACCTCGTGTTCAAAGTCGCCGACGACAAAGGCTGGCACATTCTGGATTTGAAAGACTTGCGCAGTATGCTGAAACACGTTTCCGACCACGCTTCGGAATACCGCACGCAATACGGCAACGTCTCCGCCGCCAGTATCGGCGCGATTCAGCGGCAGCTTTTGACGCTGGAGAACGAAGGTGCGGAAAAATTCTTCGGCGAGCCGTCGCTCAACCTGCAAGATTGGATGCAGACCGACAATGGCAAAGGCGTCATCAACGTCCTCAATTCGGAAAAACTGATGCGTTCGCCGCGTATGTACAGCGCGTTTTTGCTGTGGATGTTGGCGGAGTTGTTTGAAACCCTGCCTGAAGTCGGCGATTTGGAAAAACCGAAATTCGTGATGTTCTTCGACGAAGCGCATTTGATGTTCGACAACGCCGCCAATGCGCTGGTGGAACAGGTCGAGCAAGTTGTGCGCCTGATCCGTTCCAAAGGTGTGGGCGTGTATTTCGTGACCCAAAACCCGCTCGATTTGCCCGATACCATCCTCGGACAGCTCGGCAACCGCGTGCAACACGCCCTGCGCGCTTTCACGCCGCGCGACCAAAAAGCGGTTAAAGCCGCTGCCGAAACCTTCCGCAGCAATCCGAATATCAAAGTTGCCGAAGCGATTGCCGAACTGGGCGTCGGCGAAGCGCTCGTTTCCTTCCTCGACGAAAAAGGCATGCCGGAGCCGGTAGAGCGCGCGCTCGTCCTGCCGCCTCAATCCGCCTTGACCCCGCTTGCTGCCGAAGAGCGCAACCGATTGTTCCAAAACGATGATTTGTATCCGACCTATAAAGACATGGTGGACAACTATTCCGCTTTTTGAAGCCTTAGCCGAAGCCGACAGTCAGGTCGCTGCGGAGAAAGAGGCGGCAGCGGCGGCAAAAGAGCAGGAGAAAGCGCAAAAAGCCGCTGAAAAAGAAGCCGCCAATGCCGACCCCGGCATACTCGGCGGACTGCTCGGCGGTTTGAGCGGCGGGCGCAAAAAGTCAGGGCAGGGCTTGGGCTACAACGTCGCCGACGCCATCGGCAGCCAAATCAACCGCCAAGTGACCAATGCCATCTCCCGCAGCGTGATGGGCATTATTAAAAAAATATGTTTAAGAAATAAGGCGTAATAAAGAAGGCAGAGGTCGTCTGAAAGCCTGACAATCGGTTTTCAGACGACCTTTTATATTAAATTCAAAAAAATATACCGTCATTCACGCGCGGGTGGGAATCCAGAGCTGCCTGCACAGGAACTTATCAGGCAAAAAAACGGTTTCTTTAACTTTACGTTCTGGATTCCCGCCTGCGCGGGAATGACGATTCAGGTATTTCTATATTGAATCCGCTATATTTTTACCTCAACTTACCATCAAAACCGCGTTGTCGAAGCCGCTGTGGCGCAGCAGTCTGTATAGGTCTGATTTTCGAATCAGACAGTTTAAGATGTTTGGAATCCTCGTAAAAAAAGGTCGTCTGAAATTTTCAGACGACCTCTAATATTTTTGAAAATTGAAATGAAAAAAACTACCTGCCGTTACTTTTTGAGTAGGTGAGGAGGAAGGGTTTTGTACCTGATTTTTGCAAGTTTCTTTTTATCTTGCGCTTCTGCGGCGTTTCTTGCGTTTTCGGGCATTAGTTGGTAGAGCTCGTCCAATTCTTTTCGGTTCGGTAATGGCTTTCTTCACAATGAAATTGATTAAGTCGAACATTTTTTTCCTGCAACCTTGTCGAAATCCTCATCCACAATTTGGCCAGGATGTACGGCGTTATTGCCGGTAATCCGCAAAGTATCGGCAACTTGGACAACCCGTCCTGAGAATGCGCCTTTTTCAACCAGCGACCTGATGTCGTCATTAATGTTTTTTTCCCTTTTTTTCTCCCAAGTGGATACATAATTTTTTTGCAAGCCTAAACGCAGTAATGCTGCTGCTCCTCGAGGGGATTTGATAAAAAAATTCGGGCGGCTTCTTCGTAATCTTTTTTTCACATCCTCGGGCATATCTTCGGCTGGAAGGGGTGCAGAGCCGAAATCTGGATAGAGTATTTCACCTTTTCTTCGGAGTTCCAAACCTGTCAATTTCGTTTCCGTTACTCGCCAAAAAAACTATATTGTTTACAATGAGCACAAATAGCTTGATAATAAACACTTGGTTCTTTACTTTTGCCATTCCATATGCGAAAAATGCCCCGCAATGTGGGCAATTAAAAAGCTTTTTTTATAAAAACTCAGGTGCGGTATATGCTGTCATTTCTGCCATCTCCCTATCAATGTTAACAAAACAATATCTATTGGTTTTCGATAAAGGTCGTCTGAAAACTTTTCAGACGACCTTTTATATTAATTCAAAAAAACATGCCGTCATTCCCGCGCAGGCGGGAATCCAGACCCTGTCCGCACAGGAACTTATCGGGTAAAACGGTTTCTTCAACTTTACGTTCTGGATTCCCGCCTGCGCGGGAATGACGGTTCAGGTATTTCTATTGAATCCGCCATATTTTTACCTCAACCTTACCGTCACGCCGCGTTGTCGAAGCCGCTGTGGCGCAGCAGTGCGTCTATGCTCGGTTCGCGTCCGCGGAAGGCTTTGAAGGACTCCGCCGCGCTGCGGGAGCCGCCGACGGCGAGGATTTCCTGCCAGAAGCGTTTGCCTGTGGCGGCGACGTCGTCGCTTTCTTCAAAGGCGGCGTAGGCGTCGGCGCTGAGGACTTCGGCCCATGCGTAGCTGTAATAGCCTGCGGAGTAGCCGCCGGCGAAGATGTGGCCGAAGCTGTTGGCGAAGCGGTTGTATTCGGGCGGTTGGATGACGGCGACTTCTTTGTGCACGCTGTCTAAAACCTGCGGCCAGTTTTTCAGACGACCTTCGTTGTCTTCGCTGTAAATGGTCATGTCGAAGAGGGCGAACTCCATCTGGCGGACGAGGAACATGCCGCGTTGGAAGTTTTTGGCGGCAAGCATTTTGTCGAAGAGTTCTTTCGGCAGGGGCGGCGCCGGTTTCTTCGTGGGCGGACATTTGTGCCAAGACGTCGTATTCCCAGACGAAGTTTTCCATAAACTGGCTGGGCAGCTCGACGGCGTCCCACTCGACGCCGTTGATGCCGGATACGCCCAGTTCGTCCACTTGGGTGAGCAGGTGGTGCAGGCCGTGGCCGGTTTCGTGGAAGAGGGTGAGGATTTCATCATGGCTCAGGCGGGCTTCTTTGCCGCCGACGGGCGGGGTGAAGTTGCAGACGAGGTAGGCGGTGGGCAGTTGCAGCGTGCCGTCGGCGAAGCGGCGGCGGCCTTTGTAGTCGTTCATCCACGCGCCGCCGCGTTTGCCTTCGCGGGCGTAGAGGTCCATATAGACGCCGCCTATGGTTTTTGCCGTTTTGTTCCAGCTCGAAGTAGCGCACGTCTTTGTGCCAGACGGGAACGGTTTTTTTCGGCGAATCCGATGCCGTAGAGTTTTTTTGATTTGGGCGAACAGGCCTGCCAGAACTTTGCTGACGGGGAAGTATTTTTTGACTTCGGTTTCGCTGAATGCGTATTTGGCTTCGCGCAGTTTTTCGCTGGCGTAGCTCAAGTCCCACGGCTGCGGGTCGGCGAGGTTCAGGCTTTCTCGGGCGAAGGCTTTGACTTCGGCGAGGTCTTTTTCGGCGTAGGATTTGGCGCGGCGGGCGAGGTCGTGCAGGAAGGTGAGGACTTGTTCGGGGGTGTCCGCCATTTTGGTTGCCAGCGACAATTCGGCGTAGTTTTTTTGAAGCCGAGCAGTTTGGCGGTTTGCAGGGGCGTTTTCGAGGGTGCGGTCGATGTTGGCGGTGTTGTCGAATTTGCCGTCGTCTCGAAAGTTCGCTGGCGCGGGTAACGTAGGCGCGATAGATTTGTTCGCGCAGTTCGCGGTTGTCGGCGTATTGGATGACGGCGAGGTAGTGCGGAATCTGCAAACCGATTTTTGTAGCCTGTTTTACCTTCGCTTTGCGCGGCGGCGGCAAACATGGCGAGCGAGTCTTCGGGAATGCCGGCAAGCGGTGCGGCGTCATCGAAGTAGAGGGCGAAGGCGTCGGTCGCGTCTAAGACGTTTTGCGAGAATTTGGCGGAGAGTTGCGCGCCTTCGGTTTGCAGTTTTGCCAGTTCTGCCTGCTGTTCGGGCGGCAATTCCGCGCCGCTGAGGACGAAATCGCGCAGGTCGTGGTTGAGCTTGGTTTTTTTGTGCGGGGGAGAGGGTGTCGAATTCGGGGAGTTTTTTTGATGGTTTTAAAGCGGTTGTACAGCTCGATGTCTTGTCCGATTTCGGTGAAGAAGACGGTGATTTCGGGCATCAGTTCGTTATAGACGGCGCGCAGTTCGGGCGTATCGACGACGGAGTTGAGATGGGACACGACGCCCCAAATCCTGCCGACGCGTTCGGTGATGCCGGTCAGACGCTCGACGGTGTTTGCCCAGTCGGTGTGCGTTTGGGCTTTGACTTCGGCAATCTGCGCGCGCGCTTCGGCGATAGCGGTTTGCAGGGCGGGTTTGATGTCGGCGGTTTGGATGGCGTCGAAACGGGGTTCTTCGCCCAAATGGAGCAGTACGTTGTCGGTCATGGATGGGATTCCTTTGTGTGGGTGGCGGGTTCGGACGGAGGTCGTCTGAAAAATGGCTGCCGCCTGAGTCAATGGGAAAAATGAGGATAATGTGTGTCTGGGTTTTAGGTTTGCCGTTCGGGCGAACCGATTGTGTTTTCAGACGACCTGTTTGGATTCGGGGTCGTCTGAAAATGACGGGAGCAAACAATAGGGGAGATATAGTGCCATCACGTCAGGCTTAAAGCGTCTTTCCCTGTTTTTACGCTATTCCGCGCCGCGCGGGTTGGATTTGAGCGGGGCGGCGAGGTCGAGGCTCATCGGTGTGCCGGCAGGGGCGAATACGGCTTGTGCGATATTGGTTTGCAACGAATCGGCAAACGCGCCGCGATAGATTTTCGCGCCTTGGTGGGTCAGGGTTGGATTGGACGTCGACGTAAACTTCGCCGCCGATTTGCTGCCACAGGCGGCAGAACGTATAGTCTTCGGAAAGGTAGCGTTTGCTTTCGGGATCGACCATGCAGTCGAAGAAGCGGTAGTGCAGCCCTTTGTCTTCGCGCTTGTAGTCGCTGTCGGAGATGTAGTTCAGCTCGGGGTAGGCGGCCATCATTTTTTCGAACACGCTGCGTTTGATGACCATGAATCCGGTCGGCGCGTCATCGACTTTCATAAAAACCTTCTTCATCGACGCGCAGGACGATTTCGCCGTTTTCGTTTTTATCGCCTGTGTTGACGGTGTAGGCGGTGTACATCCGCTCGAAATCCGCTTGGGTCGTGCCGGCGGGAACGCCTTCGTCAGGCCAGTTTTCGCGTTTCAGCGGATAAATGCCCGCTACCACGTCTTTATCCGCCAAAAGCAGGCGGTAGAACGCTTCGGCGGAAAAACCGATGTCGGAGTCTATCCAGAAGAGGTGCGTCCATTCTTGGTTTTCCAAGAAGGTCGCCACGCAATTATTGCGCGCGCGGGTAATCAGGCTTTCGCCGCGCTGCATCATTACTTGCAGCGGCCAGCCGTTTTGCGCGCTGGTGTGGACGATATTGAGCAGCGAAAGGACGTAATTGTGGAAATATTTCCCGTCGTGGCTGGGGGTCATGATGACGGGGTACATTTGCGTAAGGGCGGATTCGGGCAACATAGTATTTTCCTGATTGTTAATAGATTATGGGGTTAAGCTTGAGGGTTTAGCAGGCGGTATTGTACGCGCAAAAACTCATCCAGCACCGCCTGCTGGATTTCTAAACGCTTCGCCACGGGCGAGGCATAGCGCACGATGATAAGGTACACCTTGTCGTCATGCGGCACGCGGGTTACGCGCGGCTGGGCGGCAGGGGTAATGAACAGCTTCTCCGCCTGCACGTTTTCCAAAATGCCGCTGGATGGCGGGTACATAAGGTTGGCACAAAGGCTCCAATACGACTTTCAGATGACCTACAATCACATCCGAATCCAAATGAATCGGCACGGGAATTTCCACCGTATGAATCACATAATCGCCCAAGATATTGTCGCGGCGGACGGAATGGTTCAAAAGCAGGCTGTTCGGGAACGACAGCGTTTTACCCGAAAGCTGCCCGACCAGCGGGTTCGGACCGAGCTGCATCATCAGCGTGTTCAAAAGATTAATATCGACCACGCGCCCGCGCAGGCCGTTGACCTCGATATAGTCGCCGACCGAATATTGTTTCGTTACCGAGCGCAAGATGCTGCCCGACAAACACATAATCAGTTCCTTCGTCGCTACTACAATAGCCGCCGCTACGGCAAACATCGACAGCGCCAGCGTCTGGATTTGTGTCGCCCAAATTATCGCCAGCCCGAAAATGGTCAAAATCAGCGTCAGATTGCGGCTGAGTACCAAGGAGCGGCGTTTTTCCTCGATGCTGTAATGCGGGTGGCGGCGCAGATACAGGTTCAGCAAAACGCCGCGCAAAACCAGCAGCGCCATGACCATCAGCACCGATTCCACCACTTCCTCGCGTACCGGCAGAGTATGCAGCCATTGCCGTACTGTGTCCCACATAGTGTAAAAAAATCCTATATTTATCTTGATATTGTTTTCAGACGACCTATACGCATTATCGGCACGGACTGCCAAGCCGCCTAAGAAATGACATTATAAATGATAACGAATGGGGCGGTCGTCTGAAACATTTGCAAGAGGCATATTATCGGAATTATGCGTTCAGACGACCTTTAAAAACCTATAATGATATACTGTAACACTATGTTAATAAAGAAGAAATTGTTTACTGAACTGCCAAAAAAGGATAACATAGAGACTGTAACATAAAGGGTTTGAATTAACCATCGATAACGAGGAATCAAAATGACTTGCAAAATCCACGATCATCACGACCATACCCATGGCGCCGGTTGCGGCCATACCGCCATCAAACACGGCGACCACACCGACTATCTGCACGACGGTCATCTGCACCACGAACACAACGGCCATTACGACGAACACAGCTTAAGCGTCAATGAAACCAATCCCGACGGCTGCCATCCCGTCGATACCTGCAAAGGCCACGTTCACGGCGAAGGTTGCGGCCATGAAGCCGTACCGCACGGCGATCACACCGACTACATCGTCAACGGCCGCCTGCACCACCAACACGGCGACCACTGCGACGATCACGGTCCGGTCGAGATTGTGAAGTAAGCAGTTTTTAAAGCTTAGGTATAAAAAGGTCGTCTGAAATACATTTAGGTTTTCAGACGACCTTTTTACACTGTGTATGACAAAAAACCTGCCCGAATCGTCGGGCAGGTTTGCTTATAGCTGAATCGAGTCGGATTAGTTTTTTTGTCCAGATCGACCAGTTTGTTTTTGGCAATCCAAGGCATCATGGAACGCAGTTGCGCACCGACTTTTTCGATTTGGTGGTCGGCAGTCAGGCGGCGGCGGGCGGTCATGCTGGCGTAGTTGACGGCGCCTTCTTGGATGAACATTTTGGCATATTCGCCGGTTTGGATGCGTTTGAGGGCGTTGCGCATGGCTTCGCGGGATTTGTCGTTGATGACTTCCACGCCGGTAACGTATTCGCCGTACTCCGCGTTGTTGGAAATGGAGTAGTTCATGTTGGCGATGCCGCCTTCGTAAATCAGGTCAACGATGAGCTTCATTTCGTGCAGACATTCGAAGTATGCCATTTCGGGCGCGTAGCCTGCTTCGGTCAGGGTTTCGAAGCCGGTTTTGATCAATTCGACCACGCCGCCGCACAATACGGCTTGTTCGCCGAAGAGGTCGGTTTCGGTTTCTTCGCGGAAGTTGGTTTCAATCACGCCGCCTTTGGTGCCGCCGTTGGCTGCTGCGTAAGACAGGGCGATGTCGCGCGCTTTGCCGCTTTTATCTTGGTAAACGGCGATCAGCGAAGGTACGCCGCCGCCTTTCAGGAATTCGCTGCGTACGGTATGGCCGGGGCCTTTGGGGGCGACCATAATCACGTCCAAGTCGGCGCGCGGTACGATTTGGTTGTAGTGTACGTTGAAGCCGTGCGCGAAAGCGAGTACCGCGCCTTGTTTCAGGTTAGGCTCGATTTCGTTTTTGTATACGACGGGTTGGTTTTCGTCGGGCAGCAGAATCATCACTACGTCAGCTTTTTTGGTGGCATCGGCTACGGACAATACTTCGAAGCCGGCTGCTTCTGCTTTTTCCAAGAGCCGCCTTGGCGCAGGCCGACTACTACGTTTACGCCTGAATCTTTCAGGTTTGCCGCGTGGGCGTGGCCTTGTGAGCCGTAGCCGATGATGGCGACGGTTTTACCTTTGATCAGGGACAGGTCGGCGTCTTTATCGTAATAAACTTGCATTTGATTTCCTTTGGATAAAATGGGTTCCGGCTTTGTGTTGAGGATGCCAGACAGTTGGATTGAGGGTAAAGGGTTAAACGGAGAGTTCTTCCATCAAAAACGATTTCGAGCGCGTCGGTTTTGCCGTCGATGGCTTTAACGAAACCTTGGAAATGTTCGCTGGCGTTGTGCGTATCGATGGCTGCCTGAGATTTCCAGTTTTCGACGAAGACGAAACGTTCGGGCTTGCCGATTTCCTGATGCAAATCGTAGCTGATGTTGCCTTCTTCCGCGCGGCTGGCTTTGACCAGGCTTTGGAACAAGGGTTTCAGCGTTTCCGTGTATTCGGGTTTGACGGTAACCAGCGCGATGATTTTAATGTTTGACATCAATCTCTCCTGCCGTTTCTGTTTTCAGACGACCTATCGGGTCGTCTGAAAACCTGACGGTGTTAAATTTTTCAAAAATACGCTCGCCGCGGCCGATTCCGGCTGCACCTGTGCGTACGGTTTCCAAAAATCTGGGCGCGTCCGACGGTTTCGAGGAAGGAGTCGAGTTTGTCGGTCGAGCCTGTGATTTCGATGGTGTAGCTGCGGTCGGTTACGTCGATGATGCTGCCACGGTAGATTTCAGTCAGGCGTAAAAAAATTCGTCGCGGTCTTTGCCGACGGCGCGGACTTTTACCAACATCAATTCGCGTTCGACAAAACGGCTTTCGTTCAAATCGACCACTTTGACAACCTCAATCAATTTATTGAGTTGCTTGGTGATTTGTTCGATGACTTGCTCGTCGCCATGGGTAACGATGGTCATGCGCGAAAGGGTTTTGTCTTCGGTCGGGGCTACTGCCAAGGAATCGATGTTGTAGTCGCGAGCGGAGAAAAGACCGACCACGCGGCTCATCGCGCCTGATTCGTTTTCCATCAGAACAGATAAGATATGTCGCATTGTCGTTCTCCTTACGCTTTCGGGTTTTCGCGCATATGCGGCGGCAGGACCATTTCGTCCAAACCTTTGCCGTTGCCGACCATGGGCAGCACGTTTTTGTTTTTTTATCGGTCAAGAAGTCGATAAATACCAGACGGTCTTTTGTCGGACCGCTTCCAAAAGCGCGCCTTCAACATCGGATTTTTTGTCCACGCGGATGCCGATGTGCCCGTATGCTTCCGCCAGTTTGACGAAATCGGGCAGGGAATCGAAATAGGTTTCCGATTCACGGTTGCCGTAATACAGCTCCTGCCATTGGCGAACCATGCCGAGGTAGCCGTTGTTTAGGGTAACGACGTTAATCGGGACATGGTATTGGAAGCAGGTAGACAATTCCTGGATGTTCATCTGAATCGAACCTTCGCCCGTAATACAGAACACGTCTTGGTCGGGAGCGGCGAGTTTCGCGCCCAACGCATACGGCAGGCCTACGCCCATCGTACCCAAGCCGCCGGAATTGAGCCATTGTCGCGGGCGTTCAAACGGATAATATTGCGCCGCGAACATTTGGTGTTGTCCCACGTCCGAAGTGATGATGGCGGAATTGCCGGTAACTTCGGCAAGTTTCTGCACGACATATTGTGGCTTGATGATTTCGCTGTCGTTGTCAAACCACAAGCAGTTGCGCGAACGCCATTCTTCAATGTTTTTCCACCATTTGTCCAAAGAGTCGGCGGCAGGAGCATCCTGCTTGCCCCACAAAGCAATCATTTCGGACAAGACGTTTTTTTCACATCGCCGACAATCGGAATATCGACTTTCACGCGTTTGGCGATGCTGGACGGGTCAACATCAATATGAATGACTTTTTTGGCTTTTTCAAAAAATTTGGACGGAACGGAGACGACACGGTCGTCAAAACGCGCGCCCACTGCCAACACGACATCTGCGTTTTGCATGGCGAGGTTGGCTTCGTAAGTGCCGTGCATACCCAGCATGCCTAAGAATTGGCGGTCGCTTGAAGGGTACGCGCCCAGCCCCATCAGTGTGCCGGTACATGGTGCGCCCGTCATGCGGACAAATTTCGTCAGCTCTTCCGAAGCATTGCCCAATACCACGCCGCCGCCGAAATAAACGATCGGACGTTTGGCGGAAGCCAACATTTGGATGGCTTTTTTAATCTGCCCGATATGGCCTTGTACGACAGGTTGGTAAGAGCGGATAAAGATGTCTTCCTGCGGATAGCTGAATTTCGCCATCGCCTGCGTTACATCTTTGGGAATATCGACCACAACGGGGCCTGGACGGCCGCTGGCGGCGATTTGGAATGCCTTTTTAATGGTCTCGGCAAGCTCGTTGACGTTGGTTACCAAGAAATTGTGTTTGACGCACGGACGGGTAATGCCGACCGTATCCACCTCTTGAAACGCATCCGTACCGATGAGCGAATTGCCGACCTGTCCGCTGATGACCACCATCGGAATCGAATCGCTGTATGCGGTGGCAATGCCTGTCAGCGCATTGGTCACGCCCGGACCGGAAGTAACCAGTGCGACGCCGACTTTGCCGCTGACGCGCGCATACGCATCTGCCGCGTGTACCGCCGCCTGCTCGTGTCGGGTCAGGATGTGCTTGAATTTATTGAGTTGGAAAAATAGCGTCGTAGATTTCGATGACTGCGCCGCCCGGATAGCCGAAAAACATACTCTACACCTTCGGCTTTGAGACTTTGCACTATGATTTGTGCGCCTGATAATTGCATAATGACCTCTTTTATATGGTTTCAAACCAATAGGGGCAACCCGCCTCGCCACAGCACCTGTAATGCAAGCCCTCCAAGCAGCGGTTTAGGGTACGCGCATTGAAGAAACACGGCGACAGTCAAACTGTCCAATCAATTGGAATGAAACACAGAGTTTATGAATGAAAAGAATGCAAACGATAACGCAAACCGCCTGTTCAATCAAGACAAAAATCTTTCATCTTTTAACGTTGTTTGAATATTGTGAAGATTGTTTTTTTGATTTTTTTATAGGATAAATATGATTTGGGTTTCTTGTATCTCGTATCTTTGTTCATAAAATTGTTGACATTTTAAATGTAGGATTGAAAGGTGCCTTCTCAGTTTGATTCATAAGAAAAAGGTCGGCGGATTCGCATTTGAAGTGCAACTTTCCATAACAGAAAAAAAGGCCAGTATGCGGTAGCATACGGCCTTTCCTGCAAGAAAGATTGCCATGAGCTACACACAACTGACCCAAGACGAACGATACCATATCCAATACCTGTCCCGCCACTGCACCATCGCCGAACAACTTAACCGCCACAAAAGCACCATCAGCCGAGAAATCAAGCGGCACTGCATCCAAGGACAGCAATACAGCGCCGAAAAAGCACAGAAGCAAAGCCGGCTGACCAAACAGCACCGGCGAAAACCCTATAAGCTCGATTCGCAGCTGATTCAACACATCGACACCCTTATCCGCCGCAAACTCAGTCCCGAACAGGTATGCGCCTACCTGCGCAAACACCACGGGATCACACTCCATCACAGCACTATTTACCGCTACCTTCGCCAAGACAAAAGCAACGGCGGCACTTTGTGGCAACACCTCAGAATATGCAGCAAACCCTACCGCAAACGCTACGGCAGCACATGGACCAGAGGCAAAGTGCCCGACCGCGTCGGCATAGAAAACCGACCCGCCATCGTCGACCAGAAAAACCCGCATCGGCGATTGGGACGCCGACACCATCGTCGGCAAAAAAATCAGAAAAAGCGCGTTATTGACCTTGGTCGAACGCGTTACCCGCTACACCATCATCTGCAAATTAAAGAACTTAAAAGCCGAAGACACTGCCCGGGCGGCCATTAGGGTATTAAAGGCATATAAAGCCAGAGTCCACACCATCACCATGGATAACGGCAAAGAGTTCTACCAACACACCAAAATAGCCAAAGCATTAAAGGCGGAAACCTATTTTTGCCGCCCTTACCATTCTTGGGAGAAAGGGCTGAATGAGAACACCAACGGACTCATCCGGCAATATTTCCCCAAACAAACCGATTTCCGAAACATCAGCAATCGGGAGATACGCAGGGTTCAAGATGAGTTGAACCACCGGCCGAGAAAAACACTTGGCTACGAAACGCCAAGTGTTTTATTCTTGAATCTGTTCAAACCACCGGTACCCTGGTGTTGCACTTGAAATCCGAATCCAAGGTCGTCTGAAAACTGAACTGCACCCCAAAAGTTGGACACATACCATCCAACCACCAAGGTGCAGTTTTTTTATGAGCAAATATACATTACACTTCAAATACCAAGCTACCTGCACATACGCAGCCAACAGCGTACTGCAGATCACTACGGCATCTCCCGAACCCACCTGCGGCGATGGATACGCGCCTATCAGGAAGGCGGTATCGGCGCACTCGAACATCCACAATCCAAAACCATGACCGAACACCGCAAAAACCCCTTCATCGCCGACAAACCCGATCACGAAAAAACACAGGCAGAGCTTATCGAAGAGTTGTGCTGAGACCTTTGCAGAAATTCCCTCAAAATCCCCTAAATTCCTATCAAGGCATTTAGGGGATTTTGGGGAATTTTGCAAAGGCCTCAGGCTACACCGAAAGCATGGTTGACCGAGCCTTTGTATTCCGTACCGTTGTCGGAGTAAACGCACTCAATCAGGTATGGGCAGGGATCAATCAGGTGTTCGGTCAGAAACTTGGCGGTGCTGTCTGTGGTTTTGTCCGGCAAAATGGCGGCGTATGGCTCCCTTGAGAAATCGTCGATGGCGACAAACAGGTAATCCCGCTTATCGGTGACTTTCTGCCCTTTGAGCAGCGGCAGCCGTTTGGTGTCGAGATGCACCGGCTCTCCGGGGTAGGATTTATTGTAGCGTTTGGCCTGCTTTTTGAGTTTTTTTCCTGAATGCTGCGTTCTACCTTGGCCAGGCGTTTCATTCCGTACTTTGCCTGTTTGAAACGGTTGTTGGTACTGGTTTGCGGTTTGAGCAGTCTGCCTCTTGCGGCTTTAAGTGCGCGGTAAATGGTGACGCGGCTGACTTGGTAGCGGCGTGCCAGGGAGGTGACGCTTTCCTTCCCCTGCGTGTAGGCCAGCCAAATGGCTTGTCGGTGGTGCGGGGTGAGGCGGGTGTTTTTTTGTGCATGTTCATGTTTCAGTATTCTCCTGGAAATACTGTAAACAACGCTACTGGTTTCTACAGCTTATACGCGCGCCATCCATATGAACAACCCTGATACGCTCGTCCGCACGCAGGCTGCGCCGCTGCTCGTCCCTTTGGTGGAGGAAGGTTGGTTGGAACATGAAGTTACCCGCCTGACCGTATGCGAATACCTCAAACCATTGCTTGCAGACGGCATCGATACGCTGGTGTTGGGCTGAACGCACTTTCCCTTGCTCAAGCCCTTAATCGGTAGGGAGGCGGGTAATGTCGCTTTGGTTGATTCTGCAATTACGACGGCTGAAGAAACAGCACGCGTCCTTGCGCAGGAGGGATTACTCAATACTGACAACAATAATCCCGACTATCGTTTTTATGTCAGCGATATTCCTTTGAAATTCAGAACGATAGGCGAACATTTTCTGGGTAGGACGATGGAGCAGATTGAAATGGTGTCTTTGGGTTAGGCAAGGTTTGCTCAAACACCCGCATATCCGGAGTAAGAACGTGTTCATTGTCTCAGCCTCTGCTGTAAACTATCGGCATGAACAGAAAAACCTACCCAAGCGATATCAGTCGCGAGCAATTTGCGCCTCTCCTTCCCCTGCTGGAAAGTGCCCGTAAACGCACAGCGCCACGCCAGGTGGACTTGTACGATGTCTTTTTGTGCCATTCTCTACCTGCAACGCACTGGCTGCTCCTGGCGCGCTTTGCCGGGCGACTTCCCCAAATGGCGCACCGTGCATTCCTACTTCCAGAGATGGACCGAACCACGCGAGAGTGGCATCAGCATCCTTGAGGAAGCATTAAAAAAATCAGGTAGTTGCGGAGCGCCGCAAGCAGGGGTCGCCATGAAGCAACTACTTTCCTGATTATTGATGCGCAGAGTGTGAAGAACACGGATACCGCCATGGAAAAAGGCTACGATGCGGGCAAGAAGGTTAGCGGTATCAAGCGACATATAGCGGTTGACACGCAAGGTTTGCCGCATGCCCTTGCGGTAACGACGGCGGATGTTACGGATAGAAAAGGCTGCCTGGTGGCATTGGAACGTGGGCGGGATAATCTTGGTGCGATACAAAAAAATCCTTGCTGACGGTGGTTACACGGGTAAGGTATTTGCTTCGTCGGTACAGGAGTTGATTGGTGCGGAGGTAGAGATTGCCAAACGAAACGAATTGCACCGTTTTTGCAGTATTGCCGAAGCGATGGGTAGTAGAGCGCAGCTTTTCCTGGTTGGAAAAAGAACAGGCGGCTTTGGAAAAACTGCGAGCGTAAGTTGAGTACCAGTCTGCAAATGGTAGCTTTGGCTTTCTTGGGAGTCCTGCTACGAAGACTATGAACACGCTCTAAGGATGTGCGGGTGTTTTTTTGTGAAGGTACGTCAGAAAAATGTTTGCAAATTACATTTTAAGTTAATAAAATATAAACTATTATCATTTTTAAAAATTTGATATGAAAAATTCACTTATTGCCCAAGCAGCCGGTATCCTGCCTGTGCTGCTGCTTTCTGCCTGCGCGGGCGGCGGCAGTTTCGATTTGGACAGCGTGGAAACGAAACAGCACAACCCGCAGTCCGAAGCACCGAAATACCAAGACGAACAGACTGAAAAAAACCGGCAAAACCCGATGAAGCGCAGGCGGCGGAAAAACGACCGTCCGGTTTACGGTTTTGCAGCCAAAATACCGCGTCGGAACTGGCACCCGAAAAAAATAAAGAAGATCATAAGGCATTATCAGAAGCGGATTGGGAGAAATTAGGTGCGGGTGAGCTGGGTGAGTTTCCCCAAAAGAATGAGATTTTTTTGCGATGGATAAGGGTACGCTGAACGAATCCATCACAACGGGCGACGGCAAAAGCCGTGTGGAAGGATACACGGATTTCCAATATGTCCGCTCGGGCTATATCTACCGCAACGGTGCCAATAAAAATCGATTTCAAAAAAACAATATCGCCCTTTCCGGCGCGGACGGCTACCTTTTCTACAAAGGCAGCAATCCTTCCCAAGCTCTGCCGATGGGCAAGTCGATTTACAAAGGCACTTGGGATTATGTAACCGATGCCAAGGAAAAACAGAAGTTTTCCCAGTTGGGTAATTCGCAAGCGGGCGATAGGTACGGGGCTTTGTCTGCCGAGGAAGCGGATGTGTTGCGCAATAAAAGCGAGGCACCGGAAGGTCAGACCGATTTTGGGCTGACCAGCGAGTTTGAGGTGGACTTCGCCGCCAAGACCATGACCGGCGCGCTCTACCGCAATAACCGGATTACCCATAACGAAACCGAAAATAAAGCCAAACAAATTAAACGTTACGACATTCAGGCTAACCTGCACGGTAACCGTTTCAAAGGTAAGGCGTTGGCTGCAGATAAAGATACTGGGAACGGTCATCCCTTCGTTTCTGATTCTGATAGTCTGGAAGGTGGTTTCTACGGGCCTCAGGGCGATGAGTTGGGCGGCAAGTTTTTGGCAAACGATAAGAAAGTGCTTGCCGTATTCAGCGCGAAACAGAAAGATGGTGCAGAAAAACCATTGGCTGAAGCCTTTATGGACGCTTACCGTATCGGTGCGGATTTTGTGAAAAAACAGATAGACAGCTTCGGCAACGTGGCCAAACTGCTGATTGACGGCGTAGAGCTTGCGCTTGTGCCGTCCGAAGGCACTCAGACGGCATTCCAGCATGTATTTGAGAAAGACGGTGTGAAGGTGTCGGTATGCTGCTCCAATTTGGATTACCTGCATTTCGGGGTGTTGGAACACGGCGGTTCGCACGATATGTTCCTGCAGGGCAGCCGTACGCCGGTTTCCGATATGCCTGTAACGGCGGGAGAGGCGGTATATCGCGGTACATGGTCGGGTACTATTGTTAATGGTACGAGCTGGAGTGTCGAACCTTCCAATAAGGAAGGCGGTAACCGGGCGGAGTTTAAAGTTAATTTTGCCGAGAAAACCCTCAACGGTATGCTGACGGCGAAAGACCGCATTGCCCCCGTATTCACCATCACTGCCACGATTCAGGGCAACGGTTTTTTTCAGGTGTGGCGAAAACCGGTGAAAAACGGCTTTGCATTAGATCCGAAAAAAATACCATCGATCCGAAACGGACGAATATCCGTGCAGATGTGTCCGGTGGCTTCTACGGCAAAAAAACGCCATTGAGATGGGCGGATCGTTCTCCGGAAATACATTGGAGGGAGAAAGCGGCAAGGTGGCAGTGGTATTCGGTGCGAAACGCCAACAGCTTGTCCGGTAAACTGGGCTGCCGGTTGAAAGAGGAAAGTTCTTCAGACGGCATATCGGCTTTAAATGCCGCCTGAAGGCAGTAAGTAGAGAAATGATATGAAACAGCAACATTTGTTCCGATTAAATATTTTGTGCCTGTCGCTGATGACTGCGCTGCCTGCTTATGCGGATGTTTTACCGGCCGGACAAGTGTGGGAAAAAGCAGCTCGATACCGTGCAGGTCAATGCGAAAAAAACAGAAAACCCGCCGTGATAACGAAGTAACCGGGCTGGGCAAGCTGGTCAAATCTTCCGAGACGCTAAGTAAAGAACAGGTTTTGAATATCCGAGACCTGACCCGTTACGATCCGGGTATTGCCGTGGTCGAACAGGGTCGGGGCGCAAGTTCCGGCTATTCAATACGCGGCATGGATAAAAAAACCGCGTTTCCTTAACGGTAGACGGCGTTTCGCAAATACAGTCCTACACCGCGCAGGCGGCATTGGGTGGGACGAGGACGGCGGGCAGCAGCGGCGCAATCAATGAAATTGAGTATGAAAAACGTTAAGACCGTTGAAATCAGCAAGGGTTCGAATTCATCAGAATACGGAAACGGCGCATTGGCAGGTTCGGTCGCATTTCAAACCAAAACCGCAGCCGACATTATCGGAGAGGGAAAAACAGTGGGGCATTCAGAGTAAAACTGCCTATTCTGGAAAAAGACCATGCCCTGACACAGTCCCTTGCGCTTGCAGGACGCAGCGGCGGCGCGGAAGCCCTCCTTATTTATACTAAACGGCGGGGGCAGGAAATCCATGCGCATAAAGATGCTGGTAAAGGTGTGCAGAGTTTCAACCGGCTGATGCCGGTCGAGGATACCCATCCGTACGCAAATTTCATTGTCGAAGAGGAATGTTCCAATGGATATGCGGCCTGTAAAGACAATGCGAAAAAAGATGCTTTGGCCAAAGATGAGCGCAAAACCGTCAGCACGCAGGATTATACCGGCCCCAGCCGCTTCCTTGCGGACCCGCTTGAGTATGGCAGCCAATCATGGCTGTTCCGACCGGGTTGGCATTTGGACAACCGCCATTATGTCGGAGCCGTTCTTGAACGTACGCAGCAGACCTTTGATACACGGGATATGACTGTTCCTGCCTATTTTTACCGAGGCCGATCTGAATGAAAGTGTCCGGAGAAACGGTACGCCGAGCGGCTTTGGCAAATATTCGGGCAATAATAAGGCCGAAAGGCTGTTTGTTCAGGGAGAGGGCGGTACATTGCAGGGTATCGGTTACGGTACCGGCGTGTTTTATGATGAACGCCATACTAAAAAAACCGGTACGGGGTCGAATATGTTTACCATAATGCTGACAAGGATACCTGGGCCGATTACGCCCGACTTTCTTATGACCGGCAAGGTATAGATTTGGACAACCGTTTGCAGCAGACGCATTGCTCTCACGACGGTTCGGATAAAAATTGCCGTCCCGACGGCAATAAACCGTATTCCTTCTATAAATCCGACCGGATGATTTATGAAGAAAGCCGAAACCTGTTCCAAGCAGTATTTAAAAAGGCATTTAATACGGCCAAAATCCGTCACAATTTGAGTATCAATCTAGGGTACGACCGCTTTAAGTCGCAATTGTCCCACAGCGATTATTATCTTCAAAACGCAGTTCAGGCATATGGATCGAAAATCCCGGAAGGGGCGCAGTCACCCAACGGAAGCCAAGGCAAACCGTATTGGGTGTCTATTGGCAAGACCACGGTCAATACATCGCCGATATGCCGTTTCGGCAATAACACCTATACAGACTGCACACCGAGGAATATCGGCGGCAACGGTTATTATGCAGCCGTTCAAGACAATGTTCGTTTGGGCAGGTGGGCGGATGTCGGAGCAGGCATACGTTACGATTACCGCAGTACGCATTCGGAAGATAAGAGTGTCTCTACCGGCACTCACCGCAACCTTTCTTGGAACGCAGGCGTAGTCCTCAAGCCTTTCACCTGGATGGATTTGACTTATCGCGCTTCTACGGGCTTCCGTCTACCGTCGTTTGCCGAAATGTACGGCTGGAGAGCCGGGGAGTCTTTGAAAACGTTGGATCTGAAACCGGAAAAATCCTTTAATAGAGAGGCAGGTATTGTATTTAAAGGGGACTTCGGCAATTTGGAAGCCAGCTATTTCAACAATGCTTATCGCGACCTGATTGCATTCGGTTATGAAACCCGAACTCAAAAACGGGCAAACTTCGGCTTCTGGCGACCCCGGATACCGAAATGCTCAAAAATGCACGGATAGCCGGTATCAATATTTTGGGTAAAATCGATTGGCACGGTGTATGGGGCGGGTTGCCGGACGGGTTGTATTCCACGCTTGCCTATAACCGTATCAAGGTCAAAGATGCCGATATACGCGCCGACAGGACGTTTGTAACTTCATATCTCTTTGATGCCGTCCAACCTTCACGATATGTATTGGGTTTGGGTTACGACCATCCTGACGGAATATGGGGTATCAATACGATGTTTACTTATTCCAAGGCAAAAATCTGTTGACGAACTGCTAGGGCAGCCAGGCGCTGTTGAACGGTAATGCCAATGCTAAAAAAGCAGCATCACGGCGGACGCGGCCTTGGCATGTTACGGATGTTTCCGGATATTACAATATCAAGAAACACCTGACCCTGCGCGCAGGCGTGTATAACCTCTTCAACTACCGGTATACCACTTGGGAGTCTGTAAGGCAGACTGCCGAAGGAGCGGTCAATAGGCACAATAATGTCGGCAGGTATAACCGCTACGCCGCACCGGGACGAAATTACACCCTGACTTTGGAGATGAAGTTTTAACCAAAGCAACCGTGCATCAAGGCAATAGGTGAACGGCACGGATATTGCGGTAAAATTAGAAACGCCGTCTGAAGAATTTCAGACGGCGTTTTTCAATATTCCGGATTAATTGGAGCCTACTTTGATTTTTTGCCACAAGTTGACAGACAGTTTTTTCGCATCTGCGCTCATTTGAGGCATCACGAAACCGTCTTTCATGTCTTGCTCGTTCGGGAAAATAGAACGTGTGTTCACCAGCTCGGCAGGCATTTTTTCGCGTGCCGGTTTGCTGGCCGGCGCGAAGGTTACGGCGATACCGTTTTTCGCAGCCACTTCGGGATCGAGCGTGTAGTTGATGTATTTGTGGGCATTGGCGATGTTTTTCGCATCGGCCGGAATCAACCAAGATTCAATCCAGAAGCCCATACCCTTCGGCGTCAACACTTCGATGCCGACGTTGTTTTTCACTTCTTCGGAACGGGCTTTCGCCAAGTTCAAGTCGCCGCCGTTACCCGCTGCGAGACAGATGTCGCCGCGCGCCAGTTCGTCAATGATGGACGGACTGAAACGTTTTACATCAGGACGGATGGCTTTCAGCACTTCCGCCGCTGCTTTCAAATCATCAGGATTTGTGCCTTTGGGGTCTTTACCCAAGTAGTTCAGCAAAATTGGGAACATTTCGCTCGGCGTATCCCACAAGGCGATACCGCATGATTTCAGCTTATTGGTGTATTCAGGCTTGAACAGCAAATCCCAACCGTTTTCAGGCAGCTTGCCGCCCAAAAAGTTCTTTGCCCTTCGCCGTAATTGCCAAAGTGTTGACGCCGGAGAAATAAGGAACGGCATACTGGTTGCCCGGGTCGGCAGTTTCCAACATTTTCAACAATTCGGGATCGATGTTTTTGTAATTGGGAATCAGGTCTTTATTGATTTTTTGATAAGCACCCGCTTCGATTTGGCGGGGCAGGAAGGCGATGCCGGGAACGACCAAGTCATAGCCGGATTTACCGGTCAGCATTTTTGGCTTCGAGGGTTTCGTTGTTTTCGTAAAGGTCGTAGGTCAGCTTCAGCTTATTGGCTTTTTGAAGTCTTCAACGGTGCTCTCGTCAACGTAGTTCGACCAGTTGTAGATGTTCAAAGTATCGGTGGCGGCTGCTTCAGCATTGGCAGCAGGCGCGCTGCCTGCTTGAGGTTGCTCGGTTTTTTTCTCGCCACCGCCGCAAGCGGCCAGCGACAATGCCGCCAATATGGCTAATACGGATTTTTTTCATACGGGCAGATTCCTGATGAAAGATTGTTAACGGAAAATGAACACTCTGCACCCCATCAATACCCCGGCGCAAAGCGGGGCTATTGTAATGGAAGTAGGTGAGAACTCAAAGCAATATCTGACTGATTTTTTTATTGAAATAAGGCACGATTTCTTAGGCTCGGGAAAACGGCGTTGCACAAGATGTCGTTTTTGGGCAAAATACGGGCGATTTGCGCGCGCGAACAGAGAAAATACTTGCATATAGAGGAATCTGTCTTTAAAATTGCGCGTTTACAGAATTTATTTTTTCAGGAGATATTCAATATGGCAAACAGCGCACAAGCCCGCAAACGTGCCCGCCAATCGGTTAAACAACGCGCCCACAACGCCAGCCTGCGTACTGCATTCCGTACCGCGGTGAAAAAAGTGTTGAAAGCAGTTGAAGCCGGCGACAAAGCTGCTGCCCAAGCAGTTTACCAAGAGTCCGTCAAAGTCATCGACCGTATCGCTGACAAAGGCGTATTCCACAAAAAAACAAAGCAGCCCGCCATAAGAGCCGTCTGTCTGCCAAAGTAAAAGCATTGGCTTAATCTTTTTCGCCCATTGCCTTGGCGTGTTACCGCGTCGGGACAGGCAAGCAGATAACGATGCCCCTGAGGTCTTAACCTTTTCAGGGGCATTGCCGTATGTGGTGCAAGTTGATGTAAACTTTTCAGACGACCTGCCGTAAAGCAGGCACAAGGCGGTAAAATGCGGTTTAATCTGTTTTTCACACGATTAATCCCGATTTTCAGGCAAAAGGTCGTCTGAAAAACACCCAATCGGCAATCCCATGAATGAAATGATGAACAAGATGTTGAAACACGATTTGGCGCAAAGCGATGCCCTAAAGAACAAAAAAACCGTCATTCTCCAAATGCCGGCGCGCCTTGATGCTTATCCTTGTCGGCGGATCCGCCGCCCCTGTCGCCTATGCCGACACGGCTTTGCAATGCACCTCTATTCAAGACAATGCCACCCGTTTGGCGTGTTACGACAGCATTTACTCGGCTCAACTGCCGCCGCAAGCACCGCTGCCCGTCATTCGCGAAGAAGCCGCCAAAGCGCCGGTCGATTTGCCCAAAACCATCAGCACCAGCCGCGAGAAAAAAGCGGCGACAATTGTGTTTGACGAAAATAAAGAGCAATCCACTCTTTCGGAAGACAATCTCCGCACCGCAGCCGATGCCTACACGCCGCTGAGCCTGATGTACGATTTGGACAAAAAAACGACTCGCGCGGCTTGCTAAGCGTGCGCGAGCACAATCCCATGTACCTGATGCCCGCATGGTACAACAGCTCGCCCAACCTCCATCCCCACTCCCCTTCGCGCGGCACGACCAATCAGGAAAAATTCAGCGAACAGAAACACATAGAAACCAAACTGCAAGTTTCGTTCAAAAGCAAAATTGCCGAAGATTTGTTTAAAACCCGCGCGGATTTGTGGTTCGGCTACACCCAAAAAAATCCGATTGGCAGATTTACAACCAAGGCAGAAAAATCCGCGCCGTTCCGCAATACCGATTACGAACCCGAAATCTTCCTGACTCAGCCCGTGAAGGCAGATTTGCCGTTCGGCGGCAAACTGCGGATGGTCGGCGCAGGCTTCGTCCACCAATCCAACGGACAAAGCCGTCCCGAATCCCGCTCATGGAACCGCGTTTACGCATTGGCGGGGATGGAATGGGGCAAACTGACCGTCATCCCGCGCGTGTGGATGCGCGCATTCGATCAGACCGGCGAAAACAACGACAATCCCGACATTATCGACTATATGGGTTATGGCGATTTGAAGCTGCAGTACCGCCTGAACGACAAACAAAAATATTTCGTCCCTGCTGCGCTACAATCCTAAAACCGGACACGGCGCGGTTGAAGCCGCCTATACTTTCCCGATTAAAGGCAAACTCAAAGGCGTCGTGCGCGGCTTTTCACGGCTACGGCGAAAGCCTGATTGATTACAACCACAAACAAAACGGCATCGGTATCGGACTGATGTTCAACGACTGGGACGGAATTTGACACCCAACCCCGTTTTCAGACGACCTTTTACATCATGTTGCACACAGGTCGTCTGAAAGCAAAACAAACACCCTTCCCATATTAAAAACACTCGTTTCCTATCGCCCAAACGCGTATAATGCAAGGTTTGGGCGATATTTGTCGGAATGACACAGAAGATGACAGAACAAACGGCCGAAGGCGGAAAAGTTGCCAAGGCATTAAAAAAATATCTGATTACAGGCATGCTGGTATGGATGCCAATAGCCGTAACCATTTGGGCGGTCAGCTATATCATATCTGCCGCCGACCGGCTGATCAGTCTGCTGCCCGAGCAATGGCAGCCTCAATATTTTTGGGGATTCAACATTCCCGGCTTGGGTATTATTGCCGCCATTGTCGTCTTGTTTCTGACCGGCGTGTTCGCCGCCAACGTTTTGGGGCGTCAAATCCTCGCAGCATGGGACAGCCTGTTGGGACGGATTCCAGTCGTCAAATCTATCTATTCCAGCGTCAAAAAAAGTATCCGAGTCCCTGCTTTCCGACAGCAGCCGCTCGTTCAGAACGCCTGTATTGGTTCCGTTTCCGCAACCCAATATTTGGACGATTGCCTTTGTTTCAGGACACATCCCCGACAAACTCAAAGGCAGCCTGCCGCACGATGACGACTATCTTTCCGTCTATGTGCCGACCACGCCCAATCCGACCGGCGGCTATTACATCATGGTGAAAAAAAGAGCGACGTGCGCGAACTCGATATGAGCGTGGACGAAGCATTGAAATATGTGATTTCGCTGGGTATGGTGATGCCGGATGAAGTTCGGGTCAAGGTTTTGGCAGAACACAGGTCGTCTGAAAACGACGATACAGAACAAAACAATTAAGGTGTCTTTTTTCAGACGACCTTTTCCTTCTTTTCAAATTGAACAATATAAAAAGGTGATTTTATGCGTACCAACTATTGCGGCCTGATCAGCGAGCAATACTTAGACCAAAACCGTAACCGTCAAAGGCTGGGTACACCGCCGACGCGACCACGGCGGTGTGATTTTTATCGACTTGCGCGACCGCGAAGGCATCGTCCAAGTCGTAATTGACCCCGATACGCCCGAAGCGTTTGCCACTGCCGATTCCGCCCGCAACGAATACGTTTTGAGCATTACCGGCCGCGTGCGCAACCGTCCCGAAGGTACGACCAACGACAAAATGATTTCCGGCAAAATCGAAATCCTGGCCAAAGAAATCGAAGTCTTGAACGCCGCCGCTACGCCGCCGTTCCAAATCGACGACGAAAAACATCAGCGAAAAACGTGCGCCTGACCAACCGCGTTATCGACCTGCGCCGTCCGGTGATGCAGCGCAACCTGCGCCTGCGTTATCAAGTCGCTATGGGCGTTCGCCGTTATCTGGACGCGCAAGGCTTCATTGACATCGAAACCCCGATGCTGACCCGTTCCACGCCTGAAGGTGCGCGCGACTACCTCGTGCCGAGCCGCGTTCATCCGGGCGAGTTTTTCGCGCTGCCGCAATCGCCGCAATTGTTCAAACAACTGTTGATGGTGGCGGGTTTCGACCGTTACTACCAAATCACCAAATGTTTCCGTGACGAAGACCTGCGTGCCGACCGCCAGCCTGAATTCACCCAAATCGACTTGGAAACCTCGTTCTTGAACGAGGATGAAATCATGGACATCACCGAAGGCATGGCAAAACAAGTCTTCCAAGACGCGCTGGGCGTGGACTTGGGCGATTTCCCGCGTATGCCTTACGCCGAAGCCATGTTCTACTACGGCTCTGACAAACCGGATATGCGCATCAGCCTGAAATTCACCGAGTTGACCGACCTGATGAAAACGGAAGAATTCAAAGTCTTCCGTGGCGCAGCCGACATGAAAGGCGGCCGCGTGGTTGCACTGCGCGTACCGAACGGCGCGAAATTCAGCCGCAAAGAAATCGACGAATACACCAAATTTGTCGGCATCTACGGCGCGAAAGGTTTGGCGTACATCAAAGTGAACGATGTCAGCAACCTCTCCAACGGCGAAGACAGCGGCCTGCAATCTCCAATCGTGAAATTCCTGTCTGAAAACGCCCTGAAAGAAATCATTGCGCGTACCGGCGCGCAAAACGGCGACATCATCTTCTTCGGCGCAGACAAAGCCAAAGTCGTGAACGAAGCCATCGGCGCACTGCGTATCAAAGTCGGCTTGGAACACGGCAAAGATAACGGCTACTTCGTGGACGAATGGAAACCTTTGTGGGTCGTCGATTTCCCGATGTTCGAATACGACGAAGACGGCGACCGTTGGGCAGCCATGCACCATCCGTTCACCTCGCCCAAGCCCGGTCATGAAGACCTGATGGCGTCCGATCCTGAAAAACTGCCTGGCACGCGCCTACGATATGGTGTTGAACGGCTGGGAAATCGGTGGCGGTTCTATCCGTATCCACCGTGCCGACGTACAGGAAAAAGTCTTTGCCGCACTGAAAATCAGCCCTGAAGAGCAACAAGAAAAATTCGGCTTCCTCTTGGACAACCTGAAATTCGGCGCGCCTCCGCACGGCGGTTTGGCATTCGGTCTCGACCGTCTGGTGACACTGATGACCGGAGCCGAATCCATCCGCGACGTGATTGCCTTCCCGAAAACCCAACGTGCTCAATGTCTGCTGACCAACGCGCCGAATGCGGTGGACGACAAACAGTTGCGCGAATTGAGCTTGCGCCTGCGTCAAAAAGCGACTGAAAATAAAGAAGCGTAATTTTTAAAAGCAGGTGGGCAACACCTAATGATTGAAAGGTCGTCTGAAACCTAATTACACGGGTTGAACTGCACCCCAAAAGTTGGACATCCCCCCCAACTCACAAGGTGCAGTTTTTTTATGAGCAAATATACATTACACTTCAAATACCAAGCCGTACTCCACTACCTGCATATACGCAGCCAACAGCGTACCGCAGACCACTACGGCATTTCCCGAACCCACCTGAGACGATGGATACGCACCTATCAAGAAGGCGGTATCGGCGCACTCGAACATCCCCAATCCAAAACCATGCCCCAACACCGTAAAAACCCCTTCATCGCAGATAAACCCGACCAAGAAAAAACACAGGCAGAGCTTATTGAAGAGTTGTGCTATATGCGCGCAGAGGTCGCCTACCTAAAGGAGTTAAAAGCCCTCAGCCAAAAGCAGACCGCAAAGGACAAAGCCAAACCGTCCAAACACTGAGGGCGCAACACCCGCTCAAATACCTGCTGCACATCGCAAACCTGCCCAAAAGCAGCTTTTACTACCACCACCAAGACCGACCCGACCCCGACGCAGCCGACAAAGCCCTCCTTGTCGAAACCTACCGGCGGCATAAAGGACGCTACGGACAAAGGCGCATTGCCGCAGCATTGGGTTGGAACCGCAAAAAAGTGGCGCGGTTGATGAAGCAGTTGGAACTGAAAGCCCTCATACGGGCGAAAAAAGCCTACCGCCATCCCGCCATGGGCGAGATATCGGAACACCTCCTCAAACGCCGGTTCAAAGCCCGAAAGCCCAACGAAAAAAATGGCTGACCGACGTTACCGAACTCAAAGGGAAGGACGGCAAACTGTACCTCTCGCCAATCTTGGACTTGTTCAACCGCGAGATCGTCGCCTACGCCATGAGCCGCAGAGCCGACAGCGAAATGGTGAAGGAAATGCTCGAAAAAGCCGCACCCCGTCTGACTGATAAAGGAACGATGCTTCATTCGGACCAAGGTGTGCTGTACCGTACGGCGGGGTATAGGGAATTGCTTGCGGAGCATTCCATGGTTCAAAAGCATGTCGCGAAAGGCGAACTGTTGGGACAATGCGCCGATGGAAAGCTTCTTTGCGGTGTTGAAGACGGAGTGTTTCTATAACGCAGGTGAATTGACGGTAGATGAATTGATGAAGCAGATAGATGACTATATGGATTACTACAACCGGGAGCGTTGCAGTTTGAAATTGAAAAAGCTGAGTCCTGTCGCATACAGAACCCAGCTTGCACAGAGCGCCTGAATAGGCTTTTATGAGTGTCCAAGATTTGGGGGCCAGTTCAGGTTTCAGACGACCTTTTTCATTGTTGGTAGCAAAGTATTGCGGAAAAGAGCTTTTTAATTCGGATTTGCTGCATGGTTTATGTTTTGGGAAGTTTTATCTGTTTGATTTGTATGTATTCGAAAGCCGTTGCTGATTTTTGTAAGCAGGGAAAAAAGGGGAGTGCATCGTGGTAAAAGAGGTTGTCTGATATTGAATCTAGGATTGTTATTATTCTTATGATTATGCGCTATTTGCAGGAAGGACTTATATAAATAGGACGTTTTGCATCATGTAATATTTATTACAGTTAATATTTTTTTAACAAATCCAATGTTAAGGTTGTTTATTTTTTTGTTATTTTTGATTTTTTTAATACTTGTATAACTTCGTAAAAATATAAGAAAAATTTCGCCATATCGCGTTTGTTTTTTTGAGTTTTTTTATGTTATTTGTTTAGCGGAGACCGTTAAGTAATAAATCCAAAGGGATGAAGTTGGAATGTAATATTATGAAAAAAATAATTTTAGAGGTGAATAATGTTGTTATTTACAATACTTGCGGTGTTGGTTCTTGGGATAATGTGCTTCTTGATGATTATCATGAGGATGCATATTAAACGCTTTGCCTATAACGTTACGCAGGATTATCGCTATGACTGTTTACCCCAGCATTTTTGTAGCGCGATTGGAGGGTGGAGTTATAAAACTACCTCAAGAAGTGGATATTAATGATACGGTCTTGGCTGCGGTCAGTGTTGAAACTTCTTTGTTGGGCAAATGGTTGTTGCCCTATATTAAGATTGAAACCCGCAAAGGTATTTGGAAACATTACATCGAATTTGGCGGTAGAGGCGTGAGATATTTGAACTTCAGCGATATGTTTGATGCTGAAAGTCGGGAAATTTCCTTGTGGGGCAGAAGGGTCTTGTTGAAAAATCAGGAAGTCAGACTGACTGTTTATCCGCGTATGTCTTTGGATGATAAAAAAATCCTAGTGCTTGCGCCGCACGCTGACGATGCGGAGTTGGCAGCTTACGGCCTGTATGAAAAATATGCTGCAAATGCGATGGTGGTAACGGTAACGGCAAGCGAAGCGGGGCGTTTCCATTATGAAAACCTTTTCTGTAAACAATGCCCAACGGAAACTAAGGAGCAATATTTGGAAAAGGGGCGGATGCGGGTCTGGAACAGTCTGACCGTTCCGCTTTTGGCAGGGGTATCGTCTGAAAACATTTTGCAGCTCGGTTTTTTTGATACAACGCTGAAAACTTTATACAACCACCCTGAACGTGAAATTCCTTCTGCGAAGCTGGAAACGGCAGATGTGGGTATTTTCCGGAGAGCCAATAAGTCTGTTATATCAGAGGGTTTGCACGGTGGTTCGAATTGGCATGATTTGGTGGACAATATGGCTTACGTCATCGAATCATTCCGTCCTGATGTTATCGTTACGCCTTCGCCGAATATTGATGTCCATACCGATCATCAATGTACTACCATCGCCGCTGTCGAGGCATTGAGAAAGTTGAATTACACCAACGGTTCGCTGTTTTTATATACGGTTCACTATTTGACCGACGATTATCCTTTGGGGAATGTCGGTGCTGCGTTGAGTCTGCCGCCGTTTTTTAGCGAAGAGGACAGTAGCGATATGTTGTATTTCCATTCAATTTATTCCCATCCCGTTGATAAAAAAACGCAAAACCATAAATTGTTGGCATTGGATGCGATGAACGATATTCGTCCGAATGCACGCAATTACATGGATTGGAAATATGTATTACGCAAGGGTTTGAGCCTGCTGTATCACGATATTACTTCTATCCATGTGGATCTGGTTAACCGATTTGTCCGCAGCAATGAATTTTTTTATGTTGTTCCTGTCAGCGATGTCCACAATCAGGAGACTTATCAGAAAATTATTTCTCGGGGCGGGAAGAATCACCTTCATTGATCCGATCTGAAATGTTTGAACTGCACCCCAAAAGTTGGACATCCCCTCCAACTCACAAGGTGCAGTTTTTTTATGAGCAAATATACATTACACTTCAAATACCAAGCCGTACTCCACTACCTGCATATACGCAGCCAACAGCGTACCGCAGACCACTACGGCATTTCCCGAACCCACCTGAGACGATGGATACGCGCCTATCAAGAAGGCGGTATCGGCGCACTCGAACATCCCCAATCCAAAAACCATGCCCCAACATCGAAAAAAACCCCTTCATCGCAGATAAACCCGACCAAGAAAAAAACGCAGGCAGAGCTTATCGAAGAGTTGTGCTATATGCGCGCAGAGGTCGCCTACCTAAAGGAGTTAAAAGCCCTCAGCCAAAAAGCAGACCGCAAAGGACAAAAGCCAAACCGTCCAAACACTGAGGGCGCAACACCCGCTCAAATACCTGCTGCACATCGCAAACCTGCCCAAAAAGCAGCTTTTACTACCACCACCAAGACCGGCCCGACCCCGATGAAGCCGACAAAGCCCTCCTTGTCGAAACCTACAAACGGCATAAAGGACGCTACGGGCAAAGGCGCATTGCCGCAGCATTGGATTGGAACCGCAAAAAAAGCAGCTCGGTTGATGAAACAGATGGGGCTGAAAGCCAAAAATACGGGCGAAAAAAAGCCTACCGCCATCCCGCCATGGGCGAAATATCGGAACACCTCCTCAAACGTCTATTCACAGCCGAAAAAGCCCAACGAAAAAAATGGCTGACCGACGTGACCGAACTCAAAGGGAGCGACGGCAAACTGTACCTCTCGCCAATCTTGGACTTGTTTAACCGCGAGATCGTCGCCTACGCCATGAGCCGCAATGCTAACAGCGAAATGGTGAAGGAAATGCTCGAAAAAAAGCCACCCCCGTCTGACTGATAAAGGAACGATGCTGCATTCCGACCAAGGTGTGCTGTACCGTACGGCGGGATATAGGGAATTGCTTGCGGAGCATTCCATGGTTCAAAGCATGTCGCGAAAGGCGAACTGTTGGGACAATGCGCCGATGGAAAGCTTCTTTGCGGTGTTGAAGACGGAGTGTTTCTATAACGCAGGTGAATTGACGGTAGATGAATTGATGAAGCAGATAGATGACTATATGGATTACTACAACCGGGAGCGTTGCAGTTTGAAATTGAAAAAAAGCTGAGTCCTGTCTCATACAGAACCCAGCTTGCACAGAGCGCCTGAATAGGCTTTTTATGAGTGTCCAAGATTTGGGGGCCAGTTCAGTTTTCAGACGACCTTTAAATATACAAAGGTCGTCTGAAAACCTATAATGGCCTGAGATTTCATATATTGCAGCCGTTATGCCGACTTATTTTATTGCCGATTTACACCTGAGTGAAACCCGTCCTGAGTTGACCGAGCTGTTTTTGCGTTTCATGCGCGAAAAAGCACCGTCTGCGAGGGCGGTTTATATTTTGGGCGACCTATTTGATTTTTGGATAGGGGATGACGAACATTCCGAATTGACGGATACCGTTTCCCGTGCCGTCCGTAATGTTGCAGGGGGTGGAGTGGAATGTTTTTTTTGTTCACGGAAACCGTGATTTTTCTGATAGGTGAGAAATTCGCAAGGCAAGCGGGCATGGTACTGCTGCCGGAATATTCAGTCGTCGATTTATACGGTACGCCGGCTTTGATTTGCCACGGTGATACTTTGTGTACCGATGATGTGCGTTATCAGAAATTCAGGAAAACAGTTCATCAAAAATGGTTGCAACGGTTGTTCCTCATGTTGCCTCTTAAGCTGCGTCTGAACATTGCGCGAAAAAAATCCGCCATACCAGTAAGCACGACAAGCAATATAAAGCTGCTGAAATTATGGATGTCAATCCCAAGTTCACCTCTGATATCGTCCATAATTACGGCGTCAGATTGCTGATTCACGGACATACGCACCGCGAACATATCCACGAAGAGAACGCATATACGCGTATTGTGCTGGGAGATTGGCGTAGCGACTATGCTTCTATATTGGAAGTTGATGAGTACGGATACAGGTTTGTTGAGTTATAGATGTTTGATTTGCAAATGTTGAAAATATAAAAGGTCGTCTGAAAGTTTTCAGACGACCTTTTTAATGACGGAAAATCAAAGTCGGATTATTTCTGGCAGGGTTTAAACTGCCATCCGCTCTTTGCAGGTCAGTTTTGCATCTATCCAATCGTTTCCTCCGGGTAAGACTATTTGGGAAACCAGCGCATCCAAGTCGTGAAGGTAGGCTGAGGCTTTGGGGCTGTTGATGATTACGACGACAATCATCGGCTTGTCGCCCAGCCAGTAGCCTGCCAGTGCCCGCACGTTTTTGAGCGTGCCGGTTTTCAGACGCAGTCGGCTGCCGGGTTGCTTTAGGCGTTTTTTCAATGTTCCGTCCTGTCCGGCAATCGGCAGCGTGTCGATAAATTCTTGTTTAAACGGGCTGAAATAGGCTTTTTTTCCAGCATTTGCCCCATCATGTGCGCGGTAACGCGCTCGCTTCTCGATAAGCCCGAACCGTTTTCCAAAACCAAGTTTTCCGTATCTACCCCTGCAGTCGCCAATTCCAGGGAAACCGCTTCCGCTGCTTTTTCTGCGTGCGGTTTCGCTGTCGCCGTTGCCGCCAAGTTTTAAGAATACGGACCGTGCAATCAGGTTGTTGGAATGTTTATTCATATCGGTCAGTATGTCTGACAACGGTTTGGAGCGCGAAACTGCCAGCGTTTTTTTGTGTTACTCGGTGCAGAAGCGGTTTTGAGATCGTCTGAAATCGTACCGCCGAGTGCGCGCCATTGATTTACAAAGCTTTTGTGTGCAAATTCTACGGAGGAGAGCATATTGATATGCATTTCTTTGCCTAAACAACTCTCCGGAACCTTACCGCCGATATGTAGCTTCCCATCGGAATAGTTGGCACGCATATGATTTTGCAATGCGCCGCATTTCAAAGCGTTTGACAGTACGGTTTTTGTTTTCAATAGGAATATCGGGTAAGGGTGGCGAGGTCTCGACGGTAATGCCGCCTGCACCATCTGACTCCGGTCTGAGCCAGACAACCTTGTAAGCCAGCATATTCGGATCGGGGGCGGTCATAAACGGTGAACCTGCGTCGGATTCGAAATCCGGCGGGTTGCCGACGGTACCCCAGAGATGGCGGTCGAGTACTAGGCTACCTTTAATATGCCTGATACCTCTGTTTTGCAGTTGTTGCAGGGCATCCTTCAGTCCGTCTTGGTCAAACACAGGATCGCCACTGCCTACCCAATAAATATCGCCTTCCAACGAATCGCCTTCAATATGTCCGTTGGTTTTAAATTCCGTTTTTCCAGCGGTAATCCTTACCCAAAGCTTCAAAGGCGGAAAATGCTGTTAGCAGCTTCATTGTCGATGCCGGGTTGACTGAAGCATCTGCTCTGTGTGATTCGATAACTTTGCCGCTGTCCAATTCTTGAGCGTAAACGGCGATTTCGTCCGGCGGGATATTGCCGAGATTCAAGGCGTAGGCAGAGAACGGCATTAAACACAAATACCATGCCGCTACCGTTTTTTTCCAATTCATATTGTTGAGACTTCTGAAAAATACATAAAGCATAATTATAAGACAAAGTATCATGATGGTAAAAAATAAATCAGATGCATCAATGTCTTGAATATACCTATTTTGGATTCATTACCTTCTAAAACAAAAGCTATCTAATGCATCAGCCGGTATTTTTTTGAATTTATATAAATAAACAGAATCTTTACCTATTTTTAAAAAGATAAGTTAGATAAATGGAGGTGTAAGGATAGTTGTATTGAATATTGCATAAAACGGTAAATAGGTCTCTAAAATACGATATTTTTTTCAATTTCAAATATATATATCGGGTATTTTTTTGGGATATAATATTAAAAAAATTAAAAATCTATTAAAAAAATATGGTTAAGTTGGTATCAAATAAAATAAATAAGGGATATGTCTTTTTTTATCGGTGGTGTCAATTATTTATTGATTTCTTCAGTGATTATTTAAAAAAAGTTGTGTTATATTGCGGAGGAATCGTTGAATTATTTTGAGATAGTAGAATCTGGAGGGGAATTATGAAAGATATAGCTAATTTCATCCGCGACGACATCAAATACATGTCCGCCTACCGAATTGCCGACTTGCCCGAAGGCTTCATCAAGCTGGATGCAATGGAAAGCCCGTATCATCCGTTTGCCCGTTTTCCCGAGCTGTCAAACGAATGGCTGCGGCTGATTGCCCAAGCGCAGATTCATCTTTACCCCAATCCCGCCGCCAGCGGGCTGCAGGAAAACTTTAAGAAAAAGCCTTCGATATTCCTGAATCTGCCGCCATCGCTTTAGGAAACGGCTCGGACGAGTTAATCCAATTCATGACCCTGCTCGTTGCCCAATCTGGCGCAACCATGCTCGCGGTTGAACCGAGTTTTGTAATGTATCGGCACAATGCCGAGCTGTACGGCATGAATTATGTCGGCGTGCCGCTCAATGAAGATTTCACGCTTGATTTGCCCGCCGTTTTATCCGCCATTGACAAACATCAGCCCGCGCTGATTTTCATCGCCTATCCGAACAATCCGACAGGCGTATGCTTCCGCCGCGAAGAAGTCGAAGCCATTATCCGCGCGGCGCGCGGCATCGTCGTTGTCGATGAAGCATACGGCGCATTCAGCCGCGACAGTTTTCTGCCGCAGGCGGGCAGCGTTGAAAAATCTGGTCGTGATGCGCACCATCAGCAAAAATCGGTTTTGCCGGACTGCGCATCGGCTATGCGGCAGGAAGCCCCGCAGTAATGGACGAGCTGGCGAAAATCCTGCCGCCCTACAATATGAACCAATTAAAGCTTGGCGACCGCCAAATTCGCCCTGCAACACCATGACGCGATTCAGACGACCATCGATATTTTGAAAACCGAACGCGAACGCGTTTTCAACGAATTGTCCGCCATAGGGTCGTCTGAAAGCCTTCCCCAGCGAAGCGAATTTCATTACCGTGCGTGTTCCCGATGCGGACGCATTGTTTAACACGCTTAAAGAAAAACCGCATCCTGATTAAGAAACTCCACGGCACGCATCCGCTTTTGGCGCAATGCGTCCGCATTACCATCGGCAGTCCCGAGCAAAAACGATGCCGTACTGGATATTACCCGCAAGCTTTATGCCTGATTTTTTTAAAAACCTCACAGAGAGTAAAAATTATGACCATCACTCAACTCCACCTTGCCAATTTCCTGCAGCTTGTTGAAGAAGCAGGCTCGCTGACCAAACTTGCTCGCAAATGCGGTTACGACAACGCGGCATCCCTGTCCCAACTGAAACGCCGCCTTGAAGAGCAGGCAGAAGACGAAAAAGCGCGCGGCATCCGCCCCAGCCTTGCCGCCAAACTCGAAGCCGGCATGCACAAACGCAAAGGCTGGTTAAACCGCGACCACAGCAAAGACAAAGAAAAAAAGCCGCAGCCGCCGAAGCCGTCCGCCAAGAGCGTGCCGCCCAAGCAGCCGCAGCCGCTGCACCGGCATTCCATATGCCCGCAGAAGGCCGCGCAGTCAGCATCACCCGCAACACCAGCGAAACCCAAATCACCCTCAGCCTCAACCTCGACGGCACCGGACAATACCGTTTCGACACCGGCGTCCCCTTTCTTGAGCATATGCTTGCCCAAGTCGCCCGCCACGGCATGATCGACCTCGACATCACCTGCAAAGGCGATTTGCACATCGACGACCACCACACCGTCGAAGACATCGGCATCGTACTCGGACAAGCCCTGAAACAAGCCTTGGGCAGCAAAGCCGGTATCCGTCGCTACGGCCATGCCTACGTCCCGCTCGACGAAGCCTTGAGCCGCGTTGTCATCGACCTCTCCGGCCGCCCCGGACTCGTGTACAACATCGACTTCACCCGCGCCCTTATCGGACGTTTTGACGTTGACCTGTTTGAAGAATTCTTCCACGGCGTCGTCAACCACAGCATGATGACCCTGCACATCGACAACCTCAGCGGCCACAATGCCCACCACCAAGCCGAAACCGTATTCAAAGCCTTCGGCCGCGCCCTGCGCATGGCAGCAGAATACGATCCTCGTATGGCAGGACAAACCCCGTCCACCAAAGGCACCTTGAGCGACGAATCCGTTGCCGTTGAAGTTACCGTTGAAGAAGAAGCTCAAAGCGAAGCGTAATCCGCTTTTAAAAAGGTCGTCTGAAAACCGGAAAACAGGTTTTCAGACGACCTTTGAACTATGATAAGGACGCTTAATTATTGGTGTCTTTTTGCTGTTTTATGTTTTAAATAAGACGAGATTGCGGAAAGTATGGGGAATATACTGAATCTTTGATACCGTTTCAGTCGTCAACCATCATTCCCGCTTGCATAGAAATAACGAAGCAGGAAATTTCTGTCTAAATGACGATAAAAGAAAAGGTCGTCTGAAAACCTGTTTTCTAGTTTTCAGACGACCTTTTGGCAGATTGAAGGATGGTTTATTGACGTTTCGCGCCGTAACCGCCGATTAAGTGTTCGCTGCCGTCTTCTTTTTGCAGACCGTAGGTACCGCCGATTTCTGCGGCGGACGCACCGAAGAATTTACCGCTCAAATTACCTTTCAAGCCAGCTGCGGCAGCTTCGACCTTGCCGAGGAAGAGGTTGCCGTTTTCCCATTTTGCCGTACCTTTCATGTCGTAGTCAGTACCTTTTTACGGTTACACGGCGTCCGTTGGCGTCGAGAGAATGGAATTGGGAATTGGCAGTCTCAAAGCGTACGCCTTTCAAGCCGAAATCGACAATGGCTTTGACATTGGCGGTCAGCTGACGGCGTTGATCGTCTTTCACAACGTAGGCTGTGGTCAGACCGTTGTAAGTTGCTGTGCCGCTGGCAGGAAGGGCGGTAAACTTGGTTTCATCGCCCAAGCTTTGATAGCCATGAATCACACCGGAGTTCGGATCGATATAGTGAGCGAAAGTTTGGTAAGTCCAACCGGCTGCGGCAGGATCGTGCATAACGATTTGCGTACCATCGACAAAGCGGATGACGTAAATCCCATCAAATCGTTTGTCAAACACCAAGCCATCGGCATCGGTACGGAAATAGGCAATTTGATTCGTTGCATCTTGAGTATATTTTGTCAAACCTGCACGGAGTTGACGGTTTAAGTCATATAATTCTGACAGCTCTTTAATCTTGGCTTCAATTTCTGCAATTTTGTTTGTATCAATGCCTTCAGTACCACCTTCTTTTTGCTTTTTTTAAGGTTTTTCTCGTTCAGTCTTCAATTGTTTGAAAATTTCGACGATACGGTCATCCAAAGTTGATTTGCCGTATTCGTATTTGGTATTTTTCGCTGCCGTCTTGTTCACTGACATCGGCTTTGGTATTGCCTTTGGAATTAATTTTTTTACGATGAGTGAATCGGTAGTTGTCCACGCGGGTTGTGTTGCGCTGCCATTCACATTTTTTTATTGGATAGTACAACTCCATCCAATTTCACTTCATCGTTGGCTTTAAAAATCTAAAGAGCTGATTAAACCGCCTTGATCTTTGTTTTGGTTGTCAGTTTGGAATTGCTCTCCTGTTTCTTTTTTTGGCGCAACTGAACATTCGGATTGCCCTGTTGTGCGCTTGCTGAAGAAATAAAGCTGGTGTGCAGCGGGGTGTCAAGGTTTAAGGCTGGAAGCGGGGCTTCGTCTTGCAGTTCTTCAAGTTTGTCGGCTTTGTTGCTGAGAGTGGGGGTCTGGGCTGTGCTGTTATCGTTATTGGCATTGCCGGTATTTGCGTTGTTATTGTTGCCGGTACCGCCGTTTTTTTGGCAGGACTGCCGCTGCCGCCGGTAGAAGTCGAGCCGGTGGAAAGTGCGGCTGTATCGCCGCCGCCACCGCCGCAGGCTGAAAGGATTGCCGCGCTGATGGCGGCGAGGATGATGGTTTTGATTTTTGGTGTTGATTGCAGACATATTGTCCCCTTTTTTTGGTTGAAATGGTGCGTTTTTTTATCAAACGGCATAAATCCAATATCATAGATACAATCATGACAAAAACAAAAATGTTATTTGTGTTTTGCAGGGAGATGGGTGAGTTGGCGGCGGTTTGTGTTTGATTTTTTTGCGACAAAAAGATTGTTTAAAGATGTTGAACGGTTGATTGTGCCATGTGCGGAAAGGTAATGGGGTGGAAATGGCGGCAGGGGGTAAATTCTGCTCTTACCTTAATACATTAAAAAGGTCGTCTGAAACCCAAAAAAATCAGGTTTCAGACGACCTTTTGTCAATGTTTTTTTATCAGAAGCGGTAATTCACGCCCAAGGCAAACTCGCGGCCGCGTTCGTAGAATGGGACGCGTCCGTTGCCGTCGGGGAAGCGTTGACTGTGCGAACGGTATTGCTTGTTGCCGATGTTGTTGACGGCGAAGTTGACGTTCAGGTTGTCTTTTTTCAGCGGCTGCCAGTTGGCGTAGATGTCGTGTACGCCGTAACCGGCTTTCTTGCCGTGTATCGTGCCTTGTCCGCGGGCGACGTCGGTGTATTTCACGCTTTGGGCGTAGCGGCCGCGCCAGCCGATTTCGAGTTTGGGGTTTTCAAACTGATAAGACAAGCCTGTCAGCCATTGGCGGCCGGTGTTCCAGAAGGTGAACGAGCTTTCGTGGTCTTCTGCTTGAATCGGGCTTTCGCCGTAGTACATTTCGCCGTTCAGACGGGGTTTGACGTAGGACACGCCGGCGCGCGCGGTCAGGCCGCCCCAGCGGTAGGATGCGTCAAGTTCGTAGCCGTAGGTTTTGAGCGTGCCGCCGTTGTAAATCTTGCCGCGTTCGGTAATGGAGGCGGTGTTGTTGTTGATTTTTGCCCAACGATAGACGATGAGGTCTTTGATGCGTTGGTGGAACACGCTGCCGCTGACGTTGAAGTTGTCGTTGCGCCATTTGAAGCCCAGTTCGGCGCGGCGGGCGGTTTCGGCTTTGAGGTTGCTGTCCAAATCGGCGGCGGCGCCTGCGCGTTCGTTAGCCAACAGGGCTTCGTTCAGGCGGGGCGCGCGGCTTGCCTGATTGAGGTTTGCCAAGAGGGAGAAGTTGTCATTGATGTCCCAAATCGCGCCGATGCTGGGGTTGAGCTGGCCATGCGACGCGCTTTGTTTGCTGGCGGCGTTGTATTTGAAATGGTCGTAACGCAGGCCGGTGGTCAGGGTAACGGGGTGCAGGTTCCAGATGCCTTCCGCGTACACGCCGTATTCGGCTTTCTTCTCTTTGTCGCGGTCATACAGGCCGAGAATCTTCAGCCACGCGCCTTTGTCGGACGGCTCGGAGGTTTCGTGGCGGTAGTTGACGCCGTATTTCACCATGTGTCCGTCGCCGAAAGAGCTGGCGAGGTTCAAGTTGGCGCCGGTCGCTTTGATTTTGCTTAACTCAAGCTGGCCGATGGGAACGCCGCCTTGAGCCGTGCCGGAGGCGTGGGCTTTCGGGGAAGGTGCACCTTTAGGCGGCTTGGTGTCGTCGGTGTTGATTTGGAAGACGTTGGCGTCGATTTTGTCGAGGAAGCCGACGTTGCGGCCGCGGTATTCCAGATTGTAGGATTGTTCTTTTTGATAAGTGCCGTCCACGCCGACGTAGCTGTCAACGTTTTGGAACTCGGCTTTGTCGGTGCGGTTGCCTTTTTGGTATTCCTGACGGTAGGTCAGGCGGATGCCGTGGTCGTCGTTGAAGTCATAGCCGAGTTTGGCGAGGTAGCTGTGCTGTTTCAGACGGCTGCCGCGGTTGACATTGCCGTTGCCGTCTTTGTAGTCGCGGTTGTTGAGGAAGTTGCCTGCAAACAGGGGCATCGAAGCCGTTTTGATAGCCGTAAACCGCCGCGTTGCCGGTTGAACCTTTATTGCTGCTCAAGCCCGCGCCGAGTTTGAAACCGAAAGGTTTGCCGTCGGTCAGCAGGTCTTTCGCGTCAACCGTCGTTACGCGGATGGTACCGCCGACCGCGCCCAAACCCGCGCTCGCCGCGCCAGTGCCTTTTTCAACGTTGATGCTTTTTACCAAAGCGGGGTCAAGCTGGAAGCGGCTTTGGTGGTGGAAGATTTTAGTGGATTGGCTGGTGCCGTCCACTTCCAAATTAATCTTGTCTTCGCCGACGCCGCGGATGCTGTAAAACTGCGCCACGCCGTTGCCGCCGCCGACATCCATGCCGATTTGGTCTTTCATGACTTGTTTCAAATCGGTCGAAGTTTCGCGGTCAAGCTGGTTGCGGGTAACGCGGGTCGGTACGGCAGTACCGGTAACGACGACTTCTTTCAGTTCGGCAGTCGCTTCGGGGCGAACGTTGTCTGCATGGGCAAAACCTGAAGACAGTGCCAGCACCATGATGCTGAAACGGAAGGCGGGGAATGGGGGATTTCATGTTCTTCCTCTAGTTGGGTGATTAAGGGGTGTTGCGTTAAAGCAAGAGTGTATATTCTAATATTTTTTTTGATAATGATTTGCAAACAATATACGTTACTCCGAGAATATTAATCATATTTTTCAGAGGCCTACATTTATTGATGCTCTTTAACCGAATGTGGCGGAAGCCGGATTTTTCGGAAGGGCTGGCGATATTTTTTTGCTGTCGGCATCGCGTTGTTTGATGGCTTGGGCAGGGACGGGGCGGGGATGGGAAACCTGTGTTTTTAGAAAGAGGGGGCTTGTTGTATAGTGGATTAAATTTAAATCAGGACAAGGCGACGAAGCCGCAGACAGTACAGATAGTACGGCAAGGCGAGGTAACGTCGTACTGGTTTAAAGTTAATCCACTATAATGCGGATATTTGGATGGAGGGATGGCGTATAGAAAGGTCGTCTGAAACCCTGATTTGTGGTTTCAGACGACCTTTTTAATCAAATCAAATTACTTCGCAGCCTTAAACGCGTCGGTAACCTGTTTGGAAGCGTTCAGCAATTCTTGCGCGCCGCCCGCCGCCAAGTAGGTTTCGGGAACGAGGTAAACCACTTGTCCTTTTTTCCATGCGGTTGTTTCAGCGACCAGCGGATTGTTCAACACGTCTTTCGCCGCCTGTCCTTCTTCGCCGATGGCAGCGCCCCTGTCAAGGACAAACAGCCAGTCGGGATTTTTTTCTCTTTCAAGTATTCGAAGCTGACGGGCTGACCGTGGCTGCCTTCTTTGATGGCTTCGTCAACGGCCGGAACGCCGATGTCTTTGTGCAGCCAGCCGCCCAGTCGTGAAGACGGTCCGAAGGCGGACATTTTCCCACCGTTGACCAGAATCACCAAACCTTTGCCTTTACCTTGCGCGGCAGTTTTCGCGGCTTCAAAAGATGCGTCGATTTCGGCTTTCAGTTTGTCGGCTTCCGCCTGTTTGCCGAAGATTTGTGCCAGCGCGTCGATACGCTCTTTGGCACTTTCTTTGAGGTTGGCGGTATCGGCGGTCATCTCGATGGTCGGCGCAATGGCGTTCAACTTATCAAACGCTTTGGCTGCGCGGCTGCCGATGATGATGAGCTGCGGTTTGTAGGCGTTGAGCGCTTCGTAATCCGGCTCGAACAGCGTACCGGCAGGTTTTGTCGTTTTGAAATATTCGTCCAAATAAGGCAGCCGGTTTTTTATATCGACGGACAAACCGGTTTTCACGCCCAATTTGCTTAAAGTATCGAGCATACCCAAGTCATAAACGGCGATACGTTCGGGATTTTTGCGGCACTTTCGCATCGCCGCGCGTCGTTTTTGACGGTCAAATCTGCGCCTTCGGTTTGGGCTGCGGAAGCGGTTTGGGCGTTTTGGTTTGAAGCGGAATCTTTCGGCGAACACGCGCCCAAAGCAAGGGCGCAGCATACGGCTAAAGCAGTTAAACGTAACATGGGATAATTTCTCCGTTGTCGGGTTCGGGGCAGATAATATGGACGGGTCGTCTGAAAATCCGCAAAGCGGATGCTCGCATCAAACACCTGTTCCAATCCTGCCGTTGTCAAAAAAATTTGGAAAATGCCAGATTGAGAAATCCGATTGACGGGCAGGTCGTCTGAAAACCGAAGCTGATTCAGACGACCTGCCCGTATTTTACCCGCTCTTTTTAGAAGCGGTAGTTAACGCCCAAGCGTACATCACGTCCGGTACCTGGTAGGGTATTGGTCCAGCGTTGACTGTGCGGATAGTAGAACTTGTTGAACACGTTGTTAACTGAAAGATTGATATTGAGCGTGTCTTTGCCCAATGGTTTCCAGTTGGCGAAGACATCGTTCACACCGAAACCTTGGCGTACAACGTTTTCCAGTTTGCCGTCGCGACCTTTTTGACCTGCCACCAATATCGAACCCACGGCTTTTTTTGAACATAGCGTCCGCGCCAGCCGATTTCCAGATTCGGATTTTTGGAAGCGGTAGGCAAGGGAAGCCGTCCAAGTGCGGCCGGTTTGTGCGCCAAACTCGGGGTTCGCGCTTAACAATTTATCTTTGTGTGTATCGTAAAAACGCGGTTTGCTGTGGCTTACGCCGACTTTGGCAGTCAAGCCGCCGGTGCGGTAGGACGCGCCCAATTCGTAACCGTGGTTTTTGATGTAGCCGGCATTGACGGCTTCACGGATGGCGACAGAGTCGTGGCGGTTTTGCGGATTGGCAAGCGCGTCTTTGATGGTCTGCCAGAAGTAGCTGCCGTTTGCGGCAAACGTGCCGTCGTTGTAGTTGAAACCGATTTCGGTATTGCGCGCGCGTTCGGCTTTGGTGCCGTCGGCAATCGAGATGATGCCGCGCTTGCCGTGGGTTTGCAGCGCGTCATACAGGCGCGGGCTGCGGCTGGCGTAGTTGTGGCTTGCGCTGAAGCTCCAGTGTTCGTGCGGCTGCCAAATCACGCCGAAACTCGGGTTAAGGCTGCTGCTTGAAACGGTTTTGCCGTCATGGGTTTTTCACCTTGAAGCGGTCGTAACGCAGTCCGCCGGTCAGGGTAAAGCCGTTAATTTCGTGAATGGCTTCGATATACGCGCCGGTATCGGTTTTGGTCGGGTTGGACAGTTTGTAGGAATGGACAAGATCCATAACTTTCTTGTCTTTCGCTTTTTTTCTTCATCGGTCTTATCTATTTCTTTTTTTAGGATCTTTGGGGTCTGGTTTCTTACCGGAGATCTTAAATTCGTTGTTCAAAAAAACGCTTGCGGCTCGATTTCCTGATGGCGGTAGTTGATACCGTATTTCAACAGGGTTTGTTCGGCAAGGCGGCTGTCGAAGTTGAAGTTCGCACCACGAGTGGCGATTCGGGTATGGTTAGGGCCGACCACATTGCCTGCGTAACCGCTGCCGCTGTCATCGGCGGAATAGCGTTCGTTTTCCAACACATAGGCGTTGGCGTTCAGTTTTTCGACAAAGCCCAGGTTTTTTTACCCGTGTACTCCAAGTTGGTGTTGGATTGGGTAGTTTCACGGTATGAGGGTTTCTGCCTGTCTTTTGCAGGGTCGGACTCGAAGATTGTAAACTCTTCACGCACAGTACGGATGCCCCGGTGCTGGTCTTTCATGTGGCTCAACACGATGCGGTGGTCGCCGTCGCCGAAGGTTGTTCCGATTTTGGCCAGGTAGCTGCGTTTGTCCAGTGCGCTGTGAGGTACGGTTTGCCGCCGTTGGGACTTTTGTAGCCTTTACCTGCTTCGTAATCTTTTTTTCATCGTTGCGGTTGTAAGAGAACAAACCGTCGAAGTTGCCCTCTTTTTCCGAATACGCTTGCGCCGTAGTTTACGCCGTCATTAGAGGCATAGCCGCTGCTGAGGCGCACGCCCCAGTTTTTATCCAAGCCTTTGAGCAGGTCTTGGGCATCGACGGTTTTGGCGATGATCACGCCGTTGGTTGCGCCGATACCGGCAGAGGCGGAACCCGCGCCTTTTTGTACGGAAACGACTTTAACCAAAGCGGGATCGACAATAAATCTGCCTTGGTGGTAAAGGATTTGGCTGTCGGAATAGGCGTTGTCCACCTTGATGTCGACAGAGTTCTGACCCATGCCGCGCAAGGTCATGTGTTGGGATGTGCCGTTACCGCCGCCGAAATCGATGGCAGGTTCTTCTTTTAACAATTCGCGCAAATCGGTTGATGTGCTTTCGTCTTTTTGACGAAGGGTGACGATATTAGTTTTGACCTTGCTGCCTTGGCGGTCACCTTTTACGGTAACGGTATCAAGGGTAACACTTTCTTTCGCTTCGTTTTCCGCGTGGGCAAAAACCGGCGGCGAGTGCCATTGAAAGCAGGCTGAAGCGGAACAGGGGTGAAGTCATGGAAATTTCCTTCTGTTGGATAAGTTTCAGTTAATCGATAAATTATTTATTAATAATAATTTTTATTTATTTTTAAAGGTGGGATATTATTTTTGTAAAGGTGTGCATAGTTTTGCGCCAATAATGTTTGGTTTTTTTGTTGATTGAAGCATGTGAAGCCCGCCGTTTGTAAAAGGTCGTCTGAAAAATATCTGTCTGCTTGATCAGCATTGAAAGTAGGGTGGAGATGGTGCGCAACTTGTTATGTCCGTTTTCAGACGACCCCGCATAGAAAATTTTTGCTTCTTCCCTTGAATTTATCGGGACAAACCCTAATTTGCCGCTGTGTTCAGGTAAGTTTGTTGGCAAACTTGCCGCCTTCTTTTTCAAACCGCATCTGCCGGCTTAAGGCAGATGATTGTTTTCAAACTATTTATCGGAGCATAAAACATGACCATCCGTCCTTTACACGACCGCGTCGTCGTCAAACGCTTGGAAGCTGAAGAGAAAACCGCATCAGGCATCGTCCTGCCGGGCGCGGCCGCTGAAAAACCCGACATGGGCGAAGTGATCGCCGTGGGTGCAGGCAAAATCGGTAAAGACGGCAACCGCCGTCCGCTGGATGTCAAAGTCGGCGACAAAGTCATTTTCGGCAAATACAGCGGTCAAACCGTAAAAAGCCGACGGCGAAGAGCTGTTGGTAATGCGCGAAGAAGACATTTTCGGGATTGTGGAATAAGCATTCCGTGCATTCAAAACGACAGGTCGTCTGAAAAAGGCTATACAAGGTTTTCAGACGACCTCAGACAGAATCAAATGTATTAAATAAATTAGGAGAATCAAAAACATGGCAGCAAAAGACGTACAGTTCGGTAACGAAGTCCGCCAAAAAAATGGTCAGCGGCGTGAACACTCTGGCAAACGCCGTCCGCGTAACCTTGGGCCCTAAAGGCCGCAACGTAGTGGTTGACCGCGCATTCGGCGGCCCGCACATCACCAAAGACGGCGTTACCGTCGCTAAAGAAATCGAATTGAAAGACAAATTCGAAAACATGGGCGCGCAAATGGTGAAAGAAGTCGCGTCCAAAACCAACGACGTAGCGGGCGACGGTACGACTACCGCCACCGTACTGGCGCAAGCCATCGTAGCCGAAGGCATGAAATACGTTACCGCCGGCATGAACCCGACCGACCTGAAACGCGGTATCGACAAAGCCGTCGCCGCTTTGGTTGAAGAGCTGAAAAAAACATCGCCAAACCTTGCGACACTTCCAAAGAAATCGCCCAAGTCGGCTCGATTTCCGCCAACTCCGACGAACAAGTCGGCGCGATTATTGCCGAAGCGATGGAAAAAGTCGGCAAAGAAGGCGTGATTACCGTTGAAGACGGCAAATCTTTGGAAAACGAATTGGATGTCGTCGAAGGTATGCAGTTCGACCGCGGCTACCTGTCCCCTTACTTCATCAACGACGCAGAAAAAACAAATCGCTGCGCTGGACAATCCGTTTGTTTTGCTGTTCGACAAAAAAATCAGCAACATCCGCGATCTGCTGCCTGTTTTTGGAACAAGTGGCAAAAGCCAGCCGTCCGCTGTTGATTATTGCTGAAGACGTAGAAGGCGAAGCCTTGGCGACTTTGGTTGTGAACAACATCCGCGGCATCCTGAAAACCGTTGCCGTGAAAGCCCCCGGCTTCGGCGACCGCCGCAAAGCCATGTTGCAAGACATCGCCATCCTGACCGGCGGTACCGTGATTACCGAAGAAGTCGGCCTGTCTTTTGGAAAAAAAGCCACTTTGGAAGACTTGGGTCAAGCCAAACGCATCGAAATCGGTAAAGAAAAACACCACCATCATCGACGGCTTCGGCGACGCTGCCCAAATCGAAGCGCGTGTTGCCGAAATCCGCCAACAAATTGAAACCGCAACCAGCGATTACGACAAAGAAAAAAACTGCAAGAGCGCGTTGCCAAACTGGCAGGCGGCGTGGCAGTGATTAAAGTCGGAGCTGCTACCGAAGTCGAAATGAAAGAGAAAAAAAGACCGCGTGGAAGACGCGCTGCACGCTACCCGCGCAGCTGTTGAAGAAGGCGTGGTTGCAGGCGGCGGCGTAGCCCTGTTGCGCGCCCGTGCCGCTTTGGAAAAACCTGCACACCGGCAATGCCGACCAAGACGCAGGCGTACAAATCGTCTTGCGCGCTATTGAGTCTCCGCTGCGCCAAATCGTTGCCAACGCAGGCGGCGAGCCCAGCGTAGTCGTGAACAAAGTGTTGGAAGGCAAAGGCAACTACGGTTACAACGCAGGCTCCGGCGAATACGGCGACATGATTGAAATGGGTGTACTCGACCCCGCCAAAGTAACCCGTTCCGCGCTGCAACACGCCGCGTCGATCGCCGGCCTGATGCTGACGACCGACTGCATGATTGCCGAAATCCCTGAAGAAAAACCCAGCTATGCCTGACATGGGCGGCATGGGTGGTATGGGCGGCATGATGTAAGGTTGTCCCCCAGCCTAAGCGCAAACAAAAACCTGCACGGACAACCGTGCAGGTTTTTTCTTTGGAAGAAGGTTGTCTGAAAACGAGAAGGGTGGATTTTCAGACGACCCCTAGCTTATCTTGCCTGCTCCATAGCAGCCGTTAACGCATTAAAAATTTTGCATTAGCGTTGCTTTATCGAACCAGCCAGCCAGTGTAAACAGCTGTATAAAAATCCCTATAATCAGAACCATGCAGCAGAAGTACAAAAGATAGCCTTTGAATATCGTCCAAACTTTAACCTGCCCCATCTTCATCAAGCCGACAGCCTGCGCCCAAAACGCCCAAGTCTTCCAAAACATCAGCAGCGGCGTAATCTGCGGGACATAAAACACAAGCAGCGCAGGAATCATCAAAGCTTCCGATGCCAAGATGAATCCCCATAAAGGCAGGCGCGGCGCGCCGTTTCTGCTCAAAACATGACGCATCACACGGCTCAAAAATCAGCCACTTTATAACGGTAACCAACACGCCAAAGACGGCGGTGGCAGTGCTGACGCCGAGCAAGGTCGACATATCAGCCGCATTAATCATGCCCAACAGCAGCAAAATCGCCAAAATGACGGGCAGTGTATAGAAATAATCAGCAGGATTTTTATAGCGCAGACGCAGAATATCCCACATATCGGTAAGAAAAGAATAAAGCATTGAATGACGAGTGGTTCGATAAAAAATAGAAGGCTGGATTTTAGCTGAAAATATACGGTCTGATAAATACAGACGATGTGATATGAATTGTCGCCACCTGCGAATATCCGCTAGAATACGCGCTTTATGGAAGGTCGTCTGAAAAAGGATTCAATATGGCAAAAGCAAAAGGATTGGGACGCGGTTTGGATTCGCTGATATCCAATGCGGTGGACAGCAGCAGTAGCGATCGCCTGACAACGGTTGCCATCGCCGATATTCAGCCCGGCCGCTATCAGGCGCGTGTGCAAATGGATGACGAAGCCTTGCAGGAGTTGGCTGACTCCATTAAAGCGCAAGGCATTATCCAGCCGGTTATTGTACGCGAACGTGGTCTGTCTCAATATGAATTGATTGCCGGCGAACGCCGTTGGCGCGCTTCCCAGTTGGCCGGTTTGACCGAAATTCCCGTCGTCATCAAAACCATCAGCGACGAAACCGCGTTGGCCATGGGTTTGATTGAAAACCTGCAACGCGAAAACCTCAATCCGATTGAAGAGGCACAAGGTTTGAAACGCCTCGCCGACGAATTCGGTCTAACCCACGAAACCATCGCAAAAGCCGTCGGTAAAAGCCGCAGCGCCATTTCCAACAGCCTGCGCCTGTTGAGCCTGCCTGAGCCGGTTCAAGAAATGCTTTACCAACGCCGTCTGGAAATGGGTCATGCCCGTGCGTTGCTGACCTTGCATGTAGTTGACCAATTGGAATTGGCGCAAAAAGCCGTCAAAAACGGCTGGTCGGTGCGCGAGGTAGAGCGCCGCAGCCAATTGGCGCATCAAAAGGCCAAGCCCGAAGCAGCCAAAACCATCAGCCCGGATATCCGCCGCATCAATGATGCATTGACCGAGCATTTGGGCGTTAATGCCGAAGTCAAAACCAGCAATCAGAAAAAAGGCAAAATCGTGCTGCATTTTGATACGCCGGAAACATTCGAATATTTGCTGAAGCAGTTGGGCATCAATCAAGCGTTCTAACGGCTTTATAAACAGAACAGGCCGTCTGAAAAAAGCTTTTCAGACGGCCTCAATTTTTGAAAAAGTGTAGAGCGTATAAATGTTTACAATACAAATCAAAATCTTCTGTAAAATCTATGTAACAACATGTAATTTGTGTTAAACTCCATTCCAGCAAAGATTTGTTTTATATGTGTTAATCATTTAGTTTGTGAAAAGTTTCACAAAGATTAACATATCTGCTTGACGTTAACAAACTTCTTGATTATATTCTAGCCTCGCCTTGACCATTTTTGGGGTACACTAATGTTTGCAATGAATCAGATAGTCCCTATTGCAAAGTCATTGTATTTATTAATAATTTCAGTTGTTTTAGTGCATGTATTCTGCGGGTGTGCATGGATTTCCTCTCTGCTGTCGCAGGGAGGATTTTCGTATATTTTAGTCCCTACTCTGGTTGCAGTTTTACTTTTTAAAAGTTTTCCAATCGCAAATCCCCTTTGTAGTCATGCAAAGCGTTCGATGTTTGTCGGCGGAAGTTTTTAAAAAGTAGTGCTGTCGCTGGTATCTATGCTTGGTCGTATTTTGCGAGTATGGCATCGAGTCACTGATATTCTTTACCCATTTCTTGTTCGCGTTTCTTGGCGTCAGTCATTTGGTTTTTTTAGTATTGTTGAGAGTAAAACACTATGGCAGGTGAAACTATGACCGCTGCCGACTACATCAAGCACCACTTGCAAAGCTTGACCAGTATGTCGGATGTTACTCAGGGTCAAGGACTGAAAAACATTGCTGATTTTTCGTTCATTAACCTTGATGCAATCTTTTTTGCCGTTCTGTTGGGCGTAATCGGTAGCTTCCTTTTGTGGCGCGGTGCCAAAAAAGCGACGGCCGGCGTTCCCAGTCGTTTCCAAGCGGCTGTTGAAATTCTGTTTGAATTCGTGGATGACATGTGTAAAAGCATTATCCATAACGAACAATCGCGTAAAGCCGTTGCCCCGTTGGGTCTGACCTTGTTTGTCTGGATTCTCTTGATGAATGCCATGGATATGCTGCCGGTTGATTTGCTGCCGATGGCATGGCAAGGCATTACCGGTAATCATCATGCCCTGTTGCGTGTCGTGCCGACAGCTGACTTGAATACGACTTTGGCTCTGGCGATTGGCGTATTGCTGATCTGTATTTACTACAATGTCAAAATCAAAGGCCTTGGCGGTTGGATTCACGAGTTGTTCTGCGCACCTTTTGGTCCGTGGCTTGCTCCAGCCAACTTCCTGCTGAACTTGGTAGAGTTTTTGTCCAAAACCGTATCCCACGGTATGCGGTTGTTTGGTAATATGTATGCCGGCGAGCTGGTGTTCCTGTTAATTGCCCTGTTGGGCGGTGCATGGGCGTCAACCGGCAGTGTCGAAACTTTGGATCCGATTTTATTTGTGTTCCACCTGATTGCCGGTTTGGCTTGGGCCATTTTCCACATTTTGGTCATCACCTTGCAGGCATTTATTTTCATGGCGTTGGCGTTCGTATATATCGGACAGGCGCATGATGCACACTAATCAAGTAGTTTTTTCGTAGTTTGTTTTTGTAGTTTAACCTTTACTATTTTAAGGAGTTTAAAAATGGGTTTGATTGCTATCGCATGTGGTTTGATCGTTGCCTTGGGCGCATTGGGTGCCTCTATCGGTATCGCAATGGTTGGTTCTAAATACTTGGAATCTTCTGCTCGCCAACCTGAGCTGATCGGTCCTCTGCAAACCAAACTGTTCTTGATCGCTGGTCTGATCGATGCGGCTTTCTTGATCGGTGTGGCTATTGCCCTGTTGTTCGCCTTCGTTAACCCGTTTGGTGGTGCGTAATCAAGACGGAGCGATCCGTTCAGATACAGGCTTGCCGTCTGTTTGATTAACCCAGATACGAAGGTTAAGTAACGTGAATATTAATGCAACCTTATTTGCGCAAATCCTAGTTTTCTTTGGCTTGGTTTGGTTTACGATGAAATTCGTATGGCCTCCGATTGCCAAAGCATTGGATGAGCGTGCCGCAAAAATCGCCGAGGGCTTGGCTGCCGCCGAGCGCGGTAAGAGCGATTTTGAGCAGGCAGAGAAAAAAGTTGCAGAACTTATGGCCGAAGGGCGTAATCAGGTAACCGAAATGGTTGCCAACGCCGAAAAACGTGCTGCGAAAATTGTAGAAGAAGCCAAAGAGCAAGCTTCTCATGAAGCAGCACGCATTGCAGCCCAAGCAAAAGCTGATGTAGAGCAAGAAGTTAACCGTGCACGCGAAGTGTTGCGCGAACAGGTCGCTTCATTGGCTGTTAAAGGTGCGGAATCTATCCTGCGTAAAGAAGTCGATGCTTCCAAACATGCAGATCTGCTCAGTGCCTTAAAACAGGAGCTGTAATCTTATGGCAGAGTTCGCAACGATTGCCAGACCTTATGCGAAAGCATTGTTTAGTCTGGCTCAGGAAAAAAACCAAATCGAGTCTTGGTTGGGCGAACTGAAAGAACTCGCAGCGGTTGTTCAGGATCAGAAAGTCATTTGCTTTTCATCGAGCAGCCCTGAAATCAGGAGCTTCGAAAAGGTAGAAATGTACGCTCGAAAGGTCTTGTCGGTATCAAAAGTGATCGAATTGCAGAATTTTCATTACTGTTTCTGGCCGAGCAAAAAAAGCGTTTGCCTGGTATTGCCGGAAATCTATGCTCAATATCAAGATTTGACCTTGATCATTCAATCAATACGAAAGTCCGCTGTAATTTACAGCGCGTATGAGCTCAGTTGACTCAGATCAGCTGGCCGATGTTAGCTGAAATATCCTGACAAAAACGCTTTCGACAGTAAGTTGCAGATGTACAACTGAAAGTCGCGCCCTGAATTAATCGGCGGTATCAAAGTTGAAGTGGGTGATCAGGTCTTGGATTTGTCCGTGCGAGGCAAACTGAATGCTCTGTATGCGACTATGACAAATTAGGAGAGTTTTCATGCAGCTTAATCCTGCTGAAATTAGCGATTTGATTAAAGCTAAAATTGAAAATCTGTCTGTCAAATACAGAAGTACGTACCCGTGGTACGGTTATTTCTGTAACAGACGGTATTGTTCGTATTCATGGCTTGTCAGACGCAATGCAAGGTGAGATGCTCGAATTCCCGGGTAACACTTTCGGTTTGGCGATGAACTTGGAGCGCGACTCCGTCGGCGCCGTAGTGTTGGGTGAATACGAACATATTAAAGAAGGCGACACAGTTACTTGTACTGGTCGTATTTTGGAAGTACCTGTCGGTCGTGAATTGGTTGGTCGCGTTGTAGATGCATTGGGTCGCCCGATTGATGGCAAAGGCCCGATCAACACATCTTCCACAGCGCCAATCGAAAAAATTGCACCGGGTGTAATTGCCCGTAAATCAGTTGACCAACCTATGCAAACCGGTCTGAAGGCCATTGACTCAATGGTTCCGATTGGTCGCGGTCAACGTGAGCTGATCATTGGTGACCGTCAAACAGGTAAAACAGCCGTAGCATTGGATGCTATTGTCAACCAAAAAGGTACGGGCGTTATCTGTATTTATGTTGCAATCGGTCAAAAAGCATCTTCTATTGCCAATGTAGTACGAAAATTGGAAGAGCATGGCGCAATGGAACACACTATTGTGGTTGCGGCGACTGCATCTGAAGCTGCGGCTCTGCAATATATTGCACCTTATGCAGGTTGTACGATGGGCGAGTTTTTCCGCGACCGCGGTGAAGACGCATTGATTGTATACGATGACTTGTCCAAACAAGCTGTTGCTTACCGTCAAATTTCCCTGTTGCTGCGCCGTCCTCCCGGTCGTGAAGCATATCCTGGCGACGTATTTCTATCTGCACTCCCGCTCTGTTGGAGCGTGCTGCCCGTGTAAATGAGCACGAAGTTGAAAAACTGACTAATGGCGAAGTGAAGGGCAAAACAGGCTCTCTGACTGCATTGCCGATTATTGAAACGCAAGCCGGCGACGTCTCAGCATTCGTACCGACAAACGTAATTTCGATTACAGACGGTCAGATCTTTCTTGAAACCGACTTGTTTAACGCCGGTATCCGTCCTGCGATTAATGCCGGTATTTCGGTATCGCGCGTAGGTGGTGCGGCACAAACCAAAGTAATCAAAAAAACTGGGTGGCGGTATCCGTTTGGCACTTGCCCAATATCGTGAGTTGGCAGCCTTCTCGCAATTTGCTTCCGATTTGGATGAAGCTACACGCAAACAGCTGCAACACGGTGAAGTGGTTACTGAATTGATGAAAGCAAAAAACAATTCAGCACGTTGGATACAGCTGAAATGGCTTTGACCTTTGTGGGCGATCAATAATGGTTCTTACGAAGATGTACCGGTATCCAAAGGCATTGGCTTTCGAAGCGGAATTTCTTTGAGCTTTTCGTACGCACGCAGCATCCTGGTGTTTCTAGAAGCAATCAACGCATCAGGTGCGATGTCCGATGAAAGCGAAAAAGCATTGACCGAAGCCATGAATTCTTTCAAATCTTCTTATGCTTACCAAGCCTAAGAGCTGAAATGAAAGGAGTCTGAAATGGCAGTCGGAAAAGAGATTCTCACCAAAATCCGTAGTGTTCAAAAATACCCAAAAAGATCACTAAAGCGATGCAGATGGTGTCAACCTCTAAAATGCGGAAGACTCAGGAACGGATGCGCTTGGCGCGTCCGTATGCCGAAAAAAGTACGGACAGTTATGAGTCATCTTGGCGCGAACCCATGAAGATCACGGTATTAAATTATTGGCACCTCATCGTGAAACACGTCGGGTAGGTTTCATTTTAATCACCTCTGATAAAGGTCTTTGCGGTGGTTTGAACGCGAATGTTTTGAAGAAATTCTTAGCGCAAGTCCAAGAATACCAGGAACAAGGCATCGAAGTTGATGTCGTCTGTTTAGGGTAGTAAAGGTTTGGCAGCTTGTCAAAAGCATCGGTTTGAACGTTATTGCCAGTGCGATTAATTTGGGTGATACCCCAAGAATGGAATTGCTGCTTGGTCCATTGACCGAAATCTTCCAACGTTACGAGAAAGCATGAGTTAGATAAAAATACATCTGGTGTACTCGTGTTTTGTGAATACCATGCGTCAAGAACCACGATTGGAGGTTTCTGCTGCCTATCGGCGAAAAATGTGATAGAAGACGAGGAGAGTTATTCTTCATTTCAGTTGGGAATACCGTTATGAGCCAAGTCCTGTCGCTGTGTTGGAATATCTGGTTCGCCGCTATTTAGAGTCTGTGGTTTACCAAGCATTGAGTGACAATATGGCATCTGAGCAAGCTGCGCGTATGGTGGCAATGAAAGCAGCCACCGACAATGCAGGCAATGCCATTAAAGAGTTGCGTTTGGTATATAACAAATCGCGTCAAGCTGCGATTACCACGGAATTGTCAGAAATTGTAGCAGGTGCGGCGGCAGTTTAATGTCGTCTGAAACCTGAACAGAAAATTAGGATACGATAATGAGCCAAGGCAAAATCGTACAAATTATTGGTGCGGTAGTTGACGTGGAGTTCCCACGTGATGCCATTCCGCGTGTTTACGACGCCCTGAAATTGGATGCAAACGGCCTGACTTTGGAAGTGCAACAGCTTCTGGGTGACGGCGTAGTCCGTACTATTGCAATGGGTAGTTCGGATGGTTTAAAACGCGGCATGACTGTAAGCAATACAGGTGCGCCGATTACAGTACCGGTAGGTAAAGGCACTTTGGGACGTATTGTCGATGTATTAGGGACGCCTGTTGATGAAGCAGGTCCGATTGATACCGACAAACACCGTGCTATCCATCAGACAGCTCCGAAATTTGATGAACTGTCTGCGACTACTGAGCTGTTGGAAACCGGCATTAAAGTGATTGACTTACTGTGTCCGTTTGCCAAAGGCGGTAAAGTAGGTCTGTTCGGTGGTGCCGGTGTGGGTAAAACCGTCAACATGATGGAATTGATTAACAACATCGCCAAAGCACATAGCGGTTTGTCCGTGTTCGCAGGCGTGGGTGAGCGTACCCGTGAAGGTAATGACTTCTACCACGAGATGAAAGATTCCAACGTATTGGACAAAGTGGCGATGGTTTACGGTCAGATGAACGAACCTCCGGGCAACCGTCTGCGTGTAGCCTTGACCGGTTTGACGATGGCCGAATACTTCCGTGATGAAAAAGACGAAAGCGGCAAAGGCCGTGACGTATTGTTCTTCGTGGACAATATCTACCGTTACACCCTGGCCGGTACCGAAGTATCCGCATTGTTGGGCCGTATGCCTTCAGCAGTAGGTTACCAACCGACATTGGCTGAAGAAATGGGTCGTTTGCAAGAGCGTATTACCTCTACCCAAACAGGCTCCATTACTTCCATTCAAGCCGTATATGTACCTGCGGATGACTTGACTGACCCGTCTCCTGCAACGACGTTTGCCCACTTGGACGCTACTGTCGTATTGAGCCGTGATATTGCCTCCTTGGGTATTTACCCCGCAGTTGACCCGCTCGATTCCACTTCGCGCCAACTGGATCCGATGGTATTGGGTCAAGAACACTACGACGTAGCCCGTGGCGTACAATCTACCCTGCAAAAATACAAAGAATTGCGCGATATTATTGCCATTCTGGGTATGGACGAATTGTCAGACGAAGATAAACTGACCGTGATGCGTGCGCGTAAGATCCAACGCTTCCTGTCGCAACCGTTCCACGTTGCCGAAGTATTTACCGGCTCTCCCGGCAAATATGTATCGCTGCGTGACACCATTGCCGGCTTTAAAGCTATCTTGAACGGTGAATACGACCATCTGCCTGAACAAGCTTTCTACATGGTAGGCGGTATCGAAGAAGCGGTCGAGAAAGCGAAAACCTTAAACTAAGGAGGTCGGCATGAGCATCATGCGAGTTGAAGTGGTAAGTAGCGAGCAGAATATCTATTCAGGCGAAGCCAGTTTTGTAGTGGTTCCAACTGTTCAAGGTGAGCTCGGTATTTATCCGCGACACGAGCCGATTATGAGTTTGGTACGTCCCGGTGCATTGCGTTTGACCGTGCCAGGCGAAGCCGAAGAAGTGCTTGTTGCCGTTTCCGGCGGAGTGCTGGAAGTGCAGCCCAACCAACTTACTGTGTTGGCGGATGTTGCCGTACGCAGTTCCGAGATGGATCGGGAGCGCGCGGAAGCTGCCAAGAAGGCGGCGGAAACAGGCATTTCTCAAGCCAAAGACGATAAATCGCTGGCTGAAGCACACAAAGCCTTGGCCGCAGCGATTGCCCAGCTCAAAACCTTGGATTATCTTCGTTCGCACAAAAACAAATAAGCAGATTTGCTTTACAAAAAGCACGGTTGATTACCGTGCTTTTTTATGGTGAATGATTTTTAGCAGGGCAGAATCTTAGGTAACGAATGGTATAGAAAAGTTTTAAATGATTCCTTTATTGCGCATAATTTTACTTTTCTGATTCGGCAATAAAGGTTGTTTACTGAATACGGTTTTTATAGGATAAAGCAAATATTTTGGTAAGGATCTATCGCATTTTAAAAGTTGTTTTAATATCGTCTGAATGTATTTAAGACGACTTTTTTTGTTTTTTTAAGGACACCTATTGCCTATTCCAATAATGAATAAAGTTTGGCTATTTAGGAGGATTGCTATTTTATTTGGAATCAAAAAACAACAAAATTTATAGACAAGAGGTTTTTATTTTGCATAAACGGTATTTTTTTATTGTAAAAAAATGCTAATTGGGTTATAATTTTTAAAAATACATTATCATAAATTAATGTGTAACCTATTGCGAAAAAAAAATAAATATTTCATATTGCGGATAATTTGTCATGAACTTTGATTTCATATTTGGGGATGGTGTATCAGGTATGGCGGGATATAGCCTGATACTGATTTTGGCTGCGCTTGTCAGTAAGCAAGATTCAGTAAAACGGTTTATTAGCCGTTTTGCTGTTAATGTGCGTGCTCAATGCTACTTGGATGAAAATTCATATCATGTTTTCCGTCATCTTGATATACGTATTTCAGGAACACATGAACAAATTGATTATGTTTACGTTTCACGATTCGGTATTTTTATCGTATCTACACCGAATTACCAAGGCCGTATTTGGGGGGATAACGGAGATGGGATGTGGACGCAGAAATTCCATAGAACCAAGATGCTTTTCCCTAATCCATTGGCACAGAATCAACGCTATATCCAAGCTTTAGTGCGGCAGCTTGATTTAAGCCCGCGTTTGTTTTACTCGGTTGTCGTATTTTCGGGAAATTGCCAATTCCAAACTATGATGCCGGATAATGTCATTGAATCTACAGAATTCAATGAATACATTGCACAATATAGCGAAGTCGTTTTAAATGACGACAAAGTTGCTGAAATCAAAGAAATTTTAGAGAGTAATGAATTTGATAATGTGTTTGGTCAAAATGGTTCTCGATCACACGCTTAATAAAGTATAGTGGATTAACTTTAAACCAGTACGGCGTTGCCTCGCCTTGCCGTACTATCTGTACTGTCTGCGGCTTCGTCGCCTTGTCCTGATTTAAATTTAATCCACTATAGAACAGAAAATTTGTAGGTAATACAGCAGTTTTTGAAATTATAGGTTGAACATAAAAGGTCGTCTGAAACCTGAAGCGGTTTTCAGACGACCTTTTGTTTGAGCGTATCGTTATCAGCGTTTGACGCCGCTGAGCCTTGCCCAGCCTTCGTCGATTTCGGCGGGTTCGATGTCGAACCATTGGCGGTAAATGCCGCTGAGTTCTTTGACTTGCTCGTCCAGCAGACCGGACAACACTATGCGGCCGCCTTGTTTGGTGCGGGCGGCGAGCATTTCGCCGAGCATGCGCAGGGGGTTGGCGAGGATGTTGGCAACGACGATGTCGAATTGTCCTTGCGGTAAACCGTCGGGCAGGTAGAACTGTGCATCGACGTTGTTTTGTGCGGCGTTGTCCTTGCTGGCGCGGATGGCTTGTTCGTCAATATCGACACCGACGGCAGAACCTGCGCCGAGCTTGAGGGCGGCGATGGTCAGGATACCGGAGCCGCAGCCGTAGTCGAGGACGCTTTCGCCGCCTTTGAGCTGTGTGTCCAGCCACTTGAGGCAAAGGCGGGTGGTCGGATGGCTGCCTGTTCCGAAGGCAAGGCCGGGATCGAGCTGGAGGTTGACGGCGTTGCTGTTGGGCGCTTCGTGCCAAGAGGGGGTAATCCACAGGCGCTCGGAAATTTGGATGGGGTCGAACTGTGCTTGTGTCAGGCGCACCCAGTCTTGGTCAGCGAGGATTTCGCTGGTGTATGCCAAGTCTTTCAGTCCGCATGCTTGGCTGGCGGCTTGAATCATGGCTGCGGCATCGTCATTTTCGCCGAACAAGGCGATGACTTTGCTTTGCTGCCAGATTTGTTCGGTTGGCATACCGGGTTCGCCGAAGATGGCTTGTTCGTTTTCGGTGCCTGCGTAGGCGTCTTCGATGGCGGCGGAGAGTGCGCCGTGTTCCATCAGGGCATCGGCGAGACGTTCGGCGACGGCGTCGTTGACGTTGATGGTGATTTGTTGATAGGACATGATGGGCTTTCTCGGTGGGGTCGTCTGAAATTATAGTGGATTAACTTTAAACCAGTACGGCGTTGCCTCGCCTTAGCTCAAAGAGAACGATTCTCTAAGGTGCTGAAGCACCAAGTGAATCGGTTCCGTACTATCTGTACTGTCTGCGGCTTCGTCGCCTTGTCCTGATTTAAATTTAATCCACTATAGGAAATGGCGGTCAAATACGCAATTTTGGTTGTTTGCAGTATGTTTCGGCTATTGGCGTAACAGTGTGATTGAATCGTTTTTCTGCCTGAACACGTTTTTTTCTTGCGTGAAATGGCGGCTGACAGGCTTACTCAGTCATAATTATAGGCTTGTCGGCAATCTCTGAGTACACCCGAAGTCAGGGTTTCAACCTGTCTGAAAAAAGGTCGTCTGAAAGCCATTCGGTTTTTCAGACGACCTTCGACTATCCAAACGGGACGGTTTTATTTGTCCTGTTTGGCTTTGCGTTCTTCCAGCCAGTGTTCCAGATAGTGGATGCTGACGCCGCCTTTTTCAAAACCGGGGTCGCTGAACAAATCGCGGTGCAGCGGGGTATTGGTTTTGATGCCGGTTACGGCAAGCTCGGCGAGGGCGACGCGCATTTTTGCCATTGCCTGCTCGCGGGTTTTGCCGATGACGCAGACTTTACCGATCAGGCTGTCGTAGTACGGCGGGATGCGGTAGCCTTGGTAAATGTGGCTGTCCACGCGGATGCCGAAGCCGCCGGGCAGGTGGCAGCTTTCAATCAGACCGGGGCTGGGGATGAAGTTGTACGGGTCTTCGGCATTGATACGGCACTCGAAAGCATGGCCTTCGATGTGGATGTCTTTTTGCTTGTATTGCAAAGGCAGGCCGCCGGCAATGCGGATTTGTTCCTGTACGATGTCCACGCCGGTAATCAGCTCGGTAACGGGGTGTTCGACTTGGACGCGGGTGTTCATTTCGATAAAGAAAAATTCGCCGTTTTCATACAGGAATTCAAACGTACCTGCGCCACGGTAGCCGATACGTTTGCAGGCGTCGGTACAGGCTTTGCCGATTTTTTTCGCGGGCTTTTTTTCGTCGATGAAGGGAGCGGGTGCTTCTTCGATGACTTTTTGGTGGCGGCGCTGCATGGAGCAATCGCGCTCGGCGAGGTAGATGGCGTTGCCGTGTTCGTCGGCAAGCACTTGGATTTCGACGTGGCGCGGGCGTTGCAGGTAGCGTTCCATATAGACCATCGGATTGCCGAACGCCGCGCCTGCTTCGGCTTTGGTCATTTCGACGGATTTGATCAGGTCTTCTTTTTTTCTCGACCACACGCATACCGCGTCCGCCGCCGCCACCCGATGCTTTAATAATCACGGGATAACCGACTTTATCGGCGGTTTTGAGGATTTCGGCGGGATCGTCGGACAGGGGCGCCGTCCGAACCGGGAACGCAAGGTACGCCCGCTTCAATCATCGCGTGTTTGGCGGAAACTTTGTCACCCATCAGGCGGATAGTTTCGGCTTTGGGGCCGATGAAGATGAAGCCGGATTGTTCGACCTGTTCGGCAAAATTGGCGTTTTCGGCAAGGAAGCCGTAGCCCGGGTGGATGGCATCCGCGCCGGTAACTTCTGCGGCGGCGATGATGGCGGGGATATTGAGATAGCTTTGTGCGGAAGCGGCAGGGGCCGATACACACGGATTCGTCGGCAAGTTTGACGTGCAGACTGTCTTTGTCGGCTTCGGAATGCACGGCGACGGTGGCGATGCCCATTTCACGGCAGGCACGCAGGACGCGCAGCGCGATTTCGCCTCGGTTGGCGATTAATACTTTTTTTCAGCATGATGACCTTTCCTGTGGTTTCAGACGACCTGCTTGTTACCTTTTGCCCAACGCATTGCGGATTTTTTTCATCGGTCTTGTATTGACTTAACGCGTACACCGCCCACATGGCGGCAGGAATCCAGCCGATTAAGGTGAATTGGAGAATCAGGCAGATGATGCCCGCAATCGGACGGCCGATGGTGAAGAATACGGCAAAGGGCAGGAAGATGGCTAACAGCAGGCGCATGGTGGAAATCCTGAGTTGGAAAAGCATTTCAGACGACCTTCCTGCAATCCGGAAGGTCGTCTGAAAACGAATTATTCGATGATGAAGAGCGGCTCGCCAAATTCCACAGGCGTACCGTTTTCCACCAGAATTTCTTTAACCGTGCCGGATTTTTTTCGGCTTCGATTTCGTTCATCAACTTCATCGCTTCGATGATACACAATGTATCGCCGGCTTTGACTTGCTGACCAACTTCGACGAAAGCGGCGGCATTCGGGCCGGGTGCGCGGTAGAATGTACCGACCATAGGCGATTTTTGCGCGTTGGACAGGTCGCGGGCGGCAGGCGCTGCGGGAGCGGGGGCTGCTGCAGCAGGAGCAGCGGCGGGTGCAGGAGCAGGAGCAGGCGCTGCTACATGGGCGGGCGCGGCATAAACGGGAGCCGGAGCGGCGGTGGCGCGGGTAATACGGACTTTTTCCTCGCCTTCGGTCACTTCGATTTCGGCGATACCTGATTCTTCTACTAAATCAATCAGTTTTTTTAACTTGCGCAAATCCATTTTCGTTCCTTTACGATACGGCCCAAATGTCGTGAAGCGGCCGTGTTTGTTGCGTGATATTTCAGAAAACAACCGGCCTGCGGCAACGGCGCAAGCCGGACGGTATTGGGTTGCATAAAGGGCATTCGCAGGAGCAGAAACCCCGTAAATGAATTTGACTATTTTCCCGAACTTGCCGACAAATGTCTAGCAAAAATCTCGAAAAAAAGGCGGTTTTTTTGAACAAAACGGGCAGATTCGGAAAAATTCGTCCGAATGTGTATTTTTTTTCAACGAGTGTTTATTCTAATTTGTTGGTTTATGAAGGGAAAAAGGTCGTCTGAAAAATTCAGGTGGGGATGCCGATAAACCATTTTGCCCGTTTTCAGACGACCTTTTGACATGAATGGGGATTTAAGAGCGAGAATTTTTTTATGAAAGGAGCGATGGATTAGGTTGTAACCTGACTGGCCTTCTGGCTTTTGGCTTATGCGGAAATGAATGGCTACAGTTTGTGCGGTCAGAGATTTATGGTCACGTTGGTAAAGGTCGTCTGAAAACTGATTTTTCAGACGACCTTTTCGCGTTTTGAATTATTCCCCGTCTTTAACCGGATGATCGGGCAAGTACACATCGAAGCGGGTGCTTTTGCCCGTGTATTGGTAGGCGGGTTTTTCGCCGTTGAGAAATTCGCCGAGGCGCGGGCGTTTGACGACGACACGTTTTTTTTGGCGACGGCGCGGGCGGTGGCAAGCAGCTCGGCTTCTTCTTGGGCGGCACCGACGACGCTGTGGAAATACGCCATTTCCTTTTTGACGGCGGCGGACTTTTGGCGTTCGGGGTACATGGGGTCGAGATAGACAATGTCGGGGCGCGATTGTGCGGCGAGTTCGCGCATCAATTCGACGGCGTTGCCATAATGGAAAGTCATGCGGCGGGCGATGTCTTGAATTTCAGGCGCTTGCAGCGCGCGTTCGAGGCCGTCGGCAAGCAGGCAGGCAACGGCGGGATGCTGCTCGAAAGTGTGGACGTTCAAACCAAGCGAGGCGAGGACGAAACTGTCGCGCCCGAGTCCGCCGGTGCCATCCCAGACGGTCGGTTTGGTTGTGTGGTTGACCGCTTTGGCAATCAGCTCGCCGCCGCCTTTGGTGCGCCGGTATTAGGGCTGCGCCGCCGCCGAAGTCGACGCGGACGCGTCCCTTCTCCCCCGCACGGCACAAGCTGACGCCCTCCGCATCGGCAAGCAGGTATTCGCCGTTGTCGGGCGGGCAGGGCAGGGTAGGGAGGTCGAATTTCTGCGCCAAACGGCGGGCGTGTTCGGTGGCGGTGTCGGAAAAAAATAGACGGTGGGTATGGTGTGGGTGTGCAAATCTTTTGGGACAGACATTTTTTTCAGACGACCTTTGATTATGAATTGTCAACAATATGAACTGTATTTTTTTATTGAACTATCGAATTTTTTTCACTGCGATTCATTCTCAGATAACGCTATAATATGCCTAAAATTCTTTTGAATCCATCAGCGTTTGTCTTTCCGATGGGCTTTCAGACGACCCTCCTCTTTTTTTCTCCATTCAGTAAAGGAAAAATCATGAGCTTCAAAACCGATGCCGAAATCGCCCAATCCTCCACCATGCGTCCGATTGGCGAAATTGCCGCCAAGCTGGGTTTGAACGTTGACAATATCGAACCCTACGGCCATTACAAAGCCAAAATCAACCCTGCCGAAGCGTTCAAACTGCCGCAAAAACAAGGCCGTCTGATTTTGGTTACCGCCATCAACCCGACTCCGGCGGGCGAAGGCAAAACCACCGTGACCATCGGTTTGGCGGACGCGTTGCGCCACATCGGCAAAGACGCCGTTATCGCCCTGCGCGAACCTTCTTTGGGGCCTGTGTTCGGCGTCAAAGGCGGCGCGGCGGGCGGTGGCTATGCCCAAGTTTTGCCGATGGAAGACATCAACCTGCACTTCACCGGCGACTTCCACGCCATCGGCGCGGCGAACAACCTTTTAGCCGCCATGCTCGACAACCACATCTACCAAGGCAACGAGTTGAACATCGACCCCAAACGCGTGCTGTGGCGGCGCGTGGTCGATATGAACGACCGCCAGTTGCGCAACATCATCGACGGCATGGGCAAACCCGTTGACGGCGTGATGCGTCCCGACGGCTTCGACATCACCGTCGCCTCCGAAGTCATGGCGGTATTCTGCCTCGCCAAAGACATCAGCGATTTGAAAGAGCGTTTGGGCAACATCCTCGTCGCCTACGCCAAAGACGGCAGCCCCGTTTACGCCAAAGATTTGAAAGCCCACGGCGCGATGGCGGCATTGCTCAAAGACGCCATCAAGCCTAACTTGGTGCAAACCATCGAAGGCACGCCCGCCTTCGTACACGGCGGCCCCTTCGCCAACATCGCCCACGGCTGCAACTCCGTTACCGCCACCCGCCTGGCGAAACACCTTGCCGATTACGCAGTAACCGAAGCAGGCTTTGGCGCGGATTTGGGTGCGGAAAAATTCTGCGACATCAAATGCCGCCTTGCCGGTTTGAAACCCGACGCAGCCGTCGTCGTCGCCACCGTCCGCGCCTTGAAATACAACGGCGGCGTAGAACGCGCCAACCTCGGCGAGGAAAAACCTCGAAGCCTTGGCAAAAGGCCTGCCCAACCTGCTGAAACACATTTCCAACCTGAAAAACGTATTCGGTCTGCCCGTCGTCGTCGCCATCAACCGCTTCGTGTCCGACTCCGATGCCGAGTTGGCCATGATTGAAAAAGCCTGCGCCGAACACGGCGTCGAAGTTTCCCTGACCGAAGTGTGGGGCAAAGGCGGCGCGGGCGGCGCAGATTTGGCGCGCAAAGTCGTCAACGCCATCGACAACCAACCCAATGAATTCCGCTTCGCCTACGATGTCGAGTTGAGCATCAAAGACAAAAATCCGCGCCATCGCCCAAAAAAAGTGTACGGCGCGGAAGACGTCGATTTCAGCGCGGAAGCCGCCGCCGAAATCGCCTCGCTGGAAAAACTGGGCTTGGACAAAATGCCCGTCTGCATGGCGAAAACCCAATATTCCCTCAGCGACAACGCCAAACTTTTGGGCTGCCCCGAAGGCTTCCGCATTACCGTGCGCGGCATTACCGTTTCTTCCGGCGCAGGCTTCATCGTTGCGCTGTGCGGCAATATGATGAAAATGCCGGGTCTGCCGAAAGTTCCGGCTGCCGAGAAAAATCGACGTGGACGCAGACGGCGTGATCCACGGCTTGTTCTGATTTGAATCGGCAGTGAAATAAAAACAGCAAAGAGGTCGTCTGAAAACGGGTTTCAGACGACCTTTTATTATTTGAAACGGTTTAAACTCAACCGCGACGACCCGTAGCGTGGGCTTCACCCGCGAATCTTCCTCTGATGAAAATAGTCGTCTGAAACGATAGAGCAAACCCGCCACATTCGTTTTCAGACGACTATTTTTATGGTTTTTTTCATCTTAGCCCTGCTTTTTGTAAATGCGTTTGCTTTTATAGTGAATCTGTCTTTTCAGACGACCTCCCGCCTTGCCAACCGCCCGCCCATCCAGCACCACTGCCCCGCCCGTCCGAAACGCGTTATACTTCCCAATTAACTGTCCGACCCACCCGCTTCAGGAGAACACCATGCCCGAACAAAAACCGCATCCTCTGCCGCGAACTGAGCCTGCTCGCTTTCAATCGCCGCGTTTTTGGCGCAGGCGCAGGATGAAAAACGTGCCGCTTTTTGGAACGTTTGCGGTTTTTTTGTGCATCGTCTCTTCCAACCTCGACGAATTTTTTTCGAGGTACGCATGGCGTGGCTCAAACGTGCGCAAAAAATGAATCCGCACGAGCGTTTGGACAACGGCACCACACCGCCCGAAACCATCGCCGCCGTCGCCGCCGAAGCACACGCGCTGATACAGGAGCAATACCACCTGTTCAACGAAGTCTTGCAACCCGAACTGGGCAAACAAGGTATCCATTTCTACCGCCGCCGCAACTGGACGCAAGGGCAGCAAAAATGGATTGAGCAGTATTTTGACGCCGAACTGTTGCCCATCCTCACCCCCATCGGACTCGACCCGTCGCACCCCTTCCCGCGCCCGCTGAACAAATCTCTCAACTTCGCCGTCGAGCTTGAAGGTACGGACGCATTCGGCCGCCCCTCCGGCATGGCGATTGTGCAAGCCCCGCGCATCCTGCCGCGCGTCGTCCCCCTGCCTGCCGAATTGTGCGACGGCAGCAGCGGCTTCGTCTTCCTTTCCTCCATCCTGCACGCCCACGTCGGCAAACTCTTCCCCGGCATGACGGTCAAAGGCTGCCACCAGTTCCGCCTCACCCGCGACAGCGACCTGACCGTCGATGAAGAAGACCTCAAAAACCTGCGCGCCGCCATTCAAAACGAATTGCACGACCGCGAATACGGCGACGGCGTGCGGCTTGAAGTCGCCGATACCTGCCCGCCCCACATCCACGACTTCCTGCTCGCCCAGTTCAAACTCACCCCCGCCGAGCTTTACCAAGTCAAAGGCCCGGTCAACCTCGTGCGCCTCAATGCCGTGCCCGATTTGGTTGACCGTCCCGACCTCAAGTTTCCCGCACGCGGGGCAGGTCGTCTGAAAGCATTGCGCAAGAACGGCTCCATTTTCAAACTGGCGAAACAGTCGCCCATCCTGCTGCACCATCCGTATCAGTCCTTCGACCCCGTCGTCCACATGATACGCGAAGCCGCCGCCGACCCCGCCGTCCTCGCCGTCAAAATGACCATCTACCGCACCGGCAGCAATTCCGAACTCGTCCGCGCCCTGATGAAAGCCGCCCTTGCCGGCAAACAAGTCACCGTCGTCGTCGAACTCATGGCGCGTTTTGACGAAGCCAACAACGTCAACTGGGCGCAACAGCTTGAAAAACGCAGGCGCGCACGTCGTTTATGGCGTATTCGGCTACAAAATCCACGCCAAAATGGCACTCGTCATCCGCCGCGAAAACGGCGCGCTCAAACGCTACGCCCACCTCGGCACCGGCAACTACCACCAAGGCACATCGCGCATTTACACCGACTTCGGCATCATCACCGCCGACGACCAAATCACCGCCGACGTGAACACCATCTTTATGGAAATCACAGGCTTGGGCAAACCGGGTCGTCTGAACAAGCTCTACCAAAGCCCGTTTACCCTGCACAAAATGGTTATCGACCGCATCGAGCGCGAAATCCAACACGCCAAAGCAGGCAAACCCGCCCGCATCCGCGCCAAAATGAATTCGCTGATTGAGCCGAGCGTCATCGACGCCCTCTACCGCGCCAGCAGCGCAGGCGTGCAAATCGACCTCATCGTGCGCGGCATGTGTACCCTGCGCCCCGGCGTCAAAGGCCTGTCCGAAAACATCCGCGTCCGCTCCATCATCGGCAGACAGCTCGAACACTCGCGCGTGTACTGCTTCCACAACAACGGCGCGGACGACACCTTCATCTCAAGCGCCGACTGGATGGGGCGCAACTTCTTCCGCCGCATCGAAGTCGCCACCCCGATTTTCACGCCCGAACTCAAAGCCCGCGTCATCCGCGAAGGCATCGAAATGGCGCTGCAAGACAACACTCGCGCCTGGCTGATGCAGCCTGACGGCAGCTACATCCGCGCCCGCCCCGAAAACGGCGAACCCGCATTCAGCCTGCAAGAAAGCTTGTGGGAAATGTACGGCAGATAAAGCGAGGGCGGTATTAAAATGAAGGCCGTCTTTGAATATTTCATGAAGGCAGAAGGATTCGAACCGTGCCTGCACGGCAATAACGGAATGGGTGATTTTTAGGTTCATACACTATAAAAGGTCGTCTGAAATACTTAAAGATAGGGTTTCAGACGACCTATCCACACCCAGCCGTAGCGTGGGCTTCGCCCACGAAAAAAACAATACTATTTATCGCCCGACTCGGAAACCAAGCCATCGATTTCATGGGCAAAGCCCACGCTACGATCCGCGGCAGGTATCGCAGTGCTCTACCCGCCACCCCGCCGAATTTATAGTGGATTAACTTTAAATCAGGACAAGGCGACGAAGCCGCAGTCAGTACAGATAGTACGGTAAGGCGAGGCAACGCCGTACTGGTTTAAAATTAATCTACTATACCTGTCAAGGAAGTTTTTGTGGTACTCAGTGAGAAAGTTCTTTGCTTCTCTTAGACTCACGTTACTCCACCATAAAAGTTAAAAAGGTCGTCTGAAACCCGTAATCACATGGTTTCAGACGACCTTTTATCTTTCCCATCCGCTTTTCAGGCGACCTTACAACAAGAACATCGTTGCCAGCCCCAAGAAAATCAGAAAACCGCCGGAATCCGTTACCGCCGTAATCAGCACCGAGCTGCCCAAGGCAGGGTCGCGTCCGAATTTATCCATGATGACGGGGATGAGTACGCCGACCGAAGCGGCAAGCAAGAGGTTCAGCGTCATTGCGGCGACCATCACCAAGCCGATGCCGATGCTGCCGTACAGCAGCCATGACACCACGCCCATGACCGTTCCCCAGATGATGCCGTTGACCAAGGCGACGCCGACTTCTTTTTTTCAACAAGCGTCCCGCCTGCATTCCCGTCAACTGCCCCATCGCCATCGCGCGGACAATCATGGTGATGGTTTGGTTGCCGGAGTTGCCGCCGATGCCGGCGACGATGGGCATCAGCGCGGCGAGTGCGACGATTTTCTCGATGCTGCCTTCAAACGCGCCGATAACGCGGCTGGCGAGGAAGGCGGTGCAGAGGTTGACGGCAAGCCACATCCAGCGGTTTTTCACCGAATCCCAGACGGGCGCAAACAAATCTTCCTCTTCCTGCAAACCCGCCATGTTCAACATGTCCGCTTCCGATTCTTCGCGGATGACGTCCACCATCTCGTCGATGGTAATCCTGCCGATGAGCTTTTTGTTTTCATCGACAACGGGCGCGGTGACCAAGTCATAGCGTTCGAACGCCTGCGCCGCTTCTTCCACGTCATCTTCGGGACGGAAGCGCACGACTTCGGTCGCCATCACGTCTGCCACCAAGTCTTCGGGATCGGCGACCAAAAGTTTGCGGATGGGCAACACGCCTTGCAGGATGTCGTTTTCATCGACCACAAAAATCTTATCGGTATGGTCAGGCAGGCTCTCGAAACGGCGCAGGTAACGCAGCACCACTTCGCAGGCAACGTCGGCGCGGATGCTGACCAACTCGAAGTCCATAATCGCACCGACTTGGTTGTCTTCATACGACATCGCCGCCTTGACTTGGGCGCGCTCTTCCTCGTCGCGCGTCTGCAAGGCTTCATAGACCACTTGGTGCGGCAAATCGCCCGCCAGCTCCGCCAGTTCGTCCGCGTCCAAGTCATCGACTGCCGCCAACAGCTCGTCTTTGTCCATCGACTCGATCAGCGTTTCGCGCACCGCGTCGGAGACTTCCAGCAACACTTCGCCGTCGTCTTCAGGCGTAACCAGAAGCCAGACGATATTACGCTCGCGCGGCGGCAACGATTCCAACACCGCCGCCACGTCGGCAGGGTGCAGCTCGTTCAAAAGGACGGTCAGCTCGGTAAATTTCTCGCGCAACGCCTCGTCCTCAATCGGCACGCCTTCCTCAATCTGCGGGAAGGCGGGCGAGAGGATTTCGCACAGCGCGTGGATACGGTCGAAATCGGCGGAAACGCGCTCTACGTCGCTTTCGATACCGTCGTTTTCAAGGTTCGGAGGGGTTTGTTCGATGCTCATAAATGCTCCGCCCGCCGGATGCGGGAGGGCATTTCGGCGGGATGGTTATCGTGTATTTCGGGATAAACCGGAAGGGAAGTTCAGTAAAAAACGAACTGGGAAGGTCCATAATAAAAAGCCTGCTGATTCAGGCGTCGTGTTGGAAACGGAGCGTATTTTTACCCTGTTTTTAGGGCGGTTTACTATTTTAAACGGTGAATTGAAAAAGGTCGTCTGAAAACTGTCTGTGGGGATTTTTTTCTTTTTCGGGCAAAAGGCAGGGAATGTATTCTGTAAATAGGGGAAAAGAAAGTTTGCCGTTATGTTTGATGTAAGACAGGTTTGGGACGTGCAACGGTTGTCTGTTTGCCGCCGTCGTGGATAGAATGGGGAAATTTTGCGTACGGGCAACATGACGCTTTCCCGTGCTTATCAGAACTACGCTTTCAGACGACCCCTTCCTTAATTTTTCGAACGCCCGATTGTAAAGATAAATGAACGAATAGGGCTGGTTTGGGTCAATGCTTAAATGGTTTTATTGCTTTCTTTACAAAAAAACGAAAGGACTACCTCATGTCGGACAATACGCAACCTACGCGGCAGGGCTTGCCCTCGCTGCCGAAAAAGCACGATTTGGATGCTCAGTTTCGGTTTTTCTCGGCGTTCAGACGGCCTTTTACCCTGCAAAGCTCGCAGATGAGCCGCATCTTCCAGACGCTCGGCGCCGACCCGCACAGCCTCGGCTGGTTCTTTATCCTGCCGCCGTTGGCGGGGATGCTGGTGCAGCCGATTGTCGGTTATTACTCCGACCGCACATGGAAGCCGCGCTTGGGCGGCCGCCGTCTACCGTATCTGCTTTTACGGCACGCTGATTGCGGTCATTGTGATGATTCTGATGCCGAACTCGGGCAGCTTCGGTTTCGGTTATGCGTCGCTGGCGGCTTTGTCGTTCGGCGCGCTGATGATTGCGCTGTTGGACGTGTCGTCGAATATGGCGATGCAGCCGTTTAAAATGATGGTCGGCGACATGGTCAATGAGGAGCAAAAAAGCTACGCCTACGGGATTCAGAGCTTCTTGGCGAATACGGGCGCGGTTGTGGCGGCGATTCTGCCGTTTGTGTTTGCGTATATCGGTTTGGCGAATACTGCCGAGAAAGGCGTCGTACCGCAGACCGTGGTCGTGGCGTTTTATGTGGGCGCGGCGTTGTTGGTGATTACCAGCGCGTTCACGATTTTCAAAGTGAAGGAATACGACCCGGAAACCTACGCCCGCTATCACGGCATCGATGTGGCAGCGAATCAGGAAAAAAAGCCAACTGGTTCGAACTCTTGAAAACCGCGCCTAAAGCGTTTTGGACGGTTACTCTGGTGCAGTTTTTCTGCTGGTTCGCTTTCCAATATATGTGGACTTATTCCGCTGGCGCGATTGCGGAAAACGTCTGGCACACGACCGATGCGTCTTCCGTAGGCTATCAGGAAGCGGGCAACTGGTACGGTGTATTGGCGGCGGTGCAGTCGGTTGCGGCGGTGATTTGTTCGTTTGTATTGGCGAAAATCCCCAACCGATACCTTAAGGCGGGTTATTTCAGCTGCCTGGCTTTTGGGCGCGCTCGGCTTTTTTTCTCCGTATTCTTCATCAGCAACCAATACGCGCTGGTGTTGTCTTACATCTTAATCGGTATTGCTTGGGCGGGCATCATCACTTATCCGCTGACGATTGTAACCAACGCCTTGTCGGGCAAGCATATGGGCACTTATTTGGGCTTGTTCAACGGCTCCATCTGTATGCCTCAGATTGTTGCTTCGCTGTTGAGCTTCATGTTGTTCCCGATGATGGGCGGTTTGCAGGCCAATATGTTCTTGGTAGGGGGCGTCGTCCTGCTGCTGGGCGCGTTTTCCGTGTTCCTGATTAAAGAAACACACGGCGGCGCATAATTTTCTTCATTTATCGGCAGGAGGGTCGTCTGAAACTTCTGCCGACGCTTTATTTGATTTAAGTAAGACGAACCGTATTTCAAAAACGGTTTGCCATAAAAACCATCAAAAACAGGAGCTTTACGATGTATACAAGAATCATGGAAATCAGCCCTTGGACGCTGCGTTCGGCAAAACTGGAAAAAGAACACAAACGGCTGCAAGAGAGCCTGACCAGCTTGGGCAACGGCTATATGGGTATGCGCGGCAGCTTTGAGGAAACCTACTCCGCCGACAGCCACTTGGGCACCTACATCGCCGGCGTGTGGTTCCCAGACAAAACCCGCGTCGGCTGGTGGAAAAAAACGGCTACCCCAAATATTTCGGCAAAGCCATCAACGCGCTCAATTTCAGCAAAGTCAAAAATCTTTGTCGATGGGCAGGAAGTGGACTTGGCGAAAAAAACGACGTTGCCGGCTTCTCCGTCGAACTCGATATGCAGCACGGCGTGTTGCGCCGCTCGTTCACCGTATTCGGCGTGCGTTTCGATGTGCGCAAATTCCCTGTCCGTCGCGCAAAAAAAGAGCTGGCGGTCATCCGCTGGGAAGCCGTATCCGTCGACGGCAAAACCCACCAAGTCCGCATCGATTCCATCATCGACGCCGACGTGAAAAAAACGAAGATTCCAACTACGAAGAAAAAAATTCTGGCAGGTATTGGACAAAGGCGTTTCAGACGACCGCTCCTACATTGCCACACAAACTGTCGCCAATCCTTTCGGCGTGGAACAATTCATCGTCAACGCCGAGCAAACCTTCGCCGGCGGCTTCAAAGCCCTCGGCGGCAGCCAAACCGACTGGCAGGTTTCTAATTCTTTTGAAGCCGAAGTCGGCGGCACGCCCAAAACCTTTGAAAAACGTGTGATTGTTACCACCAGCCGCGATTATCAAGGCTTGGAAGCGGTGAAAGCCGCAGGCCGCGCCTTGTCGGAAAAAGTCGCAGGCGTTGCGTTTGAAAACCTTGCTGGAGGCGCACAAAGCAGGCTGGCTGCACCGTTGGGAAATCGCCGACGTGGTTATTGAAGGTAGCGACGAAGCGCAACAAGGCATCCGCTTCAACCTGTTCCAACTGTTCTCCACCTACTACGGCGAAGATGCACGCCTGAATATCGGCCCCAAAGGCTTTACCGGCGAAAAATACGGCGGCGCGACCTATTGGGACACCGAAGCCTACGCCGTGCCGCTCTACCTCGCACTGGCGGAACCCGAAGTTACCCGCAACCTGCTGCAATACCGCCGCAACCAACTGCCGCAGGCGCAACACAACGCGCGCGAACAGGGGCTTGGCGGGTGCACTCTATCCGATGGTAACGTTTACGGGCATCGAGTGCCACAACGAATGGGAAATCACCTTCGAGGAAATCCACCGCAACGGTGCGATTCCTTACGCCATCTACAACTACACCAACTACACCGGCGACGAAAGCTATCTTGCCAAAGAAGGTTTGGAAGTCTTGGTCGAAGTGTCCCGCTTCTGGGCGGACCGTGTCCACTTCTCCAAACGCAACGGCAAATACATGATTCACGGCGTAACCGGCCCGAACGAATACGAAAACAACATCAACAACAACTGGTACACCAACACCCTCGCCGCATGGGTATTGGACTACACCCGCGAAGCCTTGGCGAAATACCCACGTCCGGATTTGAACGTGAGCGCCGCCGAGTTGGAAAAATGGGCGGACATCAGCGCGAATATGTACCGTCCGTATGACGAAGAACTCGGCGTATTTGTGCAGCACGACGGCTTCCTCGACAAAGACATCCGCCCTGTGTCCGCGCTTTCGCCCGACGATTTGCCGCTCAACCAGAAATGGTCGTGGGACAAAATCCTGCGTTCGCCCTTCATCAAACAGGCGGACGTATTGCAAGGCATCTATTTCTTCGGCGACCGTTTCAATATCGACGAAAAACGCCGCAACTTCGACTTCTACGAACCGATGACCGTGCATGAAAGCTCGCTGTCGCCGTGTATCCACGCCATCCTTGCCGCCGAACTGGGCAAAGAAGAAAAAGCCGTGGAAATGTACCAGCGCACCGCCCGCCTGGACTTGGACAACTACAACAACGACACCGAAGACGGTTTGCACATCACCTCCATGACCGGCTCGTGGCTCGCCATCGTCCAAGGTTTCGCCCAAATGAAAACTTGGGGTGGCAAACTCAGCTTCGCACCGTTCCTGCCGAGCGCATGGACAGGCTACGCCTTCCACATCAACTACCGAGGCCGTCTGATTAAAGTCGCCGTTGGCAAAGAAAAACGTGGTCTTCACCCTGCTCAAAGGCGAGCCGCTCGATTTGCAGGTGTATGGCAAAGACATCACGCTCAGCGGCAGCCACACCGTTGCATTGGAAAAAAATAAGGAGGGCGCAAAATGACTTTTTACCGCAGTGCTCTTTGACCTCGACGGCGTCATCACTGACACCGCCGAATACCACTACCGCGCATGGAAAAAAAGCTCGCCGAAGAACTGGGCATCAGCATCGACCGCAAGTTTAACGAGCAGCTCAAAGGCGTGTCGCGCGACGATTCGCTCAAACGCATCCTCGCGCACGGCGGCAAAAACCGTCGGCGAAGCCGAGTTCGCCGAACTGACCCGCCGCAAAAACGACAACTACGTCGAAATGATTCAGGCGGTCAAACCCGAAGACGTGTACCCCGGCATTTTGCCGCTGCTGGAAGCATTGAGGGCAAACGGCAAAAAAATCGCCCTTGCATCCGCCAGTAAAAACGGCCCGTTCCTGCTCGAACGCATGGGGCTGACCCACTTCTTCGACGCCGTCGCCGACCCTGCCGCCGTCGCGCATTCCAAACCCGCCCCCGACATCTTCCTTGCCGCCGCCGAGGGCGTGGGCGCGGACATCCGCCACTGCATCGGCATCGAAGACGCCGCCGCAGGTGTCGCCGCCATCAAAGCTTCCGGCGCCTTGCCCATCGGCGTGGGCAAAGCCGAAGACTTGGGCAGCGACATCGCGCTGGTGTCCGGCACCGCCGAGCTGACCTACGCCTACCTGCAAAACGTGTGGGCACAGTCGGGCAGGTAAAACGCGTCAGGTAAAGTTGTTAAGGAAGTAAAAAGGTCGTCTGAAAACCTGAATTTTGGTTTTCAGACGACCTTTCTCATTGGAAAAATATAGTGGATTAAATTTAAATCAGGACAAGGCGACGAAGCCGCAGACAGTACAGATAGTACGGCAAGGCGAGGCAACGCCGTACTGGTTTAAAGTTAAGCCACTATATTTCTAGCGTTTCAAAGCCAATGTCAATACGCCCGCCGTAACCAGCCCCAGCCCAATCCATTCCTGAGTGCTGGGGCGTTCGTCCAAAAAGACCACCGCCATCAGCGCAACCAATACCAAGCTGAATTTATCGACGGGGGCGACTTGCGAAGCGTTGCCCAGTTGTAGGGCTTTGAAGTAGGCGAGCCAAGATGCGCCGGTGGCGAGGCCGGAGAGAATCAGGAAAGTCCAATTTCTTCCTGTAAACCCGTTCACACCCTGCCATTTGCCGGTATAGGTCAGGAACAAGACCAGCGCAGCAAGGATGACCAGCGTGCGGATGAAAGTGGCGAAATCTGAATCGATGCCCTGCAAACCCATTTTGGCGAAAATCGCCGTCAACGAGGCGAAACCTGCGGAAGCCAATGCCCAAAAAAGCCATGCGTTGCCGCTCATGTTTTTCCTTTCTGAATCAAAATCCGATCTTATGGGGGATGGGAGAGATACTATTTGACGTCCCCATATTATATCCATCCGATGATGCGAATGTTTCCCATCATACCACCGGATAGGATTGCTTTAAACGGAAAAGGCCGAATCCCTGACTTCGGGTTCGACCATTTTGACGGTGAGAGATTATCTGAAATTTTATCGGCGGTATTGGGCGGAATCTATTTTCAGACGACCCTAATTGTCTATCAGATAACTTTTTTTCTTTAAATTCGGGCTTTTTGTCGATAAAGCCGTCAATCGGCGCATAGCCGAGGAAGTCGGCGTTTTTCATCCATGACGACAATCCAGTTTTTTTGATTTTTCCCGCTGGTAAGCGGCAGGAAAAAAACAGAGGTTTGTCGGCTTGTTTGACGGAGGTGGCTTTGAGGATGTCCGCTTCGCTCATGTTTCGGGCGATGGCAAGTTCTGCCAAAGGTTTCATCGCATTGCGGATTTTCGCACGTTCGGCAGGACTGTCGGGCTGCCACCAATTTGGGCGCATACTGGGTTCTATGCCTTTAAGCGAAAGGCTGAGGTTTTCGTTGGCTTCTTCGACGGTTGCGGGATCGCGCAGGCTGACGCGTTCGATGCCGAACCACGGCAGTTGACGCATTTCTTCAGGAGCTTTGGCTAAATCCGCCTCATCGATTTCAGCGGCGGTAACAATGTTGATACGGTCTTTTTCAAAGGCTGCAACGACAGGGCGCGCTAAGGAAACGCTGTGCAAGCCGTAAACCAGCGCGGCGAGCTGGATGATACCGACCAAAGAAAAAAATCAGTAATGCGTTCGCGCAGTTTTTTTCTTAGGGCTGGCGAGAATCAGTGTTAGAAGGGGGCCGCAGACAATATCGACCGAGACGACGAGAGTGTACAAATTCAATCCGCCCGTCAGTTCTGAATAGGGATAGGGATACCAGACGGCGAAGACCAAAAAGTGCCGCGAGGCCTGCAAGAATCAGGCTGACGACAAGATGCCAGCCCGCGTTTTTTTGAGGGCAAAACGCCAACGGGAGGGAGTTTGGGTATTTTCCATTTGTTATTTCCGTAATGTAATTATTGAGGGAATTATTTTTTTGAAGGTCGGTATTATATATGAATATGACCGACAACATAGAGTTTCATGGTGCAAAACGTGAGGGATGTGGTGTGGCAGCAAAAAAAGTTGAATAAAAAGGTCGTCTGAAAAACGGATTTAGGGTTTTCAGACGACCTTTTATGTTATCTGCTTAACCTAAAACCGACGGCACGAATCGGGCGATGGTATCGCGCAGGACGATGAGTTTGCCGTGGAAGAAATGGGATGAGCCGGCGATGGTGATAACCGGCAAACCTTGCGGTTCCGCCCATGTCCAAGCCTTGCTAATTTCAACGACTTCATCTTCAGCACCATGAATCATCAGGGTTTTGGATATATTGGGAACGGAAGTGGGTTCGGGGCGGTCGGTGTAGTGGTGTACTGCCGCGCCGATGAGCAGCAGCAAATCCGGTTCGCGCTCTTGGGCGGCGAAGGTGGCGACATAGCCGCCGAAGGAGAAACCTGCCAATGCGAACAGTTCGGCTTCGGGGTGTTGCGCGCGGGCGTAGTCGATGACGGCGATGCAATCTTGCGTTTCGCCGCGTCCATAGTCGTGAACACCTTCGCTGTTACCCACGCCGCGCAGGTTGGGCAGGTAACAGTGAAAACCGAGCTGAGATAAGGCTTTGGCGGCGGTTTGAATGACTTTGTTGGTGTTTGTGCCGCCTTGCAACGGATTGGGATGGTTGATGACTGCCACGCCGCGTGCAGGAGTTTGCGCGGCTGGAAGGTAGATGGTTTCGAGCAGCCCTGCGGGGCCTACGATTTGGATGATGTCGGGTTTTTGCACGGGAGATTTCCTTGGGTAGTGGTGTTTGGGTATGGGAATATGTATTGCCTGCAAGAGGTCGTCTGAAAACTGAGGATTCGGGTTTCAGACGACCTTTTGTTGTGTGATTTGTGTTACCACATCAATACTTTGGGCATGGGCGTTACTTCATAACCGTCTTTGCGCAGTAATTCGATCAACCCTTGTTCGGACATCAGGTGCATGATGCCGACGGCGAACAGCGTACTTTTTTCGGCAGATTGGGCTTTGATTTCAGGCAGCCATTTCAAATTGCGGCCGACTAATAAGTCGTTTTGAAACCAGTTCAGCATCAAAGGGGCAATTTCGGGGTATTTTTTTCAGGGATTGCTGTTCGTATTTTTTTATGAGCTATCGGCGAAACCGTCAAAGTTGCCGCTTTCGTAAAGACCGTACATTTCATGGGTTTGTTCGAGAAAGTCTTGGTTGTCGTCCGTTGTTGTTTTCAAAATACGGATGATGGTTTCTTCGGGAAAGGCGGAAAAACTTTCCGCTAATTGAGGCATGGTTTCGAGGAAGCGGCGCGGCTTGCCTGCTTTTTTTGGGCTGCCTTGAAAGCAGCATATCCACGCCTGTCGTGGAGCTGTATTCGGCGGGGTAAACGCTTTGGGCAAATAGGAATGCCGCCCAAGGCTTCATACCGTCAACAGCTTCCGCCAAGGGAGCGGTTTCGGGATTTATGCGGAAGGCCTCTTGCAGGGCTTGGAAAGTCTTATCGCCGAGCTTGGCTTTCAGGGATTTGGTGTCGGTGGCTTGGTTGAAAAACTGTTGGTATTGTTGTTGCGTTTCCGGATTTTCTTCCGGCAATACGTCGGTTTCCGTGGTCAGTTGTTCGACGGAGGCAAGCAGGTTTTCGGCTTCTTTCGATAGGACGGCTTCTTTTTTGCCGATGTGGATGGTGCCGACAAGGTAAGAGTCGGGCTGTCCTGCCTTACTGATTTTCCAAACGTTGCTGGACAGTTGCGGTACCGACCAGTCGACAGACGCAGCGGAAGCGGTTTTGATTTTTTTCATCGGAAGCAGTATGTTCTGCCTCGGGTTGGCAGGCGGTCAGGGTAAGGAGGGTAAAGCCTGCGGCAAGGAGGGAAAGGAATGGGCGCATGAAATTTCCTCTGAAAGATACGGGCAACGGGATGATGTGCAATGTATAGTGGATTAACTTTAAACCAGTACGGCGTTGCCTCGCCTTAGCTCAAAGAGAACGATTCTCTAAGGTGCTGAAGCACCAAGTGAATCGGTTCCGTACTATCTGTACTGTCTGCGGCTTCGTCGCCTTGTCCTGATTTAAATTTAATCCACTATATTTGAATGGTTGCAATACGCTAATCTGACAAGCAAGGTCGTCTGAAAAGGGATATGGGTTTCAGACGACCTTTATCTGCCGGATTCGGCCACTCTATTTCTGATGTTCCGCCAGTTTCAGGTAAACGCCGGCAACGTCTTGTTCGCCGTAACCTGCTGCGACGGCTTGACGGTAGCTCTCGGCAACGGTTTCAACGGCGGGCAGCAAATTGCCTGCCTGTTTCAATTCGTTGACGGCGAGATTGAGGTCTTTGGAGGCGTGTTTGAGGGCGAAGGCGGGCGGGAATTCGCGGTTTGCCCACAGGGATTTTTTGGTTTGGAACATGGGCGAATCCATGGCAGAGCCGCCGACGGCTTCGATGATGGTGTCGGTATCGATGCCGAATTGACGCGCCATCAGCATGGCTTCGCTGTATGCTTCGCCGAAGATGCCCAAGAGCGAATTGAGCACGAGTTTCGCGCCGGAGCCTTTACCGACGTTGCCGAAGTGGAAAGTTTTTTTGCCGAGGATGCCGAACACTTTTTGCAGTGGATTTAAAACATTCTCTTCGCCTCCGAAGAGAATCAGTAATGTGCCGTTGGTGGCGGGGACAACCGAGCCGGAGACGGGGGCTTCGGCGAACTGTCCGCCCGCCGCTTCGACGATGGCTTTGACGGCGAGGTTTTTCGGACGGGGCGATGGTGCTCATGTTGACGATGATTTTGCCGTCAAGCTCTTTTTCGGGTATCTTCGTCAAGGATGTCGAGGATGGCGGCGTAGTCGGAAACCATCAGGAAAAATAACGGGATAGGCGCGGATAAGTTCGGCGCGGCTTGGGTAAACTTTCGCGCCTTTGGTTTGCAAGTCGGCGGTTTTATCGGATGAGCGGTTGTAAACGCCGACTTCGATGCCTGCATCGAGCAGGCGCGTTACCATCGGATTGCCCATCTGCCCCAGGCCGATCCAGCCGATTTGAGTGTATTCGTTGTTTGACATGGTGTTTGCTCCTTTGTTGATTTGATTTGCCATCATATCGGTTTGAAGGTCGTCTGAAAAAGTTTTGAAGGGTTTCAGACGGCCTTTTTGGGGAAAATCCAAATGAGAACATCCGCCGTTATTCCTTTGCAAACAGGAATAACGGCGGATTGTCGGTTTCTATAACGCTACTGTTTTTTTTCTTTTCAGACGACCTTTCGGATCAGTATCGGATATCGACGGTTACCTTATCCTTATACTCGCCCGGGGTGTAGTCGGTGTTTTGGACTTCTGCCGAGATGGTGTGCGTCTGATTGCTGCTGTCGCCGGTAAATCTTTGCGCGCTGCCTGTACCCGAAGATTGGTTGCCCCAGAGCTCTGAACTGTTCCCTTTTTTGAGAACGTAGGGGACTTTGTCGGTGTTGGCGGGATTGGTGGATTTCATCTCGCCCCTGCCTTCCTGATTGTTGTTGGAAGGAATCAGACCGACGGTGTAGGGCGTGCCGTTGGTGCAGCGGACGGTGAGGTTGCCCGACCGCTTCAGGTTGGTGCTGCCTGCGGTGTGTGTGCCGAAGTCGATGTCGTCGGCGGAGATGAATTCGCAGACGGGTGCAACATGGGCTTGGACGACAAAAGGGAAGTGTTGTCCTGTATTCAAGTCGTTTCCGCAATCTGAAGGGTCAGGAGTACCATAACGTTCTGCCTTCCAGTTTAATACGGTGGAGCCGCCGGTAAAGTCTGCAATGTAATAATCCGAAGCCGTAGTGGGGATGGTGTTGCTTTGCCCGCTGACTAATCTAGCTCTGATGGGGATACTGCCAGTAAAGGTGCCCTTTAGCCCGATACGCATGACACCTGTTCCGACACTGCTGGGGAGTTTGGCGTGTTACCCTTCCCCAGTTGGTATTATCGGGTTTAAGTAAGGATAGTTGCAGTGTTTGGGCGTTATTTCTGCTATGAACTATTCTCCGGGGGTATATATGTTTGTAAACCCTCTCCCTCCGTCAATATTGAAGCACAAGCGTACTTTTACAGTATAGATGTCATTATTGGTGCATTGGTAGTGGATGGTGGCTTGAATATCTTCCGGCTGGTTGTTGTTTAGAAGGTTGATCCCATTGCTTTGACTTCCGAATACTAAGGCAGGATGACCTTTGAAAGTTCCGTTGCCTTGTACCGTCGCTGTGCATTGTACAAACCTGCCGGCTACACCGCTGTTTGCCCAAGCTTGCCCTGCGGACAGGGACAGCAGTCCGAATACGGCAGGCAATGTCATTTGTCGGAAAAGACGGTTTGCGGTTTTCAGACGACCTCTCTTTATATTTATCTGCATATGATGTCTCCCAGTTCCGGGATGGAATCCGGATTGTGTGTTTCAGGGTAGTCCGCTTCGAAGATGCAAGTGCCGCCGTTTTCGGGGAGGATGACGGTGAAGCGGTTTCTACCTTCTTTCATGTTTTCAATATATGTTTTGCCGTCGAAGCCGGTTACGGCTGCCGGTGTGCCGTCTTCGGCAGTAATGCTGCCGCCGCTCGGGAGCAGTTGGTTTTGTACGTCTTTCAGCGTCATGGTGGCGGCACGGGTACGTTGGATTTTAAATTCGACGCGCATGCCCGAGCGTTCGGGCGGGGCGATTTCGGCGACGGTGTGTTCAAGCTGGACGTCCAGCGGCAATTCGGCAATATCGACGCTGACGGTGTTTTTTTGGTAGGCGGAGAGGCTGGGGATCAGTGCCAGCCCTTTGCGGTTGGTTTTGCCTACGGGCATACCGCCTGCGCGGATGGGGACGTCCGCCATATCACCGGTGCTGACGACGGCGAAACTGTCGTTGACTTGGCGGGTGGCGAAGAGGCTGCCGCCCATGAGGACGAGGCCGCCCCTCCAGCCTGCGTTCCAGTTGCTGTTGCCGCTTTGGCTGTAAACGTTTGCCCAGCCGTCGCCGTAGGTGTTTTGATGGCGGATGTTGCCGTTGAAGGTATTGCTGCGGCTGCCGTTTGCGTTGTCGTTTTGCTGCCAGCCTATACCCCAGCTGGTGCTGCCCATGCCGCTGCTGGTTTTGTTCAGGGTTGCCTGATAGCTGTTGTTGTGTTTGTTTCTGCTGATGCCTGCGGAGGTTGAATAGCCGTTGTCGAGGCTGACGGAGAGGCCCGCGTGGAAACTCAGTTCGCGCCTGTTGCGGAAGTTTTTATTGGCGCCGGCGTAGAGCGAAGTACGGTTTTTGAAGCTGCGGCTCCAGCCGAACGAGCCTACGCCGTCGGCGGGGCTGCCTTCGGTGTGGGAATGGACGTAGGACAGGCTGAATGAGCCGAGTTTGTCGCTGCTCCAGCCTGCAGATGCGGAGGCGGATGTGGCGGGGTGGCGGGTGGCTTTGAAAAAGTCTGCGCCGTATGCAGTGTCGCCCAGTTCGGCAAATTGCCCGTTGGTACGGCTTGCGCCCGCGCTGAAGGAGAGCCTGTCCCATTGGGTGCTGAAAAACGCGCTGCCGCGTCGTCCTGTCTTGCCCGCAAAGCGGCTTTCGGCATAATTAAGATTGAGTTGTCCGAGCGAACCCAATACGGTATCGGCGGCAATGCCCGCCTGACGGTAGCCGCGTGCGGCTTCGCCGTGGATTTGGGCGGTCAGGGTATTGCTGACGCCGTAACGCAGCGTGCCGGAGGCGGCGGGGTCGGATTGGTATTTGGCGGAACGGATGCCGTAATCGCGGCGGACGTAGCCTGCTTCAAACAACCATTCGTTCAAGCCTTTTGCCAAAAGTCCGCTGCCGCCGTAAAGCGGCATATCGACGACGACGGTGCGCCCCAGTACGTCGGTGGCGACGACTTGGGCGTTGCTGCGGCCGCTGATGGACGGCGGCAGGATGAGTTCGTATTCGCCCGCTTCGATGTCGCGACTCATTTGTTTGACGCCGTCGAGGTAGAGATCGACCGTGCCGGGCAGGGTGCTTTTGCCTAGGTAGGAGCGCAGCGGGGCGGTTTGTTTCCACGGGCGGGTGTTGTAAGTGCGGGAGATTTTAATGCCGCCGATGCGTGTGCCTCCCCATGAGCCGATTTGTCCGGTCAGGGTATCGCCCACGGTCAGTGATATGCCTTGTTCGGGCCAGACGGTGCGCCAGTAGGTATCCAGGCGGGCGGTGTTGCCGCGGGAGCCGCTTTCTTTGTTGCGGCTACGGTTGGCAAATTGGGTGTGGTTCAGATAGCCCCAAGGCGTGCTCAGGCGCATTTCGCCGAAAAACGCCCCTGCGTGCCGTTGCCGGAGCGGTTGCGCGAGATATTGGCGTCATAGTTCAGAACGGCGGCAAAGCCGGGTTTGGCGATGGCGTAGCGGTTTTTCCTGCAATGCGCCGATTCGGGCGGTTTTCAGGTCGGGCTGCCATTCGAGGGGGGCGGTGAGATCAAGGGTTTGCGCGGCGGCATCGTATTTCGCCTGCAAGCCGGGGATGGCGGAGAGTTCGAACCATACGCCCGCGCCGGGTGTGGACGCGCCGTCCTGAATTTCAGGCACGACACCGTTTTTGCCTGCTTCGGCAGCTTCTGCGTCGGGCAGGGCAATGCCGTAGGCGCGCAGGGATTCGGGACGCGCATACAGCACGCCGTTACGCGACATGAAGGGTTCGATACCGTCGCGTATGCTGCCGTTGACTTTGACCTGCGGGTAAACGGTCAGCCATACCTGCTCGTAGGCAGCAGGCGCTGCCTGCGTCAGGATGTCTTGAGCAGGAGAGGGCAGAGCGTAGAAACACAGCATCAACGCGGCACTCAGCCGGGTGAGCCGTGTCCTTAGGTCATGGGGCGGCAAACCGTACCTCCGTTTGGATCGGCATGCCGTTTACCGTGGCATTCAGACGACCTGGATTCAGGGAAGCGGGGGAAACTTCCAATTCGCGTTTCCAAGTGTTGCCCGGCAGGACGTAGCCCGCCAGACCGCTTGCCAGCGTCAATGCGTCTTTGGCAGCGGTCGTCTGAAAAGTAATATTGCTCAGTTGCGCATGGGTATTGCCCGTATTTTCGGCAACCAAAACCGTTTTGCCGTTCGCGGCTTTTTCAGCACGCCATTGCAGCTTCGGTTCGGCATTGTTTTGAACGTTGACAAACAGCGGCAGCGAATAGCGCATTACCAACTGAATGCCTTTTTGCGGTTTCGCATCGGGAGCGGGCAGCTCGTCCACGATCAAGCGGTAGGCTTCTTCTGCCTGTTTGTCGGACGGTTTGACGCGCATCACGCGGAATTGCTGCTGCGCACCCGCTTCCATTTTGACCATAGGCGGGCTGGCAATGACGGCATCGGTAGGTTCGAGAATCTCTCCGCCGTTTGCGTCCTGCGCCCAGCGGAATACGCGCACTTGCGCTGTCAACGGCTCTGCGCCCTTGTTTCCCAAAGTAAAAATACCCGCCCGCTGTTTGGCGGGCAGGGAAAGCGATGTCGGACTGACTTGCAAGCCGGCGGCATGGCTTGGTAAAACCGCTGCCGCCGTCAGCATGCCGACAAGTGTGCTGATTGTTTTTTGCATGAGAATTTTTAGTTTTTTTGTTTTGAGGGAGTAAACCGGATTAGTAGGTCAGGGTTACTTTTACGCGGTCTTGGTATTCACCAACGTATTTATCCAATTCACCGGCTTGAATACTTGCGTAAACGGGGAGTTTGATTTCAGTTCCAAAGCCTTGTCCTGTAAGGCTAAGTGCATTATTGCCATTGCCCCAAGGAGTTTCAGTTGCTTCCTCTAAGATTTGTTGATTTAGGCCAGAACCATCGATCTTAGGTTTGTGCAATGTATATGTAATAGTATCCGTGTGAGCATCTCCAATTACTTTCATTTTGCCTACACCGTTTTTCACTTTGTACGTTTTGAGGAGTCATTGCAACTTGGAACTGGGTATTTTTACTGCATTTGATGCTGATGCCAGATGTTGCACCGCCTACGTTGGATTGATTAGAGATTGCAGTAGTGGAAGAAGCTTGATGAGTACCAAAATTAATATCTGCACCTGATAAAGTAGGATTGCTGGTGTTTATTGCAGTCTGTTGGCCGCTAGGTACTGTGAATGTTTCACAGGAACCTGTCAGTTTGATATAGACATTGAGATGATGGTCTGTATTAGTAGGAACAACATCAGCCATTGCAGTATTGCCCATCATCATGAGAGAAGCCAGGGCAAGAGAAGTTAAAGTAAAACGGGTTTTCATCGGAATTTATCCTTATGTGAGTTTAGATGTGTATTGACACAGTCTCCGTAATATTTTCTGTGTAACGCTTATACAGCAGGCTTTTACGCCTGAACGGTATATATGACATTATTATGATTTGTGATTATTGTTGCAACTGTTATTGTTTTATATTTTATAAGTTCCTGTGTTTTTTTGTAAATTTTTGTATTATTTTTTTGTTGTTTTTTTGCAAAGTGAAAGGATTGGTCGGTTGATTAAAAAGATAAAAAGGTCGTCTGAAGGCAGTATTCAGGGTTTGCAGGGTTTTGAAATTGCATTGATTTGAAAACCCGGAAATGTCGGAACCGTATGCGGGAAACGCCGCATTGAAAGGCAAGGTCGTCTGAAAGCATTTATAATCTCGCTTTCAGACGACCTTTTGAACATCCGTTCTCTAAATAAACTTGACCTTATGAAACCCAAATTCATCACTCTGGACGGCATAGACGGCGCGGGCAAATCGACCAATCTTGCCGTTATCCGCCAATGGTTCGAATCCCGCGACCTTCCCTGTATTGTTCACCCGCGAGCCGGGCGGTACGCCTGTCGGCGAGGCTTTGCGCGAAATTTTGTTGAACCCTGAAACCAAGGCGGGATTGCGCGCGGAGACGTTGATGATGTTTGCCGCGCGGCAGCAGCATCTGGAAGACGTTATCCTGCCTGCGCTGGCGGACGGCATTCATGTCGTTTCCGACCGTTTTACCGATGCGACTTTCGCGTATCAGGGCGGTGGGCGCGGCGTACCCCTTCAGGATATTGAAATGCTGGAAAAATTGGGTGCAGGGCGGGTTTGGTCCTGATTTGACGTTGCTGCTGGACGTGCCGCTGGAAGTGTCGATGGCGCGTATCGGGCAGACGCGCGAGAAGGACCGTTTCGAGCAGGAGCAGGCGGATTTTTTTTCACTCGCGTGCGTGCTGTTTATCTTGAGCGTGCCGCCACGCATCCCGAACGCTACGCGATTATTGACAGCAACCGGAGTTTGGAAGAGGTGAGGGCAGATATCGAACATGCGTTGGCGCGCAGTTTCGGTATGGATGTTTAAAACCGAATGAAGGTCGTCTGAAAGGATACGTTTTTTTGCTTTGAGGTTGTTTGTTTCAGATGAAAAATAGCGGTATGCGCCGCATTGGGAACATGGTAAAATTACACGCTATTACAAAAATAGGTTTATTTGTTAATAAATAAACCCTTTGTGATGCCAAACGTCCCTGAAACCAACGTTTCAGACGACCTCGTCTCAACATCTCTCTCGCAACAGGATCGAAAAATGGAAAACTCATTAAAAGAAGCCGCACTGAAATTTCACGAATTCCCCGTGCCGGGTAAAGTCTCCGTTACCCCCACCAAATCGCTGGCCACGTCCAAAGACTTGGCTTTGGCGTACTCTCCGGGCGTCGCGGCTCCTTGTATGGAAATCCATGCCGATCCGCAAAATGCGTACAAATATACCGCCAAAGGCAACTTGGTCGCCGTGATTTCCAACGGTACCGCCGTTTTGGGCTTGGGCAACATCGGCGCGTTGGCGGGCAAACCTGTGATGGAAGGCAAAGGCGTATTGTTTAAAAAATTCGCCGGTGTGGACGTATTCGACATCGAAATCGATGAAAAAGACCCGCAAAAACTGGTGGACATCATCGCCGCGTTGGAACCGACTTTCGGCGGCGTCAATCTCGAAGACATTAAAGCGCCTGAATGCTTCTACATCGAACGCGAATTGCGCAAACGCTGCAAAATCCCGGTATTCCACGACGACCAACACGGTACCGCCATCATCACCGCTGCTGCCGTATTGAATGCCCTGCGCTATACCGGCCGTAAAATCGAAGAAGCGACCTTGGTTTGCTCCGGCGCGGGTGCGGCTGCGATTGCCTGCTTGAACCAACTGCTCGATTTGGGTTTGAAACGCGAAAACATTACCGTTTGCGACTCCAAAGGCGTGATTTATAAAACCCGCGAAGACAAAGACCGTATGGACGAGTCCAAACAGTTCTACGCCATTGAAGACAACGGTCAACGCGTGCTTGCCGATACAGTTAAAGGCAAAGACATCTTCTTGGGCCTCTCCGGCGCGAACCTGCTGACGCCTGAAATGCTGAACACTATGAACGCCAAGCCTATCGTGTTCGCCATGGCAAACCCGAACCCGGAAATCCTGCCGCCGCTGGCGAAAGAAACCCGTCCTGACGTGGTCATCGGTACAGGCCGTTCTGATTTCCCGAATCAAGTGAACAACGTATTGTGCTTCCCGTTCATCTTCCGTGGCGCGTTGGACGTCGGCGCGACGACCATCAATGAAGAAATGAAACGCGCCTGCGTCTATGCCTTGGCAGATTTGGCAATGGAAGAGGTAACCGAAGAAGTGGTTGCCGCATACGGTAAGAAATTTGAATTCGGTGCGGAATACCTGATTCCGACCCCGTTCGACTCCCGCCTGCTGCCGCGCGTTGCTTCCGCTACTGCTAAAGCAGCGATGGAAAGCGGCGTGGCAACCCGTCCGATTGCAGATTTGGAAGCCTACGCTGCCAAACTGAGCGAATGGAAACTGTAATCCGGTTTTAATTTGAATGTGATGTAGAAAAGGTCGTCTGAAAACTTTCAGACGACCTTCATTTGTTTTACAGAATCTTGAGCAAATCCAAAGGTGATGCGATGCGGTAGTCGGGTTGCCAAGTTTCGGTGTGGTCTTCGGCGGCGATATAGCCCCAGTCGGCAAGTACGGTTTTCATGCCGGCGTTGCGTCCGGCCTGCATGTCGCGTTCGGCGTCGCCGACGTAAACCGTGTGTTGCGGATCGGCGTGGATTTGTTCGCACGCATACAGCATGGGTTTGACGCTGGGTTTGGATTCGCCGCAGGTGTCGCCGCTGACGACGACGGCGGGCGGGATGACGAAGCCGAGTTTGGGGACGAGTTTGTCGGTGAAGCGCATGGGTTTGTTGGTGATGATGCCCCATTTGATGCCGCGTCTGTCGAGTTCGGCGATGAGTTCGTTCACGCCGTCAAAGAGGGCGGTGTCTTGGGCGTAGCGGCTGTCGTATTCGTCAAGGTATTCGGTGCGCCATTGGGCGTAGTCGGGATGGTCGGGGGTGATGCTTGCGCCGAGTTTGAGCAGTCCTGCCGCGCCGTGGCTGGCTTGGGTGCGGATTTCGTCCATGCTTTTTTCGGGCAGTCCGTGGCGGTTGAGCAGGGTATTGAGTGCGCCGCCGAGGTCTAGGGCGGTGTCGGCGAGCGTGCCGTCGAGGTCGAACAATACGGCTTGTATCATGTGTTTTCCTTTGTTTTTTCGGTGGGGTCGTCTGAAAAGGGTTTCAGACGACCTTTGGGGTTAGTGGTGGTGATGGTGCACACTGTCGGTTTCGTTGGCACACAAGACGCTGTCGGGATGCGGGTGGCGTTCGCTTTCGATTTGGATGGTGCAGTGTCCGATGTTTTTGTGGGACAACTCGTGTTCGATGCGGTAGGCGATTTGTTCGGATTCGGCAACGGTCATGCTGCCGTCCACGACGATGTGGCAGGATAGGACGTTGATATTGCTGGTAATCGTCCAGACGTGTAAGTCGTGGACGGATTTGACGCCGTCGGTGTTGCGGATGACGGCGAGCAAGTCGTCGGTGTGGATGTTTTCAGGCGCGCCTTCCATGAGGATGTGCAGCGTTTGTTTGAGCAGGCTCCAGCCGCTGCGTCCAACCAGCGCGGCCACAAACACGCTGGCGAGCGGATCCGCCCATTTCCAGCCGAACGCCATCATGAGCACGGCGGCGGCAATCGCGCCGATTGAGCCGACAAGGTCGCTTAAAACGTGCAGATACGCGCCGCGCATGTTGACGTTGGCTTCGGTGTCGCTGTTTTTCAGCATGTAAACCGCCACGCCGATGTTGACCAGCAGGCCGACAACGCTGATGACGAGCATCCCCAGCGTGGCGATTTCGGGCGGATAAAGCAGGCGTTTGGCGGCTTCGTAGAAAATCAGCACGGCGATGACCACCAGCGACAGGCCGTTAAACATGGCGGTGAGGATTTCGAAACGTTTATAGCCGAAGGTCTTTTTGCAGTGTGGTTTCTTTTTCGCCGAGTTTGAACGCCCACAACGCCACGCCTAAGGAAAATGCGTCGCTGAACATATGCCCCGCGTCGGAAAGCAGCGCGAGCGAGTGGGTCAGCCAGCCACCGAACGCCTCCAACAGCATAAAGGCGGCGATGATGACGAACGACACGCGCAATACTTTTTTGTTGGCGGTATGCGTGTGGGCGTGTGCGTGATGATGGTGTTCGTGATGGTGAGTCGACATAACGTTCCTCAACAGAGGTCGTCTGAAAATCCGGATTCAGGGTTTTCAGACGACCTTTTGCCTTGTTTCAAACCCCGTTCGAAATCTTCCAACATATCCAATTCGAAGCGGCTGAAGCCTGCTTTTTCGCGCGCTTCGATGTTCACATAGCCGCGGAAGATAAACATATCGTAACGGGCAATCAGACTGCGGAACAGGGCGACAGGTTCCAAACCGCGTTCGCGGCAGAGGTGTTGATACCAATGGTTGCCGATGGCGACATGGCCCACTTCGTCGCGGTAAATGATGTCCAACACGCCGCAGGTTTCCGAATCGCCGCGCTGTTCCACCTTCGCGCGTATCCCCGGCGTAACGTCCAGCCCGCGCGCTTCCAATACGCGCGGCACCAACGCCATGCGCAACAGCGGGTCGTAGGCGGTTTTATACGCCATGTCCCACAAATGGTTGTGCGCCTCGAAATCGCCGTAATCGAAGCCGAAAGCGCGCAGCCTTTCGCGCATCAGGCGGAAATGGTACACCTCTTCCTTCGCCACCCGCACCCAGTCGCGCACAAACTGAAACGGCAGCGTGCGGAAACGGTATGCCGCGTCCAAAGCCAGATTGATGGCGTTGAACTCGATATGCGCAATCGCGTGCAGCATCGCCGCATAGCCTTCGGCCGTGTTCATCTTGCGCGGCGTCAGTTGCGACGGCGCGACCAAAACAGGCTTCGGCGGTCGTCCCGCGTGGCGGAAGTCCAGCGGCGCGGCGTTTGCTTCAGCACCGTCCATGTTCTGAACGGCGGCAAACGCCTCGTCCGTCAGCCGTCCTTTTTCATCGGGGTCGTCTGAAAGCAGGGCAAGTTCCAGCAAAGCATAGATATCAGGTTTCATTCCAAGTCTGCCGTTTTTCGGAAAACAAACATTATAGCGTTTAAAAAAAACAATATAAGGAATATAATCTTTACAATTTGGCGTTGTGCGTCAAAAACCATTAAATACCACAGTTTGCACAATCGGCATACATTAAAGAATTGTGAAACCCGATTGTCTTTTTCCGCAGGAAAAAAATCCCGCAGCTTCAAAAAAATTAGCCTTCGGGAAACACTGTTTGCAAAATGTAAACCGCCCATAAGCGGCTTGCATTGTTATTTTGTAACATCGATACTGGGCGCCACACCCCTTCCAACAAGGAAAAAAATAATGATGAAACAACACAACCTGTTCAAATTCCTCGCCGCTTCCGCCTTGACCGCGACCATCGGTTTCGCACAGGCAGGCGCAGTGGATGCACTCAAGAAATTCAACAACGACGCCGACGGTATCAGCGGCAGCTTCACCCAAACCGTCCAAGGCAAAAAGAAAACCCAAACCGCACACGGCACTTTCAAAATCCTGCGTCCGGGCCTCTTCAAATGGGAATACACCAAACCCTACAAACAAACCATCGTAGGCGACGGTCAAACCATTTGGCTCTATGACGTTGATTTGGCACAAGTGACCAAGTCCGCCCAAGACCAAACCATCGGCGACAGCCCCGCCGCCATCCTCTCCAACAAAAAAACGCCCTCGACAGCAGCTACTCCCTCAAAGAAGACGGCTCGTCCAACGGCATCGACTACGTCTTGGCAACGCCTAAGAAAAAAACAACGCCGGCTACCAATACATCCGCATCGGTTTCAAAGGCGACAACCTCGCCGCCATGCAGCTGAAAGACAGCTTCGGCAACCAAACCTCCATTACCTTCGGCGGCTTGAACACCAAGCCCAACCTCTCGCGCGGCGCATTCAAGTTCACCCCGCCCAAAGGCGTGGATGTGTTGAGCAACTGATGGTTTGATAATAAAAGGTCGTCTGAAACCCAATTTTCGGTTTCAGACGACCTTTTTGTTTTTTTGAGTTGTTGATAATGCGTGTTTGAGTGGAAACTGCTTCTAGCCGACAAAATCAGGATTTGATGTTGCCAGTCGGATGGCAGGTAGGAAAATTTCAAAGCGCCGTAACAAAGCGGATACCAAAAGGTCGTCTGAAAAAATTTCAGACGACCCCGTTCGTTTATACTTCAGGCTTTTTCGCCAACATGGTAACAAACTTAAACTGTATCGGATTGCCCGCCGCATCTTTCGCGTGCATGGCGCCGAGTTCTTCCTTATATTCGACAATCTCCCAGTCGCGGTAGTATTCGCGCAACTCGCCTTCTTTAAATTTAAACGGAAAAGGCATAGGGCAGGGGAAGTCTTCAGTGTCCATCGCCGAAACGATCAGGTTGTAGCCGCCCGGGTTGGTATGCGCCTGCATATCGGCAATCACTTGCGGTACAAAGCGCGGATACAGGAACATAAACACAACCGTCGCCACGATATAGTCGAAATGATCTTGAAGGTTGGCGGCATTCAAATCATATTCCACCGCCCGCACGTCCAAGCCTTCGATGCGCGCCAACTCGTTGACGTTTTGCACCGCCTGCGGATTGTTGTCCACGGCGGTTACGTCAAATCCCTTCAAACCTAAAAAAACAGCGCATTGCGCCCCTGACCGCAGCCCATATCCAAAGCCTTGCCCGCAGGAACGATGTTTTCAGCCGCCACTACCGCCGAATGGGTCGCGCTCATGCCGTATTTCTTATTGAAATAATCTTTTGCCGCGCAATAAAGCGAGAGCTTGATTTCCGTGTCGTCCGTCAAAGGCTCGACCATAAACTGTTGCTGTGGCGCGATCATGTGATCTCCGTCTTCGGCAGTCAGCTCGACAGAAGCATTATCAGCTTCCGTCAATTTCAGACGACCTTGCAATACGTTCAGGCAAGCCCATTCCCTTTCGTCAAAAGCATGACCCGCCCGCAGCGCGTCGGGAATCCCGTCTGCCTGCCAAACCGGCAGTTCCTCATAACAAAAAAAGCGCCATTTGTCCATCCATCGTTGGTTCCTTCTAATCTGTTTTTGATAAGGTGCATATTATATGCCCGTTTGGGGCAAAGCCGCTTGGCGGATTCAAACCTTGTGATAAGATGAATGCCTTTATTGTGCAAATTACAAAACAAACCGATATATGGACGATACCGTTTACCTTTATACAGACGGAGCCTGCAAAGGCAATCCGGGGGGCAGGGGGCTGGGGCGTATTGATGCGCTACCGAAATCATGAAAAAGAATTGTGCGGCGGCGAGGCCGAAACTACGAACAACCGAATGGAGCTGACTGCTGTGATAGAAGGGCTGAAAGCGCTCAAACGCCCGTGCCGCGTCGTGATTTGTACCGACTCGCAATACGTCAAAAACGGTATGGAAGGCTGGATACACGGCTGGAAGAAAAACGGCTGGAAAAACCGCCGCCAAAAAAACCGGTGAAAAAAACGACGATTTGTGGAAAGAACTCGATGCCTTGTCGCATAAACACGAATTACAGTGGACATGGGTGAAAGGCCACGCGGGGCATTCCGAAAACGAAAAAGCAGACGCTTTGGCGAACCGGGGCGCGGCACGGTTCCTTTGACCCTCGTCCTAAAAGGTCGTCTGAAAACGCCTGAAAAATGTTCAATCAACCGCAAACAGGATTACCCCAATGGCAATGACTTGGTCCCAACTGCTTTCCCCTCAACGCTTCCGCGCGAAAAAAACGGCGAAATTATCCCTACGGTTACGCCGTCCACACAAGAGGGTATCGATGCCCTGCGTACCAATTTCCACATTGATTACGATAGAGTCGTGTTTTCCGGCGCATTCAGGCGGTTGGGCAGGAAAACCCAAGTCCACCCGCTTGCCGAACATGACCTGACGCACAACCGGCTGACACACAGTGTCGAAGTCGCCAGCGTCGGACGCAGTTTGGGTAACCGTGTCGGCGTCATGTTGCAAGCCGGCGGATTCCTGCCCGAAAACAATACTCCGGGCGATATTGGTGCTGTCGTCCAAGTCGCCTGTTTGGCGCATGATTTGGGTAACCCTCCGTTCGGGCATACGGGTGAGGACGCATTGCGCCATTGGTTCAGAAAGGAAACAAATCTCCGCTTTCTGACATCGCTGAGCGAAGCCGAATTGAGCGACGTGCAAACTTACGAAGGCAATGCCCACAGCCTGCGCATTGTCGCCAATTTGGAAATGTATCCCGATGCGGGCGGAATGCGTTTGAGTGCAGCATCAATCGGCGCATTGATAAAAATATCCGTGGACAAGCCAAGGTCCGCGCGGGCGTTCCAAATTCAATATTTATCAAACCGAGCTGCCGTTTATCCGCCGAGTTGCAGCGGAGTTGGGATTGCTCGAAGCAGGCTGCGACCAATGGGTACGCCATCCGCTGTCATACCTGATGGAGGCTTCAGACGACATCTGTTACGCATTGCTGGATTTGGAAGATGCGGTGGAGCTTGAGTTGCTGACCGATACTGAAGTCGAAAGCGTCTTGTCTGAGCTGACCTTCGAAGAAAGCACATGGCATGCCCAATCCAGCCGCCAACGTTGCGCCATGCTGCGCGGCATTGCCATAGGCAAAGCCATCGAAGATGCCGCGCAAACCTTCATGAAACACCAATCCGATTTATTAAGCGGCGAATTTAAGGGAAAAAGACTTGATTTCCTTGTGCAGCCCGGAAGTCCAAAACACTTTGGAAAAAGCCAAAGAACTCGCACGCACGCGCATCTTTCGCCACCGTACCAAGCTGATGACCGAAATTGCCACTTTCCCGTGCTTAGGGTCGATACTCGATTTGTTTGTCCCTGCTGCCCATGCCTTGCTGGTTGAGCAGAAATTAGATGTCCGCCAATCTTTAATCTTGGATCTTCTGAAAAACCATAATCCCATACTTGAAACGGACAGCCTTTATCAGGCATATATGAAAAATTTTAGATTTCGTCGGCGGTATGACAGACAATGCCGCCGCCAAAATGGCTCAGGACTTGTCTGGAACCGGGATTTTAAGGTGATTTAATTTCTTTAATTTTTCAAAATGTTAATATTTTTATCTGGAAAAAAATTGAATTTAAAGGCTGGACAATAGGGAAGGGTTTCTATAATATTCGGTCTTCTTGATTCACAGCGCAGAAGCGAAGTGATGAAAAATGCACCCGTAGCTCAGTTGGATAGAGTATCTGGCTACGAACCAGAGGGTCGGGCGTTCGAATCGCTCCGGGTGCGCCAAAAAAATTTATTTATCCGCGCCCATCGTCTAGCGGTTAGGGACATCGCCCTTTCACGGCGGTAACTCGGGGTTCGATTCCCCGTGGGCGTGCTAAATTTCAATAAACCCTTACTAAAAAAATAGTAAGGGTTTATTTTTTTATCTTTTAATGCTATGCTCGCGATTTCAGCTTTTTTTATGCTCTTGCTAACAAAGCTGCATTTGTCTGCATATTTCAAATGTTGTACCAATTCAGTTTATCCTGACAGTCACTGTGGGGATTATTCTGAAACATGTTTTATATTAGTCTCTAAATAAAAACTGATGGAGAAGTTTTGCAAAAGCTCCCTCAAATCTCCCTAAATTTTTTTGCCGAGGTATTTAGGGAGATTTGAGGGAATTTCTGCAAACATACCAGACTCTGAATTAGATTTTCACTATACATAAAACACTAATGTGAAAATTGGAGGTCGTATGAAAAGGGTTAGGGTTCAGTTTTCTTTTTCAGATGACCTTTATGATTTTGGATTTTTAAAACGGGTTTATTCATATAAACATATGGCTTTGAACATATGTATTGATTATGGCTTATTGCAACAGCTTGATGTTGATAGTTTTTTAATTTATTTGTCCTGCAAATAGGATTTGAGCTGTTACAATCTTCGCATAGGTATAATTCAGCAGTTAGAGAACGGGAGTAGCTATAGACGGCCAGAAGAATATAGAAGGAGTTTATTTTTGTTTGGGGCGGAAGGCGGTGCAAATGGCAGTATCGGTTTCAATGAAGCCACCGCCGATTAAATCCACACAATAAGGAATAGCGCCGAATAGGCCTGGTACGATGATGCTGCCATCTTCCGAGCGTACGCCGCCCAATGTTTCAGCAATGGCTTTCGGTCGGCCGGGGAGATTCACAATCAGGCTGTTGCCACGAACACCTGCTGTTTGGCGTGACAAAATGGCTGTGGGTACATAATGTAGGCTGATACGGCGCATTTGTTCGCCAAAACCGAGCAGTTCCTTGTCTAATACGGCTTGTGTGGCCTCGGGGGTGATGTCGCGTGGGGCAGGCCCTGTGCCGCCGGTGGTAAAAATCACATCGCAATGCTCTTCATCTGCCATATGGATAAGCACGCTTTTGATTTCGTCTTGATCGTCAGGAATAAGGGCTTCTACATAACGGATCGGATTGAGGACGGCTTTGTCAAGCCAGCTTTTGAGTGCGGGAATTCCTTCATCGGCATATACGCCGCTGCTGGCGCGGTCACTGGTGGAAATTAGGCCGATAGTGATGGTAGGGAGTGTGTTCATGATAATAGCAGACTCAAAAGATAGAAAAACTGCATTGTACCTGATTAGCTGTATTTGTTGTGGGTGTTGGCAATGTGCAAAATAGCAGGACTTAAAATACAGACCTTCAGGTAAAGGCTAGTTTGAGAAGTTGTCTATAAAAATCATTTCTCTATAAATATACTCAATCTCAAATAGGATGATATTCTGTTTATCACCCTCATTATTTTTTGCTCAACAAGTAGTTATCTATGAATGAAATCTTGTGCATAAATTGCCTCAGCCGCTTTATTTCCTATTGACGGAGAATTTGATAATAAAAAATGCCTGTCTGAAAGCTTCCTCTCAGACAGGCATTTCTCTTCACTAAGTTTTCAGACGGCCTTAACCTGCAGGTTCGTCCATCCAATCCACTTTGCTCATTTTACGCACAATCACCCATTCATCACGGTTAGAGCCTACTGTGCCGTAGTAGTTGAAGCTGTACGCCAGTTGCGCGTAGCCGCCTATCATGTGGGTCGGGTTCAATACCGCCTTGGTTACCGAATTGTGGATGCCGCCGCGTTTTTTGGTGGTTTCCGCAGCAGGCGTGTGCACCAGTTTTTCCTGCGCGTGGTACATCAGAATCATGGTTTCGGGAATGCGCTGGCTCACAATCACGCGGCAGGCAATCGAACCGTTGGTGTTGAACACTTCCACCCAGTCGTTATCCACTAACCCTGCTTTCTTGGCATCGGTTTCGGAAATCCACACGTGCGGGCCGCCGCGCGAAAGCGTGAGCATGCGCAGGTTTTCCGAATAGGTACTGTGGATGCCCCATTTCTGGTGCGGGGTCAGGAAGTTGAGCGTGATTTCGGGATTGCCGTTGGGCATTTTGCCCAGCAGCTTCTTGGTGGTTTTGGTGTCCACCGCCGGACGGTACACGCAGAAAGCAGCACCGAAATCGCGCATCCACTTGTGGTCTTGGTAGAACTGCTGGCGGCCGGTCAGCGTGCGCCACGGAATCAGCTCGTGCACATTGGTATAGCCGGCGGTGTAGCACACTTCTTCGCTCTCCACGCCCGACCAAATCGGTGAGGTAACAATCTTGCGCGGCTGGGCGACGATGTCGTGAAAGCGGATTTGCGTGTGCTCGCTGGCATTAATCAGATGCGTATGGTCGCGGCCAGTAGCTTTTGCCCAAAGGCTTGCCAAGCCTTTTTTTGCCACATGTCCGTTAGTTTCCGGAGCGAGGGTTAATATCATCTCGCAGGCATCAATGGCAGTTTCGATTTTCGGTTGACCTTTTCCGACCCCTTCGGCTTGTACGCCGTTGAGTTTACGTAGGAATTCAACTTCATGTTTGGTATCCCAAGCCATACCTTTACCGTTATTGTTGACTTTTTTTCCAGCAGCGGGCCGACAGAAGTGAATTTCTCGTAAATCGCGCCGTAATCACGTTCCACCACGGTCATGGCCGGCATGGTTTTGCCCGGGATGGGTTCGCACTCGCCCAGTTTCCAATCTTTCGGGTCGAACGGCTGACCGAGTTCCTGCGGGCTGTCGTGCATCAGCGGCGTGAGCACGATGTCTTTGCGTACGCCCAAGTAGTCTTTGGCCAGCTCGCTGAATTTTTTTGGCCAGGCCTTTGTAGATTTCCCAGTCAGACCTGCTCTGCCACAAAGGCTGCACCGCTTCGGTAAACGGATGGATGAACGGGTGCATGTCGGACGTGTTCAGATCGTATTTCTCGTACCAAGTGGCGGTCGGGAAAAATCACGTCGGCGTACAGGCAGGTGGTGTTCATGCGGAAATCCAGGAGCGTGAACAAATCCAGCTTGCCTTCCACGCCTTCCCGCTTCTTCACTTCGGCTGGTTTCAGGCAGTCGTCTTCGTCGCTCATCAAGCCGTTTTGTGTGCCGAGCAGGTATTTCAGGAAATATTCGTGGCCTTTTGCCGGAAGAACCCAAAATGTTGGAACGCCAAATAAACATATTGCGCGGCCAGTTTTTCGGGTTTTCCGGATCGTTGCAGGACATGTCCAGCGTGCCTTCTTTCAGGCCTTTGACCACATAGTCGGCGGGCGACATACCCGCCGCCTCGGCTGCATCGGTAACGTCCAGCGGGTTGGTTTCCAACTGCGGCGCACTCGGCGTCCAGCCCATGCGTTCGGCTTTGGCGTTGTAGTCGATCATGGTCAGGCGGCGCATATCGTCGCCCGCGTCGGACGTGAGCAGCTCGTCGGCGGATACGGTTTCGTGGCGGTACTGGCCAGTGTGGTTGTAGAAGAAGGACGTACCGGCCATCTGGCGCGCGGGGCGGTGCCAGTCGAGCGCAAAAGTCAGCGGCGCCCAGCCGGACTGCGGACGCAGTTTTTCCTGTCCCACATAATGGCACCAGCCGCCGCCGGACTTGCCGATAGTGCCGCACATCATCAGCATGTTAATCAGGCCGCGATAGTTCATGTCTAGGTAATACCAGTGGTTTAGGCCGGCGCCAACAATAATCATTGAGCGGCCTTTGGTGTCGTGCGCGTTCTGGGCGAACTCGCGGGCTACCTGAATCACACGTTCGGGAGCAACGCCGGTGTTTTTTTCCTGCCATTTCGGCGTGTAGGGCTTGTCGTCAAAATAATCTTTGGCCACGTTCTCGTCGCCCAAGCCGTTGTCCACGCCGTATTGCGCCACCAAAAGGTCGAACACGGTAGCCACCAATTGGCTGCTGCCGTCGGCCAGGGTAATGCGTTTCACCGGCACTTTGCGGAAGGTTTTTTCTTCGTCGAATTCGCCGCCGAAGTAGTCGAAGCCGACACGCACCACGTCATCGGCATAGTTTTTCAGCGACAAGGCCGCCTGAACGTCTTGATCATCCTGCGCCTTGGTTTCCAGATTCCATTTTTTTGGCTGCCGTCCCAACGGAAGCCGATGGAGCCATTGGGCAGCATCAGGCTGTCGGTTTTCTCGTTCCACGCCAGCACTTTCCAATCGGGATTTTTCTCTTCGCCGAAGTTGTCGCTCAAATGAGAGGCGCGCAGGGTGTATTCGGGGCGGTAGCCTTCGCCGTCTTCCTTCAGACACACCAGCACCGGCATATCGGTCAGGCGGCGGCAATAGTCTTGGAAATAGTCGGATGGATTGTCGATATGGAATTCTTTGAGGATAACGTGCCCCATCGCCATTGCCAGCGCGGCATCCGTACCTTGGCGCGGTGCCAGCCAGATATCGCTGAACTTGGCCATTTCGCCGAAGTCGGAAGATATGGCAACGGTTTTGGTGCCTTTATAGCGCACTTCGGTATAGAAGTGGGCATCGGGCGTGCGTGTCATCGGCACGTTGGAACCCCAGACCAGAAGATAATTGGAGTTATACCAATCGGCGGATTCGGCCACGTCGGTTTGCTCACCCCAAGTCTGCGGTGAAGCAGGCGGCAGGTCGCAATACCAATCGTAGAACGACAGCGGTACGCCGCCGATCAAGCCGAGATAGCGTGCGCCGGCGGCATAGCTGACCATAGACATGGCGGGAATCGGCGAGAAGCCGATAACACGGTCGGGGCCGTATTTTTTGATGGTGTAGCAGTTGGCTGCGGCCACCATTTCATAAGCTTCGTCCCAGTTGGAACGCACGAAGCCGCCCAAACCGCGCTGGGATTTGTAGGATTTGGAGCGCTCAGGATCTTCCACAATCCATTTCCATGCTTCGATCGGGTCTTTGGTTTTACGCGCTTCGCGCCACAGCTCAGCCAGCGCGCCGCGCATCATCGGATATTTGATGCGCTGGGCAGAGTAAACATACCAACTGTACGACGCGCCGCGTGGGCAGCCGCGTGGTTCATGGTTGGGCAAATCCGGACGGGTGCGCGGATAGTCGGTCTGCTGGGTTTCCCAAGTAATCAGGCCGTTCTTCACATAAACTTTCCAGCTGCACGAACCGGTACAGTTCACACCGTGAGTGGAACGTACCACTTTATCGTGTTGCCAGCGGCTGCGGTAGGCATTTTCCCATTTGCGGTCTTCTTCGGTCAGTACGCCGTGTCCGTCGGCAAAGGGCTCATGTTTTTGGCTGAAAAATTTCAGTCTGTCTAAAAAGTGGCTCATGGCAGGGTTCCTTATGATTGTTATCCTGGTCGGTATGTGCAACCAGAATAGTTTTTTACGTCTGCAATATAAAATAGTTGAAGACTAGATAATATGCTCCGAAAGGGGTTGCCGTAAAGGAAAAAGAAGGAAAAAGATAATACTTTTGATATTGGGGGATTAGTTATTTTGGATTATATGATTAGGCTTGGGTAGGGGGATATGTGATATTGATATTTTCAGTGTCGGAGAACGATATTTTTTACTTCGACCACCAAGGCAAGTCGTCTGAAAAAAGGCCCGCATGCTTTTTGCTGTGGGCCTATTTAAAACAACTGCTTTTTAACCTTTCAGACGACCGTTTTCCATATACAGTACTTCATCTGCCAATGCTTGCGTGTCGGCAGAATCGTGGCTGATGATGAGCATGGGTACTGATAGTTCGCTTTGCAGTTCTCCTACCAGTTGGCGCATTTGTTGACGCAGATCGGCATCTAGGGCAGAGAACGGTTCATCCAGTAACAGCCATTTCGGACGGGTGATACAGGCACGGGCTAGGGCGGTACGCTGTTTCTGACCGCCGGAAATTTGGTGCGGATAATGGCCGGATATGTGTTGCAGCTGCATCCGTTCTAGCCACAGGAGTACAGATTCCGCCGGATTACGGTTCGAAGGATTGTGCCAGCCGTGTTGTAGTCCGAACGCGATATTTTGTGCCACAGTCAGATGGGGGAACAGAGCGTAGTCTTGAAACATTAGCCCAACTTGGCGTTGTTGCGGCAGCAACCAGATTTTCTGTGCCGTATCGCCATAGGGTTTGCCCGTCGATGCGGACATATCCATGTTCAGGGGTGAGAAGGCCGGCCAGTAGTTGCAGAGTCAGACTTTTGCCGGAGCCGGACGGGCCGATAATGGCTAGCCGGCGGGCTTGGCTTTGACAGTTAACATCTAAATTAAAACGTTTTTTGCCTGCAGCTAATTGTGCTTGTAAGGAGAAATCAAATATCCAGTCCGTACTGTTCATGTGCGCTCCTTAGGTTTGGCTAAACGGGAAGTCGTCCACAACACTGTAATGCAGACGGTAGAGATCAGCAGTACCAGTTGGTTGGCCAAAGAGTCGTTCCCCGCCTGAACAGCTTCATATACGGCAATGGAGAGGGTTTGGGTTTGACCGGGAATGCTGCCGGCAATCATTAGTGTGGCACCGAATTCGCCCAATGCTCGGGCAAATGCCAACAGAAGACCGACTAGCAGGCCTCTCCAGGCCAAAGGTAGGGTAACACGCAGGAAAAACGGCACTTTCCGATAACCCCAGTACACGGGCCGCTTGTTCCAATTGCGGGTTGACGCTTTCAAAGGCGGCACGGGCCGGTTTGAAGACCAAGGGGAAGGTAACGACCATGGCAGCTAAGACCGCGCCCTGCCAAGTGAAAATTAAGCGGATGTCAAAGGTGTGGTTTAACCATTGCCCTATGGTGCCGTTACGGCCGAACAAAACCAGCAGGTAGTAACCGAGTACAGTAGGCGGCAGCACCATGGGCAGGGTTAGGGGCTGTGTCGAGCAGGTCGCGGCCGGGAAAAATTCCGCCTGGCAAGCAGAAAACCGACAGCAATGCCCAGCAGTAAATTGAGGAAAGTGGCCCAGAAGGCCACTTTTAACGATAGGCCGAGAGCCGGCCAAACATCTTGCCACATATTTCAGACTACCTGAAAAAAGGTTTATGGGCGGCTAAAACCGTATTTGTTTAATACTTGGCGGCCTTTGGGAGACAGTACATAGTTGAGGAAGCGTTGCGCTTCGGCTTTATCACTGCTGGCAGTGCTGACCGCAATCGGGTAGGAAACCGGAGTATCGAGCGGAATGGTAGCAGTAATACGCACTTTTTGGGGCATCAGCACCGCATCAGTACGATATACGAAGCCTGCATCCACTTCGCCTCGTGCGACATAGTCAAGGGAATGGCGAACGTTTTGAGTGGTAATGATTTTCGGCTGGAGGGTAGTGAATAGGCCGGCTTTTTCCAGTGCAGCTTTGGTGTAGCGTCCTACCGGTACGCTTTCCGGGTTGCTCAACGCGATACGGTTGATGGCAGGGTGCTTGAGGTCTTGCAGTGAGGACGCAGAAGTACGGCTGTTCTTTGGAACGATCAATACCAGGTCATTGCGCACAAAAGTACGGCGGGTAGAGGTATCCACTGCATTTTTTTCAGCGGCCATGTCCATGGTTTTTTGGTCGGCAAAGGCTACCACGTCTACCGGTGCACCTTGCAGCAGTTGTTGCAGCAATGCCCCCGAACCGGCAGTGTTCAGTTTTACATCCACATCGGGATGTTGGCGTTTGTATTGGGCAGCAATTTCCTGAAACGCATCTTTTAGGGCTGGCAGCAGCGGAAACGGTTAAGTCTTTGGCTTGCAATGGCAGGGCAGCCAGCATCAAAGTAGCCAGAGCGGTTAAACGGGACAGGTGGTTCATGTTGTGATCCTTTAATCAAAAAAGAAAAGCCAGACGAAAATAGCAGGAGCAGGGATGTGTAACCATTAGTATAAGGAATTAAATAGTAAGATACTACTAAAAGTATTAGTATGGTGGATGTATGACTAAGTAATTTGAATATTAAAAACCGCCCTTGCCTGTAGGTGGACAGGCAAGGGCGGTAAGGATGGTTGGATGTTGATGTTTGGAGGTTGCTATAAATTATTCTGACGGCAACCCTTCAGGATTGGCCAGCCAGGCAGATTTCTGACCATCACTATAGAATTCCTGTTTCCAAATCGGCACTTCGGCTTTGATGGTATCAATGATGAAACGACAGGCGGCAAAAGCGGCATCGCGATGTCCGGCGGTAACACCTACCCAGACTGCCATATCGCCTACTTCCAAGTGGCCGTAACGATGGACGCAAACGGCATCTTCGATAGCAAAACGCTGTTTGGCTTGTGCCAATACAGCTTCTCCTTGTTTGCGTGCCAATGCTTCGTAAGTGCTGTATACCAAATAATCCACCCGGCTGCCGTCGTTTTGGCGGCGTACCCAGCCTTCAAAGCAGGTAAAGGCACCACATTGTTCGTTGTCGAGCAGGCGCCGGCGTAAGGCTGCAGCGTCTATGGCTTGTTCAGTCAAATCAAAAAACATTTCAACCTCCGGCAATAGGGGGGATAAAGGCAACGATATCGCCGGTTTGCAGGGGGTACTGCCAAGGGCAAAAGGTGTGGTTGACTGCGGCGCGCAAGCGGTTTTGTGGTAAGTCCCAATCATACTCGGCAGCCAGCTCGGCATAGAGGGCGGCAACATCGGTGGCATGGGTAAGCCTGATTTCCTGTTCTTTACCGCTTTGTTCGCGTAAGGCGGCAAAGTAGAGGACCGTGATGCGCATCGGCTCAACGGTTGAAGTCATGTTTGCCTCCGGACTTGTGAACCAGGCGTATTTGTTCGATGCGGATATCGTGACTGAGTGCCTTGGTCATATCGTAAACGGTGAGTGCCGCCACAGATACTGCGGTTAGTGCTTCCATTTCCACGCCTGTTTTATGAGATACCGCTACTTCGGCTTGGATATGCAGGCGGTGCTCATCATCTTCATAGTTCAAGGTGAGCTGGCAGCGTTCCAACATCATTGGGTGACACAACGGAATGAGCTGGGAGGTGTTTTTTTAGCAGCCATGATGCCGGCTAGACGAGCTACTTCGCTCACTGTGCCTTTGGCGGTTTGGCCATTGGCCGCTTGGATTTGGGCATACACATCCGGTGGAAAAACCACCCAGCCCTCGGCCACGGCTACGCGGCGGGTGGTTACTTTTTCGCCGACATCTACCATACGGCTTCGGCTGTGTTCGTCTAAATGAGTCAGGGACATTAAATACTCCGGTTTTAGATGGTTTTATTCGGTCAGGCAATTTATTTCAGACGACCTCAGGCAGTGTTTGGGCAGCTGCTACGGCGTGTTCGAAATCGGCAGGCGTGTTGAAATTGGATACCGCTTGCCAGGCATCAGGCATGATGATGGTTTGGCAAAGCTGTGTATCCAGCCAAGCGGTTACTTTGCGTTTGCCTTGTGCCAGATAAGTTTGCAAATCGTGCCGCACGGCTACCGGCCAATGCGACATCAAGGGATGGGGGCGGCCACTGTCGGCATCTGCCAGCAGGGTAATACCCTGCTGCCAAACAGGTTGATGCGAGCCTTCGGTCAATAGTTTGATTACTACTTCGGGGTGCAGGAGGGTATCGCAGGCCAGTACATAAATTCCGGCTTCACCTTGCCAGTGAGCTTGTTGCAGTGCCGGCAGAATGGCGGCCAGCGGGCCCTGTCGCTCGGGGAGGGCGTCATTAAGATAATAAGCACGCCCTGTGTCAGGATAAATCTGACCGGCAGCAGCCAGCCAAACAGGACGGTTAGGATGGGTTTGTTTAATCAGCTTATGTATCAGGGAAACGCCATCGAATGGAAGTAAGGCTTTTGGGGTGCCCATACGGCTGCTGAGGCCACCGCATAGAATCAATAACGGCTCATACTGAACAGTGATTTTTTCGGCCATTTCAACCGCCAATCATGGATAGGTCACGGATCAGGCCGAATTTGCGTTCATGAAGGAAGTGGTGCTCAGGTTTTTCCGCCATCAGTTCGTACAAGTGCTGCTGCAGGCCCGCTTGGTCGCCGCTGCTAAGCCATGGGCGCAAATCATAAGCAATACCGCCGAATAGGCACAAGTGCATTTTACCTTGCGCAGTGACTCTCAGCCGGTTGCAACTTTGGCAGAAATCTTTGCTGTAAGGTGCGATAAAGCCTATGCCGCCGGCGAAATCGCGGTGGCGGTATTCCCGTGCCGGACCGGCATGTGCCGAACGGGGTACCAATTGCCAGCCTTCTGCTTGCAGGCCTGATTCTATGGTAGCGGCAGAAAAATGTTGTTTGCCGAAAAAGGCAGTGTTGTCGCGCGTTTGCATCAGCTCGATAAAGCGCAGGGTAACCGGACGGTGGCGGACGAAATCCAACGCATCGGCCAAGGTGCGGGACATATAGCGGCGCAGTAATAAAGTGTTGACTTTGATATCGTAAAAACCCTGCTCTAAGATGCCGTCCAAGGCGCGCACAATATTATTGCATTCGCGTTTTCCGGTAATTTGGTAAAACACTTCCGGATCAAAGCTGTCAATGCTGATGTTGAGTTTGTCGATGCCGGCGGCGCGGTATAGTGGAAACAGTTTTGCCAGTTTGAAAGCATTGGTGGTAAGGGCTACACTTTCGATTTGTGGTTGGGCACGGCAGATGGCAATGATATCTGCTAAATCACGCCGCAGTGTCGGCTCGCCTCCGGTCAAGCGGATTTTTCGGGTTCCGCTGTGTGCGAAGGTTTGAGCCAGGGTTTCAATTTCAGGTAACGTCAATTCATCGGGTTTGGCTTTGCCGATATAGCCGTCAGGCAGGCAATATGTGCAGCGGTAGTTGCATAAATCGGTTACCGACAGACGCAGGTAGGTTAGCCGACGGTTAAAAGGATCGGTTAACGCGCTCATAGAAAAGCCTCTGCAAATGGTTGGACGGTAACGGTAGCTCCGGCAGGTAGGTTACCTGCCTCGGCAGGTAGGATAATGTAGCCGTTGGCACGGCTGACGCCCCATACACGGTGAGAATCCTGTTCTCCGGCGGGGGAGGCTTCCCATGTGCCGTCGGCATTTTGAGTCAATATGGCACGCTGGATGTCCATGCGACCGGGAGATTTTTTTACTTGCTGGGATAATACGGCCTGCAAACGGAAAGGTTGGGGAATGTCTTGTGCCCCACATAATTGCCAGAGCGCGGCTTTCAAAAACAGGTCGAAACCTACATAGCCGGAAACGGGATTGCCGGGCAGGCCGAAATACCAAGTTTTCAGCATTTGACCGAACACAAACGGTTTGCCCGGTTTGATGGCGACTTTATAGTGATGGATGGCCCCCAGGCGATTGACTGCTTCACGCATATAATCGTAATCGCCTACCGATACGCCGCCGGAAGTAATCACTACGTCAGCCATACATGAAGCTTCGTTTAGTGTATGCAGCACGCTTTCCAAATCGTCGGCAGCTTGTCCCAAATCTAAAACTTCCACCGGCATGGCAGCTAAGCGTGCCATTAAGGTGTGGCGATTGCTGTCGTAAACTTGCCCATTGTCGGTGGCAGGCGTGCCGGGTTCGTTAAGTTCGTCGCCCGTAGACAGCACGGCTACTTTGATTTTGCGGTAAACCGGTACTTGTCCGATACCAATAGCAGCCAACAGCATCACGTCTGCAGGGCGGAGGATACGGCCGGCGGTAAGCACTGTATCGCCGGCTGCCACTTCCTCGCCGCCGTAGCGGATATTGGCACCAACGGCTACGTCTTGGGTAAGGATAATGGCGTTGCCTTCGGTTTTTAGTGTTTTCTTGCAATACTACGCAGGTACTGCCGGGTGGAACCACAGCCCCGGTCATGATACGGATGCAGCCGTCTTTGGGCAGGTCGCCGGCGAAAGGTTTACCTGCGGCAGATTCGCCTACTATCTGCCAACAGCTTCCGGCGGCAGCATCAGACGGTAGGGCGTAGCCGTCCATGGCGGAAATGTTGGTAGCGGGAATGTTTAGGGCGGACACCATGTCCTCGGCCAAAACGCGCCCTATGCTTTGGGGCAACAGGAATATGCTCGATTTCAGGCAGACGTGGTGTGCGGGTGATGTGTTCATGAATCAGGGTTTGCAGTTCGCTGACGGATGTAAGTGCCATGGTGTGTGTCTCCTGTGCTGCAAGTTGTCTTCCAGTAATTTAACTGTTTGGAAATTTGTGGGATAGGGGATACTGGTTGAATATCCGTCATGGTAAAGCAGTAAAAATCAGATTTGAATGCATACAAAGCATTTGGCAGTGGTCAAAAGACATAGTTGGATTAATACTTTAGAATTAGTAATGATAAAGACAGGTCGTCTGAAAGCTTTCAGACGGCCTGTGTACTTAGTGTTCGGACATCAGCATTTGGCTTCAGCGCCTTTACGGGTGTAATACCACCAGTTAAGTGCCGCACAAATTGCATAGAATATGATAAAGCCAATCAGGGCGGCATTTACACCACCAGTTAGGTCGATGGATGTGCCGTAGCTTTTCGGAATGAAGAAGCCGCCATAGGCTGCAAAGGCGGCAGTAAAGCCGATTACGGCTGCGCCTTCTTTGGTAGCATCCAAACGGGCTTGCTCTTCACTGACTTTGCCTTCTTCGGCAAATTTTTGGTGCATATTAAGGAAAATTACCGGTACCTGCATAAAGGTAGAACCATTACCAATTCCGGTGAGTGTAAATAGAGCCAGGAAGCAGGCAAAGAAGCCCCAGAAGTTGCCGCCTTCACCATTGTTGGGAAGGAAGAAAATTACGCCGCATACCGCCACAATCATGCCGATGAAAACAAATTGGGTAATCAGTGCGCCGCTTTTGATTTTGTCAGAGATCCAGCCGCCGAATGGGCGGGCCAAAGCACCGACCAAAGGGCCGAGGAAGGCATATTTTACAGGATCAATCCCGGTAAACTGACTCTTGATCAGCAAGGGGAAGCCTGCGGCAAAAACCGATGAAGGAGCCGAAAGTGCCCAAATAAAGGATGCACATAATCCAGTTATGCTTGCGGCTGAAAAATCACGGCCTGGTCTTTGAAGCTGGCTTTGGCGGAAGCCAAATCGTTCATGCCAAACCAAGCGGCTAGGGGTGGAAAAGAATAATGAAAGGCACCCAGATAAAGCCGGCGTTTTGTAACCAAATTTGTTTGGTTACATCGCCTTTCGTCCAAGTTTGCGGCTCTCCACCAAGGGCTCCGAAGACACCTGCAGTAATAATGAGCGGTACGACAAACTGTACGGCAGATACCCCCAGATTGCCCAAGCCTGCATTCAGGCCGAGAGCAGTGCCTTTTTCGGCTTTGGGGAAAAAGAAACTGATATTGGACATGCTGGAGGAGAAGTTGCCGCCGCCGAAGCCGCACAGGAGCGCCAGTACCATCATGGTAATGTAGCTGGTGTTAGGATTTTGAACGGCAAAACCCAAGCCGATAGCCGGCAGCAGCAGGCTGGCGGTAGAGATGGCCGTCCATTTGCGGCCGCCGAATATGGGTACCATGAAAGAATAGAAGATACGCAAGGTCGCCCCGGATAAGGCGGGCAGGGCGGCCAGCCAGAAGAGCTGGTTTTCGCTGTATTTGAAGCCGATATTGGGCAGGTTGACTACCGCTACGCTCCATACCTGCCAGATAGCGAAGGCAAGGAGGAGGGCGGGGATAGAAATCCACAAGTTGCGGGTGGCAATTTTTTTACCTGTTTGCTGCCAGAAGGTTTTATCTTCCGGCTGCCAATGTTCGATAAGATGAGACATAAAAAGGGCTCCTTCTGATAGGTGTTGGGTCGTCTGAAAATTTTCAGACGACCTACAAATTTAGGTTTGACGCTCTTTTAAGGCTTTCATATCACTTTCGCGTTTGGCTTTAAACGAAAAGTGCATCCAAATCAGCGAAACGCAGACTGTACCGTAGAGCAGCATGAAAGAAGTAGAGCGAATGCCAGTCCAGTCTTCCAATGCGCCGAACATAATCGGCAGAAGGAAACCGCCCAGGCCACCGGCCAGGCCGACAATACCGGATACGGCACCGATATTATCGGGATAGTCGTCAGCTACAAACTTGAATACGGAAGCTTTGCCTACCGCAGTGGCTACACCCACTGTGAACATTAGTATAGTGAATACGGTTACATTGAGACCGAGGTGCATGGTTAGCGAACCGCCGTCGGTCGTGCGGATGGAAAGATCGGTTTGCGGGTAGGAGAGTATGAAGAAACATATCCAAATCAACCACATTACCGCCCAAGTTACCTTATATGCACCGAATTTATCGGAAAGGTAGCCGCCGAAAGCACGCAGTACACCTCCCGGCAGTGAGAAGCAGGCTGCCAAAAATGCCGCCGTTTGCAGTGGCATACCGTATTCGCCCACATAGTATTTGGTCATCCACAATGCCAGTGCCACATAGCCGCCGAAGACTACGGAGTAATATTGGCTGTATCGCAGCACGCCCGGGTCTTTCAAGAGTGCTAATTGTTCTTTCAACGTAACGTTGGAAGAGACCAAGTGTTTGGGATCGTGATAGCTGGTAAACCAAAAGAGTATCGCGGTAGCCAGCATAATGGCTGAGTATACGGTAGGGACAATCTGCCAAGTTCCAAAGGTAACAATCAGCCAGGCGGCAAGGAATTTATTGATTGCACTACCTGCATTGCCCGCGCCGAATATCCCCATTGCCATGCCTTGTTGGTGTTTGGGGAACCAGCGTGCCACATAGGGAGTACCTACCGAGAACGAACCGCCGGCCAAGCCCATCACCAGACCGATTACCAAGAAATGCCAATATTGATTGGCGTAGCGCATCAGGAAAATGGTTGGTACGGATAGGATCATCAAGGTAAACAGCACGATACGGCCGCCAAATTTATCGGTAAGGATGCCTAACGGTACACGGATCAGCGCACCGGAAAGCACCGGCAGAGCAATCAGAATGCCGTATTGGGTTTGGTTAAACCCCATTTCTTCCTGAACTTTGATGCCGACAACGGCCAGCATCATCCAAATCATAAAACAGACAGTAAAAGATAGAGTGCTGGAGAATAGCACCGAGTAGCGTTTGTAAGTTTCCGAGGCCATCTTGCTGCCCCTTCCTTTCTAGTGGTTTACCATAAGTTAATCGGATTTTTACACAGCTTTAACTTACGCGTTCGCGAGCTATCACGCATTGCTCTGAAGCATGGACATAGCAAAGCATTGGAATAGTAGAAATTAGTCTTAAATAAGCAGAGTACTAGTTATTTAGGTGTAGATACATAGGATGGTACGCTTTGGCTTTGTAAAACGTCAAGCATTGTAGAAAAAGGTCGTCTGAAAACTGAACTGCACCCCAAAAGTTGGACATCCCCTCCAACTCACAAGGTGCAGTTTTTTTATGAGCAAATATACATTACACTTCAAATACCAAGCCGTACTCCACTACCTGCATATACGCAGCCAACAGCGTACCGCAGACCACTACGGCATTTCCCGAACCCACCTGAGACGATGGATACGCGCCTATCAAGAAGGCGGTATCGGCGCACTCGAACATCCCCAATCCAAAAACCATGCCCCAACATCGAAAAAAACCCCTTCATCGCAGATAAACCCGACCAAGAAAAAAACGCAGGCAGAGCTTATCGAAGAGTTGTGCTATATGCGCGCAGAGGTCGCCTACCTAAAGGAGTTAAAAGCCCTCAGCCAAAAAGCAGACCGCAAAGGACAAAGCCAAACCGTCCAAACACTGAGGGCGCAACACCCGCTCAAATACCTGCTGCACATCGCAAACCTGCCCAAAAAGCAGCTTTTACTACCACCACCAAGACCGGCCCGACCCCGATGAAGCCGACAAAGCCCTCCTTGTCGAAACCTACAAACGGCATAAAGGACGCTACGGGCAAAGGCGCATTGCCGCAGCATTGGATTGGAACCGCAAAAAAGCAGCTCGGTTGATGAAACAGATGGGGCTGAAAGCCAAAAATACGGGCGAAAAAGCCTACCGCCATCCCGCCATGGGCGAAATATCGGAACACCTCCTCAAACGTCTATTCACAGCCGAAAAGCCCAACGAAAAATGGCTGACCGACGTGACCGAACTCAAAGGGAGCGACGGCAAACTGTACCTCTCGCCAATCTTGGACTTGTTTAACCGCGAGATCGTCGCCTACGCCATGAGCCGCAATGCTAACAGCGAAATGGTGAAGGAAATGCTCGAAAAAGCCACCCCCCGTCTGACTGATAAAGGAACGATGCTGCATTCCGACCAAGGTGTGCTGTACCGTACGGCGGGATATAGGGAATTGCTTGCGGAGCATTCCATGGTTCAAAGCATGTCGCGAAAGGCGAACTGTTGGGACAATGCGCCGATGGAAAGCTTCTTTGCGGTGTTGAAGACGGAGTGTTTCTATAACGCAGGTGAATTGACGGTAGATGAATTGATGAAGCAGATAGATGACTATATGGATTACTACAACCGGGAGCGTTGCAGTTTGAAATTGAAAAAGCTGAGTCCTGTCTCATACAGAACCCAGCTTGCACAGAGCGCCTGAATAGGCTTTTATGAGTGTCCAAGATTTGGGGGCCAGTTCAAACCATTTCAGACGACCTTTTTTTCATGTGTTAGAAATTTTTCTGTTTTAAATTAAAACGCCTGACATGACTTGATTGGCATTGAAAACGGCAGTGGCCGGCAGGTCCGGTTCTAGGGCAAGCGTTTCGCTGCTGTAGAGTGTAATGGTTGCGCATAAGTTGATTTCATTATTAATATCAAGCGTAACGACATTGTTGACCGCCCCTTGTTCCACACGTTTCACTGTGCCGTTCAGGCAGTTTTCTGCCGATAATGTCATGGGTGCGAGGTCAGTCGCCAGTACGACCGATGCTGCTTTAATCATGGCGATAACCGGGCTGCCGACCGACAGTTTTAAACGTTTCAGGCTGAAACTGCTGATTTGTGCATGAATTTCGATACCGCCTGCGCTGGCAAGGGTAACCAGGCATGAGCCGTTGCTGTGTTCGATGTGGGTTACCGTACCGGCCAGTTGATTGCGGGCACTGCTTTTCATGAGTGTTCCTTATACTGAAAGTGTAATTAAAGAAGAGACTGATGGTTTAAAGCGGCTGCGGGACGTTGTGCTGTACGGCATAAACGGCTGCCTGTACGCGGCTGGATAATTCAAGTTTGCGTAAAAATGCTCTGTACATGCACTTTGATGGTGGATTCCGCCAGATTGAGGTTGCGTGCAATGATTTTGTTGCTGTGTCCGGCAGCCAAGTGGCCGAGAATTTCCAATTCCCGCGTTGTCAGTGCGTCTAATGCACTGGCCGCCGGAGTGGTATTGGGTTGGATTAACGATTGTACCAAGCGGGCAGTCATCTCGGGTGAAAAAACATTGTCGCCTTCGGCTGCTTTGCCGATGGCATCTACAAGAAAATCTGCATGGATATTTTTTAGCAAAAAGCCGCGTGCCCCGAGCCGCATGCATTCAGTTAAATCTTCACTGTCTTCAGAGACGGTCAGCATGACCACTACCTGTTCAGGACGGCTGCTAAGGATTTGTGCCAAAGCTTCGCGCCCGTTCATTACCGGCATGTCTAAATCTAGCAGTACAACGTCGGGATCGGTTTGCTCAACTAATTTCACACCGCTGAGGCCGTCAGCTGCTTCACCGACTACTTCGTAGTTATCCTGTCTGGTCAGTAGGGCTTTGATACCGCTACGGAACAGGGTATGGTCGTCTATCAAGGCAATGCGGATAGTTTCATTCGAACTCATATTTTAAAATTCTTTCTGGTTGCGGTAAGGTAAATATGTAGGGGTTTATCGTCTATGCTGTAATCCAATTCGAGGCGGGCATGAATGCGTAATATCCGATTTTTCATAATATTCAGACCGATATGGCTACTGGATTGCTCAGCACGCGGTATTAAAGATGCAGCAAAAGTATATGGGGCATTTACTTCCTTTGTCGGGCGGAAAGATTCTTGGGGTCAAAAGAGAGCAAAAATCCGTTGAGTGCATACGCCGATGACGTTGTAGAAATCAACAGTGTTGTTTACACTTTTGGCTTTTGCTTGAAGACCCGTTTGAGCAGCTATCCGGCATTGTCAAGAATGTCGATAGACACGGGAAACCCGCTCTGTTCTTGATAATGCCGGATAGCTGCCCTAAGAATCATTCAAGCAAAAAACAAAAGCTGTCCGCCGTAGAAAAAAAGTGTAAACAACGCGACGATTTCCTACAGCTAAGTCATACATATCGGGTCTGATCCGTCGCATTATGGCGTATCTTAATGAAGATGGGAAATAAGTCGGTGTTAAATGAGTCTAGTACTTTATAACTAACCGTATATTTCATCAAGTAGGTTAGCTTGTGTCGTTTGGTGAATTGGATAGATAGGGTATTTAAAATAGCCAACCTGATCGTAATAATAAAACAGGCTATCCGAAAGTTCTTCGGATAGCCTGTTGAAAGATTGAAAGGAATCAGCGGCGGCGAACCAGTTGCCATGCGCGGCCGAGATAAGCAACGCTGGCGAAGCCGCTCCATACGTGCACCAAGCGGGTGAATGGGAAAATGACAAACAAGCCCATACCCATTACCATATGCAATTTAAACAGAAAGCTTACATCTTTGATATAGCTGGCAGCTTCACCGCGGAAGGTTACGATATGTTGCGCCCAGTTCATCAGTTTCACCATTTCATGACCATCTGTATGGCCCATGCTCACAAAGATAGTCAACAAACCCAAACCCAAGGTGGCGATGAGCCAAATCAATACCAGTTTGTCACGCCAAGTGGTATTTGCAGCCAAGCGGTCGCATTTCAGACGACGTTGCAGCAAGATGATTAAGCCAACCATTGCGGTTGTGCCGAAGATGCCGCCCATTACCATCGCAAAGATTTGTTTGGCACCGTGGGAAACGCCTATTGCATCCCAAAACCATAAAGGTGTGAGCAGTCCAAACAAGTGTCCGAAGAATACGGCTAAAACACCGACGTGAAATAGGATATTACCTAAGCGCAACTGACCTTCGTAAAGGAGTTGGCTGGATTCACTTTTCCATGAATATTGTTCACGCTCGAAGCGGACGAGGCTGCCGAAGAAGAAGATCGCGAGGGCAATATAGGGAAAAATGCCAAAGAAGAATTGGTGCAGGGTGTTCATGTTCATGCTCCTTTTGAGGCCGTCTGAAAAGCGGCTTTAGGATAAAACTGTACGGTTTCGACGCCTGGTTTTAGCAGCGGCTCGGTACCGGAAATATCGGGACCGAATGTTTCCATGGCTTCGTCCATATCGCGCACGGGTGGTTCGATCAAGGGTTGTGGTGCGACCGGGCTGAGCTCGGTAATGCCCTGCAGCAATACGGCGTAAGGCGAGCCGCTTTTCTCAAGCTGGCCTCCGATGTGGGCAATGACATGTACGGCATCACCCAAGAGTTTTTGCGCATGCTCGGACGGCACTTGGCTCAAGTATTCCAGCAGTGCGGGCAGATAGTCGGGCAATTCGTCGTCGCCCAACTCGAAGCCGTGGTTGCGGTATTCTTGCAATAAGTCCACCATTGCGCTGCCGCGGTCTCGGTCTTCGCCGTAAACATGCTCGAAAATATAGAGTGCGTGGTTACGGTTGCGGTCGAAAGTGGCGACGTAGTTTTCCTGCAATTCGCGCAGATTGTGATTGCCTAGATAGTCTAAAAAGTTTTTCAGACGACCTTCCTGCGATTGAAGCTCGGGCCATTCTTTCAAGGCAGCCTGAAATTCAGGTAGGGCTTCAATCAGCTCGGCTTCAGGATAGCACAACAGCGCGGAAAACCATTTGTAAACGGGATTCGCGCCCATCAGCGTACTCCTTCTTCACGATTTTTTTCCGCATCTTTGCGCAGGCCGTGGAAAATAATCGGTGTGCCTTTGCGTTTGCCAAACAGGCTTTCTTCGCTGCTGCCGCCAGAGCAGCCGTTGCCGAAGGTAAAGCCGCAGCTGGCTTTGTCGCCGAAACTGTTTTCAACCATTTCTTTGTGTGAAGTCGGGATGACGAAGCGGTCTTCATAATTGGCAATAGCCATGATTTGGTACATGTCTTCAACCATTTCGGGCGTAAGGCCGGTACCTTCCAGTGCTTGAGCCGGTGTTTCACCGTGAACCACTTGTCCGCGTTTGAAGCGGCGCATAGCAATCATGCGCTCCAGCGCTTCTTTGATTGGCTCAATTTTGCCGGCGGTGAGTAGGTTTGCCAGATATTTCAGCGGGATACGCATTTCATCTACGCTTGGGATAATACCGTTTTCACCCACCAGGCCGTTTTCGATGGCTGATTGAATCGGTGAGAGTGGTGGGATGTACCAAACCATTGGCAAGGTGCGGTATTCCGGGTGCAGAGGGAATGCCACTTTCCATTCCATTGCCATTTTGTACACGGGTGATTTTTGGGCGGCATCAAGCCAGCTTTGGCTGATACCTTGTTTCAATGCTTCGCGTTGTACTTCGGGGTCATGCGGGTTGAGGAATACGCCCAGTTGCTGTTCGTACAGGTCTTGCGGATTTTTCCACTGATGCGGCTTGTTCGATTTTTGTCTGCATCGTACAGCAGTACGCCCAAATAGCGGATGCGGCCTACGCAGGTTTCGGAACACACGGTCGGCTGGCCGCCTTCGATACGCGGATAGCAGAACGTACATTTTTCAGCTTTGCCGGAAGTCCAGTTGTAGTAGATTTTTTTGTAGGGGCAGCCGGATACGCACATACGCCAGCCGCGGCATTTGTCTTGGTCGATCAATACGATGCCGTCGTCTTCGCGTTTGTAGATGCTGCCTGACGGGCAGGAGGCTACGCAGGTCGGGTTCAAACAATGCTCGCACAGACGAGGCAGGTACATCATGAAGGTTTGCTCGAACGCAGCGTGCATGTCTTTTTGAATACCTTCAAACAGTACGTCTTTTGCACGTTTTTCAAATTCGCCTGCCAAATCGTCTTCCCAGTTCGGACCCCATTCCACTTTGTCTATTTTTTTGCCGGTGAGCACGGAGACAGGACGGGCGGTCGGCGGCGTTTTCATTTTCGGCGCGTTTTGCAGGTGCTCATAATCGTAGGTGAACGGCTCGTAGTAGTCGTCGATTTGCGGCATGTTTGGGTTGGCAAAGATATTCGCCAAAATCTTCAATTTGCCGCCTTGCTTAGGTACCAGTTTGCCGTTGGGTTTGCGCACCCAGCCGCCATTCCATTTGTTTTGGTCTTCCCAGTTTTTCGGAAAGCCGATGCCGGGCTTGGTTTCTACGTTGTTAAACCACGCATATTCTACGCCGTCACGCGAAGTCCAGACGTTCTTACAGGTAACGGAGCAGGTGTGGCAGCCGATACATTTGTCTAAGTTCAGAACCATGCCGACTTGTGCTCTGATTTTCATGGTAGTGTTCCTTTCGGTTTGGTTTTCAGATGACCTGCCTAGCAAGCCATTTGAACATGGCCGTTAATTATGGGGTGGTAATGGTAGCTTATTTTAAAAAATTTTGACGCTTAAGAGTTTATAGGAGCGCATACAAGAAAAATATGCATAGAAAGCGTAGCCTGAAACAGCAAAATAAGGGGAAAGGACTAGCTTAAAGATTAAAAAGTATATACTACTTTAGTATTATCGAGTAGGGGATGAAAAAAACGTTGCGGCCGGATTACAAAAAAATAAGGAAGACGGTGAAAAACGGCAGACTTCATAGCCATAAAATGGAAAAACACGCGTGTGAATAAGGCAGCCTGCCGTGTGGCGGGTTAATATTTTAAGGTAAGTTTCGTTTGACGGATCGCTTTATCCAGTCAAGAACGGTATCGGTATCTGCGGGCAGTTCCCCACTCACTCCGCCTGAAAAGCTTCGCCAATCAGGCAGGTATTTGCTGTGCAAGGTGGTCAAAACCGGAATGCCTGAGCTGATAGCGGCCAGATATTCCGACAACAAACCGCGGTTATCGATTTCTGCATGGCCAAATTTGTTAATGACTACCAAATCCGTACCTTCCGCTATGGCTTCGCGAATCACCGAACCCGCCGCCGCCAGTGCGCCGGCGTCTAGTTTGCAGCCGCTGGAATGGTTGCCGAGATTTTGGAAGATGGAAAAGCGCCGGTTGTCTGCGACGGAAGCCAGCTCCGAATTGCTGTGCTTACCTTCGTTGTCTATCGGGTTTAATAGTCCGGCCACGCGCCATCCGTCTTGTTGCAACCGGCGCACGGCCTGCCATAATGCGGTTATCGCAGCATCGCCTTCATCAGCATATACCACGGCGGCGATGGCATATTCTGATTGTTGTTCTATCTGATTGGACATAAATTCACTTTCAAAGGTATTGAAGTTTTTGGACAAAAATCTTGCAATGTCGTTGCAAACATTAAAACGTTTGGATCTCTTGGAACTATTGTCCTTAGGTGTTAGTCGGAAAATTGCAGGGACAGTATAGCCGTCATTAGAGATAAAATGGCCGGCTCATTAAACAAAAGGTCGTCTGAAACCTGAACTGCACCCCAAAAGTTGGACATCCCCTCCAACTCACAAGGTGCAGTTTTTTTATGAGCAAATATACATTACACTTCAAATACCAAGCCGTACTCCACTACCTGCATATACGCAGCCAACAGCGTACCGCAGACCACTACGGCATTTCCCGAACCCACCTGAGATGATGGATACGCGCCTATCAAGAAGGCGGTATCGGCGCACTCGAACATCCCCAATCCAAAACCATGCCCCAACACCGCAAAAACCCCTTCATCGCAGATAAACCCGACCAAGAAAAAACACAGGCAGAGCTTATCGAAGAGTTGTGCTATATGCGCGCAGAGGTCGCCTACCTAAAGGAGTTAAAAGCCCTCAGCCAAAAGCAGACCGCAAAGGACAAAGCCAAACCGTCCAAACACTGAGGGCGCAACACCCGCTCAAATACCTGCTGCACATCGCAAACCTGCCCAAAAAGCAGCTTTTACTACCATCACCAAGACCGACCCGACCCCGACGCAGCCGACAAAGCCCTCCTCGTCGAAACCTACCGGCGGCATAAAGGACGCTACGGACAAAGGCGCATTGCCGCAGCATTGGGTTGGAACCGCAAAAAAAGTGGCGCGGTTGATGAAGCAGTTGGAACTGAAAGCCCTCATACGGGCGAAAAAGCCTACCGCCATCCCGCCATGGGCGAGATATCGGAAAAACCTCCTCAAACGCCGGTTCAAAGCCCGAAAGCCCAACGAAAAATGGCTGACCGACGTTACCGAACTCAAAGGGAAGGACGGCAAACTGTACCTCTCGCCAATCTTGGACTTGTTCAACCGCGAGATCGTCGCCTACGCCATGAGCCGCAGAGCCGACAGCGAAATGGTGAAGGAAATGCTCGAAAAAAAGCCGCCCCCGTCTGACTGACAAAGGAACGATGCTGCATTCGGACCAAGGTGTGCTGTACCGTACGGCGGGGTATAGGGAATTGCTTGCGGAGCATTCCATGGTTCAAAGCATGTCGCGAAAGGCGAACTGTTGGGACAATGCGCCGATGGAAAGCTTCTTTGCGGTGTTGAAGACGGAGTGTTTCTATAACGCAGGTGAATTGACGGTAGATGAATTGATGAAGCAGATAGATGACTATATGGATTACTACAACCGGGAGCGTTGCAGTTTGAAATTGAAAAAGCTGAGTCCTGTCGCATACAGAACCCAGCTTGCACAGAGCGCCTGAATAGGCTTTTATGAGTGTCCAAGATTTGGGGGCCAGTTCAACCCGCGATACAGGCTTTCAGACGACCTTTCTTATTGCTTAAGAACGTTGAAACAGATTATTTGGCTGCTTCAGGTTGGCTGGCTGCTTGGCTGGCGGCTGCCGCTTTATCGCCTTCTTTGGCGAAGTATTTGGCGTGGATTTTGTCGTATTCGCCGCTGTCGCGTACTTTTTTTTCAGCGCTTCGTTCAGCATTTTGACGGTCGCTTCGTCGCCTTTGCGTGCGGCTATGCCGTAGTTTTCAATCGTGAAATCAGGCAGGGTGATGAAGTCCATGCTTTTGGTCGGGTTGTTTTTCACATAGTTGGCGATGACCGCACTGTCGCTGACCACGGCATCCACGCCGCCGTTTTCCAGCTCTTTGATGACCAAGGGAACGCTCTCGAAGCGGGCGATTTTAGGATTGTCGTTGCCCAAGAGTTTGGAAACGGAGAAGTCGCCGGTTTGTCCGGTAACGACGCCGACTTTCGCCATGTTTTTTTGAGGTCGTCTGAAGAGGCGACTTTTTTACCTTTGGGAACGAGGACGACTTGGGTGATTTCAAAATAAGGGTCGGTGAAATCCATGGATTGCTTGCGCTCGTCGGTAATGGTTACGCCGGAGATGACGATATCCGTATCACCGTTTTTGAGCGCGGGGAAGAGGCTGTCCCAAGGCTGGTGTTTGAATTCGACTTTGAATCCGCCGGCTTTTGCCATCGCGTTCATCAAATCGACGTCGAAACCTTCAACGTTGCCGGCGGAATCCAATGATTCGAAAGGGGCGAATTCGGCGTTGGCAGCGACGCGGTACACTTTGTCGGCTTTAGGGGCTGACGAGGAAGCGTCTTTGCTTTGGCCGCCGCAGGCGGAGAGTGCCAGCGCGGAGCAGGCGAGGGCGGCTGCAATCCATTTTTTCATGTTCATGGGGAGGTTCCTTCTTTACGGATATTAATAAATAAACGGATAGTTTAACACGGTTTGGGGAAGTCGCTACGCGTCAGTGGTCTTTTTCGCGGAAAAAAGCGTAGGTTACGTCATGGAAGAGGTCGGTATGCGGGCTGTCTTCGTAGTTCAATTCGGCGAGCGCGTCTTCAAAGGCAAGCTGGATGGACTCGACGGCTTCGTTTGCCATTTCGGACGGCAGCGAACGGATCAGGCCTTTGAGGGCGGTGGCGAGGACGTGGTTCTGCATACGCAAAAACGTCGTTGGCTTCTTCCAAATATTCGAGGCGTTGTTCGATGCTGCTCATGATGTGTTCCTGGGAATCTGTTAAAATACCGCATTATAGCAAATCACGGCATTCGCTATGCGCGTGAAATGAAATGACACAACGGAAGAACGAAAGCTAAAAATGGATACGAATCGTCCCGATACGCCACAACAAACGGATGAAAGCCTGGATTGGGAAAGCCGCTTGGAAAAAGCTGCGGCAAACCCGCCAATTGAACGCACCTTACACACACGCGCCTTTGGTGCGCGAATCTCAAGAGCCCGCCTTCGAGCAGAAGCCCAAAGCCAAGTCGGTCAAGCTCGACGATGCCAACCGCGATGCCGTGTTGACGGAATATCTGCGCAAATGGCAGGAGGAACACAACGCCATGCTGGAGGAAGAAGCCGCTGAAACGGCGGAGACCGATGCGATGGTGATTTTGCAGGAAAACTGGCTGAACGCGCAGTCTTCGCTGCAAATGAGCGCGTCCGACAGGCAAATCGAGTCCACGCGCACGGTTTGGCTGAATCCGAAACGTAAAACAGTCGAATTTGACGCACCCGTAAAAGAAGCGCCAACGTCGTCTGAAAACGAAAAATCCGCAGGCGCAAGAGCAGGGTTTCAGACGACCCCAAAGAAGAAACGCCGCCGATTACCGTCCATATCAACGTATTAAACCCGCAGGTCATCAACCGCAGGGAAGTGTTCTGCATTTCCGAGCAAGACCTGAGCGAGCGTTTAATCAAACGCCTGCGCCCGCACGTCGCCGATGCCGTCAACGGCATGATACGCACCGCCGTGCAGAAACAAATGGCGCTGTTTACCTACCAGCTCCAACAAACCCTCAGCGAACAGGCGCCCGATTTGGTGGAACAGCTTTTTGGATTACAACGTGAAAAAAATCCTGAACGACATCAAATACGAAATGAAATACAGTCAGGGAAACAAAAAAGCGTGATCACGCCGCCGCTTCAGGTATCGGACTGAAAATGCTGATTTTTCCGCCGATTTTGTATATAATGGCGGCTCACGTTATCGTGATTTAACTCCTTTCAAATAATTTATGCCCGATGAACCGTCGGGCATTTTTTTTGGGCGTGGATTTTATGAACAAAAAAACAAATGGATTTGGATACTGATTGTTGCCGCCGTGGTAGTCAGTTATCAAAAAAATGCAGCAGGGGCGGCAAGGTCGGGCAGCGAATGCTGTACCAACCCAAACGCAGCCCCAAACCCAAGCGGAAAAAAACGCCAATCCGAGCAGTCTGAATCCAAAAAAATCGCAACCGAAGCAGCCGAAATCCGACCGCCAAGCAGGGCAGGGCAGTGCGGAACAAATATTGCAGCAAGCCTTTGAAAACCAACAAAGTGATATTCAAGTGAAAGGCGCAGGTACGGTTCTCAAAAACGCTGCCCGACGACAACCAAGGCACGCGCCATCAGCGTTTTATCTTGAAACTGTCCAGCGGGCAAACGCTTTTAGTGGCGCACAACATCGACCTCGCCGAAAAAATCAAAGGCTTGAAAAAAGGCGATAAAGTCGGCTTCTACGGCGAATACGAATGGTCGGAGCAGGGCGGCGTCCTCCATTGGACGCACCACGACCCCGCAGGCCGCCATGCCGACGGCTGGCTGGAACACGACGGGCGGGTCTATCAATAAAAGCTTGGAACGATTGCAAAAGGTCGTCTGAAAAAAACGTTTTCAGACGACCTTTTATATGGTTCAAATTATCTCTTACTTCTTCGCTGCCCTTCTCGCGCGGATGACTTCGACCACACCCGGCAGGATGGAAATCACGATAATCGCGACCATCACTAAAGCCAGATTGTTTTTCACCACCGGAATATTGGCGAAGAAATAGCCGGCATAGGAAAACGACAAGACCCACAATACCGCGCCGATGATGTTGTAGCGGATGAAAGTGCCGTAGTGCATACTGCCCATGCCCGCGACAAACGGGGCGAACGTCCGCACAATCGGGACGAAGCGGGCGATGATGATGGTTTTGCCGCCGTGTTTTTCGTAGAACGCGTGGGTTTTCTCCAAATACGACTGGCGGAAGATTTTTGGAATCGGGGTTGGCAAAAGAGTTTGCGCCCGAAAAAAACTTGCCGATCATGAAGTTGGCGGCATCGCCTAAAAATTGCGGCGGCCAAAAAGCAGCGCGATCATGACATGAATATTCATGCTGCCGACCGCGGCAATCCCGCCCGCGGCAAACAGCAGCGAATCGCCCGGCAGAAACGGCGTAACCACCAAGCCGGTTTCGCAGAAAATAATCAAAAAAACAACACCGCGTAAATCCATACGCCGTATTGCGCGGAAATCTCGACCAAATTCTGGTCGATGTGGAGGATAAAAATCAATAAGGGTCGAAATCACGAGATTTTCCTGAAATAAAAAAAGACAGAGGTCGTCTGAAAAACAGACGCGTTGCCAAATGTCCGCCATTGTATATGAAACCCATGCAACGCGCCCCTTTTTCAGACGACCCTGCGCCTTGATACGCGTTGACAAAACAACGTACAATAAACCCGATTCCAACCCATCCGGTATGCCTTTGTGAACCAGCTTATTTTCGACTTCGCCGAACGCGGCTATCCCGGTTTCGACAAATTCCTCGGAACGGAAAAATGCCGAACTGGTCTATGTGTTACAGCATAAACACGACCCGTTTATCTACGTCTGGGGCGAAGAAGGCGCGGGCAAAAAGCCACCTGCTGCGCGCATGGGTCGCCCAAGCCCTCGACGCAGGGAAAAAAGCCGTCTATATCGACGCCGCCGCCACGCCGCTGACCGAAGCCGCCTTTGAAGCCGAATACCTCGCCATCGACCAAATCGAAAAACTGGGCAACGAAGAACAAGCCCTCCTGTTTGCCGTATTCAACCGCTTCCGTAACAGCGGCAAAGGCTTTCTGCTGTTAAGCTCCGAACACACGCCCCAACAGCTCGTCATCCGCGAAGACTTGCGCACCCGCATGGCGTACTGCCTTGTTTACGAAGTCAAACCCCTGACCGACCAAGAAAAAATCGACGCGCTCGTCAGCATGGCGGCGGCGCGCCAAGTGACCATAGACCCCGAAATCTTCGAATACCTGCTCAACCACTGGCGGCGCGACATGGACAGCCTGATGCAGATGCTCGACACGCTGGACAACTACGCCGTTACCATGGGCAAACGCATCACCCTGCCGCTTCTTCGCCAGCTTTTTGAAACAACAGGAAACCCAATGAAAAAAACCTCGCCATCTTCGACCTCGACAACACCCTCATCAACACCGATTCCGACCATTCATGGCCGCAATACCTCATCAAAAAGGGCTGGTTGACGCTGCCGAAACCGAAGCGCAAAACGAAAAAAATTCTACCGCGACTACCAAAACGGCTGCCTCGACATCGACGCCTTCCTCAAATTCCACCTCGCCCCGCTCGCCCGTTACAGCAAAGAAGAGCTGGCAGAATTTCACCGCGAATTTATGGCGGAGTTCATCACGCCCCACATCTCGCCCATGCAGCGTATGCTTGTGCAGAGCCACCAAATGTCCGGCGACGAAACCCTCGTTATCTCCTCGACCAACGAGTTCATCATCACCCCCATCTGCCACCTTTTCGGCATCACCAACATCATCGGCACTCAACTCGAAACCGGTGCCGACGGCCGCTACACCGGCAACTACATCGGCACGCCCAGCCTCAAAGAAGGCAAAATCACCCGCCTGAACCAATGGCTCGCCGAACGCGGCGAAACGCTCGAAAGCTATGGCAAAACCTATTTTTACAGCGACTCCAAAAACGACCTGCCGCTGCTGCGCCTCGTCAACGAACCCGTCGCCGTCAACCCCGATGCCGAGCTGGAACAGGAAGCCAAAGCAAAAGGTTGGCCGATATTGAACTTCAAATAAGCAAAACCGCACCCGCCGACCAAACGGGCGCAATACCGTAATGTAGGCTTCACCCACGAAAACAAAGGTCGTCTGAAAATAAGCGCACCCCCGTAGCGTGGGCTTCGCCCACGAAAAACAAAAGGTCGTCTGAAAATAGCACAACCCCGTAGCGTGGGCTTAGCCCACGGAAAACAAAAGGTCGTCTGAAAACAAATCAAAAAAACAACCCCCTAAACCCGCTACAAATCTACAAATAAGGAAAAACAATATGTCCATCCGCGCCGTCATCCCCGCCCTGCTGTTTGCCTTCGTCCTACCCGCAACCGCGCAAACCGTCAACCCGGCAGAATACGCCCCCGCATCCGAAAATACTGCACAACCCATCAAACCCGTCAAACTGTCCATCTTGGTTTCCCCAGAAGGAAAAGCCGTAGAAGTCAGCATCCTCGAATCCAGCGGTTATGAAGGACTTGACGAAACAGCCGTGGCAACCGCCAAAAAAGACAAATACAAAGCCGCCGGATACTGGGTGAAATATAAAGGAACCATCGAGTTTAAAAACCAATAGGTCGTCTGAAATGTCCGCATTCAAACCCGTCATCGTTACCACCACCGCCCCGACCCGCGAAGAAGCTGAAAAAATCGGCAGCCTGTTGCTGGAAAAGCAACTTGCCGCCTGCGTGCAATACGAAGCCATCACCAGCCAATACCTTTGGAACGGCGAAATCTGCCGCGACGACGAAATCCGCATCACCATCAAAACCTCGCGCCACTGCTACCGCGAAATCCAAAAAACCATCATCGCCAACCACAGCTACGAATGCCCGCAAATCCTGATGCAAAACGTATCGCGCGGATACGCCCCCTATTTGCGCTGGCTGAAGCAGAGTTTAGGTTGATAAAACAGCCGCGTCGTCTGAAAAAAACGCACAAGCATCATTATGAATTTACAGGGAAGTCCACTATAATGACGGCTTTTGATTTTCAGACGACCTTACGTCTGCATCCGCAATCCCAAACCAAAAAGGAAACCCATGTTCCGCACCATGCTCGGCGGCAAGATACACCGCGCCACCGTTATCGAAGCCGACCTTAACTACGTCGGCAGCATCACCGTAGACCAAGACCTGCTTGACGCCGCAGGCATCCTCGTTAACGAAAAAAAGTCGCCATCGTCAACAACAACAACGGCGAACGCTTCGAAACCCTACACCATCCCCGGCGAACGCGGCAGCGGCGTCGTCTGCCTCAACGGTGCCGCTGCACGGCTCGTCCAAAAAAAGGCGACATCGTCATCATCATGTCCTACGTCATGCTGTCCGAACCCGAAATCGCCGCGCACGAACCCAAAGTCGTCCTCGTGGACGAACACAACAAAATCCGCGACATCCTCTCCTACGAGCCGCCGCACACCGTCCTATAAAACACAAAGGTCGTCTGAAACCGAAAAAAATCCGCTTTCAGACGACCTTTCAGCCATTTTCAGACGACCTTCGAGAAAGCCCCATCATCATGAACATCCGCATCAACAACCTTACCGTCGGCAACGACCTCCCCTTTACCCTGTTCGGCGGCATCAACGTCCTGGAAGACCTCGATTCCACCCTCAAAGCCTGCGAACAATACGTCAAAGTGACCGACAAACTCGGCATCCCCTACGTCTTCAAAGCCTCCTTCGACAAAGCCAACCGCTCCTCCATCCACTCCTTCCGCGGCGTCGGCTTGGACGAAGGCATGAAAATCTTCCAAGCCGTCAAACGCGAGTTTGACGTACCCGTCATCACCGACGTCCACGAACCCTACCAATGCGCCCCCGTCGCCGAAGTCTGCGATGTCATCCAACTGCCCGCCTTCCTCGCCCGCCAAACCGACCTCGTCGTCGCCATGGCAAAAACCGGCAACGTCATCAACATCAAAAAACCCCAGTTCCTCAGCCCCTCGCAGATGAAAAACATCGTCGAAAAATTCCAAGAAGCAGGCAACGGACAAATCATACTGTGCGAACGCGGCGCCAACTTCGGCTACGACAACCTCGTCGTCGATATGCTCGGCTTCGGCGTCATGAAGCAAACCTGCGGCGGCCTGCCCGTCATCTTCGACGTCACCCACTCCCTGCAAACCCGCGAATCCGGTGCGGCCGCATCCGGCGGACGGCGCGCGCAAGTGCTGGATTTGGCACTCGCCGGCATGGCAACCCGCCTCGCAGGCCTCTTCCTCGAATCACACCCCAACCCCGACCAAGCCAAATGCGACGGCCCCAGCGCCCTGCCGCTCGCCCAGCTGGAAGACTTCCTGACCCGCGTCAAAGCCGTGGACGAAACCGTCAAATCCTTCGCGCCTATGGACATCCGTTAATGCGGCATGGCAAACGAAAGGTCGTCTGAAAACCCAGATTTAAGTTTTTCAGACGACCTTTCCCTTATTCTTCTTTGTTTGCCGATTCAAGGCAGGGCGATGAATTTAATCAGCACTTCTTTGAAAATAAAGCCGAACACGCCCAAGCCCAATACCAGGAACAAAATTGCGATGCCGAATTTGCCTGCCTTGGATTCTTTGCCCAAGTTCCAGACGATAAAACCCAAGAAAATAACCAGTCCGGTCAGGCAGATTTTCATCGCCCAATCGGAAAATTCTGCTTCACTCATAATTGATTTCCTTATTTGATGTTGTGTGTATAGTGGATTAACTTTAAACCAGTACGGCGTTGCCTCGCCTTAGCTCAAAGAGAACGATTCTCTAAGGTGCTGAAGCACCAAGTGAATCGGTTCCGTACTGTCTGTACTGTCTGCGGCTTCGTCGCCTTGTCCTGATTTAAATTTAACCCACTATATTTTAATGTTTTCAGACGACCTTTGAAACGCCAAGAGGTCGTCTGAAATGTAATGGTTCAGCAAATACCGTCCGTCGGGCGTTTGCCTTAACGCGCCAACGCCTGTTTCAAATCGTCAATCAAATCATCGACGTATTCCAGACCGACGGACAGGCGCACCAGTCCGGGGCGGATATTGGCAGCGAGTTTTTTTCTTCGGGCTGCATCCTGCCGTGTGTGGTTGTCCACGGGTGGGTAATGGTCGAGCGCACGTCGCCGAGGTTGGCGGTACGGGAGAAGAGTTCAACGCTGTCGACGATTTTCCACGCGGCGTCAGTGTCGGCGACTTCAAAGCCGATGACGATGCCACCGCCGTTTTGCTGTTTGCGGATAAGCTCCGCCTGAGGATGATCGGGCAATCCGGTGTAGTAAACGGCTTGAACCTGCGGCTGCGCTTGCAGCCATTGGGCGATTTTCAGGGCGTTGTCGAACTGTTTTTCCATACGCAGCGACAGGGTTTCCACGCCGCTCAACAACTGCCATGCGTTAAACGGCGACATTGCCAGCCCGCAAGAGTTGCAGTAAACGGCGACCTGCGTCATCAATTCCTCCGAACCCGCCAACACGCCGCCCATCACGCGCCCGTGTCCGTCGATGGCTTTGGTTGCGGAGGAAACGGAAATATCCGCGCCATGTTTCAAAGGCTGCGAGCCGACGGGCGACAGCAGGCTGTTGTCCACCACCAAAAGCGCGCCGATGCTGTGCGCCAATTCTGCCAAGGCTTCCAAGTCGGCCACTTCGCCCAAGGGGTTGGAAGGTGTTTCCAAAAACAGCAGTTTGGTGTTGGCTTTGACGGCGGTTTTCCATTCGTCCACATCGGTCGGCGACACATGGCTCACTTCGATGCCGAATTTGGTGACGATGTTATTGATAAAGCCGACGGTCGTGCCGAACAGGCTGCGGCTGGAAATCACATGGTCGCCCGCCTGCAGGAAGGTGAAAAACGCCGCCTGAATCGCGGACATACCGGTCGAAGTGGCGACCGCGCGTTCCGCGCCTTCTAAGGCGGCGATGCGTTTTTCAAAGGCGGCTGTGGTCGGGTTGGCAGTACGGGTATAAGTGAACCCTTTGATTTTTTTGGAAAACAAGTCGGCAGCATGTTGAGCGCTGTCCCACATGAAGCTGCTGGTGAGGAACAATGCCTGATGGTGTTCGCGGTATTCGGTTTGCTCTTTGCCGCCGCGTATGGCGAGCGTCTGCGGGTGGAGTTTTTTACTCATTTGTTTTCCAATCTTGTTCAGCAGGTTTGTTTGATGTCTTATAGTGGATTAACTTTAAACCAGTACGGCGTTACCTCGCCTTAGCTCAAAGAGAACGATTCTCTAAGGTGCTGAAGCACCAAGTGAATCGGTTCCGTACTATCTGTACTGTCTGCGGCTTCGTCGCCTTGTCCTGATTTAAATTTAATCCACTATAAATAAGAGAAGCCATAGGTTAACTTGTTAACATTTTGCGCTTATTTGCGCCGTCTTTCAAGTTTGGCGGCGAATGGCAAAAGGTCGTCTGAAAACGTTTTTCAGACGACCTTTTCTTGCCAACCGATTTATTCGGCTTGTTCTTTCAACACGGCTTCAATCAATTCCTGCGCGCCGTCGTCCGCCAGCTTTTTGGCGACCGCGCGTCCGAGCGCATCGGCGTAGGCGGCGGGGGCTTGCGCGTCTGCCTGCAAGATTACCGAGCCGTCGGGGTGTCCGACCAGTCCGCGCAGGGTGAGCAGGCCGTTTTCTTCGGTGCAATACGCGGCAAGCGGCACTTGGCAGCTTCCGCCCAAAGCGCGGGCGAGGGCGCGTTCGGCGGTAACGCAGGCGTGTGTTATATCGTGGTTTAAGGGTTTCAAGACGTCGAGAAGGTCGGTGCGGTGTGCGGCGATTTCGATGCCCAACGCGCCTTGTCCTGCGGCAGGCAGGCTGTCGGCTTCGGAGAGGATCAGGCGGATGCGTTCGTCCAGTTCCAAACGCTGCAATCCGGCGGCGGCGAGGATGATGGCATCGTATTCGCCGTTGTCGAGTTTGGACAGGCGGGTTTGCACGTTGCCGCGCAGGGGTTTAATCACTAAGTGCGGGTAGCGGGCGCGCAACTGGGCTTCGCGTCGCAGGCTGGATGTGCCGACGACGGCGCCTTTGGGCATTTCTTCCAAACGCGCGTATTGGTTGGATACGAACGCATCAAACGGATTGGCGCGCTCGCCGATGGCGGCAAGGGCGAAGCCTTCGGGCAAATCCATCGGCACGTCTTTAATCGAATGCACCGCCAAATCGGCGCGTCCGTCTTGCAAGGCTTGTTCCAACTCTTTGATAAACAGGCCTTTTGCCGCCGATTTTCGACAGGGTTTTGTCCAAAAATCTGGTCGCCGCGCGTGGTCATGCCTAAGATTTCGACTTCGCAGTCGGGATACAGGGTTTTCAGACGACCTTGGATATGTTTTTGCCTGCCACATGGCAAGCAGGCTTTCGCGGCTGGCGATAACGAGTTTTTTTCGGGTTCATTTGCAGTTTCTGATTTTCTAATTCATGAGGCGGGAAGTTCGACAGTCTAACACAAACTTTCTACGCTAACCGCCTGACTGTACTTGCCCAAGGGGCCGAATCCGTTGCCTTGGTTTTGTTCTTTTGGTCAGCACTTTTCCCTGAATGCAGACATTGTTCAGGGTAACGTTATATGAGCCGGAACTCAGGCGGTTTTTTTCTACTTGATCCATCAGGATGTCGCCGCCGTTGATGAAATAGGGTTTTTCCCGTCGGCGGTAAATTCCGCCTGTTCGAGCGAATAATGGACTGTTCCTGTCATTTTGACCGTATCGCCGCTGTTTTTTTCGACCTGAGTTTCCGTCGGTTTGGCAGCCGACGTTTCGATTTTGTTTTGCGGGGAACAGGCTGTCAGGGCAATCAGGATGGGGAAAAAGAAATTTGTTCATTTGCAATTACCGTGGTTGATAAAGGTATTCCGCTGCGAAGCTGTCGGAGAAGCCGTTGCACTATATCTGTTGCAACGAAATAAACTATAATGTGTACCGGCATGATGTTAGTTCATACTGCCGTAAAATGAAACTTATTCTCTAAAAAAACATTTTAACCCCAACAGCCTTACAGCATGAAACGCGCCAAAAAAATATCCCTTCTTATCGTTGCAGCGGCAACGTTTCTGCCTGAATTTTGAAAACGCCTCAACCGCCGCCGACCTTCCGAGCGAACGCGATTTCTACCGCTGGGCATGGGCGGCGTTGAAAAACGAATACCGCCGCGCCGACATCAGCCTGATTCTTCTGGACGAAGAAGAAGCCCGCGCCTACAACCGCGATTACCGCGGCAAAGACTACGCCACCAATGTGTTAAGTTTTGCTTTGAACGAAGGCGAAATCCTGCCCGATCAGTTTTCAGACGAGCTTTGCGGCGATTTGATCATCTGCCCGCAAGTCGTATTGAAAGAAGCTGCCGAGCAGGGCAAAACCGCCGAGCAGCATTTTGCCCACCTGACCATGCACGGCACGCTGCACCTGATGGGCTACGACCACATAGAAGAGACTGAGGCCGAAGAAATGGAGGCGCTCGAAATCCGCCTGATGCAGGCGGCAGGTTATCCCAACCCCTACCAAGAGGACGAATACTGAAATGGACGACACCCGGTCGAAACCGACATTTTTCGAACGTTTGATTTCCCGACTTGCCGGCGAACCCGATTCCGCCGAAGACGTACTCAGCCTGCTGCGGCAGGCGCACGAGCAGGAAGTGTTTGACGCGGATACACTTTTGCGGCTGGAAAAAGTCCTCGACTTTGCCGACTTGGAAGTGCGCGATGCCATGATTACCCGCAGCCACATGAACGTTTTGAAAGAAAACGACAGCATCGAGCGCATCACTGCCTACGTCATCGAAACCGCCCATTCCCGTTTCCCCGTCATCGGCGAAGACAAAGACGAAGTCCTCGGCATCCTGCACGCCAAAGACCTGCTCAAATACATGTTCAATCCCGAGCAGTTCAACCTCAAATCCATCCTTCGTCCCGCCGTCTTTGTACCCGAAGGCAAATCACTGAACGCGCTTTTTGAAAGAATTCCGCGAGCAGCGCAACCACATGGCAATCGTTATCGACGAATACGGCGGCACGTCGGGTTTGGTAACTTTTGAAGACATTATCGAACAAATCGTCGGCGACATTGAAGACGAGTTTGACGAAGACGAAAGCGCGGACAATATCCACGCTGTCTCCACCGAACGTTGGCGTATCAACGCCGTAACCGAAATCGAAGACATCAACGCCTTTTTTGGTACGGATTACAGCAGCGAAGAAGCCGACAGCATCGGCGGACTGGTCATTCAGGAATTGGGACACCTGCCCGTGCGCGGAGAAAAAGTCGTTATCGGCGGTTTGCAGTTCACTGTCGCCCGCGCCGACAACCGCCGGTTGCATACGTTGATGGCGACTAAGGTGAAATAAACGGGATTTGTCTGATATAGTGGATTAAAATTGCAATGATACGGCGTTGCCAACGCCCTTATGTACTACCTGTACACGGCGGGCGTTGCCGCCTTGTCTCATTTTTATTTTAATCCACTATAATTAAAGAAAAAGGTCGTCTGAAAACCGATATACAAGGTTTTCAGACGACCTTTGCTGTATCTTGAAGCCAATCTTATTTCTGATTGTCTTCGATGATTTTTTTGAGGTGCGGCATGGGGCTGTATCCGCTTTGGCTGCGGCCGTTCGGGAAGACGAGGGTAGGTGTGCCGTTGAAGCCGAATTGTTCGCCCAAAGAAGTGGTTTCGGCAACGGGATTGTCGCAATTGGCTTTGCCGCTCGGGAATTGGCCTTTGCGCATCCAGTCGGTCCAGGCTTGGGTCGGGTTGGGCTGGCACCACAAAATTTCGGCTTTACGCGCGGCATCGGGGTGCAGGCTCGGAATCGGCATCATGAAGTTGTAGATCGTGATGTCGGTCATTTTTTTCAAACTCGTGTTCCAAGCGTTTGCAGTACGGGCAGTCGGGGTCGGAGAAGACGGCGACTTTCAGCTTGCCATTGCCGCGTACTTCTTTGATGGCTTTATCCAAAGGCAGGGAGGCGAAGTCGATTTTGTTCAAATCGGCGGCGCGCTCTTCGGTCAGGCTTTTGCGCGTGTTGACGTCGATGAGGTCGCCGACAAACATATAGTCGCCTTTGGCATCGGTATAAATGATTTGTTTGCCGCTGACAACGACTTCATAAATGCCTTGAATGGGGGTTTCGCTGACGCTGATGACTTTCAGGCCTTGGGATTCGTAAATTTTTTTCGAGGCGGGCTTTCAAGGCTTCGCCGACTTTGCCTTGCACGGGGGTGGCGGGCTTGGCGGCTGAAGAGGGCGCAGCATTTGCCTGTGAAACGGGCGTTTGCCCGCACGCGGTCAGAGAGATCAGAGCGATGGGGGCTAAGATTTTTGATTAATTTGGTTTTCATTTTTAAGTATAAGCGTGTGTCAAGAAAACCGCATTGTATCAAACCTCTGTCATGCCTGCATTGTATTGAGGCTCAATTTATCGTCTGAAAATAGCTTTCGGCTGTTAAAATACGCAAAAAACGATTTGCCTGCCTGTATGATCTACCACCGTATCGCCGTAAACGTGCCGCTTTCAGACGGCCTTTTGACTTATTCCCATTCCGAGCCGCTGCCGCAGGGAACGCGGGTGCTTGTGCCTTTCCGCAACAAGACCGTGGTCGGGATTGTGTGGGAAACGGATATTGCGCCGGATATGGATGCGGCGCGGATTTTGAGTATTCAGACGACCTTTTCGGACGAGCCGCCGCTGCCTGAAAGCTGGCGTGATTTGCTCTCGTTTACGTCGCGTTATTACCACTATCCGACGGGGCAGGCGGTGTTTGCCGCGCTGCCGCAGGGTTTGAAGGAAACGCGCGTGGTGGAAATGCCGCAGCCGCCGTTGTTTTACGCGCTGAACGAAGCGGGTAGGGCGCAAACGCCGCCGCCGGCGCGGTTCAACAAAAAAAGCGGCTTTGTGGGACGCGCTGCTGTCGGGCGGGATGACGATGGCGGCGTTGAAGCAGGTGAACGCGCAGGCGGCGAAATTAATCGAAGATTGGGCGGAGCAGGGCTGGATTGAAACGACGGAAGCGGCAAAGCCTGTATTGAGGTCGTCTGAATTTCAGCTCAACGCCAACCAGCAACAGGCTTCCGATGAAATTCAAACGGCCTTCGGCAGCTTTCAGCCGTTTCTGCTGTACGGCATCACCGGCAGCGGCAAGACCGAGGTGTATTTTGATGCGATGGCGAAAGTGTTGGCGCAGGGGCGGCAGGTGTTGTTTCTGTTGCCCGAAATCAACCTCACGCCGCAGCTTTTGAAGCGGGTGGAAAACCGTTTTGCCGACGTGCCGACTGCCGTGTTGCACAGCCAGATGGCGGCAGGCAAGCGCACGCAGGATTATCTGCGCGCGATGTTGGGGCAGGCGAAGCTGGTGATCGGCACGCGGCTGGCGGTGTTCACGCCTTTGCCTGATGTCGGACTGATTGTGGTCGATGAGGAACACGACGGCTCGTTCAAACAGGACAACGAATTGCGCTACCACGCCCGCGATTTGGCGGTGTGGCGGGCGAAGCAGAGCGGCTGCCCCGTCGTGTTGGGCAGCGCCACGCCCAGCTTGGAGAGCTGGCACAAGGCACAAAGCGGCGCGTACCGCCTGCTGCAACTGACCGAACGCGCCCATACCGCCGCGCAACTGCCGCGAGTGGACATCCTCAACGTAGGCCGTCTGAAACTCGACAACGGCTTCTCACCGCAAGCCTTGCAGCTTTTGAAACAGAATTTTGAAGCGGGCGGTATGTCGCTGGTGTACCTCAACCGGCGCGGTTTCGCGCCCGCGCTGTTTTGCGGCGACTGCGGCCATACCTTCGGCTGCCCGAACTGCTCCGCCAAAATGGTACTGCACCAACGCGCCCGCCAACTGCGCTGCCACCACTGCGACCACCGCGAACCCATCCCGTTCAAATGTCCCGATTGCGGCAACCAAGACCTGACCGCCGTCGGCCACGGCACGCAGCGCGTCGAAGAAACCCTGCGCGCCTTCCTGCCCAAGGCCGCCGTCGTCCGCGTCGATAGGGACAGCACCGCGCACAAAAACGACTGGGCGGATTTGTACCGCCGCATCGCCGACAACGAAATCGACATTCTGGTCGGCACACAGATGCTCGCCAAAGGCCATGATTTCGCGCGGCTCAACCTCGTTATCGTGTTGAACGCCGACGGCAGCCTGTACAGCGCGGATTTCCGCGCGCCGGAAAAGGCTGTTCGCCGAGCTGATGCAAGTGTCCGGCAGGGCGGGACGCGCCGACAAACCCGGCAAGGTGTTGATACAGACCCAACTGCCCGAACATCCCGTTTTCGCCGCCGTCAAAGCGCAGGACTACGCCGTGTTTGCCGAAAACGAATTGAACGAGCGGCAAATGTTCGCCATGCCGCCCTTCGGTTTCCAAACTGCCGTCCGCGCCGACGCGCCGCGCGTTGCCGATGCGATGGAGTTTCTCAATGCCGCCAAAGAAACCCTCGCCCCTGCTTTTTGCCCGAAAGCGTCTCCCAGTTCGGCGCCGCCCCTATGCTGATGGTGCGACTTGCCGAACGTGAACGCGCGCAAATCTTTCTCGAATCAACATCCCGACAGGATTTGCACCGCGCCGTGAGTTTGTGGGTGCAGGTGTTGCAGCAAAACCGCGACGGCAAAATCAGATGGTCGGTGGATGTGGACGCGCAGGAAGCGTAAGCGGAATAGAAGGGGTCGTCTGAAAAAAAGCGGAAGAGGCATTTTCAGACGACCTTTTCGCAGTATCGAACATTAATCTTTAGAAACGCTGATGGTGTGTTTGACGTGTTTTAAATTCGCCACGATGGTAAACGTCATCATCACCAGCAAAAGCCCACGAACTCCATTTGCTGATGTGTACCGATGCCCATGCGCCGATTTGGTTGGGATAACGCCAAACGCCGAACAAAGTCCCTAGGTTTTCCGCCAGCCAAATGAAAAAACCGATTAGGACGAAAGACAGCAGGAGCGGCATTTTTTTCGGGTAGTGTCATAGGGGCGTGTATAAAACCGTTGTCCGCGCATACAGCCCGAGTGCGAATGCGGCGAGATACCAGCGGTAGTCGCCGAGATAGTGATGAGTGAAAAAATTGACGTAAATTGCCAGCGCGCACAATGTGCTCAACCAATACGGCGGATGGCTTTTTGATTCTGATATTAAAGAGCCGCCAAGCCTGAATGATGTAGCTGCCGACCGCCGCATACATAAAGCCTGCAAACAGCGGCACGCCGCCGATTTTGGTGTATGCCTCGTCCGGATAGCTCCAAGACTGGATGTCGCCCGATGTTTTGAACCACTCCAAAGCAAAGCCCACCAAGTGAAAAAGCGTAATCGATTTCACTTCGTCCCACGTTTCCAGCTTGAAATACAGCATCGCAACCTGTACGGAGACTGCAAAAATCAGCAGCAGGTCATAGCGTGAAATCCCCAGCCAGCCTGTTTTCGGAATCAGGAACATGGCGATGAAAAACAAACCTGCAAACAAACAGGCGCGCGCTTCTTTCAGTCCGAAAAACCAAAATTCGACCGCAAAACGCCGCCAGCCGTGCAAATCATCCCGTTTCGGGTGTTCCATCAGCCAAGTATCCAGTTTGCCCAACATATTTTCAGACGACCTTCATTTTTAAAAGGGATGGAATATAACGTAAGAATAGGGATCCGGGAATATTAGTGGCCGTCTGAAAAAAAGCGGTTGGCGTTTTCAGACGACCTTTTGCGTTATAATCGGGCAAACGATAAAGACACACACCAATCCTACCCGTACCCCCATGAACAAACAGATCCGCCAAGAAATTTTCGAGCGTTTCCGCGCTGCCAATCCCCATCCGACCACCGAGCTTCATTTCAATTCACCCTTCGAGCTTTTGATTGCCGTTTTGCTGTCGGCGCAGGCGACCGACGTGGGCGTGAATAAGGCGACGGCAAAGCTGTTTCCGGTTGCCAATACGCCGCAGGCGATGCTGGATTTGGGTTTGGACGGCGTGATGGAGTACACGAAAACCATCGGACTTTATAAAACCAAGTCCAAACACATCATGCAGACCTGCCGCATCCTGCTGGAAAAATACAACGGCGAAGTGCCGGAAGACCGCGAGGCTTTGGAATCGTTGCCGGGCGTGGGGCGCAAGACGGCAAACGTGGTGTTGAACACGGCGTTCGGTCATCCCGTCATGGCGGTCGATACGCACATCTTCAGGGTATCCAACCGTACCAAAAATCGCGCCGGGCAAGGATGTGCGCGAGGTAGAGGACAAGCTGATGCGCTTTGTGCCGAAAGAGTTTTTGATGGATGCGCACCATTGGCTGATTCTGCACGGGCGCTACACCTGCAAGGCGCAGAAGCCGCAATGCGGGAAATGCATCATTAATGATTTGTGCGAGTATGGTGCGAAGTTGATGTAAACATTGATAAATTGTAAACAATCAACAAAACAACCTTTCTATCAGGTTAAAAATTTCTGACGGCATTTTTTTATTTAAAATGAAATGCTTGAAAAAAATATGGGCAAAAAGGTAAAATTCGACCTTATCGGGTTGGAAAATGAGAAAAGTTTCAGACGACCCCCTATTTTTTTAAGATGCAAGAACACAATCCGTTATTCGGAAAAGGAAACGCGGTGCGCGAAAAAAATGAACAAATACAGATACTTTGCTTTGGTAACGGCTTCTGCGCTGGCCTTGGGCGGCTGTGACAAAATCAGCAGCTTCTTCGGCGGCGACAGTAAAAGCGAAGAATTCGTACAAAGAATCGAACCTTCCAAAGATAACGGCAGCGTCGGCATGCTGCTGCCCGATTTTGCACAATTGGTGCAAAAACGAAGGTCAGGCGGTGGTCAATATCCAAGCTTCCCCTGCAGGGGCGTGCCGCAGGCAGCGGGCAGTCTGAAGAGCAGGGCATGGATTTGAGCCAGTTCCCTGACAACGACCCGTTTTACGAGTTTTTTTCAAACGCCTTGTCCCGAATATGCCCGATATGCCGGAAGACCAGTCTGCCGACGAGGATTTGAACTTCGGTTCCGGCTTCATCATCAGTAAAGACGGCTATATCCTGACCAATACCCACGTCGTCGCCGGCATGGGCAATATCAAAGTCCTGCTCAACGACAAACGCGAATACACCGCCAAGCTGATCGGATCGGATACGCAATCCGATGTCGCGCTGCTGAAGATTGACGCTTCGGAAGAGTTGCCCGTCGTCAAAATCGGCAATCCGAAAGATTTGAAACCGGGCGAGTGGGTTGCCGCCATCGGCGCGCCGTTCGGCTTTGACAACAGCGTTACTTCGGGCATCGTGTCCGCCAAAGGACGCAGCCTGCCGAACGAAAGCTACACGCCTTTCATCCAAACCGACGTTGCCATCAATCCGGGCAACTCCGGCGGCCCGCTGTTTAACCTGAAAGGTCAGGTAGTCGGCATCAACTCTCAAATTTACAGCCGCAGCGGCGGATTTATGGGCATTTCCTTCGCGATTCCGATTGATGTGGCGATGAATGTTGCCGAGCAGTTGAAAACCAGCGGTAAGGTTCAGCGCGGTCAGTTGGGCGTGATTATTCAGGAAGTGTCTTACGATCTGGCGAAATCGTTCGGTTTGGACAAAGCCAGCGGCGCGTTGATTGCCAAAGTGATGCCGAACAGCCCTGCCATGCAGGCAGGATTGCAAGTGGGCGACATCGTCCGCAGCGTCAACGGCGAAGAAGTGCGCGTGTCCAGCGATTTGCCGGTCATGGTCGGCTCGATGCTGCCGGGTAAGGAAGTTTCGCTGGAAGTATGGCGCAAAGGCGAGAAAATCAATGTGAAAGTCAAACTCGGCAGCATGGCGGAGCAGAACGAAACGTCTTCACGCGCTACCGAGCAGCCGCAGCAGGCAAATCCGGCGGACGGCTTTACCGTCGATAATACGGGACTGACCCTGCGCGTCGATGAAGGTGCAGGCAAAAGCCGCCTGATTGTTTCCCGCGTCAGCGGCGCGGCGGAACGTGCTGGACTCAAACGCGGTGACGAAATCCTCGCTGTCAGCCAAATCAGCGTCAACGACGAATCGAGCTTCCGCAGCGCGTTGGCAGGCGCGGGCAAAAATGTGCCGCTGCTGGTTCAGCGCGACGGCAATACGCTTTTCCTCGCCCTGACCCTGCAATAAGGTGCAACGCAAGCGCCATTCAATGATAGAATACCCGCCATCCTAAGGTGGCGGGTATTTTTGTAATTTTAGCAACTGATTGATTTGTTTGTTTTTTTGATGGTTTTGCTCTTTTGGCTTTGTCAACAATCGCATTCAAAGGTCGTCTGAAAACGTTCCGCTCCGATTGACTTCCTATTAATAAAAATATTATGCACCTGATTGATTATTCACATTCGTTTTTTTATCCGTCGTGCCGCCGTTTTTTTGGCATTGGCGCTTGCCGTCATCACCCGCCGCGTGCTGCTGTCTTTGGGCATCGGTATTTTTGGTCGGCGTTGCCTTTTTTTGGTCGGCGGCAGCCCTGATTGACGGACTGACACACCTGAAAGACATGGTGGTCGGACTGGCTTGGGCAGACGGCGATTGGTCGCTGGGAAAACCTAAAATCCTGATTTTCTTATTGTTGCTCGGTATTTTCACTTCTCTTTTAACTTTTTCGGGCAGCAATCAGGCGTTTGCCGATTGGGCGAAGCAACACATCAAAGGGCGGCGCGGCGCAAAAATGCTGACTGCCTGCCTCGTATTCGTTACCTTTATCGACGACTATTTCCACAGTCTCGCCGTCGGTGCGATTGCCCGCCCCGTTACCGACAAATTCAAAGTCTCCCGCGCCAAACTCGCGTATATCCTTGATTCCACCGCTGCGCCTATGTGCGTACTGATGCCGGTTTCAAGCTGGGGCGCATCGATTATCGCCACGCTGGCAGGTCTGCTCGTTACCTACCACATCACTGGATACACGCCGATGGGTGTGTTCGTCGCCATGAGCCTGATGAATTATTACGCCCTGTTCGCGCTGATCATGGTGTTTGTCGTCGCATGGTTTTCTTTCGACATCGGCTCGATGGCGCGCCTTGAAAAAGCGGCATTGCAGGAAACCCATGACGAATCCGCCGGCTCGGACGGCCCTAAAGGCAGGGTTTACGCGCTGATTATCCCCGTTTTGGTGTTGATCGCATCCACCGTTTCCGCCATGATTTACACAGGCGCGCAGGCAAGCGAAACCTTCAGCATTTTGGGCGCGTTTGAAAAATACCGATGTAAACACTTCGCTGGTGTTCGGCGGTACTTGCGGCGTACTCGCCGTCGTCCTCTGCACGCTCGGCACCATCAAGGCCGCCGATTATCCCAAAGCCGTCCGTCAGGGCATATCTTCGATGTTCGGCGCGATTACCATCCTGATTCTTGCCTGGCTCATCAGCACCGTCGTCAGCGAAATGCACACCGGCGACTACCTCTCCACGCTGGTTGCAGACAACATCCATCCCGGCTTCCTGCCCGTCATCCTCTTCCTGCTTGCCAGCGTGATGGCGTTTGCCACAGGTACAAGCTGGGGCACGTTCGGCATTATGCTGCCGATTGCCGCCGCGATGGCGGTTAAAGTCGATGCCTCGTTGGTTATCCCGTGTATGTCCGCCGTGATGGCAGGCGCGGTTTGCGGCGACCACTGTTCGCCCATTTCCGACACCACTATCCTGTCTTCCACCGGCGCGCATTGCAACCACATCGACCACGTTACATCGCAACTGCCTTACGCCCTGACCGTCGCAGGCGCGGCAGCGGCAGGCTACCTCGTGTTGGGCATGACGCAATCGGCTTGGCTGGGCTTTTTCGCCACCGGCGTCGTCATGACCGCCCTCATCTTCATACTGAAAGACAAAAAAGGCAAAGCTGCCTGACGTGTTTTCCCGTTTTCAGACGACCTTTGATACTTTAAGGTCGTCTGAAAACATTTTAAGGAATCCAAAAATGAACGCTCCCCATTCCATCCCGCGCGGCCCCGTTATGGCAGACGTCGCCGCCTACTGTCTGACCGAAGAAGAAAAAAACAACGCTTGCTCGACCCGTCTATCGGCGGCGTCATCCTGTTCCGCCGCAACTTCGAAAAACGTCGGGCAGCTCAAAGCCCTGGTTCAAGAAATCAAAAGCACTGCGCACGCCCGAACTCATCATCGCCGTTGATCACGAAGGTGGCAGAGTGCAACGCTTCATCGAAGGCTTCACCCGACTGCCCGCCATGAACACCTTAGGGCAGATTTGGGATGTCGAAGGCGAAGCCGCCGCCAAAAGAAAAAAAGCCGAGCAGGTCGGCTGGGTATTGGCGACGGAACTGACTGCCTGCGGCATAGACCTCTCCTTCACGCCCGTCCTCGACCTCGATTGGGGAACATGCCCCGTCATTGGCAACCGCAGCTTCCACCGCAACGCCGACACCGTAACCCAACTCGCCCTTGCCCTGCAAAAAGGTCTGAACCGAGGCGGCATGAAATCTTGCGGCAAACATTTCCCCGGACACGGATTCGTCGAAGGCGACAGCCATTTGGTTCAACCCGAAGACACGCGCAGCCTTGCCGAACTTGAAGCCGCCGACATCATCCCGTTCCGCGCCTTAAGTGGTGCAGGCATGGCGGCGGTCATGCCCGCCCATGTCGTTTACCCGCAAATTGACGGCAAACCTGCCGGTTTTTCCGAAAAATGGCTCAAACAAATCCTGCGCCAAGACATTAGATTTAAAGGCGTTATCTTTTTCAGACGACCTCACCATGGAAGGCGCGGGCGCAGCGGGTGGCATCAAAGAACGCGCAAACGCTTCCTTTACAGCGGGCTGCGACATCGTCCTCGTCTGCAACCGTCCCGACCTCGTGGACGAACTGCGCGACGGCTTCCAAATCCCCGTCAATCCCGATTTGGCAAACCGCTGGCAATACATGGTGAACACACTGGGCAAAGAAGCCGCCCAAGCCGTGATGCAAACCCCAGATTTCCAAGCCGCACAAGCCATGACCGCGCAACTTGCTACGCCTAAAGACACAGCCGGCGGCGTGAAAGTCGGCGAAGCATTTTAAAAGGCGTTTGATTTAGAAAACATGAAAGAAGGTCGTCTGAAAAGCTGAATTTGGCTGTTTCAGACGACCTTTTTGTCAGTTTAAAACACTTAGCAGATTTGAAATCACACTTATGTGCGCTTTATCGCGTGTTTACCTTTGTTTCGCTATTAAGTGGTGTCGAACATTAAAAGGTCGTCTGAAAACCCAGATTCAAGGTTTTCAGACGACCTTTTATTTCACAATGATGGCTTGATTATCCTTCATCAGGCAGCTTGGTGATCTGTACCCGCTCGATGCGTTGACCGTCTTTTTCAACGACTTGGAAACGCCAGCCGTGGAAGTCGGCAAAGTCGCCGACATCGGGAATGCTTTGCAGCTCTTCCATAATCAGCCCCGCAACGGTGTGGAAGTCGGCATCTTCTTCCTGCGGCGGGAGGTTGAGTTGCGGCGCGAGGTCGACGTATTCAAACGAACCGTCCACAGTCAGACTTTCGTCGGCATTTTTCTTGAACGGCGGGTTCTTCTTGGCGTTCAAACTCTTCGGGGAATTCGCCTGCGATGGTTTCCAGCAGGTCTTTCATGGTAACCATGCCCAAAACCGCGCCGAATTCATCGACTACCAAAGCATAATCCGCGCTGCTTTGGCGGAACAGTTCAATCGCACCCAATGCGGTCGTACTGTCCGGCAGGACGAGCGGCTGGCGCAGGACGGCTTGGATATTGAGTTCGCCGGTTTCGAGCAGTTGGGCGAGCAGGTCTTTTTTTTGTTGATGTAGCCCAACGGTTCGTCCACGCCGGCTTTACCGACGACGAGCAGGCGGCTGTACGGGGTGTTTTGCAGTTGGGCGTGTTGCTCTTCACGGCTTTGGGAGATGTCCAAACGCTCAATGTCGCGGCGGGGAATCATCACGCCGAGGATGGGACGTTCGGCAAGCGTGAGGACGCTGCGTATCATGGATTTTTTTCGTTTTCTTCGAAATGCCCGTCGTCCTCCGCTTCGTCCCCCTGCTTTGGCAAGCACGCTTTCGCGTATGCCCATCATGCCCAAGACGTTCTCGGCGGTGCGCTTGCGCCACGAGCTGCTGATGTAGTCGTTTTTGCGGCTGTTACGCTGCGAAATTTGGTTGAACGCTTCAATCAGGATGGAGAAGCCGATAGCGGCGTAGAGGTAGCCTTTCGGGATGTGGAAATGGAAGGCTTCGGCAATGAGGCTGAAACCGATCATTAGCAGGAAACCCAAGCAGAGCATGACGACGGTAGGATGCCCTGTCCACAAACTCGGTCAGCGGTTTGCTGGCGGAAATCATGACGGTCATGGCAACGGCAACCGCGCCCATGGCGACGACGATGTGATCGACCATCGCAACGGCAGTGATGACGGAATCGATGGAAAATACCGCGTCAAGAATCAGGATTTGGGCAACCACGCTCCAAAAATCGCGCGTGTTTTTTTCTGACTGTCGGCAACGGCAAACTGGTTATGCCCTTCGAGGCGTTCGTGCAGCTCGGTGGTGGCTTTGTAGAGCAGGAAGATACCGCCCGCGAGCATAATCATGTCTTTGCCGGAAACGTCCAACCCGCTGATGTGGAACAGCGGGTGCGTCAGGGTCATGATGTGCGCCATGAAGCCGAGCATGATGATGCGGATAACGACCGCAAGCCCCAAACCGGTAATGCGCGCGCGGTCGCGTTGGGCAGGTTTGACTTTGTTCGCCAAAATGGCGACGAAAACGAGGTTGTCTATCCCCAAGACGACTTCGAGTACCAGAAGCGTGGCAAAGCCTATCCAAGTATGCGGCTCTGCCAACCAACTGAAATCCATGATTTTTGTATTCCTTTGTGTTCAAACGCGAAAAAGGCAGCCTGAAACGCTCAAGCTGCCTGATTCATATCGATACGCACGAAAAACGGCGGGCGGTCATGCTGCTCTGCTCTGGGTCTTTCATGTGTGCGTATGTCTCAAGTAAAAATAATGTAAATAGTTTAGCAGTTTGGGAGGCGGATGGCAAAGGTCGTCTGAAAGATAAGTCTTATTTTCAGACGACCTTTTGTTCAAGCTAAACCCGATTCAGATTCAGCCTCTGTTTTTTTCAACCGTCCATGCAACTCCTGCACGCTGTACACGCCCAGGTGGTCGCGGCTTTTTGCGCCTTCGCTCATGGCTTCGCCGCCGGCGATGGTGGTGTATTGCGGCACGCGTTGGGTGAGGGAGGTGCGGCGGATGCTGTGGCTGTCGGCGATGGATTGTGCCGAGCTGCTGACGGTGTTGACCACCAGCGCGATTTCGCCGTTTTTAATCGCATCCACGATGTGCGGGCGGCCTTCCTGTACTTTGTTCACTGCCTGCACGATGATGCCGTGCTCTTTCAGGTATTCGGCGGTGCCGCGTGTGGCGCAGACGCCGTAGCCGAGTGCTTGGAAGTTTTGCGCGGTTTTGACGATGAGCGGTTTGTCTTCGTCGCGCACGGCGAGGAAGATTTTGCCGGTCGGGTTCAGGCGTTCGCCTGCACCGAGTTGGGCTTTGTAGTAGGCTTCGCCGAAGCTTGCGCCCACGCCCATCACTTCGCCGGTGGAGCGCATTTCCGGGCCGAGGATGGTGTCCACGCCGGGGAATTTGATGAAGGGGAACACGGCTTCTTTAACGGCATAGAAATCGGGGACGACTTCTTTTTCCACACCTTGCTCTTGCAGGGAAATGCCTGCCATGCAGCGCGCGCCGACTTTGGCGAGCGGCACGCCGGTGGCTTTGGAGACGAAGGGGACGGTGCGGCTGGCGCGCGGGTTCACTTCCAACACGAACACCACGCCGTCTTGCACGGCAAACTGTACGTTCATCAATCCGACCACGCCCAGCGCGTAGGCCATGGCTTTGGTTTGGCGGCGGATTTCGTCTTGGATTTCTTCGCTGAGCGAGTAGGGCGGCAGCGAGCAGCCGGAGTCGCCGGAGTGGATGCCTGCCTGTTCGACGTGTTGCATGATGCCGCCGATAACGACGTCTTTGCCGTCTGAAACGCAGTCCACATCGACTTCAATCGCGTTGTTCAGGAAGAAATCGAGCAACACGGGGCTGTCTTCGGATACCCTGCACGGCTTCGCGCATGTATTTTTGCAGCTCTTCGGCGGAGTGGACGACCTGCATGGCGCGGCCGCCGAGGACGTAAGACGGGCGCACGACCAGCGGATAGCCGATTTCTTCGGCTTTGACGAGCGCTTCTTCTTCGTTGTGGGCGATGCGGTTGGGCGGTTGGCGCAGGCCTAAGTCGTTCAACACTTTTTTTGGAAGCGTTCGCGGTCTTCGGCGGCGTCGATGCTGTCGGCAGATGTACCGATGATGTTCACGCCGTTTTCAACCAGCGCGTTGGCGAGTTTGAGCGGAGTTTGGCCGCCGTAATGCACAATCACGCCCCACGGGTTTTCGGTGCGGACGATTTCCAACACGTCTTCCAGCGTCAGCGGCTCGAAATAGAGGCGGTCGCTGGTGTCGAAGTCGGTGGACACGGTTTCGGGGTTGCAGTTGACCATAATCGTTTCAAAGCCCGATTCGCGCAGGGCGAGCGCGGCGTGAACGCAGCAATAGTCAAACTCGATGCCCTGACCGATGCGGTTCGGGCCGCCGCCGAGAATCATCACTTTTTTACGGTCGGAAGGACGCGCTTCGCATTCTTCTTCGTAAGTGGAATAGAGGTAGGCGGTTTCGGTGGCGAACTCGGCGGCGCAGGTATCGACCCGTTTATAGACAGGATGCAGCTTCATCGCGTAGCGGTGTTCGCGCACTTCTTTTTCTTTTACGCCCAAAAGCTGCGCGATGCGTTTGTCGGAGAAGCCTTTGCGTTTCAGACGACGTAAGGCGGCGAAATCCAAATCTTGCAGGCAGCCTGCACTTACCTGCTGCTCTTCTTTCACCAAGTCTTCGATTTGCGCCAAGAACCAAGGGTCGATGGCGCAGATTTCGTGGATTTCTTCCAGCGTAAAGCCCGCGCGGAACGCGTCTGCCACAAAGAGCATACGTTCAGGGCCGGGGTTGGCCAGTTCGCGGCGGATTTCCGCTTTGTCGGAGCTTCTCGGATTGAAGCCGCACAAGCCTGTTTCCAAGCCGCGCAGGGCTTTTTGGAAACTTTCCTGAATGGTGCGGCCCATCGCCATCACTTCGCCCACCGATTTCATTTGCGTGGTCAGGCGGTCGTCTGCGGCGGGGAATTTTTCAAACGCAAAACGCGGGATTTTGGTCACGACATAGTCGATGGACGGCTCGAACGACGCGGGCGTACGGCCGCCGGTGATGTCGTTGCGCAACTCGTCCAGCGTAAAGCCGACCGCCAGTTTTGCCGCCACCTTCGCAATCGGGAAGCCCGTCGCTTTGGAAGCCAGCGCGGACGAACGGCTCACGCGCGGGTTCATCTCAATCACAATCATCTCGCCGTTTTCAGGGTTCACCGCAAACTGCACGTTCGAGCCGCCCGTGTCCACGCCGATTTCGCGCAATACCGCCAAGCTTGCGTTGCGCATGATTTGATATTCTTTGTCCGTGAGCGTCTGCGCCGGTGCAACCGTAATCGAGTCGCCCGTATGCACGCCCATCGGGTCGAAGTTTTCAATCGAGCAAATGATGATGCAGTTGTCGTTCTTATCGCGCACCACCTCCATTTCGTACTCTTTCCAGCCGAGCACGGACTGTTCAATCAGCAGCTCATGCGTGGGCGACGCATCGAAACCGCGTTCGCAAATCGCCAGAAACTCGTCTTTATTGTAGGCAATGCCGCCGCCCGAACCGCCCATGGTGAAAGACGGGCGAATCAGCGTCGGGAAGCCGACCTGTTCCTGCGCCGCCAAGGCTTCGTTCATGGTGTGGCAGACAAAAGATTTCGGGCAGGAGAGACCGATTTTTTCCATCGCCTCCTTAAAGCGGCCGCGGTCTTCCGCCTTGTCGATGGCGTCTTCCGTCGCGCCGATTAATTCGACATTGTATTTCGCCAGCACGCCGTTGCGCGCCAAGTCCAGCGCACAGTTCAGCGCGGTCTGGCCGCCCATCGTGGGCAGAATCGCATCAGGCCGCTCCTTGGCGATAATCTTCTCCACCGTCTGCCACATAATCGGCTCGATGTAGGTAACATCCGCCATTTCAGGGTCGGTCATAATCGTGGCGGGGTTGGAATTCACCAGAATGACTTTATAGCCTTCTTCACGCAAAGCCTTGCAGGCCTGTGCGCCCGAATAGTCAAATTCGCAGGCCTGACCGATAACGATAGGGCCGGCGCCGATGATAAGGATGGATTTTAGGTCGGTACGTTTGGGCATGGTTTAACCTTTTCTATTTAAAAACGCGAAGAGAAGAATGGAAAAGTTCTATTTTGAATTGGTTGCAATAGGTCATGAAAAGCATCGCATATGATACATAATTCAAATAGCAAATACATATTTGGCTGGGTAGTAAAGGTAGTGTAATAACAAACAGCCCTAGAATGGTACTGAAAAAAATAACAAGAAGCAATTGTAATTATTAACTTTTTTTTATATGATCCTTTTTGGTTATCGTTTAAACGAGCCTCTTCAATTTGTTTTATTTTTAATTCTAGAAAAAAATTGTAGAATACAGACAAATTTGCACAAACAACCAGAATAAATTTGTATCATTAATGTTAAGGTTCTTCTCCTGAATATTTATATTTTGAGCAATAAATATTACAACTGAAAAAGAATATAACCTGCAAGTTGTATTCACTCCAATTTTTTTAATGCATCCTTAAACTCCGTATTATGAATTCGTTTTGTTTCTTTTTCTTTTAATTTCTTTTTGTATCTCTTCCGCTGTTTCAGATTCCGGTTTTGTTTTTTTAATGACCAATTGTATAATTCTGGTAGGTAACCATTATAAAAAAACTTGGAATAAATATAGCTATTAAAGCAATTATATTAGAACAATAAATGCTTTTAAAAACGAAAAAAATAATAGGGATAACAAACAAGACAAAAACACAGCCAAAAATAATGAAGAATGTAATGGTTTTCTAGTATTTACATTTTCGGATTTTTTTCCATTTTCAAATTACCTTGATTAAACATTTATAGTAAGCCGTAGCCCGCATGTAGGGTGCGTGCGGTACGCACGCACGCGTTCTCTATTTTCCTGCAACCCCAACCCACCGCGTGCAGTGCCTTGCGGCACACATCCTACCGACGGGTTCAAAGGCCGTCTGAAAAAATGCTCGCGGCGTTTGTTCCATCTGCCTTGCGATAAAAGCTACCTGAAAAATTCCTGCTGTTGATGTTTCGGGCATTCTTTTTCAGACGACCTACAACACTTGAATCTGCTGCAACCCGCTCCCTCCCCGTGGGGAGGGTTGGGGAGAGGGCATTCTCCCAAATCGTGACAATCTTTCCCAAACACCCTAACTGCTCCCAAATACAAGCCTTGCGGCTTGTTGCCCTCTCTCTAACTCTCTCCCACGGGAGAGAGGACGGGGTGGCTGTTGGGATTAAGCAAGCCGTAGCCCGCATGTAGGGTGTGTGCGGTACGCACGCACGCGCTCCCCATTTTCCCTGCAATCCAAACTTACCGCGTGCATGCCTTGCGGCACACATCCTACCGACGGGTTCAAAGGCCGTCTGAAAAAATGCTCGCGGCGTTTGTTCCATCTGCCTTGCGATAAAAGCTACCTGAAAAATTCCTGCTGTTGATGTTTCGGGCATTCTTTTTCAGACGACCTACAACACTTGAATCTGCTGCAACCCTGCTCCCTCCCCGTGGGGAGGGTTGGGGAGAGGGCATTCCTCGAATTTCGGCAACCATCCCCTAATTCCTTAACTAGCCCAAATACAAGCCTTGCGGCTTTGTTGCCCTTCTCTAGCCTCTCCCACGGGAGAGAGGACGGGGCAGCTGTCGGGATTAAGGGTTCTGCAAGGAAAACAGCAAGCCGTAGCTCGCATGTAGGGTGTGTGCGGTACGCACGCACGCGTTCTCCATTTTCCCTGCAACCCCAACCCACCGCGTGCATGTCTTGCGGCACACACCCTACCGATGGGTTCAAAGGTCGTCTGAAAAACGCTTGCGGCGTTTGTTCCATCCGCCTTGCGATCAAGGCTACCTGAAAAATTCCTGCTGTTGATATTTCGACCATTCTTTTTTTCAGACGGCCTGCAACACCTGAATCTGCTGCAACCCTGCTCCCTCCCCGTGGGGAGGGTTGGGGAGAGGGCATTCTCCCAAATCACGACAATCTTTCTCAACACCCTAACCGCCCCAATACAAGCCTTGTGGTTGTTGCCCTCTCTCTAACTCTCTCCCACGGGAGATAGGACGGGGCGGCTGTTGGGATTAAGGGGTCTGCAAGGAAAATAGATTGTGCATGCTGCTTTTTTTCTTTTCAGACGACCTTCAATCAACGGCAAATCCAAGAAAGCCGTAGCCCACATTTAGGGTGTGTGCGGTACGCACGCACGCGTTCTCCATTTTCCCTGCAACCTCAACTCCACCGCGTGCGTGCCTTGCGGCACACACCCTACCGACGGGTTCAAAGGTCGTCTGAAAAAACGCTCGCGGCGTTTGTTCCATCTGCTTTGCGATAAAGGCTACCTGAAAAATTCCTGCCGTTGATATTTCAGGCATTCTTTTTCAGACAGCCTGCAACGCTTGAATCCGCTGCATTTGCCCCCTCCCCGTGGGGGAGGGTTGAGGGAGAGGGCATCTCCGAATTTCAGCAACCTTTCAACACCTAAATCTCCCAAATACAAGCCTTGCGGCTTGTTGCCCTTTCTCTAGCCCTCTCCCACGGGAGAGAGGACGGGGTGACTGTTGGAGTTAAAGGGTTCTGCGAGGAAACAGGTTGTGCAGGCTGCTTTTTACTTTTTCAGACGACCTTTATAAACGCTCAATTCAGGCAGCTTTTTGCATCCTATTATTTTTCAATAATTTCAATCAAAATCAGCCATCTGCTACCGTGCAGGCTGCTTTTTCCAATTCCTGTAACACACGCAGGATTTCCGCCAGTACGTCGTTTGTCTGCTGCAAAAATCTCGTGATTCCAAAAAAACGCAACACGGTAAAGCCCAGGCTGTTGAGATATGCCGTCCGCGCGTGGTCGTATGTGGCTTGTTCTGTGTGCTGCCCGCCGTCTGCTTCGACAATCAGCTTGGGCGTTACGCACATAAAATCAACAATATAGTTTCCCATCGGCTGCTGGCGGCGGAATTTATAGCCGTTCAGACGGCCTGCTCGCAGGTGCTGCCACAATTTTTGCTTCCGCCTCGCTCATTTCTTGACGCATGGCTTTGGCGCGTTGGCGCAGGGCGGGGTTGTCGGCGGTCAATAGTTTTTTTCGGGCGTGGTCATTTTTGTTGTCAGGGTTGCTGTTTGTGCAAGCCTTGCTGCTGCCCATCCCTAGCCCTCTCCCACGGGAGGGGGATGACTGCTGATTGAATTAAATGTTGCGCAAGACAATCTTTTTTTCAGACGACCTTTTTGCGTTTTTTTATTTTGCACAGGCCGTCTGAAAAACTTCCTTAAAAAGCTAGTGATAAAGGTAATCAAAGCCCAAAAATGATACCTGGGGGCGTTTGCCAGCATGATGGGGTAGTCGCGTTTTTTTCTTTCAAAAAGCCGTAGGCAAACCCATAATGTGCAGTTGATGGCGGCGACGAGGGGTTGCAGCGGCGAGCCGGGGTTGCCTGCGAGGTTGTTTTTGGATTTGCGGGATGTAGAAAACGTACATGCCGACGGCGGTCAGGGTGGCGGTGACGGAGAGAATGCGCATTTGTTTTTTTCAGTCATTGGGGTTTTCCTTTCTGATTAGACGATTGGGTTTTCAGGCTGACAGATGTTGAGAGGGGGCTGATTTCATTTTTTTTTGAGTTTGGTTTTCAGACGGCCTGTTGTCGAGTTGAGTGTGCGTCTGAAAAAAATCAGCTTTATTGTTTTGCTGCTTTGATATTGTCAATGAATTTGTCGAAACAGATAACCGACGTCCTGCGGGCCCGGGGCTGGCTTCGGGGTGGCCTTGGAAGCAGAACACGGGTTTGTCGGTCAGTTCGATGCCTTGCAAGGTGCTGTCGAAACAAGGATTTGTGGGTAATCCGTGCGTTGGCGGGCAGAGTGTCGGCATCGACGGCGAAACCGTGGTTTTGGCTGGTGATGACGACTTTGCCGCTGTCCAAAGTCTTGTACAGGGGTGGTTCGCGCCGTGGTGGCTGAAGCGCATTTTCAGGGTTTTTCGCGCCGATGGCGAGGCTGATGAGCTGGTGTCCCAAAGCAGATGCCGAAAGATCGGGTTTGCCGCTTTGCCATCAGTTTTTTTGCACGGCTTTCGATGGCGTAGGTCGCAAGGCTCGGGGTCGCCTGGGGCCGTTGGAGAGGAACACGCCGTCAGGGGATTGAGCGCCAACACGTCTTCCGCGCTGGTTTGCGCCGGGGACGACGGTCAGGCGGCAGCCGCGTGCGGCAAGCATACGCAGGATGTTGGTTTTCACGCCGAAATCGTAGGCGACAACGTGGTAACGGTTGTTCGGCAGGAGTAACGAAACCTTTGCCCAACATCCCATTCGCCTTCGGTCCATTCGTAGGCTTCTGTGCAGGAAACTTCTTTTCGCCAAATCTTTGCCAACCATGCTGCCGAACGCGGCGATGAGTTCTTGCGCTTTTTTTCAACGGTGGCGTCCGCGCCGGTCAAAGATCGCGCCCGCCTTGTGCGCCTTTTTTTCGCGCAACAGCGTGGTCAGGCGGCGGGTGTCGATGTCGGCAATGGCGACGGTTTTGTTGCGCACCAGATAGTCGTGCAGGCTTTCGGAGGCGCGGAAGTTGCTGTGCAGCAGCGGCAGGTCGCGGATAATCAAGCCTGCGGCATAAACGCTGCGGCTTTCTTCATCTTCGGCGTTGGTGCCGGTATTGCCGATGTGGGGGTAGGTGAGGGTAACGATTTGTTTGCAGTAGGACGGGTCGGTCAGGATTTCCTGATAGCCGGTCATGGAAGTGTTGAACACGACTTCGCCGGAAGTCGAACCTTCGTAACCGATTGATGTGCCGTGAAATACGCTGCCGTCAGCGAGAACGAGAAGAGCCGGAGTGGTCATGATGGAATCCTGTTTGCCTGATGATGGTCGGTTTGCAGAAACGGGCAGGGGTCGTCTGAAAATTGTTTACAAAAAAGACCGCCTGAGAAAATATCGGCTAAAAAAAAACACGCCCCGCAGCCTTGGTTTTGCTGCGTAACGTGCTTTTTCAGGCATAGCTGCCTATGCCGTAGAAGCAATGCATTCTACGTCAAAAAGCCATATCGTTCAAGTTGTATCCTAAGATAGTTTCTACCTTAATAATCATGCGGTCTGTTTCATTTTCACCATTTGTCCCCTGTATCAGGCAAAAAAATATTCGGAACTGCACATAAATGACATTGTAAATGTTAGAATCACATTCCGAGAAAAATAAAAAAACAACGTCATCATCCGTCAACCGACGATTTTACGAAAAAAAAGAACGCATTATGAAAAACAACCTTTCACGTTTCCCCGGTACCGTCCGTCCGATGATTTACAGCATCGCCTCCGCGCTCGCCCTGATGGGGGCAGCATCGCAAGCGCAAGCGCAGTTTGCCAAAACCCCGCTCTACCTGCAAAACGAATCTCAGATTACCGAACAGCCGAAAATTAAACATAACATTATGTTTTTTATTGATGATTCAGCGAGTATGAGCGAGCTTGTGCCTGGAGCAGTGGATGAGAGCGGAAATCCCTTAAATAGGTTGCAGGTAACACAAGAAGCATTGAAGCAGATTCTTGACACATATAAGAATCAATTCAACTGGGGTTTGCAGACACTTCATAATAATGGTGGATCAGATTCTGATTCTTTTGATTCTGATCCGGAGTTAATGAAGGCGCGTGTTAATAAACTCCGGCATAAGTATGCTACTCCGGCAACACGTCGCTATTTTGAAATTGTCAGTTCGATTGTGATGCCACAGGTCAAATATCGTTGTCAGAAGGCTTATGTCATTATGATGTCGGACGGTGATGCAAACTATAGCTCTTATTGCGGTGATTATAATGTGCCTATTTTTGATTATGAGAACCGTCGCTATGCTTACGCTACCTTCGAGAATGGTTGGAGAAATTTTAATTCTTATAGCGGTAAGGACTATCAAGCTGCATTTGAATTTTTCGGACCGAGACAGGAGGCGGATAGAAGTTTTCAATGTGATTGGGCTTATAATTGGTCGTATGTATATGATAAGTTTTGGGATCGTGGGAACGGTTTGGCTTTTTTTCAGCAAAAAGCTCGCAGAAAAACGACTTTAAAGTCGGTGGAGAGGATGAGGCTGGTAAGAGTTGGGACGGCGATCCCAACGATTTCGGAGACTACAAAAAGCAAACCGTTCAGACATTTACTGTAGGTTTTGGTGGTGATATTACCGTCGATGGTGAAAATTATCTGAAACGCGGTGCAAGTAAAAAAAGAATGGTATTACCAAGCCAATAGATCGGAAGCCTTGGTTGCGGCATTTAAAAAAACATTACAGATACGATTAAAAAAATGACGCACTTCATAGCCAACCGATTCCTCCATTGACTGGTGGCACTGCTCCAGCAACTTCCAGCAGCGGTATTCCCGATTTAGCGGCAACCATTAAGCTGAATGCCCGCTCTTGGAGCAGTCAGATTTTATTTGATAAATTGAATAATAGTGATGGTAGACGGGAAGGTACGGTTACCCAGCCTTCCTTTGGTAATCGTAAAAACGTTGATCAACACGGGTTCTAATACTTACTTTATCGACGCCATCTCTGATGATAAAGTCGACAATGCCTATTTTGGTATCGAGAGTAGTGACAAAGACGAATGGAAAAAGCTGCTCAATTGGACGGGCAGAGTTGGCAGTAATGATAGTGCATACAAGCCTTACCGTGACCGTAAGCCCGGAGAGCGTGATTTGGGCGATATTTTGGATGGTTCTGTTGCCGCAGTCGGCAATCAGGAGCATGGTCGCCGCAAATATTTGGTTGCTGCAGCCAACGACGGTATGGTGCATATTTTCCAAAGTACAGATGGCAACCATCCTTATGATTTGAAAGTCAGCTATCTTCCTTCTGCAATGGAGCGCGAAAACGATGCTTCAGGCAACCCGATTACGCTTGCCAAAGTATTGAAAGACATTGCACATGCGGATTATGAAAAAAATCCATTGAAAAACCATAAATACGGCGTAAATGGTGGCTTTACCCTGCGTCAGACCCCTGTTGCAGAACAAGACAGTAAGTTTCAGCAACGTGTCTTTATGTTTGGCGCAATGGGACAAGGTGGACGTGGCGCATACGCTCTCAATATAGGCGGTAAAGAAAATCAAACCACCAATACCGGTCTAGATGCGGCTACTTTGAGCGATAAAGTTCCTTTGTTTGAAACGCCAAAAGGTGCTGCCAACGAATTAGGCTATACCGTTGGAACGCCGCAAATCGGTAGGATTTCTATAAGCCGTCCAGCCAATAACGGTCGGGTAGATGTAAGCAAAAATATTCGCTATGCAGGTTTTCTTGCTAGTGGTTATCGAGCTGAAGATACAGCAGATAAGCAAAATGAAACAGCATTGTATATTTACGAAATGCTGGGTAAAGAAGTAGGTACTGGCGATAAGCGTGGAGAAGATGCTGGTAAGGCTGGCAATCTATTGAAGAAAATTAAAGTTGAAAGTGGCGTGGGTGGTTTGTCCACTCCTGCCCTCTTGGATATTGATTTTGACGGTGTAGTAGATATTGCCTATGCAGGTGACCGTGGCGGTAATATGTACCGTTTTGATTTACGTGGTGAGAAACCTGATAATTGGATGGTTACTAAAATCTTTACTGGATCTCCAAGTAAGCCGATTACTTCTGCTCCTGCTGTTTCCCGCCGAAGTGCGAATAAATATGTTGTAATTTTTCGGTACGGGAAGTGAAATTTATCAAAATGACTTAGTTAATAAGGATATACAATCTATTTATGGTATTTACGAAGATTTTACACCCAGTGAGGAAGATTTACCCCAAAAATCAGAACGTAACCGCCGCTTCCGAAAGTGATTTGCAGCAACAGGAGATTCTTCCTGATCAAGAGGGGCAAGAAGGCTATATTTACCTAACCAACAATCAGGTTGCCAAAACCCAAAAAGGTTGGAGAATTAATTTGCGCGAAGGTGAGCGTGTTTCACTTAAGCCGACTATGATTCTGCGTACTGCCATCGTTACGATACGCAGTACACTTCCGATGGCGGTAAGACCATCGGCAAGGAGGAAGCGGAAAAAGATTTGTGTATGCCTGTCAGCAACAATAAGTCAACCGTAACCAGCACGACCTTCCTCGGCATCAATGCTGATAACGGCGGTGCACTCAATAAACGTAGTGCGCGTTTTACGCCTGAAACGTTTACGCGTAAACTGGACGGTTTTGGTACGCAATACGCCAATGGTTTGACTCAAGAAGGTATTGTTAGCTTTACCTTTATCGATCCGAACAAGCGTACAGACGATCCTGTTACCGTCGATGGTGATAGTGGTGGAACTGGTACGGATAAGGAGCTGGGTTATGGTTCTGGTACGCCTAACAACAAATGTTTCTCAGGCAAAGAGGGAGACCAGCGTAGCTTGCTGTTGAATAAAGGTAAATCGCTGGAAGTGAAAGGCCGTATCTGCGGTCTGCAACGTATCAGCTGGCGCGAGCTATTTTTTTCTGATTGGTTTAGTTAAACGTCGCATCCGATAGAAAGGTCGTCTGAAAACTTGGAAACAGGTTTTCAGACGACCTTCCTTTTTCTTTTGCGTGGCTCTTTTAGTTATTAATTGAATTTTGAGCGAGCAGTAAACTGGGGCTTTTGCGCGGATAAAGTCCACGCTAAATTTCCTGATAAATATTGCGACGCAACATTGGTCGTCAGGCTAAGTTTATCTGAGATCTTTGCAATAACATGAGTTATTAAAAATTTTATGCTCAATACCATTTTTCAAAAATGAAGAACCTCCCTGATTTCTTCTACTTTTTTTTCTCAATATCAGAAAGGTTTCAGTCAATTGAAAATTTTTTTAGCATATTTTTATAGTGGATTAACTTTAAACCGGTACAGCGTTGCCTCGCCTTGCCGTACTATCTGTACCGTCTGCGGCTTCGTCGCCTTGTCCTGATTTAAATTTAATCCACTATATGATGTATTGGATACGGGAGTCTGATTGATAAAACGAAGGTCGTCTGAAACCTAAAACAGGTTTCAGACGACCTTCGTTTGATATGCTTGGTTTAATTAACCCGGTTTGCCGTCCAAACGCGGGCGGATGAGCCAAGGGATGTATTTCCATGCGTAAAGCAGTAAGGACAGGGCAAACAAGACTGCGGAAGTGCGGATGCTGTGGGTGTAACCGGTGCCGCTGACGAAGGTTGCAATGATGCGGATGACAGTGGCGGCTATCATCAGCCAAAAGGCGACGGGTACGGATTTGGGTGGCGGATAGATGGAGTTGCCGGTATGCCCGAGCGCGGTGCGAGCCATCATGCCCAATGTCAGGACGCCGATGCCGCCGACGCCGATGAGATGTACGCCAAGATTAAGGAAAGAGCCGTGGAAGTAGGAAGCACCGATGGCAATCAATCCCAATCCTGTGAACAAATAGCCTGCGAACAAAATCCACAGCATCGGTTCTTTCAGAACGGCTTTATACCACCAGCGGTAAACCTGTACGGTAAAAAAATTACGCCCGCTGCAAAGGCAAAAAGCAGATGAAAGCCAAGGCAGGGGCATGGTGCGCCATCAGCATGGCAGTCAGCATGGGCAACCAGAGGGACGCATGCGCGACCCACATCGGGCTGGGGATTTGCGGAACATTCAGGCGTTTGGAGGTAAAGAAGGAAATAATCCGCATACCGATAAGGCCGATAAAACCTGAGACCATAATCAGACCGGACTGCAGCCCGCTGAGCAGTGCAGATGCGTTTCCGGCATGCAGTTGGAAGTGGAATGCGGCGTGCGTGCAGCCCAGGACGACGATGGCGAATACGGCGACGTAGTTGCGTTTGTTTTTGGAACGGATGACGGGCAATGCCATGCAAACTGCGCCGTACCAAAAAAACAGCGTGCCGAGTATGCCGCTGGCGGTTGCACCCCAGCCCGGAATGAAAACGGCAATCCTTGCTGCCAACCAAAAATGCGGTCAATCCTGCCAAAACGCCTCCGCGCGTGGGCGGCTGCCCCGTCCAAGTGGCAACGGCGGTCAATAGGAAGGCAATGACGACGAGTCCGGCATAGCCCCAGATCATCTCATGGGCGTGCCAATAAAAATTGGACAACTCGGGCGTACCCGTATAGCCGAAGCCCCAAAGCAGGATGGAGAGTGCGCCGTATAGTGCCGCCAGCGAGTAAAACGGGCGGAATGCCATTGCCCAAACAGGGTGTTTGAAAAAAAGGCGGTCATGGTAGTTCCTTGGTTTGCTTTTTGAATGGTTTGTTTTAGGTTTGAATAAACAGGAGGGTCGTCTGAAAACGCTAAAATCGTGCTTTTGGACTTTTCAGACGACCTTTTTTATCAGATTCCTTCGGGTTCCGGCAAAAACGGCTCGACTGCGGGAAACAGTTCGCGTTCTTCAAAACGGGCATGGTCGCGCAGAGTAACGGCAAAGTCTTTGTTCCATGCTTCGTTAAGATATTCAGGATTTGCCATCATGCTGCGCAGTTTGGCGTGTTCGGCTTCGAAACGTTCGCGCATCGCAACGGGAATATTCTGCCAATGCGGGGCGAACATGGTTTCTTCTTCGACAAAATGCGGTTCCAATTCAAGGAAATGGGCTTCGAGCTCTGTTCGATGGCTTTTCAGCGGGCGCGCGCAGGAGGCGGACGCAGAGTGAAAGGGCGTGATGGTGTTCGCGGGAAAGTTCGATAAGTGCTGGGTGGCGTTTTAACGGCTTCATAATATTTGATTATAATGATAATAAATTATCAAACTGCACTGGATTAATTCAAATGTTTCAGATATTATGAAACTTAATCATATATAAAGTCAAACACATAACGGCGACAGTTCTCCTTAGGACACACTGCCGCCGTTCCAAAAAAATAATATATTCAAACAGAGAAAACCATGTATCTGACGCAACATACGGATTATGGTCTGCGGGTATTGATTTATGCGGCCATAAACGACGATTCGTTAGTCAATATCGGAACCATTGCCGAAGCCTATAACATCTCCAAAAGTCATTTGATGAAAGTCGTTACCGCGCTTGTCAAAGGCGGATTTCTGACCAGTATAAGAGGTAAAGGAGGCGGACTACGTCTTGCCGACACACCCGATAAAATCAATGTCGGCGCGGTCGTGCGCCATCTTGAACCCATGCAGATTGTCGAATGCATGGGAGAAAACAATGAATGTCTGATTACGCCATCCTGCCGTCTTGCCGGTATTTTGGGCGGAGCGATTAAGGCTTTCTTTGCACATTTGGACGGGTTTACTTTGCAGGATTTGCTTAACAAGCCGACTTATGATTTGTTGTATGAGCCGAGAATTGAAATTTTTTTGTAGAAAAAAATGAGTAATAAGTCGGCATGATACGATTTTATGAAATTTAAGTTATCAATAGGTGTTTGCGTCTTAGGCGAAGATGGAGACATTTGATTTATTCTGATGATTGTAACATTTTGAACAGGTAAGGTTTTTATTTTAGGCAGCTTATCACCCAATCTAGGTAAAAAATTTTCTTTCCATTTCCATGGGTTTCCTGTTTGTAGTGACTAAAAATAAGCCTGAAAAAAATAAGCCGCAATCAGATATATTTGTATATCATTAAATTTGTTTCGTTATCGTGATTTTTTGTTCGTAATCTGGTTAGATGATGAACTTTTTTTCATTAAATACATTCTAATCCAATTAACTGAGGCATTAAGTCCTCTTTTTCTTTTGCCTGCATGATAATGAATAGCAATATCAAAAAAATCATGCGTATGATATTAAAAATGAGGAAATATTTTTTTAAATGGATATTCACTAAAAAAACAAATGTAAAAAATGGGTTGCAAACACAAATTGTTGCTATTATCATGCGTTGATTATGAATAAAGAACGAATTTTAACTCCTTCTGTCGTCATCTCGGTGGTTTTGATCCACGCGGGTTTGGTCGCGTTGTTATGGCAGGCACACAAGCCGCCTGTGCCGGAAATGATGAATATTGAGTTTGTCGATTTGGCAGATTTGGGCGGCGATGGTGGTGGAGACGGTAGTCCTGAGGGCGAAGGTGCGCCGGCGGCTCCGGAAAAGATCCCTGAGCCTGAAAAAGCCAAAAACCGAAACCCAAGCCGGTTGAGCCTACAAAGCCTGTTATCAAGCCGGTGGTGACGAAAAAAAGAGGATGCTGATATCCAGCAGCCTAAAGAGAAGCCGAAGCCGGTTGAAAAACCGAAACCTGAACCTAAGCCGGAACCCAAACCTGAGCCTAAACCGGAGCCACGCCCAGAGCCTAAGCCTGAACCTAAAACAGAATCCAAGCCTGCACCTCAAGCTTCGGAATACACCGGTACTAAAACCGGTCCGAATACTGCGGAAAACGGAAAAGGCAGTGGAGAAGGTAAGGCCCTTCACGGTGAGGGTAAAGGAAGTGGTGGCGGTACGAAAGGTACCGGCAGCGGACGCGGTGAGGGCAGTGGATCAGGCAGTGGCGGTGCCAAAGGTGAGCATGGATCAGGTACCGGTAGCGGCGGAGGTGCAGGAGGTGGAAGCGGTGGCCCTCCTGCTGTCGTAGATAAAGGTTTCCTGCCTACACCGGCTTACCCGCCCCTCTCTTTAGAAAATGGGGAGGAAGGAGTAGTTCATTTATCTATTCTTGTTCAGCCCGGTGGTAAGGTTGTAAAAGTTACCGTAACTAAAAAGTAGCGGATTCCAACGTTTGGATAATGCAGCAAGGAAGGCAGCTACTGCCGCCGGCAGCAGATACCCTACAAAACCGTTTGACAGAATACCGGGGTAAAATTAATTTCCAACTTCAGTAAATGAACGCGAATTACCTGTATTTTGACAAAAAAAGAAATTTTTTTTAATTTTATTTTTTTAATCTGGAAAAAAATTATGGATTTGAAATTAGTGTTTGAATCAGGCGATTTCGTCCTGATTAGTGTATTCGTACTGATGCTGGTGATGAGCATTGTTACTTGGTGCCTGATTATCCTGCGCACTATCAAACTGAAAAAAAGCCAAAAAGTGCCAATGCTGAAGTAAAAACGCAAATGCTAAATGCTTTTTACGCTGTCGGAAGCGGTACAAAAAGTGAAAAGCATTGATTCACCGATGAGCCGTGTGGCGGACGAATCCCTGCGTGCCTACCAAAGCTATCGTCAAAGCAATGCGAAAAACACTTACTACCGAACTGCCTTTGAACGAATACCTCGTCATTCAAATCCGAAACAGTATGGAGCAAGCCATGCGCCAGTTTGACTACGGTATGACTGCTTTGGCATCCATTGGTGCAACCGCTCCATTTATCGGTTTATTCGGTACGGTTTGGGGAATTTACCATGCTTTAATCAATATCGGTCAAAGCGGACAAATGAGTATTGCTGCCGTTGCCGGTCCGATTGGTGAGGCGTTGGTATCTACTGCTGCCGGTTTGTTTGTCGCCATTCCTGCTGTTTTGGCGTACAACTTCCTCAATCGCGGTAAGAAAACCCTCTCTCAAGATATGGACGCTTTCGCACACGATTTACACGTCCGCCTGTTGAATCAAAAGGACTAAATTATGGCATTCGGCTCAATGAATTCCGGCGATGACACGCCGATGTCGGACATCAACGTTACGCCTTTGGTCGATGTTATGCTGGTGTTGTTGATCGTTTTCATGATCACCATGCCCGTATTGACCCACTCGATTCCTTTGGAATTGCCGACCGCTTCGGAAAAAAAGCGGCAAAGCAGAAGGAAAAAGCAGCCTAAAGACCCGCTGCGACTGACGATAGATGCCAACGGCAGCTACTATGTCGGTGGTGATTCTGCGACTAAAGTCGATATTGATACGGTGATTTCACGTTTGAAAACCGAGAAGCAGGAAAATGCGGATACGATCGTAGCAATTGCGGCTGATAAAGCAGTCGAGTACGAATACGTCAATAAGGCGCTCGAAGCTGCGCGTGAAGCCGGTATCAGTAAAATCGGCTTTGTAACTGAAACTAAGGCGCAATAGGATTATCAGCAGATAAAGGTCGTCTGAAAGGCTAAAAGGCTTTTCAGACGACCTTTTATAATGGGTTGCCACTCTTTGCTTTGCTATCTTCCTCAACAAGGTAAGCATCGGGCAGGTGGTAGGCTGGGGAAGTGATAAAGGTCGTCTGAATCACTACCAAGCGTTTTCAGACGACCTTTCGTGTTAAATACAACAGGAACAGTACGGATTTGCGTCCCGTCAATGCAGACCATACGACGACCGATTACAATAACTCGGAATTTTCCGGATTTCCGATATTCAAGTTGTCCATTTCTTCTTGATGCGTAGCAAACCATGCTCCGACGACTTGGTTGACTTCTTCTATGCCTTGCTTTTTTTAAGGCTGGAAAATAGTTGTACGCTGATGCGTTGACGGGTCATATAGGGTTTGAGCGATTTTTTGACTGCGCCTAAAGTTTTGATTTGCTCGTTTTTCGACAGTTTGTCGGCTTTCGACAACAAAAATATGCACAGGGCGGCCGGTGATGTGGAAAAAAAGTCCAGCATCCGCAAATCCAGCTCTTTTCAATGGGTGGCGCGCATCCATAATCAACACCAAGCCGATGAGCTGGCGCCGTTGTTGAAGGTAGTCGCCCAAGAGTTTGACCCAATGCGTACGGATGGCTTCGGGAACTTGTGCATAGCCGTAGCCCGGCAAATCGACCATGAAGCTGCCGTTGCTCAATTCGAAGAAATTGATGTGTTGGGTACGCCCCGGCGTTTTGGAAACGTAGGCGAGCCGGACATGGTTGGTCAGGGTATTGATCGCGCTGGATTTGCCTGCGTTGCTTCGTCCGACAAATGCGATTTCTGCGGGTGTGTTGGGCAGGTCTTTGAGATGGTTGACGGTGGTGAAGAATTTGGCGTTCTGAAAGAGGTTCATCCGTATTTCCTTGTTCCCTGAGACGGAGTGGCGGAATTTGCTGTGTTCATGTTGCGAAACATGGTAGTAATTTAATGTAAATCTAGTATAGAATAGCACGTTTATAGAATTATCGGTTTTTATCGGGTAAAATTTATCCGGCGTTTTGAGTATAAAAAAGGCATTGTCGCGGTATGCAATGCTGTAATCAGGAGCACTCCATGAAACGATTGACTTTAGCGGCCTTGGTTTTGGCTGCCGGCGCGGCTGTCGCTGCCCCGAAAGCGGATATTGCAAAAGGCAAAGAAGTGGCTACTACCATTTGTGCGGCATGTCATGCGGCGGACGGCAACAGCGGCATCGCCATGTATCCAAAGCTCGCCGCGCAACACAGTGCCTATATCTACCGTCAAACCTTGGACATTAAAGAAGGCAAACGTACAAACGGTTCCGCCGCTGTGATGAAACCTATGGTGATGAACCTGTCCGAACAAGACATTCTGAATGTATCCGCATTCTATGCCAAACAACAGGCCAAATCCGGCGAGGCTAACCCGAAACAAAAATGATCCTGTTTTGGGCGGCAAAAATCTACCGAGGCGGTTTGGTGGATAAAAAAAGTTCCTGCCTGTATGTCCTGCCACGGCCCCAGCGGCGCGGGTATTCCGGGCGGCGGTACCGAAATCGGCGCATATCCGCGCTTAGGCGGCCAACATATGTCTTATGTGGTCGATCAAATGAAGGCTTATAAATCCGGACAACGCAAAAACGCGATTATGGAAGATATTGCCAAACGCCTGACCGAAGAAGAGTTGAATGCGGTTTCCAACTTCATCCAGGGTCTGCATTGATTCCTATCGGTCCGTCTGTTTGCGGATGATGTGAATATCAAGGTCGTCTGAAAACGCTTGCCCTCGGGCGGTTGTTTTCAGACGACCTTGTGCGATGGTATGCCGCCGCTTTTTGAGGCAATAAGTATTTTCAAATGGCAGCCTTTGGCTTTTTGCCCCATCATGTCTATTTTTCGTGCCGTTCGATAATCGGGTCGCTTCCGAATCCCGACCATCCCTGTATTCTTTATCAAATCAAACCGCTATGAGCAAATCCTCTTCATCCGTCCCCCTTATCCGCAAACCTTGGTTCGCTTTTTTAAGCTCCATGCGTTTTGCCGTTGCCCTGCTCAGTCTTTTTGGGCGTCGCTTCGGTTATCGGGACGGTGTTGCAGCAAAACCAGCCGCAGGTCAATTATGTTGTGAAATTCGGTCCATTTTGGTCGCAGATTTTCAACTTTTTAGGCTTGTACGATGTTTATGCGTCCGCTTGGTTTGTGGTCATCATGATGTTTTTGGTGATATCGACCAGCTTGTGCCTGATTCGCAATGTTCCGCCTTTTCTCCGCGAAATCAAATCATTCCGTGAAAACGCTAAAGAAAAATCATTGGCGGCGATGCGCCATTCGACTGTGTTGGAAGGCAAGATGTCGTCTGAAATCGCCAGGCGTTATCTCGAAGTACAAGGCTTCAGCTGCAAAACCGTAACGCGCGAAGACGGATCGGTTTTGGTTGCTGCTAAAAAAGGGGCGATGAACAAGTGGGGCTATATTTTTGCCCATACCGCGCTGATTGTGATTTGCTTGGGCGGCTTGATAGACAGCAACCTCCTGCTGAAAATCGGTATGCTGACCGGACGCGTCGTGCCGGACAATCATTCCGTCTATGCCAAAGACTTCAAACCGGAAAGCATTTTGGGTACGTCGAACCTGTCGTTCCGCGGCAATGTAAACATTACCGAAGGGCAAAGTGCGGACGTGGTCTTCCTCAATGCCGACAACGGGATGCTGGTTCAGGATTTGCCGTTTGAAGTGAAGCTGAAGAAATTCCACATCGACTTTTTACAATACCGGGATGCCGCGTGATTTTTGCCAGCGATTTGGAAATTACCGACAAGGAAAGCGGCAAAAAATCCGAACACACCATCCGCGTCAACCATCCGCTGACGCTGCACGGCATCACCATCTATCAAGCGAGCTTTGCCGACGGCGGCTCCGATTTGAAGTTCAAAGCCTGGAATTTGGGCAATCCCAGCCGCGAGCCGGTTACGCTCAGGGCGACATCTATGCGCGACTTCCCGCTCGACATCGGCAATACGTCCTACAAACTGGAGTTTGACCAATTCACGTCTATGAACGTGGAAGACATGAGCAAGTCGTCTGAAAAAGAGCAAACCCTGCAATCAGCGATTAACGACGTGCGCGCCGTCTCTCAAGAAAAACAAAAAAATACACCAACATCGGCCCGTCCGTTGTTTACCGAATCCGCGACAAAGCGGGTCAGGCTGTCGAATATAAAAAAACTATATGCTGCCCGTCAAGCAGGAACAGGATTATTTCTTCATCACCGGTACGCGCACAGGCCTGGAACAGCAATACCGTTGGCTGCGCATTCCTGCCGATAAGACTTTCAAACCCGATACCTTCATGGCGATGCGCGAACTTTTGAAAGACGAAGCCGCACGCAAAGCCGTCATCCGCAACGCGACCTTGAACGCGCCCGACAACATCCGCGAGCAATTCACCCTTGCCGCCGAAAACACCTTGGGCATTTTTGCGAAAGGCGGCTATTTGGCGTTGGACGAATTTATCACCAAAAACATCCCCAAAGAGCAGCAGGAAAAAATGCAAGGATATTTTTACGAAATGCTGTTCGGCGTCATGAACGCCGTATTGGAAGAAACCATCCAAAAATACAAGCTGCCCGCATGGCCTCAAGACGAAGCGCGCAACCGCTTCCTGCTGCACAGCATGGACGCCTATACCGGTCTGACCGAATACCCCGCCCCCATGCTCCTGCAACTGGACGGCTTTGAAGAAGTCCGCTCCTCCGGCTTGCAAATGACCCGTTCGCCCGGTGCATTTTTTTAGTCTATTTAGGCTCTGTTTTGCTGGTTCTCGGCACGATATTTATGTTCTACATCCGCGAGAAACGCGCGTGGGTCCTGTTTTCAGACGACCACATCCGCTTTGCCATGTCTTCCAGCCGCAACGAGCGCGACCTGCAAAAAGAGTTTCCGCAACATACACAAAGCCTGCAACGACTGGCGAAAGATTTAAACCATGACGCATAACCATAACCCCCTACCCGAACACGAGCTGCTGACGCACAAATCGTTCCTCAAGTCCCTGAATACGGTCGACTGCCTATTCGCCCTCCTGACCGCAGCCGGCGCATTCTTCGCCCAAACCCGCATTCAGCACGCCATGGACATCTACGAAATGGTGATTTTGTGGGCAAGCGCGGGCATTACCGTCTTTTTAGGCTGGTTTTTTTCAAACCCATGCGCTGGTTTGCCCCCTTGTGTGCCGTCCTCGCATACGGCGCCGTCATGCTCTACGATGGCGAAATCACGCATTCCGACAGCTTCCTGCTCAAATACTTCCTCAGCAGCCAGTCCGCGATTATGTGGCAATGCGCCTTCGTTTTCTTCGCACTCTTCGCCTATATCACCGGTGCCGTGTTGGCACAACGCAAAAAAACGTCGCCACCAACACCCTGCTCGGCATGGGTTCCGTATTCGCCTGGGTGTCCGCCGTCGCAGGCTTTACCGGACTTTTAGTGCGCTGGCACGAAAGCTACCTCCTGCGCCCTGACGCAGGACACATCCCCGTTTCCAACCTCTACGAAGTCTTCATCCTCTTCCTCGTCATCACCGCCCTGATGTACCTCTACTACGAAGCACGTTTCGCCGTACAAAAACTCGGCGGCTTCGTCTTCAGCTTCATGGCGATCGTCGTCGGCTTCGTCCTTTGGTACAGCTTTTCCCGCGAAGCACACACCATCCAACCCCTGATTCCCGCCCTGCAATCATGGTGGATGAAAAATCCACGTCCCCGCCAACTTCATCGGCTACGGCGCATTCTGTATTGCCGCCATGCTCGGCATCGCCGAACTTTGGGCATTGAGAAACGAAAACGCCGGCAAAAAATCATCGCTGCCGCCTTCGCAAGTCATCGAAGAAGTCATGTACAAAGCCATCGCCGTCGGCTTTCTGTTCTTCACCATCGCCACCATCCTCGGCGCACTGTGGGCGGCTGACGCATGGGGACGCTACTGGAGCTGGGACCCGAAAAGAAACTTGGGCATTCATTGTCTGGCTCAACTACGCCGTCTGGCTGCACCTGCGCCTCGTCGCCGGCTGGCGCGGCAAAATCCTCGCATGGTGGGCAGTCATCGGACTGTTCGTTACCGCCTTCGCCTTCATCGGCGTCAACATGTTCCTGAGCGGCCTGCACTCTTACGGCACCTTGTAAGGTCAAAGCACAATAAAGAAAGGTCGTCTGAAAAGCTTATATGGTTTTCAGACGACTTTTTTTGAAAATACAGGGCATGCTTGTCCCCCTTTTGCTTTGATAGCTTCGGTTTATAGTGGATTAACTTTAAACCAGTACGGCGTTGCCTCGCCTTGCCGTACTATCTGTACTGTCTGCGGCTTCGTCGCCTTGTCCTGATTTAAATTTAATCCACTATAAAACAGAGATCGCACCCGTAAGAAAAAAAGGAGTATGCCAGCTCCCTTAAACAGAGGTCGTCTAAAAATAGTTTTATATTTTCAGACGACCTTTTCTTTGCATAAAGCACTAAAGGCTTAGTAGCGGTAAGCTGCCAGTTTGCGCCGTATTTCAGGAATAGCGGCTTTCGCGGCACGCTCCCCCTCGGCGATCGCACGTTGTTTTTGGCTGAAGCCGCCGACCGCGCCTAAGTCCAAGACTTGGGGATGGATGACGACATTTGCTTGGCTTAATTGATGTTGCAGGGCAGATTGCGACATGACGTTGATGGATTGGTCGAGGTAGGAGAAAAAGCCTTGTTTGAGGTTTTTAGACGGCCTGTCGGAAATATCAACGGCGATGATGAAGTTTGCTCCCTGTTTTTTTGCCGCGCTGACGGGTACGGGCTGGGTCAGTCCGCCGTCAACGTATCGACGGCCGCCGATCAGGACGGGTTGGAACACGTTGGGGATGGCGGCGGATGCGCGGACTGCCTGTCCGGCATTGCCGCGGTTGAAGGCGACGGCTTTGGAAGATTCGAAGTCGGTGGCGACGGCGGCGAATTTAATCGGGAAGTCTTGAATCGGGCGGTTACCGACTTTGCGGTTGATGTAGTCTTGCAGTTTTTGTCCTTTGATGAAGCCGCTGGTGGATAGGGTCAGATCGACCAAATCGGTTGAGCCGAGAATTTCGGCTTCCAATTCCAAACGGTCGGGACTTGCGCCGGAGGCATACAGGCTGCCGACGATGGCGCCTGCCGACGTACCGGTAATGATTTTGACGGGGATGCCGTTTTGTTTGAGGACTTTGATGATGCCGATATGGGCAAACCCTTTGGATGCGCCGCCGCCGAGTGCCAAGGCAACGACTGCCTGCGGTTTGGGGGAGGGGTGATTTGGGTGTTGTGCCGCGGCGGGTTGACGGGGGAAGTGTTGCTTGGACATGCGCTGAGGATCAGAACGGAAGAGATGGTCAGCGCGGTATGGAAAAACGGAGGAAAAGGGGGATTTCATTTTCAGACGACCTCAGTGTAAGAAGGATGTTTTTGTCAGGGTGATAATGGAACACGGTAAATTTTATCTTATCGGTTACGTTAAGATATTATCGTTTGGCATTATCGCACAGCAAGAGGTCGTCTGAAAAACGGTTTGTCATTGTTTTTCAGGCTTTTTTTACTGCCGTATAGTCTGCCGGTGCGGGAGGGGCGGTTTCCGGCATGATGATGACGGTACTTGAACGGTCGTCCGTCAGCATTTGTGCGGCTTGTTGTACTTCTTCGGCGGTTACGGCCTGTATGCGGCGGCGGATTGCGGCTTCATCGGAATATTTGAACCCGCGCGCTTCCAAACGACCCATCAGCGAAGCTTGTGAAACCATGGAGTCGCGCGCGTAGATTTCGCCCGCCAATGCCTGTGCTTTGATGCGGTCGAGTTCTTCTTTTGCTGATGCCGTTGTCGGCGATGTCTTTGATTTCGGACTTCATCTGCGTAAGCAGGGTCTCGGCGGATACGTTTTCAGCAGGCATTCCAAATACGCCGAAAAGCGGCATTTCGCGGCTGAGCAGGTCGTAATGGGCATTTGCGCTTAATGCGGTCTGTTTACCGCGTACGAGGTTTTTGTCCAAACGGCTGGAGGTGTTGCCCGCCAAAACGTCGGTCAGGACATCCAAGGCGTAAGGCAGCTTATCGTTAAGGCGGGAGAGGGCGGGAACGCGCCAGCTGATGGCAACCAACGGTTGACGGGTTACGGGAGAGGAAGCTTGGGCAAAGGAAGGGGCGCGTTTGACCGGTTCGGCTTTCAGGTTGTTCCGTTCAGGCAAAGATTTACGCGGTATTTTGCCGAACAATCCTGCCGCCGTGCGCAGGGTCTGTTTGGCATCGACATCGCCGACGATGACCAAAAACGGCATTATTGGGTGCGTAAAATTGTTTGTACCAAGCACGCAAATCGTCGGCACGCAAGGTGTGCAGGTCTTCCATATAGCCGATAACGGAGGCTTTCATGGAGGGTAGGGTGAAGCTGTTCAGGTAGATTTGCTCCCACATCTTCCCGCCGGCATCGTCTTCTGTACGCTGGCGGCGTTCTTCTCGGATAACGTTCATTTCGTTAGCGAACTCTTTATCGCTGAAATTGAGGTTGTGCATCCGGTCGGCTTCAAGTTTGAGGACTTCGGGCAAGTTGGCAGAGGCGATATTGGCGTAATATACCGTTTCGCTGCGGTTGGTATAGGCATTGTCATCGCCGCCCAAACGGGCGATGCGGCTGCTGTATTCGCCTGATGGTGCGGAAGGCGTACCTTTGAACATCATGTGTTCTAAGGCGTGGCTTAATCCGCTTTTGCCCGGTTTCTCATCCACGCTGCCGACTTTGTACCAAATCTGGGAAACGGCGACAGGTGCACGGCGATCTTCTTTGACGATGATTTTTCAGACCGTTGGGCAGGGGTTTGGGACAAGGTTTGTGCGAAGGTGGCGCAAGAGAGGAGGCAGGCAGATAGAAAAAAACGTAACGGCTCAGCATAATGGCTCCTAATAAATGGCAATGGACAGACTGTAACAATAAATTTGCCCTCAGGCTATAAAAAGGTCGTCTGAAAACCCCGATTCAAGGTTTTCAGACGACCTTTCCACATCCTAAAGTCAGGACAATGAGACTTACACAATGCCTTGCGCCAGCATCGCATCGGCGACTTTGACGAAACCGGCGATGTTCGCACCGTTGACGTAGTTGGTTTTGCCGTTTTCAGTGCCGTATTTCAGGCAGGGATTCGTGGATGCTTTGCATGATGTCGAATAGGCGTTGGTCGACTTCTTCGCGGCTCCAAGCTAGACGGACGGCGTTTTGGCTCATTTCAAGCCTGAAGTTGCCACGCCGCCGGCGTTGGAGGCTTTGCCTGGCGCATACAGGATGCCCGCTTTGACAAACTGCTCGACCGCGCCCAAAGTAGAAGGCATGTTCGCACCTTCGGCAACGACGTAGCAGCCGTTTGCCAGCAGGGGTTTTGGCGGCTTCTTCGTCCAATTCGTTTTGGGTCGCGCAGGGCAGGGGCGACTTCGGCGGCAACGCCCCACGGTTTTTTTGGTTTTCAAAGTATTTCAAACCTTGTTCTTTGGCATAGGTGGAAACACGTTCGCGACGGATTTCTTTCAGCTCGATAAGCGCGGCGAGTTGGTCTTCGGTCATGCCGCTGTCGGGGAAGAGGACGAAGCCGTTGGAGTCGGAAACGGTCAGCACTTTCGCGCCCAGCTGGATGGCTTTTTCGGCGGCGTATTGTGCGACGTTGCCGGAGCCGGAAATCAGCACGCGTTTGCCTTCAATCGAATCGCCGCGCGTTTGCAGCATGGATTGGGCGAAGTACACGGTACCGTAGCCGGTCGCTTCAGGACGGATAAGGCTGCCGCCCCATTCGAGGCCTTTGCCGGTCAGGACGGAGGCAAATTCGTTGCGGATTTTTTTGTATTGTCCGAAGAGGAAACCGATTTCGCGGCCGCCTACGCCGATGTCGCCCGCAGGTACGTCGGTGTTCGGGCCGATGTGGCGGTAGAGTTCGTTCATAAAGGCTTGGCAGAAACGCATCACTTCGGCGTCGGATTTGCCTTTGGGGTCGAAGTCGGAACCGCCTTTACCGCCGCCCATAGGCAGGGGTGGTCAGGGCGTTTTTGAATACTTGTTCAAAGGCGAGGAATTTCAATACGCCTAAATCGACGGTCGGGTGGAAACGCAAGCCGCCTTTGTAAGGGCCGATGGCGGAGCTCATTTGAATACGGTAACCGCGGTTGACTTGGACTTGTCCTTTGTCGTCCACCCAAGTGACGCGGAACATAATGACGCGTTCAGGTTCGACGATGCGTTCAAGCAGGTTTTTGTTGGGTGTATTTCGGGTTTTTTTGCCAAAAAAACGGGCCCAAGCTCATGAATACTTCTTCAACCGCTTGGTGAAACGGCTCTTGATTGGGGTTACGTTGTTTGAGGTTGGCAAACAAGGCGTTCAAATCGGTCATTTTATGCTCCCTGTGGATTAGATTGGAAAGGATGATGAATTTGTGGAAAGCAATATAAACCTAATTTTTTTGCCTGCCAAGCGGTTTTGATGAAAAATTGTTGACATTATTTTTTTTGAGAATTTTATTATTTGGTATATATAACCAATAAAAATATAAAAAAATATTTTTTTGAAAAATTCCATTATTTAAAAAAATAAATTGGTTATATATTCTAAGTAATTAAACTAGAAATTTGAAACGAGAGAGTGTAAAAAAATTCGATTCAGCGCAAATTTTCATGTGAAAACGGTCAATATTGTCAACAATTTTACGAAAATTACCCTTGGAAAATAGGGTAAGAAGGAAAATAACATATTGAAAGATGAACCTTGTTATTAAATAGATGTCTAGGTAAAGGATGTAGTCAGCTTTCTAAAGCTACCCCTTATAATTCAGTATGATATATTTCGCTCTGATATAATGTGCGGGCAAGGCGTACGGAAGCCGGCGTCTTGTCTTTTTTCAACTTTAGATACTAAGGAACTTATATGTGCGGTATCGTCGGCGCTATCCGCGCCAATCACAATGTAGTCGATTTTCTGACCGACGGTCTCAAACGCCTTGAATATCGGGGCTACGACTCGTCGGGTATCGCCGTGAATATGGACGGCAAAATCAAACGCGTGCGCCGTGTCGGCCGCGTGCAGCTGATGGAGGACGCCGCGCGCGAAAAAGGCGTGTTCGGCCATATCGGCATCGGCCATACCCGCTGGGCGACCCACGGCGGCGTAACCGAACCCAACGCCCACCCCCACATCTCCGGCGGCATGATTGCCGTCGTCCACAACGGCATCATCGAAAACTTCGAAGCCGAACGCGAACGCCTCAAAGCCTTGGGTTACACCTTCGAATCGCAAACCGACACCGAAGTCATCGCTCACAGTGTCAATCACGAATACACCCAAAACGGCGGCAAACTGTTTGAAGCCGTCCGCGCTGCCACCGCCCGTTTCCACGGCGCGTACGCCATCGCCGTGATGGCGCAGGACAAACCTGAAGAAATGGTGGTCGCACGCATGGGCTGCCCGCTCTTGGTGGCATTGGGCGACCAAGAAACCTTCATCGCCTCCGACGTGTCCGCCGTCATCGCCTTTACCCGCCGCATCGCCTATTTGGAAGACGGCGACATCGCCGTATTGAGTGCGAACGGTATCGACAAATTGATCGACAAGACTGGTGCCGAAACCCAACGCACCGTCAAAGTATCCGAACTGTCGCTCGCTTCACTGGAATTGGGCCCATACAGCCACTTCATGCAGAAAGAAATCCACGAGCAGCCGCGCGCCATCGCCGATACCGCCGAAGTCTTCCTTGACGGCGGCTTCGAACCAGAAAAACTTCGGCGCGAACGCACGCGAAGTGTTCGATGACATCCACAGCATCAAAATCCTCGCCTGCGGCACGTCCTACTACGCCGCGCTGACCGCCAAATACTGGCTCGAATCCATCGCCAAAATCCCGACCGATGTCGAAATCGCCAGCGAATACCGCTACCGCGACGTGATTGCCGATCCGAAACAACTGATCATCACCATCTCCCAATCCGGCGAAACCTTGGACACGATGGAAGCCCTGAAATACGCGAAATCCTTAGGGCACAAACACAGCCTGTCCATCTGCAACGTCATGGAATCCGCCCTGCCGCGCGAAAGCGAATTGGTGCTGTACACCCGCGCCGGTGCAGAAATCGGCGTCGCCTCCACCAAAGCGTTCACCACGCAACTGGTTGTATTGTTTGGCTTGGCGGTGACGCTGGGCAAACAGCGCGGTTTGGTTTCCGCCGAAAAAGCGAGCGAATACGTCGAAGAACTGCGCCAACTGCCCGGCAGCATCCAACACGTTCTCAACCTTGAGCCGCAAATCGCCGCATGGGCGCAAAAATTTGCCAAGAAAAACAGCGCACTGTTTTTAGGCCGCGGCATCCACTTCCCGATTGCCCTCGAAGGCGCGTTGAAGCTGAAAGAAATCACCTACATCCACGCCGAAGCCTATCCCGCAGGCGAACTGAAACACGGCCCGTTGGCCTTGGTGGACGAAAACATGCCCGTCGTCGTGATTGCCCCGAACGACAGCTTGTTGGACAAAGTGAAAGCCAATATGCAGGAAGTCGGCGCACGCGGCGGCGAACTCTTCGTCTTCGCCGATTTGGACAGCAATTTCAACGCCACCGACGGCGTGCACGTCATCCGCGCCCCGCGCCACGTCGGCGTACTCTCGCCAATCGTGCACACCATCCCCGTGCAGCTCCTCTCCTACCACGCCGCCCTCGCACGCGGCACGGACGTAGACAAACCGCGCAACCTGGCGAAATCCGTTACGGTTGAATAAAGCCCGATTTGAACGGTAAAAGGTCGTCTGAAAACTGGATTCCCAAGTTTTCAGACGACCTTTTTAAATCGACGCGCGCTTTGGATAAACCGAACCCGTAGCGTGGGCTTTGCCCGCGAGATTTGCCGCCTGCCAGTCTAAATCGGACAGTTGTCCTCGCATCTGTTTCGTAGGTATAGCTGAATTACTTTATTTTCGCTATGCAACTTACCTACTTTTCGTCATTCCCGCGCAGGCGGGAATCCATTTTTGAAATTTAGAAACTGTTTTTTTAAATCAAGGTTTCTCAGGTTTTACGATGGATTCCCGCCTGCGCGGGAAATGACGGAATTTGATGATATGCTGTATTTAAGGTTAAGTATGCTTGCTATAGAACCCGCGCTACGGTTTTGCTTTGACGGTATCTCATTCATTTCCTAATCTGATTAAGAAAGGGTGGGTTTGAGATTGAAAGATGTTGTCTGAAAAACTTAGGTTTCCGAGTTTTCAGACGACCTCAGCCCGTTTTGGGTTTATAATTTCCTTTTTTTCCCAACTGATTTCCCCGTTTACCATGATCGATTTAGAAACCAAACGCCTTGAAACCCAAGCCATGCTTGATAATGCCGAGCTTTTGTTCGACCAAGACCAATGCCGTGCCGCGCTGCAAAAAGTGGCGGACGAGATTACGCGCGACTTGGGGGACAAATATCCGCTCCTGCTGCCTGTGATGGGCGGGGCGGTGGTGTTTACAGGGGCAGTTGCTGCCGCTGTTGCGCTTTCCGTTGGACTTTGATTATGTTCATGTTTCCCGTTACGGCGACAAGCTGGCGGGCGGGGCGTTCAACTGGAAACGGATGCCCGACCCTGAGCAGATTCGGGGCCGTCATGTGGTTGTGTTGGACGATATTTTGGATGAGGGCCACACGATGTCGGCGATTCAGTCCAAGCTCTTGGAAATGGGGGCGGCAAGCTGCCGTGCGGCTGTGTTTGCCAACAAGTTGATCGACAAGGAAAAACCGACCAAAGCGGATTATGTCGGGCTGGATGTTCCCAACCGCTACGTCTTCGGCTACGGTATGGACGCGGCGGGCTGCTGGCGCAATTTGGGCGAGATTTACGCGCTCAACCAAGGCTGAGACAAGATTAAAAAAGGTCGTCTGAAAACCTTTTCAGACGATCTTTGTGCCACCATATCGCGCTATGTTGCGGGTGAACGGACGATACTTTCGCCCACACCGGCCGAATAAAATCATCAGGGAACACATCATGATCAACCTTTTAATCATTACCCACGAGGCAGTAGGCGAAGCCTACCGCAGCCTGACCCATCATTTCTTCCCCACAGGAATGCCGGAAAACATCCGCATCCTTGGCGTGGAGCCTGACGAAGACCAAAACGACATCATCAACAATGCCATCGCCGCGCTGCAAGAGTTTCCTGAAAACCACGGCGTATTGATTATGACCGACATCTTCGGCGCGACGCCGTGCAACGCTGCCCGCAGGCTGGTTCGCGCGGGCAAATCCGCCATCCTGACCGGACTGAACGCGCCGATGATGATTAAAGCGACCCAATACTCGCCCATGGCGGAAGACCTCGCCGCCTTCACTGAAACGGTCAGGGAGGCCGCCGTCAAAGGCATTTTCGCCATCACCGCCGAACCGGAAGATTTGGTGTGCAAACAGCACGCCGAAGCCGTCTAAGCCTACCGACACGTTTTCAGACGACCCCGCACACCCGAAAGCCGAACATGCAAAAACAACAAATCGAAATCATCAACAAACTCGGACTCCACGCCCGCGCTTCCAGCAAATTCACCCAAACCGCGTCTCAGTTTCAAAGCGAAGTTTGGGTAACGAAAAACGGAAGCCGCGTCAATGGCAAAAGCATCATGGGCTTAATGATGCTCGCCGCCGCCAAAGGCACGATCATCGAGCTGGAAACCGACGGCTTGGACGAAGCCGCCGCCATGAAGGCATTGACCGACTTAATCAACGACTACTTCGGCGAGGGCGAATAATGAGTATCGTGCTGCACGGTGTCGCCGCGGGCAAAGGCATCGCCATCGGACAAGCCCACCTGATTACGCGCGGGACGGCTGAAGTGCCGCAATATGACGTTTCAGACGACCTCATCGACGCCGAAGCCGCCCGTTTCGATGCCGCCATCAAAGCCACGCGCAAAGAGTTGGAACAGCTTCGCAGCGCGATTCCCTAAAACGCCCCGACCGAATTGGGCGCGTTTATTTCGCTGCACCTCATGCTGCTGACCGACGTAACCCTCTCGCGCGAACCCGTCGATATTTTAAAAGAACAAAAAATCAACGCCGAATGGGCGTTGAAACAGCAAAGCGACAAGCTTGCCGCCCAGTTCGACAACATCGAAGACGACTACCTGCGCGAACGTAAACAAGACATGCTGCAAGTCGTCCGCCGCATCCACAACAACCTCGTCGGGCAAAGCAACGACTTAAACCTCAACGAAGGCTTGTTTGAAGACACCATCCTGATCGCCCACGACCTCTCCCCCGCCGACACCGTCCTCTTTAAAGAGCAGCGCATTACCGCCTTCGTTACCGACGTCGGCGGCCCGACCAGCCACACCGCCATCCTAGGCCGCAGCCTCGACATCCCTTCCGTCATCGGGCTGCACAACGCCCGCAGGCTCATTACCGAAAACGAAACCGTCATCGTCGACGGCATCAACGGCGTCCTCATCATCGATCCGGACGAAGTCGTCCTCAACGAATACCGCCGCCTCGCCCGCGAATACCGCCTCCACAAGCGCGAACTCAACAAGCTCAAAAAAACTGCCGCCACCACCGCCGACGGCATCAACATCGAGCTGCTCGCCAACATCGAATCCGCCGAAGACATCAAAGCCCTGCACAACTTCGGCGCAGACGGCGTCGGACTCTTCCGCAGCGAATTCCTCTATCTCAACCGCGACACCATGCCGACCGAAGACGAGCAGTACGAAGTGTACAGCGCGATTGTGAAAAAAATGAAAGGCAAAAGCATCACCATCCGCACCGTCGATTTGGGTGTGGACAAAAACCCCCGCTGGTTCGGTCAAAATTCCACCCCCAACGGCAGCCTCAACCCCGCGCTCGGACTCACCGGCATCCGCCTGTGCCTCGCCGAGCCGGTCATGTTCCGCACCCAAATGCGCGCCATCCTCCGCGCCGCCGCCCACGGTCCCGTCCGCATGATGTGGCCGATGATTACCTCCTTGTCCGAAGTGCGCCAATGCCTTATCCACCTCGACACCGCCCAACGCCAGCTCGCCGAACGCGGCGAAACCTTCGGCACGGTCAGCGTCGGCTGCATGATTGAAATCCCGTCCGCCGCCCTGACCGTCGGCAGCATCCTCAAACTCGTCGATTTCATCTCCATCGGCACCAACGACCTGATTCAATACATCTTGTCAGTCGACCGCGGCGACGACAGCGTCAGCCACCTCTATCAGCCCGGACACCCCGCCGTCCTCAAAATGCTGCAACACATCATCCGCACCGCCAACCGCATGGAAAAAAGCGTCTCCATATGCGGCGAAATGGCAGGCGACACCACCTACACGCGGATGCTGCTGGGCATGGGGCTGCGCCGATTCTCCATGAACCCCAACAACCTGCTCCCCGTCAAAAACATCATCCTGCACAGCAACACCGCCCTGCTCGAAACCGAAACCGCCAAAATCCTCCGCAGCGAAGATTCGGAAAAAACCGAAAAGCTGTTGAAATTGCTCAACAGCGCGGAACACGAAGAAGAGCGGCAGGAAGAAGACAGCCCGATAGCGCAGGCGTAAACAGGTTTCCAAACCCTTATCCGCCGCAAACTCAGTCCCGAACAAGTATGTGCCTACCTGCATAAACACCACGGGATCACACTCCATCACAGCACCGTTTACCGCTACCTTCGCCAAGACAAAAGCAACGGAGGCACTTTGTGGCAACACCTCAGAATATGCAGCAAACCCTACCGCAAACGCTACGGCAGCACATGGACCAGAGGCAAAGTGCCCAACCGCGTCGGCATAGAAAACCGACCCGCCATCGTCGACCAGAAAACCCGCATCGGCGATTGGGAGGCCGACACCATCGTCGGCAAAAATCAGAAAAGCGCGTTATTGACCTTGGTCGAACGCGTTACCCGCTACACCATCATCTGCAAATTAAAGAGCTTGAGACCTTTGCAAAAAAATAGTCTGTTAACGAAATTTGACGTATAAAAAAATGCGCCAAAAAAAATTTCAATTGACTAAAAACCTTCCTAATATTGAGCAAAAAAAGTAGGAAAAAAATCAGAAAGGTTTTGCATTTTGGAAATGAGATTGAGCATAAAAATTTTAGTAACCTATGTTATTGCAAAGGTCTCAACTTAAAAAGCGAAGACACTGCCCGGGCGGCCATTAGGGTATTAAAGGCATATAAAGCCAGAGTCCACACCATCACCATGGATAACGGCAAAGAGTTCTACCAACACACCAAAATAGCCAAAGCATTGAAGGCGGAAACCTATTTTTGCCGCCCTTACCATTCTTGGGAGAAAGGGCTGAATGAGAACACCAACGGACTCATCCGGCAATATTTCCCCAAACAAACCGATTTCCGAAACATCAGCGGTCGGGAGATACGCAGGGTTCAAGATGAGTTGAACCACCGGCCGAGAAAAAAACACTTGGCTACGAAACGCCAAGTGTTTTATTCTTAAATCTGTTCCAACCACTGGTACCCTAGTGTTGCACTTGAAATCCGAATCCAAGGTCGTCTGAAAACTAGATTCCCAAGTTTTCAGACGACCTTATATTGCTCCCCAAAAAGAGATGCTTAACAATACTTCTCTATCTGCGTATCACGCCCAAGTCGGCGGTTTACGGTTTACGGTATCGGATTGCGTGGGATAACCATTCTTCAATCTCTATCCACATGGCTCCTCCTATTTACAGCAAACCTGGCTGACCCAATGCCGGATCGGTCGCGCGGGCGGCTTGTGCGTCTTCAACGGTCAGCTCCAAGGCTTTTGCCACGCCTTCGCTGTAGGCGGGGTCGCAACGGTGGCAGTTGCGGATGTGGCGGTATTTGATGAAGTCGGGGGCGTCGCCCATGGCTGCGGCGGTGTTGTCGAACAAAGCCTGTTTCTGTGCGTCGCTCATCAGATTGAACAAGGCGCGCGGTTGGTTGAAGTAGTCGTCATCGTCTTGGCGGTAGTCCCAGTGCGCCGCGTCGCCGTTGATTTTTCAAAGGCGGTTCGGCGAAGTCGGGCTGTTGCTGCCATTGGCCGAAGCTGTTGGGTTCGTAGTGCGGCAGGCTGCCATAGTTGCCGTCGGCGCGACCTTGTCCATCGCGCTGGTTGCTGTGGACGGGGCAACGCGGGCGGTTGACGGGGATTTGGCGGAAGTTTACCCCCAGGCGGTAGCGTTGCGCGTCGGCGTAATTGAACAAACGGGCTTGCAGCATTTTGTCGGGGCTGGCGCCGATACCGGGAACAAGGTTGCTCGGGGCGAAGGCGGATTGTTCCACATCGGCGAAGAAGTTTTCGGGATTGCGGTTCAACTCGAATTCGCCCACTTCGATCAACGGATAGTCTTTTTTCGGCCAAACTTTGGTCAGGTCGAAAGGATGATACGGCACTTTTTCCGCATCGGCTTCAGGCATGACTTGGATGTACATCGTCCATTTCGGAAACTCGCCGCGCTCGATGGCTTCGTACAGGTCGCGCTGGTGGCTTTCGCGGTCGTCGGCAATGATTTTTGCAGCCTTATATATTGCTCCCCAAAAAAGAGATGCTTAACAATACTTCTCTATCTGCGTATCACGCCCAAGTCGGCGGTTTACGGTTTACGGTATCGGATTGCGTGGGATAACCATTCTTCAATCTCTATCCACATGGCTCCTCCTATTTACAGCAAACCTGGCTGACCCAATGCCGGATCGGTCGCGCGGGCGGCTTGTGCGTCTTCAACGGTCAGCTCCAAGGCTTTTGCCACGCCTTCGCTGTAGGCGGGGTCGCAACGGTGGCAGTTGCGGATGTGGCGGTATTTGATGAAGTCGGGGGCGTCGCCCATGGCTGCGGCGGTGTTGTCGAACAAAGCCTGTTTCTGTGCGTCGCTCATCAGATTGAACAAGGCGCGCGGTTGGTTGAAGTAGTCGTCATCGTCTTGGCGGTAGTCCCAGTGCGCCGCGTCGCCGTTGATTTTCAAAGGCGGTTCGGCGAAGTCGGGCTGTTGCTGCCATTGGCCGAAGCTGTTGGGTTCGTAGTGCGGCAGGCTGCCATAGTTGCCGTCGGCGCGACCTTGTCCATCGCGCTGGTTGCTGTGGACGGGGCAACGCGGGCGGTTGACGGGGATTTGGCGGAAGTTTACCCCCAGGCGGTAGCGTTGCGCGTCGGCGTAATTGAACAAACGGGCTTGCAGCATTTTGTCGGGGCTGGCGCCGATACCGGGAACAAGGTTGCTCGGGGCGAAGGCGGATTGTTCCACATCGGCGAAGAAGTTTTCGGGATTGCGGTTCAACTCGAATTCGCCCACTTCGATCAACGGATAGTCTTTTTTCGGCCAAACTTTGGTCAGGTCGAAAGGATGATACGGCACTTTTTTTCCGCATCGGCTTCAGGCATGACTTGGATGTACATCGTCCATTTCGGAAACTCGCCGCGCTCGATGGCTTCGTACAGGTCGCGCTGGTGGCTTTCGCGGTCGTCGGCAATGATTTTTGCAGCCTCTTCGTTGGTCAGGGTTTTTTTAATGCCTTGCTGACTGCGGAAATGAAATTTCACCCAAAAAAACGTTCGCCCGCTTCGTTCCAGAAGCTGTAAGTATGCGAACCGAAGCCGTGCATATGGCGGTAGCTGGCGGGGATGCCGCGGTCGCTCATGACGATGGTGACTTGGTGCAGGGGCTTCGGGCAGCAGCGTCCAGAAGTCCCAGTTGTTCGTAGCGGAGCGCATATTGGTGCGCGGGTCGCGTTTGACGGCTTTGTTCAGGTCGGGGAATTTGCGCGGGTCGCGCAGGAAGAACACGGGCGTGTTGTTGCCGACCATATCCCAGTTGCCTTCTTCGGTATAAAACTTCAACGCAAAGCCGCGGATGTCGCGTTCCGCATCGGCTGCGCCGCGCTCTCCTGCCACGGTGGTGAAACGGGCGAACATCTCGGTTTGCTTGCCGACTTCGCTGAAGATTTTGGCGCGGGTGTATTTCGTGATGTTGTGCGTCACGGTGAACGTACCGAACGCGCCCGAACCTTTGGCGTGCATACGGCGTTCAGGGGATGACTTCGCGCACGAAGTCGGCGAGTTTTTCATTCAGCCACAAATCCTGCGCCAGCAACGGGCCGCGCGCGCCTGCGGTCAGGCTGTTTTGATTGTCGGCAACGGGGGCGCCGTTGTTCATGGTCAGGTGGGTTACGGGGCATTTAGAGACAGTCATAATAATTTCCTTTGTGAAATGGTCAGTGGTTTATAAAAACGATTTGCCGAAAAAGCATATTCGTAGCCGGTTTCTTGGCATTCATAAATTTCTTGTATCGACATTTATTTTTTTCCTTTTTGTTTAAGCTATGAATAGGACTATACAGAAAGATTTTTGACTATTGGAACTATGACTTCAATTTAATATTGTTATTATTAATTGGGATTTGATTTTTTTGTTAGATTTTTTTATTATTGATTAATGTATGAAATAGAAAAAGATGATATATTGCAATGTCAAATATTAAATTAGGATATTATTGTATGTTGCTGTTTTTTTATTAATTATTTAGTTATTGCTTTTATGTCAGATACAACAATGCACGGCTGCTTTTTGCAGCCGTTTTGTTTTTGTATATTTATGTTAAACCGTCTGATGACGCGCTTTGTCAAACGGCTTTTTGTGTCTTATGGATGTAGTAGGCTATTTTTTTGCGAGTTTTCGCATTATGGCGACTATGACGACCATCTTCGGTTTTTTTGGCCGCTTCTAAGTTTTTTTGACCAGTTGCGGAAATGCGTTTATCCGATAGGCAACCAAAGCGGGCATGAACAGTGCGCGTTTTAGTTGTCGATGTCCGTATCTGCTCAATCTTCCTTTTTTGTTCACGCTGATTCCCGATTGTTCGATTTTCGGACTCAAACCTGCAAATGATACAAACTGGTTTGCGGTTTCAAACGTTTTATCCGTCAGGTGTCTAAGCAGGATTGCAGCGGTATCTTTTCCCTATGGCGGGTATGGTTTGCAGGTTCTTATATTCGGCATTCAGGCTTTTTTTGCTGCTTAATTATGCCGTCTATGCGTTTTGAGGTTTCGTCTATTTTCTTTGAGAGCAGCAGGATGATTGATTCGTGAGTTGACCTTATAAACGGATCTTTAGCGGCATGTAGCCTGTTTTGGCTTTCGTGCTTCTGTTGCTTGAGTTGCTGTAGCAGGTTTATCAGTTTATACAAGGTTGGATTTTCAGACGACCTAAACGGTGTCAATTTATCTAAATGCCGTTTTGCGTAATCGGCTATCAGCTTTGAATCTGCTTTGTCTGTTTTGGTATGTCTGAACTGGCTTTTTGCGTAATCTTTTATTTTCAATGGATTAATGACGTAAACGGTATAGACTGCGCTCAAATATTCCGCCGCCTGTTCGTAATAAACGCCTGTTGCCTCCATGCTTATAGCGATTTTTCTAACTCGTTTTGTTTTTATCCAGGCAATCAGTTTTTCAAAACCTTCATGACTGTTTCCGATTTTTATATAGTCCATTTCACCTTTGGCCGTAATCAATGTTACGTCTATGGTGTCTTTGGAAATATCCAATCCTATTACATTCATTGCATTTTCCTTATTTATTCAGCCTGCTATGCGGCTATGATGATATTCAATCTTTAGGACGATCGGACGGTTCGGCATTTCTTTTTTTCCCAGTTTTTTTAACTTTGGTCGATTTACTGCCTAAACCGCCCGGGCTTCTGTTTTGCGCATAAACAAAAACCCGCAAACCGTCTTTTTTTAAAAACGTTTTGCGGGTTTTTGGCTTTGGCATTTTATTGCGTCCGGTTGAGCTGATTTTTTTGCCTATTTTTTTGAAATTATAGACGTCGCCGGAAGACATAAAAATTGCTGAGATTCAAAAAAAGCGGGAGTTCCGCACCCGTGGATGCTTATTTACCTATTAATTCCGCCTTTGGCTGCATTAACAGATAAATAAGCATCTTTATTTATGGCGAACCTACGACCCCGCCGCGTTGTGCAAATTGTTGTCCTGCTTCTGTATAACCGTCATACATTAGATTTTGTGGGGGTTGTCCACCCATCGTGAGAACTTGGCCGCTTTCAGGCGTATAGGCGGCCTGCGGTGCGGTCTGTTGCTGTTGCGCGGTTTGCTGCTCATCTTTGTAGGGATTGAACGGCAAGCCGTTTTTTGCGTAGTCTTTACACATGGCTTTTGTGATTTCTTTCAGCGGTGTGCCTTGGCTTGAATAACAGGTACAGCCGCTTTTGCCGCCATCGACGCAGCCGACAGGGTACTCAAATGTTTTGACTTGGCGGACACCGTTGTAAATCGGTTTGCTTTCGGGCTTTTCGGCGAGTACAGGGACGAAGTCTTCAGGTTTGAGGTTTTGCCCTATATCAGCAGGAGCAGCGGTATTTTTTTGTTCAGACGCACCATCTACGTCAGACGCGGCATTTGTGGCCGTCGTTTGTTGTTCGTCCGCGCTAAATCGTTTGCTCATGTTGTTTATCGTGTAAAGGGTGAAGCCTATCAAAAGCGGTATAAACAAAACGACGAATATCAGGCTTTTGGGAATGCGGCGTTTGGGCTTGGTGTGTACTTCGGCGGATTTGTACATGCCAAAGGACTTTTTAGGAACAACAAACGTGCGCTCAATTGCTTTTGGCAATATTGACGCTGCTATCGGGCTGGTCGACGCATTCGTTCCATTCGTAGAGTTTGCGCCCAACAGGCTTGATAGAAACGTGCATATGCCGTTGGACAAGCCGGCGGACGAAACTGTCAAGGAAGCTGGGATGCTGCGTAATCAAAAACGATGTCTAAACCGTGATGGCGGTGCGTTGCCAATGCTTCGATGAACGGCGGTACTTTTTGAAGCGGCGGAACGTGTACCCATCAGCCTTTGTGCTTCGTCTATGATGACGAGCGAGCCATAAGGGAGGAAGTCTTGAAACGGCTGGGATTTGATTTGCTCGTCTGAAAGTTCTTCATGTTCTATTTTGAGTTCGGGAATGCCATTAACAAAGAGCGGGCGTTTTTTCTTAACACCGTCTTTGTCGGTAAAGTGGGTGTAGCTTTCGTCGGTCATCAACATATTGACGATAGAACTGGTCTTTCCGCTGCCCGGAACGCCTGTTTGCAGAATAATCATTTATCTTTACCCCTGGAATGAACGACAATTTGCTTATGCTTTGCATAGCGACATTAAAGGCGAATGCACCGAATATCAGACCTAACGCGTGTCCGAAACCTGCCATCATGATGATTTGGAAAATATCGAACGGCATGGAATTGAATTTATTGCTGATGTAGTCTTTGACGAATCCTAGACCCACTGTAAAGCCTGTAAAGGTCACGAAACTGATACCCAGTGCTATAAATACTTTTACGACGATATAGGTCAGCAGCCTTTGTAATATGGCGAAAAACGCGGCTTGCATGCTTTAGTCCTTTCTGCTTGAGAACATGATAAATGCGGCTACAACGGCAGCTATACCGATAACAAGGAAACGTATCATTTCGGCAAAACGGCAAATCAGGTCATATTTGAATTCCATCGTTACGCCTAAATAGGTTGCTGTTCTAGGAGCAGGACAAACGCCGTTATCAGGTAGGGAAGAAATCCGGGCTAAATGTCGTTTCGTTTTGGGTATGCGGTATTTTGAATGGCTCTTCCTGTTCTTCTATGTTGCCTTTTTCAGCACAGGCTAAGATGTTCGGAAACACTTCACACAATAACCCGCCGCTTTCTTTGGGCTTGTCATCCTCTTTCGGCTTGTCGTCGGGTTTGGGGTCGTCTTTTCCTTCAGGCGTGTTATTTGGATCGGGCTTGTCTTTGCCGCCAGGACTGCCGTCAGGGTCGGGCTTTGTTTTATCGGACGGGCTGCCGTCGGGCGTTGGGTCGGGTTGCGAACCTGGCTTTCCGTCAGGATTTGGGTCGGGTTGTCCGCCCGGCTTGCCATTTTCGCCCGGTGTGGGTGTTGGGTTGGTTTTTTTGGCGCGGCAGGGCTGCCCGGTGTGAGGTCAGGGCGCGGGGTTGTGGTTACTTTGGCCGTCGTATTGCCGTCCGCGCCTGTTGTGAAACTGATGGTTATTTGAAAGGGTCTGCCGTCTTGCCCTGTTGCGGGACCAAGTGTGATGACTGTTCCGTTAGGAACGGTCGGCGTGCTTTGAGATTCACCTGGGATGCTGCCGTCTTCGTTGGCGGTTGCGTTGACGTATTGAGACGGGGCGGAATCGGCTTTCGGACCGACAATGCGGTCAAAGTCTGATTGAGAAATGGGCGTGAATTTGCCTTTTGTATTTGACGTATCTTAATGTCGTCATCAATACATCGTGCGTTATTTCGCCCTTGGCGTTTACAATTTGTGCACTGCACCAACGGCCTGACGTTGAAAAATTTGTCGGTGTAAATTTGACGGGATTGAAAAAATAGCCTTTGGAATAGGCGAGCTTGCACATTGCCTGCTTAAGAGCTTCGTTGTCGGCCGCGCCTTCCTGCCAGTAATCTTGTTTGAGTTTAATTCGTTCTTCACTGCATGCCGAGCCTGTATTTAATTCCGACACGCAATAGCCGTAGTCGGGTTCTGTCTTGCCGAAGTTTTCGTGATCTGCATTGTATTCGTAGCCTTCATCCTGTAATGCAGCATCAACTAAATAAAAAGCAGCGGTCGAAACGGCGAAACCGACCGGACCCCCGCCTATTTTTATGAATTTACCGCCGATACGGGCTTTAGAGAGCAGGTTTTTTAGGACGGTAGAGCGGGCTACACGGCGTTCGATGGTTACGGGGACTGTTGAGGCGGAGCGGAGACCCGTTGATGTTTCTAGAACTGTTGCTGATGTGGTTGATGATGTGCCGTAGCTATTGAGATTTATAATTTTTTTCCCAGTTGAAATTATTACCGGTTCTAGTCGTTACCTCTAAATTAACTTTATTTCCAACAGGTAAATTTCTAGTTTGACCTATTGCATAGCCATTCAGCAAAGCTAATGTCATCACTGAAAAACAAAAATATTTAACTTCATTGACCCAATCACTTAAAAAACAAGTAGAGAGCCATCAGAAAAAAAGAATTTCCAATATTTGCCATCTGATTTATTCAGAAAAATAGCACAAATTAAAAAAAGAAATTTATGTCATTAACATTTTTTTCTCAATTAATAGATTAACTGCTATTTCTGCCAAAGGCATGCCATAAAACTTGCTGCTCTTATCTACTTTGCAATTAAAAAAATATTCTTCAATCAACATAATCCTAACTTTCGTAACGGTTGCAGAAAGTCGGGATTATATCACTTCGTCATCAAGGCAAACTATAACCACTATCTATCATGTCTTCGACCGTACTGTCTTCAGGCATAAGACCGGCATCAATAAGGAAATTTAAATAATCCTGATGTTTGTCATAACCATCCGGCCAAACTCTTTCCATATACTCTTCATGCGTTTCATAATCGGGGTCTGATTCCATAAAGTCACCGAAACCATAATCTGACCCGCCATAACTAGCCCCTTGTTCATACTCAAAATCATCTTCCATATCATTACCTATTTAAAAATCATCCAGCCCACCACGACCGGAACAAATACGCCAAGATAGAAATAAAAGTCCATCATGCGACTACCTCAATTTCTGCCATAAAAGCTTCATCCCCCACACGGCAGCCATTATGGCGACCATAGACCAGCCGATGTATGAACCGTCCCTCATGCTGTCTATCGGATTGCATTCGGGCAATTCGGCTTTGACGATCTGACCGTTAAGTATCCAACCGAGCTTAGACGCCTGAAGCTGTATCAACTTGCCGTCTTCGCCAATCCTTGGAGGTACTAGGCTGAAATAGACGTTTTCGGCGTCCTGGCGGGTTGCGTAACAGTTGTTTCCGACTTGATAGCCCATCAGCAATCCTTATAGATATAAACGCCGTCGTCGTCTTCTTCGCCTATACCGTTTGCAATCGTTTCGAACTCTTGTTCCTGTGCTTCAAGTTCCCTGCTCTTGTGCTACGAGTTCTTCATAAACGGCTAAGGCTTCTTCCTGCGTTCGTCGTCTGTCTTCACACTCTTCGTGTTCATCGGACGACTCTTCGGCTTCATGTGCTTTAATTTCAGCTTCGGCTTTTTTTCCAGTCGGATTTCGGCAAGTCTTAATCTGATTTCATCTAACCTTTCCCGAATTTCTTCACGACGTTCTTTTCGTTCGGCGGCTGCTTTAGCCTTTCTGCCGTCTATAACCGAACGTATCAGGGCAATGCCTAAAAGCCCGCCATATGCCGACAAAACATAGCCGCCGATTTCTTTTTATATCGGCAAGGCTGTATCCAAACTCTTTCGATAATGTGTCTAAAAATCGACATTTCTATGCCCTTTAAAAATTCAGACGACCTTTGGCGGGTCGTCTGAAACTTTTGGATTAGCGCAATACGCGACGAATCAAAGTAATTGCGAAGATGGAAGCGATAATACCCAGTACGATTGCCGCAACTGACAGAGCATCGGTTTTAGCAGTAGCCAAGTCGGTTTTGACGCTTTCAGGTACTTCAGCCCATGCTTGACCAGCGAGAGCCAGAGGAGCGGCGGCAACGACAGCCAGTTTTGCGCCGTATTTACGGCAAATGTTCATCAATTTCATGATGTTTTCCTTTACGAAATGTTGATAAAAAAATAGTTTTGCGGGCTTTGTGAAGGTTTTAGAGACCGCCCGCCGAGCCTCTTAAACTTAATCTTCTTTTTCGTAGAATCCGAAAATTACAAATTCCCCGCCTATCTCTTCCAATGCCGAGCTAAAAGCGTCTTCATAGCTGTCATACTTGCCGGCTGATTTGATGTTCGGCGTAAAGCCAATATCGCCAAAAAGGATCGGGATAGATGAATTCGTGATTTTCCAATTCCTGTACGATGAATTTCTGTTGGTATCTGCTCATGATTCAGCCTTTCTTAGGCTTTAGGTGCTGCGCCCTTTACTTGGAAATCCAACAATTTCGGCACTAAGCCTTTTCCTGTTGATTCCATCGCAACGGTTACATCAACCGCACAGGGGAATTTAAGGTTTTTTTCAATTTTTTTCAAAATTATGGCTGTCACCAAACTTCATGCTTGCCGCGGTAAAGCCCACTGCATTGCCGTTTGACGGCATGGGGCTGGCTACCAAGACGGTGCATGAATCGATTTTGTTACCGTCGATTTCGCCTTTGAATTGTTTCGCGCCCAACAAAGTGGCTGGATATGTGGTTACTTGGCTTGTTTCAAACATTTTTTTCAATTTCCTTCAGTTGTTTAAAAAAATCGGATATTTGACGTTCCTCGTACTCAATATCCTTGATGTGTTGCCTTTCCCTATCTTGAGGGAATGCGGTTTCTTTCTCTTCATTCAAATCATCAAACAGTGTTTCAATGTTCAATGCGTTAATGGCTTTCTGTTCTTCGTGGATATACTGGAATTTCTGCGTTTGGTTTCTGCAATCGTATTGCTCAGGCTGTAAACCTTTGGGATAACCTTCAACGCCTTTCACCAGCTCATCAACTATCCTGCTATCGTCCCACCCTATATCTCGGAGGAAATTAACCATCTTGCCGACCTGATTCCTTGCATGAAAAAAAGCTTATGGTCGAATGTCAAATTAACGGTTTCTACTTTTTGCTTCCATCCGCTTTGCTTCGGTCTTGAAAAATCGCCTTGCAAATCGGATATGCACCGCCGAGATACGAACCGGGATAAAGCAGCATATCCAATGGAATTTCTATATCCCCCGCCCTGAATTCTGTTTCAAACCTGACCCAAGGGCTGTCAACATCTCCGAACTGTCTGCCTTTCTCGTAAACACGGGTAAATTTTGAGTTTCCGCGCTTACCGATGTAAAAGGTTTTTTTCCGCTGCCGTCTTCATTGCGCCATGCCGTGCCGCGACATTCGCTTTTTGGCCGCATATTGTGTACGTCGTAATGTCCGTTATCGTGGTCTAACATTGCCTGATCGGGTGTGTACTCGCCGTTAAAAAAATCATGGGCTACATCGACACGGGTTATTTTCGGGCGAACGCATTTACTTAAGAATTCATATAGGCGATTTTCCCAACCGGGTAATGCCGCCATGCAGCCTGTACCGTTCAATTCGACCAACATCGTTTCACGTTGACCGCCGTAGTGAACCTTTCCGTATTCGACATTGTCGGGGCCGAGTTGGTAACAGCTTTTATAGAAAAACTTTCCTTTGAACGGTAATTTTTGGGTAATGCCGAATCCCAAAATTTCTTCAAGCAGCTCGCTATACTGGACAACGAATTCCGTATCTGAAACCAATCCCTTTCCGGTTACTTTCACCATGGAATCTTCGTGTATCGTGAACGTGATTTGGTCTATGAACGCTCCGTCATCCCTGCCACGCCTTAACGGTATTTCTATAAATCTGCCTTTGCCGTCCGATACAAAATGGCTGAAATATTCGAATTGGAATTCTTGGTTTTCTGTTTTTTCCGCACCCTTCGGATTTGGGGTTTTGTTTTGGTCCCCCCCTATTAGCCTAGGGGGGCAGCCTTCGGCGGTTGCCGCAGCCCCGCCGTCCGCTGACGCGTCCGCCATGTCCGCGGCCTCCGCCACGGCTTTATCTTCCAAGGCTTTCACGGTTGCATTCCTTATCCATCAGTTCTTTTACAAACAATCTGCCGTATTCATACGCTTCGTTTTCGGTTTTTTGTTTCAAAGTCGGATTGCGGATGGGTAAACAAACTGTTTTGATGCATTGGGATTCGTTGCCTTTATCCCTGAACACTTTCAAGATGTATGCTTTGGGGAAAGATACGGGTTCGGGATTGACGGTATAGAAAATAAACATGATTAAGCCCCTTCACTGGCTAGAGTTAAGGGGCTTTACAAGAATTAAAAATATGCGCCCCTGATGGAGCGCAATATATAAGGTCGTCTGAAACTGTTTTTCAGACGACCTTTTTGTATCTTCGTTCCCATTAAAGCTTGCGCATCATCATCATGAAATATGCGCCGCCTATGAGCGTGGCCATCATTCCGGCAGGGACTTCGTAAGGGAACATTACCTGCCTGCCCAGCCAGTCGGCCGTCATCATAACCGATGCGCCGATGAGTGCGGCGGCGGCAAGCTGCTGTCCGGGCAGACGCGCGCCGAGCATACGGGCAAGGTGGGGGGCAAGCAGGCCGACGAAGCTCAAGGGACCGATAAGCAGGGTGGCGGCGGCAGTCAGTGCCGCGCTTGAGGCGATCAGCACCATCCGTGCGAGGGGGACGTTGATGCCGGTGGATTGGGCGACATCGGCGTTCAGGCTGAGCAGGCCCAGCCAGCGTTGCAGGGGAAGGATGAGCAGGAGCGAAGCGGCGGCGAGGAGGCTGACGGTGAGGGCGGATTCGGGCGTTGCCTGATAGGTCGAGCCGGACATCCATACCAATAGCTGTTGTACGCGGTAGTCGCCGCTTGCCGTCCAAATGCGGATGGCGGCATCGGCAAGGGCGGCGATGGCCATGCCGGTGAGCAGGACTTTTTCGGGAGCCAGCCCGTTTTTGCGGTTGAACAGCATCAACAGTCCCAAGGATGCCAGTGCGGAAATCACTCCGACCAGCCAAAACCAGCCGCTGCCCGAAGTGATGCCGAACAGCATGACGCAGGCCATCGCGCCGAATGCCGTGCCGGAACTGATGCCCAAAAGCTCGGGGCCTGCCATCGGATTTTGCGTCAGCCTTTGCAGCATCACGCCGGTCAGCGCGAGCATGGTGCCGGTGGCGGCGGCAAGCATCACGCGCGGATAGCGGAATACGAAATATTCGGGGTCTATGGTCAGGCGCAGGGTTTCATCGTAGCGTCCGACGGTCAGGGCCAATACCGCTGCGGCAATGGCAATCAGCGGCAGCAGGCGCAACAGGCGCGAGGTATGCAGCGCGGCAGGCGCGGTGTCGGAGGCCGTCTGAAAAGAAGGACGGGACGGGGTTTTCATCATCAGCCACAGCAGAAGCGGCGCGCCGATGAGTGCCGTTACTGCACCGGCAGGCAGGTCTATGCCGCGATAGTGCTTCAGCAGCATCAGGCTGTTGTCAGTCAGCATCAAAAAGCAGTGCGCCGATGATGAAGGAACAGATCAGGCGCATGGGCAGTGTGCGCACGCCCGTCTGCCGTACCAGCGTGGCCGCCGCCAGTCCGGCAAAGCCCATCATGCCGACGAAGCCGACCACGCTTGCGCCCAGAGGCCGCCGCTGCCAACGAGAGCAGGCGGATTTTTTTGACAGGGATGCCCACCGATTCCGCCTGCGTGTCGCTCAGGCTCATGATGGTCAGCGGTTTGATCAGAAAGGCTGTAAACAGGGCGGTTGCGGCGACGCGCCACAAAAGTCCCAGCGTGTCGCGCCAACTGTCCTGCACCAGCGAGCCGCTGCCCCACTGCATCACGCCGCGCGTCTCTTCGCTGAAAAACAGCATCACAATGCCCGTCAGCGAGCCGAGATAGAGGCTGACCACCAGGCCTGCCAGCACGACGGTAAGCGGTTGCAGGCCGCGCCGGGACGACAGCCACAAGACTGCGCCCAAGGCCGCCGCCGCACCGGCAAACGCCACGGCGGACGTGCCGTAGGAGAGGAAGGAGGGGGCGAATACGGTTGCCGCCACCAGTGCCGTCTGTGCGCCGCTGCTGACTGCCAGCGTGCCGTCAGAGGCGAGCGGATTGCGCATCAGCTGCTGCATCAGCATGGTTGCCGCCGCCGTACTGCCGCCGGCGAGCAGCGCCATCGCCATACGCGGCAGGGGTATTGTTCTGCACCATCAGTGCGTCCAGGGGCAGGGTGTCGGGGCGGTCGAAAATCCGCAGCCACGGCAGCGTCCATTCCAGCTTCAAGATCCACCATGCCGTCAGCGCACACAAAAGAAGCAGCAGGACGGCAAGCGGGGGCAGGGGTCGTCTGAACATATTTACCATGCGGCCTCCTTGTTTGCGGATGCCGTTTCAGACGGCATCGAACGCATCAGTTGCAAAGTGAAGTGTTGCATGGAGGGTAGTGCGCCGTAGCTCCATGACGGTTCGAAAAATACGGCGGTTTTCCGGCCTGCTGAACGGAAGTCTTTTTCCAAAGCGTGCTTTTTTTCCAATACCGGCCGCGTATTTTGCGGATGCGGTTTGACGATAATCAGCACCGTATCCGGCGGCAGCTTGGCCAAGTCCACCAGCGTGATGTTTTTCAAACCCCCATTCGTTGCTCTTGCCCGTCCATGCGTTTTTTTCAGCCCCAGCTTGTCGAAAACGACCTGAAAGAGCGAAGTTTTGCTGTAAATCCGCAAAATGCCGGCCGTCGGCAAACTGGACGGCCGCAAAGGGGCGGTTGCGGTAGGGGGCGAGTACGGGACGGGCGCGGGCGAACAGGTTTTCCGTGTCGCGTATCAGCTTTTCGGCAGCCGGCGTATCGCCGATAAGCCTGCCCAGTTTGCGCGTCGTATCCAGCGTGTGCGCGTATTCGATGCCTTTTGGGGTACCGAAATCCAGCTCGTGTACCGGTGCGATTTTTTTCAAATTGCGGCTTGGCGGCGGCATACCATGAAGATTGTACGAAGAAATCGGGTTTGATCTGATAGAGCCTCTCCAGGTTCGGCTGGAAGCGCAAACCTGCCTCTTTCACCGAGGCAGGCAGCGGCGGATAGTTTACCCAGGTATCGTAAACCCTTCTGTCGGCGACACCGACGGGCGGATGCCCCATCGCCGTCAGCGTTTCGGTTATCGTCCAGTCCGAAGTCGCCACACGCGGTGCGGCATGGGAAAAAAACGGCAAACAGCGCGGCGGCGGTGAGAAACAGCCGTGCGGCAAAGTGGGGAGGTCGTCTGAAAAGCGGTGGGACATTTGTTCGGCAGTCTTTCGGGGGTTGGGGTCAAGGTCGTCTGAAAAATGTGGGTCGGATTCTCGAATCCGATATTTTTCAAATTGGCGGTGCCGTTCAAAGCAACCGAAATATCTGTGTTTTGTCGGATACGGGTATCCGACCCTGCACATTCCGGCTTTTCAGACGACGTGTTCTTCTTGGAAGAATTTTTTTCAAGGCAATGCCACGGGGCGGCCGTTTTCGGGGTGGGCGATGATGTTCATCTCGACGCTGTAAATGTCTTTCAACACTTGCGCCGTCATGATTTCGGACGGCCTGCCCGTTTTCAGCAGCCGCCCTTGTTTGAGCGCGACCAGTTCATCGCAATACTGCGCCGCCAGATTAATGTCGTGGATGACGATGATGACGCCCAAACCCAAATCGCGAGACAGCTTGCGCACCAGTGCCATCACGTCAATTTGGTGGGCGATGTCCAAAGCGGCAAGCGGTTCGTCCAGCAGCAAAAAGCGGCTTTGCTGCGCCAGGCACATCGCCAGCCAGACGCGCGAACGTTCGCCGCCCGAAAGTGTATCGACGATTTGATCGGCAAATTTTTCCGTATGCGTCAGCCGCAACGCCTGTTCCACCGCCTGTCTGTCCGCATCGTTCGTGCGCCCTAAAAGCCCGCTCCAGGCATAACGCCCCATCATAACCAGCTCGCGCGCGGTCAACGCGGTGGCGGCGGGCAGGTGCTGCGGAAGATAGGCGACTTCTTTGGCGTATCCGCGCACGGAATAGTCATGAATGTCCCTGCCGTCCAGCAATATCCTGCCGCCGGCCAATTCGTGTTGGCGCGTCAGCAGCTTGAGCAGGGTGGACTTGCCCGAGCCGTTGTGTCCGATCAGGCCGTAAACCTTGTTCGGTTCGAAAGAGAGGGAAATATCGTGCAGCAGGGTGCGCCCGGGCACGGCAAATGAGGCGTTTTGTAGTTGGAACACGGGTTCAGACGGCCTTTCGGTAAAATGGGGCGGAGGATATTTGCCGGCGGATAAACAAAAAAACGGTACGAAACCGGCTTGTCCTGTTCAAAGCGGACGATACGCTAAGGTGTTGAAACACCGTGTGAACCGGTTCCATACTGTCTGTACGGCCTGCGGCTTTGCCGCTTTGTTCCGGTTTTGTCCGTCCGCTGTCAAACGGCAACTTTTCCGCCCGGTTGGATATGGTTAAAATATAACAATTCTTATTTCAATTCAAATGCAGACATGAGCCTCCCAAACACTCTCGCCATCCAAGACATCATCCGTTTCTGCGTCCTTGCGCTGCCTGCTTTGGACGGCGATGCGAGGCCGTCTGAAACAGAGGCGGACAGTCGCGAAGCGGAGATCATGGCATCGGCGTTCGGCAGGCTCTCCGTGGCACATCCTGAAGCAGGGGCGGTCTATTGGGCTTGCCGCACTTGGCTTTTATGGATGTGGCAGCCGGTTTATCTGGGTGTGTGGGCGGCATCGGTCAAAGGTGCATCGCCCGATTTTTCAGGTTTTGCCCACACTTTCGACGGGCTGTTTACCGCACGTTTCGGCATTGCGGTGCAGGATTGTACGGTGCGGCTCAGGCAGGAAGCCGTTTCACGAACCGCCACAGATTTGAAAGCCTATCTGTACGCCTCGCTGCCGCTGATTCGTCCGCATTATCCTTTGGGTGCGAAGCTGGCGGAATATTTCCTCGGCGATGCGGTGCTCAAAGCTCTGTCTGCCGCACATGCCCTGCGCCTGCTCTCGCGCGGTGAAACGGAAATGCTGGCGCGGCAATGGCAGGATGCTTTGGCGGTACGCTGCAACGGCGCGCTGGTGTGGGACGGGGAAACACAGGGGTTTCAGGCACAACTGGCCGCCTGCTGCCAACACTACCGTCGGGAAGACGGGGAATTTTGCAGCGGTTGTCCGAAAACGCGGCCTTAGGGCAGGGCGGTTTCGGGTAAAGACATCACGGCATCAGAGGCTGCTGAAAATGCAACCGGCTGATTTGTCGTGAGCTTGTCTTGTTTTTGCGGTAGGGGAAAGGGTTTGCCGACATTCTTAAAGGCCGTCTGAATATTTTTCAGACGGCCTTTGCCGTTTGCTGCCTTAAAAAAATCGACGGATGCCGACAGGGAGAAGCTGCGCGGCGCGCCGGCGTTCAGGTAGCCGCTGCCGGGATAGCCGCCGACGGATGCCCAGTATTTCTTGTTGGCAACATTATCGAGGCGGGCGCGGAAGGTGGCTTCGTGCCTGCCGATTTGGGTGCGGTAGCGCGCACCGATGTCGAAGCGCGTCCAGCCGCCGACTTTAAGCGTATTGGCCGCATCGGCGTAGGAAGAACCGGTGTAAACCATGCGTCCGTCAAATGCCAAACCCTGCACTTTCGGCACTTCCCATTCCAAGCCGATGTTGGCTTGGGTTTTAGCCGCGCCGATGGTGCGTTTGCCGTCAGTTGAAGATGAGCCGGTAGATTTCTGCTTGGCATCGAGCAGGGTAATGCCGCCCAAGAGCCTCACACCTTGTGCGACTTCCCCGTAAACGGTGATTTCCGCGCCCCGGTGGCGGTCTTTGCCTTCGGAGGTGAAGCGGGCGGTGTTGTCGCTTTCGGCAACGTAAAGCGAACGCGGTTTGTCGGTGTGAAACAGGGCCAATCCCGCGCCGAAGCCGTTGGCTTCAAATTTCGTGCCGATTTCTTTTTGTTTGGAAACATAGGGTTTGAGCGATTCGCCGGCATTGCTGACGGCGTAGGCCCGGCCGTTGATGGAGGCAGTCGAGCCGGCGGTCGCGCCTTGTCCCAGGCTTTCGATGTAGTTGCCGTACACCGACCAATTCGGCGTGATGCGGTACACCGCGCCGGCGGCGGGACTGAGGCGCGATTTTTTGTAATTTTCGGTTTGTGCGCCCGTATTATAGGCGTAAGCCTTGTTATGCACCTGCTGCCAGCGCGCCCCGAGCATGAATTGCAGGCGTTTGTCCCAAAGGCTGAAGGTGTCGCCCAGGGCGAAGCTGGTCAGGCGTGTTTTGCCGGTAACGGCAGGATTGCCCATGTCGTTGCCCGAATACAGCGGGTCGGCGGCTGCGGGTTGCGGATAGCGGGACGGGTTGTAGAGGTTGGTCGTATATTGGTTGCCCCAATCCATGATGTAAGCGTTTTTGCGCGAGGATTGGAAACGGTTGGCGGCGGCGGTCCATTCGTGCCCTACCGCGCCCGTATTGAATTTGCCGCGCAAACCGATTTCGCCCGTGTCGATTTTATCCTTACGTGCGTTGTCGAAGCGGTAAATCGATCCGTCGCCATTGACATTGCGGACAGTCAGGTTTGCCAGAGAATTGTTTTCCTTGCTGCGGCGGAAGCCGTAGGCGGCGTAGGCAGTCAGGTTGTCGTTGAAATCGTATTCGCCGCGCATTGTGCCGAACCAGTCGCGCTCGTTGGAATACGTCCACGGCTGCGCCCAGTTGGACGAGGCATCAGGCGCGGCCGGCACGGCGGTCAGGCCTGACAGGGTAACATTGGTACGCGTGGCTTTGAGCTTGTTGTCCTGCCAGCCCAAATCGGCGGACAGGCGGGCATTTTCATTGCGCCAGTCTAGGCCGACATTGACTAGGCTGAGTTTGGACTTTTCGTCGTCTATTGCGGTTTTGCCGTTATGGTGCGCCGCATTGACGCGCACGCCGAATTCCTGATTTTGTCCGAAACGGCGCGCCACGTCCGCCGCCAAACCACCGCGTTTTCCCGCGCCGTAATTGGCAGTCAGCCGGTTCAATCCTTCATTGGGCGCGCGTTTGGGCAATACGGATACCGTGCCGCCGATATTGTTGCCGCCCGGCGCCATGCCGTTTAAGAAGGCGGATGCGCCGCGCTGGACTTCCACGCGTTCGAAAAGCTCAGTGGCGATGTATTGGCGCGGCAGGATGCCGTAAAGGCCGTTGTACATGGTATCGTCCGATTCGGCGGCAAAGCCGCGTATGAAATAGGCTTCCTGAAAATTGCCGTAACCGCGCGCAACGCGGACGGTCGGGTCGTTTTGCAGTACGTCGCCGACGCTGCGCGCATGTTTGTCTTGAATCAGCCTATTGGTGTAAGCAGTATTGGAGAACGGCGATTCTAGGTTTTTTTTTATTGCCCAAAATACCCACGCGGCTGCCGCGCGCCACCTGTCCGCCCTTAAATGCAGGAATCAAACCGCCCTTGGATGCGTCCGCGCTGGCGGTTACGGTGATGGTTTCAAGTTCGGCGGTTTCTCGGACTTGGGGTTCGTCTGAGGCAAATGCCGCCGAAACGGCAAGGAGGGAGAGGCTGAGGATGCTGAGTCTGGAAGCGGGCTTAATCATTTGTATTTTTCTTTCAAAAAGTCGATCGTAACGGTTAATTCTAAAAGAAAATTAATTTCATTTCAAAAAAATAAATGATAAAAGGTCGTCTGAAACTGTTTTCAGACGACCTTTTGACTGAATGGCTGTCAACTTTACCGTTTACGCCGCATCGTACAAACCGCGCACCACCCCTGCCGATGGCGGCGATGCCTTTTTTTCCAGCGTTTCCGCGTCCTGCGCGATGCTCATGCGGATGCACTCGCGGGCGTGCGGGTAATCCTGCGTGTCGATGCCGACGAAGAAATGTTCGCCCGGAATAATCAGCGTGCCTTCGGCTTTGAGCATTTCGTACAGGGTTTGCGACGAAACGGGCAGGTTTTTCAAACCAGAGCCACAGAAAAAAATCGCGCCTTCGGGCTTGTGGATTTTTCAGCGGATACGCGCCCAGCTCACGCTTGAGCAGCGAGACGGCGGTTTGCGCCTGATTGCGGTAAAACGGCCGGATGACGTCGTCTGAAAGCTGTTTCAGACGACCGTCCTGCAACAGCGGCGTTACGATGGCTGCGCCGAAGCGGGTGGGCGACAGGTTCACAATCGCGTTCAGGCTGCTGACGGCTTTGACGACTTCGGGCGCAGCGACGATGATGCCGGTGCGCACGCCCGGCAGGCCGACTTTGGAAAGGCTGAAGCAAAGGATGATGTTTTCGTGCCAATTCAGCGTCACGTCGCTGTAAATGATGTTGGGGAACGGCATTCCGTAGGCGTTGTCGATAATCAGCGGAATGCCGTGTTCTTGCGCCAAAGCGTCCAGCCGCGCCATTTCGCCGTCGGTCAACACATTGCCGGTCGGGTTAGTCGGGCGCGAACAGCAAATCGCGCCGATTTTGCCCGCTTTGAGTTCAGGCAGGCTTTCCAGCGCGTCAAAGTCCACGTGGTATTTGAAGAAGCCTTCTTCGCCTTCGTGTTCGACAGCTTCGATTTTCGGTTTGACGGAAACGAAGTGCTGCCCTTCGACATGCACGTCGGCATAGCCGATGTATTCGGGCGCGAGTGGCAGCAGGATGGCTTTCTACGGAAAGGTCGTCTGAAACCTTAAATTTGCCGCCGAAGAGGTTGAAAAGATAGAAAAACGCGTTCTGTGAACCGTTAGTCAACGCGATATTGTCAGCGGTCAGGTGCCAGCCGTATTCGCGGTTGAGGAAGGCGGTCAACGCGTCAATCAGCGCGGCATCGCCTTGGGGATTGGAGTAGTTGCCGATGTTCTCGACGGCGTGTTCCGCCGCCAGCTTTGAAAAATACGTCGGCGAACACGGAGTTGACTTCGGAGATCCGCGCCGGATTGCCGCCGCCGAGCATGTTGACGGGCTTGTCGCTTTTTGAGCGCGTCGCCGAGGTCGTCCATAAGTTGCAGGATGCCGCTGTGTTGCGTGAATTTTTCGCCGAATGCCGAGAACTGCATGATGACTCCGTGTAAATATGATTGGCGGGGATTATATCAGCTTGATATGGAGGGAGGCTTTCTGCCAGCCTGAAAACGGGTTTCAGACGACCTTTGATATTTAGGAAGATGTTCCGCCCGTCCATTCGGGTACGGCGCCGGTGTCGAAACCTAAAAGTGAAAGCGCGTGGGCGGTGCTGTGGGTGATGATGTCGTCTATGGTTTGCGGCTGCTGGTAGAGGGCGGGGGTAGGCGGGAAGACGATGCCGCCCATTTCGGTAACGCGGCGCATATTGTCCAGATGGGCAAGGTTGAGCGGGGCTTCGCGCACCATCAGCACAAGGCGGCGGCGCTCTTTCAGGACCACGTCCGCCGCGCGTGTCAGCAGGTTGTCGCCGAAGCCGTTTGCAACCGCAGCCAGCGTGCGCATCGAACAAGGGGCAATCAGCATCCCGTCGGTTTTAAACGAACCGCTGGCGATGGCGGAACCTATATGGTTTATCGGATGGACGACATCGGCAAGGCGGTAGAGTTCGTCTTTTTCATACGGCGTTTCCAGCGCGCGCGTCATTTCCGCGCTTTTGGATACCACCAGATGCGTTTCGACATCGTGTGCGCGCAAAAGCGCCAAGGCCTTGATGCCGTATTGGAAACCGCTGGCTCCGCTGATGCCGATAATCAAACGTCGGGTCATGAAAGTCTCTCGTAAAAACGTATTTGGGTAACATTATAAAGCAGGTCGTCTTGACAGGCAGGTTTCATATTTTGAACAGCGGCTGTTTGACTGAAAGCAAGGGTAGGGGAGGCGGTTCGGCAGAAGCAGCCGAAATATGTTATAAATAAGCCCTTCTACCGACCTCAAATTGGAGCATACGACATGGAATTGGTATTTATCCGCCACGGACAAAGCGAATGGAACGCGAAAAAAACCTGTTTACAGGCTGGCGCGACGTGAAACTGAGCGAGCAGGGGCTTGCCGAAGCCGCCGCCGCCGGTAAAAAAACTGAAGGAAAAAAGGCTACGAGTTCGACATCGCCTTCACTTCCGTTCTGACCCGCGCGATTAAAAACCTGCAACATCGTTTTGGAAGAATCCGACCAACTGTTCGTGCCGCAAATCAAAAAGCTGGAGGCTGAACGAACGCCACTACGGCCAACTGCAAGGTTTGGACAAAAAAACAAACCGCCGAAAAAAATACGGCGACGAGCAAGTCCACATCTGGCGCCGCAGCTACGACACCCCTGCCGCCGCTGCTCGATCCGAAAGACCCGTTCTCCGCGCACAACGACCGCCGCTATGCCAACCTGCCCGCCGATGTTATCCCCGACGGCGAAAACCTGAAAGTTACTTTGGAGCGCGTATTGCCGTTCTGGGAAGACCAAATCGCCCCCGCGCTTCTGAGCGGCAAACGCGTCTTGGTCGCCGCCCACGGCAACTCCCTGCGCGCATTGGCCAAACACATCGAAGGCATTTCCGACGAAGACATCATGGGCTTGGAAATCCCGACCGGTCAGCCGCTGGTGTACAAATTGGACGACAATTTGAAAGTGGTTGAAAAAAATTCTATCTGTAAGCTTTGCGGATAATAAAAAGGTCGTCTGAAACCCTGATTTGTGGTTTCAGACGGCCTTTCTTGTCTGAATACGCGTAGAAAGCCTATTGGGCGGTAAAGGTCGTCTGAAAAGTCTGTCCGCCTATGGTGATGTCGGCGATGTAGTCGCGTCTGCCTTCGACGCAGACGGGCAGGTGGATTTGGTGCGCTTGCCAAGTGCGCGGGGATTGTTGTTGGAGCATATAGCGGTTGAAGCCCATGTCCATGTCTTTCATGCTGAAGCTGATGCTGACTTGTTGTGTTTCGGCTGGGGCGTTTTCGACGGTGATGTCGAAGGCGGAGCGGTGGCTGATGGGGGTGGAGCGGACGTGCGAGCCGTCGGGCAGGATGCAGCCTTTGATGAGGTTGCACTCGGCGGCGCGGGCTTGGGGTTGTTGTTTCTGCCACCAGTTCAGCAGCAGGAGTTTGGCGGCGGCGAAGAGGATGAGGAGGACGCCTGCGAGGAGGAGTTTGCGGTTTTTGTCCATTTCAGACGACCTCGGTGTCATTGTCGGACAGGACGGCGTGTGCGCCTGTCGAGAGCCAGCGGTCGCGGTAGCTTGAAACCAGTGTTTCGGGCGCGGCGACAACCAGCGGAACAGATACGCCTTGTTCCAATATTTCAAGCACTTGCCGTGCGCTTGCGTCGTCGTTGACTTGCCAAACGACGACGTCGGCATCTTGTACGCGCTGCCATTGTTCGCGGGTGTGTACCGACACCCAAACGCTTTGGGCTTGGGGCAGCTTGCCGAGTTTGCGCAGTTCGGTTTCTGAGATGAGGATGTTGGCGTGGTGCGGCTCGGCAAGGGAGTAGGGCGAGACACGGTATTCGCCGGTGCTGTTTTGTCCATACAAACCGGTTTTCAGACGACCTTGAAGCCGGCGTGGGACGGAAAGGGCGCGCAGCAGCGGACCGTTGGCGGGCAGCATGGGGGCGACGTTGAAATCGCCCGCTTTTTGCCACGACCATGCCTGTCCTTCGCGGGATTGGGGTTCGCCCGTCCATTGGTCGGGGTTTACCCATAGGAATTTCAGGCAGACGCGGGCGTGTTCGTAGGAATGGATTTTGGTCAGCCAAGGTGTGGCGGCGAGGATGCGGATGCCGAGTTCTTCTTCAAACTCGCGTTGCAGGGCTTGGAAGTCGGTTTCGCCCGCTTCGACTTTGCCGCCGGCAAATTCCCAATACCCGGCATAGGGCTTGCCTTCGGGACGGGAACTGAGCAGGTAGTCGCCGTCTTGGTTGAGCAGGATGCCGGCAACGACGCGGATAAGGGGGCGGGTGTCTTGGGTCATGGGAATAGGGGTGGAAGGTCGTCTGAAAAATCCGGAAAGGTCGGATTTGCGAAGCCGACCTGCCAATGGGTACTGTCTTATTTTTCGGCAACGACAAATGCCAACACGGTGTCTTCTTCGTCGCTCATGCTGAGGCTGACGCGGCTGATGCCTTGTTCTTCCAGCCATTTGGACAGGGCGGGGGCGTAGAAGAATTCGGGTTTGCCCAATGCGTCATGCCCGATGCCGATGTTGCGGAAGGAAACCGCGCCGCGTATGCCTGTGCCGACGGCTTTGGCGAAAGCTTCTTTGGCGGCGAAGCGTTTGGCAAGGTAGTTGACGGGTTTGCCTGCTTGCGGAAATTCGAGCAGCTCTTCGGGGGTGAGGATGCGCTCGGCAAACGCCTGTCCGAATTTTTTGCTCAGGCGGATGATGCGTTTGAGGGAAACGATGTCTGTGCCTATGCCGTAAATCATGCGGTGGTCTCCTTGTTGAGAGAAGGTCGTCTGAAAAGGTGATGTCGCCTATCAAGGCAGCATTCTTGCCCTGAACATGGTTTCCTTCATCTGGCGGACGGCTTCGGGCAGGCCGAGGAAGAGGGCTTGGGCGATCAGCGAATGCCCGATGTTCAACTCGCGGATGGCGAGGATTTGGGCGATGGGGGTAACGTTGTGTATGGTCAGGCCGTGTCCGGCGTTGACGACCAAGCCCAAATCGCTGGCAAAATGCGCGCCGTTTTGCAGACGCTCGAATTGCTTGATTTGTTCGGCGTGGCTGTGTGCATCGGCGTATGCGCCGGTGTGCAGCTCGATAACGGGCGCGCCGACATCATGGGCGGCTTGGATTTGCTCGTTGTCGGCATCGATAAAGAGCGAAACGCGGATGCCTGCGTCGGTCAGGATTTTGGTGAACTCGGCGATTTTTTTTCTTGTTGCGCCAATACGTCCAAACCGCCTTCGGTCGTGATTTCCTGACGTTTTTTTCAGGCACGATGCACACGTCTTGCGGCATGACTTTAAGCGCGTTTTCCAGCATTTCTTCGGTCAGCGCCATTTCAAGGTTCAGGCGCGTGCGGATGGCGTTTTTGACGGCGAACACGTCCGCGTCTTTGATGTGGCGGCGGTCTTCGCGCAGGTGCATGGTAATCAAATCCGCACCGTGCGTTTCCGCGACCAATGCCGCTTCCACGGGGCTGGGATAGGTCGTGCCGCGGGCGTTGCGGACGGTGGCGATGTGGTCGATGTTTACACCTAAGAGCATGATGTGTCCTTTCTTTGGATTTTCAGACGACCCGCTAATTGTAATCTTTCTGGTCGAAAAAAAGGCAGCATACCGACGCATGCTGCCTTGTTGATTGGGAAAAAAATTGCAGTTGCCATAAGGATGGAAAGTCGTCTGAAACTCCCTTTCAGACGACCTTTATAGCTTTATACGCCTGCGGCTGCTTTCAATGCGGCTGCTTTGTCGGTGCGCTCCCAAGTAAATTCAGGCTCTTCGCGGCCAAAATGGCCGTATGCGGCGGATTTGCTGTAAATCGGGCGCAAGAGGTCGAGCATTTGGACGATGCCTTTGGGGCGCAGGTCGAAATGTTCGCGAACTAAAGGCAATCAGTTTGTCTTCGCTGATTTTGCCTGTGCCGAAAGTATCGATGGAAATCGAAGTCGGTTCGGCAACGCCGATGGCGTAGGAAACCTGAATCTGACATTGGGTTGCCAAACCGGCGGCGACGATGTTTTTTTCGCAACATAACGGCAGGCGTAAGCGGCGGAACGGTCCACTTTGGACGGGTCTTTGCCGGAGAATGCGCCGCCGCCGTGCGGAGCTGCGCCGCCGTAGGTATCGACGATGATTTTGCGGCCGGTCAGACCGCAGTCGCCTTTGCGGGCCGCCGATGACGAAGCGGCCGGTCGGGTTGATCAGGTATTTGGTTTCGGCAGTCAGCATTTCGGGCGGCAGAACAGGCTTGATAATCTGCTCGATCACGGCTTTGCTCAGTTCTTCATGGCTGATGGCAGGGGTCGTGCTGGGTGGACAGGACGACGGTGTCGATGCGTTTTACTTTGCCGGTTTCGCTGTCATAAACCACGGTCAGCTGAGCTTTTGCGTCGGGACGCAGCCACGGCAGGCGGCCGTCTTTGCGCAATTCGCTTTGACGCTGCATCAGGCGGTGGCTGTAATAGATGGCAAACGGCATCAGGGTCGGGGTTTCGTCGCAGGCGTAGCCGAACATCAAACCTTGGTCGCCCGCGCCTTGGTTCAGGTCGATGCCTTCGCCTTCGTTCACGCCTTGGGCAATGTCGGGGGATTGCTGGTCGTAGTACACGCCGACCGCGCAGCCGTTGGCGTCAAAGCCCAGTTCGGACGAGTTGTAGCCGATGCGTTTGATGGTTTCGCGTGCGACTTTGATGTAGTCCACATGGGCAGTGGTGGTGATTTCGCCAGCCAACACGCACAAACCGGTGTTTACCAGGGTTTCCGCCGCGACGCGCGCTTTGGGGTCTTGCGCCAAAACCGCATCCAAAATCGCATCGGACACTTGGTCGGCTACTTTGTCCGGATGACCTTCGGAAACCGATTCGGAAGTAAACAGATATTCGCTCATTTCAATATTTTCCTTCAAAAACAAGCCGTCTGCTTTCAGACGACCTGTTGTTTCATCATATATCCCACAACGGAAATCATAACAAAATTTCCACCTGCGCTCCATCCAAATGATAAATATTCCTAATTGGATAAAGCGGTTCGGAATTCTGCCTGTACAGAACATACGGGCAAAAAAATTCCCGCATCAAGCGGGGGATTTGAATTGCCCTCTCGGACCACATCGGCTTTGCAGCCGTCCACCTTACCTTTCCGTCTGAAAAGCAGGTTGGCATGGAATTCCCAACTCTTAATGCAGCGCGGATGTTAGCAGAAAAGCCCTGTCCCCGCAAGCCGCGCGCCCTTGCGTTTTACGTTACAATACGTCGTCTGAAAACACCCGAACACCCTATCATGCACCTGCCCTCCGCCATTCCCGCCCTTGCCGCCGCCCTCGCCCTTACCCTGCCCTTGGGCGCGTGCGGCAAAAAAACATCCGAACAAACCGTGCTTCAGGGCGAAACGATGGGTACGACCTATACCGTCAAATACCTTTCAGACGACCTTCCCAACCCGCCCGCGCCCGAAGCCGTAAAAAAAGCAGATTGACGGCGCACTCGAAGAAGTCAACCGCCAAATGTCCACCTACCGCGAAGACTCCGAAATCAGCCGCTTCAACCAAATGCGCGAAACCCGCAAACCCATGCCCGTTTCCGCCGATTTCGCCGCCGTTACCGCCGAAGCCTTACGCCTCAACCGCCTCACACAAGGCGCGCTCGACGTAACCGTCGGCCCGCTCGTCAACCTTTGGGGCTTCGGACCGAACAAAGAAATCACCCGAGAACCCACCCAGGCCGAAATCGACCAAGCCGCCGCCCAAACCGGTACGGACAAAATCATCCTCACGCAAAACGGCAAACAAGCTACGCTCGCCAAAACCCGGCCTGAAGCCTATCTCGACCTTTCCTCCATCGCCAAAGGCTTCGGTGTGGACAAAGTGGCAGGCGAACTTGAAAAACTCGGCATCCAAAACTACCTTGTCGAAATCGGCGGCGAGTTGCACGGCAAAGGCCGCAACGCCCAAGGCGAACCTTGGCGCATCGGCATCGAACAGCCCAACATCGTCCAAGGCGGCAACACCCAAATCGTCGTCCCCTCGACAACCGCTCCCTCGCCACCTCCGGCGACTACCGCATTTTCCACGTTGACCCGCAAGGCAGGCGGCTGTCCCACATCATCGACCCCAAAACCCGCCGCCCGCTGTCGCACCGCCTCGCCTCCATCAGCGTCGTCGCCGACAACGCCACCACCGCAGACGGCCTGTCTACCGGACTTTTTCGTACTCGGCGAAACCGAAGCCCTCAAACTCGCCGAACAGCAAAAACCTCGCCGTTTTCCTGATTATCCGCGACCAAAACGGCTACCATACCGAAATGTCCGGCGCGTTTAAAAAAACTACTCCATTAATATCTACAGACTCATATCCATCCCACAGGAACACCATCATGAAAACCCTACTCCTCACCTTCGGCCTCTTCCTCCTCGTCATCCTCGGCATGGCGGTCGGCTATATTTTCTCCAAACGCACCATCAAAGGCAGTTGCGGCGGCATCTCTTCGCTGGGCATGAAAAAAAGTCTGCGACTGCGACACCCCGTGCGACACGCTGCAAAAAGAAACTGGACGAACAGAAACAGCAGGAAAGCAAAGGCATTACCGTCGATCATTGAACCTTATCCGAATCAGATTCAGCCTTGCTTTGAGCTTGGCAACACAAAAGGTCGTCTGAAACCGCATGTTGCAGTTTTCAGACGACCTTTGATTTACAAGCTTGGCTGTTTTTAAAAAGGCAGACAGCGATTTAGCAAAAGCTGCTCAAATTGCCGTCATTTCCGCGCAGGCAGGAAGGACAGAACAGATATTTCCAATGTCGATTACGATACCAAACTCGCCAAAAAGGTCGTCTGAAAAAAACCTGAAATCCGTTTTTCAGACGACCTTTTGCTCCACCTACAAGCGTGTGACGCTCAACACGCCTTTGACGTCGCCGAGGCTGGCGAGGACACGCGGGAGGTCGTTGACTTGTTTGACCTCGAGCGTGAACCTCATGCTGGCTTCCAAGTCGCGGGACTGGGTTTGCACGGCGGTAACGTTGAGTTTGTGGCGGGCGAGCGCATCGGATACATCGCGCAAAAAGTCCCGAGCGGTCTTGGGCGCGGATTTCGACATCGACGGCGAACACTTGTCCTTCCTGCAACGCCGCCCAGCTTGCGTCCAACACTTTTTCGGGTGCTTGTTCGGCAAGGTGTTGGAAAGACGGGCAGGTTTTGCGGTGTACCGAAATACCGCGCTCGCGGGTAACGAAGCCGACAATATCGTCGGGTGGCGCGGGTTTGCAGCATTTGGCCAGCGTGGTCATCAAACCGTCTTCGCCATCGATGAGGACGCCGGTTTTGCCGCCTTTTTTGATTTTGGACTGTTTGACGATGGTGGTTTCGCTGACGGGCACGGGCGGCGGTTCGTTCAGCGTGCCGCAGGCTTTCTGGATGGCACGGTTGGAAATTTCGCCCTGTCCGACGGCGGTATAGAGGTCGTCGAGTTTTTTGTAGCCGAGGTTTTCGGCAAGCTCTTGCAGGTTGGGCTTGGGCGTGAGTTTGGCAAGCTGTTTGTCGAGTTGGACGCGGCCTTCTTCGCGCACGGTGTCGGCGTTTTGCTGACGGATGTAGGCGCGGATTTTGCTGATTGCCTTGCTGGATTTGACCCAGCCCTCGTAGAGCCAGTTGACGGAAGGATGCCCTTCTTTGGCGGTGATGATTTCGACGCGCTGTCCGTTTTCGAGCGGGGTGGACAGCGGCACGATTTGCCCTTCGACTTTCGCGCCGCGGCAACGGTCGCCGATGCTGCTGTGCAGGGCGTAGGCGAAGTCGATGGGGGTCGCGCCCGTAGGCAGGGAGAGGACTTTGCCGTGCGGGGTCAGGACGTAAATCGTGTCGTTGAAAAGCTCGGTTTTGAAGGCGGCGGCGAGGTCTTCTTTGCCGCTTTCCGCCATGTTTTCGCGCCAGTCCAAGAGTTGGCGCAACCAGGCGATTTTTTGTTCGTAGGCGGAATCGCCCTTGCCGCCCTCTTTGTAACGCCAGTGCGCGGCGACACCGAATTCGTTGAATTGGTGCATATCGAAGGTGCGGATTTGCACTTCCACGCCTTTGTCTTCCGGACCGACGATGACGGTGTGCAAACTTTTATAGCCGTTGCCTTTGGGGTTGGCGATGTAGTCGTCGAACTCGCCCGGAATCGGCTGCCAGAGACTGTGGACGATACCCAGCGTGGTGTAACACTCGGGGACGGTATCAACCAGAATCCGCACGGCGCGGATGTCGAACAGCCCGTCGAAGCTGAGTTTTTTCTTCACCATTTTTTTGTAAATGGAGTAGATGTGTTTCGGGCGACCGGCGACTTCAAAATGGACGTTATATTTTTTTGAGCTCCGCGCGCAGGATGTTGAGGAAGTTTTCGATGTATTCGAGGCGTTCGGTGCGTTTTTTTCGTCCAAAAAGCAGCGCGATCTCGCGGTATTTTTCGGGTTCTTGATGTCGGAAGCCGAGGTCTTCGAGCTGCCATTTGAGCTGCCACACGCCCAAACGGTTGGCGAGCGGGGCGAAGATATCGAGGGTTTCTTTGGCGACGGCGCGCTTTTTCGGGGCTGTCGGGAACCTCGCTGAGAAACTGCATGGTGCGGGTACGCATGGCGAGCTTGATCAACACGACGCGGATGTCAGTTACCATCGCCAGCAGCATTTTACGCATGGTTTCGGCTTGCTGGGCGCGCTCTTCAGGCGTGGCAAGGCTGTCCACGCGGGCGAAGTGTGTAAGCTTCTGCACTTCGTCCACACCTTTGACCAGCTCGGCGACGGTGCTGTTGCAGCGTTCCGTGAGCAGCTCGCGCCAGTCGGGCACAAAACGCACAATGTCGGCCAAAAGCGTGGCGGCCACCGCATCGGGCAGCAAATCCAATTCGTTCACCATACGCGCCGCACCCAAAAGGTGCGCCAAAAGCGGCTCGCCCGCAGGCGTGGCCGCATCGGCAGGATAATGCGTCTCGGCCAGCGACAAGGCCGTCTGAAGCAGCTTTTGCGCAGGTTCGGGCAAACCGGCGGTGTGCGCGTCAAACCACGCGCGGGATTCTTGCATCGGTGCGGCGGGGATTTCCGGTGTTTGTCGTGTGTTGCTCATGGCGTGCCGTTTCTCCGTTTGTTTTGTTTCGACATAGCGGCTGTATTGTAGCAGCTTGCCCGTATTTTGCGACAAAGCATGTTTCAGACGGCCTGGGCTACCCAACTTGCAATAACATATAAACATCAAAATAAAAACAAACAATTAGCGTGTAAATGTGCTTGCAGTGAAAAAAATATTGGGAATAATATCAATGCAAGTAATAATTTTTTTATCAAGAAGGAGATGAGTGTGAAATTTTTAGCTGCTTTGCTGTGGCCGGCCATGTTGCTGCCCATTTTGTCTCATGCTGATAGCGGCATTCAGACGGTCTCTGTTTCTCAAGCATATGCGGATGACGCAACGGGCTGCGGGCAGCTTTATCCTGTAGAGAGCTTCGAGAATTTGTTCAGACAGATGGCCGGCACGCTGCATAGTGCCTGTTTGCTTGATATGCCGCCTGAAGATTTAGCGAAAAAGTGGCAGATTCCCGTGTACCGGCGCTATCTGCGGCTTTCCGGCCGTTTGCGGCCTGACGGAGAAAAACAGGCGGTACTCAGATGGAAAGACAAGGCAGAGCGGCAGAAATGGCTCAAACACAGGTGGCGTAAGCTAAAACGGCCGACCGACGGCTTTACGGTAGTGCATCAGACCGACTACGACGGCAGTACTTTTTTAGAAATCGAAGCAACGCCTGATTATTTAAAGCATTACCGTTCGCTGTTTCCTGACGACCGTTATCCTGATGATTTGCCGAAACCCTATGTTTCATCTCATATCCTAAGCCCGGTCAGCGTATGCTTTAACGACGGAACAAGAAAGAATTTCCCCAGGTATACGGTAGTAAATCAAGTAGCAGTAGATGAAGACAACCGTTTGATCGGGAGTGATAGACATTTGATTATAAGGGAGGGGAAAGGTGCAGGAATATTATTTCAGCATCCAACAGACAAATGCATTAATGATATTTCCAGCATCTTTCTTATCAGATAGTCGATAGTATTTAATTTTAAAGGTATATGGTATGGCTACAACAGCACAAATCCGGCAGCATTTTTTAAAATTAGGGATGCCTGTTTCGGAAGTTAATCAGATTATTCGGGATTCAATTTTACTGGGGCAAACCCATAACTTTATCAATCAATGGGGGTTAAGGAGTATTCAAGCAAACACTAAATATTCCGGCATATTTTTCCAAAGCAAACTAATTGGCAGTAAAGAAAATAGAAGTATTGTATTTGGTACGGCAGACAAAAGATATCTGACTGCTTCTGAAAAATAAAACAAACAATTAGTGTGTAAATGTGTTTGCAGTGAAAAAATATTAGAAATAATATCAATGCAAGTAATAATTTTTTTATCAAGAAGGAGATGAGTGTGAAATTTTTAGCTGCTTTGCTGTGGCCGGCCATGTTGCTGCCCATTTTGTCTCATGCCGATAGCGGCATTCAGACGGTCTCTGTTTCTCAAGCATATGCGGATGACGCAACGGGCTGCGAGCAGCTTTATCCTGTAAATAGCTTCGAGAGTTTGTTCAGGCAGATGGCAGGCACGCTGCATAGTGCCTGTTTGCTTGATATGCCGCCCTGAAGATTTAGCGAAAAAAAGTGGCAGATTCCCGTGTACCGGCGCTATGTGCGGCTTTCCGGCCGTTTGCGGCCTGACGGAGAAAAAAACAGGCGGTACTCAGATGGAAAGACAAGGCAGAGCGGCAGAAATGGCTCAAACACAGGCGGCGTAAGCTAAAACGGCCGACCGACGGCTTTACGGTAGTGCATCAGACCAACTACAACGGCAGTACTTTTTTAGAAATCGAAGCAACGCCTGATTATTTAAAGCATTACCGTTCGCTGTTTCCTGACAACCGTTATCCCGAGGATTTGCCCCTGCCAAGAATTGCTTTGCATCCAATGTTTAGGCCTATACTTTGTTCTGATTCTGCTGTAAGTTTTGAAAAATCATTAGAGGCTATTGACAACAACGGTCATATTAAGGATTTTCATGCAAGATTGTCTATTAAAGATAGTGTATCTCTATACTTTATGCATGATAACCAAGAAAATATGAGATGTAGCAAGGAAATATCTTATATTCAATATGAAAAAAATTATTTTATCACCAATTAAAATTAAAAATTTACTCAAACAATTAATAGGAGAATTATTATGGCAACAGTTCAAAATGCACAAATCCGGCAGCATTTTTATTCGCATGGGCATGCCTAAAAAAGGAGATTGATAGCATCATGCGGGATAATGTTATTATGCAAAAGACTCATATTTTTATCAATAAATGGGGGCTATCAAGTATTCGTGTCGATCATCATGTTCCAGCCACTTATACAACGAGAAAATTAAAAGGAGACATTGAATACCGTGAGATGGTATTTGGAAAAGATTATCTTACGGCTTCTGATTATGCCCATGAAATCGAGCATGGTATTTCTGATACTCTTTATAGACTAGATCTTGCTGATGAGAGAAATCCAACAAAAAACCTTACTGCAAATGAGTATGCCCGCCGTTTTTTGTATGAAGAAGGAAAAGCCGAATACAACCGTTTTCAGTTTGATTTGCGGAACAATCCCAAAGAAACCAAATACGGATCGGATACGGCAGCAATCAAGGCGATGAACCAGCAACAGGCTGTTGATTATTTTGCCCATAAAATGAAAACCCAAAACCCCAGCGGCCAGCCCAGCCATACTTATTGGACATGGGCGAAATCTATATTCCTTGAGGAAAACCAATCCAAACCTGCTAAACGGTAAAACTCCGGCCGAAAAGCAAAAAATTCTGCAATCAGGAATGGATGAAGCAGCGCCTGACCATCCCAACAGACTGTTTGGCGTAGGTGACGAGCGGGTTCGCTTTCAGAAAACCGATCCAAATATGCCGCTTAGTCTGATGCCGATGATGGCGCGTGGAAATCCTACGCTGATGGTGGTATTTGTACCTGCCAACAGCCGTTTGGCAGACGGTACGGTAACGACGGCTGCAAGAACAGCGTTATATTATTCTTCAGGCGGAAAGCAGGGGGCGATTGAATTCGGTATCGGCAGCGCGGGCAAGAGTGTCAGCTTCAACGATAATTTAGTAAATTACTCAAAAAGTGCGTATGCGGCACTGATTACTTCAGCCAGCAGGCTTCATTCCAATGCAGTGAACCGCTTGGCTGCTTTGGTCGAACAGCAAAAATCCGAACAGGCATCAGGAAAAGGCAAAGAAATTCATAATGAAAACGAAGCTTTGAAAGCTTTGCAGGATTTACTGAACAAAGCCAATATTTCACTTGATTTGCAGGGCGGAGTGGATAATCTTCAGCAGAATTTTGACCAAATTGCCAAAAATTACCATACTCCTCTTGCTATCGAGCTGTATGGAGAAGAGTTGCTCACGACTTCGGTAGAGGATGGAGTGAGTTTTGATATGGATGGCGACGGGATGGCCGAACAGACGGCTTGGCTCAAAAAAAGGCAGCGGTTTTTTTGGTTTGGGATAAAAAAATGGAGACGGCATGGTAAACGACGGAACGGAGATGTTTGGTGAGGCAACAGTTATGTCTGACGGCAAGCGCGCAGAAAAACGGCGTAGAAGCTTTGAAAAGATTTGGACAGCGACAATAATAATATCATTAATCAATATGATGAATTGTGGGGCGAGCTAAGAATCTGGCATGACGAAAAACAGTAACGGGAAAAACGGAGGAAGGAGAGCTTTCTCTATTGTCCGACTGGAATATCCAGTCGATCTCTTTGGATTTTGCAGAAATCAATCTGAAAGATGAAACCGATAATAAAAATATTATTTGAATCAGAAGTGGTTTTGGAAAAACGGGGAAAGGCGCAAGGTTGCCGATATTGATTTCCAAAAACGACAAAGGAATTTACAATGAGTTGGCAGGTGAAATTTCAGCAGAGACAGCCGCTGATGTCGTGTATCCGACGGAAATTTCAACATCGGTTATACTGCCCGGAGAAAATACTGCATATATCCCGGCCGTATAAACACGTTATCAGATATGGCTTCCAAAGATATTTGGCAGGATAATCCTTTTGCGTGAGGCATTCAGACGGCCTTTGCCCAATCAAACCCATTTTCGGAGGATTTTTAATGAAACTGTATATTTACGACCATTGCCCGTTTTGCGTGCGTGCGCGGATGGCGGCGGGGCTGTTTGGCGCGGACGTTGAAGAAGTCGTGCTGGCAAACGACGACGAGGCAACGCCGATCGGTATGATCGGCGCGAAACAAGTGCCTATCCTGCAAAAAGAAGACGGTTCGTTTATGGGCGAGAGTTTGGACGTTGTCCGCTATCTTGACCGCGAGGGTCGTCTGAAAAATGAAATCCGCCCGGAAATACAGGCGTGGTTTGACAAAGTGGGCGGCTACAACACCAAACTCGTCCATCCGCGCGTCGTGAAAATCGGTTTGCCCGAATTTGAAACGCCGGAAGCGGTGAAATATTTCACGGACAAAAAAGAGAAAAGCATCGGCAGCTTCGCCGCCAATTTGGAGAAAACCGGTCAGTATGTGCAACGGCTGAACGGGGATTTGGCGGAACTGGAAACGCTGATGGCCGAAGGCGGCGCAGGTTTGAACGGCGAAATCGGCATGGAAGACATATTGGTGTTCCCGATATTGCGCAACCTGACCGTCGTGCGCGGTGTCGAGTGGCCGCAGAAGGTTATGGACTACCTGCTGCGCATGAGCGAAGCATCGGGCGTGCCGCTGTATTTCGACCGCGCCTTGTAATAACCGAATCCGCCGGATAAAACAAACGGAAAGGTCGTCTGAAAACAGTTTTCAGACGACCTTTCCGTTTGCGCCCGCCCTACCTTCCGGGAGTGAATGGAATCAGGCGGAACAAGCATGGCGAGAAATTGTTGATGTATGACCCCGAACAGATCGGGTGATACATCAATAATTCCTAGCTGTGCTTATTGTGCGGCAGGTGCAGAAGCAGCTGCTGCGGCTGCGCCTTCAGCGGCGCTGCGTTGGTAGCCTTTGTCTTTCATACATGCATCGAACACGGCGCGGTCTTGGTTTGCACCGGAAGCTTGTTGACATTGAGCGATTGCCTCTTCAACGCTTACGCTAGGGGTTTTAGCTTCTTCAGTAGTTTTGCTGCTGGAGCAGGCACCCAGCATCAGGCTTGCAGCGGCAACGGCGATCAATAAAGTTTTCATGTCGTATATTCCTATTGTGATTGATGGTTTACAGCGCAAATTTGCGTCTGTCTCAAAACAGAGTCCCATTAGTACGATTTAGTTTCATTTACATATGAAAGGTTTCGATAAGTTTGAACTATGACAGTAAATGCCGTCAGGAAATGATAAGCGGTTTCAAAAAAATTTAAGGGACATAAACGCCGTCGGCATGGCAATGTAAAAAATCCCCTTTCCACTCCGGCAACACCGCCCAATCCCAACACCCCGACCGCCTGCCGTTGGGCGGCGCAAGGGTTTTATGGCATAATCGCGCTTACCTTTCCATACCGCAGAGACCATATCCCCACTTCTGCGGTTTGCCGTAAACCGGCCGCATACTTTGCCGGCGGCATCCTATCAAACACACAATCAAAACATCCTCCCGTTTCAGACGACCCCATGCGGCATTCCGCATCCCGTCCGGACAGAAAGATACCGCCATGAATCCATTCGCCTCACTCGGGCTTGGCAGCGAAATCGTTTCCGCGCTGACCGAACAAGGTTACGAAAACCCGACGCCCATCCAAGCCGCCGCCATCCCCAAAGCACTCGCCGGCCACGACTTGCTCGCCGCCGCCCAAACCGGCACAGGCAAAACCGCCGCCTTTATGCTGCCCAGCCTGGAACGCCTCAAACGCTACGCCACTTCCAGCACCTCGCCTGCGATGCACCCCGTGCGTATGCTCGTATTGACCCCGACGCGCGAACTTGCCGACCAAATCGATCAAAACGTGCAGGGCTACATCAAAAACCTGCCGCTGCGGCATACCGTCCTCTTCGGCGGCGTCAACATGGACAAACAAATCGCCGACCTGCGCGCCGGCTGCGAAATCGTCGTCGCCACCGTCGGCAGGCTGCTTGACCACGTCAAACAGAAAAATATCAACCTAAACAAAGTCGAAATCGTCGTCCTCGACGAAGCCGACCGTATGCTGGATATGGGTTTCATCGACGACATCCGCAAAATCATGCAGATGCTGCCCAAACCACGCCAAACCCCTGCTCTTTTTCCGCAACCTTTGCCCCGCCCATCCGCAAGCTCGCCAAAGACTTCATGAACGCGCCCGAAATCGTCGAAGTCGCCGCGCAAAAACACCACCAGCGCCAATGTCGAGCAGCACATCATCGCCGTTGACGCGCTCAAAAAAACGCAACCTCTTAGAGCGGCTGATTGTCGATTTGCAGATGAACCAAGTCATCGTATTCTGCAAAACCAAACAAAGCGTCGACCAAGTCACCCGCGACCTCGTACGCCGCAACCTTGCCGCCCAATCCATCCACGGCGACAAATCCCAGCAAAGCCGCCTCGAAACCCTCAACGCCTTCAAAGAAGGCAGCCTGCGCGTCCTCGTCGCCACCGACGTCGCCGCACGCGGTCTGGATATCGCCGAGCTGCCCTTCGTCATCAACTACGAACTGCCGACCCAGCCCGAAGACTACGTCCACCGCATCGGGCGCACCGGCAGGGCGGGCGCGGACGGTGTCGCCATTTCCCTGATGGACAAAAACCGAACAGAAAAATGTTTGAAGCCATCAAGGAGCTGACCGGCAACGACTTGGCAGTCGAACGCATCGAAGGCTTCGAACCGAACTGGTGGGGAAGTGACGCCGACAGCGATACCGCCGCAGACACCCAAGCCGCCCCAACCCGCAGCCGTGGCAGCGACAGAAACCGTTCCGAACGGAACAACCGCAGCGAACGCAATGAACGTAACGAGCGCGGCGACAAATCCCAAAAAGCCGACAAAAACCGATCCCGGCGTAGCCTGCGGCACCATCGCCGGACGCAGTCGCCGCAGCCGCAGGGAACGCCAACCCTGCGCCCTGCTGCAACCCAATTTCGGCGCAAAATAAAGCCGGTTCTCCATAAAACCCGAAAGGTCGTCTGAAAAAGATTTCAGACGACCTTTTGTGTATGGTCCGTTATTTTTTTGTTTACGCAGTTGCGGGTGGTTTTTCAGATTGTCCAAGAGGATGTCAATCATACGCGGTGCGGTTTGGGCAAGGTCGAAACTTTTTGTCGGACGAGAGCCAACGCCAAATCAGACCGTCCAGCATCGATTTGATGAAGATGACCGCCATGTCGGTATCTAAATCTTCGGATAAGGCATGTTGGGCAATGGATTTGGTCAGGACTTCGGTAATTTTCTCGCGCCAAATCGATTGATGTTTATCCGCAATGTCGATGACGGCGGCGTTCTGCTCGGTGTGTTCGCATTTTAAAAAAACAGGATGCTGTGGAATTTATAGTGGATGTCGTTGGTTTGCAGGCGCGTGAAAAAAGTGCATCAAGGTGCGGCGGAAAAAGCGACCACTCTTGTTCATCGCTATCAGCCGCGTCCTGATGCATACAGTTTTCGATGTCGTCGCAAATGCGCTGGAAGAGGGCGTCGAACAAGTCTTCTTTGTTTTTTTGAAATGCCAGTACAACGCGCCACGCGTCACGCCGGCGGCCTGGGCGATTTCGTTGAGCGAAGTGCGCGCGATGCCTTTTTGGTAGAAGGTTTCCAGCGCGGCGAGCATGAGATGTTCTTTGGTTTTTAAGGGCTTCGGTTTTGGTTTTTCCGCATGATACCTATTTCAATTGGGTGGAATATTGGGAATTATAAAAAAATACTTTTGTATCCATGCAAGCATGTATGTATAATGGCACTCGTAATTGAGATTGGCTCTCAAGTATAAAAATAAATTTTTCAGACGACCTGCTCCGGATATTGAGGCAGGTTATTGTTGTTTCGGAACCAAAAATCGGCTCTGATGACAAAGTATATGGTAAAATCTCATAACAATTATACAGATAGGAAAAGTAATGGCTTCTTATGCTTCTAAGGTGATGCGCATGGCGGCAATCGCCGCCGCTACTGCGTTGGCTCTTTCAGCGTGTAACAAAGGCTCCGATGCGACGCAAGGTGCAAAAGATGGAAAAAGGGCAGCAGGCAGCTGCGCAAAAAGAAGCTCCGCCCCCTGTGGTCGGTGTCGTTACCGTCCATCCTGAAACCGTCGCGCTGACGACCGAGCTGCCGGGCCGTCTGGAGTCGCTGCGTACCGCGGAAGTCCGCGCCCAAGTGGGCGGCATCATCCAAAAACGCCTGTTCCAAGAGGGCAGCTATGTCCGCGCTGGACAGCCGCTTTATCAAATCGATAGTTCCACCTATCAAGCTGATCTGGAAAGCTCGCGCGCCCAATTGGCAGGCGCGCAGGCGACCCTTGCCAAAGCCAATGCCGACTTGGCGCGTTACAAGCCGCTGGTTGCCGCCGATGCCATCAGTAAACAGGATTACGATGCGGCGGTAACGGCGAAACGTTCTGCCGAAGCAAGCGTCAAAGCGGCTCAGGCGGCGATTAAATCTGCCGGTATCAATCTGAACAGGGCGCGCATTACCGCGCCGATTTCAGGTTTCATCGGTCAGTCTAAAGTATCCGAAGGTACGCTGCTGAACGCGGGTGATACGACCGTACTGGCGACCATCCGCCAAACCAATCCTATGTATGTGAACATCACTCAATCCGCGACCGAAGTGATGAAGCTGCGCCAACAGGTTGCCGAGGGCAAATTGTCGGGCGTGGACGGCGCGATTGAAGTGGGTATCAAGTTCGACAACGGCGAAGTTTATCCGCATAAAGGCCGTTTGCTGTTCTCCGATCCGTCTGTTAACGAAACAACCGGACAAATCACGCTGCGCGCGTCAGTGCCGAACGACAAAAAAATATCCTGATGCCCGGTCTTTATGTGCGAGTCCTGATGGATCAGGTAGCTGTTGCTAATGCCTTTGTCGTACCGCAGCAGGCAGTAACGCGCGGTACGAAAGATACTGTAACGATTGTGAACGCCAAAGGCGAAATGGAGTCGCGCGAGGTAACAGTCGCTCGGCAGCAGGGAACCAACTGGATTATCACTGCGGGTCTGAACGACGGCGACAAAGTCGTTGTGGACGGCACCAGCATCGCCGCCATGATGGGTGCGAAAAAGGTTACGCCTAAAGAATGGACGCCTGCCGGAAGTGCTGCAGAAGCCGTGCCCAAAGCTGCTTCCGAAGTGAAGAAAGACGCTCAGACGACCTCTGAAGCCAAACCGGCATCCGCAGCTAAATAAGGAAGGCATCAATGGCTAAGTTTTTTATCGACCGCCCCATCTTTGCATGGGTCATTGCGATTTTTATTATCGCAGCGGGTGTTATCGGCATTAGGAGTTTGCCGGTTTCCCAATATCCGTCCGTTGCCGCTCCGACCATTACGCTGACCGCTACTTATCCGGGCGCGTCCGCGCAGGTGATGGAAGACAGCGTGCTTGCCGTTATTGAACGCAATATGAACGGTGTGGAAGGTTTGGACTACATGAGCACTTCCGCCGACTCCAGCGGCAGAGGCAGCGTAAGTTTGACGTTTACGCCTGAAACCAATGAGGATCTGGCGCAGGTGGATGTGCAGAACAAACTCTCCGAAGTATTGAGCAATCTGCCTGCTACCGTGCAGCAATATGGTGTTACCGTATCGAAAGCGCGTTCCAACTTCCTGATGATTGTAATGCTTTCGTCAGACGTACAGTCCACCGAGGAAATGAACGACTACGCACAACGCAACATCATTCCTGAACTGCAGCGTATCGACGGGGTAGGGCAGGTGCAATTGTTTGGTGCGCAGCGCGCCATGCGTATTTGGGTTGATCCGAAAAAACTGCAAAACTACAACCTGTCTTTTGCTACGGTGACCAATGCGCTTGCAACACAAAACATCCAAATCTCGGCAGGCTCCATCGGCTCTTTACCGGCCGTTGAAGGTCAGACCATTTCGGCGACCGTTACTGCGGAAGGACAATTAAAAACGGCTGAAGAGTTCGGCAACATCATTTTGGTATCCAATACCGACGGCTCGAATGTCTATCTGAAAGATGTGGCAAAAGTCAGCTTGGGTATGGAAGACTATTCTTCTTCCACCCGCCTGAACGGTGTGAACACCACCGGTATGGCGGTGATGTTGTCCAACAGCGGTAACGCTTTGGCAACCGCCACCGCAGTGAAGGAAAAAATGGCGACCCTGCAAAAATACTTCCCGCAGGGCATGAGCTGGAAAACGCCTTACGATACTTCCAAATTCGTCGATATTTCGATTGAAAAAGTGATCCATACGCTTTTGGAAGCCATTGTATTGGTATTTTTGGTGATGTTCCTATTCCTGCAAAACATCCGCTATACGCTGATTCCGACTATTGTCGTGCCGATTTCGCTGTTGGGCGGTTTTGCCTTCATCTCTTATATGGGCATGTCGATTAACGTATTGACCATGTTTGCGATGGTATTGGTCATCGGTATCGTGGTCGACGATGCGATTGTGGTCGTTGAAAACGTCGAGCGTATTATGGCGACGGAAGGTTTGCCGCCCAAAGCCGCGACCAAAAAAAGCGATGGGTCAGATTTCCGGCGCGGTGGTCGGTATTACCGCCGTCCTGATTTCCGTATTTGTGCCTTTGGCAATGTTCAGCGGCGCGACCGGCAATATTTACAAACAGTTCGCTTTAACCATGGCGGCATCGATTGCATTCTCCGCATTCCTTGCACTGACGCTGACGCCGGCATTGTGCGCCACCATGCTCAAGCAGATTCCGAAAGGGCATCACGAAGAGAAAAAAGGTTTCTTCGGCTGGTTCAATAAAAAATTTGATAGCTGGACACACGGCTATGAAGGCTGGGTTGCCAAAGTGTTGCGTAAGACTTTGCGCATGATGGTTGTTTACATCGGTTTGGCGGCTGTCGGCGTATTCCTGTTTATGCGCTTGCCGACTTCTTTCTTGCCGACCGAAGACCAAGGCTTCGTCATGGTCAGCGTGCAACTGCCCGCGGGTGCGACCAAAGAGCGTACCGATGCGACATTGGCGCAAGTTACCCAGTTGGCGAAAAGCATTCCTGAAATTGAAAATATCATTACTGTTTCCGGTTTCAGCTTTTCGGGCAGCGGTCAAAATATGGCTATGGGTTTTGCCATACTTAAAGACTGGAATGAGCGTAAAACTCCGGGCAGCGATGCAACGTCTATTTCAAACAAGCTGACCGGTATGATGATGGGTACGCTTAAAGACGGTTTCGGTATCGCTATTACGCCTCCTCCAATTATGGAATTGGGTAACGGCTCGGGTCTGACCATCAACCTGCAAGACCGCAACAATACCGGTCATGCCGCATTGCTGGCGAAGCGCAACGAATTGATCGGCAAAATGCGCGAAAGCGGCCTGTTTGACCCGAGCACCGTCCGTGCCAGTGGTCTGGAAGATGCGCCGCAATTGAAAATCGACATCGACCGCGCCGCTGCTGCCGCACAGGGCATTTCGTTCTCAGACATCCGAACGACCCTGGCTTCCTCTTTGGGTTCGTCTTATGTCAACGACTTCCCGAACCAGGGTCGTCTGCAACGCGTGATGGTTCAGGCTGATGCTTCTGCTCGTATGCAGCCGTCCGACATCCTGAATTTGACTGTGCCCAACAGCTCCGGTGTCGCTGTCCCGCTTTCTACCATTGCTACTGTTTCCTGGCAGACAGGTACGGAACAAAGCGTCCGCTTCAACGGCTATCCCTCTATGGAACTTTCCGGCTCTCCGGCTACCGGTGTTTCATCCGGCCAGGCAATGGCTGCGGTTCAGAAAATGGTGGACGAAATGGGCGGCGGTTACAGCCTAGAATGGGGCGGTCAGTCGCGCGAAGAAGCCAAAGGCGGTTCGCAAACCTTGATTTTGTACGGCTTGGCGATTGCTTCTGTATTCTTGGTGCTTGCCGCGCTTTATGAAAGCTGGTCTATCCCGCTGGCAGTTATCCTCGTGATTCCGTTGGGTTTGATTGGCGCTGCATTGGGTGTTACCGGGCGTAATACGTTTGAAGCTCTGTTGGGCAGTATCCCTCGTTTACCAATGATATTTACTTCCAAGTCGGCTTTGTAACCGTAATGGGCTTGAGTGCGAAAAACGCGATTTTGATTATCGAGTTTGCCAAAGACCTGCAAGCGCAAGGCAAGAGCGCACTGGAAGCCGCGCTGGAAGCCGCACGCCTGCGTTTCCGTCCGATTATTATGACTTCGTTTGCCTTCATTTTGGGCGTGGTTCCGCTGTATATTGCCAGCGGTGCCAGCTCAGCCAGCCAGCGTGCCATCGGTACGACTGTGTTCTGGGGTATGTTGATCGGTACGATTTTGTCCGTGTTCCTTGTGCCACTCTTTTATGTCATCGTGCGCAAATTCTTTAAGGAAAGCGCGCACGAACATGAAATGGCCGTGAAACACGCTGCTGAAGCAGGCATGATTTCCCACGAAGATCAAAATACGGACAACAAGCACTAGCAAAAAGGTCGTCTGAAACCCGAAATACGGTTTCAGACGACCCCAAGGAATCCTTATGAACAAAATGACATTCAAAACGGTATTGAGTACCGTCGCCGCAGCCGTCGCGCTGTCCGCCTGTACCATGATCCCGAAATACGAACAACCGCAGGTCGAAGTTGCCGAAACCTTCAAATACGACACCTTCGACGACGGCATTCGCGCCGCCGACTTGGGCTGGCAGGACTTCTTTGCCGACCCGCGCCTGCACCGCCTTATCGACATCGCGTTGGAACGCAATACCGACCTGCGCACCGCCGCGCTGAACGCCGAAATCTACCGCAAACAATACATGATTGCCCGCAACGACCTGCTGCCGAGCATAAACGCCAGCGGTACCGGTACGCGGACAGGCAGTTTGAGCGGCGGCGTTACCCGCAGCGAATACAGCGTCGGTTTGGGTGTGGCAGCTTATGAGCTTGACCTTTTCGGGCGCGTCCGCAGCAACAGCCAAGCCGCATTGCAAGGTTATTTCAGCGTAGCCGCCAACCGCGATGCCGCCCACCTTTCCCTGATTGCCGCCGTTGCCAAAGCCCATTTCAACGAGCTGTACGCCCAAGAATCGATGGCATTGGCGCAGCGCGTCCTCAAAAACCCGCGAAGCCACCTACAAACTTTCCCAAATGCGCCACAAAGCAGGCGTGATTTCCGCCGTCGATTTGCGTCAACAGGAAGCCCTGATTGAATCCGCCAAAGCCGATTACGCGAACGCCGTCAAAAAAACCGCGAACAAGCCCGCAATGCCTTGGCGACCCTGATTAACCAACCCCTGCCGAAAGACCTGCCTGCCGCGCTGCCTTTGAGCAAACAGTTCAAAAATCACCCGACTGCCTGCCGGCTTGAGTTCCGAAGTCCTGCTGAACCGTCCCGACATCCGCGCCGCAGAACACTCGCTCAAACAAGCCAATGCCAACATCGGCGCAGCGCGTGCCGCCTTCTTCCCCACCATCAGCCTGACCGGATCGGTCGGTACCGCGTCCGGCGAGTTGAGCGGCCTCTTCAAAAGCGGTACAGGCATCTGGTCGTTCGCACCTTCCATTACCCTGCCGATTTTCAACTGGGGTACCAACAAAGCGAATCTCGACGTAGCCAAGCTGCGTAAAGAGGCGCAAATCGTCGCTTACGAAGCCGCCGTCCAAGCCGCCTTCCAAGACGTATCCAACGCATTGGTCGCACGCGAGCAACTCGACAAGAGCTACGCCGCTCTAAACAAACAAAGCCGCGCTTACAACGACTCCCTGCGCCTTATCAATTTGCGCTACAAACACGGCGTATCCAACGCCCTCGACCTGCTTGACGCAGAACGCAGCAGCTATGGTGCAGAAACCGCGTTGCTTGCCAACCAGCTCACCCGTCTGGAAAACCTTGCCGACCTCTATAAAGCACTCGGCGGCGGTTTGAAACGCGAAACCGTTAGCCAACCAGCCGCGCAGCAGTAAGTCTGTTTGAAATAAGCGGTATCAAAAACGTCGTCTGAAAACCGGACATCAGGTTTCAGACGACGTTTTATATTTTGGCATGGATACAATATGGATGGATTGGGCTATTAGGCAGGGTATCTAGGAGTTTGAGCTTACGACAATTCTAAAGTATGACTGACAATCTGAGGTCGGGATTCCTGCTTGCGCAGAATGACGATGATTAATTATAGTGGATTAAAATTGCAATGATACGGCGTTGCCAACGCCCTTATGTACTACCCGTACACGGCGGGCGTTGCCACCTTGTCTCATTTTTATTTTAATCCACTATATTTCCTATTATGATTTACTATACAAAAAGGTCGTCTGAAAACTTCAGACGACCTGCTGTTTGATTACGCGGTTAGCTGCCCATCAATTTCAAACGCTGACCCGGAGTAACGGTGCGGGTATTTTTTTATTCCAGCGGCGGATATCGTTGACATCTACGTTAAAGCGGTTAGCAATCGTATTGAGCGTATCGCCTCTGCGGACTGTATAAGAAACATTTTGAATGTTGTTTTTACGGGTTTTGACCGGAGCCGCGCTAACGCGTAACAGCTGACCCTTGCGGATATTGTTGCCTTTGATATTGTTGGCCACAATCAAATCGGCAACGCTTAAGTTGTAGCGTTTAGAGATATTGAACAAAGTATCTCCATCAGCCACGCGGTGCATACCCTGCCATAGTTGTCGGCTGTGCAGATGATTGATTATTTGCTCTTGCCAGTCGTGCTTCAGTACGGCTTTGATACTTGGCAATATTTTCGGCAATGCGTTCGCTGCGCGCTTTGGTTGCGTCAACCTCTTGATGATGCGTGATATTTTTGAGCAACAGTGGTTTGATCCTCTTCTGCTTTTTGCAGACGTGAATCAACATTGGCAAGCAATGTCATCATTTGGTCAGATTCTTCGACTGCAGAAGGAGTGGGAGGAGTAGCTGATTTTGCGGATGCCACAACCTGCGGCTCTGTTAAGGTGAAGGCAGGTTGTGCAGGCTCGGCTGCCGCAATGACAGTTGTGTCTGCTGCAGGTTTTGCTTCCGTGGATTGTACGGTTTGAACGCGTTCTACACGGGGTTGGGCGGTTGTAACGGTATCAACGGCAATAGGGGCAGTTGCAGCTTTGGTATTGGCAACAAAATCAAAGGTTGCTGGAGCTTGTTCTTGTGCAACCGTATTGGCAGGGATGACGACTGTTTTGACTGTATCGGTTTTGAGTTTTGCCGTTTGAATCGGAGCCATTGTCGGCATATTCGAACGGTAGGTATCCGGAGTATTGTCAGTATCAATGAAATTAATCATATCCTGTTTGGTCGCAGTATTATTTTGCGCAACCAAAATAGTACGTCCTTCAGACAGCGAATTGCCGTTTAAGCCGTTCAGGCGTTTGATTTCGGCAACGCTCATCCCGGCTTCTGTCGCAATCTTGTTCAGATTGGTATTGCGGGCCGATGTATAGGCATTGAAAGAGAGCAGTGTCTCGGGGTTTGCATTGCGGTAATTTTTTTCGAATGCGGATACGGCGGAAACGGGCAGCAATAATTTGCGGTTGTTTTTCGGGATGAAGACAGGTGCGTTGAAGGCAGGGTTCAATGTCAGCAGCTCGCTCTCGCTGATATTGGCGAGACGGGCGATGGTGCTGTTGTCGATGGGTTTGTCAATACTGACTGTTTGGAAATAAGGTTGATTGGTGATTTCGCTGATATTCATGCCGAAAGTCTGGGGGCTGGCGACAATATTGCGGACAGCCAGCAATTTTGGAACGTAATTGCGTGTTTCGTTCGGCATGCGCAGGTTTTCGTAAGTCGGCTCCAAGCCTTGTGCGCGGGCACGGTTGACGGCGCGGCCTACATTGCCTTCGCCCCAGTTGTATGCAGCCAAAGCCAAAGACCAGTCGTTAAACAGCCCGTGCAGATATTGCAGGTAGTTCAGCGCGGCGTCGGTCGCGGCATATACGTCGTGGCGGCCGTCATACAAAGGTGTTTTTTCCAAGCCGAAATGACGACCGGTTGCCGGCATGAACTGCCACAGGCCGGATGCGCCGACGTGGGATTTGGCTTTGGTGACGAATGCGCTTTCAATGAAGGGGAGGAGTGCGATTTCGGCGGGCATATTGCGTTTTTTTACTTCGGTTGCAATATGGTACATATAAGGTTTGCTGCGCGTGATGGTGCGGTCGAAATAGGCACCGTTTGCGGCGAATTTGCTTTCGTGGCGGCGGACCAGCTCGGAATTGACTTCGCTCATGCGGAAGTCTTTTTTCAATGAAGCCCACAGGCTGCCGGAACCGAAAGTCTTGGCTTTGGCTTGGTCGAGAAGGGCAGAATTGAGCCGCATCATTGCCATACCTGTTTGGTTGGGAGTGGCGTTTTGTGCGGCGGCCGCGCCGGAAACGGCGGATAAACCGGACAGCGTCAGGGCGATGGTTTTCAGTTTTGCCATAGTAGTCAATTATCAATATATATTATTCAGTCTCCGCGATGTTACTGTCTGATTCATGTGAACGTCAAGGATATGAGGGTAATTTACATATGACTGAGGCTTAATGATAAAATTTGTCGCGAAAATACGGCGGTTTGCGTATATATGCCGTCAAATTCAGATTAAGCAAAAGAACATGCTATAAAGAACATCCTATGATTTCCAAAAATTCCTCCCTGCTCGATTTCGACCGCGCCCATCTGCTCCATCCCTATACGTCCATGACCGATCCGTTGCCTGTTTATCCGGTGCGCCGTGCGGAGGGCGTGCATATTGAATTGGCGGACGGCACGCGGCTGATTGACGGGATGTCGTCTTGGTGGTGTGCGATACACGGCTACAATCATCCCGTTTTGAATCAGGCGGTTGAGGCGCAGATTAAGCAAATGTCGCATGTGATGTTCGGCGGTTTGACGCACGAGCCGGCGGTGGAACTGGGCAAGTTGTTGGTCGGGATTTTGCCACAGGGACTGGACCGTATTTTTTATGCGGATTCGGGTTCGGTTTCGGTGGAAGTTGCGTTGAAAATGGCGGTGCAATACCAGCAGGCGCGGGGTTTGACCGCGAAGCAGAATATCGCGACGGTGCGGCGCGGGTATCATGGCGATACTTGGAACGCGATGTCCGTCTGCGATCCGGAAACGGGGATGCACCATATTTTCGGCAGCGCTCTGCCGCAGCGTTATTTTGTCGATAATCCGAAAAGCCGTTTCGACGATGAGTGGGACGGGGCGGATTTGCAGCCTGTCCGCGCCTTGTTTGAAGCGCATCATGCGGATATTGCCGCCTTTATTTTAGAGCCGGTCGTGCAGGGCGCGGGCGGCATGTATTTTTATCATCCGCAGTATCTTCGCGGATTGCGCGATTTGTGCGACGAATTTGATATCGTGTTGATTTTTGACGAAATTGCCACCGGATTCGGGCGCACGGGCAAGATGTTTGCCTGCGAACACGCGGAGGTCGTGCCGGATATTATGTGTATCGGCAAGGGTTTGAGCGGCGGCTATATGACGCTGGCGGCGGCAGTCACTTCACAAAAAGTTACCGAAACGATTTCGCGCGGCGAAGCGAGCGTGTTCATGCACGGACCGACATTTATGGCGAACCCGCTGGCGTGTGCCGTTGCCTGCGCTTCGGTCAAGCTGCTTTTGTCCCAAGATTGGCAGGCAAATATCCGCCGCATCGAAAGTATCTTAAAAGGCCGTCTGAAAGCTGCATGGGACATCCGCGGCGTGAAAGACGTGCGCGTTTTGGGTGCCATTGGCGTGATTGAGCTGGAAAAAGGCGTGGATATGGCGCGTTTTCAGGCGGATTGCGTGGCTCAGGGCATTTGGGTGCGCCCATTCGGCAGGCTGGTGTACCTCATGCCGCCTTACATCATTTCAGACGACCTCTTGACCGAACTTGCCGACAAAACCGTACAAATCTTGAAGGAACACAACAAATGAAAGGCGTTTACTTCGTCAGCGGCATAGACACGGACATCGGCAAAACTGTCGCCACCGGCATGTTGGCAAAACAATTGTTGCAGCAGGGCAAAAGCGTGATCACGCAAAAGCCTGTGCAAACCGGTTGCCAAAACATCTCCGACGACATCGCTGTCCACCGCAAAATTATGGGCATACCCATGCAGGAAGCCGACAAACAGCGGCTGACCATGCCCGAAATCTTCAGCTATCCCGCCTCGCCCCATCTCGCCGCCCGTCTGGACGGCAGTACTTTGGACTTGAACAAAATCCGTACCGCCACGCAGCAACTGGCGGCACAATACGAAATCGTGTTGGTCGAAGGCGCGGGCGGATTGATGGTTCCGCTGACGGAAAACCTGTTGACCATTGATTATATTCAGCAACAGGCTTATCCCGTTATTCTCGTTACCAGCGGGCGGCTCGGCAGCATCAACCACACCCTGCTCAGCTTCGCCGCGCTCAAACAATACGGCATCAGCCTGCACAGCCTGATTTTCAACCACATCCACGACAGCCGCGACGAGCACATCGCCCAAGACAGCTTGGCATATCTAAAGGGTCGTCTGAAAACAGATTTTCCCGATGCGGAGTGGAGGGAGTTGGATAAGGTGGAGACGGACGAAAGGTCGTCTGAAAACGATTAACACATGAAACACATCAATCTAAACCCCATGAATCCCCCCTTGAATTGGCAAGACAAACTTCCCGACGAACTGCCGCAGGGGCTGGGGCGAACGTGCCGCCGTTTTGTGTCAAGCACAATCGCTGACAGCCGCTTTACGCGCCTTGGGCGGCAGTTTTACGGTAAAAGTGCTGTATATGGGCGAACTGGACGGGCAGGGGCAATTCGTTTGGCGAAAACCATGCCGAAACCGCCGCCCCGCAATTCGTCCGCGACGTTTTGCTGCATCTGGACGGCGTTCCCGTCGTACAGGCGCGCAGCGCGTGCAGCCCGCAATCGCAAGCCTGGCGCGGCGTATTGGATTGCGGCACGCAGCCTTTGGGCGAGCGGCTGTTTGACGGTACGCTGCCCTTGAAGCGTTCGGCATTCGAGTTTTGCCTGATGGAAAAACGTTGGCGGTCAGGATGATTTCAGACGACCTGTCGCCGCCCGCAGGTCTTATTTTTGATTGGGATGGCGAGGTGTTGGAACTGACGGAATATTTTTTTGCCGGGGTTGGCGCGGATTATGCGCTAAACGTCGCAGCAATATAGGAAAGGTCGTCTGAAACGGTTTTCAGACGACCTTTTTAATCTATTACAATTTCACCGAATGCTCGCGCGTTTCGTGGAACACGATGTCCGGCCAGCGTTCTTGCGTGAGTCCCAAATTCACGCGGTTGGGGGGCGAGGTAGGCGAGGTTGCCGCCTGCGTCTATCGCCAGATTGCCCGCATTGGCTTTTTCAAACTCTGCCAGTTTTTTCTTGTCGTCGCACGATACCCAGCGCGCGGACCAGATGGATGCGTTGTCGAACACGGCTTCTACGCCGTATTCGTTGGCCAGCCGTGAGGTAACGACTTCAAACTGCAACACGCCGACCGCGCCCAAAATCAAATCTGCGCCGCTCATGGGTTTGAACACCTGCACCGCGCCTTCTTCGCCGAGCTGTTGCAAACCTTTTTGCAGTTGCTTGATTTTCAGCGGGTTTTTGATGCGGACGCTGCGGAACAGTTCGGGCGCGAAGAAGGGGATGCCGGTAAACGCCAGTTGTTCGCCTTCGGAGAAGCTGTCGCCGATTTGGATGTTGCCGTGGTTCGGGATGCCGATGATGTCGCCCGCGTAGGCTTCTTCCACCAGCTCGCGGTCGTGCGACATGAAGGTTACTACGCTGGAGGCGGCGATTTCGCGGTTGATGCGCAGGTGTTTCATCTTCATGCCGCGCTCGAATTTGCCGGAGCAGACGCGCAAAAAGGCGATGCGGTCGCGGTGTTTCGGGTCCATATTGGCTTGGATTTTAAAGATAAATCCGGAAAACTTCGGCTCGTCAGGTTCGACCATGCGCACGGTCGCGTCGCGCGGTTTCGGCGCGGGCGCCCAGTCGATCAATGAATTGAGGATTTCCTGAATACCGAAGTTGTTAATCGCCGAGCCGAAGAACACGGGCGTGAGTTCGCCGGCGAGAAATTCGTCGAGATTAAACTCGTTGGAAGCCGCCTGCACCAATTCGATTTCGTCGCGCAACTGCTGGATTTCCAGCGGAAAGCGTTGTTCTAATTCGGGATTGTTGATGCCTTTGATAATGTCGAACTCGTGCGGCAGACGTTCGCCGCCCGCTTCAAAGAGATAGATTTCATCGTTCAGGATGTGGTACACGCCTTTGAAGTTTTTGCCCATGCCGATCGGCCAAGTGACGGGCGCGCAGCGGATTTTTAAAATATTTTCCACTTCGTCCAGCAATTCCAAAGAATCGCGCACTTCGCGGTCGTATTTGTTCATGAATGTCACAATCGGCGTATTGCGCAGGCGGCAGACGTTCAAGAGTTTGATGGTTTGCGCTTCCACGCCTTTTGCCGCGTCGATGACCATCAACGCGCTGTCCACGGCGGTTAAAACGCGGTAGGTGTCTTCGGAGAAGTCTTGGTGTCCCGGCGTGTCCAAGAGGTTGACGGTGTGGTCTTTGTAGTCGAACTGCATCACGCTGGATGCCACGGAAATGCCGCGCTGCTTCTCGATTTCCATCCAGTCGGAGGTGGCGAATTTGCCGGTTTTTCTTGCCTTTTACCGTACCCGCGCTCTGAATCGCGCCTGAAAACAACAACAGTTTTTTTCGGTCAGCGTGGTTTTACCCGCGTCGGGGTGGGAGATGATGGCAAACGTGCGGCGGCGGCGCACTTGGTCGAGGATTTCTTGGGACATGGGCTTTCTTTGCAAAAAGGTTCAGGCCGCTTTTTCCGACGGCCTGAGGAAGGATTGAGATGGCGGGGATTGTACAAAAAAACATTAATCGGTTCAATGATTAGGGGATAAAAAAGGTCGTCTGAAAAACTTTTCAGACGACCTTCTCTGGATCGGCATCTTGTTTATTCGGTAATTTCTTCGATTATGGGGCTGTAAGTAGCGCTGTCAAAGGTGGGCATAGGCGGGGGCAGCAGGTTGTTGAGGGTTAGGGCGGCGGGGTTCAGGGTAGGGGTAGCCGCTGAAGGTTACGGTGTAGCCACCGTTGGCTGTACTGTGGATTTTGGCATGTGCACCCAAGGGGAAGGTGCTTTTATTGGTAATGTGTCCGAAGGGGAAACCTGTCAGGACGGGGACTTTGGCGGTGCGTGAGACGTGGTTGACGACAGCGGAGAAGTCGTAGCTTGAGTCGTACACGTCGCGGATGGTGCCCATACGGAAGTCGCCGAAGATGATGGCGCGTTGTTTTTGCAGGATGCCTGCAAGATAAAGCGTGTTCAACATGCGTTCGATGCGGTAGGGTTGTTCGCTGACGTCTTCGACGAATAGGATGCCGCCTTGGATGTCGGGCATATAGGGCGAGCCTGCGAGGGAGGCGAGAACGCTGAGGTTGCCGCCCCATAAGGTACCTTCGACGTTGACGTTGGCGCGTTGGATGGCGGGAATGTCGATAATGTTGACGTTGTTGGTGGTGCCGCGGATGAACGAATCCATGGTGAAGACACTGGGTTCGGGTTTGCCGAATTCGCTGTAAACCATAGGGCCGGCGAAGCTTGCCATATTGCCTTTGGCGAGCAGGGCGAGTTGGACGGCGCAAACGTCGCTGAAGCCGAAGAACAAGGTGCCGCGTTCGCGCATTCTGGCGCCGAGTGAAGCGAAGTCGATTTGCGGCAGGATGCGTGCCGCGCCGTAGCCGCCGCGCAAGCCCATGAGGACTTTGGGTGTTTCAACGCGGCCGGTGGCGACCTCTTGGAAGTCGGCGGCACGTTGGGCGTCGGAGCCAGCGAAGCGTTGATAGCGTCGGCTGCCTGCTTGTTGGTTGGTCACAGTAAAACCTGCGTTATAGAGGCGGGTCAAGCCTGCGTTGACGCGGTTGGGGTCTTCGGCAAAGCCGGAAGGGGCGACGACGCGGAGGAGGTTGTCGCCGGAGCGTGGGGGATGGCTGGTTTTGGGCTGCACGGGTTGGGCTTTCGCTGTGTTGCCGGTTTGAGTGGACGGGGTAACGGTCGTGCCGGTGCCGCAGGCTTGCAGCAGTCCGGCTCCGGCTGCGGCGGAGCAGGCGCGGAGGAAATGGCGGCGGGAGGTTTGCCAGGTCATATGGTTTCCTTTTGCTTGGGTTTCAGACGACCTTTTTCGGCAGGGGGTCGTCTGAAAAATCGGTTGATATGCGGTATCCGATACGCCTATTGAGGTCGTCTGAACGTTACGCCAGCAGGGGCTTTGACTTGTTCCGTCCAGTGGTCCGGCAGGGTCATGCCGTGTTCGCGGACGGGGGCTGCCCAAATCGGGGCGGGAAAGTTGGCATCGTTTTCGAAGCGGGCGATGACGTGCCAATGCAGATGGGGGACGACGTTGCCCAGGCTGGCAAGGTTGATTTTGGCGGGACGGAACACTTGGCGCATGGCGGCTTCGACTTTATACACCATTTCCATGATTTCGGCGCGTTCGGCGGCTGAAAGGTCGGTCATCTCGGCGATGTGGTCGTTCCAGATGACGCGGCAGAATGCCGGGGCTGAGGCTTCGTTGTGGACGGCGATAACGCGCAGGTTTGGGGTTTGCAGCAAAATGTCTTCGTTGTCGGCAGTGCAGATGGGGCAGGTCATGGGGGTTTTTCTCGTTTGGATATGAGGGGACAGGGTTGTCGGAAATGAGAAAGGTCGTCTGAAAAACTTAATCCATCGTTTTCAGACGACCTTCGATGATTTTATTTTCCGCGCATCAGCTCGAAGAAATCGTCGTTGTTTTTGGAATCTTTTGAGTTTGCCCACCAAAAAAATTCGGTGGCCTCGATTTCGTCCATCGGATGCAAGAATTTGCGTAAGAGCCACATGCGCTGCAACTGGTCGTTCGGTACCAGCAGCTCTTCGCGGCGCGTGCCGGATTTGTTGATGTTGATGGCGGGGAACAGGCGTTTTTTTCCGCCATGCGGCGGTCGAGGTGCAGCTCCATATTGCCTGTGCCTTTAAATTCTTCATAAATCACATCATCCATGCGACTGCCGGTTTCTACCAAAGCGGTCGCAATAATGGTGAGCGAGCCACCTTCTTCAACGTTGCGCGCCGCGCCGAAGAAGCGTTTGGGGCGGTGGAGGGCATTGGCATCTACGCCGCCGGTGAGGATTTTGCCGGAGGTCGGCACGACGGTGTTATAGGCGCGGGCGAGGCGGGTAATCGAGTCAAGCAGGATGACCACGTCTTTTTTTGTGTTCCACCATACGCTTGGCTTTTTTTCAATCACCATTTCGGCCACTTGAACATGGCGCTGCGCCGGTTCGTCGAAGGTAGAAGACACGACTTCGCCGCGTACGGAACGGCTCATTTCGGTAACCTCTTCGGGGCGTTCGTCAATCAAAAGGACGATGAGTTCGACGTCGGGATAATTGGCGGTAATCGCGTGGGCGATGTTTTGCAGCATCACGGTCTTACCGGTTTTTCGGCGGCGCAACCAAAAGGGCGCGTTGTCCGCGGCCGATGGGGAAACTAAATCAATGGCGCGGCCGGTAAGGTTTTCTTCGGCTTTAATGTCGCGCTCGAGTTTGAATTGCTTGGTAGGGAAAAGCGGGGTGAGGTTTTCGAAGAGGATTTTGTGCTTGCAGACTTCGGGATGATCGCCGTTGATGCTGTCGAGACGGACAAGGGCGAAATAGCGTTCGTTGTCTTTGGGTACGCGCACGCTGCCTTCGATGGTATCGCCCGTATGCAGGTTGAAGCGGCGGATTTGCGTGGGTGAGACGTAGATGTCGTCGGGACCTGCGAGGTAGGAAGTGTCTGCGCTGCGTAAAAAGCCGAAGCCGTCGGGCAGGATTTCGAGCGTGCCGGAGCAGGTGAAGCTTTCGCCCTGCTTCATCATTTGGCGGACGATGGCGAATACGAGGTCTTGTTTGCGGAAACGGTTGGCGTTTTCAATGCCGTGTTCTTCTGCCATTTCCAAGAGTTTGGAAATGTGTAGGGTTTGTAGTTCTGAAACGTGCATGATTTTTGACAGTTGTATTGGAAAAGAATGGGATTCGGAAGACAGAGGTCGTCTGAAAAGAATGGTGTACGGAATGTACGGTGATTTTTTTGAGAAACCTGAATTGTAGGCAGTCGGAGGGCGGGTGTCAAATTTAGGTGGGGCAAGGTTTGTATGGCATAGGTTTTGTTGCATGGCTGGTAACATCGAATTGAAAAAGTCGTCTGAAAATAGGTTTCAGACGACTTTGAGAAGAAATAATCATCTTCTACTGAAAGATTAGTATTTGTTCAGACGACCTTGGGGGAAAAATACTGCGATAGGCGGTGTATATGCCGATCATTGCTACAGGGTAGAGAACCAGGTAAGTAATCAATAAGAAGATGAAGAACAAAATAAGGAAAGGGCCGGAAAGCGCGGTTGCTTGCTGCATCGATGCTTCTGTTGCAAATGCGGAAACAATGACTATCATAAATATGAACCAAAACGCGATACCGATACCCAGCCAAATTAAGCCGTATACCAGCAGGGCTGGGATATTGCGGCGGCAGGCATTGAAGCTGGCCTTAATGGCGGCAACAGGGTTCATATCCTCCAACATGACAAAGGCGGGAGCCAGCCAAAACATCATGGAGTAAATGGCGATAATAACCAACAGGATAATAAATAAAATCGGAAAGGCCGGCATAAAGTCTGCCCTTAAGAAATTTCCGTTGGCGAATATGCTGAAAGGAATAACAACGGCCAAAAGCTAAAAAGCAGGCATACGACGATACTCAGCAGTAAAAAGAATCAGGAATGCTCCGCTTTTTTTAATCGAAAAATCCGGCAAACAGAGAGCCGAAGTTGAAATTCTTACCTTGCGCGGTTTGGGCTGCAAGCAGCACGATACCGCCGAGGAAACAAAAGCCCACCCAATAGAAAAACAGATTGAAGAGCAATTCTCGGATTATTATGGTTGAGGTGAAATCATTGAAATCAGCGGGCGGGCTTTCAACGCCTAGCAAACCGAATAGAAAACCTACAAAGAGCGGAATAAGGCTGACTAAAATAATTGCGCCCATCCATTTGAATTTGTTTTTACTGAAAAATACGCCATGAGTCGGTAAACCAGCTTACTCCTTCGCCTGCGCGTAGACGTTTGGGTTCGTTGACGGAGTTTTGGGGGGTGATAGGGTGCTGGGAAGGTTGCAGTGTTTCCATAAAAATAATTTCCAAGTTTACAGATGAGAAAGGCTATCATTATATCATAAGTGTATATGGTTATTTGTTGAGAGTTTGACAAAAGGTCGTCTGAAAATTTTGAACTGGCCCCCAAATCTTGGACACTCATAAAAGCCTATTCAGGCGCTCTGTGCAAGCTGGGTTCTGTATGAGACAGGACTCAGCTTTTTTTCAATTTCAAACTGCAACGCTCCCGGTTGTAGTAATCCATATAGTCATCTATCTGCTTCATCAATTCATCTACCGTCAATTCACCTTCGTTATAGAAACACTCCGTCTTCAACACCGCAAAGAAGCTTTCCATCGGCGCATTGTCCCAACAGTTCGCCTTTCGCGACATGCTTTGAACCATGGAATGCTCCGCAAGCAATTCCCTATATCCCGCCGTACGGTACAGCACACCTTGGTCGGAATGCAGCATCGTTCCTTTATCAGTCAGACGGGGGGTGGCTTTTTCGAGCATTTCCTTCACCATTTCGCTGTTAGCATTGCGGCTCATGGCGTAGGCGACGATCTCGCGGTTAAACAAGTCCAAGATTGGCGAGAGGTACAGTTTGCCGTCGCTCCCTTTGAGTTCGGTCACGTCGGTCAGCCATTTTTCGTTGGGCTTTTCGGCTGTGAATAGACGTTTGAGGAGGTGTTCCGATATTTCGCCCATGGCGGGATGGCGGTAGGCTTTTTTCGCCCGTATTTTGGCTTTCAGCCCCATCTGTTTCATCAACCGAGCTGCTTTTTTGCGGTTCCAATCCAATGCTGCGGCAATGCGCCTTTGCCCGTAGCGTCCTTTATGCCGTTTGTAGGTTTCGACAAGGAGGGCTTTGTCGGCTTCATCGGGGTCGGGCCGGTCTTGGTGGTGGTAGTAAAAGCTGCTTTTGGGCAGGTTTGCGATGTGCAGCAGGTATTTGAGCGGGTGTTGCGCCCTCAGTGTTTGGACGGTTTGGCTTTGTCCTTTGCGGTCTGCTTTTGGCTGAGGGCTTTTAACTCCTTTAGGTAGGCGACCTCTGCGCGCATATAGCACAACTCTTCGATAAGCTCTGCCTGCGTTTTTTCTTGGTCGGGTTTATCTGCGATGAAGGGGTTTTTTCGATGTTGGGGCATGGTTTTTGGATTGGGGATGTTCGAGTGCGCCGATACCGCCTTCTTGATAGGCGCGTATCCATCGTCTCAGGTGGGTTCGGGAAATGCCGTAGTGGTCTGCGGTACGCTGTTGGCTGCGTATATGCAGGTAGTGGAGTACGGCTTGGTATTTGAAGTGTAATGTATATTTGCTCATAAAAAAACTGCACCTTGTGAGTTGGAGGGGATGTCCAACTTTTGGGGTGCAGTTCAGTTTTCAGACGACCTTTGTGTTTGGCATGAGGCAGTTTATAGCGTACCAAGATAAATTGCAGATGGGTTATTGGGCGATATGTTTCGAAATCTATCGGCAGACGGTTTTTCTGTTTTGGGAAGGATACCCTCAAAAGAAACGATGGGGCGGCTTGTTGTCTGTCAGCTGAACCAAAAGCGGAAAACCAAATAAAAAACCAATGCCAACACGCCAGCCCAGACGACCAGCATAAATCCTGCAACGGCCTGCCCTAATCGGTAAACGGGATTTTTACGTTCGTCTTCGGGCAGGGAAGGTTGGGTGTTTTTAGGTTCGGTCATGTTGTCGGCTCCCGTCGGTAATCGGATAAAGACGTGAGCTTACGCCGTGGCGGGGAAAGATTCAAGTTTGCTGCATTTTTTTACAGCGGGATTTCTTCAAGAAGCCTGTTGCCGTCATGGTAGGCTGTTCCGCTATAATCCTTGTTTTTCCGAATAAGAGGGGGATATGAAAAATCCGTACCAAAAATCTGCGGTATCACCCGCCCCGAGGATGCCCTTGCCGCCGCCGAAGCGGGCGCGGATGCCGTCGGGCTGGTGTTTTACGCAAAAAGCAAACGCGCGGTAACGGCGGCGCAGGCGAAGGAAATCGCGGCGGTGCTGCCGCCGTTTGTGTCGGCGGTCGCGCTGTTTGTGAACGAGCAGTCGGACGTTATCCGCGAAATCCTGCACCAAGTGCCGATAGACGTGATTCAGTTTCACGGCGACGAAGACGATGATTTCTGCCGTCAGTTTGACCGGCCGTATCTCAAAAGCCGTGCGCGTGCAGTCCGCCGCCGATATTCAGACGGCCTGCGCCAAGTTTCCCAACGCGCGCGCGCTGTTGTTCGACGCTTACCATCCGACCGAATACGGCGGTACGGGGCAGAGCTTCGATTGGACGATGCTGTCGGAAGATTTGGGCAAACCGTGGATACTCGCCGGAGGGCTGACGCCCGAAAATGTCGCCGATGCGGTGAAAACCAGCGGCGCGGCGGCGGTGGACGTATCCGGCGGCGTGGAAAGCTCGGCAGGGATTAAAGACAAGGAAAAAATAGCGGCGTTTGTGGGAGGGCTGCAAAGGTCGTCTGAAAACTTGAAATCGGGTTTTCAGACGACCTTTGTTGATAAAGGAATGAGATGGAACGTTATTCTGTACATTTGAAACTGCTGGGGATGGCGGTGTTGTGGGGTGCATCTTGGCCGATGGGGCGGATGCTAGGGCAGTCGCTGCCGCCGCTGACGGGCGGGGCGGTTCGGTTTGTGTTGGCTTCGGTTTTGTTGTTGGGTTGGCTGTTTGCGCGCAGCAGGTTTGCGACTTTGGCGGCTTTGTCAGCGCGGCAATGGCTGGGCTTGACGGCAGCCGCTTCCGTCGGGGTGTGCGGCTATGCGGTGTTTTTTATGTTGGGCTTGCAGGCGATGCCGGCGGGTAAGGCGGCGGTGGTCGTGGCGGTGAATCCCGTGCTGACGCTGCTGCTGGCGGCTTGGCTTTTTGGCGAACGTTTAAACGCGAAGATTTTGGCGGGTATGCTGCTGGCGGTCTGTGGCGCGATAACGGCGGTAACGCAAGGGCAGCCGTTGACGGTTTTGTCGGGTGGCATCAAGGCGGGGGAGTGGCTGATTTTCGGCTGTGTGGTCTGCTGGGCGGCTTATACTTTAATCGGACGTGCGGTTTTACGCGGGATAGACGCGCTGACGGTAACGGCGGCAACGTCGTTCATCGGCGCGCTGATGTTGTCGGTGGTGGCGTTGTGGACGGACGGATTGCCCTTTGAGGCAATGGCGGCGATGGATGTACGCGGTTGGACAGCCTTGGCATGGTTGGTCATCGGTGCGACGGTATTGGCCTACGCGTGGTATTTCGAAGGCGTGAAGACTTTGGGTGCAGGCAGCGCGGCGGCTTATATTACGCTCGTGCCGATTTTCGGTATGCTGTCTTCGGCGTGGGTTTTGGGCGAACCGCTGCATATTTCGCTGGTTGCGGGCTGCGCGGCGGCAGTCGGCGGCATGACGCTGATGCGGTACGGGCAGAAGGTCGTCTGAAAAGGCGGCAACCGGCTGCTTTGTGTTCAATATTTTTTTATCAAGGAAATCATGATGTCCGCTCCGCTCGAAATCGAAACCCACCCTTTCCCCGCCTTGCTGCCGCCGCAGGCAACGGTGATGATGATGGGGACGTTTCCGCCCAAGGAAGACAAACGCGCGATGCAGTTTCATTATCCGAATTTCCAAAACGATATGTGGCGCGTCTATGGGCTGGTGTTTTTTAATGATGCGGCGCATTTCCAAAGGTCGTCCCACGGGGAGGCTGTGCACTCTGAAAAAGCGTTTGATGCCGAGAAAATCAAGGCGTTTTTTTGCGCGAACGGGGATTGCGTCCTGTCCGACCGTGTTGAAGGCGGTGCGGGAACACGGTAATGCGTCGGACAAGTTTTTTTGCAAGTGATCGAAACTGTCGATTTGGCGGCGGTGTTGGCGCAGATGCCCGACTGCCGCTATATCTGCACCACCGGAGGTAAGGCGACGGAAATCCTGCTCGATATTCAGGGCGGTGGTATTAAAAATGCCGAAAACGGGCGAAACCGTGCCGTTTCCGTTTGCCAGACGGGATTTGACCCTAACCCGCCTGCCGTCCACTTCGCGCGCTTATCCTTTGAGTTTGGCGAAAAAGGCGGCGGCGTATCGGGCGTTTTTTTCGAAATGGCGGGTTTGGTATAAGGTACTTATACCGTATTTACATCCTGCCCGTGCAAGGATGAGTTGCCGTGGGGTACATACTTGGAGGTTTTTAAGATACGGATGTTTGAGAAACAGTTTCTTAAATTCAAACATGGCTTCCCGCCTGTGCGGGAATGACGGCAGGCAGAGGGTGCCTTATTATTAAAGGTCAAATGAACCGTTATAGTGGATTAACTTTAAACCGGTACGGCGTTGCCTCGCCTTAGCTCAAAGAGAACGATTCTCTAAGGTGCTGAAGCACCAAGTGAATCGGTTCCGTACTATCTGTACTGTCTGCGGCTTCGTCGCCTTGTCCTGATTTAAATTTAATCCACTATAAACGCCATACATGGAATGAAAAAAAGGTCGTCTGAAAACTGAACTGGCCCCCAAATCTTGGACACTCATAAAAGCCTATTCAGGCGCTCTGTGCAAGCTGGGTTCTGTATGAGACAGGACTCAGCTTTTTCAATTTCAAACTGCAACGCTCCCGGTTGTAGTAATCCATATAGTCATCTATCTGCTTCATCAATTCATCTACCGTCAATTCACCTGCGTTATAGAAACACTCCGTCTTCAACACCGCAAAGAAGCTTTCCATCGGCGCATTGTCCCAACAGTTCGCCTTTCGCGACATGCTTTTGAACCATGGAATGCTCCGCAAGCAATTCCCTATATCCCGCCGTACGGTACAGCACACCTTGGTCGGAATGCAGCATCGTTCCTTTATCAGTCAGACGGGGGTGGCTTTTTCGAGCATTTCCTTCACCATTTCGCTGTTAGCATTGCGGCTCATGGCGTAGGCGACGATCTCGCGGTTAAACAAGTCCAAGATTGGCGAGAGGTACAGTTTGCCGTCGCTCCCTTTGAGTTCGGTCACGTCGGTCAGCCATTTTTTTCGTTGGGCTTTTCGGCTGTGAATAGACGTTTGAGGAGGTGTTCCGATATTTCGCCCATGGCGGGATGGCGGTAGGCTTTTTTTCGCCCGTATTTTTGGCTTTCAGCCCCATCTGTTTCATCAACCGAGCTGCTTTTTTTGCGGTTCCAATCCAATGCTGCGGCAATGCGCCTTTGCCCGTAGCGTCCTTTTTATGCCGTTTGTAGGTTTCGACAAGGAGGGCTTTGTCGGCTTCATCGGGGTCGGGCCGGTCTTGGTGGTGGTAGTAAAAGCTGCTTTTGGGCAGGTTTGCGATGTGCAGCAGGTATTTGAGCGGGTGTTGCGCCCTCAGTGTTTGGACGGTTTGGCTTTGTCCTTTGCGGTCTGCTTTTGGCTGAGGGCTTTTAACTCCTTTAGGTAGGCGACCTCTGCGCGCATATAGCACAACTCTTCGATAAGCTCTGCCTGCGTTTTTTCTTGGTCGGGTTTATCTGCGATGAAGGGGTTTTTTCGATGTTGGGGCATGGTTTTGGATTGGGGATGTTCGAGTGCGCCGATACCGCCTTCTTGATAGGCGCGTATCCATCGTCTCAGGTGGGTTCGGGAAATGCCGTAGTGGTCTGCGGTACGCTGTTGGCTGCGTATATGCAGGTAGTGGAGTACGGCTTGGTATTTGAAGTGTAATGTATATTTGCTCATAAAAAAACTGCACCTTGTGAGTTGGAGGGGATGTCCAACTTTTTGGGGTGCAGTTCAAACCTTAAATCTGGGTTTTCAGACGACCTTTTTGTCCTGATGGGGCTGTCTTTATTTGTTGGCGTTCAGATAAAGGTTGATCAGGCGGGTGGTGGAGCTGTCGTGTTTTTTTGTACGCCGGTTTCGCCGGTCAGCTCGGCGAGGATGGTTTTGGCGAGCTGTTTGCCGAGTTCGACGCCCCATTGGTCGAAGCTGTTGATGCCCCAGATGATGCCTTGGACGAAGGTTTTGTGTTCGTACATGGCGATCAGGCTGCCCATGTTGCGGGGGTTGATTTTGTCCATGAGGATGAGGTTGGTCGGGCGGTTGCCGGAGAAGGTTTTGTGCGGAACCAGCTCTTCGATGCGCTCTGCTTCCATGCCTTGGGCTTTGAGTTCGGCGCGGACTTCGTCGGGGGTTTTGCCGCGCATGAAGGCTTCGGCTTGGGCGAAGACGTTGGCGAGCAGGATTTCGTGGTGACCGCGCAGGTTGCTGCGTTTTTCAAGCGAGGCGATGAGGTCGATCGGGGTGATGTGGGTTCCTTGGTGCAGCAGTTGGAAGAAGGCGTGCTGACCGTTGATGCCGGTTTCGCCCCAAATAATCGGGGAGGTTTCGTAGCCGACTGCTTTGCCGTCGAGGGTAACTTGTTTGCCGTTGCTCTCCATGTCGAGCTGCTGGATGAATTTGGGCAGGCGGTGGAGGTGTTGGTCGTAGGGGGCGATGACGTGGCTGCCGCCGCCGTAGTAGTTGATGTACCAGATGCCGATGAGGGCGAGGATGACGGGCATGTTGCGCTCGAGCGGGGTGTTGATGAAGTGTTGGTCCATCAGGTGCGCGCCGTTGAGCATTTCGATGAAGTTTTCTTCGCCCAAATAGAGCATGATGGGCAGGCCGATGGCTGACCAGAGGCTGTATCGTCCGCCGACCCAGTCCCAAAAATTCGAACATGTTGGCGGTGTCGATGCCGAACTCGGCAACGGCTTTTTGGTTGGTGGAGACGGCGACGAAGTGTTTGGCGACGGCGGCTTCGTCGCCGGCGTGGTCAAGGAACCATTTGCGCGCGGTCAGGGCGTTGGTGAGGGTTTCTTGGGTGGTGAAGGTTTTGGAGGCGATGATGAAGAGGGTAGTCTCGGGGTGGACTTTGGACAATACGTCGCGCAGTTGGGAGCCGTCCACGTTGGAGACGAAGTGCATGTTGAGGCGGGGGTGTCCGAAGGGTTTGAGCGCGGTACACATCATCAGCGGGCCGAGGTCGGAGCCGCCGATGCCGATGTTGACGATGTCGGTGATGACTTGGTTGGTATAGCCTAACCAGCTGCCGCTGCGGACTTCGTGTGCAAATTCGCCCATGCGTTGGAGGACGTGGTTGACTTTGGGCATGACGTCTTCGCCGTCAACGACGATGGGGGAGTTGGTGCGGTTGCGCAGGGCGACGTGGAGGACGGCGCGGTTTTCGGTGGTGTTGATTTTTTTCGCCGCGGAACATCTGCTGCATGCGTTCGGGTACGCCGGCTTCACGGGCAAGCTCGAACAACAGTGCCATGGTTTCGTCGTTGATGCGGTTTTTGGAGTAATCCAGCGTCAGTCCGCCGACTTGCAGCCAGTAGCGTTCGGCACGCTGCGGGTCTTGATCGAACATTTCGCGCATGTGTTGTTCTTTGGTTTCGTCAAAATGTATCCATAATTTTGACCAAGCCGGTAAGTCGTGAAGGTGTTTCATCGGATGCTCCTGAGGTTGGACGGTTTTGTGGGAAAAACGGCCGCGAGGTCGTCTGAAACGGGAACGGGTGGGTTTCCGTTTTTAGGGTTGGGTGTGAATGCGGGGTCTGCCGTTATTTGGGTTGGGTGTCAACATTGAAGAAAACGGCGGCACTGATTTTTTGGCCGGTATTTTCAGACGACCTCGGGATATGCCGGGTCGTCTGAAAATGTATAGTGGCTTAACTTTTAAACCAGTACGGCGTTGCCTCGTCTTGTCGTACTATCTGTACTGTCTGCGGCTTCGTCGCCTTGTCCTGATTTAAATTTAATCCACTATATTGTTTAGTCTTTATCGTAATCGATGTGTTTGTTGTGTATGCTTTTTTTGCTTTTTTTGCAGTTGCAGGCTGGCGGCATCGCCCAAGCGCAGGGCGAGTCCGATGGCGAGGATGTCGATGACGGCGAGTTGCAGCAGGCGGGACACCATGGGGGTGTAGAGTTCGGCGTTTTCCTGCGTGGCAATGCTCAATACGCAGTCGGCAAGCTGTGCCAGCGGGGAGTCGTTGCGGGTCAGGGCGATGACGGATGCGCCGTTTTCTTTGGCGATGCTGACGGCGTCTAAAAGCTCGATGGACGAGCCGGTGTTGGAAATGGCGACGACAACGTCTTGGTCGGACAGGACGGAGGCTGCCATCAGTTGGGTGTGGGTATCGACGTAGGCGACGGTGGAAATGCCGAAGCGGAAGAATTTGTGTTGCGCGTCTTGGGCGACGATGCCGGAGTTGCCGACGCCGTAGAACTCGACACGGCGGGCGTGCATCAGGGTGGCGATGGCGTTTTCCAGTTCGGACTCTTTTCAGGAAGCGGCGTTCGCCCAAAATGGAGGCGGCGGCGTTGCTCAATACTTTTTTTCGACAACGATGCTCATGTCGTCGTCGGCGTTGAGCTCTTCATGGACGTAGGGCATACCTTCGTGGCCTATGCTGGCGGACAGGGGCGAGTTTGAACTCGGGCAGTCCTTTGTAGCCCAGGCTGCGGCAAAAAAACGGATGACGGTCGGCTGGCTGACGGATGCGCGCTCGGCGATTTCGGCGACGGCGGCATGGACAAACCATTTGGGTTCAGCCAAGGCGCATTCGGCGACTTTGCGTTCTGCGCCCGACAGGTTTGACAGTGATTCGCTGATTTTTGCTTAACATAAATATGCCCTTCGAGGTGTGCCGCCCCTTGTCGGGGCGGCTTGTGTGATTAAACGTTTTTTTCAAGTGGTTGTCGAGTGCCGCCGCTGCGCCGGTGATGCCCGGAAATTCGCTTAAGACGACATAGACGGGAATCGCGGCGAGATAGGCTTCGAAACGGCCTTTGTTTTCAAAGCGGCTGCGGAAAGGTGAGGTTTTAAAAATATTCCAAAAACGCGGGGGATGATGCCGCCGCACAAATATACGTCGCCGCGCGCGCCCAGCGTCAGGGCGAGGTTGGAGGCAACCGTGCCGAGCATGGCGCAGAAGATGTCCAAAGTCTGACGGCAGAGCGGGGACGTGCCGCTTAAGGCTTTTTCGGTGATTTCGGACGGTTTGAGGCGGTAGTTTTTCAGTTTGTCGCGTTTGGCGAGTGCCTCGTAAATCAGGCTCAAACCTGCGCCGCTGAGGAAGCGTTCGGCGGAGACATGGCCGTATTTGTTTTTCGCATACTGCCAAATCAAAACTTCCATGTCGTCAAACGGCGGGAAACTGGAATGGCCGCCTTCGCCGGCAAGCGCGACCCAGCCTGCGGGGCTGTGCACCAGTCCGCTCACGCCCAAACCGGTTCCCGGCCCGATGACGGCTTTGGGGGCGAATTCGATGGGTTTATGCCCGCCTACCTGCATCAGGTCTTTGCTTGAAGTCTGCGTTACCGCCAATGCCTGCGCAGTAAAGTCGTTCAAGAGGATGAGGGTGTCCAGCCCCAGTGCCTGACGGGTGGTTTCGATGGAAAACGCCCAGTGGTGGTTGGTCATTTGCACCCAGTCGCCCAAAAATCGGGTTGGCGATGGCGAATGCGGCGTGCCGGACTTCGGCTCCGCCTGCCTGTTCCAAATAGGCTTTGGCGGCATCGACGATGGTGTCGTAGTCTTTGCACGGCAAGACTTGGGCTTTTTCAATCTGGTGCGGGGCGGTTTCGAGCGCGAAGCGGGCGTTGGTGCCGCCGATGTCGGCGACCAGGCGCGGATAGTTTTTTTGCCGACGGGTTGTTGAATATCAGTTTGAGTAGAAGACATGGCAGTTCACTCCTTGATGGTTCAATACCAGGCTGGTCGGATATTCCAAATCGGCGCGCGGCGGCTTTGTCGAAAACGGCTTTTTTCTCCGCACCCTGAATCGCCAAAAAGACGTTTTCCGTTTTGGCGATGGCGCCCAAGGTCATGCTGACGCGCTCGTGCGGCGCGGTAACGGGTGTGGTGTGGATAAGGGTCGGGTCGTCTGATTCGTTGATGGCTGCCTTCAGTTGCGGCGCTTGCGGAAAAAGGGGAGGCGGTATGTCCGTCGCCGCCCATGCCCAAAATCAGTACGTCAGGTTGTTTGTAATGTTTCAGCGCGTAGGCAACGACGCTGTCGGGTTGTAATTCAGTTTCAGTTTTACCCGCTTCGACAACGGGAATCCAAGTCGCTGCGGCGGCTTTGTTTTTGCAGCAGGTATTCGTGTGCCAGGGCGGTGTTGCTGTCGGCGTGGGTCGTCGGCACGATGCGCTCGTCAACCAAAGTGATGCCGACTTTTTGCCAGTCCAAATCTTTTTGCGACAGGGCTTGGAAGAAGGGAATAGGCGAGCGGCCGCCGGAAACTGCCAACACTGCGCTGCCTTTGTTATCCAGCGCGTTTTGCAGCGCGGCGGCGACTGCGTCTGCCAAAGCCTCTGAAGCGGCTGCTGCGTTTTCGTATTCATGCCAAACGAACATAAAAGTGTCCTTTCTCTGTTTTCAGACGACCTTTTGTTAAGAAGGAGGCAGGAGGTCGTCTGAAAGGCAGTGTTTGTGAGCGGGAAAGTAAGTGAGAGCCTGTATTGTCGATGGCGGCGAGAATGTCGGCGGAAACGCCTAATCTGCCGCCTTATGGTTTTCAGACGACCTTTTTGAACCGTGAACGCTTCAAGCAAAGGTCGTCTGAAAAGGCTTTACTGGTCTTCGTGCCACTTGTGTCCGTCGCGCGCCAACAGGTCGCGGGCGGCTTCCGGGCCCCATGAATGCGCGTCGTAGCCGTGCGGCGGGGTGGTGTTGCTTGCCCAGTTTTCCAGAATCGGCATCACATATTCCCAAGCGGCTTCGAGTTCGTCGCGGCGGTTGAAGAGGGCGAGCTTGCCGTTGATGACGTCCAGCAGCAGGCGTTCGTAGGCTTCGGCGCGGCGGCCTTCGAGGACTTTTTCCAAGTCGGCTGCCAGCGGCACGATTTCGACTTTGTTGCCTGCGCCCGGCGCTTTCATCTGCGTATAGAGGCGTACGGATTCGGTCGGCTGCAATTCGATAACCAAACGGTTTGGCGCGGCTTGGCTGTTTTTCAAAAAAATATGGTTTTGCAGCGGACGGAAGTTCAATACGATTTCCGCCACTTTGCCCGCCATGCGTTTGCCGGTGCGCAGATAGAAGGGAACGCCTTTCCAACGGTCGTTTTCGATTTCGGCTTTGATGGCGACGTAGGTTTCGGTGAAGCTGTCTTGCGGAACGTTGATTTCTTGCAGATAGCCGTTCATGCCTTTGGCGGCGGTGTATTGTCCGCGCACGACGTTTTTCGTTGACGGATTCGATGGTCAGCGGTTTCAATGATTTGATGACTTTGACTTTTTTTCATCGCGCACTGCGTCGGCATCCAAGCTGGCGGGTGCTTCCATCGCAGTCATGCACAACATTTGCATCAGGTGGTTTTGCACCATGTCGCGCAGCGCGCCGGTAATGTCGTAGAACTCGCCGCGCTCTTCCACACCGAGCTGTTCGGCGATGGTCAGTTGTACGCTTTCGATGTATTTGTTGTTCCACAACGGCTCGAACATCACGTTGGCAAAAACGCAGTGCCAGCAGGTTTTGCAGGCTTTCTTTGCCTAAGTAGTGGTCGATGCGGTAGATTTGGCTTTCTTTGAAGTAGCGGGCGACATCGGTATTGATTTGTTGGGAAGAGGCGAGGTCGGTACCCAGCGGTTTTTCCAAAACGACGCGCGCGTTGTCGGCGTTCAGTCCGACTTTGGCAAGGTTTTTCGCAGGCTTGCGCGAAGAATTTCGGCGCGGTGGAAAGATAGATGATGACGTTGTCGGTCTCTTTGCGGGCTTTTGACTTTTTTTCGCCCAAAGCGGCAAAAATCGGCTTCTTGGGTAACGTCGACTTTCAAATATTCGATGCGTTTGACGAACGATGCCCAAGCGTCGTCTGAAAAGTTTTGTTTGACATGGATTTTGGAGTTGGTTTCCACTTTTGCCAAAAAGCCCGCCGTATCCAAATCGCTGCGGCTGACACCTAAAATACGCCCCTGAGGATTGAGCAACCCTGCAACGTGCGCCTGATACAGACAAGGCAGCAGCTTACGCATTGCCAAATCGCCGGTCGCGCCGAACAACACCAAATCAAAATTTGTTTGTGTACTCATCGTTTTATCTCTCGTTGAGGAAGGCCTTGTGCCGGTGCCGCCGGATGCCGTTAAAGACGGGCGGTTTCGGCAGAAAAGCAATGGAAACCAATCGCCTGCATCAAAATTTCAAAACAGGCGGGCTAATGAGTAGTAATACTACACATGGCTACACATTTTGTCTATTCTCATTTTTACAAATTATTTGACTTAGTTTAAAAAGTTTGATGAGTTTGGTCTGGTAGATTTTCACAAATGACGCATATCACGATTTAAATCAAATTTCTTACATTTAGCAGATTATTTTGTAACTAAATTACAGGTTTTGTATTATAATAGCCTGCATAGATAGAGTGAGGCTTTCAGACGACCCCTTGTAAGGTTTGAAAGGTCGTCTGAAACGCTGAACGCCCCACACCCAATACAAAAAATCAGAAACGCGCAAACAAAACCCCATACCACCCCTTCCGACAGGAGACCGAACATGAATCCCACTCCTATCCACCCCAAGCTCGCCGAAATCACCGAGCGCATCATCGAACGCAGCCGTCCGACCCGCGAAAAATATCTGGCAAAAATCCGCAGCGCCAAACAAATGGGACGGCTGGAGCGCAACCAGCTCGGTTGCAGCAACTTGGCGCACGGCTACGCCGCCATGCCCAAAAGCATCAAAATCGAAATGCTTCAGGACACCGTTCCCAACTTAGGCATCATCACTGCCTACAACGACATGGTTTCCGCACACCAGCCGTTTAAAGACTTCCCCGACCAAATTAAAGACGAAGCGCAGAAAAACGGCGCGACCGCCCAAGTCGCCGGCGGTACGCCCGCCATGTGCGACGGCATCACGCAAGGCTATGCCGGTATGGAATTGTCGCTGTTCTCTCGCGACGTCATCGCCATGAGTACTGCCATCGGCCTGTCGCACCAAATGTTCGACGGCAGCCTGTTTATGGGCGTGTGCGACAAAATCGTGCCGGGTTTGATGATAGGTGCGTTGTCGTTCGGTCATATTCCCGGCATATTCGTCCCTGCAGGCCCGATGTCCAGCGGTATCGGCAATAAGGAAAAAGCCCGCACCCGCCAGCTTTTCGCCGAAGGCAAAGTCGGTCGCGATGCCTTGCTTGAAAGCGAAATGGGTTCCTACCACAGCCCCGGCACCTGCACTTTCTACGGTACGGCAAACTCCAACCAAATGATGATGGAAATGATGGGCGTACACCTGCCCGCCGCCGCTTTCGTTCACCCTTACACCGACCTGCGCGAAGCCCTGACCCGCTATGCCGCCGGACACCTCGCGCGCGGCATCAAAAACGGCACCATCAAACCCTTGGGCGAAATGTTGACCGAAAAATCCTTCATCAACGCCTTGATTGGTCTGATGGCGACCGGCGGCTCGACCAACCACACCATGCACCTCGTCGCCATGGCGCGCGCCGCAGGTGTGATTTTTGAACTGGGACGACTTTGACGAAATTTCCTCCATCATCCCGCTGCTCATCCGCGTGTACCCCAACGGCAAGGCCGACGTGAACCACTTTACCGCAGCAGGCGGCCTGCCTTTCGTTATCCGCGAATTACTGGACGCAGGTTTGTTGCACGACGATGTCGATACCGTCGTCGGACACGGTATGCGCCACTACACCAAAGAACCTTTCCTCATCGACGGCAAACTCGAATGGCGCGAAGCCCCCGAAACCAGCGGCAATGAAGACATCCTGCGCAAAGCCGACAACCCGTTCTCCCCTGACGGCGGTTTGCGCCTGATGAAAGGCAACATCGGTCGCGGCGTGATTAAAGTGTCCGCCGTGCGCGAAGGCTGCCGCATCATCGAAGCGCCCGCCATTGTGTTCAACGACCAACGCGAAGTTTTAGCTGCATTTGAACGCGGCGAGTTGGAACGCGATTTTGTGTGCGTCGTCCGCTACCAAGGTCCGCGCGCCAACGGTATGCCCGAGTTGCACAAACTGACCCCGCCTTTGGGCATCTTGCAAGACCGCGGCTTCAAAGTGGCGCTACTGACCGACGGCCGTATGTCCGGCGCATCCGGCAAAGTGCCCGCGTCCATCCACATGACGCCCGAAGCCCTGATGGGCGGCAATATCGCCAAAATCCGTACCGGCGACCTGATCCGCTTCGACTCCGTTACCGGCGAACTCAATGTCCTAATTGACGAAGCCGAATGGAACGCCCGCGAAGTCGAACACATCGACTTGAGCGCGAACCAACAAGGCTGCGGCCGCGAACTCTTCGCCAACTTCCGCAGCATGACCAGCAGCGCAGAAACCGGCGCCATGAGCTTCGGCGGCGAATTTGCCTGATGTACGTTTCAGACGACCTTTTCAAATGGAAGGTCGTCTGAAAAATTATTGAAGCCGTTTAAAACAGACGTAGCAACTGTCGGATTCTCGAATCCGACACAGCCGTCCAAGATGTCGGATTCAAGAATTCGACCTACAGCCCCTAAAGGTCGTCTGAAAAACTTAAACCCCGTCCCGTTTGAACGCAGCAGACGTAGCGTGGGCTTAGCCCGCGAACAAAACCAAAGACGTAGGTCGGATTCTCGAATCCGACGTTATCAGGGGCATTTGTCGGATACGGGTATCCGAATACAGCCCCTAAAGGTCGTCTGAAACTTAAAATCCCGTCCCGTTTGAACACAACAGACGTAGCGTGGGCTTAGCCCGCGAAAACCAAAGTAGGCCGGATTCTCGAATCCGACGTTATCAGGGGCATTTGTCGGATACAAGTATCCGAATACAGCCTCTAAAGGTCGTCTGAAAACTTAAAACCCCATCCCATTTGACCTCAACAAAAAAACGACAACCCCTATCCCACCTGGAGAATCGAAATGTCCAAACTGACCCCACGCGAAATCCTGACTGCCGGCGCAGTCGTGCCCGTCATGGCGATTGACGACTTAAGCACCGCCGTCGATTTGTCCCATGCCCTTGTCGAAGGTGGTATCCCCACCCTCGAAATCACCCTGCGCACCCCCGTCGGCCTCGACGCCATCCGCCTGATTGCCAAAGAAGTGCCCAACGCCATCGTCGGCGCGGGTACGGTTACCAACCCTGAACAGCTCAAAGCCGTCGAAGATGCAGGCGCGGTTTTCGCCATCAGCCCAGGTTTGCACGAATCCCTCGCAAAAGCCAGCCACAACAGCGGCATCCCCCTGATTCCGGGCGTAGCCACTCCGGGCGAAGTCCAACTGGCTTTGGAACACGGCATCGATACCCTCAAACTCTTCCCTGCCGAAGTCGTCGGCGGCAAAGCCATGCTCAAAGCACTCTACGGTCCTTATGCCGACGTGCGCTTCTGCCCGACCGGCGGCATCAGCCTCGCCACCGCGCCCGATTACTTGGCACTGCCCAACGTCTTGTGCGTCGGCGGCTCATGGCTGACCCCGAAAGAAGCCGTTAAAAACAAAGACTGGGACACCATCACCCGCCTCGCCAAAGAAGCGGCAGCGTTGAAACCCAAAGCCTGATTTGTAACACCCCAAAGGTCGTCTGAAACCGTTTTCTAGGGTTTCAGACGACCTTGTTCTTTCAGGCGGCGTATATTCGGACGAAATCCGCTATAATCCGTACGATTTTTTTTCCATTTTCGCGGTTCGCAAACCTCCCGCGTTACCAAAAACTAGGATTCACCATGCAAAACCAACAAGCCTTGGTCATCTTCTCCGGCGGCCAGGACTCCACCACCCTGCCTGATTCAGGCGATTCAAACCTACGGGCGCGAAAAACGTCCAAGCCATCACTTTCCAATACGGGCAACGCCACGCCGTCGAGCTGGAACGCGCCCGCTGGATCGCGCAGGATTTAGGTGTCAAACAAACCGTACTCGACTTGAGCCTGATGCAGCAGATTACGCACAACGCCCTGATGGACGACACCGCCGCCATCGAAACCGCTTCAGACGGCCTGCCCAATACCTTCGTAGACGGACGCAACGCCCTGTTTCTACTCTACGCCGCCATCTACGCCAAAGGACAGGGCATCAGGCACATCATCGCTGGCGTGTGCGAAACTGACTTCTCCGGCTATCCCGACTGCCGCGACGTGTTCGTCAAATCCATGAATGTTACCCTCAATCTGGCGATGGACTACGCCTTCCAAATCCATACCCCGCTGATGTACCTGACCAAAGCGCAAACTTGGGCGCTGGCGGACGAAATGGGCGCGCTGGACTACATCCGCGAACAGACCCATACCTGCTACAACGGCATCGTCGGCGGCTGCCATGAATGCCCGAGCTGCGTGTTGCGCGAGCGCGGGCTGGCGGAATATTTGGAAAGTAAAAGGGTCGTCTGAAAATACAACCATCATCCGATACAAGCCTTATCATGCCCAAACTTTATATGTTCTATCTCGGCGGTAACGCAGGCCGCTCCAATATAGAAGTGCACGACATCCAATTTGCCGTGTGCGACGACTACTGCGAAGCCATCCCTGCGCTCAAAGCCGCATGGTTCGGCGATGCGGACAAAATCCACATCGACGGTTGGCAGGTTGTCGAATGGGTGGACGGTTACGATGTCGATGTATCCGACCACGCCGAGCCGCAGGGGTCGTCTGAAAACGTCCCGCACCTGTATTTCGTCAATGTCGGCGGTTATCGCGCGGGGCAGCTTGCCGAGGCGCACGCTTTCGGACTGTTCGTTGCTACCACGCCCGTCGAAGCCAAACAAAAAGCCCTGCAAACCCTGTTGACCGACCATGTTCAGCAGCATAAAGACAACTTAAAAGACGTGGACAACCTGCTCAGGCTTGACCGCATCGGCAATCACACCATCCGCCTGACCCCGAATCCGCACGGCAAGCCTGCCGAAATGGGCTTTCAGGGTTATTTACCGATTTAAAGTACCCACCATGAAAATTACCAAGATATTCACCTTCGACTCCTCGCACATGCTCGACGGGCATGACGGCAAATGCCAAAACCTGCACGGGCATACCTACAAACTCGAAATCACCGTTTCAGACGACCCCATACGGGGTGGCGCGAAAGACGGCATGGTGATGGATTTCACCGACCTCAAAGCCGCCGTCAAAAAAACACATTACCGACCCCTTCGACCACGCGTTTATCTACAACGGCGGCAACGACCGCGAATGCCAAATTGCCGCGCTCTTGGAAGGCTGGAACATGAAAACCCTGTGCCTGCCCTGCCGCACCACTGCCGAAAACATGTCGGTCGAAATGTATGACCGTTTGCAAAACGCGGGGCTGAAAGTGTGCAGCGTGAAATTGTGGGAAACGCCGACATCGTGTGCGGAGTATGAAGGGGAGTAGGGAGATGCGGATAAGCAGCTTGCCGTTTGGGAAATGGTTTGACGGTGTGTTGGCGGTTTTCTGCTTGCTTTGCATATTGGCAACAGTGTCCTCGATATTTATCGGATTCGACCTGACCGTCGGTAATATCCGCAGTCGGGAAATACGGTTAAACGCTGCCGAAGTCAAAATTACAGGCAAGGCTTATGACCCGAGTGTGCGCATTGTCGGCGGCAAAGAGGTTATTAACGCAGACTGCCGCATAGGTATGAGTAGAGTCTGTGCGGAATATCATGGTGAAACGCTGTATGCGGAGAATCTCAAGATATTGGTTTTGAATGACAGATATTATGCCGTTGCCGGCGGAACGCTTCATTATGGCGGCAATGAATTGACGATTGGAAGCGGAACGGATGAAGCCACCTTGTCAAAAGAGTTTGCAGACAGCAAGCGGATATATCCGAAATTCTTTATGATGGGTGCCGTTGTTTTGCTGCCGTTTTTGCTTATTTTGTTTGTATTGAAGCGGTCTGCTAAATAAACCGCACTTTGGTTTTCAAAAAAATTTCAATAACCTAGATTCTTTAAAGGAATACGATGAAACTCCTTCCCACCCTTCTAGTCCTCCTCGTCGCCGCCGAACATTTCTACATCGCCTGGCTTGAAATGACGCAGATTCCCAGCGAAAAAGCGGCGGAAATGTTCAATCTGCCTTATGAATTTATGGAACAAAAGCGCGTGCAGACCCTGTTCAGCAACCAAGGGCTGTATAACGGCTTTCTTGCCATCGGGCTGGTGTGGTCGCGGTTTGCCGCGCCGGATAATGCCGTTTACGGCGCGACGATTCTGTTTCTCGGTTTCGTATTGATTGCCGCCGCATGGGGCGCGTTCTCGTCCGGCAACAAAGGCATACTCATCAAACAAGGTCTGCCCGCAATGCTGGCAGCGGCGGCAGTGTTGGCGGTATGAAAAAAATCAGCGTCGCCCCCGAAAAATCCGCAATACCGCATTGTCGAAATCTTTGAAAGCCTGCAAGGCGAAGGCTGGAACACGGGCATGCCTGCCGTTTTCGTCCGCTTGGGCAAATGCAATTTAGCGTGCGGCTGGTGTGATACTGATTATTTGAAATTCGGCATGATGAGCCTGTCCGACATCTTAGGTCGTCTGAAAACCTACACTGCCCGCAATATCATCATCACCGGCGGCGAGCCGACCATACAGCCGCATCTCGATACGCTGCTGGATGCGCTCAAAGCCGAAGGCTATTTCCTCTGTATCGAAACCAACGGCCTCAACCCCGCTCCGCCGCAAATCGACTACGTTGCCACCAGTCCCAAAGCCTGTTACGCCGCCAAATATGAAACCAACTGCATCGCCGAAGCCGATGAAGTGCGCATCGTGGCGGACGGCGATGTCATTGCGTTCTGCGAAAACATGGAACGCAAAATCCGCGCGCGCCATTACTACCTTTCGCCCTGCGAACAAGACGGCGCGATGAATATCTACGACACCATCCGCCAAATCGGTATTTTAAACAGCCGCCCCGACGCGCCCGTGCATTGGCAGTTGAGCGTGCAGACACACAAATGGGCGGGGATAGAGTAGGGGAATAGTAAAGAATCAAACGCCAACCTAATACGCAAATATCATTCTTCTAAATCCTTATATTATTGAAAAGGTCGTCTGAAAATTTGAACTGGCCCCCAAATCTTGGACACTCATAAAAGCCTATTCAGGCGCTCTGTGCAAGCTGGGTTCTGTATGAGACAGGACTCAGCTTTTTCAATTTCAAACTGCAACGCTCCCGGTTGTAGTAATCCATATAGTCATCTATCTGCTTCATCAATTCATCTACCGTCAATTCACCTGCGTTATAGAAACACTCCGTCTTCAACACCGCAAAGAAGCTTTCCATCGGCGCATTGTCCCAACAGTTCGCCTTTCGCGACATGCTTTTGAACCATGGAATGCTCCGCAAGCAATTCCCTATATCCCGCCGTACGGTACAGCACACCTTGGTCGGAATGCAGCATCGTTCCTTTATCAGTCAGACGGGGGGTGGCTTTTTCGAGCATTTCCTTCACCATTTCGCTGTTAGCATTGCGGCTCATGGCGTAGGCGACGATCTCGCGGTTAAACAAGTCCAAGATTGGCGAGAGGTACAGTTTGCCGTCGCTCCCTTTGAGTTCGGTCACGTCGGTCAGCCATTTTTTTCGTTGGGCTTTTCGGCTGTGAATAGACGTTTGAGGAGGTGTTCCGATATTTCGCCCATGGCGGGATGGCGGTAGGCTTTTTTCGCCCGTATTTTGGCTTTCAGCCCCATCTGTTTCATCAACCGAGCTGCTTTTTTGCGGTTCCAATCCAATGCTGCGGCAATGCGCCTTTGCCCGTAGCGTCCTTTATGCCGTTTGTAGGTTTCGACAAGGAGGGCTTTGTCGGCTTCATCGGGGTCGGGCCGGTCTTGGTGGTGGTAGTAAAAGCTGCTTTTGGGCAGGTTTGCGATGTGCAGCAGGTATTTGAGCGGGTGTTGCGCCCTCAGTGTTTGGACGGTTTGGCTTTGTCCTTTGCGGTCTGCTTTTTGGCTGAGGGCTTTTAACTCCTTTAGGTAGGCGACCTCTGCGCGCATATAGCACAACTCTTCGATAAGCTCTGCCTGCGTTTTTTTTCTTGGTCGGGTTTATCTGCGATGAAGGGGTTTTTTTCGATGTTGGGGCATGGTTTTTGGATTGGGGATGTTCGAGTGCGCCGATACCGCCTTCTTGATAGGCGCGTATCCATCGTCTCAGGTGGGTTCGGGAAATGCCGTAGTGGTCTGCGGTACGCTGTTGGCTGCGTATATGCAGGTAGTGGAGTACGGCTTGGTATTTGAAGTGTAATGTATATTTGTTTTCATAAAAAAACTGCACCTTGTGAGTTGGAGGGGATGTCCAACTTTTGGGGTGCAGTTCAATTTTCAGACGACCTTTTTTTACAACTTTTTGGATTTGTTTGATTGAGAATGAAAGATGGTCATGCAGATGAAAAATGATGTATCGGGGACTGTGTAAATTATTTGATTCATGCCCGTCAGTTTCCTATACTCCGACCGTTTTATTTCATCCCATTACAGAAATTTGATAAAAATTCTTATTTAATACGCAAAAAAGCCGTTTGCTGCCGAATGGTGCAAGGAGGTTTGGAACTCCGCTGCCGTTCGGACGGCTAAATAATTAGGAGACACCATGCCATTATCTAAATTTCGTCCGGCGCGTTTGCCGGTTGCCGTTGCTACGGCACTTTTGTCTGCCTATTCCTTGGGTGCAGGGGATGGGGTTGAGCAGGTTGATTTGCCTACTGTCCAAGTACGTGGCATCGGCAAACAGACAACCTCCAACTACACCATTCCGGCTTCCTCCGCTGCGACAGGCATCCGCCTGACCCAGCGCGAAACGCCGCAGTCTTTGTCTGTCGTTACCGAAAAACAAATGGACGACCAAGGTTTGGATACCTTGCAGGACGTGTTGAAACAAACACCGGGCGTGTTCCACAGCAAAATGGGCAACAACGTATCCGGTCACAGCGAGTTTATTTCGCGCAGTCAGGCGATTGACAGCATTTCCGTGGACGGCGCGCCCAAATTCCTTTACGACGGTAAAGCCATCCGCCGCGGTACCAATAATCTGGACAGCGCATTGTACGAACAAGTCGTCGTCGTGCGCGGTGCAAGCGGTTTGTCTAACGGCGGTATGGGCGAACCGGGCGGTACGGTTGCTTTGGAACGTAAAAAAACCGACTGCCAAACCTGCTGTCAGCGTGGAAGCCGGAGTCGGTTCGTGGAAACACTACCGCTTCGTCCTTGATGCCAATCATCCTTTGAATGCCGACAATACCTTGCGCGGCCGCGCTATTTTGGTCAGCGACCACGGCGGCGATTATCTGCCGAACACATCGCGCCACAATCACACTTTCTACGGCATTCTGTCTTACGATCTCACGCCGCAAACCCACTGGCGCCTCGGTACGGAAATACACCGTTTCCGCAATACCGGCAGCTCTCCTTTCAGCTATCTGACCGTAGCGGGAGACCCTGAAAACAATCAACCTTTCAAACCGTTTGCAGCCTCTCCGCGCAGCAATTCCTCGGCAAAATGGGCTTACGGTAAAGAAAACAGTGCGGAAATCTTCACCTCTATCAATCATGAGTTTGAAAACGGTTGGGATCTGAACGGCAACTACAGCCATACTTATGGAAAAAAAGTGATGCAGTTTCCGGTATAGCCGGTCCTTTTATCATTTATCCGGACTATTCCGCTAAATTTGTTGCCGAGCGCGACCAAGCCAAGTACGCCGACCAAGATTTTTCTCTGAGTTTGGACGGCGATTACCCGCTTTTGGGACGCAAACATGAATTCAATGCCGGCATCAGCTATCAGTACAATAAGGAAACTCCTTCATATTACGAAGAAAATGAAGACGGTGTTGTCCCTGATTTGCGCCTTTTCGACGGAAATTTCACAAAACCGGCTATACCCTACCTTCGCGACGGCTTTGCCCATATGAAAAACCTCTCTGTTTACGGTTCGACCCGTTTCAAACTGACCGACAGGCTGGCATTGATAGGTGGCGGACGGTTTGTCGATTGGCAATACCGCTACAGTTCCAATCGCAACGATTTTGCCGACAGCAGGCATAAAAACAAGGTATTTATCCCCTATTTGGGCGCAAGTTATGATTTAAACGACAATCTGACAGCCTACACCTCCTATACCACCATATTCCGCCCGCAAGTGCGTTACTTGACCAAAGACGGTACGGCACTCGAACCGCAACGCGGCAAAACATATGAACTCGGCTTAAAAGCCTCGTGGTTTGAAGGCCGTTTGAACGCTTCTGCATCCGCCTTTATGAACAAACGCGACCATTTGGGCGTGGTTGCAGGCAAATTCAAGAATGGTAAGAAATACTACCGTGCAGCCGACAACACTACAACAAAAGGCGTGGAACTGTCCGTCGGCGGACGCCTGAGCGACAAATGGCTGCTCAATGCTTCTTATGCGTACTCCAAACTCAAAAACGATTCGGGCAATGTGGTCAACCCTTCTTATCCTGTCCACCTTTTCAAACTCTTTACGGCGTATGACGTTACCGACCGCCTAAACTTGGGTGCAAACGTCAACTGGCAAAGCGGCACAAACGCCTATGATGAATATCAGCCCTTCACCGTTGCCGGTAAAGAAGCCTTAACCCAACGCCCATACGCTACGCTGGACTTGACCGCGCATTACAAAATCGGCAAATCCACCCGCATCGGCTTGGACTTTGAAAACGTGTTCAACAAACGCTACCGCCCCATGCCCGACATCCACGTTTACGGCACACCGCGCAGCCTGACCGCTACGTTGAAACACACGTTCTAAAGCAGGCAGAAGAAAAGGTCGTCTGAAAAACCCGATTTGAGGTTTTCAGACGACCTTTGTGTTTCTATAGCAAGCATATTTAACTTTAAATACGGTATGTCATCAAATTCCGTCATTCCCACCCCCGCCGTAGCCTGTCCTCGCCTAGGCGGGGGCGGGAATGACGATAACCGATAAGTTGCGTATCGAAAAAAAGTTATTTAGCTATATCAATATGTCAGTCGTTTACAGGTTGGGATTGACGATGATTTTAACGGCAGATTCGTTGTTGTGAATCAGACGCTCGAAGCCTTCGGAAATCAGCTCGTCCAGCTTGATGCGCTGGGTGATGAAAGGTTCAAGGTTGATTTTGCCTTCTTCCACCAGTTTGATGGTTTCGGCGTGGTCGTTGCAGTAGGCGATGGTGCCGCGCACGTCCAGCTCTTTCATCACGACGCTGTGGACGTTGATGGTGGCGGGGTGGCTCCAAATGGATACGATAACGACTTTCGCAGTCGGGCGGCAGGCTTCGACCATGGTGTCCAGCACTTTGTTGACGCTGGTGCATTCGAATGCGACGTCCACGCCTTCGCCGTTGGTCAGTTTTTTCACTTCTTCGACGACATCGACTTCAGACGGGTCGAGGATGTAGTCGGCAACGCCGGATTCGCGGGCTTTATCTTTGCGCGCTTTGCTCAATTCGGTGATGATGACTTTGATGCCTTTGGCTTTCAAAACGGCGGCAAGCAGCAAACCGATCGGACCTGCGCCACCGACCAATGCGACGTCGCCTGCTTTCGCGCCGCTGCGGACATAAGCGTGATGACCGACGGACAGAGGCTCAATCAAAGCGGCTTGGTCTAACGGGATTTTTGTCGGAAATCGGATGCACCCAGCGGCGTTTGACGGCGATTTTTTCGGCAAGGCCGCCACCGCAGCCGCCCAAGCCGATGAAGTTCATGTCTTTGGAGAGGTGGTAGTTGCTGCCTTCGCCGGTCGGTACGTCATCGCGGATGATGTAGGGTTCGACCACTACGTGTTGTCCGACTTTGAGGTCGTCCACGCCTTCGCCGACGGCATAAACCACGCCGGAGAACTCGTGTCCCATCGTTACGGGTGCGGACTCGCCGGAAATCGGGTGCGGATGGCCGCAGGGCGGAATGAAAAATCGGACCTTCCATAAATTCGTGCAGGTCGGTACCGCAGATGCCGCACCAGGCGACGTTGATGCCGACGGTGCCGGGGGCGACGGTCGGTTCGGGGATGTCTTCGATGCGGATGTCGCCTTTATCGTAAAAAAACGTGCTGCTTTCATTGTAACGCTCCTTGTTTTGAGGTTGGAAAGAAAGGTCGTCTGAAAGGTAGGACGGCTTTTTCAGGGAAGGGTAGGTGTGCGCTTGAATGACGACAGTTTTTATTATCGGCAGGGTTTGTGTCGTTTGATTGCTGTTATTTTAATACTTTTTTTGCTTTGGCCGGCAGGCCGTATTTTGAATAAACAAAAGAGGTCGTCTGAAAACCTTGTTTCTAGGTTTTTCAGACGACCTTTCGTTTAGCCTGACTGGAAATGCGGATTACAGGCTGTAATACATTTCAAATTCCAACGGATGCGGCGCCATGCGGATGCGGCGTACGTCTTCTTCTTTGAAGGTGATGTAGCTGTCGATCCAGTCTTTGCTGAACACGCCGCCGCGCAGCAGAAATTCGTGGTCGGCTTTGAGGGCGGCGAGGGCTTCTTCCAAAGAGGCGCAGACGGTTGGGACGAGTGCGTCTTCTTCCGGCGGCAGGTCGTAGAGGTTTTTATCGGCTGGGTCGCCCGGGTGGATTTTGTTTTGAATGCCGTCCAAACCCGCCATCAGCAGGGCGGCGAACGCCAAGTATGGGTTGGCGGTCGGGTCGGGGAAACGCGCTTCGATGCGGCGTGCCTTGCTGCTGTTCACGGACGGGATGCGGATGGACGCGGAACGGTTTTTGGCAGAGTAGGCGAGTTTGGTCGGCGCTTCGAAGTGCGGCACGAGGCGTTTGTAGGAGTTGGTGGACGGATTGGTAATCGCGTTCAGGGCTTTGGCGTGTTTGATGATGCCGCCGATGTAGTAGAGCGCGGTGTCGCTCAAGCCGGCATAGCCGTCGCCTGCGAACAGGTTTTGACCGTCTTTCCAGATGGATTGGTGGACGTGCATGCCGCTGCCGTTGTCGCCCATGATGGGTTTGGGCATGAAGGTGGCGGTTTTGCCGAAGTTGTGGGCAACGTTTTGGATGACGTATTTCATGTCTTGGGTTTGGTCGGCGCGTTTGACCAATGTGGCGAAGCGCGTGCCGATTTCCATTTGGCTGCCGGTGCCGACTTCGGCGTGGTGGACTTCGACTTCGATGCCGAGTTCTTCCAAAATGTTCACCATGGCAGAGCGCAGGTCTTGTCCGGCATCAATCGGGGCGACGGGGGCGTAGCCGCCTTTGACGGCGGGACGGTGGCCGGTGTTTTGACCGTCCATGTGCAGCCCGCTTGCCCATGCGCCGCTTTCGGACGTGATTTCGTAACGGGTTTTGTGCATATCGGTTTCAAACTCTACGCCGTCGAAGACGAAGAATTCGGGTTCGGGGCCGAAGTAGGCAGTGTCGCCGATGCCGGAGGATTTGAGGTAGGCTTCGGCGCGGCGGGCGATGGAGCGCGGGTCGCGGTCGTAGCCTTGACCGTCGGCGGGGTCGATGACGTCGCAGGTGAGGACGACGGTGGTGTCGTCGTAGAAGGGGTCGATGAAGGCAGTCGCGGGGTCGGGGCGCAACTGCATGTCGGATGCCTGAATGCCTTTCCAGCCGCCGATGGACGAGCCGTCAAACGCCTGACCGTTTTCAAACCACTCTTCAGGGTCGTCGAGGACGATGCGGGCGGGGACGGTGAAGTGGTGCTGCTTGCCTTTGGTATCGGTGAAGCGCAAATCTACGAAGCGGGCTTCGCTTTCTTCAATCAGTTTTACTGCGTCTTTGATAGACATTTTTCGGCTCCTAAATGGGAAGTAACGGATACGCAATCTCGCGGAAAAATCTGCTGCATTTTATCACGCCGAAGGTCGTCTGAAACCGCAAATCCGTTAAATTTCTGACTTGCGGAATATAGTTTCAGACGACCTGATTGTCAACAATCTGATGCGTATTTGGATTTATTGGAAAAACAGCGGTATCAGGTGGCAAAGGCGGTTATAATAGGCGGTCTTTGCATTTGTCCTGTCGGATAGGATTTTTTTATGAACACTGTTCCCCGTTATGCCGTTTTCGGCAACCCTGTCGCACACAGCAAATCGCCGCAAATCCATCGGCAGTTTGCCTTGCAGGAAGGCGTTGAAATCGAATATGAACGCATTTGCGCCGATATCGGCGGTTTCGCGCAGGCGGTCGAAGCGTTTTTTTGCCGACGGCGGACGCGGGGCGAATGTTACCGTACCGTTCAAGCAGGGAAGCGTTTGCCTTGTCGGACGAACATTCCGAACGCGCTTTGGCGGCGGGTGCGGTCAATACGCTGATTTTGCTGGAAAACGGTAAAATACGCGGCGACAATACCGACGGAATCGGACTGACGGACGATATTTCAAAGAGGCTGGGCGTGGAACTGTCGGATAAAACCGTCTTGCTGCTCGGCGCAGGCGGCGCGGTGCGCGGCGTGATTCCCGTATTGAAGGAGTACCGTCCCGTGCGCATCGTCATCGCCAACCGAACCCACGCCAAAGCGGCGGAAATGGCGGCGCATTTCGATATTGAAGCCATACCTTTGGATGAACTGGAAGGCGGCTTCAACATCATCATCAACGGCACATCCGGCGGCTTAAGCGGACAGCTTCCCGCCGTATCGCCCAAAGTCTTTGAACATTGCACCTTGGCTTACGATATGGTTTACGGCGAAGCGGCAGAGCCGTTTTTAGCGTTTGCCCGCCAATCAGGCGCCAAAAAAACCGCCGACGGATTGGGCATGCTGGTCGGACAGGCGGCAGCTTCCTATCGGCTTTGGCGCGGTTTCGCGCCCGATGTCCTGCCCGTCGTCCAATATATGAGAGAGTTATAAAATGTTCCGCATCATCAAATGGCTGATTGCCCTGCCTTTGGGCGCATTTATCTTTTTCAACGCTTATGTGTACGGCAACATCATCACTTACCGCGCCGTCGCGCCGAATAAAACCGCCTTCATGGCCATGCGGATGCGGCAGTTTCAAAGCGAAGGCAAAGATGTCGCACTCGATTACCGCTGGGTGCCTTACGACCGCATTTCGGTCAACCTGAAAAAGCCCTGATTGCCTCCGAAGACGCCAAATTCGCCGAACACGGCGGCTTCGACTGGGGTGGCATCCAATACGCCATCAAGCGCAACAAACAAAGCGGCGAAGTCAAAGCAGGCGGCTCGACCATCAGCCAACAGCTTGCCAAAAACCTGTTTTTGAATGAAAGCCGCAGCTATATCCGCAAAGGCGAAGAAGCCGCGATTACCGCGATGATGGAAGCCGTTACCGACAAAGACCGCATTTTCGAGCTGTATCTGAACGCCATCGAATGGCACTACGGCGTATTCGGCGCAGAAGCCGCGTCCCAGTATTTCTATAAAAGACCCGCCGCCAACCTGACCAAACAGCAGGCCGCCAAACTCGCCGCCCGCGTCCCCGCGCCGCTGTTTTACGCCGACAACCCCAAAAGCAAACGCCTACGCAACAAAACCAACATCATCCTGCGCCGCATGGGTTCGGCGGAGCTGCCCGAAAGCGATATGGATTGAGGTCGTCTGAAAATCAGGTGACGGGGTGTCAGACGACCTGTCGGGAGGTTTGAATCAGGAGCGATGGTAGGTCGACTTATATACAAAACAAAGGAATGGAAATGAAACCAATAAAACCCTTATTCTTGTCTTTATTGCTTCTGACTGCCTGCGGAACGCATACGCCGCCTGCCGCGAAATCCGAAGTCTCCCTGCAAAAGCAGGAAGAGCAGCTTTTCGGGGCATGGGACTGCGAATTGAAAGCGCAACGCGATATCCATTCGTTTGCACCGAAATTTATTGAGTTTCAGCAAAAGGACAAACTGCCGGCGCATTTATGGGCAGGGTATATCGAGATTGAGTGGAAAGAAGAAAACCTGAACGACGCAGTTCCCTTTACGTTATCGGGAATGGTACAACGGCTTCTGGCGCATTAAAGACGACAGGCATATCGTCATGACTTTTTGAAAGCGCAGGCTCGGAACGTTTGTTTGACGTCAAAGACTTAAAAAACCGCCAAAGGCCGCGAAGCGGACCGTTCTTATATGAAATTCAGTGAACAAATGGCCGCCAAGAAAAGTTTTAAATCCACCGATTACCAAATTCTCGATATCAACCAAACTTCCATGAGCATCACCGACGGCGAATCTTTAATTGCCTGCCGCAAGATAGAGAAGGTTGAAAGCGAATAAGCAGGTATCCGATTTTGAGGTCGTCTGAAAACTGAACTGGCCCCCAAATCTTGGACACTCATAAAAGCCTATTCAGGCGCTCTGTGCAAGCTGGGTTCTGTATGAGACAGGACTCAGCTTTTTTTCAATTTCAAACTGCAACGCTCCCGGTTGTAGTAATCCATATAGTCATCTATCTGCTTCATCAATTCATCTACCGTCAATTCACCTGCGTTATAGAAACACTCCGTCTTCAACACCGCAAAGAAGCTTTCCATCGGCGCATTGTCCCAACAGTTCGCCTTTCGCGACATGCTTTTGAACCATGGAATGCTCCGCAAGCAATTCCCTATATCCCGCCGTACGGTACAGCACACCTTGGTCGGAATGCAGCATCGTTCCTTTATCAGTCAGACGGGGGTGGCTTTTTCGAGCATTTCCTTCACCATTTCGCTGTTAGCATTGCGGCTCATGGCGTAGGCGACGATCTCGCGGTTAAACAAGTCCAAGATTGGCGAGAGGGTACAGTTTGCCGTCGCTCCCTTTGAGTTCGGTCACGTCGGTCAGCCATTTTTTTCGTTGGGCTTTTCGGCTGTGAATAGACGTTTGAGGAGGTGTTCCGATATTTCGCCCATGGCGGGATGGCGGTAGGCTTTTTTTCGCCCGTATTTTTGGCTTTCAGCCCCATCTGTTTCATCAACCGAGCTGCTTTTTTTGCGGTTCCAATCCAATGCTGCGGCAATGCGCCTTTGCCCGTAGCGTCCTTTATGCCGTTTGTAGGTTTCGACAAGGAGGGCTTTGTCGGCTTCATCGGGGTCGGGCCGGTCTTGGTGGTGGTAGTAAAAGCTGCTTTTGGGCAGGTTTGCGATGTGCAGCAGGTATTTGAGCGGGTGTTGCGCCCTCAGTGTTTGGACGGTTTGGCTTTGTCCTTTGCGGTCTGCTTTTTGGCTGAGGGCTTTTAACTCCTTTAGGTAGGCGACCTCTGCGCGCATATAGCACAACTCTTCGATAAGCTCTGCCTGCGTTTTTTTCTTGGTCGGGTTTATCTGCGATGAAGGGGTTTTTTCGATGTTGGGGCATGGTTTTGGATTGGGGATGTTCGAGTGCGCCGATACCGCCTTCTTGATAGGCGCGTATCCATCGTCTCAGGTGGGTTCGGGAAATGCCGTAGTGGTCTGCGGTACGCTGTTGGCTGCGTATATGCAGGTAGTGGAGTACGGCTTGGTATTTGAAGTGTAATGTATATTTGCTCATAAAAAAACTGCACCTTGTGAGTTGGAGGGGATGTCCAACTTTTGGGGTGCAGTTCAAACCATGTGACGGGTTTTCAGACGACCTTTGCGCAACTGTAACCTTGTTTGCCGTATCACATATATCGCCTATCTTCCCAGTTTCGATACGTTCTTCCGTCATTTCCCGCGCAGGCGGGAATCCATTGTAAAACTTGAGAAATCTTGGTTTAAAAAAAGGTTTCTGAATTTCAAAAATGGATTCTCGCCTGCGCGGGAATGACGACAAGCGGTAAGTTGCGTGTCGAAAATAAAGTAATTTAGCTAAAGTCCATAAGGGCGTTGCCGCCTTGTCTCATTTTTATTTTAATCCACTATAATCCACTCCAGAAAACGCCCGTTTCGTCATCTTTACCCCGCCTGTGCGGGAATGACGAAACGGGCGTTTTTGAAATGGTTTTCTTTCTGCGCCGCTGTCTTCGGCAAAATTTACGCCACGAAATCCAAGCCTATGTCCAACGAGCGGCTGCTGTGGGTCAGATAGCCGAGGGCGATGCCGTCTACGCCGGTTTGTGCCACGCGCTTCAGGCGGTCGAAGCCGATGCCGCCCGATGCTTCGCAATAGACGGTGTGGGGGTGGGCGGTTTGCGTGTGGCAGCGGTTTGCCGCTTCTTTCAAAGTTTCGTCGTCCATGTTGTCCAGCAAAATCCGTTCCGCGCCCGCCGCGATGGCTTCGTCCAGTTGTGCCAGCGTGTCCACTTCGATTTCCACGCAGGTCAACGGTCCGACTGCCTGCTTCGCCTGTCGCACGGCTTGGGCGATGCTGCCGCAATAGGCGAGGTGGTTGTCTTTGATGAGCACGGCATCGTCCAAACCCATGCGGTGGTTCACGCCGCCGCCTGCCCTGACGGCGTATTTTTGCAGGACGCGCAGCAGGGGGATGGTTTTGCGGCTGCACACGATGTCTGTGCCGTATTCGGCGACTTCGGCAACGGCACGCGCGGTGGCGGTGGCGATGCCGCTTAAGTGTGTGAGGTAGTTGAGCGCGGTGCGTTCGGCGGCGAGCAGGGCGCGGGCGTTGCCTTCGACGGCGGCCAGCGTCTGACCTGCGCGGACGGCTTGCCCGTCGTAGATTTCGGCTTGGAAGCGGACGGACGGATCCATCGTCTGAAAGGCAAGACGTGCCAAGTCCATGCCGGCGATGACGCCGTTTTCGCGGCTGACGAGGAAGAGTTTGGCGGTTTTATCGGGGGCGATGACGGCGGCGGACGTAATGTCGCCGCGCCTGCCCAAGTCTTCGCTCAGGGCTTGTTCGACCATGGGGCGCAACAGGGTGTCGGGCAGGGGGAAGAGGGTGTTTTCAGACGACATGGGGTTTCCTTTGTTGAAAAAAAGATTGATGTTGCACCGATGGGGCAAAACTTCGTTTGAGGTCGTCTGAAAACGGGTTAACGGCTGCCCAGCGGCAGTCCGATGTCCGAAATCAGCCTGTCGGGCAGGGACGTCGTCGCGGAAGCGGTAAAGCTGCGCGGGACGGCCTTTGCTGCCCGATACTCCGGTATCCGACGGCTCGATGAGGTTTTGCTGCTGAATCTGGCGGCGGAAGTTTTGCTTGTGCAGCAATCTGCCGCTGATGGCTTCGACGCTGTTTTGCAGTTGCAGCAGCGTGAATTCGGGCGGCATCAGTTCGAAAATCACGGGGCGGTATTTGATTTTGGCACGCAGGCGGGACAGGGCGGTCGCCAACACGCGGCGGTGGTCGTGGCGCATGGGCTGCCCCGTGAGCGCGAAGTCGAAGTTTGCCTGCGGCTCGGCGGCTTCCGCTATCAGGCCGCTTTCATACAGCATTTCATAGCGTTGCAAAACGTATTCTTCCGACCAGTTTTCCGGTTCGACCCCCAACACAAATGAATGCGCTTGAGCCGCTTTTTGGCGCACTTCCTCCGTGTCCGCCGAGTTTGCCCAAATGCGCAGGCGGCTGACGACGGCGTCGCGCTGCCCGCCATCGGTGCGCAAGTCTTCCCACGGGAAATAACCGTAGCAGTCCTGCCATTTCGCATCCGGGTGCAGGATGCTGTCGGCTGCCTCGCGCACCAGCCCCAAATAGCTGACGTACAAGACGGGCATGCCGTGTTCGTTGCGGCGGTGGGTATCGACAAAGGTGTAAAGCTGTTCCACATAGCCCATAGGCTGCGAAGTCTGCTTGGCGACCCACAGCTTCACGCCCGCCTGCAATGAATTGCGCAGGGGGGAGAGCGGGCCGTTGGGCAGGAGCGTGCCTTGGGCGACGGTCAATACCCGCAGGCCGCCGTCGGTAACAGCAATCAATACGGGAACCAGTTCGACGATGCTTTGCGGCGGGGCTTCGGCTTCGGGGTAGGCGTCCATGCTCGGCTTTCTGTGGGTGGGAAAGGCTTTATTGTAAACCAAAGCGGTTTGTCGGAACGAAGCGGGTCGGTTTTGCGGTATCTCAAACCTGTTTTCAGACGACCTTGCATATTATACTCAAGTTGAGCATAATATAAAAACAGTTTGAAAAACAGACGGCAAACCTTCATGCCGCCTCAAAAACCAGCTACAAGGAAACATCATGCAAACCGCCGCCCGCCGCTCGTTCGACTACGATATGCCCCTCATCCAAACGCCGACTTCCGCCTGCCAAATCCGTCAGGCGTGGGCGAAGGTTGCCGACACGCCCGACCGCGAGACGGCAGGTCGTCTGAAAGACGAAATCAAGGCTTTGCTGAAGGAGAAAAACGCGGTCTTGGTGGCGCATTATTACGTCGATCCGCTGATTCAGGATTTGGCTTTGGAGACGGGCGGATGCGTGGGCGATTCGCTGGAGATGGCGCGCTTCGGCGCGGAACACGAGGCCGGTACGCTGGTGGTGGCGGGCGTGCGCTTCATGGGCGAGAGCGCGAAAATCCTCTGCCCTGAAAAAACGGTGCTGATGCCTGATTTGGAGGCGGAATGTTCTTTGGATTTGGGTTGTCCCGAAGAAGCGTTTTCAGCGTTTTGCGACCAACACCCCGACCGCACGGTGGTGGTGTACGCCAACACTTCCGCCGCCGTGAAAGCGCGTGCCGACTGGGTGGTAACGTCTTCGGTGGCGTTGGAAATCGTGTCGTATTTGAAATCGCGCGGCGAGAAGCTGATTTGGGGGCCCGACCGCCACCTCGGCGACTACATCCGCCGCGAAACGGGCGCGGATATGCTGCTGTGGCAGGGGTTCGTGCATCGTCCACAACGAATTCAAAGGGCAGGAGCTGGCGGCCTTGAAGGCGAAGCACCCCGACGCGGTGGTGCTGGTTCATCCTGAATCGCCGCAAAGCGTCATCGAGCTGGGCGACGTGGTCGGCTCGACCAGCAAAGCTACTCAAAAGCCGCCGTATCGCGCCCCGAAAAAAATTCATCGTGGCGACCGACTTGGGCATCCTGCACGAAATGCAAAAAGCAGGCGCCCGATAAAGAATTTATCGCCGCACCGACGGCGGGCAACGGCGGAAGCTGCAAAAGCTGCGCATTCTGCCCGTGGATGGCGATGAATTCGCTGGGCGGCATCAAATACGCCCTGACGAGCGGACACAACGAAATCCTGTTGGACAGAAAGCTGGGCGAAGCCGCCAAACTGCCTTTGCAGCGTATGCTCGACTTCGCGGCAGGGCTGAAGAAAAAAGATGTGTTCAACGGCATGGGGCCCCGCCTGATTTTCCGTCCATATTGCCGTTTCAGACGACCTCTCAAACAAGGACAACACCATGCAAACCGATTGCGACGTATTGATTGCCGGAAACGGGCTAGCGGCGCTGACGCTCGCCCTGTCGCTGCCTGAATCGTTCCGCATCGTCATTTTGTGCAAAAAAACAGGCTGGACGACACCGCCAGCCGCCATGCGCAAGGCGGGATTGCGGCGGCGTGGTCGGCAGAGGACGACATCGAAAAAACACGTTGCCGATACCTTTGGAAGCGGGCGCGGGCTTGTGCGACGAAGCCGCCGTCCGCACCATCCTGTCGCAGGGCAAACCGGCAATCGAATGGCTGCTGGCGCAGGGCGTGGCGTTCGACCAAAAATAATAACGGCCTGCACCTGACGCGCGAAGGCGGGCACACCTGCCGCCGAATCGCCCACGTCGCCGACTACACGGGCGAAGCCGTCATGCAGAGCCTGATTGCCCAAATACGCCGCCGCCCGAACATCCGCGTTTGCGAGCGGCAGATGGCGTTGGACATCCAAATCGAATCAGGCGCGGCGTGTGGGCTGACCGTCCTCGACTGCCGAACGCAAGAAACCTACCGCATCTGCGCCCGCCATACCGTACTCGCAGGCGGCGGCTTGGGGACAGATTTACGCCGCCACCACCACGCCGCCCGAATGCACGGGCGACGTCATCGCCATGGCGATACGCGCAGGCTGCGCAGTCGAAAACCTCGAATTTATCCAATTCCACCCCACAGGCTTGGCAAGGTCGTCTGAAAACGGCCGCACCTTCCTGATTTCCGAAGCCGTGCGCGGCGAAGGCGGCATCCTGACCAACCAATCGGGTGAACGGTTTATGCCGCATTACGACCGCCGCGCCGAACTCGCGCCGCGCGACATCGTTGCCCGCGCCATCGCCGCCGAAATCGCCAAGCAAACGCAAGACTTCGTCTCGCTCGACATCAGCCATCAACCCGCAGCGTTCGTCCGTCAGCATTTCCCTTCCATCCACCGGCACTGCCTGTCCCAATGCGGCTTGGACATCACGCGCCAAGCCATCCCCGTCCGCCCTGTGCAACACTACACCTGCGGCGGCATCCAAACCGACCCCTGCGGCAGAACCTCCCTGCCGCAGCTCTACGCCTTAGGTGAAACCGCCTGCACGGGATTGCACGGAGCCAACCGCCTCGCCAGCAACTCCCTGCTTGAATGCGTCGTTACCGCCAGACTTGCCGCCCAAACCATCGCGGACGGACAAGCATTCCAAACCGTACCGTCTAAAAGGTCGTCTGAAAACCCCACCGCCGAAGCAGGCATCTTTTCAGACGACCTCCAAAACACATTCAGCCGCCACGTCCTGCAAGCCTTCAACCAACGCCATCTCGGCATCCTCCGCAACGATACTGGCCTGCGCCACGCCATCGCCCAACTGCGGCTTTGGAAGCAAAACCAAGCCGAGCCGCACACCGCGTCCGAATACGAAAACCGCAACCTGATCGAATGCAGCCTCGCTGTCGCCCAAGCCGCATACGCAAGGCGGCAAAACATTGGTGCGCATTTCAATGCCGACTTGACAGAGCGTGTCGAGTGGAAAAAAACAGGCGGCAGGTTGAAGGGTAGGGCTGCACGGGGGTTGGGGATATTCCTGTGGAGAATGAAGAAAGGTCGTCTGAAACCATTATTTCAGACGACCTTCTTCCAAATCAAACAAATCAATCCACTCCATCTATTTCCCCTCTAAATATCATCCGTGCAAGCAACAATCGGTGCAATCGGTTAAAATGGGTCGTCTAAAAATTTGTTTGACCGAATTGAGAAAACCATGTCCCAACAATACGTCTATTCTATGCTGCGCGTGAGCAAGGTTGTGCCGCCGCAGAAAACCATCATTAAAGATATTTCCCTTTCCTTCTTCCCCGGCGCGAAAATCGGTTTGCTCGGTTTGAACGGCGCGGGCAAGTCCACTGTGCTGCGGATTATGGCGGGTGTGGATAAAGAATTTGAGGGCGAAGCCGTGCCGATGGGCGGCATCAAAATCGGCTACCTGCCGCAAGAGCCGGAGCTTGATCCTGAGAAAACCGTGCGTGAGGAAGTGGAAAGCGGTTTGGGCGAAGTGGCTGCGGCGCAGAAACGTTTGGAAGAAGTGTATGCCGAGTATGCCAATCCTGATGCGGATTTTGACGTGCTGGCGGAAGAACAGGGCCGCTTGGAAGCGATTATTGCGGCAGGTTCGTCCACGGGCGGCGGTGCGGAGCACGAATTGGAAATCGCCGCCGATGCGCTGCGCCTGCCGGAATGGGATGCCAAAATCGGCAATCTGTCCGGCGGTGAAAAACGTCGTGTTGCTTTGTGCAAACTCTTGTTGAGCAAGCCCGATATGCTGCTGCTGGACGAGCCGACCAACCACTTGGACGCTGAATCGGTGGAATGGCTGGAGCAATTCTTGGTACGCTTCCCCGGCACAGTCGTTGCCGTAACGCACGACCGCTACTTCTTGGACAACGCCGCCGAATGGATTTTGGAACTTGACCGCGGACACGGTATCCCGTGGAAAGGCAATTACTCGTCTTGGCTGGAGCAGAAAGAAAAAAACGCTTGGAAAACGAGGCAAAATCCGAAGCCGCGCGCGTGAAGGCGATGAAGCAGGAATTGGAATGGGTGCGCCAAAATGCCAAAGGCCGCCAAGCCAAGTCTAAAGCGCGTTTGGCGCGTTTTGAGGAAATGAGCAACTACGAATACCAAAAAAACGCAATGAAACGCAGGAAATCTTCATTCCCGTCGCCGAGCGTTTGGGTAACGAAGTGATTGAATTTGTGAACGTTTCCAAATCGTTCGGCGACAAAGTGTTGATTGACGATTTGAGCTTCAAAAGTGCCTGCGGGCGCGATTGTCGGCATCATCGGTCCGAACGGCGCGGGTAAATCGACGCTGTTCAAAAATGATTGCGGGCAAAGAGCAGCCCGATTCCGGCGAAGTGAAAATCGGGCAAACCGTGAAAATGAGCCTGATTGACCAAAAGCCGCGAAGGTTTGCAAAACGACAAAACCGTGTTCGACAACATCGCCGAAAGGCCGCGACATTTTGCAGGTCGGACAGTTTGAAATCCCCGCCCGCCAATATTTGGGACGCTTCAATTTCAAAGGTAGCGACCAAAGCAAAAATCGCGGAGCAGCTTTCCGGCGGCGAACGCGGGCGTTTGCACTTGGCAAAAAAACCTTGTTGAGCGGCGGCAACGTCTTGCTGCTGGACGAACCGTCCAACGACCTCGACGTGGAAACCCTGCGCGCGCTGGAAGACGCATTGCTGGAATTTGCCGGTAGCGTAATGGTGATTTCGCACGACCGTTGGTTCCTCGACCGCATCGCCACGCATATCTTGGCGTGCGAAGGCGACTCAAAATGGGTGTTCTTCGACGGCAACTATCAGGAATATGAAGCCGATAAGAAACGCCGTTTGGGCGAAGAGGGCGCGAAACCGAAACGGATTAAATATAAGCCGGTAACGCGTTGATAGGAAAATAAGAAAACGTCGTCTGAAAACTTGAAAAAGGTTTTCAGACGACGTTTTTGTTGGAGGAGCGTTTTACATTTGCACCGAGCCGTTGACTGTAATGCTGATTTCTTCTGAGCCGGGAGAAGGGGCTTGGATAGCGTTGTTTTCGTCGCTTGCCGAACGCTTGAACATGGCAGCTTCGGTATTCATCATTTTGGCGCGGGCGAAACCGTTGTCTATGGAACGGTTGCCGATGTGGCCTAAATTGAGTTTGACGATTTTGTAGTTGGAAAAACCGAGCGTTTTCGCCAAGTCTTGCGCGCGGTCTTTGAAGCGCAGGATGGCGGCTTTGCTGACTTGATCGACGGCGGCTTCGCGTTTTTTTCTTTGGATATGCTGAAGCCGATGCGGTTGAGCGTGGCAGTTTGCAGCGTTTCGTCAATCAGGCGGTTGATGGCGTCAAAGTCTTTGTTTTCGACTTTGAACACGGCTTCTTCTTCCCAGCCTGTTTGGATGCGTTTGCCGTTGTTGTTGTATTCATAGCGCGGGCTGGCGCTGCGGTTGAGGATTTCGGTTTGGAGTTTGTTGTTTTGTACGGCTTTGTTGAAGTCGTTGAATTTTTTTCTGAAACGCTTTGTTCACCGTAGCGCGGTCTTTGCCTTCGGAAGCAATGCTGAAGTAGGCGGTCATGGTGTCGCGGGTTATTTCGAGATTGGCAGATTCGGCAAATTCGACGATGTTGTAATGAAGGGTGTCGGTTTCGGCTGCGGCGGGCAGGGGCGGTTGCGAGCACGAGGGCGGCAAGGATGGGGCGTAACATGGATTTTTCCTTTTTGGTATCGGGTGTGGAAACAAATGGTATTGGATAATTTGTGTCAGGTCGTCTGAAAGTGCAGCTTCAATGAAGTTGAAAAAAAGGTTCTGACTTTGCTGCAACAGGTTTCAGACGACCTTTGACGGTGTCAGCCGAAAAAAAGCCCATTTTGACTTGGATGAGTTTTTTTCAAGTTCGGGCAGGACGCGGCGGCGGGAGACGAAGAAGATGATGTGGTCGCCGTCTTGGACAATGGTGTCGGTGTGGTGCCCCATGATGACTTCGCCCGTTTCGGCACGGACGATGGCGGCGATGTAGCAGTCGCCCGGCCATTTGATGCCGCTGATGCGCCTTCCGACGATGGCGGAGGTGTTTTTGTCGCCGTGGACGACGACTTCGATGGCTTCGGCAGTGCCGCGTCTGAGGGGGTGGACGGCAACGATGTCGCCTCGGCGGATGTGGGCGAGGATGGAGCCGATGGTGATGAGGTGCGGCGACACGACGATGTCGATTTTGTTGCCTTCGAGCAAATCGACGTAGCTGGAGCGGTTGACGATGGTGACGACGCGCTTGGCACCGAGGTTTTTCGCCAACAGGCTGGACATGATGTTGTTTTCGTCGTCGTTGGTCAGGGCGCAGAATACGTCGATTTCGTCGATGTATTCTTCGTCCAGCAGCGTTTCGTCGGTGGCGCTGCCTTGCAGGACGAGGGTGTTGTCGAGGTTTTCGGCGAGCCACTCGGCGCGGCGGGGGTTGTGTTCGACGATTTTGATGTCGTATTTGGATTCGAGCTGCTTGGCAAGGCGGTAGCCGATGTTGCCGCCGCCGGCAATCATGATGCGGCGGGTGCGCGCTTCTTTGGGGCGCAGTTCGCGCATGATGATGTTGACGCTGCTGATGTCGGCGGCAAAAAGTACCTCGTCGCCTTCGATGATGACGGTTTGCGGCGTGGGGACGATGAGGCGGTTGTTGCGGTATATGGCGCAGATTTGGCAGTCCGCACCTTCGGGGAGGTGTTGGTTGATGTCGGCGATTTCACGGTTGACGAGCAGCCCGCCTTTACGCGCCTGTACGATGACCATGCGGACTTTGTCGCCGGCAAACCTCAATACCTGCAATGCGCTGGTGTAGCTGAGCAGCCCGACGAGCTGTTCGGTAACGAGCTGTTCGGGGCTGATGGTTTCGGTGATGTCGAAGACGGTAAGGCTGCCGTTTTTCCGTATCGTCGTTTTCGGGGTAGGGGTATTCCAGATATTCGCTGGAACGCACGCGGGCGATGCGGCTGGGGATATTAAAGAGATCGGCGGCGATTTTGCAGGCGACGATGTTGGTTTCGTCGCTGCGGGTCAGGGCGAGCAGGAGGTCGGAATCTGCCGCGCCCGCCTGTTCGAGGATGAACGGGGATGCGCCGTTGCCGAGTATGGTTTGGACGTCGAGGCGGCTGCCGATGTGTTGGAGGGCTTTTTTTCGTCGATGTCGATAACGGTAACGTCGTTGCTGGAAACAGAGGCGAGGTTTTGCGCGACGGTCGAGCCGACCTGTCCGCTGCCGAGGATGAGGATTTTCACGGTTTGGGCGGGTGGTTGGGTAAGGATGATGGGATTGTATAACAAAAGGTCGTCTGAAAACCTATTTTCAGACGACCTTTTGTTGATTTCAGGCGGGGTTTACCAGTAGCCCAGCACTTTCCACCAGATGATGCCGATGGTGCCGAAAATCAGGATTTCGACCACGCTCATAATGAAGCCGGCTTTCCACCATTCGGTCATGCTGACATAGTTCGAGCCGTAGATGACGGGGGACGAACCTGAAGCGTAGTGGGTCAACGACATCATGATGCCGGTGGCGGATGCCATAATCAGGGCGAACAGCATCGGCGGTGCGCCCAAGGCGAGTCCTGCTCCGTAGAACGCGCCGAACATGGCGGTAACATGTGCCGTGCCGCTGGCGAAAACGTAGTGGGCGTAGAGGTAGGCGAGTACCAACAGGGTGCAACCCGCTTCCCAGCCCAGCCCGAGATGGGAAATACTGCCCTGCATGGATTCGGACAGCCAGGCAATCAGTCCCAATTTGTTGAGGAAGTTCGCCATCATTACCAAGGCGGCAAACCAGACGATGGTGTCCCACGCGCCTTTTTCTTTCAGCGCGTCGTCCCATGTCAGTACGCCGGTGAGCAGACACAGGGAGAGGCCGAGGAAGGTGGTGGCGGTGGCATCGACTTTCACGCCGAACAGCATTTCGGGAACGCCCGCCCACAGAAGCAGCAGAATCACGAAAATGCCGAGCATGATTTTTTCGTCGCGCTTCATCGCGCCCATTTCTTTCAGTTTTTCTTTGGCAAGAGCGGTCGCGTTAGGCGTTTGTTTGATTTCGGGCGGATACAGGAAATACAGCACCAGCGGCATCAGGAACATGGCGATCAGGCCGGGTACGACCATGGCGGCGAACCATGTGCCCCAAGAGAGGTGGATTTGCGAATCGGTGGCTTTGGCGACCAATTCGACGACCAGCGGGTTGGGCGCGGTCGCGGTAATGAAGATGCAGCAGGTGATGATGTTGGCGTGGTAGTTGACCAGCGCGAGGTATTTACCGATTTTGCCTTCCGTGCCTTTTTCGGGGTCGGAATCGAAACTCAGGGCGATGGAACGCATAATCGGATGCACGATGGCACCGCCGCGCGCAGTGTTGCTCGGCGTTACCGGACCGATGACCAAGTCGGCCAAAGCCAGGCTGTAACCTACGCCCAGCGTGCGTTTGCCGAAGAGGGAAATCAGAAGGTAGCCGATACGCATCCCCAAGCCGGTTTTCAACAAACCGCGCGAGATGATGATGGCGATACCGATCATCCAGATTAACGAGTTGTTGAGGCTGCTCAGTGCGTCTTTGGTTGCGTCAGCGGCTTTTTTTCGTTGGTAACACCGGTCAGCGCGACCAAGGTAATGCCCAAAATCGCCATTGCACCGATGGGCATGGCTTTTGCCGATGATGCCGGCGATGATGCCGACGAACAGCGCCAAAAGGTGCCATGCGTCGGGCGATACGCCCTGCGGCACGGGTATGACGAACCAGATAATCAGCGTCAGCGCGAGCGCAACCGCAGCAGGGAATTGGCTTGAAGCCCATGTTGAGTCTCCTAGTTTGAGGTATCGGGGAAATCGGATTTCAGACGACGTGTGCCTGATTTTGGTGGGGAGAGGTCGTCTGAAAAAGTATTTGGGTGTGGTTGTTTTTATGTTTTTTTCTTTTGAGTGTTTGGGTAATGCGTGTTTGTGTTGCCATCTTTTTCAGACGACGTTTCTTGAGTTTTACGTTTTGCCCTCTCCCTAGCCCTCTCCCACGGGGAGAGGGGACGGATGCAGAAAGTCCGATAATGGTCGGTTTCAGCACCATCATTCCCTCTCCGTGGAAGAGGGGACAGATTGCAGAAAATCCGATAATAGTCGGTTTCAGTAACATCATTCTCTCTCCCGGTGGCAGAGGGAATAGATTGCAGAAAATCCGATAATGGTCGGCTTCAGCACTATCATTCCCTCTCCCCGTGGGAGAGGGCTAGGGATAGGGCAAAACCCTAGGATGTCCGTATCGTTTTCTCTGATGGCAAATCTACCGGTAAGTTTTAGTCAGACGACGTGTGTCCGTTTTGGCGGGGAGGGTCGTCTGAAACGTATTTTGGCAGTAGTTGTTTTTTATGTTTTTCTTTTGGTGGTTTAGGTAATGCGTGTTTGTGTTGCCATCTTTTTCAGACGACGTTTTCTTAAGGTTATTGCGGTTTGCCCTCTCCCTAGCCCTCTCCCGCGGGGAGAGGGGACGGGTTGCGGAAAGTCTGATAATGGTCGATTTTTAGCACCATCATTCTCTCTCCGTGGAAGAGGGGCAGATTGCAGAAAATCCGATAATGGTCGGCTTCAGCACCATCATTCCCTCTCCCTGTGGGAGAGGGCTAGGGAGAGGGTAAAACCTCAGATTTAGCAGGTTCGGTTGCGAAACCCAACAATACTTAAACTCTAATTCATCATGTTGGTTCATACAGGTATTTTTCAGACGACCTCCCATAATAGAAAAGGTCGTCTGAAATCCCGTATCGAATTAATCCTGCTCAGCAGGCAGTCCGTACTCTTCGGGGAAGGTGCGCAGCGAGCTTTGCAACACGGTAACCGCGCCGTCAATCAAACCGCAGCGGCCGCTTCGGGGCAGCAGTTGGCACAGGCTTTGCAGGGCGCGGAGGTCGTCTGAAGTGCCGATGCCGGTATCCACGCGGTTGAGCAGGCGTGAAAGTTGGAAGGTGCCGCCTTTGCACGGCGGGCATTGTCCGCATGAGTTGGACGCAAAAAATTCCACATACTCGGACACTTTACGCACCACGCTGGTTCCTTCGGAAATCACAATCATCGCGCCTGTGCCGAGGCTGGATTTGCGTTCGCGCACGGACACGAAGTCCAAAGGCACGTCCAAATCTTTCGCGGTCAGAAGCGTGTTTGACGGGCCGCCGGTGAAGACGGCTTTAAACGTGCGCCCTTCGAGCATACCGCCGCCGTGGTCGAAAATCAGCGATTGCAGGGTCGTGCCCATCGGCAGTTCGTACAGGCCCGGATTCAATACGTCGCCGGAAAGCGAGTAGAGTTTCGTGCCTGCGGCATCGCCCAAACCCAGCGATTTGTACCATTCCGCGCCTTTGGCAAGGATTTGCGGGATGTTGGCGAAGGTTTCGGTGTTGTTGATAAGGGTCGGTTCGCCCTCTACGCCGCTTTCGGCGGGGAACGGCGGCTTGCGGCGCGGGAACGGAAAACCGCCTTCCAACCATGAAATCACGGCGGTTTCTTCGCCGCCGATGTAGCGGCCTGAAGTTTCGACCAATTTCAGGTCTAAAGGTTTGCCTAGATAGTTTTCGATGCGGATGAACAAATCGCTTTTTTTCCATTGCTCGATGGCGGGTACGATGGAGGCAATGGATTCGGTCTGGTGCGGGTTGACATACATAATCGCTTTGTTGGCGCGGCAGGCGACGGCGGCAATCAGTACGCCTTCGATGACTTGGTGCGGCGTTTTCGCCAGCAATACGCGGTCTTTGAACGTACCCGGTTCGTCTTCGTTGGCGTTACAGACGACGTATTTGTCGCCGTGTTTGCTTTGGGCTGCGACGGCCGCCTCCCATTTGCGCCAGGTCGGGAAACCTGCGCCGCCCATGCCGCAGAGATTGGCGTCTTGCAGCTTGGAAACGATGCTTTGAGGATCGGCAAGCGCTGCCAGCAGGCCTTCGCCGCCGCCGACTTTGCGCCACGCGGCCAAATCCGCGCCGACTTGGCGGGACGGGTGAAGTAAGTTTTGATTGGCTTGGTTCATGATTGTTGCTCCTGCAAACCGGCGTGTTCGCGCAAATCGAATTTGCCGTAGTCGGGATATAAAACGGGGGCTTTGATGTCGCTGGTCAGACCGGCGCGGGTCATTTCGCGTTGCAGATCGTGGACGTGTCCGACACCGCCGCGCACTTTTTTCAGCGGCAGGCCGCAACCGGCGGCAGCTTTACCCGCGCGGCGGCCGAAGCTGATGATGTCCAAAAGCGCGTTGCCCATCAGGCGGTTACGACCGTGGATGCCGCCGGTTACTTCGCCGGCACAATAGAGACCTTCGACACAGGTTGCGCCGTCGCCGTTGATTTCGACGCCGCCGTTTTGGTAGTGCAGGGTCGGATGGATCATCACGGGTTCGACGGCGGGGTCGATGCCGCATTTGTGGGCGACGTGGCCGAGCGTAACCAAACGGTTCAATACGTCGGGATCGTTTTCAATCAGGCGCGGGGTGTCGAGGAACACGCCGACTTGTCCGTCGCGTACCACGCCGCGGCCTTCGCGGCACTCGCGCAAGATGGCGGCGGCAACGACGTCGCGCGGCTGCAATTCGTCAACGAAACGCTCGCCCAAACCGTTGACCAGTTTGGTGCCTGCGGAGCGCACGGCTTCGGAAATCAGCGCGCCTGCCAAGTGCGGCGGATGGGCGACGCCGGTCGGATGGTATTGGAAGGAATCGATGTCGCGCAGTTTCGCGCCGATGCGGTATGCCATCACCAAACCGTCGGCGGTTGCGCCGTAGTGGTTGGAAGTGGCGAAACCCTGCAAATGCAGCCGTCCGCTGCCGCCGGTTGCCAATACCACGGCTTTGGCGTGAACCAATACCAAAGAGCGTTTTTCCAAATCGTACAAAATCGCGCCGACGCAGCGGCCGTGTTCGTCCGACAATAATTCGATGGCGGGGTGGCGGTTGAGCTGGGTAATGTTTTCGTCGAGTTCGACCGCCTCGCGCAGTACGCGCATCATTTCAAGGCCTGTGAAGTCGCGGTAGCTCAGGATGCGCGGCACAGTCGTACCGCCCGCACGTTTGCGGCTCAACATGCCGTTGCTGTCCGCACCTTTGGCAAGGTCGAAAGTCATGCCCAAGCCGATCAGCCAGCGGATGGCGGACGGCGCGTCGGTAACCATTTGCGCCACCAATTCTTTTTTGCCTGCGTTGTGGCCGCCTTTGATGGTGTCGTCAAAGTGCTGTTGTAAGCTGTCTTCCGCGCCGACCGCAGCCTGAATGCCGCCTTCGGCCATCACGGTATTGCTGTCGCCGATACGCAGCTTGTTCGCCATAATCACGCGCGCGCCTGCTTCGGTCGCAGACAATGCCGCTGCTGCGCCCGCACCGCCGCCGCCGATAACCAGCACGTCAGTGTTCAAATGTTCCGCGCCCGACAAATCATAGTCGTCAATCAGGGGATGACTGATCAGCAGTTTCGCCAAATCAGGATGGCAGTAATCGCCCGTGTTCGGTCCGATGGGCAGTTTGACGCGCGCATTGGCCTGATAGTCGGGATGAAACTGACTCAATAATTCGTTTTTTTCCGGCAGGTCGCCGCGCAGTTCCAATGAGGAAGCGCGCAGGTTGGCAAGGGCGGTTTCGTAGTCTATGCCTTGGATTTTTGTTCGCCATCACATTGCCTCCTCTTCAAATTCGACTTTCATTTTGCCGCTGTCGATTTCGCGCAGGCGGCGCATCAAATCCACCGGACGCAGCGTGCGCGCCGCTTTCATACGGCGGGCGAACAGGCCTAAGTGGTTCGGACGGATGTGTTCTGGGCAGGAAAGGGTGCAGAGGTTGCACATCACGCATTGGTCGAAGGTCAGCGCAGCCGCGCCGAAATCGCCCGATACCACTTGCGCCACGCCGTTTTCCACTTCCAAACCTTTGGGGCAGGCGCGGTTGCAGCCACCACAATGACGGCAGTGTTGCGCTTCGGGGAAGGCTTTGGCGGTGTCGTCCAGCCAGTTCCAGCCGTCGCCGACCTCGCTCACGTCGTAATATTGGATATGCTCAGGGATAAAGTAGTCCAAGAAGCTGACCTGCATCCCTTCTTCGACTTTGGTTTCACACGCCAACGCAGTCGTTACCTCGCGCTCGCCTTCCTTGCGGATCATGCAGCGGCAGGAACCGCACACGCCTTGCCCCATGCAGCCGACGTTGGCGGTAATCGCGCTGCCGGAACGGGCATAGGCCTGAATGATTGACGAGTCGGCGGAGGCTTTGACCTCGTGGCCGTCTATGGTCAGGGTTAACAAGTTTTTCACTCATGGTAGTGTCCTGTGGAATGGGATAGGGGAAATCGGATGTGTGTATTTTTATTACAAACTTTTTAAAAATGCAGATGTTTTTTTCAGGAAACGTCTTATAAATCAACGTCTGACTGTCTTTTATTAGTGTATCAGAATTTGGGTTTTTTGATGATGGCAGAGTCGTAAAGGCAGGGTGGGGCGGATTGTGAACAAAAAACAGCGGTTTTCAGACGACCTTTGTGCCATCTTGTTATTTTGTAGGATAAAAATAAACTTACGATAAAGGAATAACTGCTAAAAAAACTGTTTTTGAAATACGAGTAAATATCATTATTAAGTACTTGATATAAAAAGAATATATCTATGTATTTATTGGATAAATTTTTCAAAGTGTAAGCAAATGCAAATGGTGTTATAAAAATTTCATAAAAAAACGGCTAAGTTTGACTTCCGTCAAAAAAATCATCGTGGGTAGAATGACACGGCTTTTACATTTGTGTATGGTTGAAAAAAGAAAGACAGGTCGTCTGAAAAATAATTGTTTCTTTTTTTAAATTCATGTTATTAGTAAGATTCATTGCGGCGGTGAATCCAGCCTTTTCAGACGACCCTTTGAAATTTGAGTGGATAGATTAATTGTAGTTTTATTTCTACCGGTAAATATTGCCGACAATATCCGTTATCATCATTTGAGTGAAATGATAGGTTATTAAGTTTTATGAAAAATCAATGGATTATAAAAAAATCATATTGTCGCCTCATATCGATTGACAGCACTATTACACCGATTAAGGTCGTCTGAAAAACGGCCTCTATAAAAAAAGCTAACAAACCCTCCCTACCATATGAAAAGGAACACAATCATGACCGTCATCAAGCAAGAAGACTTTATCCAAAGTATCTGCGATGCCTTCCAATTCATCAGCTATTACCATCCGAAAGACTACATCGACGCGCTCTATAAAGCGTGGCAGAAGGAAGAAAATCCCGCCGCCAAAGACGCGATGACGCAGATTTTGGTCAACAGCCGCATGTGTGCCGAAAACAACCGCCCCATCTGTCAAGACACCGGTATCGCAACCGTCTTCCTCAAAGTCGGCATGAACGTCCAATGGGATGCGGACATGAGCGTGGAAGAGATGGTTAACGAAGGTGTACGCCGTGCCTACACTTGGGAAGGCAACACCCTGCGCGCTTCCGTCCTCGCCGACCCGGCCGGCAAACGCCAAAACACCAAAGACAACACCCCCGCCGTCATCCACATGAGCATCGTACCGGGCGATAAAGTCGAAGTAACCTGCGCGGCAAAAGGCGGCGGCTCTGAAAACAAATCCAAACTCGCCATGCTCAATCCTTCCGACAACATCGTCGATTGGGTATTGAAAACCATCCCGACCATGGGCGCGGGCTGGTGTCCTCCCGGCATTTTTGGGCATCGGTATCGGCGGTACGCCCGAAAAAAAGCCGTGCTGATGGCAAAAAGAATCCCTGATGAGCCACATCGACATTCAAGAATTGCAGGAAAAAGCCGCGTCCGGCGCAGAATTGTCCACCACCGAATCCCTGCGCCTCGAGCTCTTTGAAAAAGTCAACGCGTTGGGCATCGGCGCACAAGGTTTGGGCGGACTGACCACCGTGTTGGACGTCAAAATCCTCGATTACCCGACCCATGCCGCTTCCAAACCGATTGCCATGATTCCGAACTGCGCCGCCACCCGCCACGTCGAGTTCGAATTGGACGGCTCAGGCCCGGTCGAACTGACCCCGCCGCGCGTTGAAGACTGGCCCGATTTGACTTACAGCCCCGACAACGGCAAACGCATCGATGTCGATAAACTGACCAAAGAAGAAGTTGCTAGCTGGAAAACCGGCGACGTATTGCTGCTGAACGGCAAAATCCTCACCGGTCGTGATGCCGCGCACAAACGCCTCGTTGATATGCTCGATAAAGGCGAAGAGTTGCCCGTCGATTTCACCAACCGCCTGATTTACTACGTCGGCCCCGTCGACCCGGTCGGCGACGAAGTAGTCGGTCCGGCAGGCCCGACCACCGCCACCCGCATGGACAAATTCACCCGCCAAATGCTCGAACAAACCGGCCTCTTGGGCATGATCGGCAAATCCGAGCGCGGTGCAGCCACCTGCGAAGCCATCGCCGACAACAAAGCCGTGTATCTCATGGCAGTCGGCGGTGCGGCATACCTCGTGGCAAAAGCCATCAAATCCTCCAAAGTCTTGGCGTTCCCCGAATTGGGCATGGAAGCGGTTTACGAATTTGAAGTCAAAGACATGCCCGTAACCGTTGCCGTGGACAGCAAAGGCGAGTCCATCCACGCCACCGCCCCGCGCAAATGGCAGGCAAAAAAATCGGCATCATCCCCGTCGAGTCCTAATGCCTTGATGTTGGATTGAAAAGGTCGTCTGAAAACTCGGAATACGGTTTTCAGACGACCTTTGTTAATGCGGTTTCAATGGCGTAAAAACCGGCATCCGTATTCCTGCAAAACCCTGCGACAAAGTGTAAAAAAACCGCTATAATTGCCGACAATTTTTCCCTTTCAGACGACCTTCTTAAACCGAGGTCGTCTGAAAAAACAGACAAGGAAGAAATCCGATGAAAAACTACCAAGCGCCCGACGAGAAGGGCTTTTTCGGCGAACACGGCGGACTTTATGTCTCCGAAACCCTGATTCCCGCCTTGCAAGAGTTGGCAGATGCCTATCAAGCAGCGAAAAAAACGACCCGTCGTTTTGGGAAGAGTTCCACCGCGATTTGAAACACTACGTCGGCCGGCCCAGCCCCGTTTACCATGCCGCGCGATTGTCCGAGCATCTGGGCGGCGCGCAAATCTGGTTGAAGCGCGAAGACTTGAACCACACCGGTGCGCACAAGGTAAACAACACCATCGGTCAGGCGCTACTTGCCCGCCGCATGGGTAAAAAAACGTGTCATCGCCGAAACCGGCGCGGGCCAACACGGCGTCGCTTCCGCTACCGTCGCCGCCCGCTTCGGCATGACTTGCGACGTGTACATGGGCGCGGACGACATTCAGCGCCAAATGCCCAACGTGTTCCGCATGAAATTATTGGGCGCGAACGTGGTCAGCGTCGACAGCGGCAGCCGCACGCTGAAAGACGCGATGAACGAAGCCATGCGCGAATGGGTCGCCCGCGTGGACGACACGTTCTACATCATCGGTACCGCCGCCGGCCCCGCGCCGTATCCCGAAATGGTGCGCGATTTCCAATGCGTCATCGGCAACGAAGCCAAAGCGCAGATGCAGGGAAGCCATCGGCAGACAGCCCGACGTCGCCGTTGCCTGCGTCGGCGGCGGCTCGAACGCCATCGGCCTGTTCCACCCGTATATCGGCGAAGAAAAACGTGCGCCTCGTCGGCGTGGAAGCCGGCGGTTTGGGCGTGGATACCCCCGACCACGCCGCGCCGATTACCAGCAAAGCCCCCATCGGCGTATTGCACGGCTTCCGCAGCTACCTGATGCAGGACGAAAAACGGTCAAGTCTTAGGTACGCACTCCGTTTCCGCAGGCCTCGACTATCCCGGTATCGGCCCGGAACACAGCCACCTGAACGACATCAAACGCGTCGAATACACCGTCGCCAAAGACGACGAAGCACTCGAAGCCTTTGATTTGTTGTGCCGCTTCGAAGGCATCATCCCCGCGCTCGAATCCAGCCACGCCCTCGCATGGGCAGTTGCCAACGCGCCGAAAATGGGCAAAGACCAAGTGATTCTGGTCAACCTGTCCGGCCGCGGCGATAAAGACATCAATACCGTGGCGAAGCTCAAAGGGATTGAGTTGTAAGCATCTTCGTTGAGCGGATAAAGACAAGAGGTCGTCTGAAAACTGAGTAAATAGGGTTTTCAGACGACCTTTTACCTTTTCAATAACAAAAGTAAAGTTATGGAGGTTTGGTCTGCCTCATCATGCCGTTATAATGCGGGTTGCAGCATTTTGAAAGGGCAGGGTGATGGAAGAATGGTTTGAACGGACTATTATCGGCCGCTATACGGCGGAGCGGGAAAAAGCAGTTTTTGCGCATTACTTGGAGCGGTTTGCGCCTTGCGGTGTTCAAACCGTCGTCCAACAAGGCGGTCAATGGTTAAGGTCGTCTGAAAACGTGGTTGCCGTACCCCGTGATGTATTGATGACGGCGGACGCTATGGCTTGGGAGAGTCATTCTATTGATGTGCTGCTGATGCCGCACAGTCATGAGACTGCCGCGCTGACGCAAGTGCTGCATGAAGCGTCCAGAGTGTTGAAACCTGAAGGGCGGTTGGTTTTTGACGGGGTTTAATCCGAAATCTTTGTGGTTTTTTTCAGCAAGTGGTTCGATGGAGCGCGCCTGCCTAAAAAGGAGCATTGCCTGACTTTGCCGGCTTTGAAGCAGCGGTTGGGGGATTTGGATTTTTGAGGTGGAATTTGGAAAGTTTATGGTGTACCTGCCTGCTGTGAATTCGCAAAAGGGGTTGCGGTTTTGGCGTTTTATGGAGAAGGCGGGGGACAGGTGGTGGCCGCAGTGCGCGGCGGTGTACGGTTTGGTTTTGGTCAAACGTATGGCGGGGGTAACGCCCTTGCCGGAGTTTGAAAAAAATATTGGGAACGCAGACGGTGGCTTTGGGCGCGGCGCGGATTTCGGATTGAGAAATGCGGCGTTGGTAAAACCGGCATAACCAGGTTTCAGACGACATTTTGAGGCTGGACATTTGAAAAACGGCAGGTTTGACTCCATAAAAATAGCCTCTTCTATATTTGTCATTTTGCCTTGGATTTGCTGCTTGCTTCCTGCAAAGCCGATTGGTTGCAAATTGTCAGGCCGCTTTGGCATCGGTAGAATCTTAGGTCGTCTGAAAAAGGCGATGTTGATTGTATTAGCTTGAGGATAAAGAAAAAAATGCCGGAATTGCCTGAAGTGGAAACGACGTTGCGCGGTATCAGCCCGCATATTCAAGGTAAAAAGGTGGCGGATGTTGTGTTGCGCCAAACCAAGCTGCGCTGGCAGGTCAATCCGCAGTTGGCGGAGCTTTTGACGGGGCAGGAGGTGTTGGGCTGTCGTCGGCGGGCGAAATATCTGATTATCGGTTTTGCAACGGGTATCTTGTTGATTCATTTGGGCATGTCGGGCAGTTTGCGGATTTTTACGGACGGCGATGCGCGGATTGATCATCCCGACAAACACGACCATGCGGACATTGTGTTTGCGGACGGAACGGTATTGCGCTATCACGACCCGCGCAAGTTCGGCGCGATTCTGTGGTATGAAGGCATTGCGGAACATCATCCGCTTCTTGAAAAACTGGGTCCCGAGCCGCTTTCAGACGACTTCTCCGCCGATTATCTGTACCAAAAATTTAAAACGCAAAAACGCGCGGTCAAGCTGGCTCTGATGGACAATGCCGTCGTGGTCGGCGTGGGCAATATTTATGCGAACGAAAGCCTGTTTAAATCGGGCATATCGCCGCACCGCCCTGCGGACAAGGTTAAGAAAAAAGAATGCGCCGTCTTGGTGGAAACGATTAAATCGGTATTGCAGCGCGCGATTGAAACCGGCGGCAGCACGTTGCGCGACTTTGTCAACAGCGACGGCAAAAGCGGCTATTTCCAGCAGGAATATACGGTGTACGGCAGGCACAACGAACCCTGCGTCCGTTGCGGTGGTTTGGTGCAGAAGGAAGTTTTGGGGCAGCGCGGGACGTTTTATTGTCCGAACTGCCAAAAATAATGTATGAACCTGTTTTCAGACGACCTCTTTGTCATCTGGGTCGTCTGAAAACGTTATTGCTATGATTTGATACACATTTAAGACGAAAAGAAAAACAGTTATGCACTCACAAAAAGCCCCGTTTTTTTACCCGTTTGGGCAGATTGTTCCGCCTGGCGGGATGGCTGTTCCGAACCGGAAGGCATTTGCGCCGTATCGATGCCGGCAATCCTGCCGAACGCGATCATGCGGTCATTACTCTGGGAAAAGGCGCGCTGGAAGCCTTAGATATCGAATTGGAAATCGGCACGCCACCTGCGGATAATGTGAAGGGTGTTTTGGTGGCGGCAAACCATGTGTCGTGGCTGGATATTTTCGCCATGAGTGCGGTGTATCCGAGCAGCTTTATCGCCAAGCAGGAAATCAAAAAAACTGGCCGGTCTTGGGCAAAATGGGGCAAAACGCAGGCACGGTGTTTATCAACCGCAATTCCCGCCGCGATGTCGAGCCGATTAACCAAGCCATTTGCGCCGCGTTGAAAGCCGGGCAGAATGTCAGCTTTTTCCCCGAAGCGCGGACTTCTTTGGGCTTGGATATTTTGCCGTTCAAAGCCGCGCTCTTCCAATCCGCCATCGATGCCGACGCGCCTGTTCAGGCAGTTACGCTGCGCTATTATGATGATGCCGGAAAAAAAGGACGACTGTGCCGTCTTATGCACAAGTCGATTTGGTGCGCTCACTTTGGCGCATCGTTTCCATGAAAAAGCTGCGCATCCGTATCGATTTTGCCGCCCCGATTCGTCCCGGCAAAGACGAAGACCGCTTTATGTTGAAAGACAAAGTAGAAAGCAGCATCCGTGAAGTCGTATTGTCCGATGCACACGATTCCGAAAAAAATAATTCCAGGCCAGGGGCTTGTTTTCTTTCAGACGACCTCTATTTAAATGAAACATTCGCAGGTTGGGTTTCATAGCTTCAGGTAATTAATATTATTTGAACTATAAATTATACAAATCAAACTCCCTGCGCTAGAATGCACACATTCACTCGTATCATTCCCTAAACCTAAAAATTTCAAGGAGATCCAAAATGGCTTTTGCAAGATCGTACCGGTCAAAAAGTACCTTCCGTCGTATTCCGTACCCGCGTGGGCGACACTTGGAAAGATGTTTCCACTGATGACTTGTTCAAAGGCAAAAAAAGTAGTCGTATTCTCTCTGCCCGGCGCATTTACTCCGACTTGTTCTTCTTCCCACCTGCCGCGTTATAACGAATTGTTCGGCGCGTTCAAAGAAAAACGGCGTTGACGCAATTTACTGCGTATCTGTAAACGATACTTTCGTGATGAACGCTTGGGCTGCTGAAGAAGAAGCTGACAACATCTACATGATTCCTGATGGCAATGGCGAATTTACCGAAGGCATGGGCATGCTGGTCGGCAAAGAAGACTTGGGCTTCGGCAAACGCTCTTGGCGTTACTCCATGCTGGTTAACGACGGCGTGGTAGAAAAAAATGTTCATCGAGCCTGAAGAGCCGGGTGATCCTTTCAAAGTGTCTGACGCTGACACTATGTTGAAATTCATCGCTCCTGACTGGAAAGCTCAAGAGTCTGTTGCCATCTTCACCAAACCCGGCTGCCAATTCTGCGCTAAAGCTAAAAAAGCTTTGCAAGACAAAGGTCTGTCTTACGAAGAAATCGTATTGGGCAAAGATGCAACCGTTACTTCCGTTCGCGCCATTACCGGCAAGATGACTGCTCCTCAAGTCTTCATCGGGGGCAAATACATCGGCGGCAGCGAAGATTTGGAAGCTTACTTGGCTAAGAACTAATTGCCTAGTGCTCGAGACGGTTTAAAAACCGTTTGAACGGAAAAATAGAGTTATTCAGACGATACGCTACACGGTCGTTCTGAATAACTCTATATTTACAAGTAGAATTTGAGATTATTGTTTTAAATCAATATTTTAAAAATAGCTATCGATTTTTTATTTTTGATAGTTTATTAAATAGGTCGTCTGAAAAACCTGATACGCTTCACGCTGATACCGCTTCGGACGCTCAACAAAAAAAGGACAAAGATTATGAAAAAAATTCAAGCAGATGTCGTCGTAATCGGCGGCGGTACTGCCGGTATGGGCGCGTTTCGCAATGCCCGTTTACATTCGGATAATGTTTACCTGATTGAAAACAATGTGTTCGGCACGACCTGCGCGCGCGTGGGCTGTATGCCTTCCAAACTCTTGATTGCTGCCGCAGAGGCGCGCCATCACGCATTACATACCGACCCGTTCGGCGTGCATTTGGATAAAGACAGCATCGTCGTCAACGGCGAAGAAGTCATGCAGCGCGTCAAATCCGAGCGTGACCGTTTTGTCGGTTTTGTCGTTGCCGATGTGGAAGAATGGCCCTGCCGACAAGCGCATTATGGGTTCGGCTAAATTTATCGACGAGAATACCGTCCAAATCGACGACCATACCCAAATCACGGCAAAAAGCTTTGTGATTGCTACCGGCTCGCGTCCCGTTATCCTGCCGCAGTGGCAGTCTTTGGGCGACCGTTTGATTATCAACGACGACGTTTTCTCATGGGATACGCTGCCTAAGAGCGTTGCCGTGTTCGGGCCGGGTGTTATCGGTTTGGAACTGGGTCAGGCATTGCACCGTTTGGGCGTGAAAGTTGAAATTTTCGGCTTGGGCGGCATCATTGGCGGCATTTCCGACCCCGTCGTTTCAGACGAGGCGAAAGCCGTGTTCGGCGAAGAATTGAAACTGCATTTGGATGCTAAAACCGAGGTCAAACTCGACGCAGACGGCAATGTAGAAGTTCATTGGGAGCAAGACGGCGAAAAAGGCGTATTTGTTGCCGAATATATGCTGGCAGCCGTAGGCCGCCGTCCGAACGTTGACAATATCGGTTTGGAAAACATCAATATCGAAAAAGACGCGCGCGGCGTACCCGTTGCCGATCCGCTGACCATGCAGACCAGCATTCCGCATATCTTCATCGCGGGCGATGCGTCCAACCAACTGCCTCTGCTGCACGAAGCTGCCGACCAAGGCAAGATTGCCGGCGACAACGCGGGCCGCTACCCGAATATCGTCGGCGGTTTGCGCCGCAGCACCATCGGCGTAGTGTTCACCAATCCGCAAATCGGCTTTGTCGGTTTGAAATACGCGCAGGTTGCCGCGCAATACCAACCCGACGAATTTGTCATTGGCGAAGTATCGTTTAAAAACCAAGGCCGCAGCCGCGTGATGTTGGTAAACAAAGGCCATATGCGCCTGTATGCCGAAAAAGCCACCGGCCGCTTCATCGGCGCGGAAATCTTAGGCCCGGCCGCCGAACATTTGGCGCACCTGTTGGCATGGGCGCATCAAATGAAGATGACCGTTCCGCAAATGCTGGACATGCCGTTCTACCATCCCGTTATCGAGGAAGGTCTGCGCACCGCGTTGCGGGATGCCGATGCGAAGTTGAAACAGGCTTGATGGGTTGACCTAATCGGTCTGCCGGAATGAAAGGTCGTCTGAGAACTTGATTTAAGGTTTTCAGATGACCTTTTTTTGTCTTTACGTTGCGGAATAAAAATCAGTTGCGGAGACATTGCTGTGTAATGTGTAGTTCGGATATTTATATCCGATGAATATTTGATGTTTCTGTTTTTCTTTACGCGTTGTTGCAGATGGAGATGTCGGATTCAAGAATTTGACCTACGGATTTTTTTCGCAGTATCACAATGGCTGAACGATAAATCAAAGGGTTATGACGCTTTTGACTTAGCCGTTTTCAGACGACCTTTCGGGTTCAAATGCCTTCAAGCGGCTGGCTGGTATCTTCATCTGCCGTTTCGTTTTCGTTTTTTTCCGATACTGCCCCGGCGAAATCCCGTATTGTTTTTTTAAACGCTTTGCCAAAGTGTGTTTCGGATTGGAAGCCGACGTTCAGCGCGACAGACAAGACGGAATCAGCGGTTTGCCGCAGCAATACGGCGGCTTGGCGCAGGCGGATGAGGTTGACGAAGGCGTGGGGGCTGATGCCGGTTTGTTGTTTGAACAGGCGCATGAGTTGTGCGCGGGAGAGGTTGGCAAGCTCGGTCATTTTTTTCGATGTTCCATTCGTCTTCGGGGCGGCTGACGACGGTTTGGATGAGTTGGCGCAGGCGTTTGTCGCGCAGGCCGTTGAGTATGCCGCCCAAAGGTGCTTCTCCGCCTTGTTCGAGATGGGCGCGGACGATGAGGACGAGGAGGACGGAGGAGAGGGCATTGACGATGGCGCGCGAGCCGGAAAGCGTGTGTGCGCTTTCGTATTGCAACATGGAGATCAGGCATTGCAGCGAGGGATGGTCCATCTTGATGAGGACGGTTTCGGGCAGGTCGTGCATGATGTCGGCGTGTTCGTCGTATTCGAAGCGGGCACAGAACAAATCGAGGCTTTTTTCGCCGCCGCTGCCTGAAGATTCGATGGTAAACGCGCCGTCGTTGCCGATATGAATGGTATCGCCGCAGTTGTTGCAGTCTGCTTCGCTGCTGATGATGTGTTCCGCGCTGCGCGGGAAAAAGATAAGGTCGCCGGTTTGTAAGAGACGTGCTTCGGGTTCGCCTTCGATTTTGATGTAGCTTTCCCCGGCGACGACAAGGTGCGCGATACCGTGCGCGCGCCTGCGTTCGTGCGGGGCGTACCATTTGTCGCGGAACAGGCATTGTATGTCCACGCTGCCGGTAATTTGCGCCAGTTCGATGAGTTTGTCCAAAGTGTCCATAAGTGTTTTTTTTGCAAGTGAATGAGATGATTTGACGATTATAATAGTCAAATTATTGCAATAATGCCATTCATCGGATGTAAAGATGGCGGATTAAATTGAAATCTGCCATGAAAGAGCAACATCCTTCATTTCAAACACATTGGAAAGGAAATCAAAATGTTTCAAAATTGGCCCGAACACACCGCACACGTTAAAAAATCATTCGGCGAGCTGGGTAAAAACCACCCGAAAATGCTGCAAGCCTACGGCGCGCTGGAACAAGCCGCCGCAGCCGAAGCATTGGATGCGAAAAACCCGCGAGCTGATTGCCCTCGCCGTCGCCATCACTACCCGTTGCGAAAGCTGCATCAGCGTACACGCCGCCGCAGCCGCCAAAGCGGGCGCGACTGAAAGCGAAATTGCCGGCGCGCTGGCGACCGCCATTTCCTTGAACGCAGGCGCAGCCTACACTTATGCCCTGCGTGCTTTGGAAGCGGTTGACGCGCAGCGTTGATTTTGTCTCAAAGGGTCGTCTGAAAACAACTCCCGTTTCAGACGACCCTTCTGTTGACGGAACATTGCTTTTTGCCGCCGAACCGTTTAGATTGATATTTTTTTGTTCAACCGTTTGGAGAAACGACCATGAAAAAATTGCTGACTGCCGCGCTGACTGCCGCCGCACTCGTCCTGCCTGCCGCCGTATCCTATGCCGTGCCCGCCGCCAAAGTCGCCGGCGCGCAACCTGCCAAAGCAAAAGGCGTATGGATTGACGTACGTTCCGAAGAAGAATTCAAATCCGGCCACCTGCAAGGCGCGGTCAATATTCCGCACGACCAAATCGTCGAACGCATCAAAAGCGTCAGCCCCGACAAAAAAACGCGCCCGTCAACCTCTACTGCCGCAGCGGCCGCCGTGCCGAAGCCGCGCTTACTGAGTTGAAAAAAGCAGGCTACACCAACGTAACCAACCACGGTGGTTACGAAGACTTGGTGAAAAAAAGGTTTGAAATAACCAGCAACAAGGTCGTCTGAAACGTTTCAGACGACCTTTTATCCAAGGAAAAATATGAAACCGATACGCACCTTCGCCGCAGCCGCCATCCTCGCCGCCCTAACCGCCTGCGCTTCACACGGTGGCGATGCCGCCCGACAACCTGATTCCCGACAAAGTTCCGCCATGAATCAAACCCATACCGCCGTCAGCAAATACAGTTTCGACGATACCGTCCGCCGTTTGGAAACCGCCGTCAAAGAAAAAAAGGCATGACCGTGTTCGCCGTCATCGACCACCAAGCCGCCGCGCGACAAAGCGGTTTGGACATGCAGCCCGCGAAAGTCATCGTCTTCGGCACGCCCAGAGCCGGCACGCCGCTGATGCAAAAAGACCCCGCCTTCGCCCTGCAACTGCCGTTGCGCGTCCTCGTTACCGAAACTGACGGCGCAGTCCAAGTCGTATTCAACGACACGCGCGCGCTGGTGTCGGGCAGCAAAATCGAGTTTGCCGAAGTGGAAAACACGCTTGCCAACGCGGAAAAACTCATCCGTAAAACGGTAACGGAATAGGGATAAACCAAATAATCGAAAGGTCGTCTGAAACCGAAAAAAAGGTTTCAGACGACCTTTATTGTTAATAGGCTTATCATTCTTCAGAAGCGTCGAATATTTCTTCGTCCCAACTGCTTTTGAGCGCGGCGTGGATGGTGTCCATGTCGAATCCGCGATAGGCGAGGAAGCGCGCTTGTTTTTGTTTGTCTTTCAAATCGGCGGCGGGTTGTTTGAATTTTTTGCGCAACACGGCGACTGCGGTTTGCAGTTCGCTCGCTTTGTCGGGCATGAATTCGCGGCTGAGGGTTTCGGCTATGCCTTGCTGCGCCAATGCCTGTTTCAGACGCAGGGAACCGTGTTGGCTGCTTTTGCTGTGGATGTAGGCTTCGGCGTAGCGTTGGTCGGATTGCCAGTTGCGTTCGGCAAATTCGTCCAACACGTTTTCCAATTCTTCTTCGCTTTCGGCATACGGAGCGAGCTTGCGCTTGAGTCCGACACGGCTGATTTCCTGTCGGGAAAGAATGTCCATCGCGCGGGCGTGCAGGGATTTTTGGGGTTTCATGCAGAGGTCGTCTGAAAAAGGTCGATTCGTAGGTCAGATTCTTGAATCTGACTTGCAGGTTGCAAGATAGTGGGAGATAAGAAACTTGCATTTCGTCATTCCCGCGCAGGCGGGAATCCAGTGATTTGAAATCAACACAACTTTTTAAAACAATTCTGAAAAAATTAAAGTCTCAGATTCCCGCCTGCGCGGGAATGACGAATCTTTTATTTCCACTGCTTTTATTTTCAGACGACCTTTGAAACGGGGATAAAGGTCGTCTGAAAACAAGGATACTGATTATTCGTCGTCTTCTGCTTTTTTTCGGTCGCAGGTTTTCATAGATTTCGGGCAGCGAGCCGATAATCCAGTCGGGCTTGGTCGCTTTGTCTTGTGAGAGCAGGGTCATGTCGCCGTAGCCGAAGGTGACGCCGAGGCTGAGGCAGCCGGCGGCTTTGGCGGCGAGGATGTCGTTGCGGGAGTCGCCGACCATGAGCATATTGGCGGGATCGATGCCCAAGACTTCGGCGGCGTGTTGCAGCGGCAGCGGGCTGGGTTTCTTTTCGGGCAGGCTGTCGCCGCCGAGAATCAGGCTGAAGTAGTCGGCGAGTCTGAGTTGTTTCAAGAGTTCAGCGGCGAGGATTTCGTTTTTTTGTTGGTGATGACCACCAGCGGGATGCCCAGCGATTTGAGCAATGCCAGTCCGGCTTCGGTTTCGGGGTAGGGGCGGGTGAAGTCGCTCAAGTGGTCGCGGTAGTATTTCATGTAGAACACGAAACCTTTTTCCCATAAATCGGGCGCGGCTTCTTGGTCGCGGTCGTTGGTGATGACGCGGTGGACGAGTTTGCCGATGCCGTCGCCGACGTAGCTTTCTACTGTTTTGGCAGGCAGCGGCTCCATGCCGAGATATTCGCGCATGGCTTCGGCTGCGGCGGCAAGGTCGGGGACGGAATCGCATAATGTGCCGTCCAAATCAAAGGCGGCGGCTTGGACGTGTTCGATGGCGGCGGTCATGATGTGTTTTGCTCGTGAATGACAGGGACGCGTATTTTAACATTGTTTCCCGACAGGTAGTTTTCAGATGGATTGTTAACAATATAGTTGGAGCTTGAAATGGCATTTCATTGATTTTCAGAAGCTTTGACTTTGAAAGGCAGGCTGATTCAATTTTCAGACGACCTTTTTAAAAAAACAAAGGTTTTTTTGGGGTGTGTTCGGAAAAACGGGGATGTTTTGTAAAGGGATGGGAGAAGCAGTTTGAATGTACCCTTTTGTCGTCTGAAAAATAAAACCATATATAAATTAACTAACTCTCGTTTTTGCGACTACATGCTATTACATTTCATTTGGAAATTGGTTATAGTTACAAATGTAAAGCCCTTAAACTTCAACCCGACATAAGAAGGAAGAGAAATGTCCCAATCCGCCGCAAAAGAAACCCTTAACCCTTTCGAAATCGCCCGCAAACAGGTCAAAACCGCCTGCGACCGACTCAATGCCGACCCTGCGGTGTATGAAATCCTGAAAAAGCCCGCAACGCGTTTTGGAAGTTACCTTCCCAGTCAAACTCGACAATGGCACGGTCAAAACCTTCACCGGCTACCGTTCACAACACAACAACGCCGTCGGCCCGTACAAAGGCGGCGTGCGCTTCCATCCCAATGTGAATCTGGACGAGGTCAAAGCCCTGTCGATTTGGATGACCATCAAATGTTGCGTTGCGGGCATTCCTTACGGCGGCGGCAAAGGAGGCATTACTTTGGATCCGCGCGATTATTCCGAAGCAGAGTTGGAACGCATTGCACGCGCTTATTCCGAAGCCATTTCCCCGCTCATCGGCGAGAAAAATCGATATTCCTGCACCTGACGTGAACACCAACGGCAAAAATCATGTCGTGGATGGTCGATGCCTACGAAAACGTCGTTAAAAAAATCTGCGCCGGGGGTGTTCACCGGTAAACCGGTCGAATTCGGCGGCTCTTTGGCGCGTACCGAAGCGACAGGGTTACGGCGTGAACTTCGCCGCCGTTCAAGCCTTGGAGAAACTCGGTAAAGACGTTAAAGGCGCAACCTACGCCATTCAGGGCTTCGGCAATGTGGGCTACCACACCGGCTATTACGCGCATCAATCCGGCGCGAAAGTCGTTGCCGTTTCCACCGTTGACGTCGCCATCTACAACGAAAACGGCCTGGATATGGAAGCCCTCTTCAAAGAGTTCCAAGAAAAAGGCTTCATTACCAACGAAGCCGGTTACGGCAAAGAAATCAGCAACGCCGAACTCTTGGCATTGGATGTGGACGTACTCGCCCCTTGCGCGCTGGAAAACCAACTGACTTCCGAAAACGCGGGCAAAGTACGCGCCAAAATCGTGGTCGAAGGCGCAAACGGCCCGACTACACCTGAAGCCGATGCCATCCTGCGTCAAAACGGCGTATTGGTCGTGCCCGATATTCTGGCGAACTGCGGCGGCGTGGTCGTTTCCTATTTTGAATGGGTGCAAAACCTGCAAGGCTATTACTGGGAATTTGACGAAGTTCAGGAAAAAGAAACCGTCGTCCTGCGCCGCGCGTTCCGCGATATTTGGAATCTGGCGCAAGAGTATGACGTGGACTTGCGTACCGCGTCTTACATGATGAGTATCCGCCGCGTTGAAAAAGCGATGAAGCTGCGCGGTTGGTACTAATTAAATTTTGAAGCGTTAGCTTGAGAAAAGGTCGTCTGAAAAATTTTCAGACGACCTTTTGGTTTGTGCGGCGGATAGTGCTTAAAAAAATGGAGCGGGCGGACGGGTGGCATTGCGGGACGTATGTTTGCGGATAGGGGAGGTACGTCGATTGTCAGGTTTTTGTCGGAAGAACGGGTGTGGATGTCGAGATTGACGTGCAGCGGCAAACCCGAACCGGCAGCCGGGGCGGGTTGATAGATTTTGCCGTCGAGGTTGATGCACCTGAATGGCGTTTTTTCCCCTTTACTGGAGGTGAACGCCAATTTTTCCAGTGTTTTTTCTTCATCTTTATCGGCATGGGGGTAAGACAGGCAAAGCAGTGTGCTGAATCTGCGATCCTCCTGCCAAACGGTAAACCCTGCCTTTTTGATATTCTTCACAGAATAGGCAAACTTGATTTCGTAGGGATGTTTCAGTTTGGCCTTAAAGATGGGAGAGAGCTTTTCAGACGACCCTTTGTCTAACACATAGGTGTATTGATCACCGAGCATGACCCAGCCGCCTGCAGGCGCATCTTCCGTAGCAGAGCTAAGCTTTCCGAAAGAGAGGATGCTGTCGTTGCCTTTGTGGACGGAGGGTGTGCCGTCGTCTGAAAAAAAGCAGTGCAGCCTGCAAGAAGGAATACTGCGGATAAAAAGGGGAAGGCGTATGTTTTCATGATGTTTGTTTGGAGGTATTTAAAATCAGGCAAATGGGGGAACGCTCAATCCGAATCGTTCCAACAAGCCGGCCGTTTCGTAAACGGGCAGGCCCATCACGCCGGTGAAACTGCCTTGCAAATGCTCGACAAACATGCCGCCCAGACCCTGAATGCCATACGCGCCCGCTTTGTCCATCGGTTCGCCGCTTCGGATATAGGCGGATATTTCGTCGGCAGACAAGGTTTTGAAACGCACGTCGCTGGTTTGCAAAAACGCCGCGTGTCTTTCCTTGCCAATATACGCATACGGCGGTCAGCACCTGATGCGTCTGCCCCGAAAGCCGTGCGAGCATTTCGGCTGCTTGGGCTTCGGTTTCCGGTTTGCCGAGAATGTGGTTTTTGATAGGCGACCGTAGTGTCGGCGGTCAGAATCGGATATTCGGGCTGCGCGTCGTGGGTGGCAAACCATTGCTCGACAGCGGCGGCATTTTTTTCCTGCGCCATACGTTGCACATAATCGGCGGCGTTTTCGTCGGAATGCGGTGTTTCATCGATGTCGGCAGGGATACGGATAACCGCATATCCGAGGTTTTTCGAGGATTCCGCGGCGGCGCGGGCTGCCGGAGGCTAGGGTAGAGTGTGTGCATAACACTTTCTTTTTTTAAGAGGATATAAGGTCGTCTGAAAATTATTTTTGACTGTTTGTGTTGTCCGGACAGGCGCACATAATGCGCGGACGAGTATTTCAAAAATTCTTTTTCCTTGTCGGTCAGCGGGCGGACTTGTTTGACGGGCGAGCCGACATAGAGATAGCCGCTTTCCAGCCGTTTGCGCGGCGGCACGAGGCTGCCTGCGCCTATCATCACGTCGTCTTCGATGACGGTATCGTCCAGAATAATTGTTCCCATACCGATTAAAACGCGGTCGCCGATGCGGCAGCCGTGCAGCATGACTTTGTGTCCGACGGTTACGTCTTCGCCGATGACAAGGGGCGAACCTTCGGGTTTTTCGGCGTTTTTGTGCGAAACGTGTAAGACGCTGCCGTCCTGCACATTGCTGCGTGCGCCGATGCTGATGCTGTTCACGTCGCCGCGCAAGACGGCATACGGCCAGACGGATACGTCTTCGGCAAGCGATACTTCGCCGATGATGACCGAAGTTTCATCGATAAGGCAGGATTCGTGGATTTGCGGGGTATGGTTTAAGAATGGGCGGATGGGGTTCATGTTGTCTCTTTCTTTTTGACGGTATGGCAGGGTTTCAGACGACCTGCGGCTCGGTATGGCGAAAGTATGCCGTTTTGACGCAGGCGGGGCAAGGGCGGTATCTGCCAAGATGCAGTCATGTCTTTGTAAACAATATTCTTTATGGTTAAGAAACCATTTTCTGTTAAGCCGGAATCTTTTTGTTTGCCGAAGGTGGGAAATTGTCCGTTATTATCTTGTAGTTGCAAGTAGCTGCAAATCATTCTCTTGCCATTTGAATTAGAATGATATATATTTTTAAAAAAATATTTCACAAAATAACGAAACCCGATGGTTTGTTTTCAAACGGATTTCGCGGGTTTCCCATCCCGCAAACCTCCGCTTCCATCCCATATTCGTTTTCAAACCTATCCAATCCACCTTGTTTAAATAAAGGCGGCCTGAAGGTCGTCTGAAACTTTATGAAGGATATTCACATGAGCGAAACACAAGAGCTGACTTTTGCCAAACGGCTGAAAGAGCAAACCACCACCATTCACGACAGCGTGGACAATTTGGTCATGTCTGTCGAGCCGTTTACCAACAAAGAGAATTACATCAAATTCTTGAAGCTGCAATCCGTGTTCCACAAAGCGGTCGATCATATCTATAAAGACCCCGAATTGAACAAAGCCATTCCCGAGCTGGAATACATGGCGCGTTACGACGCGGTAACGCAAGACTTGGCGGATTTGGGCGACAAACCTTACGAATACGGCAAACCGCTGCCGCACGAAACTGGCAATAAAGCCATCGGCTGGCTGTATTGCGCCGAAGGTTCCAATTTGGGCGCAGCATTTTTGTTTAAACACGCGCAGAAGCTGGATTACAACGGCGAACACGGTGCGCGCCACCTCGCCCCCCATCCGAACGGACGCGGTAAACATTGGCGTGCCTTTGTCGAGCATTTGAATGCTTTGGGCTTAAGCCCCTGAAGCCGAAGCCGAAGCGATTCAAGGCGCAAAAGATGCGTTTGCGTTCTACAAAGTCGTTCTGCGCGAAACCTTCGGCCTGCCTGAAGGCACGGAAGCTCCGGAAGGCTTTGTTCCGCACCGTCATTAATGGTTTGACGATATAAGTAGAGGTCGTCTGAAACACATCTGTATACGCGGATTCATAAATTCCGCTTTCAGACGGCCTTCATACTGATGTAAGTTTAGTACCGTTTGGTTATCCGCATTTGCGGTATATTTTAATTGGTTTGATGTAAATAATTATCAAATATTTTATCACCATCATTCCAAAATACCATTATCACATTCAGGAGTTTTACCATGAAGGAATCATTTAAATTAAGTATGTTGGCGATTGCTTGCAGCATCGCATTGAGTGCATGCGGCTCAAGCGGTAGTGGCACGCCGTCTGCACAGCCTGCACCGACCCCGCAACAGCCGGGCAATAATTCCGGCTCGGGCGGAGGAGGTGATTCAAAAACAAACTGAAGACGCTAAGAAAGCCGAAGAGGCCAAGAAAGCTGAAGAGGCCAAGAAAGCTGAAGAGGCCAAGAAAGCTGAAGAGGCCAAGAAAGCTGAAGAGGCCAAGAAAGCTGAAGAGGCCAAGAAAGCTGAAGAGGCCAAGAAAGCTGAAGAAGCTAAGAAAGCTGAAGAAGCCAAGAAAGCCGAAGAAGCCAAGAAAGCCAATGAGGCCAATTCAGGTCAAGGTTTTGGCGGCGAAGGCAAAAGTAATGGGTAAGGCTTTGGATGGCGGTGTCTTGGTAGCGAAAAAAACGTGAAACCGGCGATTTGGAATATGCCAAAACCGAAGCTCCTACTGCTTCGGATAAAAAAACAGCGTCGTACTTGATGGTGTTGCCATTAATACCAAAGACGTTAAAGCAGGTGAGTTCACGTTGGGCGAAAAGAAGTACGAACGGCGGTAAAGCCGATGCAGCACAATATGCGGTACACAGCGGCGACCTGTTGCCTGACGTTCGTTACGGCGGTGTTGCCGATGTCAGCGATCTGCGTGATGTGAAACAGGCGTTGTTTGTCCAAGGCACGCCGTCAGGCAGTGATACCGTTGCAGCCCAAAGAGGGGATGCAACCTATAAAAGGCATCGGCCTGCATTTCCAAAAACGGACTGCCGATCAATACAAGAGGTCTGCAAGAAATTTTTTTGAAACCGGTTCGCAAGCCAAGCTGGCCAATCTGTATCCTGCCGCCAAAGCAACCGATGTTACCGCAAGAGTCAATTTCGACCAAAAAACCATCAATGTTGGCATCAACCGCTATTCCGATCAAACGGTTGGCGGTGGTAGCGGTGGCAACAGGATTGCAGGTGTCGTCAAATCCAATGCGCGCGATATGGCGGAAAAATCTGTCTTTCAATGGCGAGTTGCACGGCAACACCTTCTCCAACAAGCAAGGTACGATGCAAGGCGGATTCTTTGGCGCGAAGGCAGACCAACTTGCCGGTACATATAGTGCGGTAGGCAAAAACCAACGTGATGAAGACGTAGTGGCGCGCGGTGTGTTTGGTGCAAAACGCCAAGATGCGGCAGCTCAAGCAGGCGGACAGCCTGATGCACCGGTTGCCAAACCTGATGCGCCCGTAACCAAACCTAAAGATGATGCCGCCGCAGCCGAATTGAAAAAAAGGTGAAACAGGCGAGCAATACGTCTTATCGAATATCGCGGACTTGACCAAAGTCGTCATCAACGGTACGGCAATCGCTTTGTCACCTGTTACCAACAAGCTCTATCAAACTGAATTGGGTTCGGACTACAAGTCGTTTGTTGCTTCAGGCAATTTGAGCAATGTTGTCTTCGGTGCGGCAAAACTTGCCGATAATGCCTACTCCTTGTTTGTTCAGGGGGTAATGAGTGCCTCTCTACCATCCGGTACGGCTAAATACGCAGGCGAGGTGTTGAATTTCCGTGCCCGCAACTTGGATAATAAGGAAAAACTGGGTGGGTGATACAGGAGGCTACCGTACTACCGGTTCGTTTACCGCAGATGTCAACTTCGATACCAAGACTATCGCAGGTAAAATCAATAGTGGTGACAGATGGTTCATGAATGAACGAGCCTTTACTGCAGATATTACAGGCAGTAGCTTTAACGGTAAATGGACTTCAGATGCACAAGGCTCTGTAACTGGCGGATTCTACGGTGACAAAGCTGCCGAAATGGCTGGGCGATACAGTTACAATGAAAAACCAGGTGATAATGGCTCTTCAAGTAACAATGCCTTCGGTGTATTCGGCGGTAAAAAAACAATAACCGTCTGTTTAGCTGAAAACAAACCGCCTGAAAGGGCGGTTTGTTTTTGATCGGATAGGATTTTTCAGACGACCTTTTACGGTAACAACAATCTGGGCAATCTACCCGCTAAAAGGTCGTCTGAAAAACCTTGAATCTTATTTTCAGATAATCTTTCGTTTAATAATTTAGATTGCCATTCGGAAGACTGGGAATCTCCCTTTTTGCCCGCGTTTCAAGTGTCTTTGATAGGCGGTAACATAGTCTGCTTTGGGGAGTCCTGCCAAGACGCCGATATGGGCTGCGGCGGATTTTGCCAAAGGTTCGAGCGTGTAGCCGCCTTCCAGTACGGAAACGATTCTGCCGGGGCAGCTTGATGCGGCTTGGATGATTTTGTGGGTTAGCCAAGCGAAATCGGCTTCGTGCAGGTTCAGACGACCTGTTTCGTCTTGTTTGTGTCCGTCGAAACCTGCGGACAGTAAGACCAGTTCGGGTTTGAATGCGGTCAGTTTGTTCAACCATTTTTCGCGTACGGTAGTGCGGAAGACGCGGCTGCCGGTGTTGGACGCGAAAGGCAGGTGCAACATATTGGCGCCGTTGGCGGAATGGTTGGTTTCGGGAAATGGGAAGAGGTCGGTTTCAAAAAGGTTCATAAACAGGACGCGCGGGTCATCTTTGAAGATTTCCGCTGTGCCGTCGCCGTAATGGACGTCGAAGTCGATGACGGCGATGCGTTGGAGTCGATATTCGGCGATGGCGTGCATGACGCCTGCGGCGACGTTGTTTAATAGGCAGAAACCGCCTGCCTTATCGCTGTGCGCGTGGTGTCCGGGTGGGCGGATGGCGCAAAAGGCGTGCCATGCTTTCTTATTCATCACCATATCTACCGCCTGAACGACAGCCCCTGCGGCGTAACGGGCGGCTTTAAAGCGAACCATGGCTCATGACGGTATCGTCGTCGATGCGGTAGATTTTGTCCGGTTGGGGCTGGCAGGGCTTTCGAGCGAGCGCAGATATTTGCGCGGGTGAACCAAGGCGAGGCGGGTATCGCTGATTTCTTCGGCTTCGGCAGTTTGCAGATGCCGCCAAATATCCTGACGTTTGAGCTCCACCTCGATAACGGCAGTGCGTTCGGGCGAGTCGGGATGACATGTGCCGGGTTGGTGTTGCGCAAAAACGGGATGAGAAATCCAGACCGTACGCGCATTTTTTTACCCAAGAGGCGGCGTAGGCGCGTACGCAGTCGTCGAATGAGTTTTTTCATGAGGAAAAGGGCGCGGGGCTTGTCGTTGGTAGGAAGGAATCAGGTTTTTAAATGTCGTTGAAAAATTCATTTTCAGACGACCTGACATGATAAATATGGTTAATAAATAGGGAAAAGGCTTGGAAATTTTTTTCAGACGACCTTTAGAATAGCTTAATTTTGCGGCTGTACCAATGCTTTTTTTCTGCCGCAAGCGGTGTTTTTACTTAATTTTTAATCTCTTAATTTTAATCTCTTAGAAAACGGATAAGTTATGAATCAAGCAGTGTCCCAATTGGTCCCTTTCGTACTGATTATGGCGTTGGCCTACTTCCTGCTCCTACGCCCTCAAAACAAGAAATTCAAAGAACACCAAGCCATGCTTACCACTTTGAAAGTCGGCGATAAGGTTGTTTTGGTAGCAGGTTTCAGAGGCCGTATTACCAAAGTCGGCGAACAGTTTTTTACCGTGGACATCGGTCAAGGTGCAAAAATCGAAGTCGAAGTGGAACGTAACGCGATTGCCGCCAAAGCCGAGTAATTCATCTTTTCGCCAAGAGCCGCCTCGGAAAGCTGAGCGCGGCTGTTTGTCTTCATAATAAATCGAAGGTTTACCATGAACCGTTATCCTTTATGGAAATACCTGCTGATTGCGTGCACGATTTTGGTTGCTGTAGTGTATTCGCTGCCTAACCTTTTCGGTGAAACGCCCGCAGTGCAGGTATCAACCAACCGACAAGCTATCATTATTAACGAACAGACCCAGTCTAAAGTTGATGCCGCGCTGAAACAGGCAGGTATTCAGACTGACGGGATATTTATTGCGAACAACTCGCTGAAAGTGCGTTTCAAAGATACTGAAACCCAGCTTAAAGCCCGCGATGTCATCGAAAACACTTTGGGCGAGGGCTATATCACCGCACTCAACCTGTTGGCGGACAGTCCCGAATGGATGGCCAAAATCGGCGCCAACCCGATGTTCTTGGGCTTGGACTTGCGCGGCGGCGTGCATTTCACCATGCAAGTGGACATGAAAGCCGCGATGCAGAAAACGTTTGAACGTTATTCGGGCGACATCCGCCGCGAAATGCGCCGCGAAAAAATCCGTACCGGCACCATCCGTCAGATTGAAAACGGTTTGGTTGTCCCGATGCAGGACGCTGCTGATGTACAAAAAGCCATGCCTAAGCTGCGTCAGCTTTTCCCTGAGGCAAATTTGAACGCCGACGGCAATAACATCACGCTGACATTATCCGAAGAAGCGATTAACAAAGTACGCTCCGATGCGGTGAAACAAAAACATCACTACTTTTGCATAATCGCGTCAATGAGTTGGGCGTGGCTGAGCCTGTCATCCAGCAATCCGGCCTCGACCGTATCGTCGTACAGTTGCCGGGTGTACAAGATACAGCCAAAGCAAAAAGACATCATTGGCCGTACCGCAACTTTGGAAGTGCGCATGGTGGAAGACGACCCTGTCAAAGTGCGCGAAGCTTTGGAAGGTAATGTTCCGAGCGGTTTCGAGCTGTTGTCCAGTGGTGGCGATCATCCTGAAACCTTGCTGATTAACAAACAGGTTGAATTGACCGGTGACAATATCAATGACGCGCAACCCAGTTTCGACCAAATGGGTGCGCCTGCCGTCAGTCTGAGCTTGGATAGCGCAGGCGGCAGTATTTTCGGCGAATTGACCGCCGCCAACGTCGGTAAACGCATGGCGATGGTGTTGATCGATCAAGGCAAATCCGAAGTGGTTACCGCACCGGTTATCCGTTCCGCTATTACCGGTGGACGCGTGGAAATTTCCGGCAGCATGACGCAGGCGGAAGCCAATGATACTTCCTTGTTGCTGCGTGCCGGTTCTCTCGCCGCACCGATGCAAATCGTGGAAGAGCGCACCATCGGCCCGTCTTTGGGTAAAGAAAACATTGAAAAAAAGGTTTCCATTCGACCTTATGGGGCTTTACCGCCGTTGCTTTGTTCATGGTGGTTTACTACCGCCTGATGGGATTCTTCTCGACCATCGCCCTGAGTACCAACATCTTGTTCTTGGTCGGTATTTTGTCTGCCATGCAGGCAACGCTGACGCTGCCCGGTATTGCCGCATTGGCGTTGACGCTGGGTATGGCGATTGACTCCAACGTATTGATTAACGAACGTATCCGCGAAGAGTTGCGCGAAGGTGTGCCGCCGCAACAGGCAATCAATCTCGGTTTCCAACACGCATGGGCAACCATCGTCGACTCCAACCTGACCTCGCTGATTGCCGGTATCGCCCTCTTGGTATTCGGTTCCGGCCCGGTCCGCGGTTTTGCCGTCGTACACTGTCTGGGTATCCTGACTTCGATGTACTCATCCGTCGTCGTCTTCCGCGCCTTAGTGAATCTTTGGTACGGACGCCGCCGCAAATTGCAGAACATTTCCATCGGCGCAGTATGGAAACCTAAAGCCGAAACAGCGGCTGGCAAGGAGTAAGACATGGAACTCTTTAAAAATCAAACGCGACATCCCGTTTATGAGCTACGGCAAACTGACGACCTTTTATTTCGTTGGTAATCTTCATTGCCGCCGTATTCTTCCTCATTACCAAAGGTTTGAACTTCTCCGTCGAATTTACTGGCGGTACCGTGATGGAAGTGCAATATCAGCAGGGCGTGGACGTCAACAAAACCCGTGAAAAAAACTCGATACCCTGAAAATGGGTGATGTCCAAGTTCAGGCGTTGGGTACGAACAAACACATCATGATCCGCCTGCCCAACAAAGAAGGCGTAACTTCCGCGCAGCTTTCCAATCAGGTTATGGAATTGCTGAAAAAAGAGCAGCCTGACGTTACCCTGCGCCAAGTCGAATTTATCGGCCCGCAGGTCGGCGAAGAGCTGGTGACCAACGGTCTGATGGCATTGGGCTTTGTCGTAGCAGGTATCATCGTTTACCTGTCGATGCGCTTTTGAATGGCGTTTCGCCGTATCCGCCATCATCGCGAATATGCACGACATCGTGATTATTTTGGGCTGCTTCGCCTTCTTCCAATGGGAATTTTCACTGACCGTGTTGGCGGGTATCCTTGCCGTATTGGGCTATTCCGTAAACGAATCCGTCGTCGTCTTCGACCGTATCCGCGAAAACTTCCGCAAACCGAGTATGCGCGGACACACCGTTCCGCAAGTCATCGACAATGCGATTACCGCCACCATGAGCCGTACCATCATCACCCACGGCTCGACCGAGGCAATGGTCGTTTCCATGCTGGTGTTCGGCGGCGCAGCGTTGCACGGTTTCTCAATGGCATTGACCATCGGTATCGTGTTCGGTATTTACTCTTCAGTCTTGGTAGCCAGCCCGCTCTTGCTGATGTTCGGCCTGAGCCGCGAAAATATCGCGAAGGAAGTGAAGAAAAAAGAAGAAGTCGTGGTCTGATGGCTATGATTGCGATGTGAAGGGGTCGTCTGAAAACTTGACAACAGGTTTTCAGACGACCTTTTTGTTTTGGGCAGTTTATTTGATAGTTAGGATACAAATATGGCGGAATTGTTTTGACTGTATGGAAAGGAACACGCTTTTCTTGTTCCAGATAGAGCAAGGGAAAGATTGGCTTAAAGGGAAGGATTCTTTGAAAGTAATCGACTGTATAAGACGGGCACTTCTATGCCGCTCTTGGTAATGAATTACACAAAATGCAAAAAAAGTCGTCTGAAAAATTTTTCAGACGACCTCAGATTAATTTCTACGGTTAGAGTTAGAAATTAACGTTTTGCTTTTTGCGGCAGGTTTTTTAGGAGCCGGTTTGCCTGCTTTGGCAGGGGAGTTGGCAACGGAGCAGTATTTGGCAACGATTTGATCAACGACTTCTTCTTTGCCGTTAACGGTCGTTTTACCGCGTACGGTCAGCATATTGCCGTCCACTTTGTCGATATTGCCCAAATTGGCACGACCTGCCACCCATGCGACGTTTCCGCCCCAGAAGGCATTAATATCATCGCTGGAGCCGACGACGCGGAACAGGTTGGGGGTCAGTTCGTTTTTGTATTTCACTTGTGCTACAACAGGCTCGTTGCCTTTGAAGCCGTACATAACGCTCAATGGGTCTTGACCGTTTTGACCGCAGCGGTAGTGTACCTCTTTGGTGCTGTCGATAGCGTCCACTTTCACGGTTTTAGGAGTGAAAGGTTGGTTTTGTTGCGCTGCTTGTTGCGGAGCAGGAGCAGGTTGCGCAGCAGGTTTTTCTTTGGAAGAGCTGGAACATGCGGACAGCGCGGCAGCGGCAATAACGGCAGAAATCAGTAACTTGGTATTTTTATTCATCGGTTTACTCCATATGAATTATTGATAAAAGTGGTGCTAAACGTTAACACAATAGCAGAGATAACATGCTTTGTCTTTGGTTTAGACAAATCTTTAATAAAAGCATCAAATGGAAAAGTAAATTTACTTTTGAAAGGACATTCCAATATTTGGATCCCTGTATATTTGCAGGTTGTTACTGGATGCCTTCCCGCTTCTGTCTTTTTTGCCGTTTAGCTCAATATAAAACGGTAAGGTCGAAAAATCGGCGACGCAACGTTTCAGCAGTTTGCGCTTTTCTCCTATGAAGAGAATAATGACTTCCATCCATCATCTATACACACGAGGGCAGGCATGAACTCTTTTGCATCATTGTTAAACCATCCCGATATTTCTTTTTCCCCGATGTCAGACAGCATCAAGGTCGATAATCCGGCGACGGGCGAGACTTTGGCGTTTGTCCGCACAACCCGTTCAGACGACCTCAAACTACTGATTCAAAAAGGCGGAAGCCGCACAAAAAAATTATGGGCGACAAAAAAACTGCGTTGGAACGCGCCGATGTGTTGTGGCGTTGGTATTTTTTTTGATCAAGGAAAACAAAGAGGAACTGACGCGCATCATGACGATGGAACAGGGCAAAAGCCTGACCGAGGCACGCGGCGAAATCGATTATGCGGCTTCGTTTGTGCGCTGGTTTGCCGAAGAAGCGCGGCGGATTGACGGCGATGTGCTGACAAGCGTGAAAGCGTCGCAAAAACTGGTCGTGTTGAAACAGCCCGTCGGTGTTACCGCTGCGATTACGCCGTGGAACTTCCCGTCCGCGATGATTGCGCGCAAGGCCGCGCCTGCTTTGGCGGTGGGCTGCGCGATGATAGTCAAGCCCGCGTCGCTCACGCCCCTGAGCGCGTATGCGCTGGCCTTGCTGGCTTACGAAGCGGGCGTGCCGCAGGATTTGCTTCCCGTCGTCAGTGGTCGCGCTTCGGAAATCAGCCATGAATTTGCCACGAACCCGACCGTGCGCAAAATCAGCTTCACCGGTTCGACCGAAGTCGGCGCGAAAATTTTTGCCGACAGCGCGGCGGACATTAAAAAAACTCAGTTTGGAACTGGGCGGCAACGCGCCGTTTATCGTGTTTGACGATGCCGATTTGAACAAAGCCGTCGAAGGTGCGCTCGCCAGCAAGTTCCGCAACAGCGGCCAGACCTGCGTCTGCACCAACCGCGTGTACGCTCAATCCGGCATTTACGACGAATTTTGCCGCAAATTAAGTGAAAAAGTAGCCGCGCTCAAATTGGGTAACGGCTTGGATGAAGGCGTGAACCAAGGGCCGCTGATTGAGGAAAAAGCGGTGGAGAAAGTCGAGCAGCACATCGCCGACGCGCTCTCCAAAGGCGCGGTCTGTCTCACCGGTGGCAAACGCAGCGCATTAGGTGGAACGTTTTTCGAACCGACCGTTTTAAGCGGCGTAACGGCGCAAATGGCGGTGGCGCGCGAAGAAACCTTCGGACCGTTGTGTCCCGTGTTCCGCTTTGAAACCGAAGCCGAAGTCATCGCGGCTGCCAACGATACGGAATACGGTTTGGCGGCCTACCTCTTCACTTCCAATACTGCCCGCCAATGGCGCGTCGGCGAAGCCTTGGAATACGGCATGATCGGCATCAATACCGGCTTAATCAGCAATGAAGCGGCACCGTTCGGCGGCGTGAAACGCAGCGGGCTGGGACGCGAAGGCAGCAAATACGGTGCGGACGAATATTTGGAATTGAAATATTTGTGTATCGATGTGGCGGATTGAGTTTGCTGATTGAAGCAATAGGTCGTCTGAAAACAAATTTCATTGAAACCTTGTTTTCAGACGACCTTTTTTCATACTATCCAGCCAGCCACAGCGATACCGTATAAATCACCAGTCCGACCAGTCCGCCGACGAGCGTGCCGTTGATGCGGATATATTGCAAATCCTTGCCCACGCTCAATTCCAGTTTTTCCACCATCAGGCGGCTGTCCCAGCCTTTGACTTTGTCCGAGACGAACAAAGCGGCCTTATCTTTATAACGCATCACAAAATCCCGAACCAAAAGCGAAATCCGCACATCCGCCCGACGCATAAATTGCGGGTATGCCTGAGCTTGCGAACGTATATGGTTCAGCAGCTTTTCCAGTTGCGCTTGGCACAAAGAGTCTTGTTTTTCCACATCTTCCCGCGCCCAGTCCAGAATGCCGCGCCATAAGGTCATGATTTGACGTTGCAGGGCGGACGATTGCGCGAGCTGTTTTTTGAATTTGTCCAGACGGCGGTGCCACAGGCGCGATGCGGTCAGGCGTTCGGTCAGTTCGTCGTATTGCACCAAGAATTGTCGGCGCAGCGCGTTGTCCTGCTTGTCCGCAGTTGCCAAATAGCCGTCTATCCATGCCAACGCTTTTTTTCTGCCGCCCAATCATCGACTTTCTCCACCAAGGTCGATTTCACCGCCGCTTTGAGCCTGTCCCAAGTTCCGGGATTGCCGCCTTCGATTTTCGCCGCCCATTCGCGCAGGTTCTGCTCCAGCATTTCGCGGGTTTCCGGCGTTTTCAGCCAACGCCGAATCTGACGGAGCAGGCTTTCAAACGCTTTTTCGTGCATCCCTTGCGCTTTCAACAGCCGCAAACCGTCGGCAAGCGTGTTGCCGATTTGTTCGCCGCTGTAACGTTCTTCCAGCAGCATTGCCGTAAAACGCGCCGTCTGTTCAGGTTTGGCGATGGCAAGCAGTGTCGGAATCTGTTTGGAAAGCCACGGCAGCCAATGCGATTTCACGTCTTCGCCGTCCAACCATTTCAATAATTTATCGCTGGGCTGCGCTTGATAAATGCGCATGGCGATGGGTTTGCCCTGTAAAAAAATTATGTTCGATAAACCGTCCCAATTCATCGCCGATACGCGCCTGATTGCGCGGCAAAATCGCGGTATGGGGAATCGGCAGCCCGAGGGGTCGTCTGAAAAGCGCGGTTACGGCAAACCAGTCCGCCAGCGCACCCACCATCGCCGCTTCGGCAAATGCTTTGACAAATCCCAACCAAGGATATTGGCGCACATAAACGGTGGAGGCTGCAAACAGCCCGCACGCCGCAAGCAGCAAGCCCGTCGCCCAACGCCTGCTTTTTGCCAACTTTTTGCGCGCCTCATTTAAGCGGACTTGTTCCGAAAGGGTGTGCATTTCTATTCCTGTCTTTTTTTGTCTTTAGAGGGTTGCGAATAGATTGATTATTTTTTTAATCAGCTAAAAAAATATTCAATATATTTCAAAAATATTATCTAAGTTTTCCACAGAATGCACACATCAATCCGAATGCGGGTTGTGGGCAATATTTTGTATTGCCTGTTTTTTAATCATGATATTTTTATTTTGGAAAATCAAAAGGAAAGGAGAGTTGTTCACAAGCTGTTCACATGATTCTGCGGTATGGCTGTGTACAGGTTTTCAGACGACCTTTATGCCGTCCAGCCTGAAACCGAAACCCAAAGCCGCCACAAGGCCCAAGCCGCCACCGTCAACCCTACCAACAGGCGGATGCTGCGTTTTTTTGCAAAAGCGTTTTCAACTGCGCCGCAAAGATACCCATCGCCAAAAGGTTGGGCAGCGTGCCGAGCGCAAAAGCCAACATATATAAAGCACCGTGAACCGCGCTGCCGCTGCCTAAGGCGTAAAGCGACGCGCTGTAAACCAGGCCGCACGGCAGCCAGCCCCAGAGCATCCCCACGCCGAAACAGGCTGGGACGGAACGGATGGGCAAAAGCTTGTTTAAAAACGGATTCAGCCGCTTCCATATCGGTTTGCCGATGCGTTCGATACGCGTTGCCGCCGTCGAAAATCCCCGCCAGATAAAGCCCTAAAAAGCAACAGCAGGATGTTTGCCGCGATATACAACCCTTGCTGCAACACACGGGTGTCATCCAAAGAAATCCCTGCCTGCCCGATCAGTCCGACTAGGAAGCCGATGAGGACATAGCTGCTTACACGTCCTAAGTTCAACAGGACAATCAATCCGAAACGGTTGAGGTTGGGCGGAAGCTGCAAGGCAAATGCGCTGCTTAACCCGCCGCACATACCGACGCAGTGGCCGCCGCCGAAAAAAACCGAGCAGAAACAGAGTGAGGAAGGTAAGGTTTTCGTCCATATCAGATATATTTGAAATTGTTATCAGGCTGTTTCGTATTGTATCAACAACGGAGGAATGAGGATAAGAAAGGATGGAATAGGGGCGGATTATTGCGCATCTGTTTGGAAAGGTCGTCTGAAAATCGCTTTGCCTTTATTGGAGGCATCGGATTTTCAGACGACCTTTGACTACTGCGTATTTGTGCAGCTTTATTTTGAGGAAAAATAATTTGATTTTATTTAAAAAAACAAAATGTTAAATAATTTAAATATTTCTGAACAGGATACCGAAGAAGCAAGCAAATGTTTGCATATTATCGAGATTTGGTTAAAATTATCGAAAAAAATATAAATAATAATCAAAAATCATTATATTTATATTCAATCTGACTTGCGGCAAAAACCTTTTCCGAGGTCGTCTGAACATTTTCAGACGACGCTGTCTGACATTCCGCCACACAAGGAATCCGTTATGAAGCCAGTCAAAGTCAACACCCTTGCCGCCTGCATCGCCGCCATCGGTTTCTCTCCCATCATTTATGCGGCCGATAATACGCCGACCGTCATTCTCGATACCGTTACCGTCAAAGGCACGCGCAATAAAGACGAAATCGGTAAAAACCGAGTTTATACCCGCGAAATCGTCAATCTTTACAAAGGCAAAAACGAAGTCGAAACCTTCAAAGGCAACACTGTATCGGACCTTTTGAGCGGTATGTCCGGCGTGTACAGCGGCGACGCGCGCAACAGCGGCGCGCTGGATCCCAATATACGCGGCGTGCAGGGGCAGGGACGGATTCCCGTTACCATCGACGGCACGGAGCAGGCGATTACCGTTTGGCGCGGCTACGCAGGCGCAAATAACCGCAACTACGTCGACCCCAACATCATCAGCAGCGTTTCCATCGAAAAAAAGGCCCCTCGTTCAGCCGCGATATGAAAAAGCGGCATAGGCGGCTCTGTCGCCCTTAAAACCATCGATGCCGACGATATTGTCCCCGAAGGGCAGAAATACGGATTTGAAGTGAAGGCGGAAGCTTCCAATAATTCCATCAAACAACGTGCCAATGTCTATGAAAAAAATCGGTCGATTATCGGACATTGGATGCGCCTGCTGTCGCACTTGGCGGTATTTGGCGGGCGATGTTGGACGATACCGACCGAATCGACCAGCGTTTCAACGGACGCAATAGATTTGGGGAGGATAAAGCCTACCGCATTGCAGCCGCCACCAAGCAGGACAATTTCGATGCCATGCTTGCCTATGCCTACCGCAGTAAAGGCAATTATTTCTCTGGCAAAAAAAGGCGCGGAGCGCTACGGCTATATCGGTCCTTGGACACAAGAAACTTTAGACGAATTAAAACGTCGTCAAGAAGAAGCCGCTGCCAAGGGCGAGAAATTTTACGGCAGTGAAAACATGCTGGGCGCACCCGATATTTCAAAAAAATCGGACTTTTCTACCATCCGGGTGGAGAAGTCAGCAATACCTCGCTCGAAACCAAATCATGGGTAGGTAAAACCACCTTCCGTCTGCCGAACCGCCAAACGCTCAAATTCGGCCTGCGCCATACCGATTCCACGTTCGGCGAAATCATGCCTTCGCGTATTATCGGTCCCATCAGTTGGGATGCGTCCGTCCTCAACAAAAATTGCCGAATGGCCGCAGGCATGGGTCAAACAGCGTTCCTACAATATCGACTATTCATGGAAGCCCGAGGGCAGCCGTTGGATAGATTTCAATGCCACGCTTTGGACAACGCGCACCAATTCCAAAAACCAATACCGCAGGCGGCTCGCCCGGCGATACCGTTTATGAGGACAACAAATTTCAAATAGCATGGGACGAATACGACAGATGGCAGAAATACACCCCCGCAGAGCGGCAGGAATTGCTGGATGCAGGAATAGAAGCCCCCAAACCGCCCAAACCTGAAACGCCCAATACCAACGGCAGGTTCAACACCATCGAAGGCAACGCCTATTACGCCCGTAACAACCGGACAGGCTTTCAATTTTCCAACCGTATGAAATTGAGCGACAAACTGTCGCTGACTTTGATGGGCGATTTTCAAAACGAAAAACTGACGTCGCGCAATGATTTTTTTCAGACGAGCTGGAGCGGGGAGGATACGACAAATATCGGGAAGAACTTGAAAACAGCACCATCAGGGCAAATTACGGATTAAACGAATTCGGCGTACCGCGCAACGGCAAGCGGCGAGAATACAATCTGGGCTTCAATTTCCGCTACGAACCGTTCCGCTGGCTGACGTTGACGGCGGGCGGACGGTACACGAATTTCCAGCTTCAGGATAAAAGCAAACGTTTGGAAAGCGGTACGTATAAGACCGGCTATCCGTTAGAAATGAACAGGGGGATAAAATATTCGATCGGCAGGGTTGCCACGCCGCAAGAATACGCGGATTACAAGGCAATTGACGATGCTTTGGCGAATGGCAGTCTTGATTATGGAGTTTTATATGCGACAGAGGAATACGCAGAACAAAGAAAAAAACATGCACAAATTAGACTGTTGTTTCAAACCAATTCGCAATATATTCCGACTTTGACAGATGATCGCGAAAAAAATGGGTCAATCCCAATGAAAAGGTGGATTTCTATTGGTTGAAAGACGATAAAGGCCGCCTGAATATGCAGGATCATCCCCTTATCAATGGCAGCATTCCTGATTTGCACACTAAAGTCCCTAATCCTGTATATGACCCATCTATTCCAGACAGTCCGCAGTTTGTGCCTAAGTATTATAACGTTGATGCAAGCGTATATACGACTCCAATGACCGAAGCCGAAAAAACAGAGAGCAATGAAGCAGAAAGGCAGCGGTTGGGTGCCCGCATTTTCTGCCACTGTCAATTTTACTGATTACAGCCGCGCCTATTTGCGCTATACCGAAACCCTGCGCTACCCCAGCATTTTTTTGAAGGGACTTACGGCTTTTTCTACTGCCGCCGGCTCATTCAACCGCATGGGCTATGGCTGGCGGCCCGAACACGCCAAAAAACTGGGAAGTCGGCTACATCCATGATTTGACGGGACTGTTACCGAAAAATGAAAAAAAGCGGATTTCCGCATCAACTACTTCCATAACAAGACCAAAAAAACGTTATCGATAGGGACAGCAATCTCGAATTCGAACAATTCGACAGACAAATCCGCAGTGGTGCCGAGCTGTCCACCCGCTTCGATACCGGACGCGTCTTCGGCAGCCTGAACGTATTCCGCAGCCTGAAAAACAAAATGTGCGACGAAACCTTCCAATGGTCGACTGTGACTGCGGGAGATGTCGATGCAACATATTTTGCCGAAACCGGCAAAACCATGAGTCGCCCCGTCTGCAATCACGGAGGTTTGAGCGATTCGGGCTATCTGGCAAGCGCGCTTCAGCCACGCTGGTCGATTGATGCCGAATTGGGCAGCCGCTTTCTTGCCAACAGACTGGAAACAGGCGTGCGCCTTCATTACCACAGCCGCGTCTATGAAAACCGCAATGATGCATGGCAGCCTCACTACAACATATTCAATCAATATAGGGGAACTAATCATAAACCCCAATATAACGATATGCGCTGGCAGCCTGTTGCGGTATGGGATGCCTACCTGCGCTACAAAATCGGCAAAAACCTGACTGCCGAGCTGGTGGGCAGCAATCTGACCAACCGCTACTACCTCGACCCGATGAGCCGTTCTTACCTGCCTGCACCGGGCAGAACCATCAGGGTAGGGATTACAGGTAAGTTCTAAAGTAATTTCAAATTAGGATTTCCCTATATTCGATATTGGGAAGAGGATATTCAGGGGCTTTGTCATCAAAGCAGAATGAGACCTTTGCAAAAAAGCCTTTCCCCCAACAGCAGAAACCCAAACACAGGTTTTCGTCTATTTCCGCCCCTAATTGCTCCTGATTTTACCCAAATACCCCCTTAATCCTCCCCAGATACCTGATAATCAGGCATCCGGGCCGCCTTTTAGGCGGCAACAGGCACACTTAGCCTGTTAGCCGCTTTCAACAGGTTCAAACACATCGCCTTCAGATGGCTTTGCGCACTCACTTTACACAGACCAAAATAGGCTGCCCGGGCGTAGCGGAATTTACGGTGCAGCGTACCGAAGCTTTGTTCGACCACATAACGGGTCTTCGACAAATATCGGTTGCGTTTGGTTTGCGCTTCCGTCAGCGGACGGTTGCGGCAGGCTTTGCGCATAATGCCGTCTAACAACTGATGCTCTTTCAGATGTTGCCGGTTTTCCGCACTGTCGTAGCCTTTATCGGCATAGACGGTCGTACCTTCGCTTAGGCCTTCCAACAAAGGCGACAGATGGTTACACTCATGGACATTGGCGGGGGTGATGTGCAGTTTCTCGATATAGCCTTCCTCATCGGTACGGGTATGTTGTTTGTAACCGAGTTTGTAGAGGCCGTTTTTTTCTTTGTCCAACGGGCATCTTTGTCCTTACTCGGTGTGGTTTGTCCGCTGACTTGTCCTTCCTCGTCGACTTCTATGGCCTGACGCTGTTTGCTGCCGGCAGTCTGAATAATGGTGGCATCAATGACGGCGGCGGATGCCTTCTCTACTTTTTAGGTTTTTTTCGGCCAGTTGGCAGTTAATCAGTTCCAGCAATTCGGACAGGGGTGTCGTCTTGCGCCAGCCAGTTGCGGTAGCGGCATAAGGTGCTGTAATCGGGGATGCTCAGTTCGTCAAAACGGCAAAACAGGTTGAAATCGATGCGGGTGATGAGGCTGTGTTCGAGTTCGGGATCGGAGAGGCTGTGCCATTGTCCGAGCAGGACGGCTTTGAACATGGACAGCAGGGGATAGGCGGGACGGCCGCGGTGGTCTCTAAGGTAACGGGTTCTTTGACGATTCAGGTACTGTTCGATCGGCTGCCAATCAATCACCTGATCCAACTTCAATAATGGGAAGCGGTCGATGTGTTTGGCGATCATGGCTTGTGCGGTTTGTTGGAAGAAGGTGCTCATGAGAAATCCCCTAAATGTCTTGGTGGGAATTTAGGGGATTTTGGGGAATTTTGCAAAGGTCTAAGAACGTGTTCATTGTCTCAGCCTCTGCTGTAAACTATCGGCATGAACAGAAAAACCTACCCAAGCGATATCAGTCGCGAGCAATTTGCGCCTCTCCTTCCCCTGCTGGAAAGTGCCCGTAAACGCACAGCGCCACGCCAGGTGGACTTGTACGATGTCTTTTGTGCCATTCTCTACCTGCAACGCACTGGCTGCTCCTGGCGCGCTTTGCCGGGCGACTTCCCCAAATGGCGCACCGTGCATTCCTACTTCCAGAGATGGACCGAACCACGCGAGAGTGGCATCAGCATCCTTGAGGAAGCATTAAAAAAAATCAGGTAGTTGCGGAGCGCCGCAAGCAGGGGCGCCATGAAGCAACTACTTTCCTGATTATTGATGCGCAGAGTGTGAAGAACACGGATACCGCCATGGAAAAAGGCTACGATGCGGGCAAGAAGGTTAGCGGTATCAAGCGACATATAGCGGTTGACACGCAAGGTTTGCCGCATGCCCTTGCGGTAACGACGGCGGATGTTACGGATAGAGACCTTTGCAAAATTCCCCAAAATCCCCTAAATTCCCACCAAGACATTTAGGGGATTTCTCATGAGCACCTTCTTCCAACAAACCGCACAAGCCATGATCGCCAAACACATCGACCGCTTCCCATTATTGAAGTTGGATCAGGTGATTGATTGGCAGCCGATCGAACAGTACCTGAATCGTCAAAGAACCCGTTACCTTAGAGACCACCGCGGCCGTCCCGCCTATCCCCTGCTGTCCATGTTCAAAGCCGTCCTGCTCGGACAATGGCACAGCCTCTCCGATCCCGAACTCGAACACAGCCTCATCACCCGCATCGATTTCAACCTGTTTTGCCGTTTTGACGAACTGAGCATCCCCGATTACAGCACCTTATGCCGCTACCGCAACTGGCTGGCGCAAGACGACACCCTGTCCGAATTGCTGGAACTGATTAACTGCCAACTGGCCGAAAAAACCTAAAAAGTAGAGAAGGCATCCGCCGCCGTCATTGATGCCACCATTATTCAGACTGCCGGCAGCAAACAGCGTCAGGCCATAGAAGTCGACGAGGAAGGACAAGTCAGCGGACAAACCACACCGAGTAAGGACAAAGATGCCCGTTGGACAAAGAAAAACGGCCTCTACAAACTCGGTTACAAACAACATACCCGTACCGATGAGGAAGGCTATATCGAGAAACTGCACATCACCCCCGCCAATGTCCATGAGTGCAACCATCTGTCCCCTTTGTTGGAAGGCATTGCCGAAGGCACGACCATCTATGCCGACAAAGGCTACGACAGTAAGAGCGTGTTCATAGTCTTCGTAGCAGGACTCCCAAGAAAGCCAAAGCTACCATTTGCAGACTGGTACTCAACTTACGCTCGCAGTTTTTCCAAAGCCGCCTGTTCTTTTCCAACCAGGAAAAAGCTGCGCCTACTACCCATCGCTTCGGCAATACTGCAAAAACGGTGCAATTCGTTTCGTTTGGCAATCTCTACCTCCGCACCAATCAACTCCTGTACCGACGAAGCAAATGCCTTACCCGTGTAACCACCGTCAGCAAGGATTTTTTGTATCGCACCAAGATTATCCCGCCCACGTTCCAATGCCACCAGGCAGCCTTTTCTATCCGTAACATCCGCCGTCGTTACCGCAAGGGCATGCGGCAAACCTTGCGTGTCAACCGCTATATGTCGCTTGATACCGCTAACCTTCTTGCCCGCATCGTAGCCTTTTTTTCCATGGCGGTATCCGTGTTCTTCACACTCTGCGCATCAATAATCAGGAAAGTAGTTGCTTCATGGCGCCCCCTGCTTGCGGCGCTCCGCAACTACCTGATTTTTTTAATGCTTCCTCAAGGATGCTGATGCCACCTCGCGTGGTTCGGTCCATCTCTGGAAGTAGGAATGCACGGTGCGCCATTTGGGGAAGTCGCCCGGCAAAGCGCGCCAGGAGCAGCCAGTGCGTTGCAGGTAGAGAATGGCACAAAAGACATCGTACAAGTCCATCTGGCGTGGCGCTGTGCGTTTACGGGCACTTTCCAGCAGGGGAAGGAGAGGCGCAAATTGCTCGCGACTGATATCGCTTGGGTAGGTTTTTCTGTTCATGCCGATAGTTTACAGCAGAGGCTGAGACAATGAACACGTTCTAAGGAAAACCGGCAACATCTGAAAGAGCATCAGTTGTTAGACGGCATTATGCGCAAAGCCCACCGCAACCGTCCGCTGACGGAAGCGCAAACCAAACGTAACCGATATTTGTCGAAGACCCGTTATGTGGTCGAACAAAGCTTCGGTACGCTGCACCGTAAATTCCGCTACGCCCGGGCAGCCTATTTTGGTCTGTGTAAAGTGAGTGCGCAAAGCCATCTGAAGGCGATGTGTTTGAACCTGTTGAAAGCGGCTAACAGGCTAAATGTGCCTGTTGCCGCCTAAAAGGCGGCCCGGATGCCTGATTATGGGGCGTCCGGGGAAGATTAAGGGGGTATTTAGGTAAAATTAGGCGCAATTAGGGGCGGAAATAGACGAAAACCTGTGTTTGGGTTTCGGCTGTCGGGGGAACAGGTGAAGAGGGGTATTTTGCAAAGGTCTCAGAATACAAGTTTTAAGCCCCGAGGTCGTCTGAAAACGAATTTTCAGACGACCTCGAGGGTTTCTGTTGCATTAAGCTGTCAGCTAAGGAGTTGGTTTTGTAAGAGTGCTATTTTTATCCTGAATACACGTTATAATACGAACCTTGTTTTCAAACCGATTCGAGATTCCGTTTTCAGACGACCTTTAAGATAAAAGGTCGTCTGAAAACGTTTGTCCCGCCCATACGCATCCGCCGAACTATGATTCCATCCGATTTCATTGACGAGCTTCTGGCCAAAGTCGATATTGTCGATATTATCGACGAGCAGGTTCCGCTGAAGAAGGGCGGGGCGAACTATATGGCTTGTTGTCCGTTCCATAAGGAAAAGACGCCGTCGTTTTCAGTCAGTCCGACCAAGCAGTTTTATCATTGTTTCAGTTGCGGGGCGCATGGTTCGGCGATTGGTTTTGTGATGGAACATCAGGGGCTGTCGTTTCCGGAGGCGGTGCAGTTTCTTGCTGACCGTGTGGGCATGGCTGTGCCTAAAGTGCGCGGGCAGAACGATAATCCCGAAGTCCGTGCCGAACGTAAGAAGAAACAGCAGACGCTGGAGGAAACGACGGCTGCGGCGGCTGATTTTTATGCGCAACAGTTGAAATTCAATCCGGCGGCGAAAGCTTATTTGGACAAGCGCGGCTTGAGCGCGGAAGTCATCGCGCATTATGGTTTGAGCTACGCGCCCGACGGCTGGCAGCCTTTGGCGCAGTGTTCCAACCGTATCCGAATACTGCGTTGGTGGATACGGGGATGGTGATTGACAATGAGGGTCGGCATTACGACCGCTTCCGTCATCGGATTATGTTTCCTATCCGCAATCCGCGCGGGCAGGTCATCGGTTTCGGCGGCAGGGTGTTGGATGACTCGAAGCCGAAATATTTGAATTCGCCTGATACGCCTTTGTTTGATAAGGGGAAAAACCTTTACGGATTGTATGAGGGGCGTGCTGCGGTCAAGGAAGCAGGGGCGGATTTTTGGTGGTCGAAGGCTATATGGACGTGGTCGCGCTGGCGCAGTTCGGCGTGGGCTACGGCGTGGCGGCTTTGGGCACGGCGACGACGGCGGAACACGTCAAAATCCTGATGCGGCAGGCGGACAGTATTTATTTCTGTTTCGACGGCGACAGCGCGGGACGGAAAGCGGCTTGGCGCGCGCTGGAAAAATGCGTTGCCGCAGTTGAAAGACGATAAATCGCTGCATTTTTTTGTTCCTGCCGGAAGAACACGACCCCGACAGCTACATCCGCGCCTACGGCAAAGCGCAATTTGAAGACGCGCTATTGAATCAAAGCAAGCCTTTGTCGGAGTATTTCTGGGAACATCTTTCAGACGACCTCAATCTCAATACGCAGGAAGGGAAGGCGGAATTGGTGAAAACCAGTTCGCCGCTTTTGGCGCAGATTACCGCGCCGGCATTGGCTTATCTGTTGAAACAACGGCTTAGCGAGCTGGTCGGCATCGATCCCGACAATCTCGCCCAACTGCTGGGGCAGGAAGCGCCGAAGCGGCACGTCAAACAAAAAAAGCTACAAACTGCCTCCGATTTCCGTCAAACAACCTGTCATGTTGACGCTGGTGCAACGGCAAATCCGCAGCCTCTTGATAAATCCGGATTGGGCTGCATATATAGACCTGCCCGATTATGTGGCGTTGGACGGCGATTTCGCCTGCCTTGCCAATCTCGCCGAAACCATTAAAAAGCCATGCCGCCGTACCTGCTACCGCGCAGGTTTTAGAGTATATGCGCGGTTCTCCTTACGAAGAAACCGTGAACCAAATCTTCCAATCGACACTCTATTCTGAAGAAATGGAAGGCGGAGGCGAAGAAGACCGCGAAAAACTTCCAAATCGGCATGAAGAAACTCCTTAACGAGTTAAAATACCAACAAATCGAAACCCTCAAGCAGAAAAGCCTGCAATCGGGTTTGAATGAAAATGAAAAAAAACTCTTGCTGTCGCTTTTGACCGCAAAGCAAAATTGAACGAACGGCAATCCCAGCCGAATCCAGCAACCTTCAGGCCGTCAGAAAAGCATTGTCCCAAGCTGCGAACATGATCCCGCAGAACACCCGTTCCAAAGAGCTTTCAGACGACCTCAGCGTTACAACCCGGCAGATTGAATTTAAATCGGTTGTAACTCTGTCCCGCCTTCAGGTGCATTATGCAAACCGTCGGCACACCATCAGATCAAGAAAGTAATCCATGTCTAAAGACCAAAAATCACGAAGACTATCAAGAACAGGACGACAACCGTCCGCTGACCCTCGAAGAGCAGCGCGCCCGCCTGCGCCAGCTCATCATCATGGGTAAGGAACGCGGCTACATCACTTATTCCGAAATCAACGACGCCTTGCCCGACGATATGTCAGATGCGGATCAAATCGACAACATCGTCAGCATGATTTCCGGCTTGGGTATCCAAGTGACCGAGCAGGCGCCTGACGCGGAAGACATTTTTGTTGAGCGACAACGCCGCCGCCGTCACCGACGACGATGCCGTTGCCGAAGCCGAAGCCGCCTTGTCCAGCGCGGACTCCGAATTCGGCAGAACCACCGACCCCGTACGTATGTATATGCGCGAAATGGGGCAGGTTGACCTGCTGACCCGCGAAGACGAAATCATCATCGCCAAAAAAATCGAAAAACGCCCTGAAAAAAACATGGTGCAGGCAATTTCCGCCTGTCCGGGCTCCATTGCCGAAATCCTCGAGCTGATCGAGCAAATCCGCAAGGATGAAATCCGCGTGGACGAAGTGGTCGAAGCCATCATCGATCCGAACGAAGTGTTGCTCAACGAATTGGGCTTGGGACACTTGGAAAGCGCGTCAAACGACGACGATTCCGGTAGCAGTGAAGAAGATGAAGCGGATGAAGACGACGATGACGACGATTCCGGCAGCGACTCCGAAGCCATGTCTGCCGCCCATCTTGCCGAATTGAAGCAAAAAGTGTTGGAACACTTCGCCTTCATCGAAAGCGAATACGGCAAGATGATCAAAAAGCTGGAAAAAAACACGACAGCCGACACCCCGATTATCTGGCACACCGCGACGCCATCGCCAACAAGCTCTTGGAAGTCCGCTTCGCCACCCGCCAAATCGAAAGCCTCAGCGGCAACCTTCGCAGCCGTGTCGAAAAACATCCGCAAGCTCGAACGCGAAATCCGCGACATCTGCCTTGACCGCGTCCATATGGAACGCGACTACTTCATCCAAAAACTTCCTACCCGAAATCACCAACCTGAAATGGGTGGAAGAAGAAGTCGCCAAAGGCAGGGGTCTGGAGCGACGCGCTCGACCGCTTTCCCGCCACGCCATCCTCGAAAAAAACAAACCGAGTTGGCGAACATGGAAAAAAAGAAACCCGCATTTCCATCGAAGAGCTGAAAGACATCAACAAAAAAACATGGTGTCGAGCGAAAAAAAGAAACCGCAGCCGCCAAGCAGGAAATGATTCAGGCAAACTTGCGCCTGGTGATTTCCATCGCCAAAAAAATACACCAACCGCGGTTTGCAGTTCCTTGATTTGATTCAGGAAGGCAACATCGGCTTGATGAAGGCGGTCGACAAGTTCGAATACCGCCGCGGCTACAAATTCTCCACCTACGCGACATGGTGGATCCGCCAAGCGATTACCCGCTCGATTGCCGATCAGGCGCGCACCATCCGTATTCCGGTGCACATGATTGAAACCATCAACAAGATGAACCGCATCTCCCGCCAGTATCTGCAAGAAACCGGCGAAGAGCCCGATTCCGCCAAACTTGCCGAGTTGATGGAAATGCCGGAAGACAAAAATCCGCAAAATCATGAAAAATCGCCAAAGAGCCGATTTCGATGGAAACCCCGATCGGCGACGACGACGATTCGCACTTGGGCGACTTCATCGAGGACGCCAACAACGTTGCCCCTGCAGACGCCGCGATGTACACCAGCCTGCACGAAGTCACCAAAGAAATCCTCGAAAGCCTGACCCCGCGCGAAGCCAAAGTCCTGCGTATGCGCTTCGGTATCGACATGAATACCGACCACACGCTCGAAGAAGTCGGCAAACAGTTTGACGTAACCCGCGAACGTATCCGTCAAATCGAAGCCAAAGCCCTGCGCAAACTGCGCCATCCGACCCGCAGCGACCGCCTCAGAAGCTTCCTCGACAGCGAAGACAGCAAACTGTAAAACAGCAAACCGCAGGTTTATCCCTGCGGTTTTTTATATGCCTGAGGTCGTCTGAAACAGAAGTTGTATAGTGGATTAAATTTAAATCAGGACAAGGCGACGAAGCCGCAGACAGTACAGATAGTACGGAACCGATTCACTTGGTGCTTCAGCACCTTAGAGAATCGTTCTCTTTGAGCTAAGGCGAGGCAACGCCGTACTGGTTTAAAGTTAATCCACTATACGTTTTCAGACGACCTGTTTTTGCATTCATTGCACTATGGTCGGTTAAAACCCGTAGAGCGGGCTTTGCCCGCGGATAATAGAGAAAGTTTCGGCAGCCTTTTTACTCATCATCTTCGTGGGCAAAGCCCACGCTACAAAGGCGGCATCATTCTTGAATGGGTGTGCAATTAAAACATGATTGTAAAAAGGTCGTCTGAAAAAAACGGGAAACCGGTTTTTCAGACGACCTTTCATTTGTTTTGACTCTTTAGCCCAATTCTTTCAATTTTCGGCTCAAAATGCCGTGTATTTCCAGCGCCGTTTCGTAGCGGTCTTCTTTGGCAGGAACCGGCTCCAGAAAATGCAGCTCCACCTTGCTGGAAGGCTGGCTGATAATCATGCAGATGGATTGCCATAAGCTGGTATCGCCCACATAAGCCGCCTGAAGGTTCGGACTGGTGCCATCGGGATTGGGGTAGCGGCAGAGCATGGGGATAATGGGAACGCCTGCATCGTAGGCAGTTTGGAAAAAAAGCTGGGTTTGAACGGGAGGATTTCATAACCTTCCGTACTCGTCCCTTCCGGGAAAAATGGTTACGGTATCGCCGTTTTTTTGAGGGCTTCGGTTACCGTGGCGATTTTAGCGGTATTGCCTTTGGTGCCCTTATTGCGTGAAACGTAAACGGTCTGCGCCTGCGTGGCGAGATAGCCGACTACCGGCCATTTGGCGACATCGTCTTTCGCCACAAACCGACCCGGAAATGCGCCGTTGACTGCCATGATGTCTAACCAAGAGATATGGTTGCTGATTAACAACTGCGCCTGCCCTTCCTGAGGCAGTGTGCCGAAGGTTTCCAGCTTCATGCCGCATGAGGCGAGGACGCGCAGCGACCAGATTTGGATGGCGCGCAGTTTGCGCCGTTTTGCTGTAAAAGGGAAACAGGAAGAACATTTCCGCCATACCGTAAAAGCAGGCAGATGCCGATGCAGAGCAGGCGGAAGGTAAAACGTAGTTTGGCAATCATAAGGTTGTGGTGTGTGCAATCTTGGTATAGGGTGAAACCGCTAAAAAAATCAATTATTTGCTGATTTCACAATAGTTGAGGTCGTCTGAAAAGGTTTTCAGACGACCTTTTAGTCTTTATGGTTTAGGGGCAAAACGTTGGAGGTAACGGTCCGCCAGGCGGGTGATGTCCATCATGATGAGCACGTCGGCGCAGTTGAACGCTTCATCGACGCAAGGCTCGCCGCAGAACCATGCGCCCGCATTGAGGTAGCCTTTAATCAGCGGCGGGACATCAGGTTTGTCCGACGGGGTAATTTCGTCCCACTTGAGCGGATTGAGCGGCTTGACGCACCATTTTTCAGGCGCGAGGTATTTGGATTTCAGGGCATGATACAGACCTGCCGCATCGCTGCCGCCGTCGTGCATATCAATGCTGCCGCAGCCTATCATAAAGCGCAGGTTTTCGTCTTTCATGAATTTGACCAAACCCGACCACAAAAGCATGACCAATCCGCCGTTGCGGTAGTCGGGATGGGTGCAGGCGCGGCCGAGTTCGACGGTTTGCGGCAAAATGTCTTTCAAAGGGGACAAGTCAAATTCGTGTTCACTATACCAGCCGCCGACTTTTTGGGCGGTTTCTTCGGTAATCAGACGATAGCAGCCGATGACGTCTCCGGTTGCGTCGTCAAAAGCCAAAAGGTGGTGGCAATATTCGTCGTAAGGATCGACATCGCGACCGTCGTCGCTTTCGATTTCTGCACCCAGCTCTTGGGCAAATACCTGATAACGCAAGCGTTGTGCTGCTTCAATTTCCGCCTGCGTTTCCGCAAGGCGCACGCTCAGACCGATTTTGGGGCCGGTTTGGTTGAAACGGCTGGAGGACATTTGACTTCCTGTCGGATGAAAAGAGTTGATTATAGCGGATATGGCAGAGGATTTATATTTCTACCCCTTTGGATGCTTTCATTTGCCGGTTGTTAGACGGAAAGTGTTGGTAAAAGGTCGTCTGAAAACACCTTGGCGTGATTTCATAAGATTAACCAGTATGGCAAAAGCAGCATAACTGACCACTGATTTAAATCAATCATTAATTATATATAATTAATAATATTGTAATAATACTATACAATATAACTAATCCTAAATAATTAAATATAATTATTTAGGATTAGTTAGTATTGTTAAAAATTCAAATTTGGAGAATGAAAAGATGAAACTAAACTTATCCGTCAAACCGCTGTGTTTGGTGTTGTCCCTTGTTTTTGCAAATGTTTGTGTTGCTGAAGGTATTGCGACAGGAGCGATGCACAAAAAACGGTTCTGTCGCATTGGGCAAAAGAATCGAAGGCGGGGGAGAATGCGACTGCGTTGGGCGATAAATCGGCTGCGGCGGGTTATAAGTCTGTTGCTGCCGGCTATGATTCAAATGCTTCGGGTTTGAGCGCGTCGGCATTTGGCAGCGAGGCTAAGGCGGAAGCATTGCGGACGGTTGCCGTCGGTTTCAGGGCGAATGCAAAAGGAACCAACGATATTGCCGTCGGCGGCGCATCGAAGGCTTCCGGTGGGCAGTCGGTGGCGGTCGGTTTGATGTCGCAGGCAACAGGTTTGCGTTCTATCGCGGTCGGTGAAAGCGCGAAGGCTGGCGATATTGATGCGGTTGCGTTTGGACGGGGCAGCGAAGCCAATGCACTCAGTTCCACTGCTGTCGGGGATAGGGCAAAAGCCAACGGTACGCAGGCGGTTGCGCTGGCATCTGCTGCCGAGGCAAACGGTTATCAGGCGGTTGCAGTCGGTACGCGCGCGGTTGCCGAAGAAACCAACAGCGTGGCATTGGGCGTGGAATCTTCGTCCACCGCACTCAACGGTCTTGCCGCGGGTACGCGCGCACGGGTACGGAAATCGGGCGGAACGGCTTTGGGCGCAGGTGCTGCCGCATTTGAGGAAAAAAATCTGCTGCTTTGGGCTACAAAGCAGAAGCGCGTCAGCAAAACTCCGTGGCACTCGGTACGGACAGCGTTGCCGATACTGCGGCAGGCGTTGCAGGCCATGACTTTGCCACCGGCGCGGCAAGTACCGAAACGGGTAAGGCATGGGTATCGACTTTAGGTGCGGTATCTGTCGGCAGCGAACAAAACAGCCGCCAGATTACTAATGTTGCTGCGGGTAAGGAGGATACGGACGCGGTCAACGTTGCCCAAGTGAAGAGTCTTGCCCGCCAAACCCAAAACAGCCTTGCCGCAGCCGAGAGCAATCATCAGATCCAAATCGCCGCTTTGCGCAACGAAGCCAAAGTCCGTATGGACAAACTTGAAGAGCGCGCCGATTCAGGCTCCGCCGCTGCAATCGCGGTCGGCAGCCTCGGACAGGCATATCAGCCGGGACAAGGCGCGGTTTCCGTCGCAAGCGGTATCTGGCGCGGTAAAAGCGGTTACGCCGTGGGTATTTCCAAAGTATCCGCCAGCGGCAAATGGCTGGTTAAAGGCTCGGCAGTCGGCGCGGCGAAAGGCGGTGCGGGCGGTGGCGCCAGCGTAACCTACCTCTGGTAATCGTTGTTAGGCGCATTGCCGAAAGGTCGTCTGAAAAACATTCCGTTTCGTCGGAGCCGTGTTTTTTTCAGACGACCTCGTTCTTGATAATTCCCTATTTGTCCCAATTCTGTCGATGTTATTAATTTTCGACAGAACAAAATGAATCCCAAATACGCCCCGCTTTTTCCAACCCTTCACGCTGAACAACGGCGTAACCGTCAAAAAAACCGCTTTGCCGTTGCGCCCATGACCCATTTCGGTTCGCACGCCGACGGTTTAATCAGCGACCAAGAGCGCACGTTCCTCGGCAACCGCGCAGGTGATATGGGGCTCTTTATCTCCGCCGCCACTTTGGTTCAAGACGGCGGCAAGGCCTTTCGAGGACAGCCCGAAGCTACGGGCGAACACTGTCTCGATAGCCTGAAAGAAACCGCCCAAATCATTCAAAAAAACAAGGTGCGAAAGCGATTTTGCAAATCCATCACGGCGGCTCTAAAGCGATGGCGGAACTCAACCGCCGCGACAAAAATCAGCGCGTCCGCCAGCGAAGAAGAAGGTGCGCGTGAAGCGAGTGCCGCAGAAGTGGAAGAACTCATCGCCTCCTTCGCTCAAGCTGCCGATTTGGCGATTCGCGCAGGCTTTGACGGCGTGGAAATCCACGGCGCGAACGGCTACTTAATCCAACAGTTTTACTCCGCCCAAAGCAACCGCCGAAACGACCAATGGGGTGGCAGCTTGGAAAAACAGGATGCGCTTTCCGCTCGCCGTCGTCGATGCCGTTGCCGCCGTCCGTGAAAAAAACACCAACGCAACGACTTCATCATCGGCTACCGTTTCTCACCCGAAGAGGCAGGCGAGGACGGGCTGACCATGACCGAAACCGCCGCACTCATTGACGCGCTGGTGCAAAAACCGCTGCAATACCTGCACGTTTCCTTGTGGGAATTCGACAAGAAAATCCGACGCGGCGGCGATACGGCGCAAACCCGTATGCAGTTCATCCACGACCGCATCAACGGCAAACTGCCCCTTATCGGCGTGGGCAACCTGTTTACCGCCGACGATATTCTGGTGGCGTTTGAAACCGGCTGGGCGGAATTTATCGCATTGGGCAAAACCGTCGCGATCAATCCGCACATCGCCACACAAATCCGCGAAGGCCGCGAAGCCGAAATCGAAACGCAACTCGACCCGGCGCGCGCCGACCATTACGGCTTCCCCGACATCCTGTGGGAATTTTCCGCCAGCGGTACGCAATCGTGGCTGCCGCCGGTAAAAGGCGCGGACTGGAAGCCGGTGGATGCTTGATTGAACAATTCAGCCGTCTACCGCTTTTCGAGCAGGGTAGGGGGATGAAATTGCCGTTACAGCTAAAGAGGTCGTCTGAAAAACGTTTTCAGACGACCTCTTTCTTGTCCGACAAAACGCTATGTTTTTCAGTTACAATACGCGCTTATTATAATGATCGACAGTTTGAAGAGACGCGATGAAAGAACATAAGGCCCGGAAACGCTTCGGGCAGAATTTTTTTGCAGGACACGCGGATTATTGCCGATATTGTCAACGCAGTGCGTCCGCAGGCGGATGATGTGGTGATTGAGATCGGGCCGGGTTTGGCGGCGATTACCGAGCCTTTGGCGAAGAAGCTGAACTGCCTGCACGTTATCGAAATCGACCGCGACATCGTACGTCGTCTGAAAAACGCTGCCGTTTGCGGATAAGCTCGTGATTCATGAAGGCGATGTATTGCAGTTTGATTTCAACAGCATTGCGGGCAAAAAGAAAATCGTCGGCAACCTGCCGTACAACATTTCCACGCCGCTTTTGTTCAAGCTGGCGGAAGTGGCGGACGATGTCGTCGATATGCACTTTATGCTGCAAAAGGAAGTGGTCGAGCGCATGGTTGCCGTGCCGAAAAGCAACGACTACGGCCGCTTGGGCGTGATGCTGCAATATTTTTTCGATATGGAGCTGCTGATTGACGTGCCGCCTGAATCGTTTGACCCTGCGCCGAAAGTTGATTCGGCAGTGGTGCGCATGATTCCGGTGAAACACCGCATCGGCAAGGCGGACGATTTCGAGCATTTCGCCAAACTGGTGAAACTCGCCTTCCACCAACGCCGCAAAACCATACGCAACAATTTGAAAGAACTTGCCGGCGACGAGGATTTACAGGCAGTCGGCATCAGCCCGCAAGACCGTGCCGAACATATCGCGCCGGAGAAATATGTGGAACTGAGCAATTATCTCGTCCGTAAGGTCGTCTGAAAAATATTTGGAAACAACATGATTAAATTCAAAAAAATGTACATAAACATTTCAAAGACCTGCACGTCATCAACGGCGTCAATCTGGAAGTGAAGCAGGGTGAAGTGGTGGTGGTTTGCGGACCTTCGGGCAGCGGCAAATCGACGCTCATCCGTACCGTCAACCAGCTTGAAAGCATTGAGAGCGGCGAGATTTGGGTGGACGGTATCAATGTTGCCGATCCGCAAACGGATTTGAACAAGGTGCGTGAGGAAGTGGGTTTTGTGTTTCAAGGCTTCAATCTGTATCCGCATCTGACCGTATTGGAAAACATCATCCTGTCGCCGATGAAGGTGAAAAAACAAAGCCGCGAACAGGCTGAGGAAAAGGCGATGGAGCTGTTGGAACGTGTGGGTTTGGCGCATAAAAAAGATGCTTTCCCCAGCCAGCTTTCCGGCGGTCAGCAGCAGCGCGTGGCGATTGCGCGCGGGCTGGCGATGGAACCGCGCGTGATGTTGTTTGACGAACCGACTTCCGCGCTCGACCCGGAAAATGGTCGGCGAGGTGTTGAAAGTGATGCAGGACTTGGCGGAAAGCGGCATGACCATGATGTGTGTTACGCATGAAATGGGCTTTGCGCGCGAAGTGGCCGACCGCATTATTTTTGTGGATAAAGGGCAGATTTTTGGAAAACGAAACACCGGAAGAGTTCTTTACCAATCCGAAACACGAACGCGCCAAACAGTTCTTGCAGCAAGTGATGACGCATTAACAGCTTGTCAAAAGGTCGTCTGAAAGACAGATTTAGGCTTTCAGACGACCTTTTGGCGAATGCAACCGACATCTCTAAAGACAAGACAATAAAACAATGAAAATGACAGACATTCTTCATAGGTATTATGGTGACTTTGATCTGATAAAGGAAAAAAATGGAATGAAGACTATGAAAGCATTTTGATTAAGACAAAGTATGATCAAAAAAATATAAAAAGATGTCGTTTGGCAAAAGAAAAACACCCAAAAAAAGAAGGCTACTTTACAGTCTTTTGGAAAAAAAGACCAAGAGAACAAAAAAATATCCCTTATACCGATGAGGACTTGGGCGATGAACTGATTATTGTCGTGATAGACGGCTGTCATTGCGGTTTATTTATAATTCCCAAAGAGGTGGCTATCAGTAAAAAAATTCTCTCTACAAAGGATTGTAAAGGAAAGATGTCCATGCGATTTTATCCACCCTGGTGCACAAATTTAAATAAAACAGCCCAGAAAACACAAAACTGGCAAATGGATTATTTTAGAATAGATATAGACGGCAAAGAGGCCATTTCTCATTTTGCCGTAGCAAAGGAAAACCATGTATTTTGTTGACCGTACCGCCGTCGTGCTTAAGCCGACCGCACGCTTTTTGGAATGGCTGAAATCCGCCGATGAAAATATGCCCGACCTGACCATCGAGCAAATCCGTGCCAACTGCTCCGTATTCCTCGTGCCGCAGTTTGACGAGCCGGAAGCCGTGATTGCCTATTTTTGACGAACGCTACCAACAGATTTTTCGAGGCGGAACTCGCAGGCTGGGACATCGACAAAAGCAAGTGGCCGCAAGACATGAGTCTGAAGGCGTTTTGGGAATTTTTTTCGATACCGAAATCCACGATATGGTTTTTGGACATGGAAGAGGCGGAATTGAGCATTACGCCCGTGTTCGACAACATGATGTAAGGCGATGCGCGCTTTTCAGACGACCTTGAAGCCGTCCCGTTCTTTAAAAAGCCTTGTCCGTATTGTTGCATTTGTCCGCAGTTGCCGTATGTCTGATATGGTTTTACGGCTGGATGATGTGGTTCGGGCTGGCGGCGTTGGCGGGCAGTTTTGTCCACGCTTGGCGCGTGGTGAATTTGCGGACAGCGGGTGCGGTAAAGAAAAATCGCCATCGACCGCCATGCGCGCGCTTCCGTATTTTGCGGAGACGGAGAAGGGCAGGGCGCGGTGTTGGACGGTGCGACGATGCTGACTCCTTACGCGTTGTTTTTTTGCAGTGGAACGCCGACGGCAAAACGATACGGCAATGCGTTACACCCGATATGGCGGATAAAGAATCTTACCGTCGTCTGAAAGTTTGGGCGCGCTGGTGTCAGACTCAGGATGCCGAGCATCCGCTTTAATTCAACACGGCGGTTTCCCGTCTTGTTCTCATCAAATTAAACCCAATATAAAAACAGTCCACACAAGCAGCCGAAGCCGCCCCATTATTCGAAACGACGGTTTCAGACGACCTTTTAAAAAACGAAACACACATGAAAACATTACAAGACTGGCTCTCGCATTTGGAAACCGCCCACAGCGGTGGCTTAATCGACATGGGCTTGGAACGCACGGGTGAAGTGAAAAAACGCATGAAACTCGAGCCGCAATGCCCCGTCGTCGTCGTTGCGGGAACAAACGGGAAAAGGTTCGGTCTGCGCCTACCTGACGCAGATTTACAAACAGGCAGGCTTCAAAGTCGGTACGCTGACCAGTCCGCATTTATTGCGTTACAACGAACGCATCGCCGTCAACGCCGAGCCGGTTTCAGACGACCTCATCACCGCTTCCTTCGAGCGCATCGAAGCGGCGCGCAGCGAAATATCGCTGACTTATTTTGAATTCAATGCCTTGGCGGCGGTCGATATCTTCATACGCGAACAAGTCGATGTGATGATATTGGAAGTCGGCTTGGGCGGACGTTTGGACGCGGTCAATGTGTTCGACTGCGATTGCGCGGTGGTTACCAGCGTGGATTTGGACCATCAGGCGTTTTTGGGCGATACGGTCGAGCAGGTCGGCTTTGAAAAAGCAGGCGTGTTCCGCAGCGGCAAACCCGCAATCTGTGGGCAAAACCCTGCGCCCGAATCGTTGGTCGCACACGCCGAAGCCATAGGCGCGAAACTGCTGATGGTGCAGCGCGATTTCGATTTTTTTCCTCATTGGAAAAACATCCAATGGAACTACCGCTTCCATCCGCAGCATTCAGACGACCCCGCACGCAACCGCAATTCCCTGCCGTTCCCCGCATTGCGCGGCGCATACCAGCTTTCCAACGCAGCCTGCGCGTTGACCGTGTTGGAATGTTTGAACGAAAAATTGCCGGTGGACATCGGCGCCATCAAGCGCGGATTGCTGCTGGTTGAAAACCCCGGGCGCTTCCAAGTTCTGCCCGGCCGTCCGCTGACCGTTTTGGATGTCGGACACAACCCCCACGCCGCCCGCGCCTTACGCCGCAGCCTGATTAATTTGGCGTTTGCGCAAAAACGCACCGCCGTGTTCAGCATGCTGTCCGACAAAGACATAGACGGCGTGTTGGAAATCGTTAAAGACCAGTTTGACGAGTGGTATATCGCGCCTTTGGACGTGCCGCGCGGCATGACGGCGGAAGCCTTGCAGGCGAAACTGGAAGCACAAAAATATCGAAAAATATACAAACTTTTTACCTCCGTTCGCGAGGCGTACCGCGCAGCTTTGGCTAAGGCGGGCGAAAATGATAGAATCGTTGTTTTTCGGCTCATTTCATACCGTTGCCGACGTGATGGCGGCGTTGTAAAAGGAAATCTCCATGTCTGACAATAAGCAAAATGAAGTTCTGACCGGTTACGAACAGCTCAAACGCCGCAACCGCCGCCGCTTGGTTATGGCATCGGGGTTGGTGGCGGCATCGACTGTTTTATTGGGCGTCGCCCCTGTCCACCGGACCGGAAAACAAGCCAGAAGAAGAAAACGCCCAAACTACAACCATCCAACAGAATAATGCCAACGCAGAACCTGCCAACTTGGCGGATGCGACCGTGTTGGAACCTTCTACCAAAGAAGATTTGGAAGCAGCGGCAGAAGCGGCTAAAAATGCCGATGCCGAAGTAGCGGACAAACCGCAGGAAACCGCCGCGCCGGAGCAAAATGCGCAAGCCGAGCCGCAACCTGATGCGCCGCCAGCCGCGCCCGAAGATGTAGGTCCGCCTTTGGTGCTGATTAACGATACGTTGTCAGACAGCGACATCAAAGGTTTGGAAGAGTCTGAGAAAATCCAAAAAGCCGAAGCCGCCAAACGCGAAGCAGCCGAGCGACGCGCGGAAGAGCGCCGCCGTAATCGTGAAGAACAACGTAAAAGCGCAGCAGCTTCAAGCCCAAGAAGCAGCGGAACGCGAAGCCAATGCCGCCGCCCGCAAACGTGCGCTTCAAGCTGCCAAAGCCGAGAAGGCGGAACGTGCCGCCGCAGCCGAACGCAACAAGCTGGCACAGTTGGAAAAAAAGCCGAGAAAGCCGTTGCCGAACGTAAGGCGTTAAAAGCCAAAGAAGAAGCGGCGGCGAAACACAAAGCGGCAGCGGAAAAAGCCAAAGAAGCCGTCACGGCATCCGCATCCGAACCTAAAGAAAGAATTCGGGTAGATGCTTCCAAATACGAAAAAAATCGAAACAGCCGGCAAAAAAACTTCCGCAGTAAGGGAAGCAGAAGCGAAAGTTGCCAAAGCCAAAACAGAGCAGACAGCCAAGGCAGAGAAAACCGCTACCGCTACTGCCGAAAGGTCGTCTGAAAAGGCAAAAACCAAAACCGCCGAAGTCAAATCAGGTAAAAAAAGCCGCCATTCAGGCAGGTTATGCTGAAAAAGAACGCGCCTTGAGCCTGCAACGCAAAATGAAAGCGGCAGGTATCGACTCAACCATTACCGAAGTGATGACGGATAAAGGCAAGGTTTACCGTGTCAAATCAGGTGCATACAAAAACGCCTACGAAGCCGAACGCGACTTGAACAAACTGCGCGTACACGGCATTGCCGGACAGGTAACCAATGAATGATATTCCGTTAGCCGACATACTCGCCTTCGGCGTGATTGCGGCGTGTATCGTGATGTCGATGATACGCGGCGTCATTGCCGAAGCGGGTTCGCTGTTTGCGTGGGTGATTTCCTTTTTGTTGGCTAAAACGTTTGCCGTTCCGTTTTCGGAAGTGGCGTTCAAATCGATTCAACCGCGCGCCTTGGGCGTTGCCATTTCGTTTGTCGTGATTTTTCTTTTTGGCGCGTTTTTTTACAGCAGTTTTTACGCACCATACTGACCAACGCAGCGTCATCGATGGGCTTGGGCAGCGTCAACAGAGTATTGGGCGGCGTGTTCGGCGCAGCCAAAGGCGTGTTGCTGGTCACTTTGGCGGTCATGGTCTGCGCCCACACCGATTTGCCGGAAACGGAAGATTGGCAAAGCTCGTACAGCATTCCTTATTTTCAATCATTGTCTGAAGTCATCATGCCTTATCTGCCCGGTCAGAAGGAAAAGGCGGAAGATAAGGCGGAATCGTAAATCCACCGGTTTCAGACGACCCCTGATTACATCAAAGGTCGTCTGAAACCGGTTTTTATTGGGATATATTGTTATATAGAGAGTTAAGTTTAAACACCTGCACAGCTTTACTTTTACTCTGGTTTGAAAAGAATAATTTTTTATTGAGTTATCAGGGTAATAAGTGAAATAGTTTTATACATTTTGCTGTCGGCAACCTCATTGCCTTGCTCTGATTTATTTTTTAGATCAAATTTCTGCGAAGATCCGTTATAAGAATTGCAAAAATAAAAATCCCCACTGAAAAGTGGGGATTTTGTTTTGCAATTCTTTTTGCTTAACCTTTACGGGCAGGCAATTTTTCTTTAATGCGGGCCGCTTTACCGGTCAGGCCGCGCAGGTAGTACAGTTTGGCGCGACGGACGTCACCGCGGCGTTTTACTTCGATTTTTTCTACGGTAGGGGAGTAGAGTTGGAAGGTACGCTCAACGCCTTCGCCGCTGGAAATTTTGCGGACGATGAAGTTGCTGTTCAAGCCGCGGTTACGACGGGCGATAACAACGCCTTCGTAAGCTTGCAGACGGCTGCGTGAACCCTCTACTACGCGTACGGAAACGACTACGGTGTCGCCCGGTGCGAATTCGGGGATTTCTTTGTTCAGGCGAGCGATTTCTTCTTGCTCTAATTGTTGAATCAGGTTCATTGTTTTTTTCCTAAATTATGATTGGATTTCCTGTTGCTCTTGCAAGATTTCTTTTAAGAGGCGGGATTCCTTTGGGATTAAACTGCGCTTTTCCAGCAGGTCTGGTCTGCGCTCCAGGGTGCGCCGCAGCGATTGTTTCAACCGCCATTCGGCTATCAAGCCATGATTGCCCGAACGCAATACGTCAGGGACGGTCATGCCTTGGAATTCTAAAGGTTTGGTGTAATGGGGGTAGTCTAATAGGGTCGTCTGAAAACGAATCCTGCTCGGCTGACTGTATGTCGCCCAATACGCCGGGTATCAGTCTGAGTACGGCATCCATCAGCATCATGGCGGGTAGCTCTCCGCCGGAAACGACAAAAGTCGCCTATGCTGATTTCTTCATCTACGCTGCTTTGCAGTAGGCGCTCGTCAATTCCTTCGTATCGTCCGCAAAGCAGTATGAGATGCGGGGATTTTGCAAGTTCTACGACTTTTTTTGTGGGTCAGTGGTTGACCTTGCGGGCTAAGGTAGATGACTTTTGCAGGTGCTGAAGATGTTTGTTTGGCTTCTTCTATCGCTGCTTGTAGCGGCGGCGCCATCATAATCATTCCCGGACCTCCGCCAAAGGGGCGGTCGTCAATATAGCCGAGTTTGTTGTCGGCGAATTTGCGGGGATTGATGGCTTGGAATTGCCAAAGGTTTTTGTTTTTTTGCGCGACCGGTTACGCCGTATTCGGTAATGCTGTCGAACATTTCGGGGAAGATGGTGATGGCTTGAATCAACATCAGTAGTCTAAGCCCCAGTCGGCGGTAATGGTTTTGCCTTCGGTATCGACGGTTTCGATGTAGTTGGATACGAACGGGATCAGAATTTGACCATGTTCGCCATTAATCATCAAAACATCGTTGGCGCCGGTTTCCATCAGGTTTGTGACTTTGCCAAGCACGATATTGTCTTTGTTGACAACGGTCATGCCGACTAAATCTGCCCAATAATATTCGTCTTCCTCGGTGGGGGCGAATTCTTCTCGGGGGATTTCGATGGTATAGCCGCGCAGGGCAAAAGCTTGATCGCGATCGTCTATGCCTTCGAATTTGACCTGAAGCTCTCCGCTGACGATTTTGCCGGCTTCGAGTGTTACGTTCAGGGTTTTACCGTCTTTGCTTAACTGCCACTCAGGGTAGTCCAGGAGGCTGTCGGCGTATTCTGTATTGGCGGCTATTTTGAGCCAGCCTTTGATGCCGAATACGCCTTTGATGTAGCCCATGGCTACCCGTTGTCGAGTGTCGGTCATAGCAAGATTAGCCGGTGATTAAGCAGCAGCTTTTTGTTCTTTGATCAGTTTTGCAACTGCGTCGCTGACTTGTGCGCCTTGGGCGATCCAGTGGTTCAGGCGGTCGGCTTGGAGGCGTACGCGCTCTTGTTTTTTTCATTGGCAACAGGGTTGTAGAAAGCCAACGCGCTCAATGAAGCGGCCGTCGCGGCGGTTGTGGGAGTCGGCAACGACTACGTGGAAGAAGGGACGGTGTTTAGAACCACCGCGAGCCAAACGGATAACTACCATTTTGAGTCCTTTTGAGAAAAATCGGATAGATAAGAAACCGCTAATTTTAGGATATTTTGCGTTGTTCATGCAAGTTTTTTTATTTGTTTTTTTGTTGCTGTTTTGCGGAGTGGTCAGGTTGAGGCGTGCTTGGCACAAAGTGTTGTCTTCTTCTGAAGGGGTGATGGTAAAGCCTGATTTTTTTCAGCAAGTTTAAGCATAGGGGTGTTGGATTTGAGTATTTGGGCACTCATGACGCGGTAGCCTTGTTGTGTTGCCGATTGGATAATCAGCTTCATCATTTCCGCTGCCAACCCTTTGCCGCGCACGTTTTCGGCAAGTGTGATGCCGAATTCGCATTCGTTGCGGTTGATACGGCTGAAGCGGCTGACGGCGACGATGAGGTCGTCTGAATTGCGCGCCGTCCATGCGGCTTCGCTGTGGTAGTCGAGTTTGCTGAAGCGTGCGAGGGTGGGGATGGGCAATTCGTTGGTATGGGTCATAAAGCGGGTGTAGCGCGCTTGCGGAGAGAGGCTGCGGACGAATTGTTGCTTGGCTTCCGCGTCTTCGGGAGTGAACGGGTGGATGGTTACGGTTTCGCCGTTTTTTTGAGGGTAAGCGTAGCAGGATGCTCGGTCGGATAGGGGGCGAGCACGTTTTTGGATGGGGGCTTCGCTTTCGGTTTTTGCGCCTAAAAGTTCGGCGGCGGCTTCGCCGGTGTTGCGGAGGAACTCGGCGGCAGTCGGATTTTTGCTGCGCAGGTATTCTGCTGCGGTCTGTACTTTGGCGGCGGCCTGCTCGAGCTTGAGGGTGGCTATATTGGTTGGTTTGTTTTTCGGGGAAGGACGTTCGTCAGCATGCAAGACAAAGTCGCTGCTGTATTGGTCGCCGTTGAGGTTGAGCAGGATTTCGCCGATGTATTGCTGCCGTTGGCTGAGTGTGTTTAGGGTGTGCAGGAGCTGGTTGAGGGTGTGTGTATTGTCGAGTTGGGCGAAACGGGCGATGTGTTCGCTGTCCAGCGTAGAGAACGGCGGGAGCGCGGCGGTGGTTCTGCCTTGATGGCATACGGTCAGGATGTCGCCATAGACGGTATGGCGTTGGAAACGGAATTGCACGGCGTTATGCACGGTGTGCTGATAAGCCGGCAGGCACAGGGCTTCGGCAAGCAGGGGCAGATCTTTTGAGGCGAGGGCTTTGGTAATGTTTCTTGCTTGCGGGGTTTTCAGACGACCTTTTTTGGGCGTGGCGAGGCGTAGCTGCTCTTTTTGCAGTTGGTCGGCAATGTTGCGGAACGATACGGCTTGCAGGGCTTGTTCGGGATGGTTGAAATGCAAGAGGTCGTCTGAAAAGCGGCTGCTGACAAGCAGGGGTTTGGCAGTGTGTTTCGCCAGCATGCTCAAGGTGCGGGTCAGATTTTTTTCGTCAGGACTGTCGGTCGGGGCAACGATGGCGAGCAGGGCTTCGGTATGGGTATTTTTGAAGGTGTTGGCTGGCGATGCTGTGGTAATGGGCGGGCGTGGGTGTGCTGCCGATGTAGCCTTGGCGGATGTGCGGCTGCTTGGTGGGGAATTGGAGTTTTAGGGTTTTGGGGGGCACAGGGTTTCCAGCCACTCGGCAGGGGTGTCGGACATGATGTCGATGCTGTTCAGAGGAGGAAGGTCGGATAAACGCGCGTGCAGGGCGGCTTCGAGTTCGCTGCTGCTGAATGTGGCGAGGAAGTTGCAATGGCGCGCGAGGCAGCGTAACACGGCTTTTTCGGTGTCGTCCGAACGGTGGGTAACGTGGAGGATGAGCGGGGTGTGGCGGGTGAAATGGCGGATGGCGCTGAACAGGTTGCGCTGGTTTTCGGCTGGGTTGTGTTCGATAACGGCAACTTTGGTGTGGCGGTTGTGGCCGAAACGGTTGAGCCAGTCGGCAGAGGTGGTGGGGCTGAGCGGATAGTTGAGGCTGATGTGGCGTGAAATGCCCTGTCCCATTTTTTTGCAGCATGAGGTTGATTTCGCTGCTGACGGAGGCGTGTCCGGTCAAAAGGGCGGTGTAGCCTGCCGGATGGTCGGGTTGAGAACTGATGTTGAGGCTTTGCGATGGAAGCTGCACGCCCGCGGGGCTGCACACGCTGATGTTGAGTTCGTTGCCGTGGTGTTTTTTTTGATGGCGGCTTCGGCGGTGTGCCATTCGTCGTCGGACAGGCTTTCCCAGTCTTGGATGAGGATGATGTGGCCGAACTGTTTTTTGCGGCAGGATTTGAACAGGGCGTCGTAGCTGTCGGGCGGCGTTACGGCGATGACGAGGTCGGCGCTGCCGGGGATTTTGTTGAGGTTGGTGTAGGAGGTGAGTCCGGCAACCGTGCGGTGGCGGAGGTTGACGGGTGTGATTTGACCTTGAAACGGTGCGCTCAGGAGGTTGCTCAGGATGCGTTCGCCCAAGCTGTATGGGCGTTCGCTCGCGCCCACGAGAATGATGTGGTTGGGCATGAAGAAGTAGCCGGACATGGATTGGGCGGACATGGTGCCTCCTTTTCGGTGTGTGGACGCTGCGTTTCAGACGACCTTTCGGGCGGTTTGGGTTGGAAGGGGTGTGTGATGAGTGAACGGGATTGGGCGTTCGTTGTTGGTTTTGTTATCAATGGATAGTCTGTTTCGCTGCTCTTTATGGCAGAACATGCAGACTTTAAATGATTTAATTATTCACTTGCATTATATATGACAAATGGCATAAAAGGTCGTCTGAAAGGCGGGAACGTAAGGGTTTGTTCTTTTTAGACGACCTTTTGTAGGCTTGGGGTGTGGCAATTTGTTTATAGTGGATTAACTTTAAACCAGTACGGCGTTGCCTCGCCTTAGCTCAAAGAGAACGATTCTCTAAGGTGCTGAAGCACCAAGTGAATCGGTTCCGTACTATCTGTACTGTCTGCGGCTTCGTCGTCTTGTCCTGATTTAAATTTAATCCACTATACAAACCCCGATGGGCAACATTCATGGTCAAGAGTTTTTAGGATGCGGCTTTTCCGTTTTGCCGTTCACTTTCTTTTTGGGCAGGATAAAGTGCATTTTCAAACCATTCGGCTTGATGTTTTCAGCCATGATTTTGCCGTTGTGCTGCTCCATGATGTGTTGGGTCAGGGCAAGGCCTAAGCCGGTACCGGGTTTGCTGGCGCTGGAGTCGGCACGGTAAAAGGCGGTGAAAATGTGCGGCAGTTGCATTTCGTCCACGCCGGGACCGTTGTCGGTAACGTCCACAATCCAATGCTTGCTGTCTTGTCCGATATTGACTCGGATGGTGCTGCCTTCAGGGGCTGTAATTGATGGCGTTGCGGATAACGTTGTCAAACGCGCGGTACAAATAGCCTTCGTTGGCGCAGACCGTGGCATTTTCGGGGATTCTGGGTTCGACCGAGAGGGTAACGGTTTGTTTGTTCTGCTGGGCGATGCTTTGGTTGTCTTCCACGATGTTTTTTTCAGGAAGGGGACGAGCTTCAGGCTTTCTTTTTCCAGCGGGATGTTGGACGTTTCCAAACGGGAAAGCGTCAGCAATTCGCCAACCAAGGTATCCATGCGGGTCAATTCGCCTTCCAGCCTTTTTCAGATATTGTTCCTGCTTTTGCGGCTGCGCCTGAATCAGTCCGACAATCGCCTGCATACGCGCCAAAGGGGAGCGCATTTCGTGGGAGACGTGGTGCAGCAGGTGGCGTTCTTTGGCAACGAGTTTTTTTCCAGTTTTTCCGCCATTTTGTCGAACTGGATGGCAAGGTGGGACAATTCGTCGTCACGGTCGTCCACTTGCTGGGAAATACGTGTTTCAAGTTCGCCGTTTGCCACCCTATCCATGCCGCTGCCCAAGATTTTTGATGGGCTTGGTAATGTTACTGGCGAGGATGTACGCCATCAGCAGACCGACGACGATGATGAAGGAGAGGATGATAAATTCATGCCAAATCGGGGCGAGCGGTAGGCCCGGGATAAAGAGCGGGCTGGGCAGGCGTTGCGCCTGATGGCTGTCCCAGCCTTTGATAAAGAAGAGGTATTCTTCGCCGAAACGGTCGTATTCGATGTGTGCCAAATCAGAATTGGGATTATTGATGGCAAACACGCGGGCGCGTTCGATGGTGTGGTTGTCGATGTTGCGGTCGAGGATGTCTTTTTTTCTCGTCGCCCAAAATGACGTAAACGGAATTGGAGACGGGGCTGTCTTCCCATTCCGCCAAAATTTCGCGCGCACCGCTGTCCCCGCGCGCCCTAAAGGCGGAGAGGATGCTGTTCATCAAAGTGGTTTCGATGGTGCGGCGTTGGTTGAATTGGTTTTCGGCGAGGGTATTTTGCACCAGCCAAAAAGAAAAACTCGCCACAAAGATTGCGCAGACGATGACTGCGCAAAATGTGGCGAAGATGCGTTGAAACAGTTTCATTGATCTGTTTTATCTTTAGTTTTTAACAAACAGGTAGCCCAAGCCCCGTACGGTCTGAATCAGCGAGGCATCGCCCAGTTTGTGGCGGATGCTGGAGATGTGGACGTCGATGCTGCGGTCGAATTTTGCCAGTTTGCGGTCAAGCGCTTCGATGGACAAAGTTTCTTTGCTGACAACTTGTCCGGCATGGCGCATCAGGACTTCGAGCAGGTTGAACTCGGTGCTGGTCAGCTCAAGCGGAGTGTCTTTGATGGTCGCCTGACGTTTGGCAGGGTACAGGACGACGTCGCTGACGGAAATGCTGTTTGGCGCGTTGTTCGGCTCGCCGCTTTGTTGCGCACGGCGCAGGATGGCGTTGATGCGTGCCAACAGTTCGCGCGGGGTGCAAGGTTTCGGAACATAGTCGTCCGCACCCATTTCCAATCCGATGATGCGGTCGATGTCGTCGCCTTTGGCGGTCAGCATGATGATGGGAACGGTGCTTTGGGAGCGGACGTTTTTCAATACGTCCAAGCCGTTCATTTTCGGCATCATGGAGTCTAATACGACGACATCGTACTGGCCGGTCAGGATTTCGTGTACACCGGCTTCGCCGTCCGGAACGCTGTGGACGTTCAATCCTTCGGCGGTAAGGTATTCGGTGAGCAGTTCAGTCAGCAAAGCGTCGTCATCTACGAGTAATACGCGACTCATGGGATTTCCTTTTCGTGATTGTATGCGCTGCGCAAACCCGAAATAAACGGGTGCGGCGGATAGTGATGGCTAATCTTAACACGCATTTTGAGTTTTTTGATAGCTTGTTTTCCTATGCTTTTGCGCTTTTTTTGCATTGCAGGGACGCTGTCTTTACATTTTCAGACGACCCCTGTACCAAATCCCCAAAATATACGCCAGATACGCGCCAAACGGGCGGCAAAATGATGCCGGTAAAGGCTGCGTTCGAGAAAGGACGAGGGATTCTATAGTGGATTAACTTTAAATCAGGACAAGGCGACGAAGCCGTAGACAGTACAGATAGTACGACAAGGCGAGGCAACGCCGTACTGGTTTAAAGTTAATCCACTATAAAACAGGTCGTCTGAAAACGTATTCAGCTTTCAGACGACCTGTTTGATGTTAGAATGATTGTTTATATTGATGAATGAATCACAAGGGGCTTGTCGATATGTCCTTATCCATTGACGAACAGCTTTTGCCGCACCGCAATGCCATCGATGAAATCGATGCCGAGATTTTGCGCCTGTTGAACGAGCGCGCAGGCCATGCGCACGCCATCGGCGAATTGAAAGGAACGGGCGCGGTGTACCGTCCCGAGCGCGAAGTCGCGGTATTGAGGCGGATTCAGAGTTTGAACGAAGGCCCGCTGCCTGACGAGTCCATCGCAAGACTGTTTCGCGAAGTGATGAGCGAATGCTTGGCGTTGGAGCGTCCGCTGACGATTGCCTACCTCGGTCCGCAGGGAACGTTTACCCAGCAGGCAGCCATCAAACATTTCGGCCATGCCGCCCATACCGCCGCATTTCAAACCATAGACCAATGTTTCCGCCAAGTCGAAACGCGGCAGGCGGATTATTTGGTTGCGCCGGTTGAAAACTCGACCGAAGGTTCGGTCGGACGCACTTTGGACTTACTGGCGGTAACCGCATTGAAAGCCTGCGGCGAAGTCATTGTCCGTATCCATCATAACCTCTTGCGTAAAGGCACGCACGAATTGGGCGGCATCACAAAAGTCATCGCACACGCCCAAGCGCTGGCGCAATGCAACGACTGGCTCGGACGCAACCTGCCCAACGCCGAACGCATCGCTGTTTCCAGCAACGGAGAGGCGGCAAGACTGGTGGCAGAATCAGACGACCCCAGTATCGCCGCCATCGCAGGGCGTACTGCGGCCGATATTTATCATTTGAACTATGTCGCCGAATGTATCGAAGACGAGCCGAACAACACCACGCGCTTCTTGGTTATGGGGCATCAAGATACAGGCAGCAGCGGCAAAGACAAAACCTCGCTGGCAGTCTCCGCGCCCAACCGAGCCGGTGCCGTCGCCGCGCTGTTGCAGCCGTTTACCGAATCGGGTATTTCAATGACCAAGTTCGAAAGCCGCCCAAGCAAATCCGCGCTGTGGGAATACCTGTTCTTCATCGACATCGAAGGACATCAGAACGACGAAAAAGTCCAAAACGCACTGCGGCTCTTGAGCGAACGCGCATCGTTTGTCAAAGTCATTGGTTCCTATCCGGCAGCCGTTTTGTGATGTAGAAGGAATGAAGAAGGTCGTCTGAAAACTGAACTGCACCCCAAAAGTTGGACATCCCCTCCAACTCACAAGGTGCAGTTTTTTTATGAGCAAATATACATTACACTTCAAATACCAAGCCGTACTCCACTACCTGCATATACGCAGCCAACAGCGTACCGCAGACCACTACGGCATTTCCCGAACCCACCTGAGACGATGGATACGCGCCTATCAAGAAGGCGGTATCGGCGCACTCGAACATCCCCAATCCAAAACCATGCCCCAACATCGAAAAAACCCCTTCATCGCAGATAAACCCGACCAAGAAAAAACGCAGGCAGAGCTTATCGAAGAGTTGTGCTATATGCGCGCAGAGGTCGCCTACCTAAAGGAGTTAAAAGCCCTCAGCCAAAAAGCAGACCGCAAAGGACAAAAGCCAAACCGTCCAAACACTGAGGGCGCAACACCCGCTCAAATACCTGCTGCACATCGCAAACCTGCCCAAAAAGCAGCTTTTACTACCACCACCAAGACCGACCCGATCCCGACGCAGCCGACAAAGCCCTCCTCGTCGAAACCTACCGGCGGCATAAAGGACGCTACGGACAAAAGGCGCATTGCCGCCGCATTGAGTTGGAACCGCAAAAAAAGCGGCGCGGTTGATGAAGCAGATGGAACTGAAAGCCCTCATACGGGCGAAAAAAAGCCTACCGCCATCCCGCCATGGGCGAGATATCGGAACACCTCCTCAAACGCCGGTTCAAAGCCCGAAAGCCCAACGAAAAAAATGGCTGACCGACGTTACCGAACTCAAAGGGAAGGACGGCAAACTGTACCTCTCGCCAATCTTGGACTTGTTCAACCGCGAGATCGTCGCCTACGCTATGAGCCGCAGAGCCGACAGCGAAATGGTGAAGGAAATGCTCGAAAAAAAGCCGCCCCCGTCTGACTGATAAAGGAACGATGCTTCATTCGGACCAAGGTGTACTGTACCGTACGGCGGGATATAGGGAATTGCTTGCGGAGCATTCCATGGTTCAAAAGCATGTCGCGAAAGGCGAACTGTTGGGACAATGCGCCGATGGAAAGCTTCTTTGCGGTGTTGAAGACGGAGTGTTTCTATAACGCAGGTGAATTGACGGTAGATGAATTGATGAAGCAGATAGATGACTATATGGATTACTACAACCGGGAGCGTTGCAGTTTGAAATTGAAAAAAAGCTGAGTCCTGTCTCATACAGAACCCAGCTTGCACAGAGCGCCTGAATAGGCTTTTTATGAGTGTCCAAGATTTGGGGGCCAGTTCAAACTGAGATACGGGTTTTCAGACGACCTTTTTTTACGCCTTTAACTTGTAGCATCTTCAGTCAGTCCATTGGGCAGCCCACCCTTTCAATAAACGGTGGCGTTTTTCAAATGTCCGACGCAAGGTCGGTAGTCCGATTAGCCGGTCAACCGTTTTTCCCAGCCCGAAAGTAAATTCCACCGTATCCGTCACGCAGGTACGTCCACCGGAAAATTTGAATTCATGCGTATGGCGGAAGGAGCGGTAAATCCCCTTCAACATCAGGTCGGTAAACGATTGGTTCGGCTCAAGCGAAATGATTTCGGCGCGATGCCGCAACCAAATCCCGCAAACTCTGTATCTGAAATCCAAAAATATCTCCCCGCGCCCAGTATTCCTTTTTCCGACAGCCATTGCACGTCAAACGGGAACTGACGGGCAAATCCGTGTCGGGAAGTGCAGTAGCGGAATATCGGTTCGAGCGGCGCATCCAGCCGGACGCTGCGGGTGTAAGTCAGCATAGTATCTACCGTTGTGGGTAAATATGGGGATGTTGATAAGAGTGGTGCGGTTGGTATCAGTTCATAATGGGATTGAACGGCGTGGGTTGGTTTTGTATGGATAATGGAATAAATAAAGGTCGTCTGAAAATTTTCAGATGACCTTTGAGGTAATTAAAATCACAAACTGAAGAGATTGGTTTAGTCCTCTTCAATTTGCAGAAATTCTAACCATGCTTTTTTTGTTATTTTTCTAATTGTTTTAATTCAATATCAGTATCAGGTTTATTTGTATTCTCTTGGTAAGTTTTTTTATTTTTTTCTCGTTAAGGCTTTTAATATATTTATTTTTTTCCATGTGTCAAAAATCATCATTGGTAATCTCAATGTCAGAGAATTCTAAGTCATCAAGTCTAAATGGAGACTGTTTTTTTAAGTTTAGTATGTTTGTTATATTCTGTCTTAATGCGATAATAATCATTAATAATAATATACAGTTTTTTTGTGAAAAATTTTTTTTATGTATTCTTCTTGAGTTTCCTTATATTTTTTTAAGTATTTCTTTATGGATTTATCTATAGATTGATCGAGCTGTTCTCTGAATTTAGGTTTTTAATTTTTTTAAGAATGCTATTCTCTCCTAAAGCATCTGATGTATTTGTGTAACTGGTTAGAATGAGAAAGTGAATAATCTTATCTTGCGGGTTGTTTTTTTACGAAATTTCCTACTTCTGAAGAATCTAATATTCGTTCTACAGTTTTTAAATCTAATTGTAATTGTTCCAGTAGTTTATATCTATTTAATAAACCTTGAAAAACTATAAGGTGTTTCTAAATCTTTATTCTCTGAGTATTTATCTGGTGTTAGGCAGTATAATGCCAAGAGTTTGAGTATTTCATTTGGTATGAAGGAGCGAAGGATATCGCTATATAATTGTTCTTGAATATTAATATATTTTTGTACTAATTTTTTTGTCTAATTTCTACACTATTTTCCAAAAAAATCTTCTATTTTTTTATTTTAGTATTTTTTTCTCATCATTATTGGCTGGCTCTTTGTTCTCATCTCTTTTGGATAGGCTTATACAAATAAATTTAAGCATTTGAAATAGTAAATCAAAATATCCTTTTAGGGTGTGGTTATGATTTATAATTTCTATTGCATGATAATTACTCATTTCTTCGGATGGTGGCGTTTCAGTAATGGTATCAAGCCCTTTATAGCGACGTTCAATGTCCCCCGTTTATTTTATTGAGATCAGTTTCAACTTTTTTTCAATAATCTTATTATGCTGCTCCAGCAAAGAAAAAAATGTCGATTCAAATTGTTGCAGATTAAAAAAATTTCTGACTGGCGGCTTTGTTGTTCAGCCGTACGTTCTAATTCATCGCGTGTCGCTTTCATTTCTTGCGCTTGTTGATGAATGGTGTAGAGCAGGCCGATAAGGGCTAGGAAGCTGATGATGGGGTTCAGCGTACCGCCCAGATAATCACCGAATGTTCCCCATGTGGCAGGATCATTAGAAAGCTTGGCTAGGAAATTGTCTAATATGAAGGAGTTTGTATGTGAATTATTAATGAAATCTTCCCATGTGGAGTAATTACAAAACATAGGTGATATATTAAATTTCAAATAATAAAATGCTAAGGCAACAGCAAAAAAATAAAAAAAGCGAATCCGCCTAATACCCATAATAACCAGTTACATTTTAATTTCTCTTTTTACTCGTAATAACCAGCCAGGCTTACTTTGGTTTGTCATGATTATTATTCCTTTTTTTGTATTCATAAGGTCGTCTGAAAATTTTTTTCAGACGACCTTATTTCTATAAATTCGAATCAGCAATATCCATGCTGTCGTTTCCGCATATGGAGGAACTACGATGCAGGGATTTCCTAGTTTAATCTGCGGTATGTTTGGCGGGTATTCAGCCCAGCATCGCCAAAAGCTCTTCCTCGCTCAATACTGCCACGCCCAAGGCATTGGCTTTTTCCAGCTTGCTGCCTGCGGCTTCTCCGGCGACGACGTAGTCGGTTTTTTTGGACACGCTGCCGGAAACTTTACCGCCTGCGGCTTCGATCAAGGCTTGGGCTTGGTCGCGTTTGAGGGTGGGCAGGGTACCGGTTAACACAAAGGTTTTGCCTGCTACGGCTTCGTTTAGGGTCGTCTGAAACCGTTGCTTCTTGGTTTTCAGACGACGTTTGGGCGAAGAAGGTTTTCAGGTTTTCGAGCAGGGCGGCGTTTTGTGTTTCGCTGCGCCATGCTTGCCAGTCGGCGGGGAGGGCTTTGTCGGTTTGCAGGCCCTCTATGCTTTTGCCGGCGAGTTCCCATAAGGCTTGGGCTTTGTTTTCGCTGATTTTGAAACCAGGCAGGCGGGCAATCCAGCGTTGCGGCTCGGCATGGCGGGCGGGCGGGATGGTAACGGCTTGGGTTTGCGGGGGCAACGCCTGCGGCGAGCAGCTCGTCTATCATCGCCTGTTGCGCGTCTTGGGCGAAGAAGTGGGCGATGGAGCGGGCGACGACGGTGCCGATGTCGGGCAGGCAGGCGAGGATGGGTTCGGGTGCGCGGCGGACGTGTTCCAGCGAGCCGAATGCCTGCGCCAGCGTTTTGGCGGTGCGTTCGCCGACGTGGCGGATGCCGAGCGCGAACAGGAAGCGGGCAAGTTCGGGCGTTTTGCTGGCTTCTATGCCTGCGAGGATGTTTTCCGCCCACTTGGTCGGTTGTTTTTTTGCCGTTTTGGGTGTTGGATTCAGACAGGTCGCCTGAAACCGTTTCGGCGTCGCCGTTTTCGTTTTCAGACGACCCTTTATCTGCCGTTTCCTTCATTTTTTGCAAGGTCGGGATGTCGAGGCGGTAGAGGTCGGCGAAATGGCGGACGAGGTCTTGGGCGACAAGCTGTTCGATTTGTTTTTGACCGAGGCCGTCGATGTCCATGGCTTTGCGTGAGGCGAAGTGGATTAAGCCTTGCGCGCGTTGTGCCTGACAAAGCATGCCGCCGCTGCATCGGGCGACGGCTTCGCCTTCTTCGCGTTCGATTTCGCTGCGGCAGATGGGGCAGTGGGTTGGCAGGCGGTAGGGCTTGTGGAGCGGAACGGATTGGGTTTGATTGGCGGACGGTGTTTCGGCAAACAGGTCGTCTTGCTGATGCTTGAGGTCGTCTGAAACGGCAACGGCGGTTTCCTGCATCGGGCGGCGTTCGAAAATCACGCGCACGACTTCAGGAATCACGTCTCCGGCGCGGCGCACGACGACGGTGTCGCCAACGCGCACGTCTTTACGCGATACTTCGTCCTGATTGTGCAGGGTGGCGTTGGTGACGGTTACGCCGCCGACGAATACGGGTTGCAGGCGGGCGACGGGGGTAACTCGCGCCGGTGCGCCCGATTTGCACGTCTATGGCTTCGACGACGGTCAGGGCTTCTTCGGCGGGGAATTTGTGGGCAATCGCCCAGCGCGGCGCGCGGGAGATGAAGCCGAGTTCGCGCTGTTGCGCCAAGCTGTTGACTTTGACGACCATGCCGTCGATTTCATAGGGCAGCTCAGGGCGTTTTTGCTGCATTTGTTCGTAAAATGCCAATACTTCGCCGATATTTTTGAAACAGCCGAAATTGCCGTCGGGCAGGCTGAAGCCGAGTTCTCGGAAATAGGCGAGTTCTTGGATATGCTCTTCCGCGACGAAACCGCCTTGCTGACGGGCGATGGAGTAGGGGAAAAAAAGTGCAGTTTGCGTTGCGCGGTAATACGCGAATCAAGTTGGCGTAGGCTGCCGGCGGCGGCATTGCGCGGGTTGGCAAAGGGTTTTTTTGCCCGTTTTCGTTTTGTCTTTTATTGAGGGCGGCGAAATCGGCTTTGAGCATCAGCACTTCGCCGCGCACTTCGATGAGTTCGGGCGTATTTTCGCCGTGCAGCCGCAGGGGGATGTTGGCGACGGTTTTGACGTTTTGGGTAACGTCTTCGCCAGTCGTGCCGTCGCCTCGCGTCGCTGCCTGCACCAATACGCCGTCGCGGTAGAGCAGGCTGATGGCGAGGCCGTCGAATTTGGGTTCGATAACGTATTCGGGATTACCGCCGTCCAAGCCGTCGCGCACGCGTTGGTCGAAAGCGTACATTTCGGCATGATCGAACACGCCGTTTTTCATCTTGCGGGGAAAAAGGCGTTGGTCAGCGACAGCATCGGCACTTCGTGGCGCACTTCGGCAAATCCCGCCAGAGGCTCGCCGCCGACGCGCTGGGTCGGGCTGTCGGGCAGTTTGAGTTCGGGATGGTTTCGTTCCAACGCTTCGAGTTCGCGGAATAATTTGTCGTATTCGGCATCGGGTACGCTGGGCGCGTCGAGGGTGTAGTATTCGTAGGCGTAGCGGTTGAGGAGGTCGGTGAGGTGGCGGATGTGTTGTGCGGTCGGATTCATGGAGGAAGGTTTTCAGACGACCTTTGTCTGATATAGTGGATTAACTTTAAACCAGTACGGCGTTGCCTCGCCTTAGCTCAAAGAGAACGATTCTCTAAGGTGCTGAAGCACCAAGTGAATCGGTTCCGTACGATCTGTACTGTCTGCGACTTCGTCGCCTTGTCCTGATTTAAATTTAATCCACTATACATGATGGAACGGACAAAGGTCGTCTGAAAAGGATAAGTTGAAAACAGCTAAATTTTACCCGAAAAAAAGCGGATATGCCGTAACGACATATCCGCTTTGATTACATTTGATTTTAGGAAAACAGGCGCAGGGCTTGTTTGCTGCCGGGTTTGATGCCAACTTTGAGCATTTCTTCCTGACGTGCCAAGACGTAATTGCGAATGTCTTTGAGCCATTGGGTAGAAACTTCTTCCATTTTGTCGTTGACCAGATCCAAGCCCAACTGACCGGAGAGGCGTACCGCCAAGTCCATAAAGAGGTCGAAGGTTTTTTCGCCGGCGGGCGCATGCGGGATGTCGAGCAGCATGCTGAAGCCTTTGTAGGACTGGTTGTCTAAAAAGGGCGTTGGTAAACGCGTCGCCTGTGAGGCTGTGGATGGCAAACATCGGGCTGCCGGTTTGTCCGGTGTAGTGGAATGCGCCGTCTTCGCCCAATACGAAGCCGAGGTTTTCAACAGACGCGCGCAGTTCGACGCCGCTGATGTTGCTGTGTGAAACCAAGTGGATGGCGATGGTTTGATCGACGCGGGCGCAGAAGGTGTCCAATGCCTGCGCGACTTCGGTAAACGCTGCCAAATCGGTGTGGAGGACTTTGCCGCCCATCAGTTGGGCGAAGGTGTCAACTTGTTGGTTGAACTGTTGCAATTCTTCTTGGGTTGCCAAACCGTTGCGGCTGACTGCTTGCAGGCCGACAACGAAACCTTGGTAATACACGCTCGGAATCGGTTCGGCAACTTGGAAGCGGTCGTCCATGGTGCAGCCGATGATTTGGAAACGGTGGCGGTTGGACAGGCGGGGCAGGGCGTGCAGCTCTTGCGCTTCGGAGAGGGCGATGTAGGCGAGGTAGTCGAAGCGCGGGTCAAACCACGGCAATTCGACTTGAGACAATTCGTCCAAGCTGACCAAAGGTTGGTTGGCGGCGGACGGCAGGTTAACCGGCTCGTCACTGGCGGCTTGGGTGGTGATTTCGTTGTTCAGCCCGATGACGGTATGCTGTACCGGCTCGTCGGTAAAGTCGTCTTCAATCGCCAACTCGACATCGGTTTTGATGGCGGAAGGTTTGGCGAGTTTGGCTTTGGCGGCGAAGATTTCGTCTTGTTCTTGCAGATTGCGCAGCGCGGCTTCTTGGGCTTTGTTCGCTTTTTTGACGAACAGGCCTTTGCCGCCGGATTCTTTACCGTCGCGCACATGGCTGGTTTTACTGTTCAGGAGCGCGTCTTTGTCGGAGTGGCCGAACTGCTCGCGCACCTGTTTGCGGTATTGGTTTTCTTGGTACATATTGTAGGCGATGACGGCAAGGATGACTGCCAAAGCCTAAGACGATGAAAAATCATGGGTAATCACTTTTTTGTAAGAGCGGCATTCCGTCTTCGTTGCCTTTAGGCGGGTTTGCCTTTAGGCGGGTTTGCCTTTGGGCGGGTTTGCCTTTGGGCGGTATGCGGAATCGTATTGCCGCAAGTAAGTTCGTCGGAGTCGGACACGGATTGTCCCGTATGAACATTCGATTATAACGAAAAATAAACTTTTCTGACAGCAAATGCCGTGAATGATAGCCCAAAAATGAGGCTGGGTCGTCTGAAAAAAATGCTATATGGCATTTTTTTGAGCGATTAACGGACAACCGGGAAACCTGCTGCCTGCAATCTTTGCCAGTCGAAAAAAAGTGGCCGGGGTCGGTTTTGCGGTCGGGAGCGATGTCCTGATGACCGGTAACAGCGGTGATGGGGTAATGCCCGATCAACGCTTGCAGCAGGGTTTCCAGCGTTTGATATTGCACTTCGGCAAACGGCTCGAAATCGCAGCCTTCCAATTCGATACCGACCGAAAACGCATTGCACTTTTCACGTCCGCGAAACGACGACACGCCCGCGTGGTACGCCATATCGTCGCAAGAAACAAACTGCACCGCCTCGCCCTCGCGGGTGATCAGAAAATGGCTGGAAACGCGCAAGGTGTGGATGACGCTGAAAAACGGATGTTCGTTGGGGTTGATGCGGTTGGTAAACAGCTTTTCCACCGCGCCCGTCCCATATTCGAAAGGCGGCAGCGAAATATTGTGTAAAACCACCAGCGACACGACTTCTGATTCTGCACGCGGCTCGAAGTTCGGCGAAAACGCGCGGCGCGCAGGCTGCCACCAGCCTTGTTGCCAGCCAATGTCTTGACATTCGGACGGAAGATTCATATTCAGACGACCCTTTATTTCAGACGACCACTGAGGCGGAAAAAACATACGTCGGGCGGGCGTGCAGGGAAGAAGGCGCGCATTTCGGTTATACTGTCGCACGACGTTCACAAATCAAAAATCCTACCATGCTGAAAAAAATGTTGAAATGGTTTGCGGTATTTTTTGTTGCCGTTGCCGCCGTGTTCGCCGCCTTGCTGTTCGTTCCCAAAAGACAACGGCAAAGCATACCGCATCAAAATTGCCAAAAACCAAGGTATCTCTTCCGTCAGCCGTACGCTTGCCGAAGACGGAGTCGTTTACAACCGCCATGTGCTGGTCGCAGCCGCCTACCTGATAGGCGCACACAACAAACTCAACGCCGGCTCGTACCGCCTCCCTTCCAACATTTCCGCATGGGGCATTTTACAGAAAAATCCGCAACGGCAGACCCGATGCCGTTACCGTTCAAATCGTCGAAGGTTCGCGTTTTGCCACGATGCGTAAAAATCATCGACAACACCCCGACATCGAACACAAAACACGCGGCTGGAGCGATGCGGAACTCATGCAGGCAATTGCCCCCGACGCGCTCAGCAGCAATCCCGAAGGTCAGTTTTTCCCCGACAGCTATGAAATCGACGCAGGCAGCAGTGATTTGCAAATCTACCAAACCGCTTATCAAACCATGCAACGTCGTCTGAACGACGCTTGGGAAGATCGCCAAAGCGGATTGCCCTACAAAAAAATCCGTATGAAATGCTGATTATGGCGAGCCTGATTGAAAAAAAGAAACCGCCCACGAAGACGACCGCGCCCATGTTGCTTCAGTATTCGTCAACCGTCTCAACATCGGCATGCGCCTGCAGACCGATCCGACCGTGATTTACGGCATGGGCAGCGCGTACAAAGGCAAAATCCGCAAAGCCGACCTCCAGCGCGATACGCCGTATAACACCTACACCCGCAGCGGCTTAACCCCGACCCCCATCGCCCTGCCGAGCAAAGCCGCCTTTGATGCCGCCGCGCATCCGTCGAATGAAAAATACCTCTATTTCGTCTCCAAAATGGACGGCACCGGCTTGAGCCAGTTCAGCCATAATCTGGAAGAACACAACGCTGCCGTACGCAAATATATTTTTGAAGAAATAGGTTGAACTGAGCTTCAAGAGCATAAAGGTCGTCTGAAATTTTCAGACGACCTTTTATCTTTCGCAAGCCTTAAGCCGCTTCCCAATAATCGATATAAAGCTGCAATTCCATCTGATTGCGCCACTCGTTTGCCACAGGGCGGTAAACCGTGCGGATGTATTCGGGAATATCATCGGTACACCGCCAGAACATGGCTTCAAATTCGTAGCCGTCTTTTTGCAGCCAGACTTTTTTGTGTTTGCCCTCCGCGCCTAAAGGCTGCTGGCGGATGACGTGAAACTCGTCGGTAAAGCTCGGCGGCGCGAAGCCTTGTCCCCAAACGTGTCGGGCAAGGTTTTGCGCCTGTTCCAACGTGATGTCGCAGGCTTTCAGGCTGCCGTCGGTGATGAAGGTCTGCGACAAATCGTCTTCGCACACCATTTCGCGCACGGCTTCTTCAAAGGCGATCTGAAACGCGGGAATGTTGTGTTCGAGTATGCTCAAGCCCGCCGCCATCGCGTGTCCTCCGAATTTCAAAATCAAATCGGGGTGGCGTTTGGACACCAAGTCCAAAGCGTCGCGCAGGTGCAGGTTGGGAATGGAACGCCCCGAACCGCGCACTTCGCCGTTGTCCGCTGGGGGCGAACACGATGGTCGGGCGGTAGAAGCGGTCTTTGAGGCGGCTGGCGACGATGCCGACCACGCCTTGATGAAAATCGTCGCGGTAGGCGACCAGGGTCGTCTGACCTGAAGGCAGGGTTTCGGGAAAGGCGTTCAGCGCGTCTTGCAGCATGGACTGCTCGATTTCGCGGCGTTCGATATTGAGGTCGTTCAACTGCGCCGCCAATGCCTGCGCTTCTGCGTCGTCGCGCGCCAACAGGGCAGGCGATGCCGACCGACATATCGTCCAGCCGTCCGGCGGCGTTGATGCGCGGCCCCAGTGCAAAACCCATATCGAAAGGCTGCGCTTTGCGCCAGTCGCGCCGCGCCACTTCAAACAAGGCGCGGATACCGGGGCGCATCTTGCCCGAACGCATCCGTTTCAAACCTTGCGACACGAGGATACGGTTGTTGTGGTCGAGGGGAACGACATCGGCGACGGTGCCGAGTGCGACCAAATCAAAAAGTTCGCCCAGATTCGGCTCTTTAAGGTCGTCTGAAAAAAATAATTACGGTGGCGCAATTCGGCACGCAGCGCCATCAACACATAAAAAAATCACGCCCACGCCCGCCAGACTTTTTACTTGGAAAGCCGCAGCCTTTTTTTGGTTCGGATTGACGATGATGCAGTCGGGTACGGTTTCGGCGGGCAGGTGGTGGTCGGTTACGATCACGTCCAAACCCAATTCCTGCGCCCGCGCCACGCCTGTGATGCTGGCGATGCCGTTGTCGACCGTAATCAGCAAATCCACGCCTTGCGCGGCGGCGATTTCGGCAAGCTCGGGCGTCAAGCCGTAGCCGTGTTCGAAGCGGTTGGGTACGAGGAAATCCACAGTCGCGCCCATCGCCGCCAAGCCGCTCATGCCGACGGAACACGCGGTCGCGCCGTCGGCATCGTAGTCGGCGACAATCAGGATTTTTTTCCTTGCGCTCGATGGCATCCGCCAGACGGCGGGCGGCGGCTTCGCAATGCGTCAGCGATTGATAAGGTAGAAGGCCGGCGAGTTTGTCATCCAATTCAGCGGGACTCTGCACGTCGCGCGAGGCGCACAGGCGGGCGATTAAAGGGTCGGCGCCGGCGGTGAGCAAATCATCGAGGACGTTTTGGTTGACGGGGCGGGTTTGGATTTTGACGGGCATGGTGTGTGGACGGGGTATAGTTGTATTTTAGGGGATGTATTTTAAGGCGGGAAAGGTCGTCTGAAAACCTAAAAGCAAACCAAAATCTGCTGCTTGGGTTCAGACGACCTTTTATTGCGAAGGACAAGGAGAACCTCTTTCTCGTTTTTAAGTTTCCGGAACGAAGTTGTCGTCAAACAAATTGTCCTGCTGTATTTCTTCTCGTTCTTCCTGTTGTCTCAGCAAATCGAGTTTTTTGTTGCGGATTTTGGTTTTGCGCATATGCAGCAGGCGCATGACTTGGTGCTTTTGGTCGTCCGTCATCTGCTGCCAATACAATCTCTCTTCACGACTGCGCAGGCAACCTTTGCAATAGCCTTTTTTTCGTTGGCTTCACATACGCCGATGCAGGGGGCTGGGGATGGGGAAGAAATCGGGTTGTTCCATAATGAAGGTGCGGAAAGGTCGTCTGAAAGAGTATAGCCAAGGTGCAGGGGTTTCGGCCAGGTATGTGCCGTCCGAATATATAGGTCGTCTGAAAACCTTATTGATAGGTTTTCAGACGACCTTTGTTTACTTTAAAAAATCAAGTAATCAGTTTGCCATTTGTTTTGCCTGAACCGCTGTCAGGGCGATGGTGAAGACGATGTCTTCTACCAATGCGCCGCGGGAGAGGTCGTTGACCGGTTTGCGCAAACCTTGCAACAGAGGGCCGACGCTCAGGACGTTGGCGCTGCGTTGTACGGCTTTGTAGGTGCAGTTGCCGGTGTTGAGGCTTGGGAAGATCAGGACGGTTGCTTGACCTGCGACGGTGCTTTCAGGGGCTTTGGTTTTGCCGATTTCAGGCACGGTAGCCGCATCGTATTGCAGCGGGCCGTCGATTTCCAAGTCCGGGCGTTTTTCTTTCGCCAGTTTGGTCGCTTCAATCACGGCATCGACATCAGGGCCGCTGCCTGAGTTGATGGTAGAGTAAGAAATCATGGCAACTTTTGGCGGAATACCGAAGGCTTTGGCGGTATCGGCGGATTGGATGGCGATATCGGCAAGCTGTTCGGGTGTCGGATTCGGGTTGACCGCGCAGTCGCCGAAGACGAGGACTTGGTTGGGCAGCAGCATGAAGAATACGCTGGACACGAGGCTGGCGCCCGGTGCGGTTTTAATCAGTTGCAAAGCGGGGCGGATGGTGTTGGCGGTAGTATGAACGGCGCCGGATACCAAGCCGTCCACGTCGTTTTGCGCCATCATCATGGTGCCGAGGACAACGGTGTCTTGCAGTTGTTTGCGGGCATCTTCAGGGGTCAGACCTTTGGATTTGCGCAATTCGCACATCGGCTCGACGTATTGTTCGATCAATGTAGCGGGATCGACGATTTCCAAAAGAGTCAGGCAGGTTGATGCCGCGTTCTTTGGCAACGGCTTCAACTTCTTCGCGTTTGGCAAGCAAGACGCAGCGGGCAATGCCTTTTTTTCGTGGCAGATGGCGGCTGCGGCGACGGTACGCGGTTCTGCGCCTTCGGGCAGGGACGATGCGCATATCGGCTTTACGGGCAAAAATCAATCAGGTTGTAACGGAATTGGGCGGGAGACAGACGGGAGGCTTCGCGTTTTGCCAAAGCGGATACGTCTTTGAGTGCGCTGCTTGAGCCGTAGAACGTCAGTCCGGTCAGGCGGGCAACTTCTTCGCCTACGGATGCTGCCGCGCCTTCAATGATGAAGCCTTCAAAAAGACCCGGAGAGTTGGTGTAAAAGCTGTTTGGCAAGGTTGATTCGGTGTGCCGCTTCGGCTGCGTCGGCATTGTCGGATTGCAATGCCAAGACTACGCCTGCATCCAAAAGACAGCGCCAGCTCGACGTTTTTGCCGGAGAGGAAGAGTTTGTCCGCTTCGGGGGCGATACCTTCGATAACAAGATTGTCGGTATTGAGTGCGACGGCTTTGCCGACCACAGCGTCAAACCAGTCGTCGCTTTTGCCTTGCGCCAACAGGGGTTTCGGCGGATGCGTCGAGCGGTTGGAAAAACTTGCGCGCCCAAAGCTTGGGCAAAGGCTTTGCTTGCTGCTGCCACGTCCAAACCGGCGGATACCGGAGCGACCAATAATTTAGCCATGATATGTGTCCTTTCTATTTGGAGGTTGTCCGTCTTGGAGGTTGCCTGTCGCCGCCGTGATGCGGATGTAACGGCAATGGCTTAATACTAACAAACAAATTGCGTTTCCAACAAGGTTAAATGTTAATGGATTGAGCGAAAAATGCAATGGATTTTTAAGGGGCTGATACTGTCTGTGCGAAATACAGAAAAGATCGTCTGAAAAAAACCTTTGATGGGGTTTTCAGACGACCTCTTGTGCGGTTGGGTTGTCAGCCTTTGAACACGGGGACGAGTTCGAGCTGGCTCAATACCTGCGCGGCGATGTTGATGACACCGAAGAGGAAAACCCAAACCATCAGCCCGAATCCGCCGTAAACCTTGTAGTTTTTGCCTGCGCCGAATTTTTGGCGCGAACGGTAGAGTAGCATGGCGGGGATGATGCCGGTCCAAATGGTTGCCGCCAGACCGACGTAGCCGATGGCGGTAACGAAGCCTGTTGGATACAACAGACAGAAAAATCAGGGGCGGCAGGAAGGTGAGGGCGGCGGTTTTGGTGCGGCCGGACACGCTGTCGTTCCATTTGAAGATGTCGGCGATGTAGTCAAAGAGGCCGAGCGTTACGCCGAGGAAGGAAGTGGCAATCGCCATGTAGGAGAAGAGGGTCAACACTTTGTCCATGCTGCCGGTTTGGGCGAACTTGGACAGGGGTTTCGATGAGGACGGACACTTGCCCTTCGGCGGCGATGACGGGGGCGAACTCGTTGCGCGGCAGGTTGCCTTGGATGGCGACTTGCCACAGGACGTAAATCACGAGCGCGACCAGCGTACCCTGCCCAAATGGATTTGGCGACTTTGGGCGCATCGCCTTTAAAGTATTTGAGCAGGCTGGAGACGTTGCCGTGGAAGCCGAAGGAGGCGAGGCAGACGGGCAGGGCGGCGGAGATGTAAATCCAGTAGCTCGTGCCTGCGGGGGCTTGGGTGTCGAAGAGGACGGGCAGTTTGGCATCGGCAATCAGCCCGCCGGTCGCCCAAATGAAGGTCAGCACCATGCCGCCGATGAGGACGCTGGTGAAGCGATCGACCAGCCGTGCCGACGCCCACACGCAAAAAGGCGAGGATGCCGAAGAAGACGAGTTGTCCGACGGTGAGCGAAATTTCGCTTCCCACCGCGCTGCCTAGGGCCTTTGGCGGTCAAGTCGCCGCCGACGAAGATATAGGCATAGGGTGAGCAGGGTATAAAACGAAGGCGACGGCAATGCCGTTGATGGCGTTCCAAGTCGGTCCGAGCAGGTCTTTGACCATGGTGTCGAAGCTGGCGCCGTGCGGATAGTGGGTGTTGACTTCCAATATCATCAGGCCGCTGGAGAGCATGGAAAACCAAGTATAGAGCAACACAATCAGCGAGCCTGTAAACCAGACGCCGGAAGTGGCGGTCGGGTTGGCGAGCATACCTGCGCCGATAACTGTACCGGCGATAATCATGGCGCCGCCGAAAAGCGACGGGGTTTTGACGGACATGGAATTCTCCTCGGAAAAACAGTCCGCCATTATGCCGTAAAGTGTAAGGATTGGTAAGGAGGTCTTCTGAAAAATTGCGGGGAAATGGCAGACAGCAGGAGGATTTTTCGGACGGGGAGGCGGCGTGTGGATGAGAGCGGTTTAATTTTTTTTGAAAGATAGGGAGAAACGGCGGTTTCTCCTTTTTGTCTGATTGGGTTTAAAAAGGGTTTTCAGACGACCCTTTTGCTTGAAAAATGCCGAATTTACATATTTATACGGCATTTTATGGCTAATTTTTCTCTAATTTTGCCTTCCTAGAATGCGCAACCCTTACAGAGGCCGCATCCGCAACAGGGTGCGGTAACAAAAAAACAGACGACACATCAAGCAGAAAGGAAGCCGCATGAGCCAATCATACGAAGTCATTTTTTTGAGAACAACCGCAAATGGCAGGAAACGAAGAGGCAGCAATACCCCGATTACTTCAAAGACCTTGCCGACGGGCAAAATCCCGAATACCTCTACATCGGCTGCTCCGACAGCCGCGTCGCGGCGGAAGAGCTGATGGGATTTGAGCCGGGCGACGTGTTCGTGCACCGCAACGTCGCCAACCTTGTTCACGGTTTGGACATGAATGCCGCTTCCGCCATCGAATACGCCGTCTCGCATCTGAAAGTCAAACACATCATCATCTGCGGCCACTACAACTGCGGCGGCATCAAAGCGGCGATGCTGCCCGAAGATTTTGGTACGATGAATCCGTGGTTGAGCAACATCCGCGACGTGTACCGCCTGCATCAGGAAGAACTGGACGCGATTGAGGACGGACACCTGCGCTACGACCGCCTGGTCGAATTGAACGTGCAGGGAACAGTGCCTCAACGTCATCAAAAATGGCGTGCGTGCAGGAACGTTACCTGCTCGACGGCTATCCGATCGTGCACGGCTGGGTCTTTGACCTGCGTACCGGCCGCCTCATCGATTTGAACATCGACTTCAAAAAAACATCCTCGCCGACATTCAAAAAAATCTACGACCTTACCGATTCCGAATGGGTGGTCAACGCGCGCAAGAAAGCGGGTTGATGGCTCGGAGGTCGTCTGAAAAAGCAGTTTGAACAAGTATCCTGATTTTTTTCAGACGACCTTGATTTGCCCCAATCCTCTCAAATACAAAAACACACACACATCAGGAGTACCCTTCACCATGAAACCCCATCAGAAAAAACAGCCTTTGGGCAGCCTGTTTAAGTCCAATTTCGCTTCCGGACTGGTCGTCTTCCTCGTCGCCCTGCCGTTGTGCCTCGGCATCGCGCTTGCTTCCGGTGCGCCGCCGTTGTCCGGCGTGTTGGCGGGCATCGTCGGCGGCATCGTCATCGGTTCCCTCAGCACTTCGCACATCAGCGTTTCCGGCCCTGCCGCAGGTTTGGCGGCGATTATCCTTGCCGCCATTACCGAACTCGGTTCGTTCGAGCTGTTCCTGTGCGCAGGCTTAATCGCCGGCGCCATCCAGCTTTTGCTTGGCTTTATCCGCGCCGGCAGCCTTGCCGAATACATCCCCGTGTCCGTTATCGAAGGCATGTTGGCGGGCATCGGCGTGATTATCATCATGAAACAGATTCCGTTTGCCTTGGGCAGCAGCAGCCTCGCCGACCCCGCCGCCCTGTTCGCCGACATCCACACAGGCTCTTTTTGGTAGCGGGCGTGTCGATGGCGATCCTAATCGTATGGGACAAAAATCCCCGCGTTGAAAAAAACATCAAAGCCCTGCCCGCCGCGCTGGTTGCTGTGGGCGCGGGGATACTGATGAACCAATGGTTTGTCGTAAGCGGCAGCAGCCTTGCCATTCCTGTCGGACAACTCGTCCAACTGCCCGTTCCCGACACATGGCGCGAAGCCGCAGCTATGCTCACGCTGCCCAACTTTTTCAGGTTTCGGCAACAGCTACGTCTGGATGACCGGCATCACCATCGCCATCGTCGCCTCGATTGAAACCCTGCTCTGTATCGAAGCCGCCGACCGCCTCGACACCCGCCGCCGCATCACCGACACCAACCGCGAATTGCGCGCGCAGGGCGCAGGCAACATCGTCAGCTCGCTTATCGGCGGCCCTGCCCATCACCTCCGTCGTCGTGCGCTCGTCCGCCAACGCCAATGCAGGCGCGACGCACAAACTGTCTGCCGTTATCCACGGCGTCCTGTTGCTGGTGTGCGTTTTGGCGATTCCCTTTATCCTCAACATGATACCCCTGTCCACCCTCGCCGCCGTCTTGCTGCTGGTGGGCTACAAACTGGCAAAACCCGCCACCCTCCTGCATTTCTGGCATAAAGGGCTGTACCAGTTCATTCCCTTCGCCGCTACTCTCGCCGCCGTCGTCGCGCTCGACCTGCTCAAAGGCGTCGGCATTGGGCTCGCCATCAGCATCATCTTCATCCTTCAGGGCAACATGAAGCGCGCCTACTACCTCAGCCGCGAAGAACTCGCCGAAGCCGACGAAATCAGCTTGGAACTGGCGGAAGAAGTCTCGTTCCTGAACAAAGCCGCCATCAAGAAAAACCCTGAAAAAAACATCCGTCCGGGTTCGAAAGTAACCATTAACGCCGAACGCTCGTCCCTACATCGCCGGCGACGTATTGGAACTGATTGAAGACTTCGCCAACGTCTTTGCCAAGGAAAAACGACATAGACGTCGTACTCAAAGGCTTCAAATCCGACTACGATCACGAAGGCCGCGACCACCACAGCCATGTGCGGGTAGGGCATAGCGCGAGTATTTAGAAATCGGGTTGGAATGAGTAGGAGAAGAAAAGGTTGTCTGAAAAAAACCTGTTTTGGAGGATTTTTCAGACGACCTTTTTGTATTCTGATACTTTAAATCCATTATCGCCTCAATACGACACTAAAAAAAGCAGTAACGGCGGCATTCAGTAATCTGCCCCTCTCCCGTTTGGCGGGAGAGGGTTGGGGAGAGGGTGGCTCTTTGCCCTTTATTGCCGTATATCCGCAAGCCACCCCCATCCTAGCCTTCCCCCGCCGGACGGGGGAAGGGATCAGGTTGCCGTAGCTGAAAGAGGTCGTCTGAAAAACCTATCTCAATCTTTTCAGACGACCTCTTTGTATTCTGATACTTTAAATCCATTATCGTCTCAATACGGCAGGATTCGCGGGCAAAGCCCACGCTACACCGTCGGGCAACGCCTAAAGTTGGAGAAAACCCATAGCGGAATTTTTTGCGTTGGTTTGTGGAATAACCGTAGCGTGGGCTTTGCCCACGAGAATTCGCTCCCTCTCCCGTCTGGCGGGAGAGGGTTGGGGAGAGGGTGGCTCTTGCCCTTTATTCCGTATATCCTCCACCCCGCCACACCATCCTAACTTTCCCCCTCCAGACGGGGAAGGGATCAGGTTGCTGTAACTGAAAAAGGTCGTCTGAAAAACTTATCTCAAGTTTTCAGACGACCTTGGATTCGGATTTCAAGTGCAACACTAGGGTACCAGTGGTTGGAACAGATTTAAGAATAAAACACTTGGCGTTTCGTAGCCAAGTGTTTTTTTCTCGACCGGTGGTTCAACTCATCTTGAACCCTGCGTATCTCCCGATCGCTGATGTTTCGGAAATCGGTTTGTTTGGGGAAATATTGCCGGATGAGTCCATTGGTGTTCTCATTCAGCCCTTTCTCCCAAGAATGGTAAGGGCGGCAAAAAAATAGGTTTTCGCCTTCAATGCTTTGGCTATTTTGGTGTGTTGGTAGAATTCTTTGCCGTTATCCATGGTGATGGTGTGGACTCTGGCTTTATATGCCTTTAATACCCTAATGGCCGCCCGGGCAGTGTCTTCGGCCTTTAAGTTATCCAGTTTGCAGATGATGGTGTAGCGGGTAACGCGTTCGACCAAGGTCAATAACGCGCTTTTCTGATTTTTGCCGACGATGGTGTCGGCCTCCCAATCGCCGATGCGGGTTTTCCGGTCGACGATAGCAGGTCGGTTTTCTATGCCGACGCGGTCGGGCACTTTGCCTCTGGTCCATGTGCTGCCGTAGCGTTTGCGGTAGGGTTTGCTGCATATTCTGAGATGTTGCCACAAAGTGCCGCTGTTGCTTTTGTCTTGGCGGAGGTAGCGGTAAACGGTGCTGTGATGGAGTGTGATCCCGTGGTGTTTATGCAGGTAGGCACATACTTGTTCGGGACTGAGTTTGCGGCGGATAAGGGTGTCGATGTGTTGAATCAGCTGCGAATCGAGCTTATAGGGTTTTCGCCGGTGCTGTTTGGTCAGCCGGCTTTGCTTCTGTGCTTTTTCGGCGCTGTATTGCTGTCCTTGGATGCAGTGCCGCTTGATTTCGCGGCTGATGGTGCTTTTGTGGCGGTTGAGCTGTTTGGCGATTTCGGCGATGGTGCAGTGGCGGGACAGGTATTGGATATGGTATCGTTCGTCTTGGGTCAGTTGTGTGTAGCTCATGGCAATCTTTCTTGCAGGAAAGGCCGTATGCTACCGCATACTGGCCTTTTTCTGTTATGGAAAGTTGCACTTCAAATGCGAATCCGCCGACCTTGCGTTTTTTTGACGGATTTGACGACGGTAATTTAGAACGTAACTGCTTCTGCCAAAATTTTTACCCACCAAGTCTTTGGGCGACAGGTTGGGTTCGCCTTGCAACGGCCATTCGATGCCGACGGTCGGGTCGTTCCAAATCAGTGAATGTTCGGCTTTCGGGTTGTAATAGTCTGTGCATTTATAAACGAATTCGGCTTCATCGCTCAAAACGTAAAAGCCGTGTGCGAAACCTTCAGGTACCCACAGTTGGCGTTTGTTTTCTGCCGACAGGATTTCGCCGGCCCATTTGCCGAAAGTCGGCGAGTCTTTACGCATATCGACGGCAACGTCAAACACTTCGCCGACGACGACGCGCACGAGTTTGCCTTGCGTGTTTTCGGTTTGGTAATGCAGGCCGCGCAATACGCCTTTGCCTGATTTGGAATGGTTTTCCTGCACGAAGGTGCGGTCGCAGACGTTAGCTTTAAACCATTCGTCGCGGAAAGTTTCCATAAAGAAGCCGCGCGCGTCGCCGAAGACTTGCGGTTCTAAAAGTTTGACTTCGGGTAGGGTGGTATCGATGATTTTCATGAAGTATTCTCAATTATAGGGCAGGTCGTCTGAAAACGGACGGGATGTTACAAACAAGCCATTTCGTTTGCCATTTGTTGTTCTAAGGTTTCGCGTCGGCGGATAAGCCGGTATTCGTTACCGTCCACCAAGACTTCCGCTGCTCTATTGCGCGTGTTGTAATTGCTTGCCATGCTGGCTCCGTATGCGCCTGCGCTGCGGATAACCAGCAAATCGCCTTCTTCGCAGGCAAGAGTGCGGTCTTTGCCGAGGAAGTCGCCGGTTTCGCAAATCGGGCCGACGATGTCGGCGGTCAGCGGCGGAATATTTTTTTGGGTTCTACCGCTTCGATACGGTGGTACGCGTCATACAGGGCGGGGCGCATGAGGTCGTTCATGGCGGCATCGACCATGACGAAGTTTTTCTCTTCGCCGTGTTTGACGAACTCGACGCGCGCCAGCAGCGAACCTGCGTTGCCGACCAGGCTGCGGCCGGGTTCGAGGATGAGTTTCAGACGACGTGTGCCGATCAGTTTTTGAACCGCTTGGGCATACGCGCCCAAATCGGGGACGGTTTCGTCTTGATAAACGATGCCGACGCCGCCGCCTAAGTCCAGATGTTCCAAAACGATGCCTTCATCCGCCAATCGGTCAACCAAAAATCAAAATGCGCTCGCAGGCTTCGATAAGCGGGCTGAGGTCGGTCAGTTGCGAACCGATGTGGCAGTCGATGCCGATGATTTTGAGGTGGCTTTGGCGGGCGGCGTGGCGGTAGGCTTCGAGCGCGTCGGCGTAGGCGATGCCGAATTTGTTGGCTTTCAGGCCGGTGGAGATGTAGGGATGGGTTTTGGCATCGACATCGGGGTTGACGCGCAGGGAGACGGATGCGGTTTTGCCCAAGCGTTCGGCAACCTTTTGAATGCGGTCGATTTCGGGGATGCTTTCCATATTGAAGCATTTCACGCCTGCATGAAGCGCGAACTCAATTTCTGCTTCGCTTTTGCCCACGCCTGAAAATATGGTTTTCGCCGCATCCCCGCCCGCCGCCAAAACGCGCGCCAATTCGCCGCCGGAGACGATGTCGAAACCGCTGCCCAGTGAGGCGAAGTGTTTGATGATGCTCAGATTGCCGTTGGCCTTGACGGCGTAGCAGACGAGCGGGGAAAGCGCGGCAAACGCGGTTTGGTAGTTTTCAAATGCTTCGGTCAGCGCGGATTGGCTGTACACATAAAGCGGTGTGCCGAATTCTTCGGCAAGGCGGGAATAGGGAACTTGTTCGCAATGCAGGGTCATGTTGGTGAGGCTTAATCGTTGGTTTGATTGGTAGGTTCTTTGGAAGAATGGATTTTCAGACCGGTTTGGACCACGCCGAAACGCGCCTTGTCGCCTTCTTTGGGCAGGTAGAGGTCGCCTTTGTAACCGCAGGCTGAAAGCAGGAGGGCGGTTGCCGCAGCAAAAAAATACGCCGTATTTCATCGGTAAACTTCCTTCATAAGCGCGAATGTGGCAAGATTCGGTATCTTAAACAAAAAACACACAAAAAGCCATGATGACCGAAAGCGAATTCATCCGCATGAGCGAAGAATTGTTCGAACACATCGAAGACCAAATCGACGAAAACGGCTGGGATTTCGACTGCCAGTTTGCCGGAAACGTCCTGACCATCGAAGCTGCGGACGGCACGCAAATCATCGTCAACCGCCACACGCCCAACCAAGAATTGTGGATTGCCGCAAAAAGCGGCGGCTACCATTTCGCCGAGCAAAAACGGCAAATGGCTGGCAACGCGCGACGGACGGGATTTCTACGATGTTTTGAACGAAGCCCTGAGCGCGGCTTCGGGCGAAGCGGTTGAGATTGCCGAATTATAGTGGATTAAATTTAAATCAGGACAAGGCGACGAAGCCGCAGACAGTACAAATAGTACGGAACCGATTCACTTGGTGCTTCAGCACCTTAGAGAATCGTTCTCTTTGAGCTAAGGCGAGGCAACGCCGTACTGGTTTAAAGTTAATCCACTATATAATTTGAGTATTCCCACAAAGAGAGCGTTACCCAATGGCACAATTACCCCTGTATCGGACTGCCGAAATCGAAAAATTTTTACTGTCGGCACGCCCGAAGTTTTAGAATCATTTTTTTCGAACATATCCCTTATGGCGTCGTCTTTGAAGACGACGGCGACACGAGCTACTTCTATGCCGCTTCGCAAGATGGGATTTTTGGATGCCTTGCATATCTACAATGTCGAAGATGTATCCGACAAACATATCCCCAATCATGTCTTGATCTTATGGGATGATGCCTGCACCATAGCCGCATTGTGCATCAACGGCTACATCCATGCCGTCTATGATTTTGTCGAGCAGGCAGGATATTGCCGCAACGGCTTCCCTGAAGCAGACGGCGAATGGATGAAAGTCGAAAACCGCGTCTTGGACGATGAATTGCTGGACAAAAATCCTATCCCGAAAACCTACATAACCCGCACAAAAGGATAACAAAATGCCCCTGTTAGACAGTTTCAAAGTCGACCACACCCGTATGCACGCCCCCGCCGTGCGTGTGGCGAAAACCATGACCACGCCCAAAGGCGACACCATTACCGTATTCGACCTGCGCTTTTGCGTGCCCAACAAAGAAATCCTGTCCGAAAAAGGCATCCACACGTTGGAGCATTTATTCGCAGGCTTTATGCGCGACCACTTGAACGGCAACGGCGTCGAAATCATCGACATTTCCCCGATGGGCTGCCGCACCGGTTTCTACATGAGCCTCATCGGCACGCCCGACGAGCAGCAGGGTCGCCGACGCATGGCTCGCTTCGATGCGGGATGTCGTCAATGTCAAAGACCAAAAGCAAAATCCCCGAGTTGAACGAATACCAATGCGGCACTTATCTGATGCACTCGCTCGCCGAAGCGCAGGAAATCGCGCAAAACGTCCTGACGCGCAAAGTGGCGGTGAACAAAAACGAAGAGCTGACGCTGGATGAAAGTTTATTGAACGCTTAAACGATATGCTTTTGAAAAAGGTCGTCTGAAAACGGGAAACCGGATTTCAGACGACCTTTTGTTTGAGCGCGTGATATTCCGCTGTCGATTTGTTTAAGCAGAAAAAAATATTTCAAAAACTAAAAAAATAAAAATACGAGAACAAGATAAATACGGGAAGTTCCTATAAGGTTATTCTACAATACACCTTTTATTTATTGCATAAGGTCGTCTGAAATGACGGATTTGTCGAAAGGTCTGATTGCGGCGGCGTTGTCCAATATTTTTGTTTGTTGTGTTGTTTTTATACGGAATTTGGATGAAGCCGATGACGGGGACGGAAGTCTTCGCTTGGCGGATGGTGGCGATGCTGGCGGCTTTGTTTGGCCTGATGGGGATGGTGGGCGGCTGGCAGGGCGGCAGACAGATTTATACGCGGCGTCGGCCGGGATTGGAAACGCTGGCTGCTGATTTTCCTGCCCACCCCTGTTTTTGCGAGCCAATTGTGGCTGTTTGTCTGGTCGCCCGTCAACGGGGAGGGTGTGAATGTGGCGATGGGCTATTTTCTGTTTCCGCTGACTATGATGTTGTGCGGGCGGATTTGGTTTAAAGAACGCCTCAACCGCCTGCAAACAGCGGCGGTCATGCTGGCGTGTGCCGGCGTGGCGTGGGAATGGCTGCGGATGGGAGCGTTTTCGTGGGCGACGGTGTGGGTGTTCGGCACTTATCCTGTGTATTACCTGCTGCGGCGAAGGTTGGGCGTGCCGCCTTTGGTCGGATTGACGTTGGATTTGATGTTGATTGCGCCGTGCGCGCTGGTGTATATCGTATTTTTTACGGATACGTTAGGTTTGATTGCCGATATGCCCGTATTGGCGGGGTTGGTGGTATTGCTGGGGATAAACAGCGCGATAGCCATGCATTTGAACCTGAAGGCAAATCAATTATTGCCGGTCGCTGTCTTCGGCATGATGAGTTATTTGGAGCCTGTTTTGCTGTTTGCCGTATCGGTAACGTTTTTGGGCGAGCCTTTGCAGCCCGGGGCTTTAATCAGCTATGGTTTGATTTGGTCGGGGTTGTGCATGATGATGGCAAACGGGTGGATCAAGGCAAGACAGAAAGCAGTCGATAAAAGATAAAGGACAATAAAAGGTCGTCTGAAAACTTGGAAACGGGTTTCAGACGACCTTTTATTTTTAAATCAAGATGGAGGATTACCAGTTTTGTACGATTTGGGTTGCTTCGTTCAGCCGCTCTACCGTTCCGACATCCAACCAAAAGGCCGTTGTGTTTTTGCGCGTCAACCTTTCCTTCGTTCATTGCTTGGCGCAGGAGGGGGCGAGTTTGGCCGGATGGTGCGGCGGTGTATCGCGGAAGAGTTCGGGACGGTAAACACCTACGCCGCTGAAAGTCAAGGCTTCGCCTGCTGATTTGTCTGAAGAGGCTAAGCCGTTGGCAAGCAGGGCGAAGTCTCCGTTGGGATTGTGCGGCGGGTTGTCAACCAGCCATAGGCAGGCGAGTTTGTCTGAATGGGGCAATGCTTCGGCGGCCTGTCGGGCTTTGGAAAAGTCGATGTCGGTTAGTACGTCGCCATTGACAACGAGGAATGGTGCGTCGCCAAGCAGGGGTAGGGCAGTGGCAATGCCGCCTGCGGTTTCAAAGCCGCCTGCTTTTTTTCAGGGGAATAGGCGATGCGTACGCCGTATTGCGAGCCGTCGCCGAGCGTGGTTTCGATTTGTTCGCCGAGCCAGGCGTGATTGATGACGATTTCGGTAAAGCCTGCGGTTTTCAGACGACGTAAGTGCCAGCCGATTAAGGGTTCGCTGCCGACTTGCAGCAGGGGTTTGGGGGTATGGTCGGTCAGCGGGCGCATCCGTTCGCCGCGTCCCGCGGCAAGTATCATTGCTTTCATGGGGGAGATGGATAAGTTTGGATAATGAAATGATGGCAGTCTGTCGGAATTGGTGAGGCTGATTCAAGGTCGTCTGAAAATGAAATTTGAGGGTTTCAGACGACCTCGCGAGCTTGGGGAGCTTTATTCCAATGATTTGAATTGTCGTCGGAAATACAATAAAGCCGGAGGGTGTGTGCTGGAATTTTTGATTTCGTTGATTTCGACGTAAAAAGATAAAAATGAGTCCCGATTTCGTGTTGTGAAACGATACGTCCGTGCAGATGCGCCAGTGCGTCTTCGACTTCAAGTTGCCCGGTTTTGCCCCTGTTCCAAATATGGTAGGCAAAGCGTTCTTCAGGGGAAAAGCCCAGTCAGGCCGGCAAAGTGTTCTGCGATGTCCTGTTGGCTTTCGGACAGGGTATTGATGCACAAGTCGCGGTTGGTCTGAAGAATCGGAATAATTGCCGCCTTGCGGTTGATGCAGAGCATAATGGTCGGCGGTTCGTCGGTAACAGGGGTAACGGCAGTCATGGTAATACCGTAACGGCCGGATTTTCCATCGGTCGTGATAACGTGTACGCCTGCGGCGCAGGATGCCATGGCATCCCTGAACGGATGCTTGAGTGTGTGTGCCGAATCTGTCATTCGTCGTGCTTTTTATTTCAGGTGCTGTTCAATTTTCGACAGCGCTGTCAGCAGCTCTTTGAGTTCGAGCATTTTTTCTTTGGAAAGCACTTGCTCAATGGCATCGTAACGTTCGTCCACTTGCGCGCCGATGGATTCGAAAAGTTTTTCTCCTTCGTTTGTCAGCTTCAAATAGACGCGGCGTTGGTCGTTGGACGGCTTCAGGCGTACGACAAGACCTGCTTTTTCCAAGCGGGTTAAAATGCCGGTCAGGCTGGGGCGTAGGATACATGCCTGATTGGCAAGGTCTTGAAAGTCCAATGTGCCGTTTTCGGCAAGCAGGCGGATGATTCGCCATTGCTGGTCGGTGATATTGGCTTGGTTCAGAATAGGACGGAATTGGGTCATCAACGCTTCCCGCGCTTGAATCAGGCCGATGTTAATAGACGCATGTTTGGATTGGTTGGGCATGAGGGGTCTCCGTTGTTACCGATAAACAAACCTTTGAAGCGTGGAGGCAGATTTGTAAAGGCTGTATTGTCATTATAAGAGCCCTGTGAAAGCGGCGGATGCGTGGGAGCAAAGTATCAAACCAAAAAAATCAGATAACATTCCGTAAGTTTGTTTTGATAGTAATGTTCCGTATTTTCTTATGTTTGTATATTAGTCTATTTTTTTGACATAACCTCAACAAAATCATCAGTTGCGCTGGCAAGGGGCGGTTTATTTTTTCAATAAACGAATATTTACTTCGCAGGGTCATGTACTGCGCAGGATTTGAGTTCTTTATATATTAAAGGATTTAACAGGATAGCATTAATAGAACAGATCCGATATGAAAATTCTGGTGCGCAATCCCCAATAAGTGTTGATTCCTGAGGTAAAGTGAACCATTTTTTTCCGTTTTTTTAATCAGGATAATGCTCGGGGTAACGGAAACTTTCCATTTTTTTGCGCCAAGCGTCCGTCGTTGTCGTTGACCGTAGGAAAGTCGAGATGTTTTTTTCCGACATATAGGTACGGATATGCTCATCCGCACCGGAGTGCAGGGCAATACCGACAACAGGAATGCCGTCTTCGGCAAGCCGGGAAATAGTAGGCGAGGTATAGGCGCAGATATGGCACCAGTCTCCCCATACATAAAGGACGGCGGTACGGTTTTGTACTAAGTAAGGCAGGGTGTCAGCGTTTCTCCTGAAAGCAGGTGCAGCGGTTCGGACGACATTTGCACGGGCGGTTCGGGTTTGCGCCACCAATCAGCAACGGCCGATAAGAAGGCGAAAATGACTATTGCCTGTAAAAAGGATAAGGAGAGTGATTTGATGCGTGATGGCAGGCGTTTCATTTTTTTGAGGGATGAGGAGAGGAAAAAAAGGGGATGATACTTTGTTTTGATGCAATATTTCATAAAATTACCTAATGGGTCGTCTGAAAAAAACGGATGATGGGAAAGGTATAACTGGATTGATAAAACATTAATTACATCAAACTACATTTTTTTGATATAATTCGGGTCGCAAACCTTTATCCAACCGTAACAGAGGAAAAAAACCATGGGCATTAAAGTCGCCATTAACGGATATGGCCGCATCGGCCGCCAAGTATTACGCGCCATCTACGATTACAACCTGCAAGACCAACTTGAAGTCGTCGCCGTCAACGCCAGCGGCAGCCTCGAAACCAACGCCCATCTGACCAAATTCGATACCGTCCACGGCCGCTTTAATGCCGACATTTCCCACGATGCGACCCACCTCATCATCAACGGCCGCAAAATCCCGTTCTTCTCCACCCGCAACCCCGCCGAACTGCCCTGGCGCGACTTGGGCGTGGACTTGGTGATGGAATGCACCGGCTCGTTCACCAGCAAATCCAAAGCCAATGCCCATCTCGAAAGCGGCGCGAAAAAAGTGCTGATTTCCGCACCGGGCGAGGCTGATGTTGACGCGACCATCGTTTACGGTGTGAACGACGACATCATCACCGACGATATGACCGTCATCTCCAATGCTTCCTGCACCACCAACTGCCTCGCCCCCGTCGCCAAAGTATTGAGCGAAAACATCGGCATCGTCAAAGGTGCGATGACCACCATTCACGCCCTGACCAACGACCAAACCGTGACCGACGTGCGCCATAAAGACTTGCGCCGCGCCCGCAGCGGCGTGGAAAACATGATTCCGACCAAAACCGGCGCGGCGAAAGCCGTCGGTTTGGTCTTGCCCGAATTGAAAGGCAAACTCGACGGCCTTGCCATCCGCGTGCCGACCGTCAATGTTTCATTGGTGGACTTGAGCTTCCAAGCCGCGCGCGATACGAGTGTCGAAGAAATCAATGCGCTGATGAAGGCCGCCTCAGAAGAAGGTCGTCTGAAAGGCGTGTTGAGCTACAACACGCTGCCGCTGGTGTCTATGGACTTTAACCACACCACCCAAGCCAGCACCTTTGACGCGACGTTGACCAAAGTAACCGACAGCAACATGGTCAAAGTGTTCGCTTGGTACGACAACGAGTGGGGCTTCAGCTGCCAAATGCTGAATACCGCCCGCCGTATGTTCGGTTTGGAAGTACGCCCGTTTGAATAAAACGGATTGTCGAAGATGCCAAAAGGTCGTCTGAAAACCATGATTGGATTTTCAGACGACCTTTTTATTTATCTGCTTGTTTTCGTTCCGGATTGAGCCAATGCCATTGCTCGCGCAATGTTTGTTCCAATGCTTTTTGTTTTTCTTTGGGATTGTTCAGTCCGTGGGTAATACGGTTGTAGTCGAGTGTAACGGACGGATTAGCGACATTGCCCCGTATTTTGATCGGTATGGGTTTGGCGGAAGGATTGAGTGTGTTACGGATAAGTAGGTTCTCGGATAGTTCTTGCGTATTCAGATCGGTGTAGCCGTTGCTGACTATGTGTAAATGTTCGGAAAACAATTCGGTATTGATATGGTGGCTGATGCCCTTGTCTATTTCGCTATTGAGGGTAAAACGGTGGAAAGGGGTTTGAACATGCTCGCCGCTGGATTGTTGTGCGGAAATACCGTTTTTGAGGATGTTATTTATATCTATACCTTTCCATGCCCCCATCCAAAAATATTGAGGGTCAGCATCCCTTGTAGGGATTGGATAAGTTGTTTGCGGTTGTTACCCCGTGCTGTCAAATCGATGATGGCATCTCCGTTGCCGCTGAAGCTGTGAAAACCGAACAAATCTTGCAGCAATGGTCGGATTTGTACGTTTTGGGCATCTTGTTGGAGATGGTAGGTAGGCGGAGTTGTGTTTGCCATACTGATACCGCCTTCTGTCTGACCGCCGTAGAGACCCGCTTTAAAAATGGCTTAGGGTGATATGTTCTTTGTCGGCATTCAGCAGGGTTTCAATATTGTCCAGTTGCAGGCCGGGTATTTGGATATTGCCGATTTTGATACTGGCATCAATTCTTGGGATTGGGCCGTTGTTGAGGATTGCAGGGTAGCCTGATCCGGAGTTTGCCTGTATATCATCCCAATAGGGGAGCAATGAGAGTTTTTGCAGGGCAATCCCGGCTTCCAAAAGAGGTGTTTGTTCTTCCGTTGGTTGATATTTGAAGACAAGAGCAAGGGGTTGGCGGTCGAATGTGCCTTTGAAATCCCCTTGCCAGTTTTCTTTGCCGTTCCAGTTAAATGAGCCGGTTAATTGGCTGATAAAGCGAGGATTGGGTAGGCGGTTGACCGTATCCTGCAATGTGGTCAGATTGATTGAAGATGATTGCAATCCTTTGTTTTGCTGCCACAGCAGAGGGCCTGTCAGGGTTAAATTGGTCTGATGGACGGCATTTTTGTTGCTGGCGTTGAATTCAAAGTTATCCAATGTGGCAACGCTGGTGCGGATGCTTGCTTTGTCGAGTTTGAATGAGCCGTTCCATTGGCTTTCCGGCTTGCCTGCTGTAAATGCACCATTGAGTGATGGAATATTCAATACATTGTTTTTCAAGGATAAATGGGGAATTTGCGCGGTCAGGTGAAAATTTTGGGTAGGATTATCCGTACGCAGACTGAGGTTGTCTGCTTGTAGGGAGTTGTTTTCAGACGACCACGTCCATGTGCCGCTTCCATCAGCGGACAGTTTGTTTTCTTTTTCAGCAATAGATGCTTCCCAAAGTAAATTGGGAATGTTCCATCCGGTTTCAGAGGCATTAAACACGCCGCTACCCTGCCATTGGATGGGTTGATTTGAGCGGCGCAGGCTGCCGTTGATTTTTGAAGGGACGGCCGTCAGCCCCGTTGTTGCGGATGTTTAGATAAAAAAATTGTCGATAATATGTGTTTGCCCTGCGATGTTCATATGCAGAGAGCTGTTTTCTATAATCAAACGGTTTAAAGAAGTAGGGTGGGAAGGATGTAACAGGTCTTGCAGGTTCCATTTGCCGTCATCGGTGCGCGATAACACGGCATCTGCACCTGTAATAACCCATTTTTCGATGACCGGGTGATCGTTCCACAGGCTGCTCCAGCCCAAAACCGATATGGGTCTCTTTGATATGTAAGGCAGTTTGATTGCTTTGAGGTTGGGTAATGGTAACGTTTTTTAGGGTAACGGTAGGACGGGGAAACCAGCTTCGGCGGATGTCGCTGCTGAAGCGGATATTCCGCCCCGTTCCGCTGAAGGCGTTTTGTACGGAAGCTTCGATTTGTTCGGGGGAAAATAGGGCATAAACCGATGCATACAGGGTGGCTGCGGTGCAAACGAGAAAGATGACCGCAGTTACGGCTGTTTTCAGCCAAAATTTTCCTGAATTAAGCAGAGGATTTTTCATGCGTAAAGGCAATAAGGTAACATGGCTGAAAGTATAACACATGACATTTGGGATGGTATGGATGGGGGATTAAGGGTAAATGTAAGGTGTGAGTGGTAGGCCTTGTGGTGGGACAGGTCGTTTGAAAGCAGTAACGCGTCAAGAGGTAAATCTTATCTTAATAATGTAGTGATAATTTTATGGATAAAAATAAAGAAAAAGTATCAAAAGTTCTGTGTAATTACTCTAAGACTTTATCAGTCATTGCAGCTGTTTGATTTAGATTTGGCTGTTTCCGATGCTGTATGCTGGTAGAAATCAGTATCAGAAGTATCAATATAGCCTGTAACTAATATTGAGTCCGTATGTGGCTACGGGTGTGAGGGATAGAAGCCTTTACGCGATATTGAAGGATTGGGTGGGTGAATCCTACTTCAGAGCAAAAACGTATCTGGGGGAAAATCGGGTACAGTGTGAGTGAAAAACTATCGTTTTCAGAATATTGAAACGTTGGGGTAAGGTTTATGCCAAGATTGTTTCCATCCCTAATCACTCCTAATTCTAACCAAACACCCCCTTAATTCTCCCCGGATACCTGATAATGAGGCATCCGGGCCGCCTTTTAGGCAGCAACAGACATACTTAGAACGTGTTCATTGTCTCAGCCTCTGCTGTAAACTATCGGCATGAACAGAAAAACCTACCCAAGCGATATCAGTCGCGAGCAATTTGCGCCTCTCCTTCCCCTGCTGGAAAGTGCCCGTAAACGCACAGCGCCACGCCAGGTGGACTTGTACGATGTCTTTTGTGCCATTCTCTACCTGCAACGCACTGGCTGCTCCTGGCGCGCTTTGCCGGGCGACTTCCCCAAATGGCGCACCGTGCATTCCTACTTCCAGAGATGGACCGAACCACGCGAGAGTGGCATCAGCATCCTTGAGGAAGCATTAAAAAAATCAGGTAGTTGCGGAGCGCTGCAAGCAGGGGCGCCATGAAGCAACTACTTTCCTGATTATTGATGCGCAGAGTGTGAAGAACACGGATACCGCCATGGAAAAAGGCTACGATGCGGGCAAGAAGGTTAGCGGTATCAAGCGACATATAGCGGTTGACACGCAAGGTTTGCCGCATGCCCTTGCGGTAACGACGGCGGATGTTACGGATAGAAAAAGGCTGCCTGGTGGCATTGGAACGTGGGCGGGATAATCTTGGTGCGATACAAAAAAATCCTTGCTGACGGTGGTTACACGGGTAAGGCATTTGCTTCGTCGGTACAGGAGTTGATTGGTGCGGAGGTAGAGATTGCCAAACGAAACGAATTGCACCGTTTTGCAGTATTGCCGAAGCGATGGGTAGTAGAGCGCAGCTTTTCCTGGTTGGAAAAGAACAGGCGGCTTTGGAAAAACTGCGAGCGTAAGTTGAGTACCAGTCTGCAAATGGTAGCTTTGGCTTTCTTGGGAGTCCTGCTAAGAAGACTATGAACACGCTCTTAGCCTGTTGGCGGATTTCAACAGGTTCAAACACATCGCCTTCAGATGGCTTTTACGCACTCACTTTGAGCAGCCTGAAATAGGCTGCCTGCGTGTAGCGGAATTTACGGTGCAGCGTACTAAAAGCTTTGTTCGACCACATAACGAGTTTTCGATCAATATCGGTTACGCTTCATTTGAGCTTCCGTCTGCGGGTGGTTGCGGTGGTCTCGGAGGTAACGGGTTTTTTGACGATTCAGGTATTGTTCGATCGGGTGCCAATCAATCACCTGATCCACCTTCAATAGTGGGAAGCGGTCGATGTGTTTGGCAATCATGGCTTGTGTGGTTTGCTGGAAGAAGGTGCTCATGGAAATCCCCTAAATGTCTTGGTGGGAATTTAGGGGATTTTGGGGAATTTTGCAAAGGTCTCAAACCCTGAAAACCTCGTCTGGTAAATGCCGAAGGTACATAAATCACTTGACCGATTACATTGGATTACGTAAAGTATGCGGCGTTCTTTTAAATTGGTATTACCAATTTATTTGATAATTACTCTCAGATTAAGGTTCGATATCTCTCTCGCATCCGACATCATTAGAAAAAATTGATAAACAACGCCGATTTAAGGATTCACCATGGCACTATTCCTCAGCATTTTTTTCCCATCATCCTGCTGATTTGGCTGATGGTTAAGAAAAAAACAGTATGCCTTCCTACATCGCGCTGCCGATTACCGCCGCGCTGATTTACGCCATCAAGCTGTTTTTATTTCAAAGACGACGCTATGCTGCTCAACGCAACCGCAGCGTCCGGCCTGGTTTCCACACTGACGCCGATTACCGTGATTTTTCGGTGCGATCATGTTCAACCGTATGATGGAAACCACCGGCTGTATCGATATTATCCGCAAATGGCTGGCGACCATCAGCCCGAATCCTGTGGCGCAACTGATGATTATCGGCTGGTCGTTCGCCTTTATGATTGAGGGTGCATCCGGCTTCGGTACGCCTGCTGCGATTGCCGCCCCGATTCTGATGAGTTTGGGTTTCAACCCGTTGAAAGTGGCAATTTTTACGCTGGTTATGAACTCCGTACCGGTATCTTTCGGCGCGGTGGGTACACCGACTTGGTTCGGTTTTTGCACCATTAAACCTGAGTGCCGAAAACATCCTTGCCATCGGCAGACAAACCGGCGTGATGCACTTCTTCGCAGGTTTCGTCATCCCCGTCATCGGCTTGAGCTTCATCGTACCTTGGTCTGAAATCCGTAAAAACCTGGGCTTCATCGGCATCGCCGTCTTCTCTTGTACCATTCCTTATGTTGCATTAGCGATGGTCAACGAAGAATTCCCATCACTCGTTGCCGGCGCAATCGGCCTGATGGTATCCGTATTCGCCGCCAACCACGGCTGGGGTTTGAGCAAAGATCATCCGAAAGACCCGAATGCCGAAAAAGTACCTTTCGCCCAAGTCGCCAAAGCACTTGCCCCTCTGGGTATGCTGATCGGTATGCTGGTCGTTACCCGTATCAAACAGCTCGGCATCAAAGGCCTGCTGACCAGCAAAGAAGAATGGTTCAGCTTCCAACTGCCGTTTGATTTGAGCAAAATCACCGTCAGCGACTCTTTGACCATTACCTTCGGCAATATTTTCGGACAAGGCGTCAATGCGTCCTACCAAACCCTCTACGTTCCTGCATGGATTCCGTTTGTCTTTACCGTTTGGATTTGTATCCTGCTTTATAAAACCAAATTCAAAGATGCATGGGCTTTCTACGCTGCAACTTTCAACCAAACCAAAAAACCGCTGCTTGCCTTGATGGGCGCGCTGATTATGGTTCAACTGATGATGGTTGGCGGCGACGACTCCATGGTGAAAATCATCGGTAAAGAGTTTGCCGCGATGGCAGGCGAACACTGGGTTTACTTCTCCCCTTACCTTGGCGCTATCGGTGCATTCTTCTCCGGTTCGAACACCGTATCCAACCTGACATTCGGCCCGATTCAGCAACAAATCGCTATTGATACCGGTCTGTCCGTTACCCTCATCCTCGCCCTGCAATCCGTCGGCGGCGCAATGGGCAACATGGTCTGCATCAACAACATCATCGCCGTATGTACCGTACTGGACGTGAAAAAAACGCCGAAGGTGCGATTATCAAGAAAACCGTCATCCCCATGGCGATTTACGGTGTGATTGCTGTCGCCATAGCAGCTATTTTCTTCATGTAAGAACCTTGTAAAGCAAAAGGTCGTCTGAAAAATGTTCAGACGACCTTTTTCTTTTTGTCCTTCCGGTACGATGTTTTGTTACAATATTCATAACCATACCGATAAGCACAAGCTGCAATCCAAGGAGAAAAACATGAAAACCGCTATTGTCGATTACGGCATGGGCAACCTGCATTCCGTCCTCAAATCCGTACAGGCCGCGCAAGCCTTGTCGGGCAAAGCCGGTGAAGTTTATCTGACCGACCGCCCCGAAGACATCTTCGCTGCCGACAAAATCATTTTCCCCGGTCAGGGTGCGATGCCCGACTGTATGGCTGCATTGAGGCAAAGCGGTTTGGGCGAGGCAGTGGAAGATGGATTGAAAAAAACAAACCGTTTTTTTCGGCATCTGCGTCGGCGCGCAATTATTGTTCGAACACAGCGAAGAAGGCGATACCGCCGGACTGGGTTGGTTTAAAGGCAGGGTCAAACGCTTCTCCGCCAATCAAACCGATGAACACGGAGGTCGTCTGAAAGTGCCGCACATGGGCTGGAACACAGTACGCCAAACCCGCCCGCACCCGCTGTTTAAAGACATTGGTCAAGAAACGCGCTTTTTACTTTGTACACAGCTACTACTTCGCTCCCGAAGCCCCTGAAACCGTCCTTGCTACCAGCGAATATCCGCACGAATTTGCCTGCATCGTCGGCAAAGACAATGTCTTCGCCACCCAGTTCCACACGGAAAAAAAGTCACGATGCAGGATTGTTGCTGTTACGCAATTTCTTGGACTGGACAGTTTGAAAAAGGCTTGCACTTTGATTTTTATAAATTAATCGGGTCGTCTGAAAAAGAATTTTCAAGCGATTTTTGATCAGGATTCCGTATTATTGTTAACTTAAATTATTCAAATATGCTAAAACTCGATAATTTGTGTAAAAATACACCCCGCATAAGGATAGGACTCCCATGCTGCTGATTCCCGCAATCGATTTAAAAGAAGGCCGCTGCGTGCGCCTGAAACAAGGTTTGATGGAGCAGGCGACGGTGTTTTCCGATTCGCCCGCCGAAACTGCGCTGCATTGGTTCAAACAAGGCGCGCGCCGTTTGCATTTGGTGGACTTAAACGGCGCATTTGCCGGCGTTCCGCAAAATTTTCCCGCCATCAAGGACATCCTCGCTGCCGTTGCCAAAGATATTCCCGTGCAACTGGGCGGCGGGATACGCGACTTGAAACTATTGAAAAAAATATTTGGATTTGGGATTGAACGACGTCATTATCGGTACGGCGGCGGTAAAAAAATCCTGACTTCGTGCGCGAGGCGTGCAAAAACGTTTCCGGGGCAGATTATTGTCGGGTTGGATGCCAAAGACGGCATGGTGGCGATAGACGGCTGGGCGACGGTAACTCGAGCATCATGTGATTGATTTGGCGAAACGTTTTGAAGACGACGGTGTCAACAGCATCATCTACACCGACATCGGCCGCGACGGCATGATGAGCGGCGTGAACATCGACGCGACCGTCAAATTGGCGCAAGCCGTCGCCATTCCGGTTATCGCATCGGGCGGTTTGACCAATTTGGACGACATCCGTGCTTTGTGTGCCGTTGAGAAACACGGCGTGGCAGGTGCGATTACCGGCCGCGCGATTTACGAGGGCAGCATTGATTTTGCCCAAGCGCAGCAGTTGGCGGATTCGCTGGCATAAGTTGGTGTAGCGAAACTCGCTGCGTTTGTTTTGGCGAAACTCGTTGCACTCGTTTTCAGACGACCTTATTTAAAACAACCATCAAGGTCGTCTGAAATGAACAAACGTTTTCTTACTCACCTGTCCCGCCGTTTTAAAACAATATAGCGGGGCGAAGATACGCAATAATCGGTTGAACCCGTTTGCTTTCATTGTTGCCCTATCTGTATAGACAGGGCAAAGACGGGTTCGTCCCTTTTTCTTCACAATAAAAGGCGGCTGACCGCCGAATATTGCTTGGGACTCACCATCCCACATTTAATTGTTTTATTTAATTTTTTAAGGGGTATTTCATGTTTGAAGCATTTATTTTTGGGCTTTTTGGATTATCTGGTCGTCCGGTCGCAACGTGCGCGCCGTCAGCGAAGGTTTGGGATTTACCATCATCGCCATTCTCGTCCGTCAGCTTTCCGCGTTCGATATGCCGATGATCGACACCTATTGGATGGTGTTTAACGGCGCGTTGTGGGCATTTGCCAGCGCAGTGTTTTATATCGTCGGACGCTTCAGCGGCAACTTTATGACTTCCTGCGTATTCGCCGCCATTGCGGGCGTCGGCTATTTCCAACTGCTCCAACACCTGCCGAAATGGGTTCACAACTGGCTGGCGTAACACCTGCCTTGCCGGTATTAACGATTTGAAAGGTCGTCTGAAACGGATTGTCCGTTTGGGTGAAATCCGTTGTATTGGTTTTAGCGAAACCCGCTGCGCTCTTTTTCAGACGACCTCATTCCTAGTTTTGGAAAGGCATTCAAAATGGCACTGGCAAAACGCATCATCCCCTGTCTCGACGTCAAAGACGGCCGCGTCGTCAAAGGCGTGAACTTCCTCGGTTTGCGCGATGCGGGCAATCCCGTCGATGTTGCCAAACGCTACAACGACGAAGGTGCGGACGAGTTGACCTTCCTCGACATCACCGCCTCCTCCGACAACCGCGACACCATTTTGCACGTCATCGAAGACGTTGCCTCACAGGTTTTTCATTCCGCTGACCGTCGGCGGCGGTGTACGCACCGTAGCCGACATCCGCCGCCTGCTCAATGCCGGTGCGGACAAAGCCAGCATCAATACTGCCGCCGTCACCAACCCCGATTTAGTCAACGAAGCCGCCGGATTTTTTTCGGCTCGCAAGCCATCGTCGTCGCCGTCGATGCCAAAGCCGTCAATCCCGAAAAACACCCGCTGGGAAATCTTCACCCACGGCGGGCGCACACCGACCGGCTTGGACGCAGTCGAATGGGCGGTTGAAATGCAGCGGCGCGGCGCAGGCGAAATCCTGCTCACCAGCATGGACAGGGACGGCACGAAACAAGGCTTCAACCTGCCGCTGACCCGCGCCGTCAGCGAAGCGGTCGATATTCCCGTCATCGCCTCCGGCGGCGTCGGCAATGTTCAGCATCTGATTGACGGCATCAAAGAAGGCAAAGCCGATGCCGTGCTTGCCGCCAGTATTTTCCACTTCGGCGAAGTCAGTATCCGCGATGCGAAGCTCGCCATGCGTGAAGCCGGAATCGAAGTGCGGCTGTGAGTTGAACTTGATTGACTCAAGGTCGTCTGAAAACGAGCGCAGCGAGTTTCGCCAAAACGAGTGTAGCGAGTTTCGCTAAAATGAGTGAAACGAGTTTCGTCAAAAATAAATAAGGATGCCGAATATGGATAACAGCCTGCTCGAAGCCGTCAAATTCGATGAAAAAGGCTTGGTCTGCGCCATTGCCCAAGACCGGCAGAGCCGCCGCGTATTGATGGTTGCATGGATGAACGCCGAGGCGCTGCAAAAAACGGTAGAAACCGGCTTTGCCCACTATTACAGCCGTTCGCGCCAAAAGCAATGGATGAAGGGCGAAGAATCGGGACACACGCAAAAGGTGTACGAATTACGCCTCGACTGCGACGGCGACGCCATCGTAATGTTGATAGACCAAAACGGCGGCATCGCCTGCCATACGGGACGCGAAAGCTGTTTCTACAAAGTTTGGAAAGACGGCGCATGGCAGACGGTTGATGCCGTGTTGAAAGACGAAGAAGCCATTTATGGGCAGACGCATCCTTAGAGGTCGTCTGAAAACGAGTGCAGCGAGTTTCGCCAAAAACGAGAGAATCGAGTTTCGCTAAAAAAATCGGGCGGATGATTGTCTGTTGTCAGAAACAGCGTTACGCGAAGCTAAGCAAACCGATGCCTTATCCGAATAATCCTTATCCTTCAAAGCCGAAAAATCCCATGACCGACACCATCCTCTCCCAAATCCAAAAACACCATCGACTCCCGCAAAAGCGGCGATCCCGAAGCATCCTACGTTGCCCAGCTTCTGCACAAAGGCGAAGACAAAATCCTCAAAAAAAGTCATCGAAGAAGCGGGCGAAGTCCTGATGGCGTCGAAAGACGGCGGCGGCGAACACCTCGTTTACGAAGTTGCCGACTTATGGTTTCACACTATGGTTCTCTTGGCGCACCACGGTTTGCGCGCCGAAGATGTCGTCAACGAGCTTGCACGCCGTCAAGGTTTATCAGGCTTAGCGGAAAAAGCCTCTCGCAAAGAGTCTTGAATTTATATTACAATCCGACCTTATTCGTTTTTCTGCCGTCTGTTTGACGAAACGCGCTGTACTCGTTTTTAGCGAAACTCGCTGCGCTCGTTTTCAGACGACCTCGGAGCCATTATGGACAACTGTATTTTCTGTAAAATCGCCGCCAAAGACATTCCGGCGCAAACCGTGTACGAAGACGACGAGATGTTGTGCTTCAAAGATATCCGTCCCGCCGCGCCGGTTCATCTGCTGCTGATTCCGAAAGTCCATTTCGACTCGCTGGCACACGCCGCGCCCGAACATCAAACCCTCTTGGGCAAAATGATGTTGAAAGTCCCTCAAATCGCCGAAGCGGCAGGTTTGACCGACGGTTTCAAAACCCTGATCAATACAGGCAAAGGCGGCGGGCAGGGAAGTGTTCCACCTGCATATCCACATCATGGGTACGCCTGCATAAACCAACATTCCCACCATCCATTTTCAACTATATCAAGGATTTATTATGGGTAGCTTCTCTCTGTGGCACTGGATTATCGTATTAATCATCGTCGTTTTGGTTTTCGGTACCAAAAAACTGCGCAACGTCGGCAAAGACCTCGGCGGAGCCGTGCATGACTTCAAACAAGGTCTGAACGAGGGCACCGACGGCAAAGACGCCAAAAAAAGACGAAGTCATCGAACACAAAAAGACGAAGACAAAGCATAATCTATGTTTGATTTCGGTTTGGGCGAGCTGCTGTTAGTCGGCATCGTCGCCCTGATTGTACTCGGTCCAGAGCGTCTGCCCGAAGCTGCCCGCGCCGCCGGACGGCTCATCGGCAAGCTGCAACGCCTCGTCAGCAGCGTCAAGCAGGAATTCAACACCCAAGTCGAATTGGAAGAGCTGCGCAAAGCCAAACAGGAATTTGAAGCCGCCGCCGCACAAGTGCGCGACAGCCTCAAAGAAACCGGTACGGATATGCAGGACAACCTGCACGACGTTTCCGACGGACTCAAACCTTGGGAACGCCTGCCGGTGCAACGCACGCCTGCCGATTTCGGTTTGGATGAACACGGCAACCCGCTTCCTTCGTTAAGCACGGAAGTTTCAGACGACCCTGTCCGTTTCCACGTCGTCTGAAAAACGCTATGGCGCAAGCAGGCAATCCGACGGATACCGTCGAAACCGACACGCCTGCGGAATCCGAACAAGACCGCGCATGGCGCGAATACCTGACCGGCAGCGCCGCTCCGGCATCCAATGTCGTAGAAGTCAGCTATATCGACACTTCCGCAGACGCGCCCGTGCTGCATATCACTTCCCTCAAAAAAACAAGCGATGAACCGCAAGCGCGACCTGCGCCCGAAATTTCATGCCAAACCCAAACTTCGCGTCCGTAAAAAGTGAGTAAACCGGTGTCCGAACCTCAAAAACGAACAACCCGTCCAACCTCTTATCGAACACCTTATCGAGCTGCGCCGCCGCCTGATGTGGATCGTCATCGGCATCGTCGTCTGCTTTCTCGGCATGATGCCGTTTGCCCAGCAGCTTTACACCTTTGTTGCCGAACCATTGATGGTGAATCTTCCCAAAGACACCAGCATGATTGCCACCGACGTCATCGCCCCGTTTTTTTCGTGCCGGTGAAAGTAACGCTGATGGCGGCATTCCTCGTTTCCCTGCCGCACACGCTCTACCAAATCTGGGCATTCGTCGCACCCGCCCTCTACCAAAACGAAAAAAACGCCTGATTACCCCGCTCGTGCTATCCAGCGTCAGCCTGTTTTTTTATCGGCATGGCGTTTGCCTACTACCTCGTTTTCCCCGTCATCTTTAAATTCCTCGCAGGCATCACCCCCGTCGGCGTTAACATGGCGACCGACATCGACAAATATTTGTCTTTTATTTTGGGCATGTTCGTCGCATTCGGCACGACTTTCGAAGTCCCCGTCGTCGTCGTCCTGCTCGCCAAAAATCGGTATTGTAACCACCAAACAACTCAAAAACGCACGACCCTACGTCATTGTCGGCGCATTCGTCGTTGCCGCCATCATTACCCCGCCGGACGTGATTTCCCAAACCCTGCTTGCCGTCCCGCTTATCTTGCTTTACGAAGCAGGTATTTGGTGCAGCCGCTTTATCAAACCCAAATCGGACGAAACCGACGAACACCCGCCCCTTCCGCCTGCAGAAACGTAAATCTGCCTGCAATGGAGAGCGTAAATATTAAAAGGTCGTCTGAACCGTTTCAGACGACCTTTACCGCGTTTAACCAAGTGCTAAATGACTGCTAATTTTGCCGTGTTTAAATACACCCATCAAAACCCCAATGACACATTTCGAAAGGAAGTCGAACATGAAAAAATTATTATTGACCGCCATCGTCGCTTTATCCGCTGCTGTCGCAGGTGCCAACGATTACATCGAACACCAAATTTACAGCGACAAAAATTTTGAACAAAAACCGTGCCAAAGCCATCAGAATGCTTGAGCAACGCGGCTATCGCGTTCACGACATCGATGCCGACGACTATCGCGGCAGACCTGTATTGGACGTAGAAGCCTACAAAGGCGGACGCGAATACGACATCAAATTGTCTTACCCCGACTTGAGAATCATCAAAGAGCGTATCGACTACTGATAAACGATGCGTTACAACTGCCGCAAACTGCCCGTTTGGCGGCAGTTTTTGTTGAAGGGGGAACTTGGATTGCCGACTTAATCATTACAAACATGATTATCCCAAGAAGTGTAATGTTTTTATCGATAATGTATGACGTTGTGTAAATTCCCCGAATCAGAGGAACTAAAAAACGCTTTTCCCTTTCCATTTAAATTGATTCACTCAAACGGAGGATAAACATGGATTTCCACGATAAAAATAAAAAAGGGCAAGAGCCGCAAAAATACGGTTTCTGACTGGGAGAAACCTTTCGAACGACCCGATCCCGATGCGCCGCAGCCTGTTTCCGAAGTTTGGGAAGACTCAGAAGAAGCGTTTGATAAAGCTAAAGAAACCTTAAAAACTGAAGAAGCTGTAAACATTGAAGAAGCCGTGAAAGCTGAAGAAACTTTAAAAGTTGAAGAAGCTGCGGAGCCTGAAACGGCAGACCATCAACAAGACAGCAATGCCGAAGAGGCCGTGACGGATAACATCATCCTTGAAGGCATTGAGACGTCGTCTGAAAAAGCCCAAAAAAAGAAAAAGAAAGACAAAAAAAGACAAGGCGAAGAAGAAAAAAACAAGCCGCCGATGTGCCGCCTTCCGATCTTTTTGGGTACGAACAAAGGCGTGGAAACCATGTTCCGCAACGCCGTGCGTTCGGAGATGGAGCTGCTCGCGCTGGCGGCGACCAAGGCGAACATTATGATTTCGCTCAACGGTTTTTATCGTGTCTGCGCTGATGATTTCGGGCGCATTTATTTTTTTCATCGTCACCCGAATTTCTGATTCCGGCGAGTACGTTTATGATTACCGCCGCCGCGTCCATCGTGTTCGCACTGCTGTCCGCTTCACCCGAACGTATCGGCAAAAATGCAGGCGGCGCGCGCTTGGGTTAAGGATTTCTTCCGCGGACGCGCCAAACTGCGTGATTTGAGAACCCGCCTCAGCAGCACCCAAACGCGCTTTTTTTCAGCGGCAGCCAGCCCAATATCCTGATTTACGAAGACCGTGTGAAGGTGCAAAAAGACCAATATTGGGAAATGATGCAGGAGATTATGGGCGACCGCAAACAAGTCTATCAAAAAGATGAGTGATCATCTTTACTGGCTGGAGCCTGCTGGCGGACAAACAGTTCAAATACATCAACTTGTCTTATGCCGTATTCCGTTGGGGGCTTTTTGGCTTCGCTGGCGGCGTTTATCGGCGTGAAGACGCTGCCTTCGCTGCTGACCCAACCCGCCAACAATGCGGCAGAGCTGCGCTCTTTGGGTATTAATATGTTCAACGGCGTGTACGAGCCATCTGCCGTGCAACAGCTTCCCGACGGCAAACTGCTGATTGCCGAAGACGAACCGAACCACGCATTCAGCATCGTCAGCATCGATCCGTCCGGCAGATTTATCGAAGACGAAGCCTTGGATACGCGCGTGATTACCGGCTTCAAACGCCGCCTGAGCGACTTGGAAGCATTGGCGCGCGACGATGAAGGCTTTATCTACGCGCTCACTTCGCACTCGCGTACCCGCAAAGGCAACCGTTCGCCTGACCGCGAACACCTGATGCGCTTTAAAATCCAAGACGGCAATGTGTTGGGACTGACCAGCTACGACAATCTGACGCAGGTTTTGGAAACCGACCACAAATTGCACGACCTCATCCGCGAACGCACCAAAGCCGAAGTTTCCTTTGAAGAAATCAATATCGAAGGCATGGCGTTCGACCCTGTGAAGAAACGCCTCGTCTTGGGCTTCCGTGATCCTGAGTTCAACAATATGGCGCTGGTGGCATTCATCAGCAATCCGAAAGACGTGTTCGAGCGCAACGCCAAGCCTGAGTTTGACGAAGTCGCCATCCTCGACATCGACGGCGGCGGTATCCGTTCCATCAACTACGACCCGGTGTTGAAAAACTACGTCATCGCCAACGAAGTGAAGGACGAAAACGGGCAGAAATTCTCACAACTGTGGACTTGGAGCGGCAACCCGACCGACGAACCGCAAAAAAATCTCCCTGCCCAACCTGCAACACATCACCAACGTCGAAGCCGTCGATTCGATTACGGTCAACGGCAAGCCGCAGATGATTCTGATGGGCGACGAAGGCAACGCTTCGCAGAAAATTACTGCCAAGTATATGTTGGTGGATTACAGCCAGTTCGGTAAACAGTAATTTTAAAAGCTGATCAAAGGTCGTCTGAAACTGAGGGTTAAGGTTTCAGACGACCTTTTATATTTGTGGCTTTGGGTTGTTGGTTGGAGGAGGAATGATTGCCGTTTGTCCTATGCTTTTTTTAATTTTTTTAGCAAGATTTTTTTGTTAACTCATGAAGAAAAAAATTCGATTTAAGTCAAAAATAACTGCATTTTTCTCTTTCTGTTGTTTTTTTGGTCAATATTAAATTGAAGGCAAAAAGTTGAGGAGGAGGTAATAAGGGGGATTAAAAACAAAAAAATAAATTTCAAACATTTATGCTTATTGAGTTGATATTTTTTTTGTGAGATTTTTTTGAGGGTGAATTCTACTAAATAGATATTTACGGAATAAATTGTTACTAATTGTTAAATATTCCTGGTGATTTGCCGATTATCCTGATATTATACCGTTCATCATAAATATACCGATTATCTTCGATAAGAGCCATTTATCGAGGAAGTGTTTCCGGATTTATCTGGTTTTTTGTGGAGTCACATCATGACGACTGTTGCTATCGATATTCAACCTCAATTCCGCTTTACCTGCATGGCAGCCAATGCCAACCATTTCCTGCATCAGCCGGAAAATATGGTTAAAGAATTAAACCGCCAAGCATCTATTGCAGATAAGCGTATTTTGGTTGAGAACGTCAATATCGATCCGGAGAGTATTTGCGCCGCAGTCGTTAAACGCAACGGAATTATGTTTGCGCGGGAAGGTGGCTATTTCAGCCAGTGTGCAGGCGGTTGCCGTGGTGCAAATTTGCTGGATGGTTTGCCGGCATCTGCTGATTATGACCATGTAATCGAATTAGGCGGGGAGAATGGTTTTGGTGCATGCTTCCATGATGATAACGAAGCCCGCAGCACCGGTTTGATTGAATGGCTTTATGCAGAAAAAGCAGATACTGTCATTATCGGCGGTTTGGCAACGGAAGAAGCAATCAGCCGTACCGCCGAACAATTATTGTGGTACAACGACAGCCTGCACATTATCGTCAATCTTGCCGCATGCCATGGCTATGCACCTGAAAGTACCATTCAGGCTGTCTATAAAATGCGTAAATCCGGTATCTCTGTTGTCAGCAACGCCGAAGAGATTCCCGAACAAATGCTCCGTTATGCTAACGAAGCTTGGTTTAAAGTGTCGTAACCTCTTGCTATCACTCCCAGCTGCAAGAGTTTTTTTCAGGTCGCTTTTAGCGGCCTGTTTTTTAGGGTTATATGGTATGAATGAGAAAAGGTCGTCTGAAAGTGTAATTTTTTTGTTTTCAGACGACTTGAGGCAAGGTGCTTATGGATAAAATATACGGTGATAAAAGCCAAGCGGTCCTTGTCTCTGTAATATTTTATGATACAATATGCTCTTTCTCTTGAGGGTCTGTAGCTCAGGGGTTAGAGCAGGGGACTCATAATCCCTTGGTCGTGGGTTCGAACCCCACCGGACCCACCAATCAAATCAATGACTTGCGTAAGCTGGGCATTTTTCAGGGTCGGCACTGTGTCCAATTTGTGTCTTTACATAGCCCGATTCCGTCCAATACCTCGGCATGGGCTTGAAGATGTTCCGCCGACAAATGTGCGTAACGGCGTACCATCTCAACGCTTTCCCAACCACCCATCTCCTGTAAGGCGGACAACGGCACGCCAGACTGAACCAGCCAGCTTGCCCACGTGTGCCGAAGATCGTGCCAGCGGAAATCAGAAATTCCTGCCTTTTTCAAGGCGTTTTTCCAAATCCTCGAGCTGATGCTTTGAACTTTTCGTCCATTGGAATAAGTAAAGACAAATCGGGAATGCTTCCCCATCTGCCTTGATATTACGCCTATGGCCGTATCATTCAGGGCAACACCTATCGCCTTGCCTGATTTGCTTTCGTCAGGATGTATCCATGCGGTTCTTCCCGTCAAATCCACTTGCTGCCATTCCAAATCCAAAACATTGCGCTGGCGCAATCCCGTGGATAAGCTGAATATGACCATTTCGGCCATATAGTCGGGCAAAGAGGCAATCAATCTATTTGCCTCATCTTTCGTCAGCCAGCGGATCCGCCGTTTAGGCTCTCGATAAAGCGTCAGATGGGGAGCCCTTTCCAACCACCCCCATTCCTTGACGGCTTTGTTCAGTATGGCGCGAATCAGCGCAAGATAACGGTTTTTCGTGCTGTCGGAGCAGTTCTTTTTTGCGACGGTATCCATGATGAAATCACGGGTCAAATGATGCAGGTAAATCCCGCGCAGTTCCGGCAGACCACGCAATCTGCACAAATCGTTCCCGATGCTTTTCTTGCTGCCATTCTCTTCAATCCATTTGACTGCGGCCTCCTCCCACAGCCGTTTCGGTTTTTCGTCAAAATGCTCATGCTGCCATAACTCGTATGTCAATTTATTGTGCAGCCTTTGCGCTTCCTGCTTGTTTTTAGTGCCAGCAGACTGTCTAATTCTGCGGCCGCTTTCTGTCCTAATATCGACGTAGTAAACGCCTTTTTCGTAAGTAGATCGGCATTTTTGCTTTGCTCCTGTGTTCGAGCGAAGCCTGCACCTGTTCATTTTCTTTTTGCATCAGGAAAAACGTCAAGTGCGGCTTGGGTAATACAATAACGGCGGCCAGGTCGGCTGGCCTCAAGCATCCCTTTTACGGATGTATTGTCGGATGGTTTCGGCGTGGCATTTGCAGTATTCTGCTGCCTCTTCCACGGTGTAGGTTTTGCTCATTCTGCCTCCCGCATCACTTCGAAAACTTTAAACGGCGCAGTTTCGGTCAACTGTTCCAGTTTTCTGAGGGCCAAATAGCGTTTGATGCGCGGTTCGAGCATCAGATAGTATTCTTCATTGACATAAAAAAAGCAGGCACATATCGTTGCCTGCTTCCGTCTGCACCGGTATCAGCCGGTAATGTGGATAATCTTCCTCTGCCGGAATTACAATGGAAGGTATCTTTACCGTACTGACGGGATTTTTTTTGTCAATCAGCATTGTTGCTTCCTTTTTTCTATTTCGTTTTGGAGTCGGTAAAAACCGCATACTTTTTCGGCTTTTTCAGCAAACGTTTGCCGCCAGCCGTTGGCAGATCTCGAACGACTCAGGGCAATGTTTGCCTCGTAAACGGCATCTTTAAATTCGATGATTAAAACCAACGGCCAACTGCCGATTCCTTCTGGCGGCTTTGCAAGCAGGGTCTTGTAACTTTTCTCATCCACATCAACCTCCTCTCCAAATAACCCATCCCACTATCAACAACACTGCCAGAGCTGCCGCCATAGTACAGACGACCAGTCGTTCCAGCCTTTTGACCAGCCGTTCGTTGGCTTCTTCCGTATCACGGGCGATACGTTGGGATACCAAACCATAGATTTTTTTGTTCTGCCTCGGCAATCTGTCCGTTGGCATACTGAGCCAGCTCTGCCAGCAGTTGCTCTCGGTACTTTTTCCAGCTTGGCGGCGGCAGCGGTAATATTGCCTTCACGGACGGAAAGTTCTTCCAAGAAGACCAGCCGTTCTTCCGTTTGCTGCCTCGCAAATGCGTCAAAGGCTTGGCGGAAAGACTGATCCTGCATCATCAACATGACGACGATAGGATCGTCTTCCGTCAGCAGCGTCCCCGAATGCCGGAAGACTTCAGCGACAATTTCGGCGGGCTTATTTTCCATCTTCCCCACCATTCAAAGCATTTGCCATCACCGGCAGGCTTTCCAGTTTGGCGAAAATATCGCGCTTCACATTCCGGAGCCGCTGTTTGGGCATAAACGTCATTTCTGTCGTAGCATCCACCTCGTCAAAAGTCAGATGTAGTTTGGTCATTTGTTCAATGTCTTTGCCGTACGTGTCGGGATTACGTTTTTCCACGCGGACAATACCGATAATGCGGTCTTTGTGCTTTTTGGTAAACACCGAACTGTTCGAACGGTTTACCGCCATTCTCCACTGCGCCGTGGAACTCGTTCAGCCAAACTATTACTTCAGCATCGACGTCGTTCAAAATCCGTCCCAAGCTTTCGATGCAGTCAACCTGCGCCTGTCCGCCTTCAATCGGTACATGAAGAATCAGGCGCACACCTGATTCCCGCAGAAGTTCGGCGATGTTGTTTTCAGCGATATACGACATCAGTGGAATAAAAGTGTTGGAACCGGTATCGACAATGCCTATACCGTCTTTTTCCAAGAACTGCTCAACCAGTCCGTCAAAATTACGAATATCAACGTTGTTATCCCGTGTCAGGATGTTGATTACTTGGACGTGCAACGGTTTGTAACGGCTCAACGTACGGTTGCTGGTATCGGTATCGTAGCAGTGTACTTCTACCTGATTAGCAGCCCTTGCCGCCACATATTGCGCGTATGAGGCGCAGCAAAACGTTTTGCCACATCCGCCTTTACTCTGAACTATCAAATTTACTTCTTGCATATTTGTTCCAACCTTTCCTGATTGTCGTTTCGTTATAAAAAAATACCGTTTTTTTGCGGCCGTTTGGATTTTTTTACACATCAAAACCCGCTTTTCAAACGGACTTTGGTCTGTAAAAAGCCCTACGGACAGGGAGTTGCCCGCAGGGAAAGAGCGTGTCGGACATCAGGAAAGGGCTTGCCCGAACACAGGAGAAAGTAACAACCGAGATAATCTAACGGACATCAACCCAGCGTCCGCCATTTCGTTCTTCGCCGACGTAGCGTACTTTATCTCCCGCCGTCGTCCAGCCGTGATCGAAATAAGCCTTGCAATAATCCGGCTTGTCGGGGCGGATATAGGTTTTTCTTGACCGTTTGGCAGTTGTCCTCGACAACATATTTACGTCCCAAGCTGTATTTGGTCTTATGTTCGCAAACCTTTTCCAGCTTCGTATAGCGCATCATGCGGTTCAGCTCCTGCGCGTCGCAGCGACCCGCGCCCTCCGCAATCGCGTCTGTCAAACCCGCCATTTCAGCGGTTTCCGAACTTGCCGGACACATTTTGAGAAAATTTCGCCGCGCTTTCAGCGTATCACCCATCTTTTTATGCCTAATCGAAAAAAATAACGCTTAATCGACGGCGCACACTCGCTCGGACGGTCGCCCGAAGACAGACACAAAACCGCCTCGCACGCCAAGCGAGCATCACCCGCCAACACATCGTCGGCAAAAGCCGCAGGAGCAGCCCCCAACATGGCGGCAGCCAGTAAACCCAAATAAGATTTATTCATACACACACCTTTTTTTAAATACCGTCAATCAGACGGCTATTGAAATTTCTGAACGAAAAAAAGGATAATCTGCGTACCCCACGAGATTACCCAATCTCAGAAAAAAACCGCTTTCTCAACAAAGCGGTTTTTTCATTGCCATACGACCGTCCGAACTTGGAATTTTCTTCCTTCTTGGACAATGTTCACACATAAATCACCATTGCCCTTCATCAGCAGGTCAACCTGCTGGGCAGCGGCTCTCATACTTTGATAAGTACCGATGACAATCTGTTTGACGGGCTTACGGAGTTTTTCATGTTGCTTCCTTTCATTCGTTTGAATTAAATTTGTCATTTGCATACTTGCCTATATAATATAAATGATGGAATCATTTTCATTAATTTGCTTACTAATGATTTGCAGTTCTAATTTTTCTATTATATGAAAGTGCAGTTCCATATAGCTTCAATTGCACTTCATCTAACTCTGATAACCGTTTTCCATTCAGATCTCGAATTTGATCTCTCAATTCTTCCATTTTTCCTTCATCTAAACGCATATCAATAACTCCATCTAGTTTTTAATCATCTAATACCCACATACAAACAAGTGCCATAAAACTCAAGATAATAAATGGACTTTCTGTAAGAAAAGTTATCAGGTTGGCCGTATATATTAATTTGATTGTCATTGCTGAAAGCAATATACCAACTATTAGTACAAGAACCTTCTTATACATAGGAATCTTCTTTTAAATTGATTTGAAATGCAGGGCTTCCACCTGCTCCCCGACCTATTGCCGGTAGTCAGCCTTATCAGGGCATCGCTCAAAACGGCAGGGTGTGATAAATACCTTGCCGCCGATTTTTACCCTCCCGCTACTGATGGTTGTTCACGGGTAAAGTGCTTGTTCACACAACATCACACACGGACGGTATCGGAACCGCTCAGTCTTCCTTTCTCTCGAGCCGCTGAGTTGCCCGCCGCCTTTGGTGTAGCTAGGCGGTAGAAAAGGTCGTCTGAAGTACGTTTTCAGACGACCTTGGGAATAGGCGGGCATTTCTCTACCCGTGTTAAGATTGGATTACCACATCTTCTCTTTACACGAAACAAGAAATGCCCATGGAAAAAAACAGTCAAAAGACTTATTTGAAAAATATTACTATCAGTGTTGTTTATGGCTCGCTTTTGATAAAAAAAGTATGCCTCTATTTATTTTTTTATGCGTGATATTTTTCCGCTTGGAAGCTATGGAAAAAAACCATAGTGAAATCTCATTAAAAATTCAAATGGACGTGGAAACTATTTGTTTCTTCAGCACTTGCATTATTTATCGCCAAAATATTTTCGATCCATCATTTCAATCACAAATATGGGATCTATCCCGAATATCTTAACTATTCAATTTCTGTATGGACTATCATCACTGCTATTACGTTTTTTTAACACTTCCAATCCTGTGGCATATACTCAAACTCATGATAGAAGGTAGAAAAAGCCCCGTTATTTAAATCTTTTTGAAAAGGGTATCTATGCAATAACACTCTGTATGATGTGGGGGCTTCTTATCAAAGCATATGATAAAGCTGCCGAATATGATCGCTGGCCACTCATGTTGGATGCGTACAGCTATTCCGACTGCAAAAACAAGTCAAGGTAGTATTGCCATACGAAAAGATGATACAACCTGTTACCGATTCATACTTAGCTATCCAATCAAAGTAGAGATGCAGGAATATTCATCACCTAAACCATGAGGAGCAACCGTGGCATGAGCCGACATCCAAGAATACCCAAACAATCATTTCCGATATAATCCACACCTGAAAGCCGATGGCTATCGTTGTCAAAAACCGATTGCCTATCGTACTCTTTCCAACCTCGGAATATATAGAAAGAATGCAACAACGCCCATGTTAAAATTATAGACAGTCTGATTTTATTGCAGCAGTCCACTTATCATTCATCTCCAAATGTGAACTCAGGTGGTAGAAAAGGTCGTCTGAAGCACGTTTTAGACGACCTTGTTCTCAACCCTCCTGAAAAAATCCTGCAAACCTACCCTCAAATTCCGCTGCCACATCATCAATATCGTCAAAAATCGCTATCTTTCCAAAGATCACTATCATTCAGAAACCACTCGAATTTCCACCAATATTTATCCGCGATGCTCGATGCGATGAATGCGTCATCGTGATTCTCACGGTTCAGATGAAAAAAATTTCCTGTCCTGATCGCACATAAACTGACGATTTGTTTTCAAAAATGATCACTGATTTCTGCTGCTTTGATTTGCAGGGCTTTAATTTCATCCTTTGTCATATTTGTCATAACTTCACCTTTGAACTATAATAATAAACTATCTGAAATAATAAACTTTATTATTATTTCGGATGAATCAAACGGAAACCCACTTGTGCAAGAAGTGGGCTTGGATTTGGATACACCTTTAAAGACAGGGTAGAGCCGTCTGAACATTGAGCAGACGCCCTGTCGGAAACCTCCGACAACAACCCGCTCACGGCGGGGAAAAAGAAAAAAATCAAAAAAAGTATTTTTGCAGCTTGTCCGCAGATTATCGCTGCTGCATTGGAGATACGCTCCAATTAAAAAATACGTCCAACTTGCCGCCTGTTACCGGACCCTCTCATCAGGCTACCCGGATGCGCGGCATTTTTTTGGCAGGGTTGAAAGCTGCCAGCAACCGTTTATCCGATTTACCCAAAGGCTCGATCGCCTTTTCTACGCGTGTTGTTTCGGTCTTTTTTTAAGCCGAAATAACTCCGAAAGACCGGTTGCTTCGTTCTAAATATTTAAAGAGCGTTTAATTTCGATAAAACCAATTTTAAGATAACTTAAATAATTAAGCAAGCTGAAATTTAAGATTTCTTTAATTTTTTTGTGATATAGTTTAGGCATGTCGTTGATTTTTATATATAAAATAAAAGGTCGCCTGATAATTCAGACGACCTTTTATTGGGAGAATCAGACTTTTATCGCTTCCTTCGAAAAAAATGCGATGTTCAACCATGGTACCGATGATTTCAATGGTGTGACGTGAAGAAGAGAACGGTGGAAAGTCCCGATTTAATGGAGAAAGAGAAAAAAACATTCGGTTTCTCCGTTCACAGAACTTACTACTTGATATTTTCTGAATACGACATCCTTATCAATTCGAGCAACTACAAACTCACCAGGTTCAGGCTTTTGTTCTATATCAACGACGATCACATCTCCTTCCACAAAAATCTGGATTCATTGAATCACCAGAAATTTTTCAATGCAAAGCATTTGTTGGGGTCATGGATATTACTCATAAGATAAGCTCCTTTTTATTGGATTTGGTATTGGTATCCGCAGATTCCAATTTTCTATTTGAGCAATATCCAAAACAGGGAATTTTCCGGTTGTTTGAATCCTCTATAAAAAACTACGTTAGTGTTTGTATCTTCGCCTTCGCCTTTTTAAAAAGCCAGCCTAAATCGCAACCAAGAATTTGAGATAGCTCGTATAAATTTTTCTGCATTAGGTTTGGTCGTATTTGATTCCCACTGAGATATTGCCACATGGGAAACATCTTTGAGCTTCTTCGCCAGTTCTTGTTGAGTCCATCTGAACTCTTTCCTTTTTTTGCCGAATCCGTTGTCCGATTGTCTTATTCACGATATTAGCCTGCTTGAAAAAGTATTTAAGTTATCTTAACCTATCTTGCTTTAAGTTTTCTTCACACTTATAATTTAAGAATACTTAAAATGACAGGTAGAAATTATGTTAAAAGCAGATGTCCTAAAATTCTTCGGCTCTAAAAGTGCCACCGCACAGCACTTGGATGTTAGCCCTTCAGCAGTCACTCAATGGAAGGATATTATTCCCGAAAAACAAGCGTATAGGATTGAGAAAATCACAAATGGGAAATTGAAAGTCAATCCTTCTCTTTACAACAAGAGAAAATAAATAACCATGCTCACCGCCGACATCCGCCATCACATTACAACGGACTTCGTGGTTTACCGCGAGTTCGGGCTTTTGTGCGGATCCAATATTCAGGCGGCAACATTGCTGTCGGGGTTGTTTTGGTGGAGCGATGTGATTGACAAAGAACCGAAACGTCATGGCTGGATATACAAGACAGCCGCCCAGTTGTTCAACGAGTTTGGGCTGACGAGACGTGGTTACGAAAAGGCGCGGAAATTTTTATTGGGCAAAGGTGTGATCCAATGCCGACGCGCAGGCGTACACGGCAGATTGCACTGGCAGCTCAACAAAGAGCGTTTATTGGAACTGTGCTATCTAGTTAAAGGCGAGCCATTACCGCAGTTTGACAGCCGCTACCATCTCGACATCGACAATTTCCGCCTTGAAAAAAATGGGTTAATCTCGATCTTTGGAACGACTTTCTCAAAATGCGTGCCGAAAAAAAGGCAAACCTGTCAACTTGAAGCAGAAAAAAATCCTGCTCAACCAGCTCAAAGACCTCAAAAAAACAAAAAACTACGACCTCGAAGCGGCCATGCGGAAAGCTATTCTGAACGGCTGGGCAGGCTTCTACGCCTCCGAACGTTCCCCCACCCCAACACCTCAGACGTCCGAGGCAGCTACGCGCAAAGCGCTAGCTGAATATGATGAGCAAATTAAACAATCCGCCCATCCGCCCCCTGATACAGGTGGACAGCGGAATCCCGACAATCCTGATCGTCAAAATCTCAAAAACCTCTTTAGGAAAAAAACAGTAATCATCAGACTGTTGGCACTGCCACGCCCAAACGCTGCTCCGGCAGCTTTTTTTGCGCCCTTTGAAGCCGGAAAGGTCGTCTGAAAGGCTTTTTTTCCTGTTTTTTGGCGCAGATTGGGAGATACCCACCTGTTTTTCCGTACCGCCTTCCTATTTTTACCCAAATCAGATGATAAAAATCCGCAATTTTTGCTGAAATAAGTATTTGAAAATACAGTGTTTGTACATATTGAGCAAAGAACATTGGCTTTTGAGGACAGAGAACTTTGTCCGTATAGGACGGCCTTTATACAAAGACCACGTTCACAGACCACTATCAAAAAAATATTACAGGCAGCCACCTGATTATTTTTTGTGCAATTTATGGCTGATACTGATGGATATTGACGTTTGGGAGGATATAGAGCGTTTTTTTGAGGAAGGGATATGTACAGGTATTGTGGATAAATTGAATTGAATGAGGGGATGAATGAAGCGATTGCCGAAGTAGGAGCAAAGGCAGGAGGTAAATAGAATTTTGACGCATTAGAAGCCGTCTGAATGGCTCAGACGGCTTTTTTACATCAATTCTTCAACATTGATTTTACGGTTCAGGTCAAATTTGCCGATGATGGGACGTTCCGATATTTCAGAGTTAGTTTGTTTTTGGTCAGGATCTGTCTGAGTAACGGTGCTGGCCTGTCTGTTTCCGACTTGTACGGAATCATTAATAGATTGATGATTTATTTCGGGTGAGGCGACAGTTTTACCAGTATGGCTACGGATAAACCTGTTCAAAGTTGGCTGGCTTACTGTCATTCCCTTTTTTTCAAGCAGGAATCTCAGAATATCTTTTTCTGAGTAACCCAAGTTTTTTTAATGTGAAAATCTCTCCGGCAAAGGCATCAAGTTTGGATTTTTTTGCCTGACGGGGCATTATTCTTCACGAAGTCTTCTAAATCGCTCATATACGTATCTATTCACTTATATTCACATATAAGTGTCAATATATACATTTTTATTCCAAAAAAATCAACATTTTTTTAATCCAATATATACTAAATAAATTATAAATAATCATTATTTATATAATTAGTATGTCAAATAATCAAATAAATACATTTCCATACTTCAGTATATTCACACATATCCAAGTCCATGCGTATCACCTCCTCAAAGTAACGCCTATATCCCATATAAACAGCAAATCAAAACAATACGCAGGATAGGCAACGAGTGCCAAAAAACGCCCTAAAGCGTTTTTCAATTCCGCCCAAAAGGGCGGAAACGCCTGCAAAGCGGCTGAAGGTTTGAAGCAACCATCAGGGGCAAGGTTAATCAACTACACGGCTGGATGGAAGAACTGCATCGGGAGAAAGCTAGAAACAAAGAATTACTCAAATGCTGCAAGGTGCGACTGAAACAGGAAGACTTGGCACAGGTGGAAGAGGATTTAGACGGCGGAAAACTGGAATACATCCCTGTTTTTTTTGCGGCGCGGCTGATGGAAAGAATCAACAACGGTGGATGTTCGAACCGAGAAGAAAAAACTATTTGATCCATGCTATTAAAAAAACGACAGCTTTCACAGCGCGGTATTTCCGTAATAAGTTGGAGGTATGGCTTTTCTGCCATGTTGAAGTGTTATTTGCTGAAACAGTATGGTCATTGGTACGAGTTTTGGGCAGCAGATAAAACGGTTTTGCACCATGCGGTTTACGAACGCATTCACGAAATCGTCGAAATCGGAAGGGCTTAAGATGGAGACTATGCTATATCGGTTGTTTAACCCACAAGTAGGTGACCATTCTGAAATAGTTAAAGCGGCTAAACCGAAACCTTATCTGTGGTTTTTTTGGTTTGTCGATGAGATGGCTTTAAAACGTGGAATACACAGTATGTCACTTGTCTTAACGAAAAACCGTCTGATTGAAATTAAAAACAGCTTGGATTCGGATTTCAAGTGCAACACTAGGGTACCAGTGGTTGGAACAGATTCAAGAATAAAACACTTGGCGTTTCGTAGCCAAGTGTTTTTCTTGGCCGGTGGTTCAACTCATCTTGAACCCTGCGTATCTCCCGATCGCTGATGTTTCGGAAATCGGTTTGTTTGGGGAAATATTGCCGGATGAGTCCGTTGGTGTTCTCATTCAGCCCTTTCTCCCAAGAATGGTAAGGGCGGCAAAAATAGGTTTTCGCCTTCAATGCTTTGGCTATTTTGGTGTGTTGGTAGAACTCTTTGCCGTTATCCATGGTGATGGTGTGGACTCTGGCTTTATATGCCTTTAATACCCTAATGACTGCCCGGGCAGTATCTTCGGCCTTTAAGTTATCCAATTTACAGATGATGGTGTAGCGGGTAACACGTTCGACTAGGGTCAATAATGCGCTTTTTCTGATCTTTGCCGATGATGGTGTCGGCCTCCCAATCGCCGATACGGGTTTTTGGTCGACGATGGCGGGTCGGTTTTCTATGCCGACGCGGTCGGGTACTTTACCTCTGGTCCATGTGCTGCCGTAGCGTTTGCGGTAGGGTTTGCTGCATATTCTGAGGTTTTGCCACAACGTGCCGCCGTTGCTTTTGTCTTGGCGAAGGTAGCGGTAAATGGTGCTGTGATGGAGTGTGATCCCGTGGTGTTTGTGCAGGTAGGCGCATACTTGTTCGGGACTGAGTTTGCGGCGGATAAGGGTGTCGATGTGTTGAATCACCTGCGACTGGAGCTTATAGGGTTTTCGCGGGCGCTGTTTGGTCAGCCGGCTTTGCCGTTGTGCTTTTTCGGCACTGTATTGCTGCCCTTGGGTATGGTGCCGTTTGATTTCGCGACTGATGGTGCTTTTGTGGCGGTTAAGCTGTTTGGCGATTTCGGCGATGGTACAGTGGCGGGACAGGTATTGGATATGGTATCGTTCGTCTTGGGTCAGTTGTGTGTAGCTCATGGCAATCTTTCTTGCAGGAAAGGCCGTATGCTACCGCATACCGGCCTTTTTCTGTTATGGAAAGTTGCACTTCAAATGCGAATCCGCCCAGCATTAAAAAAACAGTCTATTTAAAGATATTGATTGCATCGAGAAAGAAGATTTTTTTCTGAAGACTATGCTGTCCAATGTGCCATAAACAATTTTCGACATTGGCCTTGAATACCACCTACATCAAATAACGATGTAATGCTGATAGCAAGAGGATACGGCAATGGCAAAAAGGTACAGCAGGGTGTAGCGGATAATCGAACCGGTCCATACGTTGGAATCGAAAGAAATACACGTGGTCTTTATGGATTTGTAGAAGCATTCAGACGGTCTGAAAGGGGAAATTTCAGATGGGACTAGGAGCAATAATCAACCTTTTACGCCTGGAAACGAGGATGGTATGGATGTGATTCTATTAGATGTTGCGAAATAGATTCATTTTTACTGTGATTTATAGTAAATATAATTATAAAATAGATAAATATGGTAAATATAGGTTTCTAAGTGATGATTTTTTAAAAAATCTATCGGTAGGCTATTGGGATAGCTGTAGTTAATACTTGTTTGGCATAGTTATACTGTGTGAAACCATTTTGGACGGCACTAATGAATATTTTAAAGACATAAAATCCTCCTGTCTCAGCTCCGTTGTTATGTTACTTCTCAAGGTTCGGCAAAAACGCCCTACACCTCTCAAAAAAAACAGACGTGGCGTTTTCTCAGGTTACCGAAGGTGCTGGAGAAACGTCATGTCTGTTTTTTCTTGACTCTACTGTGGGTAGTAATTCATTTCAAGAATATTATTAAAATAAAAATCATTCTATAACTATAGTGGATTAAATTTAAATCAGGACAAGGCGACGAAGCCGCAGACAGTACAGATAGTACGGTAAGGCGAGGCAACGCCGTACTGGTTTAAAGTTAATCCACTATATAAATATTTTTAATTTTTATGATAAATTAAGAATTATTATCAAAAATAATATTAATGCCATGAGATTTTTTTCCCTACTCCATATCTGTTGGTTGTACTGGTTGTTATGCCTCTTAAAAACCTTAGCAGCCGATGAAAACGATGCAGAACTTATCCGTTCTATGCAGCGTCAGCAGCATATAGATGCTGAATTGTTAACTGATGCAGATGTCCGTTTTGAGCAACCATTGGAGAAGAACACTTATGTCCTGAGTGAAGATGAAACACCGTGCATTCGGGTAAATTACATTAGTTTAGATGGTAAGACGGAACGCAAATTTTCTTTTCTTCCTTCTATGCTCATGAAAGAAACAGCTTTTAAAACCGGGATGTGTTTAGGTTCCAATAATTTGAGCAAGCTGCAAAAAGCCGCGCAACAGATACTGATCGTGCGCGGCTACCTCACTTCCCAAGCTATTATCCAACCACAGAATATGGATTCGGGCATTCTGAAATTACGGGTATCAGCAGGCGAAATAGGGGATATCCGTTATGAAGAAAAACGGGATGGGAAGTCTGCTGAAGGCAGTATTAGTGCATTCAATAACAAATTTCCCTTATATAGGAACAAAATTCTCAATCTGCGCGATGTAGAGCAGGGCTTGGAAAACCTGCGTCGTTTGCCGAGTGTTAAAACAGATATTCAGATTATACCGTCCGAAGAAGAAGGCAAAAGCGATTTACAGATCAAATGGCAGCAGGATAAACCCATACGGTTCAGTATCGGTATAGATGATGCGGGCGGCAAAACAACCGGCAAATATCAAGGAAATGTCGCTTTATCGTTCGATAATCCTTTGGGCTTAAGCGATTTGTTTTATGTTTCATATGGACGCGGTTTGGCGCACAAAACGGACTTGACTGATGCCACCGGTACGGAAACCGAAAGCGGATCCAGAAGTTACAGCGTGCATTATTCGGTGCCCGTACAAAAATGGCTGTTTTCTTTTAATCACAATGGACATCGTTACCACGAAGCGACCGAAGGCTATTCCGTCAATTACGATTACAACGGCAAACAATATCAGAGCAGCCTGGCTGCTGAGCGCATGCTTTGGCGTAACAGACGTCATAAAACTTCAGTCGGAATGAAATTATGGACGCGCCAAACCTATAAATACATCGATGACGCCGAAATCGAAGTGCAACGCCGCCGCACTGCAGGCTGGGAAGCCGAATTGCGCCACCGTGCTTACCTCAACCGCTGGCAGCTTGACGGCAAGTTGTCTTACAAACGCGGTACCGGCATGCGCCAAAGTATACCTGCGCCGGAAGAAAACGGCGGCGATATCCTTCCAGGCACATCTCGTATGAAAATCATTACTGCCGGTTTGGACGCAGCCGCCCCGTTTATTTTTAGGCAAACAGCAGTTTTTCCTACGAAACCGCCATTCAAGCTCAATGGAACAAAACTCCGTTGGTCGCCCAAGATAAATTGTCAATCGGCAGCCGCTACACCGTTCGCGGATTTGATGGGGAGCAGAGTCTTTCCGGAGAGCGCGGTTTCTACTGGCAGAATACTTTAGCTTGGTATTTTCATCCGAACCATCAGTTCTATCTCGGTGCGGACTATGGTCGCGTATCCGGCGAAAGTGCACAATATGCCTCGGGAAAAACGGCTGATGGGTGCTGTGGCTGGCTTCAGAGGAAGCCATAAAGTAGGCGGTATGTTTGCTTATGATCTGTTTGCCGGCAAGCCGCTTCATAAACCCAAAAGGCTTTCAGACGACCAACACCGTTTACGGCTTCAACTTGAATTACAGTTTCTAGCCTCTTAATTTTTTTACCGATATTTAGACGGTCTTTCCTTATCCTCAGACCGTCTGAAACTTTACCTGCGTACTTGGCTCGCAGCGCGTTCATCTTCAAAAGGGAATAGACATGAATAAAGGTTTACATCGCATCATCTTCAGTAAAAAGCACAGCACCATGGTTGCAGTAGCTGAAACTGCCAACAGTCAGGGCAAAGGCAAACAGGCGGGCAGTTCGGTTTCTGTTTCACCGGCAATTTCAGCCGGTCTTTGCGGCAAACTCAAAAACCACCCTTAAAACCTTGGTCTGCTCTTTGGTTTCCCTGAGTATGGTATTGCCTGCCCATGCCCAAATCACCACCGACAAATCCGCACCTAAAAACCAGCAGGCCGTTATCCTTAAAACCAACACCGGTGCATCTTTGGTGAATATCCAAACCCCGAATGCACGCGGATTGAGCCACAACCGCTATACGCAGTTTGATGTTGACAACAAAGGGGCTGTGTTAAACAACGACCGTAACAATAATCCGTTTCTGGTCAAAGGTGGTGCGCAATTGATTTTAAACGAGGTGCGCGGTGCGGCTAGTAAACTCAATGGCATCGTTACTGTAGGCGGTCAAAAAGCCGACGTGATTATTGCCAACCCCAACGGCATTACCGTTAATGGCGGCGGCTTTAAAAATGTCGGTCGTGGCATCTTAACCACAGGGACGCCCCAAATCGGCAAAGACGGTGCACTGACAGGATTTGATGTGCGTCAAGGCACATTGACTGTAGGAGCAGCAGGTTGGAATGATAAAGGCGGAGCCGACTACACCAAGGTACTTGCTCGTGCAGTTGCTTTGCAGGGGAAATTACAGGGTAAAAACCTGGTGGTCTCTACCGGTCCGCAGAAAGTAGATTATGCAAGTGGCGAAATCAGCGCAGGTACGGCAGCGGGTGCGAAACCGACTATTGCCCTTGATACTGCCGCACTGGGCGGTATGTACGCCGACAGCATCACACTGATTGCCAATGAAAAAGGCGTAGGCGTCAAAAATGCCGGCACACTCGAAGCGGCCAAGCAATTGATTGTAACTTCGTCTGCCCAAATCACCACCGACAAATCCGCACCTAAAAACCAGCAGGCCGTTATCCTTAAAACCAACACCGGTGCACCTTTGGTAAATATCCAAACCCCGAATGCACGCGGATTGAGCCACAACCGCTATACGCAGTTTGATGTTGACAACAAAGGGGCTGTGTTAAACAACGACCGTAACAATAATCCGTTTCTGGTCAAAGGCGGTGCGCAATTGATTTTAAACGAGGTGCGCGGTGCGGCTAGTAAACTCAATGGCATCGTTACTGTAGGCGGTCAAAAAGCCGACGTGATTATTGCCAACCCCAACGGCATTACCGTTAATGGCGGCGGCTTTAAAAATGTCGGTCGTGGCATCTTAACCACAGGGACGCCCCAAATCGGCAAAGACGGTGCACTGACAGGATTTGATGTGCGTCAAGGCACATTGACTGTAGGAGCAGCAGGTTGGAATGATAAAGGCGGAGCCGACTACACCGAGGTACTTGCTCGTGCAGTTGCTTTGCAGGGGAAATTACAGGGTAAAAACCTGGCGGTCTCTACCGGTCCGCAGAAAGTAGATTATGCAAGTGGCGAAATCAGCGCAGGTACGGCAGCGGGTGCGAAACCGACTATTGCCCTTGATACTGCCGCACTGGGCGGTATGTACGCCGACAACATCACACTGATTGCCAATGAAAAAGGCGTAGGCATCAAAAATGCCGGCACACTCGAAGCGGCCAAGCAATTGATTGTAACTTCGTCAGGCCGCATTGAAAACAGCGGTCGCATCGCCACCACTGCCGACGGCACCGAAGCTTCACCGACTTATCTCTCCATCGAAACCACCGAAAAAGGAGCGGCAGGCACATTTATCTCCAATGGTGGTCGGATCGAGAGCAAAGGCTTATTGGTTATTGAGACGGGAGAAGATATCAGCTTGCGTAACGGAGCCGTGGTGCAGAATAACGGCAGTCGCCCAGCTACTACGGTATTAAATGCCGGTCGCAATTTAGTGATTGAGAGTAAAACTAATGTGAACAATGCCAAAGGTTCGGCTAATCTGTCGGCCGGCGGTCGTACTATGATCAATGATGCCGCTATTCAAGCGGGCAGTTCCGTGTACAGTTCCACCAAAGGTGATACTGAATTGGGTGGCAATACCCGTATTATTGCTGAAAATGTAACCGTATTGTCTAACGGTAGTATTAGCAGTGCTGCTGTAATTGAGGCTAAAGACACTGCACACATCGAATCGGGCAAACCGCTTTCTTTAGAGACATCAAACGTTGCCTCCAACATCCGTTTGAATAACGGTAGCATTAAAGGCGGAAAGCAGGTGGTACTGATGGCTGATGGCGACATTCAGGCAAAAGCCTCCCATCTGAATGCATCCGGCAATCTGTATATTCATACAGGTAAGGATCTGAATTTGAATGCCGATAAAGACTTATCAGCACAAAGCATCAGTCTGAGGGCAGGCAACACCGCCCTCATCAGCAGCAACGGTAAAACCTTGACTGCAGCCAAGAATCTGGATGTTCAGGCAGGGTAGCTTGAGTGTGCGTCAAAGTAATCTGAAATCCAGTGGCGGTAATGTGCAGATGAGCGCTACTAAAGGCAACATCAGCTTGAATCAAAGTCGGCTAAATGCCAGTCAGAATATTGATACGGCAGCACTTCAAGGCAATATTATTTCAGACGGCCTGACTGCTGTTGCCGAAGTTGGCCGCGTATCTCTTCTTGCCAACGGCAATGTTGATTTCAACGGTCGAAATACCTTGACTGCGAAAGGAGATATTAATGCCGGTTCAGTCGGTAAAGGCCGTCTGAAAATGGACAATACCAATATTAATGCTTCTGCAGGTGATGTGAAACTGGTTGCCGGAGGTCAATTAGACTTAGGCAACGGCAACCAGAGAAACACCGTTAACGGCGGCCATATCAGCTTAGACAGCAGTAAAGGCAGCATGGTGGTGCAGAATGTACACCTGAATGCCCGCGAGTCACTGAAAATGGATGCGGATCAAACTTTAACCATTAATAACAGCAAGCTCAATTCCGGTCACAATACCCAGATTAATGCAGATCATGGTCATATGACGCTTAATCAGCTTGATGCTCATTCACATCGTCATATGAGTATCAGTGCACAGGGTAAAGGCAAAGGAAAAGACAGCGGTCAAATTTTACAAAACGACCAGCAAAACAGTAAAAGCACTTTGGTGGCAGATGGCGTATTGTCATTGAACAGCAGCGCATTACAGGTTTTGGACAACACTACCCTACGCGGTGGTGCGATCAACATCAAAGCTGGCGGAGGCATCATCAAACGGGGTCATATCGATTGGGAAACCCAAGATACGGCTACTATGCGTTCAGCGGAACTGAAACCACTGGCCGGTATGATGTCGATAGAATCGGGCGGTGATAACCCTTTAACCGTAGAACCCGATAACCGTATCGTTTCCGCAGGTGATTTAGCCGTGAAACACAACGGCAAATTCCAAATCAGTGCCAGAGCAGGAAATAACGGCAATCCGAGTGCGCAAACAGCCAGCGTTTCGGCTAAAGGCAATATCGGGATTGTGGCGGGAGAGGTAGATATTGATGCAGCAAATATTGCCGCTGGGAAAGATTTGGCTTTGGTGGCAACGAAAGGGAATATTTCACTAAACAGTATTAGGAATACGTTTAGTAACTATCAATCAGAAACGACCAAACAAAAATATTTCCCAGCAAATCTCTGTTGTAGATGGAGAAATCAGCAAATTAACGAGTGATCCTAAATATCAGGAGGCACAGAATCGCACAGAAGCCTTGAGACGTGAATACTTTAAACGTAAATTATCTCTTCGTCATAGAGATTTGAGTGATAGTGAGAAAAGTGTTTTAAGACCAGATATAAGAGCTAGTGAGAAGAGCTTAAGTAGTTTAAGAGCAGAGATAAAGGCTGCTGATGAGGCTTGGGCAGAACTCCAATCCCCAGTAAAAGCGTTACTTGAACGTAAACAATCGTTACAACAAGCTCTTTTAACAGTTTCTCAACCGGGTCGTGGTCACGAAAACCAAGGTAGCACCCTTAGCGGTCAAAATATTAAACTGCTCGCTGCAGGTGGTATCCGTATCCAAGGCTCCAAAGTTGCTGCCGCTAAACAGGCAAATATCCAAGCTGCAGGATTTTTACCTGCACCAGCTGCAGAGGAGCGGCAAGAAGGCCGACTTCAATCAGCCATTGACATCAGCGGTGTATTTGACACTTTTGAATATGGTCAGCAAGGCAGCGATAAATACGCCTATGCCATCTTCAGCAGACCATCTGAAATTTCAGGAAAAACAGGTGTTACCCTCTCTGCGCCAAATGCCAATGAGAACAGCCGCATCAGTCTGAGTGCGGCAGATATCGAAGCTGAAAAGGGCAAAATCAAAATTCAATCTTATGGTGACCAATACTACTATGCGGGACAGGGCGAGCTGTTTACCTTTGATAAGCACAGCTATAAAACTGGTAAATTCTACAACCGCAAACACATTACCGAAATTAAAGAGCATAAAAATGCCAAGGCGGATCCGGTCAACCTCAGTGCATCTCAGGGTATCGAAATTAAATCCGGCGGTAGCATTGATGTTTATGCCACTCAATTTGATGCACCAAAAGGCGCTGTACATATTGAAGCCGGGCGCAAACTGACCTTGCGCGCCGTTGACGAAATCAACTACAACAAACTCGACAGTCATAAGAAACGCAAATTTCTCGGCATTACTTATGATAAGGTGCATGATACCTCTACCCAACTGATGCAAACTGCCTTACCAAGCCGTGTAGTGGCTGAATCAGCTAATCTGCAATCAGGTTGGGATACCAAGTTACAAGGTACGCAGTTTGAAACCACGCTGGGCGGTGCAGTCATTCGCGCCGGCGTAGGCGACCAAGCACGTGCCGATGCCAAGATTATTCTCGAAGGCATCAAAAGCAGCATCCACACAGAAACCGTGAGCAGCAGCAAATCTGCTCTATGGCAAAAAAACAGGCCGGACGGGGCAGTAACATCGAAACCTTGCAATTGCCGAGTTTCACCGGTCCCGTTGCGCCCGTACTGTCCGCACCCGGCGGTTACATTGTCGATATTCCCAAAGGCAACCTGAAAACTGAAATCGAAAAACTCGCCAAACAGCCAGAATACGCCTACTTGAAGCAGCTTCAGATGACCAAAAATGTCGATTGGAAGCAAGTCAGCCTTGCCTACGACAAATGGGACTACAAGTCTGAAGGCATGACACCCTGCTGCAGCCGCAGTCGTCGTCATTGTTGTAACCATATTGACCTACGGTGCACTGTCTGCACCCGCAGCAGCCGGAACAGCGAGCGCGGCAGGCGCAGGAGGAGCCGCAGCCGGAACCGGCGCGGCGGCAGGCAGTGCAGCAGGAGGCGCGGCAGTCGGTACATCCGCCGCCGCCATCGGCACGGCGGCAGGAAACGCAGCATTGGTAAGCCTTGCCAGTCAGGCAACCGTGTCCCTGATCAACAACAAAGGCAATTTTTTTCCAACACCCTGAAAGAACTGGGTAAAAGCAGTACGGTCAAACAAATCGCCACTGCTGCCGTTGCCGCAGGCGTATTGCAGGGCATAAGCGGGTTGAACACAGAAGCCGCCAAAGCCGCCATCAAACAGTTCGACAGTCCCGTAGCAGGCAGACTGACCGCTAACCTGATCAATACCGCAGCCTCAGCAAGCGTTAATACCGCCATCAACGGAGGCAATTTGAAAGACAACTTGGGCAATGCCGCATTGGGCGCACTGGTAACGACCGTACACGGAGAAATTACGAGTAAAATCAAAGTCAACATCAGCGAAGACTACATTGCCCACAAAATCGCCCATGCCGTAGCAGGCTGTGCCGCAGCCGCAGCGGCACAGCAGGGCAAATGCCGCGACGGCGCAATCGGCGCGGCAGTCGGCGAAATCGTCGGCGAAGCCCTGTTGGACGGACGCGATGCAGGTAAACTGCCGCCTCAAGAACGCCAAAAAATCATAGGCTACTCGCAAATTGTCGCAGGCAGTGCGGTGGCATTGGTGAAGGGGGATGTGAATGCTGCGGCGAATGCGGCTACTGTGGCAGTGGAGAATAATAGTCTTTTAGCTCGCAGGAGGGTAAATATACGTTGGACTCCGCGACAAGAATTGGAACATGAATATGCCATTCTTGAAATCCAGGCCATTACCAATCAAATCCGAAGGCTGGATCCGAAATTTAACGGGATTGCTATTCTGAGGACTCCTGGAGAGCCGTGGACAAGACATGATGTACAAACATACAGGCAATATTATGATCGATTAAGGGAATCCAAAGGCATTCCTGTTGTCCCAATTTATAGAATGAGGATAAACAACGGCAATGAGTTTAACCGTATCATGTCATCAAAATACCCTTATAATGAGCTTTATGTAGCCAATAATCCTAAATCGGCGACGGGGTATTTTAGGGTAGATTCGTATGATCCTGCGACAAGGGAAATTATTTCAAGAAAAATTTACCCAATTTTCTCAAATCCAAGAAAGTACGGGGATTGGTTATATCAAGGAGGCTGTTAGAAAATATAGCCCTGGTGCTGTCATTTCCAATGTTCCAAGTACACCTGCTTCGCTAAGAGGAAGAAAAACTTAAAGGAAAACTTATTTTAGAAGTTCCTGCTCAGGTCAATCCAATTCCACAATCTGTATTAAGGGCGGCACAAGAAGAAAATGTTATCATTAGAGATACAACAGGAAGGATTTACAAATGAAGAAAGATATTTTTTATTGTGAGCAGTGGTCTTATGGTTATAAGAAACTTCATAAGCCTTTTTTTCTGAGAAACAAGCTGAGGAAAAAAACATCTTAAAGGGGAGTTATATACTGCCGTAATAGGTTCGATGACACAACCTGAATATGTAATTACCTTGCGAGAGGAAGTAGGTTTTTTTTCGGTAGATTTTTTCGATAAATTTGGAAGGGATTATTTAACCCATCAATTTCAAAAATATTCTAATTCGAATTATTATTTTCTTTCTACGGCTGTATGGAGAGATTATATAACTTTAGACTCTCATGATTTGGCAGAAGGATATACTTATTTCTTCAATGAAAATACAGATGATTGCTATGTTTTGAAAGAGGATTTTATTAATAATGAGCGATATGAAAAAACAGAATTATATCCCCAAAAAGATAAGGTAATCCTATTTCCAAAGTTTGGCGAATATGATTTGGTGCTGAATCCGGACATTATTTGATTGAGTTTTAAGGCTGTCTGAAAAAAATTTTTCAGACGGCTTTTTTTATTGTTGGGCTGGCAATATGAGACCAAAGCTGACAAAAAAACAGGAAATTATCCGGTTACTATAACGGGCAATGGTATAACAGTAATTGTTCACGTATATTTCAGCAAAGGAGTATCTCGTATTACAACTATTTTGAAAATGTAAGGATGGAATATATGAGCCAGTTTTTGTTTATCTGAGTATGAGAAGACCTTCTTGCTGTATAATTATTGAAAACAATATTATATGGAAGGAATATTTAATAGAGCAAATAGAAAAATTTAATAATAGTATCTAGAGATAATACAGGATGTGGGTGCTACATTGATTTTCAGGTAAATTTTGAAAAAAATTAATCTAAATAAATACGAAAAATATCCCTATTTTTTTGAAGTAGACCATGGTTTTGTATACTGTCTAATACAATTTTTGGCAATATCAGAGTCGGCCTGTATTTGACTTAGATCTATAATGCCAGGGATGGCGAGAAATGCTCCTTTTTCAGTAATACGGTTGACCAGCTTCTCTGCTTCAGCCAGTGGCAGACAGGTAATGCGGTCAATATGCTCGACGATAATCACATCGCCTTCCTGCAAATTGGCAATCAATTTATTCAATACAGGTCTATCAGCACGAACGCCGGAGGCCTTTTCCTTATAGCTCCCCGCAATGTAGTAACCTTCTATCTTTGCTTTCTCGATTAGAGCGTTTTGCCGTTCTAGATTTTGTTCTTCAGTACTGACACGTTGGTAGATTCTTGCTGCTTTCATGCTCAGTCTCAATAGTCGATACCAAAAATACAGTTTTGATATAAATAAGTAGCAACGTTAGTATCATCGCCGGTACGGTAGAAATCCAAAAGTTTTAATCTGAAATAAGGCATTTGCAGTTCAGAAATTTCCAAAACACCGCAGCTCTTTTCGATCAACATTGCGTTGGCAAACAGAGTGGCCGTACGTTTGTTGCAGTCCCCAAAGATTTGCTGCCGCATAAAGGCTAGCATAGAGCGTATAGTAGTTTCAGTGGTTGAATGACTACTGTTTTCAATTCGTACAAACAGATTCTGTACGTCAACATCCGACATTACGGGTGGCCTGTGGCGAGATCCGTCAACTAGGGTAACACCGACTGTACCAGTACGGAAATCTCCGGGAGCCAATGAATCATCCTGGGCAACGATACTATTGATTTTTTTAAACAGTTGTATATTAACAGAAAGACCGTCTGAAATATGGCGCGTTACATATTGGTAAACACGCTTCAGATTTAAGATGGTCTGAATCTCACCTAATGATGCCGAGGCAACATTTTGACCGTTGATAATCTGCTCAGTCTGTAACAAAGTTGTCTCGACAGTTTTCAAAGCCACTTATATTGTGGATTTGAGCAACCAATACCCTTTCCGTCAAAAAAAGATATTTTCTTTCAGGCTGAGATTATATTTATTAGGATACACAGTTGTTCTTTATATGGGAGAAAGCGGTTAATTTGGGTATGCTCTAATTACCTATCAAATAAATGCCTTTGAATTTGGCTAGTTTAAAATAATCAGGACTTAAAATGTCCATAATCAAATTGTCCATTCTATTTGCCCAACGGGCAATATGCTTTTGCAAAGGTCTCATTGACTTTATATTTTGCATTTCACGTTTTTTTACCGGTTTCATTTTTAAAACCGACGGCCCAATTCACATATTGCAATCAAATTTTTCTTTTTTTCGTCTGTTTAAATCCAATTAAATCTTCCCTCTTTCCAGCTAATCAAATTCAAATTCCGACCCGCTTTATCTTTTTCAGCCATATTCATCATATGCGTTTGAGTTATCTCCTAAAACAAGAATCTGTTTTATTTTTTTAAATAAATGAAATTCATTATCAAAATATTTGTAAAGTTTAATAATATGTTATAAAGTAACGAGCTTCGTTTCTGAGGTAACTATTATGAATCCGAATTTCAAATTAAACCTACTGACATTATCTTTACTGGCTATAACAAGTATCGCACACGCAGAAGACGAGGTTTCAACTCAAGAGCTTGATGAAATTCAAGTCAAAGGCAAATACATTGCCAAAGAGAAAAAAGTTTTTACCGAAGGTCAAGCCAAAAGTTCGCGTGAACGCGTTTATCAATCCAGCGAAAACATCGATGCCATCGTGCGGAGCATGCCCGGCGTCTTCACCCAACAAGACAAGGGATCGGGGGTATTGGCGGTCAATATTCGTGGCGATAGCGGTTTGGGACGCGTCAATACGATGGTTGACGGCGTAACCCAAACCTTCTATTCCACTTCTGCCGATGCCGGACGCAGCGGCAGCTCTTCGCAATTCGGTACGGCACTGGATCCCAATTTTATTGCCGGTGTGGATGTAACCAAAGGCAGTTTCTCGGGTGCCAACGGCATCAATACCTTATCCGGTACAGCCAATTTCCGTACTTTACGGGTGGACGATGTGGTACACGGAAACCATACCTTTGGGCTTTTAACCAAAGGATTGACCGGCACAAACAGCACCAAAAGCAATTTTATGGCAACCGGAGCGGTACAAAAATGGTTTGACAGCGGTGCGCGCCTTGGCGCGTTATATGGCTACAGCCACCGTAATGTCGAGCAAAACTATAAAGTAGGCGGCGGCGGTCAGCGTATCGGCAATTTTGGCGAAGAATATTTGGACCGTAAAAAACAAGAATATTTTGAAAGCAACTTATTGAAATTCGACCAAGGGCAAAATCGTTGGGTTCGAGACTTTTCTAAGCGCAACGCAGTCGGTAAAAGCTATTGGGACTACCCTTTCTCCAGAAAATATAACGATCCTGAGGTTTTGCAAAGAGATTATGTTGATGATTTGGAAAGAAGCTGGAAAGAGAATTTGGCACCGCAATGGGATCTGACGCCTATCGACCCTACCAGCCTGCAACAACGCTCAAACAGTCATTTGGTCAAAGTGGAATACGAAAACGACAACAACAAGCTGGATCTTCAGCTTCGTACCATGAACAACCGTATCGGCAGCCGCAAAGTAGAAAAATCGCAGCTACCAAGCCAATTACAATTTAAACATTGGCGATTATGTCGATTTAAACGTATTGGCCGCCCATAATCTGGGAAAAACAAAAAAATATCCGAAAAAAACTCACGTTTTTTTCGGGATGGGGGACTGCTGGATTATTTGGAAACCAAAAAAACACAGCCAACCTTTTTGGATATCAACAACCGCTTCTCTTTCAACCTTCCCAACAAAAACAGATTTAAAAAGCCACCGTCGGTTTCAATTTCTTTAAAAACCAATACAGTAAAAACCGCTTTCCGGAAGAGCTGAGCCTGTTTTACGACGGCCCCGATCAAGATGCCGGCCTGTACAGCTTTTTAGGACGCTTCAAAGGCGACAAAGGAATATTTCCTCAAAAAAATCAACCATATTACAACCTTCAGGCCAGCAAAAAAATTCAATACGTTCTATTTTGATACTTCCTTGAAAAAAAGGCATTTATCAACTGAATTACAGCACCAATATAGTCAACTATCGCTACAAAGGGCGAATATACCGACTACTTCAATACCCAAGAAGACTTTAAAAAAGCATTTGGAGAAGATTCTGAAATTTATAAACAGCATTGCACGCCAAGCTGTGATCTTTACGAACCGGTTTATACCAAATCAGGTAAAAAGCATGCGGTAAACCATTCAGTGGCATTAAACATCAATGTCAACGACTACTTTATGCCGTTTATCAGCTATTCGCGTACGCATAGAATGCCAAATATTCAAGAAATGTATTTTTCACAAATCGGCGACTCGGGCGTCAATACCGCCCTTAAGCCGGAACAGGCCAATACTTACCAAATAGGCTTCAATACCTTCAAAAAAGGGATTTTCAAGCCGGATGATGTATTGGGTTTCAAACTGGTCGCCTATCGCAGCAGGATCAACAACTATATCCACAATGTTTATGGCAAATGGTGGGATTTGGATAAATGCACCCAGCTGGGTAACCAGTACCGGTCTGCAATACTCTATCCAGCATCGAAACTATGCCAAACCTGTCCATAAAAATGGTTTGGAGGTGGAAATGAACTATGATTTCGGCCGCTTTTTTACCACCCTGTCTTACGCCTATCAAAAAACCAACCAGCCGACCAACTATAGCGATGCCAGCGAATCGCCCCGCAACTCTTCTAAAGAAGACCAAATCAAACAAGGCTACGGCTTAAGCAAAATTTCCCGCCTGCCCCGAGATTATGGTCGGTTTGAATTGGGCTCACGCTGGTTGGGCAACAAATTGACCATCGGCGGCATTATGCGCTATTACGGCAAAAGTACACGGGCGACGACTGAGGAAGAATTTGTTGATGGAACAACCGGTGCCAATACCTACTCTTCACACCAAATGGGCAGAAGGACAATCAAAAAAACAGAAAGCATCAACAGACAGCCGCTGATTTTTGATTTCTATGCCAATTATGAACCGAAGAAAAACCTTATCCTTCGTTTCGACATTCAAAATGCGTTCAATAAACGCTATATCGATCCTTTGGATGCTGCAAATGATGCCGCGACTCAGCGCTATTTCAGCGTATTTGAAAGAAAAGGCGGTTTAGATGACGAAGAAGTCGAATGTGATGCCAACGGTTTATGCAATGGCAAATATGGCGGCACGACACGCTCCGTCCTGAATAACTATGCGCGTGGCAGGACTTTGCTGTTTACCATCAGTTATAAGTTCTAAACCCTAACCGAGACCTTTGCAAAAATTCCCCAAAAATCCCCTAAATTCCCACCAAGACATTTAGGGGATTTCTCATGAGCACCTTCTTCCGGCAAACCGCACAAGCCATGATTGCCAAACACATCGACCGAGACCTTCGCAAAAAGCCCTTCCTTCGACAGCCGAAAACCTGTGTTTGGGTTTCGGCTGTCGAAGGAAGGGATTTTTTGTTTATCAGTCGGTTGAGAGAGACTGTTGTTTGGTATGGACTATTTACCACCTAGAAACGGGTTGATGACTTTTAATCCGGCTGCGGTGAACGGAGTCGTATCTCGGGTAGCTACCGCCATATGGTGGTAACGGGCTATGGCCGCAATATAACCGTCTGCCGCCGCAACGGTGAATCCTGCCGCCCGCGCTGTTGCACGGACTTCGGCATACGCAACGGCAGCTTCGATGTCAAAATCCAAAAATACGGTCTGAAAAATACAGGTAATACTGTTTCTTCCAGTTGTTTCAACAACAGCCGTTTTTTTCCACCTTCGGGAAGGATGGCGATGCCAAAACGCAGTTCCGCCACGGTAATGCTGGAAAGATATAGTGTTTCCACCGGTTGTCTGTCCAACCAAGCGATGACGGCAGAATCAGGTTTGGGGCGGAGCGGTTCAGAAATGATATTGGTGTCCAGCAGAATCATTAGAACCGTACCTCAGTTTGCTCTTGCCGTTCTATGTCCAAATCCACGCCTCCTGCTTCCCGACCGATATCAGATAAGAGTGAACCAAGACGGATGCGTTGTTTTTGGACGTGCAGCTTGATCCAGTATCAGCCGTATTTCGGCTTCCGTACTCCGACCGGCGGCTAATGCGCGTGCTTTAAGGGCTCGATGGGTCTCTTCGGATAGGTTTCTGACTGTAATGGAAGGCATATCCGTTCCTTTCGAGGTTGTTTGAATACTGTCAAATGCTATCATTTTTGTAAATTGATAGCAAGTAAGATGGGTATTTGCTATAAACAAAAAAGCCCGGCCGCAGCACCGTTTCCAGTGCTGCGGCCGGGTTGTCGTTGCCGTACGGATTCTGCAAATATGGTTTGTCGTATGTACGGATTCAAAACTACCGTGTCAACCCGTCATCCCCGTGTTCATGATGCGGGGACGGTTTTTCTGCCGATTGGTTATTGCTGCGTTCCACTGATGTTTCTCCGACAATGGATCGACCGGCTGCCGCAACGGCAATATCCTGCATAAGCTTCGCTTCCGCTTTATGTCCGCTTTCCGACAATTTTCGTGCCAGTTTGCTGAATTGCTCGCTTTCATCAAGTTGATGCTTCAGGTTTTGGGTCAGTTTTTTTCAGCAGTCATGCCGTTGTTGAGGGCTGTATCAAACTGTTGCTGAGCCTTAGTATCACGCGGCTGAGCGGCGGTTTCTTTGGCCAACCGGCTGATGATACGTGCTTCGGTCTTATGTCCCATTTTGTACAGCTCTTTGGCTATTTTGCCGTACTCATCCACTATCAGTCCGCGGGTGTGCATTATTTTCTTCCAAGACTGATGCGTCGGTCGTTCGTTGTGTTTGACGGCTTCAATCAGTTCTTCAGCCTGTTGCCGGTAGCGGTTCGGTACTTGGCCGCGAGATTTTATGGCACGAAAGACGCCTTTTTCCGGTTTTTGCGTTATTCCTCGATGCTGTCGCCTAGTGGCGGCGCACTGTACACCTTCTTCCCGGAGTTTTTCGGCAAAGCGAACACGCCATTCGAACAGGTCGTTTTTACGCGGATTGAGCCGATCACCGAACTGATTACGCACCAGTACGCACAGGTGGACGTGTGGATGCGGCGGCTCCCCCTCTTTGTCCGACTCGTGATGCAGTGCAAAGGCGTATTTGTGTCCCTCAAATTGCTCGGCAGCAAAGTTTCGGGCGGCATCCAGTACGGCTTGTGGCGGTGTACCTGGCGGCATCGACAGTACGATGTTCAATGCCTCTTTATGCTTGGTGTGTTCGGCAATTCCCAGTCGTTTCCAGTCTTCCACCAAGTCGCGTACTTCCCGTTTACCGTTTAAGCGTTCGCCGTCATTGGTTTCAACCTGTATCTTGCCGTTGCGTGATACATAGTCCAAATGGCCGCGTACTCCGGCAATTCCTTTTGAATTACTGCTGAGGCGGCGAGGTATTTTTTTACCATTACTTCGGGGTGCTTGAGAGCGGCGGCCTTAAGGTTGGTTAGGCCACTGCCAGATTTCAACGGTTTTGATGGGCGGCGGCCGTTACCCAAATACAAGCCGCCCCGGTCTTTGGATTTGACGGCACGGGTTTTATAACCTAAAAACCAGTCGTCTATGGGATTGGTCGCCATAGTCTGCCTCCTTATTTTTTACGCCTTCGCTGGGTATGCAGTACCCGCCCGACGCGCTCGGTGTGGTTGTTGATGATTTCGCGCAGTTCGGCGATGTATTGTGATGTCAGAGAGACAGGTTCGCCCGCATTGAGTTTGTGGGCGATTTGGTTGAGGTTTCGTCCGATACTCAAAAAGTTGGTAATTTGAATGGTGTAATTCGTCCAGTTCGACGGCGGAGAGGATGGGATGTCGGCTGATATGTGTCTGTATGATGTCGCGTATTGCATCGTTGATCGTGCCGCCACGCCGTTTAGCAGCCTCTTCCAAATATGCACGGTCTTTTTCCGGTAGTCGGACGGTAATGCGCTTGTTGCTTTTGGGCGGCGGCAGTGAAACTGGTTCGGGTTCTGCGGCTTGTTCTAATAAAGATTGTGCTGTTTTCTTAAGCAGTAGAGAAATACTATCTTTGCCGTATCGCATGACAGCCAACGCGCGCAATGATGACTGTTCACTTTCGGATAGACCGAACACCCTGATCGGGCTGCTTTTTGCCATTTTCATTATTCATACGATTACTCAAAAATAAGGCCGTCTGATGTACGGCCTTAAAGGGTGAAATTCAATAGAGAAAAGGAGAATCACCGTATCGGATCAAAACCAAGACTATCCGATAACTTGTCCTGCTCCTTGGCAGTTTCAATAATCTGCGACTCGTAAAAATTAGCCCGCGCCTTTACTTGCATATCGGGCGGCATGTCGTGTATTGCTTTTTTTCCATCAGATACTCTTTAAATTGCCGCTTCTGCCTCTCGGGTTGCGTCAAAAAAGTATCCTGCATCAGGTAACGATGTTTGGCGGCGTGTAGCCGTTCTTCAGGAGATGACGGTACCACGTCCCGGATAGTGGGCACTTCCTTAACGCCTGTTTTTTCCAATGCCCCCTCCTGCGCACTGTACAGATGCTCTTTCTCTGCCTTGTGCAGTGTACGGATATGGTTGTAGGTATCGCGGAATTTCTCAAACTGCTCTCTTGGTAGTTCGTTGAGGTAGGCGTAACCGAACTCCTGTTCGTCCGTGTGCCAAATAATTCTTGCTTTGTCCACGCCATTCACAAAAAAGCGGTTCGGGAATTCTCTCCATTGGGTAATTTCGCCAGATTCAATCATCGGTTTCAAAAACTCGGGAATGTCGGCATTACTCACACGCTCGATGTTGTCTTGAGATTTCACAATTTCCCTTCTGCTGCCCGGTTGTTGAAGTTCATCTGCCATCGTTTTACTCCGAAAACGGTCTGAAACAATGCTTGTTTCAGACCGTATGGTTGAAAGACAAACTTAACGACCCTGTTCCATTTCCTGCTCTTTCTCATGCTGCCGATCCCGGTCGTTCTGTTGTCGTACCGAATGCTGCGGGCTTGGTATCTGAACCGGTTTGGGTAAATCCAGCTTCGACCCCTTCATTTTCTCGGCGGTATGTTCGTAATAGTTGGCCAAGGCCAGTTTTCGTGCATCTCCTTTCACCCCACGGATTGCATCCATAACGTTGCGTTCGTGGAATTGCAGGTGGGATTTGTTGGCTTTGGACAGCTTTCCGGCCTTGGTCATATAGACGGCTTTGGACGATTGCAGCCGGGTATCCAGCGCGTCAGATTTCATCTTGGCCGCACGTACCGCCACTTCGGCAGGTATTTCACCCTGGCCTATACCCTGTAACGGCACGCCTACTTGGATATCGGCGGTATGGGAAGTATTGATGGTGGCGTCGGAAGGTGTTTTGCTCCGCGCCAGCATTTCGTCTGCCTTCGACAGGGCGGCGGTGTCAGGTTGCGGGACAGAGGTTTCATGCTCTTTCTGTTTTTCCTGTTCGCGTACGATTTCCATGTCAAACATGTTGCGGTATGCAGCCTTTGTTTCCATACCGGTAACTTTGCCGTCTTTGTCGTAAATCGGTACTTCCACCTCTACCGGCTGCCTGCCCAACGAATGAAGCCGGATGCGGTCGCCGACTTCTGCGCCGCTGCGTTCCATTGCGTCAGGAATGTCCACGCCCCATACCGTGCGCTCTTTGCCGTCCCGTTCCAGTACGATATACGGGCTTTCCTTATTTTGGGCATTATGAAGATAGGGGGCACTGCCTACGGTCACGATACGCTCGCCCTCGGCAGGTACGGATGACTGTTCGCGGGTTGGCACTGCCTTTTCAGACGACCTATCAGGATTTTTGTTATGGTGAGGGGATGGGGACTTGCTTTCACCGGTTTTAACCGGTTCGCGCGTGTGCCGTTCTTCCACGCCGTTCAATGCCCGTTCCTCACGCAGGTGGTCGAGATAAGCCAAATCTTCTTTGGTCGGACGGTAGCCGGCGGTACGGATTCCCCGGCTTTCTGCTGCAAGAAACATCGCACGCTTAAATTCTTTTGCTGCCCGTCAGTTTGATGTTGTCCCAGCCTTTTTCTTTGACTACTTCCAACATATCATTAACGGTTTGCGCATCCGAACGGGCCGTGCTCAATTTGTTGCCTTTATCGGTAAACATTACGGTCGTGCCGTTTTCGGCAGACATATATTTACCGTCTGAAACGATATAGCGGTGGGCAATACTGTCCGGCGGGATATTGTAGTTCAGATCGAGAACGGCTTTTTCTACCCTCATTTTTGCAAAGCCCGCAGCGGTTCGGTATCCGATTCCCGTTGTGGAGGCGGCTCGGCTCTATCTTGAGCTGGGACGGGACGGTTGCCGGGCTGCGGCGACTGCCATCCTTGTTCAGTCTTGGTAAACATGACCGTCCGCCCACTTTCGGTAATACCGTAATAAAAATTGATGTCTCCCGCAGCATCCAAGTCTTTCTGTATGGCTTCGGGTGAGGTGCGGACATAACGTATATCGGTTCTGGCATCATCGAGTTGATACTTGGCAAAGTCGGATTCGTAAAAAAATATTTTTGCCTTGCCGTACTCATCTGTTTCCAACGGTGGAGCGTCGCCGAAATGACTGCCGGTACGGCTGATGCCGTACGGATGATCGGGATCAATCGGCTGATAAGGTTCGGTTGTCCGCTCACGTCGTTTTTCCGCGTATTCGATGCCGTTGACTTCTGCCTGACTTGAGGTTACAGCTTGCAATGTTTCGGTTTGCTGAATCATCTCTTCTTCCTTCTGTTTGCCGGACTGTTCGGATGCAGAGCTTTCAGACGACCTGTCCGAGGATTCTGCCGTATGACCACGATCCGCCGTTTGCTGCCGTTCCTGCCATTCAGCAATCTCGTCGGCAATCGCCTGCTCCATATCTATATCAAGCTGTATGCGATGCTCGGACGCAGGAGCGGCCAGATTCCGACCTCCTGTCAAAGCCTTTCTGACGGCTTCGATGCCCGCCAACTGGTGCAGGTCGTTGTAGTCGCTCGGCAGTTTCGGTCTGCCTTGTTTATCCATTCCCGCCGTCTGTTGAAATTTCTGAATCTGCTGCATACTGAATTCCGGTTCGATGGCCACGGCACGATCGCCGAAAAAGGCCGCCGCCTGCCGGGCAGAATGCAAACCTTTTCCCGACGCGTCGTTATCGACCGCAATCGTTACTTTGGTGTCGGATGGTAGATTTCGCGCCAGTGTTTCGGACACCTTGACCATATTGTCAGCATCGAAAGCTACGATAACAGGCTGTCCAGTCGCTTGATGGATACTGGCGGCGGTGGCGAAACCTTCAGCGATTACCACGCCGTTTGAAATTTTGGACGCATCACCGATCACCGTATAACCGCCGTCTTTTCGACCGTCTTTCAAAAAGCGTTTGTCACCGGTGGGATCAATAGATTGCAGGTTGTACAGTTGGCCATCGTAGAAAAACAGGGATTTGCAGTCTCAGGCTGTCGTTGTATTCGTTTTGGCGGATACCTGAAACTACGGTGGGATCGGTTATGCCTTTGGCAGTAAGGTAGGGGTGTGCCAATGTGGCGGGCACACTCTGCGCCCATATTCTTTGCGCCGTCCCCTTCACACGTTCGTAGCCTTCTTGCCGCAACCGCTCTGCTTCAAGCCGTTTTGCTTCGGATTCCGCCTGCCGCCGGGCTTTTTCGGCATCAGAAAGCGGAACATAGGGTTTTTCAGGTCGCCAGCCGTTCTGCCGGGCATGATAAAACAATGTACCGATACTGATATGTCCAGCTTTGAACGACTTCCAGGCCGCTTTTTGCGTCGCGGGTGTTGTAATTGCCGCTTGTCTGAGACCATTCATCCCACAGGTGGAAACCGTCTTCACCCATTTCGTCTTTGACGGCTGCCCCCATACGTATCCACATATCTCGGTCGTCCGCTCCGATATGATTTAAGGCTGCCCGAATTTCGTCATAATCTGCCATTTCTTACTCCTTGATGAAAAAACAAAGACCACTATGAAATAGCGGTCTTACGGTTTCGTTTGCTTTCACATACACCCCTCAAAAATCAGGTGGCCCCTTCCAAATCTTCCGGATTGATTTCGATGCCGGATGAGGTTTTTAAAATCTCGGCAATAACCGACAGGCTGCCTTCGCCCCAGTTGCGAGCAATCACCGGAACTATCTGCGCGACAAATTCCGGTGGGCTGCCGGCCGGAATAATCGCTTCAAGTACCGAACGAGCTAGTTCTTCAGCGTTAACCGCGTCTCGCCAGTTGAAACTTTCCATCTCCTCCGGCGAAACATATGCAGGGTTTAGAAACCTCAGCCGGTTTCTTTTGCCTCAAGATGTACATTCAACTCGGGAACATGTGGGATAGGCAGGAAAGCGCGATCTTTGAGGGCAGGGTCTTCATCATAGATAATCTTTTCTGCATAGATAGCAGACATCCCTGCCATACTGATGATGCAGTCGGAATTCGGCATGACCTTGAGTTCATCGGGATTCATAACCGCACGTTTCTGATCGCTGATACTCACTCCACTACTGTTGCTTTTACCTCGGGAACGGGACGTTCCTTTCGCCTTATAGGTATAAAAGCCGATCAACTTACTCAATTCTTCTGCATCGTTTTGTTCGCGAGGGGCAAAAATCATACGGACGGCAAAATTGGAGAAGAACGTCTGCCGTGCCGTACTGCCATATACTTCTTCCACCTGCGAAGGAGTTTGAAAGACGAGAATAGGACGGATACCGTAACCGGCCAGATAGCCCACCCCTTTTTCGATGGCAGGGATATTGCCCAGCGCAGTAAATTCGTCTAATAGCAACAGACACTGGTATTTCAATTTGGGGTTGTCAGACGGCAGACCCTGCTGGACATTGACATCGCATAACTGGCTGAAAAACAGTTTCAATAGCGTGCTATATATTTTCAATTCGTTGGGAGCAACACCCAAATAGATGGTTGTCGGTTCCATGCGCAGTCTATCTAAGCGGAAATCGTCGCCACTTGTAGCAGCCTCTACCGCAGGATCAAGAAAGATTGACAAAGGTGCATTCATTGTTGATAAGACGCTTGCTGCCTCTTTGTCTGCTTTTTGGAGAAAATCCCTCAGTAAGAATACGCAGTTTCTACTAAGACTTGCCGTAGAAGAAATAGCACGCAATTCCAGTTCGTCATTTATCCATTCCTTCAAAGTCTTACCGTTGGTGGGGGAGGTAAGTCGGAAAAGATTGGTCATTGTTGTCATATTTTGCATTAGATTGAGATCACGTTCCTTCTCTGTTTCAATCAAATACAGCAACAGACCCTGTGAACAATTTCTGTGCAGCTTCTTGCCAAAAATTCGAGCCGTCCTTATCGTCATTTTTTTAAGCGGATAAAAAAATCGCCGCCACGGACAGCGCATCCTTATAGGTATAGACAGGATCGCGGCGTACATAAGTCAGCGGATTCCAACGATGACTGATCAACGGCGCGTCAGGCTCTTCGGTGTGGTAAGGCATCGTTCCTGACGGATTGAAGAAAAATACCTTCTGCCCGTGTTTGGCGCGGAATCCGGCGGTAATTAGAAAGTTTTCCTTCTTTATATCGTTGACCACCATACTGTGTCGGTAATGCAGGCAATTGGGTATAACAAAACCTATACCTTTACCGCTTCGGGTACGGGCAGCCAAGTAGAGAAAACCATCGTTTGACCAACGCAGATATTTCCCTTTGTATTTGCCCAAAAATCAGGTCCGGCACATCTTTTCCCTTTTTGCGTTTCTTTGCTGACGGGTTGTCCAACAACCCTGATTTCCTGATTTCGCGCTCGCTCGCAAACCTTGATGAACCGTGCAACTCCTTTCTTTTTCCCCTCAGAACCGAGACCAGTAACATAATCAGTCCGACAACAGGGATGGCGGCTGCAACTACCGTCGAAACCTTCAGCGGAAAAAAACCATACCTTGCGGTAACTCGGTCGAAATGATGCCAATAGGTATAAAGCAAAGATAACGACGGTGCAGTTTTAAGTCCCAGCCATTTCGTATAAACCACCGCTCCTAAATACAGACCGACACATATGGTAGTAATAGCTAGTAGCAGGGATAGCAGAATATCGGTTACGGGTTTTCTCATTACAAATACTCCAAAATAATGCCCGCCAAAAGGCGGGCATAGAAAACTCAGTATGTGGCAGGTGGTTATGTCAGTCGTTATTTCTGAACCGGCTGTCCGACGGAGGTTTTCATCATGTCGTGAATACCGCCGGAAACCTTTTCACGAGGGCTGGTTCGTATAATCTGCATTTCTTTGCCAATTACTTCGAACACGGTTTTTTCAGAGCCATCTCGCCCCTTAACCTGCCGTGACTGTACTTCCCCATACCTGCAGGCAGTCACCTTTTTCCATCAGTCTGCATACGGTTTCTGCCTGTCCTCCGTACAATATGACGGAAAACCATTCGGTGCGTTCTTTCTGTTCGTGCGTCTCACGGTCGTTCCACGTTTTTTGTACGGCTACCGACACGTTCGTAACCGCCCGACCGTCGGGCATATACCGTAATTCTGGATTGCGCCCTAGGTTGCCCATAATTTCGATTTTGTTGACATACGGCATTTCCAATCCTTTTTTCAAAATTGTTGGATATAAAAAAGCCGTCCTAAACTTCGGACGGCTTTAAGTTTTGCGTGATATTACGGAGATTGTGTCTTTTCCTGTTGTCCGATTTGGGCAATGGTCTGCAATGCCAGTCTCAAATCCAATTTGACATCTTCAAGGGAAACATATGTTGTAAGGATGTAGTCTGCCTCGTTTCTGGCATTTCTCAGTTTTTTTCCATTTGTCTGCCGATGAGTTTCAAGTTTTTGCTGTCGCAAGATTTGAAAAAAATCAATAAGTTGCTTGTGCATGGATTTCCCTGTTTCATAGGTAAATCCCAAGTGAGAGCGCGCAAAAAAATCAGACCGGTATGATAGACACTGTAATAAATACGGCTGACGGCATTCCGGTTACCTATTTCAGATTCTCCAATCATTAATCTGCCACTGGTCATGAAATCCTTAGGCTCAATCATATCTCAACTACCTATTCCGTAACTGCGGTTATAAGGGCGGCAGGAGATGCTGAAATTAATTAAGTTTGCATCTGCCGACTCTTCCATATCGATCAATAACCGTGACAACATTTCATCCGCTTCTGCCATACGGTCAATATCACTGCCAAAGCACAGCATTTTCAATTCGATAAATATGTCTGATTCAATCGAATAACCAAAAGAATAGGTAGGTATCTGAAACCCTATCTTTTTAAGCCGTTCTTTCGCAGCCAAAATTGCAGAGACCAAGACGACTTCATCAATTTCTGTATTTTTCAAAAGCAGGTGCAACCGCTCCAATTCGTCCTGTTGGTTCGTTTCGAGGGAATTCATTTTGTTTAGACGTTCGATAATCTGTCCCGGTCGCTCAATAAAACCATATAACATACCGAGATGAGCCAACGGCTTTAAAAACAAAGGATCATCTGTTTTTTCGGAAGCAGCAAACATTTGTTTCAAATATACGGTTGCCTCTTCAAAGTATCCCATCCTGTTTAAACCGTTCAATCTGAAAAAATTGGCCATAGCCGGAATGTCCGATGCGGATATGACGTCAAGGTGTTTGTCGAAATCGTCCTTACGGTTATTGATTGCATCCAACATACCCAATATCAGATAACCGTAAGGTGCGTCCGGAGTGCCAAACAAAGATTTTTGCATCCCGTTCCAATCCGGAAAGCAGCAGCGGGCGCGGATTTTCTTGTTCCAGTGCTTGTTTAAGCCTTTTGAAACGCACTTGGTGCGACAGTTGCGGCAACAGCCATTTCAAACCTCTCTTTAATGTCTGACAATTTTATAGGATTTTTTTCATCTATAGACAAAATCGCATATACGATGATGTTTTTGATGATGTCAGTCCCCAAGTCCCTCTTCATCTATGTAAACAGACATATCCAACTCTTTTCACTAGGTAAAAAGGTCGTCTGAAAAAAATTTTTCAGACGACCTTGTATTACTGTAAACGCCCTTGCATAGCGTAGTATTTTTTTCGACAGGGTCGAAATAGAGTTCGGTCATGCGGGTTTTTTTCAAAGTAACAGATAACGTCAATAGTGGAACGGACAGTGTTAAGAATATAACCGGGCTCCATAGTTTGGCCGGTAGCTGATTCTTTGGCCAATTGCATGATGCGGTAGTGAACATCACGAGCACTGTTTGCATGAACGGAAGTCAGTCCTCCCGGGTGTCCGGTATTAAGAGCGGCTAGATAGTCCCAAGCCTCATCTCCCCTTAATTCTGTCAAAAAAATCCGTCCCGGTTTAAGCCGCATGCACGCCGCAATAATCATCTTGGCTGTGATATGTCCACTGTAGAACAAATGTGCATGGTTAGGATGCAAAGGTAGATCAAGTTCGTGAGTGTCTTCAATAGTAACCAGCCGTTCATGAGCAGGAATCATGTCGGCCAGTGTTTTGGTAAACGTAGTCTTTCCCGACCCCGTACCGCCTACCATGCAAATATTCAACCTCTGTGCTATCGCAATTCTGAAAAAAATTCATTCAGTTCGCCGTTGGCTTTATGTTCCAACATTTTGTACTGCCAGTCGGTCAATTTGACGTCAGACGGTAGCTTCATCCTGTCGGATACGTCACGGACCCAGCTGCTCTCTATTTCGATTTCCGACTCTGTACGACGTTCTGCCACGCCATGCCCCGATACGTCGTTAAAACCATTCAGACGACCTGTATCAAGATAGTCCGACATTGTGAAACGGCTGTTCGAAGGTTTACGGAAAGCAAAAACAACCGTTCCGTTTTCACAACTGGGGGACATCATGATGTGGCCGCGCTCACCGTCGGGTAGCGTTACCGAATGAATGGGGGATTCGTATGAGATATGCTTTTTATTGTAAGTACATAGCGTATTTGCCAGTTTTTCCAATACGGGCAGGGATAAATCAGGTCGTTCAATACGGCGGCAGCCGTCGGCATCTTCAAGAAACACTTCCCCAGGTCGATTTATGAATACTTCGGTTACTCCAGGGGTATTGAGATATTCCGTCAGCTTCAACTTGTCCAGTAGATTGCGTGACGAAACAGAATTATCGTGAACCATTACATATTCCTTTGTTATTAACGGCTTGTTCTATAACTGCCAATGACTGGCAGTTATAGAACAAGCCGCTCCTTTTAAGTGAGCGGCTTCGGGTTAATATCGGTTGGAGACCGTAACGTTTTCATATACCCCTGAAAAATCTACATCACGCGCAACAAAGACCATGATTTCCGTGCCTTGATTGACGTATCCGGTTGGTGGAATGTTGATGCTGTTCTTCAGAGCCTCGGTAGCCATTTCCTGTACGGCATTACCCGTATTTTCATATGAAATGTGGTTGTTATTACCCGACGTGCGGTTCTGTCCGTTACTGAATCCGTTGCCTATGTCGCCAATCATGCTGATCATGATGGCACCGCCGAACCGCTGCCAAAAGTGATAATTCACTTTGGCAGGATGCCCTGATGCGCCGAGCGAATCGCCGCCAGGACTGTCCAGGGCCACACGGATGCCTTCCGGTGTCTCCAATGTATTCCATAAAACAAAAACTCGGGCCTGACCATGTGTCAGCGCGGAAGTCTGTTCGCCGATAATGGTAGAACCACGCTCAACCAGCAGCGTCTTGCCGTTGGCCGAATAGACGTCACGCGCCACTTGGCAACGGGTTAAACCGGGATGGGTTGTGACAATCTTTGTGGTAGTGACACAGGGAATACCCGTACCGCGATTCAACACATAGGTTAAGTCGCCGCGACTCTCAGCAACGGTAGGCTTATAATTTCCAGGGCTCAGTCTTGCGGTCAGCGGGTTGCCCGAAGAGATTGACGAACCTACATCCGTTTCTCCGACAACCGTACTGTCAGGGCGTATGTTAGTAAGTGTGATGCCGCAGCGCCTGAAACTGTTCCTCCATCCATGCCTTGAGGGGATAGGTCCACATCAAAACGCTCGTCAGGCGGAATTTCTGTTGTAACAACCGTTGCCAGATCCGTTTCAGGGACCGTTTCCGTAAACTGTGGATTTGATGCAGGTTTTACTTCACTCGCCGCAGCAGGCTCGGATGCTGCGGCAGGCGAGGTATCGGCAGCCGTTTCTATTATTTCATCTTGTTCTGCTTTTAAAAATTTTTTTACTGTCTGCCTTGCCATCAACCACTTCCTCTTCCGTTTTTCTCTACTTCGTCGGAACCCCCGGAATAATTAAACAGAGCGGCTGCGGAAACTCCGGCAACAGCCAATGCAGCAAACAGGAACATCATGTTTTTCATGGTGCTCCTGCTTTTAACATTCAGGTCGGTAGGAATGCCGCGTTCAATACTGTTGTCACCGATACGTTCTTGCAGGCTTGGTTGTTCATCATCGGGTCTGATTTCGTTTTGCTTCATTTTTTTATCCTTTTTCATACGGACAGTTCGACTTTGAGTACTACCGGTCAGATTGAACTTACCTTGCGGGTTGTAACTGCGGTTCTCTATACCGAGGACTGCGTTATTCAGCCGCAAAACAAATTTTTTTCTGCCGTTTCATGGACAATCAACGTATCGCCTTCAACATGACTGTTTACGGCAGCTTCAGATCCATCGGCATTTACCCTGAATACGGCTGGCAAATCTTTAGCATTGTCATAACGGAAGTAGGTAAAACGACCGTCGTCGTAAATTTCGGTCGGCGCCAATGATTTTTTTTGCCGCGCCCCCAATAATTCCGGTTATAGTCGCCACCGCTAGGATTACGTGCTTCGTTTGCACGTAAAACGGCAGCAGCTTCAAGCTGTTTCGACATTTCAGCCCGTTGCCGTTTGCGGACATCGTTCGGATAGAGAAATTCCAATACAAACGTAGGCGGATGATTTTGATCTGCCATTTTTTTAAATCAAGCGAATAGCGGCGTTTTTTTGTTGGATACCATCAATAAGTTGGTGGACGGTTGGGGTTTGGTTGGTTTGAAAAAAATGTTGTTTCCGCGAACCTTCACCCCCAGGCCTTACCATATCCCGTTACCAAACCTTCATTCACGGGATTGGCGACATCAACCGTTTCTCCTTCCTCCAACTGAACCAAAGTTGCATATCCGACTTTTTGCCCTTACAACCACAACATCATAGGGATTATGGTTGATACTTTGAATCCTCTTATCATATGGTGAGCGGTTGGGATTGACTGCGGCAAAGGCCGTCTGAAAAGACAAACCGGCCACAAGGCCGGTTATCAGCAAGGTTTTTTTCATCATTGCGCAACCTCTTCGGTAACGTTGTAACTTAACACTTGAAAGCCCAGAGGGTTAATATCTCGAACCGCCTCGGTCATCGGAGTTGTCTTAAACTCAAAGGCAATAGTGGCAATCATTTTTTGCGGCGGTGCCGGTTTGATTTCGGAATTACCCACTGGAACCAACCGTTTTTCAAACCGTACCTGCGCCATATCGCCTACAAACGAGATATTGGTCACCTTTACAAGCACTTCGGCATTTTGTTTCAAAACCTTATGCGGTGCAGTTGGACTTTCGTAAAAAGCTCGATATTTGGCTTGAACTTCGGGAGAGTTGAAGAGTTTTGTCGTATCATAGGTCGCCTGAATCGTGTTCCAGTTATAACCTTCACGGAACATGACATATTGGCGCAGCCAGTGCCGGTTAATCACTTCATCGTAAGTCATCTGTTTGTTTTTAATAGTAGTTACGATATTGGTCTCTCCCGAGGTCTTATCCACCTCGATAACAAAGGGAAAGGCCTCTTTTAAGGGCGTAAGACTGGTAACGGCAACAACAGACAACCCTGCAATAACCAGTCCGCCGATGCCGACGCGCTTCCAAGTGCTTGCATTTTGCTGTGCGATATCTACCAAGGTTTTTTCAAATCCCAGTGCCATCCGGATCATTTGATCTACTTCTTTGCCGATGCGCTTTTTTTGCTCTTTCTGTAACTGTTCTTCAGTCTGCGGTTGTTTGGTTTTTTTACGGAAAAACATTATCGTGCTCCGGTATGTTGCTGAACGTTAATCGGAAATGCCTGCCCATAAGGTTGTTTGGGAGCAGAGGAGCAGGCGGCCAGAACAGCGGCAAGTGCAGCCAATAAAATCATTTTCATATCAGTTTCCTTTTTTAAAAGTACAAAAGCCCGCACAGTGGATACTGTCGGGCTTTTAACGCTCAGGTATAAAATCAGTTGTCGTACCAATCTCTGCGGTCGAAACTGACCATTCCTACCAATGCAATAGGGAACACCAAAGCCATCATAATGGCAGGACCGATGTTGTTATGGCGGTTCAAATAGGCAATAAATACCAAACCGAACAAGATACCGACTCCTAGCAACATTTTCATAATGGAATTTCCTTCCCTTTATTTGATGTTATCAAAGGCATAATCATTAACAAACGCGCTCCAGTCGCGGCCGTTATGCAGGTTTTTGACCGTAACGCTTCTTCCATATCTGTCGAGCAGGTAGATGGTATAACTATGAGAAGCCCAGCCGAAAATACTTTGCCGGTACTGCGCCTGATCGAAGTTTTCCCAGCGAATGCCGCGAATGCCTTCAGACCACGGAAACAGACCGCTGTAATACCATACACCGGTCTCATCCATATAGGCACGGCAACAGGAAAGTCGGAACAGTATCCAACCGAACCCAACCAGATACAGCAGTGTCAGACCGTAGAATACCGTTTGTGCTGCGCTTTTACCCAATGCCAATCCGAGTATCCCTGAAATAACGGCAAAGGCGGAAGACACAACAAACAGATAGAGCAGGATTCCTATAACAAAATACTGGATATATGCTACCCAAGACAGGCGTGCAGTCATGTTTGACTCCTATCGATTAAATTAAGATGGGCGTTTGTTGGACACTGGGGAGACACCGCCGCCGCTACGGCGATTGGAGGCCGCATTGAGTGTGGCAGTCCCGGCCCGACCTACTAAACGGCCCGCCGTACCTAAACCACTTACGAGAGACATCATATGACGGGAAGCTCCCGACACAGCCGCACCACCCGTCAATGCTGAGGCAATACTCGGAATGTTGAAAAACGACGACTAGGAAGATGATGGTTTGTAACAAAAACAGCGGTGGTAGTATTTCAGCAGAAACATAATCGAAGGCACTCCCATTTAAAGCCATGTTAATTGCCTTATCAAATGCCGCCATCTGCACTTTAACCAACAAGACAAACATCGTGCAGGTCAGAATATGGTTGAGACACTGGCCGATCCAGTTGATCGCGTACTGCCGCGTTGCTGGAAACAGTAGGCAGCCGAGAAATACAGGACCTATCATCAACACCAATGCCAGCGATACCTTAGCAACCATATAAAATGCAAAAGACAGCCCGACAACCAATGCCCCGCAAATCGTGATAACTAAACCTATCTTGATAACTATTCCAAAATGAACTCCAATATCATACCATTGATATTTTTCATGAAGTTTTGAAATAGTATCCAATAAGTCCATCAACAATTTCCAACTGGCATCCATTGCTGACGCATCCACTTTGTAGCCGCCGGCAAAGATTCCGGCAATCTCGTCTGGCATTCTGTAAATGATATGGGCCAATTTCATGTAAGTCGCCGGAGCCAACGAGAGCCCGATAATCAACATCCATCCGCAGCATTTCTTGAGAAAATCCACGGCCAGTACATCAAGGCTAGAATTGTAATAATCCCAAATGACAAGCAGTACGTAAAAAGAAAAACAGGCGACGAACAGTGGTGTAACCTGTCCGATAAAGTCGCCAGTCTTATCCAACAGGTTCTGCCCCAAATCCGCCCCGAGCGTTTTGGCCACGTCGGCAAAAAAGGTTGACATAAACGTCTCCAATAAGAAAACCACCGTCGAAACGGTGGTTTTGCAGGGTTATGCGGTAGTTATTTTTCAGGAACAGGAAATTTTTTTATCACAATCCACATTCGTGTTATTGATTCTGTTATCTCGAATACAATTATCACGTTTTTGTTGAATTTTACTGATTTCCATATCCTTGTTCATCTTCTCATAAAACTTCTCTTCTTCGGATTGACCGCAGGCGGACAATAATAATGTTGCATAGAGCAATCCCAATAGATGAAGTTTCATTTCAGATGTCCTATTAATGGTTTAACTACACGATTTGTTTGTGTTATTGATTCTGTTATCGCGGAGACAGTTATCATATGCCTGTTGTTTCTTAAACTGAACTTTTTCATCCAGTGCCATATACCGTTCCATCATATCCAGCCGAGTTTGATTCTGTTGGATATAGGCTTTTTCCAAGGAAATACGGTTTTGCAGGTCGGCGGCTGCTTTGGCATCTTGGGTAGTATTTACCCTATCCATCAACGCCTTAATGTTTTGAAAGCGTAGTTCTGAATCCTTGATGGCTTTCAGAGTCAGATCAAAATGTTTGATCAAACGCTCATTATCCGCGTTTTGATTATAGCCTTTGGAACTCAATAGATTGTTAAAGTTCCCACCTTTCGTCTGCATGGCTGCATCATAAACCGATTTCCACTCATCAGGCAGTTGTTCAAGTGCGTCGGTTTTTCAGGATATTGCCCAGATTGCGGTTGCCGGTCAGGGCTTTGACTTGGTTCTTCAATTCGGTAATTTGCTTGATCTGGTTTTTGAATTTGTTGCCCCAGTTGGATGCCCTGTTGTATCGACTGGGCAAGCTGCGCAGGGTCTATCACGGGAATACCACCCGCCATCGTTGGGGCAGAGGTAGCAATCATCAGACCAACGGCAAACGCCCCCGCTGTTTTTTTGACTTTGTAAAGTTTCATCGAAATCTCCTACGAACAATGAGAAACGCCGCATTGTGCGGCGGATGGGTGAGGCCGTCCGTAAACGGCAGGAAAGTAAAAGGCCGTCTGAAAACAGTTTCAGACGGCCTATGTGTTTATATTTCAGTGAATATTTGCGTTCGGCTTTTCTCCTTCGAACTAAGTGGATGTTTTACCAGATACAGCCTGATAGAGCAGTGGCAGCCAAACATCGGGATCTTCGCTGCCGGTTTCTTCTATAATGCGGTGCATCAGGGCAACATTTTCTGATGTGCCTGAAAGTACGACCAATTCATCATGAAAATCGTGTAAATCAAGAGTGGCGAACGTACTCTGTTTACTTTGCTTAATCAAGAAAATACGGCTTTCAATCGGTAGTTTGAGAAGTTCGGCGCATTCTTTATCGGAAAGCCCGCATTTCATGTAAGATTCTTTGCTGCCGTCAGGGTTAGGTAGGAAAATTTTGGTCGGCGTTTGCTGTACGATGGCCGCAAAATTGGGGGAGTTGGCGGCATCTTCCGGCGACTGTGAATCTAAAAAGCAAAAACTCACCTGATTTACGGCCGGTTTTCAGTGTTTTAAGCATCAAATCGGCTGTAATATCAAACCGGTCTGCATACCAGAATTCAGCAATGACCGAAGCCATCAAACTGCCTTCATCTGCCACACGGTCTGCCATTATTTCCTTCAAATACAGCAAATAAGCCAATACCGGACCTGTCGGTTCATAATCCTCTTTCAAGATACAGGTTACGTCCAGACCGATACGGAAAAACGCTTCCGGATCAAAGCGGTTTGACAGACTGTCCAAGCACCAAGCAAATTCTCCGCCCTCGCTGCGGCACCACTTGGAGAGGCGCGTACGCAAAGAGTTTGGCGCGGTAGAGTATGGCAAGTTGTCCAGCAGGGTGCTGAAATTACGCAGGTCAAACTCCAGTTCGTAGAGTGTATCGACTGCCAACTTGATTTGCCGTTCCTCCGAAGCATCTGCGCCGCCGGCACATTGTTTGACCAAGCGGTACAGGAAACTACGGTGTTTCGGCTGATCGGGCAGTTGGAACGGGTTAAAGCCGTTGTCAACGCCTTCTTCGACCGCGTAGTAAGTTCCGCCTAATGCCCGAACGAAGATTTCCATCCCCCTATCTAAATCCAGAACAAACAGATAAGGGTCAAACCGCGCCATAAAGGTCAGAATTGCGGTTTCCAGAGCGGTTTTACCCGTACCGGTTGCTCCAGTAATCAAAGTATGTCCCGCAATCCGTTTGCCGCGCATATTAATGTCTTTGCGGCTGTAATGCAGGTTCAGGTTAAACAGGGTGTTTGACAGCGTTTTCAGAGGCATCACCGGTGAACCGTCGCCAATCGGATTGCCCCAGCTTTTACCTTGGGAGTAGTTGTGCATTCCGAATACGGTGGCAAGATTGGTGGTTGTTTTCGGCATCATCCGCGGACGCTGTTTGTAACCCGGAATTTGGCTGAAAAAGGTTGAGGGCATCGAACCGGCTGCATGGACAAAAACGGAATCCGTTTGCATTGAGGAACTCAGTCATCGCCGTCGAACCGTTTTTTTACGGGCAGCTTTCGGGGTATCCCCATATACAACAAGGGAGGCGGAATAATCGCCGAACATGGTGCGCCCCGCAGACAGCTCACCTTTTCCCAAAGTCAGTTCGTCCTGCTGATCTGTCGCTTCGTCTTTGGCACTTTTCAGTGCATTGCGCTGCTGGTTGATGGCTGACTGCATATCAGCATTTTCCGTATAAATAAAACTTTGCGTCAGCGTAAATTCACACGGAAGTGACAAGACCGGCAGCAAAGTCATAATCTTACTCCGGCCAAAGTCCTTCAAATCGTAGCAGGTAGCAAACTTTCGATGTTCCGCACTTCTGATCTCCAGAATATCCGTACCGAAATGAAGGTCGGCAGTAGGGATGACTTTATATGCCGCAGAAGGGGTTAGAGGAATATTTTCCCTTAATCCCCCATTGCAAAAGTGTTCCAAAGAATTGATAGACATCTGAGAATACCACCCCGTTCTCGTTTTCATAAACGCCCAACGGTTCGGGATCAAATATGCTTAATCCTTTCACGATTAAATCCAACAATTCCGCCGTTTCTTCAACCCCATCTGAAAAAAATCATGGTATTTCAAGACGACCGATAAGTAGAACAAATTTTCAAAATAGTCTTTTTTTGGTTGAATTGTTCGATATAGTGATCTGCAAACTGTCGGCAGAAGTTATTTTTGAAAATATAGTTTCTTTTCAAATCAATTTTTCTGCCGTTGGAGCGTCGTCCATATGGCAAGCCGACTTCCATACTGCTTGCCAGCAGCATTCAAAACCCTTTTGAGGGTTTCGTTTGCCGCTATCAAATGCCCGTCATTCACGCCTTCAAACGGAATACCGTCAAATTTAACGGTAAAGCCCAAGTAGCCGTTTTCATAATGCACAATGTGTTCATCAACGTGCCGACTGACTTTCGGAAAAAAGTTTTGCTGCGGCGGCTGCCTCTTCAGTCTCTTCCTTAATAAATCGGATGTAATCATCGCGGTCTCTTCCAAATTTGGTTGCTGTAATGGTTAGGGTGTCACCGAAAAGATTTGACTTCCTCCGGACGAACCACCAGTAAATTTCCAAAACCCAATATACGTAATGCCTGATCATCCCTTTTCGTAAGCATCCTCAAGAAATAGATACAGGGCAGGGCCAGCAGGAAAATCCCGAAAGCCTTCAAACCGTAAACAGGCATAAGGAACATGGCGGTAGCCATAAATACCACTAAGATAATAAAGCCCGGAATAATAGGAACTCCGGCCAGCATGGCGACACGTGACAGTCCCTCATAAGAACTGTACTCTGTGTCAATATTGATTTCGGGTAATCCGTTCATCCGTATTCACCCTGTGTCAATTAGAAGTTAACGCTTTTTGCTGCTTTAATAATCCCTGCCGCCAACGCTGGTCCGCATCCGAACAGAAAAATCCAACCGCAAACCCGAAGAATGTCGCCAATAGTTTTTTCTTGAAAATAACCGCCAACAGCAACCATGACAATTGCCACGCCTGCAACAATCGCCAAAATGTTGTACCACTCTTGAAACCATTGTTTGACTGTACTCTCTCCGGTTGACAGGCCGCCGGCGGCCAAAGCCGTCTGAATACCCCCCAACATTGCACAAAACAAAACCGCTTTTACCCATTGACGGGTGTTTTCACTCACATATTTCATTTTTGAAGCTCCAAAAAAAAAGACCGCCAATATGGCGGATACAAAAACGACCATAAGGTCGTGTATTAAAAATCACCGAAAAACATCCCAAGACTTAGGTTCTGGTTTTTGTAGAACAACTTGTTGATGTATTCCTCTTTCAATTCGGAAAGGTGTATCAGAGAAATTGGATGATTCTGAGAATACTGCCTTTCTGTATGGTGAATCCGAAGTTATCTTATTGGCAACCGTTACCGGAACAGGTTGTATTGCAGCAGGATTTTTCCCACTTAACCGTGCGTAACGTGCTTTGACGTTGCGTACATAGTGCTGGGTTTCCCGATATGGTGGAATACCACCATATTTACGAACTGCTCCTTCGCCGGCGTTGTAGCCGGCAAGCACCAAATCAAGATTACAGCCGTGACTGGATTTGTCAGGGAAGTGGTTACATAAAAAACGCAGGTACCGTGTACCTGCGATGATGTTCTGCTCGGGGTCGTACAAAAGCTTGGGATTGACACCCATCCGTGCTGCCGTCCCAGGAATAACCTGCAAAAGGCCTCGCGCATCTTTGTTAGACAGGGCATAACGGTTACCACTACTTTCACGTCCCATAACTGCCCAAACCAAATTCTTGTCTAGCCTTTGTGCAGCGGAATGTTTTGCAACCAAAGCCTCATATTGCGGGTATGGGGCAGCGGCAAACGCCGATGAATGGCAGATAACAAAGAGCGAGGCTGTTAGTTTCAACATTATTTTCATGTTTATCTATCCCAGTGAATGCTGTGTATTAATTCGTAAAACAGAACTATGAAATAAATCATACTTAAGATATAGATTATGCTTACTACTAAAGTCATAAAATTGCTTTTCGTTCTCTTCATTGTCATATTTATTTTTCATGATTCATAATATTCCATTTGAAATGAAAAAAACGAAAAATCTAAGCAAACTAAAAGTTAGAATGCTTGGATTTTCGTTCTTTGGGGTGTGTCCATTTTGTGACTGAAACACATTGAAATAAATAGTATGTGATGGTATGTGCAGACTTCACTTCTATTTAAAAAAACAATGGGTTAGTTTTTGTATTTAAGTCTCATAATCCCTTGGTCGTGGGTTCGAAACCCACCGGACCCACTAAATATCGAAGCCTGGACAAATGTCCGGGCTTTTTTTCTTTTAGTGCTTTTTATCATGGCAGTGTTTGTTTGAAATAAAATATCAAAATTACCTATTTTTGTATTTATGTTTATCTAAAAAAACAAAATCTCAGATTTTTTTATTCAATATTGTCTTTTTAAGCGCACCTTATGTGCGAAATTTTTGAAGCAGGCCATTATGGTTGTGCTATATGCAGTTACGCTTTGTTACAATGCGGTCTCTTCACATTTCTTAATACAATAATCATGAATCATTCGGTTTCTTGGTCGTCCAAACTTGGTTTTGTGCTTGCTGCGGCAGGTTCGGCAATCGGCTTGGGTGCAATTTGAAATTCCCGTACACCGCGGGGACAAACGGTGGGGCGGTGTTTTTCCTGCTGTTTTTGCTTTTTACGATTTTGGTGGCATTACCTGTGCAGCTTGCCGAGTTTTATATCGGCAGGACGGGCGGTAAAAATGCCATCGATTCTTTCAAGACCCTGCGCCCGGGTTCGCAATGGCCGTGGGTGGGGCGTATGGGGGTTGCAGCCTGCTTTATCTTGTTGTCTTTTTACAGTGTCGTCGGTGGCTGGGTGTTGAACTACGTTGTCCATAGCTTTACCGGAGAAATCCATGCGGGTGCGGATTTTGAGGCATTATTCGGTGCGACCATTTCCAGTCCTGCAGGGTCGTTGTTTTATCAAGGGCTGTTCATGCTGATTACCATTTGGGTGGTTCAAGGCGGTGTGTCCGACGGGATTGAAAAAAAGCAAACCGTTACCTGATGCCGGGCCTGTTCATCCTGTTTATTGTTTTGGCTGTCCGTTCACTGACGCTGCCCGGGGCGATGGAAGGAGTATCTTTCCTGCTGAAACCCGACTGGTCGCATTTGAAGCCGCAAACCATGCTTACGGCTTTGGGTCAGGCATTTTTGCGTTAAGTATCGGCGTGTCTGCGATGATTACTTATGCGTCTTATTTGGGTAAAGACCAAGATATGTTCCGTTCAGGCAATATCATTATGTGGATGAACCTTTTGGTTTCTCTGCTGGCTGGGCTGGTTATTTTTCCGGCGGTATTTGCTTTCGGATTCGAACCAAGTCAGGGGCCGGGTTTGATTTTTGTTGTTTTGCCTGCCGTGTTCATGAAAATGCCGTTGGGGCAGATTTTGTTTGCCGTCTTTATGCTGTTGGTGGTGTTTGCGACGCTGACTTCGGCGTTTTCGATGTTGGAAACCGTCATTGCCGCTACGATTCGTCAGGATGAGGGTAAACGCAGCCGCCATACTTGGCTGATTGGTACGGCAATTTTTTTATTGTCGGTATTCCCTCTGCTTTGTCTTTCGGTGTTTGGGGTGAGTTTAAAATCTTCGGAAAAACCGTTTTCGATTTGTGGGACTACCTGATTTCGGCGGTCATTATGCCGATTGGCGCATTGAGCGTTGCAGTGTTCACTGCGTGGATTCAGGATAGGGAGTCCGTATTGGCGAATGCCGGTGCAGGCAGCAGCGTTCCTCAAACCATTATCCGTCTTTGGCTGATGGTGTTGCGCTATGTTGCACCTTTGGCGATTGTTGTTGTATTTATCAATTCTCTAGGCTTGATTTAAAAACTGTCCGGAAATGGCAAAGGTCGTCTGAAAATCTTGGTTCGAGGTTTTCAGACGACCTTTTTACTTTTAAGTTTTGTTGTATTCGGGAGAAACTGCTTTTTTTGTCAAATACGACCTTCAGGCTAGGGTTTTCGATGCGGTTGTCAGGCATGACCAGCCAGACTTTTGCCTGTTTGGCTCGGGCGGCGGTACGGATGGCGGCTTCGTCCATGATGGAGAATGCGGTGGAGAAGGCATCGGCAACGGCGGCGGTTGGCGCCATGACGCTGACGCTGCGGTAGCGCGGTGTGGCAGTGCCGGTGCACGGGTCGAAGAGGTGGGTGAACTTGCCGGCCTCGTCCATTACGGTACCGTAGCCGCCTGAGGTGGCGAAGGCTTGGTTTTGCATGGGGAGGGTCAGGAGGGTGGATTCTTCGTTTTGGGGATTGCGGATGCCGACGTTCCATGTGCGTTGGTTGTCGGTGTCGAAGCCGCGGATTTCGCCCATATCGACGAGGGCTTGGCGGATGCCGTGTTGTTGCAGCAGGGCGGTGACTTTGTCGGTGATGTAGCCTTGGGCGATGCCGTTGAGGGATAAGCCCATGCCTTTTTTGTTCGAAGAGGATGGCTTTTTTTGGTCGAAGACGACGTGTTTGAAGCCGACGAGTTTGAGGGTGCGCCGGATGTCCGGGTCGGACGGCGGGGTTTCGGCACGCGGGTTGCGGCGGAAATGGTCTGCGTAGAGGTTCCACAACACTTGGATGGTGGGGTCGAACGCTCCGTTGGTCAGGGCGTGGATGTCGCGGCAGATGCTCAACAGGGCGAGGAAATCGGGTGGCGGGTTGTTCAGACGACCTTCTTTGTTCAGTCGGTTGATCAGGCTGTCTTCGCGGTAGAGGCTGAAGATTTTTTCGAGGCGGGCGACTTCGGTGAGAACTTTGTTGACAAGGATTTCGGCTTCTTTGCGGTCAACGCCGAAGAGGCGGAGCTCGGTGCCGGAACCCAGCGCGATGCCTTTCCAAATGACGGGTTCGCCGGTAGTTGGTAACGGGGCAGGGCGGTTGCGGTTCAGGAGGAAGGGCGCGGTTGCTCCGGCGGCAGTCAGGGCGGCGAGGGCGAAAAAAACGGCGGCGGGTGAGCGGGGTGTTCATGGGATGGGTCGTCTGAAAAAGGGCGGGGTGTTGGAGGACTGCGTGGAATCGGTATATCTATGTTTGCGTTTGAGGACTTTGGGAAGATGTTTTTAGGAGCGCCATCATTTCCGCATAAGATTTTTATGGTTACGGAAAGGGCGGCGGGCGACGGCTGAGGCTTGATTTACGCTGTGGCAGAACTTGTTTTCCCGCCATCAAGCCTGCCTTCACGCTTTGGCACCAAGCGTCAACCGCCCCATCAATCGCCCATCGCCGCCAGTAGCTCTGCCTGATGTTCGGCAATCAGGGCGTTGGTGATTTCTTCCAAGTCGCCGTCCATCACAAAAATCCAGCTTGTGCAGGGTGAGGTTGATGCGGTGGTCGGTCACGCGGCCTTGCGGATAGTTGTAGGTGCGGATGCGCTCGCTGCGGTCGCCGCTGCCGATAAGGGATTTGCGTTCGGCGGCTTCTTTGGCTTGGGCTTCGCGTTTTTGCGCATCGTTCAGGCGGGCGGCGAGGACTTTCATCGCCTGCGCCTTGTTGGCGTGTTGGCTGCGGCCGTCTTGGCATTCGACCACCATGCCTGTGGGCAGGGTGGGTGATGCGGACGGCGGAGTCGGTTTTGTTGATGTGCTGACCACCCGCGCCGGATGCGCGGAAGGTATCGATGCGCAGGTCGGCGGGGTTCAGCTCGATGTCTTCCAGTTCGTCCGCTTCGGGCATGACGGCGACGGTGCAGGCTGAGGTGTGGATACGGCCTTGGCTTTCGGTGGCGGGAACGCGCTGTACGCGGTGGCCGCCTGATTCGAATTTCAGACGACTGTATGCGCCCAAACCGACGATACGGGCGATGACTTCTTTATAGCCGCCCAGTTCGCTTTCATTGGCGGAAACGATTTCGACCTGCCAGCGGTTGCGCTCGGCGTAGCGGCTGTACATGCGCAGCAAGTCGCCTGCAAACAGCGCGGCTTCATCGCCGCCCGTTCCGGCACGCACTTCGATGAAGATGTTTTTGTCGTCGTCGGCATCTTTGGGCAGCAGCAGTTTTTGCAGTTCGGTATCGAGCGTGTCGATTTTGGCTTTCGCCGCTTCGATTTCTTCGGCGGCAAAGTCTTTCATTTCGGGGTCGGACAGCATTTCTTCGGCATCCGCCAAGTCGCTTTGCGCCAGCTGATAGTTTTGGAACACTTCGACCACGGGCATCAATTCGGCGTGTTCGCGCGTGAGTTTGCGGTAGTTGTCCATATCGGACGTGGCTTCGGGCTGTCCGAGAAGGTGGGTGACTTCTTCCAGTCGGTCGCTGAGTTGTTGTAGTTTTTCTAAGATAGACGGCTTCATAATTCTTCCATAACAAATGCCGTCGGGAGTCGTCCGCGACGGCGCGAGGAGGCGATATTATAATGGGTTTGGTTGGAAATTCAAAAGGATATGACTGAAAAGGTCGTCTGAAAACTTTTCAGACGACCTTTTGATGGTTTAACGTTTGTCCAATTTCCGCGCCAATGCGTTGCCGATGCTTTGAATCAGGATAACGAGCAGCACGAGGATGGCAACGATGAAGATGATGACTTCGGTTTGGTAGCGGTAGTAGCCGTAGCGGATGGCGAGGTCGCCCAAGCCTCCGCCGCCTATCATGCCTGCCGCCGCGCTGTACGAGAGCAGACCGATGGCGAGGACGGTGATGCTGGAAACCATGCCCGCGCGCGCTTCGTTCAAGAGGACTTTACGGACGATGGCAAGCGGCGATGCGCCCATGGCGGTGGCGGCTTCAATCACGCCTTTGGGGACTTCGCGCAGGTTTTGTTCCACCAGTCGGGCGAAGTAAAACAGGCCGGACACGCTCAATACCAGCGAGGCGGCAATCGGGCCGATGGTGCTGCCGACGATGGCGCGGGTGGCGGGTATCATGGCAATCATCAGGATGACGAAGGGGAAGGCGCGCATCAGGTTGACTAAGTTGTCGAGCAGGAAATTCACCGGCTTGTTGTAATGAAGCTGGCGGTTGGAAGTCACGAAAAAGCAAGACGCCCAAGAGCGTGCCGAAGATGACGGCAATCGTGGTGGACAGCCCGACCATGACGAAGGTTTCGCCCAAGGCGCGGACGATTTCGTCTTTCATGCCGACGATGGTGGAAACGGCTTGTTCGAATGTTAAGTCTGCCATATCAGTCCTCCCGAATCAGTTCGCGCCCGATTTCGGATTGGGCGTGGATTTGGTTGCCGCGTACTTCGACGATTTCCACCACTTTTTCCTTTATCCAAAAGGGCAGCGCGGTCGCACAGGCGGCGGATGACGCTCATTTCGTGGGTTACGATGACGATGGTAACGTTGAATCGCTTGTTGATGTCTTCCAAACATTCCAAGACGCTGCGCGTGGTGGCAGGGTCGAGGGCGGAAGTGGGTTCGTCGGCGAGGATGACTTGGGGTTTGGGCGCGAGCGCGCGGGCGATGCCGACGCGCTGTTTTTTTGTCCGCCGGAAAGCTGGGCGGGGTAGTGGTCGGCGCGTTCGGTCAAGCCGACGATTTCAAGACATTCTTTGACACGCTCTTTGATTTTTTCAGACGACCATCCGGCAATTTCCAAAGGAAAGGCAACATTGTCGGCGACGGTGCGGTTGCTCAAAAGATTGAACTGCTGAAACACCATGCCGATATTCTGCCGCGCCTGACGCAATGCTGCGGCATTGAGCGCGGTCAGCTCTTGTCCGCACACATTGACCTTGCCGCTGTCGGGACGTTCCAACAGGTTAATCAGGCGCAACAGAGTAGATTTACCCGCGCCGGAATAGCCCATCAGGCCGAAGATTTCGCCGTCTTGGATTTCGAGGCTGGTCGGCTCGACGGCGGCAAAACGGGTTTTGTCGCGCGTTTGGTAATGTTTGGAAACGTTGTCCAAAATAATCATAAATACTTCCTAATACTTCCGGAAAAAGAAGCCCGATGCTGTACACAACGGGCTTGGATATAAAGAAAGGAATAAAAACAGCAGAAAATGAAAATACGCTTTAGCTGTTTATGCCCGCAAGCTGTGTCAAATCGGCAATGTTAACTCATATACAACTATAATCAAAATCGGTAAATTTGTCAAGTTTTGATATGATTTGTAATTTTAAAAATAATAAATTGTCAGTTTATTTGCCGAAAAGCTCCGCCACCATGCGAGCTTCTTCCTCGGTATAAGCCGCGCCATTGAGCTTGGTGGTCAGGATAAATTCGCCGCTTAACCCTTGTTTGGCGCAGGTTTCGCGCCAGCCTTGCAGCCGTTCTTCGTCGCTGGCTTTACGTTTCAGACGACCTATGGTTTGTGCGGCCTGTTTGGTTTGTTCGTTCATTAGCGTTCCTTAACAAAGGGAAACAAAGGGCAAAGGTCGTCTGAAAAACGGTTTTCAGACGACCCTTGCTATTCCTATTTACACCGTTTGCGAATATTGGGCTTTAGTTTCCCTATGGCGCAGGTGGTAGTCGAACACCATGGCGATATTGCGTATCAGGAAGCGACCTTTGGGGGTAACGGTCAGTCCGTGCGGTTTCAGGCGGACGAGTCCGAGGGAGGCGAGTTGTTCCAAGTCGGCAAGTTCGTCTTTGAAATAGCGGTCGAACGGGATACCGAACACGCTTTCGTAGATTCGGTAATCCAAGGAGAAACGGCACATCAAATCTTGGATGATATTGCGGCGCAAAAGGTCGTCCTGATTGAGCTGGTAGCCGCGCATGATGGGCAGGTGTCCGGCATCGAGCGCGGCATAGTAGGCGTCGATGTCGCGTTCGTTTTGGGAGTAGGTGCTGCCGATTTTGCCGATGGAGGATACGCCGATGGCAACTAAATCGCAGTCCGCGTAGGTCGAGTAGCCTTGGAAGTTGCGCTGGAGGAAGCCTTCTTTGAGGGCGATGGAGAGTTCGTCATCGGGTTTAGCGAAGTGGTCCATACCGATGAAGACGTAACCGCGTTCGGTCAGGGTTTGGACGCAGTATTGCAGCATATCGAGTTTTTTTCTTCGCTGCCGGGAACGGCTTCGGTATCGATGCGGCGTTGCGGCTTGAAGATATGCGGCAGATGGGCATAGTGATAAAGGGCAAGGCGGTCAGGATCGAGCGACAAGACAGTGTCGATGGTGGTTTTGATGCTTTCGGCGGTTTGATGCGGCAGGGCCGTAAATCAAATCGACGCTGACGGATTTGAATCCGGCTTCGCGGGCGGCATCGATGACTTCTTTGGTTTCGTCGTAGCTTTGGATGCGGTTGACTGCTGCCTGCACTTTGGGATCAAAGTCCTGAATGCCAACGCTCATGCGGTTGAAACCGAGCTTACCGAGCATGAGGACGATTTCGCGGCTGACTTTTTCGCGGGTCGATTTCGATGGAGTATTCGCCACCGGGGATAAGTTGGAAATGTTTGCGTATCATGCGGAATACGCGTTCGATTTGGTCGTCGCTCAAGAAAGTCGGCGTACCGCCGCCGAAGTGCAGTTGCGCGAGCTGATGCCGTCCGCCCAGATGCGGGGCGAGCAGCTCCATTTCTTTTTCAAGGTATTCGATGTAGGCATCGGCGCGGCTTTTGTCTTTGGTGATGATTTTATTGCAGCCGCAGTAGTAACAAATGGTGTTGCAGAAGGGGATGTGGATATAAAGCGAAAGGGGCTTGTTCAAAGCCCCCATACCGCGCTGATTCAAGGCATTGATATATTCGGCTTCGCGAAATCCGTCATGGAATCGGTCGGCTGTCGGGTAGGAAGTGTAGCGCGGACCGCTGGAAGGAAGGCTGGCGATGAGTTCGCGATCGAACTCAGGCTTGTCATCGTTTCTATTGTGATTATTTTGTATCGGTATTACTTTCATGGCGTGTGCGTGATTAGAGTAATGAAGTTAGGCAATTTTCGGATAGTTTGGTAGAATGCCACAGTATGATAAACCTGTCTTGATATGTGTCAATAACTTACGTAATCATGACAGGATAAAAACCTTAATTTTAAGGGTGTTTTATGACCACACACAATGCTATGCATCAGATGAAAACCCTGTGTTCTTCCTGTTCGCTGCGTGAACTCTGCCTGCCTGTCGGGCTTTTGCCCAATGAGTTTGCACAATTGGACGCGGTCATCCGACAGAGCCGCCGCTTGAAGAAGGGTGAATATCTGTTCCGCACCGGTGAGCCTTTCGCGTCGCTGTTTGCCATCCGTGCCGGTTTTTTCAAAACCACGGTTGCCAGTCAGGACGGTCGCGATCAGGTTACCGGCTTTTTTATGTCCGGCGAACTCATCGGTATGGACGGCATTTGTTCCCATGTCCACAGCTGCGACGCGGTGGCTTTTGGAAGACAGCGAAGTGTGTGAGCTGCCCTTCACCCACATCGAAGAGCTGGGACACAACATCCCCAGCCTGAGAAGCCATTTTTTCAGATTGATGAGCCGCGAAATCGTGCGCGACCAAGGCGTGATGCTGCTTTTGGGCAATATGCGCGCCGAAGAACGTCTGGCGGCGTTTTTGCTTAATCTGTCCCAACGCCTTTACTCGCGCGGATTTGCCGCCAACGATTTCATCCTGCGGATGTCGCGCGAAGAAATCGGCAGCTATCTGGGGCTGAAACTCGAAACCGTCAGCCGCACACTGTCCAAGTTCCACCACGAAGGCTTAATTTCGGTCGAACACAAACACATTAAAATCCTCGACTCGCAAGCCCTCAAAAAAATGGTGTCCGGCTGTTCGCACGCCATCTGATGAATACCGAGACTATTTTCAAACAGAATCCAAGGTCGTCTGAAAAAAATTTTTCAGACGACCTTCTTCATAAAACCCAATTATGAAACACAAGAAAAAAACTCATTGCCTTGACCGCTGTCTGCGCCCTGCTCGCCTACTGGCTCTATCCCGACCAACATCCCGTTTACCCCGCAAGCGACCATTACGACCCGAAAACGCAAACCTTCTTCAACCCCGAACCGCAGCAGAAACCGACCGGCCTGACCGGCGCATTTTGGAAGATCCTGACCGACCCGCAGGCAACGCGCCCGCCCAAACCTCTGCCTACCGTCAAACCCGATTGGCAAACCTTCCTTGCCGCACCCGAAGGGAAAAAGCCGTTTCGTCTGGTTCGGACATTCCACCCTATTGATGCGGATCGGCGGACAAACCGTCATTACCGATCCCGTTTTCGGCAATTCCGTCTCCCCATCCCCATCACCATGAAACGCTTCCAGCCTGCCCCTCAGAAATCGACGAACTGCCGCCCGTCGATGTCATCCTGATTTCACACAGCCACTACGACCACCTCGAAAAAGACAGCGTGCAGGCACTCAATTCAAAAAGGCAACAGCCATTTCATCGTCTCACTCGGCATGGGCGTACTGCTGAAAAAAATGGGGCGTGCCGCAAGAGCGCATTACCGAACTCGATTGGTGGCAAAGTACCGAACGCAACGGCATCCGCTACACCGCACTACCTGCCCGTCACGATTCATCCCGAACCCTGACCGACCACAACCAAGCCCTGTGGTCCAGCTTTGCCATCGAACACGGCAGCGAAAAAAATTCTATTTTCACGGCGACTCGGCACAAGGCAGCCATTTCGACAAAAATCGCCGAAAAAAATTCAACGGGTTCGATATCGCGTTCATCGAAAAACGGGCAATACAGCGAACATTGGCCCAACAATCACCTCTTCCCCGAGCAAACCGCCCGCTATGCCGCACAGCTTGCTCCCAAACGCTTCATGCCCATCCACTGGGGCGCCTACGCCATGGCACTGCACGCTTGGAACGAACCCCTGCTGCAAAGCATCCCGCTGGCACGCAGTTTGGGCGTGAATCCGTTGATCCCGCTGATGGGGCAAGTCTTCGATGCCGATACCACCACGCAAGACTGGTTCGCAGAGCCTTTAGAATCAAGCTGCTGCACAGTTTATTGAAAATTTCCATCATTTTTTTATTAATTTAATACAAAGAAATTCTTATGCAAAAAAACTTCGCATGTTATCCCTTTATTATTCACAGTTTTCATTGCTTTACTCATCGTCTGGTCGGGTATCAATCCGTCCGACCGCGCTGTTTGGTACGCCGAAATCATTCCTGTTTCGATCGTATTTATCGCACTCATCGCTACCTACCGCTGTTTCCGTTTCAGTAATCTGGCTTATGTATTCATGAGTTTCTGGCTGATTATGCATACCATCGGTTCTTACTACACTTTCGCCGATGTGCCCTTCGATTGGGCAAACCGCCTGCTTGCGCCGTTTTTAGGCGAAGGACGCAACCATTTTGACCGCGTCGGACACTACATCATCGGTTTCTACGCCTATCCGATGGCAGAATGGCTGTTGCGCCGTAAACTCTGCCGTCCTGCGCTTGCCCTGTTTTTCTCCTTGTTCTTCATCATGAGCGTGGCAGCGGCTTACGAAATCATCGAATGGCAGTATGCGGTGATTGACGGCGGCGAAGCAGGTTTGGAAGTACTCGGTTCGCAAGGCGATATTTGGGATGCGCAAAAAGACATGCTCGCTGATACGCTAGGCGCGTTAACGTCACTGGTAGTGTTTATATTGACACGACCGGATAAGCGTTTGAAAACAGGTTGACAGGTTTTAAAAAAATGGGAAAAACAATAGGTCGTCTGAAACCTTATTTCGGTTTTCAGACGACCTTAAAGAAGCTTAAATCATTCGTTGTAAATTAACGGTCGATGTTAACGGGTTCGCAGTTTTTCACGATGAAGCGGTTGCGTGAGTCGGTTACGCCCACAACTTCAGAAGTGGTGTGGGTGTTTTTTTGTCGATGTAACCGGCAGACATAGAGAAGCCGCGTTTGTTGGTGAAGGTTGTACCGGTGCTGTCTGATTGACGTTTGTCAACGCGCAGGCTGATTTGTTTACCGGCTGCATTTGCAGATGCGCCAACTGCATTACCACTGCGGTCAAATTCGTAAACGACATTCAGTTTTTTTACCGTTGTCGCATTTGTAAGGAACGTAGCCAGCAGGAGCAGCAGCGGCAGTCATGGAAACACCGGCAGTCAGAACGGCTACAATAGCGGCAGATAAGAATTTCATCTGGTATTACTCCATAAAGTGAGAAAAAGAGTGATGTGTGGCGTGGACTATCCGGCGCCATCCTTGCTTTTGTTTTGAAAGCAGAACATATTTTATCCGTTCCGAAAAAAATATACAATATGCAGATATGCAAAGCTATACAAAAGAAATTTTTCGGGAAGGGTTATTCTGGTTGTACGAAATTAAATAAGTTGAAAAATTTATCATAACAAAAATAACTTATTTTATTGTTTTTCTTTTATTTTCGGGTATTGATTTTTTTATAAAAGTTTATCATCAAAGCAAGTACCTGAAAGCCTCTGCACAACACTAACCCCAAATTAGATATTAAGTATGTTGTTTTTTTCGGGTGCTGCCCTGATTGGGTATAAAAAAGCGATACAAGGTCGTCTGAAAAAAAGGTTTCCAGCCACAAAAATGCTGATAATTGGAGATTTTTCGATTCGGTACGGCTTATTTTTAACATATTTCGGCATGAAATATCCGAAATGTCTGTTAGATAATCTCTTGATTTACGTTAAAATACGCCTTTTTTTGTGAAGGTCGTCTGAAAAAAAGACGGAGAGAATGATGTCTGAACAACACACACACGCTTCGACTTGGAAAAAGCAAAAATCAACGCGCTGGGTCCCGGAATCATGATGGCTTCGGCGGCGGTCGGCGGTTCGCACCTGATTGCCTCGACGCAGGCGGGCGCGCTTTACGGCTGGCAGCTTGCGTTGATTATCATTTTGACCAACCTCTTCAAATATCCGTTTTTTTCCGTTTCAGCGCGCATTACACGCTGGATACGGGCAAAAGCCTGATTGAAGGCTATGCGGAGAAAAGCCGCGTTTATTTGTGGGTATTCCTGATTTTTGTGCGTTATCTCGGCAACGATTAACGCGGGTGCGGTCGCCATCGTGACCGCCGCCATTGTAAAAATGGCGATTCCTTCGCTGACGCTGAATGTCGGCGTAATCTCCGCGCTGATTATGGCTTCCCTGCCTGATTATCTTGGCGAGCGGACGTTACAAAGCCTTGGACAACGTTTCCAAAATCATCATCGTCAGCCTGACGATTGCCACAGTCGCCGCCGCCGCCATCGCCATGTCGCGCGGCATGCAGATGAAGCCCGACTTTATCGAGCCTACCCCATGGACACTGGCAGGCTTGGGCTTCCTCATCGCGCTGATGGGCTGGATGCCTGCGCCGATTGAAATTTCGGCTATCAACTCTTTGTGGGTAACGGAAAAACAACGCATCAATCCTTCCAGCTACCGCGACGGTATTTTCGACTTCAACGTCGGCTACATCACCAGCGCAGTGTTGGCGGTCGTCTTCCTCGCCTTGGGCGCGTATGTGCAGTACGGCAACGGGGAGGCAGTGCAAATGGCGGGTGGCAAATACGTCGGTCAACTGATCAATATGTACGCCGTCACCATCGGCGACTGGTCGCGTCCTATGGTGGCATTTATCGCCTTCGCCTGCATGTACGGCACGACGATTACCGTAGTGGACGGCTACGCGCGCGCGATTGCCGAGCCGGTGCGCCTGCTGCGCGGCAAAGACAAAACGGGCAACGTCGAACTCTTTGCCTGGAACGTTTGGGTCGCAGGTACGGGCTTGGCAGTGATTTTTCTGGTTCAACAGCGCGATGGCGGAGCTGCTCAAATTCGCCATGATTACCGCCTTCATTGCCGCTCCCGTGTTCGCTTGGCTGAACTACCGCCTCGTTAAAGGCGACGAACGCCACAAGCTGACGGCAGGCATGAACTTCCTCGCCATCCTCGGCTTGATTTACCTGACCGGATTTACGGTATTGTTCCTATTGAACCTGACCGGCATATTGGCTGCACCTAAGTAAGCCGAATCAGAAACAAAGGTCGTCTGAAAACCGGATTTTTGGTTTTCAGACGACCTTTTTGTTATGGGTTTGGTTTGGGGAAGAAGTTATTTATTGGTATAGGTAAATGATATTACGAATTTCATGATTATAATCAATAATTCGTAAAAACCTATTTGAAATAAGATGAAAGAAGGTCGTCTGAAAAATCTTAGTTTGAGATTTCAGACGACCTTCTTCAATAGGGCAAACCCTTACGCTTCTTCCGCTTTGCTGCGGATAATCAGAAGCGGCAGGTGGCTTTGGCGCATTACGGTTTCGGCGAAGCTGCCCATCAGGAGGTGCATCAGACCGGTGCGGCCGTGTGTGCCGAGTACCAGCAGGTCGGCGCCGTTTTCATCGGCGTAATCGACCAAATCCTGCGCCATTTCGCGCGCGCCTTTGTTGGCGACCAGCAGGTGTTTGACAATGTTTTTCCACGCCGTTTTTCTCGGGCGGTTTTTTCAGCGAAGTCCAAGACTTCGTTGCCTTGGGCGACGGCGGCAGCCTCGTAGCTTTCGTGTTGCAGGAATTCGGGGGCGAGCGCCATGTATTCGGCGGGGTTGGCGACGTGTACCAAAGTCAGGCGGGCGTTGTTGACGCTTGCCAACTCGGCGGCGTGTTTCAGGGCGTTGAGGGAAGTTTCGCTGCCGTCAACGGCTACAACCAGATGTTTGTACATAGTTCATTCTCCTTTTGCGCCGCAGGCGGCACTTTGTTTCATGCGGTTGGGAAGGGTCCGATATGAAACGATTATAGACTCTTTCGGGCTGCTGCAACAGCCCGTCTGCTTTCCAGTATAATATGTGTCGCATTCGTCCGCAGCGTTTTGCGTTGATTTTCATTCATTTATTGACATATCACAAGGTTGGGTATGAACGACACCGTTTTTCTTCCTTCGCGCCGTTTCGGCGGTATTGCCAGACTCTATGGAGATGAAGCACTGGCGCGGTTTTCGCGCGCGCACGTCTGCGTGGTCGGCGTGGGCGGGGTAGGTTCTTGGGCGGTGGAGGCTTTGGCGCGGACGGGTATCGGTCGTTTGACCTTGATTGATTTGGACAACGTCGCCGAGTCCAATGTCAACCGCCAGCTTCATGCGCTGACCGACGATTTCGGCAAGGCGAAGGTAACGGCGTTGCGCGAACGCATTGCTCAAATCAATCCGCAATGTGAAGTGGAGGAAATCGAGGATTTTTGTGACGGAAGACAATCTGGAAACGCTTTTCAGACGACCTTTCGACTTTGTGATCGACGCGATAGACCAAGTGCGTGTTAAGGCGGCGATGGCGGCTTATTTTGTGCGGCACAATCAGCCGTTTATCCTCAGCGGCGGCGCGGGCGGACAGAAAAATCCGGCGTTGATTCAAACTGCCGATTTGAGCCGCGTTACCCACGACCCGCTGCTTGCCAACCTGCGCTACACCTTGCGCAAACGCTACGGCTTCAGCCGCGATACCAAAGAAAAAAATGCGCGTGCCGTGTGTGTTCTCGACTGAAAAACATTACGCCGCCGCAATCGGACGAAGCGTGTTCGACCGATACTGCGCCGCAAGGGCTGTCCTGCGCGGGCTATGGCGCGAGTATGCTGGTGACGGCTTCGTTCGGTCTGTACTGCGCGCAGGCGGCGGTAGAACATATTGCGGGACGGAAGTGAGATGAACCGATTTTTAAAAACCTATTTTATCGCCAGCTTGATTTATGCGGTTGTCTTCGGTTTGCTGATGTACGGTGACGGTTTGCTGTTTTCAGGATCCGAATGTTTTGATATTGACGCTGACAATGAACAGTATGCAGAGTATTGTCTGCGAGCTCATGAAATGTCGGCTTTTGAGAAAGTGTCTTTGAAGTTTTTCTTCTTTCCGTTTTTATCTGTAATGTTATTGTCCCTACTCAATGCCGGCATTATGAAGTGGACCAAACGCTGTACAACTTCGATGACTCTTGCCTTGCCTATTGTCGAATGGTTGATTGTTTGGTTCGTTTTTTTGCTGTGGAAGTGGAGTAGTCTGGATAGTAGTTGGACGGCAATAACGGGACTTCTTTTTTTCGGATTGCCTATTTATGGCATGGCAGCAGTTCAAGCCCTGAGTGTGTTGGTCTCTTCTGCAAATGCCAATCAGAAAAATTTGATGTGGGTTTAAGCCTTTTGAAATTTATTTTTTTCAGACGACCTTTTTTTGCCTATGAACCGATTTTTTTCAAAGCCTATTTTTATTGCCAGCCTGATTTATGCGGTTTGGTTCGGTGTGTTGATGTATGCCGTCGATCCGATGTTTGGCGCAATGGGATGCGACATGCAGTCGGGCGATTATTTGTGTTTTTCAGGACGGCTCTCCGCGGACGTTTACCAATTTCCTTTATCCTTTCCTGTCCGTTCCGATATTCAGCCTTTTGCACGCTGCCATCATGAAGTGGCGCAAACGCTGCTCGGTCGGGATGATTTGGTTTTTGGTCGGCTGCGAATGGCTGCTATTGTCGGCTTGGATAATCGCGATGCTGGCACGCGATGGCTTTGTGTTTTCCCGCGATGCCGTTACGGTGCTGACCGGTTCGTTTTTTTCGCTGTTTTGCCGCTGCTGGGCATGGCGTTGGCGCAAACGCTAGCCATTGCCATCGCTTCTTTGAAAAGCCAACGCAAAAAAGGCTGATTTTTGTTTTGCTACACTTGTTTTAGCGAAACCCGCTGCGTTTTCAGACGACCCCGTGATGTATAGTGGATTAAATTTAAATCAGGACAAGGCGACGAAGCCGCAGACAGTACAGATAGTGCGGCAAGGCAACGTCGTACTGGTTTAAAGTTAATCCACTATATCAGATACCCATCAAACCTAATAAGAAAAAGCTCCTCTAAACATGCCTTCAGAACACCTTATCTCTTCCGCTGCGGCAACGTCGTCTGAACACACTGTCGCGTGGGTATTCGGCCAACCCGTAACCGATTTGCCGCAGGATTTGTTTATTCCGCCTGATGCTTTGAAGGTTGTCTTAAGCAGCTTCCAAGGGCCGTTGGATTTGCTGCTTTACCTTATCCGCAAACAAAATATCGACGTTCTCGATATTCCGATGGTGAAGATTACCGAGCAATATCTGCACTATATCGCCCAAATGGAAGCGTATCAGTTTGATTTGGCGGCGGAATATCTCTTGATGGCGGCGATGCTGATTGAAATCAAATCGCGCCTGCTCTTGCCGCGTCCCGAAGAGGTTGAGGATGAAGAGGCGGATCCGCGTGCCGAGCTGGTGCGCCGCCTTTTGGCTTACGAACAGATGAAACTGGCGACGCAGGGTTTGGATGCGTTGCCGCGCGCGGGACGGGATTTTGCTTGGGCGTATCTGCCGTTGGAAATCGCGGTCGAAGCGAAGCTGCCGGAGGTGTATGTCGCCGATTTGACGCAGGCGTGGCTGGGCATTTTGTCGCGGGCGAAACATACGCGCAGCCATGAAGTGATTCAGGAAACCATTTCCGTGCGCGCGCAGATGACGGCGGTTTTACGTCGCCTGAACGAGAACGGGATATGTAAATTCAGCGATTTGTTTCAAACCGGAGCAGGGCGCGGCGTATGTGGTCGTCAATTTTCATCGCGCTGTTGGAGCTTGCCAAAGAAGGTTTGGTCCGCATCGTCCAGCCGGACAGCTACGGCGAAATCGAAATCAGCCTGAAACAGGAAAATTTAGAACGCCCGGAAGCGGAAGAGGGCGTTTCAGACGACCCCTCCGCCGACGTTGAAGGCGAAACGGCATGATGATTTCACGCTTGGCAAAGCCATACCCATTTTAATCAACTGCCCTTTATATAGTGGATTAAATTTAAATCAGGACAAGGCGACGAAGCCGCAGACAGTACAGAGATAGTACGGAAAAGATTCACTTGGTGCTTCAGCACCTTAGAGAATCGTTCTCTTTGAGCTGAGGCGAGACAACGCCGTACCGGTTTAAAGTTAATCCACTATAAACAAACAGGTACGAATTTATGAACAGTGTTTCCCCGCTCAACCGTAAAGCCTCGCTGTGGGCGGTCGGTTTGATGTTGTTCGCTTTGTTTTTCGGTGCGGGCAATCTGATTTTTCCCGCCTATCTCGGACAACAGGCGGGGGAAAGCTGGTTCTCTGCCATCAACGGCGCACTGCCGCTTTACAACGTCGGGCTGGGCTGGCTGCTGCCCGCAACCGTCGGCTTTATTTTAGGGTGCATCCTGAATGCCGCGCTCAAGAAAAAACATAAGGCTTGAATCACAAAACAAAGGTCGTCTGAAAGATTTCAGACGACCTTTTCAACGCTTCTCCAACCAAAAAAAGTAACACCCGCCCGTCTAACCGTGTTCTAATAATGCTTTACATTTACGCTGAACGAGAGAAAAGCCATGACCGCACCTCAAACGCCCGTTATCCGCTCCCTGCTCGACACCGACCTGTACAAGTTCACCATGCTTCAGGTGATACTGCACCAATTCCCCCAAACCCACAGCCTTTATGAGTTCCGCTGTCGCAACAAAGACATGGTTTACCCGCTTGCCGACATCCAAAGCGACTTGGAACGAGAACTCGACGCACTCTGCCAACTGCGCTTTACCCACGACGAACTCGACTACCTGCGCAGCCTGCGCTTCATCAAAAGCGACTTTGTCGATTATCTCGAACTCTTCCAACTCCAACGCCGCTTCGTCAAAGTCAGCCCCGATTCAGAAGGTCGTCTGAATATCCGCATCGAAGGCCCTATGATTCAGGCGATGTTCTTTGAAATCTTCATCCTCGCCATCGTCAACGAACTCTACTTCCGCCGTCTCGAAACCCCCGCCGTCATTGAAGAAGGCGAACGCCGCCTCCAAGCCAAAGCGCAACGCCTCAAAGAAATCTCCGCTGCGCAAAATCCCGATGATCCGCCGTTCCTCATCTCCGACTTCGGCACCCGCCGCCGCTACACCCTCGATTGGCAGGAACACGTCATCCGCACCCTGCTTGAAGCCGCCCCCGACATCGTGCGCGGTACCAGCAACGTTTATCTCGCCAAAAAAATCGGCATCACCCCCAATCGGCACGATGGCGCACGAGTTCCTCCAAGCCTTCCAAGCCCTCGATGTGCGCCTGCGCAATTTCCAAAAAGCTGCCCTCGAAAGCTGGGTACACGAATACCGCGGCGACCTCGGCATCGCGCTGACCGACGTGGTCGGCATGGATGCCTTCCTGCGCGACTTCGACCTCTATTTCGCCAAACTCTTCGACGGTCTGCGCCACGACAGCGGCGACCCTTATGTATGGGGCGACAAAGCGCACGTCCACTACAAAAAACTCAAAATCGACAGCCGCACCAAAATGCTGACCTTCTCCGACGGGCTGGACATCGAACGCTCGTGGGCATTGCACCAATATTTCAAAGACCGTTTTCAAAACCAGCTTTCGGTATCGGCACCAACCTCACCAACGACATGGGCCATACGCCCGCTGAACATCGTTTTGAAACTCGTTGAGTGCAACGGTCAGTCCGTCGCCAAACTCTCCGACTCCCCGGGCAAAACCATGACTACCAACAACACCTTCCTCGCCTACCTGCGTCAGGTGTTTGACGTTCCCGAGCCGAAGACAGAGGGCTGATTAACTGAAGAAAAGGCAAAAGGTCGTCTGAAAACTCGGATTCGAGGTTTTCAGACGACCTTTTGATTGTGAAAAACGCTTGGAATATAAAGTTTGAAATAGGCAAAGACAAATAAACAGCCCGGTCAAAAATGACCGAGCTGTTGAATTTTTGGTCGGAGTGAAAGGATTCGAACCTTCGACCCCTTGCACCCCATGCAAGTGCGCTACCAGACTGCGCCACACTCCGACTCGAGAAGTTTGGGATTATAGTTTTTCTTGTCCGGCTTTTGGCAAGGGTAAAAGCCGGACGGTTTCGACTATCTGCTTGAAGCGGCTTTGAATTTGTTTGGCGTCAGGGAGGGTAGGGGCTGCGGAATGGCGCATACTTGATTGGAAGCTGCGATGTTTTTTTCAGACGACCCCGGGGTAAACGGATGTGGCGGAATTTAATGGCTGCTATATAATCTCAGCTTTGATTTTTAATAAAAAACAGGGCTGATGGACAATATTTTGCATGAATTGTTTGCGCGTCAGGCGTTTACGTCTAGCTTGGTGGAGCGCAATTTCGGACAGGTTTCGGGCTGGATTGAGCTGATCGGCGTATTGATGCTGATGGCAGCGACGTTTTGGCTGTCAAACCGACTAAAAAAACCGTTATTTCTTTTGCGGAACAAGGTAACTTCGCGCTATTGCGGCATATCGGCAGGCGGATTTTGTGGCCGGTGCTGATGATGATTTTCGGCGCGGCGGCTTTGTTTGTCTGCAACCTGACGGAGTTTCGCGCGGTATGGCTGCATCTGCTGATTTTGGCGGCGCGCTGGATGATTTTGATTCGGGTCAGCGTGACGGTCGTTCATGCCGCTTTGCCGCAAAACAAACTGACCGACTGGCTGGAGAAATCAGTCTCCATGGTTTTGTGGGTAGGGTTCGTGCTTTGGCTGTCGGGCTTGGACGATAAGATTTTGGAGATTCTCGACGGCATCAGCTTCTCGGTCGGTTCGGGCAAACTGAGCCTGTTGATGATTCTGAACGGGATTTTGTGGGTCGGGCTTCTGATGATAGGCGCGTCGTGGTTGGCGCGTTTTATCGGCGAGCGTTTGGAGAAAAAGCAGCCTGGACAATAACCTGTCCATGATTTTTGTCCAAAAATCATCAAAAACGGTGATGATGGTTTTGGCGGTCTTGATTGCGCTGCCGCTGGTGGGGATTGATTTGACGGTATTGTCGGTGTTCGGCGGTGCGTTGGGTGTCGGTATCGGTTTCGGTCTGCAAAAAGTGGCGAGCAACTATATTTCCGGCTTTATCATTTTGGGCGACCGCTCTATCCGTATGAACGACCGTCTGACGGTCAATAACTTTACCGGCTATGTCACCAAAATTACCTCGCGTTTTTGTCGTGTTGCGCAATGCAAACGGCACGGAAGCGCTGATTCCGAACGAGACGTTCGTTACTTCAATGGTGGTCAACGAATCGTATACCAGCCGCGAATTACAGCAGGCATTCAATATACAGGTCGCCTATCATTCCGACTTGATTAAAGCTTTGGAAATCATAAAAAGCGCCGCCGCCGCACAATCCCGCGTATCAGAAAAATCCTGCACCTTTGGCGGTGGTTACCAATTTCGGCGACAACGGTATTGATTTGCGCGTGACATATTGGGTAAAAGATCCTGAAAACGGCTTTGCCGCGCTGCAATCGGCGATTTTTCTGGATATTTGGCAGCAGTTTAACGAACACGACATCGAGTTCCCTTATCCGCAACGCGAAGTCCGTATCTTGAATGAAGAACTGGAGCCGAGCAGCATTGCTATGATCAAGGCGGGAATGCAGGCGCGAAGCGATACCAAATCCGACCCTTCGATGGACGCTGCCGGAGACGATTGATGGCAAAAGCCCTTGAAGTATCCCGTGTCCGCGCTGGTGGTTTTGCATGATTCAGACGGTAATATTCTCCTAATCGAACGCACTTCGCCGCAAGGCTTTTGGCGAGTCGGTAACCGGCAGCATCGAGCCGGACGAAACCATAGAGGAAACCGCCAAGCGCGAAGTTTGGGAGGAAACCGGCATCCGCCTTGCGGACGGACAGCTCTGCAACTGGCACGACAGCACGGTTTACGAAATCTACCACCATTGGCGGCACCGCTATCCTAAAGGCGTGTTCGAAAACCGCGAACACATCTTTTCCGCCGAAATTCCGCGCGATGCGGTGATTGTTTTGCAGCCTGACGAACACGTCGCTTACGGATGGTTCGGCATTGAAGAAGCGGCGGAAAAAGTGTTCTCCCCGTCGAACAAAAGGGCGATTTTGGCATTGGGGGAAAAAGGTTGGGGAAATAGAACCGGCCTGATTGCTTAAAGGTCGTCTGAAAGAAGGAATTGCGTTTGAACTGCACCCCAAAAGTTGGACATCCCCTCCAACTCACAAGGTGCAGTTTTTTTATGAGCAAATATACATTACACTTCAAATACCAAGCCGTACTCCACTACCTGCATATACGCAGCCAACAGCGTACCGCAGACCACTACGGCATTTCCCGAACCCACCTGAGACGATGGATACGCGCCTATCAAGAAGGCGGTATCGGCGCACTCGAACATCCCCAATCCAAAACCATGCCCCAACATCGAAAAAAACCCCTTCATCGCAGATAAACCCGACCAAGAAAAAAACGCAGGCAGAGCTTATCGAAGAGTTGTGCTATATGCGCGCAGAGGTCGCCTACCTAAAGGAGTTAAAAGCCCTCAGCCAAAAAGCAGACCGCAAAGGACAAAGCCAAACCGTCCAAACACTGAGGGCGCAACACCCGCTCAAATACCTGCTGCACATCGCAAACCTGCCCAAAAGCAGCTTTTACTACCACCACCAAGACCGGCCCGACCCCGATGAAGCCGACAAAGCCCTCCTTGTCGAAACCTACAAACGGCATAAAGGACGCTACGGGCAAAGGCGCATTGCCGCAGCATTGGATTGGAACCGCAAAAAAGCAGCTCGGTTGATGAAACAGATGGGGCTGAAAGCCAAAATACGGGCGAAAAAAGCCTACCGCCATCCCGCCATGGGCGAAATATCGGAACACCTCCTCAAACGTCTATTCACAGCCGAAAAAGCCCAACGAAAAAAATGGCTGACCGACGTGACCGAACTCAAAGGGAGCGACGGCAAACTGTACCTCTCGCCAATCTTGGACTTGTTTAACCGCGAGATCGTCGCCTACGCCATGAGCCGCAATGCTAACAGCGAAATGGTGAAGGAAATGCTCGAAAAAGCCACCCCCCGTCTGACTGATAAAGGAACGATGCTGCATTCCGACCAAGGTGTGCTGTACCGTACGGCGGGATATAGGGAATTGCTTGCGGAGCATTCCATGGTTCAAAGCATGTCGCGAAAGGCGAACTGTTGGGACAATGCGCCGATGGAAAGCTTCTTTGCGGTGTTGAAGACGGAGTGTTTCTATAACGCAGGTGAATTGACGGTAGATGAATTGATGAAGCAGATAGATGACTATATGGATTACTACAACCGGGAGCGTTGCAGTTTGAAATTGAAAAAGCTGAGTCCTGTCTCATACAGAACCCAGCTTGCACAGAGCGCCTGAATAGGCTTTTATGAGTGTCCAAGATTTGGGGGCCAGTTCAGTTTTCAGACGACCTTTTTCCGCATTTTCAGAGAGTCTTTTGTTTGCTATACTTCCGCCGTTCAAACTTCCGTAAAATAAAGGAAATCAAATGGCAGACTTCAATAAAATCCTGACTCCGGGCGATGTGGATGGCGGCATCATCAACGTCGTCAACGAAATTCCCGCCGGCAGTAACCACAAAATCGAATGGAACCGCCGCCTCGGCGCATTCCAACTTGACCGCGTCGAACCCGCGATTTTCGCCAAACCGACCAACTACGGCTTCATCCCGCAAACCTTGGACGAGGATGGCGACGAATTGGACGTATTGCTGGTTACCGAACAGCCCTTGGCGACAGGCATCTTCTTGGAAGCGCGCGTCATCGGTGTGATGAAGTTTGTCGATGACGGCGAAGTGGACGACAAAGTCGTCTGCGTCCCCGCCGACGACCGTAACAACGGCAACGCCTACAAAACCCTTGCTGATTTGCCGCAGCAGTTGATCAAGCAAATCGAGTTCCACTTCAACCACTACAAAGACCTGAAAAAAGCAGGTACAACCAAAGTCGAATCTTGGGGCGATGTGGAAGAAGCAAAAAAAGTAATTAAAGAATCCATCGAGCGTTGGAATAAACAGGCTTGATGTTTCATTTCAATAAATAAAGAAAGGTCGTCTGAAAAATGGTTTTCAGACGACCTTTTGTATTTTGATAGTAACCCGTACTGAAAGAATGGATGCTTGTATCCGGCGTACTCTTTAATGGGGCGCCCCCTGCGCAGCTTTCGGATGCATATGAAAAAGTCGGATTTGAGAATCTGAACTTTATTTTTACAAATAAAGAGGTCGTCTGAAAATTGAAAACAGGTTTTCAGACGACCTCTTGCTTTTCCTCTAAATCCAACCGTCACACCGATAATTGTTCCAACAAAGCCTGTTTCAACGACGACTGCGTTTTCGGGTTTTTTTCAAATCGGGGCTGAAGACGATGAAGCTGTCTTCGACGCGTTCGTCCAGCGTGGAAATTTTGGCGTAGCGCAGGCTGACGTTGTGGGCGAAGAAGACTTCCGCCATGTCGGCGAGCAGGAAAGGGCGGTTGACGGCGGTGATTTCGACGGAGTACCAGTCGGGGTAGTCTTCTTCGGGGGTGATGGTGATGCTTGGCGCAATTGGCATGTAGCGGCTGCGGCGGCTGATGCGGCGGCTGTGGCTTTGGGTTTCGGCAACAGTGTGTCCGTGGATAAAGCTGTTGAGTTCGGCTTCGAGCGCGCTTTGGATGTCGGGGTAGTCTTCGGGGGCGTGTTGTGAGGGGATTTGCACGATGAAGGTGTCGAGGATGTAGTCGTGTTCGGTGATAAAGGCGCGGGCGGCGAGGGATGTCGAAGCCGTGGCGGCTGAAGATGCGGCAGAGGCGGGCGAACAGGCGCGGACCGTTAGGCATGAAGACCATGACTTGGAAGCTGTCGCTTTTGGGCAGGATGCGGCTGCGGACGATAGGGGTTTCAAAGTCGTGTACGAGGTTGGCGGCGTGCCACAGGATTTCGCGGGACTGATGGCGGGCGAAATAGGCGGAACCGAGCGCGTTCCATAGTTTTTTTCTGCTGTTTTTCGGGGACGGCAGCACGGGTGAGCAAATCGGCGGCTTCTTGTTGGCGGCGGCCGAAGAGGGCATGCGGATTGCCTCCGTTGCCTGCGAGGTAGCGTCCGGCGGCGTGGAACAGGCTTTCCAGCAGGCTGGCGCGCCATGCGTTCCACAGTTTGGGATTGGTGCCGCGTATGTCGGAAATGGTCAGGAGGTAGAGTGCGCTGAGGCGTTCGTGGGTTTGTACGCGTTTGCAGAAGGTATCGAGTACGTCGGGGTCTTGGATGTCTTCTTTTTGGGCGACGGTGGACATGAGCAGGTGGTTTTCGACCAGCCAGGCGAGCAGGCCGCTTTCTTCTTCGGTGAGGAAGTGGTCGGCGGCAAATTGGCGCGCGTCTGCGATGCCTTGTATGGCATGGTCGCCGCCGCGTCCTTTGGCGATGTCGTGGAAGAAGGCGGCGAGATAGAGGATGTCTTGTTTTTCAAAGGACTGCATCAGTGCGGAGGCGTAGGGCAGTTCGTGGCTGTGCATGTCTAGGGCAAGGCGGCGAACGTTGCGGACGACGGCGAGGATGTGGTCGTCCACAGGATAGATGTGGAACAGGTCATGCTGGAGCAGGCCGACGATTTTTTCCCACGCGGGCAGGTAGCGGCCCAACACGCCGTAGAGGTTGAGAAAGCGCAGGGTTTGGGTCAGTCCGTTGCCGCGGCGGAAAAAGCCGGCGAAGCGGCGGCGGTTTTCGGGATTTTGGTAGAAGCTGCGGTTGATTTTGCGCGTCGCGCCCCACCAAGCGCGCAGGGGTTTGCGGTTCGAGCGCGGTAATGTCGTTGCGCTGCTGCATGATTTCAACGATTTTTGAAAAATGTGTTCGGGTCGTCTGAAAAAAATATCGGTGTGCCGCGCGGCGATTTGGTTGTTCACTTGGATGTAGTCGTCGTCAATCCGTAGGGTAACGCGCATCGGCGTCGAGGAAACGCGGCTTTGCAGCATGGGTGTGAGGATGCCGCTTAATTGTTTGACGGTTTTGATCGCGCGGTAAAACACGCGCATCAATTCTTCGCTTTGACGGCGGAGGTTCAAGCCTTGATAGCCCATGCTTTCGGCGACTTGCGGCTGCAAATCGAACAGCAGGCGGTCTTCGGCGCGTTTGGCGTTTAAATGCAGATGGATGCGGATGTGGGCGAGGCGGCGGTAGCCGTGTGAAAGCATGCCGGCTTCGGTGCGCGTCAGAATGCCTTGTTTGACCAGCGCAGGCAGGTTGGCCGCCAAACCTTGCGCTTTCGCTATCCAAAGCAGGGTATGGATGTCGCGCAGACCGCCGGGACAGCTTTTGATGTTCGGCTCTAATACCGCTCCCGAACCTTGCGATTTGGCATGGCGGTGTTCCATCTCCACCAGCTTTTGCTTCGATAAACGCGGCTACATTGCGTTGCGCGTTCATTTTTTCCGCCAGCTCGTCCGCTGTTTGGCGGTTGCCGAACAAAAAACGAGCCTCTAAAAACGCCGTGTCCCCCGTAATATCATCGCGCACGCTTTCGCACAGTTCGTCAACGCTGCCGCTTTTGACCGACGGCGAAAGTTTCATATCCCATAAAGCCTGCACGAAAGCCGCAATTTTTTTCCTGAAGGTCGTCTGAAACGGTTTTAGGCGACACGACTGCCAAATCTAAATCAGAATAAGGATAAAAGCTCGCCGCGCCCGAAGCCGCCGGTCGCCATCAGGCATAACGCGCTGTTTTGAAAATGCTCTGCCCACAATGCCGCCAGCAAGGTTTCGACTGCCGCCGTGTATTCCCTGAAAAATACCGACACACGGTTGGCTTTCAAATAATGCGCTTCGGCGGCAGTGCACTGCTGTTTGAAGGTTTCCAATGCTGAAGACAGGTTTGCAGACATTTTTTATTCTTTCGAGTTATGGGGAGAGGAGGCGGATGACTTGGCTGTCAAATATCGTTTTCAGACGACCTCTGTTGGGCATTAGAGGGATTGGTCATCAGGTTTAGCAGCTCCTGCGGCGGCAGCAGCAACTGATATGCCGCCACACCCAAAGCCGTCGCCATTTTTTTCAATATTCGACAACGCAATGTTCCAGCGTCTGCGCTCCACAGCCGATACATAAGTCCTGTCCAAACTGCATTGCCGCGCCAGCTCTTCCTGAGACCAGCCCTTATTCACGCGGAAAAAGCCGCATGTTGTACGCCAAGACCGCCCGTAAATCCTGCTCGTCAGGCAGTTCGGCAGGCGGAGTTAATTTATTGCTCATGATTTTGTTTCCGGATAAATGGTTAAATTTAAGAATTTGCTGTTACGGATTTTACTTCACATAAAAGCCAAAAAAAGGGGTGGCAACTGCCACACCCAAACACACACACATCAAGAGGAAAGAGATAGAGAGTATTAAATCAAAGCAGATGTATCATCTACTGATCAGAAAATCTTGAGGACTTTGAGAAGTGTCGTCTCAGTTCCAATGTCGGCGATTATAAATGAAACTCAATTTGGAGCTTTGATTCAAATCAAGTAGTTGTATATTTATAAAATATATTTTTTTAAATAGATTATTTTAATAATAAAAAAATAAAAAAACCGCACCATTCGGCGCGGTTTTTTTATTTCCACATAAGGAATTAGCGTTTTTTTACCGGTAACGGTAGCAACCGCCAGGTTTTCGTTACGTTTCAGAGAAACGCTTTCTACACCTTCAGGCAGTTGGATGTCAGACAGGGTGAAGGATGTCGCCGGCAACGACTTTAGTGCAGTCCAAATCCAAGTATGCAGGGGATGTTGGCAGGCAAAGCAACCACTTCAACAGTAGTGTTCAACAGGGATACGCGACCGCCTTGCAGTTTCACGGCTTGAGAGTTTTTCAGCGTTAACAATGTGCAGGGGAACACGGATGCGTACCGGTTGGTCGGCTTTAACGGCCTGGAAGTCGATATGTTGAACTTCGCGACGGAATGGGTGCATTTGGAAATCACGGACGATAACGTCTTTGGTTTCACCGTTCAGGGACAGTTTGATCAGTGCAGTGTGGAAAGATTCTTTTTTTCCAATGCGTAGAATACAGTTTTGTGATCCACAGCAATTGCAACGGGCTCTTGACCTTCACCGTACAAAAATACCGGGGATTTGGCCTTCGCGACGCAGGCGGCGGCTCGCACCAGTGCCTTGTGCTTCACGAACAGAGGCTTGAATTTCATAAGTCATGTTAAATACTCCAAATTAAATAAAACTACCGTCATCGGCCGCGACCAGCTTAAGACGGCTTCGGGGTTATGGCAGCAACATGCTGCCTGTCATCACTTCTTCATTGAAAAGATATGAGACGGATTCTTCATTGCTGATGCGGCGGACCGTTTCAGCCAAAAGGCCGGCAATCGTCACTTGACGGATACGGTCGCATTGTTTGGCCGCTTCAGACAGAGGGATGGTGTCGGTAACGACAACTTGGTCGATTTCGGACGAGGCAATACGGCTGACTGCCTCTCCGGAGAATACGGCGTGGCTGGCATATGCCAAGACACGTTCTGCTCCGCGCTCTTTCAAAGCGACGGCAGCTTTACACAGCGTATTCGCAGTATCAATCATGTCATCGACAATCAGACAGGTACGGCCTTGAATATCGCCAATAATATTCATGACTTCCGCCACATTGGCTTTCGGGCGGCGTTTGTCGATAATTGCCAAATCGGCATTTAATGATTTTGCAACAGCACGGGCGCGGACTACACCGCCAATATCGGGGCTGACTACGGTCAGGTTTTCAATCCGCTGCTGTTTGATGTCATTCAACAGAATAGGAGTGGCGTAGATGTTGTCAACAGGGATATCAAAGAACCCCTGAATCTGGTCGGCATGCAAATCAACAGTCAAAACACGGTCGATACCCGCGGAATACAACATATTAGCCACCAGTTTGGCGGAAATCGGAACGCGCACAGAACGCGGACGGCGATCTTGGCGGGCATAGCCGAAATAAGGAATTGCCGCGGTAATACGACCGGCGGAAGCGCGTTTCAGCGCATCGGCCATCGTCAGGATTTCCATCAGGTTGTCATTGGTTGGGGCGCAGGTGGGCTGCAGGATAAAAACATCACGACCACGGACGTTTTCCATTAATTCGATGGCAATTTCGCCGTCTGAGAATTTGGATACGGAGGCTTCGCCTAACGAAATATCCAAGTGTTTGACAACGCGTTGCGCCAACTCCGGATTTGCGTTGCCGGTAAATACCATCAAACTGTCGTATGCGGCCATATTTTCACCTGTTTTTATGTTTAACTTCCGCTCAGAAAACGTCATGCTTCCCTCTGCTTTATGTCCAAGACATTATGGGCGTTATTATACGCATAATGACCGGCATAGTGAATTAAATTTGCGGCGTTGCATTGCCGTTCCGTCTTTTTTCGCCCCAAATTTATCACGACAAAACAAAGTTTTTCAGCGTTGTCATTGATTCTTAACATAAAAGAGCGTGTAAGGAAACTTACACGCTCTTATTTGGCTGGGGAGGAAGGATTCGAACCTTCGCATGCTGGAATCAAAATCCAGTGTCTTAACCGCTTGACGACTCCCCAATAAAGGGTGTTGGCTGGGGAGGAAGGATTCGAACCTTCGCATGCTGGAATCAAAATCCAGTGTCTTAACCGCTTGACGACTCCCCAACAAAGGGATTTGGCTGGGGAGGAAGGATTCGAACCTTCGCATGCTGGAATCAAAATCCAGTGTCTTAACCGCTTGACGACTCCCCAACTTTATCAAATCATTTGAAACAATGGATGAATGTCTAAACCTTCAACACAATATGCTTCATATGATTGTGAAACTTGTTGGTATATATTGTTTGCTTCTTGCCGACTATCCGTAGAGAGAAATATACACGCTCCAGATCCTGTCATTAGCGCAGAACCATATTCGGATAATTCACAATAAGCTTTCCAAACCTCAGGATATTCCTGAAAAAAACAACAGCCTGCATATCATTTCTAAACGGCTGCAAAGAATGGAAAGTCGGCATTATGCTTGTTTTGGAATTTCGTGTCAAGTTCCTATGCGAGAAAATTTTGGGAGTGGAAACATGGGCCTTGGGTTTGATGACGACATACCATTGCTTCGGTATGTCGATAGGGGATAATTGCTCGCCTATACCTTTGGCAAAGGCATTTTTGCCGAAAAGGAAGAAGGGAATATCTGCGCCCAGAGTCGCACTTAAATCAATTAACTGCTGGCGGGATAATCCGCATTCCCACCAATGGTTCAATACGGTGAGTACGGTTGCCGCATCCGAACTGCCACCTCCCAAGCCGGCGCCTGTCGGGATTTTTTTATCCAACCAAATTTCAACACCTGATTTTGAGTTAGTGTGTTTTTGCAGTAAAGATGCGGCACGGTATGCCAGGTCTTGTTCCGGTGGAATACCGCCTGTCGGTGTGTGGAGTATGATAAGGTCGTCTGAACGTGGTTTCAGATAAACGGTATCACATAAGTCAATCAGGCAGAAAAATGCTTTCTAGGTTGTGGTAGCCGTCTGCGCGTTTCCCGGTGATTCTGAGATCCAGATTGAGTTTGGCAGGAGCCGGGAAGGCTTGTGCTTCGTTTGGAATCATTTTGTTTACGGTTGTCTGGCGAGATGGTTATTTTCTGGCGGCACATTGGGTTTGGGTGTTGCCCTCGGGATGATCGTCGAGGTTGTCGAATGCCAAGCGCAGAGTGAGTTTCGGGCTTTCCAATAGGAGGGTTTTGGGTTTGCCGTTGCTGTTGAGTGTGCGGGAAATTGTCCAGTCGAATTGTTGCAGGCGGCTGTCCGGGAGCAGTTGGTATGGTGCGCCGGCTACACGTTTTCCGCTTGCCCAAATGTGCAGATATTGGATAGGGAGTTCGAATCCCAATAGGCGGGTGCTGAGTTCTTGTGCGGTAGCGGCTTCATATGTACGGCCTTTGTTGTCGACGGCCAATACGCCTTGATTATCTTGACACAACTGCCCCACGGTACCGCCGATCGGGGTGTTGATGTTGATGGTTTGAACTTGGTTTTTGGTATGTCCAATCGAAGTTGGCGTAAGAGCCTTTGCCTTCGAGTTTGACGGCGATTCGCCCTTCGGCGGAAAAAAATCGTTGACTGTTTCAGCCGGTTGCCAACCATTTTGCTGCGGGAGCTCGGGGGCGAGCGCAGGCGGTGATGAGGAGGGTTAGGGCGGCTGCGGATAATATATTGGTCTGTTTCATGATAAATCCTGTGCAGGGGAAGGGTCGTCTGAAAAGTTTTCAGACGACCTGTTTTTATTTTGTTTTGGCGGAGGGGTGTTTTTTTGCGCGGGGGAACGGGAATATTGAATCGGCGCATGGTTTCTTTCAATAAACCGATGTCGCCTTCTTGTTTCAAACCTTCGTTCCAAATGGCTTTGGCATCTTCGGGCTTGCCGAGCTTCCACAAAACTTCGCCCAAATGCGAGGCGACTTCGGCGTCGGGATATTGTTCGAAGGCGTATTGCAGGTAGGGCAAGGCAGTTTCGGCATCGCCTTTCAGATAATATGCCCAACCGAGGCTGTCGTTGATGGCGGGGTTTTCCGGATCAACCTGATACGCGGCCTGAATCAGTTTGAATGCTTCGTTTAAATCATATTTCGGGGAAGAAAGCATGATATAGCCTAGAGCATTCATGCCGCTGGTACTGTCGGGGGATATTTCCAACTGGCGGCGAAGGTCGGCAATGGCTTTGTCGCGCTCTCCAATTTTGTCGTAAACCATGGCGCGTTGATAGAGAATGTCGGGCAGCAGTTGGTTGGCATCAGGCTGTTTGGAAGCTTTTGCCATAAGTGTATTCAACTCTGATAGTGCTTTTTTTGGGTTGTCATGTTTGGCGATGGCAAACAGGGAAACACGCTGCAATTCGCGCGCACCGAAAAAGCGTCCTTGCTGCTCGGGCAGTTTGAGCGCACGTTGTGCCAATTCCCACGCGGCTTTGCCGTTGCCTTGTTCGGCTTCGAGCGAGGCGCCGAGAACGGTTTTGTCGAAAATGTAATCCGCAGAATTGATTTTGCCGAGCCATTGTTTGGCCTTGACGTAATCTTTGGCATCGGCATAAGTCATGGCACCAATCAGTGCGGCACGGCTTTGTTGTTGGCTTGTGCCGGATTGGTAGGCTTTTTTCGAGGTAATGGTTGACAACAGATAAGGCATCTTTACGGCTGGAGGAGAGTATCGCAGCCTGGATAAACAAATCGGGCGAGGGGTTGTCTTCCAGTAACGTTTTTCAGACGACTGTATGCCTTGTCGGGACGGTGGTTGGCAACCAGGTTGGTGATTTCAAGCTCCCTGCCATACGGATGACAGTTTGCGCGTGTCGGTTTGTTCGAAGAATCCGTTGAGGATTTCCGGACTGCGTTGCGCCATCAGACGCAAGGTGAGCATGGTCGGGGGCAGGATTTCAGAATCCAGTTTGGCAAGTCTTTGCAGGGCGGCAATGGCATTTTTTTTCTTGCCGTCGTATGCGCTGTAAATGGCATCTGCAATCGCCGCTTCAGGCATTTCAGGGTATTTGAGTGTTTCTTTATGAACTTGTGCCGAGGCCTTTTCTGCCAAATCAGGCTGCTGGACGGCGGTTTGGGCGAGAAGCAGGAAAATACGGCGGTTTTGTTCTTCAGTAGCGCCTGCAAGGACTTCATCCAAGCCGCTGAGGTGTTTGTCGTTTTTTCCGAGCAGAAGGTCGCGCAGCCAGGTCATGCGTTTTTGTGCTGCACCCGGAACAGGTTCGATTTCCCGCCATTTTTTTGATAAATCAATTCGGCCTGTTCGAATGCATTGAGTGAAACTGCCATTTCCAATGCGCGTTCTGCTACGTCGGGTGATTTTGTGCGGTCGAGCATATGCATATAGGTACCCAAAGCCATGCCGGCATCCCCTTTTTGCAAAGCCATTTCGCCGCCTAAAAGCGTGAAAAATTTTCCAAGCGCGATCGTTTGCAGCAATCAAGCGCTCTTGTTCGGCGAGCCTTGCTTCGGGCGTACGGCGGTTTTTTTTCTGAATGGTTTGGGATTGGATTTTAACTTCTGGTACAGATTCTTGTTGGGCGGCGATGGTTTGGGTAGAAAAAAGCAACATGACGGCGGCTGTCAGTGTGCGGATATGGGACGGAGACAAAAAAACATAATAAGCCTTTATTCAAAAAAACGGACTGAAGCGCAGATAATCCGTCGTGAAAAACAGCCGATACTTTATCACAAGCGCTTGTCTTTGTAGATTCGTGAGCTTTAAGCAACCGTAAACCTAATGTAATATTCTTTTTTTCAGACGACCTATCAATCATTGTTTTTCGGAGTCTGTATATGGAGATGAGGCAGACCGATCTTGTGGATTTTTTCGGGCAGGCATTTCGTTATGCCAGCATAGCGCAAGAGGAACGAAACCGTTTTGTCCGGCAGGAAGGTAAAACAGCCGCCGTTTTGCTGGCAGTCGTTCGGCGGGAAGGGCAGTGGCAAATTTTGCTGACGCGTCGCGCCGATACCCTGCGACACCATACCGGGCAGATTGCTTTTGCCGGAGGAAGGTCAGACGAAGGGGATAAAGACTTTATTGTGACAGCATTGCGTGAAACTGAAGAGGAGACGGGGATTGCACCGCATTTTTGGCAGGTTTTTCCACTGTTGCCGCCTTATTACACGCCGTCCGGTTATGAAGTACATCCGGTTTTGGCACTCTGTCCGGAAAAATCCGCCAACTTGTGCCAATAGTGGGGAAGTGGCTGAAATCTTTTACTTGCCATTGGATTTCGCACTGGATATGGGCAACTATGGCAGCCGCAGCTTCATTCATGAAGGCAATATGATTGCTACGCCTGTTTTGCCGTATTTGCATTACGATATTTGGGGATTGACTGCGCTGATATTGTATGGGTTGGCAGAACGTTACCGGTATTATTGTGCCGGTCAGAAGGGTGTAGAGTGAAAATACAGATACAGGATTTTGCTGTGCTTTACGGTTGAGGTTGTTACAGTGAAATTATGTCATGTTACAATTAACACATTGATGATTATTACAAAATCATTTTTAGTGATGTGGTCTGGGAATGAAGCCGATGAATCATTGTGGCCCCGGATAGCTGGATACTTTGAAATATAAAGTAAGAGGAAAATTTATGAAACCGATTAAAAAAGCCGTTTTCCCTGTAGCCGGTATGGGTACGCGCTTTCTGCCTGCCACCAAAGCCAGTCCGAAAGAAATGCTGCCTATCGTCGATAAGCCGTTGATTCAATACGCGGTAGAAGAAGCAGTAGAAGCAGGTTGCACAGAAATGGTGTTCATTACAGGCCGCAACAAACGCAGTATCGAAGACCATTTCGACAAAGCCTACGAGCTGGAAACCGAGCTGGAAATGCGTCAAAAAGACAAACTGCTGGAACACGTTAAAGACATTCTGCCTTCTAACATTACCTGCCTTTACATTCGTCAAGCCGAGGCTTTGGGTTTAGGACACGCCGTATTGTGCGCCCGTGCCGCAGTGGGCGACGAACCCTTTGCCGTTATTCTCGCCGACGACCTGATTGACGCGCCCAAAGGCGCACTGAAGCAAATGGTCGATATCTACAATCAAAGCGGCAACAGCGTTTTGGGCGTGGAAACCGTCGATCCATCGCAAACCGGTTCTTATGGCATTGTAGAAGTGGAAAAATTAAACAGCTTTCAACGGATTACCAATATTGTAGAGAAACCGAAGCCCGAAGAAGCGCCGTCCAATCTTGCTGTTGTCGGCCGTTATATCCTGACCCCTCGCATTTTCAGTCTTCTGGAAAACCTGCCGCGTGGCGCAGGAAACGAAATCCAACTGACCGACGGCATTGCCCGCTTGTTGGATCACGAGTTCGTTCTCGCCCATGCCTTCGACGGCAAACGCTACGATTGCGGCAGCAAACTGGGTTATCTGGAAGCTACCGTTGCCTACGGCTTAAAACATCCGGAAACCGGCGCGCAGTTCCGCGAACTCTTAAAACAATATTCTTAAGCCTGATCTAGTCTTGAAAAGATAAGGTCGTCTGAAAGAGTCTCTTGATTTCTTTTCAGACGACCTTTCCTATTGCAGTGATATAATCCGTTTTCTCTTTTAAATTCAGACATATTATGGACAATACATCCGAAGAAACCATGCGACTTTCCAAGCGTATGGCGCAATTGAGCTTGTGCTCGCGCCGCGAGGCAGACAGCTACATCGAGCAAGGCTGGGTCAAGGTCAACGGGCAAACCGCCGTACTCGGTCAGAAAGTAACCGAACGCGACCGCATCGACCTCAACCGGCAGGCGCATGAAAAACAGGCAGAGCGCGTTACCATCCTGCTCAACAAGCCCGTCGGCTACGTCAGCGCGCAGGCGGAAAAAGGCTATAAATCCGCCGCCGAGCTGATTGCCGCCGACAACCGTTGGGAAGGGGACGACAGCCGTATCCCCTTCAGCGAAAAACACAAATTCGGCTTGGCGCCCGCCGGTAGGCTGGACATCGATTCCGTCGGGTTGCTGGTGTTGACGCAGGACGGCCGCATCGCCAAGCAGCTTATTGGCGAAAACAGCGGCAGTGAAAAAGAATATTTGGTACGCGTGCGCGGCAAATTGGACGAAAAAGGACTTGCCTTGCTCAACCACGGATTGAGTTTGGACGGCGAGAAACTGCGTCCTGCCAAAGTAGAATGGCAAAACGAAGACCAGCTGCGTTTCGTGTTGAAACAAGGCAAAAAGCGACAAATCCGCCGTATGTGCGAACTCGTCGGTTTGCGTGTCGTCGGGCTGAAGCGGATTCGAATGGGTAAAGTCAAACTGGGCAAACTACCGCCCGGTAAATGGCGCTATCTGCGGGCGGATGAGTCGTTTTAAATGTTGTAAGCCTGATGTTTGCAGTAAGACAGAGTCGTCTGAAAACTGGTAAGTTGCATTTCAGACGACCTTATTCTTGGGAAAAACCGATTATTTGTTTTGTAATAAAGAAGGATTTTTTTTGTATTAAATGGATGATTTAGGTAAGTTGGGTATGTCGTAGAAGAGTGATGCTTTTGAAGTAATTTCTTATTGATTTTTTTAAGTGTTTTTATTTTAGATGTTTGTATTGTATTTTCTAGAGTCATTTCCAGACTTCCAAATAGCACCCTATTTAATTTTTTTGTCATAAATGTTTAAATTTAATCATCATTCTTGAAAAATTAGCTTATAATAGGCAAGTTTCCGTCGAAACAGTTACAAGAATTTTAATAAGGTAACGGCAAAGTCTGAAAAGGGATGCGAGGTTTGTCCGGGTTTGCCATAGAATTTAAATTACCTACATGAAGATAAGACGTTTTCTCCTACATTTTCTCAACCGTCACGCTGTTGCCCGCATTTTGGTATACGGCAAGCTGATGCGCATCGACAAGCCTATCGGCACGTTGTTGCTGCTTTGGCCGACCTATTGGGCGTTATGGGTTGCCTCGGAAGGGATTCCTGAAGCGGATATTTTTTTGGGCGTTTACCGCCGGTACATTCTTCATGCGCAGCGCAGGCTGCGTGATCAACGACTTTGCCGACCGCAATTTTGACGGCTCGGTCGAGCGCACGAAAAAAACCGCCCCTTTGCCCGCGGGGCTGGTTTCCAAAACCGAAGCGATTTTGCTGACGATCATTCTTTGTCTGCTCGCCGCCCTCTGTATGACGCCGCTGAACCTGTTGACTTGGGTGATGAGCGTTCCCGCGCTGTTTCTGGCGATGACTTATCCTTTTACCAAACGGTTTTTCCCACTGCCGCAGTTTTATTTGGGGCTGGCGTTTTCTTTCGGGATTCCGATGGCGTTTGCCGCCGTCCGCAGCGGCGTGCCTTCTACGGCGTGGCTGATGTTTACCGCCAATGCTTTGTGGACGCTTGCCTACGACACGATTTATGCGATGGCGGACAAGGAAGACGATTTGAAAAATCGGGATCAAAACTTCGGCAATCACGTTCGGCGATCACGATATTTCCGCATCCATGCTCTGCCATTTTTTTGGTTTACCGCGCTGATGGCGGTATTGGGCGTGAAAATCGGCGCGACATGGCCGTATTGGATCATGCTGCCTGCGTTGGTGTGGCTGCAAATCGGTCAATACCATGCCATCAAAACGCGCGACCGCCAGACTTGTTTTAAAGTGTTTTTGGATAACAACTATATCGGTCTGCTGTGGTTTTTTTGGGTCTGGCGGGGCATTATTTGTGGGCTTTGGCTGCCACGCGGTTGTAAGGTAATAAAATGAGTTAACACGTCGTCTGAAAAGGTTTTCAGACGACGTTTTGCTTTTTGGGGGCAGGGCGGGTTGACGATGGTGGCGGGGTTTTATCTGGTATCCAAACCCGCGGTAAAACCACTTGCCGCCGTTTTCAGACGACCTTGTGTATGAGTTAAGAAATATCAAAGAAGCAGCATTTCTTGTTAGCAATCTGAGTGTAAATTGCGTGTTCAGGATTGAGGTTTGTACAGACAGTCGGTACAATTCCATTTCATTTTGCCACATCAAAAGAGATTTCTATGAGCCTTATCGGCGAAATTTTGCCTTTGTCCCATATCGTTTTAGACTTGGAAGTCGGCAGCAAAAAAACGCTTGTTTGAAGAAGCGGGCCTGCTGCTTGAACATGAAGCAGAATTACCTCACGGCGATGTCTTCGACTGCCTGTTTGCCCGCGAAAAGCTGGGTTCGACCGGCTTGGGGCAGGGGCGTCGCCATCCCGCACGGCCGTCATGCCTGCGTGAAAAAAAGCCACCGGCGCGTTTATCCGCACGAAAGAACCAGTCGCTTTCGATGCGCCCGACGGCAAACCCGTATCCCTGATTTTTCACTTTGTTGGTGCCGGAAAATGCGACCGGCGAGCATTTGGAAGTCTTGTCCAAACTGGCGGGCAGGTTCTCGCAAAAAAAGCCGTCCGTGAAGCCTTGATGTCCGCAACCTCTGCCGAGGAGGTGCGCAAACTTCTGGCAGAAGAGTAAAGAATGCCCAGTATATCCGTCCGCCGCCTGTTTTCCGACAATCAGCACAAGCTCCAACTTGCTTGGGCGGCAGGCAATTCGGGTGCGGACAACCGCATCGGAGTAGAGGCCGACAAACCCGTTTTGGCGTTGGTCGGCCATTTGAATTTTATCCATCCCAATCAAATCCAAGTCGTCGGTGTTGCCGAAGCCGAATATCTCAAACGCCTCGAATCGGGTGAATTGAATTACGATTTCGGCGAACTCTTCGATATCCCCATGTCGCTGGTCATCGTTGCCAACGGTCTAGCGGTTTCGCCCAAATTGCGCGATTACTGCCATAAAAAAACGACATCCCGCTCTTGACTTCCAAGCTCGAAAGCCCGTATTTGATGGACGTGTTGCGGATTTATCTGCAACGCACGCTGGCGACTTCCATCGTCAAACACGGCGTATTCCTCGATGTATTTGAAGTCGGCGTGTTGATTACCGGTCATTCCGGTTTGGGTAAAAAGCGAGTTGGCGTTGGAATTGATTTCGCGCGGACACAGTCTGATTGCCGATGATGCGGTCGAGCTTTTTCCGTACCGGCCCCGAAACGCTCGAAGGCCGTTGCCCGCCGATGTTGCGTGATTTCCTTGAAGTGCGCGGTTTGGGCATACTCAACATCCGCCACATTTTCGGCGAAACCTCCATCCGTCCGAAAAAATCCTCCAATTGATTATCAACCTGGTCGCTGCCAACGACGATTACATGAAGCAGCTCGACCGCTTGAGCATACGCACGGAAACCGAGTCCATCCTCAACGTCAACGTCCGTTCCGTCACCCTGCCTGTCGCCGTGGGCCGCAACCTTGCCGTATTGGTTGAAGCGGCGGTGCGCAACTACATCCTCCAGTTGCGCGGCAAAGACAGTACCAAAGAATTCCTCGAACGTCATCAAACACAACTCAAAGAAAAACGAACAAAAACCATGAAAAATCGTCCTGATTAGCGGATTATCCGGCTCGGGCAAGTCCGTTGCCCTCAAACAGCTTGAAGACCTCGGCTATTTCTGCGTGGACAACCTGCCGCTGGAAATGCTGCCTTCGCTGGTGCTGCACCATATCGAGCGCGCCGATGAAACCAAACTCGGCGTGAGCGTCGATGTCCGCTCCGGCATCAACATTCAGGAAGCGCAGGAGCAAATCCAATACCTGCGCGATGAAGGCCATCAGGTCGAAGTATTGTTTGTTGAAGCAGAAGAAAGCGTGCTGGTGCGCCGTTTTTCCGAAACGCGGCGCGGCCATCCGCTGTCGGGACTGAACCTTACCCTGCTGGAAAGCCTGCAAAAAGAGCGCGAATGGCTGTTCCCGCTCAAAGACATCGCCTACTGCATCGATACATCCAAAATGAACGCGCAGCAACTGCGTTATGCCGTTCAACAATGGCTCAACATCGAGCGCAGGGGGCTTTTGGTTATCCTCGAATCTTTCGGCTTCAAATACGGCGTGCCGAACAACGCCGATTTCATGTTCGATATGCGCAGCCTGCCCAATCCCTATTACGATCCCGAGCTGCGCCCCTACACCGGCATGGACGCCCCCATTCAAGCGTATCTCGACCAGCAGCCCCTGGCGCAGGAAATGGTGGACGACATCGACCACTTTATGAACCACTGGCTCCCGCGCCTGCAAAAAGAAAGCCGCAGCTACGTTACCATCGCCATCGGCTGTACCGGCGGACAGCACCGTTCCGTCTATGTCGTCGAAAAAAACTCGCCCAACGCCTGCAAGGACATTACGAACTGCTGGTCCGCCACAGACAGGCGCAAAAACCTGTCCGGACGCTGATTCCCCTTTTCAGACGACCTTTTCGATATTTAGTGGATTAAATTTAAATCAGGACAAGGCGACGAAGCCGCAGACAGTACAAATAGTACGGCAAGGCGAGGCAACGCCGTACTGGTTTAAATTTAATCCACTATAAAAGGAGAAACCCATGAAACCCATCATCACCCTCGCACTCGCCTGCACACTCGCCGCCTGCGCCACCGAAGTCCCCGCCTACCGCTGGCACCGCACCGGCGCAAGCGAATCCGAAGTTTCCCGTCAAATCAACGTTTGCAAATCACAAGCGCAACACGACGCAAAACACGGACGCAAATCCAAATCCCTTGAACAATGTATGGACGAAGCCGGCTACTACCGCTACGAACGCGGCAACCTCTAAACCTTGAGCGCCCCAAACCAAAAGGTCGTCTGAAAAACCACGAAGGCTTTCAGACGACCTTTGCACAGAAAACGGACAAACCTCAAGGTCGTCTGAAAACACCGCCGAACCACTTTTCAGACGACCCCACCGCAAATCAGACAGAAAGAACAAAACATGGCAATCCAATGGTTTCCCGGCCACATGAACAAAGCAAAAAAAGCCATCGCCGAACGTGCCAAAAAGCGTCGATATGGTGATTGAAATGCTGGACGCACGAATGCCCGCTTCCAGCGAAAAATCCCCTGCTTGCCCAGCTTTCCAAAAGGTAAACCCAAACTCAAAATCCTCAACAAACAAGACCTTGCCGACCCCGAGCGCACCAAAAATCTGGCTCGAACACTACAACAGCCGCCCCGACACCCGCGCCATCGCCCTCGATTCCTCCGAAACCGGCGCACACGGCAAAATCACCCAAGCCTGCCGCGCCATGATTCCCCACCGCCAAGGCATAGAAAAAAACCCCTGCGCGTCCTCATCTGCGGCATCCCCAACGTCGGCAAATCCACCCTCATCAACGGCATGATAGGGCAAAAAAATCCGCCAAAACCGGCAACGAACCCGGCATTACCAAAGCCGAACAACGCCTTTTCCTCGCTGACGACTTCTGGCTCTACGACACCCCCCGGAATGCTGTGGCCGAAAAATCATTGTCGAAGAAGGCGGCTACAACCTCGCCGCCGGCGGCGCAGTCGGACGCAACGCGCTGGACGAAGAAGAAGTCGCCCTCGAGCTCCTAGACTACCTCCGACGCCACTACCTCCCCATGTTGCAAGAACGCTACCAAGCCGACAAAGACCCCAGCAGCCACTGGGACGACAACTCATGGCTCGAGTGGGTAGCCAAAAAAACGCGGCGCAGTCCTCAGCGGCGGACGGGTCAACTACCAAAAAAAGCCGCCGAAAAACATCCTCACCGACTTCCGCGAAGGCAAAATCGGCAGAATCACCCTCGAAACGCCGAACCAATGGGAAACATGGCTCAAAAAAAGCCCGCCAAAAAGAAGCCGAACTCAAAGCCGTACGTGAAGCCAGAAAGGCAGAACGCAAAGGGCAGAAACCGTCTGAAAATATGTAAGAATATTTTTTTAATGAATTTTAAAATTATTGCTAATTTAACTAATATGAAATTAATCAAGATTTTTTTCAAGCTGTATTGTTTTTATTTAGTTGTTTAACATATGCCGAGACTTTAGATTCAAATGCGCAGAAGTATTTTTGAATATCGAGTTAATAAACTGGAGAATGAAAAATACAGAGTTGAAAAAAAGAAAAATTGAAGAGGTTGAAAAAAACTCACGTAGTGTGGAGCAATTTAAGTCTATATTAGAAATTCATGAAAAAAAGTATGAGTGCTAATAATAGCAATCTTGAGTTGCTATCAATGATTTTAACAGTTGTTTCTATTTTTGTTCCATTTGCTGGGTACTTTTTGGAATAAAGATTTTATGGATAAAACAAATAGTGAATTAAAAAGCATTAAGTGATGAATATAAAGAAAAAGCTGTTTGAATATGGAGAACAAATGAAATTTCATACTGCTAGATCAAATCAAGATAGGAAAGATAGGAAAAAAAGAAATAGTAATTGAATCAGAACAAGGGGAAAGGAAAGAGACAGAAACCAAATTAGATCAGGGTGAAAGGGAAAAAAATAGGAATCAAATCAGAGCAAGGAGAAAGGAAAAGGAACAGAAAAATTCTACGAATGAAAGTTATGAATTAATGCAAAATCAGAATATCCTATCGATTGATAATGATGTTTATAATATCAAAAAAATAAAGCGGAAGAAGTTGTAACTAATCCGAGTAAGATTGAAGAAAAATAAAAGTCCTTTCTAAATTACAAAAATTTATTAAATCATGCAAAAAAATCTCGTCTGAAAAAAAGGAGAGATAGATGAAGCTCTAAAAATATTATGATGAAATTACTAATAAAAAAAGAATCATGAAGATAGTAATCATCCTCAGATAAGATTTTTATATGGCGAATGCTTATTATAATAAGGGTGTTCTTTTAGCTGGTAGAGGAGATTTTTGAGCCTGCTATCCAGCAGTATAGTAAAGTCATTGATGAATATAAGTCGGATTTTTGATCTTGAGATCAAGAAATTATGTGTAAGAAGTTATATTAATAAATTATCTTTATTGTTGACTTTGCAGAGGTATAAAGAAGCAATAGATGGATATGAAGAATTTTTTTGTAAGCTATATGAATGATGACGATAATGATATAAAAGCTTGCTGTTGTAAGGGGACATTATAATTATATAATTGCATTATGGAAAAAATGCAGGTCCAAATTATTTGGATAAAATTAAAAAGTTCTGCACGTGAAATTAATTGTAAATATAAAAAAATAATTCGAACCCATTTGATATACAGGTTTTTTTCTTTCTAAGATACTTAATTTATTGATTTTTATTTTAGGGGAGAATCGTGAGTTAAAAGAATCAATTTCCGAATTTAGAGGTTTTGTAATTCAGTTTTTCTAAAGAAGTTAATCCAAATATTATCTTGGAAGTAGAAAAAGGCATTTAATGACCAAATTGATTTGTTTGCAGGGTTAAGAGATTTTGATTCAATAAAAGAAATGTGTGATATTGTCTTAAATAATTTACAAGGGAATCAAGCATATTCTTCCCTTTTTAGAACGAGCAAAGAAATTTAAAGAGCAATTAAACGATTAACTTGATAAGTAAATTAATTTATTGGTCTTGAGATTGAATAGTTAATTTATGTGTTATTCAAAGAAATTCATTCCTATGTTATAAAAAGATCGTCTGAAACCCGAAACTGATTTTTCAGACGACCTGTTCCAAATATTTACAATCAACAAGAAAACCAAAAAAATGACCGAAACCCAATCCCTAGAACTCGCCAAAGCGTTGATTTCCCGCCCGTCCGTTACCCCCGGACGACCGAGATTGCCAAACAAACTGCTTGCCGAACGCCTGCACAAAAATCGGTTTTTGCGGCTGAAGAACTCCATTTTCGGCGACACCAAAAAAACATCTGGTTGCGACGCGGCACGCAGGCTCCCGGTCGTTCTGCTTTTGCAGGGACATACCGACGTCGTGCCGACAGGCCCTATTGAAAAAAATGGGATTCGCCTCCGTTTGAGCCGACCGAGCGCGACGGGCAGATCTATACGGGCGCGGCGCGGCGGACATGAAAACCAGCATTGCCTGTTTCGTTACCGCCTGCGAACGCTTCGTTGCCGAACATCCCGATCATCAAGGCAGCATCGCACTCCTGATTACTTCGGACGAAGAGGGCGATGCGCTGGACGGCACGACCAAAGTCGTCGATGTGTTGAAAGCGCGCGACGAGCTTTTGATTGATTACTGCATCGTCGGCGAACCGACCGCCGTGGATAAATTGGGCGATATGATTTGAAAAAAACGGCCGGCGCGGCTCGCTGTCGGGCAACCTGACCGTCAAAGGCAAGCAAGGCCATATTGCTTATCCGCATTTGGCAATCAATCCCGTGCATACTTTTGCCCCGGCCTTGTTAGAGCTGACGCAGGAAGCCTGGGACGAAGGCAACGAATACTTTCCGCCGACCAGCTTTCAAATTTCCAATATCAACGGCGGCACAGGCGCGACCAACGTCATTCCGGGCGAGCTGAACGTCAAATTCAATTTCCGCTTCTCCACCGAGTCCACCGAAGCAGGGGCTGAAACAACGCGTTCACGCCATTTTGGACAAACACGGCGTGCAATACGATTTACAGTGGTCGTGTTCGGGGCAGCCCTTTCCTGACCCATGCGGGCAAAACTGACCGACGTGGCACGCGCAGCCATTGCCGAAACCTGCGGCTTAGAGACCGAATTGTCCACCACCGGCGGTACTTCGGACGGACGCTTCATTAAAGCCATTGCGAAAGAACTCATCGAATTAGGCCCGTCCAATGCCACCATCCACCAAATCAACGAAAACGTGCGGCTGGACGATATTCCGAAGCTGTCGGCGGTGTATGAGGGGATATTGGCGCGGTTATTGGCTGAAAAGGCCGTCTGAAAAGAAGATGGGCTGTCGGATATGGATGTCCGACGATTTGATTAGACCTAACGTGAGTTTGAGATAACACATTGATTTTTTATGTGGAGCGATTTATTTGAACGGCAATCCATTCCCTCTCCCATGGGAGAGGGTTAGGGAGAGGGCATTGGGTCAGCAACGGAAATATTGTCTGTATCTGCCCTGTTTTACCTTCTCCCCAACCCTCCCCTCAGGGGAGGGAGCCAAGTTGCAGGCACGCCGACGGAATTTCGCTTCGCATCAACTGCCTTATTTCGAACGCACGTCAAACTTAAATTTGCAAGGCTATCTAAAAAGCAGATTGCTTGTCGGATACGGATGTCCGACAATTTGATTAGACCTAACGTGAGTTTGAGATAACGCATTGATTTTTTTATGTGGAGCGATTTATTTGAACGGCAATCCATTCCTTCTCTCGTGGGAGAGGGTTAGGGAGAGGGCATTGGGTTGGCAACGGAAATATTGTCTGTATCTGCCCCGTTTTACCCTCTCCCCGACCCTTCCCCACAGGGGAGGAAGCCAAGTTGCAGGTACGCCGACGGAATATGGTTGAAACCCGGCCCTTCAGGGCAGTAGAATTTTGGTTTATTTTTTTGGGAAGTAACCCCTTCCAAATCAGGGTAAACAGGGCTGCGCCTTATGTGCAGCCCTGTGTGTTGAAAGCTGATTGAGGAATATAACCGTGCCGTCAAATTACTTTCATACGCGTGAACGATTGGGTGCTTTAGGGCGGCATCGTGCAACATCATACCGCCTTGTACCGCAGCGTGGCGGTACATGAACCGACCGTGCTTATCGTGCGGCGCGGATGCAAGAAGCTGCGGTGGGCGGGGCGCGAATTGAGGATTGCGGCGGGTGAGGTTGTTGCGTTGGCAGGTGGGCAGACGTTTGACGTCATCAATATTCCCGATTCAGGCGACCTCTATCAGGCGCAATGGATTGCTTTCGAACAGGAAGCCATAGAAAGGTTTGCCGCACAATACGGGACGGCGCAGGCAGTGTGCGATGCGGTGAAGCTGCCGCACCCCGGGCGGATGAACGCGGCGTTTGATTATGCGGCTGCGGTACTGGCGGATGAAGAAGTGCCGCACAATGCGGCGGAGGCCGCGCTTTGCGGCGTGTTGGCGTGGTTGCAGCATGACGGCATCGGTTTTGCTGTGTACGAAGGCGTCAACCTGATGCGGCAAATCCGCAAACTGATTACCACCGATATGGCTGCGGACTGGTCGTCGGCGATGCTGGCGCAGCGGCTTAATTGCAGCGAGGCCGCGTTGCGGCGGCGGTTGGCGCGGCAGGGATACGAATTTCCGTACGCTGCTGACGGATGTGCGCATGATGCGCGCGCTGACGCTGTTGCAGGTTACGCAATGGCCGGTGGCGCAGATTGCCGACGCGGTCGGCTATGACTGCCCGTCCCGTTTCAGCGCGCGCTTCAAAGAGCGGTTCGGTTGCGTGCCGTCGGCGGTCCGCTCGGAAGCGGAACCGGCGGCATATCGGTGCACGGGGCAGGTCAGCGTCGGTGTTCGACCGTGAATTTCGCTTCGCCCTAAGCTGTTTGCCTTGGTGAAGAAACCGACCAGCGCGGGTGTGGATTCGGCGGTGATGTTCGGCAGCTTGGCGACTTTTAGCGCGGTGAGCGTGAATTCGTAGCGGTGTTTCCTGCCTTCGGGCGGACACGCGCCGCCGTAGCCCGGAGTGCCGAAGTCTGTGCGGGTTTGCAGCGCGCCTTTGGGCAGCCTGCCGCCTTGCGCGGTAATGCCTGCGGGCAGGCGGCGGACATCGGCGGGAATGTCGGCGACCACCCAGTGCATCCAGCCCAGGCCGGTCGGCGCGTCTTTATCGTAAACGGTCAGGACGAAACTTTTTGTCCCTGCGGGCGGATTTTTCCACGACAGCGCGGGCGAAGCATTGCCGCCCGAACAGCCAAAGCCGTAAGGCGCGCTCAAAAGCTGGTTTTGCGTGAAGCCGCCGTCTTTGGACGGGTTGTCGAATTGCAGCGTGAATGCGCCCTCGGCAAAGGCGGCGGTTGAAAAAGCCAGCAGTACAGCGGAGAGGATGCGGGTTTGCATAGATGATTCCTTTGCTTGATGAATAAGTGGATTCATTATAGGCTGTCAACGGCGGCAGGAATGTGCCGAAACGGTTGGATGATGTGCCGAAATGCGCAAATGCAAAAATCGTGGTTTCAGACGACCCTTTGCAGGTCGTCTGAAGTCTTTAATTCCTTTCCCTGAGGCTTTAGAAATATCGAATATTTAGGAATTGCCGCAACCTAACCCTCAAGATTTCCGTCGTAGCCCGTTCCTGCATCGGCGTGCGGGAATGGCGAAAATTGGGGATTTTGCCGTCAAATCCATGATAGAGATACGGAGCAAACGAATGATTACCCTGCCTTCCTTAAACAACCTGCCGTTAAAATGGGATGAAATCCGCCATTGGCTCGAAACCCAAGTTTTTTTGAGTGTGAAGTCATGCCGTATCCCAATCTGATGGAACACGAAGCCAAGCAGTTCGAACAGGATTTTATCGACCGCATTGGCTGCACACCTGAAGAATATGTCCGTATCCGCCGCGCCATCCGCATGTTGGAAGCGCGTTACCCTGATAGCCCGAACGAACTGACCGCCGCCGCCATTGCTACGCCTTTGGGCGAGATGCTGGCGGTGTTCGGCGGCAAAGGCTTGTGTTTGCTGGAATTTGTCGGGCAGAAGCATATGGAGCAGGAAATTACCGCCGTCCAAAAAAAGCCTTGCGCAGACGGTTTGTGTTTCGGGAGGATGAGCGAACGCAACTTCTGCGGCAGGGAATTGGACTTATACTTCAAGGGTCGTCTGAAAACCTTTGCCACGCCTTTGGAGCAGATTGGCACTGAATTTCAAAAGCAGGCATGGGATGCGCTCTTGGCGATTCCCTACGGCGAAACGCGCAGCTACAAGGAGCAGGCGCAGCGTTTGGGCAATCCCAAAGCCGTCCGCGCCGTTGCCGCCGCCAACGGGCAGAACAAAGTGTCCATCCTGATTCCCTGCCACCGCGTCATCGGCAGCGACGGCAAGCTGACCGGCTACGCGGGCGGCCTGAACCGCAAACAGTCGCTGCTTGCTTTGGAACGCGGCGAAGTTCAGACGACCTTGTTTTGAAGAGGGGTGGGTTGGGCATAAATACCTGACCTACGATTGTAAAAGGAACGAAATATGACTATTAGAAAAGCGGTTGCCGCCGATATGGCACGAATCGGCGAATTACTGTATCAGGTACACGACGTACATGCTGATTTGCGTCCCGATTTGTACAAAAAGGGCGGCCGAAAAATATTCGGATGAAGAAATCGCCGCACTGATTGCCGATGAAGGCAAGGTCGTTTTTTTGTTTACGAAGATGAAGCCCGAATGGTGCAGGCATACGCCATTTGCTTTTTCAGACGACCTCGGGCGTACCGTCGCTGCATGAACGCAAGGTTTTGTTTATCGACGATTTGTGCGTGGACGCTTCGCAGCGCGGCAAGAAAATCGGCGAAAAACTTTATCGTTATGTCGTCGATTTCGCCCGTTCGTCGGGTTGCAACAGCCTGACCTTATACGTTGCTAATGCCAACGGCGGTGCATTGGGCTTTTATGAAAAATTGGGTATGGAGCCGTTGAAAAACATTGATGGAACAAAGGCTTTAATGCTGATAAACGGTTAATGCGAAGGAGAAATACGAATATGAACCTGAAAAACCGCCATTTCCTGAAACTTTTGGACTTCACGCCCGAAGAAATCACCGCCTACCTCGACCTTGCCGCCGAGTTGAAAGCCGCCAAAAAGGCAGGGCGCGAAGTGCAGCGGATGAAAGGGAAGAACATCGCCCTGATTTTTGAAAAAACATCGACCCGCACCCGCTGCGCGTTTGAAGTCGCCGCGCGCGACCAAGGGGCGGGGGTCACTTATCTGGAGCCGTCCGCCAGCCAAATCGGGCATAAGGAAAGCATCAAAGACACCGCCCGCGTGTTGGGCAGGATGTACGACGGCATCGAATATCGCGGCTTCGGGCAGGATGTGGTCGAAGAATTGGCGAAATACGCCGGCGTGCCCGTGTTCAACGGCTTGACCAACGAGTTCCACCCCACCCAAATGCTCGCCGACGCGCTGACCATGCGCGAACACAGCGCCAAACCTTTGAACCAAACCGCGTTTGCCTACGTCGGCGACGCGCGTTACAACATGGCAAATTCGCTGCTGGTGTTGGGCGCGAAGCTCGGTATGGACGTGCGTATCGGCGCACCGAAAACCTTGTGGCCGTCTGAAAAACATCGTCGCCCGCGCCCGCGCCGTCGCCGAAGAAACCGGCGGAAAGATTTTGCTCACCGAAAACGCGGAAGAAGCCGTCAAAGGCGTCGATTTTATCCATACCGACGTGTGGGTCAGCATGGGCGAGCCGAAAGAAGCGTGGCAGGAACGCATTGATTTATTGAAAGATTACCGCGTTACCCCCGAACTGATGGCGGCATCGGGCAACCCGCAAGTCAAATTCATGCACTGCCTGCCCGCCTTCCACAACCGCGAAACCAAAGTCGGCGAATGGATTTACGAAACCTTCGGCTTAAACGGCGTGGAAGTAACGGAAGAAGTATTCGAAAGCCCCGCCAGCATCGTGTTCGACCAAGCGGAAAACCGGATGCACACGATTAAAGCGGTGATGGTGGCGGCGTTGGGGGACTGACGGCTAACGGCAGTGCTATATCAAAAAAATGATTAAATCAGTCTATAATAAATCTGAATAACAGGCACTTACACCCCCTTCCCTCGAAGGCAGGAATCTAGACTTCTATTTTGGGCGAATGTACAGAGATTGTTGCGATTCCAAACTTTTAGATTTCCACAAAACAAAAAGTCGTCTGAAAACAAGCATGATTGGTTTTCAGACGACCTTCAAACCGCTTCCTAAATTGTCCAACCAAGAAACAGGAGAAACCAAATGGAAGAAACATTTGTCCAAACGCTGACCATCGCCGGCTCGGATTCCGGCGGCGGGGCGAGGGATACAGGCGGATTTGAAGACGTTTCAGATGCGCGGCGTGTTCGGCACCAGCGTACTGACCGCCGTGACCGCGCAAAAATACGCTCGGCGTATCGGCGGTGCATCTGGTTCCGACCGACATCATTGCCGCGCAAATCGAAGCCGTCCGCGCTGATTTTGAAATCCGCGCCTATAAAAATCGGGATGCTGGGTACGGCTCAAGTAATTGAATGCGTTGCTGAAAATCTGAAAAAAATGCCGTTTCGGCAAGCGCGTCCTCGATCCGGTGATGATTGCCAAAGGCGGCGCGCCGCTGTTGCAGGATTCCGCCATCGAAGCGATGAAACGCCTGCTGTTGCCCGACACGGACATTCTGACGCCGAACCTGCCCGAAGCGGAAGCCTTGACGGGCGTTCGCATTGAAAACCGCCAAGATGCGGAACGCGCCGCTAAAATCCTGCAAGATTGCGGCGTGAAAAACGTGGTGATTAAAGGCGGGCATTTGGGCGACAGCCGCAGCGAATACTGCACCGACTGGCTGTTTACGCCGGATGACGTGTTTGAATTTGCCGACCGCCGTTTCCCGACGGCGCATACGCACGGTACGGGCTGCACGTTCTCCGCCTGTATCGCCGCCGAGCTGGCAAAAGGTTTCGAAACGCTCGAAGCCGTGCAAACCGCCAAAAAAATACATTACCGAAGCGATTCGCAACCCTTTGAACATCGGTGCGGGACACGGTCCGGTCAATCATTGGGCTTATCGGGATTGAGGGATATGGAAAGGTCGTCTGAAAACAGAAAATCCGTTTTCAGACGACCTTTTGTTGTGACATCCTTTGATGGCAAACATCAAGCCGGATTCATGAAGCTTTCGATTTCTTGCAAGGAAATGTCGGGCGTCGCGCCGTGTCTGGAGGCGACTAGGGCGCCGAGAGCGCAGGCGAAGGTGATGGCTTCTTGAGGCTCGGCATTGTTGAGCAGTTTGTAAGTCAGTCCTGCCAAGAAGCTGTCGCCGGAGCCGACGGTATCGGCGACTTTGATGCGGAAGCCGCAGTGGCGGTAGAGTTCGCCGTCTTTGTATAAAAATCGCGCCGTGTCCGCCTAAAGTGACGCAGATGGTTTGTGCGCCGGTCAAGCGGTTGAGGTAGGCGATGTTTTTGTTCGATGCTGTGGTAGGGAGAGCCGTAAACTGCGGACAGTTCGTACAATTCGTCGTCATTGAGCTTGAGCATATCCGCACGCTTCATGGTGGCGAGCAGGCGGTCGGTGTCGTAGTGGGGTTTGCGCAGATTGACGTCGAAGATTTTGAATTTGGCTTTTTCCATCAGTTTGTCTAATGCCGCACGGGAAATCTCGTCGCGGGTGGCAAGGCTGCCGAACACGAAGGCATCGGATTCGGCGACACGCTGCAAGGCGGCATCTTCGACGATGATGCGGTCCCACGCGCAGGGATATACGATTTCGTATGACGCGCTGCCGCATTTGTCCAAGATGACTTTGACAAGGCTGGTATCGCATTCTTTGCACACTTGCAGCAGGTCGGTATTGACGTTTTTCGCTTGGATTTGGCGCAGCAGCTCTTCGCCGTCGGCATCATCGCCGCGGCGGCTGATGATGGCGGTATCGACCCCGAAGGATTGCAAACGGACCAAAACGTTCAGCGGCGCACCGCCCAACACTTTGCCGCTTGGAAAATCGTCCCACAACACTTCGCCGAAACTGGTTACTTTCATTTTAGACCTTCCTTGCTTTGAGTTGATTGGATGGAACTGCTGCGCTGCGTACGGCTTACCTATCATGTATTTGTAGTAAAGCTCCAATACTTAGGCACGTAAGTATTATGTTTTAAAATCTACCGACTGACAAGCAATCGTAGGCTTATCCGTCAGGAAGTTTGATTCATCACAAGATTGCGTTACAAGCGGCCTGATTCGGCAAATTAGCAGGGTTTATTTTTTTCTTTCATTTTATAAGTGCTTTGGGAAGGGGATATGCTGATTTTTGAAATTTAAATACAAATCGGCAGAATATGTTTGAATAGACGGGCTATATATTCCAATTTTCTTCATTTCATTACGATATTTAAAAACCCTCTCTTTAAGCCTATAATGTAGTCGTTAAAAATACCGAAAGGTCGTCTGAAAACGTGAATATCCATTTTCAAACGACCTTCATTAACGGAAAGAACAAATCATGCGTCCATTAAATGCCCGAATCCGCTTGGACAATCTGCGCCACAATTATCAAACCCTGAAACAGATTCACGGCGGCAAAATGCTTTGCCGTTATTAAAGCGGACGCTTACGGACATGGCGCGGTACGGTGCGCCCACGCATTGTCCGAAATTGCCGACGGATTTGCCGTCGCTACCATGGACGAAGCCGTCGAATTGCGCGAGAGCGGCATTAGCAATCCCATCGTATTGCTCGAAGGCGTGTTTGAAGCGTCGGAATACGCTACCGTCGATAAATACAATTTGTGGCCGGGCGTCGGCAGCCAATGGCAACTCGAAGCCTTAATCGCCCATCATTGGCAGCACCCCGTCAAAGTCTGGCTCAAAATGGATTCCGGTATGCACCGTGCCGGCTTCTTCCCGCACAATTACACTTCCGCCTACACCGCCCTGAAACAATGCAAACACGTTGACAGCATCGTCAAATTCAGCCATTTTGCCTGCGCTGACGAACCCAACAACGGCATGACCGAAATGCAGCTTGAAGCCTTTGATTTGGCGTGTGAAGGCTTGGAAGGCGAAGAAAGCCTTGCCAACTCCGCTGCCATCCTGAATGTTCCCGAAGCCCGCCGCGATTGGGGTCGTGCCGGTCTGTCACTTTACGGCATTTCTCCGTTCGGCGGCGTGGACGAACGCCTGAAGCCCGTCATGCGCCTGACTTCCCGCGTATTCGGCGAACGCGTCCTGCAACCTCATTCTCCCATCGGCTACGGCGCGACGTTTTATACCAGCAAGTCCACCCGCGTCGGCCTAATTGCCTGCGGTTACGCCGACGGCTATCCGCGCCGAGCCTCGACCAACTCGCCCGTTGCCGTCGAAGGCAAACGCAGCCGCATCATCGGCAGGGTGTCAATGGACATGATCACCGTCGAACTCGATGCTTCCAAAAGAAGGTTTGGGTGCGGAAGTCGAATTGTGGGGCGACATTGTTAATATCAACGAAGTCGCCGAAGCCGCCGGTATGATTCCGTATGAAATTTTTTTTGCAACGTCAAACGTGCGAAGTTTACCTATTCGGAGTGATTTAAGTAGCGGTTTGAACTGAAGGTCGTCTGAAAACAAAGTTAACGGTTTCGTTACATGGTTTTCAGACGACCTTCTTCATAGGGCTTTTTGAAAATCCAAATATTTTAAGAGCGGCCGTCATTCCCGCGCAGGCGGGAATCCAGAACTATAAAAATTTAGGAAACTTTTTTTCTTTGACGATTTCTGCACGGATAAATCTGGATTCCCGCCTGCGCGGGAATGACGGCAGACGGAATATCAGGTTCGGGCAATGCAAAATTGTCAACAATCCAAGTCATATTATTTTAAAAGCAATGTTATAATTTCCCAAATCAATTTTTTTCAGACGACCCCTACAAGGACCCTGACTTATGAACAATTCAGTCATCACCGTCATCGGCAAAGACCGCGTTGGCATCGTGTACGACGTTTCCAGAATTTTGGCGGAAAACCAAATCAACATCCTCAATATCAGCCAGCAGCTGATGGACGATTTCTTCACCATGATTATCTTGGTGGATACCTCGAAATGCCCCAAATCGCGGCAGGAAATGCTGGATTTGTTTGCGGAAGAGAGCAAAAAACTCGCGCTCGACATCCGCATGCAAAATGAAGAAATCTTCCAAGCCATGCACCGCATTTGAGTCGGAGGAATGTAATGAGTATCCAATCCGGCGAAATTTTAGAAACCGTCAAAATGGTTGCCGACCAGCATTTCGACGTCCGCACCATTACCATAGGCATTGATTTGCACGACTGTATCAGCACCGACATCGACGTGTTGAACCAAAACATTTACAACAAAATCACCACTGTCGGCAAAGATTTGGTCGCTACTGCGAAACACCTTTCCGCCAAATACGGCGTGCCGATTGTGAATCAGCGTATTTCCGTCACGCCGATTGCCCAAATCGCGGCAGCGACCAAAGCCGATTCTTACGTCAGCGTGGCGCAGACTTTGGACAAAGCAGCCAAAGCCATCGGCGTGTCTTTTATCGGCGGCTTTTCCGCGCTGGTGCAAAAAGGCATGTCGCCTTCAGACGAGGTGTTAATCCTCTCCATTCCTGAGGCGATGAAGACTACCGACATCGTGTGCAGCTCCATCAATATCGGCAGCACGCGCGCAGGCATCAATATGGATGCGGTCAGACTGGCGGGCGAAACCATCAAACGCACGGCGGAAATCACGCCCGAAGGTTTCGGCTGCGCCAAAATCGTCGTGTTCTGCAACGCGGTGGAGGACAATCCGTTTATGGCGGGCGCATTTCACGGCTCGGGCGAAGCGGACGCTGTCATCAACGTCGGCGTATCGGGGCCGGGCGTGGTCAAAGCCGCGTTGGAAAAATTCGGATGCGGTCAGCCTGACCGAGGTCGCCGAAGTTGTGAAGAAAACCGCTTTCAAAATCACTCGCGTGGGCGAACTCATCGGCCGCGAAGCCTCGAAAATACTGGGCATCCCGTTCGGCATTCTCGATTTATCGCTGGCACCGACCCCTGCCGTCGGCGACTCGGTGGCACGCATCCTTGAAGAAATGGGTTTAAGCGTTTGCGGTACGCACGGCACGACGGCTGCCTTGGCATTGCTGAACGATGCCGTGAAAAAAGGCGGCATGATGGCTTCCAGCGCGGTCGGCGGCCTGAGCGGCGCGTTTATCCCCGTTTCCGAAGACGAAGGCATGATTGCCGCCGCCGAAGCAGGCGTGCTGACGCTGGACAAACTCGAAGCGATGACCGCCGTCTGCTCGGTCGGATTGGACATGATTGCCGTTCCCGGCGACACGCCCGCACACACGATTTCCGGCATCATCGCCGACGAAGCCGCCATCGGCATGATCAACAGCAAAACCACCGCCGTGCGCATCATTCCGGTAACGGGCAAAACCGTCGGCGACAGCGTCGAGTTCGGCGGCCTGTTGGGCTACGCGCCCGTGATGCCGGTTAAAGAAGGTTCGTGCGAAGTGTTCGTCAACCGCGGCGGCAGGATTCCCGCGCCGGTGCAGTCGATGAAGAACTGATTGTTTGATCATGAAAAAAGATGATATATTGCAATGTCAAATATTAAATTAGGATATTATTGTATGTTGCTGTTTTTATTAATTATTTAGTTATTGCTTTTATGTCAGATACAACAATGCACGGCTGCTTTTTGCAGCCGTTTTGTTTTTGTATATTTATGTTAAACCGTCTGATGACGCGCTTTGTCAAACGGCTTTTTGTGTCTTATGGATGTAGTAGGCTATTTTTTTGCGAGTTTTCGCATTATGGCGACTATGACGACCATCTTCGGTTTTTTTGGCCGCTTCTAAGTTTTTTTGACCAGTTGCGGAAATGCGTTTATCCGATAGGCAACCAAAGCGGGCATGAACAGTGCGCGTTTTTAGTTGTCGATGTCCGTATCTGCTCAATCTTCCTTTTTTTGTTCACGCTGATTCCCGATTGTTCGATTTTTCGGACTCAAACCTGCAAATGATACAAACTGGTTTGCGGTTTCAAACGTTTTATCCGTCAGGTGTCTAAGCAGTATTGCAGCGGTATCTTTTCCTATGGCGGGTATGGTTTGCAGGTTCTTATATTCGGCATTCAGGCTTTTTTTGCTGCTTAATTATGCCATCTATGCGTTTTGAGGTTTCGTCTATTTTTCTTTGAGAGCAGCAGGATGATTGATTCGTGAGTTGACCTTATAAACGGATCTTTAGCGGCATGTAGCCTGTTTTTGGCTTTCGTGCTTCTGTTGCTTGAGTTGCTGTAGCAGGTTTATCAGTTTATACAAGGTTGGATTTTTCAGACGACCCTAAACGGCATCAACTTATCTAAATGCCGTTTTGCGTAATCGGCTATCAGCTTTGAATCTGCTTTATCTGTTTTGGTATGGCTGAACTGACTTTTTGCGTAATCTTTGATTTTCAGGGGATTGATGACGTAAACAGTATAGGCCGCGCTCAAGTATTCGGCAGCTTGTTCATAATAAATACCTGTTGCTTCCATGCTTATAGCGATTTTTTTCTAACTCGCTTTGTTTTTTTATCCAGGCAATCAGTTTTTCAAAACCTTCATGACTGTTTCCGATTTTTATATAGTCCATTTCGCCTTTGGCCGTAATCAATGTTACGTCTATGGTGTCTTTGGAAATATCCAATCCTATTACATTCATTGCATTATCCTTATTTATTCAGCCTACTATGCGGCTATGATGATATTCAATCTTTAGGACGATCGGACGGTTCGGCATTTCTTTTTCCCAGTTTTTAACTTTGGTCGATTTACTGCCTAAACCGCCCGGGCTTCTGTTTTGCGCATAAACAAAAACCCGCAAACCGTCTTCTTTAAAACGATTTGCGGGTTTTGGCTTTGGCATTTTATTGCTTCCGGTTTCGCTGATTTTTTTGCCTATTTTTTTGAATTTTTTTAGGCGTCGCCGGAAGACATAAAATTGCTGAAACTTAAAAAAAGCGGGAGTTCCGCACCCTCGTGGATGCTTATTTACCTATTAATTCCGCCTTTGGCTGCATTAACAGATAAATAAGCATCTTTATTTATGGCGAACCTACGACCACCCCGCCGCGTTGTGCAAACTGTTGACCTGCTTCGACATAGCCGTCATACATTAGGTTTTGAGGGCTTTTGCCGCCCATCGTTATGACTTGGCTGTTTTCAGGCTCATAGGCGGTCTGCGGGGCTGTTTGTGGCTGTTGGGCTGCCTGTTGTTGTTCGTCCTTATACGGATTGAAAGGCAAGCCGTTTTTTTGCGTAGTCTTTGCACATTGCTTTTTGTGATTTCTTTTCAGCGGTGTGCCTTGCGATGAATAACAGGTACATCCGCTTTTGCCGCCATCGACGCAGCCGACAGGGTACTCAAATGTTTTGACTTGGCGGACGTTGTTATAAATGGGCTTGCTTTCTGGCTTTTCGGCGAGTGTGGGGACGAAGTCTTCGGGTTTGAGATTTTTGCCCTATATCGGCAGTCGCAGGGCTTGTTTTCGGTTCTGCGCCATCTACATCGGATGCGGCTGTTGTGGCCGCTGTTTGTTGTTCGTCCGCGCTGAACCGTTTGCTCATGTTGTTTATCGTGTAAAGCGTGAAGCCTATCAAAAAGCGGTATAAACAAAACGACGAATATCAAGCTTTTTGGAATGCGGCGTTTGGGCTTGGTGTGTACTTCGGCAGATTTGTACATACCAAAGGACTTTTTAGGCACAACAAACGTCCGCTCAATAGCTTTGGCAATATTGACGCTGCTATCGGGCTGGTCTACGCATTCGTTCCACTCGTAAAGTTTGCGTCCGACGGGCTTAATGGAAACGTGCATATGCCGTTGAACGAGCCGGCGGACGAAACTGTCAAGGAAGCTGGGATGTTGGGTAATCAAAACGATGTCCAAACCGTGATGGCGGTGTGTTGCCAATGCTTCGATGAATGGCGGTACTTTTGAAGCGGCGGAACGTGTACCCATCAGCCTTTGTGCTTCGTCTATGATAACGAGCGAACCATAAGGGAGGAAATCTTGAAACGGCTGGGATTTGATTTGCTCGTCTGAAAGTTCTTCATGTTCTATTTTAAGTTCTGGAATTCCGTTGACAAAGAGCGGGCGTTTTTTCTTAACACCGTCTTTGTCGGTAAAGTGGGTGTAGCTTTCGTCGGTCATCAACATATTGACGACAGAACTGGTCTTTCCGCTGCCCGGAACGCCTGTTTGTAGAATAATCATTTATTACCTCCACCTGGTATGAATGACAGTTTACTTATGCTTTGCATAGCTACGTTAAAGGCAAACGCGCCGAATATCAGTCCTAATGCGTGTCCGAAACCTGCCATCATGATAATTTGTAAAATATCGGACGGCATGGAATTGAATTTATTACTGATGTAGTCTTTTACGAATCCTAGACCCACTGTAAAGCCCGTAAAGGTCACGAAACTGATACCCAGTGCTATAAATACTTTTACAACAATATAGGTCAGCAGCCTTTGTAATATGGCGAAAAACGCGGCTTGCATGCTTTAGTCCTTTCTGCTTGAGAACATGATAAATGCGGCTACAACGGCAGCTATACCGATAACAAGGAAACGTATCATTTCGGCAAAACGGCAAATCAGGTCATATTTAAACTCCATCGTTATGCCTAAATAGGTTGCCGTTCTGGGAGCGGGACAAACGCCGTTATCAGGTAGGAAGAAATCGGGGCTAAAGGTCGTTTCGTTTTGGGTATGCGGTATTTTGAATGGTTCTTCCTGTTCTTCTATATTGCCTTTTTCGGCACAGGCTAGAATATTAGGGAACACTTCACACAATAAACCGCCGCTTTCTTTGGGCTTATCATCCTCTTTCGGCTTGTCGTCCTCACCCGGTTTCCCGTCCTCACCCGGTTTCCCGTCCTCACCCGGTTTCCCGTTCTCACCCGGCTTCCCGTCCTCACCCGGCTTCCCGTCTGCACCCGGCTTCCCGTCTGCACCCGGCTTCACGTCCTCACCCGGCTTTCCGTCTGCACCTGGCTTTCCGTCTGCACCTGGCTTGCCGCTTCCCTGTGTGGGGGTTGGGTTTGTCTTTGGTGCGGCAGGGCTGCCCGGTGTGAGGTCGGGACGCGGGGTTGTGGTTACTTTGGCCGTCGTGTTGCCGTCCGCGCCTGTTGTGAAACTGATGGTTATTTGGAAGGGTCTGCCGTCTTGCCCTGTTGCGGGACCAAGTGTGATGACTGTTCCGTTAGGCACGGTAGGCGTGCTTTGCGATTCGCCTGGAATGCTACCGTCTTCGTTTGCTGTTGCATTCACATATTGGGACGGGGCGGAATCGGCTTTCGGACCGACAATGCGGTCAAAGTCTGATTGAGAAATGGGCGTGAATTTGCCTTTTGTATTTGACGTATCTTAATGTCGTCATCAATACATCGTGCGTTATTTCGCCCTTGGCGTTTACAATTTGTGCACTGCACCAACGGCCTGACGTTGAAAAATTTGTCGGTGTAAATTTGACGGGATTGAAAAAATAGCCTTTGGAATAGGCGAGCTTGCACATGGCCTGCTTAAGAGCTTCGTTATCCGCCGCGCCTTCCTGCCAGTAATCTTGTTTCAGTTTGATTCGTTCTTCGCTGCATGCCGAGCCTGTATTTAATGCCGACACACAATAGCCGTAGTCGGGCTCGATTTTTCCGAAATTTTCGTGATCTGAATTGTATTCGTAGCCTTCTTCGCTTAAGGCTGCGTCTACGAGATGGAAAGCGGCGGTCGTTACTGCAAAACCAATAGGACCTCCACCTACTTTTAGGAATTTACCGCCGACACGGGCTTTGGAGAGTAGGTTTTTTAGTACGGTAGAGCGAGCTACTCGACTCTCAACAGTCGCAGAAATTTTAGATGATGAAGTTAGTCCTGTCCTGGCATGGCGAACTCTTAAGTCTTGCCCATCAAAACTAGCATATTGCCCAGTATGACTATCAAATACCCCCTGCCAAACTCTACCATGTTGATAGGGGGTACTCTTATTAATTCCTCTAATACCTTTATATCGACCATCATCATAGACTTCGACTCTTTCAAAATGTCCAACAGGACCTTCAGCAAAGGCATTAGCTGATATAAGTAGGCTACAACATAGAATAATCTTTAAAAAAACTTCGTTCGTGGATGTGATACATAACATTTAGCTTCATCTAATTTAATTAGCAGAGTCGAAGCATCGGGAAACTGAATTTCTATAAAATCACTATCATATCTATGGAAGAAATTTCTAAAAAAATATCAAAAAGAAAAAAAGGAGCTTTAAAAAAACACCTTTTCTCATCAATTCCCTGTAATAAATCAACGCCTGCGGCAAGTCCCTGTAAACATGTGAGCCAATTTGAAACTGAATTAAATGGTATTCTGAAATAAACATAATCCTAACTTTCGTAATGGTTGCAGAAAGTCGGGATTATATCACTTCGTCATCAAGGCAAACTATAACCACTATCTATCATGTCTTCGACCGTACTGTCTTCAGGCATAAGACCGGCATCAATAAGGAAATTTAAATAATCCTGATGTTTGTCATAACCATCCGGCCAAACCCTATCCATATACTCTTCATGCGTTTTCATAATCGGGGTCTGATTCCATAAAGTCACCGAAACCATAATCTGACCCGCCATAACTAGCCCCTTGTTCATACTCAAAAATCATCTTCCATATCATTACCTATTTAAAAAAATCATCCAGCCCACCACGACCGGAACAAATACGCCAAGATAGAAATAAAAAGTCCATCATGCGACTACCTCAATTTCTGCCATAAAAGCTTCATCCCCCACACGGCAGCCATTATGGCGACCATAGACCAGCCGATGTATGAACCGTCCCTCATGCTGTCTATCGGATTGCATTCGGGCAATTCGGCTTTGACGATCTGACCGTTAAGTATCCAACCGAGCTTAGACGCCTGAAGCTGTATCAACTTGCCGTCTTCGCCAATCCTTGGAGGTACTAGGCTGAAATAGACGTTTTCGGCGTCTTGGCGGGTTGCGTAACAGTTGTTTCCGACTTGATAGCCCATCAGCAATCCTTATAGATATAAACGCCGTCGTCGTCTTCATCTTCGCCTATACCGTTTGCAATCGTTTCAAACTCTTGTTCCTGTGCTGCAAGTTCCTGCTCTTCTGCTACGAGTTCTTCATAAACGGCTAAGGCTTCTTCCTGCGTTCGGCGTCTGTCTTCACACTCTTCGTGTTCATCGGACGACTCTTCGGCTTCATGTGCTTTAATTTCAGCTTCGGCTTTTTCCAGTCGGATTTCGGCAAGTCTTAATCTGATTTCATCTAACCTTTCCCGAATTTCTTCACGACGTTCTTTTTCGTTCGGCGGCTGCTTTAGCCTTTCTGCCGTCTATAACCGAACGTATCAGGGCAATGCCTAAAAAGCCCGCCATATGCCGACAAAAACATAGCCGCCGATTTCTTTTTATATCGGCAAGGCTGTATCCAAACTCTTTTCGATAATGTGTCTAAAATCGACATTTCTATGCCCTTTAAAAATTCAGACGACCTTTGGCGGGTCGTCTGAAACTTTTGGATTAGCGCAATACGCGACGAATCAAAGTAATTGCGAAGATGGAAGCGATAATACCCAGTACGATTGCCGCAACTGACAGAGCATCGGTTTTTAGCAGTAGCCAAGTCGGTTTTGACGCTTTCAGGTACTTCAGCCCATGCTTGACCAGCGAGAGCCAGAGGAGCGGCGGCAACGACAGCCAGTTTTGCGCCGTATTTACGGCAAATGTTCATCAATTTCATGATGTTTTCCTTTACGAAATGTTGATAAAAAAATAGTTTTGCGGGCTTTGTGAAGGTTTTAGAGACCGCCCGCCGAGCCTCTTAAACTTAATCTTCTTTTTTTCGTAGAATCCGAAAAATTACAAATTCCCCGCCTATCTCTTCCAATGCCGAGCTAAAAGCGTCTTCATAGCTGTCATACTTGCCGGCTGATTTGATGTTCGGCGTAAAGCCAATATCGCCAAAAAGGATCGGGATAGATGAATTCGTGATTTTCCAATTCCTGTACGATGAATTTCTGTTGGTATCTGCTCATGATTCAGCCTTTCTTAGGCTTTTAGGTGCTGCGCCCTTTACTTGGAAATCCAACAATTTCGGCACTAAGCCTTTTTCCTGTTGATTCCATCGCAACGGTTACATCAACCGCACAGGGGAATTTAAGGTTTTTTTCAATTTTTTTCAAAAATTATGGCTGTCACCAAACTTCATGCTTGCCGCGGTAAAGCCCACGGCATTGCCGTTTGACGGCATTGGGCTGGCTACCAAAACGGTGCATGAATCGATTTTTGTTACCGTCGATTTCGCCTTTTGAATTGTTTTTGCGCCCAACAAAGTGGCTGGATATGTGGTTACTTGGCTTGTTTCAAACATTTTTTTCAATTTCCTTCAATTGTTTAAAAAAATCGGATATTTGACGTTCCTCGTACTCAATATCCTTGATGTGTTGCCTTTCCCTGTCTTGTGGGAATGCGGTTTCTTTCTCTTCATTCAAATCATCAAACAGTGTTTCAATGTTCAATGCGTTAATAGCTTTCTGTTCTTCGTGGATATACTGGAATTTCTGCGTTTGGTGTCTGCAATCATATTGCTCAGGCTGTAAACCTTTTGGATAACCTTCAACGCCTTTCACCAGCTCATCAACTATCCTGCTATCGTCCCACCCTATATCGCGGAGGAAGTTGACCATCTTGCCGACCTGATTCCTTGCATGGAAAAAGCTTATGGTCGAATGTCAAATTAACGGTTTCTACTTTTGCTTCCATCCGCTTGGCTTCGGTTTTAAAAATCGCCTTGCAAATCGGATATGCACCGCCGAGATATGAACCGGGATAAAGCAGCATATCCAATGGGATTTCTATATCCCCCGCCCTGAATTCGGTTTCAAACCTAACCCAAGGACTGTCAACATCTCCGAACTGTCTGCCTTTCTCGTAAACACGGGTAAATTTTGAGTTTCCGCGCTTGCCGATATAAAAGGTTTTTTTCCGCTGCCGTCTTCATTTCGCCATGCCGTGCCTCGACATTCGCTTTTTTTGGCCGCATATTGTGTACGTCGTAATGTCCGTTATCGTGGTCTAGCATTGCCTGATCGGGTGTGTACTCGCCGTTTAAAAAATCATGGGCTACATCGACACGGGTTATTTTCGGGCGGACGCATTTACTTAAGAATTCATGTAGGCGGTTTTCCCAACCGGGTAATGCCGCCATACAGCCTGTTCCGTTCAATTCGACCAACATCGTTTCTCGCTGACCGCCATAGTGAACCTTTCCGTATTCGACGTTATCGGGTCCGAGTTGGTAACAGCTTTTATAGAAAAACTTTCCTTTGAACGGTAATTTTTGGGTAATGCCGAATCCCAAAATTTCTTCAAGCAGCTCGCTATACTGAACAACGAATTCCGTATCTGAAACCAATCCTTTTCCTGTTACTTTCGGCAAAGAATCTTCGTGAATCGTGAAAGTGATTTGGTCTATGAACGCTCCGTCATCCCTGCCACGCCTTAACGGTATTTCTATGAATCTGCCCTTGCCGTCCGATACAAAATGGCTGAAATATTCGAATTGGAATTCTTGGCTTTCTGTTTTTTCCGCACCCTTCGGATTTGGGGTTTTGTTTTGCTCCCCCTATTAGCCTAGGGGGCAGCCTTCGGCGGTTGCCGCAGCCCCGCCGTCCGCTGACGCGTCCGCCATGTCCGCGGACACCGCCACGGATTTATCTTCCAAGGCTTTCACGGTTGCATTCCTTGTCCATCAGTTCTTTTTACAAACAATCTGCCGTATTCATACGCTTCGTTTTCGGTTTTTTGTTTCAAAGTCGGATTGCGGATAGGGAAAAAAACTGTTTTGATGCATTGGGATTCGTTGTCTTTATCCCTGAACACTTTCAAGATGTATGCTTTGGGGAAAGATACAGGTTCGGGATTGACGGTATAGAAAATAAACATGATTAAGCCCTTCACTGGCTAGAGTTAAGGGGCTTTACAAGAATTAAAAAATATGCGCCCCTGATGGAGCGCATATATAAGGTCGTCTAAAAACAAGCTTTGCGAGTTTTCAGACGACCTTCTCCATCCTTGCGCCTATATTTATCCGTAAAAAATGTTTACAATATGAAAATGCGCCTGTTTTTCAGGCATTTTTGCGATAGAAAGGCAATCATGCAAGTTACATCAAAATGGATAGACGGAATGTGCTTTGTCGGCACGACCGAAAACGGACACAGCGTCGTTATGGAAGGCGCGGCGGCGGAAGGGCAGGTGAAACGCGGCCCCAGCCCGATGGAAATGCTGCTTTTGGGCGTGGCGGGCTGCTCCAGCATCGATGTCGTGATGATTGCCGAGAAACAGCGTCAAAAGGTAGTGGACTGCCAAGCGACGGTTACCGCGAAGCGCGCCGACGATGCCCCGCGCGTATTTACCGAAATCCACATCCATTTTAAAGTCATCGGACACAATCTGACCGAATCCGCCATCGAGCGCGCCGTGCAGATGTCTGCCGAGAAATATTGTTCCGCCTCAATTATGCTGGGCAAGGCGGCGAAAATCACCCACAGTTTTGAAACCGTCGAAGCAGAGTAATTTTTCAGACGACCTCCCGTATCTTTCAGGGGTCGTCTGAAAAGCGTTTAGAGGCGGAATACTGTTAAAGCGTGAATAAAGGCCGCCCGACAAAAAAGCAGATATATTCACGCTACACCATGAATATATCTGCTTGCTTATTGTGGATTCTCTCTCTATCAGCCTTTATAACTTGGCCTTGTGAGGATATTGTGCAAGCTTCACTAAAGATTGTCAACAATTTTTAATTATATCTTAATCAGATTTTTGTGCTATATCGAAATGGAATCAAGCAAAAAAAGCGATAAGGGGCAGGTTGCCGCCGCTGAAAAATTTCTGTTATTTCAAACGATATGACACGCCAGACTATGAGGAGAGCTTAAATAATGAATACCGATAACGATACCCTCCATGCGCCTACCCCTTCTTCCATGATGCCGGCAGGCAGGCATGATTCGGAGCTGTTCCGCGTTTACGCCCTGATTTTGGACGGCATCACCGACCATGTTTTGCTGCCCGGCAAAAAACTGACCGAATCCGAGCTGTGCCGCCAGATGGTTTGCTCGCGCAATACAGTGCGCGGCGCGCTGTCCCTGTTGGCACACGACAAAATCGTCGATTTGCAGCCCAATCGCGGCGCGTTCGTCCATGTTCCCGATTTGAAGGAAATGCAGGACGTGTTCAACGCGCGTATCGAAATGGAAAGCATGATTCTGAACCTCCTGTCCGATATGCCCGATTTGGAAACCCGCCTCCAGCCGCTCTACGCGATGATCGAGCGTGAAGAACAGGCGTCCGACAGCGGCGACCGCGTGGGTTGGAACCGCTTATCCAATGCCTTTCACGTCGAACTGGCACGCTTGATCGACAATAATGTCTTGTTCGATATCATGAACACCCTGTGCGCCCGTTCTTCGCTCATCGTCGCCGTCTTCGATGCGCAACGTCATGAAAAACGTACCATCAACACCCACACCCATTCCGAACACCGCGAAATCCTCGACCTGCTGGTCAACGGCAAACGCAACCGCGTCGTCAAAGTCATGCGCAAACACTTAAGCGCGTGCGTGGAGCGTTTGGAACGCAAATACGAAGGCGAGTAATCAAATGCCGATAAAAGGTCGTCTGAAAAACAAGCGTAGTAAGTTTTCAGACGACCTTTGTCAGCATTTTCGGTGTTGTCAAGCAGCTTTACGCCAACCCTGCCGACTAAACCGACATTCCGACATCTTTTCCATGAGACATTTCTCCAATGACCGCTTATACGCAACAGCTCGACCAAAAAAATCCAATACTTGCAACAGCTTTTTCCAAGGTTTGGATTTTCCTGAAATTCAAGTTTTCGAATCCCCCGAACAGCATTACCGGATGCGCGCCGAATTCCGTATTTGGCACGAAGGCGGCGAAATGTTTTACGCCATGTTCGAGCGCGGGCAGAAAGCAAGCGGCGCAAGCCTGATACGTTGCGACCAATTTCCCGCCGCCTCCGAATCCATCAACGCCTTGATGCCCAAGCTCATCGAAGCCGCCGCGCAAAATCCCGAACTCAAAAACCGCTGGTACGCCGTAGAATTTTTTTGTCTGCGCTGAGCGGCGAAATGCTCGTTACCATGATTTACCACAAAAAACTAGGCGAAGCGTGGCAGCGTGCCGCCGAAATTTTGGCGCGTGAATTGGGCATCCATATCATCGGTCGGAGTAGGGGGCAGAAAATCGTTTTGACTCAAGACTATATAACCGAAGAGCTGAACGTAAACGGCAAGACCTTCCGCTACCGCCAAGTCGAAGGCAGTTTCACGCAGCCCAACGCCCGCGTGTGCGAAAAAAATGCTCGGCTGGGCATGCGATGTCGCGCAAAACCTCGGCGGCGACCTGCTCGAACTCTACTGCGGCAACGGTAATTTCACCCTGCCGCTCTCGCAGCATTTCCGTCAGGTGTTAGCGACCGAAGTGTCCAAAACTTCCGTTTATGCCGCACAGTGGAATATCGAAGCCAACCAAAGGGACAATATCAAAATCGCCCGCCTCTCCGCTGAAGAATTTACGGAAGCCTACACGCAAAGCCGCGAATTCCGCCGCCTGCAAGAACAGGGCATCTCGCTGAAAGAGTATGATTTTTTTCGACGATTTTTTTGTCGATCCGCCCCGAGCCGGCGTCGATGATGAAACGCTGAAGCTGGTTTCCCAGTTTGACAACATTATCTATATTTCCTGCAATCCCGAGACCTTGCGCGCGAACCTCGACACACTCTGCCAAACCCATACTGTCGAACGCGCCGCGTTGTTTGACCAATTCCCGTTTACGCACCATATCGAAAGCGGCGTTTATTTGAAGAAGAAATAAAGAAGCGGATTTGAAAAAGGTCGTTTGAACATTTTAAAACCATGGATTTTCATGTGCAGAACTGTTTTCAGACGACCTTTTCCCTGATAACAAATTTCCAATAAAGCCCTAAATCATCATGCCCGTAGATTCCTTTTTTTCTACCTCTTACTGCTTACAGGATTTTGCGCCGGACTGATGGACGCGGCGGTCGGCGGCGGCGGGTTGTTGCAAATACCCGGGCTGTTTAACTTGCTGCCAACTTCCACACCTGTTGCTTCGGTGATGGGCGTGAATAAGTTTGCCTCCTGCTGCGGGACGGTTACTGCCACGGGGCAATATCTGCGCAGAATCCCCGTACCGTGGAAAAATGCTGCTGCCCGCAGCCGTGCTGGCGTTTGCCGCTTCCTATCTGGGCGCGAAAGCCGTGGTCTTTTTCCCCGTGCAATATATGAAACCGGCGATGCTGGTCATCATGATTGCCATGTGCGTTTATACCTTTATCAAAAAAAGATTTGGGACAAACGGTGCGCACTGAAAAGCTCGACGCGCCGCGAAACCTTGTGGGGCTTGTTTTTCGGCGCATTAATCGGCTTTTTACGACGGCATTTTTCGGGCCGGGGACGGGCAGCCTTTTGGCTTTCGTGTTCGTCCGTTTTTACGGCTACGATTTTTTTGACGGCAAACGCATCGGGCAAAGTCATCAACTCGACCACCAATCTCGCCGCGTTGACATTTTTTTCATCCCGCAAGGACACGTCGTTTGGGCGTGGGCAATCCCGCTTGCGCTGGCGAATTTGTGCGGCGGCGTGGTCGGTGCGAAATTGGCGATACGCGGCGGCACCCAGTTTCTGCGTTATGGATTTATAGTGTTGCTGTGCCTGACCATAGGCAAATTCGCTTGGGATTTGATTCGATAACAGAAGGCGTGTCAAAGGCAGGATTCGCCCGCCGAAAGCGTTTCAGACGACCTTTGTATGCTAAAATCCGTTATCTTTCAGCATCTGACCGATAGAGGGAAAAACATGGCAGGCAACACTTTCGGACAACTCTTCACCGTTACCACCTTCGGCGAAAGCCACGGCGCAGGTTTGGGCTGCATCATCGACGGCTGCCCGCCCGGACTGGCATTGACCGAATCAGACATCCAAGCCGACCTCGACCGGCGCAAACCCGGCACCAGCCGCCACGTTACCCAACGCCGCGAAGCCGACCAAGTCGAAATCCTCTCCGGCGTCTTCGAAGGCAAAACCACCGGCACACCCATCGCCCTCTTAATCCGCAATACCGACCAACGCAGCAAAGACTATGGCAACATTGCCACCAGCTTCCGTCCCGGCCATGCCGACTATACCTACTGGCACAAATACGGCACGCGCGACTACCGCGGCGGCGGCAGGAGCTCTGCCCGCGAAACCGCCGCCCGCGTTGCCGCAGGAGCCGTCGCCAAAAAAATGGCTGAAAGAAAAATTCGGCACGGAAATCACCGCCTACGTTACCCAAGTCGGCGAAAAAAAGAAATTCAGTTTGAAGGTTACGAACACATTTCCCAAAAATCCCTTCTTCGCCGCCAACCAAAGCCAAATCGCCGAGCTGGAAAACTATATGGACAGCGTGCGCAAATCGTTGGATTCCGTCGGCGCGAAACTGCATATCGAAGCGGCCAACGTCCCCGTCGGCTTAGGCGAACCCGTCTTCGACCGCCTCGATGCCGAAATCGCCTACGCCATGATGGGCATCAACGCCGTCAAAGGCGTGGAAATCGGCGCGGGCTTCGGCAGCGTCGTCCAACGCGGCAGCGAACACGGCGACGAACTCACTCCGCAAGGCTTCCTGTCCAACTACTCCGGCGGCATCCTCGGCGGCATCAGCACCGGACAAGACATCCACGTCAACATCGCCATCAAGCCCACCAGCTCCATCGCCACCCCGCGCCGCAGCATCGACATCAACGGCAACTCAGTTGAACTCGCCACCCACGGCAGACACGACCCCTGCGTCGGACTGCGCGCCGCCCCCATCGCCGAAGCCATGCTCGCGCTCGTGCTTATCGACCACGCCCTGCGCCATCGCGCGCAAAAATGCCGAAGTAGCTGTCGATACGCCAGACATCACCAAGCAGCATAGATAAAATTGAAAGAGGTCGTCTGAAAACAAACATGGCGGATTGTGCCGAACGTTTTCAGACGACCTTTCGCAACGCTATGGCGACAGGTGTGTCGGCGCTGTCCGTAAAATAAACATTTACAATCGAACATTCGCAAAAAAACTTAGCCAAAAACACAGGCTTTATACTAAAAATACCGCCATTACCGTGCCATAGCGAAACGCACGGCTTTATTTTTAGAGGAATACAAACGACATGACACAAGAAACCGCTTTGGGCGCAGCTTTGAAATCCGCCGTCCAAACCATGAGCAAGAAAAAAACAGACTGACATGATTGCCGACCACATCTACGGCAAATACGACGTCTTTAAACGATTCAAACCGCTGGCCGTCGGCATCGACCAAGACCTTGTTGCCGCGCTGCCCCAATACGATCCTGCACTGATCGCCCGCGTCCTCGCCAACCATTGCCGCCGCCCCCGCTACCTTAAAGCCTTAGCGCGCGGTGGAAAACGTTTTGATTTGAACAACCGCTTCAAAGGCGAAGTCAGCGCGGAAGAACAAGCCATCGCCCAACAGCATCCGTTTGTCCAGCAGGCTTTGGCAGAACAAGCCGAGCGCCAAGCGGCCAAACAGGCAGCGAAAACTGAGGCAGTAGAAGCCGAACAAGTCGGCGCAGCAGTCGAAACTGAAGAAACGGCACAAAACAACGCCGAATAATATCGAATGATTTTAAAAGGTCGTCTGAAAACGGATTTTCTGTTTTCAGACGACCTTTTTATGGATATTTCAAACCAACGGAGGAAGGGTAGAGGAACACACTCTGTGGCCATGATTTCTGCTTTGACAGGGATTCACAAACGTGTTTTTTTGTTGATTTTTTTATCGGGGATTACACGTTTTCAAAGATGGATTTTTGTATGCGTGAGGATTGAAGTAGATGGGAATATCTTGTTTTGTTTGATTTTATTTTAAACTTGGAAAAATCAAGATAAAAAAATGCGCATATCGTTTGGGATATGCGCCAAGTCTACAAAGGAGAAATAGAGGAGAAAAAAATCAAGCTGCATCAAGCAACTCAACGGGCATCATTCTGACACAATAAAGAATTCTTGTCAATAGTTTTTTTATGAAAATTCTTAAATTGTTGCATTACATGCAACATATTGAATCAGTATTGGAAAATAGCGGCATTTGGTGTCGGGAATTATCATCAAGACAAAATAAAAGGTCGTCTGAAAACCTTTCTCACCGATAATGGGAGAAATTTTCAGACGACCTTCCAGACGGTTAAATCAAGCCGTGGTTGACGGTACTATCCATACCCTAAGGCATTCAGGAATTGGGTAGCGGTATAGCTTTCGCCACCTTCAAATTTAAAGGTGTCAATCGTATCATGACCAGATGGGGAATTAACCATATCCTTGATAGTCAATGCGTTATTTGAACCTTTCAGCTTCACAACCCAGTCTTTGCCTGTTGTCAATTCGACATCTTTAATCGTTAAATTTCCTGAGAAGAGAACGGTAGTATCTGCTTCTGTACGGATATTGTGCAATGTATCGTGTCCGCTTTCTTTTCCTAACATAATAGTATTTTTAACCGAGTGTCCGGAGTCGAAAATGGCATCATTACCCGTACCACCGTCAATTACATTGTATCTTCCTAAGGTGATAATATCTTCTCCTTTACCACCGTAGAAGGTAACTTTACCGATCACGTCTGAAAAGTCCGCAGTATCGTTATCAGCCGATCCGTAAACAACGCGGTTGTATCCCCTCTGGTCAACACCATACCAGTCAATTTTATCGATAAGGTCGTGGACAAGGTTACCGGCTTTGTCAAAGTGAGGCGCATTCAGACCAAAATGCTCAATGACTTCGCCAACGGTATAGGTTTTGGAATCAAACTGGAATTCGCTGATTGCGCCGTAAATACCGGACTGGTTTTTGATAGTTAGGACATCGTTTGTTCCTTTGATTGAAATGTTCCAAGTATCGCCGTTCAGACGGGGAATAATAATGAATTCGGAATCGGAAGGGATATGGTCGATACCAGATTTGTCATAGCTTTGGGTCATCGAAATTTCTAAATCATCCAAAGTCAGGCCACCGGTAAATCTAACGGTATTGGCATTTTGCATTCCGTTCGGGTTGAATTCGGGATCAAGATTGAAATTGTAGTCAAAGATGGTGTCGTGTCCGTATCCTTTACCAAAGACGTAAGTATCTCGGTGTTGTCCGCCTTCAAGATGGTCATTGCCGGCACCGCCGTCCAGATAATCGTCACCAACGTCGGCATATAATTTATCATTGCCGTCGCCGCCGTAGAGTTCGTCATCGCGTTCGTTACCGAAATAGCTTGTTCCGCTATCGCGCAAGATGTCATCTCCGCCTAGTCCGTACAGACGGTCACGTCCGTCGATTCCGCTGTCGATGGTATCGTTTTGCTCGGTACCGGTAAGGACATCGTCTCTTGCTGTTCCGGTAATGATCGAACCTTGTTTGTTTGAATTGGCAACAGCTTTGAGTAGGGATTCGTGGGTATAGGTTTCTCCGAGCAATTCAAAAACGTCCGACGGAAACTTTGCCGTCTGCGCTAATTTGATCTCGAATCAATACAGAACTGTTTGCTGATGTAATCAACCAGTCTTTCCCGCCTTGTGCGTTGTCATTGACGCTGATTTTGAGGTCTTTGATACGCAGGTCGTCTGAAAAACGCAAGGTATTGTTTCCTTGATCGTCGATAATCGTATCATCGTCGCCGAAAATATAGGTATCGTTACCTGCGCCGCCTTTCAGGGTATCTTTTCCTTTGCCGCCGATTAAAGTGTCGTTGCCTGCGTCGCCATTGATGTTGTCGTTACCCTCGCCGCCATCCAGATAATCATCTCCGTCGCCGCCATTCAGGTTGTCATTTCCACCCATGCCGTAAACGGTATCGTTGCCGCGCCCGCTGTTGAGACGGTTGTGTCCGGCATTGCCGGTCAAGATATTGTCGCTGTTGTTGCCTGCGCCGAAGATATTGGCATTGCCGGTCAAGGTAACGTTTTCAACATTGGTTGCTGCTGTGTAGGAAACACTGCTGATTACGGTATCGGTACCTGCATCTTTCTTTTCGATAATGACATCCTTGACATTATCAACATAATAAGTATCGTCCCCCCATCCTCCGCTCATCGTGTCGGCACCAGCTTTGCCGTCAATAGTGTCATTGCCATCACTACCATTTAAAACGTCGTCTGAATCGGTTCCATTAATGGTCAGGTTTTGTGGTTTCGCTGTTTCAATATTGGCTTTTGTTGCACGGATAAATTCGGCTACGTCCAAAACACCACTGTCAAAAATAAATTGATGGATGGAAGGAACACTGCTTCCGGCAGTATATTGGTTGCTGATGGTCAGTACGGAATCTGTGTTATTAATGGAGATTTTCCAATCCTGTCCGCCTTCATTGTTAGTAACAGCCATTATGGTCAAATCTTCGGCACGCAAGCCTCCGGTAAAGCGGACGCGGTTGCTTCCCTCGGTATCGACGATGGTATCCCTGCCGCCTGCTGCATTGAAAATGTAGGTATCGTTACCCATGCCACCGTTCAGTATATCATCACCGGATTCCCCGTTTAGAGTGTCGTCGCCATCTTCACCGAACAGTAAGTCAAAGCCTTCTCCACCGTTGATGATGTCATCGCCACCGCCACCGTAAACGGAATCATTGCCGCGTCCGCTATTAAGACGGTTACGTCCGCTGTTGCCAATAAGTATGTTATCCCCGTTATTCCCTGCTCCGAAGATATTGGCATCACCTTCTAGAATTAGATTTTTTTCTCCGGCAGCAAGCGTGCGGCTGATATTGCTGCGGATGTAGGTCCCGTTATTGGTATTTACCGTATATGCCGAGGTAGATACACCGTGAATGTGCTGTGTTGAAGGAGTTGTTTTAATATTCATAGATATTGTTTTCCGTAGAAATAAAGGATTAAACGGTGATGATGGGAACTATTTGGTTTGTTGGTGTTCCTGACTAAATAAACAATTTAGCATGGCATTGGGAGAATTGTTGGATTTAGGTACGAACGGATATAAATATGGCATGGGCGGTTTGACTGAATATTTTTATTTAAAGTTCTGATTTTACGAAAAAAATAAATATTTTATCTTCATTTTTTTATAAATAATGTGATGAGTTAATTGAATTTTTTTGTTATGGTTTTGCAGCATTTAAATTTGCGAAAAATCTGTACTTTAAGGTACTTAAATCAAGCCTGTTTTGTATATATCATGCCGTATTACCGTTTTTTTCTTTTCGCTATGAAGTCAAAAAAATACATTTGTTTTTTTCTGTGAATTTTTTTCATTTTCTATGTTCTAAGGCTATAATTTTTTTAAAAAATAAAAATATCGAATAAATAATAACTCGTTAAGAATATTTGATAAATGAGCTGTTGAGTATCAAGCCGTTCGGGGATGGGGTAGGGTTTTGAGGTATTGTTTCACTGAATACGCGCCTATTTTTTATATTTAACGTACAAAAAGGTCGTCTGAAAACCTGATGGATAAGGTTTTCAGACGACCTTTTATTTACAACGGGAAATTACAGCGAGCGGGCAACTTCGACGATGTCGAAGCATTCCAGCTGGTCGCCTTCCATAATTTCGTTGTAGCCTTTGATCATCAAGCCGCACTCGAAGCCCATGCGGACTTCTTTGACGTCGTCTTTGTAGCGTTTCAAAGAAGACAGTTCGCCGGTGTGGATGACCACGTTGTTGCGGATGAGGCGGATATGGGAATCGCGTTTGACCACGCCGTCGGTAACCATACAGCCTGCGATGTTGCCGACTTTGGATACGCTGATGACCTGACGGATTTCGACCATACCGGTAACCTGCTCTTTCTCTTCCGGCGCCAGCATGCCGCTCATGGCTGCTTTGACGTCGTCGATGGCATCGTAAATGATGTTGTAGTAGCGGATTTCCACGTTTTCATTTTCGGCAAGTTTGCGCGAAGAAGCGTCTGCACGCACGTTAAAGCCGATGATGAACGCGCCTGAAGCGATGGCAAGGTTGACGTCCGATTCGGTAATACCGCCCACGCCGCTATGCAATACGTTCACTTTCACTTCGTCGGTGGACAGTTTTTTCAGGCTGCCCGCCAAAGCTTCGTAAGAACCTTGTACGTCTGCTTTGATGATGACCGACAAGGATTGGGCTTGGTTTTCGCCCATGTTGTTGAACATATTTTCCAGCTTCGCCGCCTGCTGTTTGGCAAGGCGAACGTCGCGGTATTTGCCTTGGCGGAAGAGTGCGATTTCGCGGGCTTTTTTCTCGTCTGCCAACACCATTGCGTCTTCGCCGGCATTCGGCACGTCGGACAAGCCGAGGATTTCGACCGGAATCGACGGGCCGGCTTCGTTGACGGCTTTACCGTTTTCATCGACCATCGCGCGGATTTTACCGAACGCAGTACCGGCCAGCAGCATATCGCCTTTTTTCAGCGTACCGCTTTGCACCAAGAGGGTGGCAACCGCGCCGCGGCCTTTGTCCAAACGTGCCTCAACGATGATGCCTTTGGCAGGTGCATCGACAGGGGCGGTCAGTTCCAAAACCTCGGCTTCAAGCAATACGGCTTCGAGCAATGCGTCGATATTGATGCCTTTTTTGGCGGAAACGTCGATGAATTGTACATCGCCGCCCCATTCGTCCGGCACGACTTCATGCGCGGTCAACTCTTGGCGGATGCGCTCAGGGTTGGCGGCTTCTTTATCGATTTTGTTCACGGCAACCACCATCGGTACGCCCGCTGCTTTAGCGTGAGCAATGGCTTCGATGGTTTGCGGCATCACGCCGTCGTCGGCGGCAACCACGAGAATCACGATGTCGGTTGCTTTCGCACCGCGCGCACGCATGGCGGTAAACGCTTCGTGACCCGGGGTATCCAAGAAGGTAATCACACCACGAGGGGTTTCAACATGGTATGCACCAATGTGCTGGGTAATGCCGCCCGCTTCGCCTTGTACCACTTTGGCGCGGCGGATGTAGTCCAGCAGGGAAGTTTTACCGTGGTCGACGTGACCCATGACGGTAACCACCGGCGGACGCGGCAATGCTTCGGCTTCCACAGCTTCCACGCCTTCATCCAAGAACGCTTCGGGATCGTCGGCGGCGGCAGGTTTGCCGATGTGGCCGAGTTCTTCCACCACAATCAGGGCGGTGTCTTGGTCGATGGATTGGTTGATGGTGACCATCATGCCCATTTTCATCAGGGCTTTGACCACTTCGACGCCTTTAACGGCCATTTTGTGCGCCAAATCGGCAACGGTAATGGTTTCGGGAACCAAGACTTCGTGTACGACAGGTTCGGTCGGTGCTTGGAAGGCGTGTTGGTTCGGCTCGAGTTTGAGTTTCTTGCCTTTTTTTACCGCTGCGTACGCGCTCGTCGTCGCCGTTGCGCGCATTGCGGTCGCGTCCGCCTTTACCGCCTTTTGCCTTTGGTGTTGCGGCCTTGGTTGTCATCGTCGCGGTTGTGGCGGTCTTCTTTTTTTCGCACGGGCAGGATTGGCGGCTTTGCCTTCTGCGGGCGCGGCTTTGGCTTTTTTTCGGCAGGCTTGCGCTGCTCGGCAGCTTTGGCTTCGGCTGCGGGCTTGGCTTGCTGATCCGCCTGTTGTTTCATGGCTTCGCGGCGCGCCTGACGCTCTTGTTTTTTTCTTTCAACAAGGCTTCTTGATGGGCGCGTAAAGCGGCGGCGCGGCGTGCTTCTTCGTCGCGTTGCGCTTGCTCTTCCGCGCTGACCACAGGTTGCGGAGCGGCAGGGGCAGCGGGTTTGGCTGCTTTTTTTCGCGTCTTTGCCTTTATTGCCTTTGTCTTGTTTAGGTTTGGCTTTGCCTTCGGCAGGTTTTTTTCAGACGACCTTTGGGCAGGTTTGTCTTCAGCCTGAACTGCTTGTGCAGCAGGTTCTGCCGGTTTGTCGTCGGCTTTTGCTTTCAACTGCTGGCGCTTCGGCAGGTTTTTCAGCCGCTTCGACAGGTTTCGCTTCTTCCGCTTTGACTTTCGGCTCGGCTTTTTGCTGCTTTGGCAGCTTTCAGCTTCGCAGCTTCCGCTTCGGCTTTCGCACGCGCTTCGGCACGGGCGGCGGCCTCAGCTTCGGCTTTCGCCTGTTCTGCGGCTTGGTCTTTCGCTTCAACCTGCTCGGCTTTTTGCGCTTCAGCTACTGCTTTGGCTTTAGCTTCGGCGGCAAGCTCTTCCGGCGAAGGAATCGTTACGGAACGGCCGCGTTTGCGTTCGACTTTGACGCCGCTGACGGTGCTGACTTCCGTTTTTTTGCGGCGGATGCTGATGGTTCCGCCGTCATTGCCGTTTTTCTTTTTTTCAGATAGGCATTCAGCAGTTGTTTGTCATCCAGCGTCAGGGAATCGCTGCCGCTGCTTTTATTGACGCCGGCTTCTTTCAGTTGTTTCAGCAAATCATCGACGGGGCGTTTCAGTTCAGCGGCAAATTGTTCTACGGTTGTGTTACTCATCTGTACCCCCATTAGTTCTCTTCGGTAAACCAGTGTTCGCGGGCGGCAAGAATCACTTTTTTTTAGCCGCTTCTTCATCTACACCGGTTATTTCAATCAGTTCGTCAACGGCAAGTTCCGCCAAATCGTCGCGGGTGGTTACGCCGGCTTCCGCCAGTTTGCGGAGCATATCGGAATCTACGCCGTCCAGATTGCGCATGTCGTCTGAAACTTCTTCCAGCTTCTCTTCGGACGCAATCGCCATGGTCAGAATCGCATCACGCGCGCGGTTACGCAGAGTTTCGACGATTTCTTCGTCAAAGCCTTCGATGGCGAGCAATTCTGCGGCCGGAACATAAGCGACTTCTTCCAACGTAGCGAAACCTTCTTCAACCAAAAATATCGGCGGTTTCGTCGTCGATGTTCAGATGCGCGGTGAAGAGGTCGCGGATGGCAGCGTCTTCGGCAGCGGTGCGTTCGTCCGCTTCTTCAACAGTCATGATGTTCAACTGCCAACCTGTCAAATCAGATGCCAAGCGCACGTTTTGACCGCCACGACCAATAGCAAGAGCAAGCTGGTCTTCGGCAACGATCACGTCAACCGCGTGTTTGTCATCGTCAATCACGATGCGGCTGACTTCGGCAGGAGACAGCGCGTTCATCACGAATTCGGCAGTTTCAGACGACCACAGCACCACATCAATGCGCTCGCCTGCCAACTCGTTGCTGACGGCGTTCACACGGGAGCCGCGCACGCCGATACAGGTGCCTTGCGGATCGATGCGTTGGTCGTTGGCTTTGACCGCCACTTTCGCACGTTGGCCCGGATCGCGCGCCACTTCGCGGATTTCCAACAAGCCGTCTGCAATTTCAGGTACTTCCATTTCGTACAGCTTCGCAAGGAAATCGCCCGAAGTACGGCTAAGGATAACTTGTTTGCGGCCGGTGTTGCCGATTTCGTCCACACGCAAAAAAACAGCGCGCGGATACGGTCGCCGCCACGGAAGTTTTCACGCGGAATCATTTGTTCGCGCGGAATCAGTGCATCCAGCTTGCCCGGAACGACTTCGACGATGATGCCGTGGCGTTCTACGCGTTTTACCGTACCGGAAACGATGTCTTCTTTAACAGCCAAGAATTCGTTCAGATTTTGTCTCGCGCTCCGCATCGCGGATGCGTTGCAGGATGATTTGTTTGGCAGTTTGCGCGGCTTGGCGGCCAAAGCCTTCGTTCGGCAGCGTTTCTTCGTAGTAGTCGCCGATTTGAATGTCGGTACCCGGAATTTCTTCTTGGATTTCTTCGATGGTTTTTTTCCAGGTCGGGATAGGTGTAATCCTCGTCGGCAACAATCAGCCAGCGGCGGTAAGTATGGTATTCGCCGGTATCGCGGTCGATTTCGACGCGCACATCCATGTGCTCGCGGTCGGCTTTTTTCTTGGCTGCGGTAGAAAGGGCAAATTCCAATGCTTGGAACACCACTTCCGCTTCAACGTTTTTCTCGCTTGCCAACGCTTCGGCAAGTTGCAACATTTCGCGACTCATTTTTTTAGAATCTCCAATATCAAGTTTTTAAAAATTTAAATTCGGGGCGCAGGCGGGCTTTATCGATATTATCCAAGCCGATTTGCGCGGTTTTGCCGTCGAAAGAGAGCGTTACGGTATCGTTTTCACAACCCTCGATGCGGCCGATAAAAATTCTTTTTGTCCGTCAACCGGCAGGCGGGTTTTTGATTTTTGCCTGTTGTCCCGCAAAGCGCACGAAATCGGCGGCTTTTTTCAGAGGCCGGTCAAGGCCGGGGCTGGAAATTTCCAGATTTTTATAATCGATGTCTTCCACCATGAACACGCGGCTCAAAATGATTGCTGACGGTCGCGCAGTCTTCGACGGTGATACCGCCTTCCTTATCGATGAACACGCGCAGCGTGCCTTGCGCAGTCAGCTCGAAATCGACCAGTTCATAGCCCAAACCCGGCAGGGTTTTTTTCGAGAATTGTTTGAATATCCATGAATCTCCCGGAGTACATAAACAAAAAAATGGCCCCGTGGCCATTTTTTTCGTCAAAAATTGAAAAAAATTGGCTTATTATAACCGCTTTCCACTCAAAAAGAAAAGCGTTGATTTATCGCGGCTTTTTTTCAGACGACCTCATAGAATGGATACACCTGGCGGCATAAAACCAAGCTTAAAATTGTTGACAAAAACGGTCGTCTGAAAAATTACCATTAAACCTTACCCATTGATAATCAACATTTTATTTCCAACCTTTCTTTTTCAGACGACCCCATTTCCCTTCCATACGGCTTGCACGAAGCACGCCGTCATTCTAAAATCCAAAGCTGTTATCATCGAAACAAAAAGGCATTGCCATGTCCGCCCGCCCCATCTACAACTTTTTCCGCAGGTCCCGCCGTCCTGCCCGAAGCCGTATTGCGTACCGCACAACAAGAAATGCTCGACTACAACGGCACAGGCTTCCCCGTCATGGCGATGAGCCACCGCTCGGAAATGTTCCTCAGCATCCTCCATCACGCCGAACAAGACCTGCGCACGCTGCTGAACATTCCTTCCAACTACAAAATCCTGTTCCTGCAAGGCGGCGCAACCACGCAATTCAACATGGTTGCGATGAATCTGGCGCATGGCTTTCCGTCTGCCGATGCAGTGGTAACCGGCAACTGGAGCCGCATCGCCTACGAACAAATGAGCCGCCTTACCGATACCGAAATCCGACTGGCGGCGCACGGCGGCGAACAATTCGACTATACCGCCCTGCCACCCGTCGAAACTTGGGACATAGACAAAAACTCTGCCTTCGTCCACTTCGCCATCAACGAAACCGTCAACGGCCTGCAATACCAAACCGTTCCCAAACTTTCAGACGACCTGCCGCCGCTCGTTTGCGATATGTCCAGCGAAATCCTCTCGCGCGAATTTGACGTTTCCGACTACGGGCTGATCTACGCGGGCGCACAAAAAAACATCGGCCCCGCCGGCGCAACCGTCGTCATCATCCGCGAAGACCTGCTCGACCGCTGCCCCGACAGCATCCCCGATGTCTTCAACTACCGTTCCCACCTCAACCGCGACGGTATGTACAACACCCCGTCCACCTACGCCATTTATATGTCCGGTTTAGTGTTCCGCTGGCTGCTGACGCAAGGCGGCGTGAAGAAAATCGAAGCCATCAACAACATCAAAGCCCAAACGCTTTACGACGCCATCGACGGCAGCGGCGGCTTCTACATCAACCGAATCCGCCCCGATGCCCGCTCGAAAATGAACGTCGTTTTCCAAACCGCCTCAGCCGAACTCGACCGCCGCTTCGTCCTCGAAGCCGAACTGCAAGGTCTGTGCCTGCTCAAAGGCTACAAAACCGTCGGCGGCATGCGCGCCAGCATCTACAACGCCATGCCGCTCGAAGGCGTACAGGCGTTGGCGGACTTTATGAGCGATTTCCAACGGCGTTACGGCTAAGGGTTTTATTTCTATATATAAAGGTCGTCTGAAAAATTTGCCGCGCTTGTTTTCAGACGACCTCTATATTGGAGGCGGCAGATTAACGGCTTCTATTTATATAGAGTAAATTTATGTAATGATTTTAGTGCCTATTGTATTGTTATGCTTCTTAACCGCGTTTCCAAACATGGTGTTTCAATTCGCTTTGTGCTATAAAATCCGCTGTTTTAACTGATTCGAAAGAAAAAAATGGACGCTTTACACCTTCTCACCACACGTCGTTCATCTAAAAAACTGACTGCTCCCGCGCCGAACGCAGAACAACTGGAAGCGATGCTTCAAGCCGCTACGCAGGTTCCCGATCATGGCAATATGCGTCCGTTCCGCTTCACCGTCATTCAAAGCGCGGAAGGATTGCAACGTTTCCGCGAAATTTTGTGCCGGACCGTTACCGAATTGAATTTTGGCGACGATGCCATGAGAAAGGCCGAGCGGGTGGGCAGTATGGCTCCGATGGTCATCGGCGTAACTTTTGCGCCTAATCGCGAAGTGGCGAAGCCCAAACCCGAATGGGAACAGATGTTGAGCGCGGGCTGTGCCGCCTACGGGTTGCAGCTTGCCGCTTCCGCGCAGGGCTTCGACAACGTGTGGATTACGGGAATGTGGGTCAACAGCCCGCTCTTGCGCGAAGCATTCGGCTGTTTGGACAAAGACAAAAATCATCGGGCTGATGATGATCGGCTCTTCTGTGGAAGAGGGGGCGGTGCGAAAAAAATACCGATTTGGAACAATTCGTAACAACTTGGTAAACGGTTCGCAATGTAAAAAGGTCGTCTGAAAACCACGATTCAGGTTTCAGACGACCTTTGGTTTTGGGCAAAGCCGAATCGGCAGCTGCCTTTTCCAGCTTCGGGCAAAAGGCGTACAATCCGAATTCAAACGAACCGGAACGAATTGAAACGAATCCAGATGAAACCGAAAATACAAAGACACGAACACATCCTCGCCCTGGTGCGCGAGCAGCATTTCATGACGGTCGAGCAGCTTGCGGAAGCCTTGGACGTTACCCCGCAGACCATACGCCGCGACATACAGGAATTGAGTGAAACGCGGCAGTTGAAGCGTTACCACGGCGGAGCGTCGGTCGGCGATATTTCCGGCGGCGTGGCGCAAGGCAAGCGAAAAACACTGCCAAAAATGAAAAAAACGCCATCGCCCGCCTGATTGCCGCCCACATTCCCGACAATTCGTCGCTGTTTATCAGTATAGGCACGACGATGGAAGCCGTTGCCGCCGAGTTGGTCAAGCAGCGCAAAAAAACCTGCGGATTATCACCAACAATATTTACGTCGCCTCCATTACGTCCGCGCGCACCGACTACACCGTCATCATCACTTCCGGCGTCGTTCGCCCCTTGGATGGCGGGATTACGGGTGTGGCGACGGTCGATTTTATCAATCAGTTTAAAGTCGATTATGCCGTTATGAGTACGCACGGCGTGGAAAGCGACGGATCGCTTTTTGACTACGACTATAAAGAAGTCAGCGTCATGCAGGCGATGATGACCAATGCGCGGATCAGGTATTTGGGCGTGGACCACAGCAAATTCAACAGCAATGCCTTGGTCAGGCTGGGCGACATCGGCTCGTTTGACAAAGTATTTACCGACCGCGTACCGGAAGCCGCCATGCAGAAGGTTTTTGGGCGATGCGGGCGTAGAATGGCTGGTTGCCGAACCTGTGCCGCTTTGAGTGCGCCACTATAACGATAGAGTCAAGTCGGGTACAATAAAGCCCTTTTCAGACGACTTTTTATAAATATGTCGTCTGAAACCCAATCCTTCCCAATAAAGAACCATTATGCTCAATAAAGACCAATTCGCGGACAACCATTTTATCCGCACCATCATCGAAGAAGACCTCAAAAGCGGTAAACATACAGCCATCCAAACCCGTTTTCCGCCCGAGCCGAACGGCTACCTGCACATCGGCCACGCCAAATCCATCTGCTTGAATTTCGGTTTGGCTTATATTTATGACGGCTTGTGCAACCTGCGTTTTGACGATACTAACCCTGAAAAAGAAAACGACGAATACGTCAACGCCATCAAAGAAGACGTTGAGTGGTTGGGCTTTCATTGGGCTGGCGAGCCGCGTTTTGCTTCCAACTATTTCGACCAGCTTTATGACTATGCCGTCGGTTTGATCAAAGACGGCAAAGCGTATGTCGATGATTTGACTCCCGAAGAAATGCGTGAATACCGCGGCACGCTGACCGAAGCGGGCAAAAACAGCCCTTACCGCGACCGCAGTATCGAAGAAAACCTCGACCTGTTCACGCGCATGAAAAACGGCGAATTCCCCGACGGCAGCAAAACCCTGCGCCTGAAAATCGACATGACTTCAGGCAACATCAATATGCGCGATCCCGTCATCTACCGCATCCGCCGCGCCCATCACCACAACACCGGCGACAAATGGTGTATCTACCCAATGTACGACTACACGCATTGCATTTCCGATGCCATCGAAGGCATCACGCATTCCTTGTGTACACTCGAATTTGAAGCCCATCGCCCGCTGTACGACTGGGTGTTGGACAACATTCCTGCGCCGCACGCCACCCGTCCGCGCCAATACGAGTTTTCCCGTTTGGAGCTTTTGTATTCCATCACGTCCAAACGCAAGCTGAACCAACTGGTTTCAGACGGCCACGTTGCCGGTTGGGATGATCCGCGTATGCCGACGATTTCCGGTATGCGCCGTCGCGGTTATACGCCCGAAGGCCTGCGCCTGTTTGCCAAACGCGCCGGTATTTCCAAATCTGAAAACATCGTCGACATGAGCGTGTTGGAAGGCGCGATTCGTGAAGAGTTGGAAAACTCCGCTCCGCGCCTAATGGCGGTTTTGAACCCGCTCAAAGTGACCCTGACCAACTTTGAAGCCGGTAAAACCCAAAGCCGCCGTGCCGCGTTCCATCCGAACCATGAAGAAATGGGCGATCGCGAAGTACCTATTTCACAAACCATCTACATCGAAGCCGACGACTTTGCCGAAAATCCGCCCAAAGGCTTCAAACGCCTGATTCCCGGCGGCGAAGTGCGTTTGCGCCACGGCTATGTCATCAAGTGCGATGAAGTAGTAAAAGACGAGGCAGGCAATGTGGTTGAACTCAAATGCAGCATCGACCACGATACCTTGGGCAAAAATCCAGAAGGCCGCAAAGTCAAAGGCGTGATTCACTGGGTGTCTGCCGAACACGCAGCAGAAATCAAAGTCCGCCTGTACGACCGCCTCTTTACCGTCGAGCGTCCCGATGCCGTGCGCGGCGAAGACGGTAACTACCTGCCGTTTACCGATTTTCTCAATCCCGAATCCATTAAGGAAATCACTGCTTACGCCGAACCTGTCGCAAAAGATTTGCCGGCGGAAAGCCGTTGGCAGTTCGAGCGTATCGGCTATTTCGTGACCGACCGCAAAGACCACAGCAAAGACACGCCAGTGTTTAACCGCACGGTGACGTTGAAAGATTCTTGGCAAGCAAAATAATTGTCCAAAGGCAGTCAGTACGCACTGGCTGCCTTTATTGTGTTTAAATTTTTGATTTTATAATAGGAATTTTATGGAAAACCAAATACCCACTTCACAGGAGGTTCGATATCACGAACCCAAACGCCTTCCTGCTTCTGCTGGTATCAATTGGATAATTGGTGCAATTGGTCTTTTTAAACTGAATCCATGGAAATGGGTAGGCGTATTATTGGCTTATATGATCGTAGGCTTTGTGGTTTCTATTATTGACTTGCTAGGAATTAATGCGCTTTCTAGTTTAAAAAGCATTGCATTCGGCTACGTAGGCTCATGCTTATTAGGCGGAGCCATGTATGTTGCTAATAATACTAATAATGGAAAAGCATTTGATGTAAAAGATTTTTTTGTTGTTTTTTTAGATAAAAAAATGAGTTTTTTCATTTTATTGTTACTTCAGGTGCTATTCAGTATAGCTGTTAGCTTACTTATTATTCCGCTATATTTTGCAGGTTATTGGGCAATGATGATTGGTGTTGTATTGATTGTTACTGTCCTTTTGTCTATCTTTTTATTAACCCCTGCTTTGATTGTTTTAGATGGTCTGAAGCCATGGGAGGCTATTAAAGCTAATGTCAAAGCGCTTATGTGCAATATTCCTGCAATGTTAGTCTATGTTGTAGGTGTGGTTCTCTATTCTTTTATGTCAGGCGTATTAGGCATCATGTTAGGCCAGTGGATTATCTTTATCATACTTTTACTATTCCTACCTGTCAGCGTAGTTTTACTGCTGGCTCCTTATATTGCTTACCGCAGTATTTACCCTAATGGTCGTGTTGTGAAATCCTAAGTGGATAAAGGCCGTCTGAAAAATTTGAACTGCACCCCAAAAAGTTGGACATCCCCTCCAACTCACAAGGTGCAGTTTTTTTATGAGCAAATATACATTACACTTCAAATACCAAGCCGTACTCCACTACCTGCATATACGCAGCCAACAGCGTACCGCAGACCACTACGGCATCTCACGAACGCACCTGCGACGTTGGATAACCGCCTATCGGCAAGGCGGCATCGGCGCACTCGAACATCCCCAATCCAAAAACCATGCCCCAACATCGAAAAAAACCCCTTCATCGCCGACAAACCCGACCAAGAAAAAAACACAGGCAGAGCTTATCGAAGAGTTGTGCTATATGCGCGCAGAGGTCGCCTACCTAAAGGAGTTAAAAGCCCTCAGCCAAAAGCAGACCGAAAAGGACAAAGCCAAACCGTCCAAACACTGAGGGCGCAACACCCGCTCAAATACCTGCTGCACATCGCAAACCTGCCCAAAAGCAGCTTTTACTACCACCACCAAGACCGACCCTGACCCCGACGAAGCCGACAAAGCCCTCCTCGTCGAAACCTACCGGCGGCATAAAGGGCGATAAGGACAAAGGCGCATTGCCGCAGCATTGGGTTGGAACCGCAAAAAAGTGGCGCGGTTGATGAAACAGATGGGGCTGAAAGCCAAAATACGGGCGAAAAAAGCCTACCGCCATCCCGCCATGGGCGAGATATCGGAACACCTCCTCAAACGCCGGTTCAAAGCCCGAAAGCCCAACGAAAAAAATGGCTGACCGACGTTACCGAACTCAAAGGGAAGGACGGCAAACTGTACCTCTCGCCAATCTTGGACTTGTTCAACCGCGAGATCGTCGCCTACGCCATGAGCCGCAGAGCCGACAGCGAAATGGTGAAGGAAATGCTCGAAAAAGCCGCACCCCGTCTGACTGCTAAAGGAACGATGCTGCATTCGGACCAAGGTGTGCTGTACCGTACGGCGGGGTATAGGGAATTGCTTGCGGAGCATTCCATGGTTCAAAGCATGTCGCGAAAGGCGAACTGTTGGGACAATGCGCCGATGGAAAGCTTCTTTGCGGTGTTGAAGACGGAGTGTTTCTATAGTGGATTAAAATAAAAATGAGACAAGGCGGCAACGCCCGCCGTGTACAGGTAGTACATAAGGGCGTTGGCAACGCCGTATCATTGCAATTTTAATCCACTATATAACGCAGGTGAATTGACGGTAGATGAATTGATGAAGCAGATAGATGACTATATGGATTACTACAACCGGGAGCGTTGCAGTTTGAAATTGAAAAAGCTGAGTCCTGTCTCATACAGAACCCAGCTTGCACAGAGCGCCTGAATAGGCTTTTTATGAGTGTCCAAGATTTGGGGGCCAGTTCAAAGTTTCAGACGACCTTTTTGTTTAAGCTGTCATCAGCTTAGTTTGCCGTGGCATTGTTTGTATTTCAGGCCGCTGCCGCAAGGACAGGGGTCGTTGCGGTGGACGATACGGCCTTGGGCGGTCAGCGCTTCGGGGCTGAAATCCGTTCCATCGGGGTCGAAAGCTTCGGTAACCAAATCAGTTTGGGATTGGCCGAGCAGTTCTTCCATGTCGGGCGCTTCGGAGTGGATGGTTTGGATGCCGACGGGTGCGGGTTCGGCAATTTCTTCTACGTCGGTGTTGCGCTCGATTTGGACGGAGGCTAAGAGGGAAGCGGTTTGATGCTTGATACCGCGCCACAGGTTTTCAAACATGGCGAAGGCTTCGCGTTTGTATTCCTGTTTCGGATTTTTTTCTGGGCATAGCTGCGCAGGTGGATGCCTTGACGCAGGTAGTCCATGGCGGCAAGATGTTCGCGCCATTGCAGGTCGATGACTTGCAGCATGACGTTGCGTTCGAAATCCGCCATCGGTTTTTTTGCCGACCAGCTCGACTTTTGGCTGCGTATTCTTCTTCCATGCGTTTAATCAGACGCTCTTTGATGTCCTGATTGTCCAATGTGGTGTCTGCTTTGAGCCATGCTTGGATGTCTTCGTGCAGGCGGAATTCGGCGGCAAGCTGGCTTTCGAGTGCGGGGATGTCCCATTGCTCTTCCATGCTGTCGGGCGGTATGTACAAATCGACCAAATCGCTGATGACTTCTTCGCGGATACCTTTAGTCAGGTCGCTGACGTCTTTGCTGTTGAGGATTTCGTTGCGTTGGTGGTAGATGACTTTACGTTGGTCGTTGGCAACGTCGTCGTATTCCAATACTTGTTTGCGCATGTCGAAATTGCGGCCTTCGACTTTGCGTTGCGCGCCTTCGATTTGGCGGGTCAGCATGCCGTGTTCGATGGCGATACCGCGTTCCGGCGCAAGGCGGTTGAGGATGGCGGCGGCACGGTCGAGCGCGAAGAGGCGCAGCAGCGGGTCTTCAAATGAGAGGTAGAAGCGGCTGGAGCCGGGGTCGCCCTGACGGCCTGCGCGTCCGCGCAATTGGTTGTCGATACGGCGGCTTTCATGGCGTTCGGTACCGATGATGTGCAGGCCGCCTGCCGCGACCACTTGGTCGTGTTCTGCCTGCCAGCCGTTTTCAAGGGCGGCGATTTGTGCGGCTTTTTCTTCGTCGCTCAGGTTTTCGTTGGACTGGATGGCTTCGATTTGGTGCTTGAGGTTGCCACCGAGGACGATGTCGGTACCGCGGCCCGCCATGTTGGTGGCGACGGTAATGGCACCGACTTTACCGGCTTGGGCGACAATTAGGGCTTCGCGTTCGTGTTCTTTAGCGTTGAGGACGTTGTGCGGCAGTCCGGCTTTTTGTAGAAGACGGGAAACCAGCTCGGAGTTTTCGATGCTGGTGGTACCGACGAGGACGGGTTGTCCGCGTTTGTGGCATTCTTCGATGTCTTTGACGACGGCTTCGAATTTTTTTCTTCGGCAGAACGGAAAAATCTGGTCGTTGAAGTCTTTACGCTGTACGGGGCGGTTGGTCGGGATGATGACGGTTTCGAGGTTGTAGATACTTTGGAACTCGAAAGCCTCGGTATCGGCGGTACCGGTCATGCCGGAGAGCTTGGTGTACAGGCGGAAATAGTTTTGGAAGGTAATGGAGGCGAGGGTTTGGTTTTCGCGTTTGATTTCCACGCCTTCTTTGGCTTCGACGGCTTGGTGCAGGCCTTCGGACCAGCGGCGGCCGGACATCAGACGGCCTGTAAATTCGTCCACGATGACGATTTCGCCGTCTTGGATGACGTAGTGTTGGTCTTTGTGGAACAGCGTATGCGCGCGCAATGCTGCCATGAGGTGGTGCATCAGGGCGATGTTGGCGGCGGAGTAGAGGGAGTCGTTTTCTTGCAGCAAACCCATTTGAATCAGGATTTGCTCGGCGTGTTCGTGACCCGCTTCGCTCAAGATGACTTGGTGTGCTTTTTCATCAACCCAGTAATCGCCTTCGCCTTCTTCGGTTTCTTGGCGGATGAGGTGCGCGGGAAGGCTGTTCATGATTTGGTACAGCTGGATATTGTCATCCGCCTGCCCGGAGATAATCAGCGGGGTGCGCGCCTCGTCGATCAGAATGGAGTCCACTTCGTCCACTACGGCAAAATTCAATTCGCGCTGAACTTTGTCGTATTGGTCGGTTACCATGTTGTCGCGCAGGTAGTCGAAGCCGAATTCGTTGTTGGTACCGTAGGTAATGTCGGCGCCATAGGCATTTTGACGGTCAAACGGCTGCATATCGGCGATGATGACGCCGACGGTTAAGCCGAGGAAGTTGTAGAGCGGTGCCATGATGCCCGCGTCGCGCGAGGCAAGATAGTCGTTGACGGTAACGACGTGTACGCCTTTGCCGGACAGGGCGTTGAGATAGACGGCAAGCGTAGCGACCAAGGTTTTACCTTCACCGGTACGCATTTCGGCGATTTTGCCGTCGTGCAGCACCATACCGCCGATAAGCTGTACGTCGAAGTGGCGCATACCGAGTACGCGGCGGGACGCTTCGCGGCAGACAGCGAAGGCTTCGACCAAAATGTCGTCCAAAGTCTGACCGTTGGCAAGACGTTGTTTGAATTCGGCTGTTTTAGCCTGTAAATCCGCATCGCTCAAGGCTTTCATTTGTTCTTCGAGTGCGTTGATTTTTGGCAACGGATTTACGGTATTGTTTGAGCAGCCGGTCATTGCGGCTGCCGAAGATTTTCTTAGCAATGTTTGTCAGCATGAAATAGTTCCTGCGCCTGATATAAAATAATGGCGAAACGGGGATTTTAACACAAGCCTAGCGGCAAGGCAGTCATGCCGTTTGAAATAAAGGCAGTTTTACCAGATTTCAATCTTGATAATACAACCGTACACTTTGAAAAGGTCGTCTGAAACATATGAATTTGGAACAATTGGGCAAGCGGGATGCGCGGTTGGCCGGTTTGTTGCAGCAGTCGCAACAATGGCGCAGGCTGGATGCGGCAGTCAAACGCATCCTGCCGGCAAACCTGCACCCGCACTTTCAAACTGCCTGCATCGAAGAGGGCAGGTTGGTGTTGCTGGCGGCAAACGGTATGGCGGCTTCGCGCCTGAAAATGATATTGCCCGCGCTTGTGCCGCAGCTTCAGGAATTGAACGCGGGGATTCGGGATGTGGCGGTCAAAGTCGTGCCGAAGCCGCCGGCACAACCCAAAGTCAACAGCCTGCATTTGAGCGGGGCGGCATTGGAGAGTTTTTGATGCGGCGGCGGCAAAATTGGAAGACAAGCATCCTGAATTGGCTGCCGCGCTGGCGGAGTTGGTGCGCAAACACAGCCGTTGAGTTGGGAATTATTATTTAAATTGTTAATATAGGTTAAATTTCATTCGTTCGAATGAGAGGGTCTAATACTAAAGAAATAATACCTGAATAGTAGTCATTCTTTTTTAGGTAAACTGATGTAAATTTGCTATGGAATCTTGGACTTGTTTGGGTTGTTGTAGCAGAATACGGCTTCATTATTTCTTTGGTTCCGCTTGTAGATAGTAAACTCGAATATGGGTTTATTAATATATTCGCAAGTTTTGTTTTGTAAAATTTAACAGACTCTCATCATTAGGAGATACAAATGAAAGCATATTTAGCCCTGATTTCTGCCGCCGTTATCGGTTTGGCTGCCTGCTCGCAAGAACCTGCAAAACCTGCTGAGAATGCAGCGCCTGCCGCTTCTGAAGCCGCTCCTGCGGAAACTGCTGCACCTGCCGATGCTGCTCCTGCTTCCGAAGCAGCGCCTGCCGATTCTGCCGCAGCACCTGCCGCCGGCAACTGCGCGACTACTGTCGAAGCCAACGACGCTATGCAGTTCAACACTAAAGAAATCCAAGTCAGCAAAGCTTGTAAAGAATTCACCGTTACCCTGAAACACACCGGTACCCAACCTAAAGAAAGCATGGGTCACAACATCGTCATCGGTAAAGCCGAAGACATGGACGGTATTTTCAAAGACGGTGCCGGCGCTGCTGCAACCGACTATGTGAAAGCTGACGATGCACGCGTTGTTGCCCACACCAAACTGGTCGGCGGTGGCGAAGAAGCTTCCCTGACTCTGGATCCTGCCAAACTGGCAGGCGGCGAATACAAATTCGCTTGTACCTTCCCAGGTCACGGTGCTTTGATGAACGGCAAAGTGACTTTGGTTGACTAATCCGTCCAAGCTTCAAAATACAGACAGCCTGCTTTATGCAGGCTGTTTTGTTATAAAATGGTCGTCTGAAAAGTACCCCATTGAGAACACAACCATGAATCCGTTTGAAACCAAAAAGCGTTACCTTTGCCGAACCGATTGAAATGCTGTATGCCCTGCCACGGCAAAGTGCGCCGTTTCTGCGGCCAGGTCGCCATGTTGTCGGACTATATCGCCGAAAAACGGCTGCAATCAGATTGTTTTGCAAACCATCCGCCAAATCGCCCAGTATTTCAACGTTGCCGCACCGCTGCACCATGAAGACGAAGAAGAAAAACTTCTTCCCGCTCCTGCTGCAATACGCGCCGCAAGCCCAAGAAAGCGTGGACGAGCTTTTTGCGCCAGCATGTGAGCCTGCATGGCAACTGGGATGCCGTGGCTGCCGAATTTGCCAAACTCGAAGCAGACAACGCCTATATCCCCGATGCGGAAGCGTTCAAACGCTTTGTGGCGGGTTACGATGTGCATTTGGCGATTGAAGAGCCTTTGTTCGACATGGGCAAAACGTTTATCCCCAAAGAGAAGCTGACCGAAATCGGCGAAATCATGGCGGCGCGCCGACGCAGATAAGGCCGTTTACAGATTGCCGTTTCTTCAAACAAAGGTCGTCTGAAAAACTTGAAAAACAGAGTTTCAGACGACCTCAATATCCCCCGTAACACAACCACGTCGTCTGAAAAGGAAGCAAACCATGCTGACGCCCAAAAGCTGCGATTTGTTCAATATCCCGTTTTTCCAGTTTGCCCAGCTCAAAAAATACCAGCCCGAGAGCATTCCGCAAATCAAAGCCGACTACAAGGAAAAACTGGCAGATATGGCAGCAGTTGATACAGCAGGTCGCCGCAGATTTGGGCGAACCTTTCGCCCCGCCGCATATCGAACGCTGGTGTAACGGCTGGCAGGTGCGCGCCCATTTCTTCGCCTACTTCAAATACGCCCAATACAAAAACTCCGCCGCGATTTTATCGATTTTATTGAACCGCCGCCGCCTGAGCGTCAGCCTAGACTGGCACTGCTACAAAGCCGACGTATCACCGATTGCGCTGCCGGAATACAACCGCTGGCTGGACAATTTCGATACCGAAAAAAATACGCCGCATTCGATATGTGGCACGGCGCGGAAAGCGAATATGACGACTACCGCACCGTCGCACAACAAAGCGAATCCGACCGAAGGTTGCAAAACGACGAAGACTTTTTCTGCATCGGCAAACACATTGAACGCGACGATTTGGGCAAGCAGGATGTAGCGAAATGGATAGCCGAAACGGTGGAAGATTTGCTGCCGCTTTACGAAGCCTGTCATGGCGGATAAAGACGGTTTCTGTCCGAATGTGCCGTAGGTTAAAATAGGAAAACACACATCGCCATCCCCGCGAAGATGGGAGGCCGAAACAGGTACTTCATTTAAATTTGCCCTGTCAAACCTATCCTGCTGTTTCCGTTTTTCAGACGACGGCGGATTCGCATTTGAAGTGCAACTTTCCATAACAGAAAAAGGCCAGTATGCGGTAGCATACGGCCTTTCCTGCAAGAAAGATTGCCATGAGCTACACACAACTGACCCAAGACGAACGATACCATATCCAATACCTGTCCCGCCACTGCACCATCGCCGAAATCGCCAAACAACTTAACCGCCACAAAAGCACCATCAGCCGAGAAATCAAGCGGCACTGCATCCAAGGACAGCAATACAGCGCCGATAAAGCACAGAAGCAAAGCCGGCAGACCAAACAGCACCGGCGAAAACCCTATAAGCTCGATTCGCAGCTGGTTCAACACATCGACACCCTTATCCGCCGCAAACTCAGTCCCGAACAAGTATGTGCCTACCTGCATAAACACCACGGGATCACATTCCATCACAGCACCGTTTACCGCTACCTTCGCCAAGACAAAAAGCAACGGCGGCACTTTGTGGCAACATCTCAGAATATGCAGCAAACGCTACGGCAGCACATGGACCAGAGGCAAAGTGCCCGACCGCGTCGGCATAGAAAACCGACCTGCTATCGTCGACCGGAAAACCCGCATCGGCGATTGGGAGGCCGACACCATCGTCGGCAAAAATCAGAAAAGCGCGTTATTGACCTTGGTCGAACGCACTACCCGCTACACCATCATCTGCAAATTGAAGAACTTAAAAGCCGAAGACACTGCCCGGGCGGCCATTAGGGTATTAAAGGCATATAAAGCCAGAGTCCACACCATCACCATGGATAACGGCAAAGAGTTCTACCAACACACCAAAAATAGCCAAAGCATTGAAGGCGAAAACCTATTTTTTTGCCGCCCTTACCATTCGTGGGAAAAAAGGGCTGAATGAGAACACCAACGGACTCATCCGGCAATATTTCCCCAAACAGACCGATTTCCGAAACATCAGCGATCGGGAGATACGCAGGGTTCAAGATGAGTTGAACCACCGGCCGAGAAAAAACACTTGGCTACGAAACGCCAAGTGTTTTATTCTTGAATCTGTTCCAACCACTGGTACCCTGGTGTTGCACTTGAAATCCGAATCCAAGGACCTTTAAGCACTTGGCGGTCGTCTGAAAACTTGTTATATCGAACAACAATCTTAAATCATGAACGAAAAAAACTCCCTCCCGACGCGCTCATCGAAGCCGCGCTTTTTGACCCAAACCGAACCCCTAAACGAAAAAAATCCATGCGCGAATTGTGTGCCGCCGCTGTCGCAGGACAAATTAATTGATGTATTGGCGCAGTTGAAAACGCGTTGGCAGGGTAGGGCGTTGCAACTGATGCATACGCACGAGGGCTGGCGGTTTCAGATTGCGCAGGCGGCTTTCGAGCGGCTGGGCAGCCTTCAGGAACAGCGTGCACCGCGTTATTCCCGCGCTGTGATGGAAACGCTAGCGATTATTGCCTACCAGCAGCCGGTTACGCGAGGCGACATCGAGGGCATACGCGGCGTGGCGGTGTCGCAGAACGTGATGCAGACCTTGCAGGACAGGGGCTGGATTGAAGTGATCGGGCATCGTGATTCGATCGGGCGGCCTGCATTGTGGGCGACGACGGAAACATTTTTGAGCGATTTGCAGTTGGACAGCTTGGAAGAGCTGCCGCCACTGACGGAATTAGGCGAATTGGTGTTGCCCGATTTGGTGGAAACGCCGCCGACGGGCGATGAGGAAGAGCCTTCGGAGGAAGCTCAAAAATGAAGGCAGGTTGATTAACTGAAGGGGTCAAAGGTCGTCTGAAAAGTTTTCAGACGACCTTTCGTGTCTTGGGAGTTGCTTTGCCATTTTGCAAGTCGGGCATGAATGCCGACCTGAGGTATTGATTTTTTTATAGTGGATTAACTTTAAACCACTACGGCGTTACCTCGTTTTTCCGTACTATTTGTACTGTCTGCGGCTTCGTTGCCTTGTCCTGATTTAAATTTAATCCACTATAATATAGTGGATTAACTTTAAACCGGTACAGCGTTGCCTCGCCTTGCCGTACTATCTGTACCGTCTGCGGCTTCGTCGCCTTGTCCTGATTTAAATTTAATCCACTATACAACATCCGTCATTGTCATCAGCCGTCATTCCCGCGCAGGCGGGAGTCCATTTTTGAAATTCAGAAACTGTTCTTCAAATCAAGGTTTCTTACGTTTTACAATGGATTCCCGTCTGCGGGGGAATGACGGAATTGGACGACATACTGCATTCAAAGTTAAGTATGTTTGCGATAGCCACAAAATGTAGCGTAGGTTTTCCCGCTAAAAAAACTTGATTGTCCGATTCCAAATTTGCTTGGCTGATTTTTGCAGGCAAAGTTCAAGCTACGGCTTGGCTGAATTGAGAAGGTCGTCTGAAAAACCCGAATCCGGTTTTTTTCAGACGACTTTCGTGTGTTTACGCCTTGTTTGAACATTTATTCCTTGCGTTGCAAAAACGGCGGCGAAGAATCCGTCGGTTTGGTGTTTTTGCCGAATCGAGGCGCAGGTACTTGCCGGTGTTCAAATCGATTTTCAAACCGGCGAGCAGCTCGGCGCAGTCGAGGAGTTCGTATTCCGGGTGTTCTTCCAAAAAGCGTTCGACCTGCATTTCGTTTTCTTCGGGCAACACGCTGCAAGTGGCGTAAACCAGCCTGCCTTGCGGTTTGACCAGTTTGGCGGCGGCATCGAGGATGCTGTGTTGCTGTTCCAAAAAGTTTGGCGACGGTTTCGGGCGATTGGCGGTATTTGAGGTCGGGGTTGCGGCGCAGCGTGCCTAAGCCGGAGCAGGGGGCATCGACCAAAACGCGGTCGGCTTTGCCGGTGAGGCGGGCGATGCGGCTGTCGTGTTCGCTGCTGATGCGTTCGGGGTGGATGTTGGTCAGTCCGGCGCGGGTCATGCGGGGCTTGAGGTTGGCAAGGCGTTTTTCGGCGATGTCGAAGGCGTAGATTCTGCCTTTGTTTGCCATTTGCGCGCCGACGGCGAGGGTTTTGCCGCCTGCGCCGGCGCAGAAATCGACGATGATTTCGCCGCGTTTGGCACCGACGAGCAGGGCGAGGAGCTGGCTGCCTTCGTCTTGGACTTCCAGCGTGCCGTCTAAAAACAATTCGTGTTTGTTGAGGGCGATTTTGTTTTTCAGACGGATGCCCCAAGGGGAATAGGGCGTGGCTTCTGCATCGGGGCTTTCGGCTTGAAGCAGGGGCAGCACTTTGTCGCGTCTGCCTTTGAGCGTGTTGACGCGGATGTCGAGCGGCGCGGCTTGGTTGATGCTGCGGCCGAAGGCGAGGATTTCTCCGTCGCTAAAATGTTTTTGCAGTTGCTCCACCAGCCATTGCGGCAATTCGGCGGCGGTGTGGAGGTCGTCTGAAAAATTCGGTTTTTGCGCGCTTTGAGGCCGCTGAGAAACTCGGTTTCTTCTTCGTCAAGCAGGTCTTTGATTTGGCTGATGTTTGTGCTTCTGCCGAGGACGAGTGCGGCAAGCGCGGCTTTGCGCGGCTGGGCATGCGGACGGCGCAGGACGGCACTGATTTTTTGATAATGGCGCAGGGCGGCGAAGGCGGTTTCGGCAATTTCGTGGCGGTCTTGCCTGCCGAGTTTTTTTGTGTTCTCGGAAGTAGCCGGACAAAACGGCATCGGCAGGCTGTTTGAAGGTCAGCATGTCAGCCAGCACTTTGGCGGTATGGTCGAGTTGGATCGGGGTCATGGTGGGTTCGCAATCGGGGGAAAAGGCTTGGATTATACTGTAAAGGTCGTCTGAAAACGTTGAATCGGGTTTCAGACGACCTGCTCGACCACACAATCCGCGCCATCAGTAAATCGTGCATATTCAGCGCGCCGGTCAGCACACCGTCGGCGTCAGTTACCAAAAGCCCGTTCACATGGTTTGCCTGCATGACTTTGAGGGCTTCGGTGGCGAGGCGTTCGGCGGGGATGGTTTTTGGTGAGGGGTGCATGATTTCATCGACGGTCAGCCCGTCAAAACGGTCGCGCTGTTGGAACAGGCGGCGCAAATCGCCGTCGGTGAACACGCCTTTCAGACGACCTTCATTGTCTGTTACCGCCAGCATGCCCAAGCCTTTTTCGCTCATGCTGACGATGGCTTCTTTTAATGGCGTACCGAGTCGGACGGCAGGCAGGGCGTCGTCTTGGTGCATGATGTCCGCAACGCGTAGAAGCAGGCGTTTGCCGAGGCTGCCGGCGGGGTGGCTCAAGGCGAAATCGTCGGGCGTGAACGCGCGTGCGCGCAAAAGGACAACTGCCAATGCGTCACCCAAAGCCATGACGGCGGTGGTGCTGGTGGTCGGGGCAAGTCCCAGCGGGCAGGCTTCTTTGGAAACTGACGCTGTGATGTGGATGTCGGCATGGCTCGCCATGGTCGAATCAGGGGCGGGCGGTAATGCAGATGAGGGTAATGTTTTTGCGTTTGAGCGCGGGGATGATGGCGGCGATTTCGTCGCTTTCGCCGGAATTGGAAATCGCGACGACGACGTCGTTGTCCACAATCATGCCCAAGTCGCCGTGTGCCGCTTCCGCAGGGTGGACGAAAAAAACGCAGGTGTGCCGGTTGAAGCCATGGTCGCCGCTATTTTGCGCCCGATATGTCCCGACTTGCCCATGCCTGTGATGACGACCCTGCCTTTTGCAGTGCAGCAGCGCGTCTGCCGCAAGGACGAAGTTTTCGTCCAATTCCGCCGCAATTTCACGCAAGCCTTCCGCTTCGGTGTGCAACACTTCGCGCGCCCAATCGAGATATTGACCGTTTCCTGCCATAATTTCATGCCTTTTTTTGTGTTCGTTTTATATCGTTTTGGACATCATTAAATGCCCTAATAAACTATCCAAATTTGCCGAATAGGGGTAGCATTACCGCCTGCTTCGCAAATAACCTATATTTAAAGGAATCAGAGATGACTATTTTATCGGACGTTAAAGCATTAGGACAACAAATCTGGCTGGACAACCTTTCCCGCTCGCTCGTACAAAGCGGCGAATTGGCGAAAAATGCTGAAACAAGGCGTGTGCGGCGTCACTTCCAATCCCGCCATCTTCCAAAAAAGCCTTCGCCGGCGACGCGCTTTACGCCGACGAGGTCGCCGCCCTCAAACAACAAGACCTCAGCCCCAAACAACGCTACGAAACCATGGCGATTGCCGACGTACAGGCAGCCTGCGACGTTTGCCTTGCCGAACACGAATCCACCGGCGGCAAAACCGGTTTCGTCAGTCTAGAAGTTTCCCCCGAGCTTGCCAAAGACGCACAAGGCACGGTAGAAGAAGCCCGCCGCCTCCATGCCGCCATCGCGCGTAAAAAAACGCCATGATTAAAGTCCCCGCCACCGACGCAGGCATCGAAGCACTCGAAATCCTCATCGCCGACGGCATCAGCGTGAACCTGACCCTGCTGTTCTCACGCGCCCAAACCCTCAAAGCCTACGCAGCCTACGCGCGCGGCATCGCCAAACGCTTGGCAGCCGGACAAAGCGTTGCCCATATCCAAGCCGTCGCCAGCTTCTTCATCTCCCGCGTGGACGGCGCGCTGGACGCCACGCTGCCCGACCACCTCAAAGGCAAAATCGCCATCGCCCTTGCCAAAAGCCGCCTACCAAGACTGGGCGCAATACTTCGGCAGCCCCTGAATTTGCCGCGCTGGAAGCCAAAGGCGCAAACCGCGTGCAACTCTTATGGGCATCCACAGGCGTCAAAAACCCCGCCTATCCCGACACGCTCTACGTTGACAGCCTGATCGGCGCACACACCGTCAACACCGTCCCCGACGCCACCCTCAAAGCCTTCATCGACCACGGCACAGCCAAAGCCACGCTGACCGAAGGCGTAGAAGAAGCACAAGCGCAGCTTGCCGAAACCGCCGCGCTCGGCATAGACGTAGAAACCCTCGCCAACCGCTTGCAGGAAGACGGTTTGAAACAGTTTGAAGAAGCCTTCGACAAACTACTCGCCCCGCTGGCTTGATGGTCAAACCGCAGGTAAGGCTTGCGGTTCGTCGATATAAAAGGTCGTCTGAAAACCTGAATTTTGGTTTTCAGACGACCTTTTTCATTTTTATAGTGGATTAACTTTAAACCAGTACGGCGTTGCCTCGCCTTGCCGTACTATCTGTACTGTCTGCGGCTTCGTCGCCTTGTCCTGATTTAAATTTAATCCACTATATGAATTATTTCAAAGCCGTTTTCCAGTCCAAACCGCCAAGGGAGGGGACTTGGGTGATACTGTGGTCGGCAAGGTTGATGGCGGTCAGTCTCGCCGCCCCAAAGCGCACCGGTGTCGAGGGAGAGGATGTTGTCGGTGTTCATAAAGCCCAGCGAAGACCAGTGTCCGAAGACGATGGTGTGGCTGAGGTTTTGCCTGTCGGGGGCTTTGAACCAAGGGCGCAGATTCGGGGGCATTTTTTTGAGGGTGGATTTGTAGTCGTAATCGAGTTCGTTTTTCAGTGTCAGCGCGCGCATTCGGGTGAAGACGTTGAGAATCATGCGCAGGCGGTCGTAGCCGGTCAGGGTCGTTGCGCCATTCGGCGGGTTTGTTGCCGTACATTTTGGAGAAAAACTTTTTGTATTTTTTGCCGCGCAGTTCGGCTTCGGTTTCGCTGGCGAGCAGTTCGGCGCGGGCGATGGTCCATTGGGGCAGGATGCCGGCGTGAACCATAACATGGCGCACGCCTTTGATCAGCAGGGGCTGGAAGCGCAGCCATTCGAGCATTTTTTTGCTGTCGGGATGTTGGAGGATGGGGGTGATGGTGTCGCTGCGCTTGATCGTGCCTTCGCCGTAGCCGACGGCAAGCAGGTGCAGGTCGTGGTTGCCGAGAACCATGCGGACGCTGCTTTCGTGTTCCATGCAGAATTGGAGGACTTCGAGGGATTTGGGGCCGCGGTTGACGATGTCGCCGACGAGCCAGAGGGTGTCTGTGCCGTGGTTGAAGTTGATTTTGTCGAGCAAAAGGGTGAGTTCGTCGAAGCAGCCTTGAATATCGCCGATTGCGTAGTGTGCCATTGTTGTTATTGTCCGATAGTGTGGGGTGTTTCAGACGACCTTTGGCTTGTGGGAGGTCGTCTGAAAACGGGTTGCGTGTCTTATGCGTTCAGTACCAGCACGGCTTCGGCTTCGACCTGCACGCCTTTGGGCAGAGAGGCGACACCGACAGCGGCGCGGGCGGGGAAGGGTTCTTGGATGAATTCTGCCATGACTTCGTTGAAGACGGCGAAGTTGGCGAGGTCGGTCAGGTAGGCGTTGAGTTTGACAATGTCGCCCAGCGTGCCGCCTGCGGCTTCGGCGACGGCTTGCAGGTTTTTAAAGACCTGACGGGCTTCGGCGCGGAAGTCGCCGTTGCCGACAACAGTCATGGTGGCGGGATCGAGGGGGATTTGACCGCTCATGTAAACGGTGTCGCCCGCGCGCACGGCTTGGCTGTATGCGCCGATGGCGGCGGGGGCTTTGTCAGTGTGGATGATGGTTTTGGACATGATTTTCTCCTGTTGTCGGGGTCGTCTGAAAGATGGAAGCTTTGATGAAAAACGGTGTCGATTATCGTATAAAACCGAGTGATTGTGTAGCAACTGTATTTTTCACCCCGTCGGGCAAAAAAATACAAAAAAACTCAAATCAAGACGTTTGGATACCGTTTTCGGCAAAGTAATCACGCATCCGGGCATTCAATATCGTCAACAGTTTGCGCATACATGCCGTAACGGCAACCTTATACGGCTTACCCTTGGACAGCAGACGCTGGTAGAAATCCTGAATAAGCGGTTCAAAACGTGTCGCTACCACGGTAGCCATATACAGCGCCTTACGCACCGCAGACCTTCCGCCAAAGCAGCGGCTTTTTGAATTTGGTTTCCCGCTCTCCCTCGGGTGCGGGGCAATGCCGACCAAACTCGCTATCCGTTTGTGCGACAGCCGCCCCAATTCGGGCAGCATCGCCATCAGCGTAGCCGTCGTTATCGAACCAATGCCTTTGATTTGTTCCGCCACTTTGGCTTTGCCGTCAAAAATGCGTGTGGGTGTGGTCGTCGATTTGTTTGTCCAATTCGTCAATCAGCCGGTCAAAATGGGCAATCAGTTGTTTGACGCTTTCGACTTGTGTTTCGTGAACCTGATGCAGACGGTTTTTTTCTCGGCAGTCCGCATATCCACCAGTTGGTTGCGGCGGTTAACCAATGCTTCCAACACTTCCTCCGCTTCGGTGGGCGGGTGGTAGAGCATGGTTTGCCAACCTTCTTTCTGCGTCATCATCTGTGCGAAGAAGGCGAGCATTTGGGCATCTTTGGCATCGGTTTTGGTCAGCGACTGCGATTGGGCAAACTGATGCGTCTGACGCGGGTTGGCGATGATCACGGCCATACCTGCGCGGTGGATGGCTTTGGCGGCGGGGATTTTCGAGACCGCCGGTGCTTTCCATCACAACGAGGGCGACGTTGTGCTTTTTTTAAGGTATTCGATAGTATGGGCGATACCTTTTCGGGTTGTTGGTTTCGGTTTTGGTTTTAGACAAAGACGAAACGGCGATGACGAAGTTTCGTTTGGCGATGTCGATGCCTGCGTAATTGTGTTGGGTACTCATCATAAACCTGCCTTGCATTCGGTTGTGTTGTCTGGCAACTGTCCGGTTGTGTCGATGGGTTGCCCGACCGCTCCCCTAAGCTACTCAACGGTTGTTTGCCTTGGGTGTGTACGGATGGCGGCCGGGCGGTTTGTTGCTATGATACGGGAGTTCCGATATACAAGGGCGACGTTGTGCTTTTTAAGGTATTCGATAGTATGGGCGATACCTTTTCGGGTTGTTGGTTTCGGTTTTGGTTTTTAGACAAAGACGAAACGGCGATGACGAAGTTTCGTTTGGCGATGTCGATGCCTGCGTAATTGTGTTGGGTACTCATCATAAACCTGCCTTGCATTCGGTTGTGTTGTCTGGCAACTGTCCGGTTGTGTCGATGGGTTGCCCGACCGCTCCCTAAGCTACTCAACGGTTGTTTGCCTTGGGTGTGTACGGATGGCGGCCGGGCGGTTTATTGCTATGATACGGGAGTTCCGATATACAAGGGTATGGATATTTTCAGACGACCTTAATGAAGCGGCAGTCTGCGGATGTTACGGTTTGGTGTATCAAGGTCGTCTGAAAAAAATCCAATCTTACAAAAAAAGCATTGCAACAAATCGTTTAAAAACAACCGTCCCCGTTCGGTCGGGCGGAACACGGTCGGGTCGGTTTCCAGCAAACCTCTTTGTCTTGCCGTTTCGATTTGCGCCATGATTTTTGGCGGCGGGTACGCCTGTGCGTTCCTGCAACATCGCGGCGGGTACGCCGTCGGTCAGGCGCAGGGCGTTCATCATGAATTCGAACGGCAAATCTTCGGCGGCAACGGTTTTGCGTTCGACGGCAACACTTGGCTGACTTTGCATTAAGGCGAGGTAGTCGTTGGGATGGCGGCGGCGGACGGTGCGCTCGATGCGGTCGGGGTAGGAGATTTTTCCGTGCGCGCCCGCGCCTATGCCTAAATAATCGCCGAACTGCCAGTAGTTCAAATTGTGGCGGCACTGCATGGCGGGTTTCGCAAAAGCCGATGTTTCGTAGTGGATAAAACCCGCGCCTTCCAGCGCGCCGTGTACCGCGTCTTCGATGTCGAGGGCGGCTTCGTCTTGCGGCAAACCTTTCGGCGGCGTATGACCGAACGGCGTGTTTGGCTCCATCGTCAGATGATACGCGCTGATGTGGGTTGCGCCCGTGGCGATGGCGGTTTGCACGTCGTCCAATGCCGTCTGAACAGTCTGGTTCGGCAGGGCGTACATCAAGTCGATATTGACTTTATCAAATAATTTCAAGGCGGTAGCTATGGCGGTTAAGGCTTCTTTGCCGTTGTGGACGCGCCCCAGCCGCGTAAGCATATCGTCGTTGAAACTCTGCACGCCAATAGACAGCCGCGTGATGCCTGCGTCTTTAAATCCTTGAAACTTCTTGATTTCAAACGTACCGGGATTGGCTTCCAAAGTAATTTCCGCTTCCGGCTGCAAGCGCAACAGCGAACGCACGCCGCTCAACAAACGGTCAATCGATTCCGCCTGAAACAGGCTGGGCGTACCGCCGCCGAAAAATATCGTTTCCACCGGCCTGCCCCAAATATTGGGCAATTCAAGCTGCAAGTCGGTCAGCAGCGCGTCGATATAGGCGGCTTCGGGCAATCCGTTTTTCAGGCTGTGGGAATTGAAGTCGCAATACGGGCATTTTTTTGATGCACCACGGGATGTGGATATAGAGCGACAGGGGCGGCAGGGCGGTAAGTTGTCCGGCTTGGGGGAATGTGATTTGGGTCATGGGTTGTTTTGGGTTTTGAGGTCGTCTGAAAACATGGAATACATTTTCAGACGGCCTGTTACGGGTTTATAAATGCTTGCGGATCTGGCGGCTGATAAACGGTGCGCCGAAAATCAGGAGGATGCCGATCAAGGTTTGGACGGTGGCTGCAAGCGTGGTGGCTTTGTCTTGGTTCGTCATCGTGGTCCAGATGCCGTCCGCCGAGGCGGTGATACCGTTTTGGGCGATTTGGTAAAAACTATACAGGTAAGTCAGGTCGGCCAGTGCGAGGGATAGGGAGTAAAAGCCGATTAAAATCAGACCTGTGGTTAACCAAGGGGCAGGGTTTTTTTGGGCAATTCTTGCGGCTTTTGATGGATTTCGGGCAGGAGGAAATTGGCGGTCGTGGCGGAAAAAAACCATAAAAACAACCACACTATGCTGTAAAAACCGAATACGCCCAGTATTTCTGAGACGGGAAACCTGATGTCGTTGTCGGACGCGAAATCCATCAGGGGAATGGCGGTTGACATGGTTTTGACTATCCAAATGATGACGGTCAGGCGGATGGCAACAATCAGGATTTGTTTAGGGGACATGGGTTTCCTTTCATAATGTAGTGGTTAGGCCGTCTGAAAAAAACGTTTTGGGGTTTTCAGACGGCCTATATACTTTATAAGGCTTCAATTTTTTTCTCAACAATTCCCGCAACGCCTGCCCTCTATGGCTTTCGGCATTTTTTTGATTTCGGGGTCAAGCTCGGCGGCGGTGCAGTTGTGTTCGGGCAGGTAGAAATGAGGGTCGTAGCCGAAGCCGTGGGTTCCTGCGGCTTCTGCCTGCCATTGTCCGTGCCAAATGCCTTCGGCGATGATGGGTTGCGGGTCGTTTTCGTGGCGGACGAGAACGAGGACGCAGACGTAGTGGCAGCTTTTGTCGGCTTGGTCGGAGAGGTCGTCTGAAAGGCGTTTGTTGTTGGCGGCATCGGATTTGGGATTGGCTCCGGCATAGCGGGCGGAGAGGATGCCGGGTGCGCCGTTTAATGCGGCGGCGCAGATGCCGGAGTCGTCGGCGAGCGCGGGCAGTCCGCTGTGTTTGGCGGCGTGGCGGGCTTTGGCGAGCGCGTTTTTCGATGAAGGTGTGGTACGGCTCGGGGCATTCTGGCGTGTCGAACTGCGATTGCGGCAGGACTTCGATGTTCAAATCGGCGAAAAAGGCGTGAAAAATTCTTTGAGTTTGCCTACGTTGCCGCTGGCGAGGACGATTTTTTTCGAACATGGTTTTTTTCCTTAACGGGATTCGGTTTGTTGCGAGCGCATGATTTGTGCGCGGGCTTTGTGGCGGATGTAGAGGGCGAGGCTGCCGATTTGGGCGAAGACGGCGCCGAATGCGAACAGGAAGGCGGCGACAGCGAATTGTTTGCTTTGGATGGAAAGCAGGTAGCCGCCGAGCATGATGAGTGCGATGAAAAATCAGGGTGAAAAGGGCGGTCAGCAGCAGGTAGGTTTTTTTGTCGGTTCATGATTGAAAGGGTGAAAGTGAATGAGGCGGATTATAGCGCAGGCTGTTGTTTGAAATTTGAAAAAAGTATTGTGTGGATTTTGTTGTGATACACATTTTGTCAGGCAAACTGTGTGAACAGCCTGTGTATAAATCGGTTTGACGATTGATATACAAACAAAAAAATCATGTTGCTTAAAAAAATGATGCACATCCGGCAAGGTCGTCTGCAACGGAAGTCTCTTTTTCAGACGACCTCTAACATTTCCCTGTATAATCACGCTTTTTGTTCAAACGTTTGCACTTTCTAATATGATTTATCCGTGGCATCAAAACCAGTGGCGGCAGCTTGCCGACCATTGGGAAAAACCGTCCGAACGCTTGGCTGTTTACCGGTAAGGAAAATACCGGCAAAACAGCGTTTGCGCGGTTTGTGGCACAGGCTTTGCTGTGCGAATCGCCTCGGGAAGATCATCAGCCTTGCAGCGTATGCGCTTCGTGTCATTTGTTTTTGCAAAACAGCCATCCCGATTTTTACGAACTCACTCCTGAAATCCCCGAAGACGGTGCGGTCGGGCGAAAATTGTTGCAGATCAAAATCGATGCCGTGCGCGATATTGTGGAAAAATATTTATCTGACGGCTGTGCGCGGAGGATTGCGGGTGGTATTGGTGCATCCCGCTGAAAGTATGAACGTACAGGCGGCAAACGGCTTGCTCAAAGCTTTGGAAGAGCCGCCGCAACATGTTGTTTTTTTGATGGTTACGCATGCACGCGACAAGCTTCTTCCGACCATTAAAAAGCCGTTGCCGCCAGATGGTTTTGCCCGCACCTTCGCGCGACGAAGCTTTGGCGTATCTTCAGGGAGAGGGTGTGGACGATGCGGAATCGTTGCTGGCTTTTCACAGCGGTGCGCCTTTGTTTGCGCATACGCCCGAAATGGATGACTTACGCGAAGAGCTGCTCACTTTACTTGCCGCGCCGCGTCTGTTGACGATACTCGACTACGCCGCTGCGTTTGACAAACACAAACAGCCGTTGGCAGTCTTCATCGATTGGATGCAGAAATGGCTGTTGGATGTCGGCTTGGCGCAACAACAAATGCCGCCGCTTTATTATCCCGATTACGCGCAGGCATTGTCGCAGACGGCTTCAAAAACCGATCCGCGCCGCCTGTTTGCGCTGACAGGTCGTCTGAACGCACTCAGCCCTTACGGATACCACACCTTGAGTGTTAAAATGCAGCTTGAGTATCTGCTGACTGAATATCTCGAATTTTGGCAAAACAAATAATTAGATAAGGTAAAACAAAATGGTAAACAACAATAAAGACATTCCGGCGAAAAATGATGGCGTTGCAGCTTAAAGACCCGACCCTGCTCTACAACTGCTATATGCCGTTTCTCGAACACGGTGGACTTTTTCGTTCCGACCGAAGACATATTTTTCATTAGGCGAAGACATCCTGCTCGCCGTTGAAATCGCCGATTACCCCAAACGCTTCCTGCCTACCAAAGTCGTCTGGATCAATCCCGCCCGTACTTCCGCACACCGTCCTAAAGGCGTCGGGCTGGCATTTTCCGAACACGAAAGCTGCCTTCAGGCGAAAACCCTGATTGAAGGCGAGCTGGGACCGAAACTGCGCAGCGACCGTGTTACCTTTACGCTTTAAAATCATGCATTTAATTGATTCACACTGCCACCTCAATTTCGAAGGCTTAAGCAACCGCCTGCCTGAAGTGCTTGCCAATATGGAAGAACAAAGCGTCAAGCAGGCGCTTGCCATCAGCGTAAGCAAACAGAGTTTTGCCGAAGTCTTCGACATTGCCCAAGCCAATGAACAGATTTACTGCACCATAGGCGTCCACCCCGACAGCCAAGAAGCCGAAGAATTTACCGTCGCTGAAATGGTCGAAGCGGCAAAACACCCGAAAGTCGTCGGCGTAGGCGAAACGGGCTTGGATTATTACTGGTGCAAAGGCGATTTGGCATGGCAGCACCGCCGCTTCGCCGAACACATCCAAGCCGCCAACGAAAGCGGTTTGCCCGTGATTGTCCACACCCGCGATGCCGCCGCTGATACTTTGGCGATTCTGAAAGAAGGTCAAACCAATTCCGGCGTTATCCACTGCTTCACCGAAGATACCGCTTTTGCCAAAGCCGCTTTGGATTTGGGGCTGTACATTTCCTTCTCCGGTATTGTTACCTTCAAAAATGCCCCGCAAATTCAAGAAGCTGCCAAATACGTCCCTGCGGACAGAATGCTGGTCGAAACCGACTCCCCCTTCCTCGCCCCTGTTCCCAAACGCGGTAAGCCTAACGAACCTTCCTATGTCCGTTATACCGCCGAGTTTGTGGCGAAACTGCGCGGCGAACCCGTAGAAACGCTTGCCGCTTACACTAGCGACAATTTCTATCGTTTGTTCAATAAAGTACCCGACATCCGTGTTTGATTCGAATGGAAAAAGGTCGTCTGAAAATGCTTCAGACGACCTTTTTTGATGTTTGAAACCGTCAAACGGCTTGCTTATTTGTCGTGGCGCACCATCTTCGGCGCGTAGCGTCCGGCGCGTTCTTTGAGGCGTTTGACCAGGCCTTCGGTGGTGTTCGGTACACCGTCGACACAGAAGGCCTGGTAGAGGACGGCACGCATTGCATCGTTTTTGTTGAAGGTTGAGCCTATGGGTTTCCATTCGGCTTTGCGCGGCTCGATCCAGCGGCGGTTGACGGTGTCGCCGTAGCCGAACACTTTATAAGACGAGCGTTTGTCTTTGCCATATGTGAAGGAAGAGTGGGCGCAGAAGAGGCCTTCGACGGTCAGGTTGTCATGGCCTTTGTCGGAACGGACGTTGAGGATGTAGCGGATGCTGCCGTCCGGAGAGGGCATGATTTGCAGGCTGCTGAGGAGGATTTTTGGGCTGCTTGCCGTAGTCTTCGCTGACGTAGAGGTCGAACCAGTCGCCGGATTGGGTGTCGGGCAGTGGCGGGAGCGCGGTTTTTTTGTTCGGCGAACTCGCGGGCTGCGGCTTCTTCGGGGCTTTCTTTGTAGCGTGTGTTGAAGGGGGTATCTTTTTCGCTGAATCCGGCGGCGTTGACTGCCGTGGCGGCGAGGCAGAGGGTCAGGAGGGCGAGACGGCGCATGGTGTGCTCCAAAGTGAAAAACGGCTTTATTTTTATGGGTTTGGCGGGGTGGGGTGCAAGTAAGTACGGTATAATTCATGTTAATCCTGTTAACGGAACATCGGAAACTATGAACGCACACACCTTAGACCTGAAGGGGCTCAGATGCCCTTTGCCGATTTTGAAAACCAAAAAAAGCCTTGGCGCAAATGCAGGCGGGCGAAGTCCTGACCGTGTTGGCGACCGACGGCGGCGCGCCCGGCGATTTTGAGGCTTTCTGCCGCCAGACCGGGCATGTCTTGCTCGAATCGCGCGAAGAAGACGGCGTGTTCACGCTGGTTGTGAAACATAAATAAAGGTCGTCTGAAAATGGCGAAACGTCCGATTTCAAGGCTTTTGACGCTTGCCGCTTTCTCCGTTTTATTGGCGGCGTGCGGCAGGGAGGAAGTGCCGCCCGAGCAGATGGCGGATCGTGCGAACGCGGCAGCGGAATTGTTCCGTCAAGGCTGCGTCGCTTTTGACGGGGCTGCCGATAAAGTGCGCGCGTTTGCCGATAATGAAAAAGCTGACGGCTTTGAGCGCGGAAGAAATCGGCAGGCTGCCCGCAGGTTTCATCGAGCCGGATGCGCTTGCCGTTTGGAAGAAAAACGCAGGATGGCGCGGATTATTATTTGAGTCTGACCGGCGACAGTTGCAGCGTGAAGACGGCGCGTGCGGACGAAACCTTGATACGCAAGCAGTTTATGGTATTGGTCGAAAAACCCGCCGAAGGGTTTGAACAACGAATTGCGTACCGACCAAGCCTCCGAATCGCCGATTCCGATCCGTCAGTTGTCCCTATGCGTGGCGAGCTTCGGGTAGCCCGGAAGAAACCCTGCTGACCGTCAAAACCACCCCGTCCGACCAGCTGCCCGTGCAGGCGGTGTTTTACCTGACGCATCAGTCCTACAACGGCAAGCCTGTCCTTGTGCAATAGTCTTTTCAGACGACCTTAGGGACTGTCGGCATTCAATAGTTTCCGTGTCTTTTTTTATCCTCAAAGCGGCATCTTCCACGTTGGAAATCCTCACAAGGTGTCCAACCTTGTTGCGGTTTCCGCCTTGAATCTTCCGCTTTGTGAACAAAAATCCACTGGGAAAATTAAATGTCGACAGCCCCTAGGAAACATCACGGGGTCGTCTGAAACCCAAAAATCTAAAAAGGAACACCCATGCAAACCCTGACCATCATCCGCCCCGACGATATGCACCTGCACCTGCGCGACGGCGACGCGCTCAAAGCCGTTGCCCCCTATACCGCCCGCCAGATGGGTCGCGCCGTCATCATGCCCAACCTCAAGCCGCCCGTCGTCAGCGTAGCCGACGCGCTTGCCTACAAAGCGCGCATCATGGCGGCGTTGCCCGAAGGCAGCGCGTTTGAGCCGTTGATGACGCTTTACCTGACCGACCAAGCTACGCCTGAGCTGGTGCGCGAAGCCAAAGCCGCCGGCATCGTCGCCTTCAAACTCTACCCGCAGGCGCGACCACCAATTCCGATTCCGGTGTAACCGACCTGTTCAAACTCATCCCCGTTTTGGAAGAAATGGCAAAAACAGGGCATCCTGTTCCTCGTTCACGGCGAAGTAACCGACTCCGAAATCGACATTTTCGACCGCGAAGCCGCCTTTATCGAGCGCGTGATGAAACCCGTTTTGGCGCAAGTACCGAATCTCAAAGTCGTGTTCGAACACATCACCACCGCCGAAGCCGCCCGCCTGGTTTTGGAAGCAGGCGACAACGTTGCCGCCTCAGTTACCCCGCAACACCTCCTGCTCAACCGCAACGACCTCTTGGTCGGCGGCGTGCGCCCCATCATTTCTGCCTGCCCGTACTCAAACGCGAAACCCACCGTCAGGCATTGGTCGCCGCCGTTACCGGCGAGAAGGCGCACAAATTCTTCCTCGGCACCGACTCCGCGCCGCACGCCAAATCCGCCAAAGAAAACGCCTGCAGGCTGCGCCGGCATGTTCAGCGCCATGACCGCCATCGAGCTTTACGCCGAAGTGTTTGAAAAAAAGCAGGCGCGTTGGACAAACTCGAAGCCTTCGCCTCGAAAAAAACGGCGCAAGGTTCTACGGCATTCCCGAAAAACGCCGACACGATCACCCTCGTCAAACAAAAGCCAAACCGTCCCCGCAAGCGTCCCTTACGGCGACGGCGAACTTGTCCCGATGCGCGCGGGCGGCGAGATAGGCTGGACGGTGGAATATTGAGCCGCACACCATGACCGCATGAAAAATGCCTGCCCGAAAAAAAGGGGCAGGCATTTTGGTTTGATGGTGAATTCAAATGGGAAATATTCAATCATCGTCATTCCCGCGCAGGCGGGAATCTAGAAGTTTGGATTTACAGTAATCTTTAAATATTTCTGAAATATGGAGATCTGGATTCCCGCCTGCGCGGGAATGACGGCGGTCGGTTTGGTCTTTATATGCAAAAGGACGCAAAAAGGTCGTCTGAAAACGAATATAGCGTGGTTCGCTAAATCGTTTTCAGACGACCTTAAATCAACGGACTGTTCAACCCATCTATTCTTCTTTTTGGAAGACATGGTTGCGGTGATACTCGAAATATTTTTCGCTTTTCAGTCGAATTTTCAATTTCATATCGGGAGAAATTCCAAGCCGCTTTTGATTTTCCGGATTGATTGTCGGGTGGATTTTTATCGTCCCGTCGGTATCAAACGTAATCAGCCCTTTATCAAATAATGCGTCAATATTGGGTGCGAGCATCAGACCATTGAAGGGATCTAAACGTTCGTTATTATTGCACACACTCCAAGGTTTGATATGGCTGGCAATGAGTAAAGGCTGTATATCTAGACCTGTCAGTGGGCAGCTCGGATACTGTTCGAGTACGTTTTGCCGGAAACTGCCTTGCCCTAGACGGGCTTTTATCAAAGTTTCGATTTCGGTTCGCTTTTCTGGGTCAGTCTTGGATGCTAAACATTTTTCGAGTTCGTCTATATCAGATTTTAAGGATAGGGCAGAAGCGGTCTGAAAATTTGGTATTTCTGCGCACCATGCCACTAGTAATCCTTTTTTTCTTACAGGTTCCGCATAGAGTTAGTCCTTTTTGATATTTGAACCAGCTCCATTGTTCAAGTTCTTCGATTGAGTTTGAGCAAACTTTGAAATAGTCTGAAGCTTTTTGTTGTCCAATTTTTTTGTCTTTTTCAATTGGAAAGCTACTACAACTAGCTTTGTGTAATTTAGGGTATATAGGGGAGACTTTACCTTTTTTGTTTATGTTTAGTACAAAACCATTTTGGTTGTTCTTAAGCCATTCAATAAAAGCAGCATCATTTGGCATATCTTCAAAAAAATTACTATGTCAGACATAAGATTCTCCAAATCTTTTCTATAGATTCAATTAAGTTTGTTTTGTATATATAGGTTCGGGACAAAAAAATCTGAGTCGTCATTCCCGCGCAGGCGGGAATCCAGAAGTTTGGATTTACAGTAATCTTTAAGTATTTCTGAAATACAGAGGTCTGGATTCCCGCCTGCGCGGGAATGACGGCGGTCGGCTCGTTCTTATACGCAAAAGAACATATAAAGGTCGTCTGAAAACGAATATAGCAGAATCCGCTAAATCGTTTTCAGACGACCTTTCTTTAAAAGCCGAATCAAATCAGCCTGCGGGTTAACCCAAAGCCTTCCTTGCTCCGGCGAAGAGGCGGTACCAGCCGGACAGTTCCGTCCAGTCTTCCGGTTTCCAGCTCATTTGTGCGGCGCGGTACACGCGTTCGGGGTGGGGCATCATGATGGTAACGCGGCCGTCGGCGTTGGTAACGCCGGCGATGCCTTGCGGCGAGCCGTTGGGGTTGAGCGGGTAGGTTTGGGTAACTTGGTTTTGTCCGTCGACGTATTGCAGCGCGATGCCCAGGCCGTCTGAAATTTTGCCGCCGTGAAGCGCGAAGTCGGCGCGGCCTTCGCCGTGGCTGACGACGACGGGCAGGCTGGAGCCCTGCATTTCGTTCAGGATCAGGGAAGCTGATTGGGGGACGTGAACCATGCTCAGGCGCGCTTCGAACTGTTCGCTCAGGTTGCGTTTGAACTTCGGCCAGCCTGCCGTGCCGGGGATGATTTCGGCGAGGTTGCTGACCATTTGGCAGCCGTTGCACACGCCCAATGTCAGCGTGTTCGGGTCGGCGAAGAAGGCGGCGAACTGGTCGCGCAAGGCGGGGTGGAACAGGATGGATTTCGCCCAGCCTTCGCCCGCGCCGAGTACGTCGCCGTAGCTGAAGCCGCCGCACGCCGCCAGCATTTTGAAGTCGGCAAGGTGGACGCGGCCTGCCATCAGGTCGGACATATGCACGTCGTAGGCATCGAATCCGGCACGAGTAAACGCGGCGGCCATTTCGATTTGCCCGTTCACGCCCTGTTCGCGCAGGATGGCGATTTTGGGTTTTGCGCCGCTGTTGATGAACGGCGCGGCGATGTCTTCGTTTACGTCAAATTTCACGTCGGCAAACAATGCGCTGCGTTCGTTGTCGCCAATCAGGGCGAACTCGCTGTCGGCGCAGGCGGGGTTGTCGCGCAGGCGTTGGATGGCGTGGCTGGTTTCCTGCCATGCGCGTTGCAGGTCGGTAAGGGATTGATTGAAAATTTCTTCTCCTGCATTGATGACCATATGGCCGCTGTCGGCAAACTCTCCCAAATGGTGCAGCGTGAGATTCAGTTTCTCGCACAAATTAGAAATATATTCGTGGTCGGCAGCGTGAACAGCAATAACGGCTCCTAATTCTTCGTTAAACAGGGTAGTTAGGACAAATTTTTTTGCCATTCTTGAGGCGAGTAATACTCGTTTTTTTAACGTTAATATTTTTTTATCTACCATTGTCAGCAGATCGAGATTCATGCCACGGCGAGAAGCAAATGCCATTTCTGCCAGAGTCACAAACAAACCGCCGTCGCTGCGGTCGTGGTAGGCCAGCAACTTATCTTCTTGAACGAGTTGCTGAATTAACTGATAAAAACGCTTTCAGACGGCCTGCATCAATATCAGGTGCTTCGCCGCCGCTTCGGTTATACACTTGAGCCAGTGCAGACCCACCCATACGGCACTTGTTGTTGCCTAAGTCAATCATCAGCAGAATAGCGAACGAATTGGCATTGTCTTTTAATACGGGCGTAACGGTTTTGCGCACGTCTTGAACTGGCGCGAACGCGGAAATAATCAGGCTCAACGGCGAGACGACAGATTTTTTCTCTTCGCCGTCTTGCCAAACGGTTTTCATCGACAGGCTGTCTTTGCCCACGGGGATGCTCAAATCCAATGCCTGACAGGCTTTAGAGACGGCTTCGACGGTGCGGTAGAGTTTTTCGTCTTCGCCTTCGTTGCCGCACGCCGCCATCCAGTTGGCGGAGAGCTTGATATTGCCGATGTCGCCGATGTTGACTGCCGCGATGTTGGTGATGGCTTCGCCGACGCACATTCTGCCCGAGGCGGGTGCGTCAAACAGGGCGACGGTCGGTTTTTTTCGCCCATAGACATTGCTTCGCCGCGATAGGTGTTGAAGCCCATCATGGTAACGGCGCAGTCGGCTACGGGGGTTTGGTATTTGCCGACCATTTGGTCGCGGTGGGTCATGCCGCCGACGCTGCGGTCGCCGATGGTAATCAGGAAGTTTTTAGCGGCTACGGTAGGCAGGGCGCAAAACGCGGTAGGCGGCTTCGGTGATGTCGATATTGCCCGCGTTAAACGGTTTTTCAGACGACCTCACGGTTTTGTCGCTGCGCGTGGTTTTGGGCGGTTTGCCGAGCAAGACGTTCAGCGGCAAATCGACGGGGTTGTTGGAAAACAAATCGTCGCGTACTTTCAAATGGCCGTCATCAGTCGCTGTGCCGACCACGGCAAACGGGCAGCGTTCGCGTTCGCAGATGGCGCGGAAGGTGTCCAAATCTTTTTCCAAAATCGACAACACATAACGCTCTTGCGATTCGTTGCACCAGATTTGCAGCGGGTTGAGGCCGTGTTCTTCCAGCGGCACTTCGCGCAGCTTGAATACCGCGCCGCGTCCGGCATCGTTGACCAGTTCGGGGAAGGCGTTGGACAGGCCGCCCGCGCCGACGTCGTGGATGGAGATAATCGGGTTTTGGTCGCCGAGCTGCCAGCAGCGGTCGATCACTTCCTGTGCGCGGCGTTCGATTTCGGGGTTGCCGCGTTGCACGGAGTTGAAGTCTAAAGACGCGTCGTTCGTGCCGGTGTTCATTGAAGAAGCCGCGCCGCCGCCCAAGCCGATAAGCATACCCGGGCCGCCCAGTTGAATCAGCAACGCGCCTTCGGGGATTTCGTCTTTATGCGTCTGCTGCGCCTGAATGCTGCCCAAGCCGCCGGCGATCATAATCGGTTTGTGGTAGCCGCGAACCTGACCGTCGAACTTCTCTTCAAAAAGTGCGGAAGTAGCCCAAGAGGTTCGGGCGGCCGAATTCGTTGTTGAACGCCGCGCCGCCGATGGGGCCTTCGATCATGATGTCCAACGGCGAGGAAATGTGTTCCGGCTTGCCGTAGTCTTGTTCCCACGGCTGTTTGAGGTCGGGAATGTTGAGGTTGGACACGGTAAAGCCGGTCAAGCCCGCTTTCGGACGCGAACCTTTGCCTGTCGCACCTTCGTCGCGGATTTCGCCGCCCGCACCCGTTGCCGCGCCCGCAAACGGCGCAATGGCGGTCGGGTGGTTGTGCGTTTCCACTTTCATGATGATATGCGTGTCTTCCTCGTGGAAACGGTAGCCTTGGTTTTCCGCCGCATTCGGATAGAAACGCTCGATTTTCGCGCCTTCGATCACGGACGAGTTGTCTTTATAGGCAACGACGGTGCCTTCTGGATGCGCGTTGTGTGTATCGCGAATCATGCCGAAAAAGGGATTTCGGCTGTTTTTTTCGCCGTTGAGGATGAAATCGGCGTTGAAAAATTTTTGTGGCGGCAGTGTTCGCTGTTTGCCTGCGCGAACATCATCAGCTCCACATCGGACGGATTGCGCTGCAAAGCCTGATAGTTTTTCAACCAGATAATCGATTTCGTCGGCGGAGAGTGCCAAACCCATTTCGGTATTGGCTTTGACCAAAGCCTCTTTACCGCCGCCCAAAACATCGACGGTGGAGAAAGTTTCGGATTCGAGATGGTGGAATAATTTGGAGGCCGTCTGAAAATCGGGCAGCACGGATTCTGTCATGCGGTCGTGCAGCAAAGCCGCCCATTGCTGTTTCTGTTCATCATTCAGACGACCTTCCAGCCACACCGCCATGCCGCGTTCGATGCGCTCTATGCCTTCCAAACCGCAGTTTTCCGCGATATTGGTCGCCTTGGAAGCCCACGGCGAAATCGTACCCAAACGGGGCGTTACCAAAAAAATAAATGCAAGCCCTCGCGCGCTTCGGGCGTTTCTTTAACACTTTGCGCCGCCAACAAGGCTTGCAGTTTTTTTCGACAGTCGCGGCATCCAGTGCTTTCTCGCTGCCGACAAAAATACCAAAAATTCGCTTTTTCAGTTTCACTTCGGGCAGACCGAGTGCGGCCGCTTTTTTTGCAAGAGTTTTTTTCAACACGGAAATCGGAAAGGGCGGTAACGCCGCGCAAGGGCAAAAACAACAGACATGATTCAGCTCTCAAATGCGGTTGGGAAAGGCTGTATTATACGCCGAATGGGTCTGGGTTGCTTGGTAATTTGGGTGAAAAATGTTGACAATTTTTTTCAGACGACCTGCGGCCGGGGGAATGTGCGTGTCGTCTGAAAAATATTAAGGAATAAGGGCTTTATCTGTTTTTTTCTGATTTTCGTCGAAAGTCGGGTATGTGGAAAAATTGCAGGAAGTAGAAGGAAGCAACTGTTTCCTTATGTCTTTATGTCAAATACCGTCATTCCCGCGCAGGAGGGAATTTAGAAGTTTTGATTTACAGTAGTCTTTAAATATTCCTGAGCAGAGGTTTGAATTTCCGTCTGCGTGGAAAATGACGGTTTCCGGTAAGTTTCCGCATCGCCGAGTTTCCGTACCGCTTATCGTTTCCCTGCTGCTTCTGTTATATTTGCCATTTATTCTTATTCCAATCGGAGTGTGCCATGAAAAAAATCGAAGCCATCATCAAACCCTTCAAACTCGACGACGTGCGAGAAGCCCTTACCGAAATCGGCATCACCGGCATGACCGTCAGCGAAGTTAAAAGGATTTGGCCGTCAGAAAGGGCATACGGAAATCTACCGCGGCGCGGAATATGCCGTCGATTTTTCTGCCCAAAGTTAAAGTTGAATTGATTATTGCCGATGAAGATGTCGAAAGAGTGATTGACGTTATCATCGAAAACGCCCGTTCCGGCAAAATCGGCGACGGCAAAATCTTCGTGCTGCCTGTGGAAGAAGCCATCCGCATCCGTACGGGCGAACGCTCCGAAGCGGCGATTTGACGGTTTTTAGACGACATTGGGGTGTTTAAGGTCGTCTGAAAGACTTTCTGGCTGTCCATCAATCGTTGTTTCCAATATAATTCCGTTTTCAAATCCCATACGGAACAGGCCGTCTGTTTTCAGACGACCTGTTTCTTTATTTTCGCTTTTTTAAATTTCTACAAACACTTATGCTGCTCGACCTCAACCGCTTTTCCTTTTCCGTCTTCCTGAAAGAAGTCCGCCTGCTGACCGCCCTTGCCCTGCCCATGCTGTTGGCGCAGGTCGCGCAAGTGGGCATCGGTTTCGTCGATACCGTGATGGCGGGCGGTGCGGGTAAGGAGGACTTGGCGGCGGTGGCGTTGGGCAGCAGCGCGTTTGCCACGGTTTATATTACGTTTATGGGCATTATGGCGGCGTTGAACCCGATGATTGCCCAGCTTTACGGCGCGGGTAAAACCGGTGAAGTGGGCGAAACGGGGCGGCAGGGGATTTGGTTCGGGCTGTTTTTGGGGATTTTTCGGCATGGTATTGATGTGGGCGGCGATTACGCCGTTCCGCAACTGGCTGACCTTGAGCGATTATGTCGAAGGCACGATGGCGCAGTATATGTTGTTCACCAGCCTGGCGATGCCGGCGGCAATGGTACACCGCGCCCTGCACGCCTACGCTTCCAGCCTGAACCGCCCGCGCCTGATTATGTTGGTCAGCTTCGCGGCGTTTGTGTTGAACGTGCCGCTGAACTATATTTTCGTTTACGGCAAATTCGGTATGCCCGCTTTGGGCGGCGCGGGCTGCGGACTGGCGACGATGGCGGTGTTTTTGGTTCAGCGCGCTGGCATTGTGGATTTATATCGCTAAGGAAAAAAATTCTTCCGCCCGTTCGGACTGACGGCGAAATTCGGCAAGCCGGATTTTGCGGTGTTCAAACAGATTTGGAAAAATCGGCGCGCCCATCGGGCTGTCTTATTTTTTTGGAAGCCAGCGCGTTTTCATTTATCGTGTTTTTTTGATTGCGCCTTTCGGCGAGGATTATGTAGCGGCGCAGCAGGTCGGCATCAGTTTGTCGGGGATTCTCTATATGATTCCGCAAAGCGTCGGCTCGGCGGGGACGGTGCGCATCGGTTTTTTTCTCTGGGGCGGTGCGAATTTTCGCGGGCGCGTTATATTTCGGGTGTATCGCTGGTGTCGGGCTGGGCGCTCGCCGTGATTACCGTGCTTTCCTTGGTATTATTCCGTTCCCCGCTGGCAAGCATGTACAACAAGGATCCGGCGGTTTTAAGCATCGCCGCCACCGTCCTACTGTTCGCCGGTTTGTTCCAACCGGCAGACTTCACCCAATGTATCGCGTCCTACGCCCTGCGCGGTTATAAAGTCACAAAGGTGCCGATGTTCATCCACGCCGCCGCCTTCTGGGGCTGCGGCCTGCTGCCGGGCTACCTGCTCGCCTACCGTTTCGATATGGGCATTTACGGCTTCTGGACGGCATTGATTGCCTCGCTCACCATCGCAGCCGTCGCCTTGGTGTGGTGCTTGGAATTGTGCAGCAGGGAGATGGCCAGATCGCATAAGGTCGTCTGAAAACTCCGCCGATTAAAATATCGAAACAATGGGCTGAAGCCCGCCACTGACAATACCTATTTTAAAGTTTAAACCCATGCAACCCATCCAATACCAAACCGACCTCACCCCCTACAACACTTTCGGTCTTCGCGCCCAAGCCCAAGCCTTTATCGCGCTCGAACACGCTGACGAGTTGCGCGACATCGTCCGATTGCCCGAGTTCGACCGCGATACCGTTTTATGGCTGGGCGGCGGCAGCAACATCCTTTTGATGCAGGATTACGCCGGACTGGTCGTCCATATGGAAAACAAAGGCATACGCGAGATTGCGCGTTCAGACGGCCTCGTTTACATCGAAGCGCAGGCGGGCGAAATCTGGCACGACTTTGTCCTGCACACTGTCGCGCTGGGCTTGAACGGCCTGGAAAACCTGAGCCTGATTCCGGGCACGGTCGGCGCGTCGCCCGTGCAGAACATCGGTGCATACGGTGTGGAAGCTAAAGACGTGATTCACAGCGTGCGCTGCTTCGATTTGGATACGGAAACCTTTGTCGAGCTTGCCAATGCCGATTGCCGCTTCGCCTACCGCGAAAGCCTGTTCAAGCAGGAAGGCAAAGGGCGGTATGTGATTGTTTCGGTCGTATTCGCCCTGAAAGAGCGTTTCGAGCCGAATTTGGGTTACGGCGATTTGGCGGCCGCCGTTGCCGAACTGAGCGCGAGCAGGGTGCCGACGGCGAAAGACGTTTCTGATGCAGTGTGTGTAATCCGCAACAGTAAACTTCCTAATCCTAACGTACTTGGTAATGTCGGTAGTTTCTTTAAAAAAACCCCGTCGTCAGCGCGGAAAAAAGCCGCTTCCCTGTTGCAGCAGCATCCGGATATGCCGCGCTATCCGCAGCCCGACGGCTCGGTCAAACTCGCCGCCGGCTGGCTGATCGACCAATGTCGTCTGAAAGGCTTCCAAATTGGCGGCGCGGCGGTACACGACAGGCAGGCTTTGGTTTTGGTGAACAAAAACAATGCCTCTTCAGACGACGTTCGGAAATTGGCGCAACATGTCTGCGATACAGTATTTACTCGATTTCAGGTAGAATTACACGCCGAACCCAATTGGCTGCCCGCTTCGTTCAGCCTGTAAATCCAAGGAGTATGCCCGTGACCCGCATTGCAAAAACCAATACTTACACCCGCATCATCGACGCCAGCCTGACGCTCTTCAACGAGGAAGGCGAGCGCAACATCAGTACCAACCATATCGCGGCGCATTTGGGCATCAGTCCGGGCAATCTTTATTACCACTTCCGCAACAAAGACGAAATCATCGTCCAACTGTTCAAACGTTACAGCGAAGCCCTGCTGGTATACCTGAATGAAGCCGTGTTGCCGTCCGATGTGGAAGACTCTATCAACTATATGGCGGGCATTTACGACGTTATGTGGGAATACCGCTTCCTCTTCAGCGACGTGAACACCCTGCTTGCGCGCAGTGCCGAACTTTTGGGCGAGCACAACACCTTCACCCAAGCCAAAGTCTCTCCGCTCTTGGTCAACCTGCTCACCCAGCTCAACGGTCTGAACATCATCCAAGCCGACCAAACCGCCATGAACGACCTCGCCGTCAATATGTGGATGGTCACAAAATACTGGTTCGACTTCGACAGCTCCCTGCGCGGGCGCACCAAGCTGACCGAAGACTCCAAAGCACGCGGCATCCGCCGTACCTTAAGCCTCCTGCGTCCCTACCTCTTGCCGGAACACCGCGAGGAATACGACCGAAGAATTACAGCGGCAGCCGATATTTTGACATCATAATCATTGGGGCAAGGTTAAAGGTCGTCTGAAAAAGATGATGCGGCAAATCTCTGCCTGAGTATCCATGCCTAGTTGCCAATATCTAAAAAAACATCTCAATTCGATTACAAACAGGAAAACTGATGAAAACCTTGAAATTTACCAAAATGCACGGTTTGGGCAATGATTTTATGGTGGTAAACGGTATCGGGCAGGATTTTGATCCGCTGACTGCGCCGCTTGCCGAATGGTCCGACCGTTTTAGAGGGGTGGGCTTCGATCAGTTGCTGTTGGTGGAAAAGCCTTCTTCCGATGCGGTGGATTTCCGTTATCGTATATTCAATGCGGACGGCAGCGAGGTGGAGCAGTGTGGCAACGGCGCGCGCTGTTTTGCCCGATTTGTGGCGGATAAAGGTTTGACCGATAAAAAGGAAATTTTTGGTGGAAACGGCTAAGGGCGTGATTATTCCCAAGCTGTTGGATAATGGTTTGGTGACCGTGAATATGGGCAAACCGCGCTTTACGTCGTCTGAAATTCCGTTTGTACCGGTTCCTGACGAAGCAGATGATGCTTTGACGCATATGGTGATGGTCGGTTTGGAAACGGTGCAGGTCAGTTGTGTGAATATGGGCAATCCTCATGCTGTGATTGTGGTGGAGGATGTTCAGACTGCGCCCGTGGCTCATTGGGGCGAAGCCATTGAGTCGCACGAACAGTTTCCGGAACGTGTCAACGTCGGCTTTATGCAGATTGTCGATAGGGAATCTATCCGCCTGCGCGTATTTGAGCGCGGTGTGGGTGAAACGCAGGCTTGCGGTACGGGGGCTTGTGCGGCTGTGGTTGCGGGCGTCCGGTTGGGGCTGTTGGCGGAAGGCGTGCCTGTGAAGGTTTCGCTGCCGGGCGGGGATTTGTTTATTACTTGGTCGCATGGTGAGGACGTTTTGATGACCGGGCCTGTTCAAACGGTTTTTGAAGGCGAGTTGCAGTATTCATGATTTGGACGAATTTGGATTTTCTCGCTGTTGTTGCTTATGGGCTGGTGTTTTTTTTGGATTGATTTTCCGCGCTGAAATGTTCCAGTGGTTTTGGGCTTCGGTTGTTTTTGTGGCTGGGCGTGTCGACTTTGGGATCGCAGCTTTTGCCGGGAATGTGGGGGATTACCCATGTCGGTCCGTTGTTTGTCCCGCATTTTTATCTGACTTTTGCCAGTGTTTTTTTCTTTGCTTTTCATTGGAAAAAGCAGGTGGATACTGGTTTTTGGCAGGCGGATTTGCAGCATCCGTTTTTTTGAGCGTGTTTGCCGTCAGCAATGTATTGATGACTTTGGCTTTTGTGTCGATTGCCGCGATATTGTATTTTTCTGATGCCGGGCCGTTCTTTGGCTTTTTACGTTTCCGGCTTTGTTGAAACTGTACGCGCTCAAGCCTGTTTATTGGTTTGTTTTGCAGTTTGTCATGATGGCGGTTTTTTTATCTGCACCGCAGAAGTATTGCCAAGCAGTCGCCGGCGGTGTTCAGTAAAGCGCAACTCAGACTGGGCTGGCTGATGGCTTTGGTCATGCAGACTTTAGTCACGGGGGCGATAGTCGGAGAAATCGGACTTCATTAGGACGCATCAAGCCAAACAACCAAAAAGTTATAAATAAAGAAACATTCGATATTGGTTTTTCAGACGACCTGTCTTTAATATACAGGTCATATCGCATCAAAAATCTGGAGTAGAAAATGAAGATTGCAAACAGCATTACCGAGCTGATCGGCAACACCCCGTTGGTCAAATTAAACCGTCTGACTGAAGGTTTGAAAGCCGAAGTCGCCGTCAAACTGGAATTTTTTTCAATCCCGGCAGCAGCGTGAAAGACCGCATTGCCGAAGCAATGGTTGAAGCCGCCGAAAAAGCGGGCAAAATCGGTAAGGATACCGTAATTGTGGAAGCGACCAGCGGCAATACGGGTATCGGTTTGGCAATGGTGTGCGCGGCGCGCGGCTACAAGCTGGCAATCACGATGCCTGAAAGCATGAGTAAAGAACGCAAAATGCTGCTGCGTGCGTTCGGTGCGGAATTGATTTTGACTCCTGCGTCCGAAGGTATGGCAGGGGCGATTGCAAAAGCACAAGCCTTGGTGGACGAGCATCCCGATACTTATTTCATGCCGCGCCAATTCGATAACGAGGCGAACCCGCAAATCCACCGCGAAACGACCGCCGAAGAAATTTGGCGCGATACTGACGGTAAAGTTGATATTTTTGTGGCGGGTGTCGGTACGGGCGGTACGGTTACCGGCGTGGGTGAAGTGTTGAAAAAATACAAACCCGAAGTCAAAGTCGTTGCCGTCGAGCCTGAAGCTTCTCCGGTGTTGAGCGGTGGCGAAAAAGGTCCGCACCCGATTCAAGGTATTGGCGCCGGCTTTATCCCTACCGTGTTGAATACCAAGGTATATGACAGCGTTTCCCAAGTTCCGAACGAAGCGGCGTTTGAAACCGCCCGCGCGATGGCGGAAAAAGAAGGTATTTTGGTCGGTATTTCTTCCGGTGCGGCAGTATGGAGCGCGCTGCAGCTTGCCAAACAGCCTGAAAACGAAGGCAAACTGATTGTCGTGCTGCTGCCTTCTTATGGCGAACGCTATCTTTCTACGCCTCTGTTTGCCGATTTGGCATAATAGGGTTGGGAGAAAATAAGTGATGAAAAAGACCGCTTCGGCGGTCTTTTTTGCGGTCTTGCGGCATGGTGTGGCGCAAAAATGGATTTATAGTGGATTAAATTTAAATCAGGACAAGGCGACGAAGCTGCAGACAGTACAGATAGTACGGCAAGGCGAGGCAACGCCGTACTGGTTTAAAAGTTAATTCACTATAAACCACCATATCGTGTAAAGATTGGAATGTAAGGCGAAAGTTGTTGTAATTCAGTCAACAGAAAAAGTCAGATTGATATAGAATTTGGTTATCTGGATAATCCTGATTATAATGGTAGACATGAAAAAACATATCCCCATCTTATTTGCGTTGGCGGCACTTGCCGGTTGTGAGACCATTTATGTCCCAAGCTTGCAAGAAGTGCCTGTCCGTCCGACTAATGTTAAGCCTAATGTTAAAACGACTAAGGGTGAAAAATCTGCGGCGTTCAGTTTGGCTTCTTCGCACTGGAGTGATGTTTCAAAAATCCGCGATGAGGCGACGCGCTTGAGCTATCAGGTCAGCCAAGGAAAAATGACCAAGGTTCAAGCTGCCCAATATCTAAATAAGTTCCGTATCCAGCTTGTCGGCCGTAATGTCGTAGATGACAGCGTATATGAGGTTTATCTGCGTTCTGCCGTTGACAGCCAACGAGGCGAAATCAATACCGAACAATCCAAACTGTATATCCAAAACGCCCTGCGCGGATGGCAGCAACGCTGGAAAAATATGGGTAACAAACCTTCTAACCCGGCATTTACCAACTTCCTGATGGAAGTCATGAATATGACTCCGTTGAAATAAGTTCCTCATTTTCAAACAAAAGGTCGTCTGAAAATTTTCAGACGACCTTTTGTTTTGGATGCTGATATTTATGATGTTTTACGCAGCAGCTTCTCGGTTGCCAGTCTTGCCCGCTCTTTGATGTCTTCCGTCAGATAAGTTTTCATCTGGCTGTACACCAAAGTAATAACGGCAATGTCGTCGCTGAATCCCAAAGGACCCAGCAAATCGGGAATGCTGTCGATAGGGCTGAGGAAGTAAACCAATGCGCCGACAATAATCATCTTGGCGCGTCTGGGGGTGTGAGGGGAGTCCCAAAGATAATACAGCGCATACAACTGGCGTACGATGGGTTCGCCCAACCGGCCTGCAAAACGGGCGAGCTTATTGAGAAAAACCCGTTTTATCCAAATTGCGCCTTCTGAATTTGGGGATAAAGTTTTCCGGATCGGAAGAATGGGTGTATTGTTTTTCTTCGGAATGTTTCATAATAAGCCTCACAGTAATTGAGTGGGAAGGGTTTGCCGTAATGCGGGCAAAGTATAAAACGGAGTAAGGCAAAGAAATGTCAGTATAGTGCAGTTTTGTGATAGGCGCTGAAGAGGTCGTCTGAAACATACCGATTGCAGGCGTTGAATGTAATGTTTTTGCGGTTCGATTTATATTCGAATTTTGTGGTTATTGGATTATAAAAAAATAATATTTATTTCTATTTATATATTATAAAAAAACAAAGATATTAAGATGGTATTGCAGGGCATGAAAGCCATATGGAGGTTGTCGAACGGCAGTTGAAGCGGTATTGGTTCAATTATTAATGGATAGTGTTTTTGTTATTGGTACAGTTTATGATGTTTTTTTGGTAAAATTTATTAGATTGTTTATAAATTAGACTGTTCAAAAATCGGATAAAACAGGTAAATTATAGTTTATGTAACTCGATGTAATTTGAGTTATTGGTTTTGAGCTGATAAAAAAATACAGAGGAACTGGCTATGTCCGTCAAACCGCGTCCTGTCTTTTTGGAGATTCCCAATATACGGTTGCCCATACCGGGAATTGTCTCCATCTTGCACCGCATCAGCGGGGTAGGGTTATTTATAATGCTTCCCGTTTTGCTGTATCTCCTGTCCGGTACGTTGAGCCGCGAGTCGGCGTTTGAAACTTACCGTGCCATCGTTTCCAATCCTTTGGTCAAGTTGATTTTAATCGGCGTGTTATGGGCTTATCTGCACCATTTTTTCGCCGGTATCCGTTTTTTATTTTTAGATGCACACAAAGGCCTTGAGCTGAATACTGCGCGCAATACCGCCAAATCGGTGTTTATTGCTGCGCTGGTGCTGACCGTCGTTTTGGGAGCGTTGTTATGGTAGAGCGTAAATTGACCGGTGCCCATTACGGTTTGCGCGATTGGGCGATGCAGCGTGCGACTGCGGTTATTATGTTGATCTATACCGTTGCACTTTTAGTGATTCTGTTTACCCTGCCTAAAGAATATTCGGCATGGCAGGCATTTTTCGATCAAGTTTGGGTGAAAGTGTTCACCCAGGTCAGCTTTATCGCCGTATTTTTGCACGCTTGGGTAGGTATCCGCGATTTGTGGATGGACTATATCAAACCATTCGGCGTGCGTTTGTTTTTGCAGGTTGCCACCATCGTTTGGTTGGTCGGTTGCTTGGTGTATTCAGTTAAAGTAATTTGGGGGTAAGTATGGGTTTTCCTGTTCGCAAGTTTGATGCCGTGATTGTCGGCGGTGGTGGTGCAGGTTTACGCGCAGCCCTCCAATTATCCAAGTCCGGTCTGAATTGTGCCGTTTTATCTAAAGTGTTTCCGACCCGTTCGCATACCGTAGCGGCGCAGGGCGGTATTTCCGCCTCTTTGGGTAATGTGCAGGAGGACCGTTGGGACTGGCATATGTACGATACCGTGAAAGGTTCCGACTGGCTGGGCGACCAAGATGCGATTGAGTTTATGTGTCGCGCCGCGCCTGAAGCGGTGATTGAGTTGGAACACATGGGTATGCCTTTTGACCGCGTGGAAAGCGGCAAAATTTATCAGCGTCCTTTTGGCGGTCATACTGCCGAACACGGTAAACGCGCGGTAGAACGTGCCTGCGCGGTTGCCGACCGTACCGGTCATGCAATGCTGCATACTTTGTATCAACAAAACGTCCGTGCCAATACGCAATTCTTTGTGGAATGGACGGCGCAAGATTTGATTCGCGATGAAAACGGCGACGTGGTCGGTGTGACCGCCATGGAAATGGAAACCGGCGAAGTTTATATTTTCCACGCTAAAGCCGTGATGTTTGCTACCGGCGGCGGCGGCCGTATTTATGCGTCTTCCACCAATGCCTATATGAATACCGGCGACGGTTTGGGCATTTGCGCCCGTGCGGGCATTCCGTTGGAAGATATGGAATTCTGGCAATTCCACCCGACCGGCGTGGCAGGTGCAGGCGTGTTGATTACCGAAGGCGTACGCGGTGAGGGCGGTATTCTGTTGAATGCCGACGGCGAACGCTTTATGGAACGCTATGCGCCGACCGTAAAAGACTTGGCTTCGCGCGACGTGGTTTCCCGCGCAATGGCGATGGAAATCTACGAAGGTCGCGGCTGCGGCAAAAACAAAGACCATGTATTGTTGAAAATCGACCATATCGGTGCCGAAAAAATTATGGAAAAACTGCCGGGCATCCGCGAGATTTCCATTCAGTTTGCCGGTATCGACCCGATTAAAGACCCGATTCCCGTTGTGCCGACTACTCACTACATGATGGGCGGTATTCCGACCAACTATCACGGCGAAGTTGTTGTGCCGCAAGGCGACGAATATGAAGTGCCGGTGAAAGGTCTGTATGCTGCGGGTGAGTGCGCTTGTGCTTCCGTACACGGTGCGAACCGTTTAGGTACCAACTCCCTGCTTGACTTGGTGGTGTTTGGTAAAGCTGCCGGCGACAGCATGATTAAATTCATCAAAGAGCAAAGCGATTGGAAACCGCTGCCTGCCGATGCGGGCGAGCTGACCCGCCAACGTATCGAACGCTTGGATAACCAAACCGGCGGCGAAAACGTTGATGCATTGCGCCGCGAACTGCAACGCTCCGTCCAACTGCACGCCGGTGTGTTCCGTACCGATGAGATTCTGAGCAAAGGCGTTCGAGAAATCATGGCGATTGCCGAGCGCGTGAAACGTACTGAAATCAAAGACAAGAGCAAAGTGTGGAATACCGCGCGTATCGAAGCTTTGGAATTGGATAACCTGATTGAAGTGGCAAAAGCGACTTTGGTGTCTGCCGAAGCACGTAAAGAATCGCGCGGCGCGCACGCTTCAGACGACCATCCTGAGCGCGATGACGAAAACTGGATGAAACACACGCTGTATCATTCAGATACCAATACCTTGTCCTACAAACCGGTACACACCAAGCCTTTGAGCGTGGAATACATCAAACCGGCCAAGCGCGTTTACTGATGCGTTTTCAGACGACCTCCGTATCACAAGGGGTCGTCTGAAAATCAAATATACCACCACACTGAACGGCCTGAACCCATAACATAAAACCATCAGGCGGTTTATGAGAAAAGGAACACTTCTCATGGAAAAAATGAGTTTTGAAATTTACCGTTACAATCCGGACGTTGATGCCAAACCATATATGCAACGTTACGAGTTGGAACTGGAACCTACCGACGTCAAACTTTTGGACGCGCTGGTGCGCCTGAAAGCGCAAGACGACACCCTGTCTTTCCGCCGTTCCTGCCGCGAAGGTATTTGCGGTTCGGACGGTATGAACATCAACGGCAAAAAAACGGCTTGGCATGTTTGACTGACTTACGCGGTTTGAAACAACCTGTCAAAAATCCGCCCGCTGCCCGGTCTGCCTGTCATCCGCGACCTGATTGTGGACATGACCCAGTTCTTCAAACAATACCACTCCATCAAACCTTATGTCGTCAACGACAATCCGATCGATGCCGACAAAGAGCGTCTGCAAACTCAGGAAGAGCGTAAAGAGCTGGACGGCTTGTACGAATGTATTTTGTGCGCCTGCTGCTCGACTGCCTGCCCATCGTTCTGGTGGAATCCCGACAAATTCGTCGGTCCGTCCGGTTTGCTGAATGCCTACCGCTTCATTGCCGACAGCCGCGATACCATCACCAACGAGCGTTTGGATAATTTGAACGACCCGTATCGCCTGTTCCGCTGCCATACCATCATGAACTGCGTGGACGTATGTCCTAAACACTTGAATCCGACCCGTGCCATCGGTAAGATTAAAGAAATTATGTTGAAACGAGCCGTTTAAGAAATGATGGTTTTTGACGATATTGCCAAACGGAAAATCCGTTTTCAAACCCGCCGGGGATTATTGGAGTTAGATTTGATTTTCGGCAGGTTTATGGAAAAAAAGAATTCGAGCATTTGAGCGATAAAGAGCTGTCCGAGTTTTCCGAAATCCTTGAGTTTCAAGATCAGGAGCTTCTTGCCCTGATCAACGGACATTCGGCGACAGACAAGGAACACCTTATCCCCATGCTTGAAAAAATCAGACGAGCTTGACGTATTGGAAATCCGCCTGCCTTTCGGCGGATTTCTAGGATACGGAGGTCGTCTGAAAATAAAGACCGTGCTGCATAGGCAGCAACGAAAGCCCCAACCTACAAAGGAGCGATAAATATGTCCAAATCAATTAAACTCAACGTACCCAATCAAGAGGATTTAGAACTGCCCGTATTGGAAGCGAGCATCGGTCATGACGTGGTCGATATCCGCGCACTGACGAAAAACACAGGCTTATTCTCATTCGACCCCGGGTTCGTTTCAACAGCAAGCTGCGAATCCAAAATCACTTATATCGACGGCGACAAAGGTCTGCTGTATTACCGTGGTTATCCCATCGAACAACTCGCCGAAAAATCCGATTATTTGGAAGTCTGCTACCTGCTGATTTACGGCGAACTGCCGACGCCTGAGCAAAAGGCAGAATTTGACAATACCGTCCGCCGTCATACGATGGTGCATGAACAGCTGACTTGGTTCTTCCGCGGCTTCCGTCGCGATGCGCATCCGATGGCGATGATGGTCGGCGTGGTTGGTGCATTGTCTGCGTTCTATCAAGACAGTCTGGACATTACGAACCCCGAACACCGCAAAATCGCGATTTACCGTCTGATTTCCAAAATTCCGACGATTGCGGCAATGTGCTACCGCTATTCCAACGGTCTGCCGTTCAATTATCCGAGAAACAACCTCTCTTATTCCGAAAATTTCATGCACATGATGTTTGCCACACCATGTGAAGACTACAAACCCAATCCTGTATTGGCACGCGCGCTCGACCGCATCTTTATCCTTCATGCCGACCACGAGCAAAACGCATCGACTTCGACCGTCCGTCTGGCAGGTTCTTCAGGCGCGAACCCGTTTGCCTGTATCGCTGCCGGTATTGCCTGTCTGTGGGGTGCGTCCCACGGCGGTGCGAACGAAGCCGTTTTGAAAATGTTGGACGAAATCGGCGATGTGTCCCGTGTTGCCGAATATATGGAAGGTGTGAAACAGCGTAAATACCGCCTGATGGGCTTCGGACACCGCGTGTACCGCAATATGGATCCGCGTGCCAGCATTATGCGCGAGACCTGTTATGAAGTGCTGAAAGAATTGGGCTTGGAAGACAGTCCGAAATTTAAGCTGGCAATGGAATTGGAACAAATTGCCCTGAAAGACCCGTTCTTCGTGGAGCGCAAGCTGTACCCCAACGTCGACTTCTACTCCGGTATCGTCCTGTCCGCGCTAGGCATTCCGACCGAAATGTTTACCGTCATCTTCGCCCTGTCGCGCAGCGTGGGCTGGATTTCGCACTGGCATGAAATGATCGGCGATCCTTCGCTGAAAATCGGCCGTCCGCGCCAACTTTATACCGGTGCCGTACGTCGTGATTATGTACCGGCGGATAAACGCTGAAATCAGTATATTAATATGTTGTCGGAACTTCATTTGAGAAAGCCGAATAGTTTTTTTAAATAAGTTTGTCTGCAGCAAACGAAACAGATACAAGTAATTTGGCTGGAAATAGGGTAGAATGAAGTGTCATTTCAAACGGCATGGATTCCGTTGAAACACATGGAATTCTACCCTTTGTTTATATTTTTAAAGAAAAAGAGCTCGCGTCATGATGGATGAAAAAAACTCAATTTTTCTTATCTGTTCGGTTCAAATGCTCCCTACATCGAGGAGTTGTATGAGAATTTCCTGGAAAACCCCAATTCGGTCGATGAAAAATGGAAGCAGTATTTCACCGACTTAAGCAAGCAGCCTGGTGCGGCGGATGTTGATATCGCCCATGCTCCGATCCGTGAATCCTTCGCCAATTTGGCAAAAACCAAATCGACAGCGGCTATTGCCGGCGGTATGGATGAAGCCATGATGAAGAAACAGGTCGGTGTATTGCGGTTGATTTCTGCTTACCGTATTCAAGGTGTGGGTGCTGCCCAGCTTGACCCGCTCAAACGTATCCCGCCAAGAAATATTGAAGCCCTCGATCCCAAATTCCACGGACTGAATGATGCCGATATGGCGGTTCAGTTCAATATGGGCGAGGGCGATTTTTTTCCGGCCAAAAGCAAACTGCCTCTGTCCCAAATCATCAGCAACCTCAAACAAACCTACTGCGGTCACCTCGCATTGGAATACATCTACATTCCCAATACAGAAGAACGCCGCTGGTTGCGCAATTATTTTGAGGATGTGCTGTCCACCCCGAGTTACAGTGCCGAACAGAAACGCCGCATCCTGAAAGAAATGACCGCTGCCGAGACTTTGGAGCGTTACCTGCATACCAAATATGTCGGTCAGAAACGCTTCGGCGTTGAAGGTGGCGAGAGTGTGATTGCCGGTCTGAATTACCTGATTCAAAACGCAGGTAAAGACGGTGTCGAAGAAGTCATCATCGGTATGGCACACCGAGGTCGTCTGAATGTCTTGGTCAACATTTTGGGCAAGAAACCGGGCGATTTGTTTGCCGAGTTTGAAGGTCGCGCCGAAATCAAGCTGCCCAGCGGTGACGTGAAATACCACATGGGTTTCAGCTCTGACATCGCTACGCCGAACGGTCCGATGCACGTTTCTTTGGCGTTCAACCCGTCTCACTTGGAAATCGTCAATCCTGTCGTTGAAGGTTCTGCACGCGCCAAACAAAAAAACGTCTGGGCGAAAAACGGCCGCGACAAAGTATTGCCCATATTGATTCACGGCGACTCTGCATTTGTCGGCTTGGGCGTCAACCAAGCGACGTTCAATCTGTCCAAAACGCGCGGCTATACCACCGGCGGTACGGTCCACATCGTCATCAACAACCAAATCGGCTTCACCACCTCCGATACCCGCGACACCCGTTCGACCGTGCATTGTACCGACGTGGCGAAAATGGTTTCCGCTCCGGTCATCCATGTCAACGGCGACGATCCAGAACGCGTTTGCTTCGCCATCCAAGCCGCTTTGGACTACCGTAAGAAATTCAACAAAGACATCGTGATCGATGTCGTCTGCTACCGCAAATGGGGTCACAACGAGGGCGACGATCCGACCCTGACCCAGCCGATGATGTACAAAAAAAGTATCGCAACACCCCGGTGCGCGTGCTTTGTACACCGAGCAACTGATTGCAGAAGGCGTGGTGACGCAGGCAGAAGCCGACGGCTATATCCAAGCCTACCGCGATGCTTTTGGATAAAGGCGAACATGTCGAACAAACGACGTTGAGCAATTTCCAACGCACGCAAATCGACTGGAGCAAATACCAAGGCAAAGACTGGCGTGAAGATGTGGAAACCGGCCTGCCCGCTGCCGACATCGAGCGTCTTGCCGAGAAATTTACCGCAGTCCCCGAAGGCTTTGCACTGCATCCGACTGCCAAACGCGTGCTCGAAGCGCGCAAAGGCATGGCTGCGGGCAGTCAGCCGATTGACTGGGGTATGGCGGAAACCCTCGCATACGCCAACTTGGTCACCAAAGGCCACGGCGTGCGCATTTCCGGCGAAGACTCCGGACGCGGTACATTCTCACACCGTCATGCCGTATTGCACGACCAAAAAACGCGAAAAAAATGGGATGACGGCACTTATGTACCGCTGCGCAATATGGGCGAAGGTACGGGCGAATTCCTCGTCATCGACTCCATCTTGAATGAAGAAGCCGTCATGGCGTACGAATACGGTTTTGCCTGCTCAGCACCTGATAAACTGACCATTTGGGAAGCGCAGTTCGGCGACTTTGCCAATGGCGCTCAAGTCACCATCGACCAATTCCTGTCGTCAGGCGAAACCAAGTGGGGCCGTCTCTGCGGTCTGACCACCATCCTGCCGCACGGTTACGACGGTCAGGGCCCGGAACACTCATCTGGCCGCGTAGAACGCTGGTTGCAATTGTGTTCTGAACACAATATGCAAATCATCATGCCGTCCGAAGCGTCGCAAATGTTCCACCTGCTGCAACGCCAAGTCTTGGGTTCGTACCGCAAACCGCTGGTGATTTTTCATGTCCAAACGCCTGTTGCGCTTCAAAGGCGCGATGAGCTCGCTGGAAAAACTTCACCGAAGGTTCGCGCTTCCGTCCCGTCATCGGCGATACCGCCGAGCGTGGCAACAATGAAAGCGTGAAACGCGTGATTCTGTGTGCCGGACAGGTTTACTACGATTTGGAAGCAGGTCGTGCCGAGCGCAAACTGGAAAACGATGTCGCCATCGTCCGCGTCGAGCAGCTTTATCCGTTCCCATACGACGAGTTGCGTGCAGAACTGGCGAAATATCCGAACGCGAAATCCGTAGTTTGGGCGCAAGAAGAGCCGAAAAAAACCAGGGCGCGTTCTACCAAATCCGCCACCGCTTGGAAGACGTTATCGGCGAAAGCCAAAAACTGTCTTATGCCGGCCGTCCGAGCAGCGCATCGCCAGCCGTCGGCTATATGAGCAAACACGTCGCCCAGCTGAAACAACTGGTTGAAGACGCAATGACGCTGTAACGCAATACGGTGCGGCGTTCCGAATGAAAACACTTCAGACGGAACGCCCGCCAAACAAAAAGAGATAACACACAACAGGTCGTTTGAAAACCAACGACCATCCGGAGACACAAAAATGATTATTGATGTAAAAAGTACCCATGCTGTCCGAAAGCGTATCCGAAGGCACGCTCTTGGAATGGAAGAAAAAAAGTCGGCGAAGCCGTAGCGCGCGACGAAATCCTGATCGACATCGAAACCGACAAAGTGGTTTTGGAAGTACCTTCCCCACAAGCCGGCGTATTGGTTGAAATCATTGCCCAAAAACGGCGAAACCGTTGCCGCCGAACAAGTGTTGGCGCGTATCGATACTGCTGCAACTGCTTCCACTTCTGCTGAAGCCCCAGCCGCCGCTCCTGCACCTGAAGCCGCTCCCGCTGCTGCGCAAACCAATGCTGCCATGCCTGCCGCTGCGAAGCTGGCAGCCGAAACCGGCGTGGATGTGAACGCGCTGCAAGGTTCCGGCCGTGACGGTCGCGTCTTGAAAGAAGACGTGCAAAAACGCCGCCGCCAAACCTGCTGCTGCACCCGCTGCTGCGCCAGCCCCCGTTCCAGCAGGCGCACGTCCTGAACAACGCGTTCCGATGAGCCGCCTGCGCGCCCGCGTCGCAGAACGTCTCTTGGCTTCGCAACAAGAAAAACGCGATTCTGACTACGTTCAACGAAGTCAACATGAAACCCATCATGGACTTGCGTGCGAAATACAAAGAAAAAAATTCGAGAAAGAACACGGTACCAAACTTGGCTTCATGTCTTTCTTCGTCAAAGCAGCTGTTGCAGCGCTGAAAAAATATCCGGTGGTCAATGCCTCCGTTGACGGCAACGACATCGTTTATCACGGTTACTTCGACATCGGTATCGCTATCGGCAGCCCGCGCGGTCTGGTCGTTCCGATTCTGCGAGATGCCGACCAAATGAGTATTGCCGACATCGAACAAGCCATCGTTGATTACGCCAAAAAAGCCAAAGACGGTAAAAATCGCGCTGGAAGATTTGACCGGCGGTACGTTCAGTATTACCAACGGCGGTACGTTCGGTTCAATGATGTCCACCCCGATTATCAATCCGCCGCAATCCGCCATTTTGGGTATGCACGCGACCAAAGAGCGCGCAGTCGTGGAAAAACGGCCAAGTTGTCGTCCGTCCGATGATGTATCTGGCACTCTCTTACGACCACCGCATCATCGACGGCCGCGAAGCCGTGCTGACTTTGGTTGCCATCAAAGACGCGCTGGAAGATCCGGCACGCCTGTTGTTGGATCTGTAAACGCCGCCAAAGGGATATAAAGCGGATAAAAAAACAGAGCAGTTTGAAATCGGGCTGCTTACTGGCTTTCAGACGACCTTGAAACGAAAAAGGTCGTCTGAAAACAGCAGGATGTTTGAAATCTAAGGGAGAAAGTTTGTTGCTGCCATTTTTTTCGTGCAGAAGCAAACGCTTGAAAAATCCATAGGAGCGTATCCATGAAACCCATCTCCCTGTTTCCGCTTTTTGGCTGTCGTTTCCCTGCTTGGCGCGTGTGCCGCATTCGAAGGCAAGGAATATTCCGTCAACGCTTATGATGCGCGCGGCAGAATGTTGAACAAGCGTTTTGAAATGGACAGCAACAAAGCAGGCATTCCCGTCGCCCGCAGCGTTTTGTGCAAACGTTATCCGCACGCTACCGTGCGCGTTTACAACAATTTTACCGGACAGGAAGTCAGGGGAATACAGTCCGCATTCCTGCCGCCGCTGATGCGTCCGAACCAATCGGGCTGAAATTTGAATAGGTCGTGCCTGTGAGCAGGCTTCGCACTCTGAAAAAGGCAGAATAAGTTTTAATTTTGTTGAAGCCGCGTTTTCAGACGACCTCTCATGCAAAAATATAGTGGATAAACTTTTTGCTGAAGGTTTTCCTGCGGCAAAAAAATATCAAACAACAAAGGATTTTTTTCACATGTCTCAATACGATGTAGTAGTCATCGGCGCAGGTCCCGGCGGATACGTTGCCGCCATCCGCGCCGCCCAACTGGGTTTCAAAACCGCCTGTGTCGATGCAGGCGTCAACAAAGCAGGCGACGCGCCCGCGCTGGGCGGTACCTGCCTGAACGTCGGCTGCATTCCTTCCAAAGCCCTGTTGCAATCCAGCGAACATTTCCATGCTGCGCAGCATGATTTTTGCCGAACACGGCATCAGCGTCGGCGACATCAAATTCGACGCGGCGAAAAATGATTGCGCGCAAAGACGCTATCGTAACCAAGCTTACCGGTGGCGTGAAATTCCTGTTCCAAAAAAACAAAGTAACCAGCCTGTTCGGTACGGCTTCATTTGCCGGCAAAAACGGCGATGCCTACCAAATCGAAGTCGATAACAAAGGCGAAAAAAACCGTTATCGAAGCCAAACACGTCATCGTAGCGACCGGCTCCGTGCCGCGTCCGCTGCCGCAGGTTGCCATCGACAATGTAAACGTTTTTGGACAACGAAGGCGCATTGAACCTGACCGAAGTGCCCGCCAAACTGGGCGTTATCGGTTCGGGCGTGATTGGTTTGGAAATGGGTTCGGTGTGGAACCGCGTCGGTTCGCAGGTCACCATCCTCGAAGCCATGCCGACTTTCCTTGCCGCCGCCGACCAGCAAATCGCCAAAGAAGCCTTCAAATATTTCACCAAAGAGCAGGGGCCTGAACATCGAACTGGGCGTGAAAATCGGCGACATCAAATCTGAAGGCAAAAGGCGTGTCCGTTGCCTACCAAACTGCCGCAGGCGAAGCCAAAACCGAAGTCTTCGACAAACTCATCGTCGCCATCGGCCGTATTCCGAATACTAAAGGCTTGAACGCCGAAGCCGTCGGCTTGGAAAAAGACGAGCGCGGCTTTATCAAAGTGGACGGCGAATGCCGCACCAACCTGCCTAATATCTGGGCAATCGGCGACGTGGTTCGCGGCCCGATGCTGGCGCACAAAGCCAGCGACGAAGGCGTTGCTGTTGCCGAGCGCATCGCCGGACAGAAACCGCATATCGACTTCAACAGCGTACCGTTCGTGATTTACACCGATCCCGAAATCGCTTGGGTCGGTAAAACCGAAGAGCAGCTCAAAGCCGAAGGCGTGGAATACAAAAAAGGCACTTCCGGCTTCGGCGCAAACGGTCGCGCGTTGGCAATGGGTAAAGCCAAAGGTACGGTCAAAGTGTTGGCAGATGCCAAAACCGACCGCATCTTGGGCGTACACATGATCGGTCCGGTCGTCAGCGAATTGGTTACTGAAGGCGTCACTGCGCTCGAATTCTTCGCCAGCAGCGAAGACATCGCCCGCATCATTCATGCCCATCCGACCTTGTCCGAAGTGGTTCACGAAGCCGCACTGGCCGCCGACAAACGCGCTTTGCACGGCTGATGAGGTCAAGTAAAGCATAAAAGGTCGTCTGAAACTTTTTCAGACGACCTTTTCGGAAAGATGAATGTTCGGAAGCAATGTTCCGATAGGTATAGAGAGAAAATAGAGCGTATCAGTTGCTATTGTTCCCTGGCCGGAATGACGATTTAAGCAGAATCTACTATATAATCGGCGACACATTCACAGACAGCATTTGATTATGAATAAAGAAGTAATCGGTATCCTGTTTATACCGATGGGCATCATCAGCATGTGTATGGCCGCGTTGTGGCAAATGTATGTGATGATGACCGAAACTTATACGCTCAACCGCTTCAAAGACAAAGAATTGGTTTGGCGCGTGGCATTGTTGTTTATCAGTTTCAGCCTTGCCGTTTACCTGCTCTGCCCGAATTCGCGTAAAAAAGGCATCGTCTTTTTTATCCTCGGGGGCGGCGGCGCAATCATGTATCTGCTTGCGCGGATGTGGTTGCCGTTCAGCAAGTGAAACGACGATTTTCCGACCGCCGAAAGGTCGTCTGAAACGCACGGGGTTGCCATTTATGGGCAGTCTCAGGGCATTCCACTAATCTAAAGGAGAAATCCATGAATCTACACGAGTATCAGGCTAAAGAACTGCTGGCAGGCTACGGCTTGCCTGTGCAAGGCGGTATTTTGGCACACAACGGCGAGGAAGCCGCAGCCGCTTACGACAAACTGGGCGGCAAATTTGCTGTCGTCAAAGCCCAAGTCCACGCAGGCGGACGCGGTAAAGCGGGTGGCGTAAAAAGTCGTCAAAAAGCCGTGAAGAAGCCAAAGAAGTGGCAGAAAGCCTGATTGGTACCAATCTGGTTACTTATCAAACCGATGCCAACGGTCAGCCGGTCAACAGCGTTTTGGTTTGCGAAGACATGTATCCGGTGCAAACCGAGCTGTATTTGGGCGCGGTGGTCGACCGTTCTACCCGTCGCATTACGTTCATGGCTTCGACCGAAGGCGGTGTGGAAATCGAAAAAGTTGCCGCCGAAACCCCTGAAAAAATCTTCAAAGTAACCGTTGACCCGCTGGTCGGCCTGCAACCTTGCCAAGCGCGTGAAGTGGCGTTCCAACTGGGCTTGAAAGACAAACAAATCAACGAGTTCGTCAAACTGATGACCGGCGCGTACAAAGCGTTTGTCGAAAACGACTTCGCTCTGTTTGAAGTGAACCCGCTGGCAGTCCGCGAAAACGGCGCGCTGGCCTGCGTGGACGGCAAAATCGGTATCGACAGCAACGCGCTCTACCGCCTGCCGAAAATCGCCGAATTGCGCGACAAATCTCAAGAAAAACGAACGCGAGCTGAAAGCCTCCGAATTCGACCTGAACTACGTTGCGCTGGAAGGCAACATCGGCTGTATGGTGAATGGCGCAGGTTTGGCGATGGCAACCATGGACATCATCAAACTCAAAGGCGGCCAACCTGCCAACTTCCTCGACGTAGGCGGCGGCGCGACTAAAGAGCGCGTGGTTGAAGCGTTCAAACTGATTCTCGAAGACAAATCCGTCAAAGGCGTATTGATCAACATCTTCGGCGGTATCGTCCGTTGCGACATGATTGCGGAAGCCATTGTGGCAGCCGTTAAAGAAATCAACGTTGACGTGCCTGTCGTTGTCCGTTTGGAAGGCAACAACGCCGAACTCGGCGCGAAAAATCCTGAACGAATCAGGTCTGAAACTGACTTCCGCCGACGGCCTGAATGACGCAGCCGAAAAAAATTGTCGCAGCCGTAAACGCCTAAGGAGAAAAAGAATGAGCGTATTGATTAATAAAGACACCAAAGTATTGGTTCAAGGTTTCACCGGTAAAAACGGTACTTTCCACTCCGAACAAGCTCTGGCTTACGGCACTAAAGTCGTCGGCGGCGTTACCCCGGGCAAAGGCGGCCAAACCCACCTGAACCTGCCCGTGTTCAACACCATGAAAGAAGCCGTTAAAGAAACCGGCGCGGACGCATCCGTGATTTACGTTCCGGCTCCGTTTGTGTTGGATTCTATCGTTGAAGCCGTTGATTCCGGCGTAGGCTTGGTGGTTGTGATTACCGAAGGCGTGCCGACTCTGGACATGCTCAAAGCCAAACGCTATTTGGAAACCAACGGCAACGGCACACGTTTGGTCGGCCCTAACTGCCCGGGCGTGATTACTCCGGGCGAGTGCAAAATCGGCATTATGCCGGGCCATATCCACCAACCTGGCCGTATCGGCATCATTTCCCGTTCCGGTACATTGACTTACGAAGCCGTGGCACAAACTACCAAACTGGGCTTGGGTCAATCAACCTGTATCGGTATCGGCGGCGACCCGATTCCGGGTATGAACCAAATCGACGCGCTGAAACTCTTCCAAGAAGACCCAGATACCGACGCCATCATCATGATCGGTGAAATCGGCGGTACTGCGGAAGAAGAAGCAGCCGAATACATCCAATCCAACGTAACCAAACCTGTTGTAGGTTACATCGCAGGTGTTACCGCTCCTAAAAGGCAAACGCATGGGCCACGCCGGTGCGATTATCTCCGGCGGCAAGGGTACTGCGGAAGAAAAAAATTTGCCGCTTTCGAAAAAAAGCCGGCATCGCCTACACCCGCAGCCCTGCCGAATTGGGCAGCACCATGCTGGAAGTGTTGAAAGCAAAAGGCTTGGCGTAATAACGCTTAGTCGTTTTGACTGAAAAACCGAAAGGTCGTCTGAAAACTTGGAAACAGGTTTTTAGACGACCTTTTATCTCTAGCGTTAATCTTTACATGTTTTCAAACCAACTTTAGCCGAATTGACTTGAGAAGAAGTGTAAAGGGGTTATAATCAGTTAACAGATGAATAATCTGTTATTTCACCCATATGGACATCAAGGAGAAGGTAATGAAAAAAACATGATTTTGAATCCCGCAAAGAAGCTTTGTTGAAAGACATTCAAGATGTAATGAACGATGTCGAAGAGCTGTACACCAAAGGCGTGGAAGCCGGCTCGGAAGAAGGTAAAAAAGCCAAAGCCAAATTGCAGGAAAAAAACTCGAAGCCGCCAAAGAGCGTTTGTATCGTTTTGAAGACGAAGCAGGCGAGCGCATCAGACATCATGCCGACCGCGCGCGCGAAAAAAATACGACGAATTTGAAGAATTGGCAGAAGAGCGTTTCAAAGAAGGCAAAAAACGCTTTGCCGAGTTTGGAGAAGAAGCGGGTGACCGCATCAAACGCGGCGCACGCCAAGCCGATGCAGCCGTACACGACAAACCTTATTACGCAATGGGCTTTGCTGCACTGGCAGGCTTTGGTCGTCGGCGTCTTGCTGAACCGCCGATAATCGGTCAAACAGGAATGCCGTCCGGACACGATTTTTTTAGAAGTCTTGTTCCGGCGGCGTTTGCTTATGAGGGGCGGCAAAGGTTTCAGACGACCCCAAAGCCTTCGGATTGTCCGTTTCGGAGCAATCAGGGAAATCGGAATATGGGTATCAGACAAAATATCGAACATACGAAAACGCTGCTGAATCAAGGTATCGATTTGCTTTTTGCTGCGGTTGCAGATTTTGAATCTGGATTTGGCGGAGCAGGCGGAAAACGTGTTCCGCATCATCATATGGCTGGTCGTATCGGGCATATTGCTGCTGATTGCATTCATCAGCCTGCTTTTTGGACTAAACCGCGCGTTGTCAGATACCGCGGCGATATGGGTATTTTTCGGGATAACTGCCGTCAGCCTGATCGTCATTGCAATTTTGTTCGGTAAAGTGTCAAAAGACTGGCGCAGCCAAAACAACCAAATCGCGGCAACCTTGCAGGACATCCGGGCAGACATCGCCTGCCTGCGCGGTCAAGATATGCAGGAAGGAGGGGGCGATGAATAAAACGGAACGCGATGAAGCACGCGAACTGCTGCAACTGGAAGCCAAACTCGTCCGCCTGAGGATTGAGGCATCGTATTTGAAACAGCGTAAATTGAAGGAACAGGAAGAGCGCAAGTCGGACACGCTGATGAAGCTGCTGGATTTGGGCAACGAGCTGACGCAGACAAGCCTGCTGTATAAAACGGCAGGGACTCGCCATTCCGCGCAAATACCGCTTCGGCGCACTGCTGGCAGCGTTTGCGTTGAAGGCTGCGATGAAGTAGATGGGATTAGAAGAAGGTCGTCTGAAAGTTGGGTTTCAGACGACCTTTTTGTATAGTGGATTAAATTTAAATCAGGACAAGGCAACGAAGCCGCAGACAGTACAGATATAGTCAATTAAAAAAACAAAAATAGTACAATACTCAACTTTGAAGGTTTAACCATGGCATACTCTGCGGACTTGAGAAACAAAGCTTTTAAACTATTACGAACAATGCAAAAATATCAGCCAAACCGCAGCAACGTTTAACTTGTCAAGAAACACGCTTTACCTGTGGATTCGCCTTAAAAAAACAAACAGGCAGCCTAAAACATCAAGTTACCGGTCTAAATGCCGTCAAATTGGATAGGCAAAAAAACTGGCTCAATATGTTGGGCAACACCCGGATGCCTATCTGCATGAAATCGCCAAACATTTTGATTGTACGCCAGCCGCCGTTTGCTATGCACTCAAACAGATGGGGATGACGCGAAAAAAAGACCACCACTTACAAAGAACAAGACCCGGCCAAAGTAACGCATTATTTGACACAGCTGGCCGAATTTCCCGACTACCAACGTGTTTATTTGGATGAAACAGGATTTGACCGCTACCTGTTCCGTCCCTATGCCCGCAGCCCGAAAGGGCAAATAGTGAAAAGCACAGATAAGTGGAAAAAAGATACCGACGCTTATCTCTGGTGTCCGCACAAGTCGGCAACCGGCTGATTGCTCCGATGATTTATCAAAAATACGATGACCGGAGTCTTTTTTTGAAGCGTGGTTTCAGCAATGCCTACTGCCTGCATTGACTCAAAAAAATCGGTGATTATTTTTAGATAATGCGCGATTTCACCGTATGGGTGTCTTACGGGAAATGGCGGAAAAAAATGGGGACATAAGGTATTGCCTCTTGCACCTTATTCACCTGAGCTCAATCCGATTGAGAAGGTGTGGGCGAATATTAAGCGGTATCTGCGAACCGTATTGTCTGATTACGCTCGATTTGACGATGCGCTAGTGTCCTATTTTGATTTTAATTGACTATAGTACGGCAAGGCGAGGCAACGCCGTACTGGTTTAAAGTTAATCCACTATATTTGTGGGGTTCGTGGGCGAAGCCCACGCTACGGTGGGTTTCAGACGATTTTTGGTTGTCGGTGTAGGTTGGGATAACCGTATCCGACGGGATATTTTTCTGCCGTCATTCCCGCGCAGGCGGGAATCCATCGGAAACCCTAAGAAACAGATATTCAAAAAAACAGTTGCCGAAATTCAAAAGTGGATTCCCGCCTGCGCGGGAATGACGGCTGCTGGAGGTAATTATGGGTTGGATTGGTAAAGTTTGCGTTGAAATTTGCGATGAAGTAGATGAGATTAGAAAGAAGGTCATCTGAAAGTTGGGTTTCAGACGACCTTCTGAGGTTAGCAGGATTCGTGGGCGAAGCCCACGCCACATCTAGTTTTCAGACGACCTTGGGTCTCAGAGGTCGAAGGCGGCGTTGATGAGACATTTGGTGTAGTCTTTCTGCGGGTGGTGGAAGATTTGGTCTGCGCTGCCGTATTCGACGAGTTCTCCGTGCTGCATGACGGCGACGTTGTCGCTGACGGCGCGGACGACGGAGAGGTCGTGGCTGATAAAGATGTAGGTCAGTCCGTATTTGGTTTGGAGTCCGCGCAGCAGTTCGACGACTTTGATTTGGACGGAGCGGTCGAGGGCGGAGGTGGGTTCGTCGAGGAGGATGAACTTGGGCCGCAGGATGAGGGCGCGGGCGATGGCGATGCGTTGGCGTTGTCCGCCTGAGAATTCGTGCGGGTAGCGGTTGAGTGCGTCAGCGGGCAGGGAGACTTCGTCCAGGACTTTGAGGACGAGTTCGGTGCGCTGGGTTTTTGGTCATTTCGGGGCGGTGGACGGTGAGGCCTTCGCCTATGATTTCGCCGACGGTGAGGCGAGGGGAGAGTGAGCCGTAGGGGTCTTGGAAGACCATTTGGCGTTCGGCTTTGAGCTGGCGCGCGCGTTCGGGGGTGAGGGCGGCGAGGTCGCTGCCGTCGAAGTGTATGCTGCCTTGGTAGGGGGAGCATTTGCATGATGGCTTTGCCGAGCGTGGATTTGCCGGAACCGGATTCGCCGACGATGCCGAGGGTTTCGCCTTGGCGGATGGCGAGGCTGATGTTTTTTTGACGGCGTGGAAGGTTTTGAGGGGTTTGCCGAAGAAGTTGTGTTTGAGGGTGAAGTGGACGTTGATGTTGTCGGCACGGATGAGCTCGGGCGGGTTGCCTTCTACGGGGTCTTTCATGCCTTTTGGGACGGAGTGGATGAGTTGGGCGGTGTAGGGGTGGGTCGGGTTGGCGAAGACTTGTTTGATTTTGCCGCGCTCGACGATTTCGCCGTCTTTCATGACGCAGACGGTTTCGGCGTAGTGTTCGGCGAGTCCGAGGTCGTGGGTGATGAAGATAATCGCCATGCCCATTTGTTTTTGGAGGTCGTGCAGGAGGTCGAGGATTTCTGCTTGAATGGTGACGTCGAGGGCGGTGGTGGGTTCGTCGGCGATGAGCAGAGCGGGGTCGTTGAGCAGCGCCATGGCGATCATGATGCGCTGGAGCTGGCCGCCTGAGAATTCGTGGGGGTATTGTTTCAGACGACGTTCTGCTTCGCGGATGCCGACGCGGTTGAGGAGGTCGAGGATGCGTTCGCGGGCGGCTTTGCGGGTGATGGTTTTGTTGTGGACGCGCAGGGCTTCTGTGAGCTGGGTGCCGATTTTCATGAAGGGGTTCAGCGAGGTCATGGGCTCTTGGAAGATGAAGCTGATACGTCCGCCGCGCAGGCTGCGGAGGGTTTTTTTCGTCTGCGTCGAGGATGGATGTGCCGTCGAAGGTGATGCGTGAGTCTTGTCCGTAAAGGGTGGTGTTTTCGGGCAAAAGGCGCATGAGAGACATGGCGGTAACGGATTTGCCGGAACCGGATTCGCCGACGAGGGCGAGGGTTTCGCCTTTGGCGACTTGGAAGCTGATGTTGCGCACGGAGTGGACGGTTTTTTCGTGGAGCTGGAAGCGGATGTCGAGGTTTTCGACGGTGAGTAATGGGGTGGTCATGGGTGTGTCCTCGTTGTGTGTGTCAGCGGTCTTTGGGGGTCGAGTGCGTCGCGCAGGCCATCGCCGATGAAGTTGAAGCAGAAGAGGGTGGCGACGAGGGAAGAAGCAGGGGACGAGGAGCTGCCACGGGGCGGCTTCCATGGAGGCTGCGCCTTCTTGGAGCATCGAACCCCAACTGGTCTTGGGTTCTTGTACGCCCAATCCGAGGAAGCTGAGGAAGGATTCGAACATGATCATGCCGGGGACGAGCAGGGAAGCGTAAACCATGACGACGCCGAGTACGTTGGGGATGATGTGGCGGGTAACGATGCGGCGGCGGGATACGCCTGTGATGCGGGCGGCTTCGACGAATTCTTTGTGTTTGAGGCTGAGGGTTTGTCCGCGGACGATGCGGGCGACGTCAAGCCATGAGACGAGTCCGATGGCGACGAAGATGAGTAAGAGGTTGCGCCCGAAGAAGGTGGTCAACAGGATGACGAAAAACATAAAAGGAAAGGCGTTGAGAATTTCGAGCAGGCGCATCATGACGGAGTCGAGTTTACCGCCGAAAAAGCCTGCGAGTGCGCCGTAGAGCGTGCCGATGACGACGGCGACGAGTGCGCCTGCGATGCCGATGAGCAGGGAAATGCGTCCGCCGGCGGCGGCGCGGGTGAGGAGGTCGCGTCCGAGCAGGTCGGTGCCGAAGTAGTGGCGGGTGGCGAAGGAGGGCGGGATTTGCATGTTGTCCCAGTCGGTGTGGTCGTAGGTGTAGGCGCTGACCCAGGGGACGGCGATAACGAAGAGGATAATGGCGGCAAGGATGAAGACGCTGCACAGGGCGGCTTTGTTGTTGCTGAAACGCCGCCATGCGTCCCTGCCACAGGCTGCGTCCGTGTACTTGTGCCTGTTCGGCGGCTTCTGCTATGGCGCGGGAATTTTTCTTGTTGAATAGCATGGTGTTCTCCGTTTTTTGTTCGGAGGTCGTCTGAAAACGGCAAAACCGGTTTTCAGACGACCTTTTTTTTGCTTTTAATAGCGGATTTTGGGGTCGATCAGGGCGTAGAGGATGTCGAGTATGGCGTTGAAGACGATGGTCAGTACGCCGACGAGGATGGTCAGCCCCAAGATCATGCCGTAGTCGCGGTTGAGCGCGCCGTTGACGAAGAGTTGTCCGATGCCGGGCAGACCGAAGACGCTTTCGATGACGATGGCGCCGGTGATGATGCCGACGAAGGCGGGAACGAGATAGGAAAGGATGGGCAGCATGGCGGGACGCAGGGGCGTGGCGCAGGACGATGCTGTTCATTGATAATCCTTTGGCGCGGGCAGTGCGGATGTAGGGGGCTGTTCAACACTTCTATCATCGCGCCGCGCGTGATGCGGGCGAGGCCTGCGACATAGCCGATAGAGAGGGCGGCGACGGGCATGATGAGGCTGGTCAACGAGCCGTCGTTCCAGCCGCCGGCGGGCAGCCATTTGAGGGTGATGGCGAAGATGAAAATCATGATGGGGGCTTTGACGAAGCTGGGGACGACGATGCCGGTCATGGCGGCGGTCATGATGGTGTAGTCCGCCCATGTGTTGCGCCTGAGTGCGGCGATGGTGCCCATGAGTACGCCCAAGACGGTGGAGATGATGAAGGCGTACACGCCCAGCTCGACGGAAACGGGCAGGGGCTTGGGCGAGCAGCTCGTTGACGTTGTAGTCTTTGTATTTGAATGAGGGACCGAGGTCGCCGTGGGCGAGTTGTTTGAGATAGTTGAAGTATTGCAGGTACATCGGGTCGTTCAGATGATATTTGGCTTCGATGTTGGCCAGTACGGCGGGCGGTACGTTTTTGTCGCCGGTGAAGGGGCTGCCGGGTGCGAGCCGCATCAGGAAGAATGAGACGGTAATCAGTACCAGCATGGTGGGGATGGCGGAAAGTATGCGGCGGATGATGAATTTCAGCATATCGTACCTGCTCGGGGCTTGGTGGGTCGGAATATGCCTGAATACGGGAAGGCGGTCTGAACGGGTGTTCGGACGCTTGGGATGGTTTCTCTTCTTTGTAGTCAGGCCCTTGGTTTTGGAGTGTGCGGGCTTTTTGCTTTTATGGTCGTCTGAAACGGGATTTTGGGTTTCAGACGACCTTTTTGTTGATGCTTTTCGTGGGCAAAGCCCACGCTACGGCTTTTATGGTTGTCTGAACACTTTGGATGGGGTTTCGGACGGTTTTTTATTGCGGCGGTTGCGGGTGGCAGCCTGCGTTATGGGTTTGTTTCGGAGGTCTTCTGAAACCGGATTTTGGGTTTCAGACGACCTTTTTGCTGGTGTTTTTCGTGGGCAGAGCCCACGCTACGGCCGTTTTCAGACGACCTTTGGGATTGGCGCGGATTCGTGGTGAGAACCCGCGCCACGGTCGTTTTCAGACGACCTTTGCCGTCAGCGCGCCAGCGGTTCGGTGCGTTTGACCAACCATGCTTTTGCTGCGCCTTCGGTCAGCGGCTCGAGGCGGCGGCGGACTTCGGCGTGGTAGCGGTTGACCCAGTCGATTTCGCCGTCGGTCATGAGGGCGGTGTCCATCAGGCGGGTGTCGATGGGGGCAGAGGGTCAGGGTTTCGAAGTAGAGGAAGCTGCCGAACTCGGTTTCCTGCGGGTTGGCGACGGCTTGGTTGGCGGCGAGGTTCTCAATGCGGATGCCCCATTTGCCGGGACGGTAGAGTCCGGGTTCGATGGAGGTCACCATGCCTTTTTTCATGGCGTGCTGCGGACCGGGAACGGCGGCGCAGGCGATGACTTGCGGGCCTTCGTGGACGTTGAGGAAATAGCCTACGCCGTGGCCTGTGCCGTGGCCGTAGTCGCATTGCGCCTGCCACAGGGGTTTGCGGCAGATGGCGTCTATCATCGGCGAGAGGATGTTTTCGGGGAACACGGCTTCGGCAAGCGCGATATGGGCTTTGAGGACGAGGGTGTTGTCGCGTTTTTTTGTTCGGCACTCGGTGTGCCGACGGGGACGACGCGGGTGATGTCGGTCGTGCCGCCTTTGTATTGCGCGCCGGAGTCGATGAGCAGGAGGCCGTTGCCGCTGATGGTGCTGTGGCTTTCGGGCGTTGCGCTGTAATGCGGCAGGGCGGCGTTGGCGTTGAAGCCTGCGATGGTGTCGAAACTCAATGAGATGAAGCCCGGACGTGCGCTGCGGTAGCGGTGGAGCATGGTGTCCACGTCGATTTCGGTCAGGCTGCCGCCGTTGTCGATGATGTCTTCAAACTCGGCGAAGAAGCCGCACAACGCCGCGCCGTCTTGTTCCATCGCTTCGCGGATGTGGGCGATGTCGGCTTCGGATTTGACGGATTTGAAGAAGGTGGACGGGTTGATGCCTTCGATCAGGCGCACGCTTTCGGGCAGGCGTACGAGGGTGCTGACGGCGGTTTTGTTCGGCTCGATAAGCAGTGTGCCGCCGATTTGCGCGAGTTTGTCGGCAACTTGGGCGTAAGGTTCGACCGTGATGCTGGCGGTTTGCAGCGCGGCGGCGGCTTCGGCGTTCAGACGACCTTGGTCGGTAAACAGGACGGCGTTGTCTTTGCCGATAAGCAGGAAGGACACGAAAAACGGGATTGAAAGGCACGTCGCTGCCGCGCAGGTTGGTCAGCCAAGCGATGTCGTCAAGCGAGGAAACCAAGTGGTAATCCGCGCCTTTTTTTCCGCCATGACGGCGCGCACACGGGCGAGTTTCTCGGCGGCGGTTTCGGAGACGTAGGCGGGGTCGTGGATGAACACGGTTTCGGCGGGGATGGCGGGACGGCTGGTCCACACTTGGTCAAGCAGGTTGTCGGGGTGTTCGATGCGGATGTTTTTGGCGGCTAGGGATTGCGCCAAAGTGCGTTTGCCGGTGAGCGACACCATATCGGAAGGGATGCCGACGGCGGCGTTTTTCAGGGCAGGTTTGCCGCGAGCCATTCGTTATACGGCGGAACTTGCCCGCTTTTTTTGCAACTCGATGCCGCTACCCGCAAGCTGTTTAGTGGCTTGTTCCCAATAGCGGCTGTCCACCCACACGCCCGCTTCATCGGCGGTAACGACAAATGTGCCGACCGAGCCGGTAAAGCCCGACAACTCGCGGCGCGCCTGCCAGTGTGCGGGCAGGTATTCGGAAAGATGGGGGTCGGCGGAGGGGATGACGAGTGCGTCCAAACCTTGCGCCTTCATGGCTTCGCGCAATGCGGACAGATAATTCGATACGGTATTCATGAATGGATTCTCCAATAGGGTTTCGCGGTTTCAGACGACCTTTTTATAGCGGATTAACTTGATGTACAGGGAGGTCGTCTGAAAAAAACGTGTCTATGTTATCAAATCACTTCTTGGGTGCAAACGACCAATTCTTGATGGTGTAGTTTTTCAGCGGGTCGCGGTCGGAGTAGCCTTGGATGTCGGGTTTCACCAGATTGATGCTGACTTGGTGATACAGCGGGATAAAGGCGTCGTCGCGTTGCAGCATCGCCTCGGCGCTGACGTAGCGGCGGGCGCGCTCTTCGGCGGAAATGCCCGCTTCGAGCGTGCTGTTCATCAGCTTGTCAAACTCAGGGATTCTTGTAATGGAAGGCGTTGTTCGGATTGTTGGATTTGAAAATATTGAGCATGCCCGCAGGGTCGTTGTAGTCGGAACACCAGCCCGCGAACGCCATGCTGAAATTGCCCTGCATGCGCTTGTCCAAGAAGGTTTTCCATTCTTCGTTCATCAACGTGGGGCGAACGAACGGCACGGTCGCCTTCCAAAATGGATTGCAGCGCGGTGATTTGTTTTTTTGGCGGCCTCGCTGGTGGTATAGACGATTTGGAACTCGAACGGTTTCTCTTCGCTATAACCTGCTTCACGCAAGAGTTTTTCTGCTTCGGCGATACGCGCTTCGCGCTTGAGCGGCTTCCACACGGGGGCAGATTCGCCGCCGCCCCTGCATATTCGGCGGAGTAAGCTGGAACGCTTCCTTGTCGCCGCGTGCAGCAACCTTGGTAATGATGGCGCGGTCGGTCAGCAGGTTGAGCGCGCGGCGGACTTTGGGATTTTTAAATTCGGCAGATTCCAAGTTCGGCTCTAAAAACCAAGAACACAGCAAAGTCGCGCGCCGAACCTGTCCGGGAAATTCTTTCTCGGCAATCTTAATCTGGTCGGAAGGGATGCCGTAGGTAACGTCCACTTCGTCGGCGCGGTAGCGGTCGTATTCTTTGCCGCTGGCGAGGAACACCGCCCGCGGGATGGATACTTTTTTGCTGTCGTAATAAGCAGGGTTTTTTTATCCATGGTGATGTGGCTGTTAACGTGCCATTCTTTGAGGATGTATGCGCCGCTGGAAACATAATTGCCCGGCTGCGTCCATTTTTCGCCGAATTTCTCGACCGTGGCGCGGTGGACGGGGTAGGTGAACTGCTGAATCAGCATATCGGGGAAATACGGCACGGGCGCGGTGAGCGTGAATTGCAGCGTTTTCTTGTCCAAAGCCTTGACGCCCAAAGTATCCGGCTTCGCCTTGCCTTGCAGGATTTCCGCCGCACCCTGTATTTTTGCGTCTTCCAAATAGCTGCTGTAAGGCGCGGCGGTTTCAGGATCGGCGAGGCGGCGGAAGCTGTAAACGAAATCTTCGGCGGTAATCGGGTCGCCGTTGCTCCACTTCGCATCGCGAAGGTGGAATGTCCAAACGCGCCCTTCGTCCGACGGCTCCCATTTCAACGCCAAGGCAGGAATGGTTTTGCCTTCGGCATCCGTACCGACCAAGCCGTCCATCATCTGGCGGATAATCGCGCCTGCCGCCATATCCGAGCTTTTTTTGCGGGTCGAGCGTACTCGGTTCGACCGCGTTGCTGATGACGATTTTATTGTATTCGCTGCGTTTGAATTCGGGCGCGGGCTTGACCTCGCGATGACACGCCGACAGCGCAAGCACTATGGCAAGCGATAAAGCCGATATGGAATAAGGTTTGTTCGGCAGCACGTTTTTTTCTCCTCTTCTCGCTATCTCTCCCTCCATCCTGCGTTTTGCAAAAAAATAAAAAAACTACATATGACTACATGGTAGGGAAATATTCTGATTTTTGGCGGATAAAAAGATTTATTCTCTATGGATATTTGAAAAAAATCCGCCTGTTTTGGGGAAACGGTTTGCAAGATAACACAAAAAACGCCGTAAAAAAACATTTTTTTTGAAATAAAAAGTTACAAGTGATTACAAAAAAATATTGATTTTTTTGCACGTCTCAAATAGTATAAAACCCTGTTTAAACGCAGCCTCAGAAAAATCAAGCAAAAGGAGAAGAAAATGAAGAAGTTATTAATGATTGCGGTTGCCGTCCCGCTTGCCGCCCCCGCATTGGCATCCGATAACGAAGCCAAAATCGGCGGACGGATATTTACTTCTATCGAACACGAACGCAACGGCAAAGGGCAATCCGCTACCGATATATCCGACAACAACAGCCGCATCTGGATTATGGGCAGTGAAAAAAACTCGACAAAGACCTCAAGCTCATCTACGGCGTCAATTCATTCGTCGCCTTCGACTACAACGGCTGGAGTACGGACGACTCCTACATCGGTCTGCGCGGCGATTTCGGTACCGTCCGCGCCGGCTGGCTCAGTACCCCCATGCACTACCTGACCGGCGAACAAGACGCGTTCAACGGCAACAACCACACCCAAACCATGGGGCGCATGACCCGTTTCGGCGGCCGTGAAATCGCCCTGAACTACGAATCCAAAACCTTTGACAACGGCTTCAACTACCGCGTCCAAATCGCGCCCGGTGCCAACAAATACAAAGACAGGAAACGTAACAGCGACTGGATGGCGGGCGTAGGCTTGCACTACAAACACCCGACCAACGGCTTCAACGCCCACTACGCGCTGGAGTACGCTCGCAACGGCTCACCTGACGACACCAAAGACAGACAGGTTCATTCCATGAAAGTCGGCTACGACAAAGACAATCTCTACCTCGCCGCCGGTATGATGTACGCCCGCAATGTCGCCGACAAATTCCACTGGGAAGACGAAACCAAAACCAATACCAACACCCGCGATTTCCAAGTGACCGCCGGCTACACCATGGGCAACATCACCCCTAAACTCGGCGTCGCCTACGGCCGCTCCGATACCGGCAAGAACTACAAACAGCTCGCGTTTAACACCGAATACAAATTCTCCAAACGCACGACCCTCTCGTTCAACTCAGGCGTAGTCAAAGAAAGCAAAGACCCCAAAACCGGCTGGGCGGCAGGCATTTCGCTGGAACACAGCCTGCAATAACACGGGATTTGAAGCATAAAAGGTCGTCTGAAAATCTAAATATCGGTTTTCAGACGACCTTTTGTGTTTAGATTCATTGCTTGCAAATGTAGGTAGGATACTTGTATCCGACAACTGCTTGAAATTTTCCACATTGCCTAATTAGGGGTTTGAATGTTGGCAACGTTGGATACTCATATCTGGCCTACTGACTACTGAATCGGACGATAAGCCGGGTCGTTTATTCGTAGGCCAAGGCACACGCCGCTTATACGGGCAACCCGCCTGCGCCGGCTTTGAAAAAAGTCGTCTGAAAACGGCAGATGCTTTGTCCTCAAGAATCGTGCCTATATCCGGATACTGTCTTTATGTTTACAATCATAATGTTATAAAGTATCATCCTTCCTTTTGTTTCATTTTGAACACATCGTCTTTAATTCGATATTGTTATGAATTCCATTTTACTCACCGGATTGTTCCAACGCCTGCTGATTGCGCTTTTCGCTTTGGCGGCGGTTTGGGGCATGTATTTTTTTGGGCGGTTGCATGAGTATCGTTGTTGAAAAATCTGACGGTCAGCTACCGGACGCGGCCTGCCGTACACTCATGTCGGCATCGAATTTGCCGAGCATTCGATGTGGGCGGTCTGCGGGCCAAACGGGGCGGGCAAATCAACTTTTTTTAAAAAGCGGTCATGGGTTTGCAGCAAGTCGATACGGGACGCGTCCTCCTGCAAAACCTGCAACGCAAAGACATCGCCTATCTGCCACAGCAGTCGGACATCGACCGCGGCCAGCCGATGACGGTTTTCGAACTGGCGGCGATGGGTTTGTGGTACGAAATCGGCTTTTTCGGACGGGTTAACGCGGCGCAGCGTACCCGCGTTTTGGATGCGCTTGCGCGTGTCGGTATGCGGGATTTTGCCGACAGGCAGATCGCGCATTTGTCCAACGGCCAGTTTCAGCGCGTTTTATTTGCGCGTATGCTGGCGCAGGGGGCAAAATTCCTGCTTTTGGACGAACCTTTCAACGCCGTCGATGCGCGCACGACTTACGCGCTTTTGGACGTATTGCGCCAATGCAATGAGGAAGGGCAGGCAATTATCGCGGTGTTGCACGATTATGCGCAGGTACGCGATTATTTTTTTCGGACACGCTGTTGCTGGCCCGGGAAAAAGGTTGCGGCGGGCAGGACGCCGTCCGTCCTGACCGATGAAAACCTTGCCCGCGCGAATATGCTGATGCAGCGGCAGGAGTCTGAGGACTGGTGCGACGTATAGTTTGCGCAGCCCCCTTTGTAAAGCAGTACATCGTCTGAAAGACGCGGTGAAGAATTTTTCAGACGACGTTTCCCATTTTCAGAAGTTTTCCCTTATTTACCGGATACCATGCATTTATACGATTTGCTGATTTCCCCTTTTTGCGGAATTCGACTTTATGCGCTATGCGCTTGCGTCGGTATTCTGTCTGGCTTTGAGTGCCGCTCCGGTCGGCGTGTTCCTGGTCATGCGGCGCATGAGCCTGGTGGGCGATGCTTTGAGTCATGCCGTCCTGCCCGGTGCGGCAATCGGCTATATGTTTGCCGGGCTGAGCCTGCCTGCAATGAGCGTCGGCGGGTTTGCAGCAGGCTTGCTGATGGCGCTTTTGGCGGGTTTGGCGAGCCGTTTTACATCGTTGAAGGAAGATGCCAACTTTGCCGCCTTTTATCTGAGCAGTCTGGCAATAGGCGTGGTTTTGGTCAGTAAAAAAACGGCAGCAGCGTCGATTTGCTGCATCTCTTGTTCGGATCGGTCTTGTCGGTGGATATTCCCGCGCTGCAACTGATTGCCGCCTCGGCAAGCGTCACGGTAACGGCATTGGCGATTATTTACCGCCCGCTGGTTTTGGAAAGCATTGACCCGCTGTTTCTGAAGGCGGTCGGCGGGAAGGGCGGCTTTTTGGCACGTCGTCTTCCTGATTTTTGGTGGTGATGAACCTTGTTGCAGGCTTTCAGGCACTCGGTACGCTGATGTCGGTCGGTCTGATGATGCTGCCGTCGATTACCGCGCGGCTCTGGGCGAAAAAGCATGGGCGCGTTGATGGCTTTGTCCGTCTTTATCGCACTGGTCTGCGGTTTTGCCGGACTGCTGTTTTCCTATCACGTCGAAATTCCGTCCGGACCTGCGATTATCTTGTGCTGTGGCGTGCTGTATGCCGTATCGCTGGTGTTCGGGCGCGAAGGCGGTATATTGGGCAAATGGTTCAAGCGTCGCAAGCACAAGGCCTTGTGAAGGGCAGTTGTGCAAGCTGAAAATCAAAAAAGGTCGTCTGAAAAGCTGCTTGGGCTTTCAGACGACCTTTTATCGGGTTTACCGCTCGGATTTTTTTGAAACCGATTTGTTGTTATTCAAACAGAAACGCTTCAATCGGCGTCATTTCCGCATAGGTGGAGATTCACTTTTAATTTTGACAACCGTTTTTCAAATACCTATTTCTCAAGATTTTCGACGGATTCCTGCCGATGCGGGAATCTCGGCGGATGGCGGGCAGAGTGTTTTTCCGCCCCCTTATCCCTGCTGCTTCAAAACTGTTTCTCCACACTGATGAATGTCTGCATATTTTTGCGGGAATAGAAGCCGCTCATATTGCTGTCGATTTTGAGATAACGGAAATTCAAATGCGGCACTAAGCCTTTCCATGAAATTTTATTGTGCCAAACAGAGGCATTTGCCTGATATTCATGGTCTTTTTCGGGTCAGACGGTACACCAGGCTTCCCGGCGCATCAAAGGTACGGCGGGCGTAGCGCAGGTTGGTGCGGATGCCGAATCCGTTCTCAAACGCTTTCGCCGCGCCGAAGCGTATGCCCTTGCGTACGGATGCCTGCTCCGCTTCTTTGGTTATGTCGTGCGACCAGTCCGCGCCGCCGTAGAGCAGCCAGTTTTTCGGTGCAGAGTATGCCAGCGTTGCCCCCGCCAGCGGCATATGGCTGTTGTAACGCGCTGCCGAGCCGCTGTTCCGATAGTATTTTTTGATATAGCCTGCATTGAGCGAGAGCCGCCATTTTTCGTTCAGACGACGTGAAAAATCGGTATGGATACCGGTTTCGCGATTATAGCGTTTGCCGCCCTGCCAGTTTTGTTCGGCAAACGGTACAACCCCGAAAGATTGCACCGCCGAACGGTTTTTATAGCCTGCCGCCAAGCGCAGGCTTTGCTCGTTAAAATCCTGATTGTCCCAATAATGCACGCCGTCGCCGCTCAGGCTGCCGTAAACAAAATGATGTCCGCCTACATTGATTTCGCGCGATACGCCTGCGCCGTAGCGGATACCGTGCGCCTTTTGCGGCAGGCTCTCAGCGGTTTTATTCCAGCGTCTGCCGTTCCATTCTATAACGCGCTCGGATGAGGCATTGTTCACATTATCGGTTTGCTCGTATTGCAGCGAAACATCAGGCTGCCAGCTTTGCGCCGAATCAATGGAAGCAAGATAGCGGTCGGCAAGTTGCTGCATGGGCGGCTGCAAATCCGGTTTTGCCCGTTTCAATTCAGCTTTTGCCTCACGATACTGCTTGTTTTCAAACATCATTACACCCAAATCGAAACGCGGATACGCCAAATCGGGATGTTTCGCCAAAATGCCGCGATAGAGCGAGACAGCTTCATCATGCCGCAACTGACTGCGCCTCAACGCGCCTAAAGCATAATCGTATAAAACGGCATCCTGGTCGGGCGCGGCTTTATATTGCGCCAACACGCCTTCCAGCATCTTCCAGTCCCGTCCGATTAATGCACGGTTGATCTGTGCTTCCAATGAGGAATCGGCAGAAAGGTCGTCTGAAAGCTTTTGTTCTGCGGGTTTGTCGTCGGTAAAATCTTTTGAGGGTGTTTCGCTGTTCGGTTGCTTGTCAAAAAATACAGGCGCAGGTACACGGACAACGGGTGTATCGGCAAGGGCGGCCGTTGGGAAAGAGAGCATCAGTAAGACAAGATGGTTTTTATTCATTTTATTCAGTGGGATATGGATTGCAGGCGTATCCTGTCATTATACGGATAACGCGGTGAGAATGGTCGAAAAGGTCGTCTGAAACGTTTTCAGACGACCTTTTGGTTATATCACATTAATATTAGCGGGAGCCGGCAAAGCCGATTTCACCATTGTTGCGATCATCGACAGTACCGACGATTTCTTCCGCATTCGGACCGAAGAAGCCGAGTCGGTAGCTGCCACGGTTGGAAGAGCCTTCGATGCCGTGTCCATTAATTGTGGTTCGGTCAGTTTCTTTATTGGTGTAGCTCATTTTTTTAATTTCTGCTTCATTCAGATGAATGTCGCTGTCAAGACCTGTAATTTTGCCGCTGCCTTTTTCTGCTGTCGAAGTCAACAGAATAAGCCAATTTTTCCTTTCTTATCTCCATCACTTGCAATACCGGAATAGTCGAATTTCCCCGCAGTAGGCAGGGTTTTGGGTGGTATAACCTTTAATTAGGATATTGGTATCGTCATCGTCAGCATCCAGCTTTTTCTGATTCACCATTAAGTGTTAAGCCGGTGGGCGTAATACCTGCAATCAGGGAATAGTTTTGACGGTAAATATGGGCAACACCGTTTCGGGTAATGGTATGGTTCTGACCTTCTGCCTGTGCAACGACAGTTTCCCTGATAGTTTTGGCTGACTAACGTTTTAAGTGGAATGCTGGATAAATTAAAATTATTACCACTGCTGGATTGGTTTCCTAAATTTACCTTATAAGATTTGAGAATAACTGCCCCATCAATTTTCTTATCCTCTGCAAGTTCTCGGATATCTTTATCGGCGGTATTTTTTTTATACCTTCGTATGAAACTGAAAAAAATCAACGCGCGGTGGCGGATTATTGGCGGTAGTGTTGCCACTGTTGGCAGGGGTTATTCGCATTTGCAGCAGTATTGCCATTACTGGAGGGCATTATTTTTCATTGTTGGCAGCGGCATTGCCGTTGTTCGTTTGGCTGCCGTTGGACGGATTAGTTACAGTCGGGTTAGTGTTGGGCAGGGTGCTGTTGGGAGAATCACTGCCGCTGCTGCAAGCCGCCAGGCTCAGGGCGATAATAGTTGCTGCGCTTATTTTTTTTGTAAAGACATAGATGCTTCCTTTGTAATGATTGGGTTGATAATTGAAATGCAGATGTATTATCAACCAGTCATTTTGAAAAATATCAAGTAAATAATTTACAAAAAAACAACAGAACTGTTAAATTTTTGCAACAGTCGGCTATTCATAATCCTCGATTATGCATACCGAACAAGACAAAATTGATTTCAGCGAACGCTTAAAAACCGCAATCAGGCTGGCGGGTTTGGATAATCTTTCCAACGCCAGCCTTGCCAACCGCTTCAATCTGCGCCATCCCAATCAATCCGTCAGTACGCAGGCTTTCCATCATTGGTTGGTCGGACGTTCGATTCCGACGCCCGATAAAATCGAAACGCTGGCGAAATGGCTGGATACCAGCGGAGAATGGCTGCGGCACGGACGAATGTTGGAAGAAGGTGGGGCAGTTTCCCCGCAAGAGGCGTTGTTGTTGAAATATTTCCGCGCGCTGTCGCCGGAAAAGCAGGAGGCGTTGATTACTTTGCTTCATAAAGTGGAGGATTGAGTTTTTATCACAAAAAGGTCGTCTGAAAACGGAAATCTCGTTTTCAGACGACCTTTTGCCTTTATCCGTCAAACCGCTGCTGCTTCAGGTTTGGCTTTGTTTTTCTTGAATTTCAACACGGCTTCTTCTTTTGCCGCATCCCAGTCTATCCGCACGAAGCCGCCGTCGGCGAGTTTGCCGAACAGGAGTTCGTCGGCGAGCGGTTTGCGGATTTTTTCCTGAATCAGGCGGTGCATCGGGCGCGCGCCCATTTGCGGGTCGAAACCTTTTTCCGCCAGATATTTGCGCAATGCCGGCGTGAATTCGGCTTCGACTTTTTTGTCGAGGAGCTGGTGTTCGAGCTGGAGCAGGAATTTGTCCACGACTTTGGCGATGACGGGTTCGGACAAGGGGCGCAAACGGGATAATCGCGTCCAAGCGGTTGCGGAACTCGGGCGTGAAGAGTTTGTTGATCGCCTGCATTTCGTCGCCGCGTTCGCGCTTGGCGGTAAAGCCGAGGCTGGGGCGGCTGAGGCTTTCCGCGCCTGCGTTGGTGGTCATAATCAGGATGACGTTGCGGAAATCCGCGCTCTTGCCGTTGTTGTCGGTCAGTTTGCCTGCATCCATAACTTGCAGGAGGACGTTGAAAAATGTCGGGGATGGGCTTTTTCGATTTCGTCCAAGAGCAACACGCAGTGCGGATGTTTGTTGGCGGCTTCGGTCAAAAGGCCACCTTGGTCGAAAGCCGACGTAGCCCGGCGGCGCACCGATAAGGCGCGATACGGCGTGGGCGCTCCATGTATTCGGACATATCAAAGCGTTGCAGCGGTACGCCCATCGAATAGGCAAGCTGTTTGGCGACTTCGGTTTTGCCGACGCCGGTCGGGCCGGAGAAGAGGAAGCTGCCTATGGGTTTTGTCGGGCAGGGGCGAGACCGGAGCGCGACATTTTGACGGCGGCAACCAGCGCGTCGATGGCGTTTTCCTGACCGTAAACCATGTTTTTTTCAAATCGCGGCCAAGGAATTGCAGCACTTGTTTGTCGTCGTGCGACACGGTTTTTTTCGGGAATCCGCGCGACTTTGGCGATGACGGTTTCGATTTGCGCTTTGCCGATGACTTTTTTTCTGTTTGGATTTGGGCAAAATCCGTTGCGCCGCGCCTGCTTCGTCCATTACGTCGATGGCTTTGTCGGGCAGGAAACGCTCGTTGATGTAGCGGGCGGAGAGTTCGGCGGCGGCTTCGAGTGCGCCTTGCGTGTAGCGTACTTGGTGGAAGCCTTCGAACATCGGTTTCAAGCCGCGCAGGATTTGCACGGTTTCGGCGACGGTGGGTTCGACCACGTCGATTTTTTGGAAGCGGCGGCTTAAGGCGTGGTCTTTGTCGAAAATGGTGCGGTATTCGTCGTAGGTGGTCGCGCCGATGCAGCGCAGCGAGCCTTTTGCCAGCGCGGGTTTGAGCAGGTTGGACGCGTCCATCGTGCCGCCGCTGGTGCTGCCCGCGCCGATGATGGTGTGGATTTCGTCGATAAACAAAATGGCGTGCGGGATTTTTTCGAGCTGTTTCAAGACGGATTTGACCCGCGCTTCAAAGTCGCCGCGGTATTTCGTACCCGCCAAAAGCGAACCCATATCTAGCGCGTACACTTCGGCATCTTTAAGCGCGTCGGGAATGTCGCCGTTGACGATTTGATGCGCCAAGCCTTCTGCCAGCGCGGTTTTGCCCACGCCTGCTTCGCCGACCAAAAGCGGATTGTTTTTGCGGCGGCGGCACAGGATTTGTACCAGCCGTTCCATTTCGTGTTTTCTGCCGATTAAGGGGTCGATGCGGCCGGCTTTGACTTCGGCGTTGAGGTTGACGGTGTAGTCTGACAACGAGCCGCTTTTTCGATTCGACGGGGTCGTCTGAATCATTGTCGGGGTCGTCTGAAAAGCCTTTGTGTTCGTCGTCTTCGGTTGCGCCGTGGGCAATGCAGCGCAAAAACTTCAAAACGCGTAACCGATTGCAGTTTGAGGAAATAGACGGCATGGCTGTCGGTTTCGCTCATCAGCGCCACCAAAAACGTCCAAAGGCTCGACCAAACCTTTGCCTGCGGATTGGGTATGTACCATCGCCCGCTGGATGACGCGTTGGAAGCCGAGCGTGGGCTGGGTTTCGACCGTATCTAAAAGGTGGTCGGGAATCTGCGGGGTATTTTCGGCAACGCTGGCGGCGAGTTGTTCGGATAACACTTTTAAATCCGCGCCGCAGAGCTTGAGGACGTTGGGGACGGAGGCGTCTTCTTCGATTAACACCAAAAAGCAGATGCTCGAGGCTGATGAATTCATAATGAGCCTTACGCGCCTCGCGGTAAAGCTGCTGCAAAATCTGTTCCAATTCGGGTGAAAGCATATTAAATCTCCTCGACAATACATTGCAGCGGATGCCCTTCGGCTTTTGCCCGCTGCATGACCTGCTGCTGCTTGGTTTGGGCGATGTCCCGTGTGTAAGTGCCGCACAAGCCTTTGCCTTCGTGATGAACCAAGAGCATCACCGCCACCGCCTGCTCCTGTCCGAGCATAAAGATTTCGGTCAGGATTTCGACGACAAATTCCATCGTGGTGTAATCGTCGTTCAGCAAAAAAACACGCCGTAACGTTTCGGCGGGGCGGTTTTTGGTCGCTTAAAAGTGTATCGGATTCGTGATGTGTGTTTGGGTTGTTCATAAATATTTTGGCTTTGTGGAAGAGGGTTTGTTTTCAGACGACCTTGCTAAAGATTTAATACCTAATAAATCTATAAATATAGTGATTATAGAGTTTGATTTCAATTTCTGTTGTATTTTGGTCTGTTTCCGCCATTTTCGCACTTTTTTTCCCTTATATGGCTTGACGTTTTGACTTAACAAATGTAAAAAAAGACGGTTAAGCAGAAGCCGGCACTCGACCAAGTATATAAAGCTAGGGAGAAACGCTGAACGTTTAAGTTTGCTGTATGCCTTATTTTGCTGATTTTGTTAATTTTTAAGTATAGGAAGTTTCTAATGGCAACCGGTATCGTAAAATGGTTTAACGACGCTAAAGGTTTTGGTTTCATCACTCCTGATGAAGGCGGCGAAGATCTGTTCGCTCACTTCTCAGCGATCAACATGGAAGGTTTCAAAACCCTGAAAGAAGGCCAACGCGTGTCTTTCGACGTAACCACCGGCCCTAAAGGCAAACAAGCTGCTAACATTCAGGCTGCTTAATTAAACGTGCGGCTTATGCCGTAGAATAATGGCGGGATTGATTCCCCGCCATTTTTTATTGTCTATGAGAAACGGAATCCATATGGCAGAAGACACGCAAAACGCCGCTTATGAAAAACGCCCTGCGGCAGCTGGACGAACTCATCGTGTATCTGCGCAGCAGCAGGGAAGTGAGCTGCGCTGTGGAGGAACAAGAAGACTTGATGCTGATACGGCTCGCCGATTTGAAAATCGATCTGCGGCCGAGTGATGAAAAGGCGATAGCGGATATCGACCGGTTTTACCGCCGCCATTTGGGGGCAAGTAAAAACAGTTTCAGGTTTTGGGAAATAAAAATAAAACGGCCCGCCTTGGCGTGCCGTTTATTTTCGAGATTAAGGTTTAAGGTTGCTTGCCAGCAGCCATTCTTGAGCTTTTGTGGCATCATCGAAATATTTGGGGTGTTGGTTGGTCAAGAGGCTGGAGAGACGCGCGCCGAGTTTGATCCAGATGTCGTCTGTAATGACGGCAACCCGACCGAAGTCGTTTTCGTGTTGATTGAGGAATTTTATTTGTTCTACCGCCATATCGATGGTGAAGTCTTTCAGCATGGACAAATCTAAGAGTATGTCGGGCAGGTGGATTTTTTTGTTTGCTTTCTAACAGGGCGGATTCGAGTTGGCGGAAGTCGTCCAGCGTAAACTCGTTGTACAACGCTACATTCAAACCATAAGACTGCTCTCGGATGGAAATCATCATGCTCTCCTTGTTTGAGGACGTTAATGTCCGGAAAACCATTTTTTAATCGCAACCGGCCGGATACCGCTCAATACGCCGCTTGCTACAATAATAATCATACCAAAGGTTTCCTGCCAAGTAACGCTATCTCCTAAAAAACATTACGCCTGACAATGCGGAGAAAAACGACAGTCAGGTAGGACAGTGAAGCGACAGTGAATTTGTTGCCGACTTTATAAGCGCGGGTCATGCAGAGTTGGGCGATGGTTGCGGACAGCCCGATACCCTGCCAAGTAGGGTAATGTCTCGGCAGACAAGGAATGCCAGCCGGTCAGCGTCGCCCAAACCGCCGACATGGCGACGCCGGTTACCGACAGGTAAAAAACGACCCGCCAGCCCGGTTCGCCAAGCAGGGACAATTCGCGTACCTGCAAATACGCCCAGCCCGACATCGCTCCGCCAGCCAAGCCTGCCAATGCGGCAATTTCTTGTCCGCCTTTGAACGAAGGGTTTAGCAGTAGGACGACGCCGATGAAGCCGAATACCAATATTGCCTGCGTATAAAATGCAATCCGTTCTTTTAAAATCAAAAATGAGAACACGGCCAAAAAAATCGACGAGGTGTAGCTTAAGGTTACGCCTGTTGCCAGCGGCAGGTGGGTAACGGCATAAAACAGGCACAACATCGCCGCTGTGCCGATGACGCTGCGGTTGAGGTGGATTTTCCAATACCGCGTGGCAAATGTGTCTCCCCGCATTTTCGCTATGGCGGCAAGCATGACGGCTGCAAAACTCATGCGCCAGAAAACCAATTCGCCGCTGCTGAAGCCGAATTTTCCTGCTGCCGCTTTGATGCAGAGGTTCATGACGGTAAAACCGAGTGTGGCGATGATAATCCATGCGGAACCGAGCGGATCCTTAGTCGCGGTTTGGTTCATTTCGATATTAATGGATAGATGGGGCGTTCATTATAGTGATGTAGAAGTCTTTGGGGAATAAATATTCAAAAAGGTCGTCTGAAAAGCATATCTTGTTTTTCAGGCGACCTTTTGACGGATTAAAGAACATAGAAATAAATACAGAGAAACTGTGCTATGCTGCCGCCTAGGGACGAATAGGTGCCAGATGCCGTGCCCGTGTTTGATTTTTGGTATCATTAACAAACCAATAAATGCCTGCGCTGTATAAAAATACCACCCAACGCCAGCCAAAACAGCCCGGCAAAGGGAAGGGTGCGTACCAGTGGCGATACGGCAACCAAAATCAGCCAACCCATAATGACGTAAATCATCATGGAGAGCAGCCGTTTTTCGCTTTTCCTGCCGATAGTCAGTTCTTGAATAATGCCGAAGAGTGCCAAGCCCCAGGATATGCCGAACAATGACCACCCCCAGCCGCCTTTAAGGGGTATCAGCGTAAACGGGGTATAGCTGCCCGCAATCAGCAGGTAAATCATGCAGTGGTCTACTTTTTGCAAAATTGCTTTAATTTTGGGCTGGGGAATGCTGTGGTAAAGCGTGGAGCCAAGATAGAGCAGGATTAGGCAGATGCCGTAGGTGAGTGCGGAGGCAAGTTGGTAGGGACCGTTTGCCTTGACTGTCATCAGCACTAATGCCGCCACGGCCAGCATCGAGCCTGCCAAATGGCTGTATGCATTGAAGCGTTCACCGTGATACATAAGAGTAGTTCTCATTTCTTTAGGTGTAGAAAGTGTACGCGAAAGGCAAAGGCGGGGCTAGGATAAAAGGATAAAGATAAGTTAAGGTGTAGAAACCAGTAGCGTTGTTTACAGTATTTCCAGGAGAATACTGAAACATGAACATGCACAAAAACACCCGCCTCACCCCGCACCACCGACAAGCCATTTGGCTGGCCTACACGCAGGAAAAGGAAAGCGTCACCTCCCTGGCACGCCGCTACCAAGTCAGCCGCGTCACCATTTACCGCGCCCTTAAAGCCGCAAGGGCCAAGCTGCTCAAACCGCAAACCAGTACCAACAACCGTTTCAAACAGGCAAAGTACGGAATGAAACGCCTGACCAAGGTAGAACGCAGCATTCAGGAAAAAAACTCAAAAAGCAGGCCAAACGCTACAATAAATCCTACCCCGGAAAGCCGGTGCATCTCGACACCAAACGGCTGCCGCTGCTCAAAGGGCAGAAAGCCACCGATAAGCGGGATTACCTGTTTGTCGCCATCGACGATTTCTCAAGGGAGCTATACGCCGCCATTTTGCCGGACAAAAACCGCAGACAGCGCCGCCAAGTTTCTGACCGAACACCTGATTGATCCCTGCCCATACCTGATTGAGTGCGTTTACTCCGACAACGGTACGGAATACAAAGGCTCGGCCAACCATGCTTTCGGTGTAGCCTGTTACGAGAACGGGATTGGTCAAAAGTTTACCCGGGTTGCCCGTCCGCAGACCAACGGTAAGGCGGAGCGGGTTATCCGTACCCTGATGGAGATGTGGCATGAGAAACAGTCGTTTGACAGTCCGGAACATCGGCAAAAAGGAGTTGTGCCGCTTTGTTAATTTTTATAACACTGTGAAGCCGCACCGCAGTTTGAACGGCGATACGCCGTTTGAGGTCTTGCAGGCTTATTTTTCTCAACCTGTTGTGTAAACAACGCGACAATTTTCTACAGTTAAGGTCGTCTGAAAAAACAAATCTTGGTTACAGACGGCCTTTTGTTTTTTAAGGCTAGGTTGAATAATGATATTGATATGTTTCAATATAAAAATAAAAACTAAAGCCTTGCTGTATTAGCAAGGCTTTAATCAAAAAAACTGGCACGCCCACGGGGAATCGAACCCCGGTTACCGCCGTGAAAGGGCGATGTCCCTAACCGCTAGACGATGGGCGCGGATAAATAAATTTTTGTTTGGCGCACCCGGAGCGATTCGAACGCCCGACCCTCTGGTTCGTAGCCAGATACTCTATCCAACTGAGCTACGGGTGCGCTGTAAGAAAGATTGGGATTATAGGGAGGGGGATTCTGTCAAGGGTGTTGTTGGAAAAATAAACAGGGAAAGTGTAAAAATGCGCGGCTATTGATTGAATTTACAGGAAAAATAAAATGGAGAGCGTTTCTCGCTGGCCGTTGTTGCAGAAGGCATTTGCCCGTTTCGGGAGGCCTGTGGTTGTGGTGGATTTGGAAACTACCGGCGGGAATCTGTATCAAGACAGGGTAACGGAAGTTGCTTTATTGCGTTTCGACGGGCAAAGCGTATGCCGTTATGAATGGCTGGTGAATCCGTGTAAGCCGATTCCTGAATTTATCGCGCAACTGACGGGTATCAGCGATGAGATGGTGAGAATGGCTCCGTTGTTTGCGGAAATTGCTTTACAGTTGTTGCCGCTTTTACGGGGAGCCGTGGTGGTGGCGCATAACAGCCGTTTCGACTATACCTTCCTACGCCATGAGTTTCGCCGTGCCGGTATTGATTTTGCTGCGCCTGCTTTGTGTACCGTCCAGTTGTCGCGCCGCCTTTATCCTGAGTTTTACAAACACAATTTGGACAGCATTATCGAACGGAACGCAATTGCAGTGGAAAACCGTCATCGTGCGATGACCGATGTCTTGGCTTTGAGCGATTATTTGGAACACAGCTTGCGCGAAAAGAATACAGAAGATTGGGATAATTACTGCCGGTCTTTGATGAATCCGAAAATGCTGCCAAATTGGGTAACGGATGCTTTGGCAGCGCAGATTTATGCGTTGCCGGACAGCGAAGGTGTGTTGGTCTGGTTTGACGCATTCGGCAAGGCGCAGGCGGTAGTTGCATTGGAGAAGGCGTATAGTGAAACGGCAGAAATGCTGCACGGTAAAAAAGTTCCGCTTTATTTGAAGGCTGCGGCTTCCGTGCGTTTTATTCCTGCGTTGGGCAGCCTGCATTCGGTATGGCTGAAGGCGCAGGCGATGAGGGAATATGGTATCCGCCCACCTGAACGAGTCGTTTCCAAGCCTACTGCATTTTCTACGGTTCGTTTTTCTCCCGACGAACACGGTGTATTGCAGGCAAGGATTGTGCCTTTGGATAATGGCAGTCGTGCTGTCCGCCCGTATGGGTTGTTCATCCATAAAAAAAGCCGCCAAACGCGCGCTTAATAGTTGGGCGCTGGAAAAACAGACTTTGTCCTGATGCCTTGAATATCCTGCCTGTTGCAAATGGAAAAGGTGTGCCGTGTCCTGTACAGGCACTCGGGCAATGCGACGGTGCCTGCCGTACCGAGGATGGGATAGAAGCGCAAAACGGACGTATCCGCGAATTGGCGCATTTGTTGCCCGTTGCAGACTGGGGGAGAGCGCATGAGGTAGAGATTACGGAGACGGACGGCTTATCCGGAAAAAGCATCACTTTGCGTTGTGCCGGAGGAGCGATTGCTATGCCGGACGGCGGCTGGTACTTTGATGACAGTCTGCCCGCGTTGCTGAAAATGAAATTCAGGCGGGAGCGGGAAAGCGTCAAAATTATTGCTTAATGCAATGATCGCGAAAATGGAATAAGCAGGTTTCAGAAGATCTCTGATAACCTGCTTATTTTTTAATCAGGTTTGTTTTTCTCTTGGGAATCAATATGAAGTAGGATTTATACACAGCTTGTTTACATCATTGCATGTAGAAATTGTGCATTGTTCCCGTCATTGCACGTTACAATATAGGGTCGTCTGAAACCGATTGTATGCCTGATAATGAATACGCCAAAAAAATTATTTTTTTCGATATTGATGACACGTTATACCGAAAATATACCGATACGCTGCGCCCGTCTGTTGCTAAAGCGATGGAGGCATTGAAAGCGCGGGGTATTTTGACGGCGATTGCGACGGGGAGACCGCCGGTGGCCATTCCGGGTAAGGTTAAAACCCTGATACGCGACAGCGGTATTGATATGCTGGTTACGATTAACGGGCAATATACGACGTTTCACGGGGAGGTGTTGCAGGCTTATCCGATGATTGAAGCCGAAGTGGAGCGGATGTGTGCATTTTTTGACAGTCAGTATATTGATTATGCTTTCGTAAATGATGCCGAAATTGTCGCATCGGCTGCCGGCGAAAGGGTAAAAGAAGCCTTGTCGCACATCCTGCCTGCTTTTGAAGTGGATAAAGAATATTTCCGCAAACAATCGGTTTATCAGATGCTGGTGTTTGCAGACGATGCCCAGGAGCAGGAGATTATCGGAAAAAAATCCAATCCGAAGGCTTCAAATCCGTGCGTTGGCACGAGTCTGCGCTGGACATGCTGCGCCGCGAAGGTTCAAAAAGCAAGAGGCATTGCACATGCAGTAGAAAAAGTTGGGCATAGGCATGGAAGATGTTATGGCTTTCGGCGACAGCTTTAATGATTTGGAAATGCTCTCATCCGTAGGCTTCGGCGTGGCCATGGGGAATGGCGAGGCTGTGGCGAAGGCTGCGGCGAAATTTATTGCGCCGAGTGTAGATGAAGATGGCGTGTACAGGGCTTTGGTGGAATTGGGCGTTATTGACGGATAGAGACCTTTGCAAAATTCCTTTTTCCCCGACAACCGAAACCCCAAACACAGGTTTTCGGCTGTTTCCGCCCCCAATCACTCCTTAATTCTACCCAAATACCCCCTTAATCCTCCCCGGATACCCGATAATCAGGCATCCGGGCCGCCTTTTAGGCGGCAACAGGCACACTTAGCCTGTTAGCCGCTTTCAACAGGTTTAAACACATCGCCTTCAGATGGCTAGCAGACCAAAATAGGCTGCCCGGGCGTAGCGGAATTTACGGTGCAGCGTACCGAAGCTTTGTTCGACCACATAACGGGTCTTCGAGCGTGTTCATAGTCTTCGTAGCAGGACTCCCAAGAAAGCCAAAGCTACCATTTGCAGACTGGTACTCAACTTACGCTCGCAGTTTTTCCAAAGCCGCCTGTTCTTTTCCAACCAGGAAAAGCTGCGCTCTACTACCCATCGCTTCGGCAATACTGCAAAACGGTGCAATTCGTTTCGTTTGGCAATCTCTACCTCCGCACCAATCAACTCCTGTACCGACGAAGCAAATGCCTTACCCGTGTAACCACCGTCAGCAAGGATTTTTTGTATCGCACCAAGATTATCCCGCCCACGTTCCAATGCCACCAGGCAGCCTTTTCTATCCGTAACATCCGCCGTCGTTACCGCAAGGGCATGCGGCAAACCTTGCGTGTCAACCGCTATATGTCGCTTGATACCGCTAACCTTCTTGCCCGCATCGTAGCCTTTTTCCATGGCGGTATCCGTGTTCTTCACACTCTGCGCATCAATAATCAGGAAAGTAGTTGCTTCATGGCGCCCCTGCTTGCAGCGCTCCGCAACTACCTGATTTTTTTAAATGCTTCCTCAAGGATGCTGATGCCACTCTCGCGTGGTTCGGTCCATCTCTGGAAGTAGGAATGCACGGTGCGCCATTTGGGGAAGTCGCCCGGCAAAGCGCGCCAGGAGCAGCCAGTGCGTTGCAGGTAGAGAATGGCACAAAAGACATCGTACAAGTCCACCTGGCGTGGCGCTGTGCGTTTACGGGCACTTTCCAGCAGGGGAAGGAGAGGCGCAAATTGCTCGCGACTGATATCGCTTGGGTAGGTTTTTCTGTTCATGCCGATAGTTTACAGCAGAGGCTGAGACAATGAACACGTTCTTCGACAAATATCGGTTGCGTTTGGTTTGCGCTTCCGTCAGCGGATGGTTGCGGTGGGCTTTGCGCATAATGCCGTCTAACAACTGATGGTCTTCCAGATGTTGCCGGTTTTCCTTACTGTCGTAGCCTTTGTCGGCATAGACGGTCGTACCTTCGGCAATGCCTTCCAACAAAGGGGACAGATGGTTGCACTCATGGGTATTGGCAGGAGTGATGTGCAGTTTCTCGATATAGCCTTCCTCATCGGTACGGGTATGTTGTTTGTAACCGAGTTTGTAGAGGCCGTTTTTCTTTGTCCAGCGGGCATCTTTGTCCTTACTCGGTGTGGTTTGGCCGCTGACTTGTCCTTCCTCGTCAACTTCTATAGCCTGACGCTGTTTGCTGCCGGCGGTCTGAATAATGGTGGCGTCAACGACGGCGGCAGATGCTTTCTCTATTTTTAGGCCTTTTTCAGTCAGTTGGCAGTTAATCAGTTTGAGCAGTTCGGACAGGGTGTCGTCTTGCGCCAGCCAGTTGCGGTAGCGGCACAAGGTGCTGTAATCGAGGATGCTCAGTTCGTCGAAACGGCAAAACAGGTTGAAGTCGATGCGGGTGATGAGGCTGTGTTCGAGTTCGGGATCGGAGAGGCTGTGCCATTGTCCGAGCAGGACGGCTTTGAACATGGACAACAGGGGATAGGCGGGACGGCCGCGGTGGTCTCTAAGGTAACGGGTTCTTTGACGATTCAGGTACTGTTCGATCGGTTGCCAATCAATCACCTTATCCAACTTCAATAGTGGGAAGCGGTCGATGTGTTTGGCAATCATGGCTTGTGCGGTTTGCTGGAAGAAGGTGCTCATGGGAAATCCCCTAAATGTCTTGATGGGAATTTAGGGAATTTTTGCAAAGGTCTCTTGCTATTTCAAAAAAATCTTTCAGGAATAATAAGCTCATTAACTGTTTTTTTGAGGATCTGCATTCTAATAAGATTATTTAACATGAACATACAAAAGAAAAAAACGGCTGCAAAAGCAGCCGCATATTGTCATATCTGATAAAACAGCAATGAACAAAAATATAGTGGATTAACTTTAAATCAGGACAAGGCGACGAAGCCGCAGACAGTACAGATAGTACGACAAGGCGAGGCAACGCCGTACTGGTTTAAAGTTAATCCACTATATTAAGAAAAAAACAAAAAAATAACTACATTTAATATTTGATATGATGCTGAGTCGTTTTTATAGTCGAGGATTAAGCCTTGTCGTGGAATTCGTGGAATTCATATTGGTAGGACAAGCCTTTGCCTGCTTTTTTCTGCGCCAGATAATCGTCGTAAACGGCGCGGATTTCTTTGCGCAGGAGGAATAGGGCGATTAAGTTGGGGATGACCATGAAGCCGTTGAACATATCGGACAGGGCTCCAAACCAAATCGACTTTTGCCCAGCGTGCCCAACACGATAGCCAGCAGCACGAGCGCGCGGTAGATGCCCAAGTGTTTTTCCCCTGAAGAGGAAGCGGATGTTGGACTCGCCGAAGTAGTACCAGCCGATGATGGTGGTGAAGGCGAAGAAGGTCAGGCAGACGGCAAGCAGTTGCGAACCGAAGCCGGGGAAGGCTTTACTGAAGGCGAATTGGGTCACCGCCGCGCCTTGTTCGCCGGAAAGGTTGGCATCGGTCAGGAGGATAATCAGCGCGGTGGCGGTGCAGACCAAGATGGTGTCGATGAAGACGCCGATAAATGCCGCCAAGCCTTGTTGAACGGGGTGGTTCACGTCGGCGGTAGCGTGTGCGTGCGGCGTCGAACCCATACCTGCTTCGTTGGAAAAACAGCCCGCGTGCCACGCCGTAACGGACGGCTTCGCGCATACCGATACCCGCTGCGCCGCCTAAAAACGGCTTCGGGATTGAAGGCGGCGGTAAAGATGTGGTTGAACATCGGTACGATGTGGTCGGAGAATTCAAACAGGATAACGACGGCACAAAAATATAGATAATCGCCATAAACGGCACGACGAATTGGGCGATGTTGGCGATGCGGTTTACGCCGCCGACGATAATCATGCCCGCAAGGACGGCGAGGGTGATGCCCACTGCCAAAAGCCGGTACGTTAAAGGCGATGGTAACGGAGGAGGCGATGGAGTTTGCCTGCGTGGCGTTACCGATAAAGCCCAGCGCGATAATCAGGGCGATGGAGAAAAAGCCCGATAAGAAACGCGCCGCGCCGCGCCCGATTTTTCGGGGTCAGGCCGTGTGTGATGTAGAACGCGGGGCCGCCGATGTATTTGCCGTGGCTGACGACGCGGTATTTTTTTGCGCGAGCAGGGCTTCGGCAAAAAAATCGTGGACATCCCCAAGACGGCGGAAAGCCACATCCAGAAAAATCGCGCCCGGTCCGCCTGCGGTAATGGCGGTTGCCACACCGGCGACGTTGCCCGTGCCGATTTGGGCGGAGACGGCAACGGCGAGCGCTTGGAATTGCGACAAAGATTTATCGTCTTTGTCTTTTTTTGGAAAAACAAACCGCCGAAAAACGGATTTGAGGCCTTCGCCAAATTTGGTAATCTGCGGCGCACCCAGATAGAGTGTGAAAAACAGGCCGATGCCCAAAAGGGCGTAAATCAGCAGGTAGTCCCACAGAATCAGATTGACTGCGCCCACCAGTGCAGACAATGTTTTTTCCATAATTACAAACCTTATATTGAAAAATGAACAGATGACGGCATCCGGCGGCGGTTACTCCGTTGAATGCCGTTGTGTCGGACGGCGCGGCGAGCAGGCCGGCTTCGTCCGTTTCGCCCCAAGTTGTCAACAATCCTGAAGCAGGCCTGCATGATACCGTAAACCTTTTGTGAGGCAAACGAAAAAAAGGGTCAGGTTTGGGCAAAGACAAGATTTTTTCGTTTGTCGGGCGCTATCGGCGTTTTCAGACGACCTTTTAGGCAGAATGCAGGGTCGTCTGAATATTTTTAGGTATATTCAACCTATGTTAAAATGCGCCCTTTAAAAAAATGAGCAAGAGTCCGCCGGATAAGGCGGAAAAATCGAAAGGAATCCATATATGGCAGGTCATAGCAAGTGGGCGAATATCCAGCATAAAAAAGCCCGTCAAGATGCCAAACGCGGCAAAAATCTTTACCCGTTTGATTAAAGAAATTACCGTCGCAGCCCGTATGGGCGGTGGCGATCCCGGCGCCAACCCGCGCCTGCGCCTGGCTTTGGAAAAAAAGCCGCCGAAAACAATATGCCCAAAGACAACGTGCAACGCGCCATCGACAAAGGTACGGGCAACTTGGAAGGCGTGGAATACATCGAGTTGCGCTACGAAGGCTACGGCATCGGCGGCGCGGCGCTGATGGTGGACTGCCTGACCGACAACAAAACCCGCACCGTTGCCGACGTGCGCCATGCGTTCACCAAAAACGGCGGCAACTTGGGCACCGACGGCTGCGTGGCGTTCAACTTCGTGCATCAGGGTTATTTGGTGTTCGAACCCGGCGTTGACGAAGACGCGCTGATGGAAGCCGCTCTGGAAGCCGGTGCGGAAGACGTGATTGCCAACGACGACGGCTCCATCGAAGTCATCACCGCCCCGAACGATTGGGCGGGCGTGAAAGCGGCATTGGAAACCGCAGGCTACAAATCCGTTGACGGCGACGTAACCATGCGCGCCCAAAACGAAACCGAACTCTCCGGCGAAGATGCCGTCAAAATGCAGAAACTGATTGACGCGCTGGAAGATTTGGACGACGTGCAGGACGTTTACACCTCCGCCGTCTTGAATTTGGATTAATCGGAAAGATTGAAAGCAGACCTGTTGGGTCTGCTTTTTGCGTCTGGGATTTTTGGCGGGTTGAGAACCTTTGCAAAATTCCCCAAAATCCCCTAAATTCCCACCAAGACATTTAGGGGATTTTCCATGAGCACCTTCTTCCGGCAAACCGCACAAGCCATGATCGCCAAACACATCGACCGCTTCCCATTATTGAAGTTGGATCAGGTGATTGATTGGCAACCGATCGAACAATACCTGAACCGTCAAAGAACCCGTTACCTTAGAACGTGTTCATTGTCTCAGCCTCTGCTGTAAACTATCGGCATGAACAGAAAAACCTACCCAAGCGATATCAGTCGCGAGCAATTTGCGCCTCTCCTTCCCCTGCTGGAAAGTGCCCGTAAACGCACAGCGCCACGCCAGGTGGACTTGTACGATGTCTTTTGTGCCATTCTCTACCTGCAACGCACTGGCTGCTCCTGGCGCGCTTTGCCGGGCGACTTCCCCAAATGGCGCACCGTGCATTCCTACTTCCAGAGATGGACCGAACCACGCGAGAGTGGCATCAGCATCCTTGAGGAAGCATTTAAAAAAATCAGGTAGTTGCGGAGCGCTGCAAGCAGGGGCGCCATGAAGCAACTACTTTCCTGATTATTGATGCGCAGAGTGTGAAGAACACGGATACCGCCATGGAAAAAGGCTACGATGCGGGCAAGAAGGTTAGCGGTATCAAGCGACATATAGCGGTTGACACGCAAGGTTTGCCGCATGCCCTTGCGGTAACGACGGCGGATGTTACGGATAGAAAAGGCTGCCTGGTGGCATTGGAACGTGGGCGGGATAATCTTGGTGCGATACAAAAAATCCTTGCTGACGGTGGTTACACGGGTAAGGCATTTGCTTCGTCGGTACAGGAGTTGATTGGTGCGGAGGTAGAGATTGCCAAACGAAACGAATTGCACCGTTTTGCAGTATTGCCGAAGCGATGGGTAGTAGAGCGCAGCTTTTCCTGGTTGGAAAAGAACAGGCGGCTTTGGAAAAACTGCGAGCGTAAGTTGAGTACCAGTCTGCAAATGGTAGCTTTGGCTTTCTTGGGAGTCCTGCTACGAAGACTATGAACACGCTCTTAGAGACCACCGCGGCCGTCCTGCCTATCCCCTGTTGTCCATGTTCAAAGCCGTCCTGCTCGGATAATGGCACAGCCTCTCCGATCCCGAACTCGAACACAGCCTCATCACCCGCATCGACTTCAACCTGTTTTGCCGTTTTGACGAACTGAGCATCCCCGATTACAGCACCTTATGCCGCTACCGCAACTGGCTGGCGCAAGATGACACCCTGTCCGAATTGCCGGAACTGATTAACCGACAACTGGCCGAAAAAAACCTAAAATTAGAGAAGGCATCCGCCGCCGTCATTGATGCCACCATTATTCAGACTGCCGGCAGCAAACAGCGTCAGGCCATAGAAGTCGATGAAGAAGGACAAGTCAGCGGTCAAACCGCACCGAGTAAGGACAAAGATGCCCGTTGGACAAAGAAAAACGGCCTCTACAAACTCGGTTACAAACAACATACCCGTACCGATGAGGAAGGCTATATCGAGAAACTGCACATCACCCCTGCCAATACCCATGAGTGCAACCACCTGTTGCCTTTGCTGGAAGGTATAGCCAAAGACACAACCGTCTATGCCGATAAAGGCTACGACAGTGAGGAAAACCGGCAACATCTGAAAGAGCATCAGTTACGGGATGAGACCTTTGCAAAATTCCCCAAAATCCCCTAAATTCCCATCAAGACATTTAGGGGATTTCCCATGAGCACCTTCTTCCAGCAAACCGCACAAGCCATGATCGCCAAACACATCGACCGCTTTCCACTGTTGAAGTTGGATCAGGTGATTGATTGGCAACCGATCGAGCAATACCTGAATCGTCAAAGAACCCGTTACCTCCGAGACCATCGCGGCCGTCCCGCCTATCCCCTGTTGTCCATGTTCAAAGCCATCCTGCTCGGACAATGGTACAGCCTCTCCGATCCCGAACTCGAACACAGTCTCATCACCCGCATCGATTTCAACCTGTTTTGCCGCTTTGACGAACTGAGCATCCCCGATTACAGCACCTTATGCCGCTACCGCAACTGGCTGGCGCAAGACGACACCCTGTCCGAATTGCTCAAACTGATTAACCGCCAACTGACCGAAAAAGGCCTAAAAATAGAGAAAGCATCCGCCGCCGTCGTTGACGCCACCATTATTCAGACCGCCGGCAGCAAACAGCGTCAGGCCATAGAAGTCGATGAAGAAGGACAAGTCAGCGGACAAACCACACCGAGTAAAGACAGCGATGCCCGCTGGACAAAGAAAAACGGCCTCTACAAACTCGGTTACAAACAACATACCCGTACCGATGAGGAAGGCTATATCGAGAAACTGCACATCACTCCTGCCAATACCCATGAGTGCAACCATCTGTCCCCTTTGTTGGAAGGCATTGCCGAAGGTACGACCGTCTATGCCGACAAAGGCTACGACAGTAAGGAAAACCGGCAACATCTGGAAGACCATCAGTTGTTAGACGGCATTATGCGCAAAGCCTGCCGCAACCATCCGCTGACGGAAGCGCAAACCAAACGCAACCGATATTTGTCGAAGACCCGTTATGTGGTCGAACAAAGCTTCGGTACGCTGCACCGTAAATTCCGCTACGCCCGGGCAGCCTATTTTGGTCTGCTCAAAGTGAGTGCGCAAAGCCATCTGAAGGCGATGTGTTTAAACCTGTTGAAAGCGGCTAACAGGCTAAGTGTGCCTGTTGCCGCCTAAAAGGCGGCCCGGATGCCTGATTATCAGGTATCTGGGGAGGATTAAGGGGGTATTTGGGTAAAATCAGGAGCAATTAGGGGCGGAAATAGACGAAAACCTGTGTTTGGGTTTCGGCTGTTGGGGGAAAGGCTTTTTTGCAAAGGTCTCGGGATGGCATTATGCGCAAAGCCCACCGCAACCGTCCGCTGACGGAAGCGCAAACCAAACGTAACCGATATTTGTCGAAGACCCGTTATGTGGTCGAACAAAGCTTCGGTACGCTGCACCGTAAATTCCGCTACGCCCGGGCAGCCTATTTTTGGTCTGCTAGCCATCTGAAGGCGATGTGTTTAAACCTGTTGAAAGCGGCTAACAGGCTAAGTGTGCCTGTTGCCGCCTAAAAGGCGGCCCGGATGCCTGATTATCGGGTATCTGGGGAGGATTAAGGGGGTATTTGGGTAAAATCAGGAGCAATTAGGGGCGGAAACAGCCGAAAACAGCCGAAAAACCTGTGTTTAGGGTTTCGGTTGTCGGGGAAAAAGGAATTTTGCAAAGGTATCGGGTTGTTTGTTGGAATCTTCAATGGCTCGCGGGCTACAAAGTTTTTTTGGCAACGCAAGCTCCGTAGCGTGGGCTCTGTCCACGAAAAATGAGTTAACACAAAGGTCGTCTGAAAACCCAATGCAGGTTTTCAGACGACCTTTGTGTTTGGACTGCGTATCGGTTTTGGTTGGCACGGTATCCGTAGCGTGGGTTCTACCCACGCAGCTGACTAGCGGACAGGTCGTCTGGAATCTTAAGTGCACGCTACAAAGTTTTTTTGGCAACGAGCGCCGTAGCGTGGATTTCGTCCACGAAAACAAATAGGCACAAAGGTCGTCTGAAAAACTAAAAAAATTGCAGTACCTAAAAAAACTTTTTAGGCTAGGGAACCCTCTATAAGCGGAGGCTGCTTGAAGATTCTGTCTTGCTGTTTTAAAATGACGGATTGTTACGTTATATCAATTGGAGAGAGAAAACATGAAACATTGGAAACTCGGCGTCATCGCTGCATTAATGTCCGGCGCAGTTTATGCAGCCCCGATGAATGTCGTTACCAGCTTCAGCATTTTGGGCGATGTTGCCAAACAAATCGGCGGCGACCGTGTTGCCGTACAAAATTTGGTCGGTTCCAACCAAGACACCCACGCCTACCACATGACCAGCGGCGATATCAAAAAAATCCGCGGTGCAAAATTAGTCCTGCTCAACGGCTTGGGCCTGGAAGCGGCTGATGTTCAGCGCGCCGTCAAACAAAGCAAAGTCCCCTTCGCCGAAGCAGCCAAAGGCATACAGGCGCTTAAAGCCGAAGAAGGCGAACATCATCACGACCACGAAGGCCACCACCACGACCACGGCGAATTTGACCCGCACGTCTGGAACGACCCCGTCTTGATGACAACCTATGCCCAAAACGTCGCCAACGCCCTGATTCAGGCAGACCCCGAAGGTAAAACCTATTACCAACAACGCTTGGGCAACTACCAAGTGCAGCTGAAAAAACTGCACAGCGACGCTCAAGCTGCGTTTAACGCCGTTCCCGCTGCTAAGCGCAAAGTTCTGACCGGACACGACGCGTTCTCCTACATGGGCAAACGCTACAATATCGAGTTCATCGCCCCGCAAGGCGTGAGCAGCGAAGCCGAGCCGTCCGCCAAACAAGTGGCTTCCATCATCCGCCAAATCAAACGCGAAGGCATCAAAGCCGTGTTCACCGAAAACATCAAAGATACGCGCATGGTTGACCGCATCGCCAAAGAAACCGGCGTCAACGTCAGTGGCAAACTCTACTCCGACGCACTCGGTGGCGCACCTGCCAATACTTACATCGGCATGTACCGCTACAACGTCAAAGCCTTGACTGATGCGATGAAGAAATAAAACCGCTTGATTGGTTTGAATTGAAAAAAAGTCAAAAGGTCGTCTGAAAACGAAAATATGGTTTTCAGACGACCTTTGTTTATAAGCCGCTTCAAACGGCATTTTACGCAAAAAAATAAAACCTTCATAGAAAAAAATCAGATTTTAAGGCGTCATCAAAAAAATATCATTTAGACAAACTACACTAAATTTCATTAATATCCGCAAAAATTTAATTTAAAAACAATAAAACAACAATATGAAAAAAATATTCTTATTTCATTCGTTATCTTTTTCTCCGTTGGTTGTCCGCGCCGACCTGCCTTTTGAATATCGAAGACATCATGACGGACAAGGGTAAATTGAAACTCGACGCTTCCGTTACCTATATCAACAGCGAAAAACAGCCGTTCCGAACTTGCTGCGCCAATTTACATTCAGACCGGCTCCGCTTCCTTTATCCCCGTCCCGACCGAAATTCAGGAAAAACGGCAGCAACAGCGATATGCTCGTCGGTACGCTCGGCCTGCGCTACGGCTTGACCGGAAATGCCGAAATCTACGGCAGCGGCAGCTACTTGTGGCGTGAAGACCGACAATTCGACGGCGAAAGCAGCAAAAAAACCGCGACAAGCACCTCTCCGACGTATCCCTCGGCATCAGCCACACTTTCCTCAAAGACGACAAAAAAATCCCGCCCTTATCGGCTTTCTCGAAGGCACGCTTTACGAAAAAAATCACGCGGCAAAGCCCCGTCAGGCAAATCATGGCTGATTGGCGCGACCACCTACAAAGCCATCGACCCCGTCGTCCTCGCCCTGACTGCCGCCTACCGCATCAACGGCAGCAAAACCCTTTCAGACGACGTCAAATACAAAGCAGGCAACTACTGGATGCTGAATCCCAATATATCCTTCGCCGCCAACGACAGAATCAGCCTCACGGGCGGCATCCAATGACTGGGCAAGCAGCCCGACCGACTGGACGGCAAAAAAAGAATCCGCAAGGAATACATCTACCTACGCCCATCTCGGCGCAGGCCTCGGCTTCTCCAAAGCCACGTCTTTAAACGCATCCGCACGCTTCAATATTTCAGGGCAGAGCAGCTCCGAACTGAAATTGGGCGTACAGCATACGTTTTAAGCAGGCTTTGATTTTCCAACCTTGTAAAAAAAGGACTTTTATGAAAAAAACAAATTACCGCAGCCATGATGATTCTGACGATGATTGCCGCTCCCGCAATGGCAAACAGCATGGATAATCAGGCATTTGAAAACCAAGTATTCCACACGCAGGCAGATACGCCTATGCAGTTGGCGGAGCTTTCTCAGAAGGAGATGAAGGAGACTGAGGGGACGTTTCTTCCTTTGGCCATTTTAGGTGGTGCGGCTATCGGGATGTGGACGCAGCATGCAATCAGTTATGCTACGACCGGTAAACCCGCTTCCGTTAAAGATGTCGCTATTGCTGGTGGATTAGGCGCAATTCCTGGTAGTGTAGGTGCCGCAGGAAAGGTTGTTTCCTTTGCTAAATATGGACGTGAGATTAAAATCGGCAATAATATGCGGATAGCTCCTTTCGGCAATAGAACAGGTCATCCTATTGGAAAATTTCCCCATTATCATCGTCGAGTTACGGATAATACGGGCAAGACCTTGCCTGGACAGGGAATTGGTCGTCATCGCCCTTGGGAATCAAAATCTACGGACAGATCATGGAAAAACCGCTTCTAACCCCTCCTTTTTTTCTATTTGAAGATGTGTCTTTGGATATATTTCAAGGATTGTCGGAATTGGAAAAGAAAATAGAGCCGCAGGATTTGATGGATGATGTTTACCGTGCTTTTGATTCGGTTGGAAATATTCTGAATTTCCGTATAGTAGAAAAAGAGCAAAAAGGGTTTTGGGTAAGTACCAAAAATCAAAAACAGTTGTATTTGATTCGGCGGATATGTCTTCCGATGATCTTTTTCTGAAATGCTTACAGTCTTCATATCAGGCTTATTTTTGAAACTGAACCTGCCGGTTTAGATAAACGGCAGCTTATGGAAACGTTAATTCAAAAATGCGGATTCAGTTGTTGACGAAAAAATGGATTTTGAAATAACAGAATCTGGTTTCGACCATGTATGAGATAAAAAAATTTCTTTCGGCTGTTTGATTGCCACATCGCAACCCTGCGAATTGCTGACAAAAATCTTGGGGTGAAACTTTTTCTTTAATTATGAAGAAGATGGATTTATGGATTTATTTCAGATTTTGTGAGGGAAATATTTATACAATAAGGAAGAATGAAACTGAATCTTGTCTTACAGAAAGAGGAGGTGAATGGTTGAAACATATTTATGAATTTAATCGGGGAAGTTTTTATTTTTTTCTGATGTGCTTCTAAAAAAAGAGAAAGCGAAGAGAATTTTTGCAGAAATTGTTTTAAAAATCAATAAAAAAATAATAAAATTTTTGACAGTTAAGGTACGGTCAGACTTGCATTTTGACTTAAGAAATATTTATCGTATTGAGATGTAATAATGCAATTGATATGTGCTGATTGGACAGGTATAGGAAATTTTTATGAAAACCTTCGAAAAAAACATGGTCTGCCCAATATCGGGATATAGAGATTGTGGTACACAATTTTTTTGGAATTTGGAGCGGACAGGGGCGGAAGTCTATATCAACGGAAGGCGGGTTTATCATAACGAAGCCGAGATGGCGTATGCTCCTTTGCATTCGCTGATGGGGGAATACCTGGAATTTGAAGAAAGCGGTACGAAAATTACCGTTGAAATCGGCAGCGCGTGGCATTTTTTTGCGGTATGGCTTGCCGTATTTCGATAAACGGAAAAATATCATGCCGGAAATAGGATTGTCTGGTTTGCTAAGAAAGCCGGCATGTAAGAATAATTTTGCAAGAGGTCGCCTGAAAGCCTTTTCAGACGACCTCTTACATATATCTTTAGAAGGTATGATGATGTTTAAACGTATTTGTCTGTCAGTGCCTATTGCCGTTTCTTTATCCGGTCCTCTGAATGCTGCACCGATGTTTAACGATAATCCTGTTGTTTACGGAAAAATCAAAGTGCAAAGTTGGAAAGAGAGGCGCGATTTCAATATTGTGAAGCAGGATTTGGATTTTTCCTGCGGGGCGGCTTCGGTGGCGACGCTTTTGAACAATTTTTACGGGCAAAAGCTGACGGAAGAAGAAGTGTTGAAAAAGCTGGATAAGGAGCAGATGCGTGCGTCGTTTGAGGATATGCAGCGCATCATGCCTGATTTGGGTTTTGAGGCGAAAGGCTATGCTCTGTCTTTCGAGCAGCTTGCGCAGTTGAAAATTCCCGTCATCGTGTATCTGAAATACCGTAAGGACGATCATTTCTCGGTATTGCGCGGTATAGACGGCAATACGGTTTTGCTTGCCGACCCGTCGCTGGGTCATGTTTCCATGAGCAGAGCGCAGTTTTTGGATGCTTGGAAAACCCGCGAGGGAAATTTGGCAGGTAAGATTTTGGCGGTTGTGCCGAAAGGGGCGGATACTGGCGGGGATAAGGCGTTTTTTTCACACGCAGTCCGAAACGTCAGACGGAATTTGCGGTCGGGCAGGTAAAAATGGCGGCGTGCTGATTGAAATTCCGAGAAGGTCGTCTGAAAACCGAAAATATGGTTTTCAGACGACCTTTGTTGTATTTGGTAACTATATGTTCCCGTTGTATAATCGCGGGTTTTCAATTCAATAATAAACATACAGGAACCGCCATGACAGAATCCATCACCCGCGACAGTATGCAGTACGATGTCGTGATTGTCGGCGCAGGCCCGTCGGGTTTGTCCGCCGCCATCAAACTCAAGCAGCTTGCCGAAAAAAACGGGCGCGAAATCAGCGTTTGCGTGGTGGAGAAGGGTTCTGAAGCGGGCGCGCATTCGCTGGCGGGTGCGGTCATTGATCCGATTGCGCTGAATGAGCTGATTCCCGATTGAAAGAAAAGGCGCGCCGCTGACGCGTGCGGTAGTGCAGGACAAAGTGTTGTTCCTGACGGAGAAAAAAAGGCGTTCAATCTGCCGGTTACTCCTAATTTCGACAATCACGGCAACTACATCGTCAGCTTGGGCGAAGTCGTGCGCTGGTTGGCGGAGCAGGCGGAAAAATATGGGCGTGGAAATCTATCCGGGCTTTGCCGCCGCCGAAGTGCTGTATCACGAAGACGGTTCGGTCAAAGGCATTGCGACCGGCAATATGGGTGTAGGCAAAGACGGCGAGCCGACCGACAGTTTCCAGCTAGGCATGGAGCTTTGGGCGCAGCAAACTTTGTTTGCCGAAGGTTGCCGCGGTTCGCTTTCCAAACAAGTTATCGAACGCTTCAAACTCGACCAAAACAGCCAGCCGCAAACTTACGGCTTGGGCATCAAAGAAATTTGGGAAGTGTCGTCTGAAAAACATCAGCCAGGTCTGGTTATCCACAGCGCGGGCTGGCCGCTGGACAGCAAAAACCTACGGCGGCGCGTTTGTTTACCATTTCGACGACAATAAGGTCGCCGTCGGTTTTGTAGTCGGTTTGGATTATCAAAAATCCTTATCTGTCGCCGTTTGAAGAGTTCCAACGTTTCAAAACCCATCCCGAAATCCGTAAAACCTTCGAAGGCGGTCGCCGCATCGCTTACGGCGCGCGTTCGCTGATTGAAGGCGGTCTGCAAAGCCTGCCGAAGCTCTCGTTCAAAGGCGGCGTTTTAATCGGCGATGCGGCGGGTTTCCTCAATATGCCGCGCATTAAAGGCATCCATACGGCGATGAAATCCGCCATGCTTGCCGCAGAAGCTGTGTTCCCCTTGTTGGAAAACCTTGAAGAAGCGGAGGGTTTCGACAGCGGCAAAGAGGCAGCGGATTATCAGCAACGTTTCGAACAAAGCTGGCTGTATCAAGAGCTTTACGCCGCGCGCAATGTCCGTCCGTCATTCAAATGGGGCGTTTACCTCGGTTCAATCTATACCGGTATCGACCAGATGATTTTCAGAGGCAAGGCCCCGTGGACCTTGAAACATCACGGCAAAGACAACGAGCAGCTCAAAAAAGCCGCTGCGTGCAAGCCGATTGATTATCCGAAACCCGACGGCGTGTTGACCTTCGACCGCTTAAGCAGCGTCTTCCTCGCCAATCTCGCGCACGAAGAAAACCAGCCCGACCATTTGGTGCTGAAAAATCCGCAAACGATGATAGACGTGAACTACAAAGAATACGCCTCGCCCGAAACGCGCTATTGTCCCGCTGGTGTGTATGAAATCGTCGAAGAAAACGGCAGCCCGCGCCTGCAAATCAACGCCGCCAACTGCGTGCACTGCAAAACGTGCGACATCAAAGACCCGACGCAAAACATCACTTGGATTTGCCCCGAAGGCGCAAGCGGGCCGAATTACGGCGGGATGTAGGTTTCGGCGGTAGCTTTGGCTAAGTTGGGCAAACATTTGCCGCGCCGGATAAAGAAAGGTCGTCTGAAAATCTTGGTTTAAGGTTTTCAGACGACCTTTTTTTCATAGTCGGAAAGTGTTGAAGAAGGGATAGGATTTTATCTGCTTAAAACGTAAAGGTCGTCTGAAAGAAAGGAGATGGGAATACAGAGTTCACAGGCAAAGCCCAAATCCTGAACCGTCCCCTTTTCAGCTTTGGAAGATAAAGGAAATTTTTTTCAAACTGCTTTCGGCGACTTGGTTCATCAAAAACAGTCTTTACTCCAAACTTCCAAAAGTCTCTCCACCGATTTAATGAATGACGGTTTTCAGACGACCTCAAAGGTCGTCTGAAAACCATCAAGCCTTTACAGCAACACTTTCTCCACGCCGCCGTTGTTGGCTTTTTTTACAAACTCGTCCAGCCAGTTTTCTCCGAGGATATGTTTCGCCATTTCGATGACGATGTAGTCGGCGGGCATGTCGTTGTCGTCGGCGTAGCGGCTTAGGCCTTGCAGGCAGGCGGGGCAGGTGGTGAGCATTTTGACGGGTTCGCCTTGCGGCAGCTCTTTGAGGTTTTTCTCGATTTCTTCCTGTTTGCGGAATTTGACTTGGGTGGCGATGTCGGGGCGTTTGACGGCGAACATGCCGGATTCGCCGCAGCAGCGGTCGCTTAAGACGACTTTCTGCCCCATGAGGCTGCTGGCCATTTGGGTGGCGTTCATGGTTTTGATGGGCGTGTGGCAGGGGTCGTGGTAGAGGTATTGCTGACCTTTCACGCCGTTTAGCTGCACGCCTTTTTCGAGCAGGTATTCGTGGATGTCGATGATGCGGCAGCCGGGGAAGATTTCTTCGAAGCGGTATTTTTCGAGCTGGTCGTAGCAGGTGCCGCAACTGACGACGACGGTTTTGATGTCGAGGTAGTTGAGGGTGTTCGCCATGCGGTGGAAGGCGACGCGGTTGTTGGTGCTCATTTGCTCGGCTTTTGCCCTGTTGCCGCCCGCGTCCTGCGGATAGCCGCAACACATATAGCCGGGCGGCAGGACGGTTTGTACGCCGACGTGCCAGAGCATGGCTTGAACAGCGAGTCCGATTTGGCTGAACAGGCGTTCGGAACCGCAGCCGGGGAAGTAGAACACGGCTTCGGCATCTTCAGGCGCGGCGGGGTTGCGGATGATGGGGATGCTTTTGTCGTCTTCGATGCCGAGCATGGAGCGCGGTGTTTTGGCGGGTACGCTTTTGGGCAAAGGACGGTTGATGAAGTGGATGATTTGTTCTTTGACCGGGGCGGTGCCGACCGTGGCTTTAGGTTCGGCTTTTTGCTTTTTGGTGCCGATTGGAAGAAGTTTGCCGATTTTGTAGGCGAAGTTCTGCGCAGGGAAGCCGGTCTGTATCATGGCGGCGCGCAGGGCTTTGATGGTTTTAGGGCCGGTGGCGTTCAGGAACGCCATGCCCATCGATGCGGCGGGTGCGAAGCGTTTGTGGCCGGAATCGGCAAGGTAGTTGCGGATGGCTACGGTTACGTCGCCGAAGTCGATGTTGACGGGGCAGGGTTTGACGCAGCGGTGGCACACGGTGCAGTGGTCGCCGATGTCCATGAGTTCTTCAAAGTGTTTGATGGAAACGCCGCGGCGGGTTTGCTCTTCGTATAAGAAGGCTTCGGTCAAGAGCCCCACGCCGAGGATTTTGTTGCGCGGGCTGTACAGCAGGTTGGCGCGCGGAACGTGGGTGGAGCAGACGGGTTTGCATTTGCCGCAGCGCAGGCAGTCTTTGATGGAATCGGCGATGGTACCGAGGTCTGATTTTTCCATAATCAGCGATTCTGCACCCAAAAGCTCGAACGACGGCGTGTAGGCGTTGCGTAAGTCTGAGCCTTTCATCAGTTTGTGGCGGTTGAAGGTGTGTTTGGGATCGACTTGGTTTTTATAGTCCCAAAACGGCTGCAAGTCTTCATCGGTCAGAAATTCGAGCTTGGTGATGCCGATGCCGTGTTCGCCGGAAATCACGCCGCCGAGCGAGCGGGCGAGCTTCATGATGCGCTCGACCGAACGGTAGGCCGTCTGAAGCATTTGGGCGTCGTCTGAATTGACTGGGATGTTGGTGTGGACGTTGCCGTCGCCGGCGTGCATGTGCAGGGCGACGAAGACACGCCCGCGCACGGTTTTGGCGTGGATTTTGCCCAAGCCTTCGATGATTTTGGTGTCGGTTTTGCCGCTGAAGATTTCGGCGAGCGGTTTCATTACGTCTTCTTTGACGGACACGCGCAGGCGGAAATCGCGGAAGGCGGTGAAACAGCTCTCGTCGTCTTTTGCTTCGGGCGCGGCATGGACGGCTGCGCCGTAGCGGGCTTTGTAGTCGGCAAGCGGCGTATCCAGATGGGCGAGCAACCAGTCCCAACGCTCTTTGACGGCGGAAACGTGGGCAAGGGCGTGTTTGCCGCGTTCGCCCAAAAGTTCGGCGGTCGGCAGGTCAGTGCCCATTTTGTCGATGGGGAGTTTGCCCGAAAGATATTGCTCCAATGCGGCGCACAGGGTGAGTTTGTTTTGGATGGAAAGCTCGATGTTGATGCGTTCGATACCGTCCGAATACTCGCCCAGCCGCTCCAGAGGAATCACCACGTCTTCGTTGATTTTAAAGGCGTTGGTGTGTTTGGCGATGGCGGCGGTGCGGCTGCGGTCGAGCCAGAAGGTTTTGCGCGCTTCGGGCGACACGGCGATAAAACCTTCGCCGTCGCGGGCGCGGGCGAGTTCGCAGATGTGTTCGGCGGCTGCCTGCACGGCAGCTTCGTCGTCTGAAACCACGTCCGCCAGCAAGACCATTTTCGGCCGCCCTTTACCTGCCGCTTTAGTGGCGTAGCCGACGGCGCGGACATAACGCCAGTCCAAATGCTCCAAACCCGCCAGCCGCACGCTTTCATGGGCGAGCAAGAAGTCGCGGATTTCGACGATGGACGGTGTAGCGGTGGCGACCGTGCCGAAAAACTCCATACACACGGTGCGCGTGTATTTCGGCATTTTGTGCAACACGAAGGCGACGCTGGTAATGATGCCGTCCGTGCCTTCTTTTTGCACGCCGGGCAGACCGCTCAAGAATTTGTCGGTAACGTCTTTGCCCAAACCGACTTTGCGGAATTTGTGGCCGGGAATTTCCAAGCGTTCGGTTTTAACGATATTGAGGCCGTCTGAATCCAACGTGTGCACGTCGAACACGGCGGTTTCTTCGTCGTGGATTTTGCCGCAATTGTGGCGCACGCGCTCGATGCGCAGCCATTCGCCCTGCGGGTTGACCATCTGCCAGTAGGCGAGGTTGTCCAACGCCGTCCCCCACAGCACGGCTTTTTTGCCGCCCGCATTCATCGCCACATTACCGCCCACGCAGGACGCGTCGGCAGAAGTCGGATCGACGGCGAACACCAAACCCGCCTGATGCGCGGTTTCTTCCACCCGCCGCGTTACCACGCCCGCGCCGCAATGGATAATCGGATGTTTGCCGTCCAAGCCCGCCAGTTCGACAAATTCGACGCCGCGATGCTTGTCCAGTTTTTCCGTATTGATGACCGCGCTGTTTGCATCCAGAGGCACGGCGCCGCCGGTATAACCCGTGCCGCCGCCGCGCGGGATAATGACCAAATCCAGCTCGATTAAAGCGCGCACCAAAGGCGCGACTTCCGCTTCCGTGTCGGGATTGACGACGACAAACGGATATTCGACGCGCCAGTCGGTCGCATCGGTAACATGCGTTACCCGCGCCAGCCCGTCAAACATAATATTGTGTGGCTTGGTGATTTTGCTCAAACGCTCTAAAATCTGCCGCCGCTTTTGGCGCGTTTCGTCAAAGCTGCCGTCAAAACGCTCGACCGCCTTTTCCGCCGCCGCCACCAATACATCGACTTGCGGATTGTCGTCGCGGCGTTTGCGGATTTCGTTCAAACGGTGGCGCATTTCGCGCACCAGCGCGGCGCGGCGTTTCGGATGCTCCAGCAAATCATCGACCAGATACGGATTGCGCACTACCACCCAAATATCGCCCAACACTTCAAACAACATCCGCGCCGAACGCCCCGTCCTGCGCTGTCCGCGCAAGTCCTGCAGAATCTGCCACGCCTCATCGCCCAACAGGCGGATGACGATTTCGCGGTCGGTGTAGGAAGTATAGTTGTAGGGAATTTCCCGAATACGCTGCGGGGCGGTAGTCGTGGTCATGGTGGCGGTGTGTCCGTATGATTATTGGTACGGCGAAACTGCGGAAAGCTGCGGCATGATTTCGCCGTATTTTTTTATGAAAAGGTCGTCTGAAAGTGCAGCTTCAACGAAGTTATAGTGGATTAACTTTAAATCAGGACAAGGCAACGAAGCCGCAGACAGTACAGATAGTACGGCAAGGCGAGGCAACGCCGTACTGGTTTAAAGTTAATCCACTATAAAAATGATTTTCAAAAACAATCAGAACAACTCGTTGGAAAAAGCGATAATGTAGTTTAAATTCCGATGTTTTTCAACGGAAAAAGGCGAAAAAAATGTTTCAATAGGAATAATTTTTCAAAAAAAGCAAATATTGTTGACAATTTAAAGGTAAAAAGACTTTTCAGACGACCTTCGACACCGCCGCGCTTGAGTTTTCCCGTAAAAACAGTTATAATGCCACTCTCTTACGGCGGGTCTCCCCGCATGGTAATTCGGAACACCGGGTCAGGGGCGGAAGCCAGCAGCCCACTCCGATGCGTCAGTGCCGGGGGTCTGGCTCGCCACCCTATTAAAAAACACCGAAGATTGATTGGTCTTCGGTGTTTTTGCTTTTGTATAGTGGATTAAATTTAAACCAGTACGGCGTTGCCTCGCCTTGTCGTACTATTTGTACTGTCTGCGGCTTCGTCGCCTTGTCCTGATTTAAATTTAATCCACTATAGAATCCGGGATGGGAAAAGGTCGCCTGAACATTTTCAGACGACCTTTTCGTTCATGTCGATTTAAACATCTTCTTTAATCAGCGATTTGGACAATTCCTCCAAAGGCACGCCTTTGGTTTCCGGCATCATCGTCATCACAAAGACGAGCTGCAACACCATCATCGCCGTGAAGCAGACGAATACCCAGCCCGCTCCGATGCTGCCGAACAGGAACGGAATGGCAGCAGGAATGGCGGCGGCAAGCACCCAGTGGGTCGAGCTGCCCAACGCCTGACCTTGCGCACGAAGGTGGCTGGGGAAAATTTCAGAGATGAACACCCAAATCACCGTACCCTGACCGATGGCGTGTGCGGCGATAAAGAGGAAGAAAAAGAGCGGAACCGCCATGCCCTTCCAGCCGAGGAAGAAGGCAAGCGACACCAAACCGAGCGAAATGATGTAGCCGAACGAGCCGATATATAGTGGATTAAATTTAAATCAGGACAAGGCGACGAAGCCGCAGACAGTACAGATAGTACGACAAGGCGAGGCAACGCCGTACTGGTTTAAATTTAATCCACTATACATCAGTTGGCGGCGGCCGAATTTATCGATTAATGCCAAGCCGACGAAAGTGAAAATCAGGTTGACCAAACCCACGCCCACGCTGCCGCCCAAGGCCGCGCTTTTTTCCAAACCTGCGATTTCAAAAATACGCGGTGCGTAGTAGAGGAAGGCGTTGATGCCCGACATTTGGTTGAAAAAAACGCAATCAGGAATGCCAGTAAAACAGGCAGGCGGTATTTTTTTCAGCCACAGGCTTTCTTTTTACCGCTGTCTTCGCGGGTGGAGGCGACCAATTCTTCAATGTCCGCATCAGGATTGACCAAGGCAAGCACTTTGCGCGCTTCGTCGATACGCCCTTTCATCACCAACCAGCGCGGCGAAAGCGGAATGCTCAACACCATGACGGTATAAATCAAGGCAGGGACGACTTGTACTCCCAGCATCCAACGCCAAGTGTTCTCGCCCAAATTCAGACCGGAGAAAATATAGTTGGAAAGATAGGCAATCAGGATACCGAAGACGATGTTGAATTGATACATCGCCACCAAGCGTCCGCGTTTTTTTCGGCAGGCGCGATTTCGGTAACGTAGGCAGGCGCGGCAATGGTCGATGCGCCGATGCCCAAGCCTCCGATGAAGCGGAAGAAGGCGAAGGAATAAGGGTCGTTGACCAACGCGGAACCGAGCGCGCCGACGACATACAACGCGCCGATGACAACCAGCGTTTTTTTACGCCCGAATTTATCGGTCGGTATGCTGCCAAAGAGCGCACCGATGACCGTCCCCCAAAGCGCGGATGACATAACGACCAAACCGTGAAACCAATCCGGGCTTTTCCACAATTCCTGCAATGCCTGATCGGCACCGGAAATCACGACGGTATCGAAACCGAACAGAAAACCCGCCAGCGCGACCGTAATGGACCATCTGAGAAGTTTTGACTGATTCATGAAGCGTCCTCACTTGATTGACAGTTAAGAAAACCCTACCCGCCGCGCTCCGTACAAACGGAAAGCGGAGCGGTAAAACTTCTGTTTTTCAGCCGGTTTTAGTAACGTGCCATCAGGCAAGACGCGCGGGAGATTTTTAGTTGGAAGAATAGAAAGGCGCGGCTTTCTGAAGAATGGTGTTATTGTTGAGAAGCATTTTTTATTGATAAAAGGCCGGATCATTATGTTTTAAAACTCATAGGCTGGCAAGACGCTATCAGTGTCAAAATTGATTATTCACAAAGTTTGCACCGGAAAGGGATAGGATCGTCTGAAAGCCAAAGCTTGGATTGAATAAGGTTTTTTGTTGAGGGGTGTTTCAGATGATGGTACGGCATTCGGTCAAAATATCGGGGAGATTCGAAAAATTTGCCTTCAGACGACCTTTACTTTACTTTGTTGCGTTACTACAATATTTTCATTTCGATATATCGGGTCGATTGCCTGCGTTTCCCGCAGATATATATCTCCCCGGGAGAACCATAAACAAACCCATCAGGAGCGCATCATGAACGCCTCGCAATTAATCAGCAGCCTGACTCAAACCGTCGGCGAAAAATACATCATCACCGACCCCGCGAAAACCGAACAATACCGCCAAGGCTACCGTTTCGGCGAGGGTAGGGCGTTGGCAGTGGTGCGCCCCGGAACCATTCTGGAAATGTGGAAAATTTTGCAGGCCTGCGTCGAAGCGGACGTGATTGTGATTACGCAGGCGGCGAATACCGGTTTGACGGGCGGCTCGACCCCCGACGGCAACGATTACGACCGCGACATCGTGATCGTGAACACCATGCGGATGAACATCATCCAAACCATCAACAACAACGAACAAGTCGTCTGCCTGCCCGGTTCGACCCTGAATCAGCTCGAATTGCTGCTGAAACCTTTGGGGCGCGAACCGCATTCGGTCATCGGCTCTTCATGTATCGGCGCGTCCGTCTTGGGCGGCGTGTGCAACAACTCCGGCGGCGCATTGGTGCAGCGCGGCCCGGCTTACACAGAAATGGCGCTGTTTGCCCAAATCAACGAAGAGGGCAAACTGGAGCTGGTCAACCATTTGGGCATAGATTTGGGCGACACGCCCGAAGAAATTTTGACCAACCTGCAAGGTCATCACTATCAGAGAAAAGATATCACGCAAGACGCGGGCAAAGGACACGACCACGCCTATTGCGACCATGTACGCCAAGTGGACGAACCGACCGCCGCGCGTTTTAACGCCGACCCAGCGCGCCATTACGAAGCGTCCGGTTGTGCGGGCAAACTGATGGTTTTTGCCGTCCGTTTGGACACCTTCCCGCAAGAGAAACAAACCGCCGTGTTCTACATCGGCACCAACGATATTAATGAACTGACCGACATCCGCCGCGCCGCCTTGGGTGAATTTGAAAGCCTGCCCGTTTCCGGCGAATACATCCATCGCGACGCTTTCGATATTGCCGACGTGTACGGCAAAGACACGTTCTACGTCATCAAAAAATTCGGCACGCACCAACTGCCGAAATTATTTGATTTCAAAGCCAAAGTTGACCGATTCGGCAAAAAAGTCAGCTTTCTGCCCAAACATTTTTTTCCGACAAGGTCATGCAGTTCGTCAGCAAATATCTGCCCGACCACCTGCCCAAATCCATGCGCGATTACCGCGACAAATACGAACACCATCTGATTCTGAAAATGGGCGGAAAAGGCGTCGATGAAGCGCGCGCGTTCCTGAAAGAGTATTTTTCACACCACGGCGGCGCGTTTTTCGAATGCAACGCCGAAGAAACCCAAGCCGCCATGCTGCACCGCTTTGCCGTCGCTTCCGCCGCCATCCGCTACCGCGCCGTGCATGACGACGAAGTGGAAGACTTGGTCGCGCTGGACATCGCCCTGCGCCGCGACGACCGCGACTGGTTTGAAAAAAACTACCGTCGGAAATCGACAATAAAATCATCCACAAACTCTACTACGGACATTTCATGTGCCACGTTTTTCCATCAGGATTACATCATCAAAAAAAGGCAACGACTGCATGGCATTAGAGCATGAAATGCTTCATCTCTTAGACCAACGAGGCGCGCAATATCCAGCCGAACACAACGTCGGTCATTTATACGAAGCAAAAACCCGCGCTCAAACAGTTCTACCGTAAACTCGACCCGACCAACAGTTTCAATCCGGGTATAGGTAAAAACCAGTAAGAAGAAAAAAACTGGGCTGAGTGATAAGGTTAGGATTGGATAAGTGAATGAAAGGTCGTCTGAAAACTGTATTCGGTTTTCAGACGACCTTTTTGATTTTTTTCCATTTATACCTATTTTTTTTAAAAACTATCGATGTAATTAAATAATTATATAAATCTAATCAATTTCTTGGCTGTTTATAACTATTGGTTTTATCAAAATAATTATCAGGTCTTTCAACTTTGGGATTTGTTTCCCTACTATGCCCTCCATCTTTTGACAAATCGCAAATAAAAAGGAAACCAATATGGCACGCTTAACCGTACACACCGTCGAAACCGCTCCCGAAGCAGCAAAACCCCGCGTCGAAGCCGCGCTGAAAAAAACAACGGCTTTATCCCCAACCTCATCGGCGTATTGGCCAACGCGCCCGAAGCGTTGGCGTTTTATCAAGAAGTCGGCAAACTGAACGCCGCCAACAGTCTGACTCCCGGTGAAGTCGAAGTCATCCAAATCATCGCCGCCCGCACCAACGAATGCGGTTTCTGCGTGGCAGGCCACACCAAACTGGCAACCCTGAAAAAAACTCCCTGTCCGAGCAATCCATCAAAGCCGCGCGCGCGTTGGCGGCGGGCGAATTTGACGATGCCAAACTGGGCGCGCTCGCTGCGTTTACCCAAGCCGTGATGGCGAAAAAAAGGCGCGGTATCCGATGCCGAACTCAAAGCCTTCTTCGACGCCGGCTACAACCAGCAGCAGGCTGTCGAAGTCGTGATGGGCGTTGCCTTGGCGACTTTGTGCAACTACGTCAACAACGTCGCGCAAACAGAAATCAACCCTGAATTGCAGGCGTTCGCCTGATTCTGATCCAAGGTCGTCTGAAAAGTGGCGGCAAAACCATTTGCCCGTTTTCAGACGACCTTTTTCAAAAAAATGCCGTCCCTGTAACGGACCGCTTCCCTTTCCAACGGAACGCCCTCCCACGCCGTCCGCACACATTTTCAAGGATAAGACCATGAACCGTGAAACCTTATTGTCTCAAGTTGCCGAACTCGTCAAAACCAAACTCAAACCCTTAGTGGACGAAATCGACCGCAATGGCTTGTATCCCGAAGATTTTATGCGCGAACTCGGCGCCATCGGCGGATTCGGCGCAGTCGGTACGGAAGCGGAAGGCGGCAACGGCTTGGGTTTGGCGACGCAAATCGCCGTCTTGCGCGAAGTCGGCAAAGAATGCGGCGCGACTTCGTTCAGCGCATGGTGTCAGGCGGCTTGCGCTTGGTATCTGCACCAGACGCCCAACCAAGCCGTCAAAGACAAATACCTCGCCGACATCCTGCAAGGCAAAAGTATTGGCGGGTACGGGCATGTCCAATACCGTCAAACACCTCGCCGGCATTGAAAAACACAACCTTCAAGCCGAGCGCGTGGACGGCGGCTACAAAGTTAACGGCGCGCTGCCGTGGGTATCCAACATCGGCGAAGACCACATCTGGGCGAATACCGCCCAAATCGGCGACGGCTACGTCATGTTCATCACCGGCGGACAATGGGAAGGCGTGACCCTGCAAGCCTGCCCCGAATTCTGCGCCCTCGAAGGCACGCGCACGTTCAGCCTGAATTTCAAAGACGTATTCATCCCTGACGAAGACGTGATCGCCGCGCCCGAACAGTTCTCCGACTACATCGCCTCCATCAAGTCCGGCTTCATCCTGCTGCAAATAGGCATCGGCGCGGGCGTGATCGACGGCAGCCTCGGCATCATCCGCATCGCCAACGTCGTCAACGCCGAGGTCAACAGCTATCTCGACGACAGCTACGACAGCCTCAAAGCCGCCTTGGACGAAGCATGGCAAACCACCGAACGACTGGCAGACTTGGCTTGGAACAACACGCCCGACAACCTCGCCACGCTGAAACTGCGCGCCGCCGCCGCTGAGCTGACGCTTGCCGCCGCCCAATCCGCCGCCTTACACGCCGGCGCCAAAGGCTACCTCATGCGCAGCCCCGCCCAACGCCGCGTCCGCGAAGCCATGTTCGTCGCCATCGTTACCCCCGCGTTGAAACACTTGCGCAAAGAAATCGCGGCGCTGGAAGCGGCATAAGGGCTGAAACAGACCAACAAGGGGTCGTCTGAAAACCTTTTGCCGACCGTTTTCAGACGACCTCAACCATTAGAAGGAACACACCATGGCACAATACATGTGCGGCCCCTGCGGCTGGATTTACGACGAAGACCTCGGCGACCCCGAACACGGTATCGCCCCGGGCACCAAATTCGAAGACATCCCCGACGATTGGAAATGCCCGGAATGTGGCGTGGGCAAAGAAGACTTTTACCTGCTGGATTTTGTGATATAGCTTTATATAGTGGATTAAATTTAAATCAGGACAAGGCGACGAAGCCGCAGACAGTACAGATAGTACGGCAAGGCGAGGCAACGCCGTGCTGGTTTAAAGTTAATCCACTATAAACTGAAAAGGTCGTCTGAAACGTTGGGTCAAACGGTTTCAGACGACCTTTTTCAATGAAGCTTTTTTTCATTTTTCGGATGGATAAACAGAAGTAAACGATAAGGCTTGGCTACTTCTTGTTTGAGTTTGTTTTTAACAATCCGAGGAGGGGTTTTATTGAGGGAGACTTCAGGAGAAAAACAAAAAAAGCCGCTGTTTTTGCAGCGGCTTCTTGTCCGGTTTGGCGGAAACGGTGGGATTCGAACCCACGGAGGATTTGCACCCTCAGCGGATTTCGAGTCCGCTGCATTCAGCCTCTCTGCCACGTTTCCGTAGAATAAAGTAAAAACCAAATAAAAAAATGCTGTTGGCTGGGCTTCACTTCATTTTTTTATTTGGTTTTTTTCTATTTTCAAGAAATGGCGGAAGCGGTGAGATTCGAACTCACGGAGGGCTATCAACCCTCGACGGTTTTCAAGACCGTTGCATTAAACCGCTCTGCCACGCTTCCGTCTCTTTAAGCGGGAATAATAATGAAATTTGTCGGGTTTGCCAAGCGAAATTTTTAAGGTGAATATTTAGTTTTTTTGTTTTTTTACTTGGTTTGTTCTTTTGCGCATGAACACCCATTCGGACTCGTTAGACGCGGCTGCGTTAAATGAGTAGCCTTCGTAATCAAAGTTTTTCAGCATTTCCGGGTCGGTAATATTATGTTCCGCCGCGTAGCGTACCATCAGTCCGCGCGCGCGTTTGGCGTAGAAGCTGATGATTTTGTATTTGCCGTTTTTTTCATCTTTAAAAAAACGGGGGTAATCAGGCGGGCTTTGAGTTTTTTTAGTGTTGACGGATTTGAAATATTCTTGCGAAGCGAGGTTGATTAATATGTCGCTGCCTGCTTGGGCAAGGGTGTCGTTCAGCAGGTCAGTGATGATGTCGCCCCAAAATTCATACAAGTTCTTACCGCGTGTGTTGGCAAACGCCGTTCCCATTTCCAAGCGGTAGGGCTGCATCAAATCCAGCGGGCGCAGGATGCCGTAGAGGCCGGAAAGCAGGCGGACATGTTGTTGCAGATATTGGATTTGTTCGGGTTTGAGGATGTCGGCGGCGATGCCTTCGTAAACGTCGCCGTTGAACATAAAGACTGCCTGTTTGGCGTTGTCGGGGGTAAACGGTGTATGCCATTCGGCGTTGCGCTCAGCGTTTAAGAGGGCGATTTTGTCGGAAACATGCATTAGCTCGGCGATTTGCTGCGGGGCAAGTTCACGCAGTTGGCGCATCAGGATTTCGGCTTCCGCCAAGAGGTCGGGTTGGGTGAATTCTTTGACGGGCGCAGGGGCTTTTTCATTGAGGTTTTTAGCGGGGGAAAGGACGAAAAACATGATGGACTCGGAGATGTGATAAACAGCGGCATTGTAGGTTTAAAATGTTTTGTGGGCAAGTTTGATAAGTGAAGTAAATACCGTTATAGCAAAGGCGGTTTATATGGATATAAAAAGGTCGTCTGAAACTTTTCAGACGACCTTTGGCGATAAACGGATTTATTGGGTACTGATAATCCGGTTGATCTGCCATTCAAGAAACGGCGTATATGCCGAGGCGCGGCGGATAATGGCTTGGTCTTCGTTATCCGGCGTGCTTGGGCGGCTTTCGGCGGTTTGGATATTTTTGTTGTCCCATTTGTGGAATGCTTTGCTGTGTTGATGATAGAAACCGCGTTCGGTAATGATGACTTCGGGGTTGTAGCCGTAGCCGCACCATGCGGAATCGGGTTGCGGGGCGGTGAGGTTGCAGCCGGTTTGGTAGTAGCGCGATTTGGACAGGCTTAAGTTGTAGAGGGTCGGCAGGATGTCTTTGTGCGAACCTGCGCGTTCGGGATGGTATTCGGCGCTGCCGCGGTAGGCTTGCGGAACGTAAAGGTAGAAGGGGACGCTGTGGCCGAGTGCGGCATCAGCGGATTCGGGATAGCCGATGGCGCGCATATTGTGGTCGCCGGTGGCGGCGATAATGGTGTCGGGCGCGATGGTTTTCACTTTGCCGATAAAGCGGCCGAGTTGGTCGTTGCTGTATCGGAAAGTGTTGAAAATTTCATTCAGCTCTTTGCCTGAGGCGAGGTTGGCAAGGCGTTTCTGCTCTTGTTCGTCCAAGCGGAAGTTTTTCGCCTGATGCGGCGCGGGCAGGCGGTAGGGCGGGTGGTTGGTCACGGACATCATCATGATGAATACGGGCGTGCCGCTTTTTTCGGCGCGCGCGAGTTCTTCTTCGGCATAACGGAACATGAATTCGTCGGGTACACCCCATGTGTCGGATTTTGCTTCGGGATAGTGGGTTTTGAGGGTGTTTTCATCGATGATTTCGTTGACGCCCAAGTGCCGCAGGAAGGTGTCGAAATCGCGCCAGCCGCCGTTGCCCGCCGTAATATAGACGACGCGGTAGCCGGCATCGAGATAGGGTTTGAACATATTGCCGGGGAAGGTTTTGTTTTTAGCAAGGGATTGGCTGAGGTTGAGGCGCGGGCTGCGGACGAAGAAGCGGTGCAGGGTGTCGCTGGTGCCGTCTCCCTCGGAAACGAATTTGCGGTACACCCAGTCTTGCTGCCAGTGTTTGCCCAGTTCGCCCAAGAGGTCCCGTTCAGGGTTGTCCATGTTCAAGAGATGCGCACTCATGCTTTCCATGACGGTGAGAACGACGTTGGGACGGTGTTTTTCGACGGCGGCGTTTGCGGCGGTTTGGGCAAAGAGCTGCGTCAAGTCGGCGTTTGTTTTTTTATCGAGCAGGGTGCTGATGAGCCGGCTGCCGTCTTCATCGGAGACGGGGTGGAAGTCGTTGCTGTTGCGGTATTCGTTGACTGCCCAGCTTAGGGAGGTCAGGGCGTTGGGAACGAGTTTGTTGATTTGCGGTGCGGCGGAAATCTGCATGGCGGTCTGACGCAGGGGAATTTGCCGAACGAGCCGCGTATGCCTGCGGCAAGCGCGAGGACGGGTAAGAGGACGGCGGCAATCCAAGCGGTTTTTCCCCATGAGGTCGTCTGAAAGCGGGTACGGCGGCGGATGAGGCTGAAGATTTTGCCGAAAACGAAAGCTGCGGCAATCAAGGCGGCAAGACAGGGGATGACGGGATAGTCCGACCAGACGGTTTTCAGGACGGCGCGGGTATCTTCGTCCGCCAGTCCGAAGACGAAGACGTCAAATTGACGGTCGTAAACGCTGTAATAGAACCAGTTGCCCAGCGCGGCGGCAAAGGCGGTCAGGAAAAGGACGGTTGCGACGGTAGGCAGGAGGCGTAGGGTAAAGGCGGCGGTTTTCTGAGTAGCCAGTCCGAACAGCCCGATCAGGAAGGGGAAGGCGGCGGCAACGGAGGCGATTTTGATGTCGAACAACAGCCCTTTGACAAACAAAGCCGCCAAATCGCCCGTATAACGGCTGCGGATGTCGTCTGAAACGAAATGGTGCAGCATGAAGAAACGTTCGGCGGAGAAAAACGGCGACGATGGATGCCCATAAAATCAGGCAGATGAGGAGGGTTTTCCGATAGGCGGTAAGGCGGGTCATCATAATTGGCGGGTAAGATAGGTTGGATGTAAATTTATATCAAATTTAGTAAGGTGTAATTTTACGGTTTAGCGGTATGGCTTTCAAGATATGGCAAAGGATTATTGGGAATAGGAGGGGTTCAGACGACGCTTTATCCGACATTTCTGCGCTACTTCATTTATGTAGGAAGGGTTGCGCCGCTGTATGGGTATTTGGATTTTTTTGTTAAACCGGTTTGGGCGGTTTTATAGTGGATTAAATTTAAATCAGGACAAGGCGACGAAGCCGCAGACAGTACGGATAGTACGGCAAGGCGAGGTAACGCCGTCCTGGTTTAAAAGTTAATCCACTATAAAGGAAAAAGGTCGTCTGAAAACCTTCATCTTCCGTTTTCAGACGACCTTTGATGCGATAGCTGCCGCTTACAGCACTGATTTCACAGTATCCACCACATTTTCCACGGTAAAGCCGAATTCTTTGAACAGCAGTTCGGCAGGGGCGGATTCGCCGAAGCGGTTGATGCCGACGACTGCGCCGTTCAGTCCGACATATTTGTACCAGCCGTCGGCGTGTCCGGCTTCTACGGCGATGCGCGGCAGGCCTTCGGGCAGGACGGTGGCTTGATAGGCGGCGTCTTGGCGGTCGAAGACGTTGGTGGACGGCATGGAAACGACGCGTACGGCGATGTTTTGCGCGGCGAGGGCTTTTTGCGCTTCCAAAGCCAGCTCGACTTCGGAACCGGTGGCAATGATGACGGCTTGGGCGTTGCCTTGGGCTTCGCTGATGACGTAGCCGCCGCGTTTGATGTCGTTCAGTTGTTGTTCGTTGCGCGCTTGGAATTTCAGGTTTTGACGGCTGAAAATCAGGCAGGACGGATGGTCTTCGGCTTTTACCGCTTCCGCCCATGCCACCAGCGATTCGGCGGTGTCGCACGGACGCCATACGTCCATGTTCGGAATCAGGCGCAGGGTGGCGGTTTGCTCGATGGGTTGGTGGGTCGGGCCGTCTTCGCCGAGGCCGATGGAATCGTGGGTGAAGACGAAGACGGGGTTGATTTTCATCAGCGCCGCCATGCGCAGGGCGTTGCGTTCGTATTCGCTGAACATCAGGAAAGTCGCGCCGAAGGGTTTCACGCCGCCATGCAGGGCAAGGCCGTTCATGATGGCACCCATGCCGAACTCGCGCACACCGTAGTGGATGTAGTTGCCGCCTTTGTCGCGGGTAACGGAGACGCTGCCCGACCAGTCGGTCAGGTTGGACGGAGTCAGGTCGGCTGAACCGCCCACCAGTTCGGGCAGCTCTTTAGCGAGGATTTCGATGCTGTTTTGGCTGGCTTTGCGGGTGGCGATGGTTTCGGCTTTGGCGCACACTTCTTTCAATGCGGCTTGAACGTATACATCGAAATTGTCCGGCAGTTTTTTATCCATGCGGCGCACGAATTCTGCGGCTTCGGCAGGATATTTGGCTTGGTATTGCGCGAACAGCTCGTTCCATTCCTCTTCCAGTTTCGCGCCTTGTTCTTTCGCGCTCCATGCGTCGTAGATTTCTTGCGGGATTTCAAATGCGGGGTAAATCCAGCCCAAATGTTTGCGCGTGGCTTCGATTTCTTCTGCGCCCAAAGGTGCGCCGTGGGTTTTGTGGCTACCTTCTTTGTTGGCGCTGCCTTTGCCGATTAAGGTTTTGCAGCAGATGAGGGACGGTTTGCCGGTTTCGGCGCGGGCAGCTTCGATGGCGGCTTGAATGGCGGCGGTGTCGTGACCGTTTACATTTGGAATCACATGCCAGCCGTAGCTTTCAAAGCGTTGCGGGATGTTTTCGGTAAACCAGCCGTCCACTTTGCCGTCGATGGAAATATTGTTGTCATCATACAAAACAATCAGTTTGCCCAAGCCCAAAGTGCCGGCGAGCGAACAGGCTTCGTGCGATACGCCTTCCATCAGGCAGCCGTCGCCCATGAAGACGTAGGTGTAGTGATCGACGATGTTCAAACCGTCTTTATTAAATTCGGCGGCAAGGATTTTTTCCGCCAATGCCATGCCCACCGCGTTGGCAATGCCTTGTCCCAACGGGCCGGTCGTGGTTTCCACGCCGTCGGTGTAGCCGTATTCGGGGTGGCCGGGGGTTTTGCTGTGCAGCTGGCGGAAATTTTTCAGGTCTTCAATGCTCAGGTTGTAGCCGGTCAGGTGCAGCAGGCTGTACAACAGCATGGACGCGTGGCCGTTGGAGAGGATGAAGCGGTCGCGGTTGTAGAATTTGGGGTTGGCGGGGTTGTGGTGAAGGAATTTCGTCCACAATACTTCCGCCATTTCCGCCATACCCATGGGCGCACCGGGGTGGCCGGAATTGGCTTTTTGAACGGCATCGGCCGAGAGGAAACGGATTGCGTTTGCCAGTTGAGACATTTTGTACCTTCCTTGCTGTATTGGTTTGAAACGGTAATAACGGTAAAGAAAATCCCGTTGATTATCGCCCGATTCGGGCAGGCTTTCAAGGATGTGGGCGTCTTTCAGACGACCTTTCCGCCTATCGGAAGGACAACTTCAAACCAGTACGGCATCGGTTTCGCGTTATCCTGTTTTTAAAAAAATTGTCCGCATAAGGGGTCGTCTGAAACAGGCAAAGCAGATGAGATTAACTGTTATTCCGTTTTGAAACAGTAGTTTATAAATTTTTTTATCAGAGATATAGCGATTCGCTATAAACATAGTGTCATCGGTTATATGCAACTGCTTGAATATCGCTGATTTCAGACTTGGGCAACGGAAAAAAATCAAAACGGGTGGCATATAAAAAGCCAAGTAGGGCTTTTTGCTTTGGTCAAGTTCAAATGATATGATTCCGACGCATATAAAAGGTCGTCTGAAAAAAACCAATCAAACCAGTAATCAGAATAAAAGACCTGCGCGCAAACACACGAAGGAACACTGAAAAAAATGTCAACAGAAAACCAAGCCGAAAAACGCTGTGTCAGAAGAAAAAAACGCTGCCCCGAAAGAGCAGTCCGAGAAACCGGCAAAAACCGCTCCGCCCAAACCCTCAAAACCCAAATCCAGCGTCATCCAAATCCATCCCGAAGGGGAACGCATCCATCCGAAAAAAGCGGAAGGGCGGTTCGCCAAATTGCGTATAGCCGCCGTATTGGCGACGCAGTTTGTGTTTTATGTGATTCCGTGGTTCAACTGGAGCGACCGTCAGGCGGTACTCTTCAATATTCCGGACCGCCATTTCTTCATTTTCGGGCTGTCGCTGGGTATGGGCGACTTGATTTACCTTGCCCTGCTGCTGATGATTTGCGCCTTCGGACTGTTTTGGTGGACGACGATTGCCGGACGCTTGTGGTGCGGCTATTCCTGCCCGCAGACGGTTTACACCGAAATCATGCTTTGGATCGACAACTTGGTCGAAGGCGACCGCAACAAACGCCTGAAGCTGGAAAAATCGCCGTGGAATTTCACTAAAATCCGCATCAAAGCAACTAAAGCCCTGCTGATTTTCATTGTCTGCGCGTGGACAGGCATTACCTTTGCGGGCTGGTTTGTCCCGATCCGCCAGTTCGTTCCCGACTTGTTTGCCGGAGCGGCGGGCGGCGGCGCGATGTTTGCCGCAGCGTTTTACGGCTTCATGACCTTCTTCTTTGCCCACGTTATGCGTGAGAAAGTGTGCCTGCATATGTGTCCGTATGCACGCTTCCAAAGCGCGATGTTCGACAAAGACACGCTGATTATTTCTTACGATACCGAACGCGGCGAACCGCGCGGCGCACGCAAGAAAAACCGCCAACAAAGAAGACAGCGGATTGGGCGACTGCATCAACTGCACCATGTGCGTACAGGTCTGTCCCGTCGGTATCGATATCCGCGACGGTTTGCAATACCAATGTATCGGCTGTGCGGCGTGTATTGATGCCTGCGACGAAATTATGGACAAAATGGGTTATCCGCGCGGCCTGATACGCTATACGACCGAAGGCGCGTTGGAACACGAATATCCTGAAAGCGACATCAAAAAACGCTTGAAACGTCCGCGTGTGGCGGGATACGGCGCTGTTTTGCTGGTGGTTATTATTGCTTTCTTGGTCGGACTTTCCACCCGTAAAAATGGTCGAAGTCGATATTTTTGAAAGACCGCGGCGTGATGGTGCGCGAAAACAGCAAAGGTTGGCTGGAAAAACGCATACAACCTGCGCATTATCAACAATAGTGAAAACGAACAAGTGATGACTGCGGCAGTCAAAGGCTTTGAAGAAATTGCCCTGACCGGATTGCCGGAAGGCGGCGTGAAAATCGCACCGCGCCAAACGTTGACCATCCCTGTCCAAGTTTCCACCATTCCCGAATACGCCGACAAGGGCAGCCATCCGATTGAGTTTACCTTCACTTATCGCGAAACCGGCAAAGCAGATGGCAAACCCACTATCTTGGAAGAAGAAGCAACCTTTATCGGAGAATAAAAACGTGTCCGAGCAAAAACAAGTCAAACCTTGGTACAAACACATTTGGCCGTGGGTGTTGATGGCGGGGCCTATTTTCGTTGTGATTGCCAGTGTCGCCATGTTCTTCGTCGCCAAAGAGCATGCAACCGATTTGGTAACGGACGACTATTACAAAGACGGCAAACACATCGACATCCAGCTTCACCGCGATGAAGAGGCAGTGAAGCGGCATATGCAGGTGCAAGTGCTGATCAGTCCGGATAAGGATGCGGCCAAAGTGTTTGTCAGCGGGGAATTCGATCCCAAACAGCCTTTTGAATCTCCTTTTTGATGCACCCGACTAAAAAATCGGAAGACCAAACCGTCAAACTGCACCCCGTCAGCGCGGAAATTCAAAACGGCCGTATGGAGTATGAAGCGACTTTCAAACCCCTGCCGCCGACCAACCACTGGTATCTGCGCGTGGAAGACACTTCAGGCGTTTGGCGGGTGGAGGATAAATGGATAGTCAGTCAAGGCAATGCAATCAATCTGACCCCTATGAACAAATTGTTTGAGAACGCCAATCAGAAGCCGAAAGATTCAGGACAATAGTTTGACAGGCTCAAAAAGGTCGTCTGAAAAAAATTTCAGACGACCTTCATGCTGTAAGGTTTGTGATGATGTTGGTGCAAATATAGTGGATTAACTTTAAACCAGTACGGCGTTGCCTCGCCTTAGCTCAAAGAGAACGATTCTCTAAGGTGCTGAAGCACCAAGTGAATCGGTTCCGTACTATCTGTACTGTCTGCGGCTTCGTCGCCTTGTCCTGATTTAAATTTAATCCACTATAAAGCGGATAGGGGATATGGCAGTATCGCTTGTAAACGTAGCTGCATGACTGATAAGGCAGGATAACCGTTTTCAGACGACCCCAGTCGTCATGAAAGTAACAAGGACAAGATATGAGCAAACGATGGCGCAGGCTGACGGACAACGAAATCAAAATGGCAAAGCTGATTTTTGCCGACAGCATTGATTACGCCCGCGTCAAAAATCTATCGAGGCATTCCTTGCCTGCCGACCATGCAGGTTGCCGTTTCGCCCAACGGGAACATCTATTTCCCGCGCAATAACTGCCCTGACGACTTCGCCCTCGCTTCCGAGTCCCATCAAATATGGATGATTCATGAATTGACCCATGTTTGGCAGTACCAGCAAGGATTTAAAAACCTGGTTGGGCGGATTGTTTTTGTTCGTCAGCGGAGGCTACCGCCGCCGCCGTGCCTATCTCTATCCCAATCTGTCTGATATTTGTCATTTCGGTATGCTGAATATGGAGCAGCAGGCGGATTTATTGGCGCATTATTACGCGTCGTGTTATCTAAAAGGCAACATATACAACGCCCAAAATCAAACCTTTCAAAAGATTTTAAAGTCGTTTATCGACGACCCGTGCCAAAAAGAATGGCTGCCTCAATGCAGGTTTTATCGAAAAAACAAACGGACTTGAAGGCTTTTGCTGTCTGAAAGATGGTTAAAACATATGCTTTCAGACAGACAAGTCCGTTATAATAGGCAAATTAACTATCATAACCACATCAAAGGTAAATCATGCCTTGGAACATACCGATTTTTCTGACTTGGATGCGCGTTTTGCTGATTCCAGTCTTTACGTTACTGTTTTTCCTGCCAAAAGGGTGGATTGCACCGGAAACCGTCAATTGGACTGCCGCTATCATCTTTGCACTCGCCGCCGTAACCGATTGGTTTGACGGATTTTTAGCAAGGCTTTGGAAGCAAACCTCCGATTTCGGCGCATTCCTCGATCCCGTTGCGGATAAATTGATGGTAGCGACCGCATTATTGCTGCTGGTCAGCCTTGGTCGTACTTATGTTATCTTCGCCATTATCATCATCGGCAGGGAAATCACCATTTCCGCTTTGAGGGAATGGATGGCGCAAATGGGCAGACGCAGCAGCGTTGCCGTTGCCACCATCGGCAAATTTAAAACCGCCGCACAAATGGTTGCCATATTTTTATTGCTCTTAGCCTCCAATCAATTTGACAATATTTTTTACCTGACAGGTAACATATTGATGTTTATCGCATCTGTATTAACCCTCTGGTCAATGTTCTATTATCTGAAAATGGCGTGGCAGGAAATCAAATAAAAAATAAAACAAACCCCTTGACGACAAGTTTCAAATCCATAATAATTGCGTCTTCTTCAGAAACAGCAGCAAAAAAACAGACATTCGGCGGGAATAGCTCAGTTGGTAGAGCGCAACCTTGCCAAGGTTGAGGTCGCGAGTTCGAGACTCGTTTCCCGCTCCAAACGAATCCTGTCTTAAGTTGCTATAAAGTTTCTCCGATGCGGGAATAGCTCAGTTGGTAGAGCGCAACCTTGCCAAGGTTGAGGTCGCGAGTTCGAGACTCGTTTCCCGCTCCACAGTTTAATTTTCAGATGTGTCCCATGCGGGAATAGCTCAGTTGGTAGAGCGCAACCTTGCCAAGGTTGAGGTCGCGAGTTCGAGACTCGTTTCCCGCTCCATCCTTCAGGCACATTTGGATATGCGGGAATAGCTCAGTTGGTAGAGCGCAACCTTGCCAAGGTTGAGGTCGCGAGTTCGAGACTCGTTTCCCGCTCCAGTTTAAATACTACCTGGTAGTTTGTTTGGCGAGATAGCAAAGTGGTTATGCAGCGGATTGCAAATCCGTCTACGCCGGTTCGATTCCGACTCTCGCCTCCACTCATTTCATGGCGGGGTGGCAGAGTGTTTATGCTATAAGGGGTGCAACCCTTATATAGGCCGGTTCAAATCCGCGCCCCCGCCTCCAAATTTTCAATATAAAACAGTCTACGCCCGGGTGGTGAAATAGGTAGACACAACGGACTTAAAATCCGTCGGCCCTAAACCGGCCGTGCCGGTTCGATTCCGGCTCCGGGCACCACAACCGCTTTTAGAGCGGTTATTTTTTTGCCTGTCGAAGCCTAACGCCGTAAACCAAAGCCAAGAAAGACAAGGCTTCTCACTGGTTTCGGTATCTTTATAGTGGATTAAATTTAAATCAGGACAAGGCGACGAAGCCGCAGACAGTACAGATAGTACGGCAAGGCGAGGCAACGCCGTACTGGTTTAAAGTTAATCTACTATACATCATATAATTCTGCCTATTTCTGCCTAATTGAATCAACCTAAAATTTACGGTATCTTTTGCGGTATCTGAAAAATACTGTAAAAATGAAGTTGAACGACCGACAAATCAAAAACACCAAGCCTGCCGAAAAACCGTTTAAGCTGAATGACGGCAAGGGCTTGTATCTGTATATCAATACGAGCGGCGGGAAGTTATGGGGGATGATTTTTCGCATAAAGGCAAACGGAAAACGCTTTCAATCGGCAAATATCCGACCGTATCACTAGTGGAAGTCCGCCAAGCTGCTGAAAACGCCCGCCGCTTGCTTGTATCGGGGCAAGACCCCAGCGAAGCCAAGCAACAGGAAAAACGCGAACGGCAAGCCGCTGTCAGTAATATATTCAATTAAAATCAAAATAGGACAGTAGCGCATCGTCAAATCGGGCGTAATCAGACAATACGGTTCGCAGATACCGCTTAATATTCGCCCACACCTTCTCAATCGGGTTGAGCTCAGGTAAATAAGGTGCAAGAGGTAATACCTTATGTCCCCATTTTTCCGCCATTTCCCGTAAGACACCCATACGGTGAAATCGCGCATTATCTAAAATAATCACCGATTTTTGAGTCAATGCGGGCAGTAGGCATTGCTGAAACCACGCTTCAAAAAAGACTCCGGTCATCGTATTTTGATAAACCATCGGAGCAATCAGCCGGTTGCCGACTTGTGCGGACACAAGAGATAAGCGTCGGTATCTTTTTCCACTTATCTGCGCTTTCACTATTTGCCCTTTCAGGCTGCGGGCATAGGGACGGAACAGGTAGCGGTCAAATCCTGTTTCATCCAAATAAACACGTTGGTAGTCGGGAAATTCGGCCAGCTGTGTCAAATAATGCGTTACTTTGGCCGGATCTTGTTCTTTGTAAGTGGTGGTCTTTTTTTGCGCGTCATCCCCATCTGTTTGAGTGCATAGCAAACGGCGGCTGCCGTACAATCAAAAATGTTTGGCGATTTCATGCAGATAGGCATCCGGGTGTTGCCCAACATATTGAGCCAGTTTTTGCCTATCCAATTTGACGGCATTTAGACCGGTGACTTGATGTTTTAGGCTGCCTGTTTGTTTTTTAAGGCGAATCCACAGGTAAAGCGTGTTTCTTGACAAGTTAAATGTTGCTGCGGTTTGGCTGATGTTTTTGCATTGTTCGTAATAGTTTAAAGCTTTGTTTCTCAAGTCCGCAGAGTATGTCATGGTCAAAACTTCAAAGTTGAGTATTGTACTATTTTATTTTTAATTGGCTATGCAAAGGGGAGGAGCTATTCCTCTCGGTAAAATGTCAGGCTTATTTCCAGGTATTTGGATTTTGAAGGAGGACTATTATTCGCTGTTCCCAAGGGTGTTTCCCCATGTTTTTTTCGCTCCTGAAAAACAACAGCAGTTTAAACCAAACGGAAACACGTTATAATGTAATCCTTTCCGTTCAGAATTTTAAGGTCGTCTGAAAGCCTTTATGAAACACGCAATCAAACAGAAAATCCTCGAACAGGCACGCCGTGACGGCGTACAGGTAATCGCTTTGCGCGAGCAGGTGCTCGATATCGTTTTTGCAGCAAAGCGGCGTGATTAAAAGCCTACAACGTCTTGTCGCAGATGCAGCAGCAGAGCGAGGGCGTGGTTGCGCCGCCGACGGCCTACCGCGCCCTTGATTTTTTTGGGCGGAGCAGGGCGTTTTTGCACAAAGTGGCGGCGGTTAACGGCTATATTTTTGTGCAGCCACGCGCAGCACGAGTGCAACGACCATTGCCACGACCACGAAGAAGCTGAAGCGCACCATAGCGCGTTTATTTTGGTCTGTACCGAATGCGGCACGGCAGACGAGCAAACCCTGAGCCACGAATGGGCGGCATTGCGCGCAGGCGTTGCCGAAAGCGGCTTTGCGCTAAAAAGAAGAACACGTTGTTTTAACTGGAATCTGTAAAAAAATGTCAGAAGTGAAAAAAACTAAAGTCCACCTGATTTCAGGTTTTCTGGGAACAGGCAAAACCACCGCACTCAAAAAGCCTGATGGAACAAAAAGACCCGAACGAAAAAAATGGGTCATCATCGTCAACGAGTTTGGCGAAATCGGCATTGACGGAGCGGTATTGAGCGACAACGGCATCCCCGTGGCAGAAATCGCCGGCGGCTGTTTGTGTTGCACCGCCGGCCCGCAAATGGGCGTAACCGTACAGAAAAATGCTGCGCGATGCCAAACCCGACCGCCTGATGATTGAGGCAAGCGGACTGGCGCACGCCGCCAGCGTCATCGACGAATTGAAAGCCAAACCGCTCGACAGTATGCTGGAAATCGGCGCCGTCTTTACCGTCGTCGATCCGCGCCAGTTCATCAACCCCGATTACGCGCAGCAGGCATTGTATAAAGACCAAATCGGCATCTGCGACGTATTGGTCGCCAGCAAAACCGATTTATGTACCCCCGAACAGCTTGCCGAATTTCACGACAAAGCGGCAAAACTGTTCCCGCCCAAAGCCAAAGTGGTTGAAGTCCAAAACGCACAACTCGACATCCAATGGCTCGACATTCCCGTTATCGAAAAAAATCACGCTACCGCCTCAAAGCCCTGCCGGACAACACCATGGGCTTCCAGTCGCAAGGTTTCACTTTCCCCGCCGGACGCGATTTCGACGGCGAAAAGCTGACCAACTTCTTCAACGACCTGCCCAAATTCACAGACGACCTCGTCCGCGCCAAAGGCGTGTTCCAAGTGCTTGGCACATGGGTGTGGCTCAACTGGGTGGACGGGCAGTGGGGCGCTAACCAAGTCTCATGGCGGCGCGACTCGCGCTTCGAGCTGATTGCCAAATCGTTTGATGCGGATTTGATTGAGAAGAAACTGCAAGAGGCTTTGGAGAAATAAGGAAGGTCGTCTGAAAGTTTGTCGCAGCAATTTTCAGACGACCTAAACGATAGTGAAGTCTATTGTTTCAACTGTCAGAATAATATAAAGCAACTGCGTAGCGTGGGCTCTGCCCGCGAATAAATCAAATAAACATTGCAGGAAAGAAGAAAATGGCAAAAATTTTTTTAAATACCAGCGGTACAACGTATTACTTGGAGGAGTTAATTAAAAAAATGCACAGGAACGGCTTTTATTTGATTAGCCCTTATCTAAAAATTAAACGATAGGGTAAAAAGAGCTTTTAGAAGACAAAGACCGCATGAAAATCGATGTGCGGATTGTAATGGAGAATATAAATTACTTGAAACTATAGCACAGCAACTCGGAAATAATCGTAATGTATCAGATAGAATTGATCTATTTACAGAATTAAAGGCCTGTCAATCTTGCAGCAATGTTATTTTAGAGTTTAGAAATCGTTATCCAAATATTCAATTAAATATTTTTTTACAGGAAAAATAGAATCATGGAAAAAAATAAAAAAATTATATAGAATTCAGGAAATTATTTAAAAAAATATAACGGAAAAAAATTTGTCAGAGATTTAGATATAACATTAATTGAAGCAGCTGAATATTCTATAATTGAATTCGAAATTTATTTATCTGAATATCCGGAAGATAGTACATTTATTTTTACAGCATGGGCAATCTATCTGTTAGAAAATAACTGTCTCAATGAAAGAGGAAAAGATAATTTTTTTCATCGCGGAAATGAAAAAAATGTTATCAACAAACTAATTTGAATAGAATAAAATCTATCTATTCTTCGAGTGACTATCATATTTTTGCTAAGGATGTAAACAAGATTCAACAAACATTTAAATTAAATCTTGCCAATATCATGCAGCAAGAGTAGCAACTGTATTTTTTTAACCCCGTCGGGCAAAAAAATACCAAAAACGGTAAATCACTAAAAAAATACTTTTATACCGCCGCAGCAGCAAGCTGTAGCCTGCATGAAACCCAAAAATCCATGCGTAAGGTGTGTGCTCCAGCACGCACGCGTTCCATGATTTACGGCTCAATGCCGTCTGAAAAGCTCACAATTTTTTTCAGTATGGTAAAAGTGAATTGCAGCCATCAGAGGCAGCTTGGTTGAAAAAAATTTAAATTATGTTCGTACAAGCTATTGTCCGAATCTTCATGCAAAATGTTACGTCAGCGAAGATGCTTGCATTATTACAAGCCTGAATTTATATGAATTCAGCCAAGTAAATAATAATGAAATGGGTATCTTGCTGAAGCGTAGTGAAGATGGAGAAGTCTATCAAGATGCTTATAGCGAAGCGCAGCGTATTATCCGTATTAGCGATGAAGTTAAAATTTCAGTTGACGTCGTAGAAAAAGAGCAAGTTTCGCAGAAAAAAATCAGAATATAGAAATTGCTAAAAAAATACGATACATTGACTGTCGCTAAGCTGGCAGAAAAAAATGGGGCGTAACAACGGAAGAATGCAATGCGAAACTGTGTCATGCAGGCTTGCAGGAAATAGACGGTAAGTTCTACCGTTTGACAGATACAGGCAAGAAAGCCGGTGCACTTATCAAAAAAGGACGTTACGGATATTTTATTGTGTGGCCGGATAGTTTGACATTGGAAATGGTCGAAGCGGCTGGCAATAATCAGAAAGATTTGCTGGATAGGTTTATTAGCTGGCTTATCAGTTAAATTTTTTTACAAGTATTAAAAGTATAGGTCGTCTGAAAGCAATCCGTACTTTTCAGACGACCTTAAAACCCAAATAGAGGAATACCCCAAGCATGTACCGTTACATCCTCCACCGCCTATTACTCTTAATCCCCACGCTGTTGGGGATTTTGGCGATTACTTTTGCCGTTATCCAATTCGTGCCGGGCGGACCGGTGGAGCAGATGGTGCAGCAGTTGACGCATGGTGCGGTCAGCGGCGAGACGGCGAATGCGACGGCGGGCAATATTATGAAAAACGGTAACCGCATCAGTCCGGAAGATTTGGCGGCGTTGAATGCGCTGTACGGTTTCGACAAGCCGCCGTTGACGCGGTTTGCGGATATGGTGTGGCGGTTTGCCCGTTTTGATTTAGGTAACAGTTTTTTCCATCATGAAACCGTGTTCGAGCTGGTCAAACAGAAAATGCCGGTATCGATGAGTTTGGGCTTGTGGACGTTTTTCCTGACTTATCTGATTTGTATCCCGTTGGGCATTGTCAAGGCGGTGCGCGACGGCAGCCGTTTTGATGCGGTAACGGGGATGGTGGTGCTGGTCGGTTATACCATACCGCCGTTTGTGTTGGGTTTGGTGCTGCTGGTGTTGTTCGGCGGCGGCAGCTTTTTTGCGTGGTTCCCGCAGGGTGGTTTGGTCGGCGATGATTTCGACACGCTGTCGTGGGCGGGCAAAATTAAAGATTATCTGTGGCACATGGCGCTGCCGATTACGGCTTCGGTGGCAGGTAGTCTGGCGGTAACGACGGTGTTGACGAAAAACGTGTTTCTTGAAGAAATCCGCCGCCAATATGTCTATACCGCCCGCGCCAAGGGTTTGCCGGAAAAGCAGATTTTGTGGAAACACGTTTTCCGCAACGCGATGATTCCGCTGATTACCGGCTTTCCCGCCGCCTTTATCGGCGCGTTTTTCACCGGCAGCCTGCTGATTGAAACCTTGTTCTCGCTCGACGGGCTGGGGCTGCTTTCCTATGAGGCGGTGATGAAGCGCGATTATCCGGTGGTGATGGGGACGCTGTATGTGTTCACGCTGATGGGTTTGCTGGCGAAATTGGTGTCGGATATTTCTTATTCGTGGGTCGATCCGCGCATTCATTTCGGCGGACAGAAATAGGTCGTCTGAAAAAAATATGTTTCCGAATCATGACTGAAAAACTTTTCCAAACCATGAAAACACACACCTCAAACCCCACTTGGCAGGCTTTCAAGCAACACAAACGCGGCTGGTTCGCGTTGCGGATTTTAGCCGTTTTGTTCGCCGTCGCGCTGCTTGCGCCTTTGTGGAGCAACGACAAGCCCTTGTGGATACGTTATCAGGGCGAATATTATTTTCCGCTGGTAAACGAATACAACGAAACCGTGTTCGGCGGCGATTTCGACACGCCTACCGATTACCTCGATCCGCTGATACGCGGCAACATCACGTCAAACGGCAATTACGCCGTTTATCTGCCCAATCCCTACGATGCCGATACGCTCAATGATTTCGACACGCAGCCCGACCCTGCAAGTCCGTCCGAAAGGCACTTGCTCGGCACGGACGACCGCGGTCGCGATGTCTTGGCGCGTTTGGTTTACGGATTCCGCGATTCCCTATTGTTTGCCCTTGCATTGACTTTGGTAACGACCGTAATCGGCGTAATCACCGGCGCGGTGCAGGGTTATTTCGGCGGCAAGACCGACCTCTTGATGCAGCGTTTTATCGAAATCTGGGGCGGGATGCCGGAGCTTTACCTGCTGATTATCCTGTCTTCGTTTTTTTAATCCCAGTTTGTTGATTTTGCTGGTGTTGCTGTCGCTGTTCGGCTGGATGGGGCTGTCGGACTACGTCCGCGCCGAGTTTTTTTGAAAAAAACCGTCAGGCGGATTACGTTTTGGCGGCGCGTTCGATGGGCGTGGGCAACCGCGCGATTATGTGGCGGCACATCCTGCCCAACAGCCTGACGCCCGTATTGGCATTTCTGCCTTTCCGCATCTCCGGCGCTGTGCTTGCGCTGACCAGCTTGATTTCCTCGGTTTGGGCGTTCCCGCGTCGCAGGCGAGCTTGGGCGAACTCTTGGCGCAGGGCAAGGACAACTTAGACGCTTGGTGGATAGGCTTGTCCACCGTCGGTACGCTGACGGTTATGCTGCTTTTGCTGGTGATGATAGGCGAGGGCTTGCGTCAGGCGTTTGACGTGCGCGCTAGGGGATAGTATAAGCACGGAAATTCTGAGGGAGCGCCCATTGATGGGCAACCCGTGCCTTCAGGAGTTTCAGACGACCTCTATAATATTTTACTCACTTCATTTTTAAAGAATTCCAATGAATCAAACACACAACACAAATTTCTACGAAATGCTGTCCGCTGCCTGCCGTAAAAACGGAAAAGGTACTGCGGTGTTCAACGACAAAGAAAAAACCACCTACCACGCACTCAAGCAGGAAGTCGATGCCGTAGCCGCATATCTGCAAAATATGGGCGTCAAATTCGGGGACAAAGTGGCTTTGGCGGTATCCAATTCGCCGGAGTTTATCAGCGCCTATTTTGCCGTCTCCGCCATCGGCGCGGTTGCCGTACCGATGAATACGTTTTTTTGAAAAAAACAACGAATACGCGTATATTTTTGAACGACTGCAAAGCGCGGTTTATGTTTGCTTCGGCAGGTTTGCAGAAAGAATTGAAGGGGCTGAAGAAACAGACCCGCGTCGAGAAAATCATTTGGATAGGCGAGGCGAAAGCGGCGGACGAAGCCGATGCGCGTTTTGAGGAAGCGCGCCGTTTTTTTCGGGTATGCCCGATTTAAGCCGCCAGCCGAAAAATCGATGATTTGGCGCATATTATTTACACTTCCGGCACGACAGGCCATCCCAAAGGCGCATTGATCAGCTATGGCAACCTGTTCTCCAACCTTGAAGGCATCGAGCGCATCTTTAAGATTACCAAACGCGACCGCTTTGTCGTGTTCCTGCCGATGTTCCACAGCTTTACGCTGACGGCCATGGTGTTGCTGCCGATTTATATGGCGTGTTCGATTATTTTGGTGAAATCCGTTTTCCCGTTCTCCAACGTTTTGAAACAGGTTTTTATTCAAACGCGCGACCGTATTTTTTTGGGTGTACCCGCGATTTACACCGCCATGAGCAAAGCGAAAAATCCCTTTGGTATTTCAGATGGTTCAACCGCGTCCGTCTGTTTATCAGCGGCGGTGCGCCTTTGGCGGAACAAACCATCCTCGACTTTAAAGCGAAGTTCCCGCGTGCCAAGCTTTTTGAAGGCTACGGCTTGAGCGAATGCTCGCCCGTCGTCGCCGTCAACACGCCCGAAAGGCAAAAAGCCCGCAGCGTCGGCATCGCCTTGCCCGGATTGGAAGTCAAAGCCGTCAACGACGAATTGGTCGAGGTACCGACGGGCGAAGTGGGCGAACTCATCGTCAAAAGGCGGTTCGGTCATGCAGGGCTACCTGAATATGCGTGATGCCACGGACGAAGCCATCGTCAACGGCTGGCTGAAAACAGGCGATTTTGTCACGATAGACGAAGACGGCTTTATCTTTATCGTCGACCGCAAAAAGACCTGATTATTTCCAAAGGGCAAAACGTTTACCCGCGCGAAATCGAAGAGGCGATTTACAAACTCGACGCCGTCGAAGCCGCAGCTGTCATCGGCGTGAAAGACCAATACGCCGACGAAGAAATCATCGCCTTTATCCAACTCAAAGACGGCGAAACGTTGGACGAAGCCGACGTGCGCGCCCATTTGCGCGGACATTTGGCGAATTTCAAAAATCCCCAAACAGATTTACTTTTAAAGACGAACTGCCGAAAAAAACGCCACGGGCAAAGTGTTGAAACGGGTGTTGAAAGAGCAGTTTCAGAAATAATAAGCGTTCAGACGACCTCGGTTTGCGGGTTTGAATCAGAGGTCGTCTGAAAAGCAGAAAAGCCGATGTTTGTTGGGCGCGTTTCTTGTAAACCATCAGATATGGCTTATTGCTTCGTAAAGATTTCTGCCCGTGCGGCGGGTATTGCCGATTTGATTCCAACCGTTTTCCGTTTTCAGACGACCTCGATACCATGACGAAACTCATCCTTGAAATTGAAAAACCTAAACGCCTTTTTTTCCCCGGCAAGCAAGTCCTACACGATGTCAGCCTGACCGTACAGACCGGCAGGAAACTGGCATTGGTCGGTGAGAGCGGCAGCGGCAAAACCGTGTTGGCGCAGGGCATCATGCGGCTGAATTCGCTGGTGTCGTTTGAAGGTCGTCTGAAGTTCGACGGCAACGATTTGCTGACCCAATCCGAACGCGCCCTGCAAAAGCTGCGCGGGCGGGAAATCGGCATGGTGTTTCAAGAACCGATGACCGCGCTCAACCCCGTGATGCGCGTCAGCGCGCAGATTGCCGAAGTACTGACCCTGCATCTGGGTTTGGACAAAAAACAGGCATGGGCGAGGGCGGTCGAACTCTTGGCGGAAACTGGCATCCGCGAGCCGGAGCAGAAAGCCTTTGCCTATCCCTTCCAGCTTTCCGGCGGACAGCGGCAGCGGGCGATGATTGCGATGGCGGTTGCCGCCGAACCCAAGCTCCTGATTGCCGACGAACCGACCACCGCCTTGGATGTCGCCGTGCAGGCGCAGATTCTCGATTTGTTGGCGCGTTTGCAGCAGGCGCACAACATGACCATGCTCTACATCACCCACGACCTGAACCTTGTCCGCCGCTTTGCAGACGACGTCGCCGTGATGCGCGGCGGACGCATTGTCGAAACGGGTGCAGCGGCGGAAGTGTTTGCCCGTCCGCAACACGAATATACGAAAATGCTGTTGAACGCCGGTGCCGCACGCAAGGTCGTGCCTTTGGCGGACAACCCCGCCACCGTCTTGCAGGCGGAGCAGCTTTCCGTCGCCGTCAAAGAAACGGCGGGCTGGTTCAAAAAACGCAGCAAAACCCTGCTGGAGCCGGTTTCCTTCGATTTGAAAGCGGGCGAAACACTGGGCATCATCGGCGAAAGCGGCTGCGGCAAAACCACGCTGGCAAAAGCCGTGATGCACCTTATCGACGCGGAAGGTCGTCTGAAAATCAACGGCGAAGCCTGGACGCGCGAATCGAGGCGCGACATCCAAATGGTGTTCCAAGACCCGTTCGGCGCATTCAACCCGCGCATGAACGTCTTTAATATCGTTTCCGAAGCCCTGCGCGTTCACGAACCCGATTTGTCCCGCGCAGAAATGCGGCAGCGTGTGCAAGACGTATTGCGGCAGGTCGGGCTGCCCGAAGACGCGCTCGAACGCTATCCGCACGCCTTTTCCGGCGGACAACGTCAGCGGCTCGCCATCGCTCGCGCCATCATCGTCCGCCCGAAAATCCTCGTTTTGGACGAACCCACCAGCGCGCTCGACGTACAATGGCAGCAACAGATTCTGGAGCTGCTCGCCGATTTGCAAAAAAACAACACGGTCTCAGCCTCATCATCATCAGCCACGACCTCGCCGTCATCCGCGCCCCTGTCGCACCGCGTGATGGTGCTGAAAGACGGCAAAAATCGTCGAAGAAGGCGGCTGCGAAACCGTATTTGCCAACCCTTCCAGCGATTACACGCGCCATCTGATGAGCTTTAGGGCAGGTTGAACTGTCAGATAGGTCGTCTGAAAAACATTAGCCAATCCCGATGGCAACCTTACAAAAAAGCTATTACACTTTTGCGACACTTGAAATTTTCAGCCCCAAGCCCTATCCTGCACAACATCTGATTCAATTTGACACAAAAAGGAAAAAAACTCATGAGCAGCGAACTGATTATCCACACCTCCGATGCAAATTTCGAACAAGACGTTTTGAAATCCGACGTACCCGTATTGCTCGACTTCTGGGCACCTTGGTGCGGCCCTTGCAAAATGATCGCTCCGATCTTGGACGACATCGCCGCCGAATTTGAAGGTCGTCTGAAAGTCGTCAAAATCAACATCGACGAAAACGAAGCCACCCCCGCCAAATTCGGCGTGCGCGGTATCCCGACACTGATGGTGTTCAAAAAAACGGCGAAAACGTTGCTACCAAAGTCGGTGCATTGGCAAAAGGTCAATTGACTGCATTTGTAAACGCTTCTTTGGCTTAGTTTTCAACAACGCAAAAGGTCGTCTGAAAATATTCAGACGACCTTTTTGCTATAATTTCCTTTTCTCCGAACCGAAAAACAGGCGGCAATATGGAAGTCATCCAATACCCCAATTCCCCCTTCAAACTCCACCAACCCTTCCCGCCAGCCGGCGACCAGCCCACCGCCATTGCCGGCCTGCTCGAAGGGCTTTCAGACGGCCTTGCCTACCAAACCCTGCTCGGCGTAACCGGTTCGGGCAAAACCTACACCATGGCGAACGTCATCGCCCAAAGCGGCCGCCCCGCCATCATCATGGCGCACAACAAAACCCTTGCCGCCCAGCTCTACGCCGAAATGCGCGAGTTTTTCCCCGAAAACGCGGTGGAATATTTCGTCTCCTACTACGACTATTACCAACCCGAAGCCTATGTGCCCAGCCGCGATTTGTTCATCGAAAAAGACAGCGCGATCAACGAACACATCGAGCAGATGCGCCTTTCCGCCACCAAAAACCTGATGACGCGCGACGACGTGATTATCGTCGCCACCGTGTCCGCCATTTACGGTATCGGCGACCCGACCGAGTATCAACAAATGGTGTTGTCCGTTAAAGAAGGCGATACCATCGAGCAGCGCGACATCATCGCCACGCTCGTCTCCATGCAGTACGAACGCGGCGATTTGGACTTCAAACGCGGCAGCTTCCGCGTGCGCGGCGACGTGATTGACGTGTACCCTGCCGAAAGCTCCGAAAACGCCTTGCGCATCAGCCTGTTCGACGACGAAATCGACCGCCTCGATATGTTCGACCCGCTTTCAGGCAGCCTGCACCAGCGCGTCGGCCGCTACACCGTCTTCCCGTCCAGCCACTACGTTACCCCGCGCGACACCGTATTGCGCGCCTGCGAGTCCATCAAAGAAGAATTGCGCGAACGCATCGAATTTTTTTCGCCCGCGAACAACGCCCCGTCGAACAGCAGCGCATCGAACAACGCACCCGCTTCGACCTCGAAATGCTCTACGAAATGGGCTTCTGCAAAGGCATCGAAAACTACTCCCGCCACTTCTCCGGCAAAAAAGAAGGCGAACCGCCGCCCACGCTGATGGACTACCTGCCCGACAACGCCATCATGTTCATCGACGAAAGCCACGTTACCGTTACCCAAATCGGCGGTATGTACAAAGGCGACGCATCACGCAAGCAAAACCTCGTCGATTACGGCTTCCGCCTGCCTTCCGCCCGCGACAACCGCCCGCTCAAATTCCACGAATTTGAAAAAAAGTCATGCCGCAAACCGTCTTCGTTTCCGCCACCCCCGCCAAATACGAAGAAGAACACGCCGGACAAGTAGTCGAACAAGTCGTCCGCCCCACAGGGCTGGTCGACCCCCAAATCATCATCCGCCCCGTCGCCACCCAAGTCGACGATTTAATGAGCGAAATCAACGACCGCATCCAAAAAGGCGAACGCGTACTCGTTACCACCCTCACCAAACGCATGGCGGAGCAACTCACCGACTATTACAGCGAACTCGGCATCAAAGTGCGCTACCTGCACAGCGACATCGACACCGTAGAGCGAGTTGAAATCATTAGAGATTTACGGCTCGGCCTGTTTGACGTACTCGTCGGCATCAACCTCTTGCGCGAAGGCTTGGACATCCCCGAAGTCTCACTCGTCGCCATTCTCGACGCCGACAAAGAAGGCTTCCTGCGCTCCCACCGCAGCCTGATTCAAACCATAGGCCGCGCCGCGCGCAACGTGAACGGCGTCGCCATCCTGTACGCCGACAAAAATCACCGACTCCATGAAAGCCGCCATCGACGAAACCGAACGCCGCCGCGAAAAACAGATTAAATTCAACGAAGAACACGGCATCGTACCGCAGCAGATTAAAAAACAAGTCAAAGACATCATCGACGGCGTGTACCACGAAGAAGACGGCGGCAAGGGTCGTCTGAAAGGTAAAGGTAAGAACAAGGTTAAAGTCGGCGAAATCCATCAACGAAGAAGATGCGATTAAAGAAATCGCCAAACTGGAAAAAAAGCCATGCAGCAGGCGGCTAGGGATTTGCAGTTTGAAGAAGCGGCGGTGTTGAGGGATAGGATTCGGGGGATTAAGGAGAATTTGTTGTTTGGAGCTGAGTAATAATAAACTGTATTTATTTAAATTAACACAGGAGTTTCAAATGCATCAAAAATAAAGTGGATTCTTTAACTATTCAAGATGCAAATAATTTAATTTCAAACGCCATTCCTGTTATTACAATATTAGGAACAATATTTGGCGCTTCTATTACATATAGCTACCTAGATTCAATTAATCAAAAAGAGTATTTTTTTCCCGATATTATTGGCACGCCTTCTGCTTTTTTTGAGTGTATCAATAGTGTTCTCTTTGATGCTATTTTTGCATATTTATATCTTTATCAATCCCATACTCAATATTATTTTTTTTAATGAAAAATAAAAAAAGTAGAAAAATAAAAAAATAATTTATGGAATGAATCAATTATTATTTTGCTTCGTATTATGTTCTCCCATTGTTTTATTTTTTTAATACTTATGTTGATAAAAAAACATATATTTTGAAAGAGTTAAATAATCAATTAATTATTTTTTTAATGCTAATTTTTTTCCATTAATTATTTATTTGATTGGAATCTTCTATTATTTTATAAATTTAAAAAAATTTTTAGGAATATAAAAAAATTAAAAAAATTTTTTTGGCAAGGAGTGGTTTTCTCCTTTTTTTCATTCCGATGCTAGCAAATTTCTATCCAATAGTATTTATATTTATTCCCATATCAAATAGCTGGATTAATATCAATTATCATGATATATTTTTTTCTTTCTACTTTATTTTTTTACCAGCAATTAACATAATTTTATCATCTTTTTATAATATTTAATGAACGTTTTTTTCAAGCGGAGAGAAAAATTTTAGTAATCAACTTGTTTTCATTTATTATATCATTTTGTTTTTTTATGTATTATTGCAAATATATCAGATAATTTTCCATCTAGATTATTATTGCCTTTAAGAATTATTGAAAGCAATCAAGATTCATTATGGTATCTTATTCATGACAGATATAATGAAAAAAAGAAATTAGCGGCATTGATACTTTTGATTTACATGCTATTAAACTAACTTTTTTTCATGTAATGAAAACAAAGATAAATGTTCTATGGCTGCTAATGGGCGTAAAAAACGCCCTATATGGTTATATGGCTTGGAATCTAGGAGACACAAAGGTATTTTGTCCTGAATCAGTTTCTTTTCTTGAACATGATGGGGTAAGTAATACTGAAAAATCATCCAAATGCATTATTATAAAAAGTGAATTCATTCAAATTCTAGATGCGAATTATATATCTAATAAAAGCCTTGAAAATAAATAAGCAAGCGTAGGTTGGGTCAAGACCCAACAAAACTGTTAAATTTCACAACGCGTTGGGTTTGCAACCCAACCTACATTTTGCTCAATTACCATATAATAAAAAGGTCGTCTGAAAACCGTGAATCCATTTTCAGACGACCTTTGTTTCATTCCAAACAACAAATATAATAGCAAGCGTAGGTTGGGTCAAGACCCAACAAAACTGTTAAATTTTACGAAATGTTGGGTTTGCAACCCAACCTACATTTTGCTGTCCCTCATATCGAATATTCTTTTATTTTAGCACCTCACCAAAAATTTTCGGAATAAATATTGACTTTAACCTTAGGTCAAAGTTTATGATTTGTGCTCCTTCAGTTATCACATAGGCGAAAAACATGAAAAAACTTATGACTTTTTATCACACTTAGCGCTATTGCAATTTCAAATTATGCCCAAGCTAATGAACAACCGCATCAAGCACACATGAATATGCCAATGTCGACAGATTCTGCAATGCAACAAGAATTAATGCAAGGCATGGATCAAATGAATCAAGACATGATGGCAGCTGCGCAATATAAAGATCCTGATGTTGCTTTTTGCAGCAGGTATGTTGCCACACCATATTGGCGCAGTAAAAATGGCGGAAGTTGAATTAAAAATACGGAAAGGATCCTGAAATGCGTAAGCTTGCTGAGGATATTATTAACGCACAACAAGCGGAAATTGAACAAATGCAAAAAAATGGCTTAAAGCACACAACAAAAAAAGCAAGCCGTAGCCTGCATCCCCGCTAACCGCGTTCGTGGCTGCGCCACACACCCCACCTGAGGATGGCACAAACTTTAAAACCAAGGTGTAGCAACTGTATTTTTCACCCCGTCGGGCAAAAATACCAAAACTCAAATCAAGCCGTTCGGATGCTGTTTTCGGTGATACCGTTTTTCGGCAAAGTAATCACGCATCCGGGCATTCAATATCGTCAGCAGTTTGCGCATACATGCCGTAACGGCAACCTTATACGGCTTACCCTTGGACAGCAGGCGTTGGTAGAAATCCCGAATAAGCGAGTTCAAAACGTCGGATACTTGTATCCGACAAAATCTTTTAACACTCCCGTCATTGCAATCCATTGCAGCAATGCCCAAAATGTCGGATTCGAGAATCCGACCTACGCCTGAGGTCGTTGCAATAATAAGTTGAGACCTTTTTGCATTTTTCAGCGCAGGAATTTTGGAGACGGGGTTGCGTTGAAACAACCGTAGCGTGGGCTCTGCCCACGGGTTGTTTTTGTAAAGCTAAGGTCGTCTGAAAGCCTGTGTACAGGTTTCAGACGACTTTTCATATTTTCGCGGGCATAGCCCACGCTACAAATTGAAAATTGCTAGGAATATCGTTCTTTTCGATTGTGTTTCCATTGATGTAGCGCAGCAAGCCATAGCCTGCATCTCCAAAATCGTGTACGTGGCTAAGCCACAAGCTACCTGCGGGCGGCGCAAACTTTAAAACAGATGGGTATTGTGTGTGCGGTATACATGCACGTGGCCATCTAAATTGGTGGTTTGCTGTTTGGAATTTTCGGGCGACCTTTGAGGTCGTCTGAAAGCAAATTGCAGATTGGAAGGCATAAATAAAAACGGATTCTGAGTAGTCGGAATCCGTTTTCGCTATTAAGATGTCTCGTATTATTTAGCTTCTTCTTTAGCTGCCTCAGCCTCATCTTTGGCTTCTTCCGCAGTGTCTTTCGCTTCTTCAGCAGCTTCTTTTGCTTCTTCGGCTTTATCTTCAGGAGAAGCGGCAGGGGCATCGCCTTTCAATCCATCCAAAGCTGCTTTACAGGTAGCGTCTCTTTGGTCGGCAGGCATATCTTTTAAGGCTGCTTTAGTTTGCTCAAATGATTTTTTTGCATCAGGTCTTTTGTGCCTGCATCAACACCTTTAGTAATGTCGGCAAAGGCTTTTTCGTATTCGTCGCAAACAGCAGAAGAAGAGCTGCCTCCACATGCGGACAAGGACAGTGCGGTTAGCAGAGTTGCCAATAAAACTGATGTTTTCATGAGTCTCTCTTTTGAATTTTGGTTAAAAGAAACGATATATTAAATTATTTGAGTAGTGTGTCAAGTATAGTTATTCTTTTTTAAAAATCATGTAATTAAATATTTTTTTGGCATATAAAAAAAGGGATTTTATTTAATAAATACCGTTATTAAATAGTGTTTCTTAATTGAATTTATACGAAAAAAATCTAAAAATTATTTAAATAGCAACTTTGTTTTTATTTGGCGTTTTAATGGTTACATTATTTTTTTCTTGTTCAATAATGAAGAAAAGGTCGTCTGAAAACCTGAAACTTGGTTTTCAGACGACCTTTGTCTTGTAATCCGTTTTATCCGTCCGTTTTCAGCATCCGCAAGAAGTTTCGTCCGATGCTTGGAGGCTCAAGGCTTTGCGTTTTTTGGCTTTTTCATAGCGGCAGCGTTGGCGCTCGGTGGTAATTTCCAACGGCGGGACGGGAACAGGTTTGCCGTCTTCAACCGCGACCATGGTGAAGTAGCAGCTGTTGGTATGGCGCACTTCGCCGGTGCGGATGTTTTTGCGCTTCAACACGGATGCCGATTTCCATGGAAGTTCTGCCCGTGTAGTTGACGCTGGCGTAGAAGGTTACCAAGTCGCCGACGTGTATCGGCTCTTTAAACAAGACTTTATCGACAGACAGGGTAACGCAATAATTACCGCTGTAACGGCTGGCGCAGGAATAAGCGACTTGGTCGAGCAGGCGCAAAAGTTCGCCGCCGTGGACGTTGCCGCTGAAATTGGCGGTGTCGGGCATCATCAGCTCGGACATGATGAGTTCGTGTGAAGGGAGTTGGCGGGTTTGGTCCATGGTGTTCCTCTTTTAAAAATGAATGTTTGTGTTAGATGGGCGGTCTGTGAGTGGTTTGGATGGTTTTCAGACGACCTTGCCGATTGTATTTAATATGTGAATATACGGAAATTGGATTTTTTTATGGGTTTATAACCATTTTCTGCGCGAGAAGAAAAATCAGCAGCTCGACGATGATGCACAGCATCAAACCTAAAAACGATAAAAATAGCCGTAATGCCAATGCAGTTCGGGCATGTTGTCGAAGTTCATGCCGTAGATGCCGGTAATGACGGTCAGCGGCATAAAGATGATGGTGATGACGGTCAGGACGCGCATCTGCTGGTTCATGCGGTTGGACTGGAAGGAAAGGTAGATGTCCATCATGCTCAACACCATGTCGCGCGAGGCGTCGAGCGATTCGAGAAGCTGCATGTTGTGATCGTACACGTCGCGCAGATAGACGGTGGACTCGCCTTTGAAAAATGGTGAAATCGACGCGCACGGCAAGTTGATAGAACACGTCGCGCAAGGGCAAAAGCGTGCGGCGCAAGCGGACCGCATCGCGCTTGAGGCGGTGGATTTTGCCGAGGATGTCGCTGTTTTCATCTTTAAACAGGGATTTGTCTATGGCTTCGACGCGGTTGTTGTACTCTTCCAAAACGATGAAATAGTCGTCCACGATGCGGTCGAGCAGGCAATAGGCGAGGAAGGCGGTATTTTTTTGCCAAGGATGCCGCGCGGGTTTTTCGCTCATTTGGCGGCGCAGCTGGCTGAACAGCCCCAGCGGTTTTTTTGCTGGAACGACAACACGAAATCCTTGCCGATAATCAGATACACTTGGTCGGAATTCAGTTTGCCGGCGGCGGTGTAGTGGTAAACCTGCGCGGCGATAAACAGATAATTGTCGTAGTCTTCGATTTTGGGGCGTTGTTTGCGGCTGAGGATGTCTTCGATGACCAGCTCGTGGATGCCGTAAGGCTCCAGCGTGTGTTTGAGCAGCGCGGCGTCGTTGATGCCGACGAAATGCAGCCAGTTGGTCTGCCCCGCTTGCGGGCGGGCGATGTCGGGCAGTTTTTACCCGCGAGATAATCGTGTTGGGCAAACGTATCGGCGGAATAAAGCGTCTGGTGGATGGCGGAACGCGGCGCGTTGTCGGTATTGCTGCGTGGGACGGTTTGGTCTTGTGGGATTTCTGCGGGTATTGTCTCGGGAGCGGGTGGTGTGTTCATCATGATTGAAAAGGTATGTCTGAAGGTCGTCTGAAAAACGGAATGTTTTTCAGACGACCTTGGTTTTAAATTATTAGCATTGTAACAGAGTAGGGGCAGACACCGAGGTCGCCTGAAAAAGTGAAAAGGCGGCGCATATTCAAAGTATGTTGTTTCGGGTATAGTGTCGTCTGTTGGTACACGGTTGTTTCCTTTGCGGGAAAAAAATTTTTGGAGCTGTAAGAATGTTTAAACGTCCTGAAGAAATCATTGTTTTGGTGCTGGCTGTTTTATGGGTGGTCTTGACGTATTTTTTGGCCGCATATTGCGGGGCGGATGCTTATACGGTGATATTGATCACGGGGCTGACTTTGGTTTGGGCGGCGGTATGTTTCCGCTTTTGGCAGAAAGGCTGGGAACGCAATATTTGGCCTGTTTTTTTGGGATGCCTTGTCGTTTGCTGGTGGCCGATGTTGGATTGGCTCGCCGTCAAAGATATTGTTGTGCCGAATTCTGAGACGGGTGCGATTGTAGTTGCGAAACCTTGGTACGCAGGCTGGATTTTCAAGTCTTTTTCTGGCTTTGCTGCCTGTCGTTGCCGGATATGCATTTAAATGGAAAAAATCGCGTAATGTCCAATAATTCGGTTGGTCAAGCATCAAATCAATCTGTCAAAACGCCGTTTGCCGAAACGGCGTTTTTTATTTCCGTCGGGCTTGATTTTTAGAGCGATTGCCCTTAACTATAAAAATCAATAAAAAAATTTTGTGTATTATTAATCAAAGGAATAACATGGCAGAAAAATTATTATGAAATATTGGGCGTCGCTAAAGATGCGGATGAAGCCGCTATTAAAAAAGCCTACCGTAAGCTGGTGCGCAAATACCATCCTGATGTGAGCAAAGAGCCGGATGCCGTTGAGCGTACGGCGGAAATCAATCGTGCTTACGAGACGCTTTCCGACAAGGAGAAACGTGCCGAGTATGATGAAATGTTGGCAAACCCTTATGGCCGCAACGCAGGGGGTAATCCGTTCGGACAAGGCGGAAACCCGTTCGGCAACGGTTTCGACGGCGGAGGTTTCCGTTATGAGTATCGGGAAGGGGAACCGTTCGGCGCGGGCGACTTTAATTTTGAAGACTTGTTTTCATCGTTCCGCCACGCCGGCTCCCGACCCGAGCAGCCGCGCGGCCCTGTCAAGGGAGAAGACCAACACGCCGAATTGAGCATTGATATTTACGCAGCCTATACCGGTGCGGAACGCAGTCTGACTTTGAATGTGCCGACTTTGGACGAATATGGCCGTATGGCTTATCAAAGCAAAACCCTCAACGTCAAAATTCCCAAAGGCATCGCCGAAGGCCAGCAAATCCGTCTGGCAGGGCAGGGGCTGCCGGGCAGCAACGGCGGAGCGAACGGGGATTTGTACTTGAAAATCAAGTTCCACGACCGGCCGGACTTGTACGTCAAAAACAGAAAAGACGTATATCAGACGATAGATGTCAAACCGTGGGAGGCGGTATTGGGCGGCAAAATCATCGTTCCTACCGCATCCGGCCGCTTACAGGTCAATCTGCCTGCCAACACTCAGAGTGGCAAAACCATCCGCCTTAAAGGCAAGGGCATTCCGGCGAAAGAGGCGGGAGACCTATACTTGAATATCCGCATCAATGTCCCTGTTGCAGAAAGTGAAGCCGACCGTGCCGCATGGGAGAAACTGGCAGAACATTTCGCTGCGAAACACGCATGAAAGAAAGGATAAACCATGACGCAATCCACCGACATCACATTGACTTTTGAAGAAATCATTGCTGTCAGCCATTGCCGCCGCGATTGGCTGTTGGAACTCATCGAGGAAGACATCATCAGCATAGGCGGCAAGCCCGAACAAACTACGTTCAGCGGTTTCCACCTTGCACGTATCCGCCGCGCACAGCGTTTGAGCCGTGATTTTGAAGCCGGCATCCCGGCGTTGGGCTTGATTATGCGGCTTTTGGACGAAGTGGAAGAGTTGCGGAAAGCGCAGCGGCCGTCGGTGTTGCCGGAAGAGGAAGGACAATAAGGGCGTTGTTATGTGGAAGAAGGTCGTCTGAAAACGAAACAGGTTTTCAGACGACCTTTTAAGTATATATGGTCAGATAACAAGGGTTTGGGACAAATCGAAATATAGCTTGGGCTTTATCTGAAAAACTCCCAATACAATCAGCATCGACGTTGTACCGTCTGTTTATTTGCTGGATTTGCTGGATTCCCGCCTATGTCGGCATTGCGGTTTTATATTTACTTTTTCCCATATTTTTTGTACAACTTGGGTTTAACCTTATTTAAAGAGGTCGTCTGAAATGCCTGTCATGCTGATTGTCCGTCCGTCCGCGCGTACGGGAGATGATGTGCGCACCTGTTTGCAGGCAGGGTGGCGCGCGCGGGTGTTGAGTCCGGTTGAAATCGAGCCTGACGAAGCGGCATTGCGCGACTTGAAAGAACAGTTTTCCCGTGCGGATGCGGTGTTTTGGGTCAGTCCGACGGCGGTTGAAACTGCTGCGCCGTATGTGGATTTTTCAGACGACCTGAAGGTTCAGGTCGCGGTCGGGCAGGCAAGCGGTCGGGCTTTTGGAACGCTGCGGCGCAAAAAAATGTGTCTGTGCCGCAAGAAAGCAACGACAGCGAGGCGGTGTTGCGGCTGCCGGTTTGGGATACGCTGCCGCAAGGCGCACGCATATTGATTGTGCGCGGACGCGGCGGGCGCGATTTTTTGGCAGAGTCGTTAAAGAAAAAAGACTTTGCGGTGGAAATCGCGGAAGTGTATTTCAGACGACCTAATGAATTGAATTGGCAGGATTTTGATACCGAGTCCATTGATGCTGCCTTTATCGCTTCGGGCGAACTGGTGCGCGGGCTGTTTGCGCAGGTTCCGCCGCAATTTTCCCGATTCTTCGAATCCTTGTTATACTTCACCCATCATCCGCGCATAGCCGACGCGCTTCGCGAGGCGGGTGCGCGCCACATACGGGTCGTCGCTTCTCTGAAAGCGGCACTTTCATCATTTCCTAAGGAGCAAACCGATGAGCCGGTCTGAAGACAATCCATCCGAAGCAAACGAAGCCGGTCGGCCGATTATCGTCGACAGTCAGGGCAACGCGGGGTCGTCTGAAACAGCGGCTCCGAAAAAGGCCAAGCAGCCTAAAACCTCCGAATACGCAGGAACACACATGTCTGAATCTAAAAATCTTCCTCAAAACCAACCCGCCCCCGTCATCATCAAACAATCCGGCGGCAGAGGGCTGGCGGTAGGCGCGCTGGTGCTGGCGCTGCTGGGTTTGGGCGCAAGCGGCTTTTTGTTTGTGCAAGGACAAAACGTCTTGAAAAACCAAGAGCTTTCGTTTAACCAAAAGCTCGATAAAGCCGCCTTGGGCGAATCTGAAAACGCTTTACTCCTGAAAGACCATTTAAACCGCCAAACCGCCATCCAAGCCGAATTGGAGCGCTTGGGCAAAGCCCAAATGGCAAACAGCGAACAAATCCTGTTGACGCAAAAAGCGTATCAGGAGCTGACCAAAGGGCGCGTCAACTGGCTGGTTGACGAAGCGGAAACCATGTTGAACCTCGCCTCGCAGCAACTGCTGCTGTCGGGCAACGTACAAGGCGCGGCGGCGGTGTTGGAACATATCGACGGCCGCCTGAGCCGTTTCGACCAGCCCGAGCTGCTGCCCATCAAACAAGCCGTCAGCCATGATTTGGCGGCATTGAAAAAAACCGTCCGTATGTCGATATTTCCGGCACGGCGCTGCGCCTCGACCGTTTGAAACCGCCGTTTCCGGCCTGCCGCTGGTGTTGGACGGTGTATTGCAGCCGGGCGAGCAGGCGCAAAGCAACGGCGCGTCTTCAGGCTCTTGGTGGCAAAATACTTGGGATAAATCTTTGGTTGCACTGAAAGGGCTGGTGGAAGTCCGCCGACTCGACAATAAAGACGCGATGCTGCTTTCGCCCGAACAGGCGTATTTCGTCCGCGAAAACCTGCGCCTGCGCCTTTTTGGATGCGCGTACCGCACTGATGCAGCACAACGGCGAGGTTTATCAAAGCGATTTGAACTACGTCGAAGCCGCGGTCAAGCAATACTTTGATGGCAAATCACCCGCAACACAGGCATGGCTGAAAGAGTTGTCCGAATTGAAAGCGCTCGATGTGCGCATGATTTCAGACGACAGCTTGAAAGCCAGCCTCAGCGCGATCCGCGCCTATCAAGACGGTACGCGTACTCCGGTCGCGCTGCCCGAACCCGTAACGACCGCCGCGTCCGCGCCCCTGCCCTCCGCCGCGTCCGAAGCTGCCGCTCCTCAAACCGCCTCGCAGGTAAATGAAACTGCTTCCGCACCGAAAACCGCACCGGCTCCAAGGGCTCCCCATCCTGCCAAAGCAAGACCCGCACCTGCCGCCCAAACAGACGCGAAGCCTTTAGAAGCTCCGGCGCTGCCTTCCGAGGCCAAACCGCAAAAACATTTCCGAGCCGGAAAAGAAAGCGGCTCCTGAGAAACAAAGCCGCCCTGCCGCCGATGCTGAGACCAAAGGAGGCCGTGCATGAAAGCCGTCGTCTGGATTGTCGTTTTATTCGCCGCCGCAGTCGGCATCGTCCTAACTTCCGGTATTTACACGGGTAATGTCTATATCGTCGTCGGACAGGGTCATGATGCGGGTCAACCTGCACGCCTTTATCTTAGGGCTGGTTCTGTTTGTCGTTACCCTGTATTTCCTGATCAAATTCATCGTCGGCCTGATGAACATCCCCGCCCGTATGCAGCGTTTCGGCACGGCGCGCAAAGGCCGTCAGGCAGCCGTCGCTTTGAACAGCGCAGGTTTGGCGTTTTTGAAGGCCGCTTTGAAAAAAAGCGGAGCAGGAAGCCGCCAAAGTATTGGAAAACAAAGAAGCCGGCAACAACCGCAACCTCGCGTTGATGCTGGGCGCGCATGCCGCCGACCAAATGGAAAAACTTCGAACTGCGCGACCACTACCTGAAAGACATTGAAAAACTGCCGAACAAACAGCAGCTTTCCCGCTATCTGTTGTTGGCGGAATCCGCACTCGGTCGCCGCGATTATCCGACCGCCCTGGAAAATCTGAACGCTGCCGCGCGCATCCATCCCAACCTGTCCCGCCTCGCCCGCCTGCAACTGCGTTATGCCTTTGACCACGGCGATGCAGAAGATGTGTTGGCGAAATCCGAAAAAAACTGATGAAAGTCGGCGCGATTAACGATTTTGAAGCGGAACAATACCAAAAGCTGGGCATACCGCCGCCTGTTGGCGGAAGCATCAGACGCAGCTGGGCTGAAAACCTGTCTGAAGCGCATTCCCGAAGCACTCAAAGCAGACGAATTGTGTGTCGCCATTGCCGAAAAATACGAGCGTCTCGGACTCTATACCGAAGCCGTCAAATGGGTGCGCCAATACTACCCGCAAAACCGCCGCCCCGAACTTTTGGAAGCCTTCGTCGAAAGCGTCCGCTTCTTCAACGAACGCGGCCAGCAAAAAGCCATCGACCTTGCCGATTCTTGGCTGAAAGACAAACCCGACGATGCGCCGTTGCTGATGTACCTCGGACAGCTTGCCTACGGCCGCAGCCTGTGGGGCAAGGCACAAAGTTACCTCGAAGCCAGCATCGCCCTGCAACCGAGCATCGCCGCCCGCCTCATGCTGGCACGCGTACTCGACGAAACCGGACAACCGCAAAAAGCTCAGGAACAGCGGAAATTGGTTTTGGAAGCCGTCTCCGATGACGAACGCCACGCAGCGTTGGAGCAGCATAGCTGAGTTTGGAAACATCTTTATCTATCCCCCTTTTCAGACGACCTTTCATTGCGGAAACCGCCGCAAAGGTCGTCTGAAAACCGTTTTCCTTCCCCGTTTTACAAACAAACTGAAAGCCCCACATGACCTCTTTGAAAAAAACGACACCTTCCTCCGCGCCCTGCTCAAACAGCCCGTCGAATACACACCGATTTGGATGATGCGTCAGGCGGGGCGTTATCTGCCCGAATACAAAGCCACACGCGCGAAAGCGGGCAGCTTCCTCGATTTGTGTAAAAACACCGAATTGGCGACCGAAGTCACCATCCAGCCCTTAGACCGCTTCGATTTGGACGCGGCGATTCTGTTCTCCGACATCCTGACCGTCCCCGACGCAATGGGCTTGGGTCTGTATTTTGCCGAAGGCGAAGGCCCGAAATTCGAACGCGCCTTGCAACACGAAGCCGACATCGCCAAGCTGCAAGTTCCCGATATGGAAAAGCTGCAATACGTCTTTGACGCCGTCGGCTCCATCCGCAAAGCATTGGACGGCCGCGTACCGCTTATCGGTTTCTCCGGCAGCCCGTTCACGCTCGCCTGCTATATGGTCGAAGGCGGCAGCAGCAAAGAATTCCGCACCATCAAAACCATGATGTACTCGCGTCCCGATTTGCTGCACAAAATCCTCGACACCAACGCCCAAGCCGTTACCGCCTACCTCAACGCCCAAATCGACGCGGGCGCGCAGGCCGTGCAGATTTTTCGACACTTGGGGCGGCGTCCTGAGCGATGCGGCGTTTAAAGAATTCAGCCTCAAATACATCCGCCAAATCGTTGCCGGTTTGAAACGCGAAAGCGAAGGCAGACGCGTTCCCGTTATCGTGTTTGCCAAAGGCGGCGGGCTGTGGCTGGAGGGCATGGCGGAAATCGGCGCAGACGCATTGGGCTTGGACTGGACGTGCAACATCGGCGAAGCACGCCGCCGCGTCGGCAACCAAGTCGCCCTGCAAGGCAACTTCGACCCGTTTGCCCTCTTTGGCACGCCCGAATCCATCCGCACCGAGGTCGCGCGCATCCTAGCCGACTACGGAAACGGCAGCGGCCATGTCTTCAACCTCGGACACGGCATCAACCAACACGCCGACCCCGAACACGCCAAAAATCTTAGTCGATACCGTACACGAACTGTCGCGCCAATATCACGCTTGATTGAGCGTGTAACGTAAAAGGTCGTCTGAAAAATCGCCATACTCGTTTTTCAGACGACCTTTGTATATACTCATCATCTGAACCTTACCGCCTCAAACCAGTCAGACTCAAAAATATAGTGGATTAACTTTAAACCAGTACGGCGTTGCCTCGCCTTAGCTCAAAGAGAACGATTCTCTAAGGTGCTGAAGCACCAAGTGAATCGGTTCCGTACTATTTGTACTGTCTGCGGCTTCGTCGCCTTGTCCTGATTTAGTTAATCCACTATACATCCGCTCCCGCCATTCCTCTACCGCCTATCGAACATGACTTTTTCTAAAAGACATCACCTGGACAGAAATCTTCATTTTCGCCCACACCTGCGCCGCGCTCGGCTGCGTCTTGCGCGTGTTGTACAAACAAAAAAACATTGGCTCCACGTTTGCCTGGCTGATTATCCTCTTCCTTTTCCCTGTCTTCGGCACCATTGCCTACCTGCTTATCGGCGAGCCGCGGCTCGGCACGGCGCGGGCAAAGCGTACGGACGAGATGAACCGTTTTTATCAAGGTTTCGTCGAAACTTACCTGTCTAACCTTTACCTTGATATCGGCGACAAAGTCAAATCCCGTTATCACGGCATCAGCAAAGTCGCTGCGAGCGGAACGGGACTTGGCGCGACGCGTAACAACGCCATGACGCTGCTGTCCACCACCGATGAAATCATCGACACCATACTTGCCGACATCCGCGCCGCCCGCCATTCCTGCATGCTCGCCTTCTACATCATCGAACCCGAAGGCAGGGATAGAAGAACTGTTAAACGAACTCCTCGCCGCCGCCGACAGAGGTTTGGATTGCGCCATCCTCGCCGACGCAGTCGGCAGCAGCCGCTTTTTTTTCGACAGCGGCTGGGTAGAAACTCCCTGCGCGAAGCCGGCGTAGAGGTCCACGCCTCCTTACCCGTCGGCGTCTGGCGCACCTTCTTCACCCGCACCGACCTGCGCAACCACCGCAAAATCCTCGTCATCGACAGCAAAAATCGGCTACACCGGCAGCTTCAACCTCGTTGATCCCCGCTTCTTCAAAAAAAGATTCCGGCGTCGGCGAATGGGTGGACGTCATGATGCGCTGCACCGGCCCACTGGTACTCGAACTCTCCGCCGTCTTCTTTGCCGACCTTGCCGTCGAAACCGACGAAAACCTCGAAAGCGTGCAGCAATATCTGACGCAGGCGCAAGAGCGCATTCCCGAAATCCTTCCCGAAAAAATGCAGCAGGGCGACATCGTCGCCCAAGTCATCCCCTCCGCGCCCGAACAAGGCAGCCACGTCATTTACGAAACCATCATCAGCGCGATTTACGCCGCCACCAAACAAATCACCATCACCACTCCCTATTTCGTCCCCGACGAACCCCTCCTGATGGCATTGACCATCGCCGCCAAACGCGGCGTCAAAGTTACCCTGATCCTGCCCGCCAAAGTCGATTCCCTCATGGTGCGCTACGCCTCCCGCGCCTACTACCCCATGTTGCTCGACGCAGGCGTCAAAATCGCCATGTTCGAAGGCGGACTGCTACACGCCAAAACCATGACCATAGACGAAGATTACGCCCTCTTCGGCACGGTCAACATGGACATGCGCAGCTTCTTCCTCAACCTCGAAATCAGCCTCGCCATCTACGACCGCGACATCACCAAACAAATCTGCAACCTCCAACGCGACTACCTCAAAAACAGCAGCTACATCACCGTCAAAGCATGGCAGCAACGCTCCAAATTCCGCGGGCTGATTGAAAAATACCGTCCGCTTAGTCAGTCCGCTTTTGTAGCAGATGAAAATGGACTCGTACCGTCATTTTCCGCAGGAATTCCAATAATAAAGGTCGTTTGAAAACCAGTTTTCAGACGACCTTTATCAAATACAACTCTACCGCTAAAACTCAAAACCGCTTTCAAATATCCGTGCCTGTCCGCTGATAGGATCGGTAAACTCAATTCTTTTTGCCAAAAAGTTTCAAAGGTTTCCCATAATCCTCATCACCCGCCGCAGACGGAACGGGATAAAGTGCATCGTTCATCAGCGGCATGCCCAGGCTCATCATATGCACGCGCAGTTGGTGTTTTTTTCCCGTATGCGGCGTAAGGCGGTAGAGGCTGAACGCGCCGCGGTTTTCGATAAGCTCGATCGTCGTATGCGCGTTCGGCTCACCTTCTACTTCAAGTGTCGTAAAAAAATTTTTTTCTCCGCGCACCATGCGTGAAGAAACATTCAGCGGATAAGCCAAATCCGTCCGCGTAGGCGCGATTGCCTGATAAGTTTTACAGACGGTTTTATTTTTGGAACATGGTTTGATAATCGCGGCGCGTGGCAGGATTGTGCGATAGCAGCATGACCCCTGCCGTATCCTTATCCAAGCGGTGAATCGGTGTAATGTCCGCTACATTCAAATGCTGCAATTGCGGCCGCAGGCGCAGCCGGGTCAGCAGCGTTTCACGCAAAAAAACGCCCGCTGGGGATGACGGGCAGAAAATGCGGTTTATCAACCACGATAAGATGTTCATCGACAAACAGAATCTTCTCTTCAAACGGAATCCGCGGTTCGCTGTCCCTGCTGGTTTCACGGTAATAAAACATCGTCTCGCCCGCTTCAAACACCGTATGCTCGTTAAACGGCGTCCCGTCCGCACCTACCACAAAGCCGCTGTTCAGCCGCCTGCGCCAATTTTCTTCACCGACAAAAGGAAAGCGTGTGCAGAGAAAAATGCAAAAAGCGGCAGGCCGTAGAACTCTTTTTTTCATGCGGCAGCACCAAATAGCTGGGCTTTATACCGTTTAAAAGGGGAGGGGTTGGAGCGTTTTTTTCATGCGGCGGATTGCTTATAAAAAAATTGTATAAAAAAATGATTGAATGGTTCTGTAATTGATAAATTCGACTGTCTAAACGGATTTAAGCTTTTTGATTTAGCGTTTTTATCATCATTTTTTTAAAAAAATTTACAAAAAAATTGTTGACAATAAATATTTGATAAATTAATTTTTTTAAAAAAATATGATGAGAAACTCGAGGAAGGCATGAAAAAAATATTTTTCATCCCAATTTTTTTCCTTTGTGCCGTCTGTTGCTTTAGCTGAATTTTTCTTTACTGATAGGGAAAGGGTTAAATTATAAGCTGCTGTCATTTATGTAAATAGTGAAAGTTGGCATTCGGAATTATCTTCTGCTATCTACATCCAGACAGACCCAGCAAGTTTATTTTCATTTCAACTGAACTTCAAGAAAAATAATCGGAATAAGAATATGGGCTTGAGTATGGTAGGCATACCTTATGATATAAGAGCGTGTTCATAGTCTTCGTAGCAGGACTCCCAAGAAAGCCAAAGCTACCATTTGCAGACTGGTACTCAACTTACGCTCGCAGTTTTTCCAAAGCCGCCTGTTCTTTTCCAACCAGGAAAAGCTGCGCTCTACTACCCATCGCTTCGGCAATACTGCAAAACGGTGCAATTCGTTTCGTTTGGCAATCTCTACCTCCGCACCAATCAACTCCTGTACCGACGAAGCAAATGCCTTACCCGTGTAACCACCGTCAGCAAGGATTTTTTGTATCGCACCAAGATTATCCCGCCCACGTTCCAATGCCACCAGGCAGCCTTTTCTATCCGTAACATCCGCCGTCGTTACCGCAAGGGCATGCGGCAAACCTTGCGTGTCAACCGCTATATGTCGCTTGATACCGCTAACCTTCTTGCCCGCATCGTAGCCTTTTTTTCCATGGCGGTATCCGTGTTCTTCACACTCTGCGCATCAATAATCAGGAAAGTAGTTGCTTCATGGCGCCCCTGCTTGCAGCGCTCCGCAACTACCTGATTTTTTTAAATGCTTCCTCAAGGATGCTGATGCCACTCTCGCGTGGTTCGGTCCATCTCTGGAAGTAGGAATGCACGGTGCGCCATTTGGGGAAGTCGCCCGGCAAAGCGCGCCAGGAGCAGCCAGTGCGTTGCAGGTAGAGAATGGCACAAAAGACATCGTACAAGTCCACCTGGCGTGGCGCTGTGCGTTTACGGGCACTTTCCAGCAGGGGAAGGAGAGGCGCAAATTGCTCGCGACTGATATCGCTTGGGTAGGTTTTTCTGTTCATGCCGATAGTTTACAGCAGAGGCTGAGACAATGAACACGTTCTAAGAGAAAAGGCAGAATTGTATGGTAACGTCAGTTATTTATGGGAAGAAAGCCGTAATTTAAATGGTATGCTTAAAATAAAGCCAAGGATAAGAGCCTATAAAATATCAATTAGGGATTAATTATACTGCTGTTTAGGACGGTGAAAATCCGGCTTTATTAAATCATTTGTTGGCGGAGTTATAGGAGGAGCTGCTGGTGGATGTTCGCCATCATATTTATCTGCATCTTCTCCATCAAGAAAACCGCTGCTGACTCCAATTTGAATGGTGATGCGAAATGTCAAATTTGTACATAACATTTGCTTTGATGATTGCATTCAATATTATTTTTACGCAAATTATATAAAAAATTTGCTTGTAAAAATGGTTGGTGTGAGTTCATCTATTATTTTGTTATCTTTTTTCTTAATATTCACATATTTGTTCATTATGTGAAATGGTGAGATATACGGCAGTCAAGATGATATATGCTGTTGTATATTTATTCTTGGTGAATATAATGAGAATGGTGTTACTCTTTTATACAAATTATTTATGAAGAGGAAGCTGAACGTGATACATCGTTTTTTTACTTGAAGTCCGAAATGTCAGACGGAGTACGCAGTCGGCCAGATAAAATGGTGGCGTGCATTTTTGAATTTGAGCCAATAAGGTTGTCTGAAAATTTTTTTAGACGACCTTTTGGCCCAAACCCTTCATTGCCAAAACCTCACAACTCCTTAAAAATCAGCTATAATTGCCGACTATTTTGATTCCGGTATCCCTATTTGAAATGGCACAAAAAATCCAATCCGTCAAAGGCATGAACGACCTTTTGCCCGTCGAACAAAAAGATTTCAAGCTGACCGCTGCGTTTTGGCAGGCGTTTGAAGATGTGGTCGGCCGCTGGACGCGTGCTTATGGTTATCAGCAAATCCGTACGCCGATTGTCGAGCAGACGGGTTTGTTTGTCCGCTCCATCGGCGAAGAAACCGATGTGGTCGGTAAGGAAATGTACACTTTTTCCGATTCCAACGATTCTTTGAGCCTGAGTCTGCGGCCGGAGGGTACGGCATCCTGCCTGCGTGCGGTGGTCGAACACAATCTGTTGTACAACAGCCCGCAAAAGCTGTGGTACATGGGGCCGATGTTCCGCCGCGAGCGTCCGCAAAAAGGACGCTACCGCCAGTTTCATCAGGTCGGTATCGAGGCGTTGGGTTTTGAAGGTCCGGACATCGACGCCGAAATCATCGCGATGTCGGCGGATTTGTGGGACAAGCTGGGTATCCGCGATTACCTGACTTTGGAAATCAACAGCTTGGGTAACCGCGAAGAGCGTGCGGCGCACCGTGCGGCTTTGGTCGAATATCTGACCCGTTATGAAGACAAATTGGATGAAGACAGCAAACGTCGTCTGAAAACCAATCCGTTGCGCGTTTTGGATTCTAAAAATCCCGATTTGCAGGAAATCTGCAATGCCGCGCCGCATTTGACTGATTATCTGGGCGAGGAATCGCGCAATCATTACAGCCGTTTCAAAGCCATGCTGGAAGGCTTGGGCATTCAATATGTTGAAAAATCCGCGGCTGGTGCGCGGCTTGGATTATTACAACCAAACCGTTTTTTTGAATGGACGACCGACAAACTCGGCGCGCAGGCGACGGTGTGCGGCGGCGGCCGTTACGACGGTTTGATTGAAGAACTCGGCGGCAAGCCCGCTCCGTCTATCGGCTTTGCAATGGGCATCGAGCGGCTGCTGCTGCTGGTTAGCGAATACGGTTCGCTGGAAGTCAATGCCGCGCCTGACGTGTACGCCATGCATCAGGGCGAGGGCGCGGATTTGCAAGTGATGAAATACGCGCAAGCCTTACGCGCACAAGGTTTCAACGTGATGCAGCATTCCGGCTATCAAAGCCTGAAAGCGCAAATGAAAAAAGCCGACAACAGCGGCGCGCGCTTTGCCCTGATTGTTGCGCAAGACGAATTGGCGAACGGTACGGTTACGCTTAAAGACATGAACGGCGCACACGGTCAGCAAACCGTCGCCGCCGACGATTTAATCCACACTTTACAACAATGGAAGAACGCATAAATGGCAGCCCATCTCGAAGAACAACAAGAATTAGACAATTTTAAATACTTTTGGAAAAGTACCGGCCGATGGCTGTTTGCCCTGCTGATCGCGGCGGCATTGGGCTATTTGGGCTATACCATGTATAAGAGCCATAAAGCCTCGCAAAGTCAGGAAGCTGCCGAAGTATTGGCGAAAATCGTCGATAAAATGCAGGCAAAAGCCTCGCAAGCCGAAGTGAATGCCGATTTGACCAACCTCCAGCAAAATTACCCGGACTCCATTGCCGCCGCGCAAGCGACGCTGATGGCGGCTGCGACCGAATATGATGCCCGCCGTTACGATGTGGCGGAAGGTCATCTGAACTGGGTGTTGAAAAACCAAAAAGCCCCGCTGGTTCAAGCATTGGCGGCGCAGCGTTTGGGTATCGTCCTGTTGCAGCAGAAAAAATACGATGCCGCGATTGCCGCTTTGAATACGAAAGTTGAAGCCGATTTCGAGCCGCTGCTTTTTGGAAGCGAAAGGCGATGTTTATGCCGCGCAAAACAAAACCAAAGAAGCTGCGCAAAGCTATCAGCAGGCTTTGGAAAAAGCTGCCTAAAGACGCCATCGAACGCGAATTGCTGCAAATGAAGCTGGATTCGCAAAAAAATAAGGTCGTCTGAAAAATTGAGAGACGTATGCGGCTTGTCGGAATCTTTCCGGCAAGCCTTGTCTGTTTTAATTGTGTTCCACTATATTTTCAGACGACCTTTTGTTTGAATATGCATCATGCAGGGACAAGATTCGCCGAACAGGTCGTCTGAAAAAGGCAGATTATTTGGCTTTGCGTTTGAGTAGAAAAATACATAGGTACGATATAAAAAAAGCGTGCTGATAATTAATGAGACTATGATTTTTGAGTGGTCGGTCTGTTTGATACACGCCGAGCAATAAGCCAATCCCGAAATTTACAGGGAGAAAAATGCATAGTGATGTTAAGATGATTTTTTTCATTGCGTAAAATCCATTAACTATGGCTGGATGAAACTCGCCATACCATATTTGTAGTTGATAAGCGCAGGCAAGTTCCCCAAGTCAAAGATGGCTGTATGGGACGGAAATTCCAGCTCAAGCCATTGTTGCTGTTGAATCTATTTTCAGACGACCCCTTATCTTTTTTAACCTACCGTGTTTTGAAAAACACCTGCTCGTGTTGCAGGTTCGATTCCGAACCGACACTTGACACAGAAAGACCTCATCATGAAACCCACCATCGCCCTTGTCGGCCGCCCGAATGTTGGCAAATCCACCTTGTTCAACCGCCTGACGCGCACCAAAGACGCGCTTGTGCACGACCTGCCTGGCTTGACCCGCGACCGCCATTACGGACACGGCAAAATCGGCAGCAAATCTTATCTCGTCATCGATACCGGCGGTTTCGAGCCGGTTGTGGACAGCGGGATTTTGCACGAAATGGCGAAGCAGACCTTGCAGGCTGTCGATGAAGCCGATGCCGTCGTGTTCTTGGTGGACGGCCGCACCGGCTTGACCCCGCAAGACAAAATCATCGCCGACCGTCTGCGCCAAAGTCCGCGCCCCGTTTATCTGGCGGTAAACAAAGGCGAGGGCGGCAACAGAGCCGTGCTTGCCGCCGAGTTTTACGAACTGGCATTGGGCGAGCCGCACGTTATTTCCGGTGCGCACGGCGACGGCGTGTATTACCTGATTGAAGAAATTTTAGAAAACTTCCCTGAGCCTGAAGCCGAAGAAGCTGATGTAAAACATCCCGTTTTTTTGCCGTTATCGGTCGTCCGAATGTCGGCAAATCCACGCTGGTTAACGCCATTCTCGGCGAAGAGCGCGTGATTGCCTTCGATATGGCAGGCACGACGCGCGACAGCATCCACATTGATTTTTGAACGCGAAGGCAAGCCGTTTACCATCATCGATACCGCAGGCGTGCGCCGTCGCGGCAAAGTTGATGAGGCGGTGGAAAAAGTTCTCCGTTATCAAAGCCATGCAGGCGGTTGAGGCGGCAAACGTTGCCGTTTTAGTGTTGGACGCGCAGCAGGACATCGCCGACCAAGATGCCACGATTGCCGGTTTCGCTTTGGAAGCAGGACGTGCGCTGGTGGTTGCCGTCAATAAATGGGACGGTATCAGCGAAGAGCGGCGCGAACAGATCAAACGCGATATTTCCCGTAAACTGTATTTCCTCGATTTTGCCAAGTTCCACTTCATTTCCGCATTGAAGGAACGCGGTATTGACGGATTGTTCGACAGCATTCAGGGCAGCCTACAACGCTGCCATGATTAAGATGCCGACGCCGAAAAATAACCCGCGTCCTGCAAAGCGCCGTCGAGCGTCAACAGCCGCCGCGCGCAGGTTTGGTACGCCCGAAAATGCGCTATGCCCACCAAGGCGGCATGAACCCGCCCGTGATTGTGGTACACGGCAATTCGCTGTACGCGATTTCCGACAGCTATACGCGCTACCTGACCCAGACCTTCCGCAAAGCCTTCAACCTGCAAGGCACGCCGCTGCGGATTCAATACAATGTTTCGGAAAACCCGTATGAAAATGCGGAAGACAAACCGAAGAAAAAAACCGCTGCGCCGCGTCAGCCTGAGTAACCGCATCGAAAAAACGTGAAGGCCGCAAGGAAGAGAAAAAACCGTTTTAAAAAAAGAAAACCAAAGTCAGCGTGAAAAAAACAGCACAGCAAATAAATCTGACGGAACAAGGGGCGTGCCGCGAGGTGTGCCCTTTTAGATTGCAGTCGGGACGAGTAGGGCGGTTGGAGGTGAATCCTCTTAAAGATTTTAGCTAAGGTATTGTAATAAAAAAATATTTTTATCTGATAATAAGGTCGTCTGAAAATCCAAATCTACCAACCTGCTCCCTATGGTAAAAAAATCGTTTGTATTAAAAATGATTTGTATAATACATCCGGGTAAAAAAATCGTTGGAAAGCCCGTTGTTTGATAGAGGTTTGCATATTCTTACGGAAAAAAATAGTTGGTAATTTTTTTCTCGTTCGGGTCTACAATCCGACTCATGTTCGTTTTCAAAACGATTTCAAAAATCATAATAATGGAGCTTAGAATATGACAGCTAAAGGACAAATGTTACAAGATCCTTTTTGAATGCGTTGCGTAAAGAGCACGTTCCGGTTTCGATTTATCTGGTCAACGGTATCAAACTGCAAGGCCAAGTCGAGTCGTTTGACCAATACGTCGTTCTGCTGCGTAATACTTCCGTTACCCAAATGGTTTATAAACACGCCATCTCAACGATCGTTCCTGCCCGTGCCGTGAGCCTGCAACACGAGAACAAACCCCAAAGCCGCTGCAGCTGCCCCGGTTCAAGTTGAGACCGTGCAACAACCTGCCGAATAATGTATGTAACGCATTAATCGATTCTGATACCTTACCGCTTGGCCGGTAAGGTATTTTTATTTTCAGACGACCTTTAATTTTATGCAGCTCGAAAAACATCCTCCCTTTTGCACATACGCTTCTCAAACAAGCCTTAAAACCCGATGCCCGCGCTTTGGACGGTACGGCGGGAAACGGCAACGATACGCTGATGCTGGCGCGTTCGGTCGGCAGCGGCGGGAAAGTGTGGGCGTTTGACGTTCAAGAGCAGGCATTGGCAAACACCCGAATGCGCTTGGAAGAAGCGGGCATAGCGGATAGGGCGGAATTGATATTGGACGGACATGAAAAATCTTGCCGCCCATATCCGCGAACCGCTGGACGCGGCGGTATTCAATTTCGGCTGGCTGCCCGGCGGCGATAAAAAGCTGTACGACAGAAGCGGCAACCAGTATCCGCGCGTTGGCATCCGCCTTGTCGCTGCTGAAAACGGGCGGGGTGGCGGTTGCCGTGCTGTATCCGGGTCATGAGGCGGGGCTGCATGAAGCGCAGGCAATCGAAGATTGGGCGCGGCAGCTGCTGCAGGATGAATTTGCCGTTTTGCGTTATGGTTTTATCAACCGCCGCAACCACCCGCCGTATTTGTTGGCGTTTGAAAAGTTACGTCAAGAATGAATGTTTGGGGGTAGAATAGGCGCTTCTTTCAAAAACAATAACGTGCGACCGCTATGCAATATCTGTTTGTAAAATACAGCCATCAGATTTTCGTCACCATCACCATTTTGGTGTTCAATATCCGCTTCTTCCTGCTTTGGCGGCATCCTGACAAACCTTTGGCGGGCATCTGGAAAGCCCTTCCCCATCTCAACGACACCATGCTGCTCTTTACCGGCTTGTGGCTGATGAAGATTACCCACTTTTTCGCCCTTCAACGCGCCCTGGCTCGGCAGCAAAATTCTGCTGCTGCTGGTTTACATCGGCTTGGGCATGGTCATGATGCGCGCCCGTCCGCGTTCGCCGAAGTTTTATACCGTTTATGTTTTGGCAATGGCTTGTGTCGGCTGTATTGTCTATCTTGCCAAAACCAAAACGCTGCCGTTTTAAAAAGGTCGTCTGAACATGCCGCAAACCCATTTTGCCGTCATCGCCTTGGGCAGCAACCTTGCCGAGCCTGCCCGCCAAGTCCGCGCCGCCTTGTCCGCGCTGGAGGCGCATCCGCAGATTCAAATCGAAAAAAACTTCCTCGCTGTATGTGACCGCGCCGGTCGGCTACGACGATCAGCCTGATTTCGTCAACGCCGTTTGTTCCGTCCGCACTTCATTAGACGGCGTTTCGCTGCTTGCCGTGTTGAACCGCATCGAGGCGGATTTCGGACGGGAACGCACGTTCCGAAACGCCCCGCGCACATTGGACCTGGACATCATCGATTTTGACGGCATTTCCAGCAACGACCCGCATCTGACCCTACCGCATCCGCGCGCGCACGAACGCAGCTTTGTGATGAAGCCGCTGGCTGAAATCCTGCCCGATTTTGTTTTTGGGCGGACACGGACGGGCGGCGGATTTGGCGGCTGCTTTGGGCGAGGAAGGGATACGCCTGTTGGAAGAAGCCGTTTGAAGCAAGACGGTGAAATAAAAAAACGCCTGTTTGCTTCAATCGCGTGTCAAAGTTTTTATTTGAAGCAACTAGGTTCAAGAGGTCGTCTGAAAAGGGAAATGGCTTGGCAGTTTCCTTTTTCAGACGACCTTTCAAGAAGGACGGCGGCAGGTTTGGGCAAACTCCGTCGGTCTGATAAAAATGCCACCTTTCCAAAAATATCAAAAACAAAAATCATTCATCAAACCATGAACTACCGTTATATTGTCGTCGAAGGCTCCATCGGCAGCGGGAAAAAAACGCCTTGAGCCGCCGCCTTGCAGAACATTTCAGCGCGCTGTCGCTGGCGGAAAACCCCGAACACAACCCCTTCCTCATGAAGTTTTACGCCAACGCCTCCCATCACGGCTTGGCAACCGAGCTTTTTTTTCCTGATGCGCCGCGCCGAAAGCGTGGACATCATCAAAAAAACGAATACGCACAAGGCGGCATGGTGGTCGCCGATTTCCTGTTGGAAAAAAAGACCGGATTTTCACGCCGGTCGTGTTGAATGAAGACGAACAGCAGCTCTTCGCCGATTTGAAACAAAAAAATCCTGCCGCAGTATCCCGCGCCCGATTTGGTGATTTACCTGCAAACCGCCGTGGACGGCAACCGCAAACGCCTGCAAAAAAACGCGGCGACGGCATCATCAATCTTTTTCCCCGAAGGCTATTTGGGGCGGATACACGAGGGATACAGCCAGTTTTTTTCCACCTTTATCAAAAATTCCCCGTTGCTGACCGTCAATGCTGACGAGTTGGACTTGCAAGGCAATGACGAACATTTCCAACTGTTGCTCAATGCGCTGAACGATTTGCAGGGAACGCGCAATTATCTGAATTTGAGCGAACGCTGACGCAGTTTGCAAGATTGTGGTGAAACGCCGAAGCGGCTATGTTGGGGATTCATTTTATTTCCTTGCCCGCTACTACGTTTCCGTCTTAGGTCGTCTGAAAGGAGACATCATGATCCAATACCGATTCACTTTGCCCTCAAGCAGCGGCAACGACTTCGATTCTGCCGAACATCTGCCGTTGATTGTTTATTTCTACCCCAAAGACAGCACGCCCGGCTGCACCACCGAAGGCTTGGATTTCAACGCCCGTTTGCCGCAATTCAAAGAACTCGGCTATACCGTCGTCGGCATCTCGCGTGATGGCGTGAAATCGCATCAGAATTTCTGCGCCAAGCAAGGCTTCAATTTTGAATTGTTGAGCGACAAAGACGAAACCGTGTGCAAAATGTTTGACGTGATCAAGTTGAAAAAACTGTACGGCAAAAGAGTCTTTGGGCATTGAACGCAGCACATTCGTATTGGACGCAAACGGCGAAATCATCCACGAATGGCGCAAAGTCAAAGTTGCCGGACACGCGCAGGAAGTGTTGGAAACGCTGTCCCGATAAACCGTAATGCAGCAAAAGGTCGTCTGAAAACGAACAGGGCGGGCTCTGCCCAAGCAGGTTTTCATTTTCAGACGACCTTTTATAGTGGATGTCAATCAGGGCAGGGTTGGCTTGTCCTGATTCATATTCGATCCACGATACCCCCATCTTAGGACTGCCCGTAAAACCTCGCGACCGACGAACTCATAGACAAACTGCTCGAATCGCTGTGGCTGCAAGACCGTCTCAGCCATAACACCTTGCAAGGCTACCGCCGTGATCTGGAAAAAATCGCCGTGCGTTTGGAAGCGGGCGGGCATACTTGGCTGGATGCCGAAGCCGCCGATTTGGCGGATGCCGTCTATGTGGCGGACGAAAAGCACAGCTCGCAGGCGCGCGCCCTGTCCGCCTGCAAACGCCTATACGCCTGGTTGGAAGAAACCGAGCGTCGGACGGACAACCCGACCCGTTTCCTCAAAGCCCCGAAACAGACGCAAAAGCTGCCCACACTGATTACCGAAGCGCAAATCGAAAACCTGCTCGCCGCGCCCGATACCCATACGCCGCACGGCCTGCGCGACAAAGCCCTGCTCGAAGTCATGTACGCCACAGGTTTACGCGTAACCGAAGCCGTCAAGCTCCAACTGGGCGACCTCGACCTCAACCGAGGCTGCATCCGCACCATAGGCAAAGGCGACAAACTGCGTATCGTGCCTATGGGCGAAGAAGCCGTTTACTGGGTCGAACGCTATTGCGCCGAATCGCGCCCGCTGCTGCTCAAAAAACAAAAATCTGCGACGAAGTCTTCGTCAGCCAAAAAAACGCAGCGGCATCTCCCGCCAACTCGCGTGGATGATTGTCAAAAAAATTATGCGGACGCCGCCGGCATCACTTCGCTCAGCCCGCACGGCCTGCGCCACGCCTTCGCCACCCACCTCGTCAACCACGGCGTCGATTTGCGTGCCGTACAACTCATGCTCGGACACGCCAACATCAACACCACCCAAATCTACACCCACGTCGCCAACATCCGCTTGAAAAAAACATCGTTGACGAACACCATTCGCGGAATTAAACGATTCTATTGAAAAAGGTCGCCTGAAAACGGAAATTTCGTTTTCAGACGACCTTTTTGTTGATATGGCATTAAACATTCAAAATGAGTTAATTTATAAAATATCAATCGAAATATATATTTCAATAGAAAATTACCAAGATAAACCAAGAGGTAAACCTTGCAATGCAAACAGTTTTTTTATTTATATTCATGTTTAAGAATAAAACACACTATCAATACTGAGCGAAAGAAAACACGGAGCACATTATGTTTGTCTGCATCTGCAACGCCATTACCGACCACGAAATCAAAGAAACCATCGCCGCCGGCGCAAGTACGATGAGCGATTTGCAGGCTCAATTAGGAGTAGCTACTTGCTGTGGGTGTTGCAGCGAATTGGCTGCTTCGTTTCTGAATATCAACAATGCCCAAACTACCATTACCGCTGGTATTAATGTTCAGTCTTAATTTCATAGAATTCAAACAAGGTCGTCTGAAACCAAAATCTTTGGTTTCAGACGACCTTTTGCATCTACTCTAAAAATAAAAACAGTATATGCCGAACTGCCGTTTTGAAGTTAATCGGCTATACCTTACAATCTCGATTTCCGTTTACAGTAAAGAGTCTATTATGAAACTGACGTTGATGTTTCGCGAATATTGCAGCCTCTGCCACAAAATGCGCGAACAGCTTAAACCATATCAAGAAAGATTTGGCTTTGAGCTGGAAATTCTTGATGTTGATGAAGATCCTGTCTTGGAGGAAAAAAATATAATGAACTTGTCCCTGTTTTTGCTTGATGGCGAAACAGAAATTTTGCCATTGGTTTTTGGATGGGGAAAAAAATTGAAAAACCTTTTTGGAAACAAAAATGTGATGGGGTATAACGGCTGAAAGTATTTCTGTTTTGATAAGTTGGTTTCGATAAATTGAAAACAGCTCGTCTGAAAAATTTTCAAAGAATTTCAGGATTTTGTTCTTACGCTACCGCTATATGAATAAAAAGGCTGCCTGATTTTTATTTCAGACAACCTTTGAAATATCATGAGGGGTAAGCATCATCCCCTCTGTTTTGTTTAACCGGCTACGGGTGTAGTCGGAGCAACCGGTTTTCTGGTGAAGGAGGCGCGTTTTGCGGCTTGGTAAATAGCCAGTCGTCTGCGATGTGGCATTATTTTTCCTTTCTGTGATTTAAAGGATTATCCCGAAACGAAAGATAAATAAAATCATAAATTTACCGTTTAATAATCCTGTCGTTGATTGTTTATTGGGCTTTTTATCGCTTATTCAATATATTGTGAGATGTTAGATTATAATGATAGCTGTTTTTTTTATTTAAACTAAAAAGATGAATTGTGTAAAGTTAAATACCTGTTTCGTAAGGCTTGACGTTTATATAAAAAAGCCCCTGATAACAGGGGCTTTTCAGTAAAGATTAGTCCAATTTACCGATGATGTCGTTTAAAGCTTTTTGCCAGTCAGAGGGTTTGATGCCGTAATCGTTTTCGATTTTTTTCGACAATCCATAATACTGTACTCGGGACGTGGTGCAGGAAGAGGATATTGATCAGTGGTGATGGGTGTTAATTGCGGCATTTTGAAATTATTGTCATGTTTTAGTGCTGTTTGAAAGATAGTTTGACTGAATTCATACCAAGTAACAGATTTGTTGCCGCCGAAGTGGTAGATCCCTCTAGAAGGCGATGGGTGTTGCAAAAGGGTAATGATGGCTTGCGCCAAATCCCCCGCATAGGTCGGGCATCCGATTTGATCGTTGACAACGGAAAGGCTGTCTCGTTCTTTTGCCAAGCGCAGCATGGTTTTAACAAAATTATTGCCGTATTCGCTAAATAGCCAAGAGGTACGGATAATTGTGCTTTCCGGATTAGCGGCAAGCGCGAGTAGTTCGCCGGTGGCTTTAGTGCGGCCATATACGCTTTGCGGATTGGTGTAGTCATGTTCACGATAGGGCGTTTTGCTTGTCCCGTCGAAAACGTAATCGGTCGATACATGGATAAATCGGGCATGAACAGAACGTGCCGCATCGGCAAGGTTGTGAACGGCTGCGGCGTTAACGGCAAATGCTGCAGGAACGTTTGTTTCTGCGCGATCGACAGCGGTATAGGCAGCGGCATTGACAATTGCATCGGGTTGAAAGCTTTGAACCATATTGCGTACAGCATCAGCATCTGTAATATCCAAGGAAGAGGAGTCAGTAGCAATCAGCTCCCAATTATCAGGAAGTCGGTCTCGGAAGCAGTGTGCGAGTTGTCCTTTAGAGCCTGTCAGCAGAGTCCTCATGGTATATCTCCTTAATGAATATTGTTTCGGCAAGATGGACATCATTATAGAGCAAACATCAGCTCTTAACAGCATTTTACGCCTTCACCGTTTTGAACTTATGTTTATCGGAAAAATTTGAACGGGGTAAGGAACGATCGTTGCAATGTCTCGCTAATATTTGGTGGTAAGATAAGACGGATGATGAAAAAATTTTTGTTTGAAGAGGGAAAAAAAGGAATCTCTGTTGTGGAAAAAAACAATAAATAGTACGTTGAAATAAATAATATTATTTCGACAAAATAATCAATATCTTGTTTTTTTAAAAAAAGGAATTATCATTAGAATAAAGTGTCAATTTAAATTTGATTGCTTTAAAAAAATGTTTCCATTCGTCTGAAATTTCAACCGTTAGCGAATTGAAAAAAACAGTTAATCATGAAATATCACTAGAATAACAGTGTAGGCAGTTTGATCAGTTTGCTTTTTTTGACAAAAAGGCCTATGCTTCTAATTACATATATTCTGGGAGTGATTTATCATGACTTATCATTATGGCGGCTATTCTTCTAAAGCCCACTTCAACTCATACTGCCCTCCGGCTAAACCCTACAATCCTTACTGCCCTCCTAGCCATGGCGGTTTCGGTTACAAAGGCGGTTTCCATAACTACGGTTCTTCACACGGCTTCAAAATGCCTCACGGCAAATTCGGTCATGGCGCCTACTGCCCTCCGCCGAAACCCGTGTACAAATGCATTATTATTGATTTCAAATGCAATCCGGGTAAACCTTATTACCCTAAACCAGCTCCAAAACCGGTTCCTCCAAAGCATGTTGATCCTTACTGCCCACCGGTTGAACCAAAACCACAGCCTCAACCACACCCACAACCCCAACCTAAGCCGCAGCCACAACCTCAGCCGCAGCCTAAACCTCAACCGCAGCCGCAGCCGCAGCCGCAGCCGCAGCCGCAGCCTAAACCTCAACCGCAGCCCAAACCGCAGCCTAAACCCAACGATAAAGACTGCAAAGATTGTGTTGATGATCAAAAACCAACAAAAATACCTACGGACATGACGACAAAAAAATCCGGGCAACATTATCCATGTTGATGGTTCGACCAAAAGATAAAAATGGCCTGACCAATACCGTAGGTACTGATAAGAAAGATACCATTTACGGTACTAGTGGTGAAGACGTGATTTATGGCGGCGACGGTGCCGACGTGATTTACGGCGGTGACGGCAACGACACTTTGCAAGGCGGTAACAACGGCGACTCTCTGTACGGTCAAGGCGGTAAAGACTACCTGCAAGGCGGTGACGGTAACGACTACTTGAACGGTGGTGCCGACGCTGACATCATGCGCGGTGGTGATGGTAATGACGTTTACTTTGTTGATCACAAAGGCGACGAAGTTATCGAATATGGTAATTTAAACGGCGGTATTGATACTGTCCGTACAGTAATCGACTACACCCTGACCGACAACGTTGAACACCTGTTCTTGCAAGGTTCCGGCAACCTCAACGGTACTGGTAACGCTCTGAACAACGACATCAACGGCAACTCCGGCAACAACCACCTGTACGGCTTGGCAGGCGACGACTGTCTGGTTGGTAAAGACGGTAACGACTACCTCGACGGCGGCATCGGCAACGATGTCCTGATCGGCGGTACCGGCGACGATACCTACTTCTTCGATAAAGGTTACGGTCGTGACACCATCCAAGACGAAAGCGGTAACGATACCCTGCAATTCGGCAAAGGTATTTCTGCTTCCGACGTGTTGTTGAGCAAAACAGGCAACAGCCTGACCGTATCTGTCGGCGGCGGTGACACTGTTACCATTGACGACTGGTTCTCCGGTAACAACCATAAGATCGAAAACTTCAAGTTTGCCGATGGCAGTACTTACGAAGTAACCGGTCATGGCGATTACTACTCTCTGTCAGCTGTAAACAGCATCCAACAACAAACCCAAGTGCCTAGCATCTAATCTCTGATTAGCAATACTTAGGATTGATAAGGTCGTCTGAAAGCGTCTGCATCCGTGCAAAACGTTTTCAGACGACCTATTTTGTAAACAATCTGACCCAAAAATCCAAATTCGGATAAAATAACGGAATCCTGTTTAAACCGAGTCAGCGAAGGGAGAAACCTGAAATGTCCGAAATCAGCTTGAAAAAAAGATTTACTCCGGAAAAGTGCGAGATTTATACGAAATCGACAGCAAGCGCATGTTGATGGTCGCATCCGACCGATTGTCTGCATTTGACGTGATTTTTAGACAATCCGATTCCGGGTAAAGGAGAAATTCTGACGCAGATTTCCAATTTCTGGTTTCAAAAAAACTGGCGCATATCATGCCCAATCATTTTACCGGCGATACGGTTTATGACGTGTTGCCTGAACATGAAGCCAAAGCCATCGAGAAACGCGCGGTTGTCGCCAAAAAAACTGATTCCTGTCAAAGTAGAGGCGATTGTGCGCGGTTATTTGGCGGGCAGCGGGTGGAAAGATTACCAAAAAAACGGTTCTGTCTGCGGCATCAAACTTCCCGAAGGGATGAAAGAAGCGCAGCAGCTTCCGGAAGTGATTTTTACCCCGTCCACCAAGGCTGCCGTCGGTGATCATGATGAAAACATCAGTTTTGAAGAATGCGAACGCATTATCGGTAAAGAGCTGGCAGCTGAAGTGCGCGCTAAAGCCATTCAGCTTTATACGGAAGCTGCAGAATATGCAAAAATCACGCGGTATCATCATATGCGATACCAAATTTGAATTCGGGCTGGATGAAAACGGTACATTAACCTTGATGGATGAAGTACTGACGCCCGATTCCAGCCGCTTTTGGCCGGCTGACCAATATCAAGTCGGCACTAATCCGCCGTCTTTTGACAAGCAATTTGTTCGGGATTGGTTGGAGCAAAGCGGTTGGAACAAAAAAAGCTCCGGCACCGGACGTCCCTAGCGATGTTATTCAGAAAACAGTTGATAAATATCGGGAAGCATTAAATCTTTTTAACCAACGAATCATAAATTTGATAAAAGGTCGTCTGAAACACAGAAGTATGTTTCAGACGACCTTTCGCTGTCATGAATGCTTGGATTTATTTACATTTGCTATTATAATGCGCGTTTGGATTGATCGTTTGAAGTCGTCTGAAAAAAATTATAGTTTTTACCAACCGCCGCACACCTGAAACCCTAACTATGCACATTCTCACTTTTAGTGTGCATTATTAGTGTTTTAGCGTGCGGCATTCTGAAAAGGAACGAAATGTTCGATAAACACGTTAAAACCTTCCAATATGGCAATCACACCGTTACTTTGGAAACCGGCGAAATTGCGCGCCAAGCCGCCGCGGCTGTTAAAGTATCGATGGGCGACACAGTTGTTTTTGGTTGCTGTTACCACCAATAAAGAAGTCAAAGAAGGTCAAGACTTCTTCCCTCTGACTGTTGATTACCTTGAACGTACTTACGCCGCAGGTAAAATCCCTGGCGGTTTCTTTTAAGCGCGAAGGCAAACAAAGCGAAAAAAAGAAATCCTAACCAGCCGTTTGATCGACCGTCCTATCCGCCCGCTGTTCCCAGAAGGTTTCTACCACGACATCCAAATCGTTGCGATGGTAGTTTCCGTTGACCCTGAAATTGATTCCGACATTCCTGCCATGCTCGGCGCATCCGCTGCGCTGGTGTTGAGCGGCGTACCGTTTGCCGGTCCGATTGGTGCCGCACGCGTAGGTTATGTAAACGGTGTGTACGTATTGAACCCGACCAAAGCCGAATTGGCTAAATCTAAGCTGGACTTGGTGGTTGCGGGTACATCCAAAGCCGTTTTGATGGTGGAATCCGAAGCTAAAATCCTGCCTGAAGACGTGATGTTGGGTGCCGTAGTTTACGGCCACGACCAAATGCAGGTAGCGATTAACGCCATCAACGAGTTCGCCGATGAAGTAAATCCTGAAGTATGGGATTGGAAAGCACCTGAAACCAATGAAGAATTGGTTGCCAAAGTGCGCGAAATCGCAGGCGAAGCAATTAAAGAAGCGTTCAAAAATCCGTCAAAAAAACAAGCGCGTTCCGCTAAATTGGACGAGGCTTGGAATGCAGTAAAAGATGCGCTGATTACCGAAGAAACCGATACTTTGGCTGCCAACGAAATCAAGGGTATTTTCAAACATTTGGAAGCCGACGTTGTCCGCACCCAAATTTTGGAAGGTCAGCCGCGTATCGACGGTCGCGATACCCGCACCGTCCGTCCGTTGAACATCCAAACCGGCGTACTGCCGCGTACACATGGTTCTGCTCTGTTTACCCGTGGCGAAACCCAAGCCCTTGCCGTAGCGACTTTGGGTACTTCGCGCGACGAGCAAATTATTGACGCACTCTCCGGCGAATACACCGACCGCTTTATGCTGCATTACAACTTCCCGCCGTATTCTACCGGCGAAGTGGGTCGCGTCGGCGCGCCGAAACGCCGCGAAATCGGACATGGCCGCTTGGCAAAACGCGCACTGGTTGCCGTATTGCCGTCCCCTGAAGAATTCAGCTACACCATGCGTGTTGTTTCCGAGATTACCGAGTCCAACGGTTCGTCTTCTATGGCTTCCGTCTGCGGCGGCTGTTTGAGCTTGCTGTCTGCCGGTGTGCCTTTGAAAGCACACGTTGCCGGTATCGCAATGGGTCTGATTTTTGGACAACAACAAATTCGCCGTGTTGACCGACATCTTGGGTGATGAGGATCACTTGGGCGATATGGACTTTAAAGTTGCCGGTACGACCGAAGGCGTAACCGCGCTGCAAATGGACATCAAAATCCAAGGCATTACCAAAGAAATCATGCAGATTGCTTTGGCGCAAAGCCAAAGACGCGCGTCTGCACATCTTGGAACAGATGAAAGCCGCCGTGGCAGGTCCGCAAGAGCTGTCTGCTCACGCTCCGCGCCTGTTTACCATGAAAAATCAACCAAGACAAAAATCCGTGAAGTCATTGGCAAAGGCGGTGAAACCATCCGTGCGATTACCGCTGAAACCGGTACTGAAATCAATATCGCGGAAGACGGCACCATCACTATTGCCGCAACCACTCAAGAAGCCGGCGACGCTGCGAAAAAACGCATCGAAGAAATCACTGCCGAAGTGGAAGTGGGCAAAGTGTACGAAGGTACTGTGGTTAAAATCCTCGACAACAACGTTGGTGCCATCGTCAGCGTGATGCCGGGCAAAGACGGTTTGGTACACATCAGCCAAATCGCCCACGAGCGCGTACGCAACGTCAGCGACTATCTGCAAGTCGGTCAGGTTGTGAATGTGAAAGCATTGAAGTGGACGACCGCGGTCGCGTGCGTCTGTCTATCAAAGCATTGACCGAAGCTCCTGCGCGCGAAGAAAAAGCGCCTGAATAATCGTTGAGCCGATTTTGATTGATAAAAGGTCGTCTGAAAGATTTCAGACGACCTTTTTTGCTGAATACGGATGAAAAAGTAGGGATAGGAATATGAAGTTGAGTTGTCTTGTGTCGGAACTTTGATTTATCTTTCCTTTTAAGCAGCAATTAGGGAGAATGCTGAAAAGGTCGTCTGAAAACCATTTTTCCTTGATTTTCAGACGACCTTTTATATTAATAATATTCAGGGCAATCAGATATATTGAACCGAAATAATGTCGTATTCGCGTACACCACCAGGGGCTTGTACTTCAGCGACATCGCCTTCCTCTTTGCCGATTAGGGCTCGGGCAATGGGGGAGCCGACGTAGATTTTTGCCTTCTTTGATGTCTGCTTCGTCTTCGCCGACGATTTGATAGGTAACGTGTTCTTCGGTTTCCAAATCTTCCAGCGTTACGGTCGTGCCGAAGACGATTTTTGCCTTCTGCGTGGATTTCAGCGGGATTGATGATGTGCGCCATGGACAATTTGTGTTCCAACTCGGAAATTCGTCCTTCGATAAAAGCCTTGTTTTTTTCTTTGGCAGCTTCGTATTCTGCGTTTTCGGACAAGTCGCCGTGCGAACGGGCTTCGGCGATGGCTTCGATGATTTCGGGGCGGGCGACGCTTTTGAGGCGTTGCAATTCTTGTTTGAGCAATTCTGCGCCGCGTACGGTCAATGGAATTTTTTTGCATGGTTTGTCTTCTCCGCAAAAAGCGTTTGGGCTGCTTTTTGCTTGGTAAATATGCGGTAAATATAATCCGCAAAAAAATGAAAATAAAAATACAAGCCGCCTAAATCTCGGCGGCTTGTCTGTGTAAGAACGAATGGCGGTATTGTACCAAAATCAGGGGAAACTGCAACGGCAATCGGCTTTTTTTCCCTGCTCTGGTGTGGCTTTAGTCCAAATGTTCGCTGCTTTTTTTGCGCCAAAACGGTACGGTTGCCGTTGGTTTCGGCAGGCGAAACGATGCCGTCTGCTTCCATTTGGTCAATCAGGCGGGCGGCGCGGTTGTAGCCGATGCGTAATTGACGCTGAATGCCGGAAATGCTGGCTTTGCGCGTTTTCAGAACGACAGAGACGGCATCGTCATACATCGGATCAACTTCGCTGTCGCTGCTGCGGCTGATACCCGGCAGATCGTCGGTTGTGCCGCTCATCAGAATATCGTCGATGTAATCGGGTTCGCCGAATTGTTTCAAATATTCGACTACGCGGTGTACTTCGTCGTCTGAAGCGAATGCGCCGTGGACGCGTTGCGGATAACCTGTACCAGGCGGCAGGAACAGCATATCGCCTTGTCCGAGCAGGTTTTCCGCGCCCATTTGGTCGAGAATCGTACGGCTGTCGATTTTGCTGGATACTTGGAAGGCGATGCGTGTCGGGATGTTGGCTTTAATCAGACCTGTGATGACATCGACGCTGGGGCGTTGTGTGGCAAGAATCAAATGGATGCCTGCTGCGCGGGCTTTTTGGGCAAGGCGGGCAATCAGTTCTTCGATTTTCTTGCCTGCGGTCATCATCAAATCGGCGAACTCGTCAACCACGACTACGATAAACGGCAGTTTTTTTCCAAAGGTTCAGGATCGTCAGGGCGTCAGGCTGAACGGGTTGGCAATTTTCATGCCTTGTGTGGCAGCTTCCATGATTTTTTTGATTGAAGCCAGCAAGGTTGCGAACGCCTACATGGCTCATCAGACGATAGCGTTTTTTTCCATTTCGTTGACGCACCAGTTGAGCGCATTGGCCGCCAGCTTCATATCGGTAACGACAGGCGCGAGCAGGTGCGGAATGCCTTCGTAAATGCTCAATTCCAGCATTTTTCGGGTCAATCATAATCATGCGCACGTCTTCAGGCGTTGCTTTGAAGAGCATAGATAAAAATCATGGCATTAACGCCGACCGATTTACCCGAACCGGTTGTACCGGCAACCAACAAATGCGGTGCTTTGCCCAAGTCGGTAACGACGGGCTGACCGGTAATGTCCTGACCGAGCGCGAGCGTCAGCTTGGATTTGGATTCGGCAAACGCGGGCGAATTGAAGATTTCGCTCAGGCGTATCATTTGGCGTTTCGGGTTCGGCAGCTCCAAGCCCATGCAGGTTTTGCCGGGTATGGTTTCGACGACGCGGATAGAGGCAACACCGAGCGAACGGGCAAGGTCTTTTTTTCAAGGTTTATAACCGAATTGCCGCGCACGCCGACATCAGGTTCGATTTCGTAACGCGTAATCACCGGACCGGAATAGGAATCCACGACTTTGACTTTGACCTTAAATTCTGCCAGTTTCTCTTCGATGGTGATGCTGTTGTTTAACAATTCTTCTTCGGTCTGCGTGGCGGCCGGGTCGAATTGGGGCGGGAGGAGCAGGGCGGTAGTCGGCAGATGGATGCTGTTCGTCTGCGGGGCGGTGAGGTCGTCTGAAGCCGCGTCCCAATCATCGTCGCCGTCAAACCACGGTGTTTCATTGGTTTCAATGTTTTCAGACGACGTTTGCTCGTGTGGCAGGTCGCGTCCGAATACATCCGCGGTATCGTTGTCTGTTTCGGAATCAACGTCCTTAATTGTGTCGCTTGCCGATTCGCGAATCAGGTAATCATGTATAGAGATTTCCGGATTGTTGCTGATGTGTGCGTTAACTTCCGACTCAAATACGGAAACGGACGGATGATTACGGAACACGGGTGGTTCGGGAATGTCGATTTTGTTTTCGGGTAAATCGAATTTGGGCGGTTTCGGAATATCGACCGCAGGTGCCGGTACGGGTGGTACGGGAGGCGGTTCGATGACGGTTGCGTCAGGAGCGGGCGGCCGGGAAATAAAAGTGTTTTCACGAACGGCGCGGGACAGTTTGGCGGGAACCGCCGCTTTTCGGCTGAGAACAGGAGCTTGGCTTCTTGCTGTAAAGGATGAGGTGGGTTTCGCCGTTGATTGTTCAACACTTTCGCTTCTTGTTTAGACAGTTGACGACGGGTTATTTTTTTCTGCGGCAGCTTCGGAGTGCTTGAGTGTGCGGCGGCGGTTTGCAGGCAGTTTCAGATTGGCAAAAAAATATCTTCATCTTCAATAATTTGAGGCTGGTATCCGCGCACAGGGGCAACGGCTGCGGCAAGTTTGTCGCGAGCGGCACGGCGCATGGCGAGATTGTTTTGGATGTCGATGACGTTGATTTCGTCTTTTTGACCGTAATAGTTGGCCGTAGAGGGGATGGATTCACGTTCGGCAGTACGCAAAGCGGTTTGTGCCGTTTCGATATGGGGACGGCCGGCTTTTTTTCCAGATGGATGCTATCCACATAAGATTTGACGCGTTCGCGCGTACGGCGTAAGACAGGGTCGTTGAAATCAATGACTTCCAAACCTTTCATCGGTGTAACTGATGTCCGTACCAAACGGATTTCCGGTTCGCTTTCAGTAGTGATGGCAACGGGGTTTTGTTTGGCGGTTTGATGCTCTTCCCATTCTTGGACGGCAGCTTCAGTCAGCGAGCGGGTGGCTTCTTCCAAAGTAATCTCTTCGAAGGCACCGCCTGTTACCAAGCTGGGCGTATATTCCGGCGTATCGGACGTTTCGAACGGTACGATTTCCGGATATTGCTCAGGTTTGTGGGCATTTGGACGGACTTTTTTGGGGGGGATGTCGGGTGTTTGGGGAAATTCAGGCTCGTGGAGGTATTCCGGCTCGAAATCGGTTTCAGACGACGTTTCGTATGCGGGCGATGAATCTGCCGCATCTTCTTGTACGGAAGGGGAAACTTGGAATGTGCCCATAGCCTCCGCCAGCGAGCTTGAGAGAAAGAGGAGTCGTCTGAAAGCGTTTGCGTACGTTTCTTGTAGTCGTGTTGCGCAGCCAAAAGACGCAGGCGGGCGATGGTTTTGTTGCCTGCGGTTTTTGCTTCTTCCGTAAGTTCGTACGCTGCGTCCGGATTTTCGTCAAAAATCCCTGCCGCGTTTCAGACGGACCAGCTCGCGTTCCCAATCTTGTTCTTGTTTTTTTGTGCAGTAAAAACACGATGCCGATGGCAAGCAATAAAATAATAATCAGCACGCTCCACAACATATTGAAATTTTTCCCGAGTCAAAAAAAGCAAAGTCCGTTATTCTAACGCTTTTCAGGATGAAACAAAACCGACAAGGCTTTGTTTCCTTTCGGTTAGTGCGAATCCACTATAATCAGGTCGTCTGAAACGCTTTTTTTAAAACATTGAGGATATATGCTTTTCCAAACGGGATGGTTTTCGGGTTTGATTTTTGGCCGCTGCGTGGTGCGTGTTGGTTTTATTGTTGGCATTATCCGCACCGAAGGCTTATCGTGATTTTCGAAAAACATGGCTCGGCTGCCGCATTGGCAGGGATTATTTTGGCGTCGGTCTGGAGCTTGAATGCCACCCCTGACGGCGGGCAGCTTGCGGGGATGAGTTACCATCTTTTGGCGGTCAACCTGATTGCCTTGATGCTCGGTGTCCCGCTGGCATTTTGGGTCTGTGCGTTGCTGTATTTGCCCTATGTTTGGATATTTGGCTCAGATTGGCAGGCTTATCCGGTCAATGCGCTTGCGTTGTTTCTGCCTGCGCTGGCGGTCAATTTGCTGTCGCGCGCCTGGGTCAACCGGCTTCCCGCCAATATTTTTATCTTCATTTTTGTCAATGGTTTTTTAGCATCCGCAGCGGGTATGCTGCTGACCGGGGGTGTTTTGGTCGGCATATTGGACAGGGTGCGGGCTTTTCCTGAAACGGCATTGTGGAGTATGGCATTTCCCGTGTTTTTCCTCATTGCATGGGCGGAGGCGTTTTTAAGCGGTATTACCGCTGCTATTTTTATTGCGTTAAGGCCGCAGTGGATTAATACGTTTGATGACGGACGCTACCTGAAACCGTCGAATAAGATTTGGTAAAAAGTCGTCTGAAAACCCGATTTGGGCTTTTTCAGACGACCTTTTGTTTGGGGGCGGTATCAATAGACGTCGCGTTGGTAGCGTTTGTCTTCGCGCATTTCGTTGAGATAGTCTTCGGCATCGTCACGGCTGAGTTTGCCTTGGGTTTCGATGACGTCGATCAGGGCGGTTTCTACGTCGCGTGCCATGCGGGTGGCGTCGCCGCAGACGTAGAGGTGTGCGCCTTGTTGCAGCCAGTTCCAAACTTCGGCGGCGTGTTCGGCGATTTTGTGTTGGACATAGACTTTGTGTTCGCCTTGTCTGCTCCATGCCAAGTCGGCGCGGGTGAGGATGCCGTCTTTGCGGTAATCGCTCCATTCGAGCTGGTAGAGGAAGTCGTCGGCGAGGCGTTGGTTGCCGAAGATGAGCCAGTTTTTGCCATTGTCGCCGTTGGCGTCGCGTTGCTGCATGAAGGCGCGGAAGGGGGCGATGCCTGTGCCTGCGCCTATCATGATGACGGGGGTGTTGCCGTCGGCGGGCAGGCGGAAGTTGGGGTTGGGTTCGACGAAGACGCGTACTTCTCCGCCTTCTTCAAGGCGTTCGCCCAGATAGCCTGACGCTGCGCCGGTGTAGGTGTTGCCGTGGTGTTCGAAGCGGACGACGCCGACGGTCAGGTGGACTTCTTCGCCGACTTCGTCTTGCGCGGAGGCGATGGAGTAAAGGCGCGGGGTTTGGGGGCGGAACAGTTGGAACAGGGTTTGCGCGTCCAGCGGATGGGGGTGGGCGGCGAAGACGCCGACGGGCGGGGTGGCGGCGAGGTAGGCGTCCAATCGGGCTTTGTCGGCGGCTGTGGTTTTGAGTTCTTCGCTGCCGGACAACTCGGCATATTGCTGCACGAGCGCCGGCGTGTTTTGTGTGATGTCGGCGGACTCGGTCAGGGGCGGTGCGGATGTCGGTTTCGAGGTCGTCTGAAAGGCGGATTTTTTTCTTCGCCGCTTAATTGGTGCAAATCGAGGATTTCTTGAACCAAAGCGGGAGCGTTGAGCGGGAGTACGCCCAATGCGTCGCCTGCCTGATAGTGCAGCCCGGAACCGGACAGGTCGATTTCGATGTGCTCCACGTCTTTCTCGGCAGAGCGGGACGTGATTTTTTGGCGGACGGACAGGGTGGCGGTATAGGGTTTGTCTTTGGTATAGACAGTGCCTGCGGTTTGAAGGGCAGCAGGTGTTGCAACGGATGCTGCGGCGGTTTGCACGGCAAGCTCGGCAACTTGTGGGACGACGGCTTCTATCCACGCGTCGGCGGCGCTTTGGAACTCTAAATCGCAGATGCCCAAGTCGTTCAGACGACGTGCGCCCAGTTCGGCGAATTTGGCGTCAAAGTCTTTGCCCGCTTGGCAGAAATTAGGATAGGAAGAATCGCCCAAACCCAAGACGGCAAAAGTGAGTTTGCCCAAATCGGGGGCTTTTTTGCCGAAGACGAATTTATACAGCGGCAGGGCTTCTTCGGGCGGCTCGCCCTCGCCTTGCGTGGATGTTACCAATAACACGATGTCTTCATCGGGCAGGGTTTTGCTTTTGAAGTCACCCGCGCTGCTCAATACGGCTTCTACGCCGGCGTTTTTGAGTTTGGCGTGTAAAGATTCGGCAACGCCGCGCGCATTGCCCGTTTGCGAGGCGGATAAGACCAACACGCGTCGCGCGGGGGCTGCAACGGCGGGAGCTGCGGAAACACTCAAACCGCCCGCCGCCCCTTGACTTTGCGCCCAGCAGTAGCCGGAAAGCCAAGCGAGCTGTGTAGGCGAGAGGGCGGCGAGTTGTGCGGAAAGTTCGGTGGGAAGCGGGTTGGCTGGGGTCATGTCGGTTCCTTTGTACGGACGGCTGCTTGAGGCAGAACGTTTGCCTGCGCGGCTTTAATTGTTTGGTTGAATGGTGATTTTTTTCTGAAAAACAGTGGCGATACTGTAAACAGGTCGTCTGAAAAAAACGGAAAGAATGCTTGGTTTTTAATTTAATGCGATTTCGTTATATTCTGGATTGGGAGAGGGGAGAGGGTTGATATCGGTTTTCAGACGACCCGACTATAATCTTTTGAGATTTTTTTAAGGGGCAGCAAAAGCGCAGATGTCCATCGGACAACTAATCAAGCAGCTTATATAAAGCTGCCGTCGAAGGTAATCAGATGATTGAATTTAATGATTTCATAAAAGAAGTAAATAAAAAAATTTCAAGATGAGCTATGGGCTGATTTTGAATCCAAATTTTTTTGGAGATGATTTATTTATTAAAGTAGGAATAGATTTTTTTCTTATGGCCATCAGTTTGAACTGTATATTCAAAAATGCACGCATGAATAAATCGATTGAGGAATGGACGGTAGATTTGAAGAGAAATCAAATCATATATCTGAAAGATAGGGAAATTTATTTTATAACGGATGTCGATGAAAAAAATAATGGTAAAAGGGGAAAAGGTATTTTTGTTAATTTGTTGACGACTATTTACCATTTGAATCCTTCTGATAGTTTGACAAATTACATAATCAACCCAGAATTGATAGATTTAGCTACTGTTTCAGATATGACGATAAATAACTATTTTTGAAGAATTGCGATTGTAATAAGTAGAAATCATGACTGAAATGAAACTGAATTCGTCTCTAGGGGAAGGAATATTAAATTCAAAAAACAGCAAAAGGTCGTCTGAAAACAGTTTGGCAGTATCTGCATTTCTGTTTTCAGACGACCTTTTGATCTTTTAAAAGCGTTAACCGTTTACAGCGGCCATTTCAGCGCGGGATTGCTTTCGATGACGGCTTTGAACTGGTTTTGAATCCGCTCAATGGCTTCGTCGGAATCCGCCTCGAAGCGCAACACCAAAATCGGCGTGGTATTGGAGGCGCGCATCAGGCCGAAACCGTCGGGGAATTCTACGCGCAGGCCGTCGATGGTGATGATTTCGGTCGCGCCTTCGAATTTGGCTTTGGCGGCGAGTTCGTCGATAACCTGATGGCCGTTGCTGCCTTCGGGCAGGTCGATGTTGAGTTCGGGCGTGGAAATGCTTTGCGGCAGGCTGTTCAGGACTTCGGACGGATTGTCAAAGGCAGACAGGATTTCCAAGAGGCGCGCGCCGGCGTACATGCCGTCGTCGAAGCCGAACCAGCGTTCTTTGAAGAAGATGTGTCCGCTCATTTCGCCGGCAACCAGCGCGCCGGTTTTTTTCATGGTGGACTTGATGAAGCTGTGGCCGGTTTTTCCATAACGGCTTCGCCGCCGTGTTCTTTAATCCACGGTGCGAGCAGGCGGGTGGATTTGACGTCGAAGATGACTTTCGCGCCGGGGTTGCGGCTCAAAAACGTCTTGGGCGAACAGCATGAGCTGGCGGTCGGGATAAATAATGTTGCCGTCTTTGGTCACGACGCCCAAGCGGTCGGCATCGCCGTCAAAAGCCAAGCCGATTTCGGCGTCGCTGTTTTTCAGTGCGGCAATCAAATCTTGCAGGTTTTTCGGTTTGGAAGGGTCGGGATGGTGGTTGGGGAAATTGCCGTCCACTTCGCAGAAAAAGTTCGGTCACTTCGTTGCCCAAACCTTTGTAGAGTTTGCCTGCGAATGCGCCGCCTACGCCGTTGCCCGCGTCGATGGTGATTTTCATGGGGCGTTTGAGTTTGACGTGGCCGACGATGTGGTTGTGGTATTCGCCGGAAATGTCTTTTTCGGTTACGCTGCCTTTTTTATCGGAAGCGGTCAGTTTGTCGGCTTCGATCAGGGCAAGCAGTTCTTGGATGGCTTCGCCTGCGAGGGTATCGCCGCCGAGCATCATTTTGAAGCCGTTGTAATCGGGCGGGTTGTGGCTGCCGGTAATCATCACGCCGCTGCCGCCGCATTCGTTGATGGCGGCGAAATACAGCATGGGGGTGGCGACCATGCCGACATTGAGGACGTCGATGCCGCTGTCGGTAAAGCCGTGCTGGATGTGTTCCATCAGTTCAGGGGCCGCTCAAGCGTCCGTCGCGTCCGAGTGCGATGCGGGTAATGCCTTTTTCGGCGGCTCGGGTGGAGATGGCTTTACCGATAAGGTAGGCGGCTTCGTTGGTCAGGGTTTTGCCGACAATGCCTCGGATGTCGTAGGCTTTGAAGATGTCGCGGGCAATGTTTGCCATGATGGTTTCCTTTGTGATTGTGAATGGAAAACGGGCTTATTCTAACATAGGCAAAGGTCGTCTGAAGGCTTTCAGACGACCTTTGGGGGTTATATCAAATAACCATTCACTACGGTTTCGATCAATTGCCGAAAGTGTTGCATTGATTGATGTCGCCGCTGTCCAAACCGCGTTTGAGCCATGCCATGCGCTGTTCGGACGAGCCGTGTATAAAGCTGTCGGGAACAACATAGCCCTGCCCGTCTTTCTGCAGGCGGTCGTCGCCGACGGATTCGGCAGCCAGCATGGCTTTGGTGATGTCTTCGGCTTTGAAGATATTGTTGTTGACGGCGTAATGCCCCCAAATACCCGCGTAGCAGTCCGCCTGCAATTCGAGTTTGACGGAAAGGGCATTGGCTTCTTTTTTGTCGACCTGCTGCTGCATTCTGTGGACTTTAGGCAGGATACCGAGCAGGTTTTTGGACGTGGTGTCCGACTTCGTGCGCGATGACGTAGGCAAACGCGGCATCGCTGGCGGAATTGAGTTTGGTCTGCATATCCCTATAAAAGTCTAAGTCGAGATAGACTTTTTGGTCGCCCGGGCAGTAAAACGGGCCCATTGCCGATTGGCCCATGCCGCAGGCGGTGGATGTGCCGCCGTTGTATAACACCAGCGTGGTCGGGGTGTAGGTCCGTCCGATTTGTTTGAAATAGCTGCCCCAAGCTTTTTCCGTATCGGCGAGGACGACGCGGGCAAGTTCGTTCAGTTCGGCTTCTTCTTGAGGTTTGAGTTGGGAGGTTTGGGTTGAACCCGTACCCATGGAAGGCGTGCCGACCAAGCCGCTCAAATCGACGCCGTAATAAGCGCCGATCAAAAACGACGATGATGCCGAGGATGCCGGGCGTTCTACCGCCGCCGCCTCCACCGCTGCTGCCGCGTCGGTCTTCTACGTTTTGACTCTGTTCGCGTCCTTTCCAATCCATCTTGTGTGTTCCTTGTTGTGAAGTGATATGGGCTGATTATACCGTGAAGGGGCGGAGTGATGCCTGCCTATATGAGAAAAGGTCGTCTGAAAACACCAAACGGAGTTTTTTTCAGACGACCTTTTTGCTATGTTAAAAACCGGATTATTCCGCCTTCAAACCTGTCACACACTGCTTGTCGCGATCTTCAAACGCTTGCGCGCCGCCGAGCAGGTCGAGCTGCTCTTGAGGGCTGAGTTTGCCCAATGAACGGATTTGCTCTTCGGAAAGTTTGTCCAAAAGGCTTGTCCCACATACAGGTGCAGTAATCGGTGGCGAGTTTGCTGTTGTTTGAATCCAAGCCCCTTTCTTTCAAATCGTTTTGCCATTTTTCGGCAAAGGGGATGTTTTTTTCACGCAAGACTCAAAGATGTTCTGCTTTGCCTGCGGTTTGGACATGGCGCATTGGGAGAGCAGGGCGGTGGCGGCGAGCAGCGCAAAAATGACCCACGCCCAAATGCGGATGGTGCGGATTTTGGCTTTTTGCCTTTTTACGCGCCGCGGCTTGCTCTTCGGCGGACATTTCGTTTTTCGGTTCAGTCATGCAGGCTTTCCATGCGGATCATGGTGATTGGTTTTTCCACGCAGCTTAATGCTTCGATGGCTTCGATGGCGCGCTTGATGTTTTTTTCTCGACCGTGCTGTGGGTCAGAATCACGATTTCGGCGGTGGTTTGGTCGATGACGCCTTTTTGGATTAAGGCTTCGATGGACACGTTTTCTTTTGCCAAAAGCGCGGCGATTTGCCCCAGCGTACCCGGTTCGTCTTTGGCTTGGACGCGCAGGTAGTAGCTGCTGGTGATTTCGTCCATAGGCAGGATGGTTTGCGCTTGGACTTGGGCGGGTTGGAACGCCAGATGCGGTACGCGGTGGTCGGTATTCGCTTCAATCAGGCGTGCGATGTCGATGATGTCGGCAACCACGGCGGAAGCGGTCGGCAATGCGCCCGCGCCCGCGCCGTAATATAAGGTTTCGCCGACCATATCGGCGTTGACGCGCACGGCGTTCATCACGCCGTTGACGTTTGCCAAGAGGCGGCTTTCGGGAATCAGGGTCGGATGGACGCGCAATTCGATGCCTTTGTCGGTTTTGCGGGTAATGCCTAGAAGTTTGATGCGATAGCCGAGTTCTTCGGCGTATTTGATGTCGCGGCTGTCGAGTTTGCTGATGCCTTCGAGGTAGCAGGCGGGGAAGTTCATCGGCGTACCGAATGCCAGCGCGCTCATGATGGTAATTTTGTGGCCTGCGTCGTTGCCTTCGATGTCGAAGGTCGGATCGGCTTCGGCGTAGCCCAATGCTTGTGCTTCTTTCAATACGTCGGCAAACGCGCTGCCTTTTTTTCGCGCATTTCGGAGAGGATGAAGTTGCTGGTGCCGTTGATGATGCCGGCGATGCTGCGGATGCGGTTGGCGGCGAGGCCTTCGCGCAGGGCTTTGATAATCGGGATGCCGCCCGCTACTGCCGCTTCAAATTGCACCATGACGTTTTTTTCTTCTGCCAACGGGAAGATTTCGTTGCCGTATTCGGCGAGCAGTTTTTGTTGGCGGTAACGATGTGTTTGCCGTTTTTCAATGGCTTTCAATACCGCATCTTTGGCGATGCCGGTACCGCCGAACAATTCGACGACGACATCGACGTCTTCACGCGCGACCAGTTCGAACGGGTCTTTGACGAAGGCTGCGGACGGACAGGGTTTGGCGGGCTTTTTTTCTTCGCTCAAGTCGCATACGGCACTGATGCGCACTTCGCGTCCCAAACGGCGGCTGATTTCCGCCGCATTGTCCTGCAACACGGCAGCCGTACCGCCGCCGACCGTACCTAAACCTAAAAGACCGATGTTTACTGGCTTCATTGTGCCTCCTTGTGAGCCGATTCTCTTAAATCAAAAAAAGTAAAAAAACAGAAATTCAGAAAGCCCGAAACGCACCGCCGCCGCAGATTGATATAATGCTGATTTTGCAAGGGCGGAAGGCGCAGGCTAAAGTCGCCCATCCTACCTGAAATTGCCTGATTTTTGCACCTTTTTTTACGGAACGCGGCGAAAGGGCGGCAAGCCTGTTTGAAAGAGATGTCTCAAGCCGAGAAGGAAACGGAAGAAAATGCTGATTGAAGAAAACAAAACCGATGAAACCCTAAGCCTGACCGCTTATCGGGCGGGCGCAATTGAAGCGGGCGGCAAAACCTACACCGCCCCCATCATCTGGCGCAACGGCAAAATCGAAGCAATGAACGTGCAAACGCCGTCCGAACTGACTGTCGCCGACCTGTTTCAGACGACCTCAGATTTAGATGATTTGCCCGAAGTCATCATCATCGGCACAGGAGAGAAGCAGCAGTTCCTCCATCCGAAAAATCGCCGCCGAACTTGCCGCACACGGCATCGGGTTGGAATGTATGAACACAGCCTCCGCCTGCCGCACGCTGGTGTTGCTGCAAGGCGAAGGGCGCAGCGTTTGGGCTTGGCTATGGGTGTGAACGGGCATGACAAAGGTCGTCTGAAAATTTTAGACGACCTGTTTTGAGCATATCGCCTTTAATTATGTATCGCTTGGCAAATAGATAAAAAAACCTTCTATCCTCGTCAATATTTTTTTCGTCAACCTAAAAAAAGGAAACCCTTATGGCTCAAATTACCTTCCACGACAACCCTGTCCATACTTCCGGCGACCTGCCCGCTGTCGGTCAAACCGCGCCTGCATTCAACCTGACCGCTGCCGACCTGTCCGACAAAAACTTTGGCGGATTTTTGCGGGCAAACGCAAAGTATTGAACATTTTTCCCGAGCGTCGACACCGGCGTGTGCGCCCAATCCGTGCGTACATTTAACCAACGCGCGTCTTCTTTGGACAACGCGGTTGTGCTGTGCATTTCAGCCGATTTGCCGTTTGCCCAAGCGCGTTTCTGCGGTGCGGAAGGTTTGGACAATGTTGTGAACTTGTCTACATTCCGCAGCAGCTTTGCCGCCGATTACGGCGTCGCCCTGACCGACAGCCCGTTGCGCGGTCTGACTGCGCGTGCCGTTGTGGTTTTGGACGAAAACGACAAAGTCCTGCACAGCGAACTGGTTGCCGAAATCGCCAACGAGCCTGATTACGACGCGGCTTTGGCTGTTTTGTAAACAAGGGGTTTAAAGCTGAAAAAGGTCGTCTGAAAAGTTTCAGACGACCTTTTGTCCTTCTTCCTAAACTATTTTGCAGGCGGCTTCAATTCAAACACTTCGGGATGCGCCTTAAAATATTCTACGGCGATAAATCCGCCGCCGATGATGATCACCAGGAACACCGCCATGACAATCATGGCAAGGATGAATTTGTCCGAAGGATGGGCATCGGGCTTTTGTTTATCCGCCATTATTTCATCTCCGAGAGCCAGTCGCGGGCGGTGAGAAACTCGTTCAGCCGCGCTTCGGGCGAACCTTCTTCCGGCGCGTATTGATACTCGAAGCGCACCAAAGGCGGCATGGACATCAAAAATGCTTTCCGTGCGTCCGCCGCTTTGCAGGCCGAACAGCGTGCCCCTGTCCCAAACCAAATTAAATTCTACATAACGCCCGCGCCGGTAAAGCTGGAAATCGCGCTCGCGTTCGCCGTATGGCGTGTTTTTGCGTTTCGCCACAATCGGCAGATACGCCTCAATATAGCCTTCGCCGACTGCCTTGATGAAATTCAGACATATGTCGAAATCCCAACGGTTCAAATCGTCGAAAAAAACAAACCGCCCACGCCGCGCGTTTCGCCGCGGTGTTTCAGGTAAAAATACTCGTCGCACCATTTTTTGAACTCGGGATAAACCGCTTCCCCAAACGGCGCGCACACGTCCCGCGCCACCGTGTGCCAATGCAAAAATATCTTCTTCAAACGGATAAAACGGCGTCAAATCAAAGCCGCCGCCGAACCACCACACAGGCTCGCCGCCTTCCGGATACGCGATAAAAAGCGCACGTTCGCATGGCTGGTCGGCACATACGGATTTTTCGGATGAATCACCAGCGACACACCCATCGCTTCAAACGCCGCGCCCGCCAGTTCAGGGCGGTGCGCCGTCGCCGAAGCGGGCATTTTGTCGCCTTTCACGTGCGAAAAGTTCACGCCCGCCTGCTCGAATACCGCGCCGTTTTTTTCAACACGCGGGTTTCGCCTACGCCCAATTTGCCCGTCCATTCTTCACGCGCAAACACCGCCCCGCCGTCTTCTTGCTCAAGCGCGGCGCAGATTTGGTTTTGCAGGTTTTTTTCAATACGGTTAAAAACGGCTTCGGTGTGCATGGGTATTCCTTGCTTTTATGATGAGACAGAGTTCGTCGGGTTGATGAGAGAATTTAATTCGGTATTGTAGTCTGAAATGAGAAATTAAGGTCGTCTGAAAACCCTTTTTCAGGATTTTCAGACGACCTTTCCGTTTTACACAATGCTTAAACGGGCAAGCGGATTATGCGCCGTAAACGGGGTATTTGTCGCAAAGTGCGGTGATTTGCTTGCGGACGTTTGCCAGATTCGCTTCGTCTTCAGGATTTGCCAAAACGTCGGCAACGAGGTTGGCGAGGACTCGGGCGTCGGCTTCGTTAAATCCGCGCGTGGTCATGGCGGCGGAGCCGATGCGGATGCCGGAGGTAACGAACGGTTTTTTTCCGGGTCGTTGGGGATGGCGTTTTTTTGTTGACAGTGATGTTTGCTTTGCCCAATGCGGCTTCGGCGGCTTTGCCGGTGATTTTCATCGGTTGTAGGGTCAACGAGGAAAACGTGGCTTTCGGTGCGGCCGGAAACGATGCGCAAACCGCGTTTGACCAATTCTTCCGCCATCGCTGCGGCGTTGATTTTCACCTGTTTCGCGTATTGTTTGAACTCGGGTTGCAGGGCTTCTTTGAACGCAACGGCTTTGGCGGCGATGACGTGCATCAGCGGGCCGCCTTGCAGGCTTGGGAAGATGGAAGAGTTCAACGCTTTTTCATGCGTGTTGTCGCGGCACAAAATCACGCCGCCGCGCGGGCCGCGCAGGGTTTTGTGGGTGGTGGTGGTCACGAAGTCGCAGAATGGGACGGGGTTGGGGTATTCGCCGCCGGCAATCAGACCTGCGTAGTGCGCCATATCGACAAAGAGGTAGGCACCGACTTTGTCGGCGATTTCGCGGAATTTCGCCCAGTCGATTTGCAGGGCGTAGGCAGATGCGCCGGCAACGATCATTTTGGGTTTGTGTTCGAGCGCGAGACGTTCGACTTCGGCGTAATCGAGGACTTCGTTTTCATCCAAGCCGTAGGTAATGGCGTTGTAGAGTTTGCCGGAAATGTTGACGCTGGCGCCGTGGGTCAGGTGTCCGCCGTGGGCGAGGCTCATGCCTAGGATGGTGTCGCCGGGTTTGAGGACGGAGGCGTACACGGCTTGGTTGGCTTGGGAGCCGGAATGGGGTTGGACGTTGGCGTATTCTGCACCGAAGAGTTCTTTGACGCGGTCGATTGCCAGCTGTTCGACGATATCGACGTATTCGCAGCCGCCGTAGTAGCGTTTGCCGGGGTAGCCTTCGGCGTATTTGTTGGTCAATTGCGAACCTTGTGCCTCCATCACGGCGCAACTGACGTAGTTTTTCGGAAGCAATCAGTTCGACGTGGTCTTGCTGGCGTTGGTCTTCTTGGGCAATGGCGGCTGCCAGCTCCGGATCATATTGGGCTAGGGTTGACGCTTTTTGAAAACATCTTCTCGACTCCTTTGTCGGTTGGGAAACGGGGATTGATAAGTGTTGAACAATGTACCAAATCGGTTTGGATTGTCAACGATTTTTATCTTTCAGACGACCCCTTTGCTGCTTGGAGGGTCGTCTGAAAAGTTTTATTTGAACAGATTGTCTTGTTTCAAATGAAATTCGATTTTTTCGAGCAGGGCTTCGAGGTCGGTCTCGGCTTGGGCGGCGGCGAGGTTTTTGCCCAACTCCTCCAAAGCCAGCGCATCGAGCCTGCGGCGTTCGAGTTTGCGCGCTTCTTCGTTGAAGATTTTGATGTTGTCGGGCAGGACAAGCGGCGGCACGCTGCCGTCGGTCGTATAGAACGCTTCATCCGCAAACACGAACCCCTCCGGCAAGGCGGGCGCATTGTCGTAGTCGGCATCGTTGACCGGCATCCACTCGGAATGCTGTTCCAACAGGATGAATTGCCCGTTCATGCCGTAAATGTGGGCAAAACGGGAGAGCTTGGGGCGTTTGGTGTTCATGCAAAGATTGTATGCCGATGATGCGGGAGCGTCTAGGGTGGAAATTTGTGTCGTCGCAGTAGGAAGGTCGTCTGAAAGTAGTATAATTACAGATTCGATAAAATCTTGAAGACAAATATAAAAAGGGAAACCCCAATGTCAGCAAACACAAACAAGCAATGGTTAAGCGTCATCGCCCTGGCGGTCGGCGCATTCATTTTCAACACCACCGAATATATCCCGATTGCCCTATTGAGCGACATCGGTGCGACCTTCAATATGCCGCCGACCGAAGTCGGCATCATGATTACCGTGTATGCGTGGATTGTCGCGCTGCTGTCACTGCCGCTGATGCTGGTAACGAAAAACATCGAACGCCGAAAGCTGCTGCTCATCCTCTTCGCGTTCTTTACCCTCAGCCACATCGTTTCCTATTTCGCCCGAAGTTTCGAAATCTTGCTCGTCAGCCGTATCGGCATCGCCCTGACGCACGCCGTGTTTTTGGTCGATTACCGCCTCGCTGGCGGTACGTGTCGCGCCGCAGGGTAAAGGCAATCAGGCTTTGGGGCTGCTCAGTACGGGGACGGTCATGGCGATGGTGGCGGGCATCCCGCTGGGGCGTGTTATCGGGCAACATTCAAGCTGGCAGTTCAGCTTTTTGCTTATCGGACTTTGCGCGGCGGCAGTCATGGGCATATTGGCGAAAAACCTGCCGCTGCTGCCCAGCGTAAACACAGGTTCGCTCAAAAAGCCTGCCCGGATTGCTCAAGCGCAAAAAAACCCTCATGCTGCTCTACGCGCTGACCGTTCTCCTGATTACCGCCCACTTTACGGCATACAGCTATATCGAACCCTTCGTCCTGCAAGCCGGCGGCTTCGCGCCCGAACAAGTGACCATCGTCTTGAGCCTGTACGGGCTGGCGGGGTTTGCCGCGTCGTATCTGTTCGGCAAATGGTTTGCCAAACACCAGCGCGCATTCCTGATGACCTCGGTATCCGTCATTATGGCTTCAACGCTCTGCCTGCTGCCCCTTGCCGCTTACCCGATAGCCGTTTACGCGCTGGTGTTTGTCTGGGGTATCGCCATCGTCGTCTTGAGCCTCGGCATGGTCTCCAAAGTATTGGACTTTGCCTCGGATGCGACGGATGTAGCCAACTCGATTTACTCAGGCCTCTACAACGTCGGCATCGGCGGCGGCGCGCTTTTTGGGACATTACGTTACCGTGTGGGCGGGCATTTCCAACATCGGCTTTGCTGCCGCAATCTTGGCAGCGGCAGGATTGGGCGTGTGTCGGATGTTGGTTGAGATGCGGAAATAAGGGGGGTGGCGGATTCGCATTTGAAGTGCAACTTTCCATAACAGAAAAAGGCCAGTATGCGGTAGCATACGGCCTTTCCTGCAAGAAAGATTGCCATGAGCTACACACAACTGACCCAAGACGAACGATACCATATCCAATACCTGTCCCGCCACTGCACCATCGCCGAAATCGCCAAACAACTTAACCGCCACAAAAGCACCATCAGCCGAGAAATCAAGCGGCACTGCATCCAAGGACAGCAATACAGCGCCGATAAAGCACAGAAGCAAAGCCGGCTGACCAAAAAAAGCACCGGCGAAAAACCCTATAAGCTCGATTCGCAGCTGGTTCAACACATCGACACCCTTATCCGCCGCAAACTCAGTCCCGAACAAGTATGCGCCTACCTGCATAAACACCACGGGATCACACTCCATCACAGCACCGTTTACCGCTACCTCCGCCAAGACAAAAGCAACGGCGGCACTTTGTGGCAACATCTCAGAATATGCAGCAAACCCTACCGCAAACGCTACGGCAGCACATGGACCAGAGGCAAAGTGCCCGACCGCGTCGGCATAGAAAACCGACCTGCTATCGTCGACCGGAAAACCCGCATCGGCGATTGGGAGGCCGACACCATCGTCGGCAAAAAAATCAGAAAAAGCGCGTTATTGACCTTGGTCGAACGCACTACCCGCTACACCATCATCTGCAAATTAAAGAACTTAAAAAGCCGAAGACACTGCCCGGGCGGCCATTAGGGTATTAAAGGCATATAAAGCCAGAGTCCACACCATCACCATGGATAACGGCAAAGAGTTCTACCAACACACCAAAAATAGCCAAAGCATTGAAGGCGGAAACCTATTTTTTTGCCGCCCTTACCATTCTTGGGAGAAAGGGCTGAATGAGAACACCAATGGACTCATCCGGCAATATTTCCCCAAACAAACCGATTTCGAAACATCAGCAATCGGGAGATACGCAGGGTTCAAGATGAGTTGAACCACCGGCCGAGAAAAAAACACTTGGCTACGAAACGCCAAGTGTTTTATTCTTAAATCTGTTCCAACCACTGGTACCCTAGTGTTGCACTTGAAATCCGAATCAAGGGTGTATAAAAAGAGGTCGTCTGAAAACAAACGTTTTCAGACGACCTCTTTTATTCTTATAGTGGATTAACTTTTAAACCAGGACGGCGTTACCTCGCCTTGCCGTACTATCTGTACTGTCTGCGGCTTCGTCGCCTTGTCCTGATTTAAATTTAATCCACTATATAATTAATTCTTTATGTGTACTTAATAGAATTTTTTTACCATTCTTTGTAACTATTGACAAAAAAATCAAAGTTCATAAAGAAAGATAAAGTTATCCGCATTCTAGGTAAAGAAAATGATATATCATATCGCCTTTCGTGATGTGTTATCTAAAAAAAGGATGAACGGTGAAACAAAATATCTTTTTCAATAAAAATAAAATGTTGTGTGCTGTTTTGGCTGTTTTTTCAGGACAAGTGTTTGCGGATGATGTTCAACAGGTGGATTTGCCTGAAGTTAAAGTCAGTGGAAAAGCACCTTCTAACAACTGGCGTTTGCAGCCTGGGGCAAAAGACTACCTGAAAAACGGTGAAGTCTTGACCACGAATGATCTGAAGACGAAGCGCGCCGTATCGCTCGGACAGACTGTGGAACAAGTCTCCGGCGTTCAAAACAACGCTTACGGTCCGAATACGGGCGTGCCGCAAATCCGCAGTTTGAGCGGTTCGCGCGTGTATGTCAGTGAAAATGGATTGGGTATTTCGGACGCTTCTTCTTTAAGCCCTGATTTGCCGTTGATGGTCAATCCGTTTATGGCGGAAAAAATTACCATTTTGAAATCATCGGCTTCTGTACTGTATGGCGGTAATGCGATTGGCGGTGCGGTCGATGTCGATACAGGCGTGATTGCGAGCCAACTGCCTGAAAAAAAGACGTGGGCGGCAAAGTGGAAGTGAGCGGCGGTTACAATACGCCGCGCGTCGCCGCGTTCAAATTAAACGGTAAGGTAGGCAATGTGGCTTGGCATTTGTCGGGCGCGGACACCCATTCGGATGATTACCGCATCCCCGGCGATTCCAAGCCGGCAGCCTGTTACGATCCTTCTAATATTTACAGCTCGCGTCTGATGTGGGCATGTCAGGTTACTCCGGACATTAGCGAGACTTTAAATAAAGGCCATTTCCGTTATGTCGCGAAAGATATTCCGGCTTTTTATCGCCCAGTGGAAACGCTATAACGATGGGTCGGAGCCTGACGAGTCTGAGCTGTACAAAGTGAATAAGCTATCTTGGGGCGATTGGGTAGAGAATCCGCTTTACGACGGCAGCAAAGATCGCAGGATTAAGGTCGTCAATGCCATGAAGGATGATATGCCTGTTGAAAAAGGTCGTCTAAAAAAACAGCCACTTGAGCAATCAGAACTTTGCTTTCGGTTTGAGCCATATCGGCGAGCGCAGCTATGTCGGTTTGTCTGTCAGCCGCTTCTTAAGCAAATCAGGCATTGCCGGATTCGGCTATTACAATTTTGCTTCATCCGGACACAATCATCATGGCGGCTCTTCTAACAAAAACCGGACGCGAGTATGCCTCCGTGCGCGCCCAGCAAACCCGTTGGCAGGCTGAGGCCATGTACCGTCCGTTGGCTCAGTGGATAGAGAACATCAAGTTCCAAGCTGCTTATACGCAAACGCCTACCTCAGAATATTTAGGCGATACCAAAAATGCAAACGCTGGACAGCAAAACCTTCCAGAGCCGTTTGGAGTTTAACCACAAAGTTGACTCTTGGCTGAAAGGTACGCTGGGCGCGGATTGGAAACAGCGCAGCACGGAATCTTCCGGTATCAACGGCAAACGTACCGGAAACTACGCCTATCTGCCTGATACCGACAGCAAAGAATACGGTATTTTCGCGTTGGAAAACTTCAAGTGGAAAAAAACTGGGATGCTTCGTTGGGCTGGCGGCACGGACAGGTTCGCCACTCGGTCGATATCGGCGATTACAAACCTGGACGCAACAGCTCGACAGTCAAAGGTTTGGAAGAGCGGGGTCGTCTGAAATACAGCTTGAACCATTATCATGCCGGTATAGGCGTGGATTTATTTGACTTCTGGAAGCTGGGCGCACGATACAGCCGTTCGCAACGCGCTCCTGAAGTCAATGAGTTGTACGCAGGCGGCGATCACTATGCCCTGATGGCTGCCGAATCACACTGGGCGGTCGATGTCCTCCGTCCTGAAACCGCCAGAACTTGGGAATTTAACAGCGAATTCGGTTGGAAAGACGGACGGCTTCGCGCAAGCTGGTACAGAACCCAATTCAAAGATTATGCTTTCTTGGTCGATGCGGCACACGATGGCGGTCAACGCCTTCCAACCAAATATTGGCGCGCCGGCAATACCCAACTTCACGGTTTAGAGTTGGAATTGAATCAGTGGTTTGACCTGAACAAATACGGCACATTGGAAGCACGACTTTTCGGCGATTTCGTACACAACCGCGCCGATTTGGACGACGAGCGCAACACTTCCTTAGAACACGGCAGCCGCGTCCGCAACAACGGCTATTACATGCCCAATATGCCTGTTTCCCGCTACGGAGCAGGTTTGACATGGAACAAAGGCGGCTGGCAAGTGGGCAGCAGCCTGACGCGCTACCGTCCTGCCAAACATACCGGCCATATGGCTGCCAACTACAAAGAGCCTGTGTTGGGCGGCTATACCATATGGGATGCGTATTTGAGTCATACGCTCAAACACGGCAAGGTAACATCCGAATGGTTTGTCGATGCGCGCAACCTTGCCAACCGCACCGCACGTCCGCAAAACTCCATGTTGAAATATATCGCACCGCTGCCGGGCCGCTCCGTCCGCGTAGGCGTCAGAATGAATTTCTAAGTTTGGAATAAAATAAACCGGATTCCTTTGATGGGAATCCGGTTTTTCTTTTCGATGATTGGATTTTCAGACGACCTTTGGGGTCGTCTGAAACCTTATTTATGCCCTTTACCTTCTTTTATTCAGAGCCTTATATGCTAGCTGTCAGACAAATACGGCTCGACGCTTTCCTTCAATATCTCGATCAATTCTTCGTCCATATAGCGGTAATCGTCAGGAATGTCCAAAACAATGATTTCCTTATGCTGCAAAGCGCGGGGAAACTGCGCCGACAGGCGGTTTTTATGCTTTTGTTCCATCACAAAAAAATCTTATCCGACCATGCGATGTCGTTGATGGAAACGGTGTGCCGTGCGTTAGGGGCTTGTGCCTGCGGAACGGGTCTGTACGTTCGGATAGCGTCGGAATACCGCTTCAGCAGTGGGGCTGCGCCATTGGTTGCGGCTGCAAATAAAAAAAGTGCGTTCATAGAAATTAAAAAAAGGCGGAGAAATATCCGCCTTGTGAAAATCATCTCGATTGAGTCGAAATGTGTTTTAAGTTAATCAAACCATTCGGCTTCAAATTCATGCTGCCTGAAGGGGTAAACAAAGCCCAGTTTTTTTGCGCGCGTTTGACTTTATTCCTGCGGAAATACATCAAATCCCACTTTTTTTCTCGAGCTTACCCTCAGAAGGGTTTTTGCTGTGTACGCGATGGCTGGGTCGTTTTTGCTTGATGCCGCCGCCATGCACGGCTGCGACTGTGGTCTAAATTGTCCATTATCTGCTTTCTAACTTCGTTTCGGAAATCGGGTTCAGCAGCCGCGATTTTTTTCTGTGTTCGATTATTCAGCAAGAAAAAAAGGAAAAATCGGATTGTAGCCAAATTAGCTTGACGATACAAGCATTTGACCGTCGTTGTGGAACAGGTCGTCTGAAATGCGAGACGCCATTTACTTCTGCTTATCCAACGCTTCCTCATCCAGCGATTTCAACCATTCCAGCTTTTCGCCGATTTTGATTTCCAGCCCGCGCGGGACGGGTTGGTAGAAATCCGGTTCGTCCAAGCCGTCGGGCATATAGCTTTCGCCGGCGGCGTAGGCGTTCGGTTCGTCGTGGGCGTAGCGGTATTCGCGTCCGTAGCCCAATTCTTTCATCAACTTGGTCGGGGCGTTGCGCAGGTGGACGGGCACTTCGTCGCTGGCGTTTTCTTTGACGAAGCGGCGCATTTGGTTGTATGCCTTGTAGCCCGCGTTGGATTTCGCGGCGGCGGCAAGGTACAACACGGCTTGCGCCAGCGCGAGTTCGCCTTCGGGCGAGCCTAAGCGTTCAAAGGTGGCGGCGGCATCATTGGCGATTTGGAAGGCGCGCGGGTCGGCAAGCCCGATGTCCTCCCACGCCATGCGCACGATGCGGCGGGCAAGGTAGCGCGGGTCGGTGCCGCCGTCGAGCATACGGCAGAACCAATACAGCGCGGCATTCGGATGCGAACCGCGTACTGATTTATGCAGGGCGGAGATTTGGTTGTAGAAACTCTCGCCGCCTTTGTCGAAACGGCGGATTTGCGCGCCGAGGCTGTCGGCGAGAAATTCGGCGGTCAGGGTTTTCAGACGACGTGTGTCGGCGGCGCGTAAAAGTTGCTCCAATAAATTCAACAATCTGCGCGCATCGCCGTCGGCGGTATTGACGAGCAGCTCCTGCGCATCGGCTTCAATCGTGAAATCCCGGTATTCGGGCAATGCCAATACTTTGGCAATCAGCTTTTTGAGGTCGTCTGAAGACAAGGATTGCAAAACATACACCTGCGCGCGGCTCAACAGCGCGGGATTGACTTCAAACGACGGGTTTTCCGTAGTCGCGCCGATAAAGGTCAGCAAACCACTTTCGACATGGGGCAAAAACGCGTCCTGCTGCGCCTTGTTGAAGCGGTGGACTTCATCGACAAACAAAAATCGTCGCGCGTCCTTGCTGTAAAGCAATTTCGGCTTTATCGATTGCCTCGCGTATGTCTTTCACGCCGGAAAAATACGGCAGAAACAGGCAGAAACTGGGCATTGAAACTCTGCGCCAAAAATCCGCGCCAACGTCGTCTTGCCCACGCCCGGCGGCCCCCACAGCAACATAGAATGCGGCTTCCCGCCTTCCACCGCCACACGCAGCGGTTTGCCTTCGCCGATTAAATGCTGCTGCCCGATAACATCATCAAGCGTATGCGGGCGCAGGCGTTCGGCAAGCGGCGCATCGGGTTGGCGGGTGAAGAGGTCGGACATGGCGGTTTCCGTGAAAGAGGGTTTTCAGACGACGTGGATTATAGCAGGTCGTCTGAAAGGAGGATTAACGCTCTTTGGGCATAATATCGATGTATTTTTTTCATTCAATATTTGCAAGGATTTTCCGCTGATGACGACACATTCATTGGCTAATTTATCAGCTTCTTTTTTTCTCCTTTGGTATTGTCAGTAGTTGGTGGGCAGAAAACTTTGGTGTCACCCAGATTCCAAGCCATGTAGCCATATAAAGCGTTGTTACGCTGTTCGGGAATCGAAGAACAGATAATGCCTTTTTCTCCTTTTTCCTTTTCTGAAAGGATGGAACATTTGAAATTTTGTTTTAACTTAAATAAATCATTTTTATCGACCCCGTTAATTTCTTGGGTGCCGTTGTTATGTTGGAAGTTATTGTGTAATAGGTACCATGAAGAATTTTTGGGAACTTCTACAAAACGAGTTGGATAAAGCATATGCGTTGCAAAGTTATTAGAAAGAAGCGAAGCTGCAAAGAATGAGGTTATTGCCAATATAACCGGAGGGGTGTAAGTATGTATATTATTTTTTTGTTTTTGAATTTACTTCATTGGCTACGGCGTAAATATTAAGAAGTGTGAGGAAATATAAAAAAATACAAAAAAAGATATATTGAATATAACCATCCGGAAGCCAGTTCGATGCAAAAAAATTATAAAAAAATATTGGATAGAGAAACATTGATAAACATATCAGCAATGTTTGGAATAGTGCTGGTAATAATTTTAAATATGGTATAATAAAAAAATAATTTTATTCTTTATAATACTAAAATTTATTATAAAATAATAAAGGTAATAAATAATGAAACAAAAATAGTAATGGGATGAAGGCAAAAAAACATATAATTATTAAATAGGTTGAGTATATTGTATAGAGTAAGGCTGTAAAAAAATTTTTATCGAAATTCAAGCATGTAATGATTTTATTGTAATTAATACGGAACTTCGTATTGAGAGAGAAATTGACTTTATCTTGTATGATGTAAATAAAAATATGGCGAGAATATTGTAAACACAAAGCAAAAACTCTACTATTGATGTTAATGATATATATTTCTCAATTGAATCAATAAAAATTGCGCATGTTACTATTATCGGAAGGCTTAAGGTTGAAGCAAATAAAGATGGGAATAAATTTTTTTGACTTTAATTCCTTCTGCTTTTAATTCTTTTGAAATGGATATTAGTAAGTATGGGGATAGAAATGGGAAAACAAAAATTAAGAGAATTAAAGCAAAAACAAATAAGACAACAGTCAAGCTGGATGAAGAAGCCATTGTTTCTGGGAAAAATACTGGGCTGTCCTATAAAAATTTAAATAGCGATGAGTTAAAAAGCTTCCAAGTATTAATCCAAGCACAGCCAAAGCTGCAAAAAATTTACCAGTTATTTCTAAATAATCGATAAATCTTGCTTTTTCCTTCTCTTCTGAAGATTTTTAGAAGTAATAGTGATCTAAGTTGTTTCTGTTTGTTTTTCTTAAAATGATTCATGTTTAAAAATGCCCCATTTTTTTAAATAAATATCGAAATTATACCCGACTTTCCCCAATCCCCCATCTCACACCGCTTACGGTATAATACGCGTTTGTTTAAAGACTTTGCGGGGCGTTTCAGACGACCTTGCGGCAAGGGATGGCTATGAATATGAAAAAAAGATGGTTGCCGTTGCTTCTGTGGCGGCGTTGTTGGGTGGTTGCGCTTATGATTCTGACTCGGCGTTCGGCGGTTTGGGCGGCGGTACGGGGATTGGCGGCAGCGTGGTGAAGATGGCGGTCGATCATCAATGCCGTTCGGAGTTGAACAAGCGCAATGAGTGGCGTTTGGTCGCGCTGACGATGAGTGCGGACAAGCAGCGCGAGTGGGAAGACAAAATCTGCGGCTGCGCGAGCGAGGAGGCGCCGAATCAGGTGTCCGCGCAAGAGTTGATGGATGTTTTGAATCCTTCTTCGCGCGATCGGGCGATTGCGTCGGTAACGGTGAAAACCGTCAATGCTTGTTTCAAGCGTTTGTATAGATGATGTTTTTCAGACGACCTCTGTGTATCGGGGTCGTCTGAAAGTTTATAGTGGATTAAGGTCGGAATAGGGCGGCTTGCGGAATGGTTCGCAGGCGGGTTTCTTATTTTGATCGGCAATTTTTTTGTTTTTATAGAGAAGAAATCATGAAATATATCAGTACGCGCGGCGAGACGGCGCATAAAACCGTTTAGTGAGGTTTTGTTGATGGGGCTTGCGCCCGATGGCGGTTTGATGCTACCGGAACATTATCCGCAGGTCAGCCGCGAGACTTTGGACAAGTGGCGCGGTTTGAGCTATCCGGAGCTGGCGTTTGAGGTGATGAGCCTGTTTGTAACGGATATTCCGGCGGACGATTTGCGCGATATTGTGAACCGTACTTATACGGAAGCGGCGTTCGGCACTAAGGAAATCACGCCTGTGCGTACTTTGTCCGACGGCATCAAAAATCCAAGCCTTGTCCAACGGCCCGACGCTGGCGTTCAAGGATATGGCGATGCAGTTTTTGGGCAACGCGTTTGAATATGTGTTGAACAAAAAGGGCAGGGAACTCAATATCTTGGGCGCGACCAGCGGCGATACGGGTTCGGCTGCGGAATATGCCTTGCGCGGTAAAAAGGGCGTGAATGTATTTATGCTGTCGCCCGACGGCAAAATGAGCGCGTTCCAACGTGCGCAGATGTACAGCCTGCAAGACGAGAATATTCACAATATTGCCGTGAAGGGGATGTTTGACGACTGTCAGGACATTGTGAAGGCGGTACAAAAACGATGCAGCGTTCAAGGAAAAAAATACCATATCGGTACGGTCAATTCGATCAACTGGGGACGCATCGTCGCGCAAGTGGTTTATTACTTTGCGGGCTATTTCAAGGCGACGCAAAGCAACGACGAGCAGGTCAGCTTCTGCGTGCCGAGCGGCAACTTCGGCAACGTTTGCGCGGGACACATCGCCAAACAGATGGGCTTGCCTATCCGCCGCCTGATTGTTGCGACCAATGAAAACGATGTGTTGGACGAGTTTTTTTCAAAACCGGCGCATACCGCCCGCGCAACAGCGAGCATACTTATGTTACCTCCAGCCCGTCTATGGACATTTCCAAAGCGTCCAACTTCGAGCGTTTTCGTGTTCGACCTGATGGATCGCGATCCTCAGGAAATCAATACGCTGTGGGCAGAAGTCGCGGCGGGCAAGGGTTTTGATTTGCAGTTTGCCTTGGAAAAAGTCGGCGGCAAATATGGCTTTACTTCCGGCAAATCTACCCACGCCGACCGCCTCGCCACCATCAAGCAGGTTTACGAACAAGACAAAGAACTCATCGACCCGCACACTGCCGACGGCGTAAAAGTCGCCCGCGAAGTGCGCGAAGAAGGGGAGACGGTTGTTTGTTTGGAAACTGCGTTGGCGGCAAAATTCGATGCGACCATACGCGAAGCCGTCGGCGATGTCGCCATTCCGCGCCCCGCCGCGCTGGAAGGCTTGGAAAAATTGCCGCAGCGCGTCCGAGTCGCGCCGAACAATGCAGCCGCCGTTAAAGAAATCATTCGCGAAATCTTAGACAAGTAAGGCGTTGTCCGAGAGGTCGTCTGAAAAAGTTTTCAGACGACCTCTACGAGACAGCAAGCATTGTGATGATAAATATTTTTCGTTTAAAAATTGCGCGTTTGCTCTAATTCGACATTATCTATTCACAGGCGAGACAGGTCGTCTGAAAAACCCTTTTTAAAAACCATCATCCGCCCGACCCGCGTGTTCAGACGGATTTACCGACAGGAAACTCAAATGGCAGCATTCAATACCCAAAAAAAGTATTGTCCGTACACCACTGGACGGATGCGTATTTCACCTTTACCTGCACCCGCGACGAATCGTTGCGCTTCGAAAACGGCCAATTCGTCATGGTCGGATTGATGGTGGACGGCAAGCCGCTGATGCGCGCATACAGCGTCGCCTCCGCCAACTGGGAAGAACACCTCGAATTTTTTTCAGCATTAAAGTCCAAGACGGCCCTCTGACCAGCCGCCTGCAACACCTTAAAGTCGGCGACGACGTGTTAATCAGCAAAAAAACCGACCGGAACTTTGGTTGCCGGCGACCTGAATCCCGGCAAACACCTTTACCTGTTGAGCACCGGTACCGGTATCGCCCCTTCTTGAGCATCACCAAAGACCCCGAAATTTACGAGCAATTTGAAAAAAATCATCCTCGTACACGGCGTGCGTTACAAAAAAAGATTTGGCGTACTACGACCGCTTCACCAAAGAATTGCCCGAACACGAATACCTCGGCGACTTGGTTAAAGAAAAACTGATTTACTACCCCATCGTTTCCCGCGAAGACTACGAACACCACGGCCGCCTGACCGACCTGATGGTTAGCGGCAAACTGTTTGAAGACATCGGTCTGCCCAAAATCAACCCGCAAGACGACCGCGCCATGCTCTGCGGCAGCCCGGCCATGTTGAAAGACACCTGCAAAGTTCTGGACGATTTCGGCCTGACCGTATCCCCGAAAAACCGGCGTACGCGGCGACTACCTGATTGAGCGCGCGTTTGTGGATCAATAAGGGTTTTTGTTTTTAGGATAGATAAAGGTCGTCTGAAAAGTTATGAAAACTTTTCAGACGACCTTTTGGCTTTTAAACCGATAATAGGTAAACGAATGAAAGAATCAGGCGGGAGAATTTATATCAAATCGGCTTTGTGATACATTTCATATCTTTACAAACCGCTATATGAAAGGCGGCAGGTAGGCAGTTTGACTGTTTGACAGTGGCTTCAAATAGAAAAATATTTGTACCGTGATTGCCGCGGCAGGTATTTCTTATTTGAATTTACTCCTTTCCAATCTGCCGTTTCATTGCCGATTACCGCGCCCTTCATTGTTGCACATCAAAAAAATACAGGAAAAACAAATGTTTTGGTACATCATAGGTTTTTGCGCCTTTGTCGTTTCGCTTCTCGCGCTTTTGGGTCAACGCTAGCGCGTTCGGTATGCAGGGATGACGATACGCCGCAATCGGAATATGAAAAAAACGCCTTGGTCTGGGAACGAAATTGAAAGACAAGGAAACCGCCGCCAAAGAGCGTGCAGCCGCGCGTTTCCATCCGGACGATTGAGCCGTTTGGCAATATTGGTTTCAGACGGCATAAGGAGTCCGAACAATGAAAAAAATGCGTTGTCCTGACCGGCGCGGGAATCAGCGCCGACAGCGGGTTGCTGACTTTTTCGCGATGCGGGCGGTTTGTGGGAAGGGCATAGGGGTTACAGATGTCTGCACGCCCGAAGCCTTGGCGAACAATCCCAAGCTCGTGATTGATTTTTACAACCAGCGCAGGCTTCAGGCAAACGCCGCCGAGCCGAACGCCGCGCATCTGGCGTTGGTCAAGCTGGCGCAATATTACGATATGCACATCATCACGCAGAATGTGGACGCGCTGCACGAGAAGGCAGGCAGCAGCAAAGTATTGCACCTGCACGGCGAGCTGAACAAACTGCGCAGTACCGTCGATGAAGACGAAATCATCGAATTTACCGGCGAGCAGACCGAGGATGTGCGCGACAGCCAAGGCAATCCGATGCGCCCGCATATCGTGTTTTTTTCGGCGAACAAGTGCCGATGTTTGACGCGGCGGTCGAGGAAATGCGCAATGCGGATGTGGTCATGATTGTCGGCACGTCAATGCAGGTTTATCCGGCAGCTTCGCTGATTCATTACGCGCCGCCCGATGCGGAACGCTATCTGGTCGATCCGAACCCGCAAGGTGTGGGCGCGGATGTCGAAGTGATTCCGAAACGCGCGGCAGAAGGTGTGCCGGCATTGGTCGAGTATTTGATTGGTCGGGTTTGAGAATTAAGGAAAGGTCGTCTGAAGAAGTTTCAGACGACCTTTGGTATTGTATGGAGTTATCGGGTTGGAGATTGTTTGGCGGGAAGTTTAAATGTTAAGAGTGGATATTGTCTTCACTCTTGCCCCTAGATGACTAACCTATCGCTGTCATTCCCGCGCAGGCAGGAATCCGGAAGTTTAAAGTTATGGCAGCTTTGAAATCATTCCGAAATGCCGAAGCCTGGATTCCCGCTTGCGCGGGAATGACGATGGATAAGGGTTTCTTTGAATTTTTTAAAGATAGGTTTGGTGGTGGTTTTCGTGGGCAAAGCCCACGCTACGTTTAGGGTTATCGATGGGAGGAGTTTTTAATTAAAAGGTCGTCTGAAACCTTTTTGATTTGGCGATAGATTAGGTTGAAAAATTGGGTATCGCAGAAGATTCAGTAATTTTTTTGTTAGGGTTTGACACAGCCTGCACTTGCTTCACTTTTTTTCCCCTCCTTCACACATGGCTAACCTACCGTCGTCATTCCCGCGCAGGCGGGAATCCAGAAGTTTAAAGTTATGGCAGCTTTGAAATCATTCCGAAATGCCGAGGTCTGGATTCCCGCTTACGCGGGAATGACGATGGATAAGGGTTTCTTTGAGTTTTTTTAAAGATAGGTTTGGTGGTGGTTTTTCGTGGGCAGAGCCCACGCTACGGTTTGCTCCAAAGGGATTTTATTTGTAGCAGATATCCATAAATAAAATATTTTATGTTTATCTTTAAATCCAATTTCATGTAAAACGCAAATTGTTGCATCTCTGAACTTAAATAACTGTTAGCTTTGTTCAAAGATGAAAGTATCTCATTTCGTGAATCTATATTATCAAAAATCAATAGGTTCATCACTTCCAAGATAATCATGAAGATATAGTAAATAGTTACTCAGGTTGTTAGAGATGTCAGTTATTTTTTTCTAGTGATGGTCTGAAAAAAATATGGGAACAATTTGCACACATAAAGTTTGAACTCATCACATAATAGTAATAATTCCATGATTCTATTGTGTAGCATCACATGGTTTTCATATCTGATATCTTCATGATCAAAAATGGAATTTATCTATATTAATTAAATCCATTTTGCAGCGGAATAGGATGATTTGTATTTCTTGTAATTTTTCAATTGATTCCGAATAGATTTTTTCTTTTCTTTCCCACCATTTTTGTTTGAAAAAATTCTGAAGCGTTAAAGATACAGCTATAAGAGACGTTAAAATCGTTACAAAATGACCAATTTCCATGATTAATTCCTGTTAGTTTAAAATGTAGAAAATTGTCGCGTTGTTTACACAACAGGTTGAGAAAAATAAGCCTGCAAGACCTCAAACGGCGTATCGCCGTTCAAACTGCGGTGCGGCTTCACAGTGTTATAAAAAAATTAACAAAGCGGCACAACTCCTTTTGCCGATGTTCCGGACTGTCAAACGACTGTTTCTCATGCTACATCTCCATCAGGGTACGGATAACCCGCTCCGCCTTACCGTTGGTCTGCGGACGGGCAACCCGGGTAAACTTTTGACCAATCCCGTTCTCGTAACAGGCTACACCGAAAGCATGGTTGGCCGAGCCTTTGTATTCCGTACCGTTGTCGGAGTAAACGCACTCAATCAGGTATGGGCAGGGATCAATCAGGTGTTCGGTCAGAAACTTGGCGGCGCTGTCTGCGGTTTTGTCCGGCAAAATGGCGGCGTATAGCTCCCTTGAGAAATCGTCGATGGCGACAAACAGGTAATCCCGCTTATCGGTGGCTTTCTGCCCTTTGAGCAGCGGCAGCCGTTTGGTGTCGAGATGCACCGGCTTTCCGGGGTAGGATTTATTGTAGCGTTTGGCCTGCTTTTTGAGTTTTTCCTGAATGCTGCGTTCTACCTTGGTCAGGCGTTTCATTCCGTACTTTGCCTGTTTGAAACGGTTGTTGGTACTGGTTTGCGGTTTGAGCAGCTTGGCCCTTGCGGCTTTAAGGGCGCGGTAAATGGTGACGCGGCTGACTTGGTAGCGGCGTGCCAGGGAGGTGACGCTTTCCTTCCCCTGCGTGTAGGCCAGCCAAATGGCTTGTCGGTGGTGCGGGGTGAGGCGGGTGTTTTTTTGTGCATGTTCATGTTTCAGTATTCTCCTGGAAATACTGTAAACAACGCTACTGATTTCTACATTTAAAAACAAATAAATTTCACTCTGCTGCTACTAACAATGATTTTTCCTAGATACCGTTTTTTTACTAAAAATCATAAATCTTGGGTTCAACATTAGTCGGAGAAAGAACTAATAAAAACCAACTCCATCTTAAACATTGACCTTGACAACTAATTTACTTAAAAGGTCGTCTGAAAACCTAAATCCGTTTTCAGACGACCTTTGCTTTTCACCAACTTTATTGTCCGCGCAAAAACAGTGCATCCAGTTCTTTCAGCGTCAGTTTCACCCAGGTCGGGCGGCCGTGGTTGCATTGGTTGCTGCGCGGGGTATTTTCCATGTCGCGCAGGAGGGCGTTCATTTCGGGCAGTGTGAGTTGGCGGCCGGCGCGGACGGAGCCGTGGCAGGACATGGTGGCGAGGATGTGGTTTTCGTGTTCTTCGATGGTTTGGCTGCTGCCGACTTGGGCGAGTTCGCCCAAGACGTCTTTTGGCGAGCGAGACGACGTCGGCTTTGCCGAGCATGGCGGGGACGGCGCGGACGGCGAGGGTGTTGCCGCCCATGTCGGACAGTTCCAGCCCGAAGCCTGCCAGTGCGTCGGCGTGGTCGGCTAGGGCGGCGCATTCTTCGTGGGACGCGGCGAAGGTAACTGGGATGAGCAGGCGTTGGCTTTGCAGGTTGCCGTTTTCCTGCCGCTGGCGTTTCATTTTTTTCGTAGTTGACGCGCTCGGCGGCGGCGTGCATGTCGATGAGCATCAGGCTGTCTTCGGCTTGGGCGAGGATGTAGATGCCTAATAATTGGGCGATGGCGAAGCCGAGCGGCGGCAGTTCGGGTTTGTGGTCGTCTGAAAAAGGCGCGTGCGGGGATTTCAGACGACGTGGCGGATGTGCTGCCGAAACGGGCTTGTTCGAATTGTGCCAGCTCTATGTCTGCTTCATCGGCTGCGGTGTTTTTGAAGAGTTCGGCGTAGGTGTTGAGGGCGGCGCGGCTTTCGCGCAGGGATAGGCTGCGCTGCTGCGGCGCGCGTGCCGCCTGATAGGGCATGGGGGCGGTTTTGCCGGAACTGAAGGCGTTGCGCGGTTCAGAGGCGTGTGCGCTTGGTGCGGCGGCGAAAATGTTTTCAGACGACGCGGTCGGGTTTGGGCGGAACTCGCTAGGCTCGTTTTCGGACGACGTTGCCGCGGGACGGATGCCTGTGATTTCGTGCAACACTTCGCCTGCGTTGCCGACGCTTTCGGTCAAGTCGGCGCGGGTGTCGGCGAGGGCTTTGTTGAGGGTGTGGAACACGAGTTGGTGTACCTGCTGGCTGTCGCGGAAGCGGATTTCGGTTTTGGTGGGGTGAACGTTGACGTCCACGGCTTCGGGCGGCAGGTCGAGGAAGAGGACGAAGGCGGGGGTGAGGGCGTTGTGCAATACGTCGCGGTATGCCTGTTTGACGGCGTGGAGCATGACTTTGTCGCGCACGAAGCGGTGGTTGACGAAGCAGTATTGTTTGTCGGTTTTGCCTTTTGGCAAAGGTGGGTTTGGCGATGGCGCCGTAAAGCCGCAGCGCGCCGTTGCCGCTGTCGATTTCTAAGGATGCCGCCTGAAAGTCTTCGCCGACGATGGCGGCTATGCGTTCGTGCAGGCTTTGGGCGGGGAGTTTGAACACTTGTTTGCCGTCGCGTTTGAGCGAGAAGGCGATGTGCGGATGCGCCAGCGCGAGGCGTTCGAGCATGGTGGCGCAGTGGGCGTATTCGGTGTTTTCGGATTTGAGGAACTTGCGCCGCGCGGGGGTGTTGAAGAAAAGTTCGGCAGCTTCGATGGTGGTACCGACGGGATGGGCGGCGGCGGTGGGGCTGCTGAGTTTGCCGTCTTCGGCTTTGACTTGGGTCGCGTGCGCGCTGCCGTCTTGGCGGCTGGTCAGGGTCAGGCGGCTGACGGAGGCGATGCTTGCCAAGCCTTCGCCGCGAAAGCCCATGCTGGCGACGTGTTCCAAATCGTTTAAGGTTTTGATTTTGCTGGTGGCGTGGCGGTGGAGCGCGAGTTCGATGTCGTCGGGGTGAATGCCGCCGCCGTTGTCGCTGACGCGGATGAGGCGGATGCCGCCGCCCGCCAGCTCGACTTCAATCGCCGTCGCGCCTGCGTCTATGCTGTTTTCGACGATTTCTTTGAGGGGCGTTGGCGGGGCGTTCGACCACTTCGCCGGCGGCGATTTTGGTTGACGAGGTGGTCGGGCAGGGCGGCGATTCGGGACATGGGTTTCTTCCGTTTTCAAACTGGCGGGTATTATAGCAAAAGGTCGTCTGAAAACCGGAATCGGGATTTCAGACGACCTTTTGACAAGATAGGCGGTTTATTTGTTTTCTGCTTCTTCAAAGCCGACGACTTCAAGCCGAAGCCGGTCAGGCCGGTGAAGGCGGAAGGCTGTCCTAACACGCGCAGTTTGCCGACGTTGAGGCCGGCGAGGATTTGCGCGCCGATGCCGTAGCTTTTTGCTGTCCCATTTGTAGGCTTGATTGGCGCCTTTGGGCAGGGTGCGGTCGAGCAGGGTGGCGCCGTCTTCGGTGCGGTGCAGGAGGATGACGACGCCGCTTTCGGCTTGCTGGATGCGCTCAAGGGCTTTGGGCAGCGACCAGGAATGGCGCGGGTTGGCTTGGATGAAGTCCATGACGCTGAAGGGTTCGTGTACGCGAACGAGGGTTTCGGTGTCGGCGGCGGGTTTGCCTTTGACGAGGGCGAGGTGGGTTTCGCCGGAGAGTTTGTCGACGTAAACGTGTTGCTGGAATTCTCCCCACGGGGTTTGTACGGGGGCGTTGCCCATGTCTTCGAGTAGGCTTTCGGTGCGGCTGCGGTATTCGATGAGGTCGGTAATCGTGCCGATTTTGAGGTTGTGTTCTTCGGCGAACTTCATCAGTTCGGGCATACGCGCCATGGTGCCGTCGTCGTTGATGATTTCGCAGATGACGGCAGCGGGGATGAGCCCGTTCATTTGTGCCAAATCGACGCCGGCTTCGGTGTGTCCGGCGCGTACTAGGACGCCGCCTTTTTGCGCACGCAGGGGGAAGATGTGGCCGGGTTGGACGATGTCTTCGGGTTTGGCGGTCGGGGAGACGGCGGTTTGGATGGTCAGGGCGCGGTCGGCGGCGGAAATGCCGGTGGTGATGCCTTGCGCCGCTTCGATGGAAACGGTGAAGTTGGTGCCGTATTGCGCGCCGTTTTTCTGGGTCATCATGGGCAGGCCGAGCCGCTCGACCATGCTGCCTTCCATCGGCAGGCAAACCAGTCCGCGCGCGTGTTTGATCATGAAGTTGATGGCTTCGGGGGTGACGAACTGTGCCGCCATCAGCAAATCGCCTTCGTTTTCGCGGTCTTCCGCGTCGGTGATGATAACCATTTTGCCGGCTTTGATGTCGGCAAGGATTTCGGGGATGGAGGAAATGTGGGGCATGGTGCGTCTTTCTTGATGGTCGGGTTGGGCTGTGGCGTGTTCTTGATCCAGCCACATGGCGGGCATTTGCGCCGCCTGTTCGATTTTTGCGGGCTTTTTTTCTCGCCGAAGGATTTGTTTTTTTCAGAAGGGCGGACAATTCGCCTTGGTTGATGGCGATGGCTTCGGCAAAACGGGTTTGCTGGCCGCCGTATTTGTCCGCTATCCATTGCCGCAGGTTGCGGCGGCGCAGGTCGGTGGTGTTCATGATGTGTGGTGTGGCTGAAAGGATGTAGGCGATTGTAGTCTTGTCTTTACCAAAAGGCAAACTGTGTTTGACGGCAGATTTTTTTATTACTTTTTGGTAATGTTTTCGATAGGAGGTCGTCTGAAAAACAAAAATGGCGTTTTCAGACGACCTTTGCTTGAAATCTGAACATTTGAAAGAATATGGGCGTTAAGTTTAATGCAACCGAAAAGGGTCTAACCTAATGAAAATGGTTTACCGATTGATTTTAATATCTGTTTTTTGCGCGCTCGCAGCGGCGGGCGGCTGGTTTTATGTCCAACACCGCAACGACAACGCCCATGAAGCGATTTCGCGCGAAGGCGTTTTGATGCAGATTAAGCAGATGAACCGCTTGGAAAGCACGGCTTTTTACATCGATACCATCATCCGCACCGAGAAAAAAGGCGACTGGCGCAGATTGTGGCAAGACTCGCAAAGCGGTCTGTTTATCGTGCGCGGCAAGGTGTTGGCGGGCTTGGATTTGGACAAACTTCATGCCGACAACGTCAATATCGTGGACGGAAAAGTCCTCATCAGCCTGCCGCCCGTAGAAATCCTCAGCGTCGATTTGGAAAATATCGAGGTGTACGACATCCAAACCGGCTCGTTCAACCTTTTGCCCGTGGATAAGGCGGTATTCAAAACCGTGCAGGACGAAGCCAAAAAAACAAGTCCTCGCCAGCGCGTGCAAAGCCCAAATTTTTGGATCACGCCAACCGTCAGGCGCAAACGCAGCTTGAAAACCTGTTTGCCCTGACGCAGACGCAGGTATCAGTTTATCCGGCGGCAGTGGGGCAGTGCAACTGAACGCTGGATGACGTTTGACAGCATAATATTGCGAGTGGGTAACTCAAAAAGTGTATTTGGATTTGCATACCTTTTTCCCAATAAGGTGTTTCGGTAGGCGAGACTTTTTGAGAAAAATACATTGCCTTTTGCAAGGTATTTGAAGAATTCATTTTTTTACATAACAAACAAATTTAAAGGAACACTGGTGAAACGTGTCTTTCTGTTTCTCGTAACCAATATCGCGGTTTTAGTCGTCATCCGGATTGTTTTGGCAGTCCTCGGTATCAACAGTACGGACCAAGTCGGCAGCCTGCTGGCGTATTCTGCCGTCGTCGGCTTTACCGGTTCGATTATTTCTTTGCTCATGTCCAAAACCATCGCTAAAAACTCGGTGGGTGCGGAGGTTATCGTTCAACCGCGCAGCGAAGAAGAAGCATGGCTTTTTGGCAACTGTTGAAGCGCAGGCCCGTCAATGGAGTCTCAAAACTCCTGAGGTAGCGATTTATCATTCTCCTGAACCGAATGCTTTTGCAACCGGCGCGACACGCAACAGCTCCTTAGTCGCCGTCAGTACCGGCCTTCTCGATCATATGACCCGGGACGAGGTCGAAGCGGTTTTGGCGCACGAGATGGCGCACGTCGGCAACGGTGATATGGTTACGTTGACACTGATACAGGGTGTCGTCAATACGTTTGTGGTTTTCTTGGCACGCGTCGTTTCCGGCATGATTGCCCGCAATAACGACGGCAGCACTTCGCAAGGCACATATTTTATGGTGAGCATGGTGTTGCAGATTGTGTTCGGCTTTTTGGCAAGCATCGTCGTCATGTGGTTCAGCCGTCAGCGCGAATACCGTGCGGATGCGGGTGCCGCCAAGTTGGTTGGTGCGCATAAAATGATTGCCGCGCTGCAACGTTTGAAAGGCAGCACGAGTGATTTGCCCGAGCAGATGAATGCGATGGGTATTGCCAGCGATGCCAAAGATTCCCTGCTGAGTACGCACCCTTCGTTGGATAACCGCATTGCGCGCTTGAAAAAAATCTGTAATGCGAAAAACAAAAGGTCGTCTGAAACTAAATTTGGTTTCAGACGACCTTTTTCATGAGTGTTCCGGATAGACGGCCGCAGTATGGGGACGATACAATAGCATCCCTTTTCAGAGAGCTATAACAATGAATATCTTGATTTCCAATGACGACGGGTACTCTTCGCAGGGCATAGCCATTTTGGCGAGGGTAGCGGCGGAGTTTGCCAATGTCCGCATCGTTGCCCCAGAACGCGACCGAAGCGGCGTCAGCAATTCTTTGACGCTCGACCGCCCTTTTGCAAAATGAAGCAGGCGGCAAACGGGTTTTATTATGTTGACGGTACGCCCACCGACTGTATTCATGTGGGTTGCCATGTACTTTCGGATTTTTAAACCCGATTTGGTCCTTTCAGGCATCAATAATGGTGCGAACATGGGAGACGATACGCTTTATTCGGGAACGGTTGCCGCAGCGACCGAAGCCTTCCTGATGGGCATTCCTGCCGTTGCGTTGTCTTTGAACGATACGCGGGGGCGTTATTGGCAGACGGCAGAACAGGCCGCTTGGATGATATTGGAGCGGTTGTTGAAAAAATCCTCCTAAAAACGCCTGTCCTTTGGAACATCAATATTCCCGCCGTACCGCCGGATGCGGTACAAGGTATCAAAACAACGCGGTTGGGGCGGCGGCATCATGAGCAAAGCGTTATCCCGATGAAGAATCCCCGCGGTGAGTCTATTTATTGGATAGGTCCCGTCGGCGATATTTCTGATCGGGAGCAAGGTACGGATTTCGGGGAGTGTGAGGCGGGCTTTATCACGGTTACACCGCTGCAAATCGATTTGACTTCCTACCGCCATATGGATGCAGTCAGCGGATTTTGGCAGGACGGTAAAGAGGGATAAGCACACAGATTTCTGTTTTTTTGCCGAGTGTTTTCAGACGATCTTTTTGTTCTGAAACAGGCGCGGCAAGCCGATTTTAACAGTCCCTAACCGCCCCGATACTTGAGGGGCGGGCTTATTTTTATTATGATATGCACCAATCAAGACAATAACCCCGATATAAAGGTCATCGATTATGTTGAAAAAAACCGCATTTTATGCCGCTTTCGCCCTGACATTGGGCGCATGTACCAGCCAGCAACCCGCCCCCGTCGTCGTCGGTAATGCCGGTTCCGGTACTTCTTCCAATCCTTATGGTGCGACCCCTTACGGCACAAATGCGCCGACAGCCAACGATGCCCCTTATACTCCTCCTTCTGCTCCGGCTGCCAACAGCAGCTATACGCCACCTGTTTCCGGCGGTGCCTATATTCCGTCCTATGCGCCGGTTGACATCAATGCGGCGACGCATACTGTTGTCCGTGGCGATACCGTCTACAATATTTCCAAACGCTACCATATTACCCAAGACAATCTGCGTGAATGGAATGGTTTGACTGACAACAACATCAGCATCGGACAAAATCTGCGCGTCAAACCGGCCGGTTATACTGCCCCTGCTTCGACTGCGGCAGCCAAACCGTCATATTCTGCACCTGCACCCGTTGCCAAGCCTGCTCCTGCACCTCTTAATACGCCGACAGTTGCTACCGGCGCAACCCGTACAGTCAGCGGCATTACATGGCAGCGTCCGACCAACGGTAACGTCCTTGCCAACTTTGGCGGCAGCAATAAAGGCGTGGACATCGGCGGTAATGCGGGTCAGCCCGTCGTAGCTGCCGCAGACGGTAAAGTGGTTTATGCAGGCTCGGGTTTGCGCGGTTATGGCAACCTTGTCATCATCCAACACAACTCCTCATTCTTGAGCGCATACGGACACAACCAACGTCTGCTCGTCAATGAAGGACAAATGTCAAACGCGGACAAACCATTGCACAAATGGGTAATACCGATGCCAACCGTACTCAACTTCACTTCGAAGTCCGTCAAAACGGCAAACCGGTCAATCCTGCCACTTATATTGCATTCTGATGAACAAATTGAAGGCCGCCCGATTATTCGGGCGGCCTTTTAAATTAAATCCGTAATTCACAGCGTGGATGAAAATGTAGGTCTCCCTGTTTCGGAAATGATTATGTCTGTGCCTGTCCGGGTAATTTATCAAAGGGGCTGTTTGAGTAGAACTTTATACCGATATGCTGCCCTAAATATTGGTTTTCAAGAATATATACTGTGAAAACGGCCATACCATATGTATGTTCTTAATTTTTGAAAATGTAAAAATAGAAAAGGAGCGATGATGAAACAATATACCTTAGATCCCAAAGCCTTGTTGGGCGGGGTGATCAGCAGTGATACTGATCAGGAAATCGTCCAGCTTTCTTTTGCAGAAAGACAATGAAATTCCGCCCTATGAAGCCGAAGCGATTATTTTGTTGATTGTGTTGAACGGTAGTGCGCAAATCTCGACGTCGTCTGAAACTTTACATACCGAAGGCCTGCAAATCGTCCGGATCGAACCCGGCGAGACACACAGTATCCGTGCGCTTGAAGATTATACGAATATCTTGGTGATTAAGCAGTTGACTTACGTTGCGGGCTTAAACAAAAAATTGCGTTTCGGAAAATGTTGCCTGTGAAAATTTTTGCAGTATGGCGGTACTGTTGCGGTAAGTTTGGTGATTCCCATAAAGAACCAGATAGTAGGCGATGTACTGTACAAAGGTCGTCTGAAGAACAGATAAGGTTTTCAGACGACCTTCATCCATAGCGTTTAAACAGGAATCCCCATGCGTACCCTGAAAAACATTCTGACCCTGATGCTCAAAGAGTTCCGCAGCGTGCTGACTGATCCGGTGCTGATGGTGCTGATTGGGTATATCTTTACAGCCACGATTTATCAGATGGCGCAGGTGGGCGCGGATTTGAAAAATGCCACCGTCGGCATCATCGACCAAGACCGTTCGGTTTTGTCCATGCGTATCCGCGATGCCGTGCAACATCCGTTTTTCAAACTGGTAGAGGACGTGCGGCGCGAGGATTCGGACGAATTGATGGATAAGGGCGAGTTCACCTTTATTTTGGAAGTGCCGCCCAATTTTTCAGCGCGACATGGCGGCGGGGCGCAATCCTGATTTGCAGCTTTTGGTTGATGCGACGTCGATGACGCAGGCGGGGGTGGGCGCTTCGTATCTTTCGCAAATTATCAACCGCGAAATTTACGAATTCACCGGCGTGACGCGGCCGGAGTTAATCAGCCCCGTCATCAATACTTATTACAATCCCAACGGCGAAAGCGCGTGGTTCATGCCGACTTCGCAAATCGGATCGATGTCGTGTATGTTGCTGATTTTATTGACGGGGGCGGCGGTTATCCGCGAACGCGAACGCGGCACAATCGAGCATTTGCTGGTGATGCCGGTCAATGCGTTCGAACTGATGATGGGCAAAGTGTTGGCAAATGCCGCCGTGATTTGGGTGGCGGCATTGTCGTCGCTGTGGTTTATTGTGCATTTGAGCATAGGCGTGCCGCTCATCGGCTCGGTGCCGCTTTATGCGGTAGGGCTGGCGTTATTCCTGTTTTCGGTGGCGTCGCTGGGCATCATGATTGCCACGTTCGCATCGACGATGGGGCAGTTCGGAATGCTGATGCTGCCGGTGTATATCGTGATGAACTTGTTTGCCGGCGGCGCATCCCCGCGCAGTAATATGCCGCACGCGGCGCAACTGATCAGCGAATATTGGCCGCTGACGCAGTTTGTGAAATTCTCGCAAGACATCCTGTTCCGCGGCGCGGGGATTGAAATCGTCTGGGGACATATGCTGATCATGGGCTGTATCGGCGTAGGATTCTTGTGGCTGGCATTGTTGCGGTTTCAAGGGATGTTGGAACGGCAGAGTTGAGGTCATCCAGCCAAGGATTGTTAAAAAAAGCAAACCTGACGGTTTGCTGCCCTCTCTAACCCTCTCCCACGGGGAGAGGGATTGAGGATGCTGAAACCCAACTATGCTTTGGATTTCCAGCCAATTTTGTCCCCTCTCCCCGTGGGAGAGGGTTAGGAAAGAGGGCGGTAAGCCGCAGGCTTACATTCAGGTTTCGCAAAAAAATCTTCTGAAAGGTCGTCCTGTCAAGAGGCTGCGCACTCTGAAAACGAGCGAAGCAAATTTCGCCAAAACGGAACGCTAAAACCTTTTTCAAAAAAAGGAAAAATACGATGAAATTCAATCAAATCCATTTATTGTGTATTGCCGCAGCCTTGGCGCTTGCTGCCTGCAAAAAAACACAGAAGTTCCGTTAAACAGTCAGGTTGAGTTGCCCGAAACGTTTACGCAGGATGCGGCGGCAAAGGGCAATGCGGACATCGGGGCGTGGTGGCAGCAGTGGAACGATCCGGTGTTAAGCGGATTAATCGCGCAGGGTTTGGCGCAGGGGCATGATGTGAAAAATCGCCGTCAGTCGTCTGAACGAAGCCCGTGCCGTGGCGGGGGCGGCGCGTGCCGATTTGGGTCCGACCGTCGGGCTGAGCGGCAAGGCGATGGCGAATTACAGCCAAATGGATAACCCGCTCGACAGCAATGCCAGGGCGTTGCTCTCGCGTTATCCGCAGGCCTCGTCTTTAAACGGCGACACCATCGATTCTCAAGGCACCAGCCTATACGGCGGACTGACCGCTTCGTGGGAGCCGGATATTTTTTTGGCAAGAAACGCAGCGATGCCGATGCCGCCCGCTATGCCGCGCTGGGGCAGCAGGAATTGGCATACGGCGCGCAAATGCTGGTGGCGGGCGATATTGCCGACAATTATTTCAAAGCGCGTGCGGCACAAGGCCGTCTGAAAACCGCCGACCAAACCGTTGCCACCTTGCGGCGGATGGTGCGCTACATCGAAGGGCGTTTTTAAGGCGGGACATGTCAGCGGCTATGAAGTGAACGAGGCGAAAGTGCAACTGACCGCAGCGGAAGCCAAACGTGCCACGATAGGGGCGGAATACGCCGCTTATGTGCGCAGTATCGCCGTGTTGACCGGCAACGTGCCGCAGACGTTTACGTTGCCCGAATCGTCTGTCGATGCGTTGGCGCGCCAACCCTCCGCACCAAGCGGGCAAACGCCGCAAGGCTTGCTGGAACGCCGCCCCGACCTGCGCGCGCAGGCGGCTCAAGTCAATGCCTACGCCGCTAAATTCGCCAGTGCCAAAGCCGATTTGCTGCCGCGCTTCACCATCAGCTTTATGGGGGCAGGGGCGGACGCATCGGTGTGGACGGCGACCGTTCGTTGACCGGCTGGGCAAGTTTGCTGTCGGTGGGCATACAGACGCCGCTGTTCACCAACGGCCGCATCAAAGCCAATATCAAAGCCGCCGACGCGCGCCTTCAGACGGCATTGCTGGAATACGACAAACGGCTTCTGACCGCGCTGGGCGAAGTCGACAGCGCATATCAAGGCGTGGAATCGCTAAGCCGTCAAACCGAACTGCTGCAAACCGCCCATAATCAGGCGGCACGCCATGCTGCCGATACGGAAAAAAATGTTCCGCAACGGCTACAAAACGCTGGATGTTGCCCTCAAAGCCCATATCGTCGAAGGCCAAATGCAGGAAAAACCTGATTGCGGCGCGGCTGGCAAGGGCGCAGATGCTGGTGTCGCTGTATAAGGCATTGGGCGGCGGCTGGTCGAAATAAAAAAAGCAAAAAGGTCCTTGGATTCGGATTTCAAGTGCAACACTAGGGTACCAGTGGTTGGAACAGATTTAAGAATAAAAACACTTGGCATTTCGTAGCCAAGTGTTTTTTTCTCGGCCGGTGGTTCAACTCATCTTGAACCCTGCGTATCTCCCGATTGCTGATGTTTCGAAATCGGTTTGTTTGGGGAAATATTGCCGGATGAGTCCATTGGTGTTCTCATTCAGCCCTTTCTCCCAAGAATGGTAAGGGCGGCAAAAAAATAGGTTTTTCGCCTTCAATGCTTTGGCTATTTTGGTGTGTTGGTAGAACTCTTTGCCGTTATCCATGGTGATGGTGTGGACTCTGGCTTTATATGCCTTTAATACCCTAATGGCCGCCCGGGCAGTGTCTTCGGCCTTTAAGTTATCCAATTTACAGATGATGGTGTAGCGGGTAACGCGTTCGACCAAGGTCAATAATGCGCTTTTCTGATCTTTGCCGATGATGGTGTCGGCCTCCCAATCGCCGATACGGGTTTTTTGGTCGACGATGGCGGGTCGGTTTTCTATGCCGACGCGGTCGGGCACTTTGCCTCTGGTCCATGTGCTGCCGTAGCGTTTGCGGTAGGGTTTGCTGCATATTCTGAGATGTTGCCACAAAGTGCCGCCGTAGCTTTTGTCTTGGCGGAGGTAGCGGTAAATAGTGCTGTGATGGAGTGTGATCCCGTGGTGTTTATGCAGGTAGGCACATACTTGTTCGGGACTGAGTTTGCGGCGGATAAGGGTGTCGATGTGTTGAACCAGCTGCGAATCGAGCTTATAGGGTTTTCGCCGGTGCTGTTTGGTCAGCCGGCTTTGCCGTTGGGCTTTATCGGCGCTGTATTGCTGTCTTTGGATGCAGTACCGCTTGATTTCTCGGCTGATGGTGCTTTTGTGGCGGTTAAGTTGTTTGGCGATTTCGGCGATGGTGCAGTGGCGGGACAGGTATTGGATATGGTATCGTTCGTCTTGGGTCAGTTGTGTGTAGCTCATGGCAATCTTTCTTGCAGGAAAGGCCGTATGCTACCGCATACTGGCCTTTTTCTGTTATGGAAAGTTGCACTTCAAATGCGAATCCGCCGTCGTCTGAAAACTTTCAGACGACCTTTTCAAGCTGATGACTATTGTTCTCTATCCGGCAACAGTATATTCAAAATAATGGCCAATATTGCACACAAGCCCACTCCGGCAAAGCTTAACGTACCGATTTTGATGACCATGCCGCCGATACCTGTCGTCAACACCGAGCTGACGATGACCAGATTTTTAGGCAGCATCAAATCAACTTTCGAATCAATCAGCGTTTTCACACCCAAAGATGCAATCGTACCGAACAAAAGCAGCATAATGCCGCCCATGACAGGCATCGGGATGGAAGCCAAAAACGCATTGAATTTACCGAAAAACGCCATTGCAATGGCAAAAACCGCCGCCCAAGTCATGATGACAGGATTGCTGTTTTTCGTAATCATCACCGCGCCCGTAACCTCGCCGTAAGTCGTTACCGGCGGTCCGCCGATCAAACCGGCTACGCATACCCCTAAAGCCGTCTCCTGCCAGCGTCTTATCCAAACCCGGATCTTTCGTATAGTTTTGACCGGTAACATTTCCAATAGCCATAATACCGCCGATATGCTCGATGGCAGGTGCAATCGCCACAGGCAGCATAAACAATGCAGCCTGCCAGTTGATTTGCGGCGTTTCAAAATGAGGCACTGCAAACCAAGGCGCATTGACGATGGCGGCAGTATCTACCAAGCCCATTATCAAAGCCAATGTGTAGCCCGAGGCCACACCGATCAAAAATCGGCACCAGTTTCATCATGCGGCTGCCAAAAAACCGACACCACGACCGTTACCGCAAAGGTAAAACCCGACAAAATCAACGAGTCTGCATAATCAATTACCTGTTTGCCGTCAGCCTGCCCCATAGCCATACTGCTTGCCGCAGCGGCTACCGACAAACCGATCACCATAATCACCGGCCCGATGACTACCGGCGGCAGCAAGCGGTGAACCGCCGCCAGCCCGCGCCACCTGATTAAACCCGCGAACACAAAAATACATAAAGCCGGCCGCAAACAGGCCAAACATCGTTGAAGGCAGGCCCCATTCACCAATCGAGTAAATAATCGGCGCAATAAAAAGCAAATGAAGAACCCAAAAAAATCGGCACCTTACGCCGAGTAACCAATTGGAACAACAATGTCCCAATCCCCGCGCCCAACAATGCCAGAGCAGGGTTCAACCCCGTCAGAAGAGGTACAAGCACCATCGCACCGAACGCCACAAACAAAATCTGCGCACCCGAAACCGCCAATTTAAGCTGATTCATCCGAAACCTCGTATATTCGATTCAAACGGCGGGAATTATACTGTCTCGGCAGCCGGATGAACATTAATTTAACGCGGATTTGGGGTAAAAACAGATTGGTAAAGATGGCAATGGGTGCAAGATGGGTAATCTATTGTTTAGCAACAATACGTTTCGCAGATTGAGCTTTAGTAGCGGTTTCACACGAGCACTTGGTAAAAAAATTAAAAGGCCGTCTGAAAACTTTCTTCAGACGACCTTTTGGATTTCTGCAGCTGGGTTTGCCGCACATCAAGCAAGAATCTTAGTCTAAGTTATCATTTATCAGGATAAAGGCACTGAGGATAAAAGGCACCTGATACGGATAAAAAAACCGTCAGAAAAACTGATAGGCGAATTCGGTGTTTAACCATAATTTAACTTCTAAAAAACCATCGTATTGAATACTATTAACTACTTGAAACCTATAGGTCGTCTGAAAAGTTTTCAGACGACCTTTGATAGTATTTACAGTTGTGATGATACGTTTATCTGAGTTAAATACCGTTTATTTGAAATGGGTTTGCAAATTTATGGTAACGTGGTATTTTTTTCTGGAAATTCTTTCAGGCAGATATTCATCATTAGAAGTACTTATAAATTGGTTTAAGAATCCAACATTCAGTTGTTGCTGCTAAAAAGATGTCTGAGGACAATATAAATTTGATTATCTTAGATTATTGGACTTTCAGCTAAATTTTATTTACTACTTCTTTTATATGCAATTTAAGTATGAAATTAAAAATATTATATTATTTCTTTATTTTTTTCGTTATTTTTTTATTCTTTTTAGCATTTATTTTTTTATTGCCCCCTATGGCCTGAATTTTTAAAGGTAAAGAACAATCATTCAATGAGGCAACAATACTGATTTCCTTCCCTAATAGAGGGGAAAAAAAGATCAAGTTTGAAGCAGGATTAAGATCTTACTGGTTGTCTTGTTACGGACTTGATGATTTATGTAAAATGAAAAAAATTTAAATAAGAAATTTCCTATAATAAATGCAAAAAAATATTATTATTAAAAAAACTAATGAGACAAACTTTTTTTAAATGGAGTTTTAGTTTCTTATTACAAAAAAATGATATATTTTACTTAAACAAAAAAATAACGAAGGATGTGAATTTACTCGAAATATTGGCTTATAACTCAGTATCTTGTTTAAAGTTGGCAGTATTTTTTTATTACTTTCTCTTTTCTTTTTTTCATTAAAAAGGATTTAATTATGGCGCGTTATTCAGAAGGTGTTGGTATGCTAATGGGGCATTTGGGTGGTCAAATCGGAACGGTTGATTCCTCGATAAATGCAGCAGTTTCTGCAAAATCAGGGGATGGAACTGGCACAATAACAGGTACGATCACAGGTATTGCAAATGCAGCTACTATGTTTCCTGGTAAAGCACCAGGGGTTGTTGGTGGTAGCGTCGTTTTGCTTACTAATGTTGCAAAAAAACGGGGGTGATCTTTCAAAGTTAACAATAGGTGATGTTCTATCAATAGGTGCAGCAGCAGCTACTGTTGTTGCATCATTAACCCCTGTCGGTGCAGTTGTTGCCTTAGGGTCTAACAGCCGCAGGGGCAGGTTACACATTTTTCCAATTGCAGAACCCAGGTTTTAATCCTACTATGGGGGAGCTTTTTGATGCATGGAAAGAGAAATCTAACCGCGATGGCAAATACCACATCTACGACCCGCTTACCCTAGACCTAGACGGCGACGGTATCGAAACCGTTTCCCACAACGGCTACAAAGGCGCATTGTTTGACCATGACGGCGACGGTATCCGTACGGCTTCAGGCTGGGTGGCTTCAGACGACGGTTTTGTTGGTTGTTGACCGCAACGGCGACGGCATCATTAATGACGGCAAGGAGCTTTTCGGCGACAGTTCCGTTTTTGAAAGATGGCACAAAGGCGGCGCACGGCTATGCGGCTTTGGCAGAATATGATTCTAATGGCGACGGTGTGGTCGATGCTAAAGATGCTGATTTTGACAAATTGCGCGTATGGCGCGATTTGAATCAGGATGGTGTCAGCCAAAAAGAGGAGTTGTTTACACTGGAAGAAGTCGGCGTACAGTCTCTGAATGTTGCATATCAAGATACCAATCAAAATCTTGGCAATGGTAACCGTCTGGCGCAGGAAGGCAGCTATACCGGCAAAGACGGTAATGTGCGTAAAATGGGCGATTTGTTGTTTGGCAACAATACGCTTTACAGCCGTTATAGCCAATCCGTCAATCTGACCGACGAACAGCGTGCGGCGGCAAACCTGCAAGGCATCGGCCGCTTGCGCGATCTGCGCGAAGCGGCAGCCCTTTCGCCCGCTCTTGCCGCAGCATTGCAGGCATATACCAAAGCGGAAACCAAGGCGCAGCAAAAAGCCCTCTTGGACGACTTGGTTGATAAATGGGCGCAAACCGATCCGAATTACAGCGTCGGTACACGTTTCTCCGCTCCTATGCTGCGTACTGCGAACGAAGGTGTCGCATTGACTCCGGGACAGGAAAAGGCAATGCTGCTGGTAGGCAGCGTTTCAGACGAGTACAAAGAAAAGTTACACGAATTGCGCACGAAAATCGCGGCATTGGACGCATTCTCGGGTGAAAAATCCAGTGTTATCTATGTGCAAAGCAAAGAGCAGATGGAAAGCTTCCTCAAAACCGTACGCGAAACTTACGGCAAGCTGACAGATAACGTTTATGAAAACCTGCTCTTCCAAACCCGTTTGCAACCGTATTTGAACAAAATCGGACTGAAGCTGGAAAACGGCGAATTCAAACTCGATTTCACTGATGTCGCCGCTCTCTTTGGTGAAGTGTACGCCCGCAGCCCTGAAAAAGCCTTTGTGGATTTGGGCGAATTTTTAGCGTACAGCAAAATCAGTTCGGGTGATAACGCATTTACCGAACTCTCATCGCTGATGGCGCAATATTCGCTGGATGCCATCCACAGCGGCACATTCGAACAATACGCCGAAGCCTTGGGCAAAGAAACGATGGAAAAAAACTCGGCCATAAAACCGGTACGGAAAAAAAGACGATTCGCTTTATGGCAACGAACTTGCCAACTTTATTACTGGAGGCTCGGGGGATGATGTAATCAGTGGCTATGGTGGTAATGACATACTGCATGGCGGAGCAGGTAATGACACATTACAAGGTGGTGCAGGTAAAGATACCTTGGCAGGAGGGGCCGGAGATGACAGACTGTACGGCGGCGGCAGCGAAGCCGACACCTATGTCTTCGAAAAAAAGGCCACGGCAAGGGATGTGGTTTCCGACAGCGCTTACCAGGCAGCTCATACCGATACCCTGCGCTTCAACGGTGCCAAGTTTGCCGAAGCCGTATTTACCCGTTCGGGCAACAACCTGGTCATCAAAGCCTACGGTACCGAAGATGCCGTAACCGTACAAGGTTATTTTGATAGCAGTTCCTACCGCTACTACGACTTTGCCTTTGACGACAAAACCGTTACTGCCAAAGACATGGCCGGTATGAAGGTGGAAGGCGTCGGTACCGATGGCAACGAAAGCCTCTACGGCTGGGATACCGCAGATGTATTAGATGGTGGCAAAGGCAACGACTACCTGTACGGCCATAACGGTGACGACCTGCTCAAAGGCGGGGAAGGCAATGATAGCCTTTACGGCGGAGAAGGCGTTGACACGTTGGAAGGTAATGCGGGCAACGACTACCTGAATGGTGAAAAAGGTGCCGACATCCTCAAAGGCGGCGAAGGCAACGATGAGTTGAACGGCGGCGAAGGCAGCGACATTCTGAACGGCGGAGCCGGAGACGACAGACTGTACGGTGGCGGCAGCGAAGCCGACACCTATGTCTTCGAAAAAGGCCACGGCAAGGATGTGGTTTCCGACAGCGCTTACCAGGCAGCTCATACCGATACCCTGCGCTTCAACGGTGCCAAGTTTGCCGAAGCCGTATTTACCCGTTCGGGCAACAACCTGGTCATCAAAGCCTACGGTACCGAAGATGCCGTAACCGTACAAGGTTATTTTGATAGCAGTTCCTACCGCTACTACGACTTTGCCTTTGACGACAAAACCGTTACTGCCAAAGACATGGCCGGTATGAAGGTGGAAGGCGTCGGTACCGATGGCAACGAAAGCCTCTACGGCTGGGATACCGCAGATGTATTAGATGGTGGCAAAGGCAACGACTACCTGTACGGCCATAACGGTGACGACCTGCTCAAAGGCGGGGAAGGCAATGATAGCCTTTACGGCGGAGAAGGCGTTGACACGCTGGAAGGTAATGCGGGCAACGACTACCTGAATGGTGAAAAAAAGGTGCCGACATCCTCAAAGGCGGCGAAGGCAACGATGAGTTGAACGGCGGCGAAGGCAGCGACATTCTGAACGGCGGAGCCGGAGACGACAGACTGTACGGTGGCGGCAGCGAAGCCGACACCTATGTCTTCGAAAAAAAGGCCACGGCAAGGATGTGGTTTCCGACAGCGCTTACCAGGCAGCTCATACCGATACCCTGCGCTTCAACGGTGCCAAGTTTGCCGAAGCCGTATTTACCCGTTCGGGCAACAACCTGGTCATCAAAGCCTACGGTACCGAAGATGCCGTAACCGTACAAGGTTATTTTTGATAGCAGTTCCTACCGCTACTACGACTTTTGCCTTTGACGACAAAACCGTTACTGCCAAAGACATGGCCGGTATGAAGGTGGAAGGCGTCGGTACCGATGGCAACGAAAGCCTCTACGGCTGGGATACCGCAGATGTATTAGATGGTGGCAAAGGCAACGACTACCTGTACGGCCATAACGGTGACGACCTGCTCAAAGGCGGGGAAGGCAATGATAGCCTTTACGGCGGAGAAGGCGTTGACACGCTGGAAGGTAATGCGGGCAACGACTACCTGAATGGTGAAAAAGGTGCCGACATCCTCAAAGGCGGCGAAGGCAACGATGAGTTGAACGGCGGCGAAGGCAGCGACATTCTGAACGGCGGAGCCGGAGACGACAGACTGTACGGTGGCGGCAGCGAAGCCGACACCTATGTCTTCGAAAAAAAGGCCACGGCAAGGATGTGGTTTCCGACAGCGCTTACCAGGCAGCTCATACCGATACCCTGCGCTTCAACGGTGCCAAGTTTGCCGAAGCCGTATTTACCCGTTCGGGCAACAACCTGGTCATCAAAGCCTACGGTACCGAAGATGCCGTAACCGTACAAGGTTATTTTTGATAGCAGTTCCTACCGCTACTACGACTTTGCCTTTGACGACAAAAACCGTTACTGCCAAAGACATGGCCGGTATGAAGGTGGAAGGCGTCGGTACCGATGGCAACGAAAGCCTCTACGGCTGGGATACCGCAGATGTATTAGATGGTGGCAAAGGCAACGACTACCTGTACGGCCATAACGGTGACGACCTTCTCAAAGGCGGGGAAGGCAATGATAGCCTTTACGGCGGAGAAGGCGTTGACACGCTGGAAGGTAATGCGGGCAACGACTACCTGAATGGTGAAAAAAAGGTGCCGACATCCTCAAAGGCGGCGAAGGCAACGATGAGTTGAACGGCGGCGAAGGCAGCGACATTCTGAACGGCGGAGCCGGAGACGACAGACTGTACGGTGGCGGCAGCGAAGCCGACACCTATGTCTTCGAAAAAAAGGCCACGGCAAGGATGTGGTTTCCGACAGCGCTTACCAGGCAGCTCATACCGATACCCTGCGCTTCAACGGTGCCAAGTTTGCCGAAGCCGTATTTACCCGTTCGGGCAACAACCTGGTCATCAAAGCCTACGGTACCGAAGATGCCGTAACCGTACAAGGTTATTTTGATAGCAGTTCCTACCGCTACTACGACTTTGCCTTTGACGACAAAACCGTTACTGCCAAAGACATGGCCGGTATGAAGGTGGAAGGCGTCGGTACCGATGGCAACGAAAGCCTCTACGGCTGGGATACCGCAGATGTATTAGATGGTGGCAAAGGCAACGACTACCTGTACGGCCATAACGGTGACGACCTGCTCAAAGGCGGGGAAGGCAATGATAGCCTTTACGGCGGAGAAGGCGTTGACACGCTGGAAGGTAATGCGGGCAACGACTACCTGAATGGTGAAAAAGGTGCCGACATCCTCAAAGGCGGCGAAGGCAACGATGAGTTGAACGGCGGCGAAGGCAGCGACATTCTGAACGGCGGAGCCGGAGACGACAGACTGTACGGTGGCGGCAGCGAAGCCGACACCTATGTCTTCGAAAAAAAGGCCACGGCAAGGATGTGGTTTCCGACTACGGCAGCCTGTTGGAGCATACGGATACGTTGTTGTTTGAGAATGCAGTATTCTCGGATGCGGTATTCAGCCGTTCGGGTAATGATTTGGTCGTCAAGGCTTATGGCGGAGATGATCAGGTCAGTCTCCAGAACTATTTCAGCAGTAAGAATTATCAGTATGCCCAGTTTACATTTGCTGATAAGACAGTTTCCGCGGAAGAAGCAGTTAATGGCATCCTGTAATCTGTGTTGATGATGAAAGGTCGTTTGAAAACCTTGGAAACAGGGTTTCAGACGACCTTTATTACTTTCTAGGTTTATTTTAGATATTTCGATTACTTTTTTTAATGAGTGATTATCGAGTTACACAAATTCTTTTTCGTTCAGGCTGTCTATTTAGAAAGGACTGCATGGAGTTATATAAGTTTGCTATATAATCGCGTTTCTTTGACGAACAAACGTCGTCTGAAAACATACCTTGTTTTTCAGACGACCTAAAATAAAACCGACATACAAAGGAGCCGAACTATGTTTCACAGCATCAACGCCTATACCGGCGAAACCCTTTGTCGCCGTCCTGCGCAGAGTTATGCTGAATTTTTCACAAGAATTGGCAGCGTTGAAGTTGCGCCAGCAGGTGTTTGCGCGGTTGGGTGTAACCGGGCGGACTGCTTTGCTGCAAGCTTTTGCCGAGCGTTTGGCGCAAAACAAGGAGCGGCTTGCGGAGATGGTTTGCGAAGAAGTCGGACGCTGCCTGCATGAATGCCGTGCCGAACTGGATAAATCGGTCGAACTCATCCGATATTACGTCCGCCTTGCCCCCGAGTTGCTGGCGCATAAGACCATTGCCACACAGGCGAGCCTCAGTCAGGTGCGTTTTTGAGCCGTTGGGCGTTGTGCTTGCCGTCATGCCGTGGAACTATCCCGTCTGGCAGGGTTTTTGCGTTTTGCCATTCCAGCCCTGTGCGCGGGAAATGCTTGTGCCGTCAAACCTGCGCCTAGCGTGGCGCGGGTCAGCGCTGCGCTGCTGGAACTGGTTTCAGACGACCTTCCGTTAATTGGCGCATGGTTGGACAACGACGATACCTTGAAAGCCATTGAAGACACCGATGCGATGGCGTTTACCGGCTCGACGCGGACCGGCCGACTGCTCGCCGCCCATGCGGGAATGCACCTCAAGAAAACCGTCCTCGAACTCGGCGGCAGCAACCCCTTTATCGTCATGCCCGATGCGGATATTGAACGCGCCGCCGTCGAAGCCTGTTATTCGCGTTTCCGCGACGCGGGTCAGTCTTGCAACGCAGCCAAACGAATCGTCGTAACCGAAGCCGTTGCCGACCGCTTCATTCCCCTGTTCCTTGCCGAATGCGCCAAATTGCAAACGGGCAATCCCAAAGACCCTGCAACCACGCTTGCCCCGCTGCACCGCGAAGACTTGCGCGCAAACGTACATGCTCAGGTACAGGACGCAGTCGCAAACGGCGCAGAGGTTTTGACGGGCGGTTTCATTCCCGAAGGAAAAGGCTGGTTTTACCCCGCCACCGTGTTAGACAAAGTGAATCCCGACTGCCGCGTTTGGAATGAGGAGGTTTTCGGGCCGGTTGCCATGATTTTGCGGGCGAAGGATGAGGAACACGCCGTCGCCCTTGCCAACGATACGCCCTACGGATTGGGCGCCAGTATTTATACCGCCGATACCTGCCGCGCTTGGGCGTTTGCCGAAAAAATCCAAGCAGGCTCGGTGTTTATCAACCGCCATACCAGCAGTGACCTGCGCCTTCCCTTTGGCGGCGTCAAAGCCTCAGGTTACGGACGGGAATTGTCTGAATTCGGGTTGTATGAATTTGTGAACGTGAAAACGTATTGGCAGAAATAAGGAAGGATTGAAAAAGGTCGTCTGAAAACGCCGGGATTGTCTATATTGCGTTTTCAGACGACCTTCTTTTTGTTGAAGCGGCGGTTTGTTTTTCTCAATATTCTCAGTAGGAGTGATGTAATTGGAAATTTCCGATTATTGAATAAGGATTTTTCATTTGCACCGGAATGACGGAATCTTTTTTATAGTGGATTAACTTTAAACCAGTACGGCGTTGCCTCGCCTTGCCGTACTATCTGTACTGTCTGCGGCTTCGTCGCCTTGTCCTGATTTAAAGTTAATCCACTATATAAGGTCGTCTGAAAACCTATTTCAGACGACCTTTAAAAGTTTCTCCACCCAAATCACCGTATTTCTTTGGCTGCTTCCTGCTCCGCTTTATAACGGCGCAAATAGGCAAGCGCGGCGGCTTTTTCTTCTTCGTTGCCATATTTGACATCGCGTTGGGCGCGGCGCAATTCGGCGCGCTCTTTGGCTTCTTCGATTTGCCGGTTTTTGAATGCTTCACGGTTGTCGGATGCAACCAGCTTGTCTTGTTGGGATTGTGCTTTCGCCATGGCCTTGGCAATCAAATCCATAGGATTAAAGGCAGGTTTGGCGGCGGCTTGGGTTTCGGCTTGAATTTGCGCCTGCTTGGCTTTAACGGCGGCTTCGCGCTCTGCAAGCATGGCTTTGCGTTCCGCCTCGTCGCGCGCTTTGCGCTCGGTGTGCCAATCAAAGCGGCTTTGCGCGTGTTCGGCGGCGGCGAAACGCGCTTCGGAAGAACGGCTCAGGCTGCGTGCGGCGGGGAGGTATTCCTGTTCGGAAGGTATCATGTCGATACAATCCACCGGACAAGGCGGGAGACAGAGTCCGCAGCCTGTGCATTCGTCGCTGATGACAGTGTGCATAAACTTGCTTGCGCCCATAATCGCATCGACAGGGCAAGCGCGGATGCAGGCGGTACAGCCGATACAGGCGGCTTCGTCTATCAAGGCGACGGCTTTGGGCTGCGTTTTGACCGGCGCAACGCGCGGCTTGCCTAATAAGGCAGCAATATCGACCATCACCGCCTCTCCTCCGGGTGCGCACAGATTAACAGGCGCATCCTCGTGCAACAAAGCTTGTGCATAAGGCAGGCAGCCTTGATAGCCGCATTCTCGGCACTGAGTTTGCGGCAGCAGGCGGTTGATGGCTTGCAGGTCGGTCAGCATGGCGGATAGAGTCAAAATCGAAAAGGCGTATTTTATCGGGAAACGAAGTATAGGGGAATAAAGGGTTTGAAAATAAAAGAGATTCTTCTATCGTTTTGCAGCAAATTCAAGTAGGAATGTGAATGATGTTATAAGTATCCTGTATTTGAACCTCATACGGTGTGGCGGGCAGGAACGTGGATATGGAAGGTCGTCTGAAAAATCCCGATTTCAGGTTTTTCAGACGACCTTTGGCATGGGTGCGGTCAAGGCAGTTTGGGTCTGACTTTGACGCTTAAGGGCAAGTGGTCGGAGAGGCGTTGCCAGTTTTTGCCGTTGTGGATTTGGGAGTCTAGGACTTCCAAGTTGCGGGTATAGACGCGGTCGAGGCTGAGGACGGGCAGGCGGGCGGGGAAGGTTTTGGGGCGTTTGCCGTTGCTGTCTACGAATACTTCGTTCAGGTTCAAGGCGTTGCCCTAAGGACAGGGCGGATTTTTGCCGCCAGTCGTTGAAATCGCCGGCGAGAATTAGCGGGCTTTGCGGGTCGATGTGATGCACGACGTATTCGAAGATGGCGCGATATTGTTTGGCGCGGTCGGGTTCTCGCAGGTTGAGGTGGGCGCAGAGGCAGACGAGCGGGGTTTCCCAGCCTTCGGGCAGGGACTTCGCAATGGAGTACGCCGCGCTGTTCGAGTTTGTTGACGCTGATGTTGAGGTTGTGGCGGGTTTCCAGCGGCAGGCGGCTGAGGATGGCGTTGCCGTGGTGGCGCTGCGGGTAAACGGCGTTTTTGCCGTAGCTGCGGTTGTAGGAGAGGCGATCGCCGAGGATGTCATAATGCGGTTTTTCGGGAAAATCGGGCAGCCTGCTGCTGCGGGTCAGGTGTTGACCTTGCACTTCCTGTAAAAAAACAGGACATCCGAGCCTATGCCACGAAGCTCTTCCGCCATGCTGTCTACTTGAACTTTGCGGTTGAGCGCGGACATGCCTTTGTGCATGTTGTATGAGGTGATGGTAATCGGGCGGGGGGACATGATGTGTAACCGTAGTGTGTGAGTAGTTTGTCGTTGTATTAATAGTATAACACTGCAAGTGTTTGGTTTCCGTAAAGATTTGATGGTTGAACGGCTGCTTGAAGGTATAGTGGATTAACTTTTAAACCAGGACGGCGTTACCTCGCCTTGCCGTACTATCTGTACTGTCTGCGGCTTCGTCGCCTTGTCCTGATTTAAATTTAATCCACTATAAAAACGTCGTCTGAAAGGTTTCAGACGACGTTTGAGGGGGAGACACGCGTAAAACGGTTTATTTTATAAACTCGTCCACGCCATGTTCGCAGCGGATTTTTTGTTCGGACAGCGTGGCTTTGAGCAGGGCGTCGTTTTGCGGCAGGGCGTCGCGTTCGGCTTCGTGGTGCCAGAGGTGGTAGGCGATGCCGGCGAATTTGAGGTTGTGGCGTTTCATGCCGTTATGGAAGAGGCGGGCGACGAACTCGCTGTCTTCGCGTCCCCAGCCGACAAAGCGGTTGTCGAAGCCGTTGACGGCCAGCGCATCGCTGCGGAAAAAAAGCCCATATTGCAGGTTTTGATGCCCTTGTGTTTGCGGCTGCTTTGTCTGCCGATCAGGGAGGACAGGCTGCGGCAGCGCAGGGCGGACAGGCGTTTTTTTCTATGCCTTGGCTGAACGCGGACAAATCGGGCAATTCGCCGGAATCTAAAAATTTCTTGGGTGCGGCTTTGGGTCAGGATGACGCGCGAACCTTGTATCAGCCTGCCTTTGCGTGCGAGCTTGAGGTGGTCGGCAATGAAGGAAGGGTCGAGTATCATGTCGCCGTCGATAAGGATGACGTAGTCGCTTTTTGCCTGCGCCAGCGCGCGGTTGCGCGATTCGGCGGCGCGGAAGCCGTCGTCCGGCCGCCAAGAATGTTTGACGGGGATGTCGGTGTGGCTGCGGATGAACTCAACGACTTCGGCAGTGTCTTGGCGCGAACCGTCGTCCGCGACGATGATTTCGTCGGGCAGGCGGGTTTGCGCGAGTGCGGATTTCAAAACCAGCTCCAGCGCGTCGGGACGGTTGTAGGTGGTTACAATCAGGGCGACGCTGATATTGCGGTTGCGCTCGTAAAGTTTGACATATTTGTAGTACGAACCTTGGGCATTGGCGATGGAAATGGTCAAGCCGTCCGCGCCGTAGGCGAAACCGCGTTTGAGCAGGTAGTTTTTGACAAACGATACGCTGCCGTGCAACAGGGCTTTGAAGGGCGAGCTGTCTTTTTTGTAGCGGTTTTCTTCGGCGTAGAGCGAGCTGTATTGCTGCATTTTTTTGAATCAGCCCTTCGGCGTTTTCGAAGGAATAGTGTTTCAGACGACCTTCGAGCGGACGGACGTTTGCATCGGGCGGCAAGATCAGCGATTCATGCACCTGACGGTCGGAAAAAAACGGGTAAAACGGCGGTGGTAAAGGCGCGGGATAATGTCGGGATACCAGCCGCAGGCTTTGATCAGGCGGCCGTTGTAGTGGTTTAGGCGCGAGAGCGAGAAGATGTTTTTGTTCTTTGTTTTCCGCCACGGCTTTGCGGATGGCGGCAATCAGTTCGCCATCTGCCACTTCGTCGCTGTCTATGCTGAATATCCAATTGTTTTGCGCGAGGCGGGCGGCGAGGTTTTTTTCATCGGTCCGAAGCCGATGAAGTCGTATTTGTAATAACTGACGTTGGTGAAGCGTTCGGCGATTTCAAAGGTACGGTCGGTCGAGCCGTTGTCGAGCAGCAAAACTTCGTCGAAGTCTTGAAGCGCGGTCAAAACTTCGTGCAGATAGCGTTCCGAATTTTTTTGACCAACATGGCTGCTGTGGCGGGAATTTTCGGGTTCATGATGAGGTCGTCTGAAAAGAGGTCGTCTGAAAAAAATCAAAAATCGGGAAATCAAGGCAGTTCGGCAATGGCGGCGGTCAGTTCTTCAAACATACGGTCGGCATCGACTTCGGTGATCCAAAAGCGCGTTGGGCGTTTTGCCGGTCATGCCGTGCCAATCGACGGCACACGCGCCGGTGGACAGTCCGCTTTGCGTCTCCACATCCACGCGGCACATCCTGCCTGAAAACAATTCGGGGAACACGGCACAGATAACGGCGCAAGGGTCGTGCAGCGGACCGCCTTCCAAGCCGAACTGCTGAATGTCGAAGCGTTCGTAACTTTGCAAAATATCCGCCAAACGGCTGCCGTTGGCGTTTTTCAGACGACGTAGGCGGTTCATGCGTTCGGAAGTGATTTGCGCCTTGTGGGTAACGTCCAGCGGCAATATCGTAATCGGCGCGCCGCTTTGCAACACGATTTGCGCCGCGTGCGGGTCGGTGAAGAAATTGAATTCGGCGGCAGGCGTCATGTTGCCCGCTTCAAAATAATTGCCGCCCATCAAGACAATGCGTTTGATGGCGCGGACGGCTTCTGGCGCGATGCTCAACGCCAGCGCGATATTGGTCAGCGGACCTATCGGGCACAAAGTCATCGAAGCGTCTTCGGCGCGGCTCAAAGTTTCCACCAAATATGCAACCGCGTGCTGCTTTTTGCAAAGGACAGCGCGGCTCGTGCAACGCCGTACCGTCAAGCCCGTTTTGCCGTGTACCGCTTCCGCCGTCTCCAGCTCGCGCAATAAAGGTTTGACTGCACCGGCGTAAACGGGGAAATCTTCCTCGCCCGCCCAATCGCAGACGATGCGCGCGTTTTTTGCCGTCAACGCCATGCCGACATTGCCGGCGACAACGGTCATGCCCAAAAAAATCGACCAAAGCCGCGCCGTGCCAGACCGTGTGCCGCCAAAATGGCCGCAGCATCGTCCTGACCGGGGTCGGTATCGATAATCAAACGGATTTTTTCGTTCATCGCCATCGCTTGCGCCGTCTATGTGGAAAGCGTGTATTTTAACCGATATACCGCTACAATACGCATTTCCTTTTTTCAGACGACCTCCTCCGATATGCAGCTTATCCTTGCGCCCATGCAGGGGCTGGTGGACGATGTGATGCGCGATTTGCTGACCCGTATCGGCGGCTACGACGAATGCGTCAGCGAGTTCGTCCGCATTACCCACACCATCCATTCCCGTTCCACCTGGCTCAAATACGCCCCCGAAATCGCCAATGGCAACAAGACCCCCGCCGGCACGCCCTGTACCGTCCAGCTTTTGGGCAGCGATGCCGACAATATGGCGGTCAACGCTTTGGAAGCCGTCCGTTTCGGCGCAGACAAAATCGACCTTAACTTCGGTTGTCCCGCGCCGACGGTCAACAAACACAAAGGCGGCGCCGTCCTGCTCAAAGAGCCCGACCTTATCCACCATATCGTCAAAACCCTGCGCCAACGCCTGCCCGAACACATCCCGCTCACCGGCAAAATGCGGCTTGGTTACGAAGACAAAAGCCTCGCCCTCGAATGCGCCGCTGCCATTGCCGAAGGGGGAGCCTGCGCCCTGACCGTACACGCCCGTACCAAAGTCGAAGGCTACGAACCGCCCGCGCATTGGGAGTGGATACGCAAAATCCGCGAACACGTCGCCATCCCCGTAACCGCCAACGGCGACGTGTTCAGCCTCAAAGACTATATCGGTATTAAAGAAATGACGGGCTGCAACAGCGTCATGCTCGGCCGCAGCGCCGTCATCCGCCCCGATTTGGCGCGCCAAATCAAACAATACGAAAACGGCGGAACCGTCCGCGATACCGATTTCGCCGAAGTTTCGACGTGGATAAACCAATTTTTCCATTTGTGTCTCGCCAAAGAAGCGAACAACAAATACCCCGTCGCCCGCCTGAAACAATGGCTGGGCATGATGAAGAAAAGAATTTGGAGAAGCTCAGGAATTGTTTGACGCGGTAAGGGGCGGTCAAAGACGCGGAAGAAGTCGCGCGGATTTTGGCGGCGTTTGAAGACAAGATGAATGCCTGATAATGATGAGGTCGTCTGAAAGTTTTCAGACGACCTTTAAAACTCATCGCCTAAGGCGGAATAAAATAAAAACAGGATGTTTCTAAGCCGTTATAGTGGATTAAATTTAAATCAGGACAAGGCGACGAAGCCGCAGACAGTACAGGTAGTACGGCAAGGGCGAGGCAACGCCGTACTGGTTTAAATTTAATCCACTATATTTCTCTTCCTGCACAGGCGGGAGCACAAAGGACGGTATGAATCGGTTTATTTGAATTTACTACATTTTCAGAAAGGACAATGATGCCTTACGTCAATATCAAGGTAACGGGCGGCAGCGAGGCTCCGAGTGCCGAACAGAAAGCCGAGCTTATCCGCGGTGTTACCGAGCTGCTTGCCCGTGTGTTGAATAAAAATCCGCAGACCACGGTCGTCGTCATTGATGAAGTGGACATGGATAACTGGGGTATCGGGGGTGAAAGCATTACCGTGCGCCGCGCCAAAGCGCAAAAAAATCGGGATAAGCGCGCCTTATCGGGAATAGATGCCGTCATATCAGCTTGCGTCTGCGCGAAAAAGGAAGTGACAGCGATACAAAAAGCCGGTTTGGGATACTTGTCCGCAATGTTCGGATATGACTTTTTTCCTGTTCATCGAAACTCAAAAGGTCGTCTGAAACCGGATTTCAGACGACCTTTTTGTGTTTCTGCACAGCAGCTTATTCTTCCGGAGCGCGGAAGGTGTCGTGGCAGGATTTGCAGCTTGCGCCGGTTTCGCCGTAAGCGGCTTTGATTTCTTCCAGCTTGCCGGTTTGCGCGGTGGCGTTCAGTTTTTCAACGGCTGCGGCGAATTTGTCTTCTTCGGCTTTGAATTTGGCCGCATCAGACCAAACCGCAGGCAGGGGCGCGGCCGTTGCCTTTGTCGTCAGATTGGAAGAAGGTGAAAGGTTTTTTTGCTGCTTTCGGCAAAAGTTGCCGCAGCCTGCTTGAATTTCTCTACGTCGTAAGGCTCTTCGCCTTTTTACCATTTTGCCCATGCTGGAGAACTCGGGCATCATGGCTTTGAACGCAGTGGTACGGTCTTCGGAGATCGGGCCTTTGGGTTGCGCGGGTGCGCCGCCACCGCAGGCGGCAAGGGTCAGGGCAGCGAGCAGGGCTGCTGAGAAGAGTTTGGTATTCATGGCTTTTTGTGTCCTGTGATAGTATTTTGTTATTCATATTTTTCAGACGACATCCGAAGAGGTCGTCTGAAAAGTCGTAATCATACCTGAAATGGGTTTACAAAACGAGAAAAGAAAGGAAATAGTTATGGCGATTTTGGTTACCGGCGCGTCGGCAGGTTTCGGCGAGGCGATGTGCCGCACGTTTGCTCAGGCAGGTTATTTCGTTATCGGCGCGGCACGGCGCGGCGAGAAACTGCAGGCATTGGCGGCTGAATTGGGCGAGCGGTTTTATCCTTTGGAAATGGACGTTTCGCGAACAGAGTCGATACGCAACGCGCTCGACAGCCTGCCTGAAAATTTTGCCGAAATCGATTGCCTGATCAACAACGCCGGATTGGCATTGGGTTTGGAAACGGCGGACAAAGCAGATTTCGGCGATTGGGAAACCATGATTCAAACGAATATCGTCGGTCTGACTTTCCTGACGCGCCAAATCCTGCCTCAAATGGCGGAGCGCAAGCAAAGCTATATCATGAATTTGGGTTCGATTGCCGGCAGCTATGCCTACGAGGGCAGCAACGTGTACGGCGCGACCAAGGCGTTTGTGCGCCAGTTCAGCATGAACCTGCGCGCGGAATTGGCGGATAAAAAAACATCCGCGTCACCAACATCGAGCCGGGTTTGTGCGGCGGTACCGAGTTTTCCAACGTCCGCTTTAAGGGCGATGACGAGCGGGCGGAAAAAGGTTTATGAGAACGTCGAATCCATCCGGCCGCAAGACATTGCGGATACGGCTTTGTGGCTTTATCAGCGTCCGGTGCACATGAACGTCAATTCCATCGAAATCATGCCCGTCGCCCAAACGTTTGCCGGTATGAAAGTCATCCGCAATACGCTGCCCGTGCCCGCACAGGCGGAGAATTTTTGAGAAACAGAGTATGTCTTTGTTTGCACGGATTAAGTCGTGGTTCAAATAGGGTTTTGAAAGAAGAAAGGTCGTCTGAAAATGGTTTCAGACGACCTTTTTAGTTAGGGATTTCAGGGTTTGACAGGTTTGCCGTTGATGCTGACGGAAGTCAGTTTCAAATCGTAGGTTTTGCCGTCGTCGGTATAGCTGATTTGGGCGGGGATGTTGCCCAAGGAGGTGGCGAAGGAATAGGTTACAGTGTCGTCGCCGCGTTGTACGCGGTATTTTTCGACGGGTATGGCTTTGCCGTTCAGGGTATAGCTGCCGCTGCCGATTTTTGCTCATACCGCTGACGGGATAGATTTTTTTGCCGTTGGTGATGCTCAGGCGGGCGGGCAGTTTCGCATCGTTGGCGGCAAGCTGCCATGCCAGCGTGAATAAATCGCTGATGTTGCCACCGACGGTTTCGGTTTGCAGCTCGCCTGTTTTACCGTAGGTAACCTGATTGCCTCGGAATTTGGCTTCGGCATAGGTTTTGCCGTCGCGGACATCTTTATAGTAACTCGGGCGGATGGTGTTGCCGCTGATGCTGCCGCCGGATTCGAAACGGATGTGGTAGAGCGGGACTTTGATTCTGGAAACGATGGTGTATTGGTTGCCGCTGCGTGTGAAGGTCATGGTGGCGGGTATGCCGTAGCTGCCGGAGTATTTCAGGGTGGCTGATTGGGGTAGTCCTGCGGCATAGGCGTTTGCGGCGCTTAGGGAGAGGGCGGCGGCGATTAGCAGGGTGGGTGTTTTCATGATATTTCCTCCTGTTTTGGGTCGTCTGAAAGGGTTTCAGACGAGCTTGGTTTATTGGAGATTGCCCGAACCGAACATAAATTCTATCTGGCTTTGGTAATGGCTGTTGCCGTTGCGTTTGTCGAAGTCGGCGGCAAGCTCGCGGGCATGTTGCGCCGCATCTTCGTCAAAGGGGTAGAGTGCGATGAGGTAGTCCAAATAGAGCATATTGTCGTTTTGGGCATGTTGAATAATGGCGTCGCCGTGCCGGTTCATCAAGTCGAGGGCGCGTTGCGACTGTCCGAGTTTGTAAGACAGTTGGGAGAAGAGGGGAATAAGGCGGACGAAAATTTCGTCTTCTTCGGCGTTGATTTTGTCTATGGCTTCATCCAAAAAGACGCTCTGCTTCGGGATATTTGCCCAGCCGTATCATGCTGTCGATGGCGGGATGGTAGGTAATATGCGGCACTTCGGCACAGGTCATTTCGCCCGTTAAGATGGGTTGGGCGGCGTCGATGGCTTTTTGATACTGTCCGATGAAATGGTAGAAGTTGACTTGTTCGGTCTGTTCGCACGCGGGACAGTCGGAAAATTCGTCTGTCGCGGTTTGCTGCCATTTTTGGAAATTTTCTTTGGCGGCGGTGTGGTCTCCGGTCAGGATGTTTTTGCAGCATCAGGGTTTTATAAAATGATGAAAGACTAAACCGCATGTTTTTCATAGTGGTAGCGCATTGTTTCGTTCGCTTCCTCGATTTCCTTTTTGTCGAGAAAGAGGTCGCGGGCAAGAGTGGGAATGATCCATTTGAATTTCCACTGGCAATCGATTAAATCGTAGAAGCCTTCGGGAAAGCCGTCGTCTTCAGGATGCTGCTCGTAGCTTTCGTCACAGCGGTCCAAGTGATGGTCGATCAGCCAGTTTAGGCAGTGCAGCTTGAAACCGGGAGAAAAAGGATTGGTTGCTGAGTACGTCGCCGACAACAAAAATTGCACAATGCCAACGTTGTTTCGGGGTCGTTTTTTTGAGGCTTTGGTTGAATAAATCGATGGCTTTGCTTTGGCGTTGACGGTAGTCGGATTCGGAAATGATATCCAAAAAGGGTCAACTGGTTTTGGCTCATGGTTTTTCCTTATGTGGTACTGCTGCTTAGGCGGGGATTACGCGAGCAGGGTTTGTCCTTCGGCGTTGCGCTCTGAATTGAATACGCGGTTGCCTTCGATTTTCAGACGACCTGCAACGAAATCGGCAACAGCTTGCGGGAAAAAGGCGGTGTTCGACGGTCAGGACGCGTGCGGCAATGTCGTCGGGCGTGTCGCCGTCGAGGATCAGGGACGATGCCTTGCGAGATAATCGGACCACAGTCCAGCTCGGGGGTTACGAAGTGGATGGTGCAGCCTGCGACGCGGCAGCCGGCTTCAAGGGCGCGTTCGTGGGTATGCAGGCCGGTGAAGGCGGGGAGGATGGACGGGTGGATGTTGATTAGGCGGTTTGAGTAATGGGCGCAGAATTCGGGCGTGAGGATGCGCATAAAGCCTGCGAGGACGACCAAATCAGGTTGATAGGCATCGATTTTTCTCCATCATGGCTTGGTCGAAAGCAAGGCGGCAGGGGAAGTCTTTGTGGTTGAGGCTGTCGGTGGCGATGCCGCGCTCGGCTGCCCAAGCCAGTCCGGCGGCGGTTGCGCTGTTGCTGAGGACGGCGGCGATGCGGGCGTTTGGAATGGCGGCATTGACGATGGCCTGCATATTGCTGCCGCGGCCGGAGATGAGGATAACGATGTTTTTCATGGTGTCGGGCTTTCGATTTTTTTCAGGCAGTCATTGTATAGCAAAATAAAATCGGAATGCTATGCGTGATACGGATGGGAATCGGATTTGCAAAGGTCGTCTGAAACGGATAAACCGTACCATTGCTGCCTGAAAACAGATAACGGCAGTTGGGAGTTGGGGGGGATTTGTAATGAAAAAAATGCCCGAAACGGATTAGGTTCGGGCATTGGGTTAAAAGCGCGGGCTTATTGGACTTTTTTTGATATCAACTTGACCGGGGGCAGGCTGGAAGTCTTCGGGTTTGCCGATTTTAACCAGCTTCACGTCGAATACCAAAGTGGAATTCGGACCGATTTTACCACCGGGAACTGCCTGATCGCGGTAGGCAAGTTTGGACGGGATATAGAATGTGGCTTCGCCGCCTTCTTTCAGGAGCTGGATGCCTTCAGTCCAGCCGGGGATGACTTGGCTGACGGGGAAGGTGGCAGGGGCTGCCGCTGGCTTTGCTGCTGTCGAAGACGGTACCGTCAATCAGGCGGCCTTCGTATTCGACAACGACGATGTCGTCTTTGGTAGGCTGTTTGCCTTCACCTTCTTTGGTGATTTTTGTATTGCAGGCCGGAGGCGGTGGTTTTCACGCCTTCTTTAGTTGCATTTTTCTTTAAGGAACGCTTCGCCTTTCTCCAAGTTGGCTTTGGCGTCAGCTTGAAGTTTTTTTCTGCGGCTTTGGTTTGTTGTTCGGTCAGGAATTTCATCATGACTTCTTGCGCTTGGGCTTCGGTCATTTTGTTTTCTTTGCCTTCATAAGAAGCCTGCATGGCTTCGATGAAGACTTTCATATCAATTTCCGCGCCTTGATCTTTCATTTGTTTTAAAAGATCTGCCGATGTCCATACCCATTGCGTAGCTGGCTTGTTGGGTCGGTGTGCCGATAGAAGATGCGTCTGTTGCGGCAGAAGCTGCGGATGCGGGAGCAGAGGCAGCCGGAGGTGTATTAGTGTCTTTTTTTGTCGCAGGCGGTCAGTGCCAATGCGGCGGCGATTGCCAATGCGCTGAATTTGAAAGTTTTGTTCATGGTGTTTTCGTCTTTTAAAAGGGTCAGTAAAACAAAGTCGGGATTATAGCCCAGTTTGATTCAAAAGGAATCAAAGCTGTTTAAATTTTTGGCTTGGATTGTAAAGCTGTTTTCAGACGACCTTCGGTTTCAGGCTTTTCCAGTCATATTGTGGTGTTCGATGGTAAAGCCGCTTTTTTTCTGTATGCGCTGAAGCGTTCGCGTGCGTCGGCGAGTTCTTCCAAACTGCTGCCTACGATTTCGAGTACGCGGGCGGGGATGACAGGGGCTTCGTTCCAAAAAGTCGGGCGAGAGGTTGAGGACGGTGGCGTTTTTCAAGTACGGTGGGCAGTGTGTTGCCGAATGCGAGCCATACGGGTGTTTCAGACGACATGGGTTGGTCAGGCTGCCAGATTTCGTGCGGAATGAAACTTTCGAGGGATTTGCTGCCAAAGGTCGCGGTCGAGGCGGCGGATGGTCTCGGCAGAATCTGACCACACCAATATCTGTCCGCCGTCGCGTATGGCGCGCGCAATCAGGCGGCAGGCGAAGGCGGCGGGGTCGGCGGCGTGGGTGTAGAAAGTAGCTTTAGGCATGGCGAGGGAGTGGGGTGGGGAAATGGGGATTATAGTGAAAAACGGGTTGAAAGGGCTATTGGGCTTCCTGAATTGGATTTCAAACCTTTTGTCTTTGTTTTTTTCAGACGACCTTTTTTTGCGGCAGTCAGCCCTGTTCCAACACCTTCCGCGCCGCTTCCGCGCCCCAATACAAAAGCTTCTTCGAATACCGAATAGCCGCTCAAATCGCTGTGGGCAAACAGCAGGCCTGACGCTCGGTTTCTGATTTTTTTAACAAAGATTCATCGTTCAGATAACCGACTTTCGGCACACTCATGCCGTGTCCGCGCACCGTAACATCAACGTGGGAAACGTGTTGCCAGAAGCCCTCTCCGTAGGCGGCAATCAAGTCTTTGGCGGCCAAGTCGCGCAGTTCTTCGTCGGTGGCTTCGAGCAGTTGGCGGCGGACGGCTTGCGGGGTATCGTGGTTGAGGGCGGCGTAGGCGGTGAAGATGGTGCGCTCGGCGCGGGCGACGCGGATGAGCTGGTTGGTGGCGACGACGTAGCCGAGCCCCTGGCTGCCGTAGATGACGTTATCCCACGCCGTTTCGCTGTTGTTTTTTTCTTTCGGGAAACTGTGCAGCTCGAAATTAGCGATTAACCACGGGGCGTATTCGGGGATGTTCAGCCCGTATTGCGCGGGATTTTCGACGATACGGGCGGCGACCATCAACGGCATGGCGGAGATAACGTGTTGTGCGGTCAGGGCGACGGTTTCACCGCTTGAATTGTCGCGCAGCCAAACTTCGATACGGTCGTCTGAAAGCGGTTTGATTTTGACGGCGGATGCGTTGACAGAAGCGGATTTTTCGAGGCGGATGCGGTTTTCAGACGACCATTGCCAACCTTCCTGCAAACCGGCATGGCGGCGCAGGTTTTTCGGAAAAGGCGCGCCAAACCTTCGGGCCAAGTGAGGACGGTTTCCGCGCTGTTGCGGGCGGCGAAGTAATGCAGTCCGGCAAAGGCGGATACTTGCGCTATGCCCTGCCCGTAATCGTCGCGGCAGCAGTAATCGAGATACCACAAGAGTTCGGGCGAGGTGTAGCCCTCTCGCACAAGCCATTGTTTGAACGTCAACTTATCAAGTTTGCGCCACGTTTCGTCTGCCGATGACAGGGCTATCGGAATGGCGAAAATCTTTTTGCCGTCGCTGCCGTAAGCCTGTTTCAGACGACCGATTAAATCAAAAAAACGTTTGGAATCCGCATCTTCCTTCGGCAACAGGTGTTCATGCCATTTATCCTGATACAAAAGGCGCGACTCGGGCGCGTAAACCAAATCGGTTTCCCTGAAACTGCCGTCCGATTGCAAGATACCAAAATCCGCCAGCATCTCGCGCACATACGCGCTCTCTTTTGACGGTAAGGCAAGATAATGCGCGCCGCTCGGTGCTTTCAGGCCGTCTGAAGCGGCGTAGGCGGCATTGTTGCCGTTGCGCTCGAACCCTTCCGCCAACAATACATCACGATGACCGTGTTTTGCCAAATACCACAACGCCCCCAACCCCGCCGCACCGCCGCCGAGTATCAGCGTATTGCATTCGTAACGGCGGCTCGGCGGGCTGAGCAATTTCCCGTCGCGCAACAAATGCCCCAACGGCAGCCCGACGCGGTTGACGGAAACCGGCGGTTTGCGGTTGAGGCGGTTATAAGTCAGCCAAGAAAAAGATGACGCGGCGGCAAGCGCGGCGGTGTAACTGAGGAATTGACGGCGTGTCGGCATGGGGTTGGATGTTGGTTTAGGGTTCTGATAGGTCGTCTGAAAAAATTAAGACGGTTTCAGACGACCATTACAGGTTTTATTATTCTATTGGCGGCTCTATATCGTCCAATATTCCTTCGCCACGTTGCGCAATCGTCCAAACGGCCTGTTCCGCCGCCAATTCCCTGCACAATATTTCCTTCACTCTTTCCAACTTCATGCCGCCGCAGATAAATGCGTCTATGGCGGCGAAGCGGTGTTCCGGCCAAGTGTGGATGCTGATGTGGGATTCGGCGAGCAGTAAGATGCCGGTAATGCCGCCTGCGCCGCCGAAGGTGTGGAAACGTTCGGCGAGAACGGTGGCTTCTGCGGCTTGGGCGGCGGTTTTGAGGGCGTTTTTCAGACGACCTTCGTCTTTCAAGACAGCTTCATCACAGCCATATAAATCTAAAAGGCCGTGGTTGCCGGGGATATGGGTCATTTATGACCTCCGGAATAACCGCTACCGCCGTAATAACCGCCGCCGTAATAGCCGCCGGAGTGCATACGTGAACCGTCGGAATCGGAAGAGCCGTAGCTGATGATCATGGAGATGACGATGATGATGGTGCTGAAAATGATGTAAGTGGTTCTCGACATGGTTTAATCCTTATCCTCGTCTTTTTTGCCCATAGTCCACATTAACCAGGCTCCTATGAAGATGACGGAGGGGGTGGCAGGATTGTCGCTGATTATCAGAGCAGGGAGGTTGACGACAACCAAAATGGCGGTCATCACGATTCTCAGTGATTTATCAATACCGTCTGCCGCCATTTTTTTGCGGTGTAATACGGTGCGCGGCTGCTCAGGGCTAAATGCCTCGGCAACTTCGCTGTAATCAACCGGAACGCTTTTGCTCCATGCCATTTCGTGCGTGTTCAATTCGGCAGAAAGTTTGCGGTTTTGTCCGTCGCGGTAGTCGCTGTAATAGTTCAAATCGCCCCTTCGGATGCGCCAGTAGAACGCGCCGGCAGCGACTTCGACCCTGCCGCCGTAGTCGTAAAGTTTGCCGCAGCCTTGCGGTTGGCGGTTGCGGTCGAGGCGCGGCCATGTATTTTGGGTTTGGGAAAGGCTCCAGCCGTCATCGGATTCGACCAGCCACAGGAAACCTTGCGTCGGGTTGTAAAGCAGATATTCCGACCATTGGCCTTCGGGCGTGAGCACGCGGTTGGCGCCGTTAAACAGGTTGTCGAATGTTTCCTGTGCGTCGGTTTCGGCGTATCTGACTGCGCCCATAACGTAAAAATTCGCGGTTTTTTTCAGACGACCTTGTCTGCCAACGGGCAGGATAAACAGGCTTTTGCTGCGCGGTGCGCATGGCGTTGGCGGTAATGAGTTCGGCTTTGTCTTTGTCGATTGCCAATTCGCTGCCGCAGCTTGGGCAGTTGAGATGGGGGTGAGGCCGCTGACCCAGTGGACGGACGAGCCGCAGTTGGGGCAGTTCTCAGAGGCGATGCTGCCTTTCAGACGACCTGCGCTTTCTTTGATTTCGTCTTCACTGCGGGTGTTTTCCAGCTTCAAATCATCCAAGTTCACCATGCGGCCGAAGAAGGTTTCTGGTGTTTCATCGCTGTAATCGAGCGTGATGAAAAAGGTCTTCGCAACGCCAGTCGGCAACTTTGTTCTGACTGTCTTCGTTCAAAACAAACGGCAGCTCACCCTGCGCGGCAGCACGTTTCAGGCTGATGTGGCGCACGTCTGAGGCGACATAGCGTTTGTTTTGGAAAGTCAGTTCGCTAAATCCCGCCCGAATGTCCTCAAAGCGCGGCGGGTTGTCGGTTTCGACGGGCATGGTCATCACATACAAATCGCCTGCTTCCGAAAGCCAGCCCGTCCTGCCGTCGTCAAACAGCACGTACCATTCGTTCCATGCGCCGTCGTCGTATTGCACCTGAAGCCGTCCGACCAGGGTGAAGCGTTGCGTAAGGAATGTACCGACTGTGCCGATTTGCAGCGGGCTGAAATTTTCCAGCAATGCGGAATCGCGGCCGGAATCGACGATGCCGTCATCCTGCCGCACCAGCATGCTGTTGCAGTAGCCGCATACCAGCGTAACGGCTGAGGCGGAATGCGCTTCGACAGGCGCGCCGCAGCTCGGGCAGTCGGTTTTAAAGAAGGGGTGTTTGACATGTTTGCTTTTTCGGAAGTGGGTTGGAAGTTTCAGACGACCTTGCAATAGTGTGGGACGGATTTGGGTTTTAAAAAGTCGAAATATCGACGGCTAGATTTCACCGTATAGACCGATTGAACCGCCAAAGGTCGTCTGAAACCCTCAATCTGTTTTCAGACGACCTTTTTAATATCAGCCGATCAACTGCTTCAACACTTCCGCTTTGGCTTTATCGTAATCCTCTTGAGCAATCAAACCGCCGTCCAGCAAAGATTTGAGTTTCGCCAATTTTGCCTGCGGGTCTTCGGAGGCCGTCTGAACGGTTTGGGCGGGTTGTGCTGCCGGTTGCGCTGCGGGCTGCATCATGCCCGCCATCGCGCCTGCCATTGCCTGACCGACGCCTGCGCCCACACCCAAGCCTGCGCCGATTCCGGCAAGTCCGCCTTCGTTTTGCGCGGCAAGCGGGATGGATTCGGCGGTTTGGTATTGGGTGTAGCGTCCCAAGTCGCCGATGACACCCATGGAAATTTTTCTTATCCAACGCTTCTTGGATGGCGGCAGGCAGAGTGATGCTTTCGACGGTGAAGTTTTTCCAGCGTCAAGCCGAGTTTGGCAAATTCCGCGCCGAGCAGTTCGCCGATTTTTTTGCGACAGCAAAACTTGGTTTGCCGCCATATCCAAAAAAACGGAATGCCGGAGCTGCCGAACGCCGCCGCGAGTTGGGTGACGGCGATATTGCGCAACTGGTTTTCCAACTCGACACCGCTGTATTCTGCCGCTACGCCGCTGACTTCTTTGAAGAATTTTTGCCGGATCGCTGATGCGGTAGGCGTACATGCCGAACGAGCGCAACTGCACCGCGCCGAACTCGGCATCGCGCACAGTAACAGGTTGCGACGTACCCCATTTCCGCGCAAGCTGTTGTTTGGTATTGAAAAAGTAAACATCGGATTTAAACGGGGATTCAAAGAGTTTGTCCCAGTTTTTCAGGTTGGTCAACAGCGGCAGGGTTTGGGTATTGAGCGTGTAACGCCCCGGTTCGAACACGTCGGCGGTTACGCCTTCGTCGACAAACATCGCCATCTGCGCCTCGCGCACGGTCAGGCTCGCACCGTTTTGGATTTCCTCGTCGGCAATCGGGAAACGCCACATCAGCAGGCTGTCGTCGGGATTCGGCCATTGGATGACGTCGATAAACTGTTTCTTGATAAAGTTGAACATTGCGGTTCCTTATTTTGAAAAATGGGAGAATACGGAGCGGGGAGGAAATGCGGCCAGCCGTAAATTTTGCAAACTGTTTATAAAAATCAGGTCAAACAAGCGGCATTCAAGATACCTATGGACACGGACACCGCGCCAAACAGCGCGCCGACGGCGACGTTGTTGCCGATAAGTTCTTCCGTTGCGCCTTTAATCATCATCGTGGCGGCAAAAATACACCAAAAATCTGAATCACTGCCGCGGCAAGGCCCCACAGGATAAAATCGACGAAACTGACGCTGTGGGCAATGCTGGACGCGAGCGTCAGACAAAATCCGACCAGCGCGCCGCCGAACGACAAGGCGCAGGCAAGGTTGCCGTTTTTAATCAGCCGCAATTCTTCCGCAGGGGTAATCCGCAGATACACCGCGCCGAAAAACGGCAGTCATCGCTACACCTGCAAGCATATATTGCAGGTAAAGCAGATATTGGGGCAGGGAAATACTCACGATAGGGGTTTCCTTGTCAGATAATTTTGATGTTTTTGATTATGCCATATTTCAACAGTAAAGGTCGTCTGAAAAGGGTTTCAGACGACCTTTACTGTTTCTTTTGCTGTTTTTGGGTTATTAGGCAGGCGGAGGCAGAAGAGGGAATGAGAGCATCACCTGTCCCGCACCATCTGCGATTAGGCTTCAAAAAAAGCTATAAAATTCGTCTGAAAAAAATGCGCGGAATTTTTCCGCGCATTTTACTAAAACGTACTCTCGTTTTCAGACGGCCTTTTACAAGGCGGCGAGTACGGCGTCGCCCATTTCGGAGCAGGAAACGAGTTTTGTGTCTTCTTCGTAAATGTCGCCGGTGCGCAAGCCTTGTTGCAGCACTTTTTGGACGGCGCTTTCAACTTGTTGCGCGCGGGCTTCGTCGTTCAGGCTGTAACGCAGCAGCATGGCGAGCGAGAGGATGGTGGCAAGTGGGTTGGCTTTGTTTTTGTCCGGCGATGTCGGGAGCAGAGCCGTGTGACGGTTCGTACAGGCCTTTGCCGTTTTCGTCCAGCGAGGCGGAGGGCAGCATGCCGATGGATCCGGTCAGCATGGAGGCTTCATCGGAGAGGATGTCGCCGAAGATGTTGCCGGTGGCGATGACGTCGAATTGTTTGGGCGCGCGCACGAGCTGCATGGCGGCGTTGTCTACATACATATGGGAGAGTTCGACGTCAGGGTATTGTTTGCCGATTTCTTCAAAGATTTCGCGCCAGAGTTCGGTGGTTTCAAGACGTTGGCTTTGCCGACGGAGCAGACTTTTTTGCTGCGTTTTTGGGCGGATTGGAAGGCGACGTGGGCGATGCGGCGGATTTCACTTTCGCTGTATTTCATGGTGTTGTAGCCTTCGCGTTCGCCGTTTTCTAAAACGCGGATGCCGCGCGGTTCGCCGAAGTAGATGTCGCCGGTGAGTTCGCGCACGATGAGGATGTCGAGGCCTGCGACGATTTCGGGTTTGAGCGTGGAGGCGTTGGCAAGCTCGGGGTAGAGGATGGCGGGGCGCAGGTTGGCAAACAGGTTCAGGTCTTTGCGGATGGCCAATAGTCCGCGCTCAGGACGCAGCGGGCGGTCGAGGTTGTCGTATTGCGGGCTGCCGACCGCGCCGAGCAGGACGGCATCGGCTTTGCGGCAGAGGTTTTTCGTGAATTCGGGATAGGGATGGCCGTATTCGTCGTAGGCTTCGCCGCCCTAATGGGGCGTATTCGTAGCTGGCGTCCAAGCCTTGGGCGATGAGTTTGTCGAGTACGCGGACGGTTTCGGCGACGATTTCGGGGCCTATGCCGTCGCCTCGGAGGATGGCGATATGTTTGGTCATTTTGGGTTTCCTTACGGGAAAGTTTTAGGTAAAGGGTAGGGTACCTGTTTGTCAGACGGCCTTAAATCAATTTGCTCTGAAAACGCTGATTGTACCATTATGGTACTGGTAAAGCTGGGTAGAAATCGCGTAGGCAGATTCTTCAAATGCCTGCAGGGTAATATTCGCCATCGCCTGCAAAGCTTCTTCATCGGACGGGCTGCAAACGAGCAAGGCGTTGCGTGCCGGGACTGCAAAAACAGGATTGGCGGGCAGAATAGGATCGTCTTTAAGTACTTCGTCTAAAAGCAAAATCAGGGAGGCATCATAGTCGTTGTCCAAATGAATTTGAGCCAATGACCAACCTTCAGCATGATGAATTTGGACACGTCCATTTATCCGTTGGCGCAGATTATCCATGGCGGTACGATACAAGGCGTCTTCATCTTCAATACCGGCCTCTTTCATATGTTCATGGTTGAGCGTATGCATGGATTCATCCGTATCCACCATATAAAGCAACATGATATCGCCCGCAATCGGTTTGAATACCAGGTAATCGATAGGTTCGGTTTCGTCCTTATTTGCGATCAGTCTGGTGTTTTCCAGATAAATCGTATTTTTAATCGTCGGAAGAATTTGTTGTGCTGAAACGCTGGCTTTAGTGTCTTGAATCTTACGGATAACCGCTAAATTGGCAGCAACAATGGCATTCAAGGCATCAGGATTTTGCAGATAACTTGTGTAATGGCTGCTCAAATATGTGCTGAACGACGCTTCATTATCTTCGGGAAAATGGACAATGATAGGCGAAGAAGCAATATCTTCACCCCAGTCGATTTTAACTTCAAAATGTAATTCGTCTTGGATACGACGGGCAAAGTATTCGACAAATTCCTGCCAGTTCATTAATTTGGGTTTGGAACGGAACAACCTGCTGAAAAAAGACATATTGTGTCCTGAATAAGGGTGTGAGGTCGTCTGAATATTACAGACGTTCGGTTTCAACACGGATTTTTAAAAACGGCTTTGCGTATGTTTGGCCTGTCGCCGACCAGCGGAGCATGTGCGTCGTTGGGAAAGAAGAGGGCGAACTCGCCCGGTTGGAGCGTGAGCCAGGTTTCCGGTTCGCAGTCGAAAAAAATTCGATGTCGCGCTTTTCGTCGTAGCCCAAACCGTTTTTCAGACGACCCCTGTCTATCCAGCCGTAGGTTTCTTCCCCGCTAATGGGAACTTGGATATCGATGTGTTTTCAAATGTGCTTCGGGCTTGGCTTCGGCTTTACTCCTCATCGGTTCGCTGCCGACAAAGAGGCGGATATTGGGATTTGCGCACGGTACTTGACCGTCGGGCAGGGCGGCCAAATCCAGGCTTTGCAGCAGGCGGAAGGCTTCGGCAAAGTCGGGGTGCAGCGCGGCGTAGCGGGCGGCGTTGGTGATGGTGTCGGTAATCATGTTTTGCAGAAAGAGATAAAAAAAGGCCGTCTGAAAAATTAAACCTCAGGGTGTAGCGAAGCCAATACGTTCTTCAAGATGCCTTGCCGGAAGACAAATAAGACTTCGGTATAGGCGGCACCATCTCCGATGACGGTCGTTAAGAAAAAGGGTGTCGTCTTTAGCGCGGTAGTAACAGTGGCTCAGTTGCGTATTATCGCCTGCCTTTTTCAAAAATATGGGTCGAACAGGTGGTCATATTGGGCTCGGGGAGCGATTTGTGTTTTACCGTTGCGGAAAAAAAGGCAATTTCACGATAGTGGCTGAATGGAATTGTACCGTCAGTGCCGAACATTTCTTTTCCGCGATAATGGGAAAGTCCGTATTGATCGTGTGTAAACAGATGTTTTTCTTTCTTATAGTTGAAACGTTCCGATTTAATGCGCACGCCCATGCCGTTTTTTTGGCAGGTAAAGCCGTCGGCAGTAGCCGTAACGGGGATGCTTTCATAACGCGACAACGGAATCAGTCGCGAAGTATGCACCCAGCCATCCAGGCTTTTTTTGCCGCGCAAATCGTAGGTCATCTGCCAACCGTGTTCTAAATGAAGCTTTCCCTCCATCTCGGGGGTATAAACATGGGTACCGTTTGGAATTTTGGTCAGGATTCGGCTTTGGGTGTTCGGTTTTTCGCGTAAGTTGCTGTATCCGTCAGGATCTTGAATTTCTGAGAATTCCGCATGTGCGGCGAGGCTGATAAAAAGTATAGGGAGCAGGATAATTTTTTTCATGGTGTTGTGTGTGAAATTGTTGGGTATGTTTTTCAAATATGATGGTAAAGAGTAACGACCTGATTGTGTGTTAATAAAAGAGGTCGTCTGAAAAATTCGCTACACTCGTTTTTCAGACGACCTCATCGTTTATCAACCGTTAAACAGCCAAGGCTGGCTTTGGCGGCGTTTTTCTTCGAAATCGCGGATTTCATCGGCGTGTTGCAGGGTCAGTCCGATTTCGTCCAAGCCGTTTAAGAGGCAGTGTTTGCGGTGTTCGGTAATGTCGAATTTGAACGTTTCGCCGCTTGGTGTGGTCAGGGTTTTGTTCGGCAAGGTCGATGGAGAGCTGATAGCCTTCGTTGGCCTCAACTTCTTTGAAAAGCTGATCAACTTGTTCTTCAGTCAACACGATGGGCAGGAGGCCGTTTTTGTAGCAGTTGTTGAAGAAGATGTCGGCGAAGCTGGGGGCGATGACGGCGCGGAAACCGTAGTCATCCAATGCCCAAGGGGCGTGTTCGCGCGAGGAGCCGCAGCCGAAGTTTTTGCGCGTCAGTAGGATTTGCGCGCCTTGGTAACGCGGCTGGTTCAGCGAGAAATCGGGGTTCAGCGGACGTTTGCTGTTGTCCATGCCCGGTTCGCCGTGGTCGAGGTAACGCCATTCGTCAAAGGCATTGGGACCGAAGCCGCTCCGTTTGATGGATTTTAAAAATTGTTTGGGGATGATGGCGTCGGTATCGACGTTGCTGCGGTCGAGCGGGGCGACGATGGCGGTGATTTTGGTAAAGGCTTTCATGTTCTGTACTTTTTCGTTTGTCGAGGATTATAAAATGCCCCGATTTCCGGGGCATTTGCGTTTAAATTTTGTTTAGTCAGTAGGTTTTGACATTTTCAGCGGTATTGCTGACAGCAGTACCGGCGGCGCTGACGTCTTTAGCTACGCCTGAAATGGTATTGCAGGCAGAGAGCAAGGTCATGGCGGTCAGTGCGATCAAGGCAAATTTCTTCATGTATGGATTCCTGCGTGAAATTGGATTTTGGATTAGTAATTTTTTTACAGACTCAGCAGATCCGCTGACTGCGTTACCGGCGGCACTGACATCTTTGCCCATACCGGAAATGGTATTGCAGGCAGACAGCAAGGTCATAGCGGTCAAAAGCAATGAGGGCGAATTTTTTTCATTTGAAGCTCCTAATAGTTTGAAAAAGTACAGTCTGTGTTACTGTATTACTAATAATATTCGGCATCTTCACAAAAGGCAATAGTTGGTATAAATGAAAAAATGCGGAGTTACATGAATATAAACGGTGGTTTGAGTAAAGGTTTTTATAACTCTTATTGTTTGCGTAGTAGGCTGCCTGAAAATATATTTTAGGCAGCCTTGTGTAAAGATAGCAGTTTATTCAGTAGCTTCTTCAATTTTTTCGCCGACATGGGTCATGCCGCGGCCAACAGCGTTACCGCCTTTTTTCACGGCAGCTTTGGTTTTGTCCCAGCCGCGCTCGGCAGCGTTTTCTGTTTTGTCCCAGTTGCGGCTGGTGTCCTCTTTTGCACCGTGCCAAGTATTGGAACAGGCAGCCAAGGTAAGGGCAGCCAGGGCGGTTATTAACAGTTTGTTCATCATTGGACTCCTTGATTTGAGAGTTGGGAAATCTCCTTTAAGCGGAGATGGTGGCTCCAGTCGGCCTTTGGTGGTTGTGCAAGGTCGTCTGAAAGATTATGCCATGGTACGGATGTCGGTAAAGCGTCCGTTTACCGCGGCGGCTGCAGCCATAGCGGGGCTGACCAAGTGCGTGCGCCCGCCGTTGCCTTGCCGACCTTCGAAGTTGCGGTTGGAAGTGGAGGCGCAGCGTTGGCCCGGAGTGAGGCGGTCGGCGTTCATGGCGAGACACATCGAGCAGCCCGGTTCGCGCCATTCGAAACCGGCATCAATGAAGATTTTGTCCAAGCCTTTCCTGTTCCGCCTGCCGTTTAACCAAGCCGGAGCCGGGAACGATTAACACGCGCTGTACGTTGTCGGCTTTTTTTACGGCCTTTGGCGACGGCGGCGGCTTCGCGCAAATCTTCGATGCGGCTGTTGGTGCAGGAGCCGATGAATACGATGTCGACGGGGATTTCGTTCAGCGGCGTGCCGGCTTCCAAACCCATGTATTCGAGGGCGCGTTCCATGCCGCTGCGTTTGACGGGATCGGTTTCTTCGGCAGGGATTCGGTACTTTGCCGCTGATGTCCAAAAACCATTTCGGGCGATGTGCCCCATGTTACTTGCGGTTCGATGTCTTCGGCTTTGAAACGGTATTCTTTGTCGAATACCGCGCCTTCGTCGGAAACCAGCGTGCGCCAGTATTCGACGGCTTTGTCCCATGCTTCGCCTTTGGGTGCGAAGGGTTTGTCTTTGACATAGTCAATGGTGGTTTGATCGACGGCAACCATGCCGGAGCGCGCCCCTGCTTCGATCGCCATGTTGCACAGGGGTCATGCGGCCTTCCATAGAGAGGCTACGGATGGCTTCGCCGCCGAACTCGATGGCGTAGCCCGTGCCGCCTGCCGTACCGATTTGTCCGATGATGTAGAGGGCGACGTCTTTGGCGGTAACGCCCGGTTTCAGACGACCTTCAACGGCAATCAGCATGGATTTGGATTTTTTCGCGGTAATGCACTGGGTTGCCATGGTGTGTTCGACTTCGGAAGTACCGATACCGTGTGCCAGCGCACCGAACGCGCCGTGGGTAGAGGTGTGCGAGTCGCCGCAGACAACGGTCATGCCGGGCAGGGTCGCACCTTGTTCCGGCCCCATAACATGAACGATGCCCTGACCTTTGTCCATGAACGGGAAGTAGGCGAGTGCGCCGAATTCTTTGATATTTTTGTCCAAAGTATCGACTTGCAGCTTGGAAATCGGATCTTGGATGCCTTTGTCCCAATCGCCGGTCGGGGTGTTGTGGTCGGCGGTGGAGACGACGCTGTCGATACGCCACAGCTTGCGTCCCGCCATTTTCAGACCTTCAAATGCCTGCGGGCTGGTGACTTCGTGCACTAAATGGCGGTCGATGTAGAGCAGGACAGTGCCGTCTTCTTCTTCGCGGACGACGTGGCTGTTCCAGAGTTTGTCGTAGAGGGTTTGTGCGCTCATGATGGGTTATCTTTGCTTATTAATAATAGGAGTAGATGGTTTGTTTTGATGGGCGGATTTTAGGCTTTTTGCAGGGGTAGCGCAATAGAAATTTGTCTAATTTCTACTTTTTCACATAAAAAAATCTAAAAAAATAACTTTCAAAAAAATTAGACAAATTGTAGAATTGTTGACAAAAAGAGGTATTTTATTTGAAACAATGCTTGTCGTACCGCCTAAAAAAAGCACTATCATTTCCATCCGTATCCCACATCCGACAACAGAGGTATAGAGAATGAAATTACCGGTTATGGCTGCCGAACATCTGTCACAACTTCAGGCGTTTGAAGCGAAAAATCTTGTGCAACCACGCCAAAATCGAAGCATGGTTCCGTTCGCAATGGAACGCGCACCGCCCGCCGTTTTACGGTTCGGTCGACATCCGCAATGCCGGTTACAAAAATTTCATCTATTGATATGAACTTGTTTCCCGGCGGTTTCAACAACCTGAATCCGAATTTCATCCCGCTGGCGGCAGTCGCGGCGCAAGATGCGGTACAACGCGCCTGCGAAACGGCAAAAATCCGTGTTGATTATTCCCGAAAACCATACCCGCAACACGTTCTACCTGCAAAAACGTTTACGCACTCAGCGAGATTTTGCGCTCGGCAGGGTATGAAGTCCGTTTGGGCAGCCTGAATCCGGAAGTTACCGAGCCGACCGAGTTTGAAACCGCGCTGGGCGATAAAAATCCTGCTGGAACCTTTATTGCGTACCCGCGAGCGCGTCCATCTTGCCGACGGCTTCTCGCCTTGCGTCGTCTTGTTGAACAACGACTTGTCCGCGGGCGTTCCCGACATTCTCAAAGGCATCAGCCAAACCGTATTGCCTCCGCTGCACGGCGGTTGGACGACGCGCCGCAAAACAGAGCATTTCAGCGCATACAATCAAGTCGCCGCCGAATTTGCCAAGCTGATTGACATCGACGAATGGCAGATTAACCCGTATTTCGAAAAAAATCGGCGGTTTGGACTTCCAAGAGCGCGAAGGCGAAGACGCGTTGGCGGAAGCGGTAGAACGCGTGCTGGCAAAAAAATTCAAGCCAAATACGACGAATTGGGCATTACCGACCAGCCTTTCGTGATTGTCAAAGCCGACGCAGGTACTTACGGCATGGGCGTGATGAGCGTCAAATCCGCTGACGAAGTGCGCGGGTTGAACCGCAAAAACCGCAACAAAATGGCGAAAGTCAAAGAAGGCTTGGAAGTCAGCGAAGTGATTGTCCAAGAAGGCATTTATACCTATGAAACCATGAACGGCGCGGTGAGCGAACCCGTCGTTTATATGATGGACCGTTTCGTTATCGGCGGCTTCTTCCGTGTACACGAAGGGCGCGGAGCGGACGAAAACCTCAACGCCGGCGGCATGGTATTCGTCCCGCTGTCCAACAGCATTCCCACCGGCAGCGGCGACAACTCCCAAGAAGCCCCCGAAGCCTGCAAACGCGTATTCGAACAATGGGATTCGCTCGGTATGCCGCGTTCTGAAAAAAAGACTGCGACGTGGACAACGAACACAACCGCCTCTACGTTTACGGCGTAATGGCGCGCCTGTCGCTGCTTGCCGCCGCGCTTGAGTTGGAGCAAACCGCTCCGTAAAGGATTACTTAAAATAGTGAAAGGTCGTCTGAAAACTGAACTGGCCCCCAAATCTTGGACACTCATAAAAGCCTATTCAGGCGCTCTGTGTAAGCTGGGTTCTGTATGCGACAGGACTCAGCTTTTTCAATTTCAAACTGCAACGCTCCCGGTTGTAGTAATCCATATAGTCATCTATCTGCTTCATCAATTCATCTACCGTCAATTCACCTGCGTTATAGAAACACTCCGTCTTCAACACCGCAAAGAAGCTTTCCATCGGCGCATTGTCCCAACAGTTCGCCTTTCGCGACATGCTTTGAACCATGGAATGCTCCGCAAGCAATTCCCTATACCCCGCCGTACGGTACAGCACGCCTTGGTCCGAATGAAGCATCGTTCCTTTAGCAGTCAGACGGGGGGCGGCTTTTTCGAGCATTTCCTTCACCATTTCGCTGTCGGCTCTGCGGCTCATGGCGTAGGCGACGATCTCGCGGTTAAACAAGTCCAAGATTGGCGAGAGGTACAGTTTGCCGTCGCTCCCTTTGAGTTCGGTCACGTCGGTCAGCCATTTTTCGTTGGGCTTTCGGGCTTTGAACCGGCGTTTGAGGAGGTTTTCCGATATTTCGCCCATGGCGGGATGGCGGTAGGCTTTTTTCGCCCGTATGAGGGCTTTCAGTTCCAACTGCTTCATCAACCGCGCCACTTTTTTGCGGTTCCAACCCAATGCTGCGGCAATGCGCCTTTGCCCGTAGCGTCCTTTATGCCGCCGGTAGGTTTCGACAAGGAGGGCTTTGTCGGCTGCGTCGGGATCGGGTCGGTCTTGGTGATGGTAGTAAAAGCTGCTTTTGGGCAGGGTTTGCGATGTGCAGCAGGTATTTGAGCGGGTGTTGCGCCCTCAGTGTTTGGACGGTTTGGCTTTGTCCTTTTCGGTCTGCTTTTTGGCTGAGGGCTTTTAACTCCTTTAGGTAGGCGACCTCTGCGCGCATATAGCACAACTCTTCGATAAGCTCTGCCTGTGTTTTTTTCGTGGTCGGGTTTATCTGCGATGAAGGGGTTTTTTTGCGGTGTTGGGGCATGGTTTTGGATTGGGGATGTTCGAGTGCGCCGATGCCGCCTTCTTGATAGGCGCGTATCCATCGTCTCAGGTGGGTTCGGGAAATGCCGTAGTGGTCTGCGGTACGTTGTTGGCTGCGTATATGCAGGGTAGTGGAGTACGGCTTGGTATTTGAAGTGTAATGTATATTTGCTCATAAAAAAACTGCACCTTGTGAGTTGGAGGGGATGTCCAACTTTTGGGGTGCAGTTCAAACTTGAGATTCAGGTTTTCAGACGACCTTTTTCATGACGTTTGCAGGAAATTCAATTATTATCCCCACCTGATTTCAAAACTAATAATAAAAAAGGGAAACCATTTTGCTGAAATATTATGGATTGCCGTTTTGGGTCGTCGGCGTCATCGCTTCGTTCGCTTTGCCGTCCATACCGCATTGGGGTATGTGGCTGGCGGCGGCATTGGTTTTGCTGGCAGCTTCACGGCGGTTTGCGGTGGCGGGAATGATGCTGTGCGTCCTGCTCGGCGCGGCTTACGGCGTGTTTCGGACGGAAGCGGCTTTGTCGGCGCAATGGCCGCTGAACGGGGCTTCGGAGTCGGTGTTGACGGTTGAAGTCGCGGATATGCCGCGCGGCGACGGGCGGCGGGTGCAGTTTGCGGCGAAGGCGTGGACGGAGGACGGGCGGCAGTTTGATTTATTGCTGTCGGATTATCAGAAACGCGATTGGGCGGTAGGCAGCCGCTGGAAAGTGTCGGCACGGCTCAAGCCGGTTATCGGCGAAGTGAACCTGCGCGGGCTGAACCGCGAAGCTTGGGCGTTGGCAAACGGTTTGGATGGCGCGGGCACGCTGGGCAAAGGCAGGAGCTTGGTTCGCGAGGGCGGCAGTGTCGGCTTGGCGGTGTGGCGCGATGCGGTCAGCCGCCGTTGGCAGGCTGTCGGGTCGGATAGTCCGGATTTTTCGGACGGTATCGGTCTGATGCGGGCTTTGAGCATAGGCGAACAATCGGCGTTGAGGCCCGAACTGTGGCAGGCGTTCCGACCTTTGGGCTTGACGCACTTGGTCAGTATTTCGGGGCTGCACGTTACGATGGTGGCGGTGTTGGCGGGTTGGCTGGTCAAACTGATTTTCAGACGACTGCCTTGGATACCGGCTAAACCGCGCGTGTGGATTTTTGGCAGGCGGCGCGGCAGGGGGCTTTGTTTTATGCGCTGCTGGCGGGCTTTTCCGTGCCGACACAGCGCAGCGTTTTGATGTTGGCGGCGTTTGCCTGGGCTTGGTGGCGCGGCAGTCTGTCTTCGGGCTGGACGGCGTGGTGGCAGGCTTTGGCGGTGGTGTTGCTGATTGATCCGTTGGCGGTTTTGGGTGTCGGCACTTGGCTGTCGTTCGGCTTGGTTGCCGCCTTGATTTGGGCTTCGGCAGGTCGTCTGAAAGAACGCGGCTGGCGTTTGGCTGTACGCGGACAATGGGCGGCGACGGTGTTGTCGGTGGTATTGTTGGGCTATATTTTTTTGCGTCCTTGCCCATCATCAGCCCTTTGGTCAATGCGGCGATGATTCCTTGGTTTTCTTGGGTATTAACGCCTTTGGCGTTGCTGGGGTCGGTGTTGCCGTTCGCACCTTTGCAATGGGTAGCGGCAGGTTTGGCGGAATACACTTTGCGCGGCTTGGTTTGGCTAGCGGGAGTATCGCCTGAATTTGCCGTAGCCGCCGCGCCTGTGCCTTTGTTGATTTTGGCTTTTGCAGCGGCTTTGCTGTGGCTGTTGCCGCGCGGTCTGGGTTTGCGACCGTGGGCGTGTTTGGTGTTGGCAGGATTTGTGTTTTACCGCCCCGACCGTTTGGACGACGGCTTGGCGCGGATTACTGTGATGGACGCTGGACAGGGTTTGTCGGTATTGGTGCAGACGCGCGACCGCAACCTGCTGTTTGACACGGGTACGGCGCAGGCGGCGCAAACGGGTATCGTACCAAGCCTGAACGCCATGGGCGTGCGCCGTTTGGACACGCTGATTCTGTCGCATCACGACAGCGACCACGACGGCGGTTTGGACGCCGTTTCCGATATTGAAATCGGCAAAAACGCTGGCGGGACAGCCTGAGTTTTATCCGAACGCAAAAATTTTTGCGCCGAAGCGCAATGGCAATGGGACGGCGTGGATTTCGAGTTATTGAGGTCGTCTGAAAATTCGGGCGGCGAAGACAATGACCGAAGCTGCGTCTTGCGCGTCGTTTCCGACGGGCAGGCATTGTTGGTTACGGGCGATTTGGGCGTCAAAGGCGAAGCAGGGCTGGTAGAACGCTACGGCAGCTCGCTGTACAGCCAGGTTTTTGATATTGGGACACCACGGCAGCAATACGGCTTCATCCGGCGGCTTCCTCAACACAGTCGCGCCCAAATACGCCGTTGCCTCCAGCGGCTACGCCAACGCTTACAAACACCCCACTCCCGCCGTCCAAACCCGAGTCCGCGCACACGGCGCGACTTTGTTGCGAACGGATTTGTCGGGTGCATTGGTATTTGAGCTGGGCGGCGATGAAGTCTTTAAAGGTCGTCTGAAAAAGGATAAGTTTTATTGGCAGAAAAAGCCGTTTGAGTAAATGAAACGGGTTTTCAGACGACTTTCTTCAGCTTTATCGGCAAGGCAGGGGATAACGTTTCTGTTGGTTTTTTTATAGTCGAAATATTGGTGGTCATCAGCCCAGATATGGGTTTGTTCGGAGGGATTTGGGGGAGGGAAGGCTGTATCCGACAGGTGGGGGAGCCGTATTTATTTTCTGTTGGCCAGTTTACAGTTGTTCAAAGAAATTGAATGAAACGGCGTAGTAAAAAAAGTATGAATCTAAAAAAATAGTGTGTTGATAAAGGGGTTTTTATAATAAAGCAAAGGTCGTCTGAAATCTTCAAATAGTTTTCAGACGACCTTTTATTCTATCAAAAAAATATTTTTTTAAGCCTGCAAAGAAGCGCGATTTTCCAAAACTTGGTCAATCAAACCGTATTCTTTGGCTTCTTCGGCAGACATGAAGTTGTCGCGGTCGGTGTCGCGCTCCAAATCTGCCAAGTCGCGGCCGCAGTGTTTCGCCATCAGGCGGTTAAGTTTCTCTTTGATTTTCAACAGCTCGCGGGCATGGATTTCAATGTCGGATGCCTGACCGCCCAAGCCGCCGCTGATTAAAGGCTGGTGGATCATGATACGGCTGTTGGGTAGGGCGAAACGTTTGCCTTTCTCTCCTGCCGAGAGCAGGAATGCGCCCATGCTTGCCGCTTGTCCCAAGCACAAGGTGGAGACATTGGGCTTGATGAAATTCATGGTGTCGTAAATCGACATGCCTGCCGTTACCGAGCCGCCGGGAGAATTGATATAGAAGAAAATATCTTTGTCCGGATTTTCACTTTCCAAAAACAACAGCTGAGCAACCACCAAATTGGCGGACTCGTCGGTTACCGGACCGACCAAAAATACGATGCGCTCTTTCAAAAGGCGCGAGTAAATATCAAATGCACGCTCGCCGCGGCCGCTTTGTTCGATAACGGTAGGAACGAGGTAATTATTGAAATCGAAGGACATTTTTGTCTCCTGTCAATGTTGCGAAAGCACCAAAGGGGTGCTTTGGTGCTTTCAAGTTGTCTGTTTCAGACGACCTTTTGAAGATGATTAGGCTTGTGCGCCCATCACTTCGTCAAAAGACAAAGCTTTTTCGGTTACTTTGGCTTTTGCCCAAAACGAAATCAACGACGTTGCTTTCTACTGCCAAAGAAGTCGGACCTTGCAGGCGGGAAGGCTCTGCGTAGTACCAGTCGATCACTTCTTGAGGATCTTCGTAGCTTTCTGCGAAGTTGGCAACAACGGCTTTAATTTGCTCTTCAGTCGGTTCCAGTTTGTTTTCTTCAACCAGTTTAGCCAAAATCAGACCCAAAGATACGCGGCGTTCGGCTTGCTCTTTGAACATGTCCAAAAGGCAGATCCAAGTTGGCAGCGTCAGCCATGCCTTGGTTGACGAAGTTTTGTTTCATTTCGTTTGCCAAACGGGCGGCTTCTTCATTTACCAAAGCAACAGGCGCTTTCAGCTCTACGGCTTTGAGCAGCGCGTTCATTACAGATTCTTTGGTTTGTTCGTTTACGCGGCGTTCAACTTCGCGGCCTACGTTTTTCTTCACTTCTTCGCGCATTTTGGCAACGTCGCCGTCGGCGATACCCAATGCTTTGGCGAAGTCGGCGTCAACTTCAGGCAGGGTGGGTTCGGATACGTTGTTCAATGTGATAGTGAAGACGGCAGATTTACCGGCAACGTCTTTACCGTGGTAGTCTTCAGGGAAGTTGACGGTAACGTCTTTGCTTTCGCCTGCCTTCATGCCGACTACGCCGGCTTCAAATTCAGGCAACATTTGACCTGCGCCCAATACGAAGGCGTAGTTTTTGGATGCGCCGCCGGCGAAAGGTTCGCCGTCGATTTTGCCTTCGAAGTCGATGATGACGCGGTCGCCGTTTTGGGCTTCGCGTTCAACATGGTTGAAGCGGGTGCGTTGTTTGCGCAGGATTTCTACGGTTTGGTCCACTTCGGCATCGCCGACGGAAGCGGTTACTTTTTTTCGACTTCTTGTGCAGACAAATCGCTGATAACGACTTCAGGGAACACTTCGAAAATCGCAGCGATTTTCAGGGATTCTTTATCGTCTTGTTCTTCAACGCCTTCGAAACGCGGATAGCCGGCAACTTTCAATTCTTGGGCAACGGCAACATCGTAGAAGCGGCGTTGGACCATTTCATTGATGACATCATTTTGAGCGCTTGCACCGTACATTTGTGCAATCATTTTTTTAAAGGTGCTTTTACCCGGACGGAAACCGTCGATTCTTGCACGGCGTTGGGTTTGTTTCAGTTTTTTTATCGGTTTCTGCGTTGATTTCGGACCAAGGCAGAGACAACACTACTTTGCGTTCCAGATTTTCTAAAGTTTCAACAGTTACGCTCATCGTAAGACCTTAATTTGTTGTGTTAAATAAAAAATGGGAATCCTTTTGCCAATGATGACTGCAAAAGCGGCTCCGACCCATCGGGGCTTTTATCGTCCGTTGCTTGCAAAAGGCAGGAAAATTAGCTGGCTAGTATATCACAATGTTTGATTGACTGGATAATATAGTGAAATCATTGCAAAACGGTTGCCACATCTGTCCGCTCCGGCTTGGAAAAAAAGTAGTTGGATGGGAGATAGATGGCGGCATTCCGATAAACTTATGCGGAGCTACAAAGGTCGTCTGAAAGTCGGAAGAGAGTATTCAGACGACCTTTTGAAGTTTGAGGATGTTAATTGGGCAAGTATGGCATAGGATTGACGGCTTTGCCGTTCAGACGGACTTCGAAATGCAGCTTTACGCTGTCGGTGTCTGTGCTGCCCATCGTTGCAATCTGCTGACCGGCTGCAACCTGCTGGTCTTTTTGTACCAGTAAGGCATCATTATGTGCATAAGCTGTAATCGCATAATCATTGTGGCTAATTAAAATCAGTTTGCCGTAACCCCGTACTTCTTCTCCGACATACAATACTTTCCCCGCAGCTGCAGATTTTACAGGCTCTCCGGATGTACCTGCTATATCGATGCCTTTGTTGGTTGTTCCGTTGTACTGCTTGATAACGGAGTTGCGTCCGTTTTCGACAGGCCATAGTAAGTTCAGGCGGTTGATCGGTGCGACAGCCTGAGTTGCTTGGTTTGATTGGGAAATAGGGCGCGTATTGCGTCGGATACGTAATACTTGACCTACTTCGATTTTAGAAGTGTCTTGCAAGTTGTTCCAAGATGCCAAGGTATGGATGCTTTGGCCGTGGCGTTTAGCAATCTGGGATAGCGTATCGCCAGGCTTGACTCTGTAATAGCCATCGGGAACCGCACCCGTCGGTGAACCACTTTCGGCGCAGGCAGCCAGAAAAAGTGTCAGACAGAAAGGGCTTAATCGTTTGAAGGTCGTCTGAAAAAAGGGAATGGTATTCATCATATGTCTATTTAATAAAAAAATCAGCGAATGAATTGTCTTCAGACGCTTTATCTGGGTGAAGGTTCATCGGCTTTCGAGATGTTTTATGTGCGCTAAATGGCGGCGGAATTTTTATCTTTTTGATTAGAAGCATATTTTACTCAGCGTAAAAATATAGTGGATTAACTTTAAACCAGTACGGCGTTGCCTCGCCTTGCCGTACTATCTGTACTGTCTGCGACTTCGTCGCCTTGTCCTGATTTAAATTTAATCCACTATAAAGTCAAATTATATCTGCCGTTAGATGGCTAAAAACAAATCCCCCGTCCGCTTTAGGGATGGGGGATTTTTAGATTTTATAAAAAAATCTTATTTATTCAACTCATTAGCCAAATACAGCCAAGTTTCGATGACGGTATCCGGATTCAGGGAAACGCTTTCGATGCCTTCTTGAACCAGCCATTTGGCGAAGTCCGGATGGTCTGACGGGCCTTGACCGCAGATACCGACGTATTTGTTTTTGTTTGCGGCAGGCAGAGATTGCCAAATGCAGCATCACTTTGACGGCAGGGGTTGCGTTCGTCAAACGATTCGGACACCAAGCCGCTGTCGCGGTCGAGGCCGAGGGTCAGCTGGGTCATGTCGTTGGAACCGATAGAGAAGCCGTCGAAGTATTGCAGGAATTGTTCTGCCAATACCGCGTTGCTCGGCAGTTCGCACATCATGATCAGGCGCAGGCCGTTTTTGCCGCGTTCTAAACCGTTTTCTTTCAAGGCTTTGACGACGGCTTCGGCTTCGCCCAACGTGCGGACGAACGGAATCATGATTTCGACGTTGGTCAGACCCATTTCGTCTCGGACGCGTTTAAGGGCTTTGCATTCGAGCGCGAAGCAGTCTTTGAAGCTTTCGGCAACGTAACGCGCTGCACCGCGGAAGCCTAGCATCGGGTTTTTCTTCGTGCGGTTCGTAAATGCTGCCGCCGACCAAGTTGGCGTATTCGTTGGATTTGAAATCGGACATACGGACGATGGTTTTACGCGGATAAACCGATGCGGCCAATGTTGCCACGCCTTCGGCGATTTTATCGACGTAGAAGTCGACAGGGGAGGCGTAGCCGGCGATGCGGCGGGTAATTTCCGCTTTCAATTCATCGTCTTGTTTGTCAAATTCCAACAAGGCTTTCGGGTGGATGCCGATTTGGCGGTTGATGATGAATTCCATGCGTGCCAAGCCGATACCTTCGCTCGGCAGGTTGGCGAAGCTGAATGCCAGTTCGGGGTTGCCGACATTCATCATCACTTTAACCGGCGCTTTGGGCATATTGTCCAAGGCAACGTCGGTGATTTGTACGTCCAGCAGGTCGGAGTAGATAAAGCCTGTATCGCCTTCGGCACAGGATACGGTAACTTCTTGACCGTTGCTCAGCAATTCGGTTGCGTCGCCGCAGCCGACTACGGCAGGAATACCCAGTTCGCGCGCGATGATGGCGGCGTGGCAGGTGCGGCCGCCGCGGTTGGTAACGATGGCGGAAGCGCGTTTCATTACCGGCTCCCAATCCGGGTCGGTCATGTCGGTAACGAGTACGTCGCCTGCTTCAACGGAATCCATTTCGGAGGCGTCTTTCACCAAACGGACTTTGCCTTGACCGACTTTTTGACCGATGGCGCGGCCTTCACACAAGACGTTTTTGTCGCCGTTGATGTCGAAGCGGCGCAGGTTGCGGCTGCTTTCTTCTTGGGATTTCACGGTCTCGGGGCGGGCTTGCAGGATGTAGAGTTTGCCGTCCAAGCCGTCACGGCCCCACTCGATATCCATCGGGCGGCCGTAGTGTTTTTCGATTGTTAGCGCGTAGTGTGCCAACTCGGTGATTTCTTCGTCGGTAATGGAGAAGCGGTTGCGGTCTTCTTCAGGAACATCGACGTTCATCACGGATTTACCGGCTTCTGCTTTGTCGGTAAAGATCATTTTGATTTGTTTCGAACCCATGGTTTTGCGTAGGATGGCAGGTTTGCCTGCTTTCAGCGTGGGTTTGAATACATAGAATTCGTCGGGGTTGACCGCGCCCTGCACGACGTTTTCGCCCAGACCGTAAGATGAAGTCACGAAAACGACTTGGTCGAAGCCAGATTCGGTGTCGAGGGTGAACATGACGCCGGACGCGCCGCTGTCGGAACGCACCATGCGTTGCACGCCTGCGGAGAGGGCGACGATGTCGTGTTCGAAGCCTTTATGTACGCGGTAGGAGATGGCACGGTCGTTGTACAAAGAAGCGAATACATGGCGCATGGCTTCTTTGACGTTTTCCAAGCCGTTGATATTCAAGAAGGTTTCTTGTTGACCTGCAAACGATGCGTCGGGCAGGGTCTTCGGCGGTTGCAGAAGAACGGACGGCAACGGAAATATCCGCGCCGCCTGCGTCTGCAACCATTTTGTTCCATGCCGTTTCGATTTCGGCATCCAGTTGTTCGGGGAAGGGCGTATCCAAAATCCATTGGCGGATTTCTTTACCGACGCGCGCCAGTTCGGCGACATCTTCCACATCCAGTTGTGCCAGTGCGGCGGAAATACGCTCGCTCAGTCCGTTGTGCGCCAAAAAAATGCGCGGTAGGCTTCGGCAGTAGTGGCAAAGCCGCCGGGGACGCGGACGCCTTTTTCAGTCAGCTGACTGATCATTTCACCCAGGGAGGCGTTTTTGCCGCCCACGCTTTCAACATCAGTCATACGCAGGTTTTCAAACCAAATTACGTAGTTGTCAGCCATTTGTGTGTCCAATCCAAGATATGTTAAAAAAAGAAACGAATACGCTTTGTTATTTTAAGCGATTCAAACGACCGCTGTCATGCTTTTTTTCTGTCTCGATTTATTTGCGGGTCGTCTGAAAAAAATTGCGGGCTTCAGGCGTGTAGTCAAATGAAATCTGATGGGGAAACCATTATTCCCATTGTCTATTTCTTTTGTAAAACATAAGGTTTGAAATAGATTAATGACTGATTGGTAGAGTTTGGAAAGGTTTTGGATGGGTATAAAAATTTTTAAGATAATTTAATTATTGGAATAAAAAAATGCGTTTATAAAGTAGTTTGATTTTTGGCGTAGTTGGGTGTAATTTAAGCGTATTCCCTTTATTTAGAAGGTTTCAGCTGCTATGATGACTGCCTGCAACCATTTAAAAATTTTTAGAGGATAACCGAATGACCGCCCCGCGCCATGTGTTTTATATTTCCGACCGTACCGGCCTGACTGCTGAAAATATCGGTGAGGCACTGCTGAATCAGTTTGGCAGAATCGAATTCAAACGCCACACCTATCCCTTCATTGATACGCCTGAAAAAGCGCGTACCGTCGTCGAAATAGTCAACCGCAATGCTCTGGAAAAACGGTTTGCGCCCGATTGCCTTCGTCAGCGTCGTCAATGACGAAATCCGTGAAATCATCAAAAAAGCGGGCGCTTTCCATATCAATTTTTTCGAAACCTTCCTCGGGCTTTTGGAAAAAGAACTCAACACCGAGGCGGTTGCCGCCGAGCAGGGGCACCACAGTATCGGCAATACGCAACGCTACGATGCGCGCATGGAGGCGGTCAATTTCTCGCTCAACCACGACGACGGCGTCAGCGATAAAAACCTGAAAGAAGCCGATGTGATCCTGATGGGCGTATCGCGTTCGGGCAAAACGCCGACCTGTCTTTACCTCGCCCTGCAATACGGCATCCGCGCCGCCAATTACCCGCTGATTCCCGACGATTTGGAATCCACCGACCTGCCGCGCATGGTCAAACCTTACAAAGACAAACTGTTCGGCCTGACCATTCAACCCGAACGCCTGCAGGCCATCCGTCAAGAGCGCCGTCCGAATTCGACTTATGCCAAAATCGATACCTGCCGCAGTGAAATTGCCGATGCGCAAAATATGTTCAAACGCCACGGCATCCCGTTCACCAATACGACGGATAAATCGGTGGAAGAACTTGCCGTCCATATCCTTCAAGCCTGCAAATTGAAGCGGCGTTTTTGATTTTTCTTAAAGTATGAGCAAGAGGTCGTCTGAAAAAGCAATTTGGTGTTTCAGACGACCTCTTGTTTTCTATCATTCAGTCTAAATAGATTTCTAGTTCTTTGTAACTAAAAAAACAATCATCAATAATATTTACATTTTGAAATAAAAAAAGAGTAAGGTTGCCTTGCTTTTCGGGCTTTCCGTTGGCTTTTTGAACCGTAAACAATCAAATTTGAGGAAGAAACATGAAAAAAATTATGGATACTTGGCGCATTGGGCTTGAGCATGGTGGCGCAGGCGCATGATTTGTGGGTGTCGGCTCCGGTGCGGTTGGATTCGGGCAGTACGTTGAAAGCGGATTTGGGTTACAGCCATGATTTCCCGAATGTTGAAAAAATCGCTGACGACCGCGTGCATATTTTCAAACCGCTGCAATTGACGGACAAATCCGGAAAAACCGTTGATTTGACGAATAAAGGTGAAAATTACCAATATGTTTCCAAATCCCGCCTGAAAGACGGTTCGTATTGGGTCGGCGCGGTGTACAAACCGACGTTCTGGTCGCAAAACAGCGAAGGCTGGAAACAGAAAACCTTGAAAGACCTGCCCGGCGCGACTTATTGCGAACAGGCTCAGATGTTCGGCAAAGCGTTTTTGCAAGTGGGTGGCGCAGGCGTGGATGAAAGCGTATTGACCCGTCCGGTCGGTCATGAATTGGAGCTGGTGCCGCTGAAAAATCCGAATGAGGTCAAGGTAGGCGGTCTGTTGCCGGTTAAAGTGCTTTATAAAGGCAAACCGTTGGCAAAAGCGACGGTAACGGCAAGCTCGGATACGCTGGCGGAAATGGATTTGGCGGCTACGCACGACCACCGCGAGCCGCAAGGTTTCTCAGGAAAAACGGATAAAGACGGCGTCGTCAACGTGATTCCTTTGATTGAAGGTTTGTGGAAAATCAAAGCTGCCCATCAGGCGGATTATGCCGATAAAAGTGTTTGCCAACAAGACAATGCCTATGCAACGCTGATTATGCCCGTCGGAACGAAACGCGCGGCTGAACGGCATGAACACCATCATCAACACTAATTGAGTGTGAAAGATCGAAAAGGTCGTCTGAAAAAGTTTTCAGACGACCTTTCTTTATATAGTGGATTAAATTTATAGTGGATTTACAAACCCAATGCCTCAGCATGAAACTCGATATGCGAGTCGATAAAGCTGGCGATGAAGAAATAATCGTGTCCGTAGCCGGGGCGGACTTTGTATTGCACATTAAAACCGTTGGCGCGGGCGGCATTGACGAAGGCTTCGGGTTGCAGTTCGTCGGGGAACAGCGGGTCGGCGCCGCCTTGGTCGATGAGTATCGGCAGTTTGCGGGAGGCCGTCTGAACGAGCGATGTGCTGTCGTATGCCTGCCAAGCCTCCGGCTCCTTGCCCAGATAGGCGGCAAACGCCTGCTTCCCGCCTCGGCTGACGGTCGGGTGGCACAAGGGGGCGAACGCGGAAACGGCGGCATAGCGACCGGGATTTTTCAGGGCGATGGAAAGTGCGCCGTGCCCACCCATGCTGAAACCTGCGATGCTGCGCTCTTGGGTGGCGGGGAAATGCCGTTCCACCCAATCGGGCAGTTCGCGGCTGATATAGCTGTACATCCGATAATGTGCCGCCCACGGCTGTTCGGCCGCATCGACGTAAAATCCCGCGCCTTGTCCGATAAACTCGTCCGTACTGTCGCTGATATGGCTGCCGCGCGGCGAAGTGTCGGGAAAAACGACGATGATGTTCCATTGCGCGGCGAAACGCTGGATGCCGGTTTGGCGTATCAGTTCCGAGCCGTCGCTGTTCAATCCCGACAAAAAATACAAAAACCGGCGCGGGATAGCCTTTCAATACTTGCGGCGGCAGGGTAGATGCCGAAAGTCATGTCGGTTTGACAGGTTTCGGAAAAGCAGCGGTATTGCTCTTGATGGCCGTTGAACATTTTGGCGCGGGAAAGCAGGTGTAATTCGTGTGCGGACATAGATGGGATGACGTGAAAACAGTGAAGGCATCATCTTAACAGAAAGACCTCGTTACGGGCTTTTAAAAACCTATCGAACGGTATGGTTTCAGACGACATCAATCTATACACAAACTCTGTGGATAAGTTTGTTGATAAGCTTTGGGTAATCGGAATTTTTTTGCTTTTGGAACAACCCAAGCCTTTCGGTGCTTAAAAAAATAGTCAAATAAAAATACAATAAAAATCAATTGGTTATAAAAAAATAAAAAAATTTTTAAAAGCCTTTATGGGAAAAAAATTTATAAGCAAAAACAAGCCAATGCGGGATTGTGTATAAAAAAAGTGATTGACACGCCTGATAAATGTCAAATGAGTTGACCGAACAAGCAAGGCATCGGCTGTCGCCCTATGGGGAAAAAAACTTCAATCCCCCTGCCTTTCGCGTTACAATACACGCTTACTTTTTTACACAGAAAAACACACCATGAAAGCCAGCCAATTTTTCATTTCCACCCTGAAAGAAGCCCCTGCCGAAGCCGCGCTTGCCAGCCACAAGCTGATGATTCGCGCCGGTCTGATTAAAGCCAACGCGTCCGGCCTTTATACTTGGATGCCGATGGGGCTGCGCGTGTTGCGCAAAGTCGAAAACGTCGTGCGCGAAGAAATGGCGCGCGCGGGCAGCGTGGAGTTGCTGATGCCGGTGGTGCAGCCTGCCGAGCTGTGGCAGGAATCCGGCCGCTGGGAATTTTACGGTAAAGAACTGCTGCGCCTGAAAGACCGCCACGACCGCGATTTCTGCATGGGCCCGACCTGCGAGGAAGTCATCGCCGACATCGTGCGCAAAGAAATCAACAGCTACAAACAGCTGCCGAAAAACTTTTACCACATCCAAAACCAAATTCCGCGACGAAGTGCGCCCGCGCTTCGGCGTCATGCGTGCGCGCGAGTTCGTCATGAAAGACGCTTATTCCTTCCATGCCGACTACGCCTCACTTCAGACGACCTATGATGCCATGTATGACGCGTACTGCCGCATCTTCACCCGTCTGGGCTTGAATTCCGCCCCGTCGCCGCAGACACCGGCAGCATCGGCGGCACCGGTTCGCACGAGTTTCAAGTGTTGGTGGAAAGCGGCGAAGATGTGATTGCATACAGCGACACTTCTGATTACGCCGCCAATATCGAACTGGCACCTACCTTGCCGCTCAAAGGCGAACGCGCGGCCGCTCAGACAGAGCTGACCAAAGTACACACGCCGAACGTCAAAACCATTGATTCACTGGTTGACTTCCTTAGCATTCCGATTGAAAAAAACACTGAAATCCATCGTAGTCGAAGGCGAAAACGAAGGCGAAATCGTCTTATTGCTGTTGCGCGGCGACCATGAGTTCAACGACATCAAAGCCGAAAAACTCGCAGGCGTGAAATCGCCGCTGACCATGGCAGACCCTGCCGCCATCCGTGCGCAGTTCGGCGCAAACGGCGGCTCGCTCGGCCCTGTTGGCTTTAAAGGCAAAGTCTATGCCGATTTCGCCACCGAGAAAGGCGCGGACTGGGTCATCGGCGCGAACGAAGACGACTACCACTATACCGGCTTCAACTTCGTCCGCGACGCCGCCGAGCCTGAATTCGTCGATTTGCGCAACGTCGTCGAAGGCGACGAAAGCCCCGACGGACAAGGTCGTCTGAAACTGGCGCGCGGCATCGAAGTCGGACACGTCTTCCAATTGCGCGACAAATACACCCAAGCCATGAACGTAAACTTCCTCGACAACAACGGCAAATCGCAAATCATGGAAATGGGCTGCTACGGCATCGGCATCACCCGCGTCGTTGCCGCCGCCATCGAGCAGAACAACGACGAAAAAGGCATCATCTGGACAAAAGCGATGGCACCGTTTGAAGTCGTTATCGTACCGATGAACTACAAAAAAATCAGACGCCGTGCGCGAAGCCGCCGACAAAATTTACGCCGAACTGCTGGCTGCAGGCGCGGATGTATTGTTGGATGACCGCGACGAACGTGCAGGCGTGCTGCTGAATGACTCCGAGCTTCTGGGCATCCCGCACCGCATCGTCATCGGCGACCGCGCCTTGAAAGAAGGCAACGTCGAATACGCCGAACGCCGCGACAATCAGGCACAAACTGTAAGTCTGAATGAAATCGCCGGCAAAGTATTGGCTGCATTGAAAGACTAATGTCGGTTTAAAAACGGATGCAGATGAAAGAAGGTCGTCTGAACACTGGAAACAGGTTTCAGACGACCTTCATTATAGTGAAATCAGAAGCTTAACGGATGAATGCTTTGTCTTATAGCAAACATATAGTGGATTAAATTTAAATCAGGACAAGGCGACGAAGCCGCAGACAGTACAGATAGTACGGAACCGATTCACTTGGTGCTTCAGCACCTTAGAGAATCGTTCTCTTTGAGCTAAGGCGAGACAACGCCGTACTGGTTTAAATTTAATCCACTATACTTAACTTTAAATACAGCATGTCATCAAATTCCGTCATTCCCGCGCAGGCGGGAATCCATTTTTGAAATTCAGAAACTGTTTTTTTCAAATCAAGGTTCCTCAGATTTGACGATGGATTCCCGCCTGCGCGGGAATGACGGCAACCGGTAAGTTGCGTATCAAAAAAATAAAGTCTTTGAGCTCTATTTCTGAACGAATCCGTGTTTAATCGGACAACTGCCGTTTCAAAAAAACCAATCTCCGAACGGCCAGTCGACGCTGTCGAGCAGGTTTTTGGTAATCAGCCCAAGCTCGGTATCGCCTTCGATTTGCAGTTTGCGGTTGAAAAAAATAAGGTGTCCGGGTCTTCCTCGCGCATCATCATGCGCATAAAGTCGATGCCGTTGGCGGCAAGGCGCAAATCGGGCGTACCAAAAAAATCCGCATCAATAAATTTTTTTCGGCATTGGCGGTGAAACGCACCTTGATGCCTGCGTCCAATACGTCGATTTCAAAAGTGCGGCCATCAAACAGGCTCATGTCAGCGGGCAGCAATCCACGTTTGAGCATAGTGTTGAGGGCAAAAAAACCAAAGCGAAGCGCGGCGGCCTGCCCGGTAGTTTGCCGCCAATTTTTTTCCCGCCCATGCGGGCAATACGATTTCAGGCAACGCCATAATATTCCTCCTTCACGGCTTCGATACCCGGCTGGCCGTGCCAATAGCCGTCCACCAGCGTACCAGTGGTCAGTCTTTCCAATTCGGGCAGCGCATCCGCCAGGGCGGTTTTGCCGTCCAATACGTCGCGGTGGATACGGACGATTTCCACCATGCCGTGCATTTGCGGCGACAGGCGCAGCATGTTCACGCCGATTTGTCGCAAATCTTCATGGTGCGGCAGCAGGTTTTGGCATCCGTAAGACATGGTTTGAATGCCGTTGATGGTCAAAAAAACGGTTTGCCCTCGCGGGTATTCATGTCCATGCCTTGCTCGTAATCCAAACAGCGGAATTCGCAGCCGTCTTTGTTCAGGTTGTAATGCCGCGCGGTAAAGCAGCGCGATGAGTAGGCAAGCGGCATTTTGCCCCAAGCAAACAATTCCGTTTCAATGTCGTCTGAAGCCTTGATGATTTCGGCAACTTTGTCGCGGCTCAACTCGGACGGTGCAATCCAGCGGTATGCGCCCAGTTTTTGGAACAGCGCCAGCGTGCTTTCGTTGTAAATGTTCAGGCTGGCGCCGGCGACAAACGGAATGCCGTGTTCGCGCGCCAGTTTGACCGCGCCCATATCGTTGGCTTCGACTTTGAATTTTTTTCCTGCCCCGTGATTTTGCGCAGGCGTTTCAAATCGGATTCGCTTTCCAGCAGCACCTGCGACGACAAAAATAATTTCCTTGCCGCTTTCCGCCAAATCTTCCGCCAGACTGACCCAATCTGCAAAACGCATTTTTCTGGCGGCGCGAACACACCACTTCGCCCAAATAAATGGTATCCACCGGCGCATCCAGCATGGCGGCGTAAAAATTCCAGCAGGGCTTCCTTCTGCCAGAAAAAAACAAAACCGGCCCCAATGATAGTTTCATCGGATTCATTTTTTTCCTCCCCCTTATTTCCACGGACGGCTGTATGCGCCCAAGGTCGTCTGATGCCCTTCCGAAACCTTGCTCAGCGCGTTGTTCCACACCGGATTGACTTTGAAATGCGCCGGATCGGCAGCGGCCGCGTCCAAAGCCTGCCGCAGCGATTTGGTTACCTGCGCCGTGTACATCGGGCTGCGCTGGCGGCCTTCGATTTTGATGGCGGACACGCCGATTTTGATGAGCTCGGGCAGCATTTCCAAAACGTTCAGACTGGTCGGCTCCTCCAGCGCGTAATAGGTTTCGTCGTTTACCTCAAAACGGCCTTTGCACAAGGTTGGATAGCCTGCCGGTTCGTCCGGTTTGTATTGGTCGATTAACACCTGGTTCAGCCGCACGTTCATGCGGTCTGGCAACTGCTCCCAGCGCACGGCTTTGGCAGGCGAACACACGCCCTGCATATTCGGCGATTCACCCGTCGCATAACTCGATAAAATGCAGCGCCCTTCCACCATCACACACAAACTGCCGAAACCGAACACTTCGATTTCCACATCCGTATTGTCAATCACATGCTTGACCTGATCGACCGTTAAAACGCGCGGCAGCACGGCACGGCGGATACCGAACAGCTCCTTCATCATATTGATGGCTTCATAATTGGTCGCCGAACCCTGCACCGACATGTGCAGCCTCAAATCAGGATGACGCTCGGCGGCATAAGCCATAATCGCAGGGGTCGGCGACGATTATCGCGTCCGCACCCAGTTGCACCGCCGTATCGACAGCCCGATGCCACCGCTCGATTTGCCCCGCCTGGGCAAAAGTATTGATGGCCATCAGCACATTGCGGCCGCGCGCATGGGCATAAGCCAACCCTTCCTGCGCCGACTTCATATCGAAATTCAGCCCCGGAAAATTGCGCGCATTCGTCGCATCTTTCAGCCCCATATAAACCGTGTCCGCGCCATTGTCCACCGCCGTCTTCAAAGCGGGCAGATTACCGGCAGGACAAACCAACTCAGGAATTTTCGGCATTTTGCGTTCCTCGACTCTTGTAGTTTGTTATTCGAAAATCAATATCTAGTATGATTTCGGGTATTTTAGAGATTTGGACACAAGATATTATGATTTAAATCAATTGTGAAATCAGGTTTGGATAACGTATGTTTTTAGTTAACATAATTTAACTATGTTAAATATCAAGTTAATCAGCGGGTTATCTTTTTCTAGCTTGATAATATGAGATTAGTTATTATCTATTAAATTTATAGATTTTTTTACAATAAAAGGTCGTCTGAAACCTGTTTCAGACGACCTTTATTTAGGCGGAAGCAGACGGCTGCTTGCTTTAAAAATTCAACGTGAAATTGCGTTCGCCGCCGTATTCGTCTGCCGTCTCAAACCCGTTTTGCTGCATTAAATCGCGTAATTCAGCGCGGCTCGGTTTGTCGGGGTCGCCTGCCGTTTCGGAAACCGACAGCAGCCCGTCAGGACGAAGCAGCCTGCGGAACTCTGCCAAATACTCGGCTTGGTTGGCTACCTCGCCCAACACGGTAATCAGCACAATGCGGTCAAACGATTGATCCGGAAAATCAAAAATGCGTACCGTCGCACAGATAATAATCTACATTGTCGATATGCCAACGACGCAAACGTTTTTCGGTATAAGCCAACATTTCCGGCTGTATATCCGCCGCCACCAATCGTCCTTGCGGAACCGATTGCGCCAGTGTCGGGCTGAAATAACCCGCCCCGCAGCCCACTTCCAAAAATGCAGTGGTGCGGTGCAAGGTTTAGCCGTTGTACGATTTGTTGCGGCGAAAGCGCCCAGTTGCGCAAAGGAATCAGCAGCGTGAATGCAAGCTGATGCGGGAAGATTTTGCCTTTTTGCGTGAGTCCCTGCCAAATGCTTTTGAGCGTCTTAAACATGGGGATTCCTTTGGGTAATGTTGTTTTGCATTGTGCCTGCACAATATACAGTATAAAAATAGTGCGTGTTTTTTCCAATCATCACAAAAAGCAGCCTGCACTTCGATTTTTGAACATGCAGGCTGCTTTTTATAGAAAGAGGTCGTCTGAAAATAGATTTCAGACGACCTTTGATATTCAGTCCCATTGGGTACATGACCCAAGCTCCGTTTGCTTGCCATTAAATGAACACATCGCCTTACGCCAAAAAAACCATCACAATTGCCGCCGCAATGATGATGATTCCGTATGGAATCATACCGTCTCCGTTTTTCATATGCCGCCCGTCCGCCCGGAAAGCCTGTACGCGCGGTATTGGCAACCGTGTGGCACGCAATCAATACAAATACCGAACCGCCGCTGCCGTTATACAGCCATACATAGATAATCCTCACGGCAACCGTCCCTGCCAGCCCCCATGCGATCAGTTCGGCAGACTGCCCCACGGCAATCATGGACGGCAAATGCCACAATGCCCACGGCACCCCGATAATCAGTGCCGTAACGAGCGGGGTAAAACGCCGTTGCAGACTTTCCGTAGCGTAGGCGGCATAGCCCAATTCCTCGGCAACTGCCGCGATAAAGAACATGACGAACGCACCGGCAAGCGGCGCAAACGATACGGATAAGGCGGGTATGATTTGTCCTGTTTGGCGTATCGCGACATAAGTCAGCAGATAAAGCAGGGGAAAAAAATCAGTATTGCCGTCCAAAAAAATAGGCAGAATGCTTTATCCGCCCGTAATCAAACACACGCCCAAACAGGCTGCGCACCGCCGCCATTCCGCCCTCGCGGTAACGCAACAACGCGGCGGCAACCGTCGGGGTGAGTGCCGCGCCGATGTCGGTCAGCGGTAGATTATCAGGCAGAGGACTGTGTTTAAGAAACAAAGACAGCAGCCAAAACGGCGCGCTCAAAGCGTACACCAGCAGAAAGTATTGCCACGGATGCGAATAACCGGCTGTCGGTTTTTTTCTGAAGGGAGGCTCTGCATGTTATTCCTGTTCGTTCAGTCAATAAGTTAGCAGGGGATCAGGTACGGCCTGCTGCATGATGTGAAGTATAAAAAAATATTGCGCGTTTTTTTCCAATCATCGTGAAAAAGCAGCCTGCACTTCGATTTTTGAAAGTGCAGGCTGCTTTCGATAGAAAAGGCCGTCTGAAAATTATTTCTCAGGCAGCTTTGAGATTACGGGTAATATGGGGATTTCGTTGGATCATGACCCAAGCTGCGTTTGCTGCCGACTGGATTACGGCATGGTTTGGAATCATTCGGTAACGACAAAACCGCGTGCGTGCGTACCGCACACACCCTTGTATATCGGAACTCCCGTATCATAGCAACAAACCGCCCGGCCGCCATCCGTACACACCCAAGGCAAACAACCGTTGAGTAGCTTAGGGAGCGGTCGGGCAACCCATCGACACAACCGGACAGTTGCCAGACAACACAACCGAATGCAAGGCAGGGTTTATGATGAGTACCCAACACAATTACGCAGGCATCGACATCGCCAAACGAAACTTCGTCATCGCCGTTTCGTCTTTGTCTAAAAACCAAAACCGAAACCAACAACCCGAAAAGGTATCGCCCATACTATCGAATACCTTAAAAAAGCACAACGTCGCCCTCGTTGTGATGGAAAGCACCGGCGGTCTCGAAATCCCCGCCGCCAAAGCCATCCACCGCGCAGGTATGGCCGTGATCATCGCCAACCCGCGTCAGACGCATCAGTTTGCCCAATCGCAGTCGCTGACCAAAAACCGATGCCAAAAGATGCCCAAATGCTCGCCTTCTTCGCACAGATGATGACGCAGAAAGAAGGTTGGCAAACCATGCTCTACCACCCGCCCACCGAAGCGGAGGAAGTGTTGGAAGCATTGGTTAACCGCCGCAACCAACTGGTGGATATGCGGACTGCCGAGAAAAAAACCGTCTGCATCAGGTTCACGAAACACAAGTCGAAAGCGTCAAACAACTGATTGCCCATTTTGACCGGCTGATTGACGAATTGGACAAACAAATCGACGACCACACCCACACGCATTTTTGACGGCAAAGCCCAAGTAGCGGAGCAAATCAAAGGCATCGGTTCGATAACGACGGCTACGCTGATGGCGATGCTGCCCGAATTGGGACGGCTGTCGCACAAACGGATAGCGAGTTTGGTCGGTATTGCCCCGCACCCGAGGGAGAGCGGGGAAACCAAATTCAAAAGCCGCTGCTTTGGCGGAAGGTCTGCGGTGCGTAAGGCGCTGTATATGGCTACCGTGGTAGCGACACGTTTTGAACCGCTTATTCAGGATTTCTACCAGCGCCTGCTGTCCAAGGGTAAGCCGTATAAGGTTGCCGTTACGGCATGTATGCGCAAACTGTTGACGATATTGAATGCCCGGATGCGTGATTACTTTGCCGAAAACGGTATCCAAACGTCTTGATTTGAGTTTTTGTATTTTTTTGCCCGACGGGGTGAAAAATACAGTTGCTACACATTGATTTTCGGTTTCTTGTGATTTATGCGTAGGGTGCATGGCGTAGCCACGCACGCGGTTGGCAGGGGTGCGGGCTACGACTTGCTATACTTATTTTTAATTATTCTATGTGAGAGCCATAATCTAATTCATTTTTATTTTTACTATTTTCATCGGTTTCATTTTGCAATACACTGTTGTCAATGTCGCTACTTATATCTGTATCTCTAATGGCAAGATTCTTAGTCAATTCTTCATTATTTTTTTGTTAGATGGATTTATAGTTTTTTTACTAAATTATTATATTTGCCTTCAAAAATCATCTTTTTAATCTTTGAAGTTGGTGTTTAAAAATCTTGACTGAGTTTTTTTCAGTTAATTCTTCTTTGAATTCATCAATTTCATCTAATGCTTTATCAATTCTTTGTGACTCTCTCAATGAGAAAAAAATATAGAAATTACAGTAATTAATACTGCGTATAAAGAAACTGAAAATGTTAGGGAGTTAATTATTTTATCTTGGTTATCTATTTTTATTTGTATATTTTTCTATATATTCTTTTTGAATTTCATATTTAATTTGCTGAATTTTTTTGTTGTATAACTTGACATTCACTTTTACTCTTACAAGTATATATCATATTCTTAGATGAAATTTCCTCTAGATAATTTTTTTCTTGCTTTGTGTATTGTTAAAGTATAAAAAAATTATTGGACTTATGCATAATAAAAAAATATGATTGCTACCCAAGAAATATTCCAAACAGCATTCCAAATTTTATTATTTTTTTAAGTATGGATTTAGTTTTATTTTCATTAGACATTATTAAGTACCATTATTCAGATAAAAAAATTTATTTTTTTAAGGAAGCAATACTTTTCCTGTATGGCTGCCAGTGCACGCTCAATTTTTTTCTATGTGAAATTTCTTCTTCTTCATCAATAAATATGTCAACAAAGCAAATAGCAGACTTTTCTTCTTGAAGTATAGTCCATTTAATTAACTTTTTTTGTTAAATTTTTCCTTAAGTAAGGTTTCTTGAATGTCATTGCAAATTGGATTTAACTTTAAAAACAGAAAAAATTGTATAAAAATCACCACCTTCTTGAATAGAGATTACTTGCTTGAATCTCATATCCTGCTGTTCCTTGATGGAAAAAAACCTAATAAAAAAACCATTAACTTCTTCATCGTATTTATATTTTTAAAGAGTTCTTATTTAAATATGATATAATTTTTTTCTTTGTTGATTCAGCATTGTATGCCATAATAATATCCTTTACTGAGATTATTGTTTAACTTAAAACCAAATATAGAATAATTTTTCCCATCTAGTTTTCTAATGTTTTTTTAGTAAAACTTAAATGAAATTAGATTTTTTTAAAAAGGAGGTCGTGTGAGAGTTTTTTTAGACGACCTCCTTTATCTACATATTACTCATTGTCAAAAAAACAAGTTTACTGCTTACCCAGCCTTCCACGCTTCCCAGCATTTCAGGCAGTTTCGCAGCATCCGTTCCGCCAGCCTGTGCCAAATCCGGTCTTCCGCCGCCTTTGCCGCCGACTTGTTCGGCTGCAAATTTGACCAAATCGCCGGCTTTCACTTTGTTTGTCAGCGGTTTGGATACGCCGGCGCACAGGGAGACTTTGCCGTCGTTTACTGCCGCTAAAAGAATCACGGCGTTGTCGGATTTGCCGGTTAAATCGGTAACGATTTCGCGCAGGGCGGCTGCGTCGGCTTCGATTTGGGCGGCGACGAGTTTGGCTGCACCCAAGTCTTTGGCATTGTCCAAGAGTTTGGCGCCTGCGTGGACGGCGAGTTCGGCTTTAGCTTTTGCCAACTCTTTTTCCAAGGCTTTGGCATTTGCGGCGTTGGCTTGGATTTTTGGCGAGTACGTCTTTTTCGGTTTGGGCTTTGACTTCAGCGATGATGTTTTTCATCAGGCTTTCTTGGTTTTGCGCCCATGCGAGTGCGGCAAGGCCGGTAATGGCTTCTACGCGGCGGATGCCTGCGGCGATGCCGCCTTCGCTGATGATTTTGAAGAAGCCGATGTCGCCGGTGCGGGCGACGTGGGTGCCGCCGCACAGTTCGGTGGAGTAGTCGCCCATGGTGATGACGCGGACAAAGTCGCCGTATTTTTTTCGCCGAAGAGCATCATTGCACCTGATTTTTTTGCGCGTCTTCAATGGACATGGTTTCCACTTTGACGGGCACGTTGGCGATAATCGCGGCATTGACGCGGCGTTCGACTTCGGCGATTTCTTCCGCGCTGATGCCTTGCGGATGGGAGATGTCGAAGCGGGTCAGCTCGGCGTTTTGCAGGCTGCCTTTTTGTTCGACGTGTGTGCCCAAAAACATCGCGCAGGGCTTTGTGCATCAGGTGGGTAACGCTGTGGTTGCGCATGATGCTGTCGCGGATATCGTTGTCGATTTCGGCGGATACGGCATCACCGACTTTCAGACGACCTGATACGACTGCGCCGAATTGTCCGTGTACGGCGGCTTTGATTTTCTGCGTGTCTTCGACGCGGAAGCGGTTTTCGCCTGCGAAGATAAAGCCTACGTCGCCGACTTGGCCGCCGCTTTCGGCGTAGAACGGGGTTTGTTCCAAAACGACTACGCCGGCTTCGCCTGCTTGCAGTTCGTCCACGGCTTCGCTGCCTTTGTATAAGGCGATGATTTTGGTGTCTTGGCTGCGTTTTTCGTAGCCGGTGAACTCGGTGTCCGCGCCTGTGTAGTCCAGCTGCGCGTTGGCTTTGAAGTTTTGCGCGGCGCGGGCTCGGGCACGTTGGGCTTCCATTTCGCGGTTGAAGCCTTCTTCGTCCAAGTCGATATTGCGTTCGCGGCAGATGTCGGCGGTCAGGTCGTATGGGAAGCCGTAGGTGTCGTAGAGTTTGAAGATGATTTCGCCGTCCAGTTTGTTGCTGCCTTTGGTCAAGGCATTTTCCAGCAAAAGCCATGCCGGTTTCCAAAGTTTGAGCAAAGCGGCTTTCTTCGTTTTTCAGGGCTTCTTCGATTTGCGCTTGTTTTTCTTTCAACTCAGGATACGCGTCGCCCATCGCTTTCACCAAATCGGGCACGAGTTTGTAGAAAAATGCCTGTTTCTGACCGAGTTTGTAACCGTGGCGCACGGCGCGGCGGATGATGCGGCGCAGTACATAGCCGCGGCCTTCGTTAGAAGGCATCACGCCGTCGGCAATCAGGAAAGAGCAGGAGCGGATGTGGTCGGCAACGACTTTCAGGCTCGGTTCATCCATGCTGAACGGCGCGCCGGTTTCGCGGGCAACGGCTTTGAGCAGATCTTGGAACAGGTCGATTTCGTAGTTGCTGTGGACGTGCTGCATTACTGCCGCCATGCGCTCCAAGCCCATGCCGGTATCGACGGACGGCTTGGGCAGCGGGTTCATATTGCCTTGCTCGTCGCGGTTGAACTGCATGAATACGCAGTTCCAAATTTCAATCCAGCGGTCGCCGTCTTCTTCAGGGCTGCCGGGAATGCCGCCCCAAATTTCTTCACCGTGGTCGTAGAAAATCTCGGAACACGGGCCGCAGGGGCCGGTGTCGCCCATTTGCCAGAAGTTGTCGGACGCGTATTTCGCACCTTTATTGTCGCCGATGCGGACGATGCGCTCGGCGGGCATACCGATTTCATTCAGCCAGATGTTATAGGCTTCGTCGTCTTCGGCATACACGGTCGCCAAGAGTTTTTCTTTGGGGATGTTCAGCCATTCGGGGGAAGTGAGAAATTCCCAGGCGAAGTGGATGGCGTCGCGTTTGAAGTAGTCGCCGAAGGAGAAGTTGCCCATCATTTCAAAGAAAGTGTGATGGCGGGCGGTGTAGCCGACGTTTTCCAAGTCGTTGTGTTTGCCGCCTGCGCGTACGCATTTTTGCGCGGTGGTGGCGCGGTTGTAGGTGCGTTTGTCGAAGCCGAGGAATACGTCTTTAAACTGGTTCATACCGGCGTTGGTAAACAGCAAGGTCGGGTCGTCGTGCGGCACGAGGCTGGAAGAGCGGACGATGGTGTGGCCTTTGGATTCGAAGAATTTTAGGAATTTTTTTGGCGTAGTTCGGAGGTTTTTCATGATGTTTCGATGTCTCTACTAAAAAGGTTTCAGACGACCTTCCCGGCCGTATGTAATTGTGAAAAAGAAAAATGGGTGCTATATTACCGCAAAACCTTGTTTCTAGCTATTGAATCAGGGACTTTCAGACGACCTTCCGACTATCGCCCCAATGGAAATTGCTATCAGATAGTGCGTGCCTGATTTATAATCCCTTACTTTCCCTTCCACCCGATATGCAAGGAATGATAATGACCAAACATCTGCCACTCATCGCCCTGACCGCCGTCATGCTCGCCGCCTGCGGAGGTTCGGATAAAAATACCTCCGACAAAGTGGGTCAGGCGGGAAACCAAAATGTATTGAGGATTTACAACTGGTCGGAATACGTCGATCCCGAAACCGTCGCCGATTTTGAAAAGAAAAAAACGGTATCAAGGTAACTTACGACGTGTACGACAGCGATGAGACGCTGGAAAGTAAAGTATTGACCGGAAAATCGGGCTACGACATCGTCGGCCCGTCCAATACCTTTGTCGGCAGGCAGATTAAGGCGGGGGCTTATCAAAAAAATCGACAAATCCCTGATTCCCAACTATAAAAAAACCTCAATCCCGAACTGATGAAACTGATGGAAGGCGTCGATCCGAGCCACGAATACGCCGTTCCTTTTTATTGGGGAACCAACACCTTCGCCATCAATACCGAGCGTGTGAAAAAAAGCCTTAGGCACGGACAAACTGCCGGACAACCAATGGGATTTGGTGTTCAACCCCGAATACACATCCAGGCTCAAACAATGCGGCATCAGCTACTTGGACAGCGCGGCGGAAATTTATCCTATGGTGTTGAACTACATGGGTAAAAACCCCAACAGCAACGATACCGAAGACATCAAGGCGGCAACCGAGCTGCTCAAGAAAAAAACCGTCCCAACATCAAACGCTTTACCTCGTCCGGTTTCATCGACGACTTGGCGCGCGGCGACACTTGCGTCACCATCGGCTTCGGCGGCGACTTGAACATCGCCAGACGGCGTGCCGAAGAAGCGGGCGGCAAGGAAAAAAATCCGCGTCATGATGCCCAAAGAAGGCGTAGGGATTTGGGTGGACTCCTTCGTTATCCCGAAAGATGCGAAAAAAACGTCGCCAACGCCCACAAATACATCAACGACTTCCTCGACCCCGAAGTCGCCGCGAAAAAAACGGCAATTTCGTCACCTATGCCCCTTCCAGCAAACCCGCACGCGAATTGATGGAAGCCGAGTTCAGGGACGACCGGACCATTTTCCCGAGCGACGAAGATTTGAAAAAAACAGCTTCATCATGGTCCCTATCCAGCCCACCATTTTGAAATTCATGGTCCGCCAATGGCAGGGGTGTGAAAAGCCGGCAAATAATTTGATACAGATAAGCAAAGGTCGTCTGAAAACTTGAAATACAGGGTTTTCAGACGACCTTTGTTATATCCGCTTGTCTTTACACAATGTCTCTTACCAGTCAAAACTAATGTCATCAGGCATATCGAACTTTATCCGCTATCCCGAAAAAAATTTCAGACGACCCTTCATCTCAAAAGGTCGTCTGAAACAGACAAAAGCAGTTGGTTTGAACCTGTCTTTCTGCGTTCAAAAAAACAAGTTCAGCCCAAACTTACGCTTCGCCTTCTGCCTGATCGGCTGAGTCCGTTGCACTCGGCTGGGCGGCTTTGTAGAGGTAAACCGTTGCCAGCGGCGGTACTTTGACAGCGAGCGAGTTGGGTCTGCCGTGCGACCAGATTTCTTCGGTCTGCAGGATTTGTCCGGCGGATACGCCGCTGCCGTTGTAGCCGGGGTCGTCTGAATTGAGGATTTCGCGGTATTCGCCGGCTTCGTTCACGCCGAAGCGGTAGCTGTCGTGGACGACGGGCGTGAAGTTGCTGATGACGATGACGCGGTTGCCTTCGCGGTCGCGGCGTTCGAAGACGAAGACGGAATTGTTGCCGTCGTCGGCGACCAGCCATTCGAAGCCTTCCGGCCATTGATCGAGCTGGTAAAGCGGCGCGGTGTCTTTATAGACGCGGTTCAAATCGCGCACGAAGTTTTGTACGCCTTTGTGCCAGCCGCCTTCTTGGTCGAGCAGGAACCAATCCAGTCCTTCGTTGTAGTTCCACTCTCTGCCTTGCGCGAACTCGTTGCCCATAAACAGGAGTTTTTTTGCCGGGGAAGCCGTACATGAAGCCGTAGTAGGCGCGCAGGTTGGCGAATTGCTGCCAGCAGTCGCCGGGCATCCGTCCGAGCAGAGAGCGTTTGCCGTGTACGACTTCGTCGTGCGAGAGCGGCAGGACGAAGTTTTCGCTGTATTGGTACATCATGCCGAAGGTCATTTTGTTGTGGTGGTATTTGCGGTTGATGGGGTCTTCCATCATGTAGCGCAAGGTGTCGTTCATCCAGCCCATGTTCCATTTGTAGCTGAAATTCAAGCCTTCTTGGCGGGTTACGTTGGCGAACGAGGTGGATTCTTCGGCGATTTCGGTGGCAGACGGGACGACCTCTTTCAGCATGGTGTTGGTATCGCGCAGGAAGGCGATGGCCTCGAGGTTTTTCATGGCCGCCGTATTGGTTGGGTATCCATTCGCCGTCTTTGCGCGAGTAGTTGCGATAAATCATGGAAGCGACGGCGTCCACGCGGATACCGTCGAAACCGAAACGCTCTATCCAATACAGGGCATTGCCTTGCAGGAAGTTTTTGACTTCGTTCCTGCCGAAGTTGTAAATCAGGGTATTCCAGTCTTGATGGTAGCCTTCGCGCGGGTCGGCGTGTTCGTACAGCGCGGTGCCGTCAAACTTGGCAAGCCCGTGGTCGTCGGTCGGGAAGTGTCCGACCACCCAGTCGAGGATGACGCCGATGCCTTCGTCGTGGGCGGCTTTAATTAGGGCGCGCAACTCGTCGGGCGAACCGAAACGGCTGGTCGGCGCATACAAACCGGTTGCTTGATAGCCCCATGAGCCATCAAACGGATATTCGGAAACAGGCAGGAATTCGATATGGGTGAAGCCCATGTCTTTGACGTATGCGACCAATTCTTTGGCGAGCTGTTCGTAAGTCAGCCAGAAGTTGTTTTTCGGGATTGCGTTTCCACGAACCCAAATGCACTTCATAAATGCTGATAGGTGCGTCAATGGCGTTGGCGCGGGCGCGGAAGTCGGGTGTTTCGACTTTTTCCGGCAAACCGCGCACGACAGACGCCGTATTCGGACGCAACTCTGCGCCGAAGGCATACGGGTCGGTTTTTGCCGTACATTGCCGTTGGCATCGCGGATTTCAAATTTGTAGAGGGCGTTGAGTTTGACGGCGGGGATGAAGATGTCCCAAATGCCGTTGTCGCGGTGGAAACGCATGACGTGGCGGCGGCCGTCCCAGTGGTTGAATTCGCCGATGACGGATACGCGCTGCGCGTTCGGCACCCATACTGCAAAGCTCACACCTTTCACGCCGTCCACTTCGGCAAAATGCGCGCCCAAAGTTTCATAAGGACGCAGGTGTTTGCCTTCCGCCAGCAACCAAGAATCCATATCTTTTTAAAGGCAGAGCCGAAGCGGTAAGGGTCTTCTTCACGCACAGGCTCGGCATCTTCGGCATAACGGACGTTCAACGCATAATCGGGCGCACCTTCGGGCAACACGGCAACAAAAAAATCCGCGTTCATCGACTTTTTCAGACGACGTAATCAGTTCGCCGCTCTCACGGTTGACAATATCCACGCCCCAAGCGTTCGGAATCAGGGTCCGTACGACCTCGTCGCCTTCGGCAAGGCGGTGTCGTCCCAAATAGGCGAACAAATCGCTGTGGGTGGCAAGAAACAGGCTTTCGACCGTGTCGCGTTCGACTTGGTCAAGCTCGTGATAAGGCTTCATCCGGCTGTTTTTCTTCATGCGTACCTCTCCAATCATGGCAAGTTGGCCGCCCATCAGGCGGTTGTGGGGAAAATCTTCAAGCGCGACGGGCATTTTGCGCGCCCAGTTGGGATAACCCTCGGAAACGCCCGGCACATTCAGGTTGTCGCTCATGCCCAGCAGGTTTTCCAGCTGCACCGCATACAGTTTGCTGCGGCTCATGGCGGCATACCGGTGCAAGGCGGTTAACAGCGTTTCGTCAATTTCAGACGACATCTCGGCGTCGGCAGGCAGGCAGCCGGCGTGTTTCAACTTATCGAACAAATCCGCCTTGTCGTGTTCGCGCGCTTCCAAGGTCGTCTGAAAAGTTTCCGCATCGGGAATCGTACCCAAGCGGAACATCAAATCTAAATCCTTGCCCGTCCAATAGCCCGCCAAGGGCGCGACATCGTGCGTGCTGACCACCGTAATCGCCTGTTCGGGATATTCTTCGGGCAACTCAAAGCCGTGCCAGCCTTTGCTGAAATACACGACCTTATAAGAAAACACCTGATAGCGGTTCAGCAAATACCGCGCCTGATCGGGTACCGTTCCCAAATCCTCGCCGATGACCACGCATTGATTCCGCCTGCTTTCCAAAGCCAGGATGGCAAACATCACATCTGCGTCGTAATGCACATACGCGCCAAAGTCCGCCGTCTCGCCCGCAACCCACCACAGACGGCACAAAGCCATCACATGATCAATGCGCAAGATGCCGTAAAGCCGCATATTTTCACGCAACAGTCGGACGAACTTCTCATAACCCGTGTGCTTCAACATCATCGGATTGAGCGGCGGCAAATCCCAGTTTTGCCCCGTCGGGCTGAATGGATCGGGCGGCGCACCGACCGCCATATCCATGCAGTAATCGGCGCGGTTAAGCCAAGTGTCTGCGCTGCCGCGTGCTACGCCGACCGCCAAATCGCCGTAAATCCCCAGCTTCACGCCGCGCGCCGCAGCCGCCTCGTTCACTTCGCGCAACTGCTCCGCGCAAAGCCATTGCAGCCACATATAAAAACGGATTTCGCGGCGATGACCCTGTGCAAATCTTTGAACTGCCTCGCCATGCGGATCATGAAACTCCGCCTGCCAAGACAGCCAACCCACTTCGCCGGAGCGGTTGTAATACTGATCCAACGCCTCAAACAAACCGAAGCCTTCCAAAGCCCAGCCGCGTTCTTCGACAAAGGCGTCAAATGCCGCCCGCTCTTGTTCGGCGGCTTCGCATCCGTCGTTTTCAAACGCGTCAAACGCCCTCTGCAAAGCATCGCGCTTGAACGCCCAAACCGCCGTATAAGCGACCGTTTCCGTAATCCGCAACGCCGCGATGCGCTGGCAGATATTCGGCTGCTTGAGCCAGTTTTTCAGCTTTTCGTTATAGGAGAACGCGCCGACCTTCTCCACATCCAGATAAATCGGATTGAGCCATTCGCGCGAAGACGGGCTGTACGGGCTGGCAAAAAGCAGGCTTGGCACTGAAAAGCGCGTGCAGCGGATTGATGCCGACGAAATCCAGTTGCTTATCCGCCGCAAACGCCATCAAATCCAGCAAATCGGTAAAATCCCCAATGCCCCAGTTCCGTTGCGAACGCAGGCTGTACAGATGCGTTGTCAGCCCGTTCATGCGCAAACCGTGTTCCAGCATTTTTCGGCTGATAAACCGACTGCGGCGCAACCACCAGCCGCACCTTGCGGACGTTGCCTTCCACTTCCGCAGACAAAGTGTAATAGCCGCAAGCCAAAGCCGGCAGCACAACCCAAAAGCGCGCCGTCTTCGCCATGGCTCAACACCAAAACCTGCCGTCCGCCCGCTTCCTCTTCCAAGCAAACTTCAGCCGCGCCATGAAACTCAGCAGGCAGTCGCAAAGATTCCCGACCGTTTTCATGCGCCACCAAAGTATCCGCATAAAGGCCGTCTGAAAAACCGTCCTGCTGCAAAGCCTTAATAATCCCTTCCAAAACCTCGGGCTTGGTCGCATGATAAATTCCACCGATGTCGTGAAAACCCAAATCAATACCCAAGCCCGCAGCCTGCTCTTCCAAATGTTCGCTCATGACACAATTCGCCTGTTTACAATAAACCGAATCTTAATATAAATAAGATTGAATGTTTCCCATAATTCAGAGAAAACAACCGTTCAGACCAGAATTTCCCTGCTTAGTTTGACTTATCCCAAAATTTTTGGGCGATAGGGGGGCAGCTCAATTTTGATGGTTGTCGGAATGTTTCATCTATATTTGGGTATGGGTTTGCAGGATATAAAAAGGTCGTCTGAAAACAGAAACCCAATCCTGTTTTCAGACGACCTTTTATTGTTTCAAATTAGATTAATTAGTGATGATGACCGTGCGGACCGTGAACGTGGCCGTGTACGATTTCTTCTTCAGTCGCATCGCGCACGCTGTCAACTGTCGCTTTGAACAAGATTTTCATGCCGGCAAGCGGATGGTTGCCGTCTACTACGGCTTTGCCGTCTGCTACATCGGTTACGCGATAAACCAAGACATCGCCGGTTTCAGGATCATCGGCTTCGAACATCATGCCGACTTCCACTTCAACCGGGAATACGCTGACATCTTCGATACGCACCAGGCCGGGATCTTGTTCGCCGAACGCATCATCGGGAGACAGTGCGACTTCAACGGTATCACCGACGTTTTTTTCTCGTGCAAAGCTTCTTCCACCAAAGGGAAAATGCCGTCATATCCGCCGTGCAGATAGGCGATGGGTTCTTCGGTTTTGTCCAGCAGTTGGTTATCCGCATCGTACATTTCATAGTGAAGCGAAACCACGGAATTTTTTTAATAGCCATTCTTTATCCTTTATCATGACCGTTTATCAAAAACAGGCTTTATTGACAACCCTCTGCCAACAAATCCAAAACATTTTAACACACCGCCGTCATGTACGGAGATTTATCCTAATATTCACAAATTAACAACCGTTAATTCAGATAAATAATATTTAACCTGCGACAGACGGAAGTGTAAATTTTGATAATTTTTATAATTGTGTAACTTTTTTTACAACTTGTATTTCTATGCATAATGGTTTTTATGCAGGTTATTCAAACAAATCAGAAATAGAGGCAGATTGTGCATTATTTAATTATAAATACATGAAATCAATAAATTTTACTATACAGTTTATTTCAAATGTACCCTAGGTAACAATCTATGTGGATTAGTTTCTTCCACAACTTTCGTCCATTCCGGATTGATTAGAAGTTACTAAAAGATTACTAATTCGTCTGTATCGTTGCGCCGAGCCATCCTGTGGGGCATAATGCAGGAAATTCAGCAATGAATTTTTTTACTCTAAGGGAACGGCTTTATGCCGTTTTCAATCGTTCCGTTTTTTTATTTAAATCGATTTAAAGAAGGTCTCAAAATGAAAAAAATCTCTGATCGCTGCTGCTTTGTTCTCTTTGGCTCTGGCTGCTTGTGGCGACAAAGCTGCTGACACTGCTGCTTCTGCCGCTTCTGAAGCTGCATCTGCTGCTACCGAAGCTGCATCTGCTGCTACCGAAGCTGCTGCTTCTGCTACCGAAGCCGCTGCTTCTGCTACCGAAGCCGCTGCTACCGAAGCCGCTTCTGCTGCTACTGAAGCTGCTTCTGCCGCTACCGAAGCTGCCTCTGCCGCTACTGAAGCCGCTTCTGCTGCAAAAATAATATTTTTACAGTTAAAAAAAGCAGGATACGGATTGTATCCTGCTTTTTTTGTTTTTTTCAGACGACCTTTACCGTTTTTTTCGCTTCCCTTATCCGCTATATAATCCTCCGTACACATAAACCATCCTTGCTGCCCGTTATGCCCAATCTGTACGACCGTTTTTCTTGAATTCCTTTCCCCCGCCGAAATTCTCGAAGCCACTCCGGCCTTGTTAAACGACCAGCGCCGCCGCTTTGTTTCCGAACCGGACATCATCTTGCAACCGCATTCTATAGAAAAATGTACAAGAAATCATGCGGTTTTGTTTTAAACACCGTATCCCCGTTACCCCTCAGGGTGGCAATACCGGTTTGTGCGGTGCAGCGGTAGCTTCCGGCGGCGTACTGCTCAACCTTTCCAAAATCAACCGCATCCGAGAAATCAACCTTGCCGACAACAGCATCACTGTCGAAGCGGGCGTAATCCTACAGAACGTCCAAAAAGCGGCATCCGAAGCGGGCAGACTGTTTCCCCTCAGCCTTGCCAGCGAAGGCTCGTGCGAAATCGGCGGCAACATCGCCTGCAACGCCGGCGGATTAAACGTTTTACGCTACGGCAGTATGCGCGACTTGGTATTGGGTTTGGAAGTCGTCCTGCCCAATGGCGAACTTGTTTCCCATCTCCAACCGCTACACAAAAAAATACCACCGGTTACGACCTGCGCCACCTCTTTATCGGCAGCGAAGGCACGCTCGGCATTATCACCGCCGCCACGCTCAAACTCTTCGCCCGTCCGCAAACCATAGCGACCGCATGGGTAGGTTTGGACGACATCGAATCTGCCGTACAACTTTTGACTGCGGTACAAGGGCATTTTGCCGAACGCCTCACCAGTTTCGAGCTGATCAGCCACTACGCTTTGGCATTGTCTTCCGAATTCAGTCATCTGAAACAGCCGACCGATGCAAACTGGCACGTTCTGCTCGAACTGACCGACTCTGTTCCCGATGCCGCGCTCGACGAAAAACTTGCCGAATTTCTCTATCAAAACGGCAAAGAAAACAGCATCATCGCGCAATCCGAACAAGAGCGCCTCGATCTGTGGACGCTGCGTGAAAACATTTCCGCCTCCCAGCGCAAGCTCGGCACCAGCATCAAACACGACATCGCTGTCCCGATTGCCCAAGTCGCCGCCTTTGTCCGTCAATGCGCCCCCGCCTTAGAAACCCGTTTTCCGGGTATACAAATTGTCTGCTTCGGACATTTGGGCGACGGCAGCCTGCATTACAACACCTTCCTGTCCGACGTCTTGAGCAACGAAGCCTACCGTTACGAAGATGCCGTCAACAGCATCGTCTATGAACACATCCTCGCCTGCCACGGTACCATCGCGGCGGAACACGGTATCGGCACCATCAAAAAAACACTGGCTCCCCAGCGTCCGCACCCCGTCCGAAATCGCCTTGATGCGCGCCATCAAAGCCCAGCTTGACCCGCACGGCATCATGAATCCGGGCAAGCTCCTGCCGTAAGCAATATTTCAGTATTTGCCAAAATCGAAAAGGTCGTCTGAAAATCTATTCCCAGTTTCAGACGACCTTTTCATTCTCTAATACTCAATGCTGTTATAATCCGCAGACCAAGTAAAACAACGACTTCAAAAGGAAAAACATGACACTCAAGCCTCCCGTCCGCATCGCCGTTACCGGCGCCGCAGGGCAAATTGCCTATGCGACCCTGTTCCGTATCGCCGGCGGCATTATGCTCGGACGCGACCAACCCGTTATCCTGCAATTGCTCGACCTGCCACAGGCGCAGCAGGCATTGCGCGGCGTGATTATGGAAATGCAGGATTGCGCTTTCCCGCTCCTTGCCGACATCTTCGCTACAGACGACCCCGAAGTCGCCTTCAAAGATGCCGACATCGCCCTCCTAATCGGTGCGCGCCCGCGTACGCAAGGCATGGAACGCGCCGACCTGCTGCACGCCAACGCCGAAATTTTCAAAGTACAAGGCGCGGCGTTGAACAAAGTTGCCCATCGCGACGTCAAAGTCCTCGTCGTCGGCAACCCCGCCAACACCAATGCCTACATCGCCATGAAATCCGCGCCCGACATCCCGCCGGAAAACTTCACCGCCCTGATGCGTCTCGACCACCACCGCGCCGTCAGCCAAGTCGCCGAGAAAAATCAACCGCCCGATTCCTTCCATCGAGCAAATGTGCGTCTGGGGCAACCACAGCCCGACCATGTACGCCGACTACCGCTACGCCACCAGCAACGGCGAGTCCGTCAAAGACATGATTACCGAACCCGATTGGAACACCGAAGTCTTCATGCCGAAAATTGCCGGACGCGGTGCCGCCATCATCGCCGCGCGCGGTTCGTCGTCCGCCGCCTCCGCCGCAAATGCCGCCATCTACCACCTGCGCGACTGGCTGCTCGGCAGCAGCGGCAAATGGATAACGATGGGCGTTCCTTCCGACGGCTCTTACGGCATCCCCGAAGGTTTGATTTTCGGTTTCCCCGTCATTTGCGACGCAGGCAGCTACCGCATCGTCCAAGGCTTGGACTTGTCGGATGAGTTCAGCCGCCAACGCATCGCCGCAACACTGGCGGAGCTGGAAGAAGAACGCGCCGCCATACAAGATATGCTTTTAAAAGATCGAGGTCGTCTGAAAACCAGTTTTCAGACGACCTCGACTGACATGAATACCACGGAGTCCCCATGACCACATTGGCCAACAAAAAAACTCGCCGTCCTCATCGACGCCGACAACGCCCCCGCCGACATCATCGACCGCCTGCTCGAAGAAGTTGCCAAATACGGCATCGCCAGCGTCAAGCGCATCTACGGCGACTGGAGCCACGGCCTTTCCAAATGGAAAGCCGCCCTCCCTGCCCCACGCCATCATCCCCGTCCAACAATTCGCCTACACCAAAGGCAAAAACGCCACCGACATGGCGCTGGTCATCGACGCGATGGATTTGCTATACAGCGGCAACTTCGACGGCTTCTGCATCGTATCCAGCGATTCCGACTTCACCCGATTGGCAAGCCGCCTGCGCGAAAGCGGGCTGACCGTGTACGGTTTCGGCGAAAAGAAAAACGCCCGAAGCCTTCCGCAAAGCCTGCGACAAATTCATCTACACCGAAATCTTCCGTCCCGAAAAACAACGCCAAGAAAAAGAGAAGAACAGCGGCAAAAACACCCCAGCCGCCGCCCCTGACGCGCTATCCCTGCTCAAACGCGCCGTGCGCGAAAACGCCGACGACCTCGGCTGGGCAAACCTCGGTCCCATCGGCAGCTACATCAGCAAAAATCAATCCCGATTTCGACTCAAGGCTTTACGGTTACGGCAAACTCTCCGACCTCATCAAATCCTTCGACATCTTCGAACACCGCACCGACAACAACCAACTCCAAGTCCGCCGCCGCAAATCCGCCGACAAGCCGACAGAGAGGTCGTCTGAAAACCCGGTGGCAACCCATCATGCAGAAGAAACCGTTTCAGACGACCCCAACGCCGCTCAAAAAAACGCAAAACGCGCGGCAAAAAAACCAACCCAACCAAAAAAACGAAAAACACCGCGCCAAGCCCAACGACAGACACCGCGCAACCGACACCTGTCAAACCCGAACCTGCCGCCAAAAGCAGCAAACTGCCCGTTACCCGCGTGATCCCCGCCGTACAGCAGGCAGTCGATACCCACGCCGACGAACAAGGCTGGGCGCGTTTGAGCGACGTATCGAAGCAACTCGCCGCACAAGGCACCGACCCGCAGCAATACGGCTTTGAAACCATAAACCACCTCATCCACGCCATCTACACCGACTGGCTGGAAATCAAAAAAAGCCGGCCGCGGCGAACGCCTGCGCGTCAACAAACGCTTTACCGCCAAAGGTTAAACCATCCGTTTGAAGGTGAAAGACAATCTGCCGCCTAATCTAAAAAGGGTCGTCTGAATTTTTTTCAGACGACCTTTAATGCTAAAAATGTCTTCTGTTTGCCACACACACTGTTTTTTTCATGAATATTCTCGAAGCCTTATTACTATTGTGCCTGCTGATCGTCATCAGCGCATTCGTTTCCTGTTCCGAACTCGCGCTTGCCTCGGCGCGCAAAATCAAATTGCAAGTGATGGCAAAAGACGGTGGCGACACGCGCGCGCTGGATGTGCTCAACATGCAGCAGCAGCCGGGCAGTTTCATCACCGTCGTCCAAATTGGTTTGAATGCCGTCGCCATTCTCGCCGGTATCGTCGGCGAAGCGGCGGTGCGCCCTTATTTCGGCGGTTTGTTGGCAAACGCGGGCAGTTGGGGCAGTACCGCCGCGTCGCTGCTGACGTTCGCGCTGGTCACGGGCAGCTTCATCCTGATTGCCGACCTGATGCCCAAACGCATAGCAATGACCCATCCCGAAGCGGTGGCGGTGCGCATCGTGCGGCCGATGATGTTTTTGATTTTTATCCTAAAGCCTTTCGTTTGGACATTTGACGGACTGGCGAACGCGATATTCAAACTCTTCAAAAATTTCCACCGTCCGCCAAGAGCAACTGACTTCGGAAGACATTTACGCCGTCGTCGATGCGGGCGCACAGGCGGGTGTGTTAAAAGAGCAGGAACACTACCTGATTGAAAATATCTTCGACATGCAGGCGCGCACGGTGACTTCCACCATGAGCACGCGCGAATACATCGCCTATTTCGATAAAAACGACGGCAGCGATACCGTGTTGGAAATCATGTCGGAAAAAAACCGCACAACAAATTCTTGGTGTGTGATGGCGATTTGGAACGCGTCATCGGCTACATCGAATCACACACGCTGCTGACTTTGTTTTTAAAAAGAAAAAGACGTCCGCCTGACTGACAAGCGCGTGTTGCGCAAAGCCTTGTTCATCCCAGACACGCTGTCGCTTTACGATGTATTGGAAACCTTTAAAACTTCCGGCGAAGACTTTGCCGTGGTGGTGAACGAATACGCGCTGGTGGTCGGCGTAGTAACGCTGAAAGACGTGATGAGCATCGTCATGGGCGAGCTGGTCAATACCGAAGAAGAGCCGCAAATCATCCGCCGCACCGAAGATACCTGGCTGGTGGACGGCGCGACCCCGCTCGCCGACGTGATGCGTGCGCTGGACATTGAGGAATTTCCCAATTCGGAAAACTACGAAACCATCGCCGGCTTTATGATGTATTCCCTGCGCAAAATCCCGAAACGCACCGATTTTTTGGTTTACGCAGGATACAAATTTGAAATCATCGACACCGAAAAATCTGAAAAATCGATCAGCTCTTGGTGTCCAAACAAAGCGATACAGTAGAAAAAAATATAGTGGATTAACTTTAAACCAGCACGGCGTTGCCTCGCCTTAGCTCAAAGAGAACGATTCTCTAAGGTGCTGAAGCACCAAGTGAATCGGTTCCGTACTATCTGTACTGTCTGCGGCTTCGTCGCCTTGTCCTGATTTTTTTGTTAATCCACTATATGTAACCACAGCCAAAAGGCAAAAGGTCGTCTGAAACCTGAACCGCCCCCAAAGTTGGACAACCCATCCAACCACAAGGGGCGGTTCGTCGTTCAGACGACCTTGGATTCGGATTTCAAGTGCAACACCAGGGTACCAGTGGTTGGAACAGATTTAAGAATAAAACACTTGGCGTTTCGTAGCCAAGTGTTTTTCTCGGCCGGTGGTTCAACTCATCTTGAACCCTGCGTATCTCCCGATCGCTGATGTTTCGGAAATCGGTTTGTTTGGGGAAATATTGTCGGATGAGTCCGTTGGTGTTTTCATTCAGCCCTTTCTCCCACGAATGGTAAGGGCGGCAAAAATAGGTTTTCGCCTTCAATGCTTTGGCTATTTTGGTGTGTTGGTAGAACTCTTTGCCGTTATCCATGGTAATGGTGTGGACTCTGGCTTTATATGCCTTTAATACCCTAATGGCCGCCCGGGCGGTGTCTTCGGCTTTTAAGTTCTTTAATTTGCAGATGATGGTGTAGCGGGTAGTGCGTTCGACCAAGGTCAATAACGCGCTTTTTCTGATTTTTTTGCCGACGATGGTGTCGGCCTCCCAATCGCCGATGCGGGTTTTTCCGGTTGACGATAGCAGGTCAGTTTTTCTATGCCGACGCGGTCGGGCACTTTGCCTCTGGTCCATGTGCTGCCGTAGCGTTTGCGGTAGGGTTTGCTGCATATTCTGAGGTGTTGCCACAAAGTGCCGCCGTTGCTTTTTGTCTTGGCGGAGGTAGCGGTAAACGGTGCTGTGATGGAGTGTGATCCCGTGGTGTTTATGCAGGTAGGCACATACTTGTTCGGGACTGAGTTTGCGGCGGATAAGGGTGTCGATGTGCTGAATCAGACGACCTTTTTGTTTGTTTAAACGGTTTGAACAACGCTTCAGGCGGCTTGTTCGTGCAGCGTGTGAAGGCAGCTTTGCGCGGGGTTTTTCTTGAAACCACTTCAATTCGTCGCGCAAGGAAACGACTTCGCCGATAACAATCAACGCGGGGCGTGGGGCGTTTTCTGCCAGCTCGGGCAGGTTTTTCAGACAACCTGTCACGACGCTTTGGTGCGGAAGCGTGCCGTTGGAGACGATGGCGACAGGTGTGTCGCCGCTGCGTCCGTGCGCCATCAGTTTTTCGGCGGTTTCGGCGGCTTTGAGCGTGCCCATATAGACGACCAGTGTTTGGTTGCTCAGGGCGAGCGTGCGCCAGTCGGGTTGGTGGCCGTCGTGTTTGCTGTGTCCGGTCACGAAGAGCGCGCTTTGGGCGCAGTCGCGGTGCGTCAGGGGGATGCCTGCGTAGGCGGTCGCGCCCAGTGCGGCGGTGATGCCGGGGATGATGCGGTAGGGGATGTTTGCCTGCCGCAAAACTTGGGCTTCTTCGCCGCCGCGCCCGAAAAACGAAGGGGTCGCCGCCTTTGAGCCGGACGACGCGCAAACCTTGGCGGGCGTATTCGACCAGGAGGCGGTTGGTTTCTTCTTGTTGGACGTGGTGCGAGCCTGCGCGTTTGCCGACGCTGATTTTGTCCGCGTCTTTGCGCACCATGCTTAAGACGTCGTCTGAAACCAAGGCATCGTGGAACACAACATCCGCCGCCTGTATCGCCTGCAAAGCGTGCAAGGTGAGCAGCCCTGCGTCGCCGGGGCCTGCGCCGACAAGGACGACTTTCGCCTTTTTGCCGCGCCGAAGCCGTCAAGCTGCGCGGCAAGCTCTGCTTCGGCGGCATCAAGGTTGCCTTGGGCGGCGAGCGCGTTAAAACGGCTGTCGAACAGGTTTTCCCAAAAAAACGGCGGCGGTTTGCCGTGCCTTTGATTTTGGCTTTGACCGCGTTGCGCCATTTGCCTGCGAGCGCCGCCATTTTGACCGGTGTGCAGCGGGATGAGCGTTTCGATGATTTGCCGCCACTTGCGCGCCAAAAACGGGGGCGGTCGCGCCGCTGGAGACAGCGATTTTGAGCGGGCTGCGGTCAATGACGGCGGGGACGGTGAAGGAACACAAATCCGCGGTATCGACGGTGTTGCACAGCTTCGCCCGCTGCTCCGCCGCTTGGAAGATGCGGCGGTTGAAAGCGTAATCGTCGGTGGCGGCGACGGCGAAAAACACGCCGTCTAAGTCGTCCTCGTGAAATTCGCTGCCCAGCCATTCGATTTTGCCTTCGTCCGCCCATTTTTGGAAAAACGGGATTGAGTTCGCGGGCGACAACCCTGACCGCAGCCCCTGCCTGCAACAGGCTTTCGGCTTTGCGTTCCGCCACTTTGCCCGCACCCGCCAGCAGGACGGGGCGGCCGTTCAAATCGGCAAACAGGGGATAATGGTTCATGGCGTGTTCTCTTATTAAGCTATCGTGCCGCCCATCTTAAAATCCCGCTGGCTTCGGCGGAAAGAATGGTTTTTGCTTATCTTATCGAGTTTGGTTATATGGTGGATTAAATTTAAATCAGGACAAGGCGACGAAGCCGCAGACAGTGCAGATAGTACGGCAAGGCGAGGCAACGCCGTACTGGTTTAAAGTTAATCCACTATATGTGCCGTTTCCGTTGCCGCGCGGCAAAGAGGTCGTCTGAAAACGGCAATCCCTTTTCAGACGACCCCGCCAATATAACGAAATCATCTTTGCTTCAAACAAACCATTCTTTCCGTTTTTTTCAGACGACCTCTTTAGAGTACCGCCTATCCGAGTTTTGCTAAAGAGAACAATATGTCTATTCAAAACCACCACTTAGACTGGCTCGAAGCCGAATCTATCTACATCATCCGCGAAGTCGTCGCCGAAGCCAAAAATCCCGCGCTGCTGTTTTCCGGCGGCAAGGATTCCGTCGTTTTGCTGGCGCTGGCGGTCAAAGCGTTCAAACTCGAAGGCCGCCCGCTCAAGCTGCCGTTCAAGCTGCTGCACGTCGATACCGGACACAATTACCCCGAAGTGATTCAGTTCCGCGATGAAACCGTAGCGCGTACGGGCGTGCAACTGGTGGTCGGCAGCGTCGAAGATTCCATCAAAAAAAGGCACGGTCGTCCTGCGCCGCGAAACCGATTCGCGCAACGCCGCGCAGGCGGTTACGCTGGTGGAAACGATTGAAGAACAAGGCTTTGACGCGCTGATGGGCGGCGCGCGGCGCGATGAGGAAAAAGGCACGGGCGAAGGAGCGGATATTTTCGTTCCGCGACGAGTTCGGTCAATGGGATCCGAAAAAGCCAGCGTCCCGAACTGTGGTCGCTCTACAATACGCGGCTGTTTAGCGGCGAAAAACATGCGCGTGTTCCCCATTTCAAACTGGACGGAACTCGACATCTGGCAATACATCGCCCGCGAAAACCCTCGCGCTGCCGCCGATTTATTACAGCCACAAACGCGAAGTCGTCGAACGCGGCGGGCTGCTCGTCCCCGTTACCCCGCTGACGCCGAAACGCGAAGGCGAAGTTTCCCAAATCCGCGACGTGCGTTTCCGTACCGTCGGCGACATTTCCTGCACCTGCCCCTGTCGCCAGCACCGCCGCCACGCCCGAAGACATCATCGCCGAAACCGCGGCAGCCACCATTTCCGAACGCAGCGCCACGCGTATGGACGACCGCGTGTCCGAAGCGGCGATGGAAGAGCGCAAAAAGGCGGGGTATTTTTTTGAGCGGAGCTGCTGGCAAAATCGGTTTGAGTTGAAACCCAAGCCGATGACTTTGTTCCGGAAACATTGTGATGAAGAGCGAAAAAAGTCGTCTGAAAAACCAAATTTAGGTTTTCAGACGACCTTTTCGTTTACGGCTTTAACGTTTATTCGATGACAACGCGCGCGTTAAGTGGCTGGACGGGGCGGCTGTTGTGCGAACCGATGGCGCGGGTGAATTTTTTTCTGCCTGCGCCTGGTCGATGTGGTCGTAGGTTTTTCAACAGCAGCCACGATACGCCTTCGCTGCACGGCGGCGTGGTCAGCGAACCGGCAAAGCGGTAGTAATTCAGCCGTTTCGGCAGCAGGGTGGCGGCGTCGAAGGCTTTGTCGAGGTTTACCTTTCCTTCTTTCATCGGCATCACGTTCCATATAGGCGCGAGGCGGTCGTTGGTTTTGCCGGCTTCGTACAATACTGCCAATACCAAAGGCTGTTTGTTTTCGTCTAGGTGGACGAAGTGGGCTTCCATCGGGAAGGTACGGCCTTTGATTTGGTTTTCACTGGGCACGTGGAAATGGAATTGTTTCAGGGTGTAGGTGCGTCCGTTCACGCTGAGGGTATTGCCGCCTTCGGGGTAGTTGACTTGGATGGTGTGGCCGTTGTTTTCCACGTCAACCGCGCTCGGTTTGTAATTGACTTTGATGGCAGGCAGTTTGCCGGAGACGGTTTCGGTGATGTTGACGGGGGATTGGTTTTTGCCTGTGGAACACAAACGGAACTCTTCAGACAGATTGCCCCCAGCTTTCGGGGGAGTCGTGTCCGGTGTAGCCCCAATGGGTGTGGTTTCCATGTGCGGCGGCGGAGAATGCTGCGAAGGTGGACAGCAGGAAAAACAGTCAGGCGAGGCAGCGTGAGGTTCAAGCAGGGCATTGCAATATCCTTTCTGTGAGGAGGAGGGAAAAAAAGCATTGCGGTGCGTATGTAGATTATTGTTATTTTTTTTATTTAACCATAGCCATATTAAATCATTAGGTCAAGCCTTCTTGGGTTAATTCTGTTAAGGCTATGAAGTTAAGGCGAATTCATTTTTTTAAAAAAACGATATTGTCGTTTTGAAAATTGATAATAATTTGAAATAGAAAAATGCCTATTTTTTTCACCCCTTAAAAAAATTTAAGAAATGCCGAATCAGTGAAAAAGGTCGTCTGAAAACCCTGATTTCGGTTTTTTTAGACGACCTTTTGCCTTGCCTGACAAGGGTTATTTGTGCAGGCCGCATTCTTTGCTGTCCTTGCTTTCCCACCACCAGCGTCCGGCGCGGATGTCTTCGTCTGCTTTGACGGGGCGGGTGCAGGGTTCGCAGCCTATGCTCGGGTAGCCTTGGAAATACAAGGCATTGAGCGGGACGTCGTAGGCTTGCGCGTATGCCCAGACGTCGTTTTCTTCCCAGTCGAAAATGGGATTGAACTTGGCGATGTTGCGGCTGTGGTCGGTTTCTTCGAAATCCAATTCGCTGCGGGTTGCCGATTGGCTGCGGCGTTGTCCGGTCAGCCAGGCGGGGGCGTTTTTCAGGGCGCGGTTGAGCGGCTCGATTTTGCGGATGTGGCAGCAACGGCGGCGCAGCTCGACGCTGTCGTACATGGCGGTTGCGCCGAATTCCTGCTCAAACTGCCGCGCGCTTTCGGGGTCGGGGTGGAAAAACTTCCAACTCGGTTTGGTAACGGACGTTGACGGCGGTAATCAGGGCGGCGGTTTCGGAATTGAGCTTGCCGGTGTCGAGGGTGATGATGCGCAGGGGGAGTTTCAGGCGGCAGATAGCGTCGGTAATGATCATGTCTTCGACGGCAAGGCTGGAGGCGAAGACGGCTTGCGGATAACGGCGGGCGATGTGTTTGAGGCGGGTTTCGAGCGTGGCGGTCAACTCGGGCAGCCGGCGCCGTTCGGCTTCGCCTGTCGTCGGGATGCGCCAAAGCTGGGGGCGAAAGAGGGACATGGTTGGCTTGTTCCTTGTTTTTTTGTTTTCAGACGACCTCTCTTGCGGCAAAGGGGTCGTCTGAAAGTTTGTACGGAACATTATTGTCGGGCGGTCTTGCGCGAAGGGGAAAGAATGCTTTTCTATTTCTTTATAACCAAAGCGATTGCTGCTGGTCTTTCGGCACGAGGTGGTTCACGCCTATGCCGATCAGGCGGAAAGCGTCTTCGCGCTGGGGCGGCACGCGCTGCATCAGGGTCTGCGCGGCGCAAAGCAGGGGCGTCGGTGTCGGGCAGGACGGAAGAGTAGGTTAGGGAGCGGGTGATGATGCGGAAATCGTGGGTTTTCAGCTTGAGGGTTACGCCTTTGGCTTCGACGTTTTTGCGTGAGATTTGCCGCCACAAGTCTTCAGCAAGATGGGGCAGATGTCCCTGCCGCCTGTTCGAGCGACAGGTCTTCGGGCAGGGTGATTTCGGTGGAGATCTGGAGGCGTTCGCGTTCGGCTTTGACGGGGCGTTCGTCCGTACCGCGTGCCAAATCATAGAGGCGGTAGCCGTAGCGTCCGAAATGGTTTAACAGTTCGCCACGCTCGAAACGGCGCAAATCGCCTGCCGTCTGCATACCCAGCGACTGCATTTTTTTCAACGTTACCTTGCCCACGCCGGGGATTTTGCCCAAGGGCAGGGTTTCCAAAAATGCCATGACTTTGTGCGGCGGCAGGACGAATTGCCCGTTCGGCTTGCGCCAGTCCGACGCGATTTTCGCCAAAAAAATTTGTTTGGCGCGATGCCTGCGGAAGCGGTCAGGCCGGTTTCCGCAAAAATGGCGGCGCGGATTTCTTTGGCAACTTCGCTGGCGTATGGGATGTTTTTGAAATTATGGGTCACGTCAAGATAGGCCTCGTCGAGCGACAAGGGTTCGATCAAGTCGGTATAACGCCTGAATACGGCGTGAATCTGCGCGGAAACCTGACGGTACAAATCGAAATGCGGCGGCACATACACCGCTTGCGGACACAGCCTTTTCGCCGTCGCCACCGACATCGCGGAATGCAGCCCAAACTGCCGCGCCTCATACGATGCGGCGCAAATCACCGAACGCGCGCCTTCCCACGCGACAACCACGGGCAGCCCTTTCAAATGCGGCTGCTCGCGCAGTTCTACCGATGCGTAGAACGCGTCCATGTCGATATGGATGATTTTGCGCTGGGACATTGCAGAAAGACGGAAAGGAAAAGAGACAGGTATTTTTAGCGGAAAACGATAGGCAAAGGTCGTCTGAAACCGGTTTCAGACGACCTTTGCCGGTTTATTTGATTTGATAGTCTAAAAACGAAACGCGCAGCATCATCTTGAGCCAGAATTTCCGTCAGCTTGGGCAGCGTATCCGCCAATTTTTTTGCCAGCAGATAGGGCGGATTGAGGACGAACATCCCGCTGCCGTGCATACCGAACCCGTCTTCGCGCGGTTTGTGGACATAAAGCTCGGCTTGAAGGTAATTTTCGGGCATGAGTTTTTTTCAACTGTTCCGGCAGCTTGCGGCTCTCTTCGCGGCTCAAGCAGGGATACCAAACCAGATAACAGCCCGACTCGAAACGTTTGAGCGCGTCTTGCAGGGGTTTGGACAACGCGGCGGTAATCTTGTTTCTCCTCATAGGGCGGGTCGATCAGTACCACGGTGCGGCGCGGCGGCGGGGAAGCAGCGAAATCAGTCCGCGATAGCCGTTAGCCTGCGTGATTTGCCCGCGTTTGCCCAGACGGGCTTCTTTCATGTTGTTTTGCAAATGCGCAAAAATCGGCAGGATGAAGCTCGAACAGGCGAAGTTTGTCGCATTCTCTGGTGAGAAAGCGGGCAAGCCAGGGCGAGCCGCAGTAGAGGTTTTTCATCGGGCAGGATTTCTTTCAGACGACCGGTAAAGTCGGACAAATCCGAGGGCAGCGCATCTGCTTGAAGCAGCCGTGCAATCCCCTGCCGGTATTCGCCGACCTTCTGCGCCTGCTCGCCGCGCAAATCATACAAACCCGCGCCGCTGTGGGTGTCGATATACCAATACGGTTTGTCTTTGAGGTTGAAATATTCCAGCGTAAGGAAGAGGGTGAAATGTTTGAGCATATCGGCGTGGTTGCCGGCATGGAAGGCGTGGCGGTAGCTGAGCATGGCAGGGGTCGTCTGAAAACAGGGAAGGGCGATTATATCCGCAAATGCAGCGGGACTGTTGCCGGGCTTTCAGACGACCTTGGGATTGCGCTGGAAGTAAACCGTCCTGACAGGCTGCCGTCGCGGAAATTTTTTTGTTTTGTCCGATATAATACAGGTCGTCTGAAAACCGGATGTCCATTTTCAGACGACCTTTTTTTCAATACGGGAAACGAAAATGGCTGAGAATACCGCCGATGATTTGAACCTTGCCGCCGCTCAAGCGGCCGGGCATTTGCTGGAGCGTTGCGTACCGGAGCATGCTGCGGTGCTGACGCCTTATGTGTTGCGGCTGTTTGCGGCTTTGCAGAACGGGCACTCGTTTGTGTGGCTGGATGAGGGCGAGGCGGACGAATTGGCGGGATTGGCGCCGACGGTCGGGCAGGGCACGTCGCCGTTGGTGTTGCAGGGCAGAAAGTTGTTTTTGGGGCGGATGTGGCAGCTCGAGCATGATTTGGTGGCTGAAATCAAGCGTTTGGCAGAAGCGGAAGTCGAGCCTGTGGATTGGATGAGCGCGTCGCAAAAACTTGTCCGGCTGGTTTGCCGACAAAGGCAGCGCAGGGCAGCGGGATGCGGCGGGGCTTGCCCTGCTTCAGGCGTTTATGCTGATTACGGGCGGGCCGGGTACGGGAAAGACGACGACGGTGGCGAAACTTTTGGGGGCTGATTTGTACCAACTCTGCCACGCGCCTGCCGCGTATCGCTCTGGCCGCGCCGACGGGCAAGGCTGCGGCGCATATGGCGCGCGCGCTGCATCGGGCGGTGGACGGTTTCGAGATGCCGGATGTGGTGCGCAATCATTTGTCCGCTCTGGAAGGGCAGACGGTCCACCGCCTTTTGAAGCTGCGCCCGCCGCAAATGCTGCCTGCGTTTGACGGCAACCGCCCGCTGCCTTTGGATGTGTTGGTGGTGGATGAGGCTTCGATGTTGGATGTTTCCCTGCTGCTTCACTTGCTGCGTGCGATTCCGTCGGGCTGCCGCGTGATTTTTTTGGGCGACGAGTTCCAACTGCCTTCGGTCGGTGTCGGCGCGGTATTGGCGGCGTTGTCGAGACGGACGGTTTTGGATAAGGAGACGGCGGATCAGCTGAGCATTTATCTGCCTGAACACGGTTTCCCCGTGGAGGAAAAATCCGCCGGTTTTGTCGCAAAAACGTCGCGCAACTGACAGTCAGCCACCGTTTCGGCGCAAATAGCGGCATCGGTTGCTTGGCTAGGGCGGTCGTATCGGGCAAGAGCGGGGAAAGTTGGGCGCAGTTTGCCTTGTTCCCTGACGAGTTGGAAATCCGCGAGGGTCGTCTGAAACAGCAGGCGGAGCTGCTTTTACCGAAAACACGAAAAAAATACTGGCAGGGCAGTCGATAAAAAACGATGTGGCGCTGGCGTTCGGACACGCGGCGGACGTGGTCGTTTTGGCGGCATGGCGGCAGGACGCGGAGGCGTTTAACGAAGAGTATTGCCGTTATCTGCAACGCAAACATCGGGCGGGCGCAGATACGCCGTGGTTCGCGGGACAAATCATCATGATTGCGCGCAACGACTATACGCTGGAAGTGTTCAACGGCGATATCGGGCTGATTATGCCCGACGCGGAATCGGCGAACGGCTTGGCGGCGTATTTCCCGAATGCGGACGGCTTCAAAAAAATCGCCATCAGCCGCCTGCCGCAGTTTGATTCCGCGTTCGCCATGACTGTGCATAAAAGCCAGGGGTCGGAATATCGGGAAGTCTGGCTGTTGCCGCCGTCGGGAAAAAAATAGAGCAGGGCGGGGATGACGCGCTGTCGGGCTTAAACAATGCGCTGCTCTACACCGCCATCACCCGTGCGCGGGAACGCTTCGTCTTTTGGGGAAATGAAGAACAATGGCGGTTGGCGGTGGAGACCCGCAAAACCCGCCGCACGGCATTGGGCGACATCTTGGATGCGATGTTCGTACCGAAAGCTTGAATCAAACCCTAAAGGTCGTCTGAAAACGGAACGGATGCTGCCGGAAGTTTTCAGACGACCTTTCTATTGATATGCGTCAAAAATCAGTTTGGAAATAAGCATAATACTCTAAATCTTCTTGACGGTTTGTGCCGTCTTTCATAGGATTACAGCCGTTCGATTACAAAAAAATTAGTAAATTTCTAACAAATATTGATTAGGAATTTTTTTGTTAAAAATACCTTTTACCCTTCAATCGGAGATTGGCATGAACATCCAAAAAAACTTTGCCGTTGTATGCGCTGCCTTGGCGGCATTACCCACCGCATTTGCAGAAACCGCTAGCGTAGAGCGCGATGCCGCCGCATTGGCAACGACGAGCGATTACGTCAATTCGGGCAGCGTCATCCGCAAAGACGAAGATAAAATCAGCATTTTCAACGATTTGCTGACCGTAAACGGAACATTCCGCGTCCGTGCCGACACCAAAGACATCAATGCCAACAACAGCAGCACCAATCCCACGCCCGACGCTTCCAATACCAATTTCAACGCCGAATTCTGGTTGCGCGCCAAACTTTATAAAGACTGGAAACTGGTGACCCAAATCGAACCCAACATCGACTTGAAAACCGGCAAATTCAACGGCGACCACGATGTTCCCGTGAACAAACTCTATGCCGAAGGCTCGATTACCGAAGGCGTCAAAGCCCGCGTCGGTAAATTCGGCGCATTCTCCTCCTACGGACGCGTTTGGGATACCGAAGTAACCGGCGGTGAAATCTTCTTTGACAACAAAAACCCCTGCCCACCAAAATTTACGCAGGCCGCCGCACCGGCAGCCTCAACGACAACGTATGGGGCATAGGCGGCCGCCGCAAACACTTCGCCGCCATTCAAAGCAGCCTGCCGATTAACGAAAAACATCAACGTCGGCGCAACCGTCAGCTACATGAAAGACATAGACGTGCGCGGCGCGAAGAAAAAACGCCGTCTTCGGCGAAATCGGCGCAGATGTCAAATTCAACGACGATTGGCGTTGGATGGCGGCAGTCAGCAAGTCCAACATCAAAGCCTATAACGACGCAGGACAAAAAAATCAAAAAAACGACGGCGTGTTTACCGAAGTCCGCTATAAACTTGCCGACTGGAAAGTCCGCAATTCCTACGACGCCTTCCTGAATTACCGCCGCGTCGGCGCACTTTCGGGCGTATCTTCCGTACAAGACTACAGTAAAAACGTACAAGGCGTACAAGTCGGCGCGACCTACGTTCCTTGGAAAAAAACTGGAAAGTGTCAGGCTTTTACTTGGCGGGCAAACAAGTTACCCCGACTGCCGGTTCAAGCAGACAAGACGTCAACGTCTTGCGCGGTCAGGTGGAATACAAATTCTAAGCCGTTTGGATAAAGGTTTTGTAGAAACGAAAAAACAGGCAGGGAAAAACCTGCCTGTTTTAGTTCGGATAAGATTTCAGACGACCTGTACCTGTTTCCTGATAAAGGTCGTCTGAAAAGTACGATTCCACCAAGACAAACTCCGAATCCTACCAGCTGTCGCGCTTCATGCGGTCGAGTTGGCGGCGGTCGCGTTTGGTCGGCCTGCCGTCGGGATACGCCGCGCTGATGCGGCTTGCTTGGTCGAGCTGTTTTTGCGCTTCGCGTTCGGCGGCGGTTTTTCATGTCTTCTTCGTAAAGCTGACGCGCTTCGGGGGCGGGGCGGCGCTGGTGGTTGAGTGCCAATACTTTGATTTTGTAAGGCAGTGAATTGAGCGTCAGGTCGATGATGTCGCCCGCGCTGATATTTTTTTGCTGTTTTTTTGACTTTGGCGCCGTTGACCTGAACCCCTGCCCAATTCGATATGTTTTTTTGAGCCAGCGCGCGGGTTTTGAAAAAAAGCGTGCAGCCCAAAGCCATTTGTCGAGCCGCATCGCCGTATTGTCGTGTTCGTTTTTCATAGCCTGTTTGAAATGATTGAACTGAATGGAAGTTTATCATAAGATACGGCACTTCATTTGTTTAGTGCAGATATACTATATCATCCGCAAAAGGTCGTCTGAAAAGGCATCCGCCCGATTATCTGCCGTTTTGCACGGCATATCCTCAATGAGAAATGCTGCCAAATATGCCTGATTGGCGTATGATAGCGGCAGCGTCCCTACCGAGAGCTTCACCCTATGAAACCAGTTTTTTTGGATTTTGAACAACCCATCGCTGAATTAACCAATAAAATCGAAGAGTTGCGCTTTGTGCAGGGGCGAATCCGCCGTCGATATTTCCGATGAAATCGCCAGATTGCAGAAGAAAAGCAACGACCTGACAAAAATCGATTTTCAACAAGCTGACGCCCGCTCAGATTTCGCAGGTTTCACGCCATCCCCAACGTCCTTACACCTTAGATTACATTCAAGCCATTTTCACCGATTTTGAAGAGTTGCACGGCGACCGCCATTATTCAGACGACCATGCCATCGTCGGCGGTTTGGCGCGCTTCAACGGACAAAGTGTGATGGTTATCGGCCATCAAAAAGGTCGAGATACCAAAGAAAAAAATCCGCCGTAATTTCGGTATGCCGCGCCCTGAAGGCTACCGTAAAAGCACTGCGTCTGATGCAGACCGCCGAGAAATTCAATATTCCCGTGATGACTTTTTGTCGATACGCCGGGCGCGTATCCGGGCATCGGCGCAGAAGAGCGCGGTCAGTCTGAAGCCATCGGACGCAACCTGTACGAACTGACCCGCCTACGTGTACCGGTTTTGTGTACCATTATCGGCGAGGGTGGTTCCGGTGGCGCGCTGGCGATTGCGGTCGGCGATTACGTCAATATGCTGCAATATTCGACTTACTCGGTTATCTCTCCGGAAGGTTGTGCGTCTATTCTGTGGAAAACTGCCGAAAAAAAGCGGCAGATGCCGCGCAAAGCCTTGGGCATTACCGCCAAACGCCTGCAAGAGTTGGATTTGATCGATAGCGTGATCAACGAGCCTTTGGGCGGTGCGCACCGTGATTTTGAAACGACCATGAAAAAAACGTCAAAACGGTGTTGGAAACCGAGTTGCACGAGGCGCAAAAATATGCCGATGGCGGACTTGCTGGCGCGCCGTTTCGACCGGATTATGGCTTACGGTAAGTTTACGGATAAGTAAACAATTAATGTGTAGAAAAGCAGGCAGAAGCTCCCCCCTGCCTGCTTTTTCATTTCTAAGAACTTGCCTTGCCGACAGCATAGATTACGCCATATGAACCCGACGTCGCCTGAAAACCTTCCGCCCCAATGCCGCAGTTTGTTGGAAACTCTGCGTCTTTCGGCGCGTTCGCTTCCTGATGGTTGTACGGTAACGGTCGGATTAAGTGGCGGTTTGGATTCGGTGGTGTTGCTGCATATGCTGGCGTGTTTGCGGGAAGAGCTTGGTTTGAATGTACACGCTTTGCACGTTCATCACGGATTGAGCCGCAATGCGGATGACTGGCTGGGGTTTTGCACACGCTTATGCCAAGAATGGAATGTGCCGTTTAGAAGCGTAAAAGTTGAAGTCAAAAAGACGGCTTGGGAATCGAAGCCGCCGCACGGAAAGCGCGTTATCAGGCGTTTTCAGACGACCCCTCCGGCATCATCGCGCTGGCGCACCATCAGGATGACCAAATTGAAACATTCATGCTCGCGGCGGTTCGCGGCGGCGGCATTAAAGCACTTGCCGCCATGCCACAATGGCGCAAGCTGGATGAGGAAACGCAAATTTGGCGGCCGCTGCTGACGTTTTCCCGAAAAAGAATTGGAAAACTACGCCGCTGCCTGCAATCTGCCGAACATCGAAGATGAAAGTAACGCCGATACAGCTTTTTTTAAGGAATTGGATGCGTTACGAGGCGTTGCCGGTTTGGCGGGAGCGCATTCCGAATTTCGATCGTCATGTTTGTGCCAACATTCGTTCTTTGCAAACCGATTTGGCGATTTTTAGACGAAGTTGTCGAAGCGGATTATCAGACGGTTTGCCAAAGCGGGCGTTTCCAAGTCAGCCGTTGGCAGACATTCAGCGAGGCGCGCCGCAGCCGGATTCTTTGGCGTTTTTTTAAGGAGAATGGGATTGTGGAAAGTTCTCCGAGAAAGCTGGCGGATTTCGCGCGGATACTGTTGGAAGCAGAAACTGCACAATGGCAGTTCGGCGAAACATCGGTATGTTTATACCGGGATTTTTTTATTCATATTGAAACAAAACCAGTTCGCAGACGTGGATTGGATAAAGGGAAAAGAAGTCAGAGGCCGTCTGAAAGATATTCTCCAAGAAAAACGGCTTTTTTTCTGGTGCCGCACCGCAACGGATTGCCGGAATCGGTCTTGGAAGAAGAAGGAATCATTCGGACGGCGGGCAGTGATGATATGATGAATGTAGGGTTTTTTTGTATAAAAAAACGTTAAGAAAGTGTTGCAGGAAAACCATATTGTACCGTTCGTCAGAAAATGCTGGCCGATTATCACAAATACTGACGGAAACTGCATTGCTATTGTTAACCTTACGGTAAGCCACGATTTTCAAGGGATTGACGGTTTTTTACCGGTTTATGGAAAATTTTTTTGAGATATAAATGGAACTAAATGCGGCAATAGCTGTCTTTAACTGGCACAGCACGCTTTACTACTTTATAGCTTATAATGCAGTTATTATAAAAAGGTAAAATATGAATGATCGCCAGATTGATCAGGTCTTGGTAGAGCGCGCGCAGAAAGGCGAACAAAAAGCATTCGAGATGCTGATGTCCAAATATCAGCGTCGGCTCATCAGATTGATTTCCCGTTTTGTCAAAGACGAACACGAAGTCAACGATGTGGCGCAAGAGGCAATGATCAGGGCTTACCGTGCCTTGCCGAATTTTCGTAGCGAGAGCGCGTTTTATACCTGGCTGTACCGGATTGCTATCAATACTGCCAAAAATTTCTTAGTAACATCAGGAAAGCAGCCGTTCGTCAGTGCAGAGGCTGCCAATGAAGATGGGGATATTCTGGATTTGTCGGATCAGATTGCGGATTACCATACGCCGGAAGCTGAGATGATCAATCGGGAAATCCTGCAAACAGTCGAATCAACAATTTCGCATTTGCCCGAGGACTTACGCAAAGCCATTACCTTGCGGGAAATGGACGGTTTGTCTTACGAGGAAATCGCCACGATTATGGATTGCCCGATAGGGACGGTTAGATCCCGTATTTTCAGGGCACGGGAAGTGATAGCAAAAGATTTGAGGCCGTTGCTGGAAACTTCTGAAAATCAAAGGTGGTAATAAAAAAATGGTAATAACTATGAACACAACACACGAATATATCTCCATGTTGATGGATAACGACGATGTATCTGAAGAGATGCTTGATCGTCTGTTGTCCGACGATGCCGCTGCCGAAGCGTGGTACGAGTACCATCTGATTGGCGATTACATGCGCTATAAAGCAGGTACGGGGCGTGATGCGGATTTCATGCAAAGCGCAGCATTTACTGCTACGCTTGCTGAAATCAGCGAAGAACATAAGCAACGTCATAAGGCTGAAGTTGCCGCAGCGATGTCTGCTAAGGGTGTTCAAGCTGCAAACAATTCCTTCTTTAAATCTTTTGCCGTTGCCGCCAGCGTTGCTGCAGTTGCTGTGTCTGTATGGCAATTCGCCCCTCAAGTGCAGGGTGGGTTGGCAGATATAGTTGCGGAAAAAGTTGCTGATACCAAAAACCAGCAGGAACATATCGTGCCCGTAGCTGCTAATCCGGCAGTAAAAAATGCTTCAGATGTCGTGGTAGTACCTGAATCCGCAAAGAATGACAAAGGTGTTAGTCAGATTACGGTTCGAACCGAAACGCAGGTTCAACAGGATTCCGTCGTTCATTAAGCTGCATAGAGATAAAGATTTCCATCAAGTAGAAATCCCTTCCCGAGCTATTCGGGCAGGGATTTTATTTTTTTGACCGGATGCATCTTGAGGTCGTCTGAAAAAGCGGGTTGAAAAAAAGTCGGACGGTATTGCGCTGTATCCTTTTTATTTGAATCCGCTATATAATGCGGCACATGAAATTGATTACCTCCGCGCAAAACGAGCAGCTCAAGCATTTGTCCAAGCTGCTGACACAATCTAAAGCACGCCGTGAATACGGGCAAACCGTGTTGGAAGGCGTGCATCTTTTGCAGGTCTATTTAGAGGCGGGATATACGCCCAAACAAGTGTATTTGCCCGAAAGTAAAAACACGCATCCTGAAATCCGAAATTTAATCAGCAGCTTGGACGAAGATTGTATTACTTGGGTCGGAAACGAAGCCTTGTCTAAAATCACCAGTCTGAACGATGCCGATGATGTAATGACTTGGATAGAGATTCCGCCGCAAGAGGATTTGCCTTTAAGCGGCGACTGCGTGGTGTTGGACAGGCTGCAAGACCCGGGCAATGTCGGTACGGTTTTACGCAGCGCGGCAGCTTCGGGCATTAGGCAGATTGTGTTGGGTAATGACTGCGTCGATATTTGGTCGCCCAAGGTATTGCGCGCGGGTATGGGGGCGCATTTTCTGCTGGATATATACAGCCGCGTTTTTTTCTACCGCAATGGCTGGATGCTTATCAGGACAAAATATGGGCAACCGCTTTGGACGGGTGCAACCCTTCCGACTTGTACCAACTGGATTTAAACGCCCCTTGCGCTTGGGTTTTCGGCAATGAAGGCAGCGGCGTGAGTCGGGAAATTTTGGAAAAAGTCGACGGTAGCGTCAGAATCCCGATGTTGGGACAGACTGAGTCGTTAAACGTCGCCATGGCGGCAACGGTATGCCTCTTCGAGCAAATGCGCCAACGTATTGCATAAACACTTTCAGACGACCGGTCAGTTTAGAAGAAACCCAATTAAGGTCGTCTGAAAACCTTATCTTCTGCAATTTTAGAATATCAAACCGGCAGTTAATCTGTTTAACTGCCGGTTTGGTGTTTAAAAGCAATCAGAATTTGTCATTCGGCCAGCGTGTGCTTTGCAGAATGCTTACGTCAACGTCTTGAATATTGCGATGGCCTGTGAACGCCATGGAGACGTCCATTTCCTTATACAGGATTTCCAGCGCGCGGGTAACGCCTTCTTCGCCGTATGCGCCCAAGCCGTAGAGGAACGCGCGGCCTATCATCGTGCCTTTTGCGCCCAAAGCCCATGCTTTGAGGATGTCTTGACCGCTGCGGATGCCGCTGTCCATCCACACTTCGATGTCGCTGCCGACTGCGCTGACGATGTCGGGCAAGGCTTTGATGGCAGATATGGTGTCGTCGAGCTGGCGGCCGCCGTGGTTGGAAACGACCAATGCGTCCGCGCCGCTTTTCACTGCTTTTTTTCCGCATCTTCAGGTTCCATAATGCCTTTGATAATCAGCTTGCCGCCCCATAAGTCTTTAATGCGGGCAACGTCGTCCCAGCTCAGGCGCGGGTCGAATTGTTCGGAAGTCCATGAAGACAGCGAAGACAAATCGCCGACGTTTTTTTGGCGTGTCCGACGATATTGCGGAACGTGCGGCGTTCCGTGTTCAGCATTTTCATGCACCATTCGGGCTTGGTTGCCAGATTGATTAAATTGGCGATGGTCGGTTTCGGCGGCGCGGACAGACCGTTTTTTTGATGTCTTTGTGGCGTTGACCCAAAACCTGCAAATCGGCGGTCAAAACCAATGCCGAACACTTGGCATCTTTCGCGCGCTTAATCAGGTTTTCCATAAACTCGCGGTCGCGCATCACATAAAGCTGAAACCAAAACGGCGCGCTGGTGTTTTCGGCAACGTCTTCAATCGAGCAGATGGACATGGTGGAGAGCGTAAACGGAATGCCGAACTTCTCCGCCGCCCGCGCCGCCAAGATTTCACCGTCGGCGTGTGCCATGCCGGTAAAGCCCGTCGGCGCAATCGCCACCGGCATCTTCACATCCTGACCGATCATTTTGGTTTCCAGGCTGCGGCCTTCCATGTTGACCAATATCTTTTTGGCGGAAGCGGATGTCTTTGAAATCCGAAGTGTTTTTCGCGGTAGGTGGTTTCCGTCCAAGAACCTGAATCGATGTAATCGTAAAACATGCGCGGCATCTTGCGCTTGGCGACAAGGCGCAGGTCTTCGATACAGGTCATTTTGCTCAAATCGCGTTTCATTGTTGATTGCCTCTGTTAAGGGGTTGCTTATGAGCTTGGGTCGTCTGAAACGGGCAGGGCGGTTTCAGACGACCTTTTGCAATACCATAATGATTTAGTATGAATTAGATAATCTATATCAATCGCAATTATAAAGCAAATGGTTTTAACCCCGCCAAAAAGCAGGGTAATAGCACTTTTCAGACGACCTCGGATTCAAGTTTCAGATAAAAAAGAGAAATCTTCAGGCAGATAAAAAAATCCATTCGCCCAGCCATTTAAACAAACAATCGGAAGACGCCCGAATATACTTGACTGAATCACTCAGATATTAGACAATCGCACCACTATAAAAAAAGCCGACACAGGCACCTACCATGAGACTGACCACAAAAGGGCGTTTTGCCGTTACCGCCATGATCGATTTGGCGATGAACGCGCAAACCGGCGCTGTCAAACTCAGCGCCATCAGCGAACGCCAAAGTATTTCGCTTTCCTATCTCGAACAACTATTCAGCAAACTGCGGCGCGCCGGGCTGGTTGAAAGCCTGCGCGGCCCCGGTGGCGGCTACATCCTCGCCGCCCCTCCCGCACAAATCAATATCGCCCAAATCATTTCCGCCGCCGAAGACAAGCTGGACGCCACCCAATGCAGCAGCAAAGCCAACTGCCACCACGGTGCGCCTTGCCTGACGCACGACCTTTGGGGAAAAACCTGAACAAAAACCATCAACGATTACCTCAGCAGCGTTACCTTGCAAAGCATCATCGAACAGAAAAACAGCGATGACGGCAGCCACGTCATCCAATTTACACATATCCATTAAGTACATTACAGAAAAAAAGAAAGAGCAAACCATGACCGTCAAAACCCCCGTTTATCTCGACTACGCCGCCACCACCCCCGTTGACAAACGCGTTGCCGAAAAAAATGATTCCCTATCTGACCGAAACCTTCGGCAACCCCGCCTCCAACAGCCACGCATTCGGCTGGGAAGCAGAAGAGGCCGTCGAAAAAAAGCCCGCGCCGACATTGCCGCCCTGATCAACGCCGACCCCAAAAGAAATCATCTTCACCAGCGGCGCGACCGAGTCCGACAACCTCGCCATCAAAGGCGCGGCAAACTTCTACAAAACCAAAGGCAAACACCTCATCACCGTCAAAACCGAACACAAAGCCGTGCTCGACACCATGCGCGAACTCGAACGCCAAGGTTTTGAAGTCACCTACCTCGGCGTACAAGAAAACGGTTTGATCGATTTGGAAGAACTCAAAGCCGCCATCCGCGACGACACCATCCTGATTTCCGTGATGTGGGTGAACAACGAAATCGGCGTAGTGCAAGACATTCCCGCCATCGGCGAAATCTGCCGCGAACGAAAAATCATCTTCCACGTCGATGCCGCCCAAGCTTGCGGCAAAGTGCCTGTTGACGTGGAAGCCGCCAAAATCGACCTGCTGTCCATGTCCGGCCACAAAGTGTACGGCCCCAAAAGGCATCGGCGCACTGTACGTCCGCCGCAAACCCCGCGTCCGCCTTGAAGCCCAAATGCACGGCGGCGGCCACGAACGCGGCTTCCGCAGCGGCACCTTGCCGACCCACCAAATCGTCGGCATGGGCGAAGCCTTCCGCATCGCCAAAGAAGAACTCGAGCAAGACATGGCGCACTACCGCAAACTGCGCGACATCTTCCTCAAAGGCATCGAAGGCATCGAAGAAGTCTATATCAACGGCGACCTCGAACACCGCGCCCCGAACAACCTGAACGTCAGCTTCAACTTCGTCGAAGGCGAAAGCCTGATTATGGCGGTCAAAGAACTCGCCGTATCCAGCGGCTCCGCCTGTACCTCCGCCTCGCTCGAACCCAGCTACGTCCTGCGCGCGCTCGGCCGCAACGACGAACTGGCGCACTCATCCCTGCGCATCACCTTCGGCCGCATGACTACCGAAGAAGAAGTGAAATTCGCCGCTGAACTGATCAAATCCAAAATCGGCAAACTGCGCGAACTGTCGCCGCTGTGGGAAATGTTCAAAGACGGGATTGATTTGAATTCGATTGAATGGGCGGCGCATTAAAAAGCAGCTTGCACTCAAAAAAACCATCACGAAAGGAACAAATTATGCTGGGTTGGTGGATAAGCGTTTTCAGCGATGCAGACAGGCAAGAGCCACATCTCATCGCCTCGTGGGAGTGCGGCGTTTCCGGTGCGGACTGGCTGGATGAACTTTGCAAAGAAGGGCGAGCCACGCAGACCGAGAACAAAGGCGGCTATCCAGATGTTTACCAAACGCAGGTGCGGCACGTCGCCCCGTGGCTGCTAGGCGGTAAAAATCTCGCCGCAGGGCAATGCGCCGCATGGAAACTTCACGCCTGTTTTTTTATGGAAGACGACAAGGGCGAAACCGTGTTGATGAAGTCGTACGGCTATCGTCCTTTGAAACTGCATCGTCCTGAATTGCTGCGTACATTGCCGCCCGAAGCGGTTTTGACGATACAGGTATTTGATTTGAGCTAAAGCATCCGTTTTCAGCAACCTACCTATAAATAAAAAAGGTCGTCTGAAAATCCCCAAAGACCTTTTCAGACGACCTAAAAGCCACCACATTAAAAATCAAGGATACAACCCATGAACGAACAAGAACTCGACCTCGATAATCTCGACAACCTGCTTGAAGATTTTTGACGGCGTTACCGTGGAAGGCGGTGTCGATTCGGAAAAACGACGACGGCTGCGAAGGCGGCGCGTGCAAAAATCTAAGGCGGCAGGGGTCGTCTGAAATATTGTTCGGAAGCAAAATAAGGAATCCCATGTCCCTACAAATTCAGGAACAGCATCATTTGCCGCAAACGACGCATTCCATTATTGGTTCGTGGCGGATGGAGCAGTTGAACATCAGTCTAGAGACCATACATGATATGCAGCGTTTGGTGGAAGGCAAAAATCAGTTTGGATGAGGCTTTGGACGGCATCAAACAAAGAATGGCGGAAAAAAATGAGCAAATACGGCGGAGAAGACACTATTTATATGAATGGAGGCGTATTTAAAAACAAGCTCTCCATCCAAGATAGTGAATTGCTGAAAACCGCCGAAAAAGAATTTTCCGCTGTTCGCGCCCAATATCTGCTTTTGCAACCCATTACGGACAATTTCGATTTGGCCCATTTACAGACTATTCATCGCGAACTGTTTGGCGATATTTATGATTGGGCAGGCGAAATCCGGCGGATTGATATTTCCAAAGGTAATACCCGATTTGCCAATTTTGCTTTTATCGAAAACGAAAGCCGTAAACTTTTAGAGAAGCTGCGAAACGAAAACTATTTGCAGGGGTTGGATAAAGATAAATTCGCCGAGCGTGTAGCCTATTATTTGGGCGAGTTGAACGTCCTACATCCTTTTCGTGAAGGAAACGGCAGAACATTGCGCCTGTTTATGACGCAATTGGCAATGAAAAAAACGGTTTGCAGATACATTGGCAAAAATATCTCTGCCGAACAAATGATTCAAGCCTGTATTCAGGCATACCATGCCGATAGCAGCTTATTGGCACGCCTAATTTTAGAAAAATTTAGAAAAAAATCGTCTTTTTCAGACGACTAAAAACATCAACAAACCACGATATTTTAAGGAAAACCACATCATGGCATACAGCGATAAAGTAATCGATCACTATGAAAACCCCCGCAACGTCGGTACTTTCGACAAAGACGACGAGTCTGTCGGCACCGGCATGGTCGGCGCGCCCGCCTGCGGCGACGTTATGCGCCTGCAAATCAAAGTCAACGACGAAGGCATCATCGAAGACGCGAAATTTAAAAACTTACGGCTGCGGCTCCGCCATCGCTTCGTCCAGCCTGATTACCGAGTGGGTCAAAGGTAAAAAGCCTGGATGACGCGCTGGCAATCAAAAAAACAGCGAAATCGCCGAAGAATTGGAACTGCCGCCTGTGAAAAATCCACTGCTCCATCTTGGCTGAAGATGCGGTAAAAGCGGCTGTTGCCGACTACCGCAAACGTCAGGAAAAACAAATAATCCGATTAGTGGGTGCTTTGTCGGTAGACATTCACAGGATTTCTGAAAGTCTTAGAGTTTTCAGGAAAAGCAAACATAACGGTTTGTTCCTCTCTTAAACAGACAGGGTGAATTGAGGACACAGAAACCTAATCCTTTTTAAAGTTGCCGCCAAATTTGGGACTACCTGCCAATCTATCCCTCTCCCCGCGGGAGAGGGTTAGGAGAGGGCGATAAGCTCATAGGCTTATATTTATCGATACGCCTGCAAGATCAAAAAGAGACGGCATGCCTTCTCTCGTGAAGAAGAGGGTAAGGACACAGAAACTTAATCCTTTTGAAGTTGCCGCCAAATTTGGGGCTGCCTGCCAATCTATCCCCTCTCCCTGCGGGAGAGGGGTAGGGAGAGGGCGATAAGCCGCAGGCTTATATTTAGTCGATACGCCTGCAAAATAAAAGGAGACGAAATGCCTTTTACCGATGAAGAAGCCCAATCCTTGCTTGCCGTCAAAGGCATAGGCAAAACTGTATTGCAGCGTTTGCAGCAAATGGGTTTGGATGATGTTGCCACGCTGGCGGCAGCGGATTTGGAAGATATTTTTGGAACAAGGCGCAAAATTGACCGGCTCGACCTGTTGGAAAAACAGTCCGCAGGCAAAAGCTGCCGTTTCCGCCGCGATAGAGTGGGCAAAACAGCGTTTTCAGACGACCTGAAGGCAAATAGGTCGTCTGAAAATGAAAGCAGGTAAAATAAGACAATGATTGCGAATAAGGAAAGAAGCATGATTACCATCACAGAAAACGCAGCCAAACATATCAATAGCTACCTGACCAAGCGCGGCAAAGGCTTGGGCGTGCGCTGGGTGTAAAAAACCAGCGGCTGCTCGGGTATGGCATACAACCTTGAATTTGTCGATGAAGTGAACGACGACGACCTGATTTTTTTGAAGAACACGGCGCGCGCGTTTATATCGACCCGAAAAGCTTGGTTTATCTGGACGGCACGCAAGTCGATTACACCAAAGAAGGTTTGCAGGAGGGTTTCAAATTTGAAAACCCGAATGTCAAAGACTCTTGCGGCTGCGGCGAGAGCTTCCACGTTTAAGACAAAAAAAGTGGCGGGACAGTATCAAAACCGTCCCGCCATTTTTTTCGCTTCCTGTCTGTTGTAGCTGCCTTTTGCCTTTTTCTTTTCCGTTCCACCTTGTGTCGGAACAAATCGGATTTTACTAAGGCTTTTAAGGCATTGTCGCGTATTTTTGCCTTTTATTGTGTTGCACTTTACTGCTCATATTCAGTCCTTTTGGTTAAGAATCAGCGGATTATAAGGCAAAATCAGGTTTCTGCCGAAAATTTCACATTAATTATCCCACCATGTCTCAATATTTCACACTCTTCCAGCTTGAACCCGCTTTCGATATCGACGCCGAAAACTTGGAGCAAACCTACCGCGCCTTGGCTGCCCGTTTCCATCCTGACAAATTCGCTTCAGCCTCCGCTTTCGAGCAAAAGCAGGCAGTGATGATGTCTTCCACCATCAACGATGCCTACCGTACCTTGAGAAATCCCATTGACCGCGCGGCGTATCTGTTGAAAACGTTGGGCATAGACGCCGATGCGCCGGAGCATACCTCTTTCGCTCCTGAATTTCTCATGCAGCAAATGGAATGGCGCGAAACGCTGATGGATGCGCAAATGGCGCAAAACAACGAAGCCCTGCGCGCGTTGGACCAAGAAATCAGCCGCGAGCAAGACAAGCTGTATCAAGATTTGCGGACGGCCTTTGCAGCGAAAGACCACGAAGCTGCCGCTCAATGGGTGCGCCACGGCAGGTTTTTAAACAAACTGCGCAACGAAATCGCCGCCGCATTGCAAGATTAAATACCTAGATTTTGAGCATCTTAAAGGTCGTCTGAAAACCGGAATAAGGTTTCAGACGACCTTTATTGCTTATTTCATCATGTTGTATGCCATTATATTTTCAAAATTTAACACAAATCCGAATTTGCCTTATTTCATAAGCGCATAGCCGTATGAGGGTTTTGATGCTGAAAAAAACACATCTTCGCGGTAAGGCTTGAATCATAGGGGAAGAGGTCGTCTGAAAGAAAATCGGGAAAAGCACGATTTCAAAACAGCAGTCTTGTCAAGACTGGATAAGCGACGAAAAATACACTATATTGTGCCACTCGATATTAATACATACTGTATCTTGTGTTTCAGGATGGAGAAAGCTCACGATGAATGCACCGACTGATTTGAAAGTAACCAAGCGCGACGGACGTTTGGAAAATCTCGACTTAGACAAAAATCCACCGCGTCGTTACTTGGGCGGCGGAAGGCTTGAAAAAAACGTTTCCGTATCGCAAGTCGAGCTCAAATCGCACATCCAGTTTTACAACGGCATCCGCACCGACGACATCCACGAAACCATCATCAAGGCGGCTGCCGACCTGATTTCGCAGGATACGCCCGACTATCAATATCTTGCCGCGCGTCTGGCGATTTTCCACCTGCGCAAAATCGCTTACGGCGAGTTCGAACCGCCGCATCTCTTCGACCACGTTAAAAAACTTACCGATGCGGGCAAATACGACCGCCACATCATCGAAGATTACAGCTGCGAAGAGTTTGACGAGCTGAACGCCTATATCGACCACAGCCGCGACATGACCTTCTCGTATGCCGCCGTGAAGCAGCTCGAAGGCAAATATCTGGTGCAGAACCGCGTTACCCGCCAGATTTATGAAACGCCGCAGTTCTTATACATTTTGGTGGCGATGTGTCTCTTCAGCAAATATCCGAAAGAGACCCGTTTGGATTACGTCAAACGTTTTTACGACGCCGTTTCCACATTCAAAGTATCGCTGCCGACCCCGATTATGAGCGGCGTGCGCACGCCTACGCGCCAATTCTCAAGCTGCGTATTGATTGAATGCGACGACAGCCTGGATTCCATCAATGCCACCACCAGCGCGATTGTGAAATACGTTTCCCAACGCGCGGGCATTGGCATCAACGCCGGACGTATCCGTGGTTTGGGCAGCGAAATCCGCGGCGGTGAAGCGCAACATACCGGCTGCATTCCGTTTTTCAAAAATGTTCCAAGCGGCGGTTAAATCTTGCTCGCAAGGCGGCGTGCGCGGCGGCGCGGCAACTTTGTTCTACCCTTGTGGCACATTGAAGCCGAAAGCCTGTTGGTATTGAAAAACAACCGCGGCGTGGAAGACAATCGCATCCGTCAATTGGACTACGGCGTGCAAATCAACCGCTTGCTGTACACCCGCCTGATTAAAGGCGGCAACATCACGCTGTTCTCGCCCAACGAAGTCCCCGGTCTGTACGACGCGTTCTTTGCCGACCAAGACGAATTCGAGCGTCTCTACACGAAATACGAGCAAGACCCGAATATCCGCAAACGCATTTTGTCGGCTACCGATTTGTTCTCCACGCTGATGCAGGAACGCGCCGGAACGGGACGTATCTACATCCAAAAACGTTGACCACTGCAACACGCACAGCCCGTTTGACCCGCGCGTCGCGCCCGTGCACCAGTCCAACCTGTGCATGGAAATCGCCTTGCCGACCAAACCGCTGGACAACATCAACGACCCTAACGGCGAAATCGCCCTGTGTACCTTGTCCGCCTTCAACTTGGGTGCATTAAACAGCTTGGACGAGCTGGAAGGGCTTGCCGATTTGACCGTGCGCGCACTCGATGCCTTGCTGGATTATCAAGACTATCCGGTCGAAGCCGCCCGCACCGCGACCATGAACCGCCGCACGCTCGGCATCGGCGTCATCAACTACGCCTACTATCTGGCGAAAAAAACGGCGTCCGTTACAGCGACGATTCCGCGCTCGGCCTGACCCACCGAACCTTTGAAGCCATGCAGTATTACCTGCTCAAAGCATCGGTGAACCTTGCCAAAGAATACGGCGCATGCCCGCTGTTCAACCAAACCGTTTATTCGCAAGGCAAACTGCCCATCGACACCTACAAAAAAGACTTGGATGCCGTGTGCAGCGAACCGCTGTTGTGCGACTGGGAAAGCCTGCGCGCCGACATCGTCAAATACGGCCTGCGCAACTCCACCCTGACCGCACTCATGCCGTCTGAAACCAGTTCGCAAATCGCCAACGCCACCAACGGCATCGAGCCGCCGCGCGGATTGGTAACGGTTAAAGCATCGAAAGACGGCATCCTGAAACAGGTTGTGCCCGAATTTGAAACCCTGAAAGACGCCTACGAAACCTTGTGGCAGCTTCCGGGCAACGAAGGCTATCTGAAACTTGTCGGCGTGATGCAGAAATTCGTCGATCAGGCGATTTCCGCCAACACCGCCTACGATCCGGGTAAATTCGAAGGCAACAAAGTTTCCATGAAACAAATGCTCAAAGACTTGCTGACCGCCTACAAATACGGCGTCAAAACCCTGTACTACCACAACACCCGCGACGGAGCGGACGATACGCAGACTGATATTCAGGATGACGGCTGCGCAGGCGGGGCTTGTAAGATTTAACTTTGCAATTAACCTATTTGAAAGTGAAACAGGCTATGCAAAGCAAGCAGATAAAAAGAACCCAAGCTTTGGAAATCTTACGATGAGCAGTTGGAAATTCTGAGAAGTAGAGGATTGCAGATTGATGATGAGAAAAAGGCATTAGGATATTTACGCACCATCGGTTATTACCGATTAAGCGGTTATTTTTACTCTTTCCGACAATTTGCTCCTGAAAATCCTAAGAGCAGGTTGGATGAGTTTATTACAGATACTCGTTTTGAAGATGTCAAAAGCCTTTATATGTTCGATAAGAAATTGCGGCAATTGGCATTAGATGCACTGGAAAGAATTGAAGTAGCTCTTCGGGTAAATATTGCCCATACATTGGGGCGGCATGGTCCCTTGGCTTACAAGGATAGCAAATATTCTACCCCAGGCTTCGACCATGCTGAATGGCTGGATAGGCATAACAAGCTGGTCGAGCGCGAAAAGAAAACCAGTTTTGTTAAACATCATTTGGAACATTATGCCGACTTACCTGTCTGGGTAGCCTGCGAAGTATGGGATTTCGGCACGATGTCTATGCTGTATAAAGGGATGTTGAATAAAGATAAAGACCCTATTGCCAAATTGTATCGTTTGAAAGATGGTAAGCATCTACAAACACATCTGCACGCATTTAACTTTATTCGCAACGTTTCGGCACATCACAGTCGATTATGGAATAGAGACATTACGTTTAAAGCCAGCTTGAAAGGTTTGTCTGATGCAGAATGGAAATCACTGTCTATCAATAAACCGTTTGTGTATTTTTTTGCTTGATGAAACGGATGTTGGATGTTATTTGTCCGAGAACCGAATGGGGAAGCCGTCTCCTTGCTTTACTGGATGAGTTTCCTGATGTCGTGAATAAAGCTGTAAGTTTGCGCGATATGGGTTTGGAAAATGATCCGCGAAACTGGAGATTGTGGCAAAGATAAAGAAAGCCCCTCAACCTTGTTGCTCCAACCGCGTAGGTTGGCAAAGTTGGGGAGTTGTTAGGGAGGATTATAACTAACAGCTATATTTAAGGCAAGAATTTAATGTACAGATACATTCAGACGACCTTACTTAAAAACATATAAGGTCGTCTGAAATCCAAATTCTAAATTTAAATAAACCTGAGAAAAAACCCATGTCCTGCGAACACCTAGTCATGTCATACAGCACCTTTTCCAAAACCAAAAACGATGCGCTTAAAGAGCCTATGTTTTTCGGTCAGCCGGTGAATGTCGCTCGTTATGATCAGCAGAAATACGAAGTATTTGAAAAACTGATTGAAAAACAATTGTCGTTTTTCTGGCGGCCGGAAGAAATCGACGTGTCGCGCGACCGTATTGACTACGCCAACTTGCCCGAACACGAAAAACACATTTTCATCAGCAATCTGAAATACCAAACCCTGCTCGATTCCATTCAAGGCCGCAGTCCGAACGTTGCCTTGCTGCCTTTGGTGTCGATTCCCGAGCTGGAAACTTGGATTGAAACGTGGAGCTTCAGCGAAACCATCCACTCGCGCAGCTATACTCACATCATTCGCAATATCGTCAATGATCCCTCGGTTGTGTTCGATGACATCGTGCAGAACGAATACATCATCGCCCGCGCCGAAGACATCGCCTGTTATTACGATGATTTGATCGAATACACCCAGTATTACAACCTGTTGGGCGAAGGGACGCACAATGTCGGCGGCAGGCTCGTTACTGTATCTTTGCGCGAGTTGAAGAAAAAACTCTATCTCTGCCTGATGTGCGTCAATGTCTTGGAAGCCATCCGTTTCTACGTTTCATTCGCCTGCTCGTTTGCTTTTGCCGAGCGTGAGTTGATGGAAGGCAACGCTAAAATCATCAAACTGATTGCCCGCGACGAAGCCCTGCACCTGACCAGCACCCAGCATATGCTCAACCTGATGCGCGCCGGTTCAGACGACCCTGAAATGGCGGAAATCGCCGTCGAATTGCAGGACGAATGTTTCAAACTCTTCAAAAAAGCGGCGGAGCAGGAAAAAGAATGGGCGGCCTATCTGTTTAAAGACGGTTCGATGATTGGTCTGAACAAGGAAATTCTGGCGCAATATGTCGAATACATTACCAACCTGCGTATGCAGGCGGTCGGCTTGCCTGCCGGATTCGAAGGCGCAACCCAAAACCCGATTCCGTGGATTAACGCGTGGCTGTCGTCCGACAACGTACAGGTCGCGCCGCAGGAAGTGGAAATTTCTTCTTACTTAATCGGTCAGATCGATTCGGAAGTCAGCGCGGACGATTTGGGCGATTTCGAACTATAATCAAACTCAGCGGTTTTTCCGCATTTCCATTATCAGGGGTCGTCTGAACAGGTGTAGAAACGAAATCAAAGATTTCGGTTACACTGTGCAGACGACCTTTCCCGCTTAAACAGATAATAATGGCACTTATCAGCACACACGACAAAACCTTCGAGCTTCAAGAGGGAGAAACCTTATTGGAGGGCTTGGAGCGCACCGGCCACGAGGTCGAATACCAGTGCCGCAGCGGCTATTGCGGTTCCTGTCGCGTCAAAATATTGGACGGCAGGGTGTCCTACGACGATTTCCCGCTGGCCTTTGTCGCGCCCGGTGAGATTCTGCCGTGTTGCTGTCGGGTTCACGAGGACATTAAGGTTGATTGCCGTACTCGGATGAGTGAGCCGGATTTGTTTGATGTCGGCTTGTTTGATGAGCGGGATTGAGTTGATTGAAACCCAATTGTATTATTTTTAGTTCTTTGCTTTAATAATAGGCTCTTCAAATCTAGGTGTAATCATATGAATGTCGCTAAGGGTTTATTGGTTTCAGTTTTATGTTTGAGCTCGGGTTTTGCTTGCTGCTCAAAAATCATCATTCCCAATGGAAAAAAGTTTATGAAAGGAATTTGACGGATTTTGAATTGAGTCCGGAGGGAAGCGGGTTGGTATTGCTTGCCCAACCGCAAGGACGTTGCAGGATGGATGTTGATTTTTTTATGGGGAAACGGGACAGGATAAATACCAGTATGAATTTACCCGAGACCGTTTGACGGCAGGTTCGCATCGGGAATACCGCTATACCGCTGCATCGTTGTCGGAAGTCACCAAAGATAAAAATAAAATTGGTACGAAATGAGAAGCTGAATCCTGCTTCAGGCGCGGTAAAGAAAGAATTTCGGGATATTTATCAATACGTTCCTAATAAGGTTTTAAAAAAATATTGTTTTTTTGATATGGCATGGTAAATAAAGCAAGAGGTCGTCTGAAAACTTTTTCAGACGACCTCTTGCTTTATTTACCCTATCGTTTAATGCAGATGCTCGTAAATGGTTTCCGCCAATGCCTTGCTGATGCCTTCGACTTGTTCCAAATCTTCTTTGCTGGCGGCAACGACGCCGCGCAGGCCACCGAAGCGGGTGAGCAGGGCCTGGCGGCGTTTGCTGCCTACGCCGGGGATGTCGCTGAGGGAAGAGGTAACGCGGGCTTTGTCGCGTTTTTTTGCGGTGGCCGGTGATGGCGAAGCGGTGCGATTCGTCGCGCACGGTTTGCAGGAGGTGCAGGGCGGGCCATTTGACGGTCTCGCCGTTGGCTTCGGCCTCCTGCATTTTGCCGTAGCGGCGGGTGAGGACTTCGCGCATGGCGGCGTAGTCGTCGCCGGGTTTGGCGGCAGTTTTCAAAACATCAGCCGGTTGCCCGAATATTTGAAAGCGCGCGGGAAGATTTTTGAGGCGCAAAGGGTATTCCGCCTTTTCAACCGCGACCGCAGCCCTGATAAGCCTTATCTGGAAATTGTGTTTGACGAAAGCGGGAAAAATTGTTTCGATTACCGTATATGAGAATGTTTCCAATCCGGCAAGCGGGATTCATTTGATGTAATGGGTTTGGAGCACAAACGGAGAAGGGGAAAATCTGGGCTTATTGAGCGTTCGTTGTGAATTTGATGCGATAGCAGTTTGATTGGAAGCCTTCAATTCAATATCGAAAAGGTCGTCTGAAACCTGAATCGGGTTTCAGACGACCTTTTGTTGATGTGTTCGAGCTTAACCAAATGCTTAACGGCTGTCTTTCCATTGGTAATATTTCGAGCCGAGGAAGGAGCCGAGTTTGCGCAGGAAAGGTTGGGTAATGATGCTGGGGTGTTTGAGTTTTTTTCAAACGGTTTCAGACGACCATCGTCACCCATGATGGCTTCGGCGATGGCAAGGCCTGCTATGCCGGTAATCGCCATGCCGTGTCCCGAGTAGCCTTGGGCATAGTAAACATTGGGCGCGAGCCTGCCGAAGTGGGGGGCGAGGTTGGCGGTGATGTCGCATTCGCCGCCCCATGAATGTTCGATTTTGACATCGGCAAGCTGAGGGAAGACTTTGAGCATGTCTTGGCGGACAAGCTCGGTCATGCGGTCGGGATCGTCGATGAACTCGTTGTCTTTGCCGCCGAATAGCAGGCGGCCGTCGGCACTGAGGCGGTAGTAGTCGAGGACGTGTCGGTTGTCGCAGACAGCCATGTTGTTGCGGATGAGTTCTTTGGCGCGTTCGCCCAGCGGTTCGGTGGCGATGATGAAGGTGCTGACGGCGATGGCTTTTTTTTCCAACGACTTGAATTTTTGATGCAAACCGGCGTAGGTGTTGACGGCATACACGAGGTTTTGGCATTCGATGCTGCCGTCCGGGGTATGGACGAGCCAGCCGCCTTGATAGGGTTCGATACGGGTCATCGGGGACTGTTCGAAAATCTGCGCGCCTGCTTCGGCAGCGGCGCGGGCGATGCCCAGGGTGTAGTTGAGCGGATGGAGGTGGCCGGAATGAGGATCGAACTGTGCGCCCAAGTACATATCGCTAGCAAGTTGTTGCTTGAGCGTGGCTTTATCCCAGAGTTGGTAATGGGTAGCGCCGTAATGTTGTCGGGCGTGTTCATGCCATTGTTGCAATTCTTCCCAATGCTGCGGGCGGATGGCGACGGTGGCGTAGCCGCGCTGCCAGTCGCAAGCGATTTGGTGTTTTTTAACCCGTTCGTCAACGAGTTCGACGGCTTGCAGGGATTGCTGCCAAAACCAGCGGGCTTGTTCCAAGCCGACTTGTTTTTCGATTTCTTCCATACCGCAGGCGTAATCGCTGATGACTTGCCCGCCGCTGCGCCCTGATGCGCCGAAGCCGATACGGGCGGCTTCGAGTACGGTAACTTCGCGTCCGTTTTCGGCAAGGGGAAGGGCGGTGCAAAGTCCTGTCAATCCTCCGCCGATAACGCAGGTTTCGGTTTTCAGACGACCTTCAAGCTTGGGATAAGCGGCGTGGGGATTGATGGTGCTGAAATAATAGGAGGGAAGGTATTCTTTGAAATTGGGATGAATCATAGGGTAATGCTTTGTGTGGTTTCAGACGACCTTTGGAGGGTATAGTGGATTAACTTTAAACCAGTACGGCGTTGCCTCGCCTTAGCTCAAAGAGAACGATTCTCTAAGGTGCTGAAGCACCAAGTGAATCGGTTCCGTACTATCTGTACTGTCTGCGGCTTCGTCGCCTTATCCTGATTTAAATTTAATCCACTATAGTTGAGGGTCGTCTGAAAAGTGGGTTAAACGGGTTGTGTGAAGAAAACAGGCTGACCTTGCATTGATGCGGTCAGCCTGTCTGATTGGGTCAATTTGTTTTTTCTGCGGCGAGCTTTTCCTGACGGTAGGCTTCGGCGGCTTCCCGATCGCGTTTGGTTGCTTGGCGCATCATCCAATAATTGATGACGATGACCAGCGTACCGATAATGCCGATCAGGATGGTTGCCAACACATTCATCTGCGGGTCGAGACCCAGCTTGATTTTGGAGAAAATCACCTGCGGCAATGTGGAAGAACCGGGGCCGGACAGGAAGGAGGTAATCACCAAATCGTCCAGCGACAGGGTAATGCCGAGCAGGAAGCCTGAAGCGATGGCAGGCGCAATCAAGGGGCAGGGTGATGACGAAAAAGATTTTCAGCGGACGCGCACCTAAGTCCATTGCGGCCTCTTCGAGCGATTGGTCAAGCTCCACCAGACGCGAACGGATGACGACGGTGATGTATGCCATACAAAGCGTCGTATGCCCGAGGAAAATGGTGAAGAAACCGCGGTCGAAGTACAGGTTTTGCAGCAATTCGCTACCTTGCAGGAACATCTGTACCTGAATAATCAGGAGCAGCATGGACAGACCGGTAATCACGTCAGGCATAACCATAGGCGCGGAAATCATACCGGCGAACAAGGTGCTGCCGCGGAAGCGCTTGATACGCGCCATTGCGTAGCCTGCCAGCGTGCCCAAAACGACGGCTGCAAGCGAAGATGCGGCGGCAATGCGCAGCGACAGCCAAGCGGCTTCCAAGATGGTGTCGTTTTTCCAGCAATGCGCTGTACCACTTGGTCGAAAAGCCGCCCCAAACGGTAACCAGCTTGGATTCGTTGAACGAATAGATGACCAAAACGACCAGCGGAATATACAGAAACGCCAGCGACAGCATCAGCATCAGTTTCAGGAACCAGGATAATCAGGGATTTCTGCATTATTTGGATCCTTCCTCTAATTCGCGGTTTTCATAATGCTGGAACAGCGCAATCGGCACGACCAGCAATGCGACCATGACGACGGCGACGGCAGAAGCCAGCGGCCAGTTGTTTTGGTCGAAGAACGCCTGCCACAAGACTTTACCGATCATCAGGTTTTCCGAACCGCCGACCAGTTCGGGAATCACGAATTCACCGACTGCGGGTACGAAAACCAGCATGGAGCCTGCGATGATGCCGGTTTTAGACAGGGGCAGGGTAATGGTGAAGAACGATTTGACCGGCCCTGCGCCCAAATCAGAAGCGGCTTCGAGCAGGCGGTTGTCGAGTTTCACCAGTTGCGTGTAAAGCGGCAGAATCATAAACGGCAGATAGGCATAAACCATGACCAAGTTCAGCGAGAACGCGTTGTAAAAACAGGTCTAAAAGGCTCTTCGATAATCTGCATTTTGAGCAGGAAATTGTTGATGATGCCGTTGTGTCCCAGCAGGCCCATCCATGCGTAAACACGCAACAGGAAAGAGGTCCAGAAAGGCAGCATGATGGCAAGCAGCAGACCGTTGCGCATGGCGGGATTGGCGCGTGAAATCGCATAGGCGGTCGGATAACCAATCAGCAGACAAATGATGGTCGTCGTCAGCGCAGTCTTAATCGAAGACCAGTAGGTCATCAGATAGATATTACTGTTTTCGCTGTCGCCAAACGGATTCAAGGTATTCCAAAAAAATTTTTGGAAGATATCGGCATAGTTTTGATAACTGATGGCGATGTTCAGACGACCTAAATCTTCATCGACGCTGGTCAGCGGCGTAAACGGCGGAATGGCAATTTCTTGTTCGGCAAAGCTGATTTTCAGCACGATGGCGAACGGAATCAGAAACAGCACCAAAAGCCAAATATACGGCACGGCGATGACCGCGCGCTGACCCGGGCGGCGGAACAGTTTGTTTTTCAGTTTTTTAAGGTTCATCTCATTCCCCTTAAATCAACGGAACAACGGAGTCGGTTGGTTTTCCGGCCAGCTGATATAGACGGTTTCGTCCCAAGTCGGCGGCGTGATGTTGCGCACGTACCAATAAGGTGCAGGGACTTGGCTTTTGACGACGCGGCCGTTGGCGAGTTTGATGTGGTAGATGGCGAAGCTGCCCAAGTAGGCGATTTCTTCTACCGTGCCTTTTGCCCAGTTGAAGCTGCCCAAGTGGTCGGGTTTTTCTTTGTACAAATCAATGTCTTCGGGACGGATGCTGACCCAAATGTCTTGTTCGCTCGGGCCGCCCAGACCGTGGTCGATGCGGACGTGGTTTTCCAAGCCTTCGCATTCGATGACGGCATAATCGGCATGGTCGTCAATCACGACGCCGCCAAAAATATTGGTCTCGCCGATGAATTCGGCGGTAAAGCGGCTGTTGGGGTAGTCGTACACATCGCTGGGTGTACCGACCTGTTGCAACTGACCGTCAGACATGATGGCGATGCGGGTCGCCATCGTCATCGCTTCTTCTTGGTCGTGCGTGACCATGATGCAGGTTACGCCGACTTGTTCCAGCGTATTGACCAATTCGAGCTGGGTTTGTTGGCGCAGTTTTTGTCCAACGCGCCGAGAGGTTCGTCAAGCAGCAGGATTTTTCGGACGTTTTGCCAAGCTGCGTGCCAAAGCGATACGCTGTTGCTGACCGCCGGATAATTGATGCGGTTTGCGCTTGGCGTATTTGGTCATCTGAACCAGACGCAGCATTTCTTCCACGCGTGCAGCAATTTCATCTTTTTGGGCATTTTGTCTTGTTTCAGACCGAAGGCAATGTTCTGCTCCACAGTCATGTGCGGGAACAGGGCATAGCTTTGAAACATCATATTGATGGGGCGCTCGTAGGGGGCAAGTTTGGTAATGTCTTGACCGTCCAGAATGATTTTTGCCCTGATTAGGGCTTTCCATGCCCGCCAGCATACGCAGCAGCGTGGATTTGCCGCTGCCGGAGCTGCCCAAAAGGGCAAAGATTTCATGTTGATAAATATCTAAGTCGATGTTATCGACAGCGTAATTGTCACCAAACTTTTTTTCACCAAGCCTTGGATTTTTAAGATAAGGTTTGGCTGAAGACGCAGTGGTTGCGGTCATAATGGCAATACTCCAATAAAAATGACGAGTACCGGCAAAACGGATTTTTCGAAAGGGTGATAAAAAGCTGTTTGATTGCTGGCGGGAGTCGCAACGTCGAAACGTCGTCTGAAACTCTTGTGAAGCGCACGGGCAGCATGGATGGGAAACGGCTGGAAATCCAGGATAAACCGCCTCCGCCGAACTCGCTATTATATTAGCCTATGGCACGCAGGGGCAATACGAAATTGCCCGAAGGGGCTGATTTCCGCGGATTTGATTTAAACAGGACATTTTGAAACCCTGTCAGATTGAATCTGCGGTCAATCCATACGGGTGAATAAGGAAAGGCAATCGCTTTCACAAGCGAAGTTGAGCGCGTTGTTTTTATGCAATTAATTTATATGAATATTATGCTTATATTTTTAAATATTCATTCAAAAATATAATAAAAATATGAAATATTTACATTAATTGCTTGATAAGCATTTCGTTGCAGCAAGTGCAATAACAAGCAGATTTTCAAACAAATTTTTTTCGTGAATGTTCACGCAAGGGTAAACATGAGTATCAAACAATGGCCTGAAGGCGAGCGGCCGCGCGAGAAATTGTTGGCACATGGCGCAGGCGCGTTGAGCGATGCTGAGTTGCTGGCGATTTTGCTGCGGGTAGGTACGCGCGGGATGAGCGCGGTGGATTTGGCGCGTTATCTGCTGAACGAGTTTGGCAGCTTGGGCAAGCTGATGAGCGCTGACGCTAAAACGCTTTCCGCATACAAGGGTATGGGTTTGGCGAGTTTTACCCAATTTGCTGTCGTCAAAGAAATCGGCAGGCGGATTTTGGGCGAGGATTTACAGGAAAATATCACGCTTTCCAGCCCGAAAGCCGTTGCCGATTATCTGCGCCTGCATTTGGGGCACGAAAAGATAGAAGTCAGCACCGCGCTTTTGCTCAACCGCCAAAACAGGCTGATTGCCATGCGCGAACTCTCGCGCGGAACGGTGGCGGAAAAATACCGTCTATATCAGGGAAATCGTCAAGCTCGCATTGGACGAATACGCCGACAGCCTGATTATCGCGCACAATCATCCCGGCGGTTCGGCAACGCCTTCGCAATCGGACATCGCGTTTACAGGTCGTCTGAAACAGGCTTTGGCATTGGTTGATGTCTCGCTTTTAGACCATTTTATTGTTACGGCGACAGAAGCCTGCTCGATGCGGGAACAGGGGTATATGGAAGGGTAAAGTGATATTGCCGGGCGGGGTAAAGGTTAAGATAAGGTCGTCTGAAAACGGATTTCAGACGACCTCTTTACTGATTTTAGTGTGATAGATATGTAAGGTAGCCGATATTTTGAACTAAACGGGCATGAAGGGTCGTCTGAAAATTCTTTTCTATAAACTGGAAACTAGGTGAGACTAGATGAACTCAAGCCCTTTCGCTGATGATGCCGGACACGCCGACTTCGTGCGGATTGATGCGGGCGGTTTCTTCCTGCCCCAGTCCGACCAGTTTGCGCAGCCGAGTCATATAGGCATTGACATCCAAGCCGCGTCCGTAGCGTTGCGCTTCCCATATGGTTTCTGCCAGCGCATCCATCATATCGTGTTCGGCACGTACCCAATCGCCGCCATAGCGCACGCAGAGTTGTCCGTGTATGACGCGGATGCCGGGCGGCTGGTCGATGGCTGCTTGTTCTTGCAGGGAGAGATGCAGCGACATATGCAGGAAGGGATTGGTTTCTCCTTCTTCGGGCGTCCAGGTTTTGTCCAGATAGTCTTCGATATTTTCGAGATAGCGGGAGTATTCGGGATGGGCTTCGATAATCCGCAGGGCTTTTTGTTGCAGGCCGTCCAGTTGCAGGGGGTGAGGCGTTGTTGCCAGACATGGGCGAAAAAAATCGGCGGACATCGTGTGTGTTGACATCGTACATGGCGGGAATTTCAGAAATTCGGATAGGGCGATTATATAGTTATCTTTCCTGCTTTTACATTTGATTAACGGTTTATGCCTCAGGGCGTTTTAAAATGCAGCTTTGCTTCTTATCTTATGGAATAATGATGAACCCTTATTTGTCCGCTTTTGTATTATCTGTCCCGATGGTGGTTGCCGCGCCTTATGTGGCGGCTGAAACACACCCCGCACAGGCTCAGATGCAGCAGAATATAGATGCAGTTTTGAAAATTGCGCGCAACGGCTCTTTGAGCGAGGCGCAAAAGGTCAAGCAGATCGAGCAGTATGCAGACCGTTATCTGGATTACGAACGCATTTCCGCTTTGGCGGTCGGCGCGCCTTGGCGTGAATTCTCCGCCACTCAGAAAACGGAATTTATCCACGCTTTTAAAGACATGATTATAGCCATGTATTCGCATTCCGCCTTAATCGGCGCGGCGGATGCGCAGGTAAGGCTGTTGCCGAAAATGACGGTCAACGGCAATAAGTTTGACGTATTTTCTGAACTGCACACCAAAAAAGGGACGAAATACGAAGTAGCCTACCAGCTTTATAAGGTCGGCCCTGTCTATAAAATCTACAACATCCGCGTGGACGGAACGAGCCTGGTAACGGTTTACCGCAACCAGTTCGGCGAACTTATCAAGCAAAAAGGCATAGACGGCACCATTGCGACCGTCAAAGCCAAAGGGCTGAAAAAGCAATAAATCCAATGACAAAAGGTCGTCTGAAAGTTTCAGACGACCTTTTTCTATTTGTTTAAATTGTTATTTCAACATCAAAATCGCAGCCACCGCCACAGCCGCCACTGCCAATGCGGCAATCAGTTTGGCGGCGGAAGCAAATTTCAAGGTAACGGTTTGCCCCTCGATATACTTGTAGCCGCTGATCATCGGGCGGATCAAATCTTTTTTTCTTCAAAAACTTATACGCCAAGACCGTAACGATGTGTAGTCCCGCCAATGCCGCCAGCAGGTTGAAGAAATTGACGTGGATTTTGCGCATCAGGCTGCCCGTGTCCGAGCTGACCAAATGGTTCAGATAGCCGCTGTCGGTAAACGTGTTTTCATCGGCGGCAAAACAAGCCCGTCGTCGCTTGCAGCAAAACCGCCGCAATCAGCGCGATGACCATCAGCGCGCCCAAAGGGTTGTGTCCGGGCTGCTCATTTTCCGTCAGGCTGCCTTGCAGGTAGCGGCGGATGGATGACGGGCCGCGCACGAATTGCGAAAACCGAGCCGTATCGCTGCCCCACAAGCCCCAACACAGGCGGAAGACAATCAGCCCCGCCACCAGTAGCCCGCAGCGCAAGTGCCAAACCAGCATCCCGCCGCCAGCCTGCGCGCTGTACCACATAAATCCGACCGACAAGACCAAGAGCCAGTGAAACAGGCGCGTTGGCAAATCCCAGACTTTGACTTTTTGTTTCATTAAATATTCCTTGTTGTGCGGTTGTAGTGTTCCTATACGGGGCGGTAGAATCGTGAAAAACAACAGTCGATAAAAGACATCCTCTTTTCGCCACGCATCCGCTATTTTTATCCCAAACTCAGGCAGATTGATGATGAACCCGTCCTATAAGCTCCCCGATACGCCCGATTTTTTTCAGACGACCTCGCAATTTCCCGACGTATTCGCCCCACGCCAAGCGGAATCGCACAAAGGGACATACGGCACGCTCGCCGTCGTCGGCGGCGCATCGGGCATGAGCGGAGCAGTTGTTCTCGCTTCCACCGCCGCGATTTATCAAGGCAGCGGCAAAGTGTGGGCGGGCTTCAATCAAACCGCCTTGCCCTTCGCCGTCATCCCCGAACGCCCCGAAATCATGCTGGCGACTGCCGAAGACCTGCTGAAACGCAAGGACATCAGCGCATGGACGGTCGGCTGCGGCATGGGTTTGGGCGAAACCGCCAACCGAATCTTAAATACCGTGTTGACGCACAATCAAGATGCACCGTTGTTGCTTGATGCCGACGCACTGACTTTGCTAGCAAGGTCTAACCCCGAAACCCGCGAAGCAGCACAAAAGCGCGGTAATCTGGTTCTGACCCCGCATCCCGCCGAAGCCGCCCGCCTGCTCGGTACATCCACCCAAGCCGTTCAGCAAAAATAGAATGTCCGCCGTCCAAAACCATCAGCGCAACATTCCAAGCCGTAACCGTCCTAAAAGGACACCGCACACTGGTCGCCACGCCCGACGGCACGGTCTATACCAACCCAAGCGGCAACGCCGGACTTGCCACCGCAGGCAGCGGCGACGTTTTAAGCGGCATCATCGGCAGCCTGCTCGCTCAAGGCATCCCGCCGTTCCAAGCCGCCTGCGCCGGCGTATGGCTGCACGGCGCGGCGGCGGATGTCATCAAACACTCGACAGGCGTAGAAACCGGTATGCTCGCAGGCGAAATCGCCCCTGCCGCCAGATGGTTGAGGAATCGGCTCGTGACGGATAAAAACAAAAAAATTGAGCAGGAAGGAGGTCGTCTGAAAACAATTTGTCGCACTTGGTTTCAGACGACGTTTAAAAATATGCGGGTTCGGGACAAGTCAAGCCGCAGCGCAGGCTTTGCCCGCGAGCCTGCCGATTGGATTCCAAGTCGGACAATTAACAGGGTCGTTTTTCCGCGGGCAAAGCCCACGCTACATTCTGTGTGTTTTCATACGACGTATTGCACTCCGGCCTTCTGAGGGATTTTTGGGGTTATATACCCGATACAAGTGCATTTTTTTCTAATCGGATGTTGTTTCCGTTTTTCAGACGATGTCCGATATTTTTAAATTTTTTTTATCGGGCTGAACATCAAACCATGTCTTCCATCCGCTCTTTCAGTTCCACTTTACTGCTCGCGCTGCTGCCTTTGGGCTTCCTTATCGTGATGGTCGTCGCGCCTTTGGTTGCGCTGGCTTTTTACGACGGGAGTGCATGGGGCGGGGTGTTGCGAGATGACTATATGCAGCACCTTATCTTATGGACGGTGTTTCAGGCTTTGGCAACCTGCGTGCTGGCGGGGATTTTGGGCGTGCCTGCGGCGTGGGTGTTGGCGCGTTTGGATTTCCGGGGACGCGCTTTGGTGTTGAGGCTGTTGATGCTGCCTTTCGTGATGCCGACTTTGGTAGCGGGTATGGGCGTGTTGGCTTTTGTTCGGCACAAACGGTGCCGTTTGGGCGGGCTGGCAGGATACGCCGTATCTGTTGATTTACGGCAATGTGTTTTTCAACCTGCCGGTTTTGGTGCGCGCGGCGTATCAGGGATTTTTGCAGGTTCCCGAGGCGCGCCTGCAAACGGCGCAGGCTTTGGGGGGCGGGGGCATGGTGGCGGTTTTTAAGGGTGGAATGGCCGGTATTGCGCCCGTGGTTGGCAGGCGGTTTTGTGTTTGGTTTTCCTGTATTGTTTTTTTCGGGGTTCGGACTGGCTTTGCTGTTGGGCGGCGACCGCTATGCGACGGTGGAAGTGGAGATTTACCGGCTGATTGCGTATGAATTGGATATGGCGCAGGCTTCCGTCTTGGTATGGCTGGTGTTGGGGATTACCGCGGCGGCGGGATTGCTGTATGCGCGGTTGAGCCGTCGGACGGATGCGGATAAGGCACACGCCGCACCGCGTCCGCGCAAGCCCGCAACAGCGGCGGAACGGCTGATGGTCGCGGCGGTATTGTCGGTGTTGTGTGTGTGCTGCCTGATGCCCCTGCTTGCGGTTGTCCGGCAGGCCGCACTTGCCGGAGGGTCTTGGCGGGTATTGCTCGAGGGCGAAACGCTGGCGGCGCTTTGGAACACCGTTCGTTTTTTTCGGCAGCGGCGGTCGCTGCCGCTGCGGTATTGGGCGTGTCGTATGCCTGCTTGGCAAGGCGCGCGGCGTGGGTGAGGGGGGCGGTATTTTTGCCGTTTATGGTGTCGCCGGTCTGTGTGGCGTTCGGCGTGCTGCTGCTGTATCCGCAATGGACGGCATCGCTGCCGCTTTTGATTGCCGCTTATGCGCTGTTGGCGTATCCGTTTGTTGCCAAAGATGTTTTTGGCGGCATGGGATGCGTTGCCGCAAAGGCTATGGCGAGGCGGCGAGGACTATGGGGGGCAAACCGTTTTCAGACGACCTTTTACATCACCGCCCCATTGCTGAAACCCGCTTTCAGGCGCGGGCTGACTTTGGCGGCGGCAACCTGCGTCGGCGAGTTTGCGGCAACGCTGTTTTTGGCGCGCCCTGAATGGCAAACGCTGACCACCCTGATTTACGCCTATCTAGGCAGGGGCGGGGGCGGACAATTATTCGAGGGCGATGGTGTTGACGGCGGTACTGATGCTGTTTGCGACGATGGTGTTTTTGCTGTTGGACGGAAAGGACGAGGACTGAAGCGTGTTGAAGGTCGTCTGAAAAGGCGGTTTCATCTTGGTAAAACCGGTTTTCAGACGACCTTTTCGGTATGGTTGCCTGTTTTGACCGTATATTCCAACGCTTTGTAAGGTTTTAGCGTGGATGAAATATAACCGTTTTTCAGGATGGCGGACGTAATCGAGATAATCCTGCATGGCAGGTGAAAAGCCTTCCACATCATCCACGGCGATGACCGCGCGGTCGGCAAGATTAGGTTCAAGCAGCTTGAATACGGGGAATACCAAATCCGGCCAGCCGTCGAGTAAGACGAAATCGGGGCAGATGGCTAAGTCTTTTAAGGTTTCCAGCGCATCACCTTCGCGAAGCTCGATATAGTCTGCCAAACCGGCTTCTTGGAAATGTTTTCTCGCCGCTGCGGCTTTGTGCGGCAGATATTCGCAAGAGATGACGCGCCCGCCGTTGCGCTTGGCGGCTGCGGCAAGATACTGCGTCGAAATGCCGTAGGAAGTCCCGAATTCGACAATGTTTTTTGCTCCCGATGCCAAAGCCTGCATATACAAAAACTTGCCTTGTTGCGGTGCGATGGGGATGTATTTGTCTTCGTAAAAACTTTCGTTTTCCCCCGTCCAATCCAGCCCTTTGCCCAAGAGCTTGAAAAATCTTGGGCAGAAAAATGAAAAAAACATCTGCCTGTTTTGCTTTTAAGGCTTGGGTGTAGAGCCGCAGCAAAACGGATTCGGCTTGAGGCGCTTGCAGAAAAAGCGAACATTTGGGGTGTCAGCTTGGGCATGGGCTTTCTCCTGTTCAGTTCAAATCTTCTATATTGTCCATCTTGCCACAGCTTCGCTTTTCAGACGACCCCACTATCCAAACTCCGTTATAATGGCGGCTTTCCCATTATTTCATTCAAAAGACGGTTTTATCATGAAACACATCCACATTATCGGTATCGGCGGCACGTTTATGGGCGGGGTGGCCGCCATTGCCAAAGAAGCGGGGTTTAAAGTCAGCGGTTGCGACGCGAAGATGTATCCGCCGATGAGCACCCAGCTCGAAGCCTTGGGCATAGACGTACACGAAGGCTTCGATGCCGCGCAGTTGGACGAATTTAAAGCCGACGTTTACGTTATCGGCAATGTCGCCAAGCGCGGGATGGATGTGATTGAAGCGATTTTGAACCGCGGCCTACCTTATATTTCCGGCCCGCAATGGCTGTCGGAAAACGTGCTGCACCATCATTGGGTACTCGGCGTGGCGGGGACGCACGGCAAAACGACTACCGCGTCCATGCTCGCATGGGTCTTGGAATATGCCGGACTCGCGCCGGGCTTCCTCATCGGCGGCGTACCGGAAAACTTCAGCGTTTCCGCCCGTCTGCCGCAAACGCCGCGTCAAGACCCGAACAGCAAATCGCCGTTTTTCGTCATCGAAGCCGACGAATACGACACCGCCTTTTTTTCGACAAACGCTCCAAATTCGTGCATTACCGTCCGCGTACCGCCGTGTTGAACAATCTGGAATTTGACCACGCCGACATCTTTGCCGACTTGGGTGCGATACAGACCCAGTTCCACCACCTCGTGCGCACCGTGCCGTCCGAAGGCTTAATCGTCTGCAACGGACAGCAGCAAAGCCTGCAAGACACTCTCGACAAAGGCTGCTGGACGCCGGTGGAAAAATTCGGCATCGAACATGGCTGGCAGGTCGGCGAAGTCAATACCGACGGCTCGTTCGACGTGTTGCTTGACGGCAAAAAAGCCGGACACGTCGCATGGGATTTGATGGGCGGACACAACCGCATGAACGCGCTCGCCGTCATCGCCGCCGCGCGCCATGCCGGAGTCGATATTCAGACGGCCTGCGAAGCCTTGAGCGCGTTTAAAAACGTCAAACGCCGCATGGAAATCAAAGGCACGGTGAACGGCATCACCGTTTACGACGACTTTGCTCACCACCCGACCGCCATTGAAACCACCATCGAAGGCCTGCGCCAACGTGTCGGAAACGCCCGCATTCTCGCCGTCCTTGAGCCGCGTTCCAACACCATGAAACTCGGCACCATGAAAGCCGCCCTGCCCGAAAGCCTCAAAGGTGCCGACCAAGTATTCTGCTACGCCGGCGGCGTGGACTGGGACGTCGCCGAAGCCCTCGCGCCTTTGGGCGGAAAGCTGCACGTCGGACAAGACTTTGATGCCTTCGTTGCCGAAATCGTGAAACATGCCGAAGCAGGCGACCATATTTTGGTGATGAGCAACGGCGGTTTCGGCGGGATACACGGGAAGCTGCTGGAAGCCTTGAAATAAGGTCGGTTGAAAGTTTGGAATGATTGAGGTCGTCTGAAAACCGGAGTTTGGTTTTCAGACGACCTTTTTGTGGTGAAGGAATGGGATGGGGCAGACCCGATATAGTGGATTAACTTTAAACCAGTACGGCGTTGCCTCGCCTTGCCGTACTATCTGTACTGTCTGCGGCTTCGTCGCCTTGTCCTGATTTAAATTTAATCCACTATAAAGTTCGCTTTTAAGGTTCCTTGGATTCGGATTTCAAGTGCAACACTAGGGTACCAGTGGTTGGAACAGATTTAAGAATAAAACACTTGGCGTTTCGTAGCCAAGTATTTTTCTTGGCCGGTGGTTTAACTCATCTTGAACCCTGCGTATCTCCCGATTGCTGATGTTTCGGAAATCGGTTTGTTTTGGGAAATATTGTCGGATGAGTCCGTTGGTGTTCTCATTCAGCCCTTTCTCCCAAGAATGGTAAGGGCGGCAAAAATAGGTTTTCGCCTTTAATGCTTTGGCTATTTTGGTGTGTTGGTAGAACTCTTTGCCGTTATCCATGGTGATGGTGTGGACTCTGGCTTTATGTACCTTTAATACCCTAATGGCCGTCCGGGCAGTGTCTTCGGCTTTTAAGTTCTTTAATTTGCAGATGATGGTGTAGCGGGTAACGCGTTCGACCAAGGTCAATAACGCGCTTTTCTGATTTTTGCCGACGATGGTGTCGGCCTCCCAATCGCCGATGCGGGTTTTCCGGTCGACGATGGCGGGTCGGTTTTCTATGCCGACGCGGTCGGGCACTTTGCCTCTGGTCCACGTGCTGCCGTAGCGTTTGCGGTAGGGTTTGCTGCATATTCTGAGATGTTGCCACAAAGTGCCGCCGTTGCTTTTGTCTTGGCGAAGGTAGCGGTAAACGGTGCTGTGATGGAGTGTGATCCCGTGGTGTTTATGCAGGTAGGCACATACTTGTTCGGGACTGAGTTTGCGGCGGATAAGGGTGTCGATGTGTTGAATCAGCTGCGAATCGAGTTTATAGGGTTTTCGCCGGTGCTGTTTGGTCAGCCGGCTTTGCCGTTGGGCTTTATCGGCGCTGTATTGCTGTCCTTGGATGCAGTGCCGCTTGATTTCGCGGCTGATGGTGCTTTTGTGGCGGTTAAGTTGTTTGGCGATTTCGGCGATGGTGCAGTGGCGGGACAGGTATTGGATATGGTATCGTTCGTCTTGGGTCAGTTGTGTGTAGCTCATGGCAATCTTTCTTGCAGGAAAGGCCGTATGCTACCGCATACTGGCCTTTTTCTGTTATGGAAAGTTGCACTTCAAATGCGAATCCGCTCCCTTTTAGACGGCAGTCTGTCAGTTGTTGAGCCTGCTCCCTTTGATGGAGTTTTCAAATTTTTCCTGTCCGCCTTCAAGGCCGAACCCCATCACTTTGCCCGTTTCCTTGTCGATAAGGATGAGAAAATGGCGGCACAGTTTGATGGGGTTTTCATTTTTGGTATATTGAAATTTTTATGGTTGATCTGTTTTCAGACGGCCTCCGATAGATTGGTGCCTTCTGAAAAAGGTTATACCTGTTCAAATCCTGCTTTCGGGCTGATAACCGAAATCAAAATGCAGTCTTCTTTGCCGTTGTTGCGCGCACCGTGGATTTGGTGGTTGCCGACTATCACGCTCTCACCTGCGCGGATGATGCGGCCGCTTTGTGCGTCGTCCACCAGCTCGGCTTCGCCCTGCAATACAATCCAGATGTCCGCACCGCGCAGATGGCGGTGGGCGGGCAGCATAGTTTGTGGCGGAATCTGCCAAAGCACCATGTTGTCATGCTTGTCTTGATGCAGCACGGTGCGCACGGCTTCGGTGGGGTTTTGTTGTAAAAAATCGGTGAAACGGATAATTTGCGGGATTTTCATGCCATTACTCCTTGCGTGGTTCGAATCATAAAAAACTGCACCCTAACTGCCCAGAGTGCGTATTTGGCCTTTAGGGTGCAGTTCAATCTTGCGGCCTTTCCTGCAAGAAAGATTGCCATGAGCTACACACAACTGACCCAAGACGAACGATACCATATCCAATACCTGTCCCGCCACTGCACCATCGCCGAAATCGCCAAACAGCTCAACCGCCACAAAAGCACCATCAGCCGCGAAATCAAGCGGCACTGCATCCAAGGACAGCAATACAGCGCCGAAAAAGCACAGAAGCAAAGCCGGCTGACCAAACAGCACCGGCGAAAACCCTATAAGCTCGATTCGCAGCTGATTCAACACATCGACACCCTTATCCGCCGCAAACTCAGTCCCGAACAAGTATGCGCCTACCTGCATAAACACCACGAGATCACACTCCATCACAGCACCGTTTACCGCTACCTCCGCCAAGACAAAAGCAACGGCGGCACTTTGTGGCAACATCTCAGAATATGCAGCAAACCCTACCGCAAACGCTACGGCAGCACATGGACCAGAGGCAAAGTGCCCGACCGCGTCGGCATAGAAAACCGACCTGCTATCGTCGACCAGAAAACCCGCATCGGAGATTGGGAGGCCGACACCATCGTCGGCAAAAATCAGAAAAGCGCGTTATTGACCTTGGTCGAACGCACTACCCGCTACACCATCATCTGCAAATTAAAGAACTTAAAAGCCGAAGACACTGCCCGGGCGGCCATTAGGGTATTAAGGGCATATAAAGCCAGAGTCCACACCATCACCATGGATAACGGCAAAGAGTTCTACCAACACACCAAAATAGCCAAAGCATTGAAGGCGAAAACCTATTTTTGCCGCCCTTACCATTCGTGGGAAAAAGGGCTGAATGAGAACACCAACGGACTCATCCGACAATATTTCCCCAAACAAACCGATTTCCGAAACATCAGCGATCGGGAGATACGCAGGGTTCAAGATGAGTTGAACCACCGGCCGAGAAAAACACTTGGCTACGAAACGCCAAGTGTTTTATTCTTAAATCTGTTCCAACCACTGGTACCCTAGTGTTGCACTTGAAATCCGAATCCAAGGACCTTTCTGCTTCCTAGCTATCCATACTCAGCCGCAACCGCCGCATTTGCCGCAGCCGCTGCTGCAATCGCGTTTTTTCGGTTTGAATACGAATTTTCGCAAGAGGAAGAATACGCAGGCGAGCATAATCAAGCCGACGATAATATATTGAGTCATCACATTATCCTTGAAGTAATTTGGTAAACCACAAATGCGGCAAAATAAGCCATCAGGAACAAATAGCCTGTAATCATAAGCATATTTTTCGTGGATTTGGTTTCGCGTTTAATTACGGTTAAAGTCGCGGCACACATCGGAGCATACACATACCAAGCCAAGAAGGCAAAGGCGGTTGGCAAACCCCAGTTGTTGTGTACGATCGGAATCAGCGCGTTTTGTACGGCGTCTTCAGACGACGCGCTGACGGCATAGACCGTACCCAGTGCGGCAACAACGACTTCACGCGCGGCAATGCCTGGAATCATGGCGATACACATTTCCCAAGTGAAGCCCAGCGGGGCGAACAATGGTTGGATAGCGTGGCCGAGCATACCCGCCAAGCTGTAGTCGATTGCCGCGCCTGTTGCACCTGCGGGCGGTTGCGGCCAGCTTACCAAGCCCCACAAAACTACGGCAAGGGCGAAGATAATCGTACCGGCGCGTTTGAGGAAGGCTTTTACCCTGTCCCACAGGCTGGTCATGATGTGTTTGAAGTTGGGCGTGCGGAAAGTCGGCAGCTCCATCAAGAGCGGGAATTGCTGCACGTTGCCTTTCATACGCGCCAAGCGTTTCATGATATACGCTGCCAAGGCGGCAGACAGGATGCCTGCGAGATAGAGGATGAACAGCGTCAGTCCTTGCAGGTTGAAAATCCCGCCTACGGTGCGATTAGGAATGACGGCGGCGATAATCAGCGCGTAAACGGGCAGCCGCGCGGAGCAGGTCAGCAGCGGGGCGACGGCGATGGTAACGAGGCGTTCGCGCGGGTCATTAATCGTACGCGCCGACATAACGGCGGGAACGGCACAGGCGAAACTCGACAGGAGCGGGATGAATGAGCGTCCGGACAGGCCGCTTTTTCGCCATCACGTTATCCAGCAGGAAAGCCGCACGCGGCAGGTAGCCTGAGTCTTCCAAAAAGCAGGATGAAGGCGAACAGGATCGTAATCTGCGGCACGAACACCAACACGCTGCCCATACCGGCAATGACGCCGTTGACGAGCAAGTCGCTGAGGATGCCCGGCTCCATGTTGGCGCCTATCCATTCGCCCAGCGCGGTAAAGCCGCCTTCGATGGCGTCCATAATCGGCGCCGCCCATGTGTAAACCGCTTGGAACACCATAAACAGGATGACCAGCAGCATAATTATGCCCCCAGACGGGGTGCAGCACGATGTCGTCGAGTTTTTTTGTGCCATGCGGGCAGCGTCATCTGGGTGCGTACCACTTGTGCCAAAATCGATTCGACTTCTTGATAAAGTTTGTCGCTCTCCAGCGCCTCGAGCGTGCGTTCGGCAGAAGCGGGGTTGGCGGGGAAAGAGCGTTTGCGCGGCAGCTTCGCCACGGCTTCGCGTACCGCCTGTACGCCCGACGCGCTCACTGCAACTGTTTCCAAAACAGGTGCATCCAATAACTCGCTCAGTTTGGCGGCATCAATATTCAAACCCCTTCTGCGGGCAACGTCGCTCATGTTCAGCGACACCACCATAGGCAGTCCCAGCGTTTTCAGTTCCAAAAATCATGCGCAGGGTCATACGCAGGTTGGTCGCGTCGGCAACGGCGATGATGGCGTCGGGCGGAATGCCCAGCTTGCCTACGGCGACATCTTTCGCCACCGCTTCGTCGGGGCTGGTCGTGCGTAAGCTGTATGTGCCCGGCAGGTCGATAATGCGGACGGCCGCATCGTCGAGGAAGGCACCCTCGCGCTTATCGACCGTTACGCCCGGATAATTGGCAACCTTGGCATGTGCGCCGGTCAAACCGTTGAATAAAAACGGTTTTGCCGCAGTTTAGCGCGCCAATCAAGGCAAAAATAGCTTAGTTCCATGAATTGAACTCTCCTTTTTTTGATTGTTTGATAAGTTTGGAGTGGGATTTGGGGGAAAGGTTTTGAAATTGTGTTTTCAGACGACCCTAGGTCGTCTGAAAAAGGATGAGGGCGGTCAGATTAAATCCGCCTATGCCGCATTTTCAAAATAGAAGCCTGCCTGCGTGTACGGCGGTCAGCCGTCAATCACATGGCACATAATTTTTTTCCCGCCTCTTCCTGCCGTAACGAGAATTGCGACTGGTTGCCCAAACGTACGGCAAACGGGCCGCGTCCGAATCCGCCGACGGCAATCACTTGCAACGGCATTCCACTTGAAAAAGCCCAAGTCGGCAAGGCGGCGTGTAACCAGCGGGTCGAGTTCGCCGAAAGTCGAATTGGGGACGATGGAGTCGATGTGCGCGACTGCGCCTTTACTGAGTTTTTGACAAAGGTATGGCAGACATAGTGTGTTTTTACTTTCGTTGTCGATTGAAAAAAAAGAGACGGCAAGTAAAGACGAATCAGACACAGGGTAGCCAGAGGCATATCCCAACGCCCGTCCCCGCAAAAGAAGTAGTTTTGATTGTTTATCACTTTGTTTAATTTTGATAATAAATCTTGTTAACATAAAAAAATCAAATACAAAGCCACCAAGTTCCTGATTTTCAGACGACCTCTTGCGGCAAATCAAAAAAAGCGAATGATTTGACGGGAAAGTCGGGCAGGGCTATTGATAAGGTTTGCATTTGGATGTTTGATAGGCAGTAAAGAGAAAAGGAGCGAATGATGAAAATCTACACCGCCGCAGAAATGCGCGAACACGAGCAAATGGCAGTCGATAAAGGCACGACTTTCGAGCAACTGATGGAAAACGCGGGACAAGCCGCCGCCGCGGATTTGCTGCGCCGTTTCCCCAAAGCAGGGCGCGCGTTAATCGTTTGCGGCAAGGGCAACAACGGCGGCGACGGTTTGGTCATCGCGCGCGTGTTGTCGGAGCGGGATTGGCAGGTAGATGTTGTTTTCGTCTTGGGAGACAAACTGTCGCCGCTGGCGCAGTTGAACCGCGAGCGTTTGAATCATTCGGACGGCGTCAGCTTTATCCGATCCGATGAGCTTGAAGGTCGGCTGAAAACAGGTTACGACCTCGTTATCGAAGGCATTTTTCGGAACAGGCTTCAGCGGCGCATTGCCTGAAAAAAACCGCCGCCGTTTGCCGCCTGCTGAATCAAGCTGACGGCTTCAAAAATCGCGCTGGACATCCCGACCGGGCTGAACTGCGACACCGGCGAAGCAGACAAAGACACCTTCCGCGCCGATCTGACCTACGCCTTCGCCGCCTACAAACCCGCGCATATGACTGACGCAGGCAAAGCATATTGCGGCGAAACCGTGTGTTTGGATATTGGGATAGAGTAGCCCTCTTCTGGGTTTAGATAAAACGTCCTTGGATTCGGATTTCAAGTGCAACACCAGAGTACCGGTGGTTGGAACAGATTTAAGAATAAAAACACTTGGCGTTTCGTAGCCAAGTGTTTTTCTCGGCCGGTGGTTCAACTCATCTTGAACCCTGCGTATCTCCCGATCGCTGATGTTTCGGAAATCGGTTTTGTTTGGGGAAATATTGCCGGATGAGTCCGTTGGTGTTCTCATTCAGCCCTTTCTCCCAAGAATGGTAAGGGCGGCAAAAAAATAGGTTTCCGCCTTCAATGCTTTGGCTATTTTTGGTGTGTTGGTAGAACTCTTTGCCGTTATCCATGGTAATGGTGTGGACTCTGGCTTTATATGCCTTTAATACCCTAATGGCCGCCCGGGCAGTGTCTTCGGCTTTTAAGTTCTTTAATTTGCAGATGATGGTGTAGCGGGTAGTGCGTTCGACCAAGGTCAATAACGCGCTTTTCTGATTTTTGCCGACGATGGTGTCGGCCTCCCAATCGCCGATGCGGGTTTTCCGGTCGACAATGGCGGGTCAGTTTTCTATGCCGACGCGGTCGGGCACTTTGCCTCTGGTCCATGTGCTGCCGTAGCGTTTGCGGTAGGGTTTGCTGCATATTCTGAGATGTTGCCACAAAGTGCCGCCGTTGTTTTTGTCTTGGCGGAGGTAGCGGTAAACGGTGCTGTGATGGAGTGTGATTTGGTGGTGTTTGCGCAGGTAGGCGCATACTTGTTCGGGACTGAGTTTGCAGCGGATAAGGGTGTCGATGTGTTGAACCAGCTGCGAATCGAGCTTATAGGGTTTTCGCCGGTGCTGTTTGGTCAGCCGGCTTTTGCCGTTGGGCTTTATCGGCGCTGTATTGCTGTCCTTGGATGCAGTGCCGCTTGATTTCTCGGCTGATGGTGCTTTTGTGGCGGTTAAGTTGTTTGGCGATTTCGGCGATGGTGCAGTGGCGGGACAGGTATTGGATATGGTATCGTTCGTCTTGGGTCAGTTGTGTGTAGCTCATGGCAATCTTTCTTGCAGGAAAGGCCGTATGCTACCGCATACTGGCCTTTTTCTGTTATGGAAAGTTGCACTTCAAATGCGAATCCGCCGTCGTCTGAAAAATATGGCTTTAGCAAAGTCTGCTGTGCCTGTTTTTCAGACGACGTTGTTTTTGAGATTGGATATAGAATAAAGTCCTGCAATATGGAAGAAGCCGATACGATCAGAAAGTATATCGTGCAGAAAAAAACTTCCGAGTGCTTTAAATTCCCAATCGATATGAAATCATCGGGCATTGGCCGAAGTTTGGGGTTTATAACCAAAATCGCTAAACCCGAAAGCAAACATTATTTCCGTCGTCTGAAACGTCGGTATAAAAGTGTGCCTGTCAAATATTTGGAGAACAAAATGACTGTCCGCACAACCGCCCTTTTTCGCCGCCGCCGTTTTAGCGGCATGCTCGCCGCAATCCGAACAAAACACCGCTTCACCGTCTTCTCCTGCGGCAGACGGCGAAGGTGTGAAACTGTTGAATGTTTCTTATGATGTGGCACGAGATTTTTTTATAAGGAATACAACCCTTTGTTTGTCAAAGAATATCAAAGCAAACACAAGGGCGCAGACATAGACATTCAACAGTCGCACGGCGGTTCCAGCAAGCAGGCATTGTCTGTTGCCAACGGCCTGGCGGCGGATGTCGTTACCATGAACCAGACTTCCGACATCGATTTGTTGGCTCAAAAAGGGCTGATTAAACCCGATTGGGCAAAACGTCTGCCGGACAATGCCGTTCCCTATACCAGCGTAACCGTTTTCCTTGTCCGCAAAGGCAATCCCAAACAAATCAAAGACTGGAACGACTTAGCGAAAGACGGTGTCAAAATCGTACTCGCCAACCCGAAAACTTCCGGCAATGGCCGCTATAGCTTTCCTTGGCGCATACGCTTACGGTTTGAAAAGCCAACAACGGCGATGAGGCCAAAGCGCAGGAATTTGCCGCTTCCGTCCTGAAAAACACGCCTGTGTTTGAAAACGGCGGACGTGCCGCCACGACAACATTCAGTCAGCGCAATATCGGCGACGTTTTGGTTACCTTTGAAAAACGAGGCGAATCACGTCAGTAAAAAACTGACCCAAGATCAGTTTGAAATCGTTTATCCGAGCTATACCATTCTGTCTGAAACCCCTGTTGCCGTTGTGGACAGCGTTGCCGACAAGAAAGGTACGCAGGAAGCCGCTAAGGAATATTTGGAATATCTATGGAGCAAACCCGCGCAGGAGCTTGCCGCCAAACTCTACCTGCGTCCGCGCAATGCCGAAGTCTTCGCCGCACACAAAGCAGATTTCCCCGAAATCGAAACCTTCAGCCCCAACGAAAAAAATTCGGTACATGGGATGAAATCATGAAAAAAATTCTTCGCTGACGGAGGTCTGGTCGATAAACTGTCGCCCAAAAGATAAGTTGGTACTTTGATAAGAAAAAAACGTCGTCTGAAAACCGGCTTGAGCAAAAACCTGCCATGTCGGTTTTCAGACGACGTTGTGTTGAGATGTGATACGGTCGGGGGCGGTTACGCTTTTATCGGTATATGTTTCAACCGAAAATCTTATTTCTATGATTTAGAGGTGCGGTCATGCTTTCTTTTGTGTTGCCAACCAGCATACGGCCGATCCGATGCATACCATCGCCGCACCTTGCCAAAATTCCGTAGGAAGCGGTGCGTCGAGCAGGAAGGATGAAATCAGGGCGGAGAAAACGGGGATAAAATAAGATGCGCCTGCCAAAACGGTCATGTTGCCGCGCGAGATGCCGATGTTCCACACTGCATAGCCCAAACCCATACAGGATGCGGCAGCAAGCGCATATAAGACTGATTCGGTATCGAAATTGAGGCTGCCGTAGCTGCCTGCAAAATATTTTGCCCACAGAACGCAGGAAACGAGGAAAAAGAAAAAGCCGACGGCATTACCCTGCGCCTTAACCCGCGCGGTCAGTGTGCAATATGCCGCCCAAAACAGCGCGTCCAAGAGCGCCATGATATAGCCTGCGGGATTGGCGAGGACATTGCGGTAAATATGGGCTGGGGACAATCCGCCTTCCCCGCCCAAGACAATGGCAATGCCGATGAAGGATAGTGCAAAGCCTATGGCGATCCACCATTTTGCCGGCTGTTTGTTAAACCAGACAGCGCCGATGATGGTAAAAGTCGGCCATAAATAATTGACCATGCCGATTTCGACGGTTTGTCTGGCGTTGTCCGCATATCCGATGGAAAGGGACAGGCACAATTCGCAGCCGACAAAAAAAGATACCTGCCCAAAAAAGGTAATTCCGGCTGAAGCGGCGCAAATCGGGTTTGCCGAAAATCAGCAGCAGCAATATCGTGGCAAGGCTGTACATGACTGCTGCGCCGCCTACCGCCCCCATGTGCAGGCTCAAGGTACGGATTAACCCGATAACGGAACTCCAAAAACAGACGGCGAAAAGGCCGATGAAGGTGGCCTGTTTCGGGGAGATGGGATAGGCGGTAAGACGGAACATGATGCGGTGTATTGGAAGTGCGGATGGAATGGCGAGAGACGGTAATGTTTTTGTTTGAATCTGCCTGTCTGCGTGTTCAAAAAGGCCGTCTGAAAACATCGCTTCATTGAATGATGCTTTCAGACGACCTTTGTATCGTTTTGCGGGAATCTAGGAAAAAAACTTGCTCTTTTTTTAGAGAGCGATTCCACAGAAAAAAACGAAGGTTTTTTTCAAGGGCGAATTATAATGGAATAGATGGGAGGCAAACAAGGTGGCATAATGCTTGAATCTTATTTTCATCTCTACAAAAAAGGTCGTCTGAAAATCTGTTTCAACGAAATGAAACGTTGATACCCGTTTTCAGGCGACCTTGTGTTTTTGTGGAAGGATTAATAATCGACCTTAATCTTGGGCGTTTCCTGCGCCGCTTCGTATTCTTCTTCCAACTCAAACCGCAGCGGATACAAATCCAGCTTTTCCATCAGCAGGCGGTCGCCGTCTTCGTCGGGGTTTTCGGTGGTTAAGAGCTTGTCGCCGTAGAAAAATCGAGTTCGCACCCGCCATGAAACACATTGCCTGCATGGATTCGGGCATACTCGAGCGTCCGGCGGAAAGGCGCACGAAGCTGTGCGGCATGGTAATCCGCGCCACGGCGATGGTACGGACGAACTCCGTCCAATCCAAATCTTCGGCATCGGCAAGCGGCGTGCCTTCCACTTTAACCAACTGGTTAATCGGTACGCTTTCGGGCTGCGGGTCGAGGTTGGCGAGGCTGGCAATCAGTCCGGCACGCTCGGCGCGGGTCTCGTTCATGCCCACAATGCCGCCGCAGCAGATTTTCAGGCCGGCGTTGCGCACCTTGCCCAGGGTGTCCATGCGGTCTTCGTGTTTGCGGGTATGGATGATGTCGTTGTAGCGGTCGGGGTCGGTATCGAGGTTGTGGTTGTAGTAATCCAAACCTGCTTTTTTGAAGTCTTCCGCCATACCGTCTTCGAGCATACCAAAGGTGCCGCAGGTTTCCATGCCCAAACCCTTCACGGCTTTGATGATTGCGGAAACCGTCTCCACGTCTTTCGGTTTGGGGGCCGCGCCATGCCGCGCCCATGCAGAAAACGGCTTGCGCCGCGCGATTTGGCGATTTTGGCTTTTTCGACGATTTCGTCCACATCCATCATCTGCTCTTTGCCCAGATTGGTGTTGTGGTGCGCCGATTGCGGGCAGTAGGCGCAGTCTTCGAGGGCAACCGCCGGTTTTGATGGACAACAGGGTGGAAAGCTGGATTTCGCGCGGGTTGAAATTTTTGGCGGTGGATTTCGGCGGCTTGGTAAACGAGGTCGAGGAAGGGAAGTCCGAACAGGGCTTCGACATCGCATTTTTTTCCAATAGCGCGCGGTCGGATGCGGCTTGCGCTCGGTCTTACGGCGCAAGGCGACGGGAGAGATGGTCATAGTGTGTTCTTTCGTATTTACAGCGGCGCAATGACGCTGACTGCCTGACTGCCGGCGCAATGACGGCAGCGGCACGGTTGAGTGAAACGTCGTCTGAAAAACAGACGAGGAGGAAGTGTAACGCGTTTGAAAAAAACAGGGGGCAAAAAAATTCTAGTCGGCGGTCAGCAAAGGCTTGACAAATTCTGCTTATTTTTTTGGGAATTTTATCTGCCTGTTTTTTTAATCAATTATATTTTCTTCTTTTATATCAATTATTAATTTGATATATCCACAGCGGAATTCACATAAAGCATGGATAATCGGAAGCAAGGTAAGGAGGTATTTTTTTATCTGGTCATTCCAATTTTTCAGAATATTGGGGAAAAGGTCGTCTGAAACATACACGGTAATTTCAGACGACCTTTTTACATTTAATTTTTACACCTGTCAGGCTTGATGAAGTTTGCGGATATAGTCCACTTCTTCTTTGCTGCCCATGAAGACGGCGACGCGTTGGTGCAATCCGACCGGCTTGACATCCAGCATGTCGGTCTGTCCGTCGAAAGCTGCGCCGCCTGCCTGTTCCAAAAATCAGGCTCATCGGGTTGGCTTCGTACATCAGGCGCAGTTTGCCCGGTTTGGAGAGATCGCGTTTGTCTTGAGGGTACATGAACACGCCGCCGCGCATCAGGATGCGGTGGATTTTCGGCAACCATGCTGGCAACCCAGCGCATATTGTAGTTTTTACCGCGACTGTCGGTTTCACCTGCCAGCAATTCGTCGATATAACGTTGGACGGGCGGCAGCCAATGGCGGCGGTTGGACATATTGATGGCAAATTCTTTGGTGGTTTCGGGAACGCGCGGATTTTCATTGGTCATCACAAAATTGCCGTCCTCGTCCAAAGTAAAGACGGAAACACCGTGTCCGACGGTCAAGACCAGTTGGGTTTGCGGGCCGTATAAAAACATAACCTGCGGCAACTTGATCTCGGCCTTTTTGCAAAAAAATGACGCCGTTTCCAAATCGCCTTCGGGTTTCTCCAAAATGGAAAAAATTGTGCCGACGGAGATGTTGACATCAATGTTGGACGAGCCGTCCAGCGGGTCGAATAAAACCAAATAGCGTCCGTCAGGATGGGCGGTGACAAAAAGTGTCTTCCTCTTCGCTTGCCAAACCGGCAACAGACGGATTGTCTTTTTAAGATACGGATAAGAATATCGTTGGCGATAACGTCGAGTTTTTTTTGGTCTTCACCTTGGATGTTGCCTGTACCTGCCATACCCAAAACGCCTGAAAGTGCGCCGAGGCGGACTTTTCCGCTGATTTCGCTGCAGGCGGAGATGACGGATTCCAATACGCTGCCTAATTGTTCGGGCAGGGCGTTTTGATGTAAATGTTCCGGAAGGAATTGCGCGAATGTGGTCATGTCAAACTCGATTTCTTGAATGATTTTTGAAAAAAACGTCCGAAGAAGGTTCAGACGAGGTTTGAAGAAGGGGGCTTATTTGCTATCCGAAGCGGCGCGCTTGCCGTCCAATCCGACGGTTTCTTTCAAACAGTCCGTGGTGCTCTGTTTGATTTGTTCTTTGACGTTTTCACTGATATTGCCCGACAGGATGGCAGACATATCTTCCACCGAAATGCGGTCTGCCATTTTTTCAGCAGTGCAGGTACAGACTTGAAGTACGGTTTCTTCCGAAAGCAGGCTTGTTTTCGGTACTTTGGCAACGCATTGCTCCGTTGCGCCTTCGACAAAACCTTTGCGGAATTCGCTTTTGAATTTGTCGGTAACGCTGTCGGAAGACCCGTCTGAACAGGCGGTCGCGGCAAGGACGAGGAATAAGGATAATACGTTGGTTTTTCATCATCGGACAGGAAGGATAAGTTTGGTTCATTGTAATTTAAAACTGCTGCGCCTGCCAGCCGGAGGCGGCAAGGCTTCAGACGACGTAGGTTAGCGCAACTTAAGGTATAATGACGCCCCGCCCGCATCGGTGGCTTCCGTTTGCAGGCAGAAGGATAACAAGAAAGAGTATCAGGAATATGTTGAAAAAAATGGCTGAACAAAGTTTTTGTCCGGCAGACAGAGCAGGCAAACCGAGGTTCGCAAAGAAATCATCCCCGCTGAAGAATACCGTATCAGCGCGGATATGATCAGTTTTGCAGCGGAAAAAAACCGTCAAACGTTTGCAAGAGGAAGGATTCAAAGCCTATATCGTAGGTGGGGCGGTCAGGGATATGCTGTTGGGTGTAGAGCCTAAAGACTTCGATGTCGCCACCGATGCTACGCCGGAGCAGGTGAGAAAAAAATTTTTCGCCGCAGCCGCATCATCGGCAGACGTTTTCAAATCGTCCATGTCATGACAGGTCCGGAAACCATAGAAGTAACGACATTCCGCGGCGGCGGCAAGGTGCAGCAAAACGCGCACGGCAGGATTATGAAAGACAACACTTATGGCAGCATAGAAGAAGATGCGATGCGCCGAGACTTTACCTGCAATGCGTTGTATTACGATCCGATACGCGAAGAAATTTTTGGATTTCCATAACGGCGTCAACGATATAGCCGCCAGAAGCCTGGTTATGATAGGGCGATGCTGCGGAGCGGTATCGTGAAGATCCTGTCCGTATCCTGCGCGCCGTACGCTTGTCGGGCAAACTTGGCTTTTCGGTGGAAGAATCCACTGCCGCTCCGATTCCGGAGTATGCTGGTCATCTGAAACACGAACCTGTCGCCCGCCTGTTTGACGAAATCATGAAGCTGCTGTTTTTCCGGCCATGCGCGGGAATGTTTGAAAAAACTTAACAGCTTGGGTGTTTCAGACGACATCCATCCGCTTTTGACTTCGTTAAAATCGGCGGAAAAGCCTGAAAACCGCATTATTTCGCTTGCACTGAAAAACACTGACGAGCGGCTGCGTCAGGACAAATCGGTTTCAGTCGGCTTCGTCTTGGCTGCCGTATTGTGGCCGGATGTCAACCGACGCTGGCAACGGAATCTGGCACAGGGGCAAAAGCCTGCGCCTGCTCTGACAGACGCTATCGAATCCCTGCGGAGCGATGTTGAAAAAAAGGTTGGGGCGTGCCGCAGCGTTTTGCCGCGACCATGCGGGAAATCTGGCAGTTCCAACCGCAATTCGAACAGATGCGCGGCGCCCGTCCGCACCGCCTGCTCGCGCAGCAGCGTTTCCGGGCTGCTTACGACTTTCTGGTGTTGCGCGGCGAAGTGGGCGAGATTGACCGCCAAACGGTCGAATGGTGGAACAGTTTCCAGCATGCCGATGAAGGTTTGCGCAATGAAATGACGACAAACCATGCTCGTGCGCAGGGCAACGAAGGTGTGAAAAAGAAACGCCGCCGCCGTCCGCGCAAAAAAAGAAAACGGAACAAGGGCAATAGAGATAATAGTCGAAAAGTCGTCTGAAAACGGGTATGACAGGGTTTTCAGACGACTTTTTTTCATGGGAGCTAGAACGGTTGTTTCAAATCTGCCAATATTTTTAAGAAATTCAACTGAAAAGGTCGTCTGAAAACTATATTTCAGACGACCTTTTCTATATTTTCACTTAAGAATCAGATTCTTCATTCTTTCGCCGTATTCATCAGCCGCAGGGCTTTGAGGGCGACCGATTTCTTTTTGGTATTCCACCAAGCCGATAAATGTTCCGCTTCTGTCGTAAACGCGGATGGGCTGATTGGCGGAGATGTCCTCGGTAAACTGCGGGCGTTGGCCGCATTTGAGCATGGCTACGGCGCGGTCGTTCAGTTCGATTTTGGGGAGGTGCCGCACTAAAACGTCGCAGGGCAGGAGCAGGGCGTCGCGTTCGGTTTCGTCGAATGCCGCCAAGGCGTCGAGCGTGTGGCTTTTCGCGGATGGTGAAACCGGCGGTTTCGGTGCGGCGCAGGGCGGTCAGGTGGGCGAACGTGCCGATGTGTTTGGCGATGTCTTCGCTGAGGGTGCGGATGTAGGTGCCTTTGCTGCAACGTACGTCGATGACGGCTTTGGGCGCGTCAAACTCGGTAATATCGATGGCGTAAATGGTGATGTCGCGCGGTTTGCGTTCGATGACGATGCCTTTGCGGGCGTATTCGTACAGCGGTTTGCCTTCGTGTTTGAGGGCGGAAAACATCGGCGGTACTTGGCGGATGTTGCCTGTCAGGGGCTTGGCATGCCGTCTGAAATTCGGCTAAGGAAATATCGGCGCGGGCGGTGGCGATGATTTCGCCTTCGGCGTCCCCCGTGCTGCTGGCTTCGCCGAGTTTCAGCGTGGCGGTGTAGGCTTTGTCGGCATCCAGCAGGTATTGGGCGAACTTGGTCGCTTCTCCGAAGCAGACGGGCAAAAGTCCAGTCGCCAAAGGGTCGAGCACGCCAGTGTGCCCCGCTTTCTCGGCGTTGTAGAGGCGGCGGGCTTTTTGCAGGGCGGTGTTGCTGGAAAGTCCTTCGGGCTTGTCGAGCAGGAGGACGCCGTTGACGGGGCGTTTGGCGGGTTTGGCGGTCATGTCAGTGGAGAAGGAAGGAAAGGGATAAGATGTAAGTGCCGAGTAGGATGATCGGCGTTTCCGATATTGTTTTTCTGAGGATGATGTGGCTGTGCGGATTTGGTGTTTCTACTGTGTAGCTGCCTTTTTTCAGACGGCCTTGCTTTAAAAGCGTGATGCGGCCGCCGGTACGGCGGAAACTGGCATGAAACAGCGGTTTGGAGAGAGGTACTTCCCGCCCGTTTAGGTCGGTGATGCGGAAGGGATTTGTCCGTCTCCATCATGCCAAACCGAGTAATGCCCGTTTTTTTACCTATGTGGATTTCGTTGCCCGATGCGGTATTAAAGACAGTTGTCCCTTTGCGCAAACTGAAAGCGTAGCAGGCACAATAGGAGAAAAAGACTAAAAACAATAGAAATTCGGGAAAGGTCATGGATATATCCTAAAGCAGAGCAAGGAGGCCGTCTGAAACAGATCTTCGGTTTTAATACCGGGTGTTCAGAAGAGCTTTATTTTTAATCTTCCACCGGCTTTTCCGCCGCCACTTGGTCGATGAGGCTGGAAATGCTCATGCCGCGTTCGAGCGATTCGTCGTATTTGAAGTGCAGTTCCGGCGTTTTGAAGAGTTTGATGCGTTTCGCCAGCTCGCTGCGCAAATGACCTTTGGCGTGTTCCAAAGCTTCTTCGGTGATGTCGCGGGTGCTGTCGTCGAGGACGGTGTAGAACACGGTGGCGTGGCTGTAATCGCGGGTGACTTCGACTTCGTTGATGGTGATGAAGCCTGCGCGCGGGTCTTTCAGGCCGGTGCGGACCAGCTCGGCCAGTTCGCGCATGATTTGTTCTTTGACACGGTCTTGGCGGGCATAGCCGCGTTGCGGTTTTTCTCATGGTTTTCCTTAAACGGCGGCGGCCGTTTCAACTTTGTTTTTCAGACCGCCTGTGTGAAATAAGTGCGGTATTATAACGGATATACGGCAATTTGAGGTCGTCTGAAAAGGAGTTTGGCTATGCAGAAAATCAAAATCGGATTGGCGGGGTTCGGCATGTCGGCGCAGGTGTTCCATCTGCCGTTTTGGCGTGCGGATGCGTGGTTTGAAGTTGTGCGCGTGTTTGAACGCAGCGGCAACAAAGCTCAGGTAGTCCTGCCGCAGGCGTAGACCGTGCGTTCGTTTGAGGAGTTGCTTACCGACGATGTGGATTTAGTGGTCGTGACCACGCCGAACCAGACGCATTTCGATTTTGCCGCTCAGGCTTTGCGTGCGGGTAAAAATGTGGTGGTGGAAAAACCGTTGTGCGCCACGGCGTCGCAAGCTCGTGAATTGGCAGAACTTGCCGAGCGGCAGGGGCGTATTGCTGACCGTTTACCAAAACCGCCGCTGGGACAGCGCGCCGCTGACTGCCAAAAAGCTGCTTTCAGACGACCTTTTAGGCGAAATTGTGGATGCGGAGTTCCGTTTCGAGCGTTATGCGGCTGCTTTGAACAAAAAACGCTGGAAGGAAACCGGCGAGGCGGGTGTAGGGCTGGTGTACGATTTGGGTTCACACCTCATGGATATGGCGGTTGATATTTTCGGGATGCCTGACGAACTTTATGCCGACGTGCGCTATCAGCATGAAGGAGCGCTCAGCGACGACAATTTCTATATTGCGCTTTATTACGCCGACGGCAAAAAAAGTCGCCCTGACCGCAAGCAAATATGCCCGCGAACCTTTGCCGTTCATGACTTTGCACGGCAAACGCGGTTCATACGTCAAACAAAAATGCCGACAACCAGGAAGCCTTGCTGCTCGGCGGCGCGCAACCCGTCGGAGCGTGGAACCGTGAACCGGAAGACGAATGGGGCATCCTGCACACGGAAATCGACGGGGCGGTCGTCCGTAAGAAAATCGAAAGCGTCAGCGGAAATTATGCAGCGTTTTATGAAAACCTTTACGACGCGCTGCAAGGCAAATCTTCCGCAGTAGTGCAGCCGCGCCAAGTGGCTCAAGTGCTGGGGTTACTGGAAAAAAAGTATATGAAAGCGCGAAATCGGGGTGTCGGGTTAAGGTGTAGGGAGATTAAAAGTTACAGGGAACAGGATTTCTGAAATTTTTTTAAAAATACAGAAGATTAACTTGGAAGTTGCTATTTTCTCCTATGCCTGTGCGAGGACAAGCTATGGTGGAAAGCCAGACCTTGGCTATTTCTTCGGTAACATTTAAAAAATTGCCGTAATTCCTAATTTCCAGATGCCTACCTTTATCGGAATGGCGATGTAGGCATTTCTATCATTTTTAAGGCTATGTTTTTCTGTCGAATGCGAAAAAGGTCGTCTGAAAACTTTTTAGCGGAACACGCTATATTCGTTTTCAGACGATCTTTCATATTTTTTTATTGAAAGACAGGCAGAGGCTTATTCCTCAGGACGTTCGCCGTCGGTGTCGTCCAGTTTGCCTTCGGTAATATCAACGTTGATACCCACGGCGGCGCGGATTTTTGGCGTCGATTTCGTTAGCGATTTCCGGGTTTTCTTTCAACCATACGCGGACGTTGTCTTTGCCTTGTCCGATTTTGGCGCCGTTGTAGCTGTACCATGCGCCTGATTTTTTTCAACGATGTCGTATTTGACGCCGAGGTCGATCAGTTCGCCTTCCCAGCTTACGCCTTCGCCGTACAGGATATCGAATTCGGCTTGGCGGAACGGAGGGGCGACTTTGTTTTTTTGATGACTTTGACTTTGGTTTCGTTGCCGATAACGTCGTCGCCTTTTTTTGATTTGTCCTGTGCGGCGGATGTCGAGGCGGACGGAAGCGTAGAATTTGAGGGCGTTACCGCCGGTGGTGGTTTCAGGGGCTGCCAAACATCACGCCGATTTTCATACGGATTTGGTTGATGAAGACAACCAGTGTGTTGGTGCGTTTGATGTGGCCGGTGAGCTTGCGCAAGGCTTGGCTCATCAGGCGGGCTTGCAGGCCAACGTGGCTGTCGCCCATTTCGCCTTCGATTTCGGCTTTGGGTACGAGGGCCGCTACGGAGTCAACGACAACCATGTCCACGCCGCCGGAACGTACCAGCGTGTCGCAGATTTCCAAAGCCTGTTCTCCAGTGTCGGGTTGGGAGAGGTAGAGTTCTTCTACTTTAACGCCGAGTTTGCGGGCGTAAATCGGGTCGAAGGCGTGTTCGGCGTCAATAAAGGCGCAGATACCGCCGTTTTTCTGGCATTGGGCGATGGCTTCAAGACAGAGCGTGGTTTTACCGGAGGATTCGGGGCCGAAGATTTCCACGACACGGCCGCGCGGCAGACCGCCGACGCCTAGTGCCAAGTCCACGCCGAGCGAGCCGGTGGAGATGACGTCAAGGTTTTCTTCTTGCTGGCTGCCGTCCATTTTCATGATGGAGCCTTTGCCAAAGTTTTTTTCAATTTGGGCAAGGGCGGCGGCTAGGGCTTTGCTTTTTTCGTCTGACATGGTGCTGTTCTCGTAAGGGATGTTATCAAAGTAGCTAAGAATTTGTTTAGCTATTATCGCATAAATTAAGAAAAAAAGTATAGTTTTATTTCGGTTTTATTTCATGTTTTGGATAAATTGTCGTTAACTGTCTGAATTATATGATTTATGAGTTGTATGTTCGGATGAATGAAGATTGCTAAAAGGTCGTCTGAAAGCGAATATTTCATTTTCAGACGACCTTTTTTTTGGATTTGAACTCAATAAATAATGTTTTTTTGCCGTAGCTTTCCAAAAATCGATTTGATTTTTGAGGATGGTTTCTTTGGGAGGCGGGTGTACGCCGGTGAGTTTGTAGGTGTCGCCGCACAATGCCCATTTGTGCGCGCCCAGTTCGTGATAAGGAAGGAGTTCGATCATTTCGATATTGTCCATGTCTGCGATGAATTCGCCAAGCAGGTGGGCGGAACGGTCGTCGTCGGTATAGCCTGGGACAACGACGTAGCGGAAGCGGGCGGGCTGTTTGCGTTCGGCGAGGTAGTGGGCAAATTTGAGGGTTTTGGTGTTGGGGATGCCGACGAGGACTTTGTGGATTTCGGGGTCGATTTGTTTTAAATCGAGCATGACGAGGTTGGTGTGGTCTAGCAGGTCGTCAAGGATGGAATCGTAATGCAGGGCGTAGCCGTTGCTGTCGAGGCAGGTGTGGATGTCGTGTTCTTGGCAGGCGGTGAACCAGTCGCGCACGAATTCGTATTGCAGGAGCGGTTCGCCGCCTGTGGCGGTAACGCCGCCGCCTGTGGCGCGCAGGTAGTGGCGGTAGGACATGACTTGCTTCATGACTTCGGGCACGGTCATTTCTTGGGCTTGTTCGGTGTGCAAGTCCCATGTGTCGCGGTTGTGGCAGTAGAGGCAGCGCATGAGGCAGCCTTGCAGAAAGAGGACGTAGCGCAATCCGGGACCGTCCACCGCGCCGCAGGATTCTACGGAATGGATGATGCCTTTGCCGTTGTAATGGCGGTGTCCGAGGTCTTTGGCGGGGGCGGGTGTTTCGGGGTTGATGGAGATGGATGTCTGCATGGTGTCTGATGTACCGGATATTGAGGTCGTCTGAAAACTTGTTTTTTTGTGTTGCAGAGGGTTCTTCTTATTGGATTAATATGCGGGCATTGCGTTCCCTGTTGTGGGAAGTTTATGGATTGTTTGGGAATAGGTAAACGCGTTTTTAGTGATAGCTCTATTGTACTGTTTTCGGTCGCTTTGATTTAAAGTTAATCCACTGGATTTTGATATTATCAAACCATTGCTTCAGGCAAAATCAAGCCGGGTTCCGGATAATCCGTCCCCCGGCTTGGTTTACTGTAAACCCTTTGCTTTACATGGTTTGTGTAAAGGTGCGGGTAATCACGTCAAGCTGCTGTTCGCGGGTCAGCGAGTTGAAGCGTACGGCGTAACCGGACACGCGGATGGTCAGTTGCGGATATTTGTCCGGATTGTTCATCGCGTCTTCCAGCGTTTCGCGGGTCAATACGTTGACGTTCAGGTGTTGGCCGCCTTCCACTTCTCCTTCTTCGTGGTGGAAGTAACCGTCCATCAGGCCTGCGAGGTTGCGTTCGCGAGAATTTTCGTCTTTACCCAATGCACCCGGCACGATGGAGAAGGTGTAGGAAATACCGTCTTTGGCAAACTCGAACGGCAGTTTGGCTACGGAAGTCAGCGAAGCGACGGCGCCGTTGACATCGCGGCCGTGCATCGGGTTGGCACCTGGACCGAACGGTGCGCCTGCGCGTCGGCCGTCCGGCGTATTGCCGGTTTTTTTGCCGTATACGACGTTGGAGGTAATGGTCAACACGGACTGGGTCGGCGTTGCGTTGCGGTAAGTTTTGTGGGTCGCCACTTTTTTCATGAAGCGTTCCACCAAATCGCAGGCAATATCGTCCACGCGGTCGTCGTTGTTACCGAACTGCGGATATTCGCCTTCGATTTCAAAGTCGACGGCAATACCGTTTTCATCACGAATCGGTTTGACTTTGGCGTATTTGATGGCGGACAGTGAGTCGGCGGCCACAGACAAACCGGCGATACCGCAAGCCATAGTGCGTTTCACGTCGCGGTCGTGCAGCGCCATCAACGCGGCTTCGTAGCTGTATTTGTCGTGCATGTAATGGATGATGTTCAGCGCGGTAACGTATTGGGTTGCCAACCAATCCATGAATTTGTCCATGCGCGCAAAGACAGTGTCGTAGTCCAAGACTTCGTCCATAATCGGTTCGGTTTTCGGACCGACTTGGTCTTTGGATTTTTCGTCCACGCCGCCGTTGATTGCGTACAGCAGGGTTTTCGCCAAGTTGGCGCGTGCGCCGAAGAACTGCATTTGTTTGCCGACCACCATCGGGCTGACGCAGCAGGCAATGGCGTAGTCGTCGCTGTTGAAGTCCGGACGCATCAAATCGTCGTTTTCATATTGGATGGATGAGGTGTCGATGGACACTTTGGCGCAAAATTCTTTAAAGCCTTGCGGCAGTTGTTCGGACCACAACACGGTAATATTCGGTTCGGGAGATGGACCCATGTTGTATAAGGTGTGCAGCACACGGAAGTTGGTGCGCGTTACCAGCGTGCGGCCGTCCAAACCCATACCGCCGATGGATTCGGTTGCCCAAATCGGGTCGCCGGAGAAGAGTTGGTCGTATTCGGGCGTACGCAGGAAACGGACCATACGCAGTTTCATCACCAAATGGTCGATAAATTCTTGCGCTTGGGTTTCGGTAATTACGCCGTTTTTCAGGTCGCGCTCGATGTAGATATCCAAGAATGAAGACACGCGGCCGAACGACATGGCGGCGCCGTTTTGCGATTTAACGGCGGCAAGATAGCCGAAGTAAGTCCATTGGATGGCTTCTTGCGCATTTTTCGCAGGGCCGGAAATGTCGTAGCCGTAAGAAGCAGCCATTTCTTTCATTTGACCCAAGGCTTTGTATTGTTCGTTGATTTCTTCGCGGCGGCGGATAACTTCTTCCAAGTCCACGCCGTTTTCCAAATCGGCTTGCAGCGAGTTGAACTGGTTGAGTTTGTCTTTCATCAAGAAGTCGATACCGTACAATGCCACGCGGCGGTAGTCGCCGATGATGCGACCACGACCGTAAGCATCCGGCAAACCGGTGATCACACCGGATTTGCGGCAACGGCGGATGTCGGGCGTATAAACGTCAAACACGCCTTGGTTGTGGGTTTTACGGTATTTGGTAAAGATTTCGCTGACTTCGGGGTTCAACTCGACGTTGTACACTTTGCACGCGTCTTGTACCATTTTCAAACCGCCGAACGGCATGATCGAGCGTTTCAGAGGCTCATCTGTTTGCAGGCCGACGATGGTTTCCAAATCTTTATCGATATAGCCCGGTGCATGGCTGGTAATGCCGGACACGACTTGCGCGTCGATTTTGTAAGGTTCGTGTGTGCGGTTTTCGACTTTGATGCCTTCCATCACGTCCGCCCACAGTTTGGTCGTCGCCTCGGTCGCAGGCGCGAGGAAAGACGCATCGCCTTCATAAGGCGTGTAGTTTTTCTGAATAAAATCGCGCACGTCGACATTGGTTTCCCAATTACCGCCGACAAAACCTTCCCAAGCGGCAGGGGCGTTGCTGTACATCGGTTGACATATCAAGCTCCTAATTTGTCAGATAGAATTTATAGGTAGAAGAAATTTACCTTTGCAGAATAGCACTTTAGCTCTATGAAGTGTAACGATTGGCGGAGATGTGAATGCATACCCGATGTTTTTTTGACTTACATCAATGAGAACAGTTATTACTTAAAACTACATTTTATTTTTTTCAAGCCTTTAGCGTGTAAACAAGTGTAGAATGTAAAATTAAGCCCTGAAAAACTTGTCCGGTTTTCAGGGCTTTTTGTATAGGGGTTGGGGTTTCATGGGGTTACATATTCTTTAGAAGAAGGTAAGTCGTCTGAAAAAAACTGAAATACTGTTTTTTTCAGACGAGCTTGATGAAAGAAAAAACGGCATATCCGAAAAAGATATGCCGTTTATGGGTGCAGGGACTGCTATATTTGGCAGTGGTTTGTGTTTTTAGTCCTCTTGCGCCGCTGTTTGCAGGTAGTTCGGCAAACCGACTTTGCCGATCAGCTCCTGCTGGGTTTCGAGCCAGTCGATGTGTTCTTCGTTGATGTCTTTTTGTTTTTCCAACAAATCACGGCTGACGTAGTCTTGCTGTTGTTCCGCGATGGCGATGGCAGCGACGAGGGCATCGTGTTTTTTTCCTGTTCTTTTGTTAAATCGCAGGTCAGGATTTCCTCGGTTGATTCGCCAATCAGCAGTTTGCCCAATTCTTGCAGGTTAGGCAGACCCTCCAAGAACAAAAATACGCTCGATTAAATCGTCTGCGGATTTCATTTCGCGGATGGACTGTTTGAAGAAATGTTCGCCCAATTCTTCAAAGCCCCAGTTTTTCAAAATGCGGGCATGCAGGAAATATTGGTTGATGGTAACTCAAGAGCAAGCCCAAGTTTTTTTATTCAATTCGCGGATAACTAAGCGATCGCCTTTCATTTTCAGCTCCTTATACGCTTAATTACAGTTGGCTTTGGTAGTAGTTGCCTTCGCCGACGAGTTCGATCAGGCGCAGTTGTTGTTCCAGCCAGTGCGCGTGATCTTCTTCAGTGTCTTTCAACTGGGCAATCATCAAATCACGGGTAACGTAGTCTTGTGCTTCTTCGCACAGTTTGATGCCTTTTTTCAATGCATCGCGCACTTCGTATTCGGTGTTCAAATCCGCTTTCAGGCAGGAGATCACGTCGGTACCGATGTTCAGTTCGGCACGGGTCATTTTAGGTGTACCGCCCAGCATCAGGATACGGCGGATGAAGTCTTCGGCGTGGGTAGTTTCTTCTTCCATCTCATGATTCAGACGTTCGAACAGTTTGTTGTAGCCCCATTCGGAGTACAGGCGTGAGTGGATGAAGTATTGATCGCGTGCAGCCAGCTCGCCGGATAACAGTTCGTTCATATAATCTATAACAGCTTGATTACCTTGCATAATTCTTTCTCTTTCTTTGAAATTGTAAAGTGTCTGTAAAAAACATTGCGTGTTGTTTCTTGATGGCTGAATTGTATGCAAAAAAGCCTGACGCTTGACAAATTTTTCTATTTAAAAATACAAACAATTATCAAAAAGAAACAGAAGCCTTAAAAGGTCGTCTGAAAAATTCAATATCTTGTTTTTATATAGATATTTGTTGCCATTGGTATTAAGAATCCATTTCAACATTCAAAAAAATATTTACACTCTTTAACCATAAATAAAAAGCAAATAAATTACAAAACCCAATCAAATTTTATTATTAATTATTCTCAAATGCTTTTATAGTGGATTAAATTTAAATCAGGACAAGGCGACGAAGCCGCAGACAGTACAGATAGTACGGAACCGATTCACTTGGTGCTTCAGCACCTTAGAGAATCGTTCTCTTTGAGCTAAGGCGAGGTAACGCCGTACTGGTTTAAAGTTAATCCACTATATCGTCAAACTGTGCCGCAGTACGCATATAGTGAATGACGGTTGAACCAGGACAAACGCCGTACCGATTCAAATTTAATCTACTACCCCTCCGTCCGATAAGATGAACCGTGATATAATTGCGAGTTACTTTTTGATAAAAATCATTTGAAATACATATCACCATGAAACAAATTCGCAACATTGCCATCATCGCCCACGTCGACCACGGCAAAACCACATTAGTTGACCAACTGCTGCGCCAATCCGGTACATTCCGCGCCAACCAGCAGATTGACGAACGCGTGATGGACAGCAACGACCTTGAAAAAGAACGCGGCATTACCATCCTCGCCAAAAACACCGCCATCGATTACGAAGGCTACCACATCAACATCGTCGACACTCCGGGACACGCCGACTTCGGCGGCGAGGTGGAGCGCGTTTTGGGTATGGTGGACTGCGTCGTATTGTTGGTGGATGCGCAGGAAGGCCCGATGCCGCAAACCCGTTTCGTGACCAAAAAAAGCCTTGGCTTTGGGGCTGAAACCGATCGTCGTCATCAATAAAAATCGACAAACCGTCCGCCCGTCCGAGCTGGGTCATCGACCAAACTTTCGAACTCTTCGACAACTTGGGCGCAACCGACGAGCAATTGGACTTCCCGATAGTCTATGCTTCCGGTCTCTCCGGTTTCGCCAAACTGGAGGAAACCGACGAGAGCAACGACATGCGTCCGCTGTTCGACACCATCTTAAAACACACACCCGCACCGAGCGGCAGCGCGGACGAAACGCTGCAACTGCAAATTTCCCAGCTTGACTACGACAACTACACCGGCCGCCTCGGTATCGGTCGTATCCTGAACGGACGTATCAAACCCGGTCAAGTCGTTGCCGTCATGAACCATGACCAGCAAATCGCCCAAGGCCGCATCAACCAGCTTTTGGGTTTCAAAGGTTTTGGAACGCGTACCGCTTGAAGAAGCCGAAGCTGGCGACATCGTGATTATTTCCGGTATCGAAGACATCGGTATCGGCGTAACCATCACCGACAAAGACAACCCCAAAGGCTTGCCGATGTTGAGCGTGGACGAACCGACGCTGACCATGGACTTTATGGTGAACACCAGCCCGCTGGCGGGTACCGAAGGCAAATTCGTGACCAGCCGCCAAATCCGCGACCGTCTTCAAAAAAAGAATTGCTGACCAACGTCGCCCTGCGCGTGGAAGATACCGCCGATGCCGACGTGTTCCGCGTATCCGGACGCGGCGAACTGCACCTGACCATTTTGTTGGAAAACATGCGCCGCGAAGGTTTTGAACTGGCTGTCGGCAAGCCGCGCGTCGTGTACCGCGACATCGACGGTCAAAAATGCGAACCTTATGAAAACCTGACCGTGGACGTACCGGACGAAAAACCAAGGCGCGGTAATGGAAGAGCTCGGCCGCCGCCGCGGCGAACTGACCAATATGGAAAGCGACGGCAACGGCCGTACCCGCCTCGAATACCATATTCCCGCGCGCGGCTTGATCGGTTTCCAAGGCGAATTCATGACCCTGACGCGCGGTGTCGGCCTGATGAGCCATGTGTTTGACGACTACGCGCCCGTGAAGCCCGATATGCCCGGCCGCCACAACGGCGTACTGATTTCCCAAGAGCAAGGCGAAGCCGTCGCCTATGCCTTGTGGAATCTGGAAGACCGCGGCCGTATGTTCGTGTCGCCCAACGACAAAATCTACGAAGGCATGATTATCGGCATCCACAGCCGCGACAATGATTTGGTGGTCAACCCGCTCAAAGGTAAAAAACTCACCAACATTCGCGCCAGCGGCACTGACGAAGCCGTGCGCCTGACTACCCCGATCAAGCTGACGCTGGAAGGCGCGGTCGAGTTTATCGACGATGACGAGCTCGTTGAAATCACGCCGCAGTCCATCCGTCTGCGCAAGCGTTACCTGAGCGAACTGGAACGACGCCGTCACTTTTAAAAAAAGCTGGATTGATTCCACTAGGCTGTTGATGAAATGAAAAAAGGTCGTCTGAAAATTTCAGACGACCTTTTTTACAGAAAATGATTAAGTTGTTAGAGCTTTTTAAAACAGTCATGCAAAAAAGCGAACAGTGTAAGCAATACTAAAATTACTTACGTCTTTTCCATTTATCAATGATGACCGCAACCGCCACCATGACTTTCGCGTAATGCTTCGGCAGCCTGCTCGTCGGCATGGTAGCTTGAGCGGACCATAGCGCCGATGGCGGCGTTGGTGAAGCCCAGTTCGTACGCTTCTTTTTCGAAGATTTTGAACTGGTCGGGCGTGACGTAGCGCAAGACGGGCAGGTGGCCGTCTGAAGGTTGCAGATATTGGCCGATGGTAATCATTTCGATATTGTTGGCACGCATATCGCGCATGATTTCGCGCACGTCCTCGTCTGTTTCGCCCAAGCCGACCATGATGCCGGATTTGGTCGGGATGTGCGGCATCATTTCTTTGTAGCGGCGCAGCAGGTCGAGGGAGTGTTGATAGTTGGCACCCGGACGGGCTTTTTTGTACAGGCTCGGATGGGTTTCCAAATTGTGGTTCATCACGTCGGGCGGGGTTTCGGCAAGGATTTTCAGCGCGATGTCCAAGCGGCCGCGGAAGTCGGGAACGAGGATTTCGATTTTGGTGTTCGGACTGGTTTCGCGGATGGCTTTGATGCAGTCAGCGAAGTGTTGTGCGCCGCCATCGCGCAAATCGTCGCGGTCGACAGAAGTGATGACGACGTAACGCAGGTTCATGGCTTTGACGGATTCTGCGAGGTTTTTCGGTTCGTCGGGGTCGAGCATATTCGGGCGGCCGTGTCCTACGTCGCAGAACGGACAGCGACGGGTACAAATGTCGCCCATAATCATGAAGGTCGCTGTGCCTTTGCTGAAGCATTCGCCGATGTTCGGGCAGGGAGGCTTCTTCGCAAACGGTGTGCATTTTTTTGTTCGCGCAAAATGTCTTTGATTTCAAAGAATTTACGTGACGGCAGCTTGGCGCGTATCCATTCGGGCTTTTTTTCAGTTTTTCCTGAAGGGGGACGACTTTGATGGGGATTCGGGCGGTTTTATCCGCGCCTTTGAGTTTGACGCCGCGTTTGGGATCGTCAACTTTGATTTCGCTCATTAATTGTTCGCTTTCGGTGTGAGTTGTGTCTCGAGGTGTGCGGTCAGTTTTTGTGCAACCTCGTCCAAGGTGGGACAGGGTTGGACAAAAATCCGCGATTTGTGTCATTTCCATGCCGGCATAGCCGCAGGGGTTGATGTGGGTAAACGGGCTTAAGTCCATGTTTACGTTTAATGCCAGGCCGTGATAGACGGAACCGTCTTTGATGCGCAAGCCGAGTGAGGCGATTTTGCGCTCGCCGACATAAACGCCGGGGCGTTTCGGGTCTGCCGCCGCTTCGATTCCGTATTCCGCCAACGTGGCGATGATGCTGTTTTCAAGCGTGGAGACGATGTTGCGGACGCTGGTTTTGCGGCGTTTGAAGTTGATCATGGTGTAAATGACCAACTGGCCGGGACCGTGATAAGTGATTTGTCCGCCCCGGTCGATTTGGACGACGGGTATGTCGTCGCGGATCAGGAGGTGTTCCGGTTTGCCTGCCAGGCCTTGTGTGAAGACGGGCGGATGCTCGACCACCCATAATTCGTCTTCGGTATGTTCGTCGCGGGCTGCGTTGAACGCTTTCATGGCTTCGAAAGTCGGTTGGTACTCGACCATGCCTTTCTGCACGATTTTCATATCAGTACACCACTTTCACCATTTCGTGATCGGTCAGGGCGCGGTAGATTTTGTCCAGTTGCTCTTTGCTTTCGACGTTTACTTTGACGGTTGCGCCGGTATAGTTGCCCTTGCTGCTCTGGCGGGTGGTGATGTGGTGGGGTTCGGTATCGGGCGCGTGCTGGCGGACGGTTTCCAAGATATTTTTTTTCAAATTCGGGATGCGCGTTGCCCATGACTTTGATGGGGGAATTGGCAGGGGAATTCGATGAGTGAGGTTTGGTCGGTCATGGCTGACTCCTGATGTGCTGTATGCCGAGAGGTCGTCTGAAAAGTTCCAGCCTTTCAGACGACCTCGAACGGCGTGTATTTTATCGCAAAAAGTTGCCGATAAAAAAATAGAAGCGTACATCGGCTTTTTTTCAAGTCTTGAAATACGCTTTTTCCATCCCAATTTAAGCCACATTCCGAATTTATTACCAAGTAGAGAACAATATGCCGACAAAAGAAAAACATTTTGAGGAATACAGCGCACTGGCAACCTTGCCTTTACGCGATGTCGTCGTTTATCCGCACATGGTGTTGCCGCTGTTTGTGGGCCGCCCGAAATCCATTGCGGCATTGGAAGCGGCAATGGCGAATGACGATCCGGTATTTTTTTGCTGGCGCAAATCGACCCGAACACCGAAGATCCGACTGCGTCCGATTTGCACCGTACGGGTACTGTCGCGCAGGTTTTGCAGGTGTTGAAGCTGCCTGACGGCACGGTAAAAGTGTTGGTCGAAGGTATCCGGCGCGGCAGGGTGTTGACCATTGAAGAGAGCGGCGGGTTGTTCCTGTCCCATGTCGAAGCTGTCAACGAGTATGCGGATGCGGACAATCCCGATATTGAAGCCATTCGCCGCACGCTGCTTACCCAGTTTGACCAATATGCCAAGTTAAATAAAAAAATCCCTGCCGAAATCATCAATACCATCAACGGTATCGATGATAACAGCCGTTTGGTGGACACGATTGCGGCGCATTTGCAGTTGAAACTGGAGCAGCGTCAGCAGATTTTGGAAACCTTCGGCATTATCGGCCGTATGGAGTTTCTGCTTGCCCAGTTGGAATCTGAACTGGACATCATGCAGGTCGAAAAAAACGCATCCGCGGCCGTGTCAAACGCCAGATGGAAAAAAATCCCAGCGCGAGTATTATCTGAACGAGCAAGTGAAAGCGATTCAGAAAGAATTGGGCGAAGAAGACGAACGCGGCGAACTGGATGCGTTGGAAGCAAAAAAATCAAAGAAGCGGGCATGACCAAAGAAGCCGAAGAGAAATGCCTGTCCGAACTGAAAAAAGCTCAAAAATGATGCCGCCTATGTCTGCGGAATCCACTGTCGTGCGCAACTACATCGATACTTTTGCTTGAGCTGCCGTGGAAGAAAAAAATCCCGCGTCAGCAAAAGACATCGCCAAAAGCCGATTTGGTGTTGAACGCCGACCACTATGGCTTGGAAAAAAAGTAAAAAGAACGGATTTTGGAATACCTTGCCGTCCAAAAACGTATGGACAAGCTCAAAGGTCCGATTCTGTGTTTGGTCGGTCCTCCGGGGGTGGGTAAAACCTCTTTGGGCGAATCCATTGCCAAAGCAACAGGCCGCCAATACGTCCGCATGGCTTTGGGCGGCGTGCGCGACGAAAGCGAAATCCGTGGCCACCGCCGCACCTATATCGGCTCCATGCCCGGCAAAAATCCTGCAAAACATGGCTAAAGCAGGCGTGAAGAATCCGCTGTTCCTGCTCGACGAAATCGACAAATTGGGCAGCGACTTCCGAGGCGATCCTGCCAGCGCGTTGCTTGAGGTGCTCGATCCTGAGCAAAACAACAAGTTTGCCGATCATTATGCGGAAGTGGATTACGATTTGAGCGATGTGATGTTTATCGCCACATCTAATAGCTTGAACATCCCGACTCCGTTGCTTGACCGTATGGAAATCATCCGTTTGTCCGGCTATACCGAAGACGAGAAAATCAATATCGCCATGCAGTATCTCGTGCCGAAGCAAATGAAACGCAACGGCGTGAAAGAGGGCGAATTGGTGGTCGAAGAAAGCGCGGTACGCGATATCATCCGTTATTACACCCGTGAAGCCGGTGTACGTTCGCTCGACCGCGAGATTGCTAAAATCTGCCGTAAGGTGGTGATGCAGATTACCTTGAACGAAGATAAGAAGAGGTCGTCTGAAACCAAGAAAACCAGCAAGGCCAAGCCTAAGGCGGTTAAAGTCAATGAGAAAAAAACCTGCATGACTACTTGGGCGTGCGCCGCTTCGATTACGGCGTTGCCGAAAGTGAAAACCGCATCGGACAGGTTACCGGTTTGGCGTGGACGGAAGTCGGCGGCGAATTGCTGACTGTCGAAGCCGTGGCGTTGCCGGGCAAGGGCGTGATTCAGTGTACCGGCCAGTTGGGCGACGTGATGAAGGAATCTGTGTCCGCGGCATGGTCTGTTGTCCGTTCCCGTGCAGAATCAGTGGGTTTGGCTCCTGATTTTTTTACGAGAAAAAAAGACATCCATGTTCACGTTCCCGAAGGTGCAACGCCGAAAGACGGTCCGAGCGCAGGTATTGCCATGACTTTGGCGATGGTGTCTGCCTTTACCAGAATTCCGGTGCGCGCCGATGTGGCAATGACAGGCGAAATCACCCTGCGCGGCGAAGTTTTTGCCAATCGGCGGTTTGAAGGAAAAAAACTGTTGGCTGCCTTGCGCGGCGGCATCAAACACGTCCTGATTCCGAAAGACAACGTCAAAGACTTGGAAGAAATCCCTGAAAACGTGAAAACCGGCCTGACCATCCATCCGGTCAAATGGATAGACGAAGTCCTCGCTTTGGGCTTGGAAAGCCAGCCGACACCTTGGGTTGCGCCTTTAAGTACCGAAGAGGCGCAGGTTGAAGCCGCCAAGCCTAAGTCAAGGGCGAAAGCGACCAAACACTGATTTTGTAAAAAATGTGTTGCAAAAGATGCGGGTTTGCCTTGAAAGCCTGTAAAATAGGGCAATTCCGCATTTTTTTGCTTGACACGGTATTTTCAGAATTGCTATAAAGCGCAAAGGTACTCAAAAGTACGAAGCCCCGAGTATTCGGGCATTTCATTATTTTTCAACGATAGGAAGGGACTGATTGTGAATAAGTCTGAATTGATCGAAGCAATTGCTCAAGAAGCCGGCATTTCTAAAGCTGCCGCCCAAAAAGCTCTGGATGCCACTACCAATGCTGTAACCAACGCTCTGAAAAAAGGCGACACCGTAACTCTGGTCGGTTTCGGTACTTTCTACGTTGGCGAACGCGCAGAACGTCAAGGCCGCAACCCTAAAACCGGCGAGCCTCTGACCATCGCTGCTGCTAAAACTCCTAAATTCCGTGCCGGTAAAGCATTGAAAGATGCCCTGTAATTTTTCCTTGTAAAAAAACCGATTCCATATGGGGAATCGGTTTTTTATTTTATAGACTGCCTAAGAAGTTTTCAGTATTCGAATATGGCATCAGATAGGCTTTTTGATTCTGTAATTTTGCAGTCTCTACCTTTTTGGCAAACCATAAGGCAGCCATTGTGCCAAGCATATCTGCTATTCCGTCTCCAAGTGAGCCTTCCCTTGTCGTTGTAAACGTTGCTTGAGCCCATTCGCTAAAGAAGGCAAACAATAAGGCGAATATCAATAGTTTTTTATAAGGCACGTGTTTTTGCTCGGCTAAAAAGATTTTGGCTATTAACCATGTTTGTGCAAAGAACGTAATGAAATGGGCAACCTTGTCGAAATTGGGAAAGGGAGGGGGCGCATTGCCGGACTCTTTGAAAAAGTAATGCGTAAATACTTGCTGCAAACCAAGCTGCTGCTAACAAGGTAAACTTATTCAAAGGCAGTTTCATTGTGTTTCCTCATCCAGCCATTTTTGGCAGATGGCGGACAAACGGATAAATTTATCCCCCCGTTTGTCCAGTTCATCACGCCATAGTTTGACTTCTTCAATGGTCGGTGCTTCGTCCAAGCTGCATTCGTATAAGAAAAAAAGTCCAGTGTTTCTTCTACCGTTCCGACAGATTCTGTTTGAATTAATTCTAGAAGCTCATTCATTGTTTGCTCCCAAAGGTCGTCTGAAATTTATTTGCTGTGTAAAAAACGTACGGCTTCTTCCCATTCTCCGGCTAACAGCATGGGAACGGCTTTTAATGATTTATTGATGGCTTCATCAATTTGCTGCCTGTGTTCCGGGCTGGGTTTATTCAGGACATAGCCGACAACCAGATTTCGGTCTCCCGGATGATCGATACCCAAGCGCAGGCGGTAAAAATCAGGCGTTCCCAAGCGTGCCTGAATGTCTTTTAAGCCGTTATGACCGCCGTTTCCCCCACCCAATTTAAATTTTATCCTGCCGCACGGTATATCCAGTTCGTCATGGACGACCAGGATTTCTTCAGGCTTGATTTTGTAGAATTGCGCCAGCGCGGCTACTGCCTGACCGGAGCGGTTCATAAATGTTGAAGGTTTTAAAAGCCATAAGTCTGAGCCGGATATGCTGATGCGGGCTACTGAGCCGAAGAATTTTTTTTCTTCTTTTAAAGTAGCTTTTATATTGCCATGCCAATTCGTCGATAAACCAGAATCCGGCATTGTGGCGCGTTTGTTCGTATTCCGAACCGGGATTTCCCAGTCCTACAATCATTTTGATTTTATTTGACATTGTGTTTCCTCAAAGAGAGGTCGTCTGAAAACAGCAAACGGTTTTCAGACGACCTTTTCAAGCATTTTATTTGGTTTTACCGACCCGTTTGCGTCTTGCTTCTTTCGGGTCAATCAGTAAAGGGCGGTATATCTCGATACGGTCTCGGTCGCGCAACAAAACGTCATCTTTGACTCTTTTCCCAAAAATACCCAAAGGGGCCGCATTCAAATCCAATTCAGGAAAATCTTTATCCAAGCCGCTTTGACGCACAGCCGTCCTTGCGGTTGCTCCTTGCTCAATACGGATTGAGCGCAATATCTGTTTTTTTCAGCCGTTCCGTAAACAATTTCGATTTCAAGCATAGCGTCTGTCTGCCTCTTTGACGAATGCATCGACCAGCGTACCGGAGAGGTGGTTGAATACGGGGGAAATGACGGTAGAAAGCAGCATATTGGAAAAATCATATTCCAAACGAAATTCGATTTTACACATATCACCGCCCAAATCGATAAACTTCCATGTACCGCGCAAGGTTTTGAAAGGGCCTTCCAGCAAGTCCATACGGATTTCCGAGCCGGGAATGTTGTGGTTGTGTGTCGCAAAAAGATTGACGCACACCCATATAGTCCATGAACAGTCGCGCTTTGAGTTCCTTATCTTTGCGCTCTATGACTTCGGTTTTACTGTACCATGGGAGAAAGTTTGGATAGTCCTCAACTTTATCGACCAAGTCGAACATCTGTTTTGCGCTGTGCAGCACCAATACGTTTTTTTCAACCTTTTTCATGGTTAAAACGGCCTGAAAGAAAAAAATCGTATTATAAACGAGTTTACCGTCTTTTTCAGACGACACTTTACCGTATTATATATTTGAGAATAAAAGAATTATTATAATAGAATAAACAAGGGGGCAAAATTCTGATAAACTTGCGCGACTTGGCCGCCGGTTGGTTTGTATAGCATAAAACAAGAAAAAAATTAATTATCCGGCGCATTTTAGATAAATCGGATTATAAAAATGAATACCGCTGACACATTTTACAGGGAAGCAATTTCACATTTGGTTAGGACACCTCCTGATTTTGAAGCAGCCGTTCCTTTGTTGCGTCAGGCTGCGCAAGCCGGGCATGCGGAATCCGCATTTCAACTTGCAGGCTGTCTGTTGCAGGGATTAGGGATTTCGGCGGATAGGCAGGCAGGTATCAGACTGATGCAGCAGGCGGCGGGAAGCGGGCATCCTTATGCTCGATACAATCTGCTCCAGATTCAAGAATCACAAGGCATGCCTTTCAATACATTGATGGCGGCTTACAAGGAGCTGGCTGAAGAAGGTATTATCCATGCCCAGCTTAAACTGATGCGGAGTTTGCATGACGGTGGGCGGCATGAAGAGGCGTTGCAATGGGCGCACATGGCTGCCGCTCAGCATCATCCGCAGGCATTATACTTTTTAGCGCAACACCATCAATATGCCTCGCCTCCCGATTTTGCTCAGGCACATTTGTTTTACCGACAAGCTGCGGAGCAAGATTTTCCTGCAGCACATTGGCAGCTTGGATTGCAATATAAATTGGGACAGGGAACCGAACCGAACAAGCAGCTTGCCGTCGTTCATCTGCGCCATGCAGCTGATAGCGGGATTGCTGCCGCACAAACCATGTTGGCGGATTTACTGCTGGAAACTGATCCGATAGAGGCCATACACCGTTTGAAGGCTGCGGCAAGAGGAGGCAGCAGCGACGCACAGGTAAGATTGGCAGAAATTTACCTATTGGGAAAATGGGTGGAACGCAATACCGGCAAGGCTCATGCGTATGCGGAAAAAGCGGCTGCACAGCAGCATTCCGAAGCCTTAAGGATTTTTGGGCGATATTTACCGTTATGGTCTGGGTGTGCTTCCCGACCCTATGAAGGCACGGCGCTATTACCGTCAGGCAGCGGATAAAGGAAATATGCAGGCACATCAGAAACTACTTGCCGATATTGCCTTGGGCAATAAGTCTGAGGAATATGCTGAAGCAAAAGAAAAAGCTTTGAAGAAGCAGGAAGCAGAGCAACTTTATCAGCAGGCGTTTGCCGCGCATTATGGTTTGAACCGCCATCCCGATCATTCGGAAGCGTTGAGGCTGTATGAACGTTCGGCTTTATTGGGTCATGGGAAGGCGCAGACCAATTTGGGCATGATGTATTACAACGGACACGGTACGGCACAGAATTATGCCAAGGCGGCAGAATGGTTCGAAAAAAAGCGGCACTAAACCATGATGCAATGGCGCAATACAATCTTGCCTGCCTTTATTTTTAACGGAACGGGCATAGCGCATGATGCAGATGAAGCGTGTAAATGGTTGGAAGCCGCTATCCGCAACGGACACGATCAGCCTGAGGTATTGAAGCAGCTTTTGGCGCAATGGCGGCAGGCAGTGGCTTAAGTCGAATGTCGGCGTTTCAATAGATCATATATTAAACGTTGTCTGAAAACCGTCAGGCTTTCAGACAACGTTTGATTTATGTATATCCCAAGTAAATGAGTTTATGGCGGGTTTAACAAGTAGGACGTTGCCTTGCCAAGTTCAAAGAGAATAATTTTTTTACGATTTGAAATTATTGATTAGGTTGGCGATGTATTCTCACTACAAACGAGGATAAGGTAACTATTTTTTTCAAGATACATTTGATGAGAGGGCTGTGATGAGGTCGTCTGAAAAACAGCCTTGAAGCTGAGTTTTCAGGCGACCTTTTGCGCCGGCCGGTTTATTTCTTCAAGAATGCCCGTTTCAAAATAATCAGCCAATCTTTTTTTATCCAAAAATAGGGCGTTGTGTAAACATATCGTATTTGCAGCCGTCCAGTTTCTGCAAAAATCAGTTGTCCGCCGACAATAATCATCCGCAATTCAAATCCCAAACGGCCTTTCAGCGTTTTTACCCAAGGGCGAACCGCCTTTGAGCATTTGGAACGCGCGGTTGCATTCATACGCCATCAGTCTTTGGAACGCAAAATCTGCTTTACCTTCGGCGATTTGCGCTTCGCTGACGTTAAATTTTTTTGCAAGTCGTCCTGAGGGATATAAACACGGCCTTTCTGCCAATCGACGGCAACGTCCTGCCAAAAGTTGATGAGTTGCAATGCGGTACAGATGCCGTCGCTTTGGGCGATGCTGACTTCGTCGGTTTGTCCGTACAGGTGCAGCATAATGCGCCCGACCGGATTGGCGGAACGGCGGCAGTAATCGATCAGGTCGCCAAAATCCTGATAACGGGTTTTGACAACATCTTGACTGAATGCGGACAAAAAGATCGTAAAAACGGCTGCAGCGGCAGCTTGAAAAGGCGCGATGGCTTCACGTTGCAAACGTTGCATTAGCGGGGTCAGCGGCGCTTCACCGCGCTGTATGCGGTCGAGTTCGGATTTGAGTTCGTCCAAAGCGCGCAAGCGTTCATCGGCCTCGGCATTGCCTTCATCGGCGAGGTCGTCCGCAGTGCGCGCAAAAGCGTAAACGGCATGGGTAGGCTTGCGCAGGCGGCGCGGCATGACAAGCGAGCCGACGGGGAAATTTTCGTAATGGTTGACGGACATGATGGATTCGGGATTCAGGTATTGCAGGGTGATAGAATGTCGATTCGTTTTTTTGCGGGCAGATGCCCTGTAATGTGAAATTTGAAGTGCTTGACGGCTGATATTCTAGTCCGTAAGCATCGGTTTCAATACTTCCCAAGCTTGCGGCAGTTCTGTGAAAGCCGTCGGATGCCATCAGGTGTCCGCCTTTGGCGATGTGGGTAACGGGGCTTTTGAGTTTTTCCGCCATACTCAAGGTCAATTCGGGCGGAACGTGGGTGTCGTTGTCGGAGACAATGCAGTGTTTAGGCATTTGGATTTTGCGCAGGATGTCGAATTCGGGCGCGGCCCCTTTGATGTAGGCATCAAGGACGGGCAGAGGGGGCAGTGGGTCAGCGAATCCTGCCGCCAGTACTAAGCCGCCGATTTTTTCGGGCTGCTGACGGCTGAGGAAGTGCAGAAGGGTGATGCAGCCTAGGCTGTGTCCGACTAAGAAGGTGCTTTCGTCGGGTTTGCCGATGTGTTGGTCGAGGGCGAACTGCCAAGAAGAAACGGTCGGCCGTTCGGGATTGGGCATCGCCAGCGAGTCGGCTTGGAAGCCTGCGGCGCGGACTTGTGCCGAGAGCCAGTCAAACCAGTTGCCGTGCGGATTGCCTTCAAAACCGTGTACGATAAAGACGCGTCGGGGCATGTCGATTACTCCTTTTCAGACGACCTACAATTTACTTATTATAACACTCATCGTTTATTTCAGTTTTATCGTTACCTTTGGTAAAAAGTAATTTGAACTTTGGTTGCAATCTAAGCAAGTGTGTCTGTAAAAGCTTGAAGAAATCGGTATTTTTATTTTCAGACAACCTTGCGTACGGTAATTTCAGTTTGTTTTTAATTTGATTATGAACTTCTTAAATATTTTTCCGGTCACCCTAGGGGCGGTTGTCGGCGCGGTGTTGCGTTGGATACTTGGTCTACTGCTTCCCGTTGCGCCGCTTTTGGGCTGGGGGACGCTGGCTGCAAACTGGATAGGGGCTTTGCTTATCGGATTTTGTGCCGAATGGGTTGCAGATCCTCAATGGCGTTTGCTGTTGATTACCGGTTTCTTAGGCAGTCTGACCACATTGTCCTCTTTTTTTCCCTTGAGACGGTGGCTATGATGCAGGAGGGGCGGTGGGTGGCTGCTGCATTATCCGTATGCCTCCATGTCGGCGGTTCGTTTATATTGACGGCAGCGGGCATTTGGTTGGCCCATTGTTTGAAATGAGGCAAAACTATTTAGGGTTGTGCTAGCGTTGCTTTACTGCTTGCCGTAAAAAGTTCCTTGGATTCGGATTTCAAGTGCAACACCAGGGCACCGGTTGTTGGAACAGATTCAAGAATAAAACACTTGGCGTTTCGTAGCCAAGTGTTTTTCTTGGCCGGTGGTTCAACTCATCTTGAACCCTGCGTATCTCCCGATCGCTGATGTTTCGGAAATCGGTTTGTTTGGGGAAATATTGCCGGATGAGTCCGTTGGTGTTCTCATTCAGCCCTTTCTCCCAAGAATGGTAAGGGCGGCAAAAAAATAGGTTTTCGCCTTCAATGCTTTGGCTATTTTTGGTGTGTTGGTAGAACTCTTTGCCGTTATCCATGGTGATGGTGTGGACTCTGGCTTTATATGCCTTTAATACCCTAATGGCCGCCCGGGCAGTATCTTCGGCTTTTTAAGTTCTTTAATTTGCAGATGATGGTGTAGCGGGTAACGCGTTCGACCAAGGTCAATAACGCGCTTTTCTGATTTTTGCCGACGATGGTGTCGGCCTCCCAATCGCCGATGCGGGTTTTCTGGTCGACGATAGCAGGTCGGTTTTCTATGCCGACGCGGTCGGGCACTTTGCCTCTGGTCCATGTGCTGCCGTAGCGTTTGCGGTAGGGTTTGCTGCATATTCTGAGATGTTGCCACAAAGTGCCGCCGTTGCTTTTGTCTTGGCGGAGGTAGCGGTAAACGGTGCTGTGATGGAGCGTGATCCCGTGGTACGCTGTTTGGTCAGCCGGCTTTGCTTCTGTGCTTTTTCGGCGCTGTATTGCTGTCCTTGGATGCAGTGCCGCTTGATTTCGCGGCTGATGGTGCTTTTGTGGCGGTTAAGCTGTTTGGCGATTTCGGCGATGGTGCAGTGGCGGGACAGGTATTGGATATGGTATCGTTCGTCTTGGGTCAGTTGTGTGTAGCCCATGGCAATCTTTCTTGCAGGAAAGGCCGTATGCTACCGCATACCGGCCTTTTTCTGTTATGGAAAGTTGCACTTCAAATGCGAATCCGCCGTCGTCTGAAATCTTGGATTTAAGTTTTCAGACGACCTTTTTTTGCGCTTAATACTGTTTGCGCCTCGTCTGAAAAAACGCCTGTAAAACGGCTTTGCATTCGTCTTCCAAGATGCCGCCTTTGATTGCCGTGTGTTTGTTCAGCAGCGGGTTGGCAAACAGATTGACAACGCTGCCTGCGGCGCCGGTTTTGGGTTCTACCGCACCGTAGATGACGCGGCGGACGCGGGCTTGGATGATGGCGGAGGCGCACATGGCGCAGGGTTCGAGCGTGATGTAGAGGTCGCAGCCGTCGAGGCGGTAGTTCTGAAGGGCGGCACCTGCGGCGGCAAGGGCGCGGATTTCGGCGTGGCGGCTGATGTCGTGGTCGCTGACGCAGGTGTTGTGGGCGGCGGCGATGATTTGGTTGTTGGAGACGATGACCGCGCCGACAGGGATTTCGCCGATGCGGGCGGATTGTTCTGCCTGCGCCAAGGCAGCGCGCATGAAGGTTTGCATTTCAGACGACGTGGGGAAAACGGCGACGGGCGGATGGCTTTTGACGACTTGTTCCAAAGCGGTTTTTTTGCGTTTGCGGCAGCTCTTGCGGTTTGATACCGAGCAACAGGGCTTCGAGTTGCCAAAGCGTGCTGCGGGTAACGGTCAGTCCGGCGGCTTTGAGCAGCAGAAAGGCTTGGACGGAACCGGTGTCACGCAGCTCCTCTACGCTGCGGATGCCGAGGGCTTGCAGGGCGGCTAAGGTTTGCGGGGCGACGGGCGGCGTGGTCAACAGGGTCGGCATAGCGTTTTAAATTTGGAAATGGCGGCGCACGAGTGCCAAGGTCGTCTGAACGTGGTTGCCGTCAGTGTAGGGGTCGATGCTGTGCGCCAATGGGATTTTGCGCAGCCAAGTGAGTTGGCGCTTGGCAAGCTGGCGGGTGGCGGCAATACCTTTTTTTCGACAAAGGTGTCGTAATCGGTCAAGCCTTCGAGGTAATCCCATGCCTGCCGGTAGCCGACGCAGCGCATGGAAGGCATATCGGCGGTCAGCTCAGGGATATTTTTTTGGCGCAGGGCGCGCATTTCGTCGATGAAGCCTTGTTCCAGCATTTGCGTGAAACGGCGGGCGATGTTTTCGTGCAACAAGGCGCGGTTTTTCGGGAATCAGGGCGGTGGTGCAAAGGTCAAGCGGCGGGGTGTATTCGGCTTTTTCGGCAAAATGCGCGCTCAAGGGCTTGCCGGTCAGGCGGTACACTTCCAAAGCACGTTCGATACGTTGGCTGTCGTTCGGTTTCAGACGACCTGCGGTTTCAGGGTCTATGGTTTGCAGGCTTTGATACAGATGCGCCAAGCCGTATTGTTGTTTTTCTTCCTGCAACCGGGCGCGCACGGCGGCATCGGCTTCGGGCAGGTCGTTCAAGCCTTCGGTCAGCGCGTGGAAATACATCATCGTACCGCCGACAATCAAAGGCAGCCTGCCGCGCGCGCGGATTTCCTCCGCCAGCTGCACGCAATCGCCGACAAACTCCGCCGCGCTGTAAGACTCCGTCGGCGGGATGATGTCGATAAGGTGGTGCGGTACGGCATCAAGCTCGGCAGCCGTCGGCTTTGCCGTGCCGATGTCCATATCGCGGTACACCAGCGCGGAATCGAGGCTGATGATTTCGACCGGCAGGGCTTCGGCGATTTTCAAGGCAAGGGCGGTTTTCCCGCCGGCAGTCGGGCCGAGGATGGCAAAGGCTTTTGGGGTGTTCATATCAAAAGGGGCGTGGGGAAACGGACGGATTATAGCAAAAGGTCGTCTGAAAACGGTTCGGCGTTGGATTGAGGAACGATATTTTCAGACGACCTTATATATTGCCACCCGAAAGGGACGGCTTTTTGTTTAAGGGGTTGAAACACTTATGCTCCGATAGCCCGTCTGAAAAACAGGAGACCTTTGCAAAAAAATAGTCTGTTAACAAAAATTTGACGCATAAAAAATGTGCTAAAAAAATTTTCAATTGGCTAAAACCTTTCTGATATTGAGAAAAAAAGTAGAAGAAATCAGGGAGGTTTCTCATTTTGAAAAATGGTATTGAGTATAAAATTTTAATAACTCATGTTATTGCAAAGGTCTCAACAGGACAATGCCAACATGGACAAGCAACTGGACACAAGCAGCGGCGACTACACAGGTCGCACGACCGACAACCTGCAAAACGCAGTTTATATCCGCCTGCTGACGCCTTTGGGGAGTTGGTGGGCGGAAGACAGTCGGCTCGCTGCTGCACCTGTTGCAGCGTGAGAAAGACTTGGAGCGCGTCCGCCTGTTGGCGGAGCAGTATGCGTCAGAAGCCTTACAGCCAATCGTCAACAGCGGCAGGGCTGACAGTATAGACGTCAGGGCTGAGCAACCAGAAAGCGGCGGTCTGATACTGCGTATCCGCGTCCAAACCTCCGCAGGAACGTTTGATTACACAGCCAGCCATAAAGTCCCCCTGATTTAAAACCAATTTAAAAGGCAATTGACCCGTGTTTAAAACCCTGACATTCGAGGAAATCCGCGAAGCGATACTGCGCGATACGAAGAGTATTTGGCCGTCGGCAGACGTCAGCGAGGACAGCGACCATTTCGTCCACACCAGCCGTTTGGCTAGCTGCGCGTCGGGGCAGTACGCACACCAGCACTGGATTGCGCGCCAGATTTTCCCGGATACGGCGGACAGCGATTATTTGGAGCGGCACGCCGCCATGCGCGGTATTTACCGACGAAATCCGACTACCACCACGGGTGAAGCGGTGTTGACAGGCATTGCGGGCAGCCGCATTGCTGCTGGAATGCAAATCAGAGCAGGCAATCGGATGTATCAGGTACGTTTCGCAGGCGAAATCGGCGCAAGTGGCATAGGCAGGGTCAGAATCACAGCATTGGAAGCAGGTGCGGCGGCGAACACCCGCGAAAAAGGCTGCCGAGATGATGGCGGCTCCGGTTGGCGTGTCATCTGACTGCACCGTATCAGCTCAGGGCGGTACGGACGGCGAAACCGACGCCTCGCTCTTGGCGCGGCTGTTGGAAATTCTGCGCCGTCCGCCTGAAGGAGGCAACAAATACGACTACCGCAATTGGACATTGAGCGTTGACGGCGTAACTGCTGCCTATGTGCATCCGTTGCGCCGAGGCTTAGGGACTGTGGATGTGGTCATCACATCCGAAAACGGACTCCCTTCAGACGAGACGGTTAAAAAAAGTACAGGACTACGTTGAGGACGCGCTGCCTGCGGATTTGAAAAACAAGGTGCGCACGCGCTGGTACGAAACCAATGAGCGGCCGGAAGAAGCCCTGAAAAAATTGTGCAGTTGATCCAGGCGTTTTTGGACAAGCTGCCGTCAAACGTATACATAAGCTCCCGCGGTGGCGTGTTTCCGACGACCAAAAATAAAGGCTATGCGCCGGATTTTTATGGAGAGGACAACCGTACGGTCAGCCGTGGCGTTAAGCTTAATGGTCAGCCTCATCCCATCACGATGACCCTGCATGGTGGTCAATCGTGTTTGTCGCTTCGACGATTTATGTTTAATACTATCGACTTCAGTAAGGCGTGGTTTATCGTCGAGGAGATGGGGCAAGACGTATTCCACTTGTGCGACGGGTCTGATGGTAACCGCATTATTCATGGCGGTAATATCCGCACCCGAGCATATCTCAAATATGGTTACGTTCGCGGGGCTGATTTAGATAAGATGCTGTTCCGCCCCATTGATGGGTGGACGAAGGAGCGTCCTCACATTGGTACCGGATTGGCCGAAAAAGGTACGGCGGAGGCCGGTCTGAACAGCACGACCTATCCGATAGTCGATAATGATTGCTATCTTAACAACAGCCTGATTACCGAACATATTACCCAGTTCCCCGGCTTTAATAAGGACAAAAATTTTTCGACCTGATTCGCTCCAAGTCGGGCGAACGGTATCTCAGCGCGGGCGGCCACTTCGATGCAAACGGAGAGTCAGCTAACCCACCGGCAAATAGCGATGGAGCCGTGCAAAGCCAGCCAGCCGCTAATCGATTTGCCAACCTCAAACGCAGTATCAGCTTTTTGGCGACTCGACAAATGCGCGCATTGGCGAACACGCAATAAAAAGTAGCAAAAAGACGATAACATCCCAGTTATCAACAATGCCTAAAGCGGCAGCTTGGCATCCTATGCGCTTATGTCGATGGATGGGTCTCCTGTTGATGTTAAATTTAATGTCGATACCATTCCAGCAAAAAGGCCAGAATGTGTTTGCAGAGGGAGAATTGGTTTACGGCGAAAATGTGAATCCATTCATTTTGCATTAAAAATTTTTGTCATTATTGGGCGGAATTGAAGTCTCTATCGTAGGGTAGTCTGCAAATGTCAAAATCTACCTGCGCTACAACCAGTCCCATAGTGTCGTTGTAGGCGATAAATATCCCGTACGCCTAAAAAAATAGTGGCGGCATCGATGGCATTGGCGTCCTTGCCACTGGTAAAAAAACGATGTTAACGGCGCTAACTGGGGCAATTGGCAGGCGGAGTTAGAGCGTGTTAAAGGGTACATCCAAAAGTGTATCGCCCTTGTACAGCCAAAAGATACACCTCGATATATTGTCTTGCCTATTTGGGCTGATAACAAGGCGGAATGGTCTAAAGAAGAACATCCCTAACGCCATCAGCTTAAAGATGAGCTAAACAAGTGGATACGCACAACGTACGGCGAAAACGTATATGACATTGAGTCGTACATGTTGTCAGAGCAGATTTGGGCGGATACTGGAATCACGCCAAATGAGGCTGACAAACAGGCTCAAAAAAAGACGGGATTATGCCGTTATCTCTGCCTCATGACGGCGGTGCACATTTCTTGCCTGCTGTCGAGGCTGTTATCGCTGGCAAGATTATTGTCAAGGCAAAGAGTTACATTATTTGTAACTGGTAATAACAAAGCGGCGTTTCCGTCGCTTTGTTATTTTCTGCTATTCGATAGTGCAAAAGCTGCCGCAACTTTTTAAAACGCACCGAGTGCAAAAAGTTAATGTAACAAAGTGCAAAAAGGTGGCGGCGGCTTACAAGTGTCGTCTGAAATGCTTTTTTTGTGCGGGTGTTTTTTTCAGACGACCTTTCGGCTATATGCTTGAGCGGCTTGGTTTATATATGGGGTAATCATTACGCTTGAAATAAATTTCTTTTTTTAAATCAGATATTTTTTTTATAAAAAAATTTACTTTGTGGGCAGTAAGCTATTGCCAAGTGGGGCAGTTAACGGCATAATTCGACTTCTTTGCCGGTATAGCTCAGTTGGTAGAGCACCTGACTTGTAATCAGGGGGTCCCGAGTTCGACTCTTGGTGCCGGCACCAGTTTATCGCTGAAGGTGCCGCAAGGTATTTCAGTAAGCCGGTATAGCTCAGTTGGTAGAGCACCTGACTTGTAATCAGGGGGTCCCGAGTTCGACTCTTGGTGCCGGCACCAATCAAACAGCCCGATTGTGAAAGCAGTCGGGCTGTTTTTGCGTTTGCCGTTCGGGTGGCAGGGCGGCGGGCATTTCACTATAATAGCCCGTTTTAATCTAAAAGGTCGTCTGAAAAAGGCGGAACACATTCTAATGATTACTGTGAACACACTGCAAAAGATGAAGGCAGAAGGCGAAAAAATCGCCATGCTGACCGCCTATGAATCCAGCTTTGCCGCGTTGATGGATAACGCCGGCGTTGATGTCTTGCTGGTGGGCGATTCCTTGGGCATGACCGTGCAGGGGCGCAAATCCACGCTGCCTGTCAGCCTGCGCGATATGTGTTACCACACTGAAAACGTCGCGCGCGGTACGGAAAACGCGATGATTGTCAGCGACTTGCCTTTTGGTGCGTATCAACAGAGTAAAGAACAGGCGTTTGCCGCCGCTGCCGAACTGATGGCGGCAGGCGCGCATATGGTCAAACTCGAAGGCGGCGTTTGGATGGCGGAAACCACTGAATTCCTGCAAATGCGCGGCATTCCCGTCTGCGCCCATATCGGCTTGACTCCGCAGTCCGTGTTTGCCTTTGGCGGATACAAAGTGCAGGGGCGGGGCGATAAGGCGGAAGCCTTGTTGGCAGATGCGAAAGCACACGACCAAGCGGGTGCCGCCATCGTGTTGATGGAATGCGTGCCGGCGGAATTGGCGAAAAAAGTAACCGAAACCGTCTCTTGCCCGACCATTGGTATCGGTGCAGGTGTGGATTGCGACGGACAAGTTTTAGTCATGCACGATATGCTCGGCATTTTTCCGGGTAAAACCGCCAAATTCGTCAAAAAAATTTCATGCAGGGTAAAGACAGCATCCAAGCCGCCGTTGAAGCGTATGTCCATGAAGTCAAAGCCAAAACCTTTCCCGCTGCGGAACATTCGTTTGCTTGATACCCTCAACTGAAAAGGTCGTCTGAAAAGGTTTTCATCGTGAAAACCGAATTTCAGACGACCTTTGTTTGTCCGTGTTCCCAGCGTATAATCGGCGCGTGATTTTCGGGCTGACAAAACATAGCGGCTGCGCGCCGCAATCCCGAAAAAAAGATAAAGGACATTTTCCACCATGCAAATCATTCATACCATTAAAGAATTACGCGAATGGCGCAAAAAACGCAGGCAGCGTTGCCTTTGTACCGACTATGGGCAATCTGCACGAAGGCCATCTCGCCCTCGTTCGCGAAGCCAAAAAAACGCGCCGACAACGTCGTGGTCAGCATATTCGTCAACCGCCTGCAATTCGGACAGGGGCGAGGATTTCGACAAATACCCGCGCACCTTGCAGCAAGACGCCGACAAACTCGCCAACGAAGGCGTAGCCGTCGTGTTCGCGCCTGACGAAAAAAAGAGCTGTATCCCAATGTCGAACAACGTTTCAACGTTGAGCCGCCCAACCTTCAAAACGAATTGTGCGGCAAATTCCGCCCCGGGCATTTCCGCGGTGTCGCTACTGTCGTCAGCAAGCTGTTCAACATCGTCCAACCCGATACCGCCTGTTTCGGTAAAAAAAGACTATCAGCAGTTGGCGATTATCAAAGGCTTTGTCGAAGACCTGAATTTCAATATCGACATCGTTCCCGTCGATACCGGTCGGGCTCCTGACGGACTTGCGCTTTCCAGCCGCAACCAATACCTCAGCGAAGCCGAGCGCGCCGAAGCCCCGCGTCTGTACCGCGAATTGCAACGCGTTGCCGCCGAACTCAAAAACGGCAATCTCGATTACGTCGGTCTGGAAACAGAAACCGTCCACCGCCTGACCGAAGCAGGCTGGGTGGTTGATTACGTCGAAATCCGCCATGCCGAGAGCCTCGCCGTCGCACGCACCGGCGACAAAGCCCTTGTCGTCCTCGCCGCCGCCCGACTGGGAACGACGCGTCTGATTGACAACTTGGAAGTCAGCTTGGCTTGATTGTTGGAATGGAAAAAGGTCGTCTGAAAACGGATTTTTTTGTTTTCAGACGACCTTTTTATAGGTATTACAGATTAAAAATCAGTAAACTTATGCCGCTACGTTTATTCCAGCATAGGAAGGGTAAGAATGACGAAGTAGATATTTTAATTGTAGGAAATCGTCGCATTGTTTACATCACAGGTTGAGAGAAATAAGCCTGCAAGGCCTCAAACGGCGTATCGCCGTTCAAACTTCGGTGCGGCTTCACCGTGTTATAAAAAAATTAACAAAGCGGCACAACTCCTTTTTGCCGATGTTCCGGACTGTCAAACGACTGTTTCTCATGCCACATCTCCATCAGGGTACGGATAACCCGCTCCGCCTTACCGTTGGTCTGCGGACGGGCAACCCGGGTAAACTTTTGACCAATCCCGTTCTCGTAACAGGCTACACCGAAAGCATGGTTGGCCGAGCCTTTGTATTCCGTACCGTTGTCGGAGTAAACGCACTCAATCAGGTATGGGCAGGGATCAATCAGGTGTTCGGTCAGAAACTTGGCGGTGCTGTCTGTGGTTTTGTCCGGCAAAATGGCGGCGTATAGCTCCCTTGAGAAATCGTCGATGGTGACAAACAGGTAATCCCGCTTATCGGTAGCTTTCTGCCCTTTGAGCAGCGGCAGCCGTTTGGTGTCGAGATGCACCGGATCTCCGGGGTAGGATTTATTGTAGCGTTTGGCCTGCTTTTTGAGTTTTTCCTGAATGCTGCGTTCTACCTTGGCCAGGCGTTTCATTCCGTACTTTGTCTGTTTGAAACGGTTGTTGGTACCGGTTTGGGATTTGAGCAGTCTGCCCCTTGCGGATTTAAGTGCGCGGTAGATGGTGATGCGGCTGACTTGGTAGAGGCGTGCCGGGGAGGTGACGCTTTCCTTCTCCTGCGTGTAGGCCGGCCAAATGGCTTGACGGTGGTTCGGGGTAAGGGGTGTTTTTGTGCATGTTCATGTTTCAGTATTCGCCTGGAAATACTGTAAATAACGTTACTGGTTTCTACAGTTTACGGTTGTCGTTGCTTCTTTACGTTTCGATTTGCACCAGTATTGCCACGTTAATGCTAAGTTTGTCCGTTATAGTACAAACACGCACGGTTTTCATAATGTCAAGAATAAAAAAGATGAATTGTAGCAGGTAAATCTCGTCTGAAATCTAATTTTCCGTTGCATATGTGTATGGCTGATTCAGCTTTGACGGGAAAAAGTTTTCCGCAGCTAATGGCGCTCTCCCCAATAAAGCTTCAAAATCAGAATAATCGGCGCATGAACCTTGTTTGAGCAGGGCAAAGCTGTCACGGCTGATAATACCGTTGCTGAGGAGGTTTGCCAACGGCAGCACAGGGTCAATCAGGCGCAGGGGAACAGGTAGGATATGTTGTGGCGGTTTGTGGTGCAGGGTTTGGCGGAGGGTGGTCAGGTATTCCGCCAAGGTCAGCGTTTGGTTGCCGGTCATATTGATGATGCTGTGGCCGGCGTCGGCTTGGACGGCAAGTTTTGCCAAGCCTTCGGCAACATCAGCAAGATGGACGGGCTGTAAGTAAAAGCGTCCGCCTTCCGGCAGTGGAAGTAAAGGGAGGTGGGCTAGTTTGATGAACAGTTCGCAGCTGGTTCCCCCACGCCCGTAAACGACGGATGGTCGGGCTATCGAAATCGGGATGCCGCTTTGGGCGACGGCATCATCTCCACGTCCTTTACTGCCGACAAAGTTGATGGATTGAGATGGGTCGGCACCCAGTGCGGATAGTTGCACCCAGTGTTTTATGCCTGCTGCTTTTGCCCATGCGGCGAGTTGTTTGGGCGTGTGGTGGTGTACGGTTTCGAGTATTTCGGCATGATGGCTCATGATGCCGATACAGTTGATGAGGACGTCTTGCCCCTCTAATAAACGGCGTGCAGCGGTTTCATCGGGATGAAGAAAATCGAAGGAGCGGCGGTCGGGCGTCCAAACTTGGTGACCTTGTTCTTTTTAAGATTTGGGCGGTACGGCTGCCGATGAAGCCGCTGCCTCCGAAAATGATGATGTTCATGGTTTTTTCTTTATGGTGGTGCTGAGGTCGTCTGAAAATCTTTAAATCGGTTTCATCACCATCAGGAAGTAAATCACGATAGTGGCGCAAAAGGCGGGATAGCCCAGCAATTCCCAGCGTCTGGCGTAACGCCAATAGGGTTCCGGAATGGTGTCTGCGTTTTCTTTATGCGCTTGTTCGGCAATCTTTGCCATACGAATTTGCAGCCAGACAACAGGCAGCCAGCAAATGCCTGCAAGGATGTATAAGCCGATCGTCATCCATACCCAATTTTGTTCCAGCATGGTGGAAACGGTATAGCCGCGTTCGTACAGCATCCATAAACCGGACAGGGGTTGGAAAAATAACGGCAGGTGTCGTAAACCACCAATCTGCCTTGATGACCCAATGCGATACGACCGACTGCGCGGCGACCGAACCGCTGCGGTTTGCCCAAAAGAGGTAAAACGCTGTACCAAAACCGGTGCCAACCATTAAGGTAGCCGAGATGATGTGCAGGGTTTTAACGATTAAATAGGTGTTCATTTTTTATCTCCTACGGATTGATACAGGAAAAAAAGTAGCCATAATCGGCAGGTTTTTTACCAAAGGCGCAAATGGGTGCGCCCACATTTCGGGCAGCCTGAAAGCAATAATCAGGCTGTATGCCGCGACGGTCAGCAATTGCAGCAGCCATATTTCGGAACGGGCGCGAAAGCGGCTGAAGCATAAAAAAAGGCAAAAACCGATGTCCAGCAGTGAAGCGGCGATTAATGTCGGCCACAGCAACGGATCGGGAATACCGACCGAATGCAGCAAATCCAATGACATTTCGGGCATGAAAAAAACAGAGGTTGGGTACCGCTCCACAGCCATAGCAGCCCCATCGAGTAAGACAGGTAGGCAGGGAGATTGCGTGTAGTTTTGTCGGACATATTGGTTTCCTAATTTCATTTCGGTTTATTTATATATTTAGCCTGTAATTTCTAAAAATTTCTGTCAAAAGAGAAATATAAGGGTAAAAAAATTAGGCAGGTTCCTGAATATCATCCTCCCCGGAGGATTGGGCAAGCTCAAAACGCCAACAATCAAAGAATAAGTACCGCCTATTACCACGCTTGCTAGGGAGGCTGGTGACAAAATCTGCGCCAAACAGTAAAAGATATAGGCAACCGCATAAGCATAATGATCCGGTTATGATTGCCCGGATAAGGCCGCGTAAGTCCCTGTATGTAGACGTCAAGCTTAAGATCAAACCGCAAATTAGGGCCGGTACGGTAAAGAATAAAGCATAGTAGCCGATACTAAATGCAAAAAAATACCGTAGATGCAGCATAAACGGTGATGACTCTGCCTCTCGGATAGTCGAAATAATCATCTGTTGAATGTGCCATAACACACCTATGATTGAGTAAGAGAAACCGGGGGTTGTGTCTTGTAAATCAATTGGGGAGGCATCATCGGAAAAATTTCTGTATTCCGGCGCCTATTTTTAAAATTTTCACCATGGTTGAGGTGGAAAGCTTCAGCATTTCATTTGCCCATATGGTCAGCGTATTGATGAAATCATGGGTTTGCCGGATTCGCTGTTTGGCGGTTTCATTTTCCTGACTAAATTCAGGACTATCGATCAGGCTTTGCAAAAATTGCCGCGTCGGTTCGATTTCGCGCTGCATGCGCATTTCTGCGATGGTGCGGAACAAAGTCCAGACGTCGTCTGAAGTTTCAAAATGATCGCGTCTGTCGCCCAAGATATGCACGGTATGCACCAGCCTCAGATTTTGCAGCTCTTTGATGCTGTTGCTGACATTGGAGCGCGCTACGCCGAGCGTTTCGGTAATTTCTTCGGCATTCATCGGTCTGCCTAAGATGTAGAGCAGGGCATGGATTTGTGCAACGGTACGGTTGACGCCCCATTTAGTGCCCATTTCGCCCCAGTGGAGGATAAATTTTTTTCAGTGGTCGGATTCAGTTTCATAGTAAGGGTATTTTATTTTTTTGTCTTTTTATTTCTGTCAATACAGAAATATTTAAGAGCAAAAGTTTTTTTATCAATTTAGGTACGAATTGATTGGCTGATGAACCAGCACCTGCTCCAACTTCAGCGGAGAAAGTGGTTAACATGTTTGGTAATTATAGCTTGTACGGTTTTGTTGGAAGAAAATACTTTATGGGAAATCCCCTAAATTCTTGTATAGGAATTTAAAGGGATTTGTGGTAATAATTAAAACTAAGAAAAAGTAAAATGCAATAATTTTACATAATATAAATTAATTTCCTTTTTCCCTATTCTTCTACAAATTCCACTTATTGTTCCTATATGTCAAATGAGAATTAATGATGCTCTGAGAGTATGCTCATAGTACTCCAATTTTTTTAGTATAAAAATCAATAGGTTTTAAGAAAAAAATTTGGCTACTTAATTTACCACCTTTTCCCTGAATAGTGGAATAGGGCAGGGTAAAATGACTCTTTATCCCTTATTTCAACCGTTCAGACGGCCTTTTCCCTATTCATCCCATTCGCTTTATCATAGTCATTATCCAAGTTAACATACCAAATTCATTGTCATTCTAAAATTATCCTGTCATAACCGCCCGCCAATCCTACCACCTTACCTTCGCCCGATTCTCCCCATCACTCTCCGTCAAATCCTTCACCGCCTCCGAAGCCGCCAACACCGCCTACCGCGTCGAAATCACCGCCACTTCCACCGATTCCTCTCTGCCGCTGTCTTCCTACCTCAACCAGCGCGCAGCGTTTGAAATCCGTCCGCAGGAGGCCGTATTGTCCGAAGTCGCCGCCGCTTTTTCAGCCGGTTCGGACGAATCTCCGGCGAAACAATGGCAGGGCATTATCACTTCATGCGAGAAGCTGTCCGTATCCAAGGATGAAACCGTTTACCGCTTTGTTTTAGAGCCGCGTTTCGCGGCTTTAAAACATTTCCAATCCTCCCGACTGTTTCAAAACCAAACCGTCCCCGACATCGTCGCTGCCGTCTTCAAACACCACGGCTTCTCCGGTGTCGACTACCGTTTCCAAAAAAAGCCGCACCTATAGCGTACGCGAGTATGTGACCCAGTATCTCGAAAGCGACTTTGCCTTTATCAACCGTCTGTGTGAGGAAGAAGGCATTTGGTATGCCTTCGAACAGCATGAACAACATGGCGACGTGGTCGTCTTCGGCGACAGTCCCGAACACTACTTCCGCGACCCAAGCCTGCCCGTTTCCTACCGCCCCCATGCCGGGCTGGAAAGCGTCGGTACCGAAGCGCTGTTCAACTTAAGCATCCGCCACAACCCCATCGTCGAAGGCATACGCAGTGCCGACTACAACTACCGCAGTGCCGATACCGACCTCTTTGCCGAAACCGACAACAAACAATCAGAAGAATCAGCCGACAATACCGTCTTATTGGGCAAACAGCAAAACTGGGGCCTTCATCCCAAAAACCCCCGACGAAGCCAAAGTTCAGACGATCCTGCTGAACGAAGCCGTCCTCTGCCGTCAAACCGTCGCAGCTGGCAGCGGCAACGTCGTCTCCATGACACCGATGAAGGTGTTCCAAACCGACGTCTCCTTCCCCGAAGCACCCGACGGCTGGCTGGTACTCAGTATGGAACACAGCGGCAGCCGCGATACCGCCTACAGCCACACCTTTACCGCCATCCCCGCCCAACTCGCCTACCGTCCCGAACGCACCACCCCGCGTCCGCATATCGACGGTACCTTACCGGCACGGGTCACTGCGGCAGAAAAACTGCACCTATGCCTACATCGACGACATGGGGCGCTACCGCGTCAAACTGCCGTTTGACCTGGACGAATGGAGTCCGGGCGGCGAAAGCCGTCCCGTCCGACTGGCCAAACCCTATGCCGGTCCCGAATACGGTATCCACTTCCCCTTACACGAAGGCACCGAAGTGATGCTGTCCTTCGTACAGGGTAATCCCGACCGTCCGTATATCTCCGGCGTCATGCACGACAGCGCCCATCCCGACCACATTCCTGCCGATTGGAACACAAGGAACGTCATCCGTACCTGGGCGAACAACAAACTCAGGATGGAAGACCAAAAAGGTCAGGAGCACATCAAACTCGCCACCGACTACCAAAAATCCCAACTCAACCTCGGCCATATCGTCGACAGCGGTAGGGTAAAACGCGGAGAGAACGGCGAAGGTTTCGAACTCAGAACCGACGGTTGGGGTGCCGTACGGGCGGGTAAAGGCATACTCGTCAGCGCACAAAACCAGGATGCCAACGGCAAAGTGCTGGATATGGACGATGCCATCGCCCAACTCGAACAGGCACTTTCCCTCGCCAAAAGCCTGAACAAAGCCGCCCAAACCGCCAACAACCACCACACCGATGAAGAAACCCAAAGAGGTCGTCTGAAAGACGCCCTCAAAGACCTGAAAGAGGCAGGTTTGGTCCAAACCGCCCCGGCCGGCATCGCCACCGCAACAGAGCAAAGCCAACTGCACACCGCCGGTGAAAAACATCCACCTCGTCAGTGGCAGCCATACCGACATCAGCGCCGGCCAAAGCCTGACCGCCCATGCGGCAGAGAGCCTCAACCTGTTTGCCCAAAGCAGCGGCATCAAGATGCAGGCCAACCAGGGCAAAGTGGAAGTGCAGGCACAGAATGACGAATTGCAGCTGAATGCCTTAAAGGACGCAACGCTAACCAGCAGCGTAGGGAAAGTCACCATTGCGGCAAAGGAAGAGATTCTGATTACCTGCAAAGGGGCGTATATCAAGTTGAGTAATGGGGAAGTTGAGATTGGAAGTCCGAAGGTGGTAAGGGTAAGGGCACCGTTGGTGGTGAATGGGGCGAATAGTCTGAATATACCCTTACCCGAATTTCCGCTCACTGTATGTGAGGAATGTCTGAAGCGTGCGGCGGAAAAACGGTAGCCCTTTTGCAACATTAAACTCATTGCAAGGAGGATAAAATGGATTATCAAAAATTTCATTCAAATTACCAATCAAACCTTGAATGAGGATTTTTCACAAAAAAACCTTATTTGTTGCTGGATTGCAGTCAACTGAAAAAATGCAACGTACCGCAATGTTGGGCTATGGAGGCATTCCGTTATGGAGGAATGTACTGAAAATGGAAGATGAAACCGTTTCTCCCGTTTTATTAGAGTTGGACAAACGGGATTTTGCGTGTCAGATTAAGCAGATTTGTGAAAAAAATGCAGGATATACCGTTATACAGCATCATTCTTTCTCCTTTGGAGGCAAAAAGAACTTGCTGAGCATTTGGGACAATATTCTTTGTGTCAAACTCAAGACGGTCAGCCTTTGATTTTGCGGTTTGGCGATACGCGTATCCTGCCTGTTTTGGAAAAATACGTTTTCCAACGAGCATCGGATTCATTTTTTTTGCCCCGATTACAAAAATGGTTTTATCCCGATATCGGTAGCGAATGGCGTTTGATTGAAAAATCAAAAATGCGGCGGCGGTTTCAAAAATTAAAAAGGCATTTTAGAATTAAATGATGCCGAATATGAGGGCATAATGAACGGTTCGATACCTTATACTTTATTTGTCAAAGTGTATGAACATTTAATGCAGTCAGGAAATACAAATGAAAAATATCCGATCTGATTTGTGGATGGATATTCGGGTAGAGGTGGAAAAAAAGAAGACATCGCTTCGCCATCTTTCTCAATGAATCGATTTATCGGCCGATATCTGCAATCACTGCCGGACAAGTTGGAAATATGGAAATCGGATGAAACCACGTTACCGGGCAGATTTGAGTATCAAGAGGCCGTCTGAAACCCCTTAAAGGATAAAACATGGATATTTTCCTTTTCGCTTTTGCCTTATTCCACTTCTACATTCCGACATTGTTCGTTCTGATCATTATGATGAATCTGCCCAAATTTGCCCGTATCCGAAAAAAACTGGGCATTTCACTGGCCGCGCTTTTTGCAGGCGGACTGCTGTTTTTTTTACTCCCGTCTTTTTTTCTTTGAAGGCCTTGCCGCCGCTCTGGCGGGACCCAACAGCGGAACCGTGTGGGACGACGGTTACCGTGAATTGGGAAATATGTTTAAAAGCAATCCGCCGCGCCCGCAGGGCAGGACGGATGGGGTTGATGTGGCGATGGACACGGTCAATTTCTATGCCGACCGAGGTATCCGTTATGCCCTGTACGATATCTCGGGCGCACCCGATCCCTCGATTGAAGCAGACCACCCGTTGGATTTGGCAGGGTATCACCCCGTAGGCGGCGGGATTGTCCGTTCGCTGTACGGAGGCGGTAGCAGGGAATGTTGCCTGAACCTGCCCAAAAACAGCAAGGAGGGACGTTATATGCTGAAATGGGAGGAAGTTGGGGAAGGTAAAGAGAAGCTTTACAGCCAGGAGTTGACACTGCCTGCCTACGACAGCCCGGATAACGTGTTCATCGTATTTTTGGAAGGGCATAAGGCGGAGCTGGTGGTCGGAGGCGGCTACCCCGGTGAGCCTGGCTGGATGGGCAGCGTGAAAGGCGGGACGTTGGGTGCGTGTCTGAGGGCGCATGACAGGGCGCATTGTTATAAGAACCTGCCGCATTATGAAAACTCAACAGATAATATGGCTGAGGCAGATAGAATCAGATGTAGAAAAATCCAAAATATGAAAAATAGGGATACAGTGGAATTTGAATCTTGGACATATAATGATTGTTTAAAATTTGAACAAGAATGCAAAGAGGGTAGAATGTATTCTTCTATATCAAATAAAGAAATGTGTAAAATCGACTGGCGTTCGCCGATATTTGGAGAGTAAAAATGGCAACCTTGAAATTTGCAGACAAGTGTTCTAATAGTCCATTTGACTTAACACGAGAGGAACGAAAAATAGTTGATGATTTCCGCAAATCCCTCCAACCGCCGACCTGCGATGTCAAAGGCCGTGCTCTTCCTACCTGTGCCAACTACGCCCATATCGGCGTATTCTTCGACGGCACGAACAATAATAAATACTTCAGCACCAAAGAAAAAAGCCACAGCAATGTGGCCAGGCTGTACGACGTTTTCCCGGGGAAGGGCGTTCTAACCGAAGAGCAGATCAGGCAGACCGCCAGGGTTTATTACGACAGCGAATGGGAAAAACGCACCTTGCCCGTACCCTCAACATTTGCAGCAAAGGAAAAGGCCGAATACTTCTCCGAAGCGCAGGCGCGTAAAACTATGTACCGTAAAATCTATGTCCCCGGTGTTGGTACGCCGTTCAGGCAGGTAGGCGATGAGAATGACAATGAAAAAAGCAACCGGAAAGGGGAGGCATTGGCCAAATACGGCGATGCCCGCATTGTTTGGGCGATGCTGCAAGTGCTCAGCCTGCTGATGTCGATGAGCGGGCAAGGAGAGATTCCGTCAGAAGAATTGAACCAGATTGCCCGTCATTTAGGCAATCGGTATATGACTGAAAGTAATCTGAAGTATTTCTTCCAAAAATACAATCAGACAACGCTATATCAATAGGCTGAAAAAAACAACAAATTGCCCCAAATCGAGGCTGTCAATCTTTATGTGTTCGGCTTTTCGCGCGGGGCGACGGCAGCACGTTCGTTCTGTACCCGTATGCGTACCTATCTAGCAAAGCTGGATATCAAATTTATAGTGGATTAACTTTAAACCAGTACGGCGTTACCTCGCCTTGCCGTACTATCTGTACTGTCTGCGGCTTCGTCGCCTTGTCCTGATTTAAATTTAATCCACTATAAAATCAACATAAAGTTCTTAGAGCGTGTTCATAGTCTTCGTAGCAGGACTCCCAAGAAAGCCAAAGCTACCATTTGCAGACTGGTACTCAACTTACGCTCGCAGTTTTTCCAAAGCCGCCTGTTCTTTTCCAACCAGGAAAAAGCTGCGCTCTACTACCCATCGCTTCGGCAATACTGCAAAACGGTGCAATTCGTTTCGTTTGGCAATCTCTACCTCCGCACCAATCAACTCCTGTACCGACGAAGCAAATGCCTTACCCGTGTAACCACCGTCAGCAAGGATTTTTGTATCGCACCAAGATTATCCCGCCCACGTTCCAATGCCACCAGGCAGCCTTTTCTATCCGTAACATCCGCCGTCGTTACCGCAAGGGCATGCGGCAAACCTTGCGTGTCAACCGCTATATGTCGCTTGATACCGCTAACCTTCTTGCCCGCATCGTAGCCTTTTTTTCCATGGCGGTATCCGTGTTCTTCACACTCTGCGCATCAATAATCAGGAAAGTAGTTGCTTCATGGCGCCCCTGCTTGCAGCGCTCCGCAACTACCTGATTTTTTTTAATGCTTCCTCAAGGATGCTGATGCCACTCTCGCGTGGTTCGGTCCATCTCTGGAAGTAGGAATGCACGGTGCGCCATTTGGGGAAGTCGCCCGGCAAAGCGCGCCAGGAGCAGCCAGTGCGTTGCAGGTAGAGAATGGCACAAAAGACATCGTACAAGTCCACCTGGCGTGGCGCTGTGCGTTTACGGGCACTTTCCAGCAGGGGAAGGAGAGGCGCAAATTGCTCGCGACTGATATCGCTTGGGTAGGTTTTTTTCTGTTCATGCCGATAGTTTACAGCAGAGGCTGAGACAATGAACACGTTCTTAGGCAGGGTTGGAATTAGTATTTTTGCCGCAGGTGTTGGCATTGCTTTATCAAATATTGCATTGGCTGCGACAATGACATTTATGGCTATATTTGGGTTTACTCTTCCGGCTGCAGCAGTACTTCTTATCGGCCTTGCAGTAGTTATGGGAGTGGGCTATTTTGTAGCCGACCAGAGTAGCAAATTAAAAGATAAAATTTGGGGATCTTAAAAAAATGAAAGAACGACATGATTTTTCACTCCTAAAAGCAGATTACCGTCCTCTGAGGGACCTTGGACGGTTCTACTTGATTAAAAATGGGTTTATTCGCATTTGTCCTGCAAGAACTTGGTGTGAGTGTTTTATCTCCGAGTGATTGGGGAGTAGGAAAAACAAGCAATAGCTGGTTTGTTATTAACAATATTAATATTTGTTTATTTGTTAATATTCTATTATATTAGGAAACTATTATCTTCTAAACCCACTTAGCCAAATGTTTTTTTCAGTCTGTTTTTTTAAATATAGGTATATTCATACATTTTTTTCTCTATTCCTTATATTATAAGTGCGTATCTTAAAGGGACAGAATTGTTTAACTATTATCTATATGGTTTAACCATAATGTTTTTTTCAGGCATTTTTTTATATGTTATTCAGTTAGATTGTAAACAGCTTATTGATAATAGTTTAAAAATATAAAAAAAGTGGATCAACAATTTTTGCCCCTGACTCGGTATTTTGGCCATTAAGTAAATTGCAATTATTCATATATACTCCATTTATTGTAGGCATAAGTTTTATGTTTTATGGATTTTTCGTTGCGAAGTGGTGCTAAAAGCAGAATATTTTTATGACTTCAGGAATGATAATCTTTTCTGTTTTATTATTATATACTGAATTTTTGTTATTTTTTTGGGTGTGGGTTAAATATAGATTAATTAAAATGTCTGATAAGAAATAGTTTGTTAAAAGACAGTCATCTGGACGGCGGAGAAATCCTGAGTACTCACTACCGCTACGACAAACTTAACCGTCTGATCCAAGCACACAACGCCCATAGCGAGCTTCGCTTCGGCTATGACCACAACAGACTGGTTAAAGAACAGCTCATCCACTTGGATAAACCTCTTTCGTCCAGTACCAGCCGTTTACAATCCAAAGATGTCGCTGCACAGATTACCGAACACCGTTACGACGTACTGGGCAACCGCACCCAAACCATCCTGCCTACAGGTGAAATTTTAAACCGCCTGTATTACGGCAGCGGGCACTTACACCACGTCAACCTAGACGGCACCACCCTTGCCGACATCGAGCGTGATGCTCTGCATCGCCCGATCGAGCGGACTATCGGCAAGCTGAATACCCAATTTCAACTTGACCCATTAGGCCGTCTGAAACAACAAATCGCCCAACCGAACGGTCACAACAAAGCAGACCCTGCCGTCCTTATTGGTCGCCGTTACCAATACGACACTATCGGCAACCTCGTCCGTACCGAAGACCAAACCAGCGGCAGCAGGGATTACACCTATGACGCACTGGGCAGAATTACCCAAACCGCGGACGAGCACTATCGCTATGATCCCGCCCACAACCTTACCGACGGAAGCAGAATCAGTGGCAACCGTCTTACCCAATACAAAGGCACCAGTTACCGCTACGACCCGTTGGGCAACCTGATCGAAAAACAGCAGCATGACGGCGAAATCCAACATTACCGCTACAATGCCGATAACCAACTGACCGAAGCCGAAATCCATCGCCCCGGACAAAACACCGTCTTATATCGCTACCGCTACGACCCCATAGGTCGCCGCATAGCCAAGGTCCATCCAGATGGCAATGAAATCCAATACCTGTGGGACGGCAGCCGCTTATTACAGGAGTACCGTAAAGACCGCACCTACACCTACATTTATACCGAAGACCGAAACTATGAACCCCTTGCCCAAATCACCACCTACAATGGCTCAGATAAGGCACGAGAAATCCTGTATTACCACAACGATCAAATCGGCATCCCGCGAGAGATGACCGATGGGGAAGGCAAAATTGTTTGGAGCGGTGACTATAGCGGCTGGGGCAAACTGACCCAAGAAAGTCGTCTGAAACTGGATATACATCAACCCTTCCGTCTGCAGAATCAGCATTATGATGAAGAAACGGGGCTGCATTACAACTTCTTCCGCTACTATGATCCGGAGATTGGGCGGTTTACACAGCAGGATCCGATTGGGTTAGCAGGCGGGGAGAGCCTGTATAGATTTGCAAACAGTGTGCAGACTTGGATAGATGTGTTTGGTTTATCTGAGCTTCAGTTATTTGGTATTAGTGATATTGCAGCAAAAAATTTAGAGAATCAATTTCATACAGAACAGGGGAAATATATTGAGGCACAACGTAAAGCAGCACAAAAAAGTGGAAATAACCAATGTGCAACAGGTGTAGGTGTACTTTTTGGAAGACATATGGCGCAGCTAAGTAAAGATCCAAAATGTAAGAACGTACATCAATTCCAAGGTACTTTAGCAGATTCTAGAAACGCTACCTTAGCTGTAACGGGTGTAGGGGGGCTGCAGTAGTAACAACGGCCGCAGCAGCTCCTGAACTTATTCCACTGGCAGCAAGAGGAGTTAATGTTCTATCAAAAAGTTCGGCTGCACAGGCATGGACTTCTTTATCGGCTGTTGAAAAAAAGTGTAGGGATTTCTGCTGTGGTATCCGGTACAACTCAAATTATGCAAAATGGTCGAGTTAATGCTTGTGCGTTTGGAGTAGATATGGTAACTGGTGCAGCAGGATCAGGGTTAACTAAATTAGGTTCGCAAGCTGGATTATCCGTTGGATCTGGAGCTATGTCTGATTATATGTGCCAAGGCAAATCAATAACAGAGACGTTGAAAGGGGTTCCAGGTAATGCATTGGGTACCGCTGCAGGATTTGGAGTAGGTAAAACTGGAGCTGGGGATATTAGTCAGGCTCTCATAAATGAGGGCTACAAAACAGTCTATTAATACTGGTATGGATATGGTGGTTCCATCTAAGAAACCTTAATTAAAAGGAGATATCAATGATTAAAAGTATAAATTACTATCTTAATGTCATTATTTTATCTTTAATTGTTGGTTGCAGTGGGTCTAATCAGACGATTAGGGATACGCAATGCGATCCACAGGGTCCGTTTTTTTATATTTAGAGCAATGTGCTATCGAAGGAGATATTTCTAGTCAATATAACTTAGCTGTTAGATATATGGATGGATTAAATGCTCCGAAAGATCTAAAGCAAGCTTTTTATTGGATGGAACAGGCTGCAAAGAATGGAGATATCCGAGCACAATCTGACCTAGGTTTGCTCTATTATAATGGCTGGGGCATCTATAAAGATTATAAAAAAGCCTTTGAATGGACACAAAAAGCTGCAGAGCAGGGAAGTGTTCCAGCTAATAATAATATGGGCTTTTTTTACAGCCATGGAGTTGGTGTGTCGGTAGATTGGAAAAAAGGAGCAGAATATTATCAATTGGCTGCAAATCAAGGATATATTGATGCCTATCAAAAATTTATCTACTATGTACTTTAGCGGGAAAGGTGTTGATATAGATATAAATAAAGCATTGGAATTTGCTAAAAAGAGCTGCAGAGGATGGAGGTAATCAAATGGCCATTTATAACTTGGGTACAATTTATTCTTTAATAGGTAAAACAGAAGATGCTATTTTTTGGTTGAGAAAAGCAGCTGAATTAAATATGGCAGTAGGGCAGGCAGAATTGGCAGGTGTGTTAGCCCCAATAGCCAAAAACAGAAGCCGAAAAAAACAGGAAGCTAAGCAATGGTTAGAAAAAAAGCTTTTGGCTCAAAAATGATCCTTATGCTTATACTGTAGCCGGTGTGTTGTATTCTGAAAAAAATAATGTTTTCCCTATTAATGAGAAAAAAAGCTTATGAATATTATAAAAAAAGCTGCCGAACTTGGTGAAGAAAAAAATCACAAACTATTTTTGGCCTCATGGTATTGGGAAGGACGGTATGTACCAAAAGACGAGATAACAGCAGTGGAATGGTTCGAACGTGCGGCCAATAACGGTGAAATTAAAGCAGCCAAAAAAATTGGTAGAAATCTATGGACAGGGTAGCAAAAAAATATTCCGAAAAAAATGAGGTAAGAAAGCAATATTGGCAGGATAAGCTTTCTGAGTAGAAAATTATTACCCTCAAGCCTATAAGCAGAGAAAGAATAAGGGAAAATACCCTATTGACAAGATAGAAGTAATAACCTACTTCTGTTACTCAAAGCCGGAACTTACGTACCGTTTACAGCAAGATGCGGCATCGATAACTTAAAAGCCAAATCAGTCAAGGAGAGTCTCTGTCTGTCAGATTAGTGTAAAGTAAAAAGGTCTAATTAAAAGGCTGTCTGAAACTAAATTTAGCTTTTTCAGACGGCCTTTGTTTTATTCATTGAATACAACAAGCAATTATAAAAGCAGTCGCTCTATCACTGATAGTGTGCTCAATCTGATAATGTGCTCAATGGAATAGGATGGGACAAAGATAAGGAATACCTGTTGTAGAAGGAAATACTTATACCATTGATCAAGTTGCATATATCAGAGATGCAAGCAAAGAAGAGTATGATGCCAGTCCTCATGTAACCATAGTAGGTTGTAATGGAGAAATTATCACCAGCAAAGAAGAAGCCCGCAACAGCTGCGCCGCCGAACGTAAGATTTCATTTTAATCAAGAAAGGATAATCCATGAATGATACCGAAAAGAAACTCATCGCCATCCACTATACCGCCGACCGCACCAAACGCAACAACGAACATGGCTTTACCCTGTTGAAACTGGGCATACGCGGCGCAATCTATTTTAATACCCGTGATGATGTCGCCGATGCCTTAACCGGTTTGATGGATTTCTATTACGAATGGTCGAAAGACAAGCTGACAATAGCTAGGCACGAAAAGAGGCCATAGGGGATATTAAAAAAAGTCAAACTGACCGAAAAAAATCATATCTGAAAAGAACGGGATACAATCTACCGTTGGCTGGATAGTCGGAAGGAAAATCCGCCCAAAGTGATGTGGGGAATGCAAAGCGAGCATGCAGATACCAGCGCATCCTATTATTTCGACATTACCTCTTTTTGCCGCCTACTTTGCAAACGATCCAGATATATCAAGAGGCACCCTGCTTTTTTTAACCTGCCACTGGAAATTTTGTCTTCCCCAAAGATTTGGCAAAATTAGATGAATTTGTCGACAAGATTGCAGAGAAGCTGGATGTTTTCCATGGCTATATCGGTCTGGCAGCAATTCCACCGCATAATTATTACGACGGTGCACCGTACGAATACGGGGTGTGTCGCGAGAATTTCGGTCTGATTCCGGTTACGACTGATTATCTGTCAACGTTTTATAGATACAACATACGCAGTATCAGTTGGTATACATTGGTTGGCAGGGAACTTTACGGACAGCTACCGGCAGGCAGGATAGAGCCTGTTTTTGGCAAATCATCCCGATATTCAAATGCGTGATATAGCAGGTATCAAAGTTTTCAAAATTGGCAATTTACCTGAAACCGGAGATATCCACGAAGATTTACCCTTGGACTACATTGCGCTAAACCGCGCTTTAGAACCGATACGCGAAAAAAATACCCCCGTGAAAAATATGGGCGGCATTACCCGCGAACAGATGTATTATTGGTCGAGAAGATGGGACGGTTGGGAAGTGGAAGAAAAAGACGGCAAGAAGATCTACACCCAAGCACCGCAGGAAATCATCGGCGTCGAGGAAGAGCCTGTTCCGATTTCGGGCATATGGAAAATCACCAGCTTTGACGGCGAAACCCGTCATTTCAATAAAGGTGAAATTTTTCCCTGAAGGAGAGGGGGTACGGACTCAAGATGTGCTACTCGGCCCCCAAATGGGTCTGACCATTTGGGAGCTTGTCAAAGGAGACCATGACGAGCCGTTGCGTAGAAAATCTATATGGTAAAGCCAGGCCATAAACAATCTGTCGACAGGTGGGTTCGGGAGATGCAGTAGTGATCTGCGGTACGCTGTTGGCTGCGTATGTGCAGGTAGTGGAGTACGGCTTGGTATTTGAAGTGTAATGTATATTTGCTCATAAAAAAACTGCACCTTGTGAGTTGGAGGGATGTGTCCAACTTTTTGGGGGTGCAGTTCAGTCCTTTTCAAACGGCCTTTCCACCTCCAATCCCCCCCAGCTTGCCCCCCGTTCAAACTACCATACCGACCCCATCGTCGAAGGCATACGCAGTGCCGACTACAACTACCGCAGTGCCGATACCGACCTCTTTGCCGAAACCGACAACAAACAATCCGAAGAATCTGCCGACAATACCGTCTTATTGGGCAAACAACAACACTGGGGCCTTCATCCCAAAACCCCCGACGAAGCCAAAGTTCAGACGACCCTGTTGAACGAAGCCGTCCTCTGCCGCCAAACCGTCGCAGCCGGCAGCGGCAACGTCGTCTCCATGACACCGATGAAGGTGTTCCAAACCGACGTCTCCTTCCCCGAAGCACCCGACGGCTGGCTGGTACTCTCCATGGAACACAGCGGCAGCCGCGATACCGCCTACAGCCATACCTTTACCGCCATCCCCGCCCAACTCACCTACCGTCCCGAACGCACCACCCCGCGTCCGCATATCGACGGTACCTTACCGGCACGGGTAACTGCGGCGGAAAAACTGCACCTATGCCTACATCGACGACATGGGGCGCTACCGCGTCAAACTGCCGTTTGACCTGGACGAATGGAGTCCGGGCGGAAAAGCCGTCCCGTCCGACTGGCCAAACCCTATGCCGGTCCCGAGTACGGCATCCACTTCCCCCTGCACGAAGGCACCGAAGTCATGCTGTCCTTCGTCCAAGGCAATCCCTGACCGCCCGTATATCTCCGGCGTCATGCACGACAGCGTCCATCCCGACCACATCCCTGCCGATTGGAACACAAGGAACGTCATCCGCACCTGGGCGAACAACAAACTCAGGATGGAAGACCAAAAAGGACAGGAGCACATCAAACTCGCCACCGACTACCAAAAATCCCAACTCAACCTCGGCCACATCGTCGACTCAAACCGCAACAAACGAGGGGAAAAACGGCGAAGGCTTCGAACTCAGAACCGACGGTTGGGGTGCCGTACGGGCGGGTAAAGGCATACTCGTCAGCGCACAAAACCAGGATGCCAACGGCAGAGTGTTGGGTATGGACGATGCCATCTCCCAACTCGAACAGGCACTCTCCCTGGCCAAAAGCCTGAACAAAGCCGCCCAAACGGCCAACAACCACAATACCGATGAAGCAACCCAAAGGGGCCGTCTGAAAGACGCCCTCAAAGAGCTGAAAGAGGCCGGTTTAATCCAAACCGCCCCGGCCGGCATCGCCAGCGCAACAGAGCAAAGCCAACTGCACACCGCCAATGAAAACATCCACCTTATCAGCGGGGCAAACACCGACATCAGCGCCGGTCAAAGCCTGACCGCCCATGCGGCAGAGGCGTTAACCTGTTTGCCCAAAGCAGCGGCATCAAAGTGCAGGCCAATCAGGGCAAAGTGGAAGTGCAGGCACAGAATGACGAGTTGCAGCTGAATGCACTGAAGGATGCGGTACTGACCAGCAGCGCGGGGAAAAATCACCATTGCGGCAAAGGAAGAGATACTGATTACCTGCAAAGGGGCGTATATCAAGTTGAGCAACGGGGAGGTTGAGATCGGGAGTCCGAAGGTGGTAAGGGTGAGGGCGCCGTTGGTGGTGACGGGGCCTAATGCGTGTGATTTGGATATAGCAGAATTTTCCATGCACAAAAAAATGACTTTGAGATTTTTTTACCATGACGCAAACCTGATGCCTGTCGGTAACGCACCTTACAGAGTGGTGCTGGCAAACGGTCAGGAATACACGGGGAAGCTGGATTCAGACGGAAGGGTAGTATTGAAGGATATCAATATCAGTCCCGCCAACATTTATTTCGGCTATTCCGAAGACCCTGTTGATTTGCCTTCTATCGAAGATTTCGAACAGGATTTTTCTGTGCGTGCAGTTATCAACCGATTGGAGGACTGCGATTTAGAAATATCAGAGGATAAATTTTCAGAAGTGATTGATTTGCTTCTTGACTCCGATTTAGACTACGAGGACGATTAAACCATGAGTATCACATTGACAAAACAGGAAGAAGAGGCAGTTAAAAACCTGCTTCTAGATATGGCGACAGCCATCCCGCCGTTGAATGTGGTTGCGGGCATTAAGGATATTACATCGACAGGATGGGACTTATATCGCCAAAACTATAAAACCCGGGAAGAAGAAACCGGACTCAAATTACAACTTATTTTGGGGATAATCTGCCTCGTGCCCGGCGCAGGTGCGCCAGTTAGAACAACGTTCAGACAGTTGATACGCAATCCCGACTTTTACGGGCCGTTGATGTTTGAAATCATCACAAGGCTTATTGAGAAAGTCAATATACTATTGGTGGCAAAAAAATTCAGCCCGATTCCTATGAATCCCGAGGCTTTTTTGATGCAGCTTATTGATGTTGGCAGGTTAGAGCGGGAGTTGGAAAATGCAAGGAAAGCGGCATTGACATCAGCCAAGGAGAGTATGTTCGGGCGTTGGTTCGATGTATCTGGTACCATTAACGCCTGCTTTGATTTTTTTGAAAAGGAATCTGGCAGATTGCCTGAGATTGCTCTCTCATTATGTTAGAAATGCAATTACCAAGAGTAAGAGACGGAGTAACAATTCCGCCAAACAGCAAATTTCAGCACAAAATACCCAGAAACCATCACAACGTCTACCAAAAAACAATACAAAACGTAATTCTGATAAACCAAACAAAACTACTACTTCAGGAGAAATGAAGGCAAGGATTAACAGTTTGGCGGGACGTGTAGCAGATGCATTTACTGGTGGGATAGGAGAGCATATTGCCGACTATTACTGTCTTGAAAAGTTTGGAAATCCATCGGACTGGAGTGGACATGACAAAGGAAGTAATGGGAAATGGCGGAAAAAAGGTACGGCTTACAAGTTAAATGACAATGGGGTTTTAAAAAGACTCAAACCATCAGACAATAGAGGCGGAATAGACAGTCTTTGGAAAACGCCGAAGGCGGCAAACCACGGAAAAGAAATTGCCGTGATAGAAGTAAAATCGACACGCAGTCACCTATGGACGGAGGCGAAAATGGTTGATGCATTAGGATATTTGAGCCCTGCAAAACATGGCAGGCTGATTATTCAGATGGATCATGATTGGATTGAGTATGCGTTAGCTAAAGAAGTAAGAGCATTGGAATTAAGAAAAAATATTAGGCTCTAAAAACTGTTTTTGTGGAAAAACTAAATATCACCGACACATCTTCTTTATCAATGTCCAAATTCCCGGTACGGACGGGTTTAAGCATGCCGAAGTCTGGTTGGAAAAAGGGATTGAAGGGAGAGATAGATGAGCAGACGCACCGCAACCACAAACCGAACCACCACATTTTTTTGACGAAGCAAGAATCAATCGGTTGATTACGGCGAAAAGACCGAAAGCACAAAGAGAGTACGAAAGTGCAAAACGACGTCGGGAAAGACGCAAAAAAATCAACCCCGGACCGTTAAATAACTTGATTTAATAAAGGATTAGAATGATCAATCAAATCGAATATGATCGTAAAAAGATCGTCAGGGATTGTTTGATAGGGATTTTTTTTAAAAATCAGCTATTCTGAAAATTTACAACTTTTGCAAGAGTGGATAGAAGAAAGTAAGAATGACTCGACTATTCCTTCAGATGCACTGCCTCAACAACTTTATTTAACAATGCTTACAGAATACACCGCAGGATTTCCGATAGAGAACATCAAGAAGCGTATGGAGCAGATAGCTTATTACTGTGAACAATGTCTAGATATACACAGGCAATACGGGCAAGAGGAAGACATCATGTTTATTTGGGGGCCGGAGGAGTGGGCGGGAGAAGAGCAACCCAACATTATCGGACTTTGCCTATTGTTCGAACGGATGGATTGGCTGGAAACCATTAAAGACAGCCTCAATCCCTATAACGATGACGAAATGTATTACGATCCATCATTCAGGGCTTTGATAAATATGGCACTACCCACGAAATTTGATCCCAGCGCCAAATTTGCCAAAGGCGGACACAACTTCCGCAAACCTCTACTGCAAGCAATCATGGCGGAAAGCAAGGAAGAATCCCTGAAATATCTCAACGCTTACCTCTCCGGCTGGTACGAAGGCAACCGAAAAAAATCGGTAATCTCCTGATTGACACACATTTGAACCAAGATCCCGAATATGGGGGCTATATCGGCTACTGGAGCTTTGAATCCGCCGCAGTCGCCTATTTGAAAGACTTAGACGACACCTCCCTGCGGCAGTATCTGTACTATCCTAAAGATATGGTGGACTGGGCGCGGGAGCAGAAACTCAAACGCGAACAGGAACAAGACTGCGACGGTAATCTCCCCCTGTTGCTCAACGCAGGCACACCCGCCCCGTTTTCAGGCAGATACGGTACCGACAACTTCATCGGGCATGAGATCCAAATCAATCAGGGAGAGCTTCTGCCTGCCGGACAAGTCAGTGCGAAGAGAGATGAGAACGGTAATCCTATTTTTCGGGAAGATGCCGTTTGGAGACTGCTCAAACGCGAGGACAAAGGCAAAGTCCGTTTCAGTGAAAAAGAAGTGGAAGAGCTTCAAAAGTAAAATAGAAACGATAACAAGGTCGTCTGAAATCATATCGGGTTTTCAGACGACCTTTTGCATAATACACAAGAGTAGCCGCCACCAATACTTCTACGACAAACTCGGCAACCTCATCAGGGAATACCGCCACGACAGCCTGGACGGCACAGCCCGAAGCCACGTCTGGCATCACCGCTACGACGCATTGGGCAACCGTACCGAAACCATCCGTCCAGACGGGCAGCGTATCGGTTACCTTCACTATGGCAGCGGCCACCTGCACGGCATTACCCTCAACCGTAACGAAATAGCGGCCTTCGAACGCGACAAACTACACCGCGAAACCGAACGCACCTTTGGCAAACATATCCGCCAAGAAATACAATACGACCCCATGGGCAGAATCCTGCAGCAAATCCACAACCGCAGCCGGCGCGAATACGGCTACGATGCCGCCGGACAACTGACCCATATCCAAAGCAGAGGAGGTCAAACCCAATACCGCTACGACCCCATCGGCAGACTGATCGCCGCCGTCACTCCCGACTTTAGCGAAACCTTCGCCTTTGACCCAGCCGATAACCGTCTTGACCTAAGCGGCAACAAACAAGACCATACAGGCCAAACAAACAGCCAAGAAAAACCGTCCCTAAACAAAGTCTGGGGCAACCTGCTTTAAAGAGTACGCAGGCGTACACTACGACTACGACCAACGCGGCAACCTGATCCGCAAAACCCGCAACGGAGAAACCACGGACTACCATTGGAACGGCTACAACCAACTCGTTAAAATAGAAAACCGCAACGGCAGTACCGAATACCGCTACGACCCCTTGGGCAGGCGTACCGCTAAAATCCGCAACGGAGAAACCACCGTCTACCACTGGCAGGAAGACACCCTTGCCATCGAAAGCACCAACGGACAAAACACCCATTACCTGTTCGAACCCGGTACGTTCGAACCGCTGGCGCAATTTCAGACGACCTCGCCGATAGGCATAGAAAGGGAAAACAAACCCGCCAAACCGTACAGCTACGACCCCGAAACCGATCCGCTGCTGAAAATCCCACCCGAACCCCAAGAACAGTCCGAAGCGCAGCCCGAATTGGTTTATTACCAACTCGACCATCTCGGTACGCCGATTGCCGCACACAATGCAAAAGGCGAAGCTGTATGGACGGCCGAATACGAAGCATGGGGCAGAATCCGTAACGAAACCGTTTCAGATGACCCCCAAGTCAATATCCCGTTCCGCTTCCAAGGTCAGTATTACGACGAAGAAAGCGGGCTGCACTACAACCGTTTCCGCTATTACGACCCTGAAATCGGGCGGTTTGTGAGTCAGGATCCGATTGGTTTGGATGGCGGGTTGAACATTTATGTTTATGTGAAAAACCCCGTTCAATGGGTAGATCCATCAGGGTTGGATAGCAAATGGGTAAGAAATTGGAAAGATCGGTATGGGAGGACATTGGCTGCCGATCATCAAGTCCACCACATTATTCCTAAAGACCAAAATATAGTACGACTGGCTCGCGCGTTATGTTCGAATTTTGACGAACACTCGGCTGAAAATTTGATAGCTTTACCAGAAACTTCTGCCGTTATTTCCCAAAGCGGTAACGGGTATGGGAAGACAATACATAGTGGTTATCATGTTGCATATAGTGACGCGGTAGCGCATGCTTTGAAAGTTGCCAATCGAATGAAAATTCCCGGGCTTAGTGGCTGTAAGAAATTAAGTATTGTGCAACAGGCTTTAAGAGCCGAATTGGAACAAGGCAAAATAACCATGTATGCTAACAAACATTCAGGAGGCAAACCGGCAGTTCAATTAGATTGGGAGGCCGTTATTCGTAAATATGTAAGAGGTAAATAGCAATGAAAAAAACTTGGAATCAAATACTTGAATCAGCACAACCCGTAGTTGATTTTTTTGTCTTCAGACAGTTTCTTTTCCCGTCCTTATGACGGCGATCGTGAAAGATTTATCGTTACCGCCTCTCCGGAGGAAGCCAGATATCTGTTAGGCGATGAATGGGATGAGTGGCAGGAGATTATAGAAACTCAGCAATTCTCGGATTTGGAGGATTTCGATTGGCACTACTTAATTAGTAGTAAATTAATTAAGACCAATTGCCTGGGGGCTCTAGATAAGAATTTACATGGGGCAGATAAAAAAACTTACAATAGAGGGTGTAGTAAACTTTCTTGAAGAAACAATGCCTTATTATATGAAAAATTTTTATTGAATTGTTACGCCAATAATTATATGCCGGAGATTTGGAAAGATATTTTTGTATGTTTTTCCAGCATAACGGTTTCCCTTGCGGCTGGAAAGGAGATTATCCGGAAGGGAAAAATGATCGTTTTTTTCTAATGAATAAAGGATGAGAAAACTGTAATCCGTTTGAAATCTTAATTCATGTGTATGGGTGGGTTTAAAAAGGTCGTCTGAAAAAGCTTGCTCTCTTTTCAGACGGCCTTTTCAGTTAAAAATATTTAGATCGCCATAAAGTAAAGACATTCGCGCATTTGCAGAACCCTACGGCTACGACCCTGAAACCGATCCGCTGCTGAAAATCCCGCCCGAACCCCAAGAGCAGTCCGAAGCGCAGCCCGAATTGGTTTATTACCAACTCGACCATCTGGGCACGCCGATTGCCGCACACAATGCAAAAGGCGAAGCCGTATGGACGGCCGAATACGAAGCATGGGGCAGAATCCGTAACGAAACCGTTTCAGAAGGCCTCAAAGTCCACGTTCTGTTCAGTATCATGATGAAAAGAACAGGCTGCACTACAACCGTTTTGTTATTACAACCAAAAGAATGCTGGATGAAATTGAAAAAAACCGGGGATTTAACAACAAGGGAAAGGCAAAGTCTTTAGCGGTTCAAGATATTATCAATCGTTGGAAGGTTTTAAACAAAATATTTGCGGATGAGGTGATAGGCAGGCTGTCAAAAGTCGAATATGCCCTGCCTAACGGAGCCATGTCCGATTTGCGCCACCTGCTTGCAGAATCGCAACGTTTGCAAAATCAGGCAGTCAGACCGCTGCAAAGTGCCGTAGACGAAGTAAAGGTCACCCTGAACAGGATTGCGGATGCTTTGGAAAAAGAGGTAGGCGGTTTGCAGGCGGCAAGGGTGGGGAACAAAACGCCGGTTCGGCTGGAGAGGCACGACCCGAATATCGTCCGCGGCTGGAATAATGCCAAAAAAGGGCTGTACGGGGAATTGATCAGCGACGAATACATGGTAAATAAGGGGTTCAACAACCTGCTCCCCGATAACCGCCGGGTGCGCAGTTTGGAAGACGCGCCCAAAGGTCGCGGGATAGACGGTATATACGGTAATCCTAATCCGCCGCCGCCGTACATTGTTACGGAGACGAAGTTCAGGACGGCAGTTGGGGAGTATGTGGACAGCGACGGGACGCTGACGAGGGCGAAGAATGTCGAGGGGCTGTTGGGGAATACCAAAGACGGGAAGCAGATGAGTAATAGGTGGATTAAAAAAATAGATTGGAAAAAGAAATTGGTGATGCACAAGCAAGGAAAGTTGAACAAAGCTATGAAAGTTGGCTGATGATAGTCGGACCGGACGGTAAAGTCGAAACCATCTACAAATTGGATCAAAATGCCAAAGTCGTTGGTACGGTTAAAATTTAAAAAGGAAAGATAATGTGTGAATTTGAAAAAGAACAAACGGGCTATTTATTTGATAGAAAATAATTTTCTTCGTAAGAAAAAAATTTTTTTGGAGGAATATAAAGATATAGAATTTTTGGTCTATGGAAATTCCTGAGTGGATTGCTGGGCAAGGAGAAAAAAACAGGTGCGAAACTGGTATTCAAGCCGTAGCGATACACAACTGTCAGACTATATGAAATACGTCCAGCTCCTCTATTCCGCAGGCATTCCCATGCCCGAAGTCGTTTCCGCCACCCATGACATGCTCGAACGCTTCCACAAGCATTTCGACATTGATTTCCCCGAAGACAAGCTGCAACTGTGGGAAGCCGATTCCTACGCCTACATCCTTTGGCTGCTGGGGCTGGCCGTATTGTCCAACCATAAAGAAAGCCTCAACCGCATCCCCGGCTGGCTTTCACCCGATTTGGATGAAAACGGAGAGCGCATCCTTGGCGGTGCGCCGCTAGTGGATGCACCGATGAAGGCATTGCTGGATTTGGTCGGATATCGGGGCAGGGGTTCAGGTCAATCCCAAACCGTTTTTTTCCGAAAAAGCGTCTATATGCTGATACCCGACATCATCCATCCGCCCAAAAACCCCGACAACCCGTTTGAACCTTCGGGCATTCCTCGCGGCAGGCTGCTGCGGGACTATCTGAAAGGCTGGTACAAAACTAATAAGGATACTTATTGGTATGACTACCATAAAGTCAGGGATGGAGAATTGTTCTTCGGCTACTGGGCATTTGAAACCGCCATCTTTACCCTGCTGCTTCATGCAGATATGGAAGGTCAACCCTTAAAGGCAATGAGTTTTTTTATCCGAAGGACTATATCGAATATGCCTGCAAACACGGGTTTGCGGTATTGGACGGCATATAGGATGGCAATGGGAAAGGCCGTCTGAAAACTGAATTTCAAAGGAAAAAAATAATGTGTGAATTTGAAAAAGAAAAAAACGGGCTATTTATTTACAAGAAAAAAATTTTATATTGAAAAATAAGAATTTTTGCTGAAACAAAAAAATACAAGAAGATGTTTTGTCCATACAACCTCCTCAATGGATTTTTGGATGATCCTTTTTCAAGGTGCTCGGCGTTATCATAGAAAAATTAAGTTGGACTCAAATAACTGAAGCAATGGAATATACCCAACTCCTCTATTCCGCAGGCTGCCCCATGCCCGAAGTCGTTTCCTCCACCCATGACATGCTCGAACGCTTCCACAAGCATTTCGATATTGATTTCCCCGAAGACAAGCTGCAACTGTGGGAAGCCGATTCCTACGCCTACATCCTTTGGCTGCTGGGGCTGGCCGTATTGTCCAACCATAAAGAAAGCCTCAGCCGCATCCCCGGCTGGCTTTCACCCGATTTGGACGAAAACGGAGAGCGCATCCTTGGCGGTGCCCCACTGGTGGATGCACCGATGAAGGCATTGCTGGATTTGGTCGGATATCGGGGCAGGGTTCAGGTCAATCCCAAACCGTTTTTTCCGAAAAGCGTCTATATGCTGATACCCGACATCATCCATCCGCCCAAAAACCCCGACAACCCGTTTGAACCTTCGGGCATTCCTCGCGGCAGGCTGCTGCGGGACTATCTGAAAGGCTGGTACAAAACTAATAAGGATACTTATTGGTATGACTACCATAAAGTCAGGGATGGAGAATTGTTCTTCGGCTACTGGGCATTTGAAACCGCCATCTTTACCCTGCTGCTTCATGCAGATATGGAAGGTCAACCCTTAAAGGCAATGAGTTTTTATCCGAAGGACTATATCGAATATGCCCGCAAACACGGGTTTGCGGTATTGGACGGCATATAGGATGGCAATGGGAAAGGCCGTCTGAAAAACCTCCATTCAGACGACCTTTCTACCGTTTATCCCATTTGCTTTACCGTTGATGACGTTCAAGTTACCATACGAACCTCATTGTCATCTTTAAAATCAACGCCATGACTGCCCGCCAATCCTACCATCTCACCTTCGCCCGATTCTCCCCATCACTCTCCGTCAAATCCTTCACCGCCTCCGAAGCCGCCAACACCGCCTACCGCGTCGAAATCACCGCCACTTCCACCGATTCCTCTCTGCCGCTGTCTTCCTACCTCAACCAGCGCGCAGCGTTTGAAATCCGTCCGCAGGAGGCCGTATTGTCCGAAGTCGCCGCCGCTTTTTCAGCCGGTTCGGACGAATCTCCGGCGAAACAATGGCAGGGCATTATCACTTCATGCGAGAAGCTGTCCGTATCCAAGGATGAAACCGTTTACCGCTTTGTTTTTAGAGCCGCGTTTCGCGGCTTTAAAAACATTTCAATCCTCCCGACTGTTTCAAAACCAAACCGTCCCCGACATCGTTGCCGCCGTCTTCAAACACCACGGCTTCTCCGGTGTCGACTACCGTTTCAAAAAAAGCCGCAGCTACACCGTCCGCGAGTATGTGACCCAGTATCTCGAAAGCGACTTTGCCTTTATCAACCGTCTGTGTGAGGAAGAAGGCATTTGGTATGCCTTCGAACAGCATGAACAACATGGTGATGTAGTCGTCTTCGGCGACAGTCCCGAACACTACTTCCGCGACCCAAGCCTGCCCGTTTCCTACCGTCCACATGCCGGACTGGAAAGCGTCGGTACCGAAGCGCTGTTCAACTTAAGCATCCGCCACAACCCCATCGTCGAAGGCATACGCAGTGCCGACTACAACTACCGCAGTGCCGATACCGACCTCTTTGCCGAAACCGACAACAAACAATCCGAAGAATCTGCCGACAATACCGTCTTATTGGGCAAACAACAACACTGGGGCCTTCATCCCAAAACCCCCGACGAAGCCAAAGTTCAGACGACCCTGTTGAACGAAGCCGTCCTCTGCCGCCAAACCGTCGCAGCCGGCAGCGGCAACGTCGTCTCCATGACACCGATGAAGGTGTTCCAAACCGACGTCTCCTTCCCCGAAGCACCCGACGGCTGGCTGGTACTCAGTATGGAACACAGCGGCAGCCGCGATACCGCCTACAGCCACACCTTTACCGCCATCCCCGCCCAACTCGCCTACCGTCCCGAACGCACCACCCCGCGTCCGCATATCGACGGTACCTTACCGGCACGGGTCACTGCGGCAGAAAACTGCACCTATGCCTATATCGACGACATGGGGCGCTACCGCGTCAAACTGCCGTTTGACCTGGACGAATGGAGTCCGGGCGGAGAAAGCCGTCCCGTCCGACTGGCCAAACCCTATGCCGGTCCCGAATACGGTATCCACTTCCCCTTACACGAAGGCACCGAAGTCATGCTGTCCTTCGTCCAAGGCAACCCCGACCGCCCGTATATCTCCGGCGTCATGCACGACAGCGCCCATCCCGACCATATCCCTGCCGATTGGAACACAAGAAACGTCATCCGTACTTGGGCGAACAACAAACTCAGGATGGAAGACATGCAGGGGACAGGAACACATCAAACTCGCTACAGAATACGGTAAGACTCAACTAAACCTTGGTCATATTGTTGATAGTGAACGAAAAAAATCCGGGGGATGATGGACAGGGGTTTTTGAACTAAGGACAGATCATTGGGGAGCCGTACGTGCGGGGAAAGGCTTATTTCTGTCTGCAAATGCCCAAAGTGCTGCCAATGGTGAAGTTCTAGATATGGAGGCAGCCATTCAGCAATTAAAAGAAGCATTAGATATGGCACAGGGTTTGGCTAAGGCCGCCAAACGTGCTGAAACCCCTCTAGGTGATCAGGATGCAAATGGGGGGAGTCAAGATTTAATGGATCAAGGGGGGCAATATGGCAGTGGCAGTCTGAGTAACTTGGATGCTAAAGGTTTGAAAAAAATGCCGGCCTGATTGCCAGTGCGCCGGCAGGTATTGTATTGAGTACGCCAAAGCATATTCAAACCAGTGCTACTGAAAACATTCTTCATACTGCGGGCAATAACATTCATAACAGTGCATTTAAAAAATTTACTGTTGCTGCCGGCGAATTGATCAGATTTTTTGCCCAAACCATAGGCATTAAAAATGGTTGCGGCTAAAGGGGACATTACATTACAAGCCCAACAGGACAATATTACTGCTGCAGCGGCCAAAGATATCCGCATCGATAGTGTAAACGGTGAAATCACTATTTCTGCAGCGAAAAAGCTTACGTTAGTTTGTGATGGTTCATACATCACAATCGGAGGAGGGCAGGTTGAAATTGGAACGCCTGGTCAGATTATCAATAAATCATCCGCTTGGCAGAAAGTTGGTCCTGCCAGCCAATCCGTCCAAAAGCTCTATGCCCAAAGCGGCCAAAGGGCAACTTGAGTTGCTTCATTATTATGCAACGCCAAAGAAAGATGGGGTAGCCGGAGGCAAATTCACAGTTATCGATAGTTCTGGACAAGTGCGCAAAAGGTATTTTTAGATAGTAATGGTTATGCAGTTGTGAGCGGGCTGGCTGAAGGTGCAGCAAAGGTGGTCTTTGGTAAAGATCCGAGAGACGGTCATGATGAAAAAGATATCATCGAAGAAGCTTTTTAGGGTTTTGCCAATTGGTAAGCAAATCACATCAGATAAAAAAATCAAATTACACAATTTGAATTTGCGAAAAAAAGAAGTGAATTCACTTTTGGCAGATGTTAAAAAATTTGGCTTCACAAGTACAAGCATTGAAGCAAGTTTCTGACAACGTAAAAAAATCTATCGTATAAAGATTTAGCCAAAAAGCTTATCCATCAAGCAACAGCCTGTTTCAGCTGAAAAGATTATATCTAATATCAAAAAGAAATAATCTGAAATCCATTCAATTTTTTTATTGTTATATCAGTTTATATTTTAAAGAGTAATATCCAGATGTCTTCGCAAACAACACCACATACAAAAAGTTGCAGTTGGTCCTAAAAAAATACTTTTTACCAAAGATGCCCAAGCAGGAGCTAACAAATTTGACAGTTGGCTTAGACAGATTTCAGACGGCTATATCACTTTGGATAGGCTGGCCATGGCTGCCGGATCCATACCTGTAATCGGCAATGCAATGGCCGTTGTTGATACCATGTTGGCAATTAAAGAGATGGTCAACAAAAAAAGATACTAATACACTCGATTGGATGAATTTAGCTATTAATGTTATCGGGATTATTCCGGGGGCTGGTAATGCAGCAAGGACAACATTACGTCCTATCTTGCATTTAGTACGAGATCAAGCATTGCGGCACAAAGGACTTCTCACAGAACCTGTTGTTACTGCAATTGTCAATCACTTCGTAGAGGGGCATAAAGGAGATATTGAAGGCTATATAATGACTATCCAAGGACAAATGGATAGCATGCTTAAGGAAGTCAGCCGTCATGCCCAACGAACCTTGTTGACCAGTGCGGATGCCTTATTAAAAATAGCTTCCGGGAAGGTTTTTGATACCCGCATACTACATCAAAAATCAGATGAAGCTTTTAACAAAGCAACTGTACGGACAGCAGAAGGCCTCAATTTATATGTTGTATCGGCAAGATATAAAACTGAAGCTGAGGCAAAAGATTTAGCAAACTCGGCTGTTGCCAAATTGGTTCGAGAACCAATTAAAAACCAAGTTGAAAAATAATCGCAGAACAATTGAAGGGATATAGCCATAAAGTGGATGCCCGGATTATGGGTCTGGCAGGAGATTTATTAAAATTATTAAGCTTACTTTTAGAGGCACTTAAAAGACGTAAAAATCATGGCCGTTCGGCTGCAGTTACTGGTAAAGCTCAGAAAACCAACCCAAATGCCCGCCTAGATGCATCCACTCAGCAAAATAAAAGTAAAGACAAGCCTTCTGACTGCAAAAGTTGCGGTACTGGTGCTTCTAAAAAATCTATTGATTTTGCTACCGGACAGGAAACCTTCACCCATATCGACTTTACCTTGCCCGGCATTATGCCGATAAGCTGGGGTCGTACCTACTGTTCCGGCCTTATCACCTATGAAAAAGGTGAATTGGGCGCACGCTGGATTACCCCTTATACCGCCCGCATCGGTATCCGCAAAAAAAGAATTGTTGTATCACACCACTGACGGCCGGGCCGTATCTTTCCCATTATTGGAACCCGGCAGGGGCTTATCACCATCCGATAGAAGATTTTTACGCTGATGCGGGTCAGTGAAGATATGCTGACCCTTAACGTTGGCAAAGATCTGCTGGAGATTTATGAGCGTTATGGGAATGCTTTCCGATTATCGGCCATTAAAGATCGCAATGGTAATGCACTTGGTTTCCATTATTCAGGGCAGCATTTGATTGGGATTAATGATACCAACAACCGCCTGGTGGTTATTCACTATAATGAACAGGATAAAAATCAGCCGTATTGAATTAGCCGGTGATAATGCCCGTATTTTGGCAAGCTACGAATATGATCAGGCTGGAAATCTTATCAAGGCTACTGATGAGGCAGGAGATGTTTACGAATATGCTTACAAAGACCACTTAATCACGCGTTATACGGACCGTACCGGTAGAGGTGTTAACCTTGAGTGGCAGGGACGTCGCCATTGGGCTAAATGTATTCGGGAATATGCTGATGACGGTAGCGGAGAATTAAGGTTGCGATGGGATGAAAACATCCGTGAAACAATCGTAACTGATGCTTACGGCCATGAAACCAGTTATTTGTATGATGCGGAAAATTATACTTACCGGATTATTTACCCCAATCATACCGAAGAATGGTTTTTCCGTGATGAGCGTAAAAACATTACGACCCATATTCATCCAGACGGTAGTGAGGACAATTACACCTATGATGACAAAGATAATCTGCTCGAGCACATCCGAGCCGATGGTAGTGTCGTTTCTTTCGAATACGATGCCGACAATAATTTGACTGCCGTTACCGACCCTGAGGGACACCGCTGGTTGCGTCAATATGATGCCAACGGCAATATGATTCTCGAAACAGACCCCGAAGAGAACGAAACCCGCTATCGCTACAATGATGCAGGCTTACCGATAGAAATCACCGACGCACTCGGCGGCATTAAAACCCTGACTTGGACGAAGGATGGACAAATTGCAAGTCATACCGACTGCTCCGGCTATACCAGCCGCTGGCAATATGATGACAGAGGCCGTCTGCAAACCCAAACCGATGCCGAAGGCAACAGCACACACTATAGCTACGACTCAAGGGGCAATCCCGAGGCTGTAATCCAAGCAGACGGCACGAGGGAATCCTACCTGCATGATGCGGAAGGCAGATTGCTTGAGCATACCGATCCGCTCAAGCAAAGCACCCGCTATACCTACGACAAAGGCGGTCGTCTCTTCATCCGTACCGATGCGCTCGGACAGCAAGTCCAATACCGCTACGACCTCAACAGCCGTTTGGTCGGGCTGCTGAACCAAAAACGGCGATCTTTACGGCTTCCGCTACAACAGCGTCGGCGCACTGACCGAAGAAAAAAAGGCTTTGACGGTAAAATCACCCGCTACCATTACACCCAAGGCAGCGGTATGCTCGAACGCATAGACGAAGCCGGTACCGTCACCAAGCTGGACTACGACCCCGCCGGCCGTATCGAAAGCCGCAGCATCCTTGTGACCGATGAAAAACGGAGAAGTACACGAAACCGACAAAGAAAACTACGCCTATGACCCAAGCGGCAGGCTGGCAGGGAACCCAAAAACGCCCACAGCCGCCACCAATACTTCTACGACAAACTCGGCAACCTCATCAGGGAATACCGCCACGACAGCCTGGACGGCACAGCCCGAAGCCACGTCTGGCATCACCGCTATGACGCATTGGGCAACCGTACCGAAACCATCCGTCCCGACGGGCAGCGTATCGGTTACCTCCACTATGGCAGCGGCCACCTGCACGGGATTACCCTCAACCGTAACGAAATAGTCGCCTTCGAACGCGACAAACTACACCGCGAAACCGAACGCACCTTTGGCAAACATATCCGCCAAGAAACACAATACGACCCAATGGGCAGAATCCTGCAGCAAATCCACAACCGCAGCCGGCGCGAATACGGTTACGACGCCGCCGGACAACTGACCCATATCCAAAGCAGAGGAGGTCAAACCCAATACCGCTACGATCCCATCGGCAGGCTGATCGCCGCCGTCACTCCTGATTTTTAGCGAAACCTTTGCCTTCGACCCCGCAGGCAACCGTCTTGACCTAAGCGGCAACAAACAAGATCAGGCAGGCCAAACAAACAGCCAAGAAAAAAACCGTCCCTGAACAAAAATCTGGGGCAACCTGCTTAAAGAGTACGCAGGTGTACACTACGACTACGACCAACGCGGCAACCTGATCCGCAAAACCCGCAACGGAGAAACCACAGACTACCATTGGAACGGCTACAACCAACTCGTTAAAATAGAAAACCGCAACGGCAGCACCGAATACCGCTACGATCCGTTGGGCAGGCGTACCGCCAAAATCCGCAACGGAGAAACCACCGTTTACCACTGGCAGGAAGACACCTTTGCCATCGAAAGCACCAACGGACAAAACACCCATTACCTGTTCGAACCCGGCACATTCGAACCGCTGGCGCAATTTCAGACGACCTCGCCGATAGGCATAGAAAGGGAAGACAAACCCGCCAAACCGTACAGCTACGACCCCGAAACCGATCCGTTGCTGAAAATCCCGCCCGAACCCCAAGGGCAGTCCGAAGCGCAGCCCGAATTGGTTTATTACCAACTCGACCATCTCGGCACACCGATTGCCGCACACAATGCCAAAGGCGAAGCCATATGGACGGCGGAATACGAAGCATGGGGCAGAATCCGTAACGAAACCGTTTCAGACGGCCTCAAAGTCAACGTCCCGTTCCGCTTCCAAGGTCAGTATTACGACGAAGAAAGCGGGTTGCACTACAACCGTTTCCGGTATTACGACCCGCAGATTGGAAGATTTATTAGTCAGGATCCGATTGGGTTGATGGGTGGCATTAACTTATTTGAATATGCTCCCAATACCACTAGATGGATTGATCCTTTAGGGTTAAATAAAAAAACAAAACAAAATAAATCTTCTCAAACAAATAAGAATCAAAATGATGGTTGTAATACCCCTAGCTTAGTTGATGTATATCATTACACTGATGAAAAAGCATATAAGGCTATTATTTCACAACGACCAAATTATCTATTCAAAGCATCACAGCCTGACTCAGTGCATGCAAAAGGAGTTTATGTTACCCCTATGTCTCCATCTCAAATTTTACATAAACCAGGAGGATTTAAAAAGTTACTTAGGAATAACAAAAGAAAAATCTCAATATTATTTCAAGTTTAAAGTTGAAAAATGTAAACTTAAAAAAAGATTAAGGGAATGAGAGGTAATCACGTATGGTTCTCTCCAACAAATTTACTTGTAACTCAGCACCAAATGTTGGAGCATGGTAAAACTGCTAAATAATTAACACAGGATTATTGATATGAATATAACAGGAATGGAATACTTTGTTATCTCAAATAAAAAACCTGATATTGTTTTTGAATGGTTTCAATAAAGCAATGGTTGAGCTATGGCCAAATTGCATTATTTATGAGAATGACAAACTATTTGATGGCAGTTTTTTTATGGGTATGTTAAAGATCATGAAATGGAGAATTTCTCAGATGAGAATGCCTATAAACTCGATCAACATGGAGAAGGTCAAATATCATTGGCATGCCAGTACTATCGTTCATTAAGAATGAATACAATGGCAGATTATGCGTATTATGATGGATATGAAGACCTATATGATGACTGTCCTAAAGACAGTATCTTGAGAAAGAATATTTTTTTATACTTCATGAAGTATATTACTACACTCTTATATTACCGGGTACACATGAACATCCTTTTAGCAGAAAAAAATAATTAATATTTTTAGAGGAAATTCTTTTACAAGAATCTGCAATATAATTCGATTAATCAAGAATATAGAGATGATTTTTTTAAAAAAATTTTTGAAGAGTTTGAATCGATTTTTAGATAAATTATTTGATGATGAGTAATATGAAGTAGCTGATAAAAATCATGGAAAAATCAAATAGATAATATTTGCAGACTATCTTCCTTGGAAGAAATTGATCAGTATCTATGGTTTTATGCTTCTGTCGCTGGAGATTGCGAATCTTTCGGTAGATTTCAGCAATTATGTAGACAATTAGTGTCTTTAAACAAGATAAAAATCGAGTGATTTAGCCAAATATGAAGAAAAAAATGTCCTGCTAATAGGTGGTATTAGATAAGGGTAGGTTGGATTGAAAACCCAACACATATAAAGGTCGTCTGAAAAGTTCTCCCCTTTTTCAGACGGCCTTTCAGTTAAAAAAATAGGATCGGTTAATATGCAACTCTATACAATTTTTCCCTCAAAAAAACATTAATGTTGATTTTTTTCTTTTAATTTAAAAGGTAACAACAAGGATAGCATTTCAGACTATTTTTAAATTTAATATTGATGATAGCTTCCTAAAAAAACCTCGTATAAATCTGACATATGACGATGAGTTTGAATCTCAACTTTCTGAAATTTTGGATGCGGATTTTTTTATTTCTCATCTTCAGGGATTTTATTGTTTTCAAAAAAATTTCTTGAAATTTCACAGGATAAATTGAAAGAGGAAGCTCTATTTTTTTCCATGTCTAATCAACAATACTCCATCTGATATATATGCTTTGTATATAAAAAAACAGTATTGATTTTCTAGATAATAATTCCTTAGATTGTTATAAAGATATTTCTTATAAGTACATATTTAGAGACGAGTTAAAACCTTATATATATGGGGTTACGGATGAATTTAAAAAGATGGTCATAGAGAATAATTTAAAAATGCAATTCCTAGAATTATATAATATAGATAATATGGGAAATATGTACTTTATTCTAGAATAATATAGGCTATTCTTAGAGAAGTAAGAGGAAGTCGGGTTGAAAATCTAACCTTTATAAAGGTAGTCTGAAAAAGCTTGAACCCCTTTTCTGACAGCCTTAAAAAGTAAAAATCACCCGCTACCATTACACCCAAGGCAGCGGTATGCTCGAACGCATAGACGAAGCCGGTACCGTCACCAAGCTGGACTACGACCCCGCCGGCCGTATCGAAAGCCGCAGCATCCTTGTGACCGATGAAAACGGAGAAGTACACGAAACCGACAAAGAAAACTACGCCTATGACCCAAGCGGCAGGCTGGCAGGAACCCAAAAACGCCCACAGCCGCCACCAATACTTCTACGACAAACTCGGCAACCTCATCAGGGAATACCGCCACGACAGCCTGGACGGCACAGCCCGAAGCCACGTCTGGCATCACCGCTATGACGCATTGGGCAACCGTACCGAAACCATCCGTCCCGACGGGCAGCGTATCGGTTACCTCCACTATGGCAGCGGCCACCTGCACGGGATTACCCTCAACCGTAACGAAATAGTCGCCTTCGAACGCGACAAACTACACCGCGAAACCGAACGCACCTTTGGCAAACATATCCGCCAAGAAACACAATACGACCCAATGGGCAGAATCCTGCAGCAAATCCACAACCGCAGCCGGCGCGAATACGGTTACGACGCCGCCGGACAACTGACCCATATCCAAAGCAGAGGAGGTCAAACCCAATACCGCTACGATCCCATCGGCAGGCTGATCGCCGCCGTCACTCCTGATTTTAGCGAAACCTTTGCCTTCGACCCCGCAGGCAACCGTCTTGACCCTAAGCGGCAACAAACAAGATCAGGCAGGCCAAACAAACAGCCAAGAAAAAAACCGTCCCTGAACAAAAATCTGGGGCAACCTGCTTAAAGAGTACGCAGGTGTACACTACGACTACGACCAACGCGGCAACCTGATCCGCAAAACCCGCAACGGAGAAACCACAGACTACCATTGGAACGGCTACAACCAACTCGTTAAAATAGAAAACCGCAACGGCAGTACCGAATACCGCTACGATCCGTTGGGCAGGCGTACCGCCAAAATCCGCAACGGAGAAACCACCGTCTACCACTGGCAGGAAGACACCCTTGCCATCGAAAGCACCAACGGACAAAACACCCATTACCTGTTCGAACCCGGTACGTTCGAACCGCTGGCGCAATTTCAGACGACCTCGCCGATAGGCATAGAAAGGGAAGACAAACCCGCCAAACCGTACAGCTACGACCCCGAAACCGATCCGCTGCTGAAAATTCCGCCAGAACCCCAAGGGCAGTCCGAAGCGCAGTCCGAATTGGTTTATTACCAACTCGACCACCTCGGCACGCCGATTGCCGCACACAATGCAAAAGGCGAAGCCGTATGGACGGCGGAATACGAAGCATGGGGCAAAAATCCGTCCAGAAACCGTTTCAGACGGCCTCAAAGCCAACATCCCGTTCCGCTTTCAAGGACAGTATTACGACAAAGAAAGCGGGCTGCACTACAACCGTTTCCGCTATTACGACCCTGAAATCGGGCGGTTTGTAAGTCAGAATCCGATTGGATTATGGGGTGGGGTGAATCTGTTTGAGTATGTGCCGAATCCGGTTGGGTGGACTGATCCGTTGGGGTTAAGCCCACGCAGGCAAGTAAAGAATGAAACTACGGGTATTGCATGTAGCCTGTCAGGCTTAAGAAAGCCTGATGCTAAATCTTTGCCTCTAATAAAGCAGGGGACACTTCAATGGACACAAGCTGTTAACTCAATAAAGGTTGGGGGTAATACAAATTTTCGTGTAGAAAATCTGGAGGATGCTAAATTATTGTTAGCTCAAGGAAGAGGAAATATTATAAAAATGCCTAGATATACCAAAGCTAAATATGTAAAAGGCTATGAGGTACATCCATCTGAAAGTACTACTAGGGGTGCTCCGCACAATAATACTGAACATTTAAAATGGAAAGATTATAGTCAAAAAGCCAAAGCTCAAGGTAACTGTGGTGTCGGTCATATTTTTCTTTAATGGAAATGGTTCTATTCCAGCTTTAAGAAAGGGAGAGTAAATGAAAAAAAGATATATTATATAAATTATCAAAGGAAGGGCTTTACCCTTCATATGTAGAACTTAAGGCATCTGGTATAAGTGAAGAAATATTAGAAAAAAATACAGTTTTTTTGATGAAAATCCAACTAAACTATTCTGGGAAACATATATTTCTAAAAACAGAAGATAGGATTGTATATTTTTGATCATGATTTAACCATAAAAATATTGTTATTTAGATTACTCAGAATTGGAAAAAAAGAATGTTTTTTTCTGATCTTAAAAGCAGAGATTGGTGAAAAATGAGATTTTTTTATGCTTTTCCAAAGTTCGAAAATAGCTTTCTGTTTTTCAAAAAAAGAATTTTTTTAAAAAGAAATTTTTAAATGCAGTATATTTTTATGGATAATGAGGATATTTTACTTTATTGTCTGGATAGTAAAGTAATAATTACTGGTGGGCATAGGGGGTTTACTGTTTGGGATAATTCAAATAGGTAAGTTGAGTTCAGTATAAAAAAACAAATTCATTTGTAGGGCATATATGAGACACATGTAGTTGTGTTTTTATCAAAGCTTTATCTTACAAGTTGAACGCTCTTCTGGAGCGGTATGGTGTATATTGTGTAAAAGGCAAAACTACTAAAGACTGTAATAGCAATGAAAAAAACTTGGAATCAAATACTTGAATCAGCACAACCCGTAGTTGATTTTTTTGTCATCAGACAGTTTCTTTTTCCCATCCTTATGACGGCGATCGTGAAAGATTTATCGTTACCGCCTCTCCGGAGGAAGCCAGATATCTGTTAGGGTCACGAATGGGATGAGTGGGAGGAAATTATAGATGCTCAGCAATTCTCGGGTCTAGAGGATTTCGATTGGCACTACATTATTGGTCGTAAAGTAAGTAAGACCAATTGCCTGGGAGCCCTAGATAAGGATTTTCATGGGGCAGATAAAAAGCTCACGATAGAGGGTGTAGTAAACTTCCTTGAGGAAACAATGCCCCATTATATGGAAATTTTTATTGGATTGTTACGCCAATAATTATGTGCCGGAGATTTGGAAAGATATTTTGTATGTTTTCCAGCATAACGGTTTCCCTTGCGGTTGGAAAGGAGATTATCCGGAAGGGAAAAATGATCGTTTTTTTCTAATGAATAAATGATGAGAAAACTGTACCCCGTTTGAAATCTTAATTCATGTGTATGGGTGGGTTTGAAAAGGCCGTCTAAAAAGCTTGCCCTCTTTTCAGACGGCCTTTTCAGTTAAAAAATATTAGATCGCCATAAAGTAAAGATATTCGGGCATTTGCAGAACCTTACGGCTACGACCCCGAAACCGATCCGCTGCTGAAAATCCCGCCCGAACCCCAAGGGCAGTCCGAAGCGCAGCCCGAATTGGTTTATTACCAACTCGACCACCTCGGTACGCCGATTGCCGCACACAATGCAAAAGGCGAAGCTGTATGGACGGCGGAATACGAAGCATGGGGCAGAATCCGTAACGAAACCGTTTCAGACGACCCTAAAGCCAATATCCCGTTCCGCTTCCAAGGTCAGTATTACGACGAAGAAAGCGGACTGCACTACAACCGTTTCCGCTATTACGACCCTGAAATCGGGCGGTTTGTAAGTCAGGATCCGATTGGTTTGAAAGGGGGAGAAAATTTATATGCATACGTTAATAACCCAAATCAATGGGTAGATATTCTTGGATTATCAAAAAAAGGAAAGGGGCTGCAGCAAAGGATTGTTCTTCAGAATGTCAATTGAGAGATCATTGTGGATCAGGAAGTGGACAAAAAGCCCTGGAGTATGAGGTACGAAGAAAAATTCAGGAAAAACATAAAAAAATGGATATTGGCTAGGGAAAAACTGGGTTGCTCCTAAACCAACTAATGGAAATTTAAGTTTGAAAACTTCAATTCCCTTTAGAGAAAAAGGGTAGAATTGGATATGATGCAGTAAATAATGAGGTAATACAATTCAATAGACATAGAGTTGATGAGTCTAATTGTGTTGAATATTGGCATGGTTTTGTTATTAATAATCAACCTGTGCCTATGAAAGAAGAAGCCAAGAAAAATAGCTAAAAACTTTAGGGTTATAAAGGAAAAAAATGAATTTAAATAGCACATATAATTTTTTTTATTAAATCAATATAATTTTTTTATTTTGAGATAAATTGGGAATTTAATTTACTATATTTAGAAAAATTTTAACAAGCATGGTCAAATTTATATCGATTCAAGTTTTTTTATATTAATTTAGAAAATGGCTTTTTTTCTATATATTGCAGGGGAGGAGGATTATGGAAATTTATTGGATTTTATAAAAAAACCATCTTAAATAATAATCAAAATGAATTAAATTTTGAGTCATTTACTACTAAGGTAAGTAAAGATAACAATATGTTGAATATAAAAATTTAAGAAAAAAATAATATATTAATTAGTGGGATGGGGGATAATGAAGAAAATATAAATATAGAATTTAGTAACGAATTATATGCCGTATTAAATTCTTTAAAGTTAAAAAAATCCAGGATGACTATAGAAAAAAATTTCTTCTAATTTAGATTTAATTAAAAAAATATTTGCTTTAAGACTGACGCAGATTAGTAGTTATATTTAGTAATTGCAGCACGCAATATAAAAAGTAGAAGCTATTCCGCTTTCAAGGTTAGTATTATGACAGAGAAAGCGGATTGTACTACAACTGCATCCGGTATTATGTCGCTCTGTAAGTCAGGATCTGATTGGGTTTGCTGGTAGTGATAATTTCTATGAATATGTATCTAATCCAATGAGGTTGCTGCAGCTAGTACTAGAACAGAAAAAAAGAAAGAAACTATGCGGAAACTGTGCTCTTACAATATAGAGATGCCATTAAAGAAGAAAGTATTTAATTATGACAAATAAACTATTTACAAGATTAATAAATGTATTAAATCAATCCGGATTTAATGGAAATTATTTTATTTCTGAATATGAATATCTAGAAATTTTTAGAAAAAAATATAAAAAAATTTGATATATATCTATCTGATTCTGCAAAGGAGTTATTAAAAGTTTTTTTGGCAACAGGGTTATCACATACGAAAAATAATTCCATTCCAAATAGAAATTATCCATATGAAATTAGCTTTAATACCAGTGAAGTATTAGGGAAATTAAGGAATGTAAAAAACTCTAAAAAAATGATTCTTTTTACATAACAAAGAAAAAAATTATGTGTTGAATATTTGACTCCAATAGCAGTTATGCCATCTGGACCAATGCTATTTTGTTTAGATAATCATGATAATATTCATGGAATACTTGATTCTTTAATTCTGCATTATTGTGGTAGAAATATATGGAATAGTTTTGAAAAAGGTTTTTAGATGGAGATGATGTGAAAAAGAAATAATATGTAGAAATCAGTAGCGTTGTTTACAGTATTTCCAGGAGAATACAGTAAACAACGCTACTGATTTCTACACCATACAGGCCAAACAAACAGCCAAGAAAAACCGTCCCTGAACAAAATCTGGGGCAACCTGCTTAAAGAGTATTCAGGCGTACACTACGACTGCGACCAACGCGGCAACCTGATCCGTAAAAACCCGCAATGGCGAAACCACAGACTACCATTGGAACGGCTACAACCAACTCATTAAAAATATAGTCAATTAAAATCAAAATAGGACAGTAGCGCATCGTCAAATCGGGCGTAATCAGACAATACGGTTCGCAGATACCGCTTAATATTCGCCCACACCTTCTCAATCGGGTTGAGCTCAGGTGAATAAGGTGCAAGAGGCAATACCTTATGTCCCCATTTTACGCCATTTCCCGTAAAACACCCATACGGTGAAATCGTGCATTATCTAAAATAATCACCGATTTTTTTGAGTCAATGCAGGCAGTAGGCATTGCTGAAACCACGCTTCAAAAAAAGACTCCGGTCATCGTATTTTGATAAACCATCGGAGCAATCAGCCGGTTGCCGACTTGTGCGGACACCAGAGATAAGCGTCGGTATCTTTTTCCACTTATCTGCGCTTTCACTATTTGCCCTTTCGGGCTGCGGGCATAGGGCCGGAACAGGTAGCGGTCAAATCCTGTTTCATCCAAATAAACACGTTGGTAGTCGGAAAAATTCGGCCAGCTGTGTCAAATAATGCGTTACTTTGGCCGGATCTTGTTCTTTGTAAGTGGTGGTCTTTTTTTGCGCGTCATTCCCATCTGTTTGAGTGCATAGCAAACGGCGGCTGCCGTACAATCAAAAATGTTTGGCGATTTCATGCAGATAGGCATCCGGGTGTTGCCCAACATATTGAGCCAGTTTTTTTGCCTATCCAATTTGACGGCATTCAGACCGGTAACTTGATGTTTTAGGCTGCCTGTTTGCTTTTTTTAAGGCGAATCCACAGGTAAAGCGTGTTTCTTGACAAGTTAAACGTTGCTGCGGTTTTGGCTGATGTTTTTGCATTGTTCGTAATAGTTTAAAGCTTTGTTTCTTAAGTCCGCAGAGTATGCCATGGTTAGACCTTAAAAAGTTGAGTATTGTACCATTTTGTTTTTTTAATCGACTATAGAAAACCGCAACGGCAGTACCGAATACCGCTACGATCCGTTGGGCAGGCGTACCGCCAAAATCCGCAACGGAGAAACCACCGTTTACCACTGGCAGGAAGACACCCTTGCCATCGAAAGCACCAACGGACAAAACACCCATTACCTGTTCGAACCCGGTACGTTCGAACCGCTGGCGCAATTTCAGACGACCTCGCCGATAGGCATAGAAAGGGAAGACAAACCTGCCGAACCCTACAGCTACGACCCCGAAACCGATCCGCTGCTGAAAAATCCCGCCCGAACCCAAAGGGCGGTCCGAAGCGCAGCCCGAATTGGTTTATTACCAACTCGACCACCTCGGTACGCCGATTGCCGCACACAATGCAAAAAGGCGAAGCTGTATGGACGGCGGAATACGAAGCATGGGGCAGAATCCGTCAAGAAACCGTTTCAGACGGCCTCAAAGCCAACATCCCGTTCCGCTTCCAAGGTCAGTATTACGACGAAGAAAGCGGGCTGCACTACAACCGTTTCCGCTATTACGACCCTGAAATCGGGCGGTTTGTGAGTCAGGATCCGATTGGTTTGGATGGCGGGTTGAACATTTATGTTTATGTGAAAAACCCCGTTCAATGGGTAGATCCATCAGGGTTGGATAGCCAATGGGTAAGAAATTGGAAAAGATCGGTATGGGGGAATTGGCTGCCGAGCATCAAGTCCACCACATTATTCCTAAAAAAATAAAACAACCGTGTCTCTTGCAAAAATCACTATGCGCAAACTTTCAAGAGCATTCTGCTAGTAACTTAATAGCCTTACCTGAAAGCGCATCGGTATCTGCAAAAAGCGGTAATGGATATGGGAAAACTTTGCATTATGCAGGTCATGGTGCTTATACCAAGGCAGTCAATCAAGCACTAAGAGTAGCACAAAGAATAAAAATACCTGGGATGACTGCTTGCCAGAAACTTGCTGTTGTTCAAGATGCATTAAGGGAACAACTTGAAAAAGGAGGGATAACTTTATATGGCACATCACATTCCAATGGCCCACCAGGAGTCAGGGATTGATTGGCAAGCCGTTATTCGTAAACATGTTAGAGGCAAATAGCAATGAAAAAAACTTGGAATGAAACAATTAAATTAGCGACACCGGTTATTGATTTTTTTATCGTCTACTGATTTTTTTCTACCCCGTATAATGGAGAGACTGAAAAAATTTGAAATATTGACTGATGCAAGAAAAAAATAGTCAGGATTATTGGAGAACAGTGGGATAACTGGGAAGAAATAATTGAACAACCATTTGACGATTCCTTTGAATGGCACTATTTATTTGGTCCTAAATTAATTGATAGCAATTGTTTAGGTGCTCTTGATAAAAATTTCCATGGTGTCAATGAAAAAAATTAACTTACCAAAAATACAACCAATCTGTTACACGAAACATTTTTTTCGAGATATGGAAATTTTATTAAATTGCTACGCTAACAATTTTATTCCAGAAATTTGGAAAGATATTTTGTATGTTTACCAGCATAACGGCCTTCCGTGTGGCTGGAAAGGAGATTATCCGGAAGGAAAAATGATCGTTTTTTCTAATGAATAAAGAATAAGAAAAACTGTACCCCGTTTGAAATCTTAATTCATGTGTATGGATGGGTTTGAAAAGGTCGTCTGAAAAAAACTTGAAACCTGTTTCAGACGACCTTTATTATTCGTAACTAGGTGAGAGATAAACAACAATGAAAAAGACTTGGAATCAAATACTTGAATCGGCACAACCTGTGGTTGATTTTTTGTCATCAGACAGTTTCTTTTCCCGTCCTTATGACGGCGATCGTGAAAAAAATTTATCGTTACCACTTCTCCGGAAGAAGCCAGATATCTGTTAGGCGACGAATGGGATGAGTGGGAGGAGATTATGGCTACTCAGCAATTCTCGGATTTGGAGGATTTCGATTGGCACTACATTATTGGTTGTAAAGTAAGTAATACCAATTGCCTGGGAGCCCTAGATAAGGATTTTCATGGGGCAGATGAAAAACTCACAGACAAGGGAAGCGGAGCAAATTTTATTGAAGAAACAATGCTTCATGATATGAGGATTTTATTAGAATGCTATGCCAATAACTACATACCGGAGATTTGGAAAGATATCTTATATGTTTACCAACATAATGGTCTCCCTTGCGGTTGGAAAGGAGATTATCCGGAAGGAAAAATGATCGTTTTTTCCAACGAATAAATGATGAGAAAACTGTAACCCGTTTGAGATCTTAATTCATGTGTATGGGTGGGTTTGAAAAGGTCGTCTGAAAACTGAACTGCACCCCAAAAGTTGGACATCCCCCCCAACTCACAAGGTGCAGTTTTTTTATGAGCAAATATACATTACACTTCAAATACCAAGCCGTACTCCACTACCTGCATATACGCAGCCAACAGCGTACCGCAGACCACTACGGCATTTCCCGAACCCACCTGAGACGATGGATACGCGCCTATCAAGAAGGCGGTATCGGCGCACTCGAACATCCCCAATCCAAAACCATGCCCCAACACCGTAAAAACCCCTTCATCGCAGATAAACCCGACCAAGAAAAAACACAGGCAGAGCTTATTGAAGAGTTGTGCTATATGCGCGCAGAGGTCGCCTACCTAAAGGAGTTAAAAGCCCTCAGCCAAAAGCAGACCGCAAAGGACAAAGCCAAACCGTCCAAACACTGAGGGCGCAACACCCGCTCAAATACCTGCTGCACATCGCAAACCTGCCCAAAAGCAGCTTTTACTACCACCACCAAGACCGACCCGACCCCGACGCAGCCGACAAAGCCCTCCTTGTCGAAACCTACCGGCGGCATAAAGGACGCTACGGACAAAGGCGCATTGCCGCAGCATTGGGTTGGAACCGCAAAAAAGTGGCGCGGTTGATGAAGCAGTTGGAACTGAAAGCCCTCATACGGGCGAAAAAAGCCTACCGCCATCCCGCCATGGGCGAGATATCGGAACACCTCCTCAAACGCCGGTTCAAAGCCCGAAAAGCCCAACGAAAAAAATGGCTGACCGACGTTACCGAACTCAAAGGGAAGGACGGCAAACTGTACCTCTCGCCAATCTTGGACTTGTTCAACCGCGAGATCGTCGCCTACGCCATGAGCCGCAGAGCCGACAGCGAAATGGTGAAGGAAATGCTCGAAAAAAAGCCGCACCCCGTCTGACTGATAAAGGAACGATGCTTCATTCGGACCAAGGTGTGCTGTACCGTACGGCGGGGTATAGGGAATTGCTTGCGGAGCATTCCATGGTTCAAAGCATGTCGCGAAAGGCGAACTGTTGGGACAATGCGCCGATGGAAAGCTTCTTTGCGGTGTTGAAGACGGAGTGTTTCTATAACGCAGGTGAATTGACGGTAGATGAATTGATGAAGCAGATAGATGACTATATGGATTACTACAACCGGGAGCGTTGCAGTTTGAAATTGAAAAAGCTGAGTCCTGTCGCATACAGAACCCAGCTTGCACAGAGCGCCTGAATAGGCTTTTATGAGTGTCCAAGATTTGGGGGCCAGTTCAAAAAAACTTGAAACCTGTTTCAGACGACCTTTATTATTCGTAACTAGGTAAGAGATAGACAACAATGAAAAAAACTTGGAATCAAATACTTGAATCAGCACAACCCATAGTTGATTTTTTGTCATCAGACAGTTTCTTTTCCCGTCCTTATGACGGCGATCGTGAAAAATTTATCGTTACCACTTCTCCGGAAGAAGCCAGATATCTGTTAGGCGATGAATGGGATGAGTGGGAGGAGATTATTGCTACTCAACAATTCCCAGATTCGGATGATTTTTGATTGGCACTACTTGATTGGTAGTAAATTAATTAAGACCAATTGTCTGGGGGGCTCTAGATAAGGATTTACATGGGGCAGATAAAAAAACTCACAGATGAGGGAAGTGGAGCAAATTTTATTGAGGAAACAATGCTTTATGATATGGATATTTTGTTGAATTGTTATGCCAATAATTATATACCGGAAATTTGGAAAGATATATTATATGTTTACCAACATAACGGCCTTCCGTGCGGCTGGAAAGGAGACTATCCGGAAGGGAAAAATGATCGTTTTTTTCTAATGAATAAATGATGAGAAAAACTGTACCCCGTTTGAAATCTTAATTCATGTGCATGGGTTGGTTTGAAAAGGCCGTCTGAAAAAGCTTGCCTTCTTTTCAGACGGCCTTTTCAGTTAAAAAAATATTAGATCGCCATAAAGTAAAGACATTCGCGCATTTGCAGAACCTTACGGCTACAACCCCGAAACCGATCCGCTGCTGAAAAATCCCGCCCGAACCCCAAGAGCAGTCCGAAGCGCAGCCCGAATTGGTCTATTACCAACTCGACCATCTCGGCACACCGATTGCCGCACACAATGCCAAAGGCGAAGCCGTATGGACAGCCGAATACGAAGCATGGGGCAGAATCCGTAACGAAACCGTTTCAGAAGGCCTCAAAGTCCACGTTCTGTTCAGTATCATGATGAAAAGAACAGGCTGCACTACAACCGTTTTGTTATTACAACCAAAAAGAATGCTGGATGAAATTGAAAAAAACCGGGGATTTAACAACAAGGGATTTGTTGAGAAAAGGCTGGGGGATATAAACAAAAAGGCCGTCTGAAAAAAACCTTTCAGACGGCCTTTTACTTTTAAATTTTGTAAGTGATTGTACTACTGAGCAAAAACAGGAGTTAGCAGGCTAAAAATACTAGCGTTATGAATTTAACATAATATACATTATGCGAATAAATATATTATGCTTTATTTTGCAAATGTCCATCCTGCATGGTCATTACTCTTTCAAACCGTACAGCAAGCTCATCATCATGAGTAACAACAATCAGACTTGTATTTAATTCTGTTTTCAGATCCATCATCATGTCCAAAATGTTTTGGGCATTTTTCCTATCTAAATTACCTGTCGGTTCATCAGCCAGAAGGCATTTGGGGCGTGTAACTAAGGCTCTTGCGATAGCAGCGCGCTGTCTTTCACCTCCTGACAGTTCGCTTGGACGATGTAATATCCTTTGTTTCAATCCAACTTTTTCGAGCATATCGGCAGCTTGTGTTTCTGCTTCCGCTTTGTTTTTTTTGCCGATTAAAAGCGGCATCATTACGTTTTCAAGTGCAGAAAATTCAGGCAGCAAATGATGGAACTGGTAAACAAAACCCAGATAATTATTGCGCAATTCTCCCAGTTGTCTCTGAGACATATCGCTTATGTCTTGATTCATCAGGGTAATTTTCCCCTCTGATGGTTTGTCCAAACCGCCTAAAATATGTAAAAGGGTTGATTTACCGCTACCTGACGAACCGATAATACTGATACCTTCTCCTTCTTTTACTTCAAGATTCAGGTTTCTCAATACTTGTACGTTTAATGAACCGTCCCGGTAACTTTTTCCGATATTTGTGCATTTCAATACTATATTGTTATTCATATCGTAAGGCCTCCGCCGGTTGTGTTTTTGGCTGCACGCCAACTTGGATAAAGTGTGGCAAGGAATGCCAATCCTAAAGAAATACAGGAAATAACCGCCACATCCCGCATGTTTACGTCGCTGGGCAAATAGTCGATAAAATAGATTTGCGAGTTGATAAGGTGAACACCGAAAAATTTTTTTCAAAGAATGCAACGATTTTTGCCGACATTCCAACCGAGTAATACGCCGCATACCACGCCGATAAGCGTTCCAAAAAAAGCCTGCAAAAGCCCCTTGTACCATGAAAATTTTCATAACTCCTGATGGCGCAAGACCCAATGTGCGCAAAATGGCAATATCGGCTTGTTTCTCCGTTACCGCCATCACTAAGGACGATACCAAATTGAAGGCTGCAACGGCGATAATCAACGTCAGGATGATGAACATCATGCGTTTTTCCAACTCTACTGCTTCAAAGTAGCTGCGGTTATTGAACGTCCAGTCTCTAACCCAAATTGAATCTTTTTTTGGAAGGCGGGATTAAATTTTACAGTAAACGAGGGAGCATTTTGCGGATCAGCCAGTTTCAGGCGCAGCCCGCCGAAATTTTTCACCCAATCTATACAATACTTGGGCATCTTGGATATGCGTCATCGCCAGGGAATTGTCTACTTCATATACGCCTGTTTTGACTAAGCCTACGACGTTGAACTGTTTCAGACGAGGTACGACGCCTGCGGGGGTAACATTGCCCTCAGGGGTGATAACGGTAACTTTTCCTCCGACTTCCGCGCCTAAAGCTTGAGCCAGGCCTTCTCCTAAAATAATATCGAAGTTACCGGGTTTCAGACTGTCGAAACTGCCCGCAGGCATATCTTTTCCATAATCTACAACATTCTTTTCTTCGGATGGTAAGATACCGCGGATTTGAACCCCTCTAACTTCCCCCGCATTGGCAAGCAAGGCTTGATCGGATATGTAAGGCGCGCTTGCCAGCACTTCTTTTTTTATCTTTGACGATTTCACGAAGGTTTTGCCACCCTAACCCATTGCCATTATCGTAATAACCGATTTCAGCATGAGGGGCGACATTCAGTAACTGCCCTCTGATTTCCTTTTGAAAACCGTTCATTACAGACAGTACGGTAATCAGAGCGGTAACGCCTAATGCAATACCGATAATTGAAATCATGGTGATAAACGACATGAATCCATTGCGTTTTTTCGCCCTGAGATAGCGAAGTCCGATCCATGTTTCCAAAGAAACCATCCGAATGCTCCAATGTATGTTGAAAATCGAATATTGTACCGTAAAATACCGCCCTAGTCCGAGTCATTCCGATAAGCCGACATCCGTATGTAAATGCCGACGGTCAAATTGCCAAGTACCGTAAATTTCGCCCTGAAGCTTGCATAATCCGTCATATGGCCTTATTCTGAGCAAACGGTACACACTACCGATATTAAAAAAGGAAACAACCTCATGAAAATCAGTAAAATTTTGGTTTTGCCCATCATTGCTGCCGGCTTGGCTTTGAGTGCCAATTCATACGCAAAAGAAATCAAAATTAGTTCAAATAACACATCTTACTCTGATGCAGACGTCCAAAAACTGGCTGCGACTGCAGTCGGGATGGGTGTTAAAGAGCCTGTCAGCCTGAATGCGGGTAGCGGGATTGTTACCGTATCCGGCAACAGCGCGACAACCTGTACATTTAAAGTCGGCAGCGGTTCGTCTCCGCAAATTCAAGGCGTAAGCTGTAAATAATTTATCCGATTGATTTCGTTACATCATTTTTCATAACAAAGGTCGTCTGAACATTTTCAGACGACCTTTGTCATTGTTAACGTTGATTGCCCTACTCCTCCATCGAATCGGTTTTCAACATACGCCGTTCATATACTGCCTGTGCCAAAGTACCAGCATCGACGTATTCAAGCTCTCCTCCTAAAGGAATGCCTCGCGCAAGGCGGCTGACTTTATAGGGCAAAGGTTTGAATAGTTCTGCCAACACATAGGCCGTCGCATCACCTTCGGCGGTAAAGTTGGTTGCAATAATGATTTCTTCAACTTTGCTGTTTTGTAGGCGTGCAACCAGTTTGTCTAAAGAAATATGAGAAATATCCATACCTTGGGCAGGACTGACCTGTCCCATTAAAAACGAAATAAAGTCCGTCATGGCAATTGGCGGTTTCCATATTGAAACATCGGCAGGCATATGTACTATCATCAGCCTGCAGGGATCACGGTTGGCATCCGAACAAATCTCACATAAATCACTTTCGCAAAAAAATTGTTGCACATCCGGCAATGCTGAACCTGCAACAAAGCGTATTGTAAAAGCCTCAACCAAATTTTTGGGCTTCCTGCCGTTTATGCTGCAAAAGTTGATGTGCCATCCTTTGTGCAGACTTGGGACCGACATTGGGCAGAACTTTCAAAGCGTTAATCAGGCGTGTCAACGCATCGGGTGATTTACTCATTTTTTTCAGACGACCTTTGAGGGCTTTGTAAACGAAACGGTCGGGAATATCCGACCGTTTGCTTAAAATGTGCCGTTTTATTCGGCAGAATTATCCAGTTTTTGCGAACCTTGAACCTGCTCAATCTGCTTACTCAGATATTGCAGCAACCGGCTGAATATATTGGCAGATTGGTTTTTGTACCAAAAGCCTGTTTGGCAGCGGGAATTTGTGCCGAAACATTTTTCCGGTGCAGCAATGCTTTGAACTTCCATAATAACCGGCGAAGGCAGCCCTTCCAACAAAGCAAAAAGCCGGTTTGCCATTCGCAGGGCGGGCTTTGATCAATTCGTTGTAGGCTTCGGGCGGCATGGATTTTCGAGCGTCCTGTGCTGACAACTGCTCAACGGGCGACCATTGTAAATCTACGTTCTTTCCTGCTTTCAAGTCCGCCAAAGTTTCTTGCGCTTTCTTCTCGGCCAGTTTTACCGATTCGCTACGGACATAGGAAGCCTGAACTTTATCTCTCGCTTCGGTAAATCCGGCTGTTTTTTTCTTCACGGACTTCTTTGGCGCGAACGACCCAAACGGTATTGTTGTCAATATTGATAATGTCTGAATTGTGTTTTTTTCTTCAAGACATCTTCGCTGAATGCCGCGCTAGTCAACGCATCGGGCATACCTGCTGCTTTGGCATCGGCCTGCGTCAGCCATTGATCGGAAGTTTCGATTTTTCAAACCTAGTTTTTTTCGCCGCCTCATCTAAGGAATTCGGATGATTAAACGCTTCTTCAGCGAGTTTTTTTCTTTGGCGGCATTAAAAATCGGCGGAGGCTTTTTTTAAGTTTCAAAGCAGCCTCAATGCGTGCTTTTTTTCTTTATCGAACTCAGGCTTGGGGGCATTTTGTGGCAATGCGGCAACTTCTTCGTCGAATACTTTTTTTGACTTCATCCGCACTGACGCTTTGCTTCTCCGCCAAATGGGCTGCATTAAGGGCAACGTATTCAAGCTTCACGGCTTGGGGAATCAGATAATCTTTTTTTATGCGATTCATAATAACGTTGCAAAGTTGCATCATCCGTTTTGACTTGTGCCGCAAATGTTTCCGGTCTGAATGTAAATGAACGGATGGTACGGTTTGACTGAGTCAGCTTAATCAGCTGCTCTGCTTGAGAATTGCTGATAATTGCCCCGTTCTGAACTAGGTTAATCAAATTTTTGCAAGGCAAACTGCTCGCGTAAATCATCAATGAATTGGTCTTCGGACATACGGCGTTGGCTCAGATATTGCGTAAACAATGCCTGACTGAATTTACCGTTGGCATCATGAAATGCCGGATCATCGACAATAGCCTGCTTAACCTGATCCATAGACACATCTATGCCCATCATCTTTGCGCCCTCTTTCAGGTAGGCACGCTGAACCAGCCCGCTAAATATGGCTTCGCGGCTTTTGCCCGCCGCCTGCGGCCTGATCCGCCTGTACGGCATTATTCAAGGTGTGATCGCTTATTTTTTCGCCACCGACCTTGACGATATAGTCGGAGCCGGAGTTTCTCGCAGTTTCGACACCAAAGCCGACAAAGGTCAGCGCGATCAGACCCAGTAGGATTTGGGCGGGAGTTTTATATTTTTCAACGGTATGGAACATATTGGTTTGAGGGCGTAATGGTTAATGGCAAACGCGCATTGTAGCGTTTTTTTCAAGGATTCCGCATCTTTCAGACGACGTTTTTATTCCGAAAAAAATCTTCTGATAGTTTTCGACAGAAAATCCGACGTAAACCCTGCCCTCTTTACGCAAAAACCGGACGTTTGATCAAACTTGGATTTTTCGCCATCAGTCGGACCGCCCCGTCCGGACTATTTTCGGCAGCTTGACGGTCGGCATCGTCAAGTTTGCGCCATGTCGTACCACGTTTGTTGAGCAGGATTTCTAAAGAAACCTGTTCCAGCCATTGGCGGATAACTGCCTCGCTCGGGGCGTTTTTTTCTTAAAAATCGGAAAAATTCGTACACAATATTATTTTCAGCCAACCAGTTGCGTGCCTTTTTAACAGTGTCGCAATTTGTGATTCCGTATAATTCAATCATGCTGTTTCTTTCTTGTTGATGCTTGGTAAGCTCTCATTTTACTACATTCCCCAAGTGAAATAAGCTAGAATACCTGTCCGCAATCCCTTAATCGGGAAACAGGTTATAGAAGGATTCACTATGCAAAGCCGTTTACCTTTTTTTCAGCGTCATCCGTGTCGGCGGAGAAGATCGCGCTTCATTTCTCCATGGCCAACTATCCAATGATATTAATCACTTAACTGTAAATCATTCCTGCTACGCGACTTACAACACACCTAAGGGACGTGTTTTGGCGAATATGGTTGTATTAAACCGAGGGGAAGATTTATTGCTGGTTATGGCAGCGGATTTGGCTGAATCTATCGTGAAACGGCTGCGTATGTTCGTATTGCGCGCCAAAGTCGAATTTACCCCCCTACCCGATTTTGCCGTTGCAGGCATGCTCGATGAAAGCTGCCATGCTACCCCGCCCGACTCACCCAGCCTTTCTTTCGAGGCATCACTGGAAAACGGTGTATATACCATTCCCCTGCCCCATAAAGGTCGTCTGAAAATCGGTGAGGCGGCGCTGCTTCCCGAATATGATGCCAAAGCCGAAAATGCGTGGAATCTGCACGAGATCCGCAGCGGCTATCCATGGATTTCTGCTGCGACCAAAGAAACCGCTGTTGCGCAAATGCTCAACCAACACATCATCGGCGGCGTACATTTCAAAAAAGGCTGCTATCCCGGTCAAGAAATTATTGCGCGCGCCCAATATCGAGGCCAAGTAAAACGCGGGCTGGCGGTATTGAGCGGAGATTCATTGGAAGCAGCAGGTGTAGGCGTGGTTTCCGAAGGTGCGGAAGCCGGACAAATCATCAACACTGCGCTAACTGAAAATGGCAGCTTAAGCCTTGCCGTCATCAAGTTTTTCCGCAGCGCAATCCCCTCTTACGGATGCAGACGGCAACGTATTGAAACAGGAAAAAAACTTTTCTTTTCCGTTTCTGAAGAATAGCCTGTCCAACATAACATGGTCGTCTGAAATCTTTCGGAATAAGGTTTCAGACGACCTTTTGTCTCCTCCTTACATCCCGTTTCGACGGCTGTTATAGTGGATTAAATTTAAATCAGGACAAGGCGACGAGGTCGCAGATAGTACGGCAAGGCGAGGCAATGCCGTACTGGTTTAAAAGTTAATCCACTATATATAATTCTTCCTCACACACTCCCCTACTCTTTCCCCATGAAACTCAACCCCCAACAGCAAGCCGCCGTCAAATACCTCGGCGGGCCTCTGCTCGTGCTTGCCGGCGCCGGCAGCGGCAAAAACCGGCGTGATTACGCAAAAAAATCAAACATTTGATTGTCAACGTCGGCTATCTGCCGCATACCGTCGCCGCAATTACCTTCACCAACAAAGCCGCTACGGAAATGCAGGAACGCGTCGCCAAAAATGCTGCCCAAGTCGCAAACGCGCGGGCTGACGATTTGCACGTTCCACTCTTTGGGCATGAAGATTCTGCGCGAAGAGGCGAACCATATCGGTTACAAAAAAAACTTCTCCATTCTCGATTCCACCGACAGCGCGAAAATCATCGGCGAACTTTTGGGCGGCACGGGAAAAGAAGCCTTATTCAAAGCGCAGCATCAAATTTCCCTGTGGAAAAACGATTTGAAAACGCCCGAAGACGTGCTTCAGACGACCTCTAACGCTTGGGAAGAACAAATCGCGCGCGTGTATGCGAGCTATCAGGAAACCCTGCAAAGCTATCAGGCGGTGGACTTCGATGACTTAATCCGCCTGCCAGCCGTGTTGTTGCAGCAAAACAGCGAAGTACGCAACAAATGGCAGCGGCGGCTGCGTTATCTGTTGGTTGACGAATGTCAAGACACCAATACCTGCCAATTTACGCTGATGAAGCTCTTGACCGGCGTGGAAGGCATGTTTACCGCCGTCGGCGACGACGACCAGTCCATCTACGCCTGGCGCGGCGCAAACATGGAAAAACCTGCGCAAAATGCAGGAAGACTATCCGCAGATGAAAAATCATCAAGCTGGAGCAAAACTACCGCTCCACCGCGCGGATTCTCAAAATCGCCAACAAAGTGATTGAAAAACAACCCCAAGCTGTTCACCAAAAAAACTTTGGTCGCAGTTCGGCGAAGGCGAAATCGTCAAAGTCGTTGCCTGCCAAAAACGAGCAACACGAAGCCGACTGGGTCGTCAGCCAAATCGTCAAGCAGAAGCTGGTCGGCGGCGACAAAACCCAATACGCCGATTTCGCCGTGTTATACCGCGGCAACCATCAGGCGCGGATTTTTTTGAAGAAGCCTTGCGCAGCGCGCGCGTTCCCTATCAACTTTCCGGCGGGCAGAGTTTTTTTCGACAAAGCCGAAATCAAAGACGTTTTGTCCTATTTGCGCCTGCTTGCCAATCCCAACGACGACCCTGCCTTCCTACGCGCCGTAACCACGCCCAAACGCGGCATCGGCGACGTTACACTGGGCAAGCTCAACACCTACGCGCACGAACACGAATGCAGCCTGTATGAAGCCGCGCAAACCGAAGAAGCCCTCGCGTTACTGAACAACACCAACCGCCAACACCTGCAAGCCTTTATGGATATGTTCGGCAGCTACCGCGCCAAAGCAGAAACCAGTGAAGCGGGCGAACTCATCAACGGCCTGCTCAAAGAAATCGACTACGAAAACCACCTGCTTACCAGCGAAGAGGGTAAAGCCGGCGAAATCAAATGGCGCAACGTCAGCGACCTGACTGGCTGGCTAGAGCGCAAAGGCGAACAAGACGGCAAAAAAACATCATCGAACTCGCCCAAACCGTCGCACTGATGACGCTTTTGGAAGGCAAAAGCGAAGAAGAAGTCGATGCCGTCAAACTCTCGACCCTGCACGCCTCCAAAGGCTTGGAATACCCCTACGTCTTCCTCGTCGGCTGCGAAGAGGGCATCCTGCCGCACAACGACAGCATCGAAGAAGACAATGTTGAAGAAGAACGCCGCCTGATGTACGTCGGCATCACCCGCGCCAAGCGCCAACTTACATTGACCCACTGCGTCAAACGCAAAAAACAAGGCACATGGCAGTTCCCCGAACCCAGCCGCTTCATAGACGAAATGCCGCAGGAAGACATCAAGATTTTAGGGCGCAAAGGCGGCGAACCGATTGTGAGCAAGGAAGAGGGCAGAAGCCATCTGGCGGGGATGCTGGATATGTTGGCGGCAAAAGGGAAAGGCTGAAACAAAAAATGGACAAGTAAAAGGTCGTCTGAAACTAGATCCGGTTTCAGACGACCTTTGCAATTTCCTATCTTAGAACTTTACACCTTTGTGCAGCGCCACGATACCTGCGCTCATATTATGATAATCCACACTGTCAAAACCCGCGTCCAGCATCATCTGTTTCAAAGTTTCTTGATCGGGATGCATACGGATGGATTCGGCGAGATATTGATAGCTGTCGGCATCTTTCGCAATCAGTTTGCCCATGACCGGTAGCAGCTTGAAGGAATACAGGTCGTACACCCCTTCCAGTGGTTTGTAGACTTTGGAAAAACTCCAATACCAGCAGCGTGCCGCCCGGTTTCAACACGCGGTACATCTCTTTCAGAGCGGCATCTTTGTGCGTCATGTTGCGCAGACCGAAGGCGACAGAAACCAGATTGAAATAGTTATCGGGGAATGGCAGCTTTTCCGCATCAGCCAGCGACACGGGCAGAATCAGGCCTTCGTTGAGCAGTCGGTCGCGTCCGACGGTCAGCATCGAAGAATTGATATCGGTCAGCCAAACTTCGCCCTCTTTACCCACGCGTTTGGCCCAACCACGCGACAAATCGCCCGTACCGCCGGCAATATCCAATACTTTGTCTCCTTTTTTTCAAGCGTGCGGTATTGATGGTGAAATGCTTCCAAACACGGTGCAGGCCGCCGGACATCACATCGTTCATAATGTCATAGTTTTTCGCTACCGAATGGAATACTTCGGCTACTTTGCCTGCTTTTTTTCGTTCTCATCTACGGTACTGAAACCAAAATGGGTTTTGTGGTCGCTCATGTTGCCTGCCTTTTGAAATTTAAAAATTAAAAATAATATGAATTCAGATATTGAATACGTCGAAGAAATCGTCAATCGCTTTCGACGCGGGAAATATATTTTTCGCCTATCCCACCTTAAAACGAGCGGCTGTTGAGTAACAGGTAACGTTGTGTGTAGCCCGCTCCGGTACCTAAAAAAATTTCAGTTCCATCTTTTCAGACGACCTTTTTCGTCAATGTCTTCCGCCACAACCTCCGCTGCCACAGATATGGCCGGATTTCGATTCGGTATTCAAATCGTCAGGAGAAGGGATACGGGACGCACCAGCCAGCTCCATACGGCGCAGGTAGTCCGTCCAAAGTGCGTCGTGATCGTGTGCCAGTTTGTGCAGATAGGCCCAGTCGTACAGGCCGCTGTTGTGGCCGTCTGAAAAAGTGATTTTCAAGGCATAATTACCGACCGGCTCCAAATCAGTAACGGTAACGCTTGCCTTTCCGGTTTGTAAAACCTCCTGCCCTACGCCGTGTCCGCACACTTCCGCACTGGGCGAATAAACACGCAAAAACTCTGCGGAAAGTGGTTTTTCATCGGCATCGTAACGCAGCGTCAGCAATGCTCGGTCTTTCGACAGACGGATTTCCGTCGGAATAAGGTTGTTTTCGTTCACAGTCATACTCCGGATTTTTTACGCAGCCACGCAACTCTGATGGAAAAAACGCCCCCGGCCGCAGCAAACAGCAAAATTGAATAAAGGGACAGGCGTATCAGATTTATCCTCATCTGTCCGTTTAAGCCCAAAGGCAACATCATCAGTCCTGCAAATATTAAAAACGCCGAAACCATTAAAGCGATAGAAATGAAGGCATAGCGGGTATTGGCATTGATTTTTGTGATGACGGCTCATGGCTGCGCAAGGGTTGCTGAACTTGAAGTCGGGTCATTCTATCAGTTTTTGCAGGCTAATTTCGATAAAAAGGTCCTTGGATTCGGATTTCAAGTGCAACACTAGGGTACCAGTGGTTGGAACAGATTTAAGAATAAAACACTTGGCGTTTCGTAGCCAAGTGTTTTTCTCGGCCGGTGGTTCAACTCATCTTGAACCCTGCGTATCTCCCGATCGCTGATGTTTCGGAAATCGGTCTGTTTGGGGAAATATTGTCGGATGAGTCCGTTGGTGTTCTCATTCAGCCCTTTTTTTCCCACGAATGGTAAGGGCGGCAAAAAAATAGGTTTTTCGCCTTCAATGCTTTGGCTATTTTGGTGTGTTGGTAGAACTCTTTGCCGTTATCCATGGTGATGGTGTGGACTCTGGCTTTATATGCCTTTAATACCCTAATGGCCGCCCGGGCAGTGTCTTCGGCTTTTAAGTTCTTTAATTTGCAGATGATGGTGTAGCGGGTAGTGCGTTCGACCAAGGTCAATAACGCGCTTTTTTTCTGATTTTTTTGCCGACGATGGTGTCGGCCTCCCAATCGCCGATGCGGGTTTTCTGGTCGACGATAGCAGGTCGGTTTTCTATGCCGACGCGGTCGGGCACTTTGCCTCTGGTCCATGTGCTGCCGTAGCGTTTGCGGTAGGGTTTGCTGCATATTCTGAGATGTTGCCACAAAGTGCCGCCGTTGCTTTTTTGTCTTGGCGGAGGTAGCGGTAAACGGTGCTGTGATGGAGTGTGATCCCGTGGTGTTTATGCAGGTAGGCGCATACTTGTTCGGGACTGAGTTTGCGGCGGATAAGGGTGTCGATGTGTTGAACCAGCTGCGAATCGAGCTTATAGGGTTTTCGCCGGTGCTTTTTTTGGTCAGCCGGCTTTGCTTCTGTGCTTTATCGGCGCTGTATTGCTGTCCTTGGATGCAGTGCCGCTTGATTTCTCGGCTGATGGTGCTTTTTGTGGCGGTTAAGTTGTTTGGCGATTTCGGCGATGGTGCAGTGGCGGGACAGGTATTGGATATGGTATCGTTCGTCTTGGGTCAGTTGTGTGTAGCTCATGGCAATCTTTCTTGCAGGAAAGGCCGTATGCTACCGCATACTGGCCTTTTTCTGTTATGGAAAGTTGCACTTCAAATGCGAATCCGCCGTCGTCTGAAACGAAAAACGCCTGTTTCAGACGACCTTTTGGCTTTTGCTTTATCTGGCTTACTCAATAAACAGGACAACTGCTTTTTTTCTGTTTCTTCATTCGGCATTAGGCGCACGGCTGTGCCAGTTTTTTTCCTTTGAGGCGAACGAGGAAGCCTCCGGGTTTGCGTTCCAAAACCTCAAGCTTTTGCATCACCTCGCGGGCGGAATGTGATTTTCTCGCATTCGCGAAGACACCAGTGGTTTTTTTCCAATGGATGAAATAAATGTTATCTGGTTTGACGGCAAGCGTTTCTCCGCCATTGACGACAAAATAGGGATAATCGGGCTTTTTGGTTTTGAATGTCCATTCTGCTTTCTGTTTTTTTACCGTTTTGGCTGTATTCGAACACGGCGCGGTAGGCAGTGTCGTATTCGAGCGGCGATAGCGGGAAAAAGCGCAAATTGTTTGTCGGTCAACTGTCCGTTTGGATCTGTGTATTTATCCAAAAATTTTTGGTTTTGTCGATTTCGTTTTTTTGCCTTGATAAAGTTTGAACGACAGCATCTTGACTTCTCCCCGTCGTCTGAAAATGCAATGCTGACGGGATTTCCGGTAAATTCATAACCGGGCATGGGATCGGGATGTTCTCCGTAAAAAAATCCGGCGCGGCAAAAATTTCCCTTCGGATAAGCGATATACGCTAACTTTGTTTTGATTTTTTTAATTTCGTCGGCGTAAACGATAGAGCCGTTAAAACAAGAATTTTTATAGAAACGGCGGCCTGCTTCCGGATAGGATCGCCCTAACGAACACCAATGATTGAATTCCCGGTTGCCTTGATTGAAAAACGACGGCGGTTTTTCCGTTGCCATGCTCAACAGCTACGCCCGCCTCGTCAATATTTTGATCAAGCAAAGAAAAACGGTGGTAAATGGCTGTCATCAGGGCATCGGTTTGCTCGTGCAGGACAAGCGTGCTTTTAAATCCATCCTGATGGCGGTACTCGCCCGTGCTGATGTTTTCATGAACCCCATCGAAATAATAGCCTGCCTTGCGGGCGCGGTCGGAGGGCTTGTATCCTGTGTAAAAATTGATTGTTTCGATGTTTTTCGTCATGGCCATCTTCAGGATTGATCAGCAGATATTTGGCGTGCCTTCGGGCTGACCGTTCCAATACCGGGGAATTCGACAGAGAATTCAAACCGGCAGCGGCACGCAAAAAATTAAGGTAACCCAAACCGCTTAAAGATTCTACGGACGAACGGTCTTGACCGGCTTGAGGGTGGATAAGGTTGTCTGAAAAGAAATAGCGATTTTGCTGGTAATAAAACAGACCAAGCGCGCCTGCTAATATTACCAGCCAGATGAAGATGGATTTCATATTGTCATTTTATAGAGTGAAATGAGTTTAACGTAATGATGAAAGAACTTGGCGAATCATACAGCATAATATCCGTAAACGTCGTCTGAAAAGCGCTGGTCAAGTGAAATAAATGTATTTTTATTACAGTAAAATATTGTTAAGCGAATCTGCCTGATTTATAATTCCTACCATATTAAAAAGATGAAGTTTTTTTGTATTTTATAGGCAAATGACTTCATCCTCTTTTTTTGTCTGTTGAAAATATTGAATATTTGCTCCATCGGTATTGGTGTGACTAGCCTGAAGCTGATATTTGCTTTATATCCTCAAATTACGGAGTTTTTCATGTCCACAATGTTTTTTTTATCCAGTTCGCCATCGTACTGGTGTGTATCTTAATCGGCGCACGGGTCGGCGGTATCGGCTTAGGGCGTGCTCGGTGGTGTCGGGCTGGCGGTTTTGGCCTTTGGTTTTCATCTTGAGCCGACCAGTCCGCCGATTGACGTGATGCTGATGATTATGGCGGTCGTTTCCGCCGCCGCATCGATGCAGGCAAGCGGCGGCTTGGACTACATGATTAAAATCGCCACCCGCGTTTTTACATCGCAATCCGAAATACATCACCTTCATCGCGCCTGCGGTCACTTACCTGTTTACCGTATTGGCAGGCACGGGACACGTTGCCTATTCTGTGTTGCCCGTTATTGCCGAAGTCAGCCGCCGCAACGGCATCCGCCCGTCGCGTCCGTTGACGATGGCGGTTATCGCGTCGCAATTTGCCATCGTTGCCAGCCCGATTGCGGCCGCGGTCGTTGCCTGCGTTACCTACCTTGAGCCGCAACACATCACCATGGCTGATGTGCTGAAAGTGACTGTTCCTTCAACCATTCTCGGTATCGGTCTCGCCTGCGTATTCGTCAACAAACTCGGCAAAGAGTTGAAAGATGACCCGCATTATCAAGCGTTGCTGAAAGACCCGGAATATGTAAAGGCCAACGAAAAAGATTCGACTGAAGTTTCCAACGCGCCCGTCAGCAAAGAGGCGAAACTCTCGGTCGGTATTTTCCTCGCCGCCGCATTGCTGGTGGTCGTGATGGGTGCCGTCCCCGAGTTGCGCCCGACCTTCCAAACGGAAGAAGGACCAAAACTGATGGGTATGGCGCACGCCATCGAAATCGTCATGCTTTCTGCTGCCGCGCTGATTATCCTGTTGTGTAAACCGGATGGTAACGCGATTACCAAAGGCTCGGTGTTCCACGCGGGTATGCGCGCCGTTATCGCCGTATTCGGCGTGGCATGGCTGGGCGACACGCTGATGCACGGTCATCTGGCAGAAGTCAAAGAAACCGTATCGCATCTGGTCGAAACCGCGCCGTGGACTTTTTGCGTTTGCGCTGTTCGTTTTGTCCGTCTTGGTTAACAGCCAAGGGGCGACCGTCGCAACGCTGTTTCCCATCGGTATCTCGTTGGGCATTCCCGCTCCGATTATCATCGGCACGTTTGTCGCGGTGAACGGCTATTTCTTCATTCCAAACTACGGTCCAATTATCGCAGCGATTGATTTTGACAGCACGGGTTCGACCAAAAATCGGTAAATTCATCTTCAACCACAGCTTTATGATTCCCGGCCTCTTGAGCATGGCGTTTAGCTTGGTATTCGGTTTGCTGCTGGCGAATTACTTCTTTTTAAGGTCGTCTGAAAAAAAGGTCGTTTGAAAACACAAAATAGGTTTTCAGACGACCTTTGCATTAGGATTATCCGCTATAATATCACCGCATAACAAAAACCCGTCTTTTTACGACCCTATTCCCACGGAGCGTACAAAAATGTACCACTACAAATCCGAAGCCACCCAGTTTCTCGACAAACTTATCGAAGACAATCCGCAACTGGAAACGCAACGCCTCGAAAACCGCCACCTGCTTTGGGATGTCGAATTAAATCCGCAAGAGCAGGCAGAGTTTGAGGCTGCCAAAGTTGCTAAAAAAACCCTATACATACTATCAAGACTGATCGTGCCGAAATGACCGTCCGCACATCCAACACACCTGCCGGACTACAGGACTACCTCAATACCATCGGACAGGCGGAGCATCCCGTCCTTGCCGCATTGCGCGAGCGCATGCTTTCCCACCGATTGGGCAATATGGCTATCGCCCGCGAACAAGCCGCCCTGCTTTCTTGGTTGGCGCAGCTTATCCGTGTCGAAAAATATTTGGAAATCGGCGTGTTTACAGGATACAGCAGCACCGCCGTCGCGCTTGCATTGCCCGAGCATGGCAAAGTTACCGCCTGCGACATCAACGTAACATTTACCGACATAGCGCGCGAAACTTGGCGGGCGGCAGGAGTGGAACACAAAATTTCGCTGTACCTGCAACCCGCCCTTTTGACTTTGGACGATCTGATAGCGCAAGGCGAAGCGGAAAGTTACGACCTGGCCCTGATAGATGCGGATAAGCCCCCTACCCCGCAATATTTCGAACGTTGCCTGAAGCTTGTGCGTAAGGGCGGCATTATCGCCATCGACAATGTTTTTGCTGAACGGCCGGGTCTTGCATGAGGGGCGACGAATACTCCCCGCCCAGCTTGAAAATACTGCAAACATTCAACCGCAGCCTGCCCGAAGATGAACGTATCGTTCCCATTACCCTACCCGTAGGCGACGGATTGACCCTTCTTTTGAAAAAATAAACCGATGAAAACAAACCTGCTTATCCGACTGCTTCCCATTGCCTTTACCGCCGCCTGTACTTCCGTTTCATCCCCGACTTCAGACGACACTTTTTCGCTGCCGGATATTCCCGATAGCCCGCAGAAAGTATCCATCCCCTATCCCAAGCTCGACGAACAGACACAAATCGACCATTTGGGCGTACAGGTTGCACGCATCGAGCGGGAAATGGAGGCAGTAAACCTTCGTTTGCAGCAAATCGAGCAGCAAAACAAAATCCACTCCCGTCCTGCTAAGAAAACCGTGTCGCAACGCTTAGACGACCAGAAACTCAAAAAACATTATCTGGAGAACGGCGGTACTGTACCGACCGAAACAGATTCGCTTACCCTAAACGAAACCCGTCTTTACGAGCGTGCGTCCAAATACTACCGCAACGGGAATTATCGGGCGGCGGCAGCCATTCTGAAGGAAGCCGACGGCGGTAACGGCAGCGATATTGCGCGCCGCAATATGTATCTGTTGCTGCAAAGCCAGCAGCGCATGGGCCACTGCGAATCCGTCATCGAAATCGGCGGCCGCTACGCCAACCGCTTCCGCAACAGCCCGCAAGCCCCCGACGCGCTTTTCAGCATCGGACAATGCCAATACAAGCTGCAACAGAAAGACATCGCCCGCAACACATGGCGCAAGCTGATACAGAGCTATCCCGATAGCGAAGCTGCCAAACGTGCCGCTATCAGTATCAAGCAACGATAACTTTTCAGACGATCTCCCCCCTATTCGAAGGTCGTCTGAAATCATTCATTGAATAATGTTTTATACAATAGGAGCAAATATGGTCAAAATCGGCATCATCATGGGCAGCAACAGCGACTGGCCCGTCATGCAGCAGGCAGCGCAGTTTCTCAAAGAGTTCGGCGTCGAATACGAAGCCCGCGTCGTGTCCGCACACCGCACCCCCGATTTAATGTTCGAATACGCTGAAACCGCCCGTGAACGCGGCATCAAAGCCATCATCGCCGGTGCGGGCGGCGCGGCACACCTGCCCGGCATGGTTGCCGCCAAAACCACCGTCCCCGTATTGGGCGTTCCCGTACCCAGCAAATACCTGCGAGGCGAAGACTCCCTGCTCTCCATCGTGCAAATGCCCAAAGGCGTTCCCGTTGCCACTTTTTGCCATCGGCGAAGCAGGAGCCGCCAACGCCGCCCTGTTCGCTATCTCGCTGCTTGCCAACGAAGATCTCAAGCTGGCGCAAAAACTTGCCGATTTCCGCGCCAAGCAGGAGCAAACCGTTTTAGACATGGAACTGCCCGAAGCCTGATATAAAAAGGTCGTCTGAAAAACGGATTTTCGTTTTTCAGACGACCTTTTTGCTTGATTTCAAAGAAACCTTCAAAATCGTTTAAAAATCCATACCCTTTTCATCTTTCTCAATCTGCCTTATGAACATCTTATCCGTAGAAAAACGCTTCCTTTGCCGTCGGCCATGTCGCCCTGCTCGACAAAAACTTCCTTCCAACTCGACAGCGGCGAAAAAAATCGGCTTAATCGGCCGCAACGGCGCGGGTAAATCTTCGTTTCTAAAAATCCTCGCCGGCGTGCAGAAGCTCGACGACGGGCAGATTATCGTTCAAAACAACCTCAAAAATCGTTTATGTGCCGCAGGAATCGTTTTTTTCGACAAAGAAGCCACCGTATTCGACACCGTCGCCGAAGGCTTGGGCGAAATCCGCGACCTGCTGCGCCGTTACCACCGCGTCAGCCATGAGTTGGAAAAATAGTTCAAGTGAAACCTTATTAAAAGAACTCAACGAATTGCAGCTTGAAATCGAAGCGAAGGACGGTTGGAAGCTGGATGCGGCAGTGAAGCAGACTTTTGGGCGAACTCGGTTTGCCGGAAAAATGAAAAAAATCGGCAACCTCTCCGGCGGGCAGAAAAAAACGCGTCGCCTTGGCGCAGGCTTGGGTGCAGAAGCCCGACGTATTGCTGCTGGACGAACCGACCAACCATTTGGACATCGACGCGATTATCTGGCTGGAAAACCTGCTCAAAGCGTTTGAAGGCAGCCTGGTCGTGATTACCCACGATCGCCGTTTTCTGGACAACATTGCCACGCGCATCGTCGAACTCGACCGCGGCATCCTGCGTTCCTATCCCGGCTCGTTCTCCAAATACAGCGAAAAAGCGCAGGAATTGGCGGTTGAAGCGGAACACAACCGCCTCTTCGACAAATTCCACGCGCAGGAAGAAGCGTGGATACGCAAAGGCATCGAAGCGCGCCGTACCCGCAACGAAGGCCGCGTGCGCCGTTTGGAAGAACTGCGCCGCCAGCGTGCCGAACGCCGCAACGTGCAGGGACAGGTCAACTTCAAACTCGACAGCGGCGAGAAAAGCGGCAAAATCATTGCCGAACTGGAACATGCCTCGTTTGCCTACGGCGACAAAGTCATCATGGACAAATTCTCCGCCATCTTGCAGCGCGGCGACAAAATCGGCTTAATCGGCCCTAACGGCATCGGCAAAACCACCTTCCTCAAGCTGATTCTGGGCGAATTGCAGCCGACCTACGGCAGAATCCGCATCGGCAGCAAGCAGGAAGTCGCCTATTTCGACCAATTCCGCAGCGCGCTGAACGAAAACGACACCGTGTTTTACACGCTCGGCCAAGGCAACGATTACATCGAAGTCGGCGGCAAGAAAAAACACGTCATGAGCTATCTGGAAGATTTCCTGTTCCACCCTGCCCGCGCGCAAAGCCCCGTCTCATCGCTCTCCGGCGGCGAACGCAACCGCCTCCTGCTGGCAAAACTCTTCACCCGCCCCGCCAATATCCTGGTCTTGGACGAACCGACCAACGATTTGGACATCGACACCCAAGAGCTGCTCGAAGACCTGCTGCGCGATTACCAAGGCACGGTATTCCTCGTCTCGCACGACCGTATGTTCCTTGATAACGTGATTACCCAAAGCATTGTTTTCGAAGGACAAGGTCGTCTGAAAGAATACATCGGCGGCTATCAGGACTACATCGACGCAAAATCACGCGAAGAGAAAATTCAGACGACCTCCGCGCCGAAAAACAACCGCAGAACCGGAAAAAGCCAAACCCAAAAGCCAACCGCACGGTCAAACTTTCCTACAAAGAACAGCGCGAACTCGACGCCCTGCCCGACGAAATCGCCGCCTTGGAAACCGAACAGGCGGAAATCAACGCGCAACTTTCCGATCCTGAAATTTTCAAAGATTACGAAAAAAAGCCGGCGCATTGCAAAAACCGTGCCGAAGAAATCGAAACACTGCTCTTGGAAAAAAATTGGAACGCTGGGAGCTTCTGGAGGCTAAGCAGAACGGTGAAGCAATCTGATTTTTTTAGGGCATTATTCAAACAATAGAAAGAGGTCGTCTGAAACTTTCAGACGACCTCTTTTCACTTTACCTTAGCGGTGATAGTTCGGCGCTTCTTTGGTAATTTGAACATCGTGAACGTGGGATTCGCTCATGCCTGCGGAAGTGATTTCGACAAATTCCGCTTTTTTTCGTGCATTTCTTCGATATTGGCGCAGCCCAAATAGCCCATGCTGGAACGCAGGCCGCCGGTCAGTTGGTGAATGATGTTCACAATCGGACCTTTGTAGGGAACGCGGCCTTCAATGCCTTCGGGGACGTATTTGTCGGTGCTGTCGGTTTTTATCTTGGAAGTAGCGGTCGGCGGAACCTTGGCTCATTGCCCCCAGAGAACCCATGCCTCGGTAGGATTTGTACGAGCGGCCTTGGTAGAGTTCGATTTCGCCCGGTGCTTCTTCCGTACCGGCAAACATACCGCCAAGCATGACGCTGTATGCGCCTGCTGCCAGAGCTTTGGCGATGTCGCCGGAGAAGCGGATGCCGCCGTCGGCAATCAGCGGAACGCCGGTACCTTTGAGGGCTTCGGCAACATTGTGAATGGCGGTCAGTTGCGGCACGCCTACGCCTGCAACGATACGGGTGGTGCAAATCGAACCCGGTCCGATACCGACTTTGACAGCATCTGCACCTGCTGCGACCAAATCCAAAGCGGCTTTGGCGGTTGCGATATTGCCGCCGATGACTTGGATGTGCGGATAGGTTTCTTTCACCCATTTCACGCGCTCGATAACGCCTTGGCTATGGCCGTGTGCAGTATCGACGACGATGACGTCGACTCCTGCTCCGACCAAGGCTTTTACGCGCTCTTCGGTGTCGCCGCCGGTGCCGACTGCCGCGCCTACGCGCAAACGGCCTTCGGAGTCTTTGTTGGCATTCGGAAACTCGGTGGTTTTCAAAATATCTTTTACGGTAATCAAGCCTTTAAGCTCGTCTTTTTTTCGTTCAAGACCAAAACGCGCTCGACTTTATGTTCGTGCATCAGTTCGCGCGCTTCGTCGATGCTTGTGCCTTCGGGGACGGTAACCAAGCGTTCGCGCGGGGTCATAATGGCGGAAACGGGCAGGTCGAGGCGGTTTTCAAAACGCAGGTCGCGGTTGGTAACGATACCTACTACTTTTGCCGTTTTTCGACGACGGGCAGGCCGGACATTTTGCGTTTGCGTTGCGCGCGCATTTCCAATACTTCGCGGATGAGCGTCGTCGGGGCAACCGTTACCGGGTCTTTCACTACGCCGCTCTCGTGGCGTTTCACTTTGAAACAGCACGCGCCTGCATTTCGGGCGTCATGTTTTTTTATGGATAATGCCGATACCGCCTTCCTGCGCCATAGAAATGGCGAGGCGTGCTTCGGTAACGGTGTCCATTGCGGCGGAAAGTAAGGGGAGGTTGAGCGTGATTTCGCGGGTGAGCTTGGTTTGAAGTTTAACGTCTCGTGGCAGCACGGTTGAATGTGCAGGAACCAACAAAACATCGTCGAAAGTATAGGCTTTTTCTACGATACGCATGATGCTCAGTCTTTCAGTTTGTGCAAGATGCACGGCATTATAGCATTTAAATGCCAACCTTGACAAAAATTTTGCAAGGGCTTTGTTATTTTTTTACACGATGATAAATGCCCGGAAATTTTGATACCGATTTTGCTTTTTCAACAAAGTTGCCAATATACCTGTTCCCAAATATCCTGTTTATTTCCTAGAAAATGGAGAGAAAGGACAAGCCATTCTCGGCGTAAGGCTTTAAATAATCACTCAAATATGGTTCGCATTATTGAAATCAGCGGCTATCACAGATTAGACAATGCTGCTCTCCAAGCCCTTAAAAAAATCCTCATTTATCTCAAAAATTCGAAAAAGATATTGAATATTATCGGTTGGTTAAATGCTCATTCGAATCGTTTTTTTCAGACGACCTTCCTGCCTAAAAACAAAGCATTCTCAGCAAGCTCCCCTGCCCTGAAACCTCAAAAAAACTGTTAAAATGCGAGGCTGCTTGAGCAGATATTATTTTTTGTGCAAAACCGATGTTGACGTGAAACAAACTTAAAGTCGGTTTCATCGTAATTCCAATACCACCATCGGTATAATCGCCGTTGATGTGCTTTCAGCGACACTCACAGGTCGTCTGAAATGTAACAAAGCTACTTTTTCTTTTTTTCATCCTCATTTGGAGAATATTTATGAGCGCAATCGTTGATATTTTTTTGCCCGCGAGATTTTTGGATTCACGCGGCAACCCCACCGTAGAATGCGATGTATTGCTGGAGTCCGGCGTAATGGGCCGTGCCGCCGTACCGAGCGGTGCGTCTACCGGTCAAAAAGAGGCTTTGGAACTTCGCGACGGCGACAAATCCCGCTACTCGGGCAAAGGCGTATTGAAAGCAGTTGAACACGTCAACAACCAAATTGCCCAAGCCCTGATCGGCATCGATGCCAACGAACAGTCCTACATCGACAAAATCATGATCGAGCTGGACGGCACTGAAAACAAAGGGAATTTGGGTGCGAATGCTACTTTGGCGGTTTCTATGGCTGTTGCCCGCGCGGCTGCCGAAGATTCAGGTCTGCCGCTGTACCGTTACTTGGGCGGCGCCGGTCCTATGGCTTTGCCTGTTCCGATGATGAACGTTATCAACGGCGGCGAACATGCCAATAACAGCCTGAACATTCAAGAATTTATGATTATGCCTGTCGGCGCAAAAATCCTTCCGCGAAGCCCTGCGCTGCGGCGCCGAAATTTTCCACGCGCTGAAAAAAACTGTGCGACGGTAAAGGCTTCCCGACTACTGTCGGAGATGAAGGCGGTTTCGCACCCTAACCTGAACAGCCACAAAGAAGCCCTGCAACTGATGGTTGAAGCAACCGAAGCCGCTGGTTACAAAGCAGGCGATGATGTCTTGTTTGCTTTGGACTGCGCATCCAGCGAGTTCTACAAAGACGGCAAATACCACTTGGAAGCCGAAGGCCGTTCTTACACCAGCGCAGAATTTGCCGAATACCTTGAGGGCTTGGTTAACGAATTCCCGATTATCTCCATCGAAGACGGTATGGATGAAAACGACTGGGACGGCTGGAAACTTCTCACCGAAAAACTCGGCAACAAAGTACAACTGGTTGGCGACGACTTGTTCGTAACCAATCCGAAAATCCTTGCCGAAGGCATCGAAAAAGGCGTGGCAAACGCATTGCTGGTCAAAGTCAACCAAATCGGTACTTTGAGCGAAACCTTGCAAGCGGTTGACTTGGCAAAACGCAGCCGTTACGCCAGCGTAATGAGCCACCGTTCGGGCGAAACTGAAGACAGCACCATTGCCGACTTGGCAGTCGCTACCAACTGTATGCAGATCAAAACCGGTTCATTGAGCCGATCCGACCGCATGGCGAAATACAACCAACTGCTGCGCATCGAGGAAGAATTGGCAGAAGCTGCCTACTACCCCGGCAAAGCCGCATTCTATCAACTGGGCAAATAAGAAAAGGTATTGATGTATGAAGTGGGTAACTGTTGTTTTATCCATCGCGCTTGCTTACTGCCAATACAGCCTTTGGTTTGGAAAAAGGCAGTATCGGGCATACGGAAGAATTGCAGGAACAACTTTCCGTGCAGGAGGAGAAAAACCAGACGCTCACTTTGCGCAACCAGTTCCTTGCTGCGGAAGTCGATGATTTGGCGAACGGTCAAGAAGCGATTTCTGAAATTGCCCGTGTGGAATTGGGTTACGTCCAAGACGGCGAAACCTATTACCGTTTTATCGAACGCAGCCGTTAATTGCCCTGATGGGAATAAAAGGTCGTCTGAAAAAAATTTCAGACGACCTTCTTTTTATCTGTAGCTTGGACTTTCCCCGCGAAAAACAACTTGGTTTTATAAAAAAATATTCAGAGTTTGCTGCTACTTCAAACTTTCATATTCCTACCTATGCGGAAATGACGGTATTAATGAGAGTATCTTAATTTTTAAATTGTACAAAAAAATGAAATGTCCTCAAATAGTGAAATCAACTAAAAAAATAGAAATAAGAATTGATTGCATTTGACTTTTTGAACTAATATAACGCCATTCTTCCTACCTCGTCTGAAGCTTGCCATGCGTTACCACTTTCCTATTTCTGTCGATATGTTTGACTTTCTGACCACAGGCCGATTTGATTATCTGGAAATCGGACAAACTGCAGAAATGATTTTACAAATGTTCCCCGCTCCCGAATGCGTTCCTAAAGGGCTTTTTAGTGAAAAAAAGGGATGGAATATCTGGCTTTATGGCAATATTGAACTGCATTTTTCAGACGACCGCCTTACTCAAATCCGTGCTGATTTCCAACCCGGAGAGCCATTAAACGGAGGACGCTGGTTAAGTCTTAATCCCTGGTTCTTCAATCATGCAGACAAGCTTGATTTGTATTCGACTATTGCAAAACTGGTACAGCACCGCATCGACTTTATCAAAATAGATACACCTTCCGCACTGATTTTGCGCTTGCAAAGCGGTGTGGAGCTGATGTTTGAGAAATTCAGCGGACAGCGGTTATTTGCATTTTGCAAACAGAAAACCACGCTTCCTCAATGGGCGCATGAGCCGGTATAAATTTATGGCGTATTAAACCCATCTGTCTCAAACTCTCCTTCGTCTCATCATAATAAAAAGGTCGTCTGAAATCGATTTTCAGACGACCTTTTTGTTAGCAACGCGGTATCAAAGTTTCTTCATATAGTGGATTAACTTTAAACCAGTACGGCGTTGCCTCGCCTTGTCCTGATTTAAATTTAATCCACTATACCCGCTATTGATTTGGCTTTAGCATCAGCCTCTTTTTCGCTGGACGGCTTGGTTTCGAGCCGAAAGAATCGTTGGCTTTACGTTTGCCTTTGAAGCCTTCGCCGCCTTTCTTAAATCCTTCTTTTTTTGAAACCTTCGCCGCGCGATTTGCCACCGAAGCCTTCTTTGCCCGGTTTCTTATCGCCGCGCCAGCCGCCGGATTTTCTATCGCCCCAGCCACCTTTTGCCTTTTTGGCTTGCCGCCTGCGGATTTGCGCTTGCGGGTCGGCTCCATACCTTCGACGGTCACTTCGTTCAGCTTGCGGTCGATATATTTTTCGATTTTGTGCACTTTGACGTATTCGTTCACTTCGGCGAAGGTAATCGCAATACCCGTGCGTCCTGCACGTCCGGTACGGCCGATGCGGTGAACGTAGTCTTCCGCCTGTTTCGGCAGGTCGTAGTTGATGACGTGGGTAATGGTCGGTACGTCGATACCGCGGGCGGCAACGTCGGTGGCAACCAAAAATTTTGCAGCGGCCTTTGCGCAAATCCATCAGCGTGCGGTTGCGCCAGCCTTGCGGCATGTCGCCGTGCAGGCAGTTGGCGGCGAAACCTTTTTTCATACAAATCATCGGCGATGACTTCGGTCATGGCTTTTGGTGGACGTGAAAAATCACGCATTGGTCGATGTTGGCGTCGCGCAGGATGTGGTCGAGCAGTCGGTTTTTTTGTGGCGCATATCGTCACAGTACAGCAGCTGCTCTTCGATTTTTGCCTTGGTCGTCCACGCGCTCGACTTCGATGATTTCAGGGTTTTTTTCGTCAGTTTGCGCGCGAGTTTGCCGACCGCGCCGTCCCAAAGTGGCGGAGAACAATAAAGTCTGACGGTCGCTCGGAGTCGCTTCGACGATGGTTTCGATGTCGTCGATAAAACCCATGTCCAGCATACGGTCGGCTTCGTCCAAAATCAGCACTTCCAAACGGTCAAAATCGACTTTGCCGCTTTGCATCAAGTCCATCAGACGGCCTGGCGTGGCGACAATCAGGTCGACCGGTTTGCTCAGGGCGCGGGTTTGGTAGCCGAAAGATGCGCCGCCGACGATGCTGACGGTGCGGAACCAACGCATATTTTTTTGGCATACGCCAGCGCGTTTTTTTCTCGACTTGCGCCGCCAATTCTCGGGTTGGCGTCAACACCAACGCGCGCGGGCCTTTACCCGGTTTTTCGCTGCGTTTGGTCAGCCGCTGCAACGTCGGCAGCAGGAAGGCGGCAGTTTTGCCGGAACCGGTTTGCGCCGAAGCCATGATGTCGCGGCCTTCCAAAGCAAACGGAATGGCTTGCGCCTGAATCGGCGTCGGGCTTTCGTAACCCTCGCTGCGCACGGCGGACAAAATGTTTTTATCAAGGTTCAAATCGGCAAATTTAATAGACATGGCTATCCTAAAGAGACAACAACGCGCACGTCTGAACGGTTTTCAGACGACCTGAAGCAAAGGAAAGTAACGATACGGGAAATGTGAAGTTACAGGGTTGTCGCAAGCATCTTGCTTGTGGTTAACATCGACGACAACCTGCACAGAAAGGCTTGGCAAATCAGCAAGCAATAAAAAGAAACGCGCCCAAAACGGCGGTTTAGGGTTGGAAGACGATGGCTTCGTATAAAAAAAGGCGGACGGCGGATAATATCGATTTTATGGACAACGGTCAAGCAAAAAAAGGCATCAAGTGCGTTAAAAATCCAAACCCTTCCCAATACTTATTCAGGCCGTCTGAAACCATGACCGACATCACCCCCTTCGCCAACCGCATGGGCAAAAAAATATCAAACACCTCATGAAATGGGCGAAACGCAACGGCATCGAAGCCTGGCGCATTTACGACCGCGACATCCCCCAATTCCCCTTTGCCGTCGATGTTTACGGCGACCAAATCCACCTTCAGGAATACGATACCGGCTGGCTGATGAAGCCCGAAGAATACGAAGCGTGGCTTGCCGAAGTATTGGAAGCCGTCGCCTTCGTTACCGGTTTTGCGCCCGAACAAATCCACCTCAAACGCCGCGAACGCCAAAAAAGGCTTGCAGCAATACGAGAAAACCGGCAAAACCGGCGACGATTTCGTCATCACCGAAAAACGGCCGCAAGTTTTGGGTCAACCTCGACAAATACCTCGACACCGGCCTCTTTCTCGACCACCGCAACACACGCAAAAAAGTCGGTGAAACCGCAGCGGGCAAACGCTTCCTCAACCTGTTTTCCCTACACCGGCAGCTTCACCGTCTATGCAGCCACCGGCGGCGCAACGTCCAGCGAAACTGTCGATTTGTCCAATACTTATCTCGATTGGGCGAAACGCAATTTCGAACTCAACGGCATCAGCCCCGAGCAACACAAAATCGTCCGCGCCGACGTGTTCCAATACCTGCAAAACGCCGCTGCCGAAGGCAAACAGTTCGACCTCATCGTCATGGATCCGCCCAGCTTCTCCAACAGCAAAAAGATGCTTGACATCCTCGACATCCAGCGCGACCACAAAAAGCTGATTGACGGCGCAATGAGCCTGCTCGCTTCAGACGGTCTTTTGTACTTCTCCAACAACTTGCGCAGCTTCGTCTTGGACGATTCGGTATCGGAACAATACGCCGTCAAAGACATTTCCAAACAATCCGTTCCCGACGATTTCCGCAACAAGAAAATCCATCAGTGTTGGGAAATCAGACATAAATAACCGCCCTCTTCCAATTATTTTGAACTGATTACACACCATGCCCAAACCGCTCATCATCCGCTGGCTCGTCGTCTGCCTGATACCCTTGGCGACGCTTGCCGTTTTCGCCGTCAATCCGCCCGAAGATGCGGCGCAACACTTAATCAACGGCATCATCCTTGCCTGCGAAGCGACGTTTCTGTTCAAATTCGTCCTTTTCGACACCATCAAGCATCATCTTAAGCAAGAGTTTGATTTGAAACGTCAAACCATGCTGCTGTTTATCCCAATCGTTTTGCTGATTGTGTATTTGTTCCACTATTTCGGCGCGTTTTTAGTTTTTGAAAAGGTCGTCTAAAACCGATTTCAGACGACCTCGAGTCTTTTATGAATACACACGCTTTTCCTGTTTGTTGGATTTTTTTGCAACGTCATCGACAATTTCGGCGACATCGGCGTTTCCTTGCGGCTTGCCCGTGTTTTGCACCGTGAACTCGGTTGGCAGGGTGCATTTGTGGACGGACGATGTGTCCGCCTTGCGTGCGCTTTGTCCCGATTTGCCCGACGTTCCCTGCGTTCATCAGGATATTCATGTCCGCACTTGGCATGCTGAAGTGGCGGATATTAATAATGCGCCTGTTCCCGATATTGTCATCGAAACTTTCGCCTGTGATCTGCCTGAAAATGTGTTGCACATCATCCGCCAACACAAGCCGCTTTGGCTGAATTGGGAATATTTGAGCGCGGAAGAAAGCAATGAAAGGCTGCACCTGATGCCTTCACCGCAGGAGGGTGTTCAAAAAAATATTTTTTTGGTTTATGGGTTTCAGCGAAAAAAAGCGGCGGGCTGATACGCGAACGCGATTACCGTGATGCCGTCCGTTTCGATACCAAAGCCTTGCGAGAGCGGCTGATGTTGCCCGAAAAAAATGCCCCCGAATGGCTGCTTTTCGGCTATCGGAGCGATGTTTGGGCAAAATGGCTGGACATGTGGCAACAGGCAGGCAGCCCGATAACCCTGCTGCTGGCAGGGTACGCAAATCATCGACAGCCTCAAACAAAGCGGCGTCATTCCGCAAAACGCCCCTGCAAAAACGACGGCGATGTTTTTTTCAGACGACCTCTGTCCGCCTCGTCAAAAATCCCTTTCGTGCCGCAACAGGATTTCGACAAACTGCTGCACCTCGCCGACTGCGCCGTGATACGCGGCGAAGACAGTTTCGTCCGCGCCCAGCTTGCCGGCAAATCCTTCTTTTGGCACATCTACCCGCAAGACGAGAATGTCCATCTCGACAAACTCCACGCCTTTTTGGGATAAGGCACACGGCTTCTACACGCCCGAAACTGCCTCGGCACACCGCCGCCTTTCAGACGACCTCAACGGCGGAGAGGCATTATCCGCCACGCAGCGCCTCGAATGTTGGCAAATCCTGCAACAACGCCAAAACGACTGGCTGCAGGGGTGCGGAGGACTGGAGCCGTTATCTTTTCGAGCAGCCTTCCGCCCCCGAAAAACTCGCCGCCTTTATTTCAAAGCTTTAAAAAAATACGCTAAAAATAGCGCGTTTATTTACAACCGATTTGATTGGACAATACATGAAAACAGCACAAGAACTGCGCGCCGGCAACGTATTCATGGTCGGCAACGATCCCTATGGTCGTTCAAAAAAACCGAATACATCAAAGGCGGCCGCTCTTCCGCCAAAGTCAGCATGAAACTGAAAAAAACCTGCTGACCGGTGCCGCTTCCGAAACCATTTACAAAGCCGACGACAAATTCGACGTCGTCATCCTGTCCCGCAAAAAACTGTACTTACAGCTACTTTGCCGACCCTATGTACGTCTTCATGGACGAAGAATTCAACCAATACGAAATCGAAGCCGACAACATCGGCGACGCGTTGAAATTCATCGTTGACGGCATGGAAGACCAATGCGAAGTGACCTTCTACGAAGGCAACCCCATTTCTGTCGAACTGCCTACCATCATCGTACGCGAAGTCGAATACACCGAGCCTGCCGTTAAAGGCGATACTTCCGGCAAAGTGATGAAAACCGCGCGTCTGGTCGGCGGCACTGAAATCCAAGTGATGTCTTACATCGAAAAACGGCGACAAAGTCGAAATCGATACCCGTACCGGCGAATTCCGCAAACGCGCTTAAGCATCAGCTGCGGTCAAGATAAAAGGTCGTCTGAAAAGTTTCAGACGACCTTTTATCTATTTTTACAACCATCGTTCTGCAAGTTGCCCGGATTTGCCGCATTGCCCCGCAAAACGCCCTGTCCAAGCCGTTTTTATGCTAAAATTCGAGCTAATTTTTGCCATACGAAATAAAGAAAACCATGACCGACGCAACTATACGCAACGACCATAAATTCGCACTCGAAACCCCTGCCCGTCAGCCTTGAAGACGAAATGCGCAAAAGCTATCTCGATTACGCCATGAGCGTGATTGTCGGCCGCGCGCTGCCCGATGTGCGCGACGGTTTGAAGCCGGTGCACCGCCGCGTGCTTTACGCCATGCACGAGCTGAAAAAAACAACTGGAACGCCGCCTACAAAAAAATCGGCGCGTATCGTCGGCGACGTCATCGGTAAATACCATCCGCACGGCGATTCCGCGGTTTACTACACCATCGTGCGCATGGCGCAGGATTTTTCGATGCGCTACGTCTTAATCGACGGTCAGGGTAACTTCGGTTCGGTTGACGGCGACGGCGCCGCGGCCATGCGTTATACTGAAATCCGCATGGCGAAAATCGCCCACGAAATGCTGGCGGACATCGAAGAAGAAACCGTCAATTTCGGTCCGAACTACGACGGCAGCGAACACGAGCCGCTGGTGTTGCCGACCCGCTTCCCCGCTCTGTTGGTCAACGGTTCGTCCGGTATTGCCGTCGGTATGGCGACCAACATTCCGCCGCACAATCTCACCGACACCATCAACGCCTGTCTGCGTCTTTTGGATGAACCTGAAACCGAAATCGACGAATTGATCAATATCCTGCAAGCCCCCGATTTCCCGACCGGCGCAACCATCTACGGCTTGAGCGGCGTGCGCGAAGGCTATAAAACCGGCCGCGGCCGCGTCGTCATGCGCGGTAAAACCCATATCGAACCCATAGGCAAAAAAACGGCGAACGCGAAGCCATCATCATCGACGAAATTCCGTATCAGGTGAACAAAGCCAAGCTGGTGGAAAAAAATCGGCGAACTGGTGCGCGAAAAAAACGTTGGAAGGCGTATCCGACCTGCGCGACGAATCCGACAAATCCGGTATGCGCGTCGTTATCGAATTGAAACGCAACGAAAAACGCCGAAGTCGTTTTAAACCAACTCTACAAACTCACCCAGCTTCAAGACAGCTTCGGCATCAACATGGTCGCCTTGGTTGACGGTCAGCCGCGCCTGTTGAACCTGAAACAGATTCTGGCGGAATTCCTGCGCCACCGTCGCGAAGTCGTTACCCGCCGCACCCTGTTCCGCCTGAAAAAAGCGCGTCATGAAGGCCATATCGCCGAAGGTAAAGCCGTCGCCCTGTCCAATATCGACGAGATGATTCGGTTGATTAAAGAATCCGCCGACGCGCCTGAAGCCAAAGAAAAACTGCTGTCCCGCGCATGGCGAAGCGGTTTGGTGGAAGATATGTTGAGCCGTACCGACCTCGACCTGCGCATGGCGCGCCCCGAAGGCCTGCCCGCCAACCTCGGCTTGCAGGAACAAGGCTATTACCTGAGCGAAACTCAGGCTGACGCCATCCTGCGCATGAGCCTGCGCAACCTGACCGGCCTCGACCAAGAAGAAATCGTCGGCGACTACAAAAACATCATGGCAAAAATCATCGACTTTTTGGACATTTTGGCGAAACCGGAACGCATCACCCAAATCATCCGCGAAGAATTGGAAGAAACCAAAACCAATTTCGGCGACGAACGCCGCAGCGAAATCAACCCGTTCGGCGGCGACATTGCCGATGAAGACCTGATTCCGCAACGCGAAATGGTCGTTACCCTGACTCACGGCGGCTATATCAAAACCCAGCCGACCACCGACTATCAGGCGCAGCGTCGCGGCGGGCGCGGCAAACAGGCGGCGGCCACCAAAGACGAAGACTTCATCGAGACCTTGTTCGTTGCGAACACGCATGACTATTTGATGTGTTTCACCAACCTCGGCAAGTGCCACTGGATTAAGGTTTACAAACTGCCTGAAGGCGGACGCAACAGCCGCGGTCGCCCGATTAACAACGTCATCCAGTTGGAAGAAGGCGAAAAAGTCAGCGCTATCCTCGCCGTGCGCGAATTCCCCGAAGACCAATACGTCTTCTTCGCCACTGCACAAGGTATGGTGAAAAAAGTCCAGCTTTCAGCCTTTAAAAACGTCCGCAGCCAAGGCATCAAAGCCATCGCACTCAAAGAGGGTGACTACCTCGTCGGCGCCGCCCAAACCAGCGGCTCGGACGACATCATGCTGTTCTCCAACTTGGGTAAAAGCCATCCGCTTCAACGAATACTGGGAAAAAAATCCGGTAACGACGAAGCGGAAGATGCCGACATCGAAACCGAGATTTCAGATGACCTTGAAGACGAAACCGCCGACAACGAAAAACGCCCTGCCAAGCGGCAAACACGGTGTGCGTCCGTCCGGTCGCGGCAGCGGCGGCTTACGCGGTATGCGCCTGCCTGCCGACGGCAAAAATCGTCAGCCTGATTACCTTCGCCCCCGAAGCCGCGCAAAGCGATTTGCAAGTGCTGACCGCCACCGCCAACGGCTACGGCAAACGCACTCCGATTGCCGATTACAGCCGTAAAAAACAAAGGCGGACAAGGCAATATCGCCATCAACACCGGCGAGCGCAACGGCGATTTGGTCGCCGCAACCTTGGTCGGTGAAACCGACGACCTGATGCTGATTACCAGCGGCGGCGTCCTCATCCGCACCAAAGTCGAACAAATCCGCGAAACCGGCCGCGCAGCAGCAGGCGTGCGCCTGATTAATCTGGACGAAGGCGAGCAACTGGTCAGCCTCGAGCGGGTAGCGGAAGGGCCGAAAGACGAATCAGTTTCAGGTGAAGAAAACACTGGTGAGACAAACGTAACGATAGAAGACAATACACCGCAATAAAGCAAAAAACAGGCAGAGACCTTTACAAAATTCCTTTTCCCCCAACAGCCGAAATCCAAACACAGGTTTTCGTCTATTTCCGCTCCTAATTGCTCCTGATTTTACCCAAATGCCCCCTTAATCCTCCCCGGATACCTGATAATCAGGCATCCGGGCCGCCTTTTAGGCGGCAACAGGCACACTTAGCCTGTTAGCCGCTTTCAACAGGTTTAAACACATCGCCTTCAGATGGCTTTGCGCACTCACTTTACACAGACCAAAATAGGCTGCCCGGGCGTAGCGGAATTTACGGTGCAGCGTACCGAAGCTTTGTTCGACCACATAACGGGTCTTCGACAAATATCGGTTGCGTTTGGTTTGCACTTCCGTCAGCGGACGATTGCGGTGGGCTTTGCGCATAATGCCGTCTAACAACTGATGCTCTTTCAGATGTTGCCGGTTTTCCTTACTGTCGTAGCCTTTGTCGGCATAGACGGTCGTACCTTCGGCAATGCCTTCCAACAAAGGGGACAGATGGTTGCACTCATGGGTATTGGCAGGAGTGATGTGCAGTTTCTCGATATAGCCTTCCTCATCGGTACGGGTATGTTGTTTGTAACCGAGTTTGTAGAGGCCGTTTTTCTTTGTTCAGCGGGCATCTTTGTCCTTACTCGGTGTGGTTTGTCCGCTGACTTGTCCTTCCTCGTCGACTTCTATGGCCTGACGCTGTTTGCTGCCGGCGGTCTGAATAATGATGGCGTCAACACGTTCCCTCCTTCCCAGTTCACTCAATCATATTAAAATAAAAACGGCAGCTTTAATAAGCTGCCGTTTCCCATATTTATGATTTATTTCCCGAGTCTTCAAAAAGACTCAATCGGAGCAGATTCCTGAGCAACAGTTTGAGGTTTAGGCTCTGGTTCGGATGGTTCCGCATTATCCTGACGTATATTGTGGCTGTAATCTTTAGGCGGGCTAGGGTTGTTTGCCTGCCATAATTTCCAATACTTGATCACGATCGATGGTTTCCCAATCTATCAAGGCTTTACACATGGTCTCCATTTTATCGCGGTTTTCATCAAGGATTTTGTAGGCCACCTGATATTGCTCGTCCAAAATACGGCGTACTTCAGCATCAATATCTTGTTGCGTTTTTTCGGAAATGTTTTGAGAACGGGTAACGCTGCGTCCCAAGAACACTTCACCTTCATTCTCTGCATAAACCATTACGCCCATTTTATCGCTCATCCCATAGCGCGTAACCATTTCGCGCGCCATTTGGGTGGCACGTTCAAAATCGTTGGACGCACCGGTGGAAATACGGCCGACGAAGATGTCTTCGGCAATACGACCGCCGAACAAGATGGAAAGCTGACTCAGCATTTGGTCTTTATACATGCTGATACGGTCGCGTTCGGGAAGCTGCCAAGTCAAACCAAGCGCACGGCCGCGCGGCATAATGGTCACCTTGTGGACAGGGGTCAGTAAATGGCAGGCTTTCGGCAACAATCGCGTGACCAGCTTCATGGTAGGCAGTCGCACGTTTTTTTCGTCTTCATGCATTACCATGCTGCGGCGTTCGGGACCCATATAGATTTTGTCTTTGGCATCTTCGAAATCGCTTTGATCAACTTTGGTTTTATTCCGACGGCCTGCAAACAGGGCGGCTTCATTAACCAAGTTAGCCAAATCCGCACCGGAAAAAAACCGGGAGTACCTCGGGCCAAAGAACCCAAATCGACAGATGCATCCAAAGGCACTTTTTTTGCGTGTACTTTCAAAAATCTGTTCACGACCACGAATATCGGGTAGTGGAACCACCACTTGTCGGTCGAAACGGCCGGGACGTTGCAAGGCGGGATCTAATACGTCCGGACGGTTGGTTGCGGCAATGACGATAACGGTCTGATTACTTTCAAAACCGTCCATCTCGACCAAAAAGCTGGTTCAAGGTTTGTTCGCGCTCATCATTACCACCGCCCAAACCGGCACCGCGCTGACGGCCGACAGCGTCGATTTCGTCAATAAAAAAATGATACAAGGGGCGTTTTTTTCTTCGCTTGTTCAAACATATCGCGCACGCGGCTTGCACCGACCCCGACGAACATTTCAACAAAGTCAGAACCTGAGATGCTGAAGAACGGTACGCCTGCTTCGCCTGCAATGGCTTTTTGCCAACAAAGTTTTACCGGTACCCGGGCTGCCTGCCAGTAAGATACCGCGCGGAACGCGTCCGCCCAAACTTTGATAACGGCTTGGAGCTTTCAGGTAATCAACGATTTCCTGCACTTCCTCTTTTGCCTCATCGCAACCGGCAACATCGGCAAAAGGTAACTTTGTTGGCATCTTTGTCCAGAAGACGGGCACGGCTTTTTACCGAAAGAGAATGCGCCCCCTTACCGCCGCCGCCACTTTGCATACGCATAAAAATAAAACCATGCGCCAATCAGCAGCAATACCGGCAACAGGCTGTAAAAACAGGCTGGCGAGCATGCTTGGTTTTTCTTCGGGGATAACGTTGACGCGGACTTTATTGTCCAAAAAGCGTTTTAACCAAATTATCGTCCAAAGGCGCATTGGTGAAGAAAGAGGTTTTATCGGTACGCTCGCCTTTAATCAGATAACCGCTGACGACTGAGCCTTCGATATTGACATTGGCTACTTCACCGTTGTTTACCTGTTGGATAAATTGAGAGTATTCGATTTGCTGCTTGTTTTCCTGCTTGCTGGTCAGAGCATTGAACGCAGCCATCAAGCCGACGCACAAAGCAACCCAGAGCAGAATTGACTTAAAGGTATTCCCCACTTAGCCAGGCTCCATGATATAAAGATAAACGAAAGAAAGATTTTAAAACACGCTGCTTGTATTGTCAGCGTTTATTTTTTCCTAATAAATAAATCTCACTGGAACGATTGCGCGATGCCTCGGGCTTGCGCGTCTGCACCGTTCCGAAGATTTCACGCATGGCTGCCATATATTCCTGATAGCCCGCTCCCTGAAATACTTTTCACCAAAAAGCTGCCGCCCGTTTTCAAATGATTGACGGCAAAGTCCAAAGCCAGTTCACATAAATAAAAAGCTGCGGGCTTGGTCGGTTACGGCGTTACCCGACATATTGGGTGCCATATCGCAAATTACAAGGTCTAGCGGACGGGCGTCCAGCAGGGTTTCAAATTGCGCCAATACTTCGTCTTCCCTGAAGTCGCCCTGAATAAAAAGAAACACCTTCTATTTCATCCATAGGCAGGATATCCAATGCGAACACTCGTCCTGAATTGCCGACCAGTTTTGCCGCGACTTGCGACCAGCTTCCCGGTGCGCTGCCTAAATCCGCCAAAAACCGTGCCGGGTTTGATTAATTTGTCTTTTTCGTTGATTTCCAGCAGTTTATATGCAGCGCGGGCGCGATAACCGTCTTTTTGCGCCATGTGGACGTAATGATCGTTTACGTGTTCGTGAAGCCAGGCTTTTTGATGATTTTTGAACGTACTGCCATAATTTATTTAATGATATAGAGAAACGCCGTATTGTACGTTATTTTCCCCGAGATTGCGCCAAATCGCGTACAATGCCGCATTATTCTTTCTTTTCAAGCATTAGAACATGACTGACAATAAATTAAGCACCAAAGAAATTTTTGGAATTGAAAGCCCGCGCCCACCACCTTCATCCCGTTGTAATGGTGGGACAACAAGGTTTGACCGAGTCCGTTATCAAAGAAACCGATGCCGCTCTGACGGCGCATGAGTTAATCAAAGTCCGTGTATTCGGCGACGACCGCGCCGAACGCGTTGAAATTTGCAATGCGTTGTGCGAAGCCGTCGATGCGCAACTGGTTCAGCATATCGGTAAGCTGTTGGTGTTGTGGCGTAAAAAAACTTGGAGGCTTGAGAAAGCGTTTGGTTCCAAACAATGAGAGGTCGTCTGAAAAAAACTATCAAGGCTTTCAGACGACTTTCGTTTAATAAATCTTGAAATCAGTATAGAAACAACAGCAGATTATTTATCCCTTGATATAAAAGGTCGTCTGAAAACCCTGATTGGGGATTTTCAGACGACCTTTGTCTTTGCCGGTTGGTCTATCCGGATATTAGAAATCCAATTCCGCTTTCAGCCAGTAAGTACGCGGCATGCCGACGACGGCGAAGCTGCGGTCGTATTGGCCGCGCTGTACCCTGCCAGTAGTTTTTTTGTTGAACAGGTTTTCTACCGAGCTGCTGACGGTCAGGGTGTTTTTACCCAGTTTGGTTTTGTAGCGCGCGCCTACGTCAACCAAGGTATAGGATGGGAAGGCGTATTGCTTTTTGAGTGTCTTGGTAAGACTTGCCGAAGTACGAAACGTTGCCGTTCAAGGTCAAGCCTTTGGCAAACGGGGTGTCCCATTCCACGCCCGCTTTGGCAATCACGCGCGGGTTGGCGACTTGCACGCCGTTAACAAGATTGTCGGCGAAATTCGGGTAATCTTTTACGGTCGATTGCAGATACATCAAACCAAAGCTCGGACGCAGGGTTTTGTTCAACAAATTGGCATAGGTATTGAACTCGATACCGCGGCTGCGTTCCATGCCTTGCTCGGAACCGCTATAAGCCAAGCCTGCATTTTTGCGCGCTGCGAAATCAGTTCCTGAAGTCGTGTTGCCGCGCCAGTAGCCCGGGCGTTTGATTTGGAACGCGTTTAAAGTGGTGACAAAGTCGCCCCAGTTTTTTTGCGTACGCCGACTTCAAATTGGCGGCTGACGCGCGGATCTGCCATCGTTACATGACCGTCGTCATCAGTACGGATGTCGGACGGCTCCAAATCTTCCATATAGTTTCCGTAAACCACCAAATCAGGCTGCGGAACCCATGCCGCCATCAACATTGGGCTGAAACGGCTTGCATCCGCTTTGCGACCGTTTAATTTGTTTTTTTCTGCTCGACGGCTTGGAAACGCCCGCCCAAAGTGAGTCGGTATTTGTTGTCGGCAAAACCAAGCGTGTCAGATACCGCCAAACTGTTTACTTTGATTACGGTATCCAATGAAGGCGTTGCACTCCACGCGCTTCCTAAGTTGGAATCCAATTTTGCCAATTGGGTCGGAATATCAAGGCTTGGATCGATAACGCTGCTTCTTGTTTGACGTGCTCCTTGATAAGTAGTACGTTTGCGGTCGATTCGGTCAAATGCGGCACTCCAGTTGTGGCTCACCGGACCGGTTTCAAATTCGCCGCGTGCAGTCAGATTCATACTGAGCGTTTTGAAACGCTGGTCGGTCAAACGTGCGCGACCTGAATTGTAGGTTAAACCGCTGCTCGTAACGGTCGGAGAGGCGAAATTACCGTAATAGCGCGCATTGTTGTAGCCGATACCGCCTGTAATTTGGGCATTTTCAAACGCATCCCATTCGAAGGTCAGCATATTGGTCTGACCGCGCGTGTTTTGAGCCTGCCAGCTCGGCGCCAGATTCACTTTGCCTTCAGGCGCGTCAAACAAGCGGCCGCTGGCGTTTTGAATATCCTGCATACGCGCGCGGCCGCCGTTGGTTTTGCGTTTCGCGTAGATGGAATCGAACGCCACGCGCAGTTTTTTTCGCCGCGGTAGTCGGCATTCAAGGCAAATTCTTTGTTGTCTTCACTGTAACCGTGGCGCGGGGTATCGCCGTGGCGCAGCTTGCCGTTGGCACGCACGCCGAATTCTTTGTTTTCGCCGAAGCGTTGACCCAAGTCGAATGTGCCTTGAGCACGGTTGTTGCTGAACCAGCCCAAACCGATTTTTACGGTTGCCTTCATCTGCAGCTTTTTTTGGTCTCGATATTGACGGAACCGGATACCGCGCCTTCAGGGTCCATGCCGTTTACAGTGGTGGACGCGCCTTTAATCAGTTGCGCGGAGCCGACTTGCACGCTGGCTGTGCCTTGCGTGCCGTACATACCTGCCAAACCGTTGACGCTGAATTGGCGCGCATCAAGCTGATAACCGCGGAAATACAGGCCGGTCAATGTGTTGCTTTCGCCGCCGAACTGCCAAACGGAAGCGTCTTTTTTTCGCTACGGCATCCACCAAAGTACGCGCTTCGGTGTTGTTGAGGGCTTGTTCGTCGTAGTTGACGACGGTAATCGGCGCGGTAAAGGCATTGGCTTTGCCCAATACGCCCAAGTTCACGCGGTCGCGCAAGTCGCCGTCGCTGGCGATGGAGTAAGAACGGGCGGCTTTGACGCGTTTGGCGTCGGCGCGGACATGGACTTCCTGCAACTGCTGTTGCACTGGGGCTTCGGGCGTCGCTTCATCGGCGGCATAAGAAAAATGCGCTCATAATCAAAAAGCGGCATCAGGGCTAATTTGCTGTTCATAGATTCCTTCTGTCTTTGAGGTGGGTTATTTTTTTGTTGCAATAAGCGTTAAAAAAATCACAAAGTAATTTTTGCTGCGGAATTATATTTGATAATATTCTGCTTTTTCTATAAAAAAATTGATGATAACTATTTGTAAAAAAACAAAAAAATACAACATCAATCAAAAACTTTATCCATAGTAATTGTAAATTATTTTATTAAGCGGAGAATCAGGGTTTCAAACGACCCCTGCCCGCTGCCTGCCCCAAGAGACAACGCACATGCAAAAATGGCAAATCGAGCTTTATTCCACGCCGTCTTGGCTGTTACAGACCTTATTGATGGTCGCCGCCGCCTCGGCGGTGATTCTGTTTTTTTGGCACGCGAAACGCGCTTCGGGCGGGAGTTTGCCCTATATCCTGCGGCTGTGTCTGACGCCGAAAAGCGCGGTCAAAGTATTGCTGCTGATTACGGCGATGATTGCGCTGCTGCTGACCGAAGTGCGGCTGAATGTATTGAGTACCTTTTATGTCCAAAGGACTTTACGACTCGATGCAGGATTTGAACGCCTCCGCGTTTTGGATGTTTGCAGCGATGAACGCGGGCGTGGTGTTGGTGCGGGCGTTTAACAACGTCGTCAACGACTTTCTCGATCAAGGCTTGGCGATTAAATGGTCGGAGCGGCTCAATGAAGTGCTGACAACGCGCTGGCTTGCCGACAAAAAAACTACTACCGTCTGCAAATGCGCCGCCATGCGCCGGACAACATCGACCAGCGTATCCAACAAGACGCGCAGGATTTCATCGCCTCGACCATAGAATTTGTGCGCGGCATGGTCAATTCGGTCGTTACCTCGCTGGAATTTGCCGTTGTTTTGTGGGGCTTGGCGGGCATCCTGACCGTGTTCGGCTTCGACATTCCGCACGGCATCGTTTGGTTTGTCTATATGTTTGTGATTTTGGCGACCTTTATCGCCATGTGGATAGGCAACCCTCTGATTCGTTACAACTATGAAAACGAAAAACTCAACGGCGACTATCGTTATTCCCTCATCCGCGTGCGCGACCACGCCGAAAGCGTGGCGTTTTACAGCGGCGAACAACACGAACACGACCAGCTTGCCGACCGCTTCAAAGCCATCATCCGCAACCGTTGGCGCATCGCCCGCCAAAGCGTCTGCTTGAGCGGCTTTAACGATATGTTTACCAACGGAATCAAGCTCTTCCCCATTATTTTGCAAGCCCCGCGCCTGTTTGCCGGACAAATCAAAATCGGCGACATCCAGCAGACCGTCCAAGCCTTCGCCCGACTGCAAAACGCCCTCTCCTTCTTTCGGATGTTCTACAACAAATTCACCGCCTACCGCGCCCGACTGGAGCGTCTGTACGGATTCTTGCTGAGTACGGAAGAACAACACAGCGCGCAGCAACCTGACATTACTGAAGTTTCAGACGACCTCTCGCTGGAAACGTCGCCCTGTTCCGCCACAACGGCGAAATCCTGTTGAGCGGGATCAACGTCAACCTCAAAAGCGGAGATTCCCTGCTGATACGAGGCCCGAGCGGTTGCGGCAAAACTTCGCTGCTGCGCGCGCTGGCGGGGCTTTGGCCGTTCGGCAGCAGCGGCAAAGTCAGCCGTCCGCCGCACCAAGACATCCTCTTCCTGCCGCAACGCCCGTACACGGCGCAAGGCAGCCTGCGCGACGCGATTTGTTATCCTGACATCGACAAACAGCATCCCGAACTAGCTGAAGCCATGAACACCTGCCGTTTAGGTTATCTCATTGATAAATTAGACAAAACCGACGACTGGCAACACAAACTCTCACCGGGCGAACTGCAACGCGTCGCCTTCGTCCGCGCCCTGCTCTCGCAGCCCAAAGTCATCCTGCTCGACGAAGCCACCGCCGCCTTGGACGAACCGACCGAAGCCCCTGCTCTACTGCGCTTTGAAACGCAAACTGCCGCAGAGCATCATCATCAGCATTGGCCACCGCAGCACGCTCAACGAGTTTCACGATTTCAGTCTTGATGTCGGCAACGTAGCTTGCGATTGAATTTAAAGCGACGAGGTCGTCTGAAAACCCGTAAGGGTTTCGCTAAAACGAGCGCAGCGAGTTTCGCTAAAACTTTTTCAGACGACCTTTCTGCTAAAATGACACGCTTCAAATACAAGGGAAACCCGCCATGCACGAAATCAAATGCCCGCACTGCCACACCGCGTTTACCGTCAACGAAGCCAGTTACGCCGACATCCTGAACCAAGTCCGCACCCAAGAATTTCAAACCGAAATCCACGAGCGTCTGCAACAGGCGCAGATGCAGTTTCAAAGCGATATGCAGCTTGCCCAAGCGCAGGCGCAAAATCAGTTCGACAAAATCCTGGCCGACAAAAACCACGAAATCGCCGCCCCTATCCAACCAAATCAATGCCTACGAAAAAGACAGCAAACTCGCCGCCGCCGAAATCGAAGGTCGTCTGAAAGCGCAAATCGCCGAGCAAGATAAATTGATTGCCGAACTGAAGGCGCAGGCAAAATCGCTGGAAACGGCGAAAAACATGGAAAAAAGAGCTGGAAATCACCAAAGCCGTTGCCGAAAAAAAGAGCGCGAATTGGGCAACCTGAATACCCGGCTCATGCTGCAATCCAAAGAAAACCAGTTGGAAAAAAACAAAGCCTGCGCGAAAAAAATACGAGGCCGAACTCAAACAAAAAAGACGAAACCATCGCCTTCTACAAAGACTTCAAAGCCAGACAGTCCACCAAAATGATAGGCGAAAGCCTTGAGCAGCACTGCGAAACCGAATTCAACCGCATCCGCACCACCGCCTTTCCCCAAGCCGTATTCGGCAAAGACAACGACGCCAAAACCGGCAGTAAAGGCGACTACATCTACCGCGAAACCGACGAAGAAGGCAACGAAATCATCTCCATCATGTTCGAGATGAAAAAAACGAAAACGACGAAACCGCCACCAAAAAGAAAAATGAACACTTTTTTAAAGAGTTGGACAAAGACCGCAGAGAAAAAAACTGCGAATACGCCGTCCTCGTCTCACTCTTGGAAGCCGACAGCGACCTCTACAACAACGGCATCGTCGACGTGTCCTACGCCTACCCGAAAATGTACGTCGTGCGCCCGCAATTCTTCATCCCCATCGTCTCCCTGCTGCGCAACGCTGCACTCAATTCATTGAAATACAAACAAGAATTGGCGCAAATGCGCGCGCAAAACATTGACATCACACACTTTGAAGAAGACTTGGACAAGTTCAAAACCGATTTCGCCCGCAATTACGAACTCGCCAGCCGCAAGTTCCAAACCGCCATCGACGAAATCGACAAAACCATCAGCCACCTGCAAAAAACCAAAGAAGCCCTGCTTTCTTCGGAAAACAACCTGCGCCTTGCCAACAACAAAGCAACCGACCTGACTGTCAAAAAATTAGTGCGCAAAAACCCGACCATGAAGGCCGCCTTTGCCGCGTTGGAGAAAAAAGAGGATTGAGGTTCGTATGAAGTAAAGGTCGTCTGAAAGCGGCCTTCCCCGTTTTCAGACGACCTTTTCCGAGTCAAAGCCGTTTGAATATTACCTGCGATACGGCTATGATGAAGCCTGTCCCTATACATTTACATTGATAATGAAAGGAATCCCGCATGACCACTTGGTTTTATTGCCGCTGCCGCCGTCCTGATTGTCGAGCTGTTTGTCGGTACTGTATATCTCTTGGTTGTCAGCGCGGCTTTGTTTGGCGCGGGATTGGTGTATGGGCTGACCGGTAATACTTCGATTGCCGTCGCTGCGGCAGCCGTTTTGTCCGCCGTCGGTATCTGGGTGGTACACAGTAAATTCAAAAAAACTACGCCCCGCCAAGAATTGAACGATGATTTGGACATTGGACAGACCGTTCAAATCCTCCGCCGCCTTCACGGCGATTGCTATGAAGTTGCTTATCGGGGAACGCACTGGCAGGCGCAGGCTGAAAATGCCGATGCCGTTCAGACGACCTCTACTGCCGTGATTACCGGTAAAAAACGGTAATGTTTTTACTCATTCGTTTCAATTGATTAATAAAATCAAAAGGAGCATCATAGGCGAATTGATTACCCTTCCTGAAAAATATTCACCTATTAATATTAATCTTTGCTCTCACCGCATAAGGAAAAACATATGGAATTTCTGCTCAGCCCCATCGTCCTCTTCTTCATCGTCGTTGTTATTTTTGGTTTCAAATCCTTTATTGTCGTGCCGCAGCAGGAAGTTTATGTGGTCGAACGATTAGGCCGTTTTCACAAAGCGCTGACTGCAGGTCTGAACATCCTTATCCCATTCATCGACCGCGTCGCCTATCGTCACTCGCTGAAAGAAGTTCCTTTGGATGTTCCCAGCCAAGTCTGTATTACCCGCGACAACACTCAGCTGACTGTGGACGGCATCATCTATTTCCAAGTTACCGATCCTAAACTTGCTTCATATGGTTCCAGCAACTACATCATGGCGATTACCCAGCTTGCGCAGACAACTTTGCGCTCTGTCATCGGTCGCATGGAATTGGATAAAACCTTTGAAGAGCGCGACGAAATCAACAGCATTGTTGTTGCTGCTTTGGACGAAGCGGCAGGCGCATGGGGTGTGAAAGTATTGCGTTACGAAATCAAAGACTTGGTTCCGCCGCAAGAAATCCTCCGCTCAATGCAGGCGCAAATTACAGCCGAACGTGAAAAACGCGCGCGCATTGCTGAATCCGAAGGCCGTAAAATCGAGCAGATCAACCTTGCCAGCGGTCAGCGTGAAGCAGAAATCCAACAATCCGAAGGTGAAGCGCAAGCCGCCATCAACGCGTCAAACGGTGAAAAAATCGCCCGCATCAACCGCGCACAAGGTGAAGCCGAAGCCCTGCGCCTGGTTGCAGAAGCCAACGCCGACGCCATCCGCAAAATCGCCGAGGCTGTCCGCTCCGAGGGCGGTGCTGAAGCCGTCAACCTGAAAGTTGCCGAGCAATATGTCGCCGCCTTCAGCAATCTGGCAAAAGAAAGCAACACGCTGATTATGCCTGCCAACGTCGCCGACATCGGCAGCCTGGTTTCAGCCGGACTGAAGATTATCGACAGCAACAAAGCGGCAAAATAAACCTTTCGTTTTGCCACAAGGTCGTCTGAAAACGAGTGCAACGCGTTTCGCTACCATAAACAGCGGATTTCGCCAAACCGTTTTTCAGACGACCTTTATTCACATGATGGCAGACAGGATGCCCATCTGACCAAGCTTCAATATAGTGGATTAAATTTAAATCAGGACAAGGCGACGAAGCCGCAGACAGTACAGATAGTACGGAACCGATTCACTTGGTGCTTCAGCACCTTAGAGAATCGTTCTCTTTGAGCTAAGGCGAGGCAACGCCGTACTGGTTTAAAGTTAATCCACTATACATTCTGATTGTTACCAAAGACCAATTCAATGACTCAGAAAAACACACCATCAAAACCTACCTCGTCGGCGGCGCCGTCCGCGATTATCTTTTAGGTTTGCCCGTTAAAGACCGCGATTGGGTGGTCGTCGGCGCTGACACGCAAACTATGCTGGCGCAAGGCTTCCAGCCGGTCGGCAAAGATTTTCCCGTGTTCCTCCACCCCGAAACCCACGAAGAATACGCCCTCGCCCGTACCGAACGCAAAACCGCCAAGGGCTACGCCGGTTTCAGTTTCCACGCCGACAAAGACGTTACGCTGGAGCAGGATTTGATGCGCCGCGACCTGACCATCAACGCGATGGCGCAGAATTCAGACGACCTCATCATCGACCCTTTCGGCGGACAACAGGATTTGGCGGCAGGGTATTTTTGCGCCACGTTTCCCCGCCTTTGCTGAAGACCCCGTCCGCATCCTGCGCACCGCCCGCTTTGCCGCGCGCTACGGGTTTGAAATCGCCGAAGAAACCATGAAACTGATGCGGCAGATGGTAGAAAACGGTGAAGCGGACGCATTAGTCGCCGAGCGCGTCTGGCAGGAATTGGCGAAAGGTTTGATGGAAAAAAATCCCCGAAGGATGATTGAAGTATTGCGCGAATGCGGCGCGCTCAAAGTTTTGCTGCCCGAGGTCGATGCCCTCTTCGGCGTGCCGCAACGCGCCGACTATCATCCCGAAATCGACAGCGGCATCCATACCCTGATGACGCTGCAACGCGCCGCCGATATGGGGCTGAGCCTGCCCGAACGCTACGCCGCCCTGCTGCACGATTTGGGCAAAGCCAAAACCCCGCCCGAAATCCTACCCAAACACCACGGACACGACCTCGCAGGCGTCGAACCCGTGCGCAAAGTCAATCAGCGGCTGCGCGCGCCGAGACACTGCGCCGAGCTTGCCGAACTTGTCTGCCGCTGGCACATTATGTTCCACCAAGTCGGGCAATTCAAAAACAAAACCATCTTAACCGTTTTGAAAAAAACCGACGCTTTCAGACGACCCGAACGCTTCGCTGCTGCCCTGAACGTCTGCGTTGCCGACAAACAGGGTCGTCTGAACCACGAAAACGCCCCCTACCCGCAACGCGCGCACTGGCTCGCCCTGCTCGAAGCCGCCAACCAAGTGGATTCAGGCAAAATCGCTGCCGAATGCCGCGCGCAGGAAAAAGCGCACCTAATCGCCGAAGAAATCGACCGGGCGCGGCTGGCAAAAATTGCTCCTTTGCAAAAAGCGTATCAGACAGAAAAATAGGAAGCTCTTAATGACATCCTCACGTTATAAAATCGAACGCGCGCCCGACGGCATTACTGTGTCTGCGCGTGTTATACATGACTCTCAGGAAATCGGTTTTACCGCTCTATTTCTTATATTTTCCTTTGCTATTACATGCGTTGCGCCGTTTTTACCTTGAAGAGCATTATTTCACTGATCCAATAATAATTCTTATCCATATACTTTTTACTTTCTACCTAGTCGGCTCACTGGTTTACAGCCTTCTCTGGCAACTTTTCGTACGTGAAAACATCAAGATCCGTAACCATACCCTGTCTCATGGATACACCTTGTTCTCCATTGGACGTTGGCGTAGTTTTCCGCTATCAGAAATTTCCGAATGGCAGTTTCGTGACAATATTCCCAAAGCTCCTGTTGCAAGAGGAAGGGAAGCTAAGTACCCAAACAAAAAACTACTACCAAAAATGGTATAAAACAACCAAAAAAACGATATCCCCAATATCTTACATATCCAAAAAAATGCAAACAAGGCGCATGGTCTTTCGATTATCAGGAAAAAAACCATACTTATCGGCGATTTTTTTGACAGCCGTGATGCTCAGATAATCAATACTGAATTGAACAGGTTTATCCCGGCATCCGCTAAAGCCCGTCAACTTTCAGACGACCTTTGAAACAGCCGCTGCCATATCCGCTATAATCTGCTTCTCAGCTATTTCGTTACACCCATAAAAAAATCATGACCATTCAGACCGATTTATTGCCCAAAATCAACAACGAAGATTACCAACGCCTCATCCTCAAACACAGCGTAGAATTCAGCGAAGGCGAAATCCGCCTGCTGAACGAAATCCTCGAAAAAAATTCACCTTCGACGTCGTTCAGGCGCAGGCATTGGCGCAGGCGGTGATGCAGCAAGTGCGCTTTGACCCCAACGCCTACCACATCGACAGCGACGACGAAGACACCACAGGCATCTGCCCCCACTGCATCAACCCACCCATGCCGCCCCTGCGCGATTACCTCGTTTGGCGCGAAACACGCGGCTAAACCCCTTTTCAAAAAGGTCGTCTGAAAAACGGCAAACCGCTTTTCAGACGACCCCGAACCCATCGGAAAACCCATGCTGCAAACCGACAACCTGACCGCCGCCCAACCCCAGCGCATCATCACCGCCCAAAGCATCTCCTCGCAGGAAGAGTTGCTTGAGCGCGCCCTGCGCCCCTAAAACGCTGGACGACTATATCGGGCAAGACAAAGCCAAAGAACAGCTCGCCATCTTTATCCAAGCCGCCAAAAAAACGCGGCGAAGCCCCTAGACCACACCCTGCTCTTCGGCCCGCCCGGACTGGGAAAAACCACGCTGGCGCACATCATCGCCAAAGAGCTGGGCGTCAACCTGCGCCAAACCAGCGGCCCCGTCCTCGAACGCGCCGGAGACCTTGCCGCCCTTCTGACCAATCTCGAGCCGCACGACGTATTGTTCATCGACGAAATCCACCGCCTCAGCCCCGTCGTCGAAGAAATCCTCTACCCCGCGCTCGAAGACTACCAACTCGACATCATGATAGGCGAAGGCCCCTGCCGCCCGTTCCGTCAAAAATCGACCTGCCGCCCTTCACGCTCGTCGGTGCAACGACTCGCGCAGGTATGCTGACCAACCCTCTGCGCGACCGCTTCGGTATCGTTGCCCGCTTGGAGTTTTACCAAAATCAAGACCTTGCCACCATCGTCAGCCGTTCCGCACAATTACTGCAACTCGACATGGGCGAAGAAGGTGCAATGGAAGTCGCCAAACGAAGCCGCGGCACGCCCCGCATCGCCAACCGCCTGCTGCGCCGCGTCCGCGATTTTGCCGATGTGAAAAACAACGGCGTCATCGATGCCGCCATCGCCGATGCCGCTTTAAGCATGCTGGATGTGGACGCGCAAGGTTTGGACGTCATGGACAGAAAATTCCTCGAAGCCATCCTGCACAAATTCAGCGGCGGTCCCGTCGGCCTTGATAATGTTGCCGCCGCCATCGGTGAATCCACAGACACCATCGAAGACGTTATCGAACCCTACCTCATCCAACAAGGCTTCCTGCAACGTACCCCCCGCGGCAGAATGGCCACCGAACGCGCCTACCTGCACTTCGGCTTGAAAATGGAAAAATAAGCGTATTGAAATGAAGAAAGGTCGTCTGAAACCGGATTTTTGGTTTTCAGACGACCTTTTTGTATCCATTCGAATGGAAGACTTGAGTCAGGATAAAGGCAAGTGCTTTTTCTCGTAAGCTAGTGTTTGTCCTCACCCTCTTTGGCAGTATCTTTCCCGCCGTCTTTATCTGTCTGAGCCGGCGTAACCGGGAAAAAAACAAGATCAGCGGGTTGGCTTTTAATCTGCTGCCAGAAGCTTTTTGCACAAATTGCCGACGCTGCCGATTTTCGTGCCGCGCGAGCGCAGGGCGACGAAAAGGGCGAGGGTGAAACTGACGATGAGGTTGACCAGGCCGATGGCGAGGACGCTGCAAATGCCGAGCATGAATGTGCCTAAGCCGACGTTGCCGCTGACGGCTGCATAGCCGAGGTTGGCGGAGGAGAAGGCGACATGACGGATGTCCAGCGGTAGGCCGAGGAGGTGTCCGAAGTAGCCGGTCATGCCCAAGAGCATACCGAAGATGAAGTTGCCGACCAGCGAGCCGTAGTGTTTGTGGATGTAGGCGGCGAGGATCCGGCGGGGTTTGGGACGCATGATTTTGCGCAACAAGGGATTGAAGGGCAGGCGTTGGCGCAGGTTGAGGTAGTCCGCGCGGTTGTCGAAGAAACCTGCGATGATGCCGGAACAGAACAGCCACAAGCCTGCAATAGCGGCATACCATAGTGTCGGGTGGCCGATGATGTCTATGGATTTGAACTGGTAGGCGGTGGTATGTGCATCGAGTATGGGTTGTTGGTGCAGATGGGCATAGCCGAACGATATGGCGCACGCCAAGAGGATGGCGATGGAAACGTTGCCGAAGACGGCGACGCTTTGGGAGCGGCATACGTCGATAAGGAGCTTGGCGAGCTTGTTGTCCACCGCTTTGCCGCCTTCGTTGAGATCGACCTGTTCGGCGAAGCTGGCGGCGGTCATGGCGGGCTGCTTGGTGGCGACGGTGCAGTGCAGCATATGGATGAGCATGAAGCCTATGCCGTAGTTGAGCCCTGACAGCAAGGAGGTAACGAAGGGGCTGAAGCCGAGTGTGCCGATGTGGATTTTGTGCAATGCCATCAGGGCGATGATGACGCCGCCGCCCGCCGCGGAGTAGAACATTTTGAAATATTCTTTGCGGTTGCGGGTGATGTAATGCTCTCCGTGGTGGCTTTTGTTTTCGGTAATGCTGCGGGCGAGCATGCGTATGCTGCTGCGGCGCAGGTGGCGGGTACTGTATTGCTCGACCGCGGCGTAGATGAGGGAGTTCATCAGGGTAATGGTCAGGCGGTTGCGGTTGCCGGCATCGGTTTGGATGTCGGTGAGCAATTTCAGGCGATCTACGGTCTGCTGGAGCCGTTCGAGCAGGTGGGCGACTTTGACGGACGAGCCTGAACCTGCGCCCGTCCCTTTTCGGCGCAGATAGTCGATCTGGCTGCAACATTGGTCGAACATGACTTCAAGGTGGGCGGTGTCGTAAGGGGTGGTGTCGTTGCGGTAGTGTTCGACCAGTTTGGCGGTTTCGCGCTGGAGTGCGACGAAGGGCGAATCGGCTTCGAGCAGGCGCGGGGCGATGCGGATGAGGTCGGGTTCGATGGCTTCGGAGGCAATCCAAATGGCCAGCATTTCGATGGCACGCAGGCGGGCGTCAACCAACTGGCGGCAGGCGTTTTGCAGCAAGGCGGGATCGGCGCTGGTGCGGATCAGGTCGTACAGGCTCAACCATTGGCGGATGCTGAGGGTTTGCAGCCATTTGTCGTCGTTTTCGGAGTGGAACAGGTAGAGGAACACTTCGCGCAGGTTGGCAAAGTCTTTGTAGGACGGGCTGAAGCGTTCGTATATGCGTATGCCCATCTCGCGGGTAAAGCTGTGGCGCGAGAAGATGCCGAGTTTGATCAGCGCGGGATAGATGTGGACTTGCGAGAGCCAGTGGTAGAAGCGTCCGCTGAAATTTTTTTGCGAGTTCTTCGTCTTGTTTGAGCGTGGCGATAATCAGGTCGAAGCGTTCTGCCGCCTGTTTTTTTGCCGCCGCGCCGCAGGAATTTGATTAAGGCATTGAGAATAAAGACGAAATCGGTGTCGGTCAGGCTTTTTGGAAAGTAGAGGATGTAGATTTTGGTGAGTAATTTTTTTCCATTGCAGTATTTTTTTACACAAAACGGCGGGTTTGATAAGTTCGGGTAATTTATGCAACCTGCTGTAAGCTATTCGATATTTTGGAGCAATGTTTGACGATTTCAACCCTCTTTGTTTTGAAAAAGGTCGTCTGAAAACCGGTTTCAGACGACCCCTTGTTTATTTCAGCATCTCTTCGGGGATTTTGCAGACGGGAATCGGATTGACTTTGTGTTGCATGGCTTTGTGCAGGCGGGTGTAGATTTCCAAGACTTCGCGCTGCCTGCCTTCAAAAATCTTCAGGACGGTGCGTGCCGTAAACGCTCATCGCCCATTCGAGTTCGGGATAGCTTGCGCCCATCTGTTCTTCGTCCGTGCGTTCGGTATCCCAAAGCCCGTCGGTCGGCACAGCTTTTTGGATGGACTCGGCGATGTCCAGTTCGGCGGCAATTTGATAAATCTGCGTTTTGGTCAAATCGGCAATCGGGCTGATGTCTACGCCGCCGTCGCCGTATTTGGTGAAAAAGCCCACGCCGAAGTCTTCGATTTTGTTGCCCGTGCCGGTAACTCAGCAAACCGTTTAGCTGACCGTAGTAATAAAGCGTCAGCATTCGCAGGCGGCTGCGGGCGTTGGCAAGCGCGAGCTGTTTGGCGGGGAACTCGGTTTCATCGACTTCGACATCGGCGGCAAAGGTATCGAAAGTCGGCGTCAAATCCACACGCATCCCGCTGACGTTGGGAAACGCCTGCTCCAACCGGCGGATGTGTTCCTGCGCGCGGCTGACTTGGTCGGCTTTTTTTGGCGGATGGGCATTTCAAGCAGCAGAACCTTCAGCCCCGTCCGTGCCGCGATGGCGGAAACGACTGCGGAATCGATACCGCCGGAAACGCCGACGACAAACCCCTTGGCGTGTGCGGCGGCGGCATAGTTTTTCAGCCAGTCGGCAATATGGCGGATAACGGCTTGCGTCTGCATAGTCAGGCTCCTGATTTGAAAGGGGAATCATACCCGATTTTTGAGAGGCAGCGGCATATGGACCGGACAGGTCGTCTGAAAATCGGTTTCGCAGCTTTCAGACGACCTTCCCCCTGTTTTTCATCAGCAATAAAATCCTACTGAAATTTCGCACAATCTTTCCCAATTTGAAACAATCCCCTGATTTTGTTATTATTCCTTCAAACAAAGAAATAATCATCATCCATTTTGTCTCACCCAGCTCTCATTACGGCTCATTCATCTGTGCGTTTTTTTACTCTTTTTTTCCCTTGTTTTTCATCCGGCAGGACGGTTTAAACGCTATTCGTTTTTTGTCTGCGTTTTATAGTGGATTACCAAAAATCGGGAAAGTCTCGGACCCTGTCCGACAGACCATGTTTTATTCCTAGTTTTTTTGTTAATCAACCATATACAGCCTTGCGCCCGTATCCGCCAGCCTCACCATCCCAAAGGAGGTCAAGGTTTGTCTTTATTTCATTTCTTACGCAACCGCTCTTCGTTCAATCCCTTCGTCGTTTCCGTCACGCTGTCCTTCGTGCTGCTGGTCATCGGCATCGCGCTTTTTGATTCCGCAGCAGGCAGAAACCGTCCTCAATGCCGCCAAAACGGGTATTTTCAAAAAAACTTCAGTTGGTTTTTACATCTTGGCATTTTTCAGCCTTCTTCTTCTTCCTGCTCGCACTTTCGGTCAGCAGCTTCGGCAACATCAAGCTGGGCAGCAACGAAGAAGAGCCTGAATTTAGCTTTTTGGTCTTGGCTCGCCATGCTGTTCGCGGCAGGTATGGGCGTCGGGTTGATGTTTTTCGGCGTCGCCGAACCGCTCACCCACTATCTGTCCCCCATCACCGAAGGCGGCAGCGGCGCAAGGCAGCAGGACGCGTTGCTCCACACCCTCTTCCACTGGGGCGTACATGCCTGGTCGGTTTACGCCGCCATGGCTTTTGGCGCTCGCCTATTTCGCCTTCCGCTACAAACTCCCGCTTTCCCTGCGCTCCTGCTTTTATCCGCTGTTGAAAGAGAAAAATCGACGGTAAGGCAGGCGACATCATCGACATACTCGCGCTGGTCGCCACCCTGTTCGGCATCATTACCACGCTTGGTTTCGGCGCGGCGCAGTTGGGCGCGGGCTTGGCACAAATCGGCTGGATAAGCGAAAACACCTTTTCCGTACAAACCATCGTGATTTTCGCCGTCATGGGTTTGGCAGTCGCCTCTGCCGCCTCCGGCATAGGCAAAGGCGTCAAAAATGTTGAGCGAGATGAACTTGACCCTTGCTTTTTGTCCTGATGGTTTTCGTCCTCGCCACCGGCCCGACCCTCCATCTGCTCTCCGCCTTCAACGACAACCTCGGCACTTACCTGAGCAACCTCGTACAACTCAGTTTCAAAACATACAGCTACGAACAAAACCATACCGAATGGTTCGGCGGCTGGACCATCTTATACTGGGCATGGTGGTGTTCTTGGGCGCCTTTCGTCGGACTCTTCATCGCCCGCATCTCGCGCGGACGCACCATACGCGAATTCATTTTCGGCGTTTTGGCGGTTCCCTCCCTGTTCTGCGTCATCTGGTTTACCATCTTCGGCGATACCGCCATCTGGATTAACGACCACACCGCAGCAGGCGCATTGGGCGAATTGACCGGCACGCCCGAAAAACTCCTCTTCCGCTTCCTCGAATACCTCCCCCTGCCGACCCTCACAGGGCTTGTCAGCCTCATGGTGATCGCCCTCTTCTTCATCACCTCCGCCGACTCCGGCATTTACGTCCTCAACAACATCGCCTCCCGCGACAAAAGCGTGGCCGCCCCGCGCTGGCAGGCAGTGATGTGGGGGCTGTTGATGTCTGCCGCCGCCATCGTCCTTTTGCGCTTCGGCGGGCTGCCCACCCTGCAAACCATGACCCTCATCGTCGCCCTGCCTTTCGCCCTGCTCATGCTGATCATGTGTTTCAGCCTATGGCGCGGATTAAACGCCGACCACAAATACTTCACGACCGCCGTCACCCCTCCAGCGTCTATTGGAGCGGCGACAACTGGCAGGACAGGCTCGAGCGTATGCTGAACCAAACGCAGGAACAAGACATCCTCAAATTCCTCAAAACCACCGCCCTGCCCGCCATGCGCGAATTGGGCGAGGAATTGTCCGACAAATACAGCCTGAGCGTCGACATCCAAAACCCACTTCGACCGCGAAGAGCCTGCCGTCGAATTCACCATCCACAAAGAGTCCCTGCGCGACTTCATGTACGGCATTAAAAACCATCAAGCGCGAAGTGTCCGAACAGCTTATCAAAGACGGCCACCTCCCGCACATCCGCCACAACGTAACCTACGAGCCCTACACCTACTTCTTCGACGGCCGCAGCGGCTACGACGTACAATACATGAACCGCCGCGAACTCATCGCCGACATCCTCAAGCAGTACGAGCGTTACCTCAACCTCCTGACCGATGTCGGACAAGAACTCATGTCGCACCAGCAAACCGAATTGGCGGAATAAGTTTTTTTGTTAAACAGGTGGTAACTCAAGGTCGTCTGAAAACTGAACTGGCCCCCAAATCTTGGACAGTCATAAAAGCCTATTCAGGCGCTCTGTGCAAGCTGGGTTCTGTATGCGACAGGACTCAGCTTTTTCAATTTCAAACTGCAACGCTCCCGGTTGTAGTAATCCATATAGTCATCTATCTGCTTCATCAATTCATCTACCGTCAATTCACCTGCGTTATAGAAACACTCCGTCTTCAACACCGCAAAGAAGCTTTCCATCGGCGCATTGTCCCAACAGTTCGCCTTTCGCGACATGCTTTGAACCATGGAATGCTCCGCAAGCAATTCCCTATACCCCGCCGTACGGTACAGCACACCTTGGTCCGAATGAAGCATCGTTCCTTTAGCAGTCAGACGGGGGGCGGCTTTTTCGAGCATTTCCTTCACCATTTCGCTGTCGGCTCTGCGGCTCATGGCGTAGGCGACGATTTCCCGGTTGAACAAGTCCAATATCGGCGAGAGGTACAGTTTGCCGTCCTTTCCTTTGAGTTCGGTAACGTCGGTCAGCCATTTTTCGTTGGGCTTTCGGGCTTTGAACCGGCGTTTGAGGAGGTGTTCCGATATCTCGCCCATGGCGGGATGGCGGTAGGCTTTTTTCGCCCGTATGAGGGCTTTCAGTTCCATCTGCTTCATCAACCGTGCCACTTTTTTGCGGTTCCAATCTAATGCGGCGGCAATGCGCCTTTGTCCGTAGCGTCCTTTATGCCGCCGGTAGGTTTCGACAAGGAGGGCTTTGTCGGCTGCGTCGGGGTCGGGTCGGTCTTGGTGATGGTAGTAAAAGCTGCTTTTGGGCAGGTTTGCGATGTGCAGCAGGTATTTGAGCGGGTGTTGCGCCCTCAGTGTTTGGACGGTTTGGCTTTGTCCTTTTCGGTCCGCTTTTGGCTGAGGGCTTTTAACTCCTTTAGGTAGGCGACCTCTGCGCGCATATAGCACAACTCTTCGATAAGCTCTGCCTGTGTTTTTTCTTGGTCGGGTTTATCTGCGATGAAGGGGTTTTTGCGGTGTCGGGTCATGGTTTTGGATTGGGGATGTTCGAGTGCGGCGATGCCGCCTTCCTGATAGGCGCGTATCCATCGTCTCAGGTGGGTTCGGGAAATGCCGTAGTGGTCTGCGGTACGCTGTTGGCTGCGTATGTGCAGGTAGTGGAGTACGGCTTGGTATTTGAAGTGTAATGTATATTTGCTCATAAAAAAACTGCACCTTGTGAGTTGGAGGGGATGTCCAACTTTTGGGGTGCAGTTCAAACAGATTTCCCGTTTTCAGACGACCTTTCTTCATGTGTAGAAATCAGTAGCGTTGTTTACAGTATTTCCAGGAGAATACTGAAACATGAACATGCACAAAAACACCCGCCTCACCCCGCACCACCGACAAGCCATTTGGCTGGCCTACACGCAGGAAAAGGAAAGCGTCACCTCCCTGGCACGCCGCTACCAAGTCAGCCGCGTCACCATTTACCGCACCCTTAAAGCCGCAAGGGCCAAGCTGCTCAAACCCCAAACCAGTACCAACAACCGTTTCAAACAGGCAAAGTACGGAATGAAACGCCTGGCCAAGGTAGAACGCAGCATTCAGGGAAAAACTCAAAAAAAGCAGGCCAAACGCTACAATAAATCCTACCCCGGAGAGCTGGTGCATCTCGACACCAAACGGCTGCCGCTGCTCAAAGGGCAGAAAGCCGCCGATAAGCGGGATTACCTGTTTGTCGCCATCGACGATTTCTCAAGGGAGCTATACGCCGCCATTTTGCCGGACAAAACCGCAGACAGCGCCGCCAAGTTTCTGACCGAACACCTGATTGATCCCTGCCCATACCTGATTGAGTGCGTTTATTCCGACAACGGTACGGAATACAAAGGCTCGGCCAACCATGCTTTCGGTGTAGCCTGTTACGAGAACGGGATTGGTCAAAAGTTTACCCGGGTTGCCCGTCCGCAGACCAACGGTAAGGCGGAGCGGGTTATCCGTACCCTGATGGAGATGTGGCATGAGAAACAGTCGTTTGAGAGTCTGGAACATCGGCAAAAGGAGTTGTGCCGCTTTGTTAATTTTTATAACACTGTGAAGCCACACCGCAGTTTGAACGGCGATACGCCGTTTGAGGTCTTGCAGGCTTATTTTTCTCAACCTGTTGTGTAAACAACGCGACAATTTTCTACACTTCATGCGTTCAAACAAACCACACATCCCATCCACAATCCAACCGTAGCGTGGGCTTTGCCTACGAAAAAACTACCACTCAATCCATCTTTTAAAAACCCAAATGAAAACGTCGTCTGAAAACCCAAAATCCGGTTTTTCAGACGACCTATTCCTTCCCAAACCACCTACTTCCTCTTCTTCAGCAGCCTCAAGGCATTGCCCACTACAAACAGGGAGCTGAGGCTCATGCCCAATGCGGCGATCCAGGGTTTGACGTAACCCAAGACGGCAAGCGGGACGGCGATGATGTTGTATGCGCTTGCCCAGGCGAGGTTTTGGCGGATGATTTCGCGTGTGCGGCGGGCTTGGGCGATGGTGGCGGGCAGGATGTTCAAATCGTCGTTGAGCAAGACCAGATCGGCGCCGTCGCGTGCGACATCGGCGCCTGCTGCGACGGCGGCGGATACGTCGGCTTGGGCGAGGACGGGGGCGTCGTTGATGCCGTCGCCGACCATCAAGACTTTTCTGCCCTGTTTCTGCAAGTCTTCAACATAGGCGAGTTTGTCTTCGGGCGTGGCTTCGGCGCGGTAGGTGTCTAAACCGAGTGTCTGCGCGACTTGTGCAACGGCATTGGTGCGGTCGCCGCTGAGCAGGTGGGTGCGGATGCCTTGTTGTTTGAGGATGTCGAGCATGGCGGCGGCGCTGTCTTTGATTTGGTCTTCGAGCAGGAAGACGGCTTGGAAACCGCTTTGGTTGCCGAGGAACACCATGCTGCCTGCGTGTTCGATACCGGCGGCTTCGTCAGGGCAACACGCCGGCTATTCCGGCGACGAAATCGGCGCGTCCCAATGCCCAAACTTGAGTTTCGTCTTTATAAGTCATTTGCGCACTGACGCCTTGCCCGATGCGGTTGACGCGTTGGGAGACAGTGTATTCGGGCGCATGGGCGGGGTCGTCTGAAAGCGTGTGGTTCAAGATGGCGCGGGCGATGGGGTGTTCGGATTGTTGCTCCAGGGCTTGTGCGGCGGCGAGCGCTTCTGCTGTTTTCAGACGACCTAAGGGGATGATTCGGCTGACGGACAGTTGTCCTTTGGTCAGCGTGCCGGTTTTTGTCGAACACGACATCGTCGATTTGCGCGAGCGTTTCGAGGCTTTGTTTGCCGCTGATTAACACGCCGTCGTCGGCAAGTGCGCCTGTGGAGGCGGCAAGCGCGGTCGGCGTGGCAAGCGAAAGTGCGCAGGGACAAGTGATGACCAGCAGCGCGACGGTAATCCACAAGGCGGTTTGTGCGTCGGCATACCACGTCCAGCCGATGAAAAACGGGCACGGCAAGCAGCAGCTCGCCAAACACGAAGCTGGAGGCGTATTTTTTTCGGCAAGCTCGGCGGCGCGCGGTTTTTGGGCGAGCGCGCGGTCGAGCAGTTTGACGATGTGCGACAGGCGCGTGTTGTTGCCGGTGCGGTCGGTTCGGATAACAAGCGGGCTGCCCGTATTGAGCGTGCCTGCGGTAACGTTTTCAGACGACCTTTTGACGACGGGCAGGCTCTCGCCCGTCAGCATGGCTTCGTCCACTTCGCTCTCGCCGGACAACACCGTGCCGTCCACAGGGATGACCTCGCCGGGTTTGACGACGATCACGTCGCCCGCCTGAAGCTGTATAACCGCCGCTTCTTCGATTTCCTCGCTGTCGGGATAAGACGGAAGGCGGTGGCAGAACGCGGGGACGAGTTTCACCAGCCGCTCCGCCGCATCCCCCGCCCTGCGCCTTGCGATTTGTTCCATAAACCGCCCGCCCAACAGGAAAAAAACAGCAGCATAGCGATGGACTCGAAATACATCCCCTGCCCCGCATTGACGGCAAGGCTGTAAATGCCCGCGACAAAAGTCATTACGACCGCAATCGCAATCGGCGTATCCATGCCGACGCGGCGGTTTTTCCAATCGCGCCATGCGCCGCGGTAAAACGGCAACGCGCTGTAAAACACGACGGGCAGCACCATCAAAAAGCCGCCCCAGTGCAGAATTTCCAAAAACAGCGGCTCGATGTCGCCACCGTAAAGATAAGTCGGCACAGCAAACATCATCGTCTGCATCATGCCCAAACCCGCGACCGCCAGCCTGACGATAAACTGTTTGCGCTCCTTCTGTGCCTGCGCCTCGACTTTTTGCGCATCGTAAGGCGCGGCGGTATAACCCGTTTTGCGGATTTTCAAAAGAATGTCCGACAGCGCGATTTTTGCCCTCGTCCCACACCACGCGGCAGCGGTGCGTACTGTAATTCAAATCCACGCGCACCACACCCGCCGTCCGTAAAAGCTGCTGCTCAATCAGCCATACGCACGCCGCGCAAGTAATGCCGCCCAGCATCAACACCGCCTCGCGTTCATCCCCTTCCCCGACCTCGACAAAATCCGCCTGCACTTCGGGCAAATCGTACAATTTCAGTTGCGACAACACTTCCGGCGGCGGCAATTCGGATTTTTTTCCGCGTCGGCGGTACGCTGTTTGTAATAATTGCCCAAACCTGCATCAATAATGCTCTGCGCCACCGCCTGACAACCCGCGCAGCAGGTTTCATGGTCTTCATTTTTCGTAGCGGACGGTCAAATGGAGGTGTTCGGGGACTTCAGACCGCAATGGAAACAGGTTCTTTCCGTTTGATTCATAATATGTGCCTAATGGTGTGCCGGCAGATGGTTTGCCGTTTCAAACTTGGATTTAAAAATGTTTAGAAATGTAAACTTTATTAAAGTGTCGCTTTTTTTAGCAGATTTTTTTAAAAAATATTTTTACAAAAACGTTTATTTTAAAAACAATTTGCATATTTTTTTATTAATTTTATTTATATTTTTTTCAATAATATAACCGCTCATCAACAGACGAACGGTTACGTTCTGATACCGCATATCGTGCGAATTTACCGATTATTTTAATGTAAAAATGGAACTTTTTTTGAAAAAAACGCACTACATTTTTTTGTTGACCGACTCAATTTGAAGCTGCATACTATGCGCATATTCCGTACAAACAGTGCGGTAAAAAAATACAAAACATTACGCTTTTACACAAAAAAATTTCCATTAACTACTTACTCGGGAAAAACATCATGATTGACCGCCTGCTACCTATCTTTGCCGTTATCGGCATCCTGTCCAGCTTCGCCTACCTGAGCTTGGCGGCATGGATGATTTACGAAAACGTTATGAAAAAAACGCCGCCTCCTTCCTTTCTAAGCGGTGAACCCTTTAAACGGCCGTTTGGAAATAAAGATAAACCCTCCCTGATTTATCTTTTGTTTTCCAAACGGCCTTTATTTTTCAGACGACCTTTTTGAAACACGCGGCGGCAAACAATGCAAACAATGGATGGAAATCAAAAATCCGCCCGCCGTCCTTCCCATTGAGAAACAACGGCAGTCAAAAACACCTTGTTTTTATTCGGACTCAAAGTTTTCAGACGACCTCTTGCCACCGTTTTCCAACGCCCGTTCAATCATCGCCTCACGCAAAGCATCCAAGCCCAGACTTTTCGCAACCGAAATATTCACGCCGACGGCGCGTCCCGAATTATCCCGCAACACGCCCGCCTCGCGCACGCCTTCCGGCAGCAGGTCGATTTTGTTGTACACGACAAGCTGCGGCACTTCATGCGCGCCGATTTCTTCCAAAACCACATTCACATCGTCCATCTGCCGCTCGAAATCGGGATTGGACGCATCGACGACGTGCAGCAACACATCCGCCAAAGCCGTTTCCTCCAGCGTCGCCGAAAAACGCCGACACCAGCTTGTGCGGCAAATCGCGGACGAAACCGACCGTATCCGTCAGAATCACGCCCGCCTCGTGCGACAGGAACAAACGCCGCGCCGTCGTATCCAGCGTGGCAAAAAGCTGGTCTTTCGCCAACACGTCCGCCTTGGTCAGACGGTTGAACAGGCTGGATTTGCCCGCGTTGGTATAGCCGACGATGGCAAAGGTTTTCAGACGACCTTCCATCCGCGATTTGCGGCGCGTGGCACGTTGTTTTTTTCACTTGCGCCAACTGTTTTTTTCAATGCCGTGATTTTTCTGCCCGATTAAGCGGCGGTCGGTTTCAACTGCGTCTCGCCCGGCCCTTTCAAGCCGATACCGCCCTTCTGGCTCTGCAAATGCCCGTAGCCGCGCACCAGCCGCCCGCTCAAATGGTTCAACTGCGCCAGCTCCACCTGCAATTTACCCTCCTGCGATTGGGCGCGTTTGGCAAAAAAATCGCCAAAAATCAGACCCACACGGTCGAGGACGCGGCATTGCAGGATTTTTTTCCAAATTGCGCTCCTGCGTCGGCGTCAATTCATGGTTGAACACCGCCAAGCCGATGTCGTGCAGCTTCACCGCCGCCGCCAGCTCTTCCGCCTTACCCGTGCCGACGAAATAAGCCGTATGCGCCTTGTCGCGCTTGGCGGTTTCCCGCAACACCAGCTCGCCGCCTGCCGCCGCGACCAATTCCGCCGCCTCGTCCAAGGTCGTCTGAAAAGTCCGCTCGCGCACTTCGTTCGCGCCCGAATAATCCGCACTCAACATCACCCCGACCAGCATCACGCGTTCGGGTTGCTCCAAAGATTTGTCGACGGGGAAAAATGTTGCGTTTGGACAAGGAAAAATCCTTTCTTTTTCAAAGGGCTTAAAACCCATTTTCCATCATGATTTCGCCGGGGATGCGGTTGCGGTGCATGGCGAAGCCCAAGTCCATCAGGGCTTGGAACGTATCTTTGACCATGGCGGGATTGCCGCAGACCATAAAGCGCGTGTCCGCTTTGGTGAACTTGAATCCCGCGTATGTTTCGAGGCTGCCGTCTTTCAGCAGCTCGGGAATGCGCTTGCCGCTCAACGCGCCTTCGGTTTCCTCGCGCGTGGTAATGGGGACGAAGCGGAATTTGTGGAAATACTCGCCAATCAGCGGATGGTCTTTCAACGCTTCAACACGTTGTCTGAAAATCAGTTCATCGGCGAAAGAAACCGAGTGCGCCAAAATCAAGCGGTCGAAACGCTGCCAGATTTCGGGTTGCTCGATGATGGAGAGGAAAGGTGCGATGCCCGAACCGGTGCAGAGCATGACCAAGTCCTTGCCGTCGGGGAAGCGTTCGGGCAGAAGGAAGCCCGTAGCGGTTTTGTCGAGCAGTATGGTGTCGCCCTCTTTCATGGCGGCAAACCGCGCGGACATGGGGCCGCCTTCGATCAAAACGGCAAAATATTCAAGCGTGTCGGCGTATTCGGCGGACACGACGGAATACGCGCGCCAGATAAAGCCTTCGCCGTCGCGAAAACCGAGCCGCGAAAACTGCCCCGCCGAGAAGCGGTAGGATTCGGGGCGGCTGATGGCAAAAGTCATCAGCTTGGGCGTATGGTGTTTAATCCACAAGACTTTTTCTTCGGTGAACTTGGCTTCGGGCGAGGCTGCCATAATGGGATTCCTTGTGTGTGCGGGATGGGAAACGAGAGGTATTATACCCGTTCGCTTGACGAAAGGTCGTCTGAAAACCTGATTGTCCGGTTTTCAGACGACCTTGAAGCGGAACTGAAACTCAAATTTTACGGCTGACGGCGCAGGCGCATGGTTTTGCCGTTTTGCTCCAAAATCAGATCATTGCCGTCGAAACGATAGTTCCACACGCTTTTTCATGTTCAAGAAAGCCTCTTCCAGCTTCATGTCTTCACACAGCATCATCGTCGTGGCAATCGGACCAAAAATCAATTTTGCCCGCTCCGGCTTCCTGCGCTTGAAGCGTCAAATGATTGCAACCCATCTTGCCATGCGCCTTGGGCATTTTGCTCAAATCCAAAAAGCCGCTCTGCCCGCCAAATCTTTTTCGGTGAATTTGTCGAAAGAAACCACAAACCATTTCGCTGCCAAAGCCGGCGTTGACGCTTGACGCGGCTCGGATGGTTTTTCAGACGACGTGACAGGTTGGGACGGCTGCGGTTTTTCAGCAGGCGAAGTACAGGCGGTCAGAATGATTGCGGTCATAAGGGTGGGGATCAGGATTTTCATGATTTTGCCTTTCTAACGTGAGGTCAGCTAAAAGGTCGTCTGAAACCGCTTCAGCGAAACCCGCTACGCACTTTTCAGACGACCTATTTATCTTTCACAACGTCGAATCCAAAGCTTTGGAAATATCGTTCCAAATATCGTCCGCGTCTTCAATGCCGATGGAGAAGCGCAGCAGACCGATTTTGATGCCCATTTCCATTTTTCACGTCGTGCGGCACGCCGCTGTGGGACTGGGAATAGCAATGGTTGACCAGACTTTCGACGCCGCCGAGGCTGGACGCCATTTTGACCAGTTTCATGTTTTTAATCACGCTGTTTGCCGCTTCGCGCGTGTCGTTTTTCAAATAAACCGTTACCACGCCGCCTATGCCTTTGGGCATTTGGGTTTTCGCCAGTTCGTAATGTTCGTGCGACGGCAGGCCGGGGTAGAACACTTTTTTTCTACGGCGGGATGGGCTTCGAGGCGGCGGGCGATGTCGAGCGCGTTTTTTTGCAGTGCGCTTCCATGCGCAAGGCGAGCGTTTTGATGCCGCGCAACACCAGCCAGCAGTCCATCGGGCCGGCAATCGCGCCGGTATGCACCATCATGTCGTGCAGCGGTTTCGCCAGTTCTTTGGTTTTGACGGCGACGATGCCCATCAATACGTCGGAGTGTCCGCAAAGGTATTTGGTGGCGGAGTGGAACACAATGTCGCAGCCCATTTCCAACGGCTGTTGCAGATACGGCGTGGCGAAGGTGTTGTCGATACCGACTAATGCGCCGGCGGCGTGGGCTTTGGCGGCAAGCGCTTTGATGTCTACCAATCTCAAAAAGCGGATTGGACGGGGTCTCCAGCCAAACCAGTTTCACCTTGTGCGCGGCAAGCAGTTCGTCCAAGCGGTCGGGGTTGCCCAAATCGGCAAAGACAACGTTCACGCCCCACTCTTTATATACGTCAACCAGCAAGTCATACGCGCCGCCGTAAATATCGGCGACGGCGACGATGGTATCGCCCGGACGCAGGAATGTGCGCCACACGGCATCAATGCCCGCCATACCGCTGGAAAAGGCAAAACCCGCCGCCCCGCGTTCCAAATCGGCAACCGTGTCTTCCAAAACCTGACGGGTCGGATTGCTCAGGCGCGAATAGCGGTAGGGAACCTGCTCGCCGATTTCGTGCAGCGCGAACATACTGTTCTGATAAATCGGCGGCATCAGCGCGCGGTTGTGTTCGTCGCAATCGTAGCTGGAATGGATGGCTTTGGTGGCGAATTTCATCTCGGTTCGACCTTGTAAAGATGTGAATAATTCAGGATTTTATCACTATCCGAAAAATAGAAACAATCAATGCGGACACGGTTTGCAAGTGATATAATCTCGCATTTGCAAAACGGACGGCATGAATCCGTTTCCAAACGACACACACCCCAACAATCCGACAATTAAGGACAAACAACGCATGAACGCCATTGCAGACGTGCAATCCAGCCGAGATTTACGCAATCTGCCGATTAACCAGGTCGGTATCAAAGACCTGCGCTTTCCGATTACTTTGAATACCGCCGAAGGCAGCCAATCCACCGTCGCCCGCCTGACCATGACGGTTTTCCTGCCCGCCGACCAAAAAAAGGCACGCATATGTCGCGCTTCGTGGCGTTGATGGAGCAACAAACCGAGGCTTTGGATTTCGACAGGCTGCACAAACTGACCGCCGAAATGGTCGCGCTTTTAAACTCTCATTCCGGCAAAATCAGCGTTTCCTTCCCCTTCTTCCGCAAAAAAATCCGCACCTGTTTCCGGCATCCAATCTCTGCTCGACTACGACGTTACCCTAACGGGCGAAATCAAAAACGGCGCATACAGCCATAATTTGAAAGTCATGGTGCCCGTAACCTCGTTGTGCCCGTGTTCCAAAGAAATTTCCCAATACGGCGCGCACAACCAACGCTCGCACGTTACCGTCAGCCTGACCGCCAACGCCGAAGTCGGTATCGAGAAATCATCGACTGCGTGGAAGCGCAGGCAAGCTGTCAGCTTTACGGCCTGCTCAAACGCCCCGATGAAAAAAATACGTTACCGAAAAAAAGCCTATGAAAACCCGAAATTCGTAGAAGACATGGTGCGCGACGTAGCCACCGCGCTGATTGCCGACGGACGCATCGAAAGCTTCATCGTCGAGAGCGAAAACTTCGAGTCAATACACAACCACTCGGCTTACGCCTATATTGCGTATCCTTAAATAAGCGAATCGAAAAGGTCGTCTGAAAACCGAAAAATCCGTTTTCAGACGACCTTTTGTGTTCGTGGATTTATTTCATAGAACTTCATTTAGGACAAGTGTAATGTCCTTCTTATATTTAGTTTAAAAGCTTCTACCCGGTTATCTAAATTATCACATTCGCCCCAATTCCCTTTGCAGGGCTTGGATGTTTTGTTGGCGGTCGAGCACCGCGCTTTGCAGACTAGTGATTTCCTGTTGGTTGACATGACCACCTTTGGCTACGCGGGCTTGAGCCAGAGATTTTTGCGCTTCACCCAACGCTTTACGTTCGTTGCTCAATTCCGTTTCCAAAATCGAACGGCGGCTAGTGCTGCCGGAGGATTTGGGCGCAGGCGTTGCTGCGACTTCAGGAGCAGGACGGATGGGCGCAGGTGCAGGATTCGCCTTAGCGGTATTTTTTTAGGGGCAGGTTTTGCGTTACCGGCTCGTTTTGACGGAGCTTCGGCAGCAGGCTCGGGCATTTCTAAAGCGGGAGCATCGTAGCGCGTGCTGCTGTATTTGCCGATGGTCGGTAAATCTGCCGAATGGCAGTTTCCAGATGGGCGTGAAGTATAGACAACTTCGCCGTTGACTGTGCAGGTATAGATTTTTAGAGGAAGCTTGTGCGCCTGATGCGGCGGCAAACATCAGCAATGAAGCTGCCAATGCGTGAAGTGATTGTTTCATGGTAAGGTCGTAATGTGGAATAAGTAATTGTTCGATAGATATTGCATTCAACTGTAATAGTATAACAATGCCAGCATATTCTCTCAAATAGGACGGCTGACTTTTTTTAATTTCAAACCAAACCGTCTTATTCGTTTTAGCGAAAATTGCCTCACCTCGTTTTCAGACGACGTTTTTTTGCGGCTTTATCCGATTTTTTTGGCGCGTGATTTGGCGTTTTTTTGCTCTTTGTCTCTTGCTCTTGCGCCTTTTCCCGCGATTTTTCTTTTGAACGCGCCCTCTTGAGCTTGGCTGCCTTTTTCTTCGGTATCACTGCTTAATTTGTTGATTTTCAGACGGTATGCACCGCCTTGATGGCTGCTGATTTTGGGCAGGTCTGTGCCTGTGCAGTTTCCCGAAGGTTCGGATGTATAGGTTTTGCTGTTGCCGGAATGGCAGCTGAAGACGGCTGCTGCGGTGTGGAGGGATAAGCCCAAAATGAGGGAGGATGCGACGATAAGTGCTCCTTGCTTGATTCGTGAACGCATGAGTTTTCCGTAGTTTGAGTTTTCAGACGACCTATTTTTGTTTTTATAGTGGATTAACTTTAAACCAGTACGGCGTTGCCTCGCTTTAGCTCAAAAAGAACGATTCTCTAAGGTGCTGAAGCACCAAGTGAATCGGTTCCGTACTATCTGTACTGTCTGCGGCTTCGTCACCTTGTACTGATTTAAATTTAATCCACTATATACAGTCCGACGGTCTGAAATGACCATGCCGAACTGTATTTTTTTGGCGGCTTCTGAAGGCAAGTACGGAAACCATCGCAGCGAAGTATTTATAGTTGTGTAAATTCTGCGTCGATTTCCGTCAGGATTTGCTCTAGCTCTTCCCTGCCACAAAAAGCCAGTTTTTCTTCTATTTGTGTTAATTTTTACTTTAATTTCTGTTAATTGTGTGAGGGTTTGTTGTAATTTTGTTTTATTTTCGTCCGAATAGGCTTCTTCTTGTGCCAAAAAAATGTTTCACATGCCGTTTGAATTTCGGAAAGCTGCGCCATTTCTTTTTCGGCTTTGTCGATTTTTCTGCTGTATCGGCTTGCCGCGTCGGGCTTTTTTTCTTGACGGATTTGTGCCTCGATACGCTTGGTGTCTTTGCGGTTTTGGCTTTTGCGCGGAAGCGGCAGGCGCGGTTGTGGCGTTTTTCCTGCGCCAACCTCCATTGACGATAATCGTTTAAATCGCCGTCAAAGTTTTTTTCAGACGACCTTTGTCAATCAGGAGGAAGCTGTCGGTAGTGGCTTCAAGCAGGCTGCGGTCGTGCGATACGACCATTAAGGCACCTTGGAAACTTTGCAGCGCGAGCGTCAGGGCGTGGCGCATATCCAAGTCCAAATGGTTGGTCGGCTCGTCAAGCAGCAGCAAATTCGGTTTTTGCCAGATAATCATGGCAAGGGCGAGGCGGGCTTTTTTTCTCCGCCGGAAAAAGGGTTCGGTTTTCTGCAACGCCATATCGCCGACAAAATTGAAGCCGCCGAGGAAATTTCGGATTTCTTGTTCGCGCACTTCGGGAGAAAGCTGCTGAATGTGCCAAACAGGGCTTTGGTCGGCGCGGATGGTGTCGAGCTGGTGTTGGGCGAAATAGCCGATATTGAGTTTTTCGGAACGGACGATGCTGCCGGAGAGCAAATCGATTTTGCCTGCCAAAGCTTTGATAAACGTAGATTTACCGCTACCGTTGACACCCAATAGCCCTGTAACGTGCGCCGCTCTCCAGCGACAGGGTAATGTCATGCAGGACGGTTTTTTTCCTTCGTAACCCAAATCAGCGTGTTCCAGCTTCAGCAAGGGATTGGGCAGATGGTCGGGATTGTAAAAACTCAAAGGAAAAACTCGCTGTCCAGATGCGCGGGAGCGATACGCTCGAGCTTCGCCAATGCCTTCATACGGCTTTTGCGCTTGAACGGCTTTTGGTAGCTTTGGCTTTGAAGCGGTCGATAAACGATTGCAGATGTTTGATTTGCGCCTGTTGTTTGACATAGGCGGCTTGTTGCTGCGCCAGGCGTTGCGCGCGTTCGTTTTGGTAAAAAAATCGTAATTGCCGCCGTATTGCGTGAGCTTTTTGCTGGGACAATTCAATGGTTTGGGTGGTGGCCGCATTGAGGAAATCACGGTCGTGGGAAATGATGATTTGCGTGCAGGGTAAAGAGGCAAGGTGGTTTTCCAGCCACAAGACGGTTTCCAGATCCAAGTGGTTGGTCGGTTCGTCAAGCAATAGCAAATCGGCGCGGCAAATCAGGGCTTGCGCAAGATTCAGGCGCATACGCCAGCCGCCGGAAAAAGGATTTGACGGGACGGCTGTGTTCTTCTTGCGAAAAAAACCCAGTCCGTTCAGCAATTTCGCCGCACGGGCCGGCGCGGTATAAGCGTCGATTTCTTCCAATTTGGCATGGTATTCCGCCTGCTTCATGCCGTCATTTTGTGCTTCCGCCTGCGCCAAGGTCGTCTGAAAAAGCCTGCAACTCGGCATCGCCCTGCAAAACGTAGTCCAACGCGGAGATGTCCAAGTCGGGCGTTTCTTGGGAAACGGAAGCCATCCGCCAATTTTTTTCGGAATCGAGATATCGCCGCCGTCCTGAGTGATTTCACCCTTGATTAAGGCAAACAGACTGGATTTGCCCGTCCCGTTTTTACCGATCAAACCGACGCGCTGACCGGGATTGACGGTGGCGTTGGCTTTGTCGAGCAGGACTTTCAAACCGCGTTGCAGGGTGAGGTTTTTGATTTCAATCATGATGTAATAATGGACGGGCGGAAAAATGGGAAAGGAGGTATTTTATAGCGAAAACAGCGTGATGTCGCCGTTCGTTGGTGCCGTAGCGTTTCAACGTGAATCCATGATGGAAAAAGGTCGTCTGAAAACGGCGGACGGTATGAGCGAAACCCGCTCTGTCCGTTTTCAGACGACCTTTGATGTAACGAAACGGCTTAATGTCGATAATCTGCCGAATCCTTACGGATTTGTTGCAGAAATTTCCGCGTCCGTTCGTGTTTAGGGTGTTCGAACAATTCTTTCGGACTACCCTGTTCTACAATGACGCCGCCGTCCATGACGACGACGGTAGTGGCAACTTCCAGCGCGAACTTGATTTCGTGGGTCACGACGACCATCGTCCAACCTTCCTGCGCCAATTCCTTCATGGCGTTCAACACGTCTTGCACCAATTCGGGATCCAGCGCGGAAGTGGGTTCGTCAAACAACATCAACTCGGGCTGAATCGCCAATGCGCGGGCGATACCGACGCGCTGTTGCTGACCGCCGGAAAGCTGGTAGGGATAAAGGTTAACCTTGTCGCCCAAGCCGACTTTTTTTCCAGCAATTTCAAAGCTTCTTCGCGCGCTTGGGCGGCAGGTTTGCCTTGTACGGCAACCGGACCTTCCATTACGTTTTCTAACGCGGTTTTGTGCGGAAAAAAAGGTTGTATTGTTGGAACACCATGCCGGATTTGCGGCGCAGCGCCAAGATGTCGTGCTTTGTCGTTTTTTTTGAAAAAAATCGATTTTAAGCGGTCGCTCGTTGTCGAACTCGATTTGTCCGTCTTCGGGCATTTCCAGCGCGTTTAAGCAGCGCAGAAACGTCGTTTTACCCGAGCCGGAAGGTCCGAGGATGACGACCACCTGCCCTTTGCCCACATCCAAATCGATGCCGCGCAAAATGGTGTTTTCGCCGAAGGTTTTGCGGATATTACGGATTTTTAATCATGGCTTTCCCTTATTTGGCGACATAGCGGTCGAAGCGTTTTTCCAAGCGCGCCTGAATCAGGAACAGAACCTTGCAGAAACACCAATAAACCAAAGCGGCTTCAATATAGACGGGCAAGAAGTCGTAGGTACGGTTTGCCGTTTCCTGCGCGACGCGGAACAATTCCGTTACCGTTACCACCGCCGCGAGTGAGGTGTTTTTGAACAAAGCCGATAAACTCGTTGCTCAAAGGCGGCACGGCGACGCGGAAAAGCCTGCGGCGCGACGATGCGGCGAAAAAGTCTGCATATAGGTCATACCGATGGAGAAACCCGCCTCCCACTGTCCTTTTCGGCACGGACAAAATCGCCGCACGGATGGTCTCGGAAGCATATGCTCCGACATTAAGCGAGAAGCCGATGATGGCGGCGGGAATCGGATCGATGAAAATGCCGACGGACGGCAGTCCGTAAAACACAATCACAAGCTGCACCAACAGCGGTGTCCCCCTGATGATGGAAATATAAGTTTCCACCAGTTTCAGCAGGATTTTTCCGCACGATGCCGCCCGAAGGCATAATCCGTACCAAAGCCACGGCGATGGCAATCACCATCCCGATCAGGAACGACGCCACCGCCAGCGGCAGCGAGACCATAAAACCGGCTTTTGACCATAGGCAAAAAAACGCGCTGACAATCATATCGGCGCGTGTTTCCGTCATAAACGGCAGCGAAGCAAGAAAAATTATTTAACACTGATGTCTTTTCCGAAGAATTGTTCGCCCAGTTTTTTTCAGCGTGCCGTCGGCTTTCAGCTCGTTGATTGCCGTGCTGAATTTCGCCACGACTTCATCATTGCCTTTATTGACAATCAAGCCGGAACCGACTTTTTTTCATCGGCAGGCGCAGACCAAACGATTTTCACGCCGGCATTCGGGTTTTTTTCTTCAGATAGTCTAAAAACTGCCAACTCATCGTTCAAAGTCGCATCGGCGCGTTTTTTTGTTCAATCAGGGTCAGCGATTGCGCCAAACCGTCCACCGGTACGAGTTCCGCACCCGCAGCTTTGGCTTTTTCGCCGTAGTTGCTGGTCAGGGATTGTGCGGTTTTGACGCCTTTGATGTCGTCGATGGATTTGATGTTGCTGTCTTTGCGCGCAACCAAAAACCGCACCGCTCCAGCTGTAAGGTTCGGATTTGTCAAATGTCGCTTGGCGTTCGGGGCTGGTCAGGCCGACTTGGTTTGCCACCACATCGAAACGTCCCGCTTTCAAACCCGCCATCATCGAATCCCATTGCGTTTCTTTTAAATTCGACTTTGACGCCCAGTTTGTCGGCAACGGCGCGGGTAACTTCCACATCGTAACCGGTCAGCTTGCCGTCTTTGTCATGGTAGGTAAACGGCGCGTAAGTGCCTTCGGTACCGACGGTAATCGTACCTTTATTGTTGATGCGCTCGATTAAAGAACCGGAAGCGTTGGCAGATTGGGCGGGAGTAGAAGAAGACGCGCTGCCGCCCTCTCCGCCGCAGGCAGCCAAAACCAATGCGGTCATGCCGCCGAGTACGAATTTTTTTCAACATAATCCTCTCCTGAAGAAAAAAAGTGAGCAAGAGCCGCATTCTAAGTGAAATTGCGGCAAACACAAAGAATACTTTTTTTATATTGCTTATTCCGAAACGGATAAAGGAAGCCGTACCCCCCATCCATCAAGCAAAGGTCGTCTGAAAAAAGTCTTAATACCCCCTTTTCCGCTTTCAGACGACCCTCTGCATCATTCGTATCACACGGCGGCTTGGTATTCGCAACGATGATGCTGCGTTCAGATTCAAAGGGAACTGCATTCTGTTTTGCCTGCGGTTTGGAGTCTTAAATGAAAGCACAGAAATAATCCTACATAACAAAAAGGTCGTCTGAAAAATTTTCAGACGACCTTTTTGATTAATTCGTTATTGATTAATCCGCCATTTGTATCAAGCTGTCGGCGAGGCGGTCGGCGGCTTGGCGGTAGCCTTTGCCTGAGAAGTGGACGCCGTCTTTAGCAGCGAGGCCTTGGCTCATCCAGTTTTTCATGCTGCATTCGCCGCCCATCGCGTTCTGCCACGACCAATACATGATTTTTTCGTCGCGGGCAATGCGTTGCTGCATTTGTTGGATGCTGCTTAAGGTGGCGGGGCGTGTGCCGCAGCTTCCTGAAGTGCTTTTCAGGGATTCGGGCGCGCCGAGAATCAGGATGCCTGCGTCGGTCAGGCTTTGTTTGATTTGGCGGATGTAGCTGCGCCAGCTTTGTTCTGTGGCTGTGATGTCCAAATCGCGGGCGAAGGCTTCGTTGGTGCCGTAGGCGAGGATAACGAGGTCGGCGCGGGTTTGGGCAAGGTCATCCTGCCAAGAGGGGCGCCATTTGGACCAGTGGGTCAGTTGCGCGCCGTTGATGCCGAGTGCGGAAACGGTTACGCCGCGTCCGGGATTTTTCGATATTGATGTAGCCGATGTCCCAAGGCATGGAGCTGCTGAGGGTCAGCGGCAGGTGGCTGTTGCTGCGGATGATTTGCCAGCCGCTGCTTCCGGCGGGGACTTCGCGTCCGTTGAACGACAGGGTTTGTTCGGGCAGGACGGGTTTGGCAAAAACGGAAATCTGCCTTTCGCCGCTGCTGCCGTCTTTGGCGCTGATGGTAACGCTGCTGCCGTTGGCTTTTGGCGATGATGCCGCCTAAGGGGAAGTCGTCTGAAACGCTGCGGCTGCTGACGGTTTGCCACGAGCCGTCATAGCGGACGGCTGCGCTGCGCTGACCTTTGACGGTAGAGGGGTAAACCCAGCCTATGCCGCCGTCGCCCCATTTTTTTGTTGGAGACGCAGGCGCAGTTGTTCGGTGAAAAGGTCGCCGGCGGTGTGTGAATCGCCGATTTGGAGGATGCGGAATTTGCCGTCCGAGCTGCGGTCGAGTTTTTTTTGAGCTTGAGAGCCAGGCGGGACGGCTGCTGCCGTAGTTTTCCAGCAGCATATCGGCGGCGGGGGCGGCGGCAGACAGGCACAATGCGGTAAGGGATACGGACAGGGTTTTGATGTTCGCGAGTTTCCTGTGTGTGGTTTCAGACGATGTCTTTTGACGCGGCGGAAGGCTATTGTAACGAAAAAAAGACGGCATTGGATAAACAAAACGCCGTCCTTTTTGCTGCCGATACGGGCTTAACGTGCGGACAATTGTTCCGTGCGTTCTTCGCCGTTCATTTCAGGGGTCGTCTGAAAAAAACGATTTTTTTCCATGATTTTTATCCGCGAGCAGTTTTTGTCCTTCAGCTGAGAAGTGGATGCCGTCTTTGCTGCGGTAGCGGATGATTTTTTTCCATTGATGTTGACGGAGTCGGCGTAGGTGTCCGAGCCGTTGCTGAGGAGTTTGTCGGTCGGTATCCACAGGGCTTTTTGGACTGATCTCGTCTGCTAAAAAGTTTGTCGAGATATCGCATTTGCTTGTTAAGTTTTTGCCTGTTTCATATAAGGAATGCCCATCCAAATGACTTGCACATGGTGTTGCTCAGCAGCGGCCAGGATGCGGTTGACGCGGCTGAGGTATTCTTCCGACCATTCGGGCGAGGCGAATTTCAGGTATTTTTTTGCCTTTCGGGAAGTCCCACGGGTCGTTGGGGCCGAGGAAAACGACCAGAAGGCGGATGTCGGTTTGTTGTTTCAGCGTTTGCTCAATGGTGTTCGGCCAGTCGAAAAACTTGGGATAGGACAATCCGGTGCTTTGTTTGCTTAGGTTCACCGACTGGATGCCGTATTGTTTTTTTCAGGCTTCTTTCAACAAAGGTGCAACGCCCTGCATCATCGAGTCGCCGGCAAAAAAAGACTTTGTCGCCTTGTCCGAGAACGATATTGGCGGGCGGGGCGATGGGGAGACGATGTGCTTCGTGTTGTCCGCCGTGTTGTGCCGTTTGAGGTTGGCGTCCGTCGGCGGGACGGTTTTTCGTGCGGTTCAGACGCATTAGCTGCGCATTTTGTTCAGACGACCCGTCGTCTTCAGCGATTTGAGGTTCTGGTTCGGCAATCACAGGCTGTCCTGCCAAACGCGCTTTGAGGTCGTCTGAAAAGGCGTATGCGTCTTGTTGCAGCTTCGCGCCCGTGCGCCACCATTCGTATTCGGACAAAGGCTCCAGCGGCGAGGCCTGATGATAGGTTTGCTGCCAATAGGCATTGATGGAATCTTGACTGAACCACGCCGCGCCAAAGGCGCAAACCAAAAGGGAGGCAAACAGGGAAATAAAACGTTTCATATTCTGATTGTCCTTTTAAAAAAATCGGCGTAAATAAAGCCCGGGATGCCTGACGGCGCCAATACAATAATCAACACCAACACCAGCGTCAGCGGTATAAACCACAGCCACATCGGCATTTTTTCCAATGTCGCTACTGCACCGTCAAACAGGCGAAGCAGATACGGGTAGAGCAAAATCATCAGGCCAAACGCGGCAAGCAGCAGGACATCCGCCTGTTTCGGCGCTGCCCAACCTGCTTCGTTGGCGAATAAGGCATCAAATACCATCTGCGTATCGGCGAGGCTGCCGGTGTTGAACACGACGAAAGTGAAGCAGACGAAATGGAAAGTGACGAACCAGGCAAGCGGACGTAAGATTTTCAGACGACGTGAGCCATCCCGCCCGAATATTTTGTCGCCGCAGTTGAGCAAAAATTAATGCCACGCCGTGCAGCGCACCCCATAGCAGGAAATTCCAGCCGTAGCCGTGCCAAACGCCCGACAATACCATCGCCAGTAGCAAGTTGAACTGCGTCAGGACGAAGCCGTGTTTGTTGCCGCCCAAAGGAATATAAATATAGTCGCGTATCCAAGTGGAAAGACTGATGTGCCAACGGTTCCAGAAGTCGCGGATATTGAACGCACGCAGCGGTGTGGCAAAGTTTTTTTCGGCAGGCGGAAACCGAGCAGCATCGCCATCCCGATTACCAAATCCGAATAGCCTGAAAAAAATCGAAGAAAAGCTGGAAAGTATAGCCGTACACCCCCGACAACACGCCCCAGCCGTCAAATTGGGCGGGATTCTCGAAAACGGGCGATACCCAGCCGTCTCCCAGCGCACCCGCCAGCCACCATTTTTTAGCAATGCCCAGCAAAATCAAGCACACCGCCAGCGCAGGGCGTATCAATGCGCGCGGTTCGGCAGTCCGAATCTGCGTCAAAGCCCCCGCCTGTTCGCCGTCTATGCTTTTTAAACGCCGCGGCACGGATAATCGGCCCGGAAGTAATCGTTGGGAAAAAAGCTCAAATGCAGCAGCAATTCATGCCACGCAAAGCGGTCGCCCATCGGATGACGGCAGCAGTACACCAAATAAGCCAAAGATTGAAATGTGTAATAAGACAGCCCCAAAGGCATCAAGATATCGACAATCTCGCTCTGCCCCGTGTATTGGCGGATAAACGGGCGGAAAAAGTCGAAATATTTGAAGAAACACAATACCGCCAAAGCCGACGCTATGCCGAAGCCCAGCCAGAATTTCCGTACGTTTTCGTTTTCAGACGTCATCAACAGGCCGAGCAAATGCACGCAGGACGAATAGCAGGTAATTATGGCGGCAAAGATGGGATTCAAGTGATACAGCCAGCCCATCCCAGCCAGCAGAAGCAAAAACATTCTGCACCGACGGCATACGGACAAATGCCCAATAAATAGGCAAAAAAGCAATAAAAAATACCGCGAATTCAATCGACAGCAACGGCATAAGTGTTCCTTGAAATTTTTATTGTTCGGATAATTCGAAATATAGGTTTAGCAGTTTAAACCAAAACTGCGTATTGTAAATAAGTGTTTGAATTTATACAACTAACGTTAATCCAAAAAAATAGCCGTTCGTCAAAAAGAGTGGACAAATCAAGGCTTTTGGGATAACACATCAATTTATTTATAATTATTTTATATCTAAATACCTATCCTCACCTATCCTCCTGGAAAAAGAATAATATTATGAGCCTCTCTTAAAATATTACACAATAAAAAAACAGCCGATATTTTCCCATATCGGCTGTTCCTGTTTACTGCTTAATCGATATCCACTTTATTGGTGTTTAGGCAGCTCTTTCAAAGTCAGCGGCTTGATGTACCAAATATCGCGGCAGTAGTCGGCGATGGAACGGTCGGACGAGAAGAAGCCCATATTGGCGATGTTGATCAAGGCGGATTTACGCCACGCGGCAACATCGCGGTAGTGTTCGTCCGCTTTGTATTGCGTGTCGATGTAGCTGCGAAAATCCGCCATCAGTTGATAGAAATCGCCGTAAGGTTGCAGGACGTCATTGTAGCGGTTCGGCTCTTCGGGGAGAACGTGCCGCTGCTGATTTGGTTGACGACGCGGCGCAGGTCGTGATCGCGTTCGATGTAGCCCAGCGGGTCGTAGCCGTTGCGGCGGAGTTCTTCCACTTGTTCAACGGTGTTGCCGAAGATAAAGCAGTTGTCCGCGCCGACTTTTTCCAGAATTTCAACGTTCGCGCCGTCCAGCGTACCCATGCAGAGCGCGCCGTTGAGGGCGAACTTCATGTTGCTGGTGCCGGATGCCTCCGTACCTGCCAGTGAGATTTGTTCGTGCAAATCGGCGGCGGGGATGATGATTTGGGCGAGGCTGACGCTGTAATTCGGGATATAGACGACTTTAATCAAATCGCGGATGCGTTCGTCGTTGTTGATGGTTTTCGCTACGTCGTTAATCAGGCGGATGATTTTTTTCGCCATGTAGTAGGCGGATGCGGCTTTACCGGCAAAGATGAAGACGCGCGGCTGCCAATCGAAATCCGGGTTTTCCAGGATTTTGTTGTAGCGGTCGACGATGTGCATCACATTCAACGCCTGGCGTTTGTATTCATGGATGCGTTTGATTTGGATGTCAAATAGCGCGTCCGTGTTGACCTTGATGCCCAATTCGGTTTCGATGTATTTGGCGAGGCGTTCTTTGGCGGCTTTTTTTCACTGCGCTGAATTCTGCCTGTACGCTTGCATCGTCAACTTTTTCGTTGAGCTTGGTCAGATTGTCCAAATGCAGGCGCCAGTCTTGTTCGCCCAAGTGTTTATCGAGGAAACGGGTCAGCTCGGGGTTGGCGATGTTGATCCAGCGGCGCGGGGTTACGCCGTTGGTCACATTGGTGAAGCGTTCGGGGAACACTTTGGCAAAGTCGGCGAATATGGAAGTGGTCATCAGGTCGGAGTGGATTTTCGCCACGCCGTTGACTTTGTGCGAACCGATGACTGCCAGCCATGCCATGCGGACACGGCGACCGTTGTTCTCATCGATGATGGACACGCGGCGGACGAAGTCGTCGTCGAAGTTGCCGATGGCGCGCAGGGCGTTCAAGAAGTAGGCGTTGATTTCAAAGATGATGTCCAAATGGCGCGGCAGCAGGCGGCCCATCAAATCGACCGGCCAAGTTTCCAAGGCTTCGCTCATCAGGGTGTGGTTGGTGTAAGAGAAAATCTTGCAGCACATATTCCATGCTTCGGTCCACGCAATGCCTTCTTCGTCAATCAGGATGCGCATCAGCTCGGGAATCGCCAGTACGGGGTGGGTATCGTTCAGGTGGATGGCGACTTTATCGGCAAGGTTTTTGATGCTGGGGAAACGGCATTTGTGGCGCGCCACGATGTCTTGTACGGATGCGGAAACCAGGAAATATTCCTGTTTCAGGCGCAGTTCGCGGCCGCTGTCGGTGGAGTCGTTCGGATAGAGGACGCGCGAGATGTTTTCATCGCTGTTTTGCGCGCGGACGGCGGAAGCGTAATCGCCGCGGTTGAAATCTGCCAAGTCGAAGCGGCTACCGGCGTGAGCCGTCCACAGGCGCAACGGATTGGCGACGTCGCCGCCGTAGCCAGGGATGATTTCATCGTATGCCATCGCGGAAATTTCTTCGCTCGGATGCCATTCTTTTTTGTCACCCATATTGATGACCTGTCCGCCGAAGCTGACGGCGTATTGTTTGTTCGGGCGGCCGATTTGCCATGCCAAATCTTGGTCGAGCCACAAATCGGGTTTTTCGACCTGCTGGCCGTCCACGATTTCTTGTTTGAACATACCGTATTGATAGCGGATGCCGTAGCCCATGGCGGGAATGCGCAAGGTGGCGAGCGAGTCGAGGAAGCAGGCGGCCAGGCGGCCCAAACCGCCGTTGCCCAAGCCGGGGTCTTGTTCTTGTTCGCAGATGTCAGCGAACTCTTTACCCAGTTGTTTGAACGCCTCTTCAAATTCGGCATACACGCCTTCGTTAATCAACGCGTTGACGAAGGCGCGTCCCAACAGGAATTCCATGGAAAGGTAGTAAACCATGCGTTTGCCGTTGTCAATGTGGGCGCGGCGGGTTTGCAGGAAGTCTTCGGCAATCAGGTCGCGCGCGGCGAGCATGGCGGCGTTGAGCCATTGGTGTTCGGTCGCCTCTTTCGGATCGACGCCCAAAAATGAAAAATCAATTTATAGACGATGGACTTGCGGATGGTTTCGGCATCCGGTTTCGGCATGACATAATCAAAACCTGAAATGGGTTGTTTTTCTTAGCCATGATAGCCTTTCTCTGTTGGGGATGGGATGATGAAGCGGGGAATTTGTATCTTTTGGCAGTCTGAGGTCGTCTGAAAAAGCCGTATGCCTTTATGTTCCGTCAAGCAAAGTTAATCAGGTAAATTTATTACTCATCTTCAGCATTATAACCGAGGCAGTGTAAATAATAGGGTTTTCTTTTTAAAAACATCCTATTAATGACATATGTCATATATTCGGCGATGTATTCTTACGCTGCAAAAATCCAAATACCCATATGTTCGACTGTCAGCTTGCCGTCTGCATTGTAATTAAACTTCTCGGATGGTACGCAAGAAATCTGCCAACTTCCTTGAGGCAGGTTAAATATTTGTTGACTACGCTTGGCATTGATCAACAGCAGCCATTCATCGTCCAAAAACGATCTGCATGGCTTTTTGCGCCGCGGTTGTGCCAACAAAGCTCGCTCATCGGTTCGCCTTGAATATTGAGCCAGCGGACGCGCTCTTGTTTCCACCAGACATCATCGCCCAACAATTTGATTTCTTGGCGCAGGCGGATTAAATCGCGCGTATAGCCTTGCAACGCTTCGTCCGCCTGCTGCCAATCCAGCCAAGTAATCGGGTTGTCCTGACAATAACTATTGTTGTTCCCCTGTTGGCTGTTGCCGAACTCGTCACCCGCCAGCAGCATGGGCGTGCCGTTGGCAAGGAACAGCGAAGCAAGCAAGGCTTTGACGGTGTAGGAGCGGTCTTCCAAAATTGCCGCATCTTCGGTTTCGCCCTCGATGCCGTGGTTGTAGCTGATGTTTTCGTTATGCCCGTCGCGGTTGTCTTCACCGTTGGCATGGTTGTGTTTTTCGTTGTAGCTGACCAAATCGCGCAGCGTAAAACCATCGTGTGCGGTGATGAAATTGATGCTGGCGGAAGGATGGCGGCCGCTGTGGTTGAAAATATCAGACGACCCCGCCAGACGTTCGGCAAACGCGCCCAAATTGCCGCTTTCCCACACCCAAAACGCGCGCATATCGTCGCGGAAACGTCCGTTCCACTCAGCAAAAGGCTGCGGGAAATTGCCCAAGTGATAGCCGCCTTCGCCGATGTCCCACGCCTCGACAATCAGTTTGCAGCATGCCAACACGGGGTCTTGGTAAACCACCTGAAAAAAGCGTCCGTAAGCCTGAAAATCCGGTTCGCGCCCCAATACCGTTCCCAAGTCGAAGCGGAAACCGTCTACATGAAACGCTTCCGCCCAATAGCGTAGGCTGTCCGCCGCCCAACGGGTTACGTCGCGGCGGACGATGTTCAACGTATTGCCGCAGCCCGACCAGTTTTCATAGCTGCCGTCGGGCTTCAACCAATACCACAAAGCATTGTCTATGCCGCGCTGGCAAAGCATCGGGCCTTTTTTTCGTCCTGCTCGGCGGTATGGTTGTACACAACATCCAAAAATCACTTCCAAACCTGCTTGATGCAAGGCTTTTGACCGCCTGCTTCAACTCTTCCGCTGCGCGTTCGGCATCGGCGGCATAAGACGGCTCGACGGCAAAATGGGAATAAGTGTTGTAGCCCCAATAATTGCTCAAGCCCATTTTTTTGCAGGTGGTATTCGTCCAAATGCTGGTGTACCGGCAGCAGCTCGACGGCAGTAACGCCCAAAGTTTTCAAATAATCAATCACGCGCGGATCGGTCAGCGCTTGATACGTTCCCGCGTGTTCCAAATCGGGGAATTGCTTGGTAAAGCCTTTCACATGGGCTTCGTACACTATCGTCCTGCCCCACGGATGGTTCGGACGGCGGTCGTCGCCCCAATCGAAATCATCGTCGCCCACCACCACGCTTTTAGGCGCCACCGCCGCATTGTCCCGCTCGTCTTCCGGACGAAACCATGCCATTTCCTCATCATCCTTGTAACTTGGTTTGCCGTCGATTTTTTTGGAATACGGGTCAATCAACAATTTGTTCGGATTGAAACACGAGCCGCCCGGCGTATCAGCGCGTCCGTAAACACGAAAACCATACCGCTGCCCTGCCCTAACCTCCGGCACAAAGCCGTAAAACACCGACCCGCGCCGCGAAAAGCATTTCCAAACGGGTTTCCCTCCCTTGTCAAAGAGGCATAGCTCGACTTTTTTTCGGCATGGATGGAAAAACAGCGCAAAAATTCGCCCCTTTCTCAGTCAGCGACACGCCCATCGGATAAGGCGCACCTTCTTCAATGCGCCATGTTTTTGGTTTTCATTTTTGTTTGTCCTGATTTGATGGAGACGCTTCGGGCTGCGCTTCCGGATAGATGTTCTTTTTTTATAGTGGATTAACTTTAAACCAGTACGGCGTTGCCTCGCCTTAGCTCAAAGAGAACGATTCTCTAAGGTGCTGAAGCACCAAGTGAATCGGTTCCGTACTATCTGTACTATCTGCGGCTTCGTCGCCTTGTCCTGATTTAAATTTAATTCACTATATAGTGGTGATGCTTGAATGGAAAGAGGTCGTCTGAAAAGCAAAATCCCGTTTTCAGACGACCTCTTTTAGCCATAAACCTTTGTTTTAACTTGAGGCCGTCCGAATTTGAGCGCTATCAATTCGGCAACCTCACCGCCAACTCGGCAGGCCATGCTGCCTTGGCGTCGGTTTTTACGAAACCATTGCCCGTCAGCCCGCCTTTCAGCAGGCGGTTGTATTTCACCGCCGTTTCGCGCGGCACTTGCAATTTCACTTTAAACATCAGCTTCGCGCGTTCATCGACCGTTTCCACCGACTTGGGCGTAAACTGGGCGTCCGTCGCGATAAATTTGATTTTGGCGGGGAACACCGCGTCAATGCCGTCCAAACGGATACGCGCATCATCATTGACTTTCAGACGGCTCATGCTGTCGGTCGGCAGGAAAATATTCATCGAAACATCGGCAGGATCAAGCAGGCTGACCACTTTCGAACCCGCCGCGACCACGTTGCCTGCTTCCGCAATGGTGTATTCCACCCTGCCGGCTATCGGCGCGCGGATGTTCATATCATCGTTGGCGGATGTGGCCGATTTGACTGCCGCCCTCGCCTGTTCGACACCGGCGCGCGCTTCCGCTTGCGCGGCGGCACTTTGCGCTACCGTCGCCTGCGCTTCGTCCCGTGCCGCTTCGGCTGCTTTGACTGCTGCAACAGCGCGCTCATAATCTGCCTGACGCTTGGTAACTTCCGATTGCGACACCAGCTGGTCGGCAAGCAATTTACGGGCATTGTCCAGCTCCATTTTCGCCACGCGCAGCTGCTGCCTGTTCGCGTCCACATTCGCCTGCGCGCGCGCAACCGTCTGTTTCATCTGCGCTTCGGCAGCTTTGGCGCGCCCGACCGCCTCTTCTTGCCGCAATTCCGCCGCCCGCGCTTCTTCCAAACGGCTGTTGCTGGTTTCAGACGACAGTTCCGCCAGAATATCGCCCTCTTTCACGTCTGCGCCCTCTTCCACCAGTACCGCCTTCACCCGCCCCGGATACAGGCTGGCGACATCGATGCGGTTCAGTTCCAGCCGCCCGTTGGATTGCGCGATCCATGTCGGCAGGGTTTCTTTTTGGTTTTGAAGGACATACCACACACCGCCCGCAGCCAGCGCGACGGCAAGAGAAGCAATAACAGCTTTTTTCATGTTGCGTTACACCTTAATCGTCAAAACGGACGCGCCTTAGAGCGGTAATGCGGAAACAGCGCGGCAAACGCCCAATCTATCCTTTGGTGGATGGACGAATCGGTCAGCAAATCCTCATGCCGCCCGTTCATCTCATCGGTCAGTATCCCCAACATACGGTAGCGCGTGTTCATAATCATCGGCAAGATAACCGCGCCATTGAGGAACTCAAACTGATTCAACAATTCCAATTCCGACACACCCTCCCTACCGTTGCACTTCTTGATATGCCGGATCATCCCGTAGGCAAGCATCTTATGCTGCTTTTTCAACGCTTTGGTAATCAAATCCACGCCTTCTTCGCTGTCCAGCAGCATCCTGTGTATCCACGCCAAATGCTCGCGTATCGTTACCGCCAGCCGCCAGACAATCTGATACAGCCGCTCCGTATCTTCGATATTTTGGGCAAAATCGAACGACACCCGCCCCAAAGCCCGATTGCTGTACTCAATCAACATCGCCTTCACAAATTCGTCTTTATCGGCAAACATCCTGTTGAACGTTTCCAAATTCGAATTCAAATGCTCCGCGATCGCCTGCTCGGACAGCCGCTTGTAGCCGCATCTGGGATAAAAAAATGAATGCCTGCGGAAATAAATTGCGCACTGGTTACACCGTTCATTATCTTCACCTCATCTGCCTGTATTGTTGTCATAGGACAAATATCCAAGACTCAAATGAAACAAAAAAATCTTCTGAAATATCAGACCGCCTGCGGACGCTGCCGTCAACCGTCAACGCATCATCCCAACCCTGCCCGATACAAATGCCAACCAACTCTTATTTTATAGTGGATTAAATTTAAATCAGGACAAGGCGACGAAGCCGCAGACAGTACAGATAGTACGGAACCGATTCACTTGGTGCTTCAGCACCTTAGAGAATCGTTCTCTTTAAGCTAAGGCGAGGCAACGCCGTACTGGTTTAAAAGTTAATCCACTATATAAAGCACGCAAAACGCCCCGACTCAATCATCCAGTCTGTTTTTTTATTTCACTATATAACAAACCGCCCCCGCCTTCAATGCAAGCTATCTTCCAATTATCATTAAAATCCGATGGTTAAATTTGTTTTACGAGGATATGGGTCGTCTGAAAAAAACGGTTTCAGACGATTTGAAGGAAAGCATCAACATAAATAAACGCCTTATCAATATCCGAATATTCGAGAGTTGCTATAAAAATCGTCTGAAAACTGGCTTCCCGTTTTTCAGACGACCTTTGCTTACTCTTTGGCAAATTGCTGCGTAAAGCGGACAAATTCTTCTTTTTTCGCTTTTGCCTTGCCCGAGTCGATGGCTGCTTCGGCGGCTTTGACACCGTCCGCCAACGAAGGCACGACATTGCCGGCATAGAGCGCGGCGGCGGCGTTGAGCAGGACGATGTCGCGTGCCGCGCCATGTTTGCCGCTCAACACTTCATCCATTTTTTCCAAAGACTCTTGCGCGTTGGCGACTTTGATTTCGTCCAAATCGCGGCGGATTTCGATACCGAAATCGGCGGGGCTGATGTCGTATTCGCGGATTTCTCCGTCTTTCAGCTCGGCAACGCGGGTTTTTGCCCGTCAGCGTGATTTCGTCCAAACCGCCTTCGCCGCACACGACCAAAACGTGTTTGGAACCAAGCTGTTTCAATACGCGCGACAGGATGCCGCATAAATCAATGTGGAACACGCCCAAGAGCTGGTTTGGCGCGCCGGCAGGGTTGGTCAGCGGTCCCAAGATATTGAAAAATACTTCTAAACCCGAGTGAACGGCGCACGGGCGCGACGTGGCGCATCGCGCTGTGGTGGTTTTGGGCGAACATAAAGCCCAAGCCTGTTTGACGGATGCTTTCGGCGACTTGCTCAGGCGTAATGTTCAATACCGCGCCCATCTGCTCCATCACGTCCGCCGCGCCGCTGGACGAGGAAACGGAGCGCCCGCCGTGTTTGGCAACTTTCGCGCCTGCCGCCGCCGCGACAAACATCGAAGTCGTCGAAATATTGAAGGTTTTTGCACCGTCCCCGCCCGTGCCGACAATATCGACGAGGTCGTCTGAATTTTCCAGTGGCACTTTGGCGGCAAATTCGCGCATGACGGCGGCGGCGGCGGTGATTTCCGATACGGTCTCGACTTTAATCCGCAATCCGGTCAAGATGGCGGCGATTTGTTCGGGCGGCACCTGTCCGCTCATAATCTGGCGCATCAGGTCGGTCATTTCGTCGTAAAACAATTCGTTGTTGCTGATTAAGCGTTCGATGGCTTGTTGCGGTGTAATCATGGTTCAATCCTTTTTACGGGTATTTTTACGTCAAACGTCGTCTGAAAGTTTTCAGACGACGTTTGGTTTAAGCAACGGACGCTTGGAAGTCTTTAAATTCTTCCAAAAAGTTTTTTTCAACATATCGTGTCCGTGTTCGGTCAACAGGGCTTCGGGGTGGAACTGCACGCCTTCAATGGCGTATTCCTTGTGCCGCACGCCCATGATTTCCTGATCCTCCGTCCATGCGGTTACTTCCAAGCAATCGGGCAGCGTATCGCGGGCGATGACAAGGCTGTGATAACGCGTGCAGGTAACGGGATCGGGCAAATCTTTGAACATGCCTTTGTTCAAATGGAACACAGGCGAAACTTTGCCGTGCATCAGCGTTTTTTTGCCCGCACCACATCCCCGCCGAACGCTTCGCCTATCGTCTGATGCCCGAGGCACACACCCATAATCGGCAGCTTACCGGCGAAATGGCGCATGGCAGCGACGGAAATGCCCGCTTCTTTCGGCGAACAAGGACCCGGCCCGATAACGAGGTATTGCGGTTTCAAAGCTTCGATTTCTTCGAGCGTAATATCGTCGTTGCGGCGGACGACGACTTCCTGACCGAGTTCGGCGAAATATTGGACGATGTTGTAGGTGAAGCTGTCATAGTTATCAATAAACAAAAGCATGGGGGTACGGCCTTTTAGGGTTGTTTGACGGCGGCGATGTTTTTCGGGCGAATTGATAAACGCCCACATCTGCTCTTCGGTTCGGAAAACGCCGTTACGGACAATATAATGCAGCGGATGCTTAATCAGCGCATCCGCTTTGCGGACAAATACACGCATATTGCTGCTGTTTGCCGCCATTTCCAACACTTTGGCGGCAAAAGCGGGGCGGTGCAGCTTGTCGTGCATCAGCGGATGGCGGGCGATGTATTCGTTCAGAGGCTTGCCGCTGCTGTGGAAATCCGTGTGCAGCGGGTCGAGGAATACAATAAAAAAAGGCATCTTGCCCAAATAATCGTCTGCATCGTTCATAAGCGTTTCGGACGGAATATTTATATCGACATAATATCACAGTTAACCGCGATACTCGGAAAGCTGCGCCTGCCCCTCCGATTAAAAGGTCGTCTGAAAACAAACGAAACGGTTTTCAGACGACCTTTTATTGCTATCTTTGCAACCATCACTACTCGGGCATCATCTCACCTTCACCACCCATACTGTTTGCCGCATTAACCCGCTCCTGCGCGGCTTTCACTTGATTTTTCCAAACCTTTAATCCGTTCTTGGTAACGGGCGTAGTTTCGCTCGTTGCCATAACGGACCTGTTTGCCCTCTTCCAGATTTTTTTCTGTGCCTGAGCCAATTCGTTTTTGCGCTGAAGATGAGCCGTGCATTGCGCCGGCTGGCGGAGACGGCATTTGTTCGGATGGAGCTTTTTCCCTGAAGCAGCGTTTGCTGATGCCGAGTGTGCAGACGGTGCGGCGGAGGTATAAACCGAAGGTCTGCCGATATTGCCCGGTTTGCAGTTTTTTTGCCGCCGGTCTGCGTATAGGTTTTACGCCCTGATTTGTCGATACATTCAAATACGGGGGATGCCGTCGTAGCGGCGGAAAAATGCGAGCAGTAATGTGCTTAAAAATCAATTTATTCATTCTTATACCTTTCATCAAATTCATCAAAAACCATATCCACCATACCACCAAAGCAATAATCATCACCAAATTGGCAATAATAATCGGCTTCCATTGCCGAGGTGCATGGCGCAATTCTGCGCCTGAACGCGTGCGGCGGATATAGAAAAACGGACTGAGCAGCATGGATGCGGCGCACAACAGAATAATCACGGCGTAATAGATTTTTTCAGTTTCCATTTCCTCCGCCCCCGTTTCAGACGACCTATACAAAATATGCTACAATCGCCAGCGATTATAACACCCTGTTTATCTATATTTATAAAGGTTTTTACCAATAATGATTTCTACCAACGGCATTACCATGCAGTTCGGCGCGAAAGCCGCTGTTTGAAAAACGTATCCGTCAAGTTCGGCGAAGGCAACCGCTACGGCTTGATCGGCGCGAACGGTTCGGGAAAAATCCACCTTCATGAAAAATCCTCGGCGGCGATTTGGAACAGACTGCGGGTGAAGTGGCGATTGAAAAACGGCGTACGCTTGGGTAAGCTGCGCCAAGACCAGTTTGCCTACGAAGACATGCGCGTGCTGGACGTGGTGATGATGGGGCACACCGAAATGTGGGCGGCGATGACCGAACGCGACGCGATTTACGCCAACCTCGAAGCCACCGAAGACGACTACATGAAAGCCGCCGAACTGGAAGCCAAGTTCGCCGAGTACGACGGCTATACCGCCGAAGCGCGCGCCGCCGAGCTGTTGAGCGGCGTGGGCATTTCCGAAGATTTGCACAATGCGACCATGGCAGAAGTCGCCCCGGGCTTCAAGCTGCGCGTATTGCTGGCGCAAGCCCTGTTCTCCAAACCTGATGTTCTCTTGCTTGACGAGCCGACCAATAACTTGGACATCAATACCATCCGCTGGCTGGAGGGTGTGTTGAACCAATACGACTCCACCATGATCATCATCTCGCACGACCGTCACTTCTTAAACGAAGTCTGCACGCACATGGCGGATTTGGACTACAACACCATCACCATCTATCCGGGCAACTACGACGACTACATGCTCGCTTCCGCCCAATCGCGCGAACGCGCCCTGAAGGACAACGCCAAAGCCAAAGAGAAACTGCAAGAGCTGCAAGAGTTCGTCGCCCGCTTCTCCGCCAACAAATCCAAAGCCCGTCAGGCAACCAGCCGTCTGAAAACAGGCAGACAAAAATCAAAGCCGAGATGGTCGAAGTGAAACCTTCTACCCGCCAAAACCCGTATATCCGCTTTGAAGCCGATGAAAAAGCCAAGCTGCACCGTCAGGCGGTGGAAGTCGAAAATTTGGCCAAACGCTTTGAAACCCAGTTGTTCAAAAACCTGAGCTTCATCCTCGAAGCAGGCCAACGCCTCGCCATCATCGGCCCCAACGGTGCGGGTAAATCCACCCTGCTGAAACTTCTCGCCGGTGCATTCAATCCCGAATACGCCGAAGGCATCGCCCCCGATGCAGGTACCATCAAATGGGCGGAAAAAGCCAACGTTGGCTATTACCCTCAAGACCATGAAAACGACTTCGACGTCGATATGAACCTGAGCGAATGGATGCGCCAATGGGGGCAGGAAGGCGACGACGAACAAGTCATCCGCGGCACTTTGGGGCGTTTGCTCTTCGGCAGCAACGACGTGGTGAAAAAAAGTGCAGGTTCTCTCCGGCGGTGAAAAAAAGGCCGTATGCTCTACGGCAAACTCCTGCTGCTAAAACCCAATGTACTGATTATGGACGAACCCACCAACCACATGGACATGGAAAGCATCGAATCGCTGAACATGGCGCTGGAAAAATACAACGGCACGCTGATTTTCGTATCGCACGACCGCCAGTTCGTCTCCTCGCTTGCCACCCAGATTATCGAGCTGGACGGTAAGGGCGGCTACGAACACTATCTGGGCGATTACGAAAGCTATCTGGAGAAAAAAAGGCTTGGCTTAATTACGCCGTTTTAATCAATGTCTGAAACACCAACGTCGTCTGAAAGACTGTATCTTTCAGACGACGTTTATTTTTAAAAATCCGTTTATAAAATGTTTAAACAAGTTGCATCTACTTCGGTTGCCTATGATGGAAATAAGCAGGCATATATCGTGTTACCAAACTTGCGCTGCCATTCATCTTATTGCCAGGAACTAATCCAAGTTTCTGAAGTTTCAGCCATTTCCAATATTTCTAAAATATCAGAGAAATCATAAGCAACAACAAAAGGTCGCCTGAAAACTGAACTGCACCCCAAAAAGTTGGACACATCCCTCCAACTCACAAGGTGCAGTTTTTTTATGAGCAAATATACATTACACTTCAAATACCAAGCCGTACTCCACTACCTGCATATACGCAGCCAACAGCGTACCGCAGACCACTACGGCATTTCCCGAACCCACCTGAGACGATGGATACGCGCCTATCAAGAAGGCGGTATCGGCGCACTCGAACATCCTCAATCCAAAACCATGCCCCAACACCGCAAAAACCCCTTCATCGCAGATAAACCCGACCAAGAAAAAACACAGGCAGAGCTTATCGAAGAGTTGTGCTATATGCGCGCAGAGGTCGCCTACCTAAAGGAGTTAAAAGCCCTCAGCCAAAAAAGCAGACCGCAAAGGACAAAGCCAAACCGTCCAAACACTGAGGGCGCAACACCCGCTCAAATACCTGCTGCACATCGCAAACCTGCCCAAAAGCAGCTTCTACTACCACCACCAAGACCGGCCCAATCCCGACGAAGCCGACAAAGCCCTCCTTGTCGAAACCTACCGGCGGCATAAAGGACGCTACGGGCAAAGGCGCATTGCCGCAGCATTGGGTTGGAACCGCAAAAAGCGGCGCGGTTGATGAAGCAGTTGGAACTGAAAGCCCTCATACGGGCGAAAAAGCCTACCGCCATCCCGCCATGGGCGAGATATCGGAACACCTCCTCAAACGCCGGTTCACAGCCCGAAAGCCCAACGAAAAATGGCTGACCGACGTTACCGAACTCAAAGGGAAGGACGGCAAACTGTACCTCTCGCCAATCTTGGACTTGTTCAACCGCGAGATCGTCGCCTACGCCATGAGCCGCAGAGCCGACAGCGAAATGGTGAAGGAAATGCTCGAAAAAGCCGCCCCCGTCTGACTGCTAAAGGAACGATGCTTCATTCGGACCAAGGTGTGCTGTACCGTACGGCGGGGTATAGGGAATTGCTTGCGGAGCATTCCATGGTTCAAAGCATGTCGCGAAAGGCGAACTGTTGGGACAATGCGCCGATGGAAAGCTTCTTTGCGGTGTTGAAGACGGAGTGTTTCTATAACGCAGGTGAATTGACGGTAGATGAATTGATGAAGCAGATAGATGACTATATGGATTACTACAACCGGGAGCGTTGCAGTTTGAAATTGAAAAAGCTGAGTCCTGTCGCATACAGAACCCAGCTTGCACAGAGCGCCTGAATAGGCTTTTTATGAGTGTCCAAGATTTGGGGGCCAGTTCAAACCCAAATCCAAGTTTTCAGACGACCTTTTCATATCAACCGATTATTTAAGCAGCAAAGCGTTTGGCAACTTCGTCCCAGTTGACGATTTCCCAGAAACCTTTCAGGTAGTTGGGGCGGCTGTTGCGGTAGTCGATGTAGTAGGCGTGTTCCCATACGTCGCAGGTCAGCAGCGGAGTGTTTTCAGTGGTCAGCGGAGTTGCCGCGTTGGAAGTGGAAACCAAATCCAATTCGCCGGCAGGGGTTTTCACCAGCCATGCCCAACCGGAACCGAAAGTACCTGCCGCGCAAGCGGAGAATGCTTCTGGAACTTCTCGAAGCTGCCCCATTTGGCGTCGATGGCGGCGGCCAGTTCGCCGGAAGGTTTGCCTTGACCTTTAGGCGTGAAACCCAACCAGTAGAAGGTGTGGTTCCAAGTTTGGGCTGCGTTGTTGAACACGCCGCCTGAAGATTTTTTCACAATCTCTTCCAAAGGCAGGTCTTCAAATTCGGTACCTTTGATTTGATTGTTCAGATTGGTGATGTAGGTTTGATGGTGTTTGCCGTAGTGGAACTCCAAAGTCTCTTTGCTCAGATGCGGGGACAATGCGTCCAGTTCATAAGGCAGTTGTGGCAGCTTATGTTCCATTTTAGTGCTCCTAAATTATTTGTATATGATTGTATTTTGGTAATGTCCGCTGCTCGGGATAAACCGGACAGCATCGCTATTCTACCTGCTTTAAATCAGGGAAACCAATTAAACTTGCGCTGCGCTATAATAGCAGATTCCAATTTCCATTCATTTAGGATTGCCGCCATGAACGATTATCCCGATATGTCGTCTGAAGACCGCGAAGTCAGCGCGTTGTCGCTGCCGCCGCATTCTATGGAGGCGGAGCAATCCGTTTTTGGGCGGTCTTTTGCTCGAGAATTCGGCTTGGGACAGAATCGCCGATGTGGTTACCAGTGAAGACTTCTACCGACACGAACACCGCCTGATTTTTCCGCGCCATCGCCAATCTGATTAACGAAAGCCGTCCTGCCGACGTGATTACCGTTCAGGAGAGTTTGGAGCGTAACGAAGAACTAGAGGCGGCGGGCGGGTTCAATTATCTGATTACCTTGGCGCAAAAACACGCCGTCTGCTGCGAATATCCGCCGCTATGCCGAAATCGTGCGCGAGCGTTCTATCATGCGCCAGCTTGCTGAAGTCGGGACCGAAATCGCCCGTAGTGCCTACAATCCGCAAGGCAGGGATGCGGGGCAGCTTTTTGGATGAAGCGGAAAACAAGGTATTCCAAATTGCGGAAAGTACGGCTAAATCCAAACAAGGTTTTCTCGAAATGCCTGCGCTTTTGAAGGAAGTAGTCGAGCGCATCGACATGCTTTATTCACGCGATAATCCGGATGAAGTTACCGGTGTGTCAACAGGGTTTATCGACTTGGATAAAAAAACCTCAGGTCTCCAGCCCGGTGATTTGATTATTGTGGCAGGTCGTCCCTCTATGGGTAAAACTGCCTTTTCCATCAATATCGCGGAACATGTTGCCGTAGAGGGCAAGCTGCCTGTCGCCGTATTTTCGATGGAGATGGGCGGCGCGCAACTGGTGATGCGTATGCTGGGTTCGGTGGGCAGGCTTGATCAGAGCGTTTTTGAAAACGGGCAGATTGGAAGATGAACACTGGGGTCGTCTGAATGAAGCTGTGGTCAAGCTTTCCGATGCGCCTATGTATATTGATGAAACACCGGGCTTGACCGCGCTCGAATTGCGCGCCCGCGCCCGTCGTCTTGCGCGCCAGTTCAACGGAAAATTGGGCTTAATCGTTATCGACTACCTGCAATTAATGGTAGGATCAGGACGTTCGGACAACCGCGCCTCAGAACTCGGCGAAATTTCGCGCTCCCTCAAAGCCTTGGCGAAGGAGTTGCAAGTTCCTGTTATTGCTTTGTCGCAGTTGAGCCGTACCGTAGAGCAGCGTACCGACAAGCGCCCAATGATGTCCGACTTGCGGGAATCCGGTGCCATCGAGCAGGACGCCGACCTGATTATGTTTATGTACCGCGACGAATACTATAACCAAGAATCGCCCATGAAAGGTCTCGCGGAATGTATTATCGGCAAACACCGTAACGGTCCTGTCGGGAAAGTATTCCTCACTTGGATGGGACAATTTACCAAATTCGACAATGCAGCCTACATTCCCGAATCGGCATTGATGGAAGATTGAGACAAATCAGTCTAAAAACCAAGCAAATTTCATATTTTTATTAGGCAATTCATCCCAATATCGTTTAGAATGAGCCAAACCGCATAATTACCGGCGATAAAAAAATATTCTAAGTCGGATAATAAAAACACATTACTTAACTCTAGACGTTTTTACTACTCATGTACGCACAACAAAAAGGTTTTTACCTTAATCAAATTGTTGGTCGTGATTGCTATTACCGCCATCATGGCCACTATCGCCCTTCCCAATATGAGCGAATGGATTGCCTCCCGCCGCGCTGCCAGTCAGGCAGAGCAGGTGGCAAACCTATTGCGTTTCGCACGAGCCGAAGCAGTCCGCCTCAATCTCCCTGTCTATGTCTGTCCCGTAAAAGTTAGAAAAACACGGCCTGGCTGACGGCAAATGCGACAGCAGCCAAAAAAAGCAGCGGCCTGCTCGCCTATGCCGATAAAAAAACCGAGACAAAGCCTATGAGAATGACACAAGCGATATTTCTCTGCGCTCCATAGTCCTCAACGGTACCGACCCTGCCAAAGTTTCCCATACATTCCAACACATCGCATTTGGAAAAAGATAATGCCGATGACGGTGAGGCCGTATTTTTGGTCATTTATGCCCAACGGCACATTCGGCTATACCGCCTCTAAAAACAATCGATAAATCAACAACTTTCAAATACGCCGATGGTTATATCAAGATTAGTATGACTGATAAAGCCGCAACGACCGAAGAAACCAAAAAAATCCCGCGCCAGTATCGTCCTTATCGACAGCAGCGGTCGCGTCGAAATCTGCGCCAAATCAGATTCGCGACCCCTTTGCCAATATTCAGAATCTCAAAGTCCCGAACCCAAAAAAATAAAAAAATACCATCCTATGAAATACATAACATTACATACAAAAGGTCGTCTGAAAACGAGCAAAGCGAGTTTCGTCAAAACCCGTTATTCAGATTTTTTTCCAAACCCTAACCAAGCAGGTATGACTTTAATTGAAGTCTTGGTCGCCATGTTTGTCCTCGCAATCGGCGTACTCGCCCTGCTCGCCATCCAGTTGCGTACCGTTTCCAGCGTACGCGAAGCGGAAGGGCAAACCATCGTATCCCAACTCACTCAAAACTTAGTTGAAGGTATGCTGATTAATCCAAGGCTGGAAGAATGCACTCGTAACAATGGTCAGCGTGGATTTTGTAAAACATACATTGATGACTACATTACTGCCGGTTCTAGTGATAATCCTAAAAACGAAAAATTAGATCCCACAACCAGCATGAGCAAAAAAAGTTTAGCAAAAGCACAAATCGCACAATTCGATCAAGCCTTGCGTGCTGCTTTACCTGAATCCGAATTTCATTATGAAATCTGCCAAGACAGTTCTAATAAAGAACCTACTTATGATGGATCATTTAATTCTCATTGTGACAAAAAGGCAGATGCTGATACTGTTATTAAAGTGTTATGGCTTAAAGATGCAGAAAGCGACAAAGCAGCAAGCGGCATAAAAAGACACGAAGACTCTATTGTTTACACCTACCAAGTACGCGTAAGGGAAAGATAATGAATAATAAAAACCGCCCACACATTCCGGTAAAAGCAGGTATGCAAGGCTTCAGCCTGATTGAATTCCTTGTGGCAAGCGCATTGAGCATGATAGTCCTGCTGGCCGTCAGCTCCAGCTATTTTACTGCACGCAGTTTGAACACTGCTGCCACAGCGCGTTTAAATGTTCAGCAGGATTTGCGTAACGCATCTAACCAGATTGTACGTGACGCCCGTATGGCTGGAAATTTCGGCTGTTTCAATATGTCGGCCTATGATGCTCAAGCCGTTATTGCTGACTCTGGCTCCAAAGACTTTCTCAAACTTAAAGGTAGTGGAAAAATGCTTCCTGCCGTCAGAGAAGTCAGAGAAACAGATTCTTTAGGCGTAAAAGACTTTGCACAGAGCGGTAAGGCACTGATTTTCCAATACGGCATAGATGCCGCATCACCAGACGCGGAAACAGTAGTGGCCAGCAGCTGCACAAACATTACCAAACCAGGAAAAGCAAATTACTGATAGTAAAGCAGCTTTAAAGACAGATGGCTCCCAAGCAGGCAATATCTCCATAATGAAACACGAGGTGAATGCCTATGCTGTCGGTACTGCCGGAGAGCAAAAAGGCCTTTACCGGTTTCAATTAACAGACAAAGGGGAATGGAGCAATCCGCAGTTGCTGATTAAGGGAATTGAAAGTATGGACATCCATTACTTTTATACCAAAAATTGCCCTGAAACGTTTGAGGGAAGTGAAGCGGCATCAGCTCCGGTTCCTACCTCTTCTGGAAATGCACAGGCTCAAGGAACAGATAAAGAAAAAAAGACGAAAAAAATTCGAATATACAGAATTATTGTCTGATAAAGAAACACCTGCCTCTATCGAACTTCTATTGAACGGCGGTAGTATTAACGCAGGTGGAGGTAATGATAATGAAGTACAAATTTATCGAATCAACGCGACTGTACGCGGAGGAAACAAATGCGCAGACCGATTACTTTAAACCATCCTGCTAAAGCCTCTGCACAAACAGGCTTCGCATTATTCATTGTTCTGATGATTATGATCGTCATCGCCTTGCTCGTCGTTACCGCAACCCAGTCCTATAATACCGAGCAGCGTATCAGTACAAATGACGCCGACCATAAATTTGCTACCACACTTGCGGAAGCAGCATTGCGTGAAGGTGAGAACCACATTTATGAAATCGAAGACGGTAAAAAACCATTTACTGATGATTGTGCTGATGGTCTATGTAAAGCGGCGCAGGTTAGTAAAAATACCTACGCGACTGCAGCAGGAACAATTACTGTCAACGGTACTTCAAGCGTTGAGGCATGGATTCGAGAGGATGATAAGTGCATTAATTCTGAAAAATAGAAAGAAAACAAAAATGCATTGATGTGAATGGAATAAAAATATCCAGGTGTAAATAGTGGTGCGAAAAAAGATGCGCGTTATATCATCGAATACCTAAGCACCAATTCTACCGACAACCGTACCATTTACCGCGTTACCGCCAAAGCATGGGGAAAAAACGAAAATACGGTGGTTATACTACAATCTTATGTGGCCAACGAATAAAATAAATAGATAAAATCATGAATACGTCTATCACTAAATCTCAAGGGTTTACGCTGGTTGAGATGCTGATTGTTGTTGCCATTATTGGCATCCTCAGTACCATCGCTTACCCTTCCTATATCCATTACATCGAACGCGGCTATCAATCTCAGGCGCATGCTGAATTGGTTATCATCAATAATTCCTTGAAAACCAAATTGGTCAAAAATCCCGCCCTCAAAATGAAAGATGAAATTGAGGGAGATACAGGGTTTTTTAAGAAATATCAGGCTACATCTGAGGTTGCGGCTAAATATGATTTCAGTGGCGCAATGAAAGATAAGGACTCTAAACACAGCAGAGCATATTATCTTTTTGCTACCCCGAAAAAGTGGGACGAATTACAAACTTTCCGTTTGGATGGATAGTTTGGGTAATGCCTACAAATGTACCGATGCAGAATCGGCCAAAAGCCAAGTTAACAAGTAAAAAACGGTAATACAGGTTGCGAACCTGTTTCAAATAAAAAGTAGAGAAAAATAGCACATTCTCTGCTAAGAAGGTCGTCTGAAATGATGTTTTAGGCTTTAGAATAGATTAGACTGCACTTTAGTAGGTTCGCTAAGGTGCAGTTTTTTTATAGTGTAATGTGCTTTACCCTACAGCTAGATTTTTCAGACAACCTGTTTCAAGGAATCCTGATGTTTTTCAAATTCAAAAAAACCTCGACAACCAATCACCGTATTCTCCCGAGTCGACACCCAATCCCCTATACGCCATGCTTGCCGCCGATACAGCGGCTATGGAAGCAGGTAAAAAAACAAGCAAAATCCGCGCTGCTTGGAAAAAACATTTTGATACTTATTCCGTAGCGGCATGCCTGCCTTATTTTTACGATTTCCTGTTGGAAAATATCGATGCCGCACTAACAGGTCGTCTGAAAGACGGAATAGGGCTGCACAAATTCGCTGAAGCGCTTGCTAGCGACAAATTCTTTCATACTGTAGACCGTTGTCGCAGTAAATCTGAACAGGAAGCTGATCAAACTATTGCCTCATATGCTCCGGCAATCTGCGCGCGCATCGATGCCGTACTACAACGCGAATGGCCTGCTGAAATGCAAACCGGTGCGTGGCTGGCTGAAGTGTTCTGTCTGTTTTTTTATCATGCTGCCGCTAATAATCATACCTCCAGAATTGCTACCGCTCCGTGGATCGTGCCGTTTTTTTGCGTCGTTGGCCTGAACAGGAAGACAGATTGATTTTGAGCATGCTTGATGATTGGTGTGATGTAGCCGCATTGTCAGAATACCTGATGCTCGAAGCCGAAAATGCCCGTCGACAGTCACGTTCTGTAGGTGGATTGTGGAATGATATGATGGGTATTTATGCCGATAAGCGCAGCAATGTTTATCGTCATGCAAAGCAGCTTTTGGCTGCACTAAGCACTGGTGACAAAAATATCCCCTGACAGAAAGGAAGCCTTACTTTGTGCCGCCTTGGATACCTTGAATCTCGCTTCAAAGAAGCCAGAAAGCCGTAAAGAAGCCTATGCTTGCATACGTCGCGATCCAGTCACGCGTAATTGTCTGAAGCTGTTGGCTGACAGTATGTCCGATAATCCGTCTGCAGAAACCATCCGTACCCTCCTGACGGAAGCGGAAAGTGCATCCAAGTCAGCCGGTACTTACAATTTTAAAACCAAATCCCCAGTGTACCTTTTGCAGATATCGGTCTGAAAATCGCCGTCATTGACGAATTGATGTACCGCCGCGACCTGCTTAAACCGCGCCTGCTGCTGGATACTTTCGCTAAAGAATATGAAGGTCGGAATATAGACAGGGAGGCAGACGGCTATGCAGTCATTCCCGAAATTTTTGAATATTTCGAGCGGTTGGATATCCCGCAAAGCCTTTTAAACGAAGTGGAGGAACTCTACATCGACGGCGGTTTTGATGGTGGTTCGGCACTATATGAAGAAATGTTTCCTTTTTTTGAGCCAGGTTGCGGTGATGAACTCTTGCCTATCAGTAAACAGGCTTTTGCTGATTTGGCGCACCTACCAAATCTCCGTCGTATCATCGGTTTGGAAAACTGCAACCCATCGTCTGAATTGATACAAGCATTGCAAGAAGCGGGTGTAGAAATCATAGTGCAGGAGCAGTGGCAAACTACGTAAGATGGTCGCCGCAAACAATAAATAATCACCGATACTGCCTATCAAACATTCTATCTATAAATGATTGTATCTATAAGCGCAATCTGAGACCTTTGCAAAATTCCACCTTCCCCGACAACCGAAACCCAAAAACAGGTTTTCGGCTATTTCCGCCCCAATCACTCCTTAATTCTACCCAAACGCCCCTTAATCCTCCCCGGATACCCCATAATCAGGCATCCGGGCCGCCTTTTTAGGCGGCAACAGGCACACTTAGCCTGTTAGCCGCTTTCAACAGGTTCAAACACATCGCCTTCAGATGGCTTTGCGCACTCACTTTGAGCAGACCAAAATAGGCTGCCCGGGCGTAGCGGAATTTACGGTGCAGCGTACCAAAGCTTTGTTCGACCACATAACGGGTCTTCGACAAATATCGGTTGCGTTTGGTTTGCACTTCCGTCAGCGGACGGTTGCGGCAGGCTTTGCGCATAATGCCGTCTAACAACTGATGCTCTTTCAGATGTTGCCGGTTTTCCTTACTGTCGTAGCCTTTGTCGGCATAGACGGTCGTGCCTTCGGCAATGCCTTCCAACAAAGGGGACAGATGGTTGCACTCATGGGTATTGGCAGGAGTGATGTGCAGTTTTCTCGATATAGCCTTCCTCATCGGTACGGGTATGTTGTTTGTAACCGAGTTTGTAGAGGCCGTTTTTTTCTTTGTCCAACGGGCATCTTTTGTCCTTACTCGGTGTGGTTTGGCCGCTGACTTGTCCTTCCTCGTCGACTTCTATGGCCTGACGCTGTTTGCTGCCGGCGGTCTGAATAATGGTGGCGTCAACGACGGCGGCGGATGCCTTCTCTACTTTTAGGTTTTTTTCGGCCAATTGGCAGTTAATCAGTTTGAGCAATTCGGACAGGGTGTTGTCTTGCGCCAGCCAGTTGCGGTAGCGGCATAAGGTGCTGTAATCGGGGATGCTCAGTTCGTCAAAACGGCAAAACAGGTTGAAATCGATGCGGGTGATGAGGCTGTGTTCGAGTTCGGGATCGGAGAGGCTGTGCCATTGGCCGAGCAGGACGGCTTTGAACATGGACAACAGGGGATAGGCGGGACGGCCGCGGTGGTCTCGGAGGTAACGGGTTCTTTGACGATTCAGGTATTGTTCGATCGGTTGCCAATCAATCACCTGATCCAACTTCAATAATGGGAAGCGGTCGATGTGTTTGGCAATCATGGCTTGGGTGGTTTGCCGGAAGAAGGTGCTCATGAGAAAGCCCCTAAATGTCTGAGTAGGAATTTAGGGGATTTTGGGAAATTTTGCAAAGGTCTCTTATAGTGGATTAATTTTAAAACCGGTCGGGCGTTGTCCTGTCTTGATTCAGTATAAAGTTAATTTGTTGTAAATATTTGAATAAAAGAGGTTTTTATTTATTATTTTAAAAAAATCGATTAGCACTCAAACCATCGTAATTTTTGCCCGTTGTATAACCATTTTGATAAGCGGTATGAATTTGATATTTAATGGTAGTTACTAATTTATTTATTTTTTTGATATGATAAGTAAATTTTTTTAAAAAAGGTAAAAAAACTATGAAAGGTATTATCAGGCTGGGAGATGCGACTACTCATGGAGGCGTTGTGGTTCAAGCGTCTTCAGATATGGTCATTGAAGGAAAGCCTGCCGCTCTGGTAGGCGATTTGGTTTCTTGCCCCATACCTGGGCATAGAACCAATCCGATTATCGAAGGCAGTCAATATATGTCGTTTAAAGGGCGCGATGTCGCTGTGGACGGTTGTAAAACTGCATGCGGCTGCGCTTTTGATCAGCAGTATGCCGACTGTCGGAAGCGACTAAGGGAATGGAATCTGCAAGGAGTTAAAGTGCCGGATTGTCGGAAATAAGATACAAAATTGCATAATCCTTTTAGTGTTGCAGGTTTTTAGGGGCACATGCCTGATTCGGGGCATGTTTGGCAAAAAAAGCCTTTCATCTTAATAATTCAAAAGTTCTGATATTCAAAATACAGATTAAGTTTTTAGATTTTAAGTTTATTTTTCGGAAGTTATTATGAAGCCAATTTTTACTGGCATAGTGGTTATTATTCTAAGCATCGTCAGTGCAGTCTTACTCTACTTTTTAGGTCATAAATTCGGAATCGATACATCTGCAGCCAAAGCGGTTGTGTGGGCGTGTATCACGGTAGTGACTTCATTAATATTCTTTATCCCTCTGTTGACACGAATGCTTTGGTCAGGCGTGTCTGACAGACATTCCAATTTGAAGCATCTGAATCCCGAAGATTTAAGCGGCGACAGTGCGGAATCTACCCATTTGATCGGCGTGTCGGAACGCTGGGAGCAGTTGAGACATATCCACTTGCTGACCAAGCAATATAAAAAACACCGTAAGCCTTGGATTTTTGTGGTCACTCAAGATACTGCCTTACTGGAAGCCTCTTTGCCGGATATCCGCCGTCAGTTGTGGGTGGAAACCGCATCGGCTATTTGGATTGATGCACAGGCTATGGAGCCTGCAGGCGGTTGGCAATATCTGAGGGGCGTGGGTAAACGTCCTGCCGAAGGCATTGTTTCGCTTCAGGCAAAATCCTCAATTCATGAAAATGCCGCGCAATTGACCGAGTTGATGAAAAAGCTCGGATGGAAGCTGCCGATTAATCAGGTGTATCTGACCAATGAAGCTGATGAAATGCCATCAGCCATCAGCCATGCTTTGAAATATGGCTCGACTGTATCGGCAACGGAGTTGGCGAAAGAATTGGATCAGTTTGCCAACCAGTTGGCACCAGTGGGTACGCAGCTGATTGAGGAAGATTTGCGCCAAACACCTATTGCAAAACTGTCTGCGACGTTGCCCTCTCAAAGTCAGGCTTTGGCAGATCATATTGCTGCTGAAAAACGGAGTTTGGGAAAAACTGGATACAGTTGCCGGCGTTTCGTTTGTTCAAACCAATAATCCCGAACAATCAGGAGATTTGATTTACCGTGCGTTTAATGATCTGTCTGTTTTGGGTTCAGGTAAAAAACTGCATTTGTCCAAAACGGAAAAAACCTATCTGGCAATGAGTGCCGTAGCCTTGTTGGTCGGTAGTGTGTTTGCAGTGGGTGCGCACAGCAGTTATCAAGATATAGGTCGTCTGAATGCTGATTTGGAAAGTGTTCAGAAGGCAAAATCACGCTCGGAAAAAGTTGCAGCCTTAATCAAACTGCAACAAAGTATTGCCGAAATGGAATCCGGCAGGGATTTCTTGCAATATACAGCCAAGTTCTTGGGCTATGAGCATAGAAAAGAGTTGTTGGCTGCCGCGTACCGCAAATACGGGATTTTGGTTAAAGATGTCGTCAGCCGCCCTGCTACCGTATTCTTTGCGAATAAGCTGGATGGTTTGACTATGCTCGAAGGGCAGATTCCGGACGACTTTGAACTGCAAGACAGTTCTTATCAAGACCTGAAAGCATATTTGATGCTGACGTCCCATGTAGAGAAAACCAAAGACAAAAAAGATGCTGAATTCCTGACGAAAAAATTGGTGGAAATGCTGTCGGCACAGAATGTTTCTACCAAGGATGCACAGATTTTGGCTCAATTTTTCGTACCGCGCATGGCTACCCATTCCGGTTGGCTGGAAACGGAGCAACCTGAATTGGTGTCACGAAGCCGTCAGATTCTGGTGGATTGGATCAACCGCGACCAAGGCAGTGAACAGTTATACAAACGCATCGTACAAGGTACGGATGCCAAGCTGAAAAACCATCACATTGGCAGAGCTGCTGAATAAGGATTTGAAAGGCATTTGGAATGTTGGTAAACCTTTGCCTCGCGTGTATACAATCGAAGGCTGGGAAAAATACATCAAACCTGCTTTGGAGCAAGCTGCCAACGACAGTAAGAGTAACGATTGGGTGCTGGGTGGAAATCTGCATCAGGCATCGGTGACGGAAGCGGCTATTAACAGTTTGAAAGAACGTTATTTCAAAGAATATGCTGCTGCCTGGTATGACATGATGAACAGCATTACATGGCAGCCTAGGGCGACTAATTTGGACTCGGTAAACCAACTTCATGTTTATGCGGATCCCAAACGCTCGCCATTAGTGGCATTGTTTCATGCCATAAAAGAAAGCAGCCAGTTGGATAGCAAAAAAATCGACGTGAATCCAGCGGTTACCGATGCTGCAAAACGTGCAGCGGCAAGACAGCTGTCTGCACGCTCGCGTAGGGTTGCTGATACGGTACTAAATTCACAAGCTGAACACATCAATGCTTTGGAAGGTAAAGTCAATGATTATCTGGCAGGACCGTTGGAAGCAGAATTTGAAACCTTGTTGCAATTGATTGATGCACAAATCAATCCGAAGAGCGATTTGAGCCTGCAACGCTACCTTGAGCGAGTGACGACCATTAAACAACGCTTGATTCAAATGGCGTCTTCTTCCGATACCGGTGGTGTAGCCAGATCGGCCGTGCAAGGTGTTTTGAACGGCGGAGACAATGAATTTCTTGAAGGTATGCAGTATGCACGTTTGATTGAGGCTGGTGTGGGCGACAGGTTGCTGCCGTTTGCGCGCAACGTTTTTGTCTTGCCATTTAATTCCGTATGGGATTCGATTGCAGGCGTAGCCCAAAAAGATATCAATAATCTGTGGGCAAGCAATTTTGTTAATCCTATGCAGTCCGAGTTGGGTGGCAGATATCCGTTTGCCAAATCAGAAACAGAAGTTTCGATTCCCGTATTAGCAAAATACTTGGATATCAACAAAGGTGCATTGAATCAGTTTGTAACGACCCAATTGGCAGGCGTTTTGACCAAACAAGGCAATCAATGGATTGTGGCACCGGGAAGCGAATTGAAAAGTCAACCCGGGATTGTTGCAACAGCTGAATAAATTGAGTGCAATTTCTGAGGATTTTCTTTGTTAACGGAGAAGGTGGTTACAGCTTTGAGCTGAAGCCGACATCTACGCAAGGGATTGTTCAGTTTGACTTGGTTATTGATGGTCAATCATTGAATTATTTCAACCAGCAGACAGAGTGGAAGCCATTTAAATGGCCGGGTGATGTCAGCAATGCCGGTTTGCGTATTTCTTGGGAAACCGAGGCAGAAGGTATACGTAAAACTCAGGAAATCAGCGGACGTTTTGGTTTCATCCGTATGCTCGAAAAAAATCCAGGGTTACGCCGATTGATGGAAGTACTTATCTGGTCGAGTTCCCGCTGGAAAAAGACAAATTGATGCGCTTCTATATGCGAACCAATTCCGGTAAAGGACCGTTGGGACTGTTGGATCTGAAAAATATCCATCTGCCGAATAAGATTTTTGAGGTTAAATAATGATGACATTACCTCAATGGGTAAAGCTGATACTCGGTGATGAAGGTACATCTATCACCGATAACAATATCGATCGCTGGCAAGAATGGTTGGAGCCTGTTTCAGACGACCATCCTTGCGGCGAGGATGTCGCCTATACAGATGATTTTGAAGCCATCAAGATTGAGTTGGCCAAACTTTCGGGTATGGACTACCGATTGATTTTGGATGCTTCAGAACGCCTGCTGAAGCGTGAATCTAAAGACCTGAGGGTAGCAACCTATTACATTTTTGCCTCGCTGAGAGACAGAGGCTTGGCAGGTTTTTCAGACGGTTTGGAGATTTTGTGCGGGTTGCTGCAAAAATTCGATCAGTCGCTGTGGCCGAAAAAGCCTGTACAAAAACGCAATGCATTAAATTGGTTGTCCGGCGAAAGGGTGCTGGATACGCTTAAGAACGTGGGATTATCTGATTCTACGGAGCTTAAGCGGACATTATCGGCTTTGATGTGGTTGCAACATTACTTTGAGGGATGGGAAGAGATAGTACGCCCCAGCTTATTTCCATTGTTGCAATATTTTTGAAGAGTCATCTGTTCGTTTTTCATCTTCTCCAACAAGTTCAAGTCAAAATCAGGAGACCAGTGCGCCTGTTGAGCAAGTGGCAACGCCGCAAATTCATCAAGAGAGTCGAGGGTCGTCTGAAAGTCTGACTGCCACAAAGGTTAACTCTTCTAAAGCCTTGCTTGACCAAGTCAGGATTAATGCTGCCTACTTGAGAGAACAGGATGATGGTTATTGGTCTGCAAACAAGATGATTCGAGCCGTCCGTTGGGGCGGATTGAACGGTATTCCTCCGCATCAAAAACGGTCAGACGCGGTTGAAGGCTCCAAGGGCAGATTTATTGGCAAATCTGAATCGTTTGGTTCAGGAGCAGCAATGGCGCGATTTGCTCGATAAAGTGGAAGCGGCTTTTTGGAAGGTGCTAATCACTATTGGCTGGATTTGCAATATTACGCATGGCAAGGTCAGCAGGCATTGGGTGGTTTATATCTTTCCCAAGTTGATTCGTCGCTATTTGAGTTGAAATCCTTATTGGCCCGATGCGAAGGCCTGACCGGCTTGAGTTTTGATAACGGATTCCCGTTCGTATCGGCTGATACGCTTAAATGGCTGGAAGAAAAGGTCATGTCGTCCGCGCGCAAGCGAGACGAGTAGTCAAGCCATTCAAAAAGCAGTGTTAGCGTCGCCATCTCAGACAGAAAACCAAGAAAGTTACTGGCAACAGGCGCTGTTGAAAACACAAGAACACGGTTTAGACGCTGCATTTACTTGGTTGGAAACATTACCGGAGTGGCAGACAGGCTCAGGGCAGGTTAAAAAATGGGTGATGATGGCTCGGTTGGCTGTAAGCGCTCAAAAAGAGGACTGGGCAGTGAAACTGTTGGAACAGGCTTCGAAGCAGATGCAAGTGTTGACAGTTAAAGAGTGGGACAAACATTTTACGTTTGAAGTGTATGCCCTTTGGTATCAACTATTAAGTGAAAACCTTGATAATAAAGATATTGAGGCAGTCGGACAGCTCGAATTTTTACGGACAGAGTTGATGCAGGCAGATGTTGTCCGTGCATTGGAATTAATTTATTAAGCATATATTATGTCAGATCCCACATTACGCTATTATGAAGAAGAGATGCGGTATCTCAAAGAGGCGGGATTAGAGTTTTCAAAAGCCCACCCTGATCGTGCCGCAATGTTGAATTTAGACAGGGTAGGTACGCGTGACCCTTATGTAGAAAGGCTGTTTGAAGGTTTTGCTTTTTTTGACAGGGAGAATCAGACAAAAAAATTAGATGATGACTTTCCGGAATTGACGGAGGGGTTGGTCCATATGCTGTGGCCGCATTATCTGAGGATGATTCCTTCCCTGACTGTTTTGGAATTGATTCCGGATAATAAAAAAAGTTGCAAGGAGGGCAAGTCGTTAAAAAAAGGATTGTCCGTTCAGTCCGAACCTATCAATATCAACGATAGATTGACCAGATGCTTGTATCGGACCACTGCTGATGTTGCGCTCCAGCCTTTGAGCATATTGCATACATTGTTGGATTATGATGCGAATGGTCAAAGCGTCATCAAATTAACTTTCGGTATCCACCGGCAAATACAGAAAGAGAAATTTAGATTTTTTTCCAAAAATCAGAATTTATATTTCCGCTGATGAACCGATTGCCTTCGCATTGCGTCATGCTTTGTTGAATCAGACAGCGCGAATCAGCCTGCATCATGCCGAATTGCCATCTGCCGGCAATATACAGTTTAAGGCAGTCGGATTTGCTGAAGATGAAAGGTTGTGGGAGAAAGTCAATAACAGCTTTAGCAGCTACCAACTATTGCTGGAATATTTTTGTTTCAAACAGAAGTTTTTCTTTATTGATTTATTGGGCATCGATGCCGGATCGTGGTCGGAACGTATTAATGAGTTTAGCGTGAATGTGGTTCTTTCCAAGCAATACCCTTCAGAGCTTCGATTTCCTCCTGACTGTTTGAAATTGAACTGCGTGCCTGCCATCAATCTGTTTGATATGGAAGCAGAGCCTATCCGAGTGGATCATAAGGCGTTCGAATATCAGGTGAAGCCGCTGTTACATGAAGGTATGGCCGTTGAAGTTTATTCCGTCGAAGAGGTAGAGGCGGTTAATCATGAAACAGGTAAGCGTTATCCCTATATTCCTTTTTCCTCATTCCAGCATCGTGGCGGATTGATGAAATATGATGCGCCGGAAAGGTATTTTCATACCAAAGTCAAGCAAGGCGTATCAGGAAGACATGAAACATTTATCATGCTTGGCGGATTGTTGTGGGATAGAAAAGACATATTGCCTACTGAGACGCTTTCATTGAAGGTGGTCGGGACAAATGGTGCTTTGCCGCGTAAAAAGTCTGAGGGAAACCCAAATTCAAGACGACGATATCGCTGAACCAAATATCAAAATGGTCAGAAACCTTACTACGCCGACATTGTCTTGCTACCCGCCGACAGAGGATAGATTCCAATGGCGCATATTGTCCCATTTGTCACCCAACTATTTATCACTATTGAATGTCGACAGTTTGAAAGGGGCATTGTCCATTTACGACTGGACTGAAGACGAGCTGAACAAGCGCAGACTGAATGGTATTGTTGATGTCAAACATGAAACAGTACAGAGAATCGAGCGTGGCGCAGTCCATCGCGGAATTCATATTACCGTAACATTTGATTCAACCGCATTTAGCGGTGAGGCGGAAATTTATTTGTTCGGAGAATTATTGAACGAATTTTTTGCAATGTATGCTGATTTGAACCTGTTTACCCGGTTCAGCATTGTTTCTCTGCCATCCGGGAAAAACATATACATGGAAAGACAGCAAAACAACTATCACACGGTTTTTAGAAACGGCGCACAAAAAGCGCCAAAGAAAAATAACGACAGGCAAACGCTTCCCTTTATGGGAGATTCCTAGAAATAAAGCGCAGCGCGAAAGCGGGTCGTCTGAAATCTTCCAAGAGAAATTGGGGGAGTTTATTGTACGCAATGCGGCAACAATGAATTTCTTCCAATTTTGCCGGGTTCTGGAAACCCTTGCCGAAGGAAATGAAGAAAAGGCTGTCGAGTCAACCGTAAGATTTAGAAGGGTAAAAGTCTTTATCTTTCCCTTCCGGGGAGATTGCATCGGTTGAATATGATGCAGAAGCCGATCTGCCGACTGTCAGGACGACATTTTTAGGTTTGTACGGTGTCGATGCGGTTTTGCCGGATTACTTCCTGAACGATATTGCGACACATAAAGACGGCAGTGAAAGCCTGGCAGCATTTTTTTAGATATTTTTTTAACCACCGAATCACGACCCTGTTTTTTTCCAAGCATGGAAAAAAATACCGTTATCCGTTTCTGTTTCAACGGGAGGGGCAGGATGACCTATCGCGTTCCCTCTTGCACCTAATCGGGCAAGGCATGGTCAACAGGGAAATTCATGCATCCTCTGCTGGATAGCAGGATTTTTGGGATTGTTCAGTATTTTTTTACCAACGAACCCGAACCAAAGAAGGGATTGTCAGCATTGTCAGATACCTTCTTCCCTTTGCCGACGTAAAAGTAAAAGAGTTCCAGCCGCAGTGGGTCATTTTGGAGAAGGACCGCAAACTGGGGAAAGCCGGTTTGCGGTTAGACGGGGGAAGCGCATCTTTGGGCGGACGGATAAAAGATTACAGTCATTTGGTGCGTATTGAAATTACACCCGATACATTTGACAACGCGCAGCTTCTGTTGCCAAAGCAGCAATTGCACCAAAAAATTGCTCGAATTATTAAAAACTCTATTTGGGTCGTCGTTTTTGATGCGAGTGTTTACCTGAATATTAAAAAAACAATGGATACCCAAAAAGCCGTTTGGAAAAAAAACAAATATTGGGGATTAATACCGGTTTAGGTGCGATGCACCAAGACAAACAAATAAAAAAATAGCGAACTATACTTACTCAAACTAACTTCAAGAAAACGGAAAAATCATGAATAAAAAAACCAGAATTACGTCAGTCTGCTCATTAGCCCTTTTTATGCGCCATGCTTTCAGGATGCGGGATTTGGCAAGGCATGAAAGATGGAACGGTTGAAGCAACGAAAAAGTGTTTTTTTATACCAAACTCAAGATTTTTGAAAATCGACCTGATTGCACGAAACGGTTTTGAATCAAAAACGAGCGCGGGCAGTCGCTGTCGACAGTCGTCCGAGTGTATCAGTTGAAAGACAAGCAAAAATTATGAAGTTGCCTCATATCGCGATTTGCTCAATCAAGACAAAAACCATCTTGAGCAACGATCTGGCGGAAGGTTACAAGCAATATACCATCCGACCGGGGAGACCATCAGCTTTGATGAAACGCTGAATAAAGACACCAAATATGTCGGCGTCGTCGCTTTCTACAACAAAGTAGGGGAAGAGCAGACTTGGAAAATGTTGATTACCAAAAAGCAGCTGACCAATAAAAAACCGGTCGTTATCGAATTGGTGGATAACAAAGTCCTGCTTCAAGAGACGGTCAAGAAAGTCAAATAATGGATGCCGCACTCTATGAGAAACTGACCGGATTTTATTCCGACGGTTTGCCGATAGATGACCTGCCGGGCAGCTTCCAGTTGGTTCGCAGTGTTTTGGACAATATCCAACGCATTCTTAACAGCAGGAGCGGTTCCTTGAAACATCTGCCGGATTATGGGATTCCCGATCTCAGCATGGTTTATAAAAACCTGCCGTCCAGCGCGCATGACTTGCGGTATTTTATGAGAAAAACCTTGTTGAAATACGAGCCGAGATTAAGGAACTTGGATATCCACCTCACTGAATCCAAAGACAATATCATGGTCTTGTGTTATCAGCTGGAATGCGAAATCGAAAAACGTGGGTGCGGTAGTGATAGACACTTATTTTATGCCTGAGGGGACGGTTTCCGTTAAACGCAGCCGGACATAAGCTTTCTTTGGCGTGAATAGATTACTTTGAAAAATTAAGAAATAAAAATATGGTTAAACACATTTTCCTTACTTGCGGCGTGTTGCTTTCAGCAACCGCTCAAACCGCCTTTGCCAAAGAGCTGGAAGGCATGTTGGTCACTCAAAACAATTATGTCCGGATTCGAAGTTGTGATTTGAAAAAAACAATTACACTTTGCTTCCTGGTAGCGGAAACGGCTATGAAGCCGCAGCGGAAATCATCAGCGTCAGAAAAAAATACGCCTGAAAAACACCAATCTATGTCAGGCTGAGAGGAAATCTGGAAAAATACCAATTTTTTTGATTTCCGGGATTGATTTCATCAAAATGGGCGAGAGCTGCCATGTGCCGCATACCGAAACTCCGCCTGCCGAAGTCGTTATTCGAGAGTATCCGCTTAATCAGCAGAAATCAGGTTCGACAGGAGGCAAGCCTGAGTCTAAGCAAGACAATGCGAAATTAAAAGCTACGGAATCCCAACAAGCTAAGGCAGAACAGGATAAACCGGAAGAAACGGCAGGCAAGTCAGAAGAGCCGATTCCTTATCCTGAAGTTACACAGACTAACCAATCGGAAGACGGTAAAAAGTCTGAAGACAAGACAAATCCAGACGACCTTGTTAAAGAAAGTGTGAAAACTGAGGATACCAAACAGGCAGATACCGAGAAATCTGGTCTTACAAATGCTGGCTCGGAGACTCTGGTAGTATCAAAAACAACTTCGCCAGCTGAGAGACAACCCGTAGAAAATAAGGAAAGTAATACGTCGGCTAAAGCAGAGGTATCTGAAACGGTAGAAGTGCCAGCCAAAGCAGAAACACATGAAACAGTAGAAGCGCCAGTCAAAGCAGAAATATCTGAAGTGGTAGAAGGGTCAACCCAAGTAGAAACACCTGAAAAGGTAGAAACGCCAACCAAGGTGGAAACTTCTGAAACCGTAGAAACACCAGCCCAAACGGAGGCGCCTGTAACAGTAGAAAAAAACGGATAACAACAGAAACCACACCAACTACGCAAGCTCCGGTACTGGAAGAAGTGTCGATAAAAGCGGTTGATGTGGAGGAGTATTTGTCTGTATCTGAGCCTGTAGCTCCTATGGTTTTGCCAGCAGAAAGTCAGCCGGTAGAAGCCCCACTACCGTATTCAAAGTGAAGCCTGAAACCGGTAAGCAGGATTCTCCATCGCTAGAGCATGAGCCTTTGGCACCGCAAATAGATATCCAACGCGAAGAAACGCATTCTGCGCACAATACGTTGTCGGCTTCCCAATGACTACCAAAACATCTGTGCCATAGGCAGAGTCGCCTACCTTTCATGAAGAAACACTGGTGCAGCCGGTTTATGTCAATAAGGTCATCGTGCATGATGATGATGCCTTTAAATAAAGGGGCTGACGTAGATTAGCCCTAAATTCCACACCAATCCCGCAGGATTTTTTTAGCTGCCGGGACGGTGTGCCGAAGTTAAATCGAAATTCGCATTCTGAGACCTTTGCAAAAAAGCCCTTCCCCGACAGCCGAAATCCAAACACAGGTTTTCGGCTGTTTCCCTCCCAATACCTCCTGATTTTTTTACCCCAATACCCCCTAATCCTCCCCGGACGCCCCATAATAAGGCATCCGGGCCGCCTTTTAGGCGGCAACAGGCACACTTAGCCTGTTAGCCGCTTTCAACAGGTTTAAACACATCGCCTTCAGATGGCTTTGCGCACTCACTTTGAGCAGACCAAAAATAGGCTGCCCGGGCGTAGCGGAATTTACGGTGCAGCGTACCGAAGCTTTGTTCGACCACATAACGGGTCTTCGACAAATATCGGTTGCGTTTGGTTTGCGCTTCCGTCAGCGGACGGTTGCGGCGAGGCTTTTGCGCATAATGCCGTCTAACAACTGATGCTCTTTCAGATGTTGCCGGTTTTCCTTACTGTCGTAGCCTTTGTCGGTATAGACGGTCGTACCTTCGGCAATGCCTTCCAACAAAGGAGACAGATGGTTACACTCATGGACATTGGCGGGGGTGATGTGCAGTTTCTCGATATAGCCTTCCTCATCGGTACGGGTATGTTGTTTGTAACCGAGTTTGTAGAGGCCGTTTTTTTCTTTGTCTAACGGGCATCTTTGTCCTTACTCGGTGTGGTTTGGCCGCTGACTTGTCCTTCCTCGTCGACTTCTATGGCCTGACGCTGTTTGCTGCCGGCAGTCTGAATAATGGTGGCATCAATGACGGCGGCGGATGCCTTCTCTAATTTTAGGTTTTTTTCGGCCAGTTGTCGGTTAATCAGTTCCAGCAATTCGGACAGGGTGTCATCTTGCGCCAGCCAGTTGCGGTAGCGGCATAAGGTGCTGTAATCGGGGATGTTCAGTTCGTCAAAACGGCAAAGCCGGCTGACCAAACAGTACCGGCGAAAACCCTACTAAGCTTGATTCGCAGCTGATTCAGCACATCGACACCCTTATCCGCCGCAAACTCAGCCCCGAACAAGTATGCGCCTACCTGCGCAAACACCACCAAATCACACTCCATCACAGCACCGTTTACCGCCACCTTCGCCAAGACAAAAACAACGGCGGCACTTTGTGGCAACATCTCAGAATATGCAGCAAACCCTACCGCAAACGCTACGGCAGCACATGGATCAGAGGCAAAGTGCCCAACCGCGTCGGCATAGAAAACCGACCTGCCATTGTCGACCCAAAAAAACGCATCGGCGATTGGGAGGCCGACACCATCGTCGGCAAAAATCAGAAAAGCGCGTTATTGACCTTGGTCGAACGCGTTACCCGCTACACCATCATCTGCAAATTAAAGAACTTAAAAGCCGAAGACACTGCCCGGGCGGCCATTAGGGTATTAAAGGCATATAAAGCCAGAGTCCACACCATCACCATGGATAACGGCAAAGAGTTCTACCAACACGCCAAAATAGCCAAAGCATTGAAGGCGAAAAACCTATTTTTTTGCCACCCTTACCATTCTTGGGAGAAAGGGCTAAATGAGAACACCAACGGACTCATCCGGTAATATTTCCCCAAACAAACCGATTTCCGAAACATCAGCGATCGGGAGATACGCAGGGTTCAAGATGAGTTGAACCACCGGCTAAGAAAAAAACACTTGGCTACGAAACGCCAAGTGTTTTATTCTTAAATCTGTTCCAACCACTGGTACCCTAGTGTTGCACTTGAAATCCGAATCCAAGGACCTTGGTACATATTGGTTTTTAACTCAACCTATGCTTACTGAACTAAACACAAAATATAACCATCCAGCATAATCAAAGTAAAGTTGATATGTTGACTAATAAATTTATGTAGAAATTATATTTAAGTTCATTTCATATTCAGAGTCACTTGAATAGATAATAATAACTATATCATTTTTTTGGAATGTAAGTTTTTAGTCGTCAAGGCAATTAAAAAGCCAATTCATATTTAGGGGCGAACTCCCCAAATACTTCTCTACCGATTTTTTTATATTTTTTTGTTTTCAACGAAAACAAATAAGGTAATAGTTCGTATTTTTTTCTAAAGTCAAAAAAACTATAGCTATCAATCCAATATTGTATAGCACGATTTTCAACATCGCTATAACGAAGAAATTTTTTTCTAGATTTGAAGATACTTCTGCTTTATTGGTAGAATCAATGTTAAGCCCTCTACTAATATAATTTTTTTGATATGGATTTTTTTGTCCTCAACCGATTTTTCATTTGAAAAGATAAACCATA